>Ga0209319_1000001_pt1 | contig 788208 bp, 756 predicted proteins | sample RifGroE2_FD_184000 | JGI IMG/M metagenome (GOLD analysis project Ga0209319, IMG submission 184000) | Groundwater microbial communities from Rifle, Colorado - Groundwater E2 (SPAdes) (version 2) | ecosystem: Environmental > Aquatic > Deep subsurface > Groundwater | place: Rifle, Colorado...
GATGACGCCAACGAAACAACTTTCATTATCACCAACCCGACTGCTGACAATACTATTACTTTTCAAGACGGAAGCGGAACAGTAGCTTTCACGAGTGATGTGCATAGTGAAGTTACGCTGGCAGGAGGTTTGGATTACATTACTATTGACGGCAATCAACAAATTACTCGAAACGCTATTGATTTAACAACGGACATCACTGGAACGCTAGCAGTAGGAAATGGAGGAACGGGAGTCACTACTTTCACTACCAGTGGAGTGCTCTATGGTAATGGAGCCGGAGCTATCGCTACTACTTTGGCCGGAACCGGCGGACAAGTTCTTCTTGCCAATGCCACCGGAGTTCCAACTTTCACTACCATTACCGGAGATATTAATTTTTCTTCCGCCGGATTGACCACCATTCAGGCAAATAGTGTAGCGCTCACTACCGATACCACCGGAAATTATGTTCAATCAATTACCAATGGCAGTGGAATATCAGGGGCCGACGGAGGAAGTGAAGGAGCGGCTCTAACCTTAACTCTGGGAAATCTCTCTCAAGATTGGACACAAACAGAAGCTTTCGATATTAACCTTGCCAACGCCGGAAGCGAACTGCGAATCATGGAATCTACCGGAGGAACTTTCTATGGAATCTTTGATGTTACTGATTTGGGAGCTAATCGAACGTATACTTTTCCAAATGCCAGCGGAACAGTTATTACTACCGGAAATCTTACCGATATTACCGCTACTGGAACTATCACTAGCGGAACTTGGAATGGATCAACCATTGATACCGCTCACGGAGGCACCGGCGTCACCACTTTCACTTCCAACGGAGTTCTCTATGGCAATACTACCGGAGCTATTCAGGCAACCGCTGCCGGAACTAGCGGACAAATGCTCATTGCTTCCGATACCGGAGTTCCAACTTTTCGCGATATTTCCGGCGATATTAATATCGACTACTTGGGAGCCGCCACCATCCAGTCCGACACTGTCGGTTCAAGTGAAATTGCTGATAATTCCATCCAAGAAGTAGACATCGAATCTACCAACGCCGCCACCGACGACTATATCCTCTCTTACGACCAAGCCAGCGGAGGATTTACTTGGATTGCCAACGATGGAGGAGCCGGATCTTCCAAATGGACCGACAGCGGAACTATTACTTATCTAACCGATACTACCGATGATGTAGCCATCGGCGGAACTACTTCCACCAATTCCAGATTCTACTTCGACACCACCACCGGCAACCAAATGATTTTCGAAGGTACCGGAGCCGATGACGCCAACGAAACAACTTTCATTATCACCAACCCGACTGCTGACAATACTATTACTTTTCAAGACGGAAGCGGAACAGTAGCTTTCACGAGTGATGTGCATAGTGAAGTTACGCTGGCAGGAGAAAGTTATCTTTCTATTAACGGATTCCAGCAAATTACCGCCGCCGATATTAACTTGACTTCTAATGTTACAGGAATTCTTCCGGTTGCAAACGGAGGTACGGGAATTACAACTGCGGCATTAACTGGCGCGCCATATATTACTGCCGGAGTTTGGTCGGTGGATAGCAATTATTTGGCGGTGGCGCATGGCGGAACGGGAGTGGGAAGCGAGGCTGATTTGGAAGATAAAATGGAAGCTTATATTTTCGACGCGGACACGCAGACAATATCAGGTGTTTGGACATTGGCAGATAATACCAATTTCCGTTTCGGAACGGACGGCGATATTATTTTTGCCTACGACGAAACGACCGATGACCGGTTGGAATTTTCTGACGCCTCGGCGAATTTGCTCGGCGCGCTTTCCGATGCGGGAACGGTGGGAAATCTTTTCATAACAGGAGGAATTTCTACATACAACAATACAGTGACGGACGGATACGGAGAGTTTTCCGGATTATGTTTAGGTGACGGAACAAATTGTATTACCAATTGGGGTAGTGCAGGAGCAATTGGTGGAGGGGGATCGGCAGGATATGCGACATATTGGGTGGATGCCAATACTCTTGGAAGCGAACCGCAACTGGCGACCAGCCGCGGAGGAACGGGAATCGATACGGCGGCGGAAACCGGTATTCCGACAATTTCATCGGGAGTTTGGGATGTGTTGGCGCTAGGAGGAGAAGGTGAAGCCCTTATCATCACCGGAGGGGTGCCGAGTTGGGGAACGGTTTCATCTCACGACGAAATAACGATTGCCGCCGGTTTGGACTATATTTCTCTAACTGGACAAGAACTGACTTTGGGACAAATCGATTTAACGACCGATGTTTCCGGATTATTGCCGCATGAAAATGGAGGATTGGAAGCGGATATGAGTGCTTATGACGGATTGGTTAAAATTTCCGGTGGAGTGACTTCGCAAATTACCGACAATTCCGCCAACTGGGACACGGCTTTTGGCTGGGGGGATCACAGCGCGCAAAATTATTTCGATCTTGATATAGACACGCTTGGAGTTGCTAACGGTGGAACGGGAACTTCCACGGCGTTTACCGAAGGTTCGATTGTATTTACCGGAGGAAGCGGAATTTATTCACAAAATAATACTGATTTTTTCTGGGATGATAATAATAGCAGATTGGGAATTGGAACCAATGCTCCATCGGATTCGTTGGATATTTTTGGTACGTCGAATACTTTGCGTCTTTCCTATGACGCGACGACTTTCGCGACCCTTTCGACTGATGCTAGTGGGAATTTGGTGATTAGTGATTCATCGAGCGGAGAATCGGGAATTACTTTGGGAAGCGGAATTGCGGAAGACACTTCGGTAATCTTTGACGGAGAAAATGTTGCGGGACAAGATTATTACATCGGTCTGGATGATACCGATGACGCGTTCAAAATCGGACTGGGATCCGCTGTCGGCACTACTCCATATTTGACGATTTTATCTGGCGGAAATGTGGGCATCGGCGACACGACTCCGGCTTCACTTTTCACTGTCGGCGACGGGGATGATTTTCAAATTGACGCTACCGGAAATGTTTCCACGACGGGAACATTAGCAGGAATAACATTGGATACGGGACAAGGCGCGAATGAACTTTATGATATGGATCAAAACGTTCTTACGACATCTGCCGTAACTTTTTCCACGGTCAATACCGGACAGGGAGATTATGAATTGTATGCGATGGATCAAAACGTTTTGACTACTTCTTCGCCGACATTTGTCGGGATTACTTTGAGCGGACTTACCCAAGGCTCGATTGCTTTTGCCGGAGCTGGCGGAGTTATCAGCCAGGACAATCCCAATTTTTTCTGGGATGACGCGAGCGATTTTCTGGGGCTGGGAACGGCGACGCCCGCATATCTTTTAGATGTTTCCAAATCTACTGATGATTACTTGGCGCATATTTACAATTCTAATACCGGAATAAGCGCCGGGGGATTGTCGATTCGCTCTGATGGAACGGGAAATCTTTTGAATCTTAATTACAACGGCACGGATGTGTTCACGGTGACGGGCGCGCAATCCACTTTCAATAATCCGGTTTCATTTGCATCGGCAGGAGATATTTCCGTGGCAAATGACTTGATTTTCACCAATTCGACTGCGGCGTATGCCAAATTCCAAGGACCGGGATATGTTCAGACTGACAGCGCTTGGGCGAATCTGGATTTGACACTCAGCGCGGCAAATGATGGATTTGTGGTGGTGGCGGACACTTTGCAAAATGATTTGGATTTGACCACGACGACCGCCGGAAATTATTACGGAATCAAAAACGACGTTGATTCGACGGGAATTTTCACTGCCGACACGACGAATGTGTATGGCGTATATGGCGACGCGGCATCAACCGGAGTTTCCACCGGCGGAACAGTGAACACTTACGGAGGATATTTCACGGCGACCGGAGAAGGAACGGGCGCGGCGACAACCAATGCGTACGGACTGTATGTCAACGGCGCTACCGGAGCGGATAGTAATTATTCAGCCGTGTTTGCCAATGGTAATGTTGGTATCGGCGATGCTACTCCTGCTTCGCTTTTCACAGTTGGCGACGGGGATGATTTTCAAGTCAATTCCAGCGGATATTTGGTGAATAATTTGATTCATATCGGAGATGCGGGAACGGTTGATTATGCCGACGGTGATGGGGATTTATATGTGGAGGATGAGTTGGAGGTGGATGGAATTTCAAGATTTTCGGGTAATGCATATTTTTATGGAGATTTATATCATGGAGATGATAATGTTGAATATTTTGGTGGAGGAAGTGATATAGCTTTTGAATGGGATACAAATCAGACTAATGATTCTCTCTTAATTGGAACCGGAGTTGGAAGCACAGACCAAAGTGGAAATATTTTGTTTGTTGAATCCGGTGATATGGCAACTGACTTTGCTCATGCCATTTCCAACAACCCAACCCTCTACATCCAATCCGCCGACGCGACTTCAACTTCCGATTATTTGAAATTCTGGCATGATCAGACTGATGGAAATATTGACGTGGGAAGTGGAAGTTTGAATTTGATGACAGGCGGAGTGGCGGCTTTGACGATTGATTCGACTGGATTGGTTTCGGTCAATGATTTGGAATTGGGCGCTTTCAATTTTGCCGAAGACTCGGGGGCGGTTTCTTGGGTGGATATGTCAATCAGCGGAACTCAGGTGGCGGGAACAGTGGAAAGTTACAGCGCCCAACTGGATGGAAACGCGCTGCTCACGATTTACGGCGAAGCGGACGGAAGCGGAGGATTGCAAAACGAAGGAGTGGGAATCGGGGACACGACGCCGGAATATATTTTCACCGCCGATCACGATCGCGACGGAGTGAATTATGCCTATGTCAATGACTCAAACGCTTGGACCAGCGGAAGCGCCGACTATGCGGAATATTTTTGGACGGAGAGTGAGAAACTTGAATCGGGTGAAGTTGTTTGTGTTGATATAACGAAAGAAAACGCGATCAAGCGCTGCACCCGAGCCAGCGATCCGGATGTGATGGGTATCGTTTCGACTTCGCCGGCGGTTCTCGGAAACGCTCCCGGAGATGAACATCGGGAAGACAATCCGAACTATGCCGTAATCGGAATGCTCGGACAAGTTCCGGCAAAAGTATCGACTGAAAACGGAGCGATTTCCTCCGGAGATTCTTTGACCAGTGCGTCGATTCCCGGATATGTGATGAAAGCCAACCCGGGAGACTCAACCGTCGGTGTTGCTTTGCAGAATTTGAAAAAAGGCGAAGGCGTGATCAATGTCCTCATCTCCCGCAAAAACAAATCTTTGACAGTCGAGGAAGTGGAAGCGCAAGTGTCCGATCGCATCGCCGAGATGGAAGTCGAAGACCAAGTCAACGCTTTGCTTGCTGATGCAATGGCATCTTTGAACGTGGAAAATCGTTTGGCAATTTTGGAAGCGCAGAGTTTGGATTCGCAAGCTGTTCTGGCTGAAATCGAAAGCCAGATGAATTTGATCAAAGATGAAAGCATTCTGCAGTTCATCGCCGATATGAATGAAAATTTCTCCAATCTCTCGGATATTTCCGACGATATCGCGAAGATGAAAGCCACCGGACTTTTGGACGGAAAATTGAAGATTGAAGAATTGGAAACGGGAATTTTGACAGTCGCGAACGCCGATGACGAATCGCCAACCATCGGATCAGCGGTGATTTCCCCAGCTCTTGAACAACCCGAAACTCCCGAAATTCCCCAAACTCCCGAAAACCCCCAAACTCCCGAAAACCCCCAAACCCCAACTCTTGACGGTAAAAGCGTGTTTGTTCCGACCAAAGCCGCAGATTCATCCGGCGTGAAAGTTTTCATCTCGTTCAAAAACAACCCAGGCTCAGCAAGTTGGGTTGACAATGAAGACTTGGAGGACGGGGGTTTCAAAATCATTCTCGCCCAGCCGGTGGAGGAAGAGGTGAAAGTTGATTGGTGGATTGTGGAAAGCAAATAAGACAAATAAGACAAATAAGTCATATAAGACCAATAAAAATATGAAATCCAAAAAAACAAAAATAATCCTGGTGATCGCGGTTGTGTTGATTGCGCTGGTCGGGATTTTTGGGCGGGACAAATTCGTTGCTTTCGCCCAGTCGGTGATTGATTCTTTTTCCGATACCTCAAAGGTGGATGACACTTGGAATGTGGCGGTGGATACGGGGACAGGGGAAGTGAAATTGGCAGAAAAGACTTGCGATGATGGAACGTGGTTCTGCGGTGCTGGTTTTGACGATGTTTGCGTCGACACTTTGGGCGATGGAGATTATGTTGTCGTCAAACGCGCCAACGAAGCCACGACCAAAACATGGAAAACGACGGCAACTGATTGCGATTTGCCCGAATGCGGGCAGGACGGAGCGCAAAACGGAGACAATCTGACGGCGGACAACACGGTCGGTTTTGCCTTGTATCCTGCCCGCCAAGCCTGCAAAGATGCCGGCGGAAGATTGCCGACCAAAGAAGAATTGCAATGCATATACACCAACCGTGCGACATTCGGAGATAATTTCGGTACGGGCAATTTCTGGTCCGGTACCGAGTATGGTACGACGTATGCGTGGGTCGTCTATTTTTCCACGGGCGGCACGGGCAGCGGCAATAAGGCGACTAGCGGCTACGTTCGTTGTGTTCAAGGTTGGTAGGTATTTGGAATTTGGTTCGCCGAAGGCGGATTTGGGAATTTGGCTTAATTTTTTAAATTTAAAAACAATGCAAAATAAAAATTTTACTCTTTATCATAAAATTTATCAATTGATAAAAATTATGTACAAAACCGTAAAGAATTTTCCTAAAGAACACAAATATTCATTGGGTAATGAAATGATTGGGCTGGCTTGGGAATGTCTAGATCTTACGATTTTGGTCAATAATTTACCCAATGAACAAAAGAAAATAAAAATAGAGAATTTGAGTGTGGTTTTCGATAAGTTGAAAATGAGACTCAGAATGGGACAAGAAATAAATTTGTTGTCGGTCGGTCAATTCTCTCATATCAATGAGGGCTATCTTTTGGAAATTGGAAAGGAAATTGGAGGATGGTTGAAATGGGCGAAAAAGGCCGGGGGGGGGGGTGATAAAAGAAATTTTTTTATGGCCGGAGCTTTTGGTAGTCAAATAAACCTGATTCCAAAAGGTGCGCACAATTTACCTACCGCGATCTTTGCCGCTTCATAAAAAAAGAAGCAAGCCAAAGTCAAATTCGTATTTTTTTCAAATCATACGGTTGGAGAATCGACAGAGCGAAGATAAATCGGTACGGGCAATTTCTGGTCCGGTACCGAGTATAATACGACGAATGCGTGGAACGTCAATTTTTCCACGGGCAACACGAACAACAACAATAAGACGAATAGCAACTACGTTCGTTGTGTTCAAGGAGATGGGTATATTATGTTTTAGCCATAAAAAATAAAAAATTTTTATGTCAATATTTACATATAAAAATTTGTATCAGGCATATCTGGATTGCCGGAAAAACAAGCGCAAGACAATCAATGCACTTAAATTTGAGTTGGACTTTGAGAGAAATTTGCGGATTCTTTTGCGAGATTTGGTTGAGAAAAAATATAGACCCGGGCGATCAATCTGTTTTGCTGTCGATGAGCCAAGCCTTAGGGAAATTTTTGCGGCGGATTTTCGTGACCGCATCGTCCATCATCTGCTAGTTCGGGAAATCAATAATTTTTTTGAGCGCAGATTTATTTTCGATTCATTTGCTTGTCGCAAAGGAAAAGGAACGCATAAATCCGTGAAAAGATTGCAAGAATTTGTCCGGTCAACAAGAAAAACAAATTGTTATTACGGACAGTTTGACATTAAAAGTTTTTTTATGTCCATAGACCACAAAATTCTTTATGATATTTTGGAAAAAAATCTCCGAAAAGGGAAAGAAAAAGGAAGTTTCAAAAAAAGCCGGGAGAAATTGGAAGAAATTCTGTGGTTGGCAAAAACGATTATTTTTCATCGCGCGAATGAAAATTATTCCACGAAAGGTGATTTGGAGCTTTTGGCGAAAATTCCTCCACACAAATCGCTTCTCAGGCAAAACCTGCCAAAAGGATTGCCGATTGGAAATTACAGTTCTCAATTTTTCGCCAATCTGTATCTTAATGAACTGGATCAATTTGTAAAGCGGACACTCAAATGTAAAAAATATGTTCGTTATGTTGACGATTTTATTATATTGGGAAAAAACAGCGAAGAATTGAAAGTTTTGAGAAATATTGTCGATGATTTTTTGCAGGAAAAACTTTCCTTGAATCTCAATTTTAATAAATGCAAAATTCAACCAATCAAGAATGGAATTGATTTTTTGGGATATTTCGTAAAGACTGATAGAATTCATACAAGAAGAAAAGTGATAAAAAGATATAAAAACAAGCTGTATCGCATTGCGATTGGATTGGAGAAAACGAACATGCGTTCGCTTTTGTCAATGGTACATTCCTACGCCGGACATTTCAAGCACGCAAGGTAATCTCATTATAAAAAACAATAAAGCATATGAACAAAAAAGATTTGGCTATTTTTGAAAATTTCAAAATCCGCCGGCATTATGATGAAATGGCGGAGGTTTGGTATTTTTCAGTTATTGATATTATTGCCGCACTTACTAATCAAACTGATTATAATCGGGCGAAAACATATTGGACGACACTTAAAAATCGTCTAAAAAACGAAGGAAGTGAAGTGGTCACAAAATGTGACCGGTTGAAAATTAACCCGGAAAAACAATTGAAACTATGAAAAATAAAACAAAAATCGCCTTGTTCAAGGGAAAAAAAGTCAGGAAAATCATTCATAATAATGAATGGTGGTTTTCGGTGGTTGATGTGGTGGAGGCGCTGACGGATAGCGTTAATGCGAGGGATTATTGGTATAAAATGAAAATTCGCGTGAAAGATGAGAGTGGATTTCAACTGTCGACAATTTGTCGACAGTTGAAATTGGAATCACCGGATGGAAAAATGCGTGAAACTGATTGCGCCAACACTGAAGGAATATTTAGAATTATTCAATCCATTCCTTCACCGAAAGCCGAGCCGTTCAAAATGTGGTTGGCAAGGGTTGGTTACGAGCGTGTGCAGGAAATCGAAGATCCGGAATTGGCGACAAAAAGAACGGTAGCGATTTACAAAGCCAAAGGTTATCCTGATGATTGGATAGACAAAAGAATGCGCGGAATTGCGGTTCGCAAGACTTTGACAAACGAATGGGAAAAACGCGGCGCGCAAGAAGACACTGATTTTGCGATTTTGACCAATGACATTATGCAAGGCGCGTTTGATATGTCAGTAAATGATTACAAAAAATTCAAAGGGATAAAACGGGAAAACTTGCGTGATCATATGGCGGACTTGGAATTGATTTTAACGATGCTGGGCGAGGCGACAACGACAAAAATTACCAAAGATCGTGATTCCAAAGGTGTGCCGAAGCTGCGTCGCGACGCAAAAGATGGCGGCGCAGTGGCCGGCCGGACAAGAAAAGACATTGAAAAAATATCAGGCAAGAAGGTGATTTCAAAAAATAATTTTTTGCCGAAAAGAAATAATGAGAAATTGAAATGAATTCAAGATTTTAAATTTTATGGATAATCAAAATAAAAATTTTTCGCGGCCGGGGTATGAATATCTGGCGGCGTATCAATTGGGAAAAGTCATTCAGGATTTGACGGTGGAATTTTGCGATCGGTTTGTGGACAAAAAGAGCCGGACGCATGACCAAATGGTTCAGGCGGCAAGAAGCAATCCGCAAAATGTCGCCGAAGGTTTCACTGCCGAATCGCTGAAGAGCTACCTTTTTCTTGCCGGAGTGGCGCGCGGTTCAAATGAAGAATTGGCGAAAGATTTCCAAGATTTTTTGCGCCAGCGAAATTTGGAGATTTGGGAAAAAAACCATCCGAAAGTGCTAGAATTTCGAAAATTTCGAGCGCAATGGGTCCCCCCAACATCCCTAAACACCCCAACCCTCCCCAACGATCCCGAACAAGCCGCGAACATGCTCCTCACTTTTTGCCAGATGGACGGTTTTTTGCTTGGAAAGCTCACTGAATCTCTCAAGAAAAAACACGAAACAGAAGGCGGGCTCACTGAAAAACTCTACCGCAAAAGAATCGCCTTCCGAAATTCCCAAAACCCCCCAACACCCTCAAATCCCCAAAAATCCCCAACACCCCTAAAATCCCTAATCCTCTCCCTAACAATCCTCGGCTGTTTCACTCTGGCTTCTTCCGCCAGCGCCGATTATTATGCCGAGGGGACGATGAAGTCGGAAAATATGCTTTCCGGGGCGACTGTAACTGCCATTACCGGTTTTGACGCTGCGGTCAGTCTTCCGGCAAGCACTTCGGCCAGCGTAAGTTTTTCGCAGGACCGGGTGAATTTTTATTCTTCCGCCAATGTGGAAGGCGGATGGGACGCGCTTTCGGATGGGGCGAACAGTCTTGATATTTCCGGCTTGAATTGGAGCGGAGGAAGTCTTTTTTACAAATTGAAACTGGAAACGACTGATCCGCTTGCCACGCCTGCCGTAAGCGAAGTTGAAATAACTTATGACGGAGAAGAAGTTCCGCCTGCCGGAAACGCGCATTATTTCGAAGGACGGCTTCTTTCGACGGATTTGCTTTCCGCATCCGGAGGTGAGCTTTCCGGCAGTGATTATTTTGGCTACGCGATTTCCAGCTTGCCGTATGGAACTTTTGCTTACGCGCAGTTTTCCACAGACGGAACGAATTTTTATTCCTCCGACGGGACCGAAGGGGGCTGGGATACTCTTTCCTTCGGCGACCATTTGTCGCCGGAAACCGCCGTGAGCCTGTCCGCGCTCAATTGGAAAGGTCAAACAAGCTTTTATTACAAGTTGAAACTCGTTTCTACGATTGATAACAAAACAACGCCGATAATCAAAAAAGCCGGACTGCTGGCAATTGCAGCACAGATGGGAACAGCTGGCGAAGGAACAGCGGTGCAACTCGGATCAGATTCCGGATACTGCGTCCCTGGCGACACTTCGCCTTGCGACGCACCGGTTTTGCACCTGAAAATGGATGAAAAAGTTTCCGGCGACGCCAAAACATTGTATGACATTTCCGGGAATGGGAATAATGGGACAACGGTAGATGGGGCGAATAATACTGGGATGGATTGCGCGGTGCGGGGAAAATATGGATCTGCTTGTGAGTTTGACGGAGTGGATGATTATGCGGGGATAAGCCAATCTTCGTCAATAAATAATTTGACTACTTTTACGTACAGCGCGTGGGTGAAAGCTAAAGAGGATTCCGGTTCGCAAAATCCCGTAATAGAAAAAGGAAACGGAAGCTCGCAAAGAAAAACCATGTATTTAACGCAATCAACCGGAACAAATTCAAGAAGAGTGATTTTTATGGTGGATACCGACAGTACAAACGCCCTATCTTCAAGCGCGTATTATTCATATACTGTCGGACAATGGGAACATTGGACGGCGACTTATGATGATGGCGGTGATAGAATAATCAGAATTTATAAAAATGGCCAAGAGGTTTCATATTCCTCGCAAACTGCGGGAACTGGGAATCTTGTTGACGATGCCACGCTTAATTTTGCGCTAGGGGCAACGCCTGGTACACAGTTTTACAGGTTTACAGGACAAATCGACGACGTCCGTATTTATGATTACGTCCGCACGTCGGCGCAAATCGCTTGGGATTACAACAAAGGCAAGCCGATGGCGGAGTGGCGTTTTGATGAATCAAGCGGAGCGACCGCGCACAATTCCGTTTCCAACACACTCCACGGAACGCTGTATAATATGGAAGACGGCGATTGGACGGCAGGAAAAACAAACAACGCGCTGGATTTTGACGGAAGTGATGAATACGCGGATATCGGCGATACGAATTTGAACTTGAACGCGATCGGTTTTTGGATTTTTGCCGACAGCGCGACTGATGACATAATTGATTTTGACGGAGGGACGCACACAATTACAGTTTCCGGCGGAGAAATCACAGCCGGAGGATTTTCCAGTCCGACGATTTTTGTGGACGGGATGGAAGACGCAACCATCGCAACCGGCGCGTGGCATCACGTCTTTGTAAAAACAGATACCGCTTTTGAAGTTTCCAATATGGATATAGGCAGAATCGGAGCAGGATATTTTGACGGAAAATTAGATGATGTGAAATTTTTCAACTACGCCCTAACGGACGAGCAGGTGAAAATGGAGTATACTGGAGGAGCGGTGAGGTTTGGGGAATGATAGTTTTAATGACAAATTTCCATTTAACTCCCTCCCCTTTGAAGGGGAGGGTTGGGGAGGGGTTAGAAACTATGGATAACCAAAAATCCAAACAATTACGAAAAAACCTCAGAAACAATGCAACTCCTCAAGAAATAATTCTCTGGTCGCGGTTACGAAGAAAACAACTCAAATATAAATTTAGAAGACAGCATTCATTTGGAAAATACATCGCAGATTTTTATTGTAAAGAGAAAAAAATAGTTATTGAAATTGATGGATCACAGCATAAAGAAGAATCAAATCAGGGATATGACAAAGAAAGAACTGAATATTTAAAAAGAAAAGGAATGAAAGTTTTAAGATTTTGGAATAATGAAATAAATAATAATTTGGAAGGCGTTATCTTTAAAATACTGGAAAATTTGGAGTAGCATAAAGTTTCGCACCTCCCCCAACCCCTCCTCCCGAGGAGGGGAGGAAAGCTGGTTATGAAAATCTAAAATCCAAATGATAAAAAATGAAAATAAAGAAATATTTGAAATTTAAAATTTGACATTGAATTGTCATTCGTCATTGGAAATTTGTCATTAAAACAAATATTATTATCATGAAGCGTTTACTATTTTTTACAATATTATTCCTCTTTTCCTTTTTTTTCACAAAGAACGTTTTTGCCGCTACTGAATTCATCTCCGTCATCGATCCTGACAATGGTTCTGGAACAGATTACACTTCTCTTTCTGCCTGGGAAGCGGCGAATCAAGTCGACCTCACTGCCGCGACTACTTTGGTGATTGCTGGAAGCCTTACGCGCGGAACGATTGCCGATGGGACTCCGATAACCCAAACCACCACTGGAGCCACAGCGGTTTGCGTTCATCACACCGAAACGCAAATGCTCATCTCCACTCTTAGTGGAACTCCCAATGCCACCGACACTTGGTTTCCGACCGTTGATGGAAGCGACGCCACCAATGCTTGGACTCCGACCGATGCCGGCGACAGTGCTATTGCGATTGCCAAATGCCGATCCACTGCCGGGACTGCCGACACGACCGCCGTAACCGTTGACGGCTGGACAACTTCGGCGACCAATTACATCAAAATCTGGACCGACCCAAGCGAGAATTATCGGCATCAGGGGAAGTGGGATGAGGGGAAGTATCGGCTGTCAATTACTTCTGGAAACGCGATGACCATTTTGGAAAATTACATCAGAATTGAAGGATTGCAAGTATATAATTCCGATTTGACTTATGGCGATGGGATTAGGTTTGACGGAGGCGGTGAATTATGGATTTATCAATCAATTTTACAGGGAAATCCAAGCGCGACGGATGGATGCAGAGGTGTTTATCTTGATGCAATGTATGACAGCACCGTGAAGATTTACAATAATGTGATGTATGGCTGGAATTCAAATGATATATATTATCAATATCTCGCCAACGTTTCGTCCTCTGCAATATTATATATTTATAATAATACTTTTTATGGTGGAAATGAGCATGGCTTGAATTTGGTTGATGGAACGAAAGATGTTGTTTTTTTGAAAAATAATATTTCTTACAACAGCGGTAGCAATGATTATAATTTATCCAATAACAGTATTACATCTTCTAATAATCTTTCTTCGGATGCTACTTCGCCAGACGCTGCTTACCAAAATCAGATTGTCCATTTCACTGACGAAGCCAATCAAGACTTCCATCTCGACTCCGCCGATACCGGCGCTCGCAATCAAGGTATAATTCTTTACGACTCCGGCGATGATGCGAATTTAAACTTTACTACCGACATAGACAACAACGCCCGGCTGGATAGCGCGGGGACTTGGGATATTGGGGCGGATGAGGGGATTACGAAAGTTTACCGATCGGTCGGACCGTCCGCTACGACCGCCCTTGCTACTGGCGGAACTTATGGCAATGTGGAAATTAAACCCGCTTATGTTTCCGGCTCAACCACCAATATCGCCGATTATGTGGCGACTTTCTGGTCTGATTTGCCGACCAATGTCGGTGTGGGCGACGCTTTGCAATATGACGATGATGACGACGGAGATATTGACGCGTCCGATTCCATTGTTTTTATTACCAAAAGAATTGACGCATCCCATTATTCAGTAAGAACCGTCAGCGGAACGGCACCGGCCAGCACTCTTGCGCCGGATTCGGATTGGTCAATTTTCCGCTCATACACTTCGCTTTTCAACGCCGAAGCCGGAACGGAAAATACCGGAATTGACGCCGATTTGGTGAATTTTGACACTTGGAGCGGAGGAAAAAATCTTCAAACCGGACAGGAGCAATGGAATATCGCGGCGTATGCCGGACAAGGCGGGGTGGCGGATACGGTGGCGTTAGAGACATTAAGTTGGACGACGACAGCGGATTCATATATTAAAGTTTATACTCCGACTAGGAGCGATGAGGTTGGGGTGAGCCAGCGGCATAGTGGAGCATGGGATGCGACAAAATACAATCTTTCAACAGGAACGGGGAGCGCAAGTTTGAGAATTTCGGCAAATTATACGATTGTCGACGGGCTTCAAGTTACAAATTCCGGAATTGCTTCCACTGATGATTGTATAAATATTTATGGATATCGTAATTATGTGACTATTCGTAATTCTATTATTAAAGGTGGGAATAATGGGATTATAAATGCAGCCTCAGGAGTAGATTATGGAGGACATAAATTTTATAATAACATTGTCTACGGGACGTATTTAGGAGGAATTCGTATATATTTAAGCGGTGCTGATCCTGTAGCCTCGTATATTTATAATAATACTGTATATAATTGCAATACTAGTAATAATAGCTGGCGAGGAGGAATAGAACCAGACGGGAATGGTATTACTAAAAATAATATAGCGATAGGAAATCAGGCATATGATTTTACGGCTTCTACTAATCAATCCTACAACATATCCTCCGATGCAACTGCTGTCGGTACCGGAAGCCTTGCTAGTCAAACTCTTTCTAATATCGCTTTTGTTTCCACCACAAGCGGAAGCGAGGATTTGCATATTTCGCCGACCTCGGTTGCCAAGAATATCGGCACCGACCTCTCCAACGACCCATACATCCCATTCAACACCGACATTGATTCCGCTTGCCTCCGCAAAGATAATCAGTCAAGAGTGGCGAACGGTGGAGATGAAAACTGCTACACCCGCCCAAGAGGAACAAGTTGGGATATCGGCGCGGATGAACTCATTACCAAAATTTACCGATCCGTCGCTCCCGATGCCGACGGAACTTTGGAGGCGCTCACCACCGGTGCAAGCAACGCAATGACTATCGCCAGCTCAACCGCCACCTTCGCCACCGCCTTGGCGGACAACATCGGCGTGGGCGATGCTATCCAATATGATGCTGATGGCGACGGAGATATTGATGCGTCCGATTCCATTGTTTTTATTTCCGGACGGACGGACAGCACCCACTTCACCGTCAAAACCGTCAGCGGAACCGCTCCGACCGCCGTTTCCGCCGACACGGATTGGAGCCTTTTCCGCGCCTACACCAGCCTTGCCAACGCCGAAACCGGAACGGAAAACTTGGCGATTGACGCAGATTTGCGGAATTTTGATGCCGGCAACCGCGACCTTGCTTCAAACAGCGAGCAATGGAATATTGCGTGCTATGCTAATGGGACGACTGGCGATTCAACCGCAGTAACACTTGACGGCTGGACGACTGCTCCGCAAAATTATATTAAAATTTATACGCCATATCTGACGACAGAGGTTGGAACGAGCCAAAGGCATCAGGGGAAGTGGGATGAGAATAAATATAAAAGGGATGGAATAAGTATGAATACTGCTGTGCAGGATGATTTTATACGAATTGAGGGATTGCAAATCAGGCACACGAGAAACAGTGGTACGGGTTACGGTATTATTGTACAAACTGTTGCTAGCGTTAGTGATGTGAAAATCTCAGATAATATTATTGTTGGAGTTTTGTCTGACACGGCTGTCGGATATGGAATTTGGATTAATGACTCAGACGCGCGCGTGAAGTTGTGGAATAATATCATTTATGGATTTATTAATCCCGGGCAAACGTCAGTAGCGGGACTTACTACTACTGCAGCGAATTCCTATGTCTATGTGTATAACAATACGATACGCAACTGTTATCGTGGATTTCATATGAATTCCAGTGCCGCTAAGATGAAAAACAATATTGCGGTGAATAATACGGTGGATTATTATTTGGTCGCGAATGTTGTTTCATCAAATAATATTTCTTCGGATGCCACCTCGCCAAATACCGCTTATCGGAATTTATCTGTTTCTTTTGTTAACTCCGCTAACGATGATTTTCATCTCTCCCCATCTGACACCTCCGCTCGCAACTCCGGTGCGGATTTGTCGCAGGATTATTGGTTGCCGATAACATCTGACATTGACGGGCATGCACGTCCCGCCTCCGCCAGAGGCTACGGCGTGGCGACGGACATCGGCGCAGACGAATCCGCTACTCCGATTTACCGATCCATCGCCCCGTCAATGTCCACCTATCTTGACCGCGGAGTGGATGAATCGGGAACAGACCTTACCATCAGCGGAACAACAATGACTTTGGAAAACGCCGCTCCGGACAATGTGGGAGTGGGCGACGTTATCCAATACGACAGCGACGGCAATTCATCCATTGACGCCATTGCCTTTATTTCCGCCCGAGCAAGCTCAACATCTTTCACTGTCCAAGCCCGCGACGGAGCAAATCCGGTCGCCGTTACCAACGACCAGGACTGGCAAATCTTCCGCGCTTACACCACGCTGGACAACGCCGAAGGCGGAGCGGAAAACACCGCCAACATTGACGACGATGTGGATGATTTTGACATCTCCGTCAGCCGAAATGACGGAAAAGATATTTACGCCAGCAACGAACAATGGAACATCGCGGCGTATGCGAATGGAACAACGGCGGATACGAACGCGGTGACGATTGATAGTTGGACAACTTATCCGACTAATTATATCAAAATTTATACTCCGGTTTCGAGTTCTGAAGTTGGGACTAGCCAGAGGCATAACGGGGTTTGGGACGATGGGAAGTATAAAATGGAAATTACCGGGAATTCTTCAGCAATAAATGCGGTATCTGGAAATGTTTGGGTTGACGGTCTTCAGATAAAAAGAATGACATCATCATCGTTTGGAACTATTTATGGTATAACTAATTCTGGTGTTTTTAAAGTAAATAATAATATTATTAATCTTATTGATAATTATACTAATACAACCAGGGCTATAAATAATGGCGCAAGCAATTTAAATTCTTATTATTGGAATAATATAATTTATGGAACTAATTTGGACTATGGATATTATCAAGCATCTGCCTATGGATATTTATATAATAATTCCGTTATAGATGCGAATAATGGTTATTACAGTTCATTTTCCAATAAAATGACAGTAAAAAATAATATTGCACAAGGAGGAGCCGACGGATTTTTCGCATCAAGCAGTTTATTTGGAGCAGGATCAGACTATAACGTATCTGATTTTGCCAACGACGCGCCGTCGCCTTCGTATCGCACAAATCTGGCAACCGATGTCTCCTTTGTTGACGAAACTAATGAAGATTTTCATTTATCGTCATCTGATACTTTCGCCTGCGATGCCGGGGTGAATTTGTGGGATGATTCTGCTTTGCCGATTCGAGAGGATATTGATGGTGATCCTCGATCGGAGCAAGGCGGATGGGACATCGGGGCGGATGAGTTGATTACGTATCAAAGTAATGTTTCGGGACTCGGAACAGCGACAATGCAGATGTCACTCACGGAAAAAATGACAGATGGACTGGTGGGAATGTGGAGCTTTGACGGTCCCGATATATCGGGAACCACTGCCTACGATCGAAGCCCCGCCGGAGGAAACGACGGAACCATTACCGGAGCCACCCCCGCCATCGGTAAAAGAGGACAAGCACTTTCATTTAATGGAACGACGGATTTTGTGGATGCGGGAGATGTTGGCGCAGGAATACAAACTATTTCTTTTTGGATGAAAACTGATGATGCGACTGACATAAAAATTTTGAATATAGACGGAACGGATCAAATTGAAATTGATGGAACGGGTAATATTTTGGCGACTAGCTTTCCATCTGCCACAATTTATGTTGACGGCTCGGTTTCCGCGGCGGTCGACACTTCTTGGCATTTTGTAACCATCACTGATTCAACAGGCGTGAGTGCTTCCACTTTTCAAATCGGACAAGTTGCATCATCTTTCTTTGATGGAATAATTGATGAAGTTCGCATTTACAATCGAGTATTGAGTGTAGATGAAATTGGTAGATTGTATGATTTGGGGAATGTGGAATATGTGAGATGAATTTTAAATTGCACAAATTTTAAATTTTCAAACAATTCCGATAGGGTTGTGTGAATACGAGGGATTTAGGAGTTGTGATGAGCGGGTGGGGAGAGTAGCTCAAATGACAAATTTCTAATTTCCAATGACAAATCAAAATAACAAAAAAAGATTTTTTATCAATGAGGGAGATGTGGTAAAATGGAGGAGTGGTGAGGTTTGGAGAGTAATATAAATTTTCAATTTCTAATTTTCAATTTTCAAACAATTTTAAATTTTGGAATTTATGAATTATAATCTGGAAGAAAGAACTAGGATTTTTAGCAAAGAAATAATTAGATTTTTGGTGAAAATAAAAAAGAATAGGATTAATGAAAACATCATTTCTCAATTAATAAGATCCGCAACTAGCGTGGGTGCTAATTATTGCGAAGCCAACGGAGCCAGTTCAAAGAAAGATTTTAGCAATAAAATATTTATATGTCGCAAAGAAATACAAGAAACAAAATACTGGGTTGAACTCTTAGCCGAAGCCAGTCCGGAAGAAAAAGATAATTTGAAAAAACTTTGGAAAGAAGCTCATGAGTTGACATTAATTTTCAATAAAATTTCTAAAACATTAAAAGAAAAAAATTTGAAATTAAAAAATTAAATCATTGAAAATTGTTTAGAAATTTAAAATTGAAAATTGAAAATTAAAAACGCAATGCCAAAACTAAAACTTACAATATTATTCCTAGCCTTCATATTTCTTCCGACCATCGCTCATGGGGCGACTGAATTTATCTCCGTCATCGATCCTGACAATGGTTCTGGAACAGATTACACTTCTCTTTCTGCTTGGGAAGCGGCGAATCAAGTTGATTTAACTGCGGCGACTACTTTGGTGATTGCCGGAAGTTTGACGCGTGGAACGATTGCTGATGGGACTCCGATAACCCAGACCACCTCGGGAGCCACGGCGGTTTGCGTCCATCACACTGAAACGCAAATGCTCATCTCTACTCTTAGTGGAACTCCCAATGCCACCGACACTTGGTTTCCGACCGTTGATGGAAGCGACGCAACCAATGCTTGGACTCCGACCGATGCCGGCGACAGTGCTATTGCGATTGCCAAATGCCGATCTACTTCTGGAACTGCCGACACAACTGCCGTTACCGTTGACGGTTGGACAACTTCCGCCGACAATTACATCAAAATCTGGACCGACCCAAGCGAGAATTATCGGCATCAGGGGAAGTGGGATGAGGGGAAGTATCGGCTGGAAGTTCCTCAGATATCCGGCGGAGGTAGTGGAATTAGAATTTTGGAAGAATATGTTTGGATTGATGGTTTACAAATCAAAAGAGTTATAACAACCGAGGCGGGGCAAGCCTGTGTCGCCGTAGGTGGGGCTTCTGGTGAAATTAAAATTTCTAATAATGTGTGTGAAATCAAAAATAACACTACATATTATGAATATGGTATTTATAAATATACACTATCTTCATCGGCAACTTATAAAATTTGGAACAATGTAATATACGGAGTTGTAGATACTGACAATAATTCTGGAAGCGGAATGTATTTGGCAGCTGTAAGTCCTGTAGCAGAGAATACTTATGTATATAACAATACAGTGGTTGGCTCATATTATGGAATTGCAAAAAGTGGTGGTACATGTATTTCCAAAAACAATATCGCCTACAACAACACCATCGACTATTCCGGTACATTTGATTCATCCTCAACCAACAATCTTTCTAAAGACGCAACCGCTCCGCCATATAATACATATTATACCAACACCAGCGTTATTTTCGCCGACGAAACCAATCAAGACTTTCATCTTGATTCCGCCGATACCGCCGCTCGCAATCAAGGCGCGATTCTTTACGACTCCGGCGATGATGCCAATTTGAATTTTACAACCGACATCGACAACAATGCCCGCTTGGATAGCGCGGGGACTTGGGATATTGGGGCGGATGAGGGGATTACGAAAGTTTACCGCAGTGTCGGACCATCTGCCACGGCCGCCATCGCTACCGGTGCGACCTATGGCAATGTGGAAGTGAAGCCGGTGTATGTTTCCGGCTCAACCACTAACATCGCAGATTATGTGGCGACTTTTTGGTCTGATTTGCCGATTAATGTCGGAGTAGGCGACGCTTTGCAATATGACGATGACGACGACGGAGATATTGACGCGTCCGATTCTATTGTTTTTATCACCAAAAGAATTGATGCCTCGCATTTCAGCGTCCGCACCGCCAGCGGAACCGCGCCCGCCAGCACTCTTGCGCCGGATTCGAATTGGTCAATTTTTCGCTCATACACTTCGCTTTTCAATGCCGAAGCCGGAGATGAGAATGATTCCATTGATGACGATTTGGAAGCGTTTGAAAGCTGGAGCGGAGGAAAAGATCTGCAAACAAGCCAGGAGCAATGGAATATCGCGGCGTATGCCGGACAAGGTGGCGTGGCAGATACGGTGGCGGTGGCTATTGATGGTTGGACGACGACAGCGGATTCATATATCAAAGTTTATACTCCGACTAGGAGCGATGAGGTTGGGGTGAGCCAGCGGCATAGTGGAGTATGGGATGCGACAAAATACAATTTGTCGACGGGGACGGGAGTAGCTTCGGTGGATCTGAGGGAGAATTATACGGTTTTTGACGGTTTACAGATAACAAATTCCGGCACCGCCTCAACGGATAATGATATTCTTGTTGCGGGATATATTAGCTTTACGAATGTGAAAAATTCCATCATTAAGGGTGGATATAATGGAATATATCATAGTGTGAGCAATATTATTTATGGTGGAAATAAATTTTACGGAAATATTATTTATGAGACATATTATTCCGGGATAAGGATATATTTATCAGGCGCCACCCCATTGTCTTCGTATGTATATAATAATACCGTGTACAATTGCAATGCCAGTAATACAGCATGGAGAGGCGGAATAGAAACATTGAATGCTGATGTTGTCAAAAACAATATCTCAATGGAAAATGGAAATTTGGATTTTGTGAATGCCAATGGTCAATCCTACAACATATCCTCCGATGCAACTGCTGTCGGTACCGGAAGCCTTGCTAGTCAAACTCTTTCTAATATCGCTTTTGTTTCCACCACAAGCGGAAGCGAGGATTTGCATATTTCGCCGACCTCGGTTGCCAAGAATATTGGCACCGACCTTTCCAACGACCCATACATACCATTCAATACCGACATTGATTCCGCTTGCTTGCGAAAAGATAAGCAATCAAGAGTATCCAATGGCGGGGATGATTCTTGCTACACAAGACCCAAAGGAACAAACTGGGATATCGGTGCGCATGAGCTTATTACGAAAATTTACCGAAGCGTCGCGCCGGATGCGGACGGGACTTTGGAAGCGCTCACCACCGGTGCAAGCAACGCAATGACTATCGCCAGCTCAACCGCCACTTTCGCCACTGCTTTGGCGGACAACATCGGCGTGGGCGACGCTATTCAATATGACGCTGACGGCGACGGAGATATTGATGCGTCCGATTCCATCGTTTTCATTTCCGGCCGAACGGACAGCACCCACTTCACCGTCAAAACCGCCAGCGGAACCGTTCCAACCGCCGTTTCCGCCGACACGGATTGGAGCCTTTTTCGCGCCTACACCAGCCTTGCCAACGCCGAAACCGGAACGGAAAATTTGGCAATTGACGCGGATTTGCGGAATTTTGACACTGGCAACCGCGACCTTGCTTCAAACAGCGAGCAATGGAATATTGCGTGCTATGCTAATGGGACGACGGCGGATACGGTTGAGGTGACGATTAGCGGCTGGACAACTGCGGCGCAGAATTATATCAAAATTTATACTCCGTATTTATCGATTGAAGTCGGAACGAGCCAGAGGCATCAAGGGGTTTGGGATGAAGAGAAGTACATCCATTTAAATGAAATCAATAGCACGGCTGTTTCTAATACACGGATTGACGGTTTACAGATATATAGATCCGGTGATGACGGGGGTTATTACGTGCGTGGAATAAATTCCGGTCCGAAAGCGGAGATTAGTAATAATATTATTAAAGCCAACTTAACCGGTTCTCAGGTTCATATCGGTATTTCTGAAGGGTATGCCGGCGTGAATAAAATATTTAATAATATTATTTATGATTTTAATGGTAATGCTGGAAATGAGTATGGAATTTATATTACCGGTGGAACGAATTATGTATATAATAATACAATATATAACTGTGAATATGGTATAAGTCAACAATATAGTGGTACGATTTTAGTAGCTAAAAATAATATTATAAAAGGTTCTGGTAATGTCAATGCTTATGTTGGAACTTTTACTAATTCTGATTACAACGCCACGGATGGAACAGATGTGGGTGATGGAGGAGTGCATAGCAAGATTTCCCAAACATTTTCTTTTGTTGATGAAGCCAATGATGATTTCCATCTCTCCCCATCCGACACCGCTGCCCGCAACTCCGGCGCGGATCTTTCTCAGGATTATAATTTGCCGATTATATCCGATATTGACGGACATACACGACCCGCCTCCGCCATAGGCTCTGGCGTGGCGATGGACATCGGCGCCGATGAATCCGCCACTCCGATTTACCGCTCCATCGCTCCCAGTATGTCAACTTATCTTGACCGCGGAGTGGATGAATCTGGAACCGACCTTTCCATCTCCGGCACGACAATGACTTTGGAAAACGCCGCTCCGGACAACGTGGGCGTGGGCGACGTTATCCAATATGACAGCGACGGCAATTCATCCATTGATGCCATTGCTTTTATTTCCGCCCGAGCAAGCTCAACATCTTTCACTGTTCAAGCCCGCGACGGCTCACAACCGGTTGCCGTGACCAACGATCAGGATTGGCAAATCTTCCGCGCCTACACCACGCTGGACAACGCCGAAGGCGGAGCGGAAAACACCGCCAACATCGACGACGATGTGGACGATTTTGACATCTCAGTCAGCCGAGCCGACGGCAAAGATATCTACGCCAGCAACGAACAATGGAACATCGCGGCGTATGCGAATGGAACAACGGCGGATACAGCGGCGGTGACGATTAGCGGTTGGACAACTTATCCGACGAATTATATCAAAATTTATACTCCGGTTTCAGCGAGTGAAGTCGGGGTGAGTCAGAGGCATGAGGGGAAGTGGGATGATGGGAAGTATAATATGGTAGTAAATAATAATACGGCTTTTACAAATCAAGAAGATTTCTTCAGAGTTGATGGATTGCAAGTGGAGGTAATAAATCCTTCAGCTAACAGTCAGAATTGTTTGAACTTTACAGGACTAACAACAGGAGGAAAAATATATGTCAGCAATAATATTCTGCGAGGTCATTCATCCGAAACTTATAATCAAAGAGGAATTTTTTATTATAGTACTATGCAAAGTGTAGATTTTTATATTTATAATAATATCGTATATGATTTCTTGAATAATTCATCAAGTTATGGTTTTTATTTAGGAGGAACTATTAGTAATTGGTATGTATATAATAATACAGTCTATAATTGTTATTATGGCCTTCTTGCTTTAGCAGGGGCGGATCCTTACTATTTTAATAATATTGTTCAAAATTGTACGGATGGATTCGGTTCTACGAGAGATGCTTCTTCTGATTTCAATATTTCCAATACATCTCAAGCAGACGCTGATTCAGTTAATGCCACCTTCAACGGATATAAAACAGTTTCCTTTATTGATGAATTTAATGACAATTTCCACCTTGCTTCATATGATACGGCGGCGAAGGGGAATGGGGTGGATTTGTCGGGCGACAGCTACCTACCGTTTTCAACTGACGTCGACGGAGACACTCGCGTTCGTTGGGACATCGGCGCCGATGAATTCGGAGCGACCCAATCAATAAAATTCCGCGGAGATGTGAAAACGAGAGGGGATGTGAAGATACGGTGATTAGGGTGCAGTGATTATGAGCGGATGGGGAGAGTAGTTCCAATGACAAATCAAATCAAAAATCCAAATGACGAAATATAGCAATCGGCTTGATTTTTAGCGTATTTTATGCTAATATATTAGATATGAATAGCTTGAAGATCAAAGTTAATAAGTTGTTTTGGTTTTTAGGAAAGGGCGGGGATTTTTCCAAAGATCGACATTTGATTATCCATCAAACGCTGGCTTTGGGATCGATGCAGGACGTACAAAGACTTTTTCGGGAATACGGACAAGAGAGCATAACGCATGAATTTCAAAAACCAGTTTCGGGTCTTTACACTCCCGCAGTGTTTCATTTTTTTGAGCATATCTTGGGTGTTGAAATAAAAAATAGCGGGCGATATATTAAAAATATACATGGAAAAACTTCATTTAGACATTCTTGATCAAGAGAGAAAGAATATTTTCCAAAAACTTTCCGCTTTCCGATCAATCGGATATTTGTCAGGCGGAACAGCTTTGGCGTTGCAACTGGGACACCGGGTGTCATATGATTTTGATATTTTTTGCGCCAAAGAAATTCCAGCGATGTTCGCTGCTAAAGTTCAAAAAGAAATAGTTGTCCGTCAAGTGCTGGTGAATAATAGTGATGAATTTACATTTCTTACCGACCACGACATTAAAGTGTCTTTTATTTTCTATCCTTTTGATTTGAAAAAATACGTGTTTGAATTTCCAGACGTTCCTATGGAATTAATTTCCCCACTGGGTATTGCGATTACAAAGGCTTATGCGCTAAACAGGCGGAATGCTTGGCGTGATTATGTTGATTTGTATGTAATTTTGAAAAAAGAAATCACGACTCTGGAAAATATTGTCAATGCGGCTCGCATTGCGTATGGGGAATTGTTTAATGAAAAGCTTTTTTTATCGCAACTATTATACACGCAAGATATTTCAAAGGCGGAAATAGAGAATACGCAAATGCTTGAATCAGCGACGCTTTTTGAAGTTGTGTCTTTTTTTGAAAAAGAAGTCAAAGCATATTGGGAAAGAAAGCTGTAATAATAGCTGGCTCGGAATCGGAAATGAAACTTCCGATGTCAATTCTGACGGAGTTGTGAATACGAGGGATTTGGGAATAATGATGAGCGGATGGGGAGAGTAGCTTATTTAAATGACAAATTTCCAATTAACCCCCTCCCCTTTGAAGGGGAGGGTTGGGGAGGGGTTAGAAACTATGGATAACCAAAAATCCAAACAATTATGAAAAAACCTCAGAAACAAAGAAAGTTTCACACCTCCCCCAACCCCTCCTCCCGAGGAGGGGAGGAAAGCTAGTTGGAAACTATTGTGATATAATTTGTTTGTTGGATGTAAATAAAAAAATAATAGTAAAAATATTATGAACAAAAAAGTGATTATTATTATCGCAGTTGCCGTTTTGATTTTGGGAGCGCTGGGAATTTGGAAGTTTTGGGGAGGGAAAGGCGATTCTTCGGAAGAAAATACCAAACAAGTTTATCAAGCGATGGTGGCTGTTCGCGACCAGAAAAATTCCGATCCGGTGGAAGACGCACGCAATTCTCTTAAAGCTGGAGATGTGATTTTGGTCAAAAGCGGAGAAAACAATCCGTGGTCGGATACGGAAAAAGCGAGCAATTTGATCTTGAAAATGGAATTGAACGAGGAGCAGGCGCAGAAACTTGTCGAGTCGGTGACGGAAAAATTGGGAAAGGATGAAAAAAAGAGCCAATTGGCGGAATATGAAAAATCAATAAAAGAAAATAGCGGACAACTTGACGAAGAAGAAATGAAAAGATATGAAGAAGAATTGGACGGCCAGGAAAACGTCGTTGTTCTTCGAAAATACCGCATCGATTTCGACGAAATTGATTTTGTGCCGGAAAAATGGAGCGGCACTCAGCTTTTTGATGGAAAAATTTTCAACTGGTCGATTGTGGAGAAAAAATAACCAAGAGACTTTTCAGATAGATTTCAGTCCGGCGTTTGCGTAAAATCCTCTTTTTTAATATAATAGAGCTATTGAAACATTAAACAAGGAATTAATAAAAATATGGAAATAAAGGTAAATACGGGCTCCGGAATAAAAAAAAACGATGAATATTTGGAAAGAACCAGAATTGAAAAATTTGCTCCTTCTGCGGAAAGCAAAACGGAACGGGTTTTTGCTTCAAAAATCGAACCTAAGCGAAATGCTTTTGTTTCGGAAATAAAAAAGGAAGTTAGCGGAAAAGAAAAGAAAGGCTTCCTTCATTTTTTTGGCAACATATCCGACAAAATTATCGGACTGAGTATTTTTATGATTTTTTTCGGAGTGCCATTATTTTTTACCGGAATTACTTTTCAGGGAATATCATTTGAAAAACAAATTTATTTTTATCTTTGGTTGTTGGTTGGATTGGTGGCATGGTTGGCAAAAAGCATTAAAACCGGTGAGATGAGAATTCGCAAAACTCCATTGGATATTCCTATTTTTTTGTTTTGGGGTGCCTATCTCGCTTCGCTGGCTTTTTCCGTCGACCACTGGCACAGCTTTTTTGGATTTTTCGGAGATCCGTCAAGAGGATTTTTGAATGTGACGGCTTTTGTGGTGGCGTATTATTTCTTTTTCTCCCATATTGAAAAAGAAAGAATAAAATTGGCATTGGGGGCGATTGTTGCGAGCGGAACACTGGTGTCGGCTTGGACGATTGTTCGCTTGTTGAATCTGCAAATTATCCCACAAGTTGTTTTAGAAAATTCTCCCGCAAGTTTGTTGGGATCTTTTTCGGGACTGAATATTTTTTTGGGAGTTTTTGTTCTTTTGTCCGTTGGCGCTATTTTGAAAATTGTTTCTTTGGAAAAATTGTCTAGCACAAAGAAAATAGTAACAATAATTTTTCTTTTTATAGCTCTTTTTTTCGGTGCGGCAGCTTTTGTTTTAGTGCAAAGTTTTGCTTTTTGGCCGGCAATCTTGATTGGGAGTGGAATTTTTTCTTTATATGCTTTTTCTCGGGTAATAAAAATGCCTTTTCATTGGATTTGGCTTCCAATGGCGGTTTTCGTTTTTTTTATGGCAATTTTTATGGTGGGAGACAGAAATCTGAATTTGTCGCGCGTGAGTTTGCCGGCGGAAGTGAGTCTCTCTTACGGATTATCATGGGATATTATCAAGGAAGGGATGAAAGAGAGTGTTATTTCCGGATCGGGACCGGCGACATATGGATACGCTTTTTCAAAATTCAAACCGCAAGATTTCAATCTAAATCAATTTTACGACTTGCGTTTCTATCAAGGTTCCGGGTTATTGTTTGAATCGGTTCCGACGATTGGAATTTTGGGAACAGTCTTTTTGTTTTTGTTGGTTTTTTCCTATCTGAGTGTTTCTGTCTATTTGATTTCACGGGAAAAGGATAAGGAAAAAACATTATCTTTATCGTTTTTTTCCGCTTCCGTTATTTTGATTTTGGGAATATTTATTTCTAAGGCTTCCGGTCCGATTGTTTTACTTGGATTTTTAGTATCGGCAATGGCATTACTTTCAATTATTTTGGAAAGTGAGGCGCAGGCTAATTATTTTGATTTGTCGCTCAAAGCTTCTCCGAAATATGCACTTTCTTTGGCTTTTGTTTTTGTAGTGCTCAGCAGTGCAATTGTTTTTTCTTTTGTTTTTTTGGGCAAAGTGTTTGCCAGTGACGCATTGGCAGGGATAGCAATTAAGGAAAGCCGTGAGGATAGGGAAAAAGCGGTGGAGAAAATGCAACGAGCAATTGCGCTTAATCCGAAAGAGGGAAGATATTATACTCGTTTAGGACAGGAATATTTGATTTTAACCAATGAGCAAGCAATCGGAAAAGATGCGAAAAATAATACAGAGAAGATCAAAAAATATTTAAGTAATTCCATTCTTCTTTTGAACAAAGGAAAGGAATTGATGAATAATGATTTGAACGCAGTCGAAGGTTTGGCGCAGGCGTATGAAAATGCAGGACTCTATGTTTTTGAATCGAACAAAAAAGCATTGGAAAATTATGAAAGAGCTGCCGAGCTTGATCCGAATAATCCGAATTTACAGGTCAAGATTGGAAAGGTGCGGATGACTCTTTCCGGCGCTATGGAAGATAATGATGAGAAAAAGGCGTATATGGAAGATACTAAAAAAGTCTTGGAAAAATCCGTAGAACTGAAAAAGAACTTTGCTGACGGATATTATAATTTGGCATTGGCTCAGGAGCAGATGGGATCGCTAGATTCTTCGGTTGCAAATATGGAAAAAGCTGCGACGCTCAGTCCTTCTAATGTGAATGTGTTTTTCAATTTGGGAAGATTATATCAAAAGCGTTCCGGCGAAGAAGATTTGAAAAAAGCGGAAGCTATTTTCAAAAAGATATTGGAAATAAACAAGGATGATGTTAATACCAATTTTAGTCTCGGGCTTTTGTTCGAAAAAACCAACCGCAAAAATGAAGCGATTGAGCAATATCGAAAAGTCATTGCCCTAATTGAAAGCGGACAGCAAAATGAAATTGCGAAGAAAAATATTGAGCAAATAAACGCAATGATTTCAAATATTCAAAAAGGACAAAACAACAATGTTCAGCAAGTAGAGGAAAATGTTCTAGAAAATCAAGAACAAAAAATTCCAGAAGTTGAGGTTATCGAAGGGGAATAGAGCTAGGAATTAAGAATCAGGAATCAGGAATCAGGAATTAAGAATTAGGAATTATTGATTAATAATTCCTAATTTTTTATCTTATCCGGACGGTGATTGGGGCAGTTTTTGTCAGAGCATCTTTCAGGGATGGTTTTTGTTCCTTCCATCATCAGCTTTCCGCAAAGCGGACATTTTTTTCCAGTTGGCTTGGCCTTGATAGCATAGCGGCAAGTTGGATAATTTGAACAAGCATAAAATATTCCAAAACGCCCTTTTCTTTCCATCATTTCTCCTTTTTGACACTCGGGACATTTGACTCCGGTTTTTCTTTTGGCAGCTTCTTCGGGATCTTCTTGAATAAATTTACATTTGGGAAAATTTGAGCAAGAAATGAATTTTCCGAATCTTCCTTCGCGAGTAACCAAAGCGCCTCCGCACTGAGGACATGTTTGTCCGGTTTTTTTCGGTCCTTCCATTTCTTTTCCTTCTTCGGTTCGGGCTCCTGCGCATTCGGGAAATTTCGAGCAACTCATAAATTTTCCATTTTTGCCAAGCTTCCAAACCATTGGAGCGTCACAAACAGGACATTTGAATTTTTCATCAACCTTTCCAAGGTCGGTGATTTTTTTGGTGTCTTTTTTGGATTTAATTTCCTTGGTAAAGGGAGTGTAAAAATCTTTGAGAATTTTTTCATATTCCGCTTTGCCTTCAGCAATGGAATCCAAATTATTTTCCATTTCAGCAGTAAAAGAATCGCTAATGTATTTTTCAAATTCTTTTTCCAAAAACGAACTTACTACATCTCCGGTGTCGGTGGGGTGGAGGGTTTTGTTGATTTTTTCCACATATCCGCGATCTTGGATGGTTTTGATAATAGTGGCGTAGGTCGAGGGTCTTCCGATTCCTCTTTTTTCCAATTCTTTGACCAATCCGGCTTCGCTGTAGCGAGATAGCGGTTGTGTTTCTTTTTCAATACTGTCTATTGAAATAAATTTCAGTAAATCTCCGACGGAAATTTTCGGAAGCTGGACATCTTCGCTTTTGGCGGCGCTGTCGACAAGGAGCCAGCCGTCAAAAAGCGTGCGTGATCCGTTAATGACAAAATCCGGAATATTCTTGGAAATTATACTGGCTGAAATTCGCGTACGTAAAACTTTGGCATCAACCATTTGGGAAGAAACTGTTCTTTGCCAAATCAACCGGTAGAGTTTTTTTTGATCAGGGGTATCTCCGGCGTTTTGGTTGGTGCAGTCAGTCGGGCGAATCGCTTCGTGCGCTTCTTGGGCATTTTTGCTTTTGCGGGAATATTTTCTGAATCGATACAGATCCTTAGAGAAATTTTTCTCAATAGTTTTGGCGATTTGATTTTGCGCTTGTGAGCTCAATGTTGTGCTGTCGGTTCTCATATAGGTAATAGATCCCGCTTCATAGAGCTGTTGAGCGATGCGCATTGTTTGTGATGGGGAGAGTCCTAAGCGTGAGCTGGCGGTTTGTTGCAGAGTGGAGGTAATAAAAGGCGCGCGCGGTGAGCGTTTTATTTCAGTTTCTTTGACATCAAAAACTTGCCAAGCTTCTTTTTTTCCGGCGGAGATTATACGATCAACTTCTTTTTTGTCACGCGGTTCTTTTGAGCAAGTGAAAGTTAGCTCATTTTCATTTTTTGTCTTTAGATTGGCGGAAATAGTCCAAAACTTTTCCGGAGTAAAAGCGCGAATTTCTCGTTCGCGTTCCATAATAATTCGCAAAGCCGGAGATTGAACGCGTCCGGCAGATAAGCCGTATCGAACTTTTTTCCAAATGAGTCCCGAAAGGTCATATCCGAAAAGTCGATCCAATACTCGGCGCGCTTCTTGAGCGCGAACCAATTTCTTGTCTATATCGCGCGGATGTTTTATTGCTTCTTGTACCGCTTCTTTGGTAATTTCATGGAAAATAACTCTCTTTAATTTTGTATTTTGAGATTTAGATTTTGAATTATTAAGCTGAATGGCTTGAGCTATGTGCCACGCAATCGCTTCTCCTTCACGGTCGGGGTCGGTTGCCAGTAGAATTTCTTCCGATTTTTCCGCAAGGGTTTTTATTTCCGTTACGATTTTTTCTTTGCCGGGAGAAATTTCATAATGCGGAATAAATCCATTGGGAATATTAATCGCATCTTTGTTGCTTTTTGGAAGGTCGCGAACATGTCCTACTGAAGCGCGAACAGTATATTTTCCATCCAAATATTTTGTGATGGTTTTTGCTTTTGAAGGCGACTCGACTATTAGTAGTTTCATTGGAATTTTTAATTTTGCAATTTTTAGTTTTTAAATAAATCTTAATTTTTAATGTTTTAAAATTTTTGCATTAAAAATTATTTATAAAATTAAAAAATTAAAAATTTACATTAAGATATAATTTTGTCCTCCGATATTTTTTACCATACCCTTTATTTCCATTATTGACAAGGTGGAGATGGCGGAGCCGGTTTTCATTCGGGATAATTTTATTATCTTATCAATGTGTAATGTTTCCTTGGAAAGTATTTCAAGGATTATTTTTTCCTCTGGAGAGGATGGAATTATTTTTCTTACTTCTTGTGCGGCGAGACGTTTTTCTAAGTTTAATTCTTCTAAAATATCCCGAGCGGAAGATACTGGTTTGGCACCCGCTTTAATCAGATTGTTAGCGCCGGTGGAAGTAGGCGAAAAAATTGGTCCGGGTACGGCAAAAACTTCGCGATTAAATTCCAGCGCCAAGTTGGCGGTAATTAGCGTCCCACTTTTTTCCGCCGCTTCGATAACAAGCGTTCCAATTGTCATTCCTGCCATAATTCGATTGCGTGCCGGAAAAGTTCCGATGCCGGCGGAAATACCCAATGGGTAGTCGCTTACTAGGGCACCTTGTTCAAGTATTCGTCGGGAAAGAGTGAAATTGGCAGTTGGTCCAATATTTTTATCATCTAATCCGCTACCTAAAATGGCAATGGTTTTTTCTCCGGCGGAAAGACAAGCATGGTGGGCGATTGCATCAACTCCCAGTGCCATTCCGCTCACAATCATAATTCCTGCTTGTGCCAGATCGCGAGCAAGCGACATCGCAACTTGCTGTCCATAAGGGGTTATTTTTCGCGAACCGACAATTGCCAGCATTGGTTTTTCGTTAAAGGAAAATTTTTTTCCTTTAACATAAAGTAGTTGCGGGGGATTGTGGATTTCTTTGAGAAGCTCAGGATAATCCGGATTGGAAATATCAAGGATGCGGATGTTTTCCTTTTTCAATTTTTCAAATTCCACATCCGGATCAATTTCTTTTCTTTTTGTCTCAATAATTGCTGATAATTTTTCCCCGATTCCGCTTTGGCTCAAATCGGAAAAAGAAGCTTTCCAAATATTTTCACCACTGCTAAAACAGTCGAGTAAAATTTTTATTTTCGCTGATCCGACTCCGTCGATTAAATTAAGAGCGTTGAGGTATTTCATTATTGAATTATAGCATATTCAAAAAATATTAAATTAGTGGTATAATTCGTTCAGGGTCAATATTTGTATGTTAGTAAATAAATTTAGTAATTTTTTCCAAAGGCGGATTAGCTTTTGGCTGAAGTAAAAAAACCTATGCAAATAAAAAATTTCAATGTATATTTTTTCATTTTGGCGCTGATTATTGCTTCGGTGATGGCTTTCTTTTTGATCAAGCCGTTTTTTACTGCGATTTTGGCAGCAGGGATTCTGGCGGTAGCATTTCATCATCAATATAAATTCTTTCTGAAAAATACCGGACAGAAAAAAAGTTTGAGCGCGATTGCTACTATCTTGTTGGTTCTTGTAATTATTATCGTTCCTTTGATTTCCGTGTTGGGGCTTTTGGCTAATGAGGCAAGCAACGCTTATCAGAGAATTTTATCCGATCGAGATTTTTATCAACGGCAAGTGGAGGGATCAATTGATTTATTAAGTCAAATTCCATTTTTCAATCTTTTGGATCTAGATAGATTATTCGATCAAGATCAGCTTTCACAGTCTTTGAGAGATTTAAGTCAGGGTCTTTTAGGATTGATTCAGTCGGCGTATCAAAATGTTATTAAGTTTATCTTGCTTACTTTTGTAATGTTTTTCACTATGTATTATTTGCTCACGGAAGGAGAAAAATTGATTGATAAAGTGAAATACATCAGTCCGATTAGCGACAAATATGAGAATGTTTTGGTGGACAGATTTGTTTCAATGACAAGGGCGACGATTAAGGGAACAATTATTGTCGGATTGGTTCAAGGAATTTTGAGTGGACTTACTTTTGCTGTTGCTGGAATTTCTTCTCCTTTGATTTGGGGATTGGTACTCACGATTATTTCTATAATTCCGGCAATTGGTCCGGCGATTATAATGGTGCCGGCGGGAATAATTCTGCTTTTTTCCGGACAAATTTGGCAAGGAGTTTTTGTTTTGATTATGGCACTTGGGATTGTTTCAACAATTGATAATATTTTACGACCTAAACTGGTTGGACGCGACACGCAAATGCATCCGCTACTAGTTTTCTTTGCAACTTTAGGAGGGATAATCGTTTTTGGACTGGTTGGGTTTATTATCGGTCCGATTGTAATGGCAATGTTTCTTGCTCTTTGGGAAATATATGCAAAAGAATTCAAAAAACAATTAAATGCTTTTAATAAGTAGAAATGAATATAATAATTTTACTAAAACATAAGCTAAGTATATTTTTAGTTAGTTGTATATTTATTTATTTGGGATCGGTAGGTGTGTCGGCTGCCAGTTTTCCTGTTCTATTATTTTCCGATCTCACCGACGCTCCTGTTTCCGGCTGGGAAGGTTCGCCAACCAAAGGAGCAGCCATATCCATTTGGGGAAGAAATCTTGGAACAGAAAGAGGTTCTTCCTATGTAACCATAGGAGGAGTCAATCTTACCAATGACAGTGATTATGCCGAATGGGGAGCGACAACTAACCCAACAACTGCCAGCGGACAACAAAGAATAACTTTCTGGCTCAATTCTTCAATGACTCTCGGCAACACTGAAATCTCCATCACCACAGCCGATGGAACATCAGAAACCATTCCTTTTTACACAAGAAATACTGGAAATATTTATTTTGTCAGTACGACAGGGAATGATTCAAATGACGGGCTTAGTGTGGCGAGTGCTTGGACCACTTTTGGAAAGGCTCGTGAAACTGTTGTTGCAGGAGATGTTGTGTATTTTAAATCTGGAATATGGACAGCTTATGATCATGGTTCAACGTGGGCCAATGCTGTGCTCTATTTTAGGACAACTTCCGGTGTTTCTAATCATAACAACGGGACATTAAATAATAGTATTGCTTTTTCTTCGTATCCCGGAGAGGTTGCGCAAATGTGTAATGGAAATAATGCCGATGGCGGAAATGCAACCAGTGGTTTTTATCGACATGGTGATAGCGTGCAAGATCGCCTTGAATACTGGACCTTATCGAAGTTTAAAGTTGTAGCGTGGCATTATGGTTTCAAGTGGTCAAATATAGATTTAACCTATGATAATAATCTTCGTATAATCGGTTGGGATGCCACAACAACCATTCCAAGAACGGATATAAATACCCCGGAATCTATTGGCGGACAAATAATGTCGCAAAACGGAGATCAGGATGATATTTATATTCTCGGAAATTATATGCACCATTCCGGATTGTCTTCAGAAGAAGATGAAGATAATTTTGGTTATAAAGTTCAATCAATATATATTAGCGGATTTAACGGACAATATTCAAATATACATATAGGACATAATGATTTTGCTCATAACAGCGGAAATTTGCAGGTTTATGCGCACAATTCTTCTGATATTATTGATGATATTTATATTTATGATAATTGGTTTCATGATGGCGGAACAACGGGAATGGTTTTAAATGGCGGTGATGGATTAACTGAATATTCTTTTATTACGACGGCTTATGTTTATAATAATATTTTTTCAAATAATCTTAGTTATGCTGCCAAATTAACTGATGGGTCGACAGGAAGCCATGGGGGCACATTTTATTTTTATAATAATACATGCTACAACAATAGTGATGCGGAAATTTTTAGTCCCAATCCTGCGGCATTGTATGTTGTAAATAATATCTTTCAAACATCGGCGTTGGTTTATTTTTCTTATTCTCCGGGAGATGATTCTGGAAATTTTGGTTCTCATAATCTTTTTTATGGTTCTGTTGGTGCTATTCCAAGCTGGTCAACTAATAATATTATTATTAACCCTCTTTTCACCTCTCCTTCCACTAATGATTTCACTCTCCAATCAACTTCCCCCGCTATCAATGCAGGCACAACCCTCGCTTCGGTTCCCAACGACTTTCTCGGAGTCTCCCGTCCCCAAGGGATATCCTATGACATCGGAGCTTTTGAATATGTTAGCGCAGCCGAAGAAACCTGCACCGACAACATCCAAAACCAAGACGAAACTGGAATCGATTGCGGAGGAGTATGTGAGGCTTGCGTCGTTCCGATAACTTATGGATTAAGCAACTTCATCTCCGCCATCACCAACTGGCTCGGAATCGGAAATGAAACTTCCGATGTCAATTCCGACGGAGTTGTGAATACGAGGGATTTGGGGGTGATGATGAGTGGGTGGTCAAATTAAGACGGAAAAGGTAAGGTATGAGTTTTTGGCAATTTTATCAAAATCTACCGCAATATATCGATCCGATTGCTTTTTCAATCGGTTTATTTGAAGTTCGGTGGTACTCTCTTTTATACATACTAGGAATAGCTGTTACTTATTGGGTTTTATTGATATTGATTAGAAGTATGAAAAATAAAATCTTAAAATTTCCAATTTCCAACTTTCAATTATCAAATGATCAATTTCAAAATTTGTTTTTGTATATTTTAAGCGGTATCTTGTTGGGAGGAAGATTTGGGTATGTTCTTTTTTATAATTTTTCATATTATTTTCACAATCCGCTGGAAATATTTTTACCTATTAATATTACTGGTTATGGATTGCGGTTTACCGGATTTTTTGGCATGAGTTATTTCGGGGCTTTGCTGGGTGCGGTATTGGCGGGCTATATTTTTTCAAAAAAATACAAAATTGATTTTTGGAATTTGGCGGATTTTATTTCTGTGGCAGTTCCAGTCGGATATTTTTTTGGCAGAGTCGGCAATTTTTTAAACGGCGAATTATATGGAAGAATTACGTCAGTTCCCTGGGGGATGTATTTTCCGGCGGGCGGAAATGTTTTGCGCCATCCATCGCAATTATATGAAGCGTTTTTTGAAGGCGTGGTTTTGTTTTTTATTATTATTTTGTTGCGAAATATGTTCCGCAATCAATTACGGAAATATTATTTTTATGGAATATTATTTTTAATCTATATTTTCAGTTATGCTTTTTTTCGTTTCTTTTTGGAATTTTTTCGCAATCCGGATGCACAAATCGGATTATTTTTTAACCGAATAAGCTTGGGACAAATATTGGCTTTTGTAGTAATGATACTTGCGCTTGTCATTTGGCAGAAGAAAAAAAACGTGGTAAGGTAAGCGAGAAGTCTATTGATAAAATAAATTTATGTCTAAGAAAAATATTTTTTTGAGTTTATTGATTATTACTATCTTGTCTATGCTGACTTTTGTTATTTTTCAAGAAGAAGCGAATGCACCTGAGAGAGAAATAAGGGTAAATACAGAAGAGATTAATAATAACGAGCCGGAAAATATTTCAGCAAGCAATGAAATTATTTATTATTACGGAGAGGAATGTCCGCATTGTCAAGACGTTTTAAGATTTTTGGAAGAAAATAAAATTTCTGAGAAAGTGGAATTCCAAAAAAAAGAGGTTTGGCATAATAAAAATAATTCTGAAGAAATGATGAAAAAGGTTGGAGAATGCGAATTAAACCCAGACACTGTCGGTGTTCCGTTTTTGTATGCTGAGGGAAAATGCTTGATTGGTACACCGAAAGTAGAAGGATTTTTCAAGTTAAAAGCCGGGATTTAGTCTCGGGGCTTGACAGGTTTTTGCAAACTGCTACAATGGATATTGCTAGTAAATAATTTGTTTGATTATTTAAAAGCCTTCGCAAAATTGAAATTTAAAACTCGGGATTGTCTGAAAAATACATCCCTTGGCACAAAATAATCATTGTGCTTATGGATGTGTTTTTTGTTCGTAAATATTCGAGCGAAATTCAAGAACTTTGACAATTGAATCCTAGTTAATAAAACTAGCGTAAATAATCGCAATTTTTTGCGGTTAGTCCTTTGGCACGCCAAAGCTTCTTTGAAGCGTAGGCGGCCTATATCCGCCGTTGCTCTTATGAGCTATGGCGTGACGAAGTTAGAGTCTATTCAAAACTAAAGAATTTATTTTCTTTTTTATACGAATGAATAAGTATTTATACTTGTCATTCTTTTTGAGAGTTTGATCCTGGCTCAGGATGAACGCTGGCGGCGTGGATAAGGCATGCAAGTCGAGTGGGTTTAGACCCACGGCAAACGGGTTAGTAACGCGTAGGAACGTACCCTCGAGTCGTGAACAACCCGGAGAAATCCGGGATAATACACGATGTGCTCTATGGAGCAAAGATTTATCGCTTGAGGAGCGGCCTGCGTCCTATCAGCTTGTTGGTGAGGTAATGGCTCACCAAGGCTATGACGGGTAGGGGGCGTGAGAGCGTGACCCCCAACATTGGAACTGAGACACTGTCCAAACTCCTACGGGAGGCTGCAGTCGAGAATATTCCACAATGGGCGAAAGCCTGATGGAGCGACGCCGCGTGCAGGATGAAGGCCTTCGGGTTGTAAACTGCTTTTATATGGGAAGAATTTTTGACGGTACCATATGAATAAGAGGTTACTAACTCTGTGCCAGCAGTAGCGGTAATACAGAGACCTCAAGCGTTATCCGGATTTATTGGGCGTAAAGAGCGAGCAGGCGGACATATTAGTCAGATGTCAAATCTCTGAGCTTAACTCGGAAACTGCATTTGAAACGGTATGTCTAGAGAAAGTGAGAGACCAATGGAACTCATGGTGTAGTAGTGAAATGCGTTGATATCATGAGGAACACCTAAGGCGAAGGCATTTGGTTGGCACTTTTCTGACGCTGAGTCGCGAAAGCGTGGGTAGCGAATGGGATTAGATACCCCAGTAGTCCACGCTGTAAACTTTGCATACTAGATGTGAGGAGTATCGACCCTTCTCGTGTCGTAGCTAACGCGTTAAGTATGCCGCCTGGGAAGTACGAGCGCAAGCTTAAAACTCAAAGGAATAGACGGGGATCCGCACAAGTGGTGGAGCATGTGGTTTAATTCGACGATAAGCGAGGAACCTCACCAGGGCTTGAAACTATACTGCATTATGTAGAAATACATAAGCCTTCGAGGGTGTATAGCAGGCGCTGCATGGTTGTCGTCAGCTCGTGCCGTAAGGTGTTCCGTTAAGTCGGGTAACGAGCGCAACCCCTGTCGTGTGTTATATATGTCACGCGAGACTGCCCAGACTGAAACGCACTTCGTGCTTAATTTTCAATTATCAATTTTAAATTTTCATTCAATTTTCAATGATTTAATTTTCAATTTAGAAATTTAGATATTAGAATATTGTTTAGAAATTAGAAATTAGAAATTAGAAATTGAGTGCTTAGTAAAGCGCGTTGCAGTCTGGGAGGAAGGAGGGGATGACGTCAAATCAGCATGGCCCTTTGACGCCCTGGGCGACACACGTGCTACAATGGCCGGTACAATGGGTTGCCAAACCGCGAGGTGGAGCTAATCCCAAAAAGCCGGTCTCAGTTCGGATTGGAGTCTGCAACTCGACTCCATGAAGCTGGAATCACTAGTAATCGGGAATCAGCCACGTCCCGGTGAATACGTTCTCGGATCTTGTACTCACCGCCCGTCACACCAAGAGAGTCGGTAACACCCGAAGACCCCGCATCAAACCGGGGGCTACGGTGGGATCGATGATAAGGGTGAAGTCGTAACAAGGCATCGGTAGCGGAAGCTGTCGATGGATCACCTCCTTTCTAGGGAGATTTTGATAGAATTCTAGAGCATTACACATAAAGGCATACTAATTTCAAGTTAGTTGCTGTGGAATGTGGATTTTATCTGCTGGTCGTAACTTATGGATTTATCCGTAAGTAACAGCAACGGCAAAGCCAAGCCAAATAAAAATGGTAGTCGTATGTTTGTACAAGCATATGCATTGATTCAGTAATGAATCTCTCAAATAGGCTTCTAACCTAGGACTGACCGCAAAAGATTTTGATATTTACGAAAACTTTATTCTAAAACACCCGCAAGGGTGTTTTTTGTGTGGAAAAATTTGCTTCACTTTATTTCAAGAGAGTTAATGTGAATTGAACTTTATTAGAATTAAGTTTATAATATATTTACCTGATGAAGTTGAATAAATTACTAAAACAATGAACAAAAAAAACATAATATTTAAATTATTAATATGGGCAGGCGGTTTAGTTGTCATTTTCTGCCTAATATGGACATTTGTATTATGGGGTACTCCCATATTTTCTTTTAGGGAAGCCTATTTGTCTTTGGTTAGCCGTGATTATGTTGGTGATTTACTTATTAAGGAAGAAATTGAAAAAGGTAAAAAATATGATAGTAATCCTAATAATGTTTTTCTTCCAAAAATGGAATTAGACATTGGCATAAGTAATGAAAATTTTCCGAATATATTCAAGCAAAATGAATTTAAAAATCTTTTAGAGAGAAATCAAAAATATTTAGAAAAATTTGTTACCGTTCAATTGAGCGACGAAAACAAAAATGATTTATTTGTCCTTAACCCAGAAAATGGTTCTGTTTTGCAGATTTGGAATAATAGTAATATCGTCAATATCTATTCAGGAAAAGGAAATGTTCAGAATTATGCTCTTGAAATCCCAGAATTTTCCAATAATGCGAAACTTTTTAATAATTCATTATCGTGTGCATGGTATTCGGAAGTAAATGTTTATTGTAAGATGAGAGTTTTAGTTGATAAGCCAAAAGAATCTGTAAGGGAAGGATATGCAACAAGGGATGATGTGGTAGTTATGTATGCAATTGATGTTTCTAATGAAAGAGTTGTCTATCTAGGTAAGACACCATTTGATGTTAGGGGTAGATGGGATAAATTTCTGGCCTTTTACGATGGACATTACTTACCCTTAGTTGAAAATAAAAATGAGATAACTATTTACGATACACGTCTTTCCGAAATTCAAACTGTAAAATTTTCTTATTCTGAGACTCCTCAATATTTCGAGTGTTCTTGGGTTGACGATGAAAATATTTTCTGTGCCTTGTATTATCCAGAAAAGAAAAAACAAATAACAAAATTTTTTCTTTATGATGTATTAAGCAATAATTATATAAATCTTGGGGAAGAACAGTTTGACAATTCTGCTTATTCTGCCTCTGGTCTTGGACTCGGAAATTTTAAGGAAGGAAAATTAATTTCTCATCCTACAAAGAATGCACTTGTTTACGAGAATTGCATACGATGGGGAGCTGATTTAGGAACCACTATGGAAGGAGAGTGTAAAAGAAATAAAATTAGCCTTGTGAAAGATGAAAAAATAATTACTTTAATTGAAAGTGAGACATCAAATAAAAGATATGCAATTGATAGCGATGAAGAAGGATTTATTTTATATGAAATTGCAAGTGATAATGAAATTGAAAGTAAGTATAGGCTTAAACTATGATAAAAATCTGTTTTTTTCAAGACACATTAAGGGTTTAACGGAGTTAAGTAATTATGTGGATGGTAAATAAAATAGCTCAAGAAATAAAATTTTAACGATATGGCAATAATGGCTGAAATTGGTGGTAAATTATTTTAAATATGGATAACATAAAAGCAATAATATTTGATATGGACGGAGTAATTGTAGCCTCCGAACCTATCCACGAAAAAGCGGAAGCAGAAACTTGCCGTGAGTTCGGTATGGAAGTTCCCAAAAAAGAATGGGACGGTTTTAGGGGTAAAAAGCTGGAGGATATCTTCTCTTATGTCAGTCAAAAATATGGAACAGGAAACGAACCCATTGAAAAAATGATCCAGCGCAAGATTGAGTTATATCTTTCGTATGCTTTGCGAGATATGCAATTAGTGGAGGGCGCGTATGAATTTTTACAGGAATTAAAGAAAAGTCAAAAATATCGCTATGCCCTTACAACTTCAGGAAGAAAAATTCAGCAAGATAAAATTCTGGCAAAGTTCAATCTGGCTGATTTTTTTGACATTATGATTACGGCAGACGATGTTAATAACGGGAAACCACATCCGGAGCCATATATGATTACAGTCAAAAAACTAAACGAGCAATCAAGCGAATGTTTGGTAATAGAAGATTCGGATAATGGTATTCTTTCCGCTAAATCGGCTGGTTGTCAGGCGTGTGGCATCACGACAACTTTTACCAAGGAACGCTTGGAATCTGTTGGTGCGGATATGGTGGTTTCTAGTTTCTCTGAATTATCAAAAGTTTTGTTTGAATAATAAAAATTAAACAAATAGTTATGGAAATATCAGACTTATTAAACCAGAGCAGACAAATTTGGGGCAAACACAAAAATTAACCCTCTCGCAAATTATCGTCAGAATGGGGAAAGTTTTTGACTTCGTGTGCCACGAAGGTAATGTGTTGTTGCCTTAAGAATTAAGCGACACAATATGAACAAAAAGAAATTCCTCTCTTTTGAAAAAGTTTACAGAAGCGGGCTGACGAACTTGTCTGATGATGAGGTAGGTATATGCCGGACATCAATGAAATCAGATTTTTGTAGTATTAAAATATGGATGGGAATTTACCAAAAAAGATAAGGAATAACAAATTATTCAGAGAAATAATTATTTACCGCAAACTCGAATTGTTGGAGGAATATTTCTTTTATATATGAAATATTATTTTGTTCGTAAAATAATATCATAGCCTTTTTATATTCTACAGAGTCTATATTTCGATATGAAAGCATAGCCTTGTTGCTGGCATAGAGGATGGCATTGGCGATAATGCGCGAGGTGCGCTTGTTGCCGTCTTCAAATGGTTGTATATAGGCAATCATAACCAAAACAACAAAAGCCTTTATAAAAGGATTATTTACTTTCAAAAGGGTCTTTTCCAGTTTTTTCATAGCCGTGTCAATTTCATCTCTTTTCGGCAATGGTCTGTAAATCGTTCCGGTTATTCCAACCGGATGATTTCGAAAGTCTTTTCTGATATCTATGCCTTCGGTCAGCAGTTCGTGGATTTTTTTGATTTTATCAAGGCTAATATTTTTGAAATAATCTCTATTGTTCAAAATAAAATCAAGCGCTTTTTTGTGATTAAGTATCATTTGCGCTTCTGTTTTATTTTTTCCTTCGGCGAAACGCATTTCTTTGATAAGCGCTTCAGTTTCCAAAAGAGTGTAGGTATTTCCTTCGATTTCAGATGACTTCCATGATAATTCAATAATCAGGCGCTCCCATTCTTTTTTCAAAATCGCCGGACTTTCTTTGCTTAATTTATTTTCTGTTTGAGTATATTTTTCATTGGTTGCATCCAGCTTCTCCAATTCTTCTTTCGAAAAAATGTCATCGTCCAGAATGGAAAATATATCATCTCTAAATGATGGACTGGCTTTTCTTTCTGAAAAGGGCAGGGAAAAGTATTTTTCCGTGTCAATTTTCTCAAGAGATAGGTATTTTTTTGTTATTTCATATATTACCGATCTTCCCGCTCCCTTTTTTTTAAGGATTCTATTTTTTTCTAAATATGACAGATCGCGAACAACTGTTAGCCGTGAAACATTAAAACTTTTTGCGATAACGAAAAAAACATCTTTTGTCTGAAAAGATTTTTTCTCTTTTGCAAAATCAAGAATGAATTGTTGCCGCTTGTTTAAATCTGGATATATTGGCATAATTGTATCATTTTATTGAATAATTACATCGTAATTGTATCATTTATGATACAAAAGTCAAATTAGTAGGCTTAATAATGATACAAAAAACGGATTGATAAGGCTTTATTGCGCAGCATTGTTTTTGTTTTGAAGAATGAAAAACACTATTTTTTTTGTTATCTAACGTGTATTATAGCACACCTTTATCAAGGCGGAAAATTGGGTTATACTGAAAATATGAAATTGTTGCTAACTTCAACGGGATTAACAAATGAAAACATAAGAAATTTCTTTATTTCTCAATTTGACAGGTTGATGTTGAGGCTTTCAAAGAAAAAAGAAAAGGCGAGCCAGTAATTGAATTAACCGATGACCAAGCTATCTTTGTGGGAGGGGATAATTATAAATTTGTAGGGGATTTAGAAGAAATAAAATTATGAACATTTGTATTTTTGGCGACAGTATAACCGAGGGATACTATGATGAGGAAAAAAATGGTTGGGTCAATCGCCTAAAAGCTATTTTCAGCGATGATGAAATATGCAACCTTGGAATTTCAGGAGATTCAACTGAAGATTTGCTCAAGCGGTTTGATGCGGATATTAAAGATAAAAATCCAGAGATGATTATCTTTGCGATTGGCACAAACGATTCTGTATATTTACCAGCTGAAAAACGAAATTATGTTGATTTTAATAAATTCAATGAAAATCTAAAGACCCTCATAGAGAAATCAAGACAGTTCACGAGCAATATCGTTTTTGTCGGATTAACGCCAGTTGATGAAAGTTTGACCAAGCCTATTCCTTGGGAAATTGAAATGCATTACACGAATGAAGAGATAGGGAAATATAACAAAGCCATCAGGCAGATTTGCGAAGACGAAAAACTGAAGTTTATTGATATTTTTGATGATTTGGCGAGTATCAATTATAAAGAAATGCTTTCCGATGGTCTGCACCCCAATGCAGTGGGTCACGAATGGATGGCGAATAAAATAGCTAAAGAATTAAAATAATAAATTATGGAATTCAAGCATTTTGAAACAAGTTTAGAAAAAGAGAATGAGTATCCAAAGCTGGTCAGGGATAAAATCCCTGAAGTTGTTCAAGGGAAAACAGGGAAAGAAGTAAAAACGAGGATTATGGAAGATGAAGAATATCGGAAATACTTATTGAAAAAAGTTGAAGAGGAGGCACACGAATTGGCAAATGCTGAGGGAATAGAACATATAACTGAAGAGTTGGCTGATGTGATGGAGCTAATAGACACTATTTTGGAAGTTAATGGACTGGATTTAGAAACAATACGCAAGGCACAAAAAGCTAAAGCCGAGATAAGAGGAGGCTTCAAGGGTAAGATTTTAATGTTGGAAAAAGTATAATCTTATGTTTAAAGAATACATCGCATATTTAAAAGACAACCCAAAAGGTTACTGGTTCAAACGAAAACTCTACGGCTGGGGATGGACGCCAACGAAATGGCAGGGATGGTGTGTCATATTTCTCTATATCTTACTCATCCTGAGTCTCGTGCTTACCAGAGAAGAGGCTATCCCAGGAAATCCTGATTCAGGAAGTAATTTCTTGACATTCGCACTACCAATCATTGTTTTGACTATCCTTCTCATCGTTGTTGCCTATAAAAAAGGAGAAAAACCACGTTGGCAGTGGGGTAAACCAAAAAAATAAAATTATGGAAATTTCAAACTTATTAAAACAAACTAGACAAATTTGGGGCAAACAAAAATTAACCCTCTCGCAAATTATCGTCAGAATGGGGAAAGTTTTTGGTGATATTTGTCGTTGGGAGAGGGATGCATCAAAGGACAAGAAAATTCATACAAAGCAGGAATTAAAAAAGGAAATGGGCAATATGATTCTCTCGTCTATCCGCTGGTGTGATGACCTTGGATTTAATCCTGAGGATTGCATTAAGGAAGCAATGAGTGCCCAGAAGAAGTTTGAGAAATAAATGAAGAAAGCCTTTCAAAAAACACTTGAAACATTGAAAATATCCCTGCCAATAATCATTGGTATTTTAATGCTGATTAGCATTATCAATCCTCTGTTTGAAAAATACTATCCCAAGATATTCACTGGCAACTATTTTATTGACCCTTTGATTGGGGCTGTGGCTGGTAGCATTTCTTTTGGTATTCCAATTGCCAGTTATGTGACTGGTGGGGAATTGTTGAAAGAAGGAGTGAGTCTTTTGGCGGTCACTGCGTTTATCTTGGCTTGGAGCACAGTTGGGGTTATGTTTATGCCTTTGGAAATTTCCAATTTGGGCAAAAAGTTTGCTATTTGGAGAAACTCACTGAATTTCATCAGTTCAATCATCATTGCTATCCTAACCATCATTACCTTGAAAATTATCCTATGATAGATAAAATAAAAAAACTACCAGGTGGAGTCAAATTTATGCTAAGTATGGCAGTGGTGTATTTGATTGCGATTTTTGTAGATAAATCCTTTGTATTAAGTTCATTCAATAAATTTGTCCAAACTTTGATTGAATTGTTGCCAATCCTTGTGTTGGTTTTTGGGGTCATCTTTATCGTAAATATATTTCTGAACCCAGAAACAATCAAAAAGCACTTGGGACACGATTCAGGATTGAAAGGCTGGTTTTATGCCAGTTTAGGTTCAGTGTTAATAGTCAGCCCTCCATACGTAATTTTTCCGTTACTCGGTCAATTGAAAAAACACGGAATGAAATACTCCCTGATGGCAGTTTTTCTTGGCAACAGGAATGTCCAACCAGCCTTTTTGCCAGTGATGGTGTATTATTTCGGTTTGCCATTTACGGTGGTGATTTCTGTCTATATTTTAATCTTTTCAGTTTTAAGCGGTATTGTTATGGGGAGGGTAATGGAAGAGAATGATTTGGTTAAAATGGCTTAACTTCTCTGATTCCTCCCACGAATCACCTCCTTTCTAGGGAGATTTTGATACTAACTGAGAGTATCACACACAAAAGTCGCTTTGATTCAAATTAAAGCGATGTGGGGTATAGTTAGTATCCGCTGGTCGTAATGTGGAATTTATTCTGCATAACAGCAACGGCAAAGCCAAGCCAAATAAAAATGGTAGTCGTATGTTTGTACAAGCATATGCAGTTGATTCAGCAATGAATCGCTCGGATAGACTCTTATAGGACTAATCGCAATAGGTTGTGATAACATATACTTTTTGCAAAGAACACCTTAAATGGTGTTTTTTGCGTTGGGAAAAATCGGATTATACTCCGCTCCACTTTTAAAATTATGGCTTATTTTAACTAGGTATTTTAATCTAGAAATCGTTTCCAAACTATTAGGCTATTACGTGCAAAAAAATCAAGGCAGGGGAGACCCTGTTTTTTGAGTGGAAAGATTTAACTATCTTTCGCTTTGCTTGACCATAATATCTATCAGGCGTAGTATTCTAATATAAATTAGAATAGTTTTGTTATGGAATTCAGATGTTGTGCTAAAAATTCTAAGGAACAAAAAGATGTCAGTCAGACATATGCTTTTTTGCGAGCCATTGCCGACCCCAATAGATTAAAGATTCTTTGTTTCCTTCAGAAAGGTTCAAAATGTGTCTGTGAAATCGTGCCAGCAATAGGGATATCAGATAAGTTGGCTTCGCATCATCTCAAGCAACTCAAGAAAGCGGAACTCATAAAAGACCAGCGCCAAGGCAATTTCATCTATTATTCTCTGAATCGAAAAGCCATTAAAAATTATAAATCGTTATTTAATCAAATAATCAAATAAATATGCAAGACGAAAAAATCAAAGAAGTGGTCAAAAAATCATACGCTAAAATTGCATCTCAAAATAGCGGATGCGGTTGTAGTTGTAACTGTGGAACGTATGCGGATAATGAACAAATTGCCAAGAGCATCGGTTATTCAGATGAAGAAATAAATACAGTTTCCGAGGCTAATTTGGGGCTGGGTTGCGGTAATCCTATTGCGATGGGTGAAATAAAAGAGGGGGATATCATTTTGGATTTAGGTTCCGGGGCTGGATTTGATTGTTTTTTAGCTTCTAAAAAAGTGGGTGAAACTGGCAGAGTGATTGGTGTGGATATGACCGAAGAGATGATTGCCAAAGCTGAGGAGAACGCTGAAAAATATGGTTATAAAAATGTAGAATTCAAGCTAGGGGAAATTGAAAATCTGCCAATTGAGGACAATTCAATTGATGTGGCAATCAGTAATTGCGTAATTAATCTTGTTCCCGACAAGGAAAAAGCGTTTAGAGAAATTTACCGAGTTTTGAAAAAAGATGGAAAAATTTATCTCTCAGACATTGTTCTTTTGGATAATATTGCCGATGAGCTAAAAAGCGATGAAGAACTATTGGCTGGTTGCGTTGGAGGGGCATTGCTCCGAGATGAATATATGGAAATTATTAAAAAGGCTGGATTTGAAGTGAAAATTTTGTCAGAGGATAAGGACATCAGCAAAAGACAATATCAGGGAATACCGCTGGAAAGTTTGAAAATAGAAGCGATAAAGAAGTGAATTAAAGTATATGAGTATGAGAATTATAAAAAATGAAGACTTGGGATGGGATGATTTTTTTGAATCCAAAAGAGCCGAAATGGGATTGGGCGATTTTTCTGTTGCCAGAGTTATTGCTGAATATAAGGGTGCGTATAAGGTCAAAAATGAAAACGGTGAATTTTTGGCAAAAATTACTGGTAAGCAAATGCTTGAGGCAGAATCCAGGGAAGATTATCCTGCCGTTGGCGATTGGGTTGCTATGTCTGAGCTTGATAATGAACAGGCGGTAATCCAGGCGGTTTTACCAAGAAAATCAACAATCAAAAGGAGATTTGGCGACAAAAATAAAAGTGGCGAAAAAAATGATGTCCAAATTATCGCCACGAATGTTGGCATTGCTTTTATTGTGGAGTCTGTCGGCAGGGATTATAATGTAAACCGTCTTGAAAGATATTTGGTTATTGCCAAAGATGCAAGCATAAAACCTGTCATAGTGATCAATAAAACGGACTTGATTTTGGATGAAGAGTCGGATTCCAAATTAGCGGAAATAAAAAACAGACTGGAAGACGTTGATGTGATTTTTACCAGCGCCGTAAATAATGAAGGCTTGGATAAATTGAAAGCTTATATCCAAAAGGGTGAAACCTGCTGTTTTCTCGGTTCCTCCGGTGTGGGAAAATCATCACTTATCAATAAACTGCTAGGAAAAGATGATATCAAGACCGGGGATGTCAGTTCGTATTCAGACAGAGGGAAACACATTACTACAAACAGGGAGATGTATTTTTTGGAGAGTGGCGGAATCGTGATAGACAATCCGGGAATCAGAGAGGTTGGCATAGCGGATGCTAATGCAGGAATAAATAGCATATTTGATGAAATAGAAATTTTCGCCAAAAAATGCAGATATGTCGATTGCACGCATATTCATGAACCGGATTGTGAAGTTTTGAAAGCATTAAAAGGCGGGGCATTGGATGAAGATAAATATTCCAATTACATAAATTTAAAAAAAGAAACCGAGTATTTTGAAATGAGCCGGTCAGAAAAAAGAAAAAAAAATCGGGATTTCGGAAAATTTCTCAAGAGAGCGAAAAAAGATTTTAGTAAATTCGGACATAAAGATTTTTAATTGGCAATGCGTCGCTTTGCTTTTGGGAATAATCACTCCGTTTTGTACTTGCTCGGCTATTCCGCTATTTCTTGGGTTTCTGGAAGTGGGTGTGCCGCTCGGAATAAATTTTTCATTCTTGGTTGCTTCACCACCGAATCGGAGTGTGGTTTGCGGTTATGCGGGCAGACTTTTTGGCGGAGTACGCTTCGTTTGATAAATGGTACGTTGTGCCTTTGGCGGTTCTAATTGGAATAATACTATGTTCAATTTGATTTTATGATATATTTTTCTGTACAAAGGTATTTCTTTTGTGATATAATAAAAATAATATTAAAATTAATTCTAAAAAAATGAAAAAAACAATAATTATCGCATTACTTATGATGTTTGGAATTGTTTCTCAGATAAAAGCAGTCGGTGTTAATTCTATGCAAGATGAAAATGGACAAGGACAGGTTAGTTTGCCTGTTGAGGTGGATGAAAATGGAAATGCTGTTATGACTCAGGAGCAGAATCAAGTGAAAAATGAAAGAGAAAATACTCAAATTCAAACGCAGGAGGAAAATACTATCCAAACTCGATATGACTCCGTTGATAAAGCACGTATGAATGAATTTAATTCTAAACTATCGGAACAAAGGCGAAGCAAAGTAGCTAATACTGTTCAATCTATGCTTCAAATAGCCGACCAAGATGGCGGAGTTGGACAGCAGTTGAAGGCTATTGCTCAAAATCAGAATCAAAATCAATTGAAGTTAGAACAAAATGTTGAAAAGATTCAGATTCGGGGAGGTTTCACTAAGTTTTTTGTAGGACCTGATTATGGTAAAATTAAAGATACTCAAAAAATATTAGAACAAAATAAAGAGCAAATTCGCCAGCTAAATCAAATTCGTACCCAACTTTCCAACCAAGGCGACCAGCAGCAATTAACTGAGCAAATCAATATTTTGGAGCAAGTTAATCAGGAAATTGAGATATTATTGGCGGATGCTCAAGAGGGGTTTAGCTTGTTCGGATGGTTTAATAAGTTGATTTCATAAAATTTTCATATACTAAAAACCGCCAAAGCAGGCGGTTTTTTTGTTAACATTAAAGATAAATGAATTGTAATAATTAGTATTATGTTTAAGAATAAGCTATATTTTAAATATGATAAAAAATAATGAAAAATCATCAATCAATGTGATTAAGGAAATTTTTACTATAATAATTATTATTGTAGTTGTATTATTTGCGATTTTTCTTAATTTTTATTTGTATTATAAATATTTTAACAATGAAAAAGACGGCGAAATAGTGAAAGATGAAATTGAGGTTGAGATTATGGATAAAAAAGATGGTTCTGTTAGAGAAATTTCAGATAGTGAAATAGAAGAGGATATAATAGAAAATGATGCTGAGCAAGTTGAAATAACTGAAGAAGATATATATTTAGAAGAGCCGGAGGAAGTTGTTGAGGAGTCGCCTATAATTCCGATAGATCTTCCCTTGCCTGTTTTCAAAAAGAATAATTCTGATGAGTTAAGAATAGGATTTATTACTGATTTACATGTCGGAAGTAGTGTTGATGGAATTGGAAATAGATTTTTGAAGTCAGATTTTGTTAATAGGATAAATTATTTCATTGAGAAAATGAATAATAGCTTTGTGCCTAATTTTATTATCACCGGTGGTGATATTATAGAAGGCACAAAGGTTAGTTCAGATAAGGGAATAGCAGAACTTTCGTTAGTGAAAAAAATTTTTGATAGAACAATATTAAAAAAATATTGGGTAGTCGGCAACCATGATTTGCGTTCGGTAACCAAAAAACAGTTTATGCAATCGCTGGATATTGATTATGCGAGCAAGACTTTTGAAATAGGAAATTACAAAATAATAATTCTGGACAGTAATTTTTCAAAAGACAACGAGGATGTTATTCCCGGGAGTGGTTATACTAGAGGACATATATCAGAAAAACAAATTAAATTTCTTGAAAAAGAATTGAAAAATACTGACAAAAGAACGATAATTTTTATGCATCATCCTCCGCTTTGGAGTATTGATGGAAAATCTAATTTTGGGTTTCCAGATAACGCCAAGGAGTTGCAGGAGATTTTTTCTAAGAACAAAGTATTTGCGGTTTTTGCGGGACATATCGAAGATTTGTTTTTGCAGGAAATTGACGGAGTCAAATATTTTATTTCCCCTGGAATTTTGAAAAATGAGAAATATCCAGGAGCGTTTTCCGAGATAACAATCAAAAAAGGGAAAATGATTATAGATATGAGCTATTTGAAAAGCGATGGTAATTATCGCACAATTCGCATAAAAGAAGAATAAAATTTTCAGATTAAAATATATAGTCAGACAAATTTAATTGTGAATTTGTATATTAAAGCAGTTATTTCTTAGACTTCATTACGAGTTTATTTTTTGAAAATAAGCATATTTTATTGCTAAATTTGACTAAATGGGATAAATTATAAAGTAGAATATTAATTAATTACGATAGCTAAAAAGCTAAAAAGCTGAAAGCTACAAGCTAAAAAAATGCGAGAAGATATTTTGCAGACAAAATTGGAAAAACTGAATAATTTGAAACAAGCTGGAATAGATGTTTTTCCGGAAAAATCCGAGCGTTCGATGAATAATTTCGAGGCTTTGGATGATTTTGATAAAATCAAAAAAACGATAATTTTGGTTGGGCGAGTGCGGTCAATGCGCGTGATGGGCGGATCGACGTTTGTTCATATTGAAGATGAGTCGGAAAAAATTCAATTATTTTTGAATAAGAAAAATATTCCCGAAGGCAAATACAGGTTATTCGTAAAAAATATTGAATTGGGAGATTTTGTCCAAGTAAGCGGAAAACTTTTCAAAACAAAAAAGGAAGAGAAGAGTTTGGAGGTGCATGATTGGAAAGTTCTGAGCAAAAATATCCGACCGATTCCGACCGAACATTTTGGCATCAAAGATACGGAAGAACTTTTGCGAAGGAGATATTTGGATTTGCTTTCTAACGCGGAAACGCGGAAAATTTTTCGCAAGAAGAATATTTTTTGGCAAACTATTCGTAATTTTTTGGTTAGTGAAGGATTTTTAGAAGTGCAGACTCCGGTCTTGGAACATATTCCCGGGGGAGCGGAGGCTGATCCTTTTGTCACGCATTACAACGCTTTGGATGAGGATTTATATTTGCGTATTTCTTTGGAACTCCCACTCAAAAGGCTTTTGGTGGGAGGATATGAAAAAGTTTTTGAAATTGGCAGGGTTTTTCGCAATGAAGGAATGGATCGGGAGCATCTTCAGGAATTTGATCATATGGAATTTTACTGGGCTTATTCGGATTTATCCAAGGGAATGGAATTTTCCGAGAGGCTTTTTAAGACTATTATTATTAATGTTGTTGGGGGATATGAAACTGAATTTGAAGGTAATAAAATAGATTGGAACAAACCTTTTCCAAGAGTGGACTACTTTGAAGCTTTCAAAAAAGAGACAGGGTTGGATTTAAATGAAGCGGACTTGTCCGCCGAAGCTTTAAAAGCGAAGGCGGATGAACTGGGAATCAAATATGAGAAAGAATATGGAAAGGGAAGGATGATCGATACGATTTACAAAAAAACTGTTCGCCAAAAAATGATTCAGCCGTGTTTTTTGGTCGGGCATCCGATTGAGGTTTCTCCTTTGGCAAAAAGCGATCCAAATAATCCGAAAAAGGTTTTGCGGATGCAATTGGTGGCGGGAAAAAGTGAACTTTGCAATGCTTTTTCCGAACTTAATGATCCAATTGAACAAAGAAAAAGATTTGAGGATCAGGTAAAACTTCGCGAGGCGGGAGACAAGGAGGCGCAAATGCTGGATGAGGATTTTATTGAGGCGATGGAATATGGAATGCCCCCGGCCTTCGGTTTCGGTTTCTCCGAACGTCTTTTCGCCTTCCTGATGAACAAATCCGTTCGAGAAACAGTAATCTTTCCACCAGTGAGGAGTAAGGAATAAATTATTATGAAAAACAAGAATATTGGAGTTTTGATTTATACCTACAATAGAGTGGATGATGCCAGGATAAACATGGAAATTATCAGAAATGTTTGGCAAAAGGATGTTTTTTTTGATAACGTAAAAATTATCCATTCTTTTAACGGAAAAAAAGAGTGGTATCCCGAAAGATATCTAGAAGATTATCTAATAACAACAAAAAATACTTGGCATTTTCAAGGCGCATCAGATTTGATTGATGTTGGTATAAAAAAATTTAAAAATGATGTTGATTATGTAATTATCTTAGCTGCTGATACATGGCTTATTAATCCAAATTATTTAAAGGATATTATAAATAAAATGGATAAGGAAGGGCTTCTTTTGACTACTTGCGCTTGGGGAGTGGCTGAAAAAAATGATATAAAAGATGTTGGTATGGCAGTTGATTTTTTTATTGTTAATTTAAAATGGGCGAGAAAATATAAAATGTTTCCTGTTAATTATGGAGAGTTTTATAAAAAATACGGAGAATTGTTTTTGTATAAAAATGGTGGAAATGTAATGCTGGAGAAATTAACGTTGATGCGTTTTATGACAGCGATTGCAAGGGAGCAAAAATTTGGCGGTTCAGCTAGAAAAAGAGCTTTTGAGAGAATATTTATTTTAAAAGACAGAGAACCTGTACATTCTCATATTAATGGAGATGGGAATTGGGAGAGAAAAATGTATTGGCCAGAAATGGGTCTTTTGACACACCATGAAGTGGCACCTAAAAAAGAGATTTTTAAAGAAAATAAAATAAATGAGGGCTATAATATTGAAAAATTATTAGAAAGTGATGATTTAGAATATTTTAATAATGGATTCACTAAAGGAAAATATAGTGCTAATTAATTTAAAATAATATGGGAATTGTCGTTGAGTTTAATCCGGATTTGGCGCTGAGATACATTACTTGACTTAATGGTGTTTTCGTGTATAATGAGCTGTTGAAGCAGTAGTTATTTAAAAAATATTGTTAATACATAATAGGTGAACGCATGGATAATGAAAGAAAAGATTTTTCTTTGTTTGGTATGCTTGTATTGGCGTTGGTTATTTTTTTAGTGATTATCTCTGAAATGTGGGATTTTTTAAGGAGTTTAATGCTCATAAAAATAACTGAATTTGAAAAAACTGAGAAAAAAATCATTTTTAGAAAGAAGAAAAAGGAATTGTTTGTTCTCGAGAAGTATGACAAGTATGCTGTAGGTTTTGGAAAGAATACGATAACGTTCGAATATTTCGGATGTGCTCTGCAAGGGGATTGTCATAATTTCAGAATTTCTCAAGAAAATAGAGAAAGACTAAAAAAGATACTTACGCCTTCACATCTTTTGTATGAAGGAGATGCGTATCGTTTCTAAAAAAAGGAGATAAAAATGAAAAAATGTGTGATAGGTTTTCTGTCTTCAGGAATAGCAGCATGCATTTTTATCGTGGTAGCACTTATTTTTGCTATTTTCAATATGGATAGTGGTGTTGCTACTTGCCTGTGTGGTACTGCGTTTTCGTTTGTAATATGTGTGATGTTTTTCATCAAATTTTATTTGTGTGGACATTCAATGACAGACATAAAGGAGCTATTATGTGATTGTGAATAATATTGTGAAAATGTGCGAGGATAAAGCTTGCCAATCAGTTGATTGTCGCGAGCTTTTTTATTTGTCAAAATGGGTTATTTGCAGTATTGTTTAAATGTAATATTTTTCTATAAATTATGGGAATTGTCGTTGAATTTAATCCGGATTTAGCGTTGATGGATATTTCGGAGCATAAATCCGGAAAAAGGAAAATCCAAGAATGTGTACCGGAGAACCTCAAGGCGGGAGAGGTTTTTGAATTTCTCAAAAAAGGTCAAAGATTGTATTGACTCAGTGATAGCGAGTTTTGGAGTGGCGGTCAAATTCCGCTTTGTAAAACCGGAGGCGATGAAAAATTGTCCCGTCCGATTGCCAGCATAAAAATCCTGGAATCGACCCATTTTTTGGAAAACGGAGAAATTTGGACAAAAGGAAAATATAAAGTCATCGATGTTTTCGATGAAAACGACCCGAAAATAAATTTCGAAAGCTTGAAAAGAGTGATATAGTGAAAGCACAAAACATAAAAAACTTAACAAATGAACCTGAAATTTATATATTACCATATTTCGTAATATGGTAATAAGATAAATATAGGTGTGAAATATAGGTAAAAATAAAATTATTCTAAATATAAATAAAAAAATGTCCAAGGTTAATCCGTATCAAATTGACAGTAAAGAAAAATATATCGTTATAAATGATATGTTTGAAGTTATTTCCGGATTAAAAACAAAAAAAGAAATCGTGGACTTTTTTTTGGGTTTATTTACTCCTAGTGAATCCCTGATGATTGCCAGAAGGATACAAATTGCCAAGATGCTGTTGGATGAAGAAAATTATGAATCAATAAGAAAGAAGCTGGGAGTTGGAAATAATAATATCCAGCAAGTTGATCGATGGATTCACAGGGAAGGAAGTGATTATGAAAAAATGATTAAAAATAAGATAGGAAAATTAAAAAATAAAGAAGGGAGTAAAAAATATTATAACCCTGAAAAAAGCCTATTGGATAAATATCCATATCACAGATTCATTAAAAATTTATTTAATTAGTCAGATAAATTTTTTCAATATACATATTACCATATTTCGTAATATGGTAATAAGGAAAATTTAGTTATGACGAAACCTTTTAAAATATGCAAATAGAATATGAGGCGACATTTGCGGATGTTGATAAAAATGAAGTTCGGGAAAGATTGGAAAAATCCGGAGCCATTTTGAAGCGGCCGGAATTTTTGCAAAAGCGAATAACTTTTAATTTGCCAAAAGGACATGAAATTGAAGGTGGATGGCTACGGGTTCGCGATGAAGGAGATAAGATTACTATGACTCTTAAAGTTGTTGATGGCAATAAAATTCATAATCAAAAAGAGACAATCTTAGTAGTTGATAGTTTCGATGAAGCTGTTAATTTTTTGGAAGGTATTGGTTGCAAGAAAAAATCATATCAAGAAACCAAAAGAGAACTTTGGCTTTTGGATGATGTGGAAATTACGATTGATGAATGGCCGTTTCTCGAACCCTGCGTTGAAGTTGAGGGAAAATCGGAAAAGGCGGTGAAAAATGTTTCTGAAAAAATCGGATTTGATTATGGGCAAGCTTTGTTTTGTTGTGTGACGACCTTGTATAATATGAAATATGGTACGCCGGAAGAAGTTATCAATAATCAGATTGCGGAAATAACTTTTGAAGGCGATAATCCGTTTGAAAAATTAAAAATATGAAAAAGGTTATTTTGGCTACAACTTCGCCGTATCGGCAGGAACTTTTCCGTCTGATCGGAATTGAGTTTGAAGCTATCGGCAGCGATGTTGATGAGAAATTTGACGGGAGGCCGAATGGTCCGGATGAGCTAGTGGAAGAGCTTGCGCGGCAAAAAGCGCAGGCGGTGGCAGAAAAAGTCAACAAGGGGATTGTTGTCGGTTTTGATTCCGTCGGGTGGTTCGGCGGAAAGATATTGGAAAAACCAAAATCAAAAGAAGAAGCGATGGAAAGATTAAAGAATCTTTCCGGAAGTTCATTTCAATTTTACACCGGAATTTTTTTAGTTGATGCTGAAAACGGGAGGACTATGAAATCCGTTGTGAAAACCGATGTAAATATGCGAGATATCGATGAAAAAGAAATTGAAAAATATCTGAGTCAAGACGATAAATTCAGCACTTATGCGCTTGGGTTTGATCCGCTCGTGCATTACAGCGCGACTTTTGTGAAAAATATTTCCGGCAGTTATAATAATCTGACCCGGGGAATTCCAATTGAATGCGTTGTGGAGATGCTTAAGAAAATGGGAGTGATAATTGATTGATAATAATAAAAAAATAATTTTATGAAAATAGAAATTATCGGGAGTTCCGTTTTTGCAAAACAAATGGTCAAATATCGCGATAAACTTATTGCGCTTGGACATGAAAATAATCTGCATGAGCATTATGTCGCGCAAGCAAAAGGAGAAATGAAAGATGTGATTGAAAGAATGAATGTCGAACACGCACAGGTTAAAATTGAAAATGATTATATTAAATACCACTACAATAAAATTGTGGAAAGCGATGCTGTTCTGGTTTTGAATTTTGATAAAAATGGAGTGAAAAATTATGTAGGCGGAAATACACTTATGGAGTTGGGATTTGCCTATGTGCATAATAAGAAAATTTTTCTGCTTAATCCGATTCCGGAGATGGCGTACAAGGATGAAATTTAGGCAGTGCAACCGATTGTTATTGAGGGTGATTTGAATAAAATAAAATGAAGTATTTTTTTAATTCGTTTAATGTTTGAAAAAATATGGATAAAAATAAGATTGAGAAGTTGGAAAAAAAAATAAAAAAGATGCATTTGAATCCGGCGCAGGGGGATTTGAAGGGATTTGATTGGGAAATGCGCAAAGAATACCTTTCTGGATTTTGGGAATATCATGTTCAAAAAGTCGTGGAGTACGCGGATAAGCTTGCAAAAAAGTATAATGCTGACGGAGATATCGCGCATCTCGGCGCGCTTCTTCATGACATCTCACTGGTGGATGATGAAAAAATGCATGATGAGTTGGGCGCGATAAAAGCGAAAAAAATCCTGCTTGAAGAGGGATTTGACGAAGAAACGGCACAGAAAGTTTCCGATATCGCACTTAAACATAGATGCCAGAAGTTTGTTCCTGAAACTTTGGAAGAAAAAATCGTGGCGACGGCGGACACGATGTCACATTTTTTGCCGTCATATTATCTTGGAATCGCTGTGATTGCCAGAGAAGATTATGCAAACGTTGTTGCCAAAAAAAACATCGAAAAACTAGAACAAAGTTATCGAGAAAAGATATTTTTTGAAGATGAAAGAAAAGAGTTTCAAGGAAAAATCAAAGAATTTCGAAAATGGTTCGGGAATTAATTTTAAATCAGAGATGAAGATTCTAATTGCAACGACAAATGAAAACAAGCTTGACCAGTTTCGAGAAATTTTCAAAATCCATGGGGCTGATTTTGAATTATTGTCGCTCCAAGACGTTGAAATTTTCGATGATGTCGAGGAAAATGCTGAAACGCTAATGGAAAATGCGAAAAAGAAAGCGGAGTATTTCGGAAAAAAGTCCAGTTTGATTTCTTTGTCTGATGACACCGGTCTTTTTGTTGATGCGCTTTCCGGCGCTCCGGGACTTCATTCGAAAAGATGGCACAAAGGAAGCGATTTTGATCGATGTTTGAAATTGCAGGAAAAATTGAAACATATTCCGGAAAAGGAAAGGACTTGCCGATATATCGGCGCTTTGGCGATTTATAATCCTGAAAATGATGAATTTTTTGAATTTGAAAACAAGGCGGAAGGATATATTACGGATGATTTTCGCGGTGAAGCGGATTTTGGATATGACAAAATTTTTCATTCTTTGCATTTTGGAAAAAATTATGCCCAACTTTCGGAAAAAGAAAAAGCGCAAATCAGCCATCGGGGATTGGGAATAAAAAAATATTTGGACAGTTTGAAAAAAAATGAATAAAATAAAAAAAAAGAAAGTGATGGTTTTTGGGACTTTTGATATTTTTCATCCGGGACATCGGAGTTTTTTGAATCAGGCGAAAAAATATGGAAATTATTTGATTGTGGTTGTAGCAAGAGATAAAACAGTCAAAGTTTTCAAAAAACAAGATACGAAAAATAAGGAGAAAGTACGAACGAAGATGATTCAAGAAAGTGCTTTGGCGGATGAGGTGATTTTGGGGAGTTTGGGAGATAAATATGCAATCATAAAAAAGCGCAAACCGAATGTGATTTGTTTGGGATACGACCAGGAATTTTTTATTGAAAATTTAAAAAGTAAATTAAAAGAATTTGGATTAATCAAAACGGAAATTATTCGATTGAAATCATATAAACCGGAAATATATAAATCTTCAAAATTAAGGAAATAGAACATTTTTTCTTGTTGCAAAAAAATCTTCAAAATGTTAATATATCTTTATATTAAAGGAGAAAAAACTTTATGCTGGATATTAAATTTATTAGAGAAAACAGTGCGGAATTGAAAAAGGCCATTGAAAACAAGAATATTGATCTTGATTTGGAGCGTCTTTTGAATTTGGATAAGGAGAGAGTGAAGATGATGCAGGAAATCGAAGAGCTTCAGGCTCAGAAAAATAAAATAAACGAAGAAATACAGAAATCTAAAGATAAAAAATCAGTTATTGAAAAGGGAAAAGAAATAAAAGAGAAACTTTCCAGATTAGAGCCACTTGGCGAGAAATTACAAAAAGAATTTGAAGATTTGATGATAAAAGTTCCAACTATTCCTTCAGAAGATACGCCGATTGGGAAGGATAGCAGTGAAAATGTGGAAATCGAAAAATGGGGAGAGATTGTGCAATTTACTTTCGCGCCAAAAACACATATTCAAATTGCTAAAGATTTGGACATTATTGATTTTGATCGTGGAGCAAAAGTTGCCGGATACCGCGGATATTATATGAAAAATGAGGGAGCGCTTTTGCAAATGGCTTTGATGATGTTTGCGTTGGAAAAATTAATTCAAAAAGGCTTTGTTCCGATTATTCCTCCGACATTAGTCAAAGAATTTGTGCTTTGCGGGACGGGATATTTTTCCGGAAGAAATTTCAATCCAGAAATTGATGAAATTTACAAAATTGAAAATATCGATAAAACGGAAGACGGAAGGGCAAATAAAGAAAACAAATTTTTGGTTGGAACCGCTGAGCCATCCTTATTGGCTTATTATGCCAATGAAATTTTGGACGCGTCAAAACTTCCTGTGAAATTTTGCGGTTTTTCCCAATGCTATCGCAGTGAAATCGGAAGTTATGGAAAAGATACAAAAGGATTATATCGCGTGCATGAGTTTATGAAAGTGGAGCAAATTTGTATGACAGAAAACAATATTGAACAATCGAATAAAATGCATTTGGAAATGGTGGAAATTTCCAAAGAACTTCATCGGGAATTAGGATTGCCATATCGCGTACTGAGTATTTGTACCGGAGATATGAGTGCGGGAAAATACAAGATGTTTGACTTGGAGGCGTGGATGCCGGGAATGAATCGTTGGGGGGAAACCGGATCGGCTTCTAATTTTTTGGATTGGCAGGCGCGTCGGTTGAATGTGAAATACAAAGATACGGACGGAAAAAACAAATTTGTGCATATGATAAACAATACTGCTATACCGTCGCCGAGAATGATAATTTCAATTCTGGAAAATTACCAGCAGGCTGATGGAAGTGTTGTGATTCCGGAAGTGCTCAGAAAGTGGATGCCGGGAGGCGTGGAAAAAATCGAAGCAAAATAATAATAATAAAATTTTTTATGGGAAAGTTTATTTCATGGAGCGAATTCAAAGAATTTTTGGGAGAGTATAAGATTTTGAGCGTGGGAATTGCGTTTATAATGAGTCAGGCGATAAATGATTTTGTGAAATCTTTCGTCGATTATATTTTTATGCCTTTTTTAGATCCGCTTACGCCGGATGAAACTTGGGAAGCAGCGGTTTTTCACATAGGAAAGATAGAAATTTCATGGGGAATATTTCTAAGCAAATTTATCTATCTTGCTTTAGTTTCGATCATAGTTTTTGTTTTTATAAGAAAGATTTTAAAGGCGGATGTCAATAGCAATGCTAAAAAAGATTTGGTGAAAAAGTAAAAAATACAACTTATATCAAATTTATAAAAATAAAAAATATATAAAATGAAAAAACAAACAAAAATATTATTATGGATATTGCCGGTGTTTATTTCTTCTGTTCTCTTGCATAACATTATATATGCTTTTTTTAAAATTGAAGAATCTTTATTTTTTATTTTATCCTTGGTGTCAGTGGCATTTTTTGTTTTATTATTTGTTTCAATCATGATCCATCTTTTATTGGATATTGTCTTTAAAAAAGAAAAAAATAAGAATGTTGTATGTGTGACGAAAAATGCCAAAAATACGAATGAAAAAAATTCGCGCAAAAAGGATTCTATCGGGGGTCGGGCGGCGGATAAAATAACGGGAATAATCGGAAGTTGGAAATTTTTAATTATTCAAACAACATTTCTTTCGATTTGGATTATTGTTAATATTGTTGCGTGGTTTTGGCACTGGGATCAGTATCCTTTTATTTTACTTAATTTGGTTCTTAGTTTTCAGGCAGCTTATGCGGCGCCGATAATTATGATGAGTCAAAATCGCGCAGCAGAACTTGATCGAAAAAAATGGGAGATAGATTTGGCGACTGATCGAAAGGCGGAGCGAGAAATTTGTGCTATTCAAAGAAAATTAGAACAGTTGGATAGGGAAAAAATTGATAGGATTCTGGAAATTTTGAAGAAAAAATAGAAATTAAAAACCATATGCTGTATTTTTTGGATTTATTGGGAACGTTTGCATTTGCGGTGACGGGGGCGTACAAGGCTAAGGGTGCGCGATTGCATATTTTCGGCGTGATTTTTTTGGGAATTATTACGGCAGTTGGCGGGGGAACTTTTCGCGACGTGGCGATTGGCAGGACTCCGCTTTTTTATTTTCAAGATGCTAACTATTTACTTCTTGCGATTCTGGCGGGAGTGGTGATTTATTTTGCGCCGACGTTTTTCGCCAAGCAATATTCACTTTTTCGTTTTATTGATTCGGTTGGCTTGGCAGCTTTCGTGATTATTGGAGTTTCGGTTGCTAATTTATCTTTGTTTGGTGGTGATCATTTTTCTTTTATTTCGCTTTTGGTTTCGGTTTTTCTGGGAATGCTTACTGGGTTTGGTGGGGGAATTATTCGCGACGCGATTATGGGAGGCGTTCCGCTTTCGCTCACACATGGATCGAATTATGTTTTTTCGGCATTTTGGGGCGCGCTGTCTTTTTATCTTTTGAAAAACATCAATATGGGTCTGGCGATTGCAGTTTCTTTTGCGATAACTTTGATTTTGCGGGAAGTGGTTTCAAAATACGGAATATATAATCGACTGATAAAAAGTAAAAATGAATAAAAAAATGTACGCCCAAAGCGAAAATAAAAAACTGAAATTTCCAAAAGGTTTTTTGTGGGGGACGGCGATTTCGGCGTATCAAGTTGAGGGAAACAATACGCATGCTGATTGGTGGAAATGGGAGCAAAAGGGAAAAATAAAGATAAAATCCGGAAATGCTTGTGATTATTATCGCCGATTTAAATCTGATCACGATTTTTTGCAAGAGTTGGGGTGTAATACTTTTCGTCTTTCAGTCGAATGGGCGAGGGTTGAACCTGAGGAGGGAAAATTTTCTAAAAAAGAATTGGCGCATTATCGCGAAGTGCTTTTGGATTTGAAAAAAAGAGATATTAAAATTCAATTGACATTATGGTGGTGGACCAGCCCGATTTGGTTTTCGGAGAAATATGGATTTCACAAGAAAAAATCAGTAGAAGTTTTTGCCAGATATGCACAAAAAGTTGTTGATGAGTTGGGCGATTTGATAGATATATATCAAACTTTTAATGAGCCAATGGTTCCCTTGGGGCAGGGATATTTGTCCGGACAATTTCCTCCCGGAATTAGAAATCCATGGAAACTTTTAAAAGCGGCGAATAATATCGCTAAGGCGCATAAGAGAGTATATGAAATTATAAAAAATAAATATCCAGAGGTTGAGGTCGGCATTAGTTATTTGTATAATTGGTATGAGTCGGAAAATTTGGGATTTTTAATTGCAATAGTCAACAGGGTTTCGAAGTGGTTTCGGGTTGATTTGATTGATGGTAAAATTGGAGAAAATTTGGATTTTATTGGAGTTCAATATTATCGTTTGGGAAAAATAAAATATGATTGGGGAAATATGGGTAAATTAGACGCGAAAAATCAAATATATTATGGATTTACGATTGAAGAAGATAAAAATAATTTGATGAAATGGATTTCTTATCCAGAGGGAATCTATCGAGTTCTAACGGAGATAAAAAAAAATCGCAATACTCCGATATATATTACTGAAAATGGAGTGCCAACTGATGTTGGACTTAATGATCAGGAAAGAATTGTATTTATTAAAGAGCATCTAAAATATATGCATAAGGCGATTTCCGAAGGAGTGGATGTGCGAGGGTATAATCATTGGTCGCTTCTGGATAATTTCGAATGGCTTTATGGCTACACTCCAAGATTTGGATTAGTCGAAATTGATTTTAGTACAATGGAGCGAAAGCCGAGAAAAAGTTTCTATGAATACGCCAAGATTTGCAAAAATAACGAATTGGATTTGAATTAATTTTTTTTATACGAAATATCATTATGAGAAATATATATTCAAAATTTGTACAGATAAACAGAGTGATTCGCTTTTTGATTATATCAGACTTGTTTATCATTGGAGGGTTTGCCTTAATTGCTCCAATTTTTGCTATTTATATAACCGGATCCATTGAAGGAGCGGATTTGAGGGTTTTAGGAATAGCCGAGGCGATATATCTTTTCACTAGGAGTTTTTTTCAGATTCCGGCAGCTTCATTGATTGATAGGATACAAGGAGATAAGGATAATTTTTGGGCGATTATTATTGGTGTTTCACTTTATGCCGTGGTTTCTCTTTCATATTTAATAGTGACTAGTCCTTTACAGTTATATTTAGTCCAGTTTTTATATGGGTTGGGAGCGGCGATAGCTGTTCCGGCTTGGATGTCGGTTTTTATGAAAAATGTCGACAGTCAGCACGAAGGATTGGAGTGGGGGGTATATGATACTTCTGTGGGATTAGGAAGTGCCGCCGCCGCTTTTTTTGGCGGGGTGATTTCTGATAAATTTGGTTTTGCTCCTGTTTTTATTTCTATTGCAGTTTTGTCCGTTTTGGGGATAATAATGTTGTTTTTTGTTAAAGATCAGATTTGTTTTAAAGACGTATGCCTAAATAAAGAGAGTAAAGATGATGGGTTGTAATAGTTTTTATTCGTGGCTATAATATCTTAAAATATGAAGATTGTATTATTAAAGGATGTAAAAAAGTTGGGACGCGCTGGGGAAATTAAAGAAGTGGCTGAAGGATATGCGCGTAATTTTTTGTTTGCGCGAAAGTTGGCAGAGGCGGCAACCGAAAGTGTGATACAAAACATTAATCAGGTTAAATTGAAACAAGAAGAAAAGAAAAAATTAGAACAGAAAAAGATTCAAGAAATTGCCAATAAACTGAAAAATAAGCGAATTATTATTCGGTCCAAGGGCAGTGGAAAGAAACTTTTTGGTTCTGTGAGTGGCAAAGAGGTTGTTTTGGCATTAAAAAATGAAGGATTTGAAATTGATCAAAAAGGTGTTATACTGGACAAAGTGATAAAAGAAGTTGGAGAGCATAAGGTGAAAATTAATCTGGGCGGAGGGGTATATCGTGAGATTTTAGTGGAGATTGTAAGCGTTTGAAAGTAAAGAATAATCCTTTTAATTTTTGTGGAATTTTAATAATTTTTTTAAGTCGCAGGGGGTGCGGCTCTTTGTTTTATGAAAAACAGAAAATACATTTTTGTGATCGGGGGAGTAATGAGCGGGGTTGGAAAAGGAATTACAACATCTTCAATCGGAACAATATTGAAAGCGCGCGGATATAAAATAACCGCAATGAAAATTGATCCCTATTTGAATGTGGATGCCGGAACAATGAATCCGACCGAGCATGGAGAAACTTTCGTTCTTGATAGTGGATTGGAATGTGATCAGGATATGGGAAATTACGAAAGGTTTTTGGACGTGGAAGCACTTCCTTCGGAAAACTATATGACTTCTGGAATGGTCTATCAATCCGTAATCAATAAAGAGCGCAATTTGGAATATGGTGGAAAATGCGTAGAAGCTGTTCCGCATATTCCGCAAGAAATAATCGAGAGAATTGAAAAAGCTTCCCGACAGGCAGATTCGGAAATAACCTTGATTGAGATTGGAGGAACAGTTGGAGAATATCAAAATATTCTTTTTATTGAAGCGGCAAGAATGATGAAGCTTAGAAATCCCGAAAACGTTATGTTTGTTTTAGTGAGCTATTTGCCAATTCCATCCAAAGTAGGAGAAATGAAAACCAAACCGACGCAATATGCAGTGCGAACATTAAATTCATACGGAGTTCAACCAGATGTTATTGTTGCCAGAAGCGAAACTTTTTTAGACAAAAAGAGAAAAGAAAAAATTGCTATTTCTTGTAATGTTCCTGAGCGGTATGTTATTTCTGCTCCGGATATCGAGTCAATTTATGAAGTGCCGATTAATTTCGAGCGTGATGATTTAAGTCGATTGATTTTGAAAAAATTAGGTCTTAAATCGCGAAAAAGTGATTTGAAACAGTGGTATGATTTGGTGGAGAATATTAAAAAATCTAAAAAACCGGTGAAAATTGGGATGGTGGGAAAATATTTTGGAACTGGTGATTTTGTATTGAGTGATGCGTATATTAGCGTCATTGAAGCGGTAAAGCATGCGTGTTATGCAAATAACGTGAAGCCTAAATTGAGTTGGATTAACAGTGAGCAATTTGAAAAAGAGCCGGAAAAAATTAAAAATTTGAAAGAATACGACGGAGTGATTGTTCCGGGTGGATTCGGTAGTCGGGGAATTGAAGGAAAGATAAAGGCGATTGAGTTTTGTCGAGAAAATAAAATTCCGTTTCTCGGGCTTTGTTATGGAATGCAATTGGCGGTAATTGAATTTTCCCGTCACAAGTTAGGATTAAAGGACGCTCATACTACCGAGGTTGATCGTGATACAAAAAATCCAGTAATTGATATTATGCCGGAGCAGAAGAAAAATTTGGAAGACAAAAATTACGGTGCTACGATGAGACTCGGCGGTTATGTTGCAAATCTGAAAAAGGGAACTATCGCACAAAAAGCTTATGGAAAAACTAAAATTTCCGAACGGCACAGACATCGTTGGGAAGTTAATCCTGCATATATCGAGAAAATTGAAAAAGGCGGAATGATATTTTCCGGAAAATCTCCGGATGGAAAATTGATGGAAATTATCGAGCTTCCCGAGTCCGAACATCCGTTCTTTTTGGCAACACAATTTCATCCGGAATTGAAGTCTTCACCCCTTAAATCTCATTCTTTATTTTTGAAATTTATCAGAGTGGCAATAGGCAAATGATAATGATTGTTATTAGTAACTGTTGACTTATAATGGCTTTATGATAGGCTTTTTATGATATTGCCCCAAGAGCCTTATGAAGAAAAAAAACGTAAATTTTTGGAAAAGAGCAACTAATGTTTTTCATGGTGTCTTTTTTTGTAAAAAAAACATTAAAAGAGATATTATCATAATTGTTGTTGCAATTTTTTTTATTATTATCATAATTATTGGTATCAACTATTCTCTTGGAATAAGTTTTGAAAAGAGATTTTCTAAAAAAATTACTGATAGCTATATTTCAGGAAAAGGTATGGCTCTTGAAGAAGATATTTATCATAGTGTTCAAGAAATTCAACGAAATATTGATATAGGTGAGTGGAAAAATTATCAAAGTCGGTGGTATGGTTTTGAGGTAAAATATCCAGATAGCGGATGGGAAATTCCTAGGAGTTTTTCTGGTATCGCTTCTTCGAAATGGGAATATCGTTTTCAGTTTCGCAAAAACGCGGAAAATATAGATGAGCAGAATCCATATGTTGGATTTGATGTGGTTGTGTATAACTTAACCAAAGCAAGGGAACTTTCTGATACAGAAGAGTTTCCGCAATTAAAAAACGTTGATTTGAAGGAAGATGATGAATGTGAAACTATTAACGGGCATATTATAGAAACCGGGGACTATCCAGCGGAAGAAATATACATTCCTCCGGCTGATAACTGTTATAACTCTACATTGTTTTTTAGTTTTACCAAAGGTGATTATTCATATAATCTTGTCCCTGCAGTGCGGGATGGATTTTCTTTATTAGGCGATCCGATGATTGAAATTGCAGATAAATTCCCAGAGTTTTTTTCCGTGGTGTCTACTTTAGACTCAATTGATATTGTAAGGCCAAAGCCTAAGCCTCCAGTTCCGAAGATTACTGCTAGACATCCTGTTTCATATAAAAATATAAACGGAAAATTGGTTTGCGCCAAGAAAAATGACAAACCTTCCAAGAGTGCCAAAGATAAAAAGAAACATTTGGATTTGGAATGCTGTCTTGATCCTGACGAATATCCTAATCCATGGTGCTATTATGATCCTGAAAAATATGGAAAATATTTAAAATAAAAAAATTAATATTAATTATTCTTTAAATAAAAAAATGAAAGAGTGGATTGGAAAAAATTACAAATGGGTTATAATCTTTGCAGTCGTTGCTTTCGGTATTTTTTTGCGAAGTTATGAGTTCTCTGATTGGCTTCACTTTGAGCTGGATCAGTCTAGGGACATTAAGGTTATTAATTTGGCAATAGAGGAAGGTCCAGGGTATTTGCCTTTGTTAGGTCCTCGTGCGGGAGGAACTTTTTTAAGACTTGGTCCGACATTTTATTATTTGGAATATTTGTCGGCGCTAGTTTTTGGAGATACGCCCGCTGGAGTTGCCGTGGTAGTGCTTATTTTTGCTATCGCCTCAATTCCTTTGTTTTATTATTTTTGTCGGCAGTATTTTAATCAAAAAGTAGCTTTGTTTTTGATGGCAGTTTTTACATTATCTTTTTATTTAATTGCATATTCAAGGTTTGCATGGAATCCGAATCCTATTCCGTTTTTTACGATTTTAATATTTTTATCTTTAATAAAAATAACTGATTCTAACGAAAGAAGAAAAAATATTTGGGCGTATATTCTTTCGGTTTCCATGGCGGTAGCTTTTCATTTGCATTTTCTATTTATGATAGCCGTGGCTGTTTCTGTTGCAGTCTATCTTGTAATAAATAGACCAAAATTAAAAGCGAAAACATGGGCTATTTCTGTTGTAATATTTCTTCTTATAAATTCCCCGATGATAATTAACGATATTAAGACTGGCGGGAAAAATTTCCAGGAATTTTTTAGTGCTATAGTAAACAAATCTTCAAAAAAAGAGAATTATTTGATAAAAAAGATTTATCGCGATTTCAATGAACACTCGACAAAATATTCTCTTATTTTATTAGGAAATGAGCAATTTAATCTTACCAATATTAAATTTAAAAAGAATAATTGGTATCAGCCTAGATTTGTTTGTGAGGATGAGTGCAGAAAAAATTTGCCAATGGAAGTTTTCGGAATGATTATTTTTTCTGGTGGATTGTGGTTGCTTATTTATCGTTTTAGAAAGGAGAAAGATGAAAAAAGAAGAAGATTTTTGATGATAAATCTTATTTATTCAGGGGTTGTTTTTATTGTTTTTATTCCTTTAGCGCTCTATTTGTCGCCGAGATTTTTTATTATTTCGGCGATAATGCCTTTTATTTTTCTTGGACTGCTTTTGGAGCTTATTGACAGTAAAAAATGGATATTTAAAAATTGGATTATTTTCAGTATTGTTTTGGTGATAATTTTGCTTAATATGCATTCTGTGGAAAAATATTTTACGCTTCTTAAAAATGCTCCGATTAAGCCTATGAAAGTAAATACAGATTTGTTTGTGGATGAAAGTGCTATTATAACTTTGGAACAACAAAAAATAATCGATAGATATATTGAAAGTTTTTATAATAAAAACGGCCATCCTGTTTATATAAGTAGTAATCCGAGATATGAGCGCTCATTATTATATCATCTTGACAGGATGGGTATAAAACAAAAGAGTTTTAATGATGGCAGTAAGGTGTATAGAAATGGTAATTATTTTTTGGTGTATATAACTCTTTCCAATATGAAAACAGATACGGTTAAATTTTTGCATAAATTTAACATTAAAGAAGTTAAGGAGTTTGGTTCGCTTACGGTTTTTCATATTATTCCGAAAGAAAATGCGATAGATGCGCAAGAGCAGGTGATCAAAAAAATTATAAGTAGTAGCGATGTGGGAAATTCTCAGCGTCCCAGAAGATATAGATGGAACGAAATATTTAAGGCAAAAGATTTCTATATTGAAGAGGAAATCGATAACTGATAAGCATAAATTTTCTTGATATTATTCTGGCCTCCTTATCTGGCGGAGGTTTTTTAGTTTCATTGATTTATAAAAGTATGGTATAATTAAAAAATAATCTCATTTGGATTAAAATGGGACTTCAAAGGATAATATCAACAAAGAAAGGTATCATATTTGTTTTCGTGGGATTTTTAGTTTTTAGTTGGATTTTTTCAGGTTGTTTACAAATCGGAAAGTTTCCTCCTGAAATAAAAAAAGCATTAGCTGATTCGACCGCGGAATATCCATCGGCAAATAATGGAGGTTGGGATGCTGATGAAAGTAATGCTTATACAGATGATACTTCATACGCTTCCACGACTCCTAATACAAATTCGACTGAATCTGTTGAATATGGAAGTTTTGGATTTGATTCTTTGATTCCCACAGGCTCAACTATAAATTCCGTAACAATAGAATTAGTGTGGTATATGAGTACTTCGGCTTCCAATGCTACATTACGGGTGGATGCACTTGTAAATAATGGAGTTGTGGGAACGCAAGAATCCGATACGACAGAACCGACATCTGATAAAACTACATCTTATGAGAATGACTATGGATCATGGAGCAGGGATGATCTTTTGGATGGAGTTTTCGAGGTACGGGTGGGGGCGCAGAGAGGCGGCGGTAGTACCGGATATACTATGTATCTGGATTACGTAAAAGTCACGGTGGATTATTCAGCATTAACCACCCCAACTGTTTCCACTCAGGCCGCATCAAGCGTGGAAATTTCTACAGCAACGGGAAATGGAAATATCATCAGTACTGGTGGAGAAAATGCTGACAAACGAGGATTTGTTTATGACACTTCAACAAAAAGTTTACCTGGTAATGTTGCTCCAACCTCATCTGGTTATGCATATTATGCCGAAGATTCGGGAAGCTATGGAACGGGCGCATTCACTAAGGGTTTGAGCAGTTTGAGTGCTAATGTTACTTACTATATTCGCGCTTATGCACATAATTCAGCGGGTTATAGTTATGGAGGAGAGGTTAATTTTCTTACTAAGCCTGATTCACCATCAACTATTAACTTTACTAATATTTGTTTGGATTCTTTGAGAATTAATTGGATAGCTCCAGCAGGTGGAGCCAGTAGTTATAAAATAGAACGTTGCGAAGGAACTGGTTGCAGTGATTTCTTGCAAATTACTTCCGGAGAGACAAATGTTTATTACGATGATTCCGGACTTAGCGCTGGAACTACATATAGATATCGAGTGCGGGCAACTAATGCTACGGGCGATAGTGATTACTGTGCTCCGGATGAAACAACAACAGAAGCTGCCTCTATTTCGATAGTAGTAGAGGATGGAAGTGGGACTGTTTCGTATGGCATAGTGAATACTTCTCAAAACACAACCAGCTCCGGCGTTGATCAAACGCAAACAGTCAGGAATAATGGAAATGTTGCTGAAGATTTTGATATTAAAGGTCAGGATTCAGAGGATTGGATTTTGGCGGGGGTTGCCGGCGATGCCTCATATAAACACGAATGGTGCACTAGTAGTTGCGATTCCAGTCCGATTTGGAATGTCATGACAACGACTTATGATAGTGATTATTTATCTACTAATATTCCGGTTGATGGTACGGTTAGTTTTGATTTAAAAATTACAATTCCAACCGCTAATCCGGGAACAAATCAGCAGACTGTGGATGTTTTTGTTCGTGCCACGCAACATTGATGGGATTTATTATTTTTAGAGATAGATTATCCTGTGGATAAGTTATTGCTTGACATTCAAAAATATGGTATAATAAAATATATTTAATCTTAATTATTGCTTGTAATTTTAAAAGCAATAAAAAGGTAAAACAAAAAATATGAAAGTATTAATTTGTCATATTGCTGTCGTTGTATTGATGGCAATATTTGTCGGCACAGCAGTTCTTGGTGCCGATAGCGGTCAGGTTGCTGCAACAGTTACTGCGTCGGTAATTGCAGTTACCGTTAGTGATGGGGGTGTGGCGTACGGAACTGTCGCCACTTCAGAAGATACAACATCTTCTGGCGTTAATGATACTCAAACAATAACAAATACCGGAACGGTCAATGAAGATTTTGAAATTAAGGGGGTTGATACTACCCACTGGACATTAGCCGGAGCCGCCGGTGATGCTACATATGCTCATAAAACTTGTATTGCTGATTGCGATACTACACCAAGTTGGACAGCAATGACAACGAGTTATACTGATTTGGATACAGGGAAAACACCTTCAGCAACTACAGCACTTGATCTTCAGATAACAGTTCCGACTGCTAATGCGGGAACGGCTCAGGAAACGGCGAATGTTGACATTTTAGCGACAGCTAGCTAGTATTTCTGGTATATTCTTGAAAATAGATAGTTTGGTAAATTTGATTAAGATATTATAATGCAAAAAAACTGTTTTCTTGTTTTGATATTAGCAGGAGTAGTTTTTATTCCCGGTATAATCTTGGCGTCGCTTGGAGTTGGAGTAGGGACGGGAAAAATTGAGTTTGATCAACCATTAAAAATGGGAGGAATTTATATTTCTCCTCCTTTAAATGTAATCAATACCGGTGACGAAGCGGCGGATTATGGGGTTTCTATTGAATATAAACAAGATCAACCTAGAATATCTCCACCTAAAGATTGGTTTTCTTTTGAGCCCGAGTTTTTTCATTTAGATCCTGGGCAATCGCAGGTTGTGCAGGTGAAAATAAGTATTCCTGTTAAATCTCATCCCGGAGAATATTTCGCTTATCTCGAGGGGCATCCTGTGCGAAAAATAGATACATCCGGAGGTGCTTCCATTGGAATTGGAGCGGCGGCAAAATTGTATTTTGAAATTTCTCCTGCTAATATATTCCAAGGATTTTATTATCGTGCCGTTTCAGTTATAAAAAATAATGCCCCATGGTCATATATTATTTTGTTAGTACTGGTTGCAAGTATTTTAATAAATATTTTCAAAAAATATTTTTCTTTTAATATTGGAATTACTCGAAAAAAAGTAGAAAAAATAGAAACTGAATAAAAATGAAAAATAAAAATTATTTCAATGAATTTATACAAAAGAATTTATTTTTTTTTGCTAAGTTTGACGGTTTCAGTATTTTTTGCTAACTTCTTGCTGTTTTTTTCAGTAGCAAAAGCAAATATTTCAGGAGTAATTACGACTACGGTGGCAGTGGGAGTATGTGGCAATAATATTGTTGAACTCGGAGAGAATTGCGACAGGTCATCTCTTGATGGTCAGACTTGTCAAAGTTTGGGATATGATGAGGGGGTTTTGAGTTGTACTGTCGGATGTGATTTTAATGTTTCCGAATGTATTAATTCGGAACCGGATAAGGGCAGTGTTATTTTTTCAGGAAAATCTTATCCATTAAGTGTCGTTAAGATTTTGAAAGATGGTCAAATTGCTGCCACTACGGCAGCTGACATCAATGGAAACTTTCAATCAACACTTTCCAATTTAATTATCGGATCATATTCTTTTGCCATTTATGCTTACGATACTAATAACAATAAATCCAAAGCTGTTACATATAGGAAAAAAATAACAAAAGATGAAATTGAAAATATTTCAGATATTCTGATACCTCCCACTATAGACATCGATGATGATGATGTTGACATTGGAGATAAAATTATGTTTTTCGGACAAAGTATTCCTAGATCAACATTGACAATTCGCATAATTTCTGATGATGATTATTGGTCTTACCATGTGGTTGCTGGTAATAATGGATATTATTCTTATAAATTGGATACTGAAGATTTCGATGAAGATGATTACTCGGCTTATGCTTGGGCAACAATAAATGAAATGGTAAGTGATAATAGCACCGATGTATTATTTGAAATTGACCAAGCTTTATCCGATTCGAGAGATGAGTCGTCCAATGACTTGGCAACAGTTGATTTTAATGAAGATTCCAGGGTGAATATAATTGATTTTTCAATGCTCTTACATTGGTTTAATCGCACAAATTTTCCATCCAAAATTGACATAAACAATGATAACAAAGTGAATATATTGGATTTTAGTATTATGATGTATCATTGGACGGGTTAATTTTTTAAGTATGAAAAAAAATAAAGTTATCAAATTGTATATTTTTTTTCTGATAATTTTCGGAATTTTTTCTGATAGCTACGCTCAGGCTTCCGAAGTTTTCATAGAATCGGAGGGATATTTTGAAAAAGAAGAAAAAATGTATGAAATAGCAGTTTTTATTGACAATGAGGGAAAAAATATCAATGCTTTAGAGGGCGAAATGTTTTTCATGAATGATGATTTTGATTTTCAAAAAATAATAGATGGAGGATCTATTATAAATTTTTGGATAGAAAATCCACGAAAGGTATCCGATGGAAAGATTATTTTTTCAGGAGGAATTCCGGGAGGATATAATGGAAATAAAGGTTTCTTGTTTTCTGTTGTTTTTAGTGCCTCTAAGAATGTGATAATGAATGACACAGCAGAAATATCACTTCAGAATTTAAGAGTGTATTTGAATGATGGTAAAGGAACTATGGAAAACCTGAATGATTTTAAAGTCGTCATAAAATTAAATGAAATAAATTTGAAAGAAAAAGTGATTGACGAAAAACCCCCGGAGATTTTTGCTCCATATATAACACGAGATCCGAATTTATCCGACGAACAATGGATTGTAATTATGAGTGCTCAGGATAAAGGTGACGGTGTCGATTATTATGAAGTTTATGAATCTGAGAAAAAGCATGATATGGAGGAGATTATCAATGATAATTCTATACCATGGAAAACGGTTGAAGATAAAAATATTTATATTTTGCAGGATCAAAAACTTGGAAGTTATATTTATGTAAAAGCAGTGGATAAGGCGGGAAATGCAAGAGTGGTTTTTGCAACACCGGCTATTAGTGAAAAAAAACAACTCTTTAATTATAAGGTTATTTTAGGTATAATAATGGTAGTTATTATCGGAATTGCGCTACTGTTTGAATTTTTTGTTTTTCGGGAAAGAAAAATAAAATAGAAATAAATAAAATTATGTTTGTATTGACGAAAATAAAAATTATTGTGTTTATCGGATTTTTATTTTTTTTATTTGCGACAGAGAGAGAAAAAACTTTAGCTGCTACATTATCATTAACTCCAAGCAGTGGATCATTTGAAATTGGAAGTACTTTTGATGTTTCTATTATTCTTAATACAGAAGGAAAAAATATTAATGCGGTTAAAGCGTCGCTACTTTTTCCGCCTAATGATTTGCAGGTAGTTTCACCATCCGTCGGACGTTCGATAGCAAGTGTTTGGGCTGTTTCTCCGACATATGATAATAATGCGGGAACAATAAATTTGGAATGCGGATTTCCTAATGGAATAAATGCAACAAGTGGGCTTATTACTACAATTACTTTTCGAGTTAAGGGGAATGGATCTGTTATTTTAAGATTCAAAGATGATTCAAAAGTTCTTTTAGATAATGGCAAAGGAACTGATGATTTGAATCAGATTAATAATGGTGTATATACTTTGATTCTACCTTCTCCAAATGGTCCAGAAGTTATTTCTGAAACACACACTGATCAGTCGCGCTGGTATAAGGAATCCTCGGTTATTTTAAAATGGGTCGATCCGGACCCGGAATTAACTGAAAATTATAGTTATATTATAAATGATATTCCGGATGATATTCCGGATGATATTGCCGAGGGCGATAAAAATAATATATCATATAAAAGTCTTCCTGATGGACGTAATTATTTTCATATTAAGGCTTTAAATAAGGATAAAGTTTGGGGAGGAACTACTCATTATGCTATTAATATAGATACTATTCCACCAGCTGAATTTCCTGTTGATATCTTTCCTTCAAATAAGACTTCAAGAAGAAATCCTATCATTCAGTTTATTACTACTGATAATTTTTCTGGCATTGATCATTATGAGGTAAAAGTTGTTCCTTTGAGTAATGTTAATGATTATAGTCAAGAAAATCAAGATAAGCAGATAATGTTTATTGAAGCAAAAAGTCCTTATTCAATTCAAAATTTGGAAATCGGGAGTTATGATGTTATTGTACGTTCTTATGATACGGCGGGAAATTATCATGATTCCATTCAAAAATTAAAAATTACTAATACTGCTTTTCAGTTTATCGGTGATGATGGATTGACAATAGGGGAGCGGGAAATTATTTCTTGGCGTTGGGTTTTATTAGTATTTTTGGCTATTATATTTTTTTTGGCATATACTGTTTGGCGTCTTAAACATCATCATAAAAAAATCGAAAAAGATATAATTGATAAAAAATTGCCGCCGGAGATTAGAAAAAAGATAGAGGAATTAAAGCGGTTGAAAGAAAAATATAAAGGAATAGTAATTATATCTTTTATAATTGTTGGTAGTTTATTTTCGAATTTTTCAGTTAAAGCTGAAGATAATTTTTTAGAAATAAATCCTCCGCTGATAACTACGATTTCAAAAAATATTTCCAATAATGAAATTTTTTATGCTGGAGGAAGAGTGGAAACAGCCGAAACTAAGATAATTCTTTATATCAAAAATAGTAAAACAGGCGAAACCTTTAATAAAGAATTTTCAACGGACAATAAGGGGGAGTGGTTTTATCGCAATGACGGATTTCTTTCGGACGGGGAGTATATTCTATGGGCACAAAGTAAGGTAGGACAACAATTAAGTCCTCCAAGTCCTCAAGTCAAAATGTTTGTAAATAAAACAGCTATTCAAATAGGCGCTTCCAGAATAAGCTATGAGTTATTGCTTTTCTTGATTATAAGTGTATTAATTTGCATTATCTTAGTATTAATTTTTTATATATCGGTATCTATTAAAAAGATAAAAAAAAGATCTCTATTATTTAGAAAAGAGATTGATGAGGTTGAAAGTGTTGTACATAAGGGATTTATGATGTTGCATCGTGAGATTAGTAATGAATTGAAAATTATTGGAAGAAATAAGCGTAAATCTTTTTGTGAAAAAGAAGATGCTCATAAGGAGCATTTGATGAATGATTTGATAAAAATAGAGCGTCATATTGAAAAGGAGCTTAATGATGTCGAGAGGTTGCTAGGGTAGATATCTTGTAAATATTACTGAATTATGGAATCTTTGCTAATGCATTTTTTGGATAATTATCGCATATTGGTTTATTTTGTGATATTTTTGGCGATGATTATTGAAGGGGATGTTATTTTGTTTGTATCTTTTTTTCTGGTGCATTATGGTAGACTTGATTTGGCGACAGTTATTACAGTTTCGGTGTCGGGAGTAATGGTCGGCAATGTTTTGTGGTATCGTTTTGGAAGGTATTTGGAAAAAATAGATTTTATTGAAAGGCGAGCGCAAAAATTTACTTTTTTAATTGATCGACAATTAGGAAAAAATTCTTTTCGAATGATTTTACTTTCAAAGTTTACTTACGGACTTCATCATCTTACCATAATGCGTGCCGGAGCGGTAAAGGGTATCAATTTTTTTCAATATTTCAAAAGAGATTTCGTTGCGACATTGATTTGGATTTCGGTGATTGGTGGGTTGGGATATGCGTTTGCCGCTTCGATTTTATTGATTAAACATTATTTTCGTTTTGCTCAAATTGTGATTCTAATTCTGTTTTTGTTGATTATTTTTTCTTTTAGAATTTTTTCTATGATTGGAAAAAAAGCAATTGTTATTAAAAAATAAATTTATGAAATTTTATGAATAAAAGAGAAAAAGTACAATATGTAATTATTGTGATTTTAAAAAGTTTAATTGGAGCTTTGATTGTTCTTAGCGCTGTTCAAATGAATTTATTTCTTTCAATTATGTCGGCCTTTGTCTTGTTTCTAACTTTTTTGCCGGCGATAATCAGTCGAAGTTTTCGTATAAATCTTCCAATTGAAATAGATTTGATTCTTGCATTAATGTTGTATTTGCACTATGCATTAGGAGAATATAATGGATTTTATGTAAAACTTTCATGGTGGGATATTCTTCTTCATGGCGGAAATAGTATTATTATTGGAATGATCGGATTAGCTTTTGGATATTCGCTTTTGATGACCAGCCGTATAAAAGCCAAGCCGATTTTTGTTTCTTCTTTTTCGGTTTTTTTAGCGGTTTTTGTTGGTGTTTTGTGGGAGATTTTTGAATTCGGAATGGATCAAATTTTTGGATTCAATATGCAAAAAAGCGGATTGGTGGATACAATGACTGATTTGATGGTTGATGTTTCCGGGGCGATGGTTGTGGGAATCGGAGGTTTTCTTTATCTCAAAAGATCAGGACCATCTCTCTTGCACAAGTTTATCCTTCGGATAATTCGAGAATTCAAGCAAAAATAAAAACAACCTCTTTTGTGAGATTGTTTTTATTTTATGTGTGGGCGATCCAGGACTCGAACCTGGGACCTCAGCATTATCAGTGCTGCGCTCTAACCACCTGAGCTAATCGCCCTTAAAAACGAAAATGCTGCGCCGCGTGATGAGCGTAGCGAATTTTACGTGGTGGACCGGACAGGACTTGAACCCGCTACCTCCTCGGTGCAAGCGAGGCGCTCTACCAGGTGAGCTACCGGCCCTAAAATAAAGATAATAAAAAAACAGCGTTGCATTTCCTTATGTATTATACATTTAAAAAATAATTTGTCCAGTCTTGATGCCTGTTGAATTTGACAAAATTTGAATAATGCGATACATTTAAATTATTAAAAAAGCCCTGAGGGGCTTTTAAAAAAGGGAAAAATATGAATAAAGTCATAGATTTTATCAGAGAGGCAAAAGCGGAATTGATGAAGGTTAATTGGCCGACAAAAAAACAAACCATAAATTATACAATGGTTGTTGTTGTTTTAAGTCTAGTCGTAGCTGTTTTTTTAGGAGGGTTGGATTATTTATTCAGCAGTATTTTGAAAGCATTTATTATCTAAAAATAATAATTTTTAATTTTCAATCCGCCGGTTGGCGGATTAGAAATTAGAAATTGATATAATATGGCAAAGCAAACACAACATCACGGGAGGGCTTGGTATGTCCTGCATACTTATTCCGGATATGAAGATAATGTGTGTCGGAATCTTAAGCAAAGAATTGAATCGATGGATATGCAGGATTTGATTTTTGACGTTATGGTTCCCACTGAAAAAAGAATCAAAATTAAGGGAGGAAAAAGGGTGGTAGTGGAGGAAAGAATTTATCCCGGATATGTTTTAGTAGATATGATTGTAACGGACGCATCTTGGTATGTAGTTCGAAATACTCCGAATGTTACTGGTTTTATTGGATTGGGAACAACTCCGACTCCGATTGATCCTGCGGAAATTCAGATACTTAAAAAGAGGATGGGAGTGGCGGAACCGAAATTCAAGATTGATGTCAGAGCTGGAGATTCTGTTAAGATTACTGAGGGACCGTTTAAAGATTTTGATGGAAAAATTCAAGAAATCGATGAAGAAAAAGGAAAGGTCAAAGTATTAGTTTCAATTTTCGGAAGAGAAACGCCAGTTGAATTGGACTTTTTGCAAATTAAAAAAATATAATATTTTTTAAAATTATTGTAATATGGCAAAGGAAATAATGACAGTTGTAAAATTGCAAGTTCAGGCAGGCAAGGCAAATCCTGCACCTCCGATCGGTCCGGCATTGGGACAGCACGGACTTAATATTGCCGATTTTTGCAGTCGCTTTAATGAGGCGACAAAAGATAGAATGGGGGATGTTATTCCGGTGGAAATTACCGTATATAGTGATCGTTCGTTTACGTTTATTATGAAAACTTCTCCGGCGGCGGATTTGCTAAAAAAAGCGGCAAAAGTTGAAAAAGGAGCCGGAAATCCTTTGAAAGATAAGGTTGGAAAAGTGACTAAAGAGCAAATTCGTGAAATTGCCGAAGCAAAAATGGAGGATTTGAATGCGGATGATGTTGAGGGTGCGATAAAAATAATCGAAGGAACAGCAAGAAGTATGGGAATCAAGGTTGAATAATAATTTTTTAATTTGTGGGAGATTTTCTTAAAAATCATTATTACCACGAAATAATCGTATGAAAAGAGGAAAAAAATATTTGGCGGGAGTTGGGAAGATTGAGAAAAATAAAATTTATTCCGTGAGTGAAGCAGTTAGATTGGTTAAAGAAAATAAAATTGCCAGATTTGATGAATCTGTTGAGATTCATATTCGAATGGACATTGATCCGAAAAAAGGAGATCAGCAAGTTCGCGGAGCAACAGTATTGCCTCACGGAACCGGAAAAATAAAGAAAATTGCCGTAGCGACAACAATTAGAATTGATGAGGCGAAAAAGTCCGGAGCGGATATAGTTGGAGCAGAAGACTTGATTGAAAAAATAAAAGGCGGAAAAATTGAATTTGATATTTTAGTGGCAACACCGGAAATGATGCCGAAATTAGCTCCGATTGCCAAAATATTAGGACCGAAAGGCTTGATGCCAAGTCCGAAAGCGGAAACGGTAACTGATAAAATTGCCGAAACAGTCGAGATGCTCAAAAAAGGAAAGGTGAATTTCAAGAATGATAATACTGGAAATTTGCACCAAGTAATTGGGAAAGTTTCTTTTGATGAAAAGAAGTTGGAGGAAAATTTGATTTCTTTTGTGAATGCTTTACAAAAATCCAAACCGATCGGAGTGAAAGGCAAATTTATTATTGGAATTTCTGTTTGTTCAACGATGGGACCGGCAGTTAAAATTAGCTTGTAGTTTATAGATTTTTAGTGTAGTAGAATATGAGAACCTTGCTTTGTCAAGGTTCTTTTGTTTTTATATTTTGTAATTTTGGTTGACATAAAACAGCTTATTGCCTAAAATAATATACGTGTCCGAGAATATCTTGTAAAGATATTCAAAAGGCGCTAATTATTTTTTCATTTGAAACAATGACAAAAAAAAGAATTGTAATTGGGCTGGTCGGAGCAACTGGAAGCGGGAAAGATACGGTTGCCAAATATTTGAAAGAAAAATACAATGTTCAGTTAATGAGATTTGCAGATCCCCTCAAAGAAACTCTTTCGATTTATTTCGATGAATTTTCCAAGGAAGACCAGCAGTGGCTGGCGGAAGAATTTATCAATCGTTTCGGACCGGATATTTTGCCTCGCGCTCTTCGCAAGAGAATCGATAATGGAGAGGGTGTGATTGTTGTTAATGGAGTGAGGCTCTGGGAGGATTTTCATTTTATTAAATCATATACCAACAGTTTTATTATTTACGTAAAGCTGGATCAAAAAATTCGTTTTGAAAGAATTAAGGGTCGAGGAGAAAAGACTGATGACAATACCCTGACTTTTGAGCAATTCCAAAAATCGGAAAATGTTACCACCGAGAAAGACGTTCCGGAAATCGGAGAAAAGGCCGATTTCATAATTGATAATAGTAAGGATCTTGAATATCTTCTTTCTGAATCGGACAAGGTGATGGAAAAAATAATGAGCGCGTAATAAAAATGCAAAAAATAATCTTTGGTCTTGCCGGAGAAGTGGCAAGTGGAAAAGGAACAGTTTCAAAATATTTACAGGAAAAGCATGGAGCAAAAGTTCGTCGTTTTTCTGATTTTTTGCGTATTACTTTGGATGCTTGGCATCTGGAGATAAAGCGAGAAAATCTCGCTAAGCTTTCTTTGATAATGCGCCAAGGTTTCGGGGAAGATGTTTTTTCTAAGGCGATAGTTCAGGGTGTTCTTGGCGACAAAGAAAATATTGTAATTGTTGATGGAATTAGAAGAATTGAGGATATTGAAGATTTGAAAAAGCTGGAAGGATTTAAGTTTGTCTATGTGGAAACGAGCTTGGAAAAAAGATACGAAAGAATAATCAAACGGGGAGAAAATTCTGATGACAAGACAAAAACTTTCGAGCAGTTCAAAAAAGACCATGAATTGGAAACTGAAGTAGGCATCAAGGAGCTCAAAACCCACGCTGATGTTATTATCGAAAATAACGGAACTCTTGAAGATCTGCAAAAACAAATTGACGAATTAGTGAAATAATGCGAAAATAAGCCAACCAAAAACGGTTGGTTTTTAGTTACTTTAACAATAATAAATAAAAAAGAGGAGCTAGGAAATGAATGGATATAAAATAAGAACTGAATATATTCCTGCTTGTTACGAGCTTAGAGTTACCAGGACTGGCGTATGCCTTGATATGCATGAAGAAATGGTAGATTTTCTAGGGGATACTTTGAAAGATGATTCTCCAGTGCTGAAAAGTATTAAGGAGGATAAAGGATGGAATTTTCTGTCTATTACGAGGGGTGATAATTTTGGATTTGATGGTGTTCTTATAAAAAAACGAGATAAAAAAAGGAAAAAATGGATCAATATAACATTCGATTCTTTTTCAAGAGATGATATGTATAAAATATCCTATTCTCTCGGAATATTTTTTTCAGCGATGTGTCTTTTTGAGGGAAATACTGGTTATAGCAGACAACAGCTTATGTTGATCGATAATTTTTTCGTAATCCCTGGATTGGGCGGAGCTGGTTTCTGTGCTTTTTTTTCAGCGCATTTAATCAAGTGGCTGAAAGAAAAACTTGTTGAAAAAAATGGCGATACTAATTTGGGTGAGAAAATTTCCTTGTCTATGAGAAATCGTTATTTCTGTATGGATCCTGGTTCAAAAAAATATTTTCATCGTGATGGATTTCGAACACTTTTCAGATCTCCAGCATGGATAAGCTTAAATTGTCCCGGAGATGCTTGTGATTTGAGTCCTGAATGTTTTCATGATGGCAGTGATGGAGAAGGTTACACAATGGTTCCGCATAACGTGGACAATGTATTTCAGCAATTTTCTCTTCTTTCTGGTTTGGCAAAAATACACATGCTTGCCAGGAAGGATGGATTTTAGGTTTTTATGGTCGTTTGTGGAGTATTACAAACGACCTCTTTTTATTTTATAAATCTCTCTTTTTCGTCAGTAGTTGATTGGTTTTTTGGAGGGTGGTATAATTATGGGGTGGTAAAATATTATTAAAAAAATGAAAAAAAGAATAACAAAAGATCAGTATTATATGAATATTACTCGTGAAGTTGCCGGGCGCACTCCTTGTTTTCGAGCACACCATGGCGCAATAATTGTGAGTGATGATCAAATAATTGCTACCGGGTATAATGGCGCGCCAAGAAAAACAAAGGATTGTTATGAAAGAGGTAATTGCTTGCGAAGCGAGCTGAAGATCCCATCGGGACAGCGTTATGAATTGTGTCGCAGTGTTCATAGCGAGCAAAATGCCTTGATTAATGCTGCTCGCGCAGGAGTAAGTGTTCTCGGAGGAACATTATTTTTGTATTCAAAAATATTTGACAAAGACGGAAATGAAAAAATAATCAACGCTTACCCGTGTTTTATTTGCAAAAAAATGCTGGTTAATTCGGGAATAAAAAATGTAAAATGCAATCAAGAAGATGGCTCCATTAAGGAATATTTTATTGAAGATTGGGTGAAAGATTGGCAGGAAAATGATTTAATCGATGATGTTGAACAGTATGGGACCAAAATTATAAAAAATAAATAAAATTATGAGTAAAGTTATTTTTGGATTAGCAGGAGAGATTGCAAGCGGAAAAGGAACGGTGGCAAAATATATAGTTGAAAAACACAATGGATCGTCGCACAGATTTTCAACCGCTCTTCGGGATGTGGCAAAAAGGATGTATATTAAAGAAAACAGAGAAAATCTTCAAAAAATTTCAACTATTTTTAGAGAGAATTTTGATGATAATTTATTGTCGATGGTCATTTATCAAGATGTAAAAAATGACAGCCATAATATTGTTGCAATTGATGGAGTCAGAAGAATGGCGGATATCGAGTATCTTAAAAAACTTCCTGAATTTAAATTGGTTTATATTGATGCGGATATAAAAAATCGTTTTGAAAGAATCACCAAAAGAGGAGAAAACGTTGATGATAACGCGAAAACTTTTGAGCAGTTTAAAAAAGATCATGAAAGGGAGGCTGAATTGCAAATACGGGATCTGAAAAGTAAAGCGGATTTTATTGTAGATAATAATGGATCTTACGGCGATCTTTACGTTCAAGTTGATGATATTATAGGAAAGAATAAAAATTAAATTTTTTATAAAAATGGATATTCTAGAAAAACATACAGTCAGGAGTCTTGACAATGAAGGATTTGTTTTGGTGCTTAATAATGAAGCAAAGATTGATGGGCAGGCGGAAGCAATGCTTCAAGCACTTCATTCCCGTTCAACAGGGGGAATAAAAAAACATTTACAAGTGCTTGAGGAGAAAGGGGCGGATAATTTTATGGAGAGATTTTATGTCGGATACGGACACAAATCCATTGGAGATTGCGGCAGCGCAACGGTTTTTGTGGAAGGCGTTTCTATGCTGGCCGCCAAAGCAATCCAGGACTGGAGATTGTATTCCGGGCAAGAAGCATCAACTAGATATGTGGATTTTTCCAATCAAAAATTTCTAAATCCAAAAAAAACCAAAAAAGGAGAAGAAATTTTGGAAAATTGGAGAAAATTTTATCTTAAAGCGCAAAAGCCGGTGCAAGAACATTTGGAAAAACAATTTCCGCGCCAGAATGGTGAGGATGAAAAAATATATGAAAAAGCAATCATTGCCAGAGCATTTGATATTACGCGTTCTTTTTTGCCGGCTGGTGCAACCACTAATGTTGCATGGAGAATGAATTTTCGCCAGTTTGCCGATGAATTGATGCTTCTTCGTCATCATCCGCTGAAAGAGGTTCGAGATATTGCGGAAAAAACCGAACAAGCGCTACTTGAGATGTATCCAAGTTCTTTTGGTCATGAAAGATTTAAAAATACCGAAGAATATAATAAAAAATGGATGCAGGGAAAATATTATTATGAAAATAAAAAAACCAAGGATTTTGAATTGGTTTATGATAATGTGGATAGAAAATTATTAAAAAATTATAAAGATATTTTGAAAAGTCGCCCAATGAAAACAGAGTTGCCAACCGCAATCGGTGAATGTGGTGTGGTGGCTTATGAATTTCTTTTAGACTTCGGTTCATATCGGGACTTGCAAAGGCATCGAGCTGTTGTTCAGAGGATGCCTCTTTTGGTTCGAAAGCATGGATTTAATCAATGGTATTTGAACGCGCTTCCGAATGATTTAAAAAAGGAAACCAAGGAGTTTATCAAGAAACAAGAGAAAGAAATCCAAAAAATGAAGGCTAGCGAAGAAGAGAAACAATATTATACCGCTATGGGTTATCGGGTTCCTTGTCGATTTTCCGGAGATTTGAAAGCTTTAGTTTATTTGGTTGAATTGCGCTCTACCAGGTTTGTTCATCCGACATTAGTTGAACAAATGTTGAAAGTTATAAACAGTATGAAAAAATTATTCGGAAAAGACGGACTGGTTTTGCATTTGGACAATGAGCCGAACAGATTTGATATTCGCCGGGGTGAACAGGATATTATTGAAAAATAATTTAATTGATTTTTAGGGGAGTGAAAGAGATATGAAAAAAGGAAAATTTATTGTGCTGGATGGAACCGACGGTAGTGGAAAAGCTACGCAGACAAATATTTTAGTGAAAAAATTAAAGAAAGAGGGAAAAAAAGTGAAAACCATAGATTTTCCTCAATATAAGGATAATTTTTTTGGAAAAATGATCGGAGAATGTTTAGTTGGGGATTATGGAGATTTTATTGCAGTTGATCCTCATATCGCTTCAGCACTATATGCTGCGGATAGATGGGAATCGAGTGAAATGATAAATAAATGGATAAGTAACGGATATATTGTAATAGCTGACAGATACACCAGTTCAAATCAGATTCATCAAGGAGGGAAAATAAAAGATTCAAAAAAGAGAAGAGAATTTCTAAAATGGTTGGAAAAAATGGAATTTGAAGTTCTTAGGATTCCAAAACCGGATGCGATTGTCTATTTAGATGTTCCCTATGAAATTACAAAAAAATTATTGCAAGAAAAAAATGCTATAAATAAGAAAAAATATTCTATTGGAAAAAAAGATTTGGCTGAAAATAACAAAAAACATCTCAGTGATTCAAGGAAAAGTGCAATAAAATTAGTCGGGGAATGTAATAATTGGATTAAAATAGATTGTGTTAAAAAAGGAGAAATGATGAGTATTGAAGAAATAAACGAGATTATTTGGAGTAAAGTTTCAAAAATTGTAAAATAAAATCCTATGAACTTTAATGAATACCAAAATAAATCAAGAAAAACAGCTATTTATCCGGACGCGGGCAGTAATTTTGTTTATCCCACTTTGGGATTATCCGGAGAGGCGGGAGAGGTGGCGGAAAAGATTAAGAAAGTAATCCGAGACAAAAACGGAAAAATAGATCAAGAAACCAAAGAGATGATTAAGAAAGAACTTGGTGATGTTTTGTGGTATGTTGCGCAATTGGCGACAGAGCTCGGTTTGACAATGGATGATATTGCGGAGCATAATATAAAAAAACTTTATAGCCGGTTGGAAAGAGGAAAAATCTGCGGAGACGGGGATAATAGATAGCTAATATGAAATATTAAAGTGTTCAAATAATATGAAATACAAGGCGACAATTGGGATGGAGATTCATGTGGAGCTTAAGACGGCTTCTAAGATGTTTTGTGGGTGCAAAAATGGACTAGGGCTGGAAAAAAAGCCGAATGTGCACATTTGCCCGGTTTGCACGGCGCAGCCCGGGACGCTTCCCGTGCCTAACCAAAAAGCGGTTGAATTTGTGCAATTGGCGGGATTGGCTTTGAATTGCAAGTTGCGAGAACAATCCAAGTTTGACCGCAAAAACTATTTTTATCCCGACATTCCAAAAGGTTATCAAATTTCTCAATATGATCAGCCGCTGTGCGAGAGGGGAGAATTAAGAATTAAGAATAATGAATTAAAGGAAAAAAAAATCGGGATTACTAGAATTCATTTAGAGGAAGATACTGGAAAACTTATTCATCCGAAAGGAACGGATTATACTCTGGTGGATTTCAATCGCGCAGGAGTGCCCTTGATGGAGCTGGTGACTGAACCGGATTTTGACGGCGGAGATGAAGCGAGAATTTTTTGTCAAAAACTTCAACAAGTTTGCCGATATTTGAATATTTCCGATGCGGATATGGAAAAAGGAAATATGCGTTGTGAAGCAAATATTTCACTGTATAAAGAGGGAGAAGACAAATTGTCGGGAACAAAGGTAGAAGTAAAAAATATCAACTCTTTTAAATTCGTGGAAAAAGCGATTAATTTTGAAATCAAAAGACAATCGGAAGAATTGGAAGCGGGAAAAAAGATTGTGCAGGAAACGCGAGGGTGGGATGCCAATCGAAACGCGACAGTTTCACAAAGGAAAAAAGAATCAGCACATGATTATCGATATTTTCCTGAGCCGGATATTCCTCCGATGGAATTTACAACTGAATATTTTGAAAAATTGCGCTTGAATCTTCCGGAAATGCCGGCGGAAAAATCCAAGAGATTTTCCGAGCAGTATAATCTTGCATCCGACGCTGTGGAACTTTTGACTGGCGATCGTGATTTGGCGGATTATTTCGAAAAAACAGTCAGTGAACTCGAGGAAAAAATTTGCTCCAAGGAAATTTCCTGTGAAAAGAAAAAAGCGGTGAAATTGGTGGCAAATTATATTAATACCGAATTGCGAAAACATCTGACGGAAGGTGGGCATTCAATTCGCGATATTCAAATTACCCCGGAAAATTATGCCGAGTTTATTGGAATTGTGGCGGAAGGAAAAATCAATTCCAGCGCGGCACAGACAGTTCTCAAAGAAATGTATCGAACCGGGGGCGACCCATCACAAATTATCGAAGAAAAGAATTTGATGCAAATGGAAGATGACACCGAATTGGAAAAAGTCATCCATGATATTTTGGTAAAAAATCAGCAATCCGTGGATGATTTCAAGGCCGGAAAAGACCGAGCTTTGCAATTTTTGGTTGGACAAGTTATGAAAGAAACAAAGGGTAAGGCTAATCCGGCTAAGGCAATGGAATTTATTAAAAAGATTATCGCATAGGCAGAAACGCCAGATCCGCCTTTGGAGGAACGGCAACAAAAGGAAGGGCTAATCCAAAAACTGCGATGGAGTTGATCAAGAAGATTATCTCTTAGTGTCTGGATTTTATTGCATTTTATGATATTACCATATTTCGTAATATGGTAATATTTATTTTTCAATAAAACGGGAAACTTCTTTTTCAATATTTGCGTACTTGTTTTTTTCTTTTTGCTCGATTGGAATCCAGATAATTCTTTTGTCTTTTGCAAACCAAGTTCTTTGACGTTTGGCATAATTTTTTTCTGCCAGGTATATTTTTTCTTTTAATTCCTCTTTGTTTTTTATGTTTCCTTTTAAGTACTCCGGAATTAAGTTGTAACTAAGTCCAAAGCTTTGGATTTTTTTCCAACTCAGTTTGTATTTTTCATGCAAATCTTTCACTTCTTCAATCATTCCCATTGAAAATCTTCTGGTGACATTTTTTTTTATTCTTTCATTTAATTCTTCTTTTTCTCTTGCTATACCTATTTGTAAAAAATCATAATTCTTAATTTTTGATTCTTGATTCATGGGTGGGACTTTCCCGATGGCTTTGCAAATTTCTATTGCTCGAATTAATCTGACTTTATTTTTAGCATCAATATTTTTCGCTCTTTCCGGATCCAGTTTTTTTAATTTATTAAAAAGGATTTCCGTGCTTAATTCTTGCATCTTAATTCTTAATTCTTGATTTGGTTTTACTTCCGGAAAATCCACGTTGTCGACAAGCGCTTTGATCCAAAATCCGGTTCCGCCACAAATGATCGGAACTTTGCCGCGCTTCAAAATATCCTTGATTATTTTCTCGGTTTTCTTTTTGAATTTGGCGGCGTTATATTCCGTTTTTGGCGAGGCGATATCAAGCATATGGTGCGGAACCATTTTTTGTTCCGCTTCGGTTATTTTTCCAGATCCGATGTCCATTCCGCGGTAAATCTGTCGTGAGTCAGCGGAAATTATCTCACCATCAAATTTTTGCGCAAGCCGAATTGCCACATCCGATTTTCCGGAAGCAGTAGGACCGAGGATGACGATTATTTTATTATCGCTTCTAAATTCCATATGCTTGCCTTGGTGATTTTTGCTTTTATTATTTTTCCGATGAGATTTTTTGACTCCGACGTTTTGTCGGAGTGAAAATTGGGTACAATTTTCACATTTTTCATTGTGCGGGTTTTGCCGAAATAGTTTCCGTTTTTTTTGTTTTCAATCAAGACTTCTAAAGTTTTTCCGACATATTTTTTGTTATTTTCAAAACACGTTTTCTTGAGAATTTCGTTGAGATAATTTGCTCTTCTTTCTTTTTCCATTTTACTGACGTTATCTTTCATTTTCCAGGCGGCAGTTTGCGGGCGGGGGGAGAATTTTCCGAAAAATACCATATCGAATTTCGCCTTGCGCATCACTTCGGCGCTATCTTCAAATTGTTTTTTGGTTTCTCCCGGAAAGCCAACGATAATGTCGGAAGTGATTGAAAATGGAACAGCGGGTTTGTGTTTCTTGAATGCTGATTTTATTTTGCGGACTTTTGTCAGATATTCTTTCTGGGTATATTTTCGGTTCATATTTTTCAAAACTTCGTCGCAACCGGCTTGAATGGGAAGATGGAAATTTTCGCAAACCTTTTTGCATTTGGCGACCGTTTCAATCATTTCATCAGTCACGTCTTTCGGATGATTGCTCACAAAACTGATCCAAAATTTTCCGGGAATCGCGTTGATTTTTTTCAGGAGTTGGGGGAAATTTATGCTATCGTTCTTGACCCCCTCTGTCCTCCGGACATCTCCCCCTTGGAAAGGGGGAGAGGGTAAAGAGGGGGATTTGTATGAATTCACATTTTGTCCGAGCAGGATGATGTGCTTTGTTCTATTTTTTATCAATTTTTTTATTTCGGAAATTATTTCATCTGCCATGCGGGAAACTTCGCGTCCGCGGGCGTAGGGAACAACGCAGTAGGCGCAAAAATTGTTGCAGCCGGTCATTATGGGGACGCCGGCTTGAAATTTATCGGAGTATTTTGGGGTAATCGAAAAATAGGAAGTATTATTTTTGCGGGTTGTTAATTCAGGATACGCCGGAATTTTCAATTTTTCCGCCAAAGGCGGACCAGCCTTGGGCTGGCAATTTACAATTTTTCCGCCAAAGGCGGACCAGCCTTGGGCTGGCAAACAATTTTCAATGACAAATTTTTCAAACTTTTTGAATCCATTGATTGGGAAAAATAGGTCTACTTTGTTTTTCAATCTTCTTTGCACATCCGGTCTGTTTGCCAAACATCCTGTCAATATGATTTTAATTCTTGATTTCTGATTCTCGATTCCTGATTCTTGATTCCTGTCTCTCAGATTATGTATTTGTCCATAAACCCGGTCTTCTGCCATTTGTCGCACTCCGCAGGTATTAAAAATAACCAAATTGGCGTCATTGATGTTTTTGGTTTCTTTAAATTTTTGAGACGACAAAAATCCAGCGATTCTTTCGCTGTCGCTGTAATTCATTTGACACCCGAACGTTTTTATGTAATACTTTAGCATTGAAGTTGTTTGAAAAATAAATAGTAGTTTTTTCAGCATATCAAAAATTGACCCTAAAATCAAGGAGGAGTTATGGGAGGCGGAACTGGCATTAGCATCGGCGAACTAGTCGACAAAGAAAAAAGCCTGCGCGAGGAGCAGGCGAGGATGGATGAAAAAATCGCGGAAATTCTCTGGACGAATTTTCGCAATTTGGAGGACGGAGGTATCCGGAAATACCTCCTTGTTTCTAAGTATGGGAACGATGACGTTTCCGTACTTATTACATGCGGATATTTATATGAGGAGGATGGCGATCTCCTCCTAACAGAAAAAGGAGAGGAGTACGTTATTGATATGCATCTGAAAAATAAGTAAGTTTTTCTATTTTTAGATGCAAAAAACCGAGAACTCGGAACGATGAGACTCGGTTTTTTTTATTGCAAAAATTTAAGGGGAGTTGTTTGGCTAAACAACTCCCCGGACAGGCTTTACGCACCTATCTGAGTGGTTTGCAGCGCTCCTTTCTCGACAAACTGCTTCCCTGTGATCTAAAGGAGTAAATCGATATGCAGGGAAATTTTTTACAAGTGCATTATTTTTTTTTCTTCGATTTCTTTTTTAATTTTTTCTACAAATTCTTCAAGAGGCAGGATTTCCTGTTTTTTATCTGCGCGTTTTCGGATGGCGACGGTTTTGGCTGCCATTTCTTTTTCCCCGACTATCAACATATATGGAATTTTCTGTTTTTCGGCTTCGGATATTCTTTTTCCGAGAGATTCGGATTCAAAGCTCATTTCTACGCGAATATTGTTTTCCGAAAGTTTCTTCTCGACTTCCTTGGCGTAATCTTCGAATTTTTCACTGATTGGAATAATCTTGACTTGAACGGGGGAGAGCCAAAGTGGAAAAGCGCCGGCGAAATGCTCAATCAGCAACACTAAAAATCTTTCATACGATCCCAAGATTGCGCGATGAACCATTACTGGAGGAATTTTCTCGCCTTTTTCGTTTGTATATTCCAGATTGAATCTTTTCGGAGTGGCAAAATCAATTTGAACGGTCGGGATTTGAATTTCTTTTCCAAGTGCGTCTTTAAACATAAAGTCCAATTTCGGACCATATAGCGCCGCTTCACCTTCGCAACGCTTGGCATCAAGCTTCATTTCATCGGAAATTTCTTCAAGTATTTTTTCACATTGATTCCAATCTTTTTCATCCCCGATATATTTTTCCGGATGGGTGTAATCTCTGACGGAAAGTGAAACCCAATGGTTTCCCCAAAGACCGAGAGCTCCGTAGAAGTCCTTAATAATGTTAATCATATTCTTGATTTCATCTTTCACTTGATTGGCTGTGCAAAAAGAATGTCCGTCTTCGACTGTTATCGCATAAACTCTGGACAATCCGCCAACTTCTCCTGTTTTTTCGGCGCGATATTGTTTGTCTGATTCCATATAACGAATAGGCAAATCTTTATAGGATCTTGTTTTTGAGGCGTATATTTGAGTGTGATGCGGACATTGGACGGGCTTTAAAACAAAATCGTGCTTTTTTTCCGAGGTTACATGAAACAATTCATCGCCAAACTTTTTGGCGTGTCCGGATATTTCAAATAATTCGACTTTCGCCAGTGATGGAGCGGATATTTTTTGAAATCCATATTTGCGACAAACTTCTTCAATGTGTTTTTGCAGCTCATCCTTGATGATGGTTCCTTTCGGAGTGAAAAGCGGAAGTCCCGGTCCAACCAAATCAGAAAAACAAAACAAATCCAATTCTTTTCCTAATTTGCGATGGTCGCGTTCTTTGGCTTTTTCTTGATTTTCCAAATATTTTTTGAGTTCTTTTTTGTTTTCAAAAACCACGCCGTACACTCTTTGCATTTGTTTGTTATTTTCATCGGCTCGCCAATAAGCTCCGGAGATTTTGGTAAGTTTGAAAGATTGCGAGTTTATTTCTCCGGTTGAATCGATGTGGGGTCCGGAGCAAAGATCGACAAAGTTTCCGGTTTTGTATATCGTGACATTTTTGTTTCCTTCGTTTTGCAAATCCTTGATGATTTCCAATTTGTACGGTTGATTGGCTTTTTGAAAATGCTCGGCGGCATTTTCAGTGGAAATTTCTTGTTTTTCAAAAGGATGGTTGGCTTTGATAATTTCGCGCATTTTTTCTTCTAAGAGCGGGAGGTCTTCGGGAATAAGGGTTCGTGGCAGATCGAAGTCATAATAAAATCCTTCTTCAGTAGCCGGTCCGGTTCCGAATTTGGCTTCCGGAAACATCTCCGAAACCGCCGTCGCCAAAATGTGAGCAGTTGAATGTTTGATAATTTCTTGTTTTTTATTGTTCATATGGTTATCTTATTAAATTTAAGGGAAAAATGCAAATGCATGTATTAGGTTAATTCAATTTTTGCGCCGGTGGTTTTTTCTATTTTTTCGATTAAATCTTTTCCTATGGCGACGCTGTACGAGGTTTCCATTTTTGATTCATTAAGCGAAAGATAGATTCTGGTTTTTCCGAATTTGCAGACGCCGAGAGTGTCGGAAATATTTTTGAGGGTCATTTGGCTGGATTCGGGAGGTAAAATAATAGTAAGCTTTTCATTTTTAATTGGTGCATCCTTTTTTTCAAAATGTCCGTTGCTTTTTTGCGTGTGCAAAACTCTTTTGAAACTTTCCAATTCTTGCTGGTTTATTTCCTTGGCGTCTTCAGCTAGGATTTTGAAAACCCCGTCTTTGTCCGAAAGTTTTCCTTCGACCAAAACAATGCGGTCTTCTTGCCAAATTGAGCCAATCCGTTCCAGCGTTTTGGGAAAAATTAGAAGTTCTATTTTTCCCTTCAAATCTTCAATCGTGGCAAACATCATTTCTTGATGGCGCTTGGTGATGATTTTTTTGACCGCGCTGATAACTCCTCCGACTTTTACCATCTGCCCGACCATATTTTGGTTCAATGCGTTGACGGGAATCGCCATTTGGTTAAAATATTCCTGATAATCAGAAACCGGATGTCCGCTTACATATAGTCCCAGCAGTTCTTTTTCCCATTGCAATTTTTCCTTCTTTTCCGCCGGAGCTGCCGGTTCGAGTTGAATTTTTGCTTTGGAAAGAATTTCTTCGCCAAAGAGGCTGGTTTGACTGGAATTTTTATTTTTTTGGATATTCTTGGAAAAAGCCAGAATAGTTTCTATATTTTCCAGAATTTGATTCCGCTCCGCCATTTGATCAAGCGCGCCCACTTTTGCCAGCGCTTCAATTGATTTTTTATTCAAATCCCGAATAGTGATTCTTTCAAGCATATCTCCGAGACCTGCATATTTTCCATTTCTTTTTCTTTCAGCGACAATTTCATGAGCGACCGGCTTGCCCACATTTTTTATGGCATTGAGTCCAAAGCGAATTTTTTCGTTATTATCAGTTCCCTTAACAACCGCGAATTCTTCAAAGCTTTCATTGACATCCGGAGGCAAAACTTCGATTCCCATATGTTTGGCTTCATCCACCTCGATAGCGATGCGTTCGATGTTATCTTGGTCGGAAGTCATCAGTGCCGCCATAAACTCTGCCGGATAATGCGCTTTGAGATATGCTGTTTGATAACCGATGAGTCCATAGCAGGCGGCGTGGGAATTATGAACCACGAAATCATTGGCGACAAAGTTGTGAGTGCTTTCGATGGTCAAATCGTAGGTCTTTTTTCTGCCTGATTTTTCGATGGAAATTATTTTATCCCAATAAATATCAGAGTTTCCCAATTCTAAAAGTTTTTTGCTTTTGAGTATTTTTCCGATTTCAAAAACAGTTTCCCGTAAAAAACCAACCTTCCTTTTGTCCTTGAAAAACAATCTTTCGGCAAAGTTGTATTCTTGGGAAAATTCTTTAGCGGAATATCCGGCATTTATAATTTCTTTTCTGATAATTTCGATAATTTCGGATGGAATAATGTCGCGGCTTCCGCGCGCGGAATAATTTTTTAATTGCCCATTTATTATTGGGTGGTTTTTGACGGCTTGTTTGATGTTTTTTAGTTTTTCTCCGATCAGATATTTTCCGGGACCTTTGTAGAAATTTTCGATATTATTGTACCTGTTTATGGTAAGTGTATATCCGATTTTTATCGTGTTTTTATATTTAAATTTTTTCTTATGAATCGTGCCGATAATATTCAGCCGTAAAAGCAAATGTTGGAGCTGATGTGCCATTTTTTTTGAAGATGTCGCATAAAATATTTGCGGATATTTTCGGGAAAGACTCACACATCCGTCTCCTTGAAACATTTTTCCAATAAGCAAAGACAAGTCTTCGGAGTCTAACTTGAAAGCCAATTCTGGAATCTCCTTTTCGGTGGCTCTTTTTCCGTGAATTCCGATTGATTTTATCCAATCAACTGCTCCCGACTTTTCTTTCAGATTGATTCTTCCTGCATAAATCGAGGTTGCCGGTTTGCTTTTGTTGACTGTCGCTTTCGTGTTTTTAAACTTTTGCAAATTCAAAGTATATTCCTTTAATTCTGCCTTGTTTTTTGAGTAGAAATAGAAGCTGTGCGGATGGCACAAATTTCCTTCGGCCAGCAAGTATCCCAAGATAATCAATTTGTATTTCTCCATTTTTATTCCCTTAAAATTTAAAGGAAGGTTTCGCGCCATGGCTATTCTTTCTCCTGCCTTTATTTCTTCCAATTTTTTCCATCCGGAAATTGTCAAAAGCGGATGGTTGGCGGTGGCTTTGATTGTTTTTCCCAGCGCGGTTTTTATTTTAAAAACATCTTTCGTTCCATTGAAAAAAACTTTTGTTATTTTTCCATTTCCAAGTTTCAAATCATTTTTCAATGTTAAAATTTCGGGAAGTTTTTTTTTGTTGTTGTGCCAGTTATATAATTCTTCAAGGCGGAATTGCTTGCCGCTTTTTGCGTCGGTTATGAGCGTATCTCCATCCAAGCATCGATTAAAGCCGTATCCGGCGAACGGTTCGATAAAAGCGAAAACATTTTCGGCAGTTTTTTTGTCGATTCCATTTTTTACGCATCCTTCAACGAATTTTATTTTCTGTTCCTGAATTAAATTTAAAATTTTCTTTCCTACCGCTTTGCGAAGAACGTCAGCTTCTCCCAAGGTAAAACCGGCAAGCTGTTGTGCCATCTGCATAACTTGTTCTTGATAAACTGCTACGCCATAAGTTTTTTTCAAAATCGGTTCCAGTTTTGGATGCAAATAAGTTATCTTTTTCAATCCATGTTTGCGCGCGATAAAGTCCGGTATCCAATCCATCGGTCCGGGGCGGTAAAGCGCTACCATAGCAATCACATCTTCAAGATTATTCGGCATTAATTGCTTGAGATATCTTTTCATTCCACTGCTTTCCAATTGAAATACTCCCGTGGTATTGGCGTGTTGCAAAAGTTCGTAGGTTTTTTTGTCATCCAGCGGAATATTTTCAATGTCGATTTCCAACCCCTTTGTTTTGCGGACAATATTGAGAGTATTTTGGATGATGGTAAGATTTTTCAGTCCCAGAAAGTCCATCTTGAGAAGTCCGATTTTTTCCACATAGCTGGACTTGGTGGAAGATGAATATTGCGTGACTAATCCGTCGCCCCCTTTGGCGAGAGTTTGTAATGGGGAGTAGGCAGTAACAGGTTCTTTGGTAATTACTACTCCGCATGCATGCATTGAAGCGTGGCGGGCAACACCTTCCAATTTTTTGGCGCTGTCGATCAGCTTTTTTCCATTAGGGTCGCTTTCATAAAGTTGCTTGAATTCTTTTGCATCTTCAAGCGCTTCTGCGATATCGGAAAACATTGGAATCATTTTGGCAGTTCGATCGCAAAAGCTGTACTCCAGGCCAAGTGCGCGTCCGGCATCGCGAATAGCGGCGCGAGCGGCCATCGTTCCAAAAGTAATAATCTGTGCTACGTGATCGTGGCCATATTTTTTTCGCACATAATCCAAAACTTCATCGCGGCGGTTGTCGGCGAAATCCATATCGACATCGGGCATAGATATTCTTTCCGGATTGAGAAATCGTTCAAAAAGCAGATCATACTTTATTGGGTCGACATTGGTTATTCCGATAAGATATGAAACAAAACTTCCTGCGGCACTTCCGCGACCCGGTCCGACGACGATTCCTTGCTGTTTTGCCCAATTGACAAAATCTTGAACGATAAGGAAGTATGATGGAAATCCGGTTTTTTCAATAATTTTCAGTTCGTATTCCATGCGATCGCGGTGTTCTTGCGTGATGTTTCCTTGATATTTTTTTTCGAGTCCTTTTTCAGTAAGATGGCGGAGATAAGTGACGTCCGTATATCCATCCGGAACGTCGAAATGAGGGAGTTGCGTTTCTCCGAGTTTGATATGAAAATCGCATTTATTGACAATTTCCTGGGTATTGGCGATAGCCTCGGGAGTATTTTTGAACGCACGTTGCATTTCTTCCGGAGATTTCATCGAGAGATCGAAATCCATCAAGCTCATGCGGTTTTTTTCTTGGACTTTACGGTTGGTTTGGATACAGAGAAGAATGTCTTGTATCTCAGCATCTTCTTTGTTGACATAATGAATATCTCCGGTGGCAACAACAGGAATTCCGGTTTTTTTGGAAATTTCCAGCATTCCCTTATTGGCATTTTTCTGTTCATTGTTGTTGGGATGATGTTGAAGTTCCATGAAAAAATTTCCTTTGCCAAAAATTTGTTCATATTCGCGAGCGACATCCCGCGCTTTTTCATAATTTCCATTATTGATTTCATTGGGAATTTCTCCGGCTAGGCATCCGCTCATCGCAATCAGTCCGGTGGAATATTTTCTCAAAGTTTTTTTGTCAATTCTGGGCTTGTAATAGAATCCTTCCAAGTGGGCGATGGAAACCAGATGCATCAGATTTTTGTATCCATCTTCATCTTTGACCAAAAGAGTGAGGTGGTGCATTTTTCTATCAAGAGCTGTATTATTTTTGCTGGTTAAATCATGGGAAACATACATTTCGCATCCGATAATCGGTTTGATTCCCCGTTCTTTGGCTTTGATGGAAAATTCCACTGCGCCATACATCACGCCGTGGTCGGTGAGTGCCAGCGAGTCCATTCCCATTTCTTTGGCGCGGTCAAGAAGCTCATCGATTTTTGCCAAACCGTCCAGGAGTGAATAATGGCTATGGACATGCAAGTGAGTAAATTTTTTATTTGAATTTTCCGGCATATATTTTGTTTGAAATTTTCAATTTTCAATTTCGAAACAATTTTCAATGATTCAATCTTAAAATTTTAAAATTAAGACATTGTTTGTAAGTTGTAAATTAAAAATTGATAATTAAAAAGCCTCGCTATGAAATAGCAGGCGTGGCAAAACGTAAAAACATAAATTTAAACACAGTATTTTATTCATATATTTATTCTCCCCATAGCCCAGGTTTCCCAACGGGTTTTGCAAGAAAAGTTTTTATATCTTTACTACCATTGTAGCAGGTTCCGGGAAAATAAAAAAGATTTTGCATTAAAAATCCTTTATTTAAGCCAAAAAACAATACGAACGTTTGACAAAACGCCGAAAATATGTATATAATGTAATGATATGCTGGAAAAGCATAGAGTTCATTTAATGGCGAGTCTGGGGCTTTGGCGTGGTGCTAAAGTGAGGGATGAGCCAAATAAAAAAGAGGTGTGTTATGTCGAAAAGCAAGAAGCAGGTTGAGGCGATTGTGTCGGCGATGGGAGTTTTCACGGCGATTATTTCCACTCTCGTTGAACTGGTCAAAAAGTTCGGCGGAACGATGGAAAACATCTATCGTTTGGCGATTCCGGAAGGGCTTGTGACCCTGGAGGAGGTTGCGCGGGTGATCGTCGGGGCTGTTAAAGTTAAAAACGAGTTTCTCTGCCTCATTTTCGGTGGTGAAAATCTCATTATCGACGAGTGCAATGGTCGTGAAATTCTTGCCGATGCCAGTGATGTATTTGACTGGATCGACAGCGATTTTCGGAGCTGGGGTGCGGATGAGCAGGGACCAGCTACTAAAAAAACTCCCGTTCAGGTTTACGAGCTGGAAAAGGATGGGAAATTTCCTCAGATTTACGGCGCGCATTCGTCTGATCTGGATAAGCTCTGTCTAACCCAGCACCAGATTAAAAAATTTGTGCAGAAGTGTCGCGATTGGTTGAGAACTGATGGATACGGAACGTTTTTCTTATTCAAATCCAAGGGACATTATTTCGTCGCCGGTGTGGGCTTTGATTCCGGTGGCAGGCTTTGGGTGAGCGTGCACCGGCTCGAGAATGTGTATGTCTGGGATGCCGAGAATCGATATCGCTTTGTGTTTCCGCAACTGGACATCTAACACTTTGTCCTATTGTGGCGCTTTGTCCCTTGGACTCTTTGACGCTTCTGCGTTTTGAGTTCAAGGGATTTTTTTGTATAATAAAATTGCAATCCTGGAAATATCCGCGGTCAAGGCTTCGGGTCAAGGTTGTTGGAAAAATATATTCCGGAATTTTGTCGGACAAGTCTTGCAAAAGAGTGAAGATATTTTTTTAAAAATAAAAACAGACAGTTGGTGCGGTAAATTGGAGAACTTTTAGGGTTTCAAATAAAATTCAATCCAGAGAGTATTCAATGGATGGTGGTATTGATGATTTGCCGCATACTTCGTCGCCAATGTGAACTTTAATTCCGATGGCAGGCTTAAGGTGAGCGTGAACCGGCTCGAGAATGACAATGTCTGGAATGCCGAGAATCGACATCGCTTTGTGTTTCCGAAACTTTCTGTTTTTCTCTCATCCATTCGATGAGAGTTTTTTATCCAAACCTTTTTTCCAACCGCCAAGCATTCTTCCGATTTCTTCCAATTTCTCGGAAAGGTCGATATATTTTTCATTGGGAATAAGTTTGTTTTCCCAAGCGGTTTGAGTAAAAAATTTCAAAACATCCAGTCTGGAGATAGTCTTGCTTAAAAATATTATTTTATGTTCCGGCGGGAGATATGAAGCAGTAAAGGAAAGTTCCAGGATTTCAAGAAAAAGATTGTCAACTTTTCTCCCAATTCCATAGCGTTCGGTCTTGGGAAAATCACGATGCAAAATTAACCAAAAAGAATAAGATTCTTTAAGCTTATGAATTACAACAGGGACGTTGCCGGGGGGGGGTTATAAAAGTCATAGTTTTGCTTTTCCGGACAAAAGCAAAAGTGCTTTTGATGGGAAAAATAAATTAAAAATTACATTTGAAGAAATCATATCTTTGGAAAATCTGCTGGAGGCTTGGAAAGAATTTGAAAAAGGAAAGAAAAACAGAAAAGATGTGCAGGAATTTTCAATGAATCTGATGGATAATATTTTTTCTCTCCATCAAGATCTTCTCAATCATACCTACAAACACGGCGGTTATCAAGCTTTCAAAATCAATGATCCCAAGCCTAGAGATATCCACAAAGCAAAAGTCAGGGACAGGCTTTTGCATCACGCCATCTACCGAAAACTCTATCCGTTTTTCGACAAAACTTTTATTTCCGATTCATATTCTTGCCGAATAAACAAAGGCACACACAAAGCGATTGAAAAATTTCGAAAGTATTTTAACAAAGTAAGTCAAAACAACACGAAAACTTGTTATGTTCTCAAATGCGACATCAAAAAGTTTTTCGCCAGTATTGACCACGAAATTCTAATTTCAATCTTGAAAGAACATATTCCGGATGAAAATATTTTGTGGTTATTGGTGGAAATTATTGAAAGTTTTCATATTTCAAAACCCCTCCCCAGCCCTCCCCTTGAAAAGGGGAGGGGGATTGGACTGCCGCTGGGCAATTTAACCTCGCAATTGTTTGTGAATATTTATATGAACAAATTTGACCAGTTCGTCAAACATAAACTGAAAGCCGAATATTACATTCGCTATGCCGACGATTTTGTGTTTTTGTCGCAAGACAGAAAATGGTTGGAAGATTTGATTCCAAGAGTCGGCAAATTTTTAGGCGATGAATTAAAACTCAAATTGCATCCGAATAAAGTTTACATCAAAACTTTTTCTTCCGGCGTGGATTTTTTGGGAATAATCAATTTTCCGCACCACAAAATCCTGCGGACGAAAACGAAAAGAAGAATGATGAAAAAAATATTTCTCAATCATAAGATGTTGAGAGAGGGATTGATTTCAGAAGATAAATTTTAATCAAAGTTTGCAATCGTATTTGGGGATTCTGAGGCATTGTGATGGGTGGGGGATTGAGAAAGAGATAATGAAAATATCAGAATAAAAAAGTAAAGTTTTTTGATAAATTATTTTTTCAAGAGTTTTAAGATTTCTTTTTTGAAATCTTTCAAATCGACAATTCTTTCTTGAAGATAGTCATATACTTTTTCTTTGTCTATTTTTCCATATTCGTGAACCAGGATATTTCGAAATCCGACAATCCCGTCCAATCTCGATGCCAATTTTTTGGAAATTATCTTCTTCTCGAAAAGCAAAGAAATCGCTTCCTGATTTTCTTCCGGACGTTCGAATTTTTCTTCTATAATAATCATCTGGACAAGATCAATGATGGTCTGGATCGATAGTTGCAAATATCTTTCAGCAAGTCCGAAAAAATGAAAATCACTGACGAAAGCAACTTTGTTTTTTTTTGTTTCCTTGGCGAGCGCTTCAAGATATTTTATATATTCGTCCAAGTTTTGAATTTTGTCGAAAAATTTCTTCTTGATTATTTTTGTCATAAAGTTTATTTTTTAATTTCGATTCAGTTCTCTTTTTAAATAGGCTTCGTTATATTTTTCGATAAAGGGCGCGAAATCGTAGTAATCATTCATTGTTTTTAATTCAAATTCGAGCTTTTCCCCGTGATCTTTTGCGTAAATCAGTTTTCCTTCTTTGATGATTACGAATTTGAAAAGGATGGATTTTGTGTCATTGAGAATGACGACCTCTGTTTCTTTTTTGAATATTTTCGAAAGCTCGGAAATTATTTTGCATCGAATATCAAATCTTTTTTTCGCGTCGATATCTTTTGACAGCATTATGGCAATATCGATATCGCTGTTTTTTATCGCTTTTCCGGTAGCTTGCGAACCGAATAAATACGCAAAAACAACCTTGTGTTTGGCAAAGATTTTCGAAAATTCCCCAGTTTTGTCTTTGATAAGTTTCATAATCTTGATTAAAAGTATAGCATATTTTTGAAAAATAAAAAATCGCGCCGAGGAGTGGATTTTAATAGGGTCTTTGATTGTTCGGCTACGTATAGTAGTGTATTATTAAAATATGGAAATAGCAACATTTGATTTGGAAAAAAAACTTCTTGGCAAAGGGTATGGATTTGTTATTGGGGTGGATGAGGCGGGGAGAGGACCACTTGTTGGACCCGTTGTGGCTTGCGCGGCAACTCTTAAGAATAATGAATCAGGAATCAAGAACCAAGAATTAAAAGAATGGGATTTGGTGCGGGATTCGAAAAAACTTTCTGCCGGACAACGGGAAAAGGCTTTTGATTTTGTTTTGGAAAATTTTCACGTTGGCATCGGGATTTGCGATCACGAAACCATTGACCGAGTGAATATCTTAGAAGCATCATTTCTTGCAATGAAAATTGCCTTAGTAGATTTGAATTCAAAATTAAAAAATTATAAATTGAATAAAAATTCAAAATTCAAAATTCAAAATTACAAGCAAATTTTGCTTGTAGATGGGAATAAGAAAATTCCCAATTTTTCCGGTGAGCAATTGGCGGTGGTCGGAGGGGATAAGATCGTCAAATCGATTTCGGCGGCGTCGATTGTCGCTAAAGTGACCAGGGACCGAATGATGATGGAAGCGCACGAGAAATACCCTCAGTATCATTTCGACAAACATAAGGGCTATGGCACTAAAATCCACATGGAATCGCTCAAACAATACGGACCTTGTGAAATTCATCGGAAATCCTTTGCTCCGGTTAAAAAAACGTTAAAATAAAGAATTTTTGCATTAAAACTTATCTCACTCACTTTTATGCAATCGCATAAAAGTGAGTGAGTGGCAGAGAGTCTTATTGAGCGACTCTTGTCAAATTGGAAGTTCAATGGTAGACTTTTTCAGTAGTTAGATTTTCAAAAAATAAATAATTTAACTGTATAACAATTTAGCAATTTAATATTATGCCAGTACCAAAACAACGACACAACAAAGCCAGACAAGGAAGAAGGAGAGCCGGACAGCTTCAGGCTGTCGGAATTAAAAAAACTCAGAAATGCCCGAAATGCGGAGCAACGGTAATGCCTCACAGGGCTTGCGCCAAGTGTGGATATTACAAGGGAAATGAAATTGTAAATACTTTAAAAAAGAAGAAAAAGCAATAGTTTTTTAAACTTCTCGCTTTACACTTCTAGTTTTTTATATATGGCCAATCGACATTTGCAAAGATCGATAGCAATGCAATCTCTTTTTGAGTGGGATTTTGGAGGATGTGGAGATAATACATCCAAAGAGATTATAGAACGCAATGTGGGTGAATTTGCTGCCGGACTCAAGGAGGCGAATCTTGTTGGATCGCTCGTGGATGGTGTTATCAGCCATAAAAAACAGATCAATGAGTTGATTGAGAAATGCGCTCCGGAATGGCCATTGGATCAAATTACAATTGTTGATAGAAATATTTTACGTTTGGGGATTTATGAGTTGATACATGGGAATTATCAAGAAGTTCCTCCAAAAGTGGCAATCAATGAGGCGATTGAGCTGGCGAAAACTTTCGGCGGAACTAATTCCGCAAAATTTGTTAACGGTGTGTTAGGAACAATTTATCGAGAGATGGGAGAACCAATGAAAGATGATTGCAGTGAAAAACACAAAAAACCGGAAAAGAATAAAAATACCTCTAATGAATCAAAAGATGAAGTGGAATAGAAAATAGCTTTTTTGATAATTTATAATTAATTTACCAAGGAAACAAGAAACAAGGACACAAATAATATTCAAATTACAGTATTTAATTATTAAAAAATAATTTGGAAGTCGGTTATTATTTAATTTGTATCTTTTATCTTGCATCTTGCATCTTGTTTCTTTTTAAAGAAATGTTTTCTATTGAAAAATTTGCCGACTCTATTAAGGTAAAATTTAAAAATATCGACTTTTTGCGCGAGGCGCTCACTCATCGTTCCTATTTGAATGAAAATCGTTCATATAAATTGAACCACAACGAGCGGATGGAATTTTTGGGCGATGCGGTTTTGGAATTGGTGGTTACTGAATTTTTGTATCATAATTATCCCAATCCGGAAGGAGAGCTTACGAGCTGGAGAGCGGCGTTAGTAAACGGAGAGATGTTGGCGAGTATTGCGGGGGAATTAGGAGTGGAGGATTATTTATTGATGAGTAGGGGGGAAGCTAAGGATACCGGGCGCGCCCGCCAGTATCTTTTGGCAAATGCAATGGAAGCGATTATTGGAGCGATTTATTTGGATCAAGGATATGACAGCGCCAAAAAATTCATTATGGATAATGTGGCAATCAAAATTGAGGATATCTTGAAAAACAAATCATATATGGATCCGAAGAGTTATTTTCAAGAAAAATCCCAAGAGCATATGAGAATTACCCCGTCATATCGGGTATTGGGGGAATCCGGACCGGATCATGACAAGCGTTTTGTTGTCGGTGTGTTTTTGGATGAAGAATTGGTAGCGGAAGGCGAGGGAATTTCCAAACAAGACGCCCAAAGAAACGCCGCCGCCGCCGGATTGGAAAAGAAAGGGTGGATATGAAATTTATGATTAGCGGTGATATAAAAACATACACATGGGCGGAAATTTTAATGTGGAGTTTCGGCTTGGCATTAATTATAATTCTTCTGGGTATGTTGGCAACGTATATTGATTCTAGTTCCGTTTTATTTTTTTATGTGGCTATGGGAGCTATTATAATATGGGGAATCATTGCCGGACTTTCATATGATGAAAATTCCCGATTTTGTATTATCAGAAATTCATTTTTAGTTGCTTGCATTTTAATGGTTGCATTGATTGGAATGCTTTCTATGTATATAGCGGTCATTGAACCTCCGAGATTCGGAAATATTTTCGAAAAAATATTCAATACTATAGTTTTTGCAACTTTTCCTGTTTTTTCTTTTGTAGGAGGGTTTTTTATTGTAGGATATCTCAGTGCCTTCGCGGTTAAATTTTTTAGTAATATTTGCAAAAGAAAGTAGGTCGATTTTTGTTTGGTTTTATGCTAGTTTAGGTGACGGTGCAGGGTAGTGCTAAAAAACCCAAAAGGAAGTAAAATGAAAAAGATTGATTTCAAGAGAGCGAAATGTTGATTTATGCTTACATCTGTGCTAAATTGAAAAATAGATTCAAGTATTGGTCAATTTTTTATTTATGAAAAACAAGAAGAATATTTTAATTTTAGCGATAGCACTGGTGATAATGATTATTGTCGGAGGTTTTTTTGTTTGGGGAAATAATCAAAAACAGAGTGAAATTAGTGAAATTGTTCAAAATCAAAACCAGAATCAAAATCAGCAAGCAGAAACGGATATAAGTGATTGGAAAACCTACAAAAATGAAGAATATGGCTTTGAGGTTAAGTATCCTCAAGACTGGGAATATGATTTGATTGACGGAGTTACATTTGGAGATAAGAAAAATTGCGAAAGGAGTATAATTGATAATTATTGGTGTGAGAATTATATTAGCTTTATAAAATCTGAAAAAAATCCAAGAGTTGGCAATGAGAGATTTGAAAAAGATGTTGTAGATATTTTAAATATTAATAATGATGTTTATAATACTAAAAAAGAACTTAGCGATGGTAGTGTTTTTGATGAATATTATTTTACTGACGATAGGAGTAATATTTATGAATGGATAATTGTATTAAAGTATGACAATAAAAAAGAAAATCAAGCGGAAATAACAATTTTAAGAGAAATTCTAAAAACATTTAAATTGTCAGACTAGTTTATTTTCATAAATAGGCGTTAAAAATTAATTCCTATAAAATGGAAATCAATTGTGATTCCATCGTTAAAGCAGTTGTTTGACAACAGAATAATGGCGCAGAATAGCGCCAAAACTTGAAAAAGGAGGAAAGATGAAAAAGATTATTCCGGAAAGTTTCAAAGTGTTTTTATTGTCAATGGCATTGGTTTTGTGTTTTGAGCCAATAGTGTTTGCGTATGAAACTTTTTTGTGTACGGGAGGTGATTTCATTAAAAATATTGATGATGATTTCGGGGAGTGTGTTTTATATGTGAGGTATGAAATAGGAGGAAGTGAATATTACGATGTTTGTAATGGATATGCAAAAACCTGTTATCAGGATGCTCAATCTGCTGGCTATGCAGTTGGTCAAACACCCGAAATTGGTGCAATCATGGTTATCAATGGATGGGGTAGCAATACTGCCGGTCATGTGGGGATTGTTATCGATAAGCGCAATGATAATCAGGAGGTCAAATTGCGTCATTCAAACTGGCACTTGGATGGTAAGGTTAGTGAGGAATGGATATCTGTAAGTCAATATCCCATTCTCGGATATATCTATTGCGATGGAAGTGGTCCGAGCGCGAATGAAAATGAAACATATGTTAATCTTCGCACTGTCAATGGCATTGGTTGGTATCCGCCAAACAAAACTTGCGTCAATGCGAGTCAGTGGTACAAAACTGTCGATGGCAAAGCGATTGCATCGTATGCGGACAATTCAGCTTGCTATCTTGTCGGTTCTTTCTATATCAACAACATTCTTTGGCAAAACGTGCTTTTCGGAACTGGTGATTTGCCTCTGGAATGCACCCAATGAAAAACTGAAAATCAAAAATGAAAAAGGAGGTTTGCATGAAGAACAAAGAATCGACACTCATTTTCAGTGTCATTTTTTTCTTTCTGGCATTGGCACTGGTTGAAAATGTCATAGCCCAATGCGGAACTGTGGCTGCAGTACAAGTAGAGCCAACCAATGACAATGAATCCGGAACCTGGAGCAATGAAGTTTCATATACTCCTCCCGGAGATGACAGCGTAAGTTCGGGAGGCGATCCGGATTTCAAACCGATGGAGCTATATATCGATCACCACAGGAAACTGCTTCGTCCCGGACAAGATCATGAAGTCTTCACTCGAATCAAAAACAAGGGCGATGCCAGTTCTCCGGAAGATATCCAAATCAGATATTGGCTTTCTGACGGGTATAAAATCGATGCCAAAGACGATCGCATAAGTTTCGGCACTGACAACATCCAAAAAGAAAATCTTCCACCAGGCGACAGCAAGTGGGAAAGTAAGACTAACGAGGCTCCAAATACGCCCGGAATTTACAACTATACTGTTGAGGCGGATGATGAAGATGATATAGAAGAGGTCAAGGAATCAAACAATACATTCGATCCTCCCTATGTCTTTGAAGTCAAAAAGCCGGAACTGTATTTTGCCAATGCTTACATTGTCGGAGAGCAGGAGCAATATTCTCCCGGTTATGTATTCCAGTTGAAAGTTTTTACCGAAAATGACGGCGCCAATCCTGGAAAGGATGTAAAAGTATATTATTACATGGATGGAGTGAAGTTCGGTGAAGATAATATGCGCGAATACAATATTGAACCTGAAGATCCTCCCAAAGAAGAAAGTATTTATGCAGTAGCTCCGATGACTCCCGGAACGCACACGGTGAGCGCCGTGGTCGATCCCGGAGATTATGTCGATGAAGGGAATGAAAATAATAACACATGGTCAAAAACATTTACAGTAGTAGCTCCTGATCCCGAGCCGGTATATGACACCGCCGTTGCCAGTGTTTCAGTGAGTAATCCGGAACTTTCTTTTTATCCCGGTGAAATTTTTGAGATCAGCGCGGTAGCGCAAAATCTCGGCGATAATCCGCCAAGCGATATCCTTATGGGATATTTTTTGTTGGGCGGAGAACTCTCAGAGCCGTTACTTTTAGGAAGTATTACAATTACCAGTCAAGATTTTCCGAGTACTTCAATCATAACCAAGTCATTGGGAAATATTGGAGCGCCCGGTTTGTCCGAAATTTATCAAATCAAAGCTTGCATCAATTATGACGAACGGTTCGTAGAAGCAAGCGAAGAAAACGATTGCCGGACAATTGAAATTGAAGTTAAAAAAGAGCATCTCAACCCCGCTGTCATTAATATTCTTGATTAAAGGAGAAAAAAATGAAAAAAAACATCGTAGCCCTGCTGGTATCTATTTTTGTTTGTGCATTTGGTTTGTCTGCAAACGCAGATGAAGCTTGCTTTGACCCTAATGCGCAATATTTTGATGTGAATGGTGTGAGTCGGCTGAATCTTTGGGGAATTCCCGAAGCTAATGATAATGCGGTTTTTGCTGATGCCAGGCAATCTTGGCATACTGAGCTTTCTGTTGCAATGTGGTACGCCACGATTTTGAAAGCTCAAGAAAATGATATGGTGGTAGTTGTTGGCTATGACCCGGCAAGCTATGAGTTGTGGTACGTGGCAAAGCCGCGGCCGACTTGTCCGTAAGGCGAATTTTTTTCAGTACCTTGTTAGTGAAGCCTTTTGGGGAAATCTCCGAAGGGCTTCTTTTTATTTCCTAAAAACAAAAAATGTAGTAAGATAATAAGGTAGTTTATTATTGTCATTCCCGCAAAGGCGGGAATCCAGAAAATAATTAAAAATACAATATACCAGATTCCCGCCTTCGCGGGAATGACACATATTTTTTTTGCATGTTTTTAAAGAGTCTTGAAATACAGGGGTTTAAGTCATTTGCCAATCGAACCGTGCTGGAATTTGATCCAGAGCGGGGTTTTGGCGATGTCGAGAAAAATGCTCAAGGGATTACGGCAATCGTCGGACCGAACGGAAGCGGAAAATCCAATGTTGCCGATGCGATTCGCTGGGTAATGGGGGAACAGTCGATGAAAAATTTGCGCGGAAAAAAATCCGAAGATATTATTTTTGCCGGATCAGGGAAAAAAGCCAGACTCGGAAGCGCTTGGGTAAAATTGAGCTTTAATAATTCACAAAAAAGAATTCCCTTGGATTTTTCGGAAGTTTCAGTGACGCGAAAAATATATCGAAGTGGAGAATCGGAATATCTGATTAATGGCAGTCGGGTACGCCTCATCGATGTGGTGGATCTTTTGGCAAAAGCCGGAGTCGGAAAGGAAAGTTATTGCGTGATCAACCAGGGGATGTCCGACGCTGTGCTTAATGCCAGCCATGCCGATAGAAGGACAATCCTGGAAGATGCTGCCGGAGTAAAACAATTTCAAATCCAAAAAGAAAGAGCTTTAAAAAAACTCTTAAATACTAAAATAAATTTGGAAAGAGTATATGAACTCGCCAAAGAAATCGAACCGCATTTGCGGATGCTCAAACGGCAAGCGGAAAAATCAGCCCAAAGAAAGGAAGTCGAAGAAAAACTCAAAGAAGAGCAAGTGAAGCTCTATTCATTCTTGTGGCATAATTTTCAAAGAGAACGTAGCGGGTCATTTGAAGAAAAAGAGGAATTGGGGCGTCGAATGATGAATATTCAGCGCGAAGCGGACAAAATAAATGATGATCTAAAGAGTGAGTCAGGAGAGGTAAAGGATTCCAGCGGGCAGGAAAAATTTGAGCAAGAAAGAGGATTGGCATATCAAAAACTGAATGAATTGGAAAAACAGCGGGCGATTATTGACGGTCGGATTGAAATCCTCGAAGAAAGAAAAGACCAGCAAAAAGTAATTCAAAGCATTCCCGTTGATCGAAAATATGTCAAAGGGCATTTGAGTGAAATTAAAAAAAATCATGAAAAATTGATTCAGAGATTGGAGAATGCGGAATCAATGGATCAATTGCAGGATATTTCCGAATTTGCGCGCGTCATCAGTCAATCTATATTTGAATTACTGGCGGATGTGGACAAGGGTGAAGCCAAGATAGAACAAATTTCGGGAAAATCAAAGGAGGAACTTGAAATTGTAGAAAAAATTGAAATTTATCGAAAACAAAAAAGCAAAATCATAGAAGATATCGCTGATTTTAAGAAAAAAATTGAGCAAGTAGATTTGAAAATTAAGCAAGAAATTGAAAAAGATAAAAAAGCTCGAGAAAAATTTTTCCAATTAGAAGGTCAATTGCAATTGAAGCAGGCAGAATTGAACAGATTGCGGGATAGTTTTAACGAAGCTAAGATTCGTTTGGCGCGTGTTGAAGTCCGAGAGGAAGATTTGATTGAAGAGGTTAAGAATGAATTGCAGACAGAGGCGAAAAAACTTGAATATGACGGGAGTCCGGTTGATAAGGATAGGGCGGAAAGGGAAATAAGAAGATTGAAATTTCAAATGGAACAAATTGGAGGAATTGATCCGATGGTGATTCAAGAATATCAAGAAACGAAAGATCGTTTTGAATTTTTGAGCCAGGAATCGAAAGATTTGGAAAACGCTATTGAATCGCTCAAAAAAATTGCCAAGGAAATGGATCAGAAAATTGATAAAGTTTTTGCCATCGCTTTTGAGCAGATAAACAAAGAATTTTCCAAATACTTCAAAATTATTTTTGGCGGAGGAAAGGCCGGGTTGATTAAAACAAGAAAGCAGAAAAAAATAAAATTATCAGCGCAGGAGGATGTTGATAGTGAAAGTGGCGAGGAGAATATTTCTGAAGATGAAAATGATGAGAAGGCGGAGATCGGAATTGATATTTCCGCTTGTCCTCCCGGCAAAAAAATTGCTAATTTGTCGATGTTGTCCGGAGGAGAAAGATCGCTTACCTCGATAGCGCTGTTGTTTGCCATTATTTCTTATAACCCACCGCCATTTACAGTCCTGGATGAAATTGAAGCGGCACTGGATGAGGCGAATGCAAAAAGATTCAGTCGAATTTTGCAGGAACTTTCCAGCGGAACGCAATTTATTGCTATTACGCACAATCGAGAAACAATGCGCCAAGCCTCTTTGCTTTATGGTGTGACGATGGGTGAAGATGGGATTTCAAAAATTTTATCAGTCAAATTGGAACAAATAGGAAAGGGCGGAAAAATCAAGAAATAAAAAAAACAATATTATTGTGTTGCAAACATCAGAAATTTGAAATAATGCTTGCGCTTGCTTGTGAAAGCGATTGTGGTATAATATTAAGTAAGTTAAGTTTTATAAAAAAAAATTAAAAACAAAAAAATATGATGAAAAAGTATTATTCGTTAATTTTATTCGTAGTATTTGTTTTGGTGGCGGGAGCGATTTTATTATTTCAAAGCGGGAAGAATGAAAGATCAATAAATAATCAAGCACCGATTGTTTCTGAAGATGCGAATGTTGATTCTGAATTTTCTACTGAAAATTTAGGCAGTGAAATTGATAGTAATGATGAAAATGATGAAGTTGTTTCCGATCCTGAATATGCGGATTTGGAAAATGTTAGTGTTGATTTTGAGCAAGATGTTATTGAAACAGAAGATATTCTTGAAGATTATTCAAATTTGGATGGTGAGATTGATGCGGACTCCATTGATGATGATTTATTATAGATTCATAAATAATTATTAATTTTTTTAAATAAAAAAATGAAAAAAATTTTTACAAAAAATAAAACAACCATTGTATTTTTCTCTTTCTGTTTGTTGTTTGCAGGAGTGGCCGGCGCTGCTAATAATGCAAACAATTCGAATATTGAAGATAAAAAAGATCAAATGCAACAAATAAAAGATGATCGTAAGGCAACAAGCCAAGATCGTATTTGTGATAGAATGGAAGAATTGGAGGGAAAAATTCAAACGAAATTAAAAACGAGAAGTGAAAATAGACAACAATTTAGAATAGAAAGCGAAAAACAACTTGAAGCAAAATTGCAGGAGCGTGAAGATGAATTAACCCAGAGACGTCAAGTTCGTGATCAATATCGAAGTGAATTCTATGCTCGATTACAAGAAAGAGTAAATAATCAACAACAAAAAGATGCCGTATCAGAATTTAAAAATGTTGTTGAGAATGCTGTTAATACCAGAAGAGAAGCAGTTGATGATGCTTTGGATATTTTTCATGACGGAGTTCAGCAAGCTGTAGATTCAAGAAAAACTTCCATTGATAATTTGATTACGGAATATGGAAAAAATAGAGAGCAATTAACAGCCGAAGTTCGTAAATTTTGCGAAACAAGCGGGGATGCCGTAAAGGCGAGACAAACTCTTCAAAATAGGTTGCAGCAAGCGAGAGAGGAATTTAAAGTTGATCAAAAAGAAGTTTCGAGCGTGGGGGATACAGTAAAAGAGTTGGCGCAAATAAAAAATGAAGCAATAAGGAAAGCTTCAGAAGTGTTTATGTCCGTGCTTAAAGATGCTCAAGAAAAATTGCAAACAGAATTAGGGGGGGCTGTCGTAGATAATGAGACTTCGATTTCCGAGTAGTTTCTGATGCAATATATCGTTATTTTAAAAATGGTGTATTGACATTTTGTTTGGCGTGATGTAGAATGCAATAGTAAAAAAATAAGCTTAAAAATAAGCATTTTTAAGTGTGCTTATTTATATTTAACCTAAAGAATTATGTTGGTAATGAGATTTTCAAGAGTGGGAAAAAGGAATAAGGCGCAATATCGAATCGTCGTTCAGGAGCATACTGCGAATCCGAAAGGAAAACATGTTGATATTGTTGGAAGTTATGATCCTCATTCAAAAAAGAGTGTTCTAAAAAAGGACAAAATAGAACAATGGATCAAAAACGGGGTTAAGTTATCCGACTCAGTGCATAATTTGTTTGTTTCCCAGGGAGTTATAAAAGGAGAAAAAAGAGCGGTAAAGATGCCAAAGAAAGAAGTTGAAGCTGTAGTTGAACCGGTTGCAGAAGTAGGTGCTAAAGCGGAAGAAAAGAAAGAGGAGATTAAAGTCGAAGAAAAGAAGGAAGATGCCGTAAAAGAAGAGACAAAGACCGAGGAAAAGAAATAGTATTCGGCGTTGACAGATTGATGTTTCATAGTATATACTGAAAAAAATTAAAAATTGAAGTTTTCCGCAGACAGCACCGACGCAATGTCGGTATTTCGACAGAAGTTGTCGGGATAGGCAGCTCAAAAAGCATAAGTCCAGCCGAGGAAAGATTTTTAGCGAAAGTTAATCTTCTTTATGCCTTGCTGCGGATTGTCCGCAGTTTTTATTTTTTCTAAGAATTACGAATTTTTTAAATTTAAATAATCCTATGTTAACAAGAAAAAACAAAGAGCAAATCGTAAAAGATTTGACTGAAGAAATAAAATCCGCAAAATCTGTTGTTTTTGCTGATTTTAAAGGAGTTAAAGTTAATGAGTCAATAAAGCTAAAGAAAGAGTTAAAAAAAGAAGGTTCAAATCTCCGGGTGTATAAAAAGAATTTGATTGATATTGCTTTGAAAAATGCAAACGTTGATTTGAAGACAAAAGGAATGGAAGGGCAAGTTGCTGTTTCCATTGCCACTCAAGATGAAGTAAGTTCAGCGAGAATTATTGAGAAGTTTTCCAAAACCAATGAAAGTTTGAAAATATTGGGAGGAATTTTGGGGATTAAGGCTATGAGTGCGCAGGAAGTTATTGCTTTGGCGAAATTGCCAAGCAAGGAAGAATTGCTGTCGAGATTGGTTGGAAGCTTGAGTTCTCCTATCCGAGGATTGATGAATGTCTTCCAGGGAAACCAGCGTTCATTGGTTCAAGTTTTAAAAGCCATCAGTGAAAATAAGCAATAATTTAATAATAATTAATAGGTCGTATAAGACAAGTAAGACTTATAAGACGTATATAAAAGTATGACTGAAGAAAAAAAAGTTGAAGCCACGGAGGCTAAAGAAGAGAAGAAGGAAGTAGAGGTTCCGGAAAAATTCAAAAAGCTTGTTGGGGAAATTGAGAAAATGAGCGTTTTAGATCTTTCGGAATTGGTGAAGGTTTTGGAAGAAAAATTCGGAGTTAGTGCTGCTGCTCCTATGATGATGGGTGCGATGCCTGCTGGCGGAGGAGAAGCTGTTGCTGAAGAGAAAACAGATTTTGATATTGAGTTGGTTGCAGCCGGAGAGCAAAAAATCAATGTTATCAAAGCTGTTCGTGAAATTACCGGACTTGGACTTAAAGAGGCCAAAGATATGGTTGATGCTGCGCCAAAAGTAATCAAAGAAAAAGTTGCCAAAGCGGAAGCGGAGGAAGTTAAAAAGAAATTGGAAGGATCTGGAGCGACTGTGAATTTAAAGTAATATTCTGATAGTTTAGAAATAAAAATCCTCGATATAAATTGAGGATTTTTATTTTGAGAAAATAATAGGTGTTTTTGTATAAAAATAATTCCGTTTACGCTTCCATCAATAAGACTTTGTCATACCAATTTGGCGCTCGCGGTTTCTTTTTTGCCCCCTTTTCCCTAACCCTAGAAAAGAAGATTCATTTCTCCGCGTTAGCGAAGAGGATTAGATTCGTTAGCACTTATTACTACTAATAAAGAGAGAAAAATATTTCAATATATAAGATATAACTATATTGACTGAAATGCGAAATTACACTATAATAGAATGATTATTTGGAAATAATTATAATAAATAAAATACTATGAAGTTGATTAATGATGTGAAAAATTTTATTAAAAAAAGTCCAGTGGTATTTTTTATCGGTCTTCTATTGGTTTTGTTTGCGCTTATTTATATCGGAAACAAGTTTCGTGTTCCAAAGATGCAAGTTTCTCAAAATCAAGAAATGGTAAAAAATGTTTCCGTTTTTGATTTCAAGGATAATCCTCGACTAAATATACAAGCGAAAGTAGATAAAGAAAATATCGTGGAATTGATTGCTCAGAAAAGCGGAATAATAAAAAGAATTTATGTCGATAATGGACAAAATATTTTTTCCGGAAATTCCATTGCATATATTAGCGATATTGTTGGAGGGGTAAGCAGCGCTTCTGTCGGTCTTGAAATTGCCAAAAGGCAAGAAGAAGCTTCTGATGAAAATATCAAACGACAGGAAAAGATATTCAAGAAACAAAAAGAAATTATTGATCACACTTCGGCACCAACAAAGAATGCTGAAAGACAGGAATATATTGATAAAAAACAAATTAGTGTGAATAAGGAAAATGCCAAACTTGCAAATGAAATGAGTGAGTTTAGTCTGAAACAGGCGCAAATTTCAGCAGAATTGGCCAGAGTGAGTGCTCCGCAAAATGGAACAGTGGAAAAAATATTTGTCAATCCGGGTCAATTTGTGTTAGCCGGAACTCCAATCGCGCTTTTCCGTTCCGAAAAAGGTAGCTTGCTACTTGAAGCGAAAGTTTCAATTGATGTAGCCTCTATAATTTCAACAGAGGAATACTCTATGGTAAATATTGCAGGAGAAGAAGTTGAAATTAAGCCGATTTATATCTCAAGTGAGGCAACTGATTCCTATCTTTATTCGATAATTTTCTGCTTGGATGAAAAATATTCAAATTCTATTGCTAATGAGTCATTCGTTTCTATTAATATTCCATTAGATAGATCAGTTTCTGAAAATTATTTTCACCCATTGGTTTCACTTGATACGCTTCAAATAACTCAAGAAGGAGCTTTTGCTTTTGTATTTGAAGACGGCGTGGCCAGAAGCAGGGAGTTGGATCTCGGAAAAGTTTTCGGGCAATATGTGGAAGTTATTTCTGGATTAAGCAAGGAGGATAAAGTGATAATTAACAGAAATGTTTTCGATGGAGATAGAGTGTCAATAGATGCCAGTTAATTTGTGTTTGAAAAACTATACTTTAAAAACGGCAATTACGAAATTATATGCAACAGAAAAAAGATTTATATATTGATAAGATAAAGTTTAATATTGAAAATTTCAGCAACCTTATTAAAGGATATCTTGGAAATATCCGCTTTGCCTTAATGTTGGTTATAATTTTGCTCGGGTCAGGAATTTTTAGTTATTTTACTTTATCAAGAACACTCAATCCAGAAGTAAAAATCCCGATTGTTTCCGTTTTTACTGCACTTCCCGGAGCTGGTCCGGAAGATATTGAATCCTTGATAACAATTCCTTTAGAGGATGAAATTCGCGGACTTACCGGAATTGACGCAATATCTTCTTCATCAAGAGAGGGTGTTTCGAGTATTATGATTCAATTTCTATCTAATGTTGATCCTGATAAGGCAAAACAAGATGTGCAATCAACGGTGGATTCAGTCGTGAACTTACCTAAGGACGCGACGACTCCCAGAGTGGAAAAATTAGATTTTGAGAATCAGCCAATTTGGACATTTTCAATTGTTTCAGAAACTGATCAAGCGACGCTTAATCGTTTTTCTAAGCAATTGCGTGAAGATGTCGAAGATTTGTCGAAAATCGATCACGTCTCAGTGAATGGACTTGAAGAGCAAGAAATTCAAGTCCTTATTAAAGAGGAAGCTATTTCTCAGTATGGAATCAATCCATCTGCATTAGTGGCAACCATAAAAGCACAAACATCCTCTCATCCTGTCGGATTAGTTAATAGCGATCAATCTTCATTCTCACTTACAATTGATTCTCAGGTAATGTCAGTTAATGATATTCGTGACATAAACATAATTTTGTCTGGTGCTAGATATAAATTATCCGACATTGCCGTGATAGCAGAGCGGTCAAAACCCGATCAATTCGGTGCTTTTTTGGCGAGACCAAATTCTCCAATTGAAAAATCAGTTAGTTTTAATATTTTCAAAACGAGTGATGCAAATATTACTCAGGCTCAGAGCGATGCGGATGAATTAATAAAAGCTGAAATTGAAAAATATGGAGAAAAATTTGAATTGATTGATGTTTTTAGTACAGCCAAGGAATTGGAGATTCAGTTCGATGATTTGTTTTCAAGTTTTCGAAATACTATATTTTTAGTCTTCTTAGTTTTGTTGGTATTTTTTGGAATAAGGCAGGCAATAATTGCTTCTCTCACAATTCCACTTACATTTTTAGCAGCTCTTGTTGTCATGGATTTTAGTGGAATAACTTTAAATTTTCTTTCTTCATTTTCTTTATTGCTCTCTTTGGGTCTTTTGGTTGATGTGACAATCGTGATTATTTCTGCCATAACTTCATTTTATCGAAGTGGAAAGTTTTCTCCATATGAATCCGGGCTTCTGGTTTGGAAGGATTATCTTATTGCTTTGTCAACTACAACCCTGACAACGGTGTGGGCTTTCATCCCGCTTCTTTTAGCGAGTGGTATTATCGGAGAATTTATCAAACCAATTCCAATCGTTGTTTCTTCAACGTTGATTTCGGCGACACTTATTGGATTTTTTATAACTCTTCCCTTGATGGTATTTATTTTAAAACCGAGTTTTCCTTCAAGAGTAAGAATATTCTTCAGATTTTTGTTTGTAATTTTTGGAGGAGTTACTGTTTTTATAGCAGTTAAGGGAAGCGGATTGCTTTCGATTATCATGTTTGCATATGTTGCAATAATTTTATTTACTTATTCATTCAGAATATATTTGACACAATCTGCAAGGGACTATTTTTCAAATAGCCGATTGATAAGTTGGATCTCCAAAGGAGCAGGTCAAATGATGGATAGCGGCTTAATAAGTATGCAGGTAGTCAGTGGATATTACCAAAGTATTTTGGAAAGAATAATAGCTTCAAAAAAGAATCGGCGAAAGGTTGCCTTGATGGTAGTTTTATTTTCATTGTTTGCTTTTTCTCTTTTTCCTTTGGGGTTTGTCGTAAATGAATTTTTTCCAAAAGAAGATGTTAATGAGATATATGTGGATATTGAATATCCGGAGGGAACAAGAAAATCTGTTGTTCAAGAAAAATCTTTGGCTATTTTGAATGAATTGAAAGACACTCAACTTTCTGAGACAACACTTCTTCAAATTGGAGTGGGGTTTGATAGTCAGAATGGTCCCGGAGGCGTTTCTGGATCAAACTTGGCTTTGTTCACGATTAATTTGATTGATAAGGATGATAGAGAGATTGGATCTGAGGAAATTTCCAAAAATATTCGAGAAAAATTTTCAAATTATACCGATGGAAGATTGGCTGTAAATGTTCTTTCTGGAGGTCCTCCGGCAGGAAGCGATGTGCAAATAAAATATCTCGGGGATGATTTGACAGTACTGGATGATTTAGCAAATAGAACAGTTAATTATTTAAATGGTCAGTCTGGAATAGTCAATGCGGATAAGTCTATTAAATCCGGAACGGCAAAAATAGTTTTTATTCCCGATAATGCAAAAATTGCCCAAGCGGGGATTACTCTTTCTGACATTGGAGCACAAATGAGAACTTTTGTCAGCGGTTTTGAACTTGATAATGATATTAATTTGAAAAATAATGGGAAAGATAAATATGATATTATTCTAAGGACTAATAGTGAGATGCAGAATGCTGATTCTTTGGGAAATGTTGTGATTGCTGTATCGAAAGGAAATGTTCCGCTGATGGCTCTGGGAGATTTGAAGTTAGCCTCAAATCCGACAATAATAACCAGAGAAGAAGGAAAAAGAAGTATTTCGGTTTCAGCCGGAGCGGCGGCTGGATTTTCATCCACAAAACTTAATGCTGATTTGGCCAATTTTGCTCAAAATGAATTGAATCTTCCTTCGGGTTATGAATGGAAAACTGGAGGGGCAAATGAGGAAAATCAGAAATCGGTTCAGTCAATTTTACGTGCAATGATTTTGTCATTTTTGTTGATTTTAGCAACTATGGTGATTCAATTTGGTTCCTTTCGAATGGCCATGTTGGTTTTACTGGTAATTCCTTTGGCAGTTTCGGGGGTATTTATTGTTTTTGCGCTCACGGGCGTTCCACTTTCTTTTCCAGCCTTAATTGGAGTTTTGGCTCTTTTTGGAATTGTGGTGAATAATTCGATTATTTTGATTGATAAAATTAAACTAAATTTGAATATTGGAATGGAGCTTAATGAATCGATTATTGAGGCATCAGTTAGTCGACTTGAGCCGATTGCCCTCAGTTCTATCACGACGATTGTCGGTTTGATTCCGGTAACGTTATCTAATGTTCTTTGGCAAGGTTTGGGCGGAGCGATAATCGCCGGACTAATTTTTTCCGGAACTATTATGCTTTTCTTTATTCCGGTAGTTTACAGAATGTGGTTCGGGAAAGAGTAGGGGAGAAAAAAATCAAATATCATTTTTGTGAAAAATAAAAACCCCGAAGTGGCAAAATGCGCCACGCGGGGTTTTAATGTCGAGATATAAATTCTTTATATGCTCGACAATAAGGACAATTTGAGTCTTCGCAGACCTGTCCTTTCGTGAGATGTCTCTCCTTTCTATGCTCACAATAGCCAGGAGGAAATCCTGGAGGAAGGGAGAAATCATCACAATGAGGAATATAGCCTATCTTTACTCCAATGAAATAGGCTATATCCATGAGTAATTTAGATATTTTCATGGTTGCCATTTCACCTCCATGTTCTTTTTTGGAAGATAGCAATATTCATCTTCCACGATAGCAGGCACATTAGATATTTTTTCAGGATTTCTGGGGTTCATCATTGAGAATATGATGATTTCTTTTGTACAGAAATTTTCTCCCGAATCATATCCAACGCGCAACCCGAAGGATTTTCTCGGCCCGATTGCATCGTGCACCTCTTTGGTGTCGATGACTATCAAATACTTGTCTGCCGATCCATCATTTTCTTCAAAAACTGATATCCCTCGGGTGAAGAATTTCCCCGGTTGATCCTCTGTCTCCCATAGAGCAACAGGATTTGCCGCTCCGCTGAGTTCCATCCCAATTTTTATAATAGCAGGATTTTCTCCCTCGCGGAGGGGAATGACCTGGAGTTTTGTAATCCTGATTTCTTCGGTTATTATTATCACAGAAGAGTTCGGAATTTTTGCACTGGCATTAATTGCCAGCAATAACGAACAGAAAAAACAAACAGCAATGATTAGTTGTTTCATTTTTTATTCCTTAAATGTATATTGTTAAAAAACTGTAAAAAATACCAGCCAACTCGGTATTTTTTTGTTATTATTTCTCCCTAGTATATGCCAAAACTTCAATCACATCAAATTGCTGATATAATTATCAACGATAGCATATTTTGGGAAAAAAGTCAAGATTTTTGCATGGATGGTGATAGTTTATTTTTTGATGTATAAAAAAGAACCGCACCCTTGTTTTTTTCTCGGTTGAGAATTGGGGAGCGGTTGGTCTTGTGAGTGGGACTTGGAATAACGCGATGGTTATTTAATCCCTGCGTATCCGTGAAATAACTCGCAAATATCAGGTGGGAGTTCAGAGATGTAAGGCAAGCATTTTTTTTGAAAAACATCATATCCGGCCGAAGAACGATGTACGAAGTAAGATCCATCCTCGTTATAATGCATTGTCCTGATTATTCCTTCAGTTCCATTTGGGGAAATGATGATGATTTGTTCGACGTCATTTCCATTGAAGCCGCGGTCAGTGGCTTCAATTTTGATTCCCTTGTTGTCTTGTCGGGTGTAGATTCGGCATTCGATGCCTGTTGCTACACTTAAGGAATAAGATTTTTTCCAGTAAGCGTTGCTGTCATCTTCTATTTTCTCCCAGGTTATTTCTTTAGCGGTAAGTGGCATTGCCGAAAAGAAGAAGATTGCGAAAAAAATAGCGACGACAAAAACCAAGCTTGTTTTTTTTGCGGACATTTTTGAGCCTCCATTTGTTAAGTTACGGCAACTCAACTACATAGGACTTCTTATAATTTAATAGTATATTATTTTTTCAAAGAAAAAGCAATGCTCCTAAAAAAACATTCACGCATAAAAAAGGCCGCCTTTCGCACGATGTGCTAGGGCGACTTTTTAGATGTCGATGATGTGACATCTATTCGGTAGGGAGGGGTTTTTCGGCAAATTTTCTGATGACAGGCGCTAAGTCAATCCTTTGAGGTGTTGGCCTTAGGACCATACGGTCTTCATCAAAACGATACCCATTTTCTTCCCCGGTTTCATAAGTTTTTACCAGTTGGAAAATGGGAGTCTCGAAAATTACCAATTCACAACTCATCATGTTCCCATACCCTATGCATATAATTTTATCTTCAACCTCTTTTTCTATTTTAGCCTGTTCCTCCTTAGTCAGAGGAGGAGTATTGGTAATGCGTGATGATGTGTATACTGCAACAATGATCAACGCTACAAACAACGCCACATTTTTCGATTTTGTCAACCGCACAATCAAAAAACAGCTCATTTTAGCTGTTTTTTCTTTTCAATGTTGGGGCGGTAGGATTCGAACCTACGCGTGGGGGCTTCAAAGGCCCCTGCCTTACCGCTTGGCTACGCCCCAAAATAATTTTTTAACTTTCCTTTTAAAAATTCTCTTCCATATCCTGTTTTATAAAACATTTCCATATCTCTGGCATCTTTTTCATTTACGTGTCCCCAAAATATACTTTATTGCTCTTCCACGATCTTTCCGCCGAACATTTGAGCGGCGTCTTGAAGGAGGGAGGCAGTTTCGCTGAGCTTGGATGCTTGTTGTGAATATTGGGAAGCGCTGATTTTTTTGCTTATTTTTACTCCCGCTTCTTCTTCGGTGGCAATGTTGATTTTACAGTCAACCTCTAAGATTTTATCGAAAATTTGCTTGATTGTCAATCTATTTTGCGGTTCATTGAATTTTTCTTTATAGAAAGAAAAAGCGGTGGCAATAGTAATAACATTTCCTTCGGTTTTGACTGCTTCGCAATTAGAAAGAAACGCCGCCAAAGAATGATTAGTCGGGCGAATTTGGGAAAGAAATTTATTCCAAACTGTCTTTACTTCACTCAAATCAATATCTTTTTTTAGGTATGCGGTTTTTTCTTTTGATTTTTTTGCAGTGTTTTGAATATTATTTTCCGGAGCGATTTTAACTTCCGCGACTTTTTCTTGAATTTTTTTCGAGAGAATATTTTCCTTGTTTTGTTTTTCTGACTTATTTGAAGTAGGGTGGTCGGGGGCAGTTTCTGGAATATTTTTTTTATCGGCAATTTTAACCATTGCGATTTCCAGTGGAAGTTGAGGCAGGAACGATGATTTTATTTTATTTTGCGCTTCTGCGAGAATTTCAATCGCGAAAATAATGTTTTCCAAAGATGTTTCTTTGACAAGTGAGGTTATTGATTTAAATTGTTCCGCGGTGAAATTTTTGGAAATTTCTGACATTTCGGGATTAATGCAAAGAAGCATAGTTTGGCGTAAATAATTCAAGAGAGCTTTTCCGAAAACTTCTAAATCAGCTCCGTTTTTAACAAGCTCGTTCAATAATAAAAGTGATTCGGATGTTCGTCCTTGGAGTAACAGATTTGCCATTTTTTCCGTTTCATTGCGGGAAGTTGTTCCGAGAATTTCTTGGACTTCCGCGGAGGTAATATTTTTATCTTCCAAGGAAATGATTTGCGCTAAAAGCGATTCAGCATCGCGCATTCCTCCTTCGGCGGCAAGAGCGATCATTTCCAATGCTTCTTTTTCAATTTTAACTTTTTCACTTTTAGCAATAGAAGAAAGTTTTTGAATTATATTATTCATCGAAAGGCGAGAAAAATCAAAACGTTGACAGCGAGAAAGAATAGTTTCCGGTACTTTATGGATTTCGGTAGTTGCCAGAATAAAAATTGCGTGAGCAGGAGGTTCTTCTAGTGTCTTAAGTAAGGCATTGAATGCTCCAGAAGAAAGCATGTGCACTTCGTCGATGATATATATTTTGTATTTTCCGATAGCTGGTGAGAGCTTGACGGTTTCGCGCAATTCGCGGATATTTTCCACACCAGTGTTGGAAGCGGCGTCAATTTCGATAATGTCCATTGATTTTCCTGTGGATATGAGTTGGCAGGATTGGCATTTTTCGCAAGGTTCGTATTTGTTTCGATCTATACAACTGATAGCTTTGGCAAAGATACGTGCTAAGGTTGTTTTTCCCGTTCCGCGTGGTCCGGTAAAAAGATAGGCGTGTCCGATGCGACTACGAACAATGGCGCCGGAAAGTGTTTTGACAATGTGTTGTTGCCCGATAATATCGGAAAATTTCTGCGGTCGGTATTTCCGGTATAATGTAGTTGAATTATTCATATATTATGATAATAGCATTTTTTGATTAAAAATAAAAATCCCCGCTTTGTGGAGCGGGGAGGTGGGGTATTTAGTTGTTATTTTTTGAAAACCCAGAATTTATAGCCGATGAAGTTCCAGAATAGTCCGACAGCGGTTCCGGCAAGACCGCCTATGCTTACCCAAAGTTGATCGGTAAGGAATTTCAAATTGACAAATTCATTAATTGGTTCCTTAAGGTATGTTACTGTTATGGTTGCGACTGAAACATTAATTAACATTCCAATTATACTCACAAATATAAATTGAGAAAACTTTCTTCCTTCGTCTTTCTTGGATTTATCTTGGAATGTCCAATGTTTATTCAAAAAATAGCTGAAAGTCACTGCTACTAAAAATGAAACTCCTTTTTGGATTCCGTAGCCGGCCCCGTCTTTTATTCCTGTGGTCATTGTTTCTATATTAAGCACTACCAAATCCACTCCTGTATTCATTACACCGATAACGGCGAATCGTAGAAATTGACTAAGTGACCTTTTTGTTTCTTTTGTATCCATTTTTTAGGTAAGTATTTTATTTTATTATTTTTTCAATTTCCGGCTTTTTCTTTTTCAATTTCTTTTTTTATTTCTTCAATATCAAGCGCCCAGTCGTCCATATCGCTATTAGAATGGTTATCTTCTAATGCGTCTTTTTCTTCCGGTTGCGATTCGTTATTTTCCTGAACTTCAATATGTTCATTGTCGGAATGATTATTTTCAAGCTGTTGAATCGGGGGAATGCTGTGAGTAGTTCCTTTTTGCAGAACATTTTCAATTGCTGCCCATTCACTGTTGATGTTTTTCGGGACAACAATAACAACTTCGTCTCCCGGTTCAATTTTAAAATAGGTAATGGAAGCCAACAGAATGCGATAAGGTTTTCCTTCGGCAATGACAAAATAATTTTCATTTTCGTCTTGTCCGATAATGCCGATAATATTTTTTCTTTCGGCTGGACCGATTTGTTTGTAGATAAAAGATCCATTGGAAGAAATTGTGAGCTTGAGCATATCTCCTTCAACGAGTTTTGATTTCGACGCATAATTTGCCGGAACCGGATATTGTTTTCCGTCCGTTCCTACCATTATTTGACCGTCAAATGTTCCTTGGATTATGTTTGATTCCGCATATTCTTCGTCGACTTTTCTTCTTCGTCCCGCTTTCTTTTTTCCTTCCAAATTCAAAAGCATGGCTTTGGCGCTTTGAATGGTTTTCTCGGCGCTATTGATTGTGTCGCGCAATGCCTCAATTTGACGTATTTTATTTTCTTCAGTCATATCAATAGCCGAAGCTTTTGTTTTTTTGTTTTCTTTTTTCATTTTTATTTTTAAAATTGGACAAATCCAAAAAGAAAAATTCCCCCCAAGATTTGCAATTTTTATTGTTAATAAAATTATATAGTGTTTTTAAAAATATGGCAACTTTATTTTAAATATTTATCAAAAATGTGCTATTATTATATTGTATATTACGCAGAAGTGAAAAAAGATATTTTGCAGATGGTGGAATAATCGCTTGGTTTGATGATAATAAATAATATTTTGTGCGTTGCGTTTTCAGGTGGCACTTATTTTGATAGGTTATCAGGGGAAATACAAAAAAATCAAAAAATTCCTCAAATAAAGAAATAATATTGAAAAAATCATCAAGAAAAATAAACAAAATTTTTAGATAAATATCGTTAGATTTAGGTAAATTATTGTAGATTGTTCAAGATAAAAATTTAATTTTTTTAAGCGAATATTTTTATGCAAATGATTAACGTTATCAATATTAAATGTGGAGGGTGCGAGGCGGGAATTAGGAGTGTGTTGGAAAAAGAAGGGTTTACGAATGTGATAGTCAGCGTGCAAAATCAGACGGTTTCTTTTGAAAATGGCGATATGGAAAAAGCCAAACAGATACTTTCTAAAATGGGTTATCCGCAGGTATCGAGCAAAGAAGCGAAAAGTTTGACAAAAAAAGCCAAATCATATCTATCTTGTGTAATCGGAAAAATGAAGAGATAAAAATTTTATCTGTGGATAACTTGAAAAAACCTCTCATTTGGGCGGTTTTTTTTGTTGGTGAAAATGTGTTGACGGCTGGATGGTGGTGGAGTAAAATAGAGGTAAGTGTTGACAGGTGGAATTAAGTGGTGAATTTAGTTTGCGATAATTCCTAATTCCTAAAATATGTTTATTGGAGAATACCAGCATTCAATAGATCCGAAAAAAAGGTTGGCAGTGCCTTCTAAGTTTCGCGGTGAATTGGGAAACAAAATTGTGGTAACTCGCGGGCTGGACAGATGTTTATTTGTGTATCCGATGAAAGTTTGGGAAGAGATTGCCGGAAAATTAGGAAGCCTCCCAATGGGAGAATCGGCAACTCGAAGTTTTGTTCGTTTGATGCTTGCCGGAGCGATTGATGTGGAAATTGACAAACAAGGAAGAGTTCTGATTCCTGATTATTTGAAAGATTATGCCGGACTAGGAAAAAATGTGGTTATTGCGGGACTATTCAATCGATTAGAAGTTTGGGCGGAAAAAAATTGGAACCAGTACAAAACCAAAGCGGAAAAAAATACCGATGAAATAGCGGAGCAACTCGGGAAGCTGGGAATCTATTAGGATTAATTATCAATTTTAAATTTTCAAACAATTTTCAATAACTCAATGAATTAATTTTAAAATTAAAAAATTAGATATTGTTTGAAAATTTAAAATTTGAAATTAGAAATTTAATGCAAAGTATTCACAAAACGGTTTTACTAAGGGAAGCGATAGAAAATTTACAATTAAAAAGAGGAATGGTGGTTGTGGATGCGACTTTGGGCGGGGGCGGACATTCTCGCGAAATTATAGATAAAATTGGAGAAGCAGGAATTTTTGTAGGTTTTGATAGAGATATTAGTGCCTTGGAAAAGTTTGCGGAATTTCCAATTTATAATTTCCAATTTCCAAATGATTCGCAAATACCGATATTTAAGAAAGATAATATTTATTTGGTTAGTTGCAATTTTTCAGAGATAAAGAAGGTTTTAGAAATTTTAAATTTTAAAGAAGTTGATGCAATTTTAGCGGATTTTGGACTATCATCCGATCAATTGGATGATGCCGATAGGGGATTCGGTTTTATGTCTGATGGACCGCTTGATATGCGGATGAATAAAATTGATACGAGTCAAAAAACAGCGGCGGATGTGGTGAACAATTATTCCGAGCACGCTCTGAAGCGAATAATAAAAGAATATGGTCAGGAAAATTATTCCGGCAGTATTGCCAGGAAAATTGTTAAAACTCGCGCGGAAAAAAAAATCGAAACAACAGGAGAATTGGTGAATGTGATTGCAGGATCGGTTCCGGGAAAATATCGTCATAGAAAAATTCATTTTGCAACCAGAACGTTTCAAGCGCTCAGGATAGAAGTGAATAATGAATTGGAAAGTATCGAGAAATTTTTACAAGATTCAATAGATATTTTGAAAAAAGACGGAAAATTGACAGTGATTTCTTTTCATTCGGGAGAGGATCGGATTGCAAAAAATATTTTTCGGGAAAATGCAAGGGGATGCATTTGTCCGAAAGAATTTCCAGTTTGTCGTTGTGGAAACGAGCCACAAATAGAAATAATCACGCGCAAGCCGATTGTTCCATCGGAAGAAGAAATTAATAAAAATCCGCGTTCAAGGAGCGCTAAACTCCGAGTAATAAAGAAAATATAATAAAAATATTCTTTGGGGGGATACAAAGAATATGAGAAACAAAAACAAAAAAATTATCAATGGAGGCGGTTATTGTTATTTCAAACAGCCTGCTTTTGCGCGTTCTGAAAATGTTTCCGCTGTAAAAATAAGATATAATTGCGGATTCATTAATATGAAGGTAATACTGGTTGTTTTGTTTGCATTTATGGGTGGCGCGTATCTTTATTTTGTCAATGGAAGCGCTATTAAAGGTTATCAAATAAAATCAATCGAAAAAGAAATAAATGCATTGAAGAAGGAAAATGAGAAACTGAAAATTGATGAAGCCGAATTGAATTCCTTGCAACATATTGAAGAAGCAAGTAAGAATTTTATCAATATGGCACAATCAGATCAAATAGTATATATCAAAGAAGATGGACCAATGGCATTGAGATGAAATTCTTAGGATGTAAGACAAGGAATGAGCTTATGAGCGGAAGAATGGTAAAAAAAACTGCAAACAAATATTGTTCTTCGGAAAACTGGAGAATTCATTTTTTGGCGTTGTTGATTTTTTTGATTTCAGGCATAGTAATTACGCGCTTATACTGTCTTCAAGTTTTGGCGTATGAAAACTATGTGGAAATTGCGCGCGACCAGCATCAAGTGTTCAAAGAATTGATGCCTAGTCGGGGAAGTATTTTTTTGCGGGATAAAAATGGAGGAAAATATCCGTTGGCAATAAATAAAAATTACCCTATGGTATATGCCGTACCTAGGGAGATAGGCGATCATGAAAAAGTTGTCTATGCTTTGTCTTCGATTCTTGGAATGAGCGAGGATGACATTAGAAAAAAAATTTCTAATCCTGATGACGTATTTGAAATCATAAAGCATCGACTTTCCGATGAAGAATCATTGAAAATAAAACAACTCGATGATTTAGGAATAAAACTCGTTGATGAGAGTTTTAGATATTATGTTGGAGGAGAGTTGGCATCGCAGGTGGTTGGATTTTTTGGAAGCGACGGTGAAAAATTCAGAGGCAGATATGGAGTGGAAGCTTGGTGGGAGGATAGTCTCAGAGGAGAACCCGGGTCACTTAGTCAGGAAAGAGACGCCGCCGGAAGATGGATATCGATTGCTGATCGACAATTGAATCCAGCCAAGCAAGGAGTGGATCTTGTTCTTACGATGGATTATGCGGTGCAATATGAGGTGGAAAAAATATTACGAGAAGCGATGGAAAAGCATGGAGCGGATGATGGCGCGGTTTTAGTAATGCAACCCAAAACGGGAAAAATTTTAGCGATGGCGGGATGGCCGACTTTTAACCCAAATGAGTATTCAAACGTAGAAGATATGTCGACATTTTTGAATCCGTCCATAAGTATTCCTTATGAGCCGGGCTCTATTTTCAAGCCGGTGACTATGGCAATTGGTATTGATGATGGAAAGATTGAGCCGGATACGGAATATGTGGATAATGGTTTTGTGAAAGAGGCGGGTTATACTATTAAAAATTCTGAGGATAAGGTATATGGGAAACAAACGATGACACAAGTCTTGGAAGAGTCAATTAATACAGGGGTAATTTTTGTGGAAAAATCAGTGGGCAATAAAAATTTTTCCCAATATGTGAGTCGCTTTGGTTTTGGCGAGAAGAGTGGAATAGACTTGCCGGGAGAATCTGCTGGAAATATAAGTAATCTTAAGGCTATTAACCGGGATATACAGTTTTTTACTGCGTCATTCGGACAAGGAATAACCGCAACTCCATTACAAATGGCAAATGCTTTCTCGGTGATTGCCAATGGTGGGGTTTTGATGAAACCGCAAATTATTGATAAGATAGTTTATACGGATGGAGAAGAGGATGATATTGCGCCTGTGGAGATTCGAAGGGTTATTACCGAAGAAACAGCGAAAAAGGTTTCGCAAATGTTACGTAGTGTTGTAGTGAACGGGCATGGCAAGCGGGCTGATGTCGCGGGATATTTGGTTGGAGGAAAAACTGGAACTGCTCAAGTGGCAAAAATGGATTCTAAGGGATATGAAGACGGAATGACAATCGGATCTTTTGCCGGTTTTGCTCCGCTGGATGATCCGATGTTTACGGTTTTGGTTAAAATAACCAATCCGAAGGACGTGCAATGGGCGGAGTCCAGCGCGGCTCCGGCTTTTGGAAAAATAATGAAGTTTTTATTGGAGTATTATGATGTTAAACCGACGGAAGTCGTGGAATAAGATATGAATCAGGAAGCAGGAATTAAGAATTAAAAATTGTTTATATGTGTTTATGAAAAGTAAATCAAAGAAAATTCAAATATTAGAAAGAATATTGCGTTTTTTGGCGCGCGCGGTTATTGCTAAATATGATCCGAAAATTATTGGTATTACCGGTTCGGTGGGAAAAACTTCAGCTAAAGAAGCGATAGTTTTGGTTTTAGGATCAAAATTTCGTGTGCGAGGAAGCGAAAAAAACTATAACAATGAAATTGGAATCCCGCTTACTATTTTAGGATCTTATGGCGGTGGCGCTTCTTTTTTTGGATGGATGCGAGTTTTTGCGAAAGGAATTTTTTTACTGATTTTTCCATGGGAATATCCGGAAATTCTAGTGCTTGAAATGGCGGTTGATCGTCCGCAGGATATGGATTATTTACTTTCCTTCGTTTCGCCGAATGTAGGAGTAGTTACTAATATTTCTTCCAGTCACGGAGAATTTTTTGGTAGCCTTGAAAATATCACCAAAGAGAAGTGGAAGTTAATTGAAAGTGTGAAAAAAGAAGGCGTGGCAATTATCAATGGCGATGATGAAAATATCGTTAAAGCAAGGGATGGTTTTTCCGGCAGAGTTGTTAATTTTGGTTTTCAGGAAGGAGTAGAAGTGCAAGCGACTGATGCTAATTTTAATTATTTCGACAGAAAAATTTCTGGAATTAGTTTTAAACTCAATCATCAAGGTAAGATAATTCCTTTCAGATTGCCACATATCTTGGCGTTTCATCAAGTATATGCCATACTGGCGGCGATTTCAGTAGGGATGCAATTTAGAATAAATTTGGTTGAAATGGCTCAGTCGTTGGAAAATTTTTTTCCGCCTTGCGGAAGAATGAATTTGCTTGAGGGAAAAAATAAAAGCAATATAATTGATGACACATATAATTCTTCTCCGACTTCCGCATTGGCGGCTTTGCGAGCTATGGCAACAGTTTTGGCGCGCAGAAAAATTGTTGTCCTGGGAGATATGTTGGAATTGGGAAAAGAATCGGAGAGGGGACATTTCGAGGTTATTGCGGAAGTTTTTTCATCTGGAGCGGAATTGTTTTTTTCGGTGGGACGAAGAATGAGAGAAGCAACACGAGATTATTTGAGATCAGCGGGTAGAATGGATATGGATGGAAAAAAAGTTTTGTATTTTTCCGATCCGGTTTCTTGTGCAAGAGAACTGAAAAAAATTGTTGAGCAAGATGATTTGATTTTGGTCAAAGGATCGCAATCAATGAGAATGGAAAAAATTGTCGAGGAGATTATGGAAAAACAATTTGATGCGCGCGAATTATTGTGTCGCCAATCAAAAGAATGGAGAAAAAAGCCTTTTGTTGAGCCATAATCAGCCTGTGGATAACTTTTTAATAATGTTGTTGACAGAAAGTCAATTTGGGTGTGAAATATAAGTGTAAGAAGAAAAAGAGAGCAGTCGGCAGAGAAAACAAAAAATAAATTTAAATAGTCCAATAAGCAAAGACGATGTACTTTGTAAACAAAAGACAGTTCCTGAGGGGGTTGTCTTTTGTTCGTTTCCAACTAGTTTTTTTTTGAGGAGGTCGCTTTCAATGAAAGTGATCAAACGAGAAAAATGAAAAAGAGGAGGAAAATAGTGGGAAATGAAAATTTACTGTTCTCATACGAGCATATTGAAAAAATGAGGATGAGGATGGGACTTTCTCTTGACGGAACTATTCGGGAGTATGGAGAAAAGTTCCAGAAACCGATAATGGAGGAGGCTTACCAGAGACTTCAGAAAACCCGCGAAAGATTAAATTTGAGAGGTGCGCAATGAATATCGACGCAACTCCCACACCCCCGGAAATTTCTTTTTGTAAGTTTGAATTCAAACTTACTTGTATAACAATACAACAAAAAAAGAAATTTCTCCGGGGCTTTTTATTTTTTTGCAATCCGACATAATTCCACGGTCGTGGAATTATGTTAATTTTTTTTAATACAGATGTTGGCATTGATTCAAATTTTTCGGTAAATTATCAGCTTGATTTATTTTATTTTTGTTGCTAATATAGCTTTTAGTGAAATATTTTGGCGCTATCGTCTAGTGGCTAGGACGCCAGGTTCTTCGCCCTAGCGGGCGACCACCCGTTAGGGTGGCATCCTTTTGAATTTTTATGTATTATACATATGTTTTAAAAAGTGAAGCGGACAATAATTTGTATATTGGGTATACTGGCGATTTGAGGCAACGAATAAAAGATCATAATCAAGGAAAAACCAAATCTATAAAACATAGAATTCCATTTAAATTGATTTATTATGAGGCATATAAAAATAAGACGGATGCCAGAAAAAGAGAAATAGAATTAAAGAAGAATAATTATCAAAAAGAGCAATTAATAAAAAGAATAGAAAATTCATTGAGATAATGTTCGGCGCTATCGTCTAGTGGCTAGGACGCCAGGTTCTCATCCTGGTAACCGGGGTTCGATTCCCCGTAGCGCTACAAAAATATGTATTAGGGGGGGTTCTCGCCCTAGCGGGCGACCACCCGTTAGGGTGGGATTCCCCGTAGTCGCTGCCATCACAAAAAAACCAACCTTTTCGAGGTTGGTTTTTTTGTTGGGAATTTTTCTTGACAAATAACATTTTTTTTGCTAGTCTGTCAAATCAATTTATAATAGATTAATTTCTTATTTTTCGGGTTTTGGATGAATAAAAAATGTCGAAAAATAAGGTAAAAAAATGAATATTGTATCAATCAAGAAAAAAGAAATCGCAGTGAGTATTTTATTGTTGGCAATTTTGATTTTGCCTGTTTTTTCTTTTGCCGGAACAAGCAAGATCTATGTTAATGATAATGCTAGCGGTAAACAGGATGGAAGCTTGAAGCATCCGTATAAAACAATTACTCAAGCACTTAAAAAAGCTGATAAAGATGACGAAGTTCATATCGCCAGTGGAACATATAAAGAAAACATTGAGATTCCTAGTCGAGTAAAAGTTTTTGGGAGCGGAATGGATGATGTTGTAATCGAGGCTAAGGATGGTTCACAAGAAGTGGTTGATATGCATAATAAAAGTGAAATAAACAAAGTAACCGTTCGCGGAGGGGAATACGGTATTGAAGTTGACGAAAATAGTAAAGCTTCTATTATAAAATGCCGCGTTGTTGATAATGATAAGGATGGAATTTTTATCGAAGGAGGAGATGCTGATGATAAACGCAAAATTTCTATTGTAGAAAGTAAAATTGAGAAAAACGGTCGCGCAGGGATTTATTCTAAAAAAAGTCGTTTAGTTATTATTGAAAATGAAATAATAGATAATGATAGTGACGGAATTGATATCGCGAAAGGATCAAGCGCTTGGATTGCGGACAATAGAATTAAAGATAATGGTGGTAGCGGAATGAAAGTTGTCTTGGATGGAAGTGAAATTTGGACCAAAAACAATACTTTTTATGATAATGATCGCGAAGGAATCGAGATTAACGCATATGGTCAAAATGGAAGAATTGATATTAATAAATCAAAATTTTACAAAAATGATCGTTGGGGAATTGCCAAGGTTCAAAAAGGAGAATTTCCGGTTTCTGTTTGGAATGGAGCAGTAGTTCAAGGAGATAATATTTTCTGGGAGAATAAAACTGGCGATGTTTCCGATGCTATTTCGGTAAAATAATATTTTTTTTGAGAATATGAAAATAGCATTTATTGGACAAAAAGGAATTCCTGCCAAGTTTGGAGGAGTTGAAACGCATGCGCAAGAACTGGCTGTTCGATTGGCTGGTTTTGGCAATGAAGTCGTTGTTTATGTACGAAATAATTATACCGATAAAAATATACAAAAGTACAAAGGCGTTAAATTAGTTCATTTGCCAAGTATTGCAACGAAAAATTTGGACGCTATAACACACACATTCTTGGCAATCGTTCACGCGCTTTTTTGTCGCTATGATGTTGTTCATTTTCATGCAATCGGACCCAGTTCACTTGCTTGGATTGTAAAAATTTTTAGTCCGAAGACGATTTTGGTCGCAACATTTCATTGCCAGGATTATTTGCATCAAAAATGGAGTTTTTTTGCGCGCTCATATTTGCGTTTTGGAGAAAAAATGGCAAATATTATTCCGGACAGAACAATAGTTGTTAGTAAATTATTAGGCGAATACGCCGAAAAAAAATATCATAATAATCCAATGTTTATTCCCAATGGAGCTACTATTGGAAATAATAAAGAATCTTTAAAATTGTCCGCGTGGAATATTAGGAAAAAAAAATATATTCTTTCAATGGGAAGATTGGTCAAGCATAAAGGCGTGCATTATTTGATTGAGGCTTTCAAACAATTGGAAGACACAAATCGATTGCCAAATAATTTTAAGTTGGTAATTGTCGGCGCCGGATCATTTACGGACGATTATGTGAAATATCTCAAGACAATCAGTCAGGAAAGAGATAGTATAATATTTACCGGAAATCAAACAGGCGGAGCGCTTTCTCAATTGCTTTCCAATGCTTATCTCTTTGTGCAACCATCGGAATCGGAAGGGCTTTCCATTGCTCTTTTGGAGGCGATGGGTCATAGTGTTGCTCCTTTGGTAAGTGACATTCCTGAAAATATAGAGGCGATTGGCGAAGATGGATTTTCTTTTTCCAATAAAAATGTTGATAGTTTACGGGATAAATTGGCATATCTTTTGAATAAGCCGGATGAAGTGGAGAATATGGGAAAAAAATCACAACAAAGAATCGCCAAGGAATTCAGTTGGCAATCAATTGCCCAAAAAACCGATAGATTATATCGGGATATTGCAATGAAAAAGGAAAAATAATTTTGGTGCACAGGCTTGAAGCTTATTATGAATATGCAAAAAACACTTTTTGAAAAATTGAAAACTCAGGTAAAAATCGATGGATATTTTATTTTTTTGTGGATTGTTTTTTCCTGTACTTTTATTTTTATTTTATTGTCTCAATCGATTACTTACCGTAGCGAGATGATTCTCTTGGTTATTCCAAAGAATGAAAGAATAGCCGTTGTTTCCGAAGATATTGCTGGAAATTTGAATGAGATGGTGGGAACGTTGTTTTTCTATGAAAAATTATTGAAAGATAATCCGGGCATAGAAGATGAATGGGCGGATTTTTCCAAAGACAAAAAAAAGAAATTATGGAATGAAAAAGCCAAAGCGTTTCATCGAGCGGGAAGCACGGTTTTCGTTGTTGAAATCATGGATAAAAAACAGGCACAGTCGAATTTTTTGGCAAAGCAGTTGGTCGGCAGTTTGTTTAATTTGGCGGGAAAGTATTATAATATAAAAACCGATATTGATTTGCGGATTTTAGAGGGACCGATAACGAAAATGATCTTGCGCGGATGGTATTGGATTGTTTTAGCGGGTATTTTGATTGGAGCTTTCTTCTCTTGGTTGGTTCAATTGTTTTTTATTTTTATTGAAAAATTATTTTCTACCAAATCCAAATTGAAATTTTCTTCCATAAAATTTCCAAAAATCAAAAATACAAGCGGAAGGAAAAAAGAAGACTTGGAAAAATTGATAGAGAATTATGCGGAGAAAGATAATGTTTTTTTTGCGCCGAAAATAAAAAAAGAATTTCGAAAAAGCAATCCGCCGATAAATTTGCCGATTGCTTCCGTTATTGAAGAAAAAGATGTTCAAGAGAAAGAAGATGACATTCACACAGTGCAACAAAAAAATGAAATTCCCGCCTTTAAGGAAGATCAAATTGGATTGGAGCAAATTATTGAAGAAGAAAATACTAACAAGATTATTCCAGAACCTACCGAAGATGAATTTAAAAAAAGGCTCAATCAGCTTTTGAAAGGTGATTTATAAAAATCTTCACTCTAATTCTCTCTTGGAAGGAGAGAAGGAAATAACTTTATGAAAAAATATTCGCGAAAATTCTGGATAATTTTCTGGCTGTCGTCCGTTGTTTTTTTGGCAACGTGGTATGTTTTTTGGCAAACGCGTTTCGGCGGAGATATTAAACAGGATTCTTTCTCTGGAAAGAGTTCCGGTGAACTTGGTGCTTTATATGAAGTGGCGAATTATTTTTTGAAAAATGACAATCAGGAAAAAACTTTTTTGATTTTGTTTCAAAATAACTTAGAGCTCCGTCCCGGCGGAGGATTTATTGGTTCGTTTGGAATATTCAAAATTAAAAATGGAAAGTTGACGCTTTCGCAGATTCACGATACTGGAAATTTCGATGGGAGAATTCCGGACACTGTTGAGCCTCCATATCCAATGAAGCAAACATTACGCATCAATTCATGGAAATTGCGTGATTCAAATTTTTCTCCGGATTTTCAAGTCAATGCCAAAAAAGCGGAAGAATTTTATTATATGGGAAGCGGCGGAGAAAAGTTTGACGGCGTGATCGGAATTACCACGAATGTTCTTTCTTCTTTCCTCAAGGCGACCGGTCCGATTCAAATTGAAGGTTATCCGGGAACATATGACAGTGAAAATGCAGTAATTACTTTGGAACGGCAAGTAGAAAAAGATTATGTTGAGCAGGGAATCGAGGCAGGAGAGAGAAAGGCGGTAATGAGCGAGTTGGGTAAGGAAGTTCTCAAAAGAGTTTTTGACTCGAGCGGTTCTCAAAAGTTGGAATTGTTTGGTATTATTGCGGATGATTTGGAAAACAAGGATATCCAAATGTATTTTCACGATAAAAAATTGCAACAATTGGTATGGGAAAATGGCTGGGCGGGAGATGTTGATCAAGATTGGAATAAGGATTATTTGATGATGGTGGATGCTAATCTCGGAGCATATAAAAGTGATTATTATATTAAACGCTCAATGGACTATTTTGTTGATTTTTCCAAGCAAAGACCGGAGGCGACTTTGAAAATAACCTACAAACACACAGCATTACAAAAAGATTGGATGACGAAGGATTATCTGAGTTATTTGCGCATTTATGTTCCCGGAGGATCTGAGTTTATTTCGACGGAAAATACGGACAAAAATATTCAAAAGGGAGAAGAGTTTGGGAAACAATATTTTGGAGCGATAGTTAATGTTCCGCTTGATTCGGAAAAAACCGCAGTATGGAAATATTATTTGCCGGAAAATATTACCGCCGAAGATTATGCCCTGGAAATTCAAAAGCAATCAGGAATAGGTAATATGTCGGTAAAAGTAGAAATTATTCAAAAAGATGGAATAAAGAAAAATTTCGATACAATTATAGATAAAGATACAATTCTTCAATAATGAAGAATTGTTTTTTTAATTTAATGGTATTTTTTATTTTTTCAAATTTGATGATATACTGGCGGTAAAGGAAAAAATATTATGAATATTATTAAAACCAAAATCGAAGGATTGTTGATTATTGAGCCGCAAGTTTTCGGAGATGAGCGCGGTTTTTTTGTTGAAACTTATCATAAAAAAAGATATGCCGAGGCGGGAATCCCTTCATTTAGTGAAGAATTTGTGCAGGATAATTTGTCTATGTCTTCAAAGGGAGTTTTACGCGGACTTCATTGGCAGATGCCGCCTTTTGCGCAAGGAAAATTGGTACAGGTTATTCAGGGAAAAATTTTGGATGTGGCGGTGGATATCCGATTCGGTTCGCTCACTTTTGGACAATATGTTGTAGTGGAGCTTTCCGGAGAAAATAAAAAGCAATTCTGGATTCCTCCGGGATTTGCGCACGGCTTTGTTTCTCTCGAAGATAACACAATTTTTTCCTACAAATGCACGAATTTGTATAACAAAGATTCTGAAAGAGGAATAATGTGGAATGACCCGGATATTAATGTCGATTGGCAATTGAAAAAATACGGAATTTCCAACCCGATTATTTCCGAAAAAGACCAAAAAAACAAATTTTTCAAAGATATCGAAAAAGATTTCATTTGTAAGTTGTAAATGTAAAATTTATGAAATTATTGATTACTGGCGGGGCGGGGTTTATTGGGGCGAATTTTATTCATTATTGGATGCAAAATTATCCAAACGACGAAATTGTCAATTTGGATGCTTTGACGTATGCCGGGAATTTGGAAAATCTGAAAGATTTGGAAAATAATCCCAATTACAAATTTGTAAAAGGAAATATATGCGATGAAAAATTAGTAGATGAATTAGTAAAAGATGTGGATGCTATTGTTCATTTTGCTGCTGAATCGCATGTGGACCGTTCGATTTCCGACAGTGGAGATTTTATCCGGACTAATATTTCCGGAACGCATACGCTTTTGGAAGCGGCGCGCAAAAATGGAAACAAAAGATTCCATCATATTTCCACGGATGAAGTTTTCGGTTCGCTCGAGGAAAACGATCCTGCTTTTAACGAAGACACGTCATATGATCCCAGAAGTCCGTACAGCGCGTCAAAGGCATCATCCGACCATTTGGTGCGGGCGTATTTCCATACATATGGATTGCCGATCACGATTTCTAACTGTTCAAATAACTACGGTCCGTACCAGTTTCCAGAAAAACTAATTCCGCTTTTTGCGACAAATTTGATTGAAGGCAAAAAAATTCCTGTTTATGGAAAGGGTGATAATATTAGGGATTGGATTCATGTCGATGATCACAATCGTGGAGTGGATATGATTTTGAAAAAGGGAAAAATCGGAGAAACTTATTGTTTGGGCGGAAATAGCGAGAAAACTAATTTGGAAATTACGCATAAAATTTTGGAGCTGACAGGTAAGGGCGAGGAAATGATTGAATATGTGGCAGATAGAAAAGGGCATGACAAGAGATATGCAATTGATTTTTCCAAGGCAAAAAAAGAACTCGGATGGGAGCCGCAGATTTCTTTTGAGGATGGATTGAAAAAAACAATTGCTTGGTATGAAGATAGTCAGGATTGGTGGAAGAAAATTAAGAACGGAGAATATAAAGAATATTATGAAAAGCAATATAAGAGTTAGAAATTAGGAATTAAAAATTAAAATGTTAATTTAATTAGCGTTGTTTACAAAAATTGTTAAAATATAACCAAACAATTAAGAATTAGAAGTTGAATAAAATTATGAAGAAGATTTTAATAATCGGTTCCAAAGGGATGTTGGGTCAAGAATTGGTTAATGTTTTTGGCAATGATGAAGATTGCAAAGTTGTGGCTTGGGATAGGGAAGATATTGATATAGCGGACAGTGCGCAGATTAGGGTGAAAGTAGGAGAAATAAAACCTGATGTGATTATCAATGCGGCGGCGTACAACGCGGTGGATAAATGTGAAGAAGATAAAAAGGAGTATGAAATTGCAGAAATAATCAATGGAAAATCGCCGGGATATTTGGCGGAAATATCCAAAGAAATCGGAGCGGTTTTTGTACATTATTCAACTGATTATGTTTTTGGAAAAGAAATGCCTCCGATTCCAGAGCCGGCAGGTTGTACGGGAAGTTGTGCGTCCTGTGGATTGCATAATGATTATATTCCGGAAATCGGATTTGATGAGCAAGCAAAGCCGGCGCCCGTGAGTAAATATGGAGAAACCAAGTTGATGGGGGAAAAATCGGTGCAAGAAAAAGGAGAAAAATATTATATTATCCGCACTTCAAAAATTTTCGGCAAACCTGGAGTGACAGAAGGCGCAAAAAAAAGTTTTTTTGATGTGATGCTTGCGGTCGGTAAAAAGGCGGAAGCGGGAGGTGGCGAAGTGAAGGCAGTGGATGAGGAAACGAGTTGTTTTACCTATGCCCCGGACTTGGCTCGTAAAACCAGGGAAATTATTGAAGCAAAAAAAGAATTTGGGATTTATCACGTGGTTAATTCTGATCCGTGTACTTGGTATGAGGCGGTTTTGGAATTGTATGGTCAAGCGGGAATTAAAGCAAAAGTTGTTCCTGTTTCCGGTGATGAATTTCCCCGTCCGGCAATGCGTCCATTTTTTTCCGTGTTGCTTAATACAAAATTAAATTCATTGAGAAATTGGAAAAACGCGTTAGAAGAATATTTGAATAATAAAAAATAATAAAATATGAAAATTGCGATTCAGGCGGCGGATTTGGATAACAAGCGGATAGACGGAACCAGGGTTTATCTTTTGAATTTGCTAAAATATTTCGGAAAAATTTCTCCCGAGGATGAATTTTTAATTTATCATCGAAAAGAATTTAATCCAGAATTGACTCCGAAAAATTTTTCCAATTATAAGATAAAAAGAATAACTTCTCCTTGTTTTTGGACGCAAACAAGGTTCGCAGCTGAGGTTTGGAAGGATAATCCGGATGTTTTATGGATGCCGATGCATAATATTCCCTTAATACGAAAAAGAAAATTGAAAACAGTGGCGACCATTCATGATTTGGCGTTCAAGATTTTTCCGGAAAGTTTTCCGACAAAAGATTTACGACAAATCAATTTCTTGACAGATATAGCGATTAGAAATGCGGATAAGATGATTGCTATATCGCATTCGACAAAAAATGATATTTTGAAATTTTATTCGCAAATTGACAAGCGCAAGATTAAAGTAATTCATCACGGTTTCGATATGGAATTATTTCAAAAAGAAATTCCGGAAAGCAAATCAGCAGAGGTTTTTTCAAAATTCAAAATTCAAAATTCAAAATTTATTTTGTATGTTGGCGCCGTTCAGCCGCGAAAAAATTTGGAAACTTTAATTTGGGCGTTTGAGAAATATAGAAATGAGCAACGAAAAAAAATAAACAATGGACAGCAGGTGAAATTGGTATTTGCTGGAAGTAGGGCGTGGATGTGGGAGCGAGTAATTGAAAGAGTGGAGAATAGTCCGTTTCGGGATGACATCATTTTGACTGGCAGAGTGGATTTTTTAACTTTGGCGACGCTTTATCGCAACGCCGGTTTATTTGTTTTTCCTTCTTTATATGAAGGGTTCGGAATTCCGGTTTTGGAGGCGATGGCATCGAAAGTTCCGGTAATTTGTGCCGACAATTCCAGTTTGAGAGAAGCAGGAGGCGAGGCGGCTGAATATTTCCATTCTTTTGATCCAAGTGAATTAGCGGAAAAAATAGAAAAGATTTTTAGTGATGATGAAATGAGAAAGTCTATGATTGAAAAAGGAATAAAACAGGCGGAAAATTTTTCATGGGAAAGATGTGCGCGGGAGACTTTGGAATGGTTGAAGTGCTAAATTATTTCTTTTTTAGCATAAAAGGTGATTGCTATTGTTAGTATTGTCGTAATGATAATTTCCCATAGAGAAAAACCGAAAAGGGAAAGAAAGATTATAATTAAAAATAAAACAAACAACAACCAAAAGGTTAAGCTGTTTTCTTCTTGTGGAGTCGTTGAGATATCTTCTTGTCCTGACTTTTTCGACAAAAAAGCGGAAATGATAATCGTTGCAATTAGAATCCAAGTTAGAATTGTCATGCTTATATGAGAAGAAATTATTCCCGGAAGGATTGCTTCGGCCAGCAGAATCATTCCATAGGAAAACATAAAAAGAATCAAAAAATCTCGAGAGAGTTTTGAAAGAATAATGATTAGATTTTTATTATTTGTGATTTTTGCGATATTCATCTTCGTGTAAGATATTTTAGAATGATTCTGTTTTTTATTTTGCTTAGTGAATTTCTGATATTATTCCAAGTTATTTTTTCTCCAAGTTGAATTCTGACTTGTTCCGGCTGTGTCTGTTTTTCTAAATCAAGATAAATTCGATAGTCTTTTCCCGGATAATTGACGAAATCTTCAATTGAAATCTGGCAATTATATCTCTCGAAAATAATATCATCTGACAGAGAGCAGCTTTGTCCGTTTGTAATTGCCGATTCGATAACAGAAACCGAAGATTTATTTTTCAGATACGAATCAATTATTTCTTTTGAGCCCTTGATTTCTCTTTTTTGTCCTTTTGAAATATAAAAATATTTGTTAGTATCTGTGGTATAAAAAATTGTTCCATCCGGGTGGACATCATTTATATTTATTAATGAACCTTTTTCATATTTTGATAAAGATTCTTCGTCAAATGGCACGACATCGCTCCATTTATAGCCAAAAGCCTCAAAGGTTGTTGGACTGTCGATTGGGAGTTTTTGGTTTTCGTGAATTATATAGACTGTTTCTTGTGAAGAAACGAGTCTTCCATTATCCGGATTGAGATTTGATGCGGATATTTCTTTTGTAAAGTCTTCTCCTTGCGGGTAAAAAAAGGCTTGATAAGACTTGTTAATAGAGGCACTACCTATTTCATTATTTTTTTCTTGAAAATTTTTATTTTCAAAAAATATTTTTGCTTCGGAAAAATCATTTATTGAGGAAGCGAAAAGAGTAATTGCGTCATTAGATCGTTGAAAATTTTTCAAGTTATTTTTGTTGCTTTCCGGATTATCGAAAGAAAAATTGAAATCCTGAGAGGATAGCAGGACTTTATATGAAAGATAAATTCCGGCAAACAAAAAGGTGATCACCAGAAATATTCTGGAAATTTGATATGCCTGCTGCCAATTTTTCGGTAATTTTTGCATAGTTGTGTTATTTCTCAATCTCAAATATTACGCCGGAAACGATTTCATATTTTTTGCTTGCAAATTTCAATTCTAAATTTTCATCATCTTCATTATTCTCCAATCTGTGTGTTTGCAGGGAATAATTTTTCAAAAAATGCATTCGAGATTCTATCGGGCTGTTTTGATAAAACGCGATATTTTTATCGGGAGCTATTAAATATATTCTATCAAATTTTTCCAAATTAAGCTTGTCGAAGTCTTGCGGGTTGAAAAAATAGACGGAATTTTTTTCAAAAATAAAATTCATCGGACCGCTAATCATTGCCCAACCATCTCCGCTTGCCAGACGGTCAATTAAAATTAAGTCATTGCTCGAAAAATTTTGACTGATTTTTTTTATTTGTTCGAGCAACTTGTTGTTTTCTGAAAAATCAAGGTGGCGGACAAAAGCAGGAAGGTTTCCGGCAAGTAATAGAAAAAATATTATTATTGCTAACAGACGGATATTTTTTCTGAAATGTAGGTGAAGTTTGGATAGAAAAAGAATAGAGTAGAAAATGAAAATAGGGAGAATGGAAAAGGCGAAGCGTCGGAGCATCCACGGGTGATCGGAAGAAATATTGGAATCGATGAGATAAATAAAAGACGGACTGGTAATCAGTAAAGGCATAAGAATCAGATATTTTTTCTTTTTCAGAAAATAAAAAATACCAACAATTCCTGCAATAAAAAATCCCAATAGTCCATAGAGAAAATAAATTTTCAAACTGTATAAAGCGGGATAAATATATTTTTCCAAAAGATTTGTTTCGGTGTCAAGGTTAACGATAGTGTTTTGCGTTGAACCAAAAATGGCTTTGGAAATTTCCTTGTAGAATCCTAGATTGGCATGAAAATTTATGACGAAAATTACTGCCAGAATTATGAGCGGAATAATAGCGAAAGAAGAAATATTTTTTTTGATATATTCGCGCGCTTGAAGCGAGAAAAAGATGGCAATAAAGCTGAATACGAAAAAGGCTACTCCTTCAATTCGAGCAAAGATTAGTAATGAGGAAGAAAGAAAAAAATACCAGTATGAGCTTTTTGCGGGTTTTTGTAAAAATAAAACCAAGTTTAATATGGAAAACCAAAGCAGGGTTAGTGCTATATTTTCAGTGAGAGTGAATTTTGCTATCCAGAAAAATGAAAAACTTGTTAGTAGTAGAAGTATTCCAAATGTGGCGCATTTTTTGGCGACAAATATTCGCAGAAGTAAATAAAAAGAGCAAGCAAAAAGGAAAAAGAGTATTGCATTCGCAATGATCAATCCGAGTAGTCCCAGTCCAAATATTGAAAAAAATACAGCCAGCCAGCCTATATAGACTAACGGAAATTGAGTTATTAGTGTCCCATTTTCAGTGTAGTGAAATCCGGGAAAGTTGAGCGCTTTGCCTGGTCCGTATATTTTGAAAAATTCTTGACTGGCGGGGGTGGAAAATTCCAGTTGGTGGTTTTGCGCCAAGCGGATAGCAGCTTCACTGATTGATCCCTGATCGCGTCCGGAAAAAACGGTCGGAGTGGAAAAGAAAGAAACTGCAATAGCAATAATCGCGATTGCTAAATATATAATGATCATTTCTTTGGAAATTCGAAAGCGTTTTTTTCTAATAGAGCGAAGTAGGTAGGAAATTCCGAAAATAAAATAAGCTTCAAAAATATATTCGTAAAAAAGTCCCGATAGTGATAGAGTGAACGCTAAAAATCCCAATCCCAGCCAAAATAAAAAAAAGCGAGAATAGATTTTGTAATCGGATGTGGCAAGTATGTTTTTTCTTTGATTTTCCATATTTAAAATATACATTGTCTTGGCGGATAAGTAAACCGAGAGAGAGGTTCTTGATAAATTTTTTGTATTGACAAAAAAGAATTTGTCTGCTAGAATCACATATCAAATTTGAATATGTAAAAAATATGACTAATAGCGTAAATATGGCTCAAAATAAGCAAAAAATTGGAACATTCTTGTTGGCGGGGTTTTTGTTGGCGGCTTTGTCGTTTCTTTTTTTGGTCGTGAGTCAGAAAAGTTTCAAGGCTTCTACTGATTATTTGGTGGTGCCGACCGGCGGGGAGGACTCAAAAGATTTTTATTCCGTGTTCAAATCAGCTGAATATGTGAACCGAGTTTTAGGGGAAGTTGTGTATAGCGAGCTTTTCATTGATCAAGTGGTTAAAACCGGAGAGGTGAATGGTGAATTTCTTCCTTTTGATCGAAAAGAAAGATTGGAAGAGTGGAGTAATCGGGTGAAAGTAGGCGGAAAATTTCAATATGGAATCGTGAGTTTTGAAGTTTTTGCCAATAGTCAAAAAGAAGCGGTGCAAATTTCCAATGCGATTGCAAAAGTAATGGAAGCCGGAGGAAGCGTGCTGGATGGAAAGGCTGATTTGCACGTGCAAATTTTGACGGGGCCGATTTGGGAAAAAAATCCGAGCGTCAAAGAAATAGTTGCTGTCGTGATCGGAGGGTTTTTGGTTGGTGTAATTTTGAGCGCGATGTGGGCGTATTATTTTGCAACAATGGGATTGCCACGGGAAGAGAAGGAATATTTAGAGAGTTTGAATGAACTTTAAATTAAGAATCAAGAATTAGGAATCAAGAAGTGAGAATTAGGAATTGGAGTTTAGATAGAAAAATTTTCTTGGTGGAAGTGGTGAGTTGTTTGGAAATTGGTATGTTTTTTTTGAAACATATTCTTTCGAAGCTCACTCTTCCGCTTGGAAGTTCCAAGTGTTGGATATATTTTTTTGCACATTAACTCACGGTCGTGAGAAAATGTGCTATAAAATAAGTTGTCTTGACAACTTAATAGGTAATCAATACAAACATTACCATATTTCGTAATATGGTAATGATGAGATATATATGGGAAGTTAATTCCCGATATTTCAAATCAAAAACTTCTGCACTGGGAGGTGCGTGATGAAAAATTTTCTGAAGTATGTCGCTGTTTTATTTTTCGTTAGCGCATTTCTTTTGACAGGGTGCGCGAATAAGATTGAAGTTTTCACCGGCACTGAAATTCCGGTAGAAAATTCTGTTACGGAATTCAAAATCGATCAACCACCTGTAATGACTCTCGGTATTCCGATGGCGGATTACCGAAGTGCTCAAGAGTTTGTCGTGCCATTTTCCAGAGAGCTGGAAAATGAATACCGATTATTTAGGGTATCCTGGATCGTTGTCGGAATTGATTCTTCGGGAAATTTATATCCCGGAGTTGGTATTCTTGAGACCGATAAGCGCAATTCTGCCGGGAACTTTTGGTGCATTGGCAAAGTTTTTGCTCCGCAAAGAGAGGGAATAAATATCTTTATTCTTTCTACGCGAGCAAAATATGCCTATGGAATTGAGGATAAAGGTATTCTTATTGACCGCAATCTTTTGGGCAATAAGGAATATCTCGCTTCGATTTTTTCCAAGGGAATTCCCCTTTCGAGTCTCTTTGAGACTGATAGATTCGGGATTGTGACGGCGACTTGGGAGAGTAAGAGAACTCCTTTCGGATTCCTTACAACTTCTTGTGAGGATAAAGTGATTGATTCGATTGCTGTCATTAATACCGGATACTCTCCAGATGAAAGACGAATGAGAGATCGGCGAAATGTCATTGCTCCGAATCCTATCGGAATGGCAATTAGCTGGTCTGTTGATGGATATCAGGAGATTCAAGAACAGCGCGGGGTTTTCAAAACTTCCGGCTGGGACTTTGATTCTCCAGTATCTGAAGAAGAAAAAAATCTTTTGCGACAAACTCTGAACAGTTTCAGAGCGGTTGCAAGAGTTATCGATTACGGAGGCTTACCATGAAATTATTTCTTACAGTTTTTGTTTCTGTTGTTCTGGCTTTGGCTGGAATAGCTGAAGCAAAGCCGTATAAAGTTGTGAAGGGTGATACGCTTAGCGGTATTGCTCTTCGTGAAATGGGTTCAGTGAAATTTATTGAGGATATCATGAAAGTGAATTCTCAAAAAATTAAAAATTCCAAGCATATCGAGGTTGGTTGGAATATTGAAATTCCGGAATCTTCTGCGAAGGAGCAACTGGTAAAAAATATTCTGACTGTTTCCAAGAAAAAAGTAGTTGTCGCAAAAAAAGTGACAACTGGCACTAAGGAAAATCCCGCCGCTTATACTAATAGCGAAGTCGGGGATGATCCTTGGCGCGGGAATGTTATTGAAGGCTTGAGACTTTTGGGAATTGATATTCTCGAAGGTGCTGATGTCCGTTTTTCTTACGAGGGAATGGACGAATTGAAACCCGGAGAGGTTGTTCAGATGTTGTCCGGGAAGAATAAGGCGAAGTGGTATGAGGTGCAACTGTCTCCTGAGAAGGCGATGGTGCGCAGGCTTGGCATTATCATCAACGGAAAGCGCATTGGTGTAGTCTATCTGAAACCCGAGTGTGCCAATTGGCTTACAAGGGAAGATCTGCCGCCCGTGCCGTCAGAACCTGCTCCTCCTGCTGCGCCCGAACCGGAAAATCCTTCGATTTCAATGCCGATCGTGGAGCCTTTTGTGCCCTTTGAGCCGTTTATACCTTGGGTGCCGGAAAAACCGCCACAGTGTCGAGATTTCGAACTGTCGTTGGGTACCGGCTTGCTCTTTGGGAGTGAGGCTAGTATGAAGGATCAATGGTATTATGGCGAGGGTATGTACTGGAATTCTTGTTGGGGGTGGAGCCAAGGTATCGGATTCTACTTCAATGGAGATTTCGGCGATGTCGATTCTCCATACGAATGGGATAATTTTGGTATCGGACCGCAAGTCGGTCTCCGGTATCAAGGCATTATCAAGGATAAGAGCGGAGTGGTTCATCCTTTTGGATGGACTGCCAAGCTTCGCTTGATTTGGGCTAATGCCACGGGGAACAATCCTGAATCCGGTTATGATATGAGCCAAAAAGATCTTCTTCTTGGTCTGTACAATGAGTATCTGCGTCAATTGAAAAAGGGATTGATTGTCGGTATCACGTTTGAAGCATGGATGAGCTTATATTCATCTATTGATTCGACGTGGAGTGGTGATTCGCCCTCTGATAGGGCCAGAGCGGAAATCAAGATTTTCTTGCAAAAGAAAATATCCGAAGATTGGCAGATCAGAGGCGGACTCAGTTCTTTTTATCAATTCAGCGATTATACTCTTGCCGCCGGTCCTTTCGGGGAGTTTCGGTACAATGAGTGGCTGATGATTGGGGCATCTGCTTATTATCTCTTTCCGGGTGTTGTAGGTGGTCCGAGTGTCCGAATTGAGATGGGAAATTATTTCCGTCAAAAACGTCAACAACAGATTCTCGAGGGGATTTGGGCTGTTGATGCGGATGGAAATCCCAAAGAAGTAAATCACGGCAAAAAAGAAAAAGAAGAAAGTTGCTTTTTCTGCAACTAACTTTTTTCTGAAAGTATATGTTTATGTGATGTTTTATGGGCGGGTCTTTCATTTGAAAGACTCGCTTATCTCTATTTTTTTATTTGTAGAAGGAATGAACTTTTTCGCGACAAAGGGTTGTGAAAAAGGAATTCTTTTTACAAAAAAAGCCAACAGAACGTTGGCAAAAAAACAGGGAGGATGTGTTATGAAAAAGATGTCTCCGATGTGTCTTTTTGTTCTCATGTTGTCGGTGGTTTTTTCTGAGATCGTTTTTGCGGCTGATATTGATGAGCCGGCGAATCTCGGACGCGCCACTGATCCGCCTGCAGGAGCGCTGATGACGATGATCCCGACCGGAGATGGTGGCGTCCTGTTGACTGTCAAAGGGATGGAGGTGTACAAAGACCTCGTTTACCTTTACGGAGGAGACGGGATTGAAACCGCCACTCTTGTGAATGGAACGGTCAAGTTGACCCAGCGTCGCTGGATCAACTTGTGCTTTAAAGGGTCTGACGGACTCTGGCACTACCTGCTTGTTTCGGTTGAAAATCAGGTTGTGCCGAAGGAGTGGATGGGTGAAAATGTTTGCACGATGCCTGATTTCGGTCAGGGATCCGCAATCGTCTATTGCGGATGGATTCGCGACAAATATAAAAATAATAAATAACCTTCCCTGGCAAAACTGCCAACGAGCCCCTTTGTGGAAATTCCACATTGGGGCTTGATTTTTTTTCTGATTTGTGATATACTAATATATTGAATTATTGGGTTGGATTCGATGGTTTTATTGTTGAATTATTGGTAGAATAACAGTGTATTAAATTCCTAATTCCTAATTCCTATGTCTTACGTCTGGTTGCAAAAAATGAATAGAGAAACGGTGAGTGCGATTTTTGTGATCGTGGCGGTTTCTTTGTTTATTTTTTCCAACTTTTTGGTCGGTTTTGTTTTGCCGTTGTATTTGATTTTGATGTTGGTGAGTTTTGCAATCGTCTTGGCATATCCGCGTAGTGGAATGTATGCAATTGTTTTTTTGACTTTTGTTTTTGAAAGATTTTTCACTTTGGCTCCAATTGTGCTTTCTCGAAGCGAGTTGAAATTGTATCCGCTGGACGTGATTTTTCTGGCTGTCATTTTGGGAATAGTGGTTAATTATTTAAAAAATACGCATTCCATACGAACCCTCACCCCAACCCTCTCCCAAGGGGAGAGGGGGATAAGAGCGGTTGATTGGTTTTTGATTGTTTTTATATTCCTGGTTTCAATATATTTTCTATCTAGCTTTTTTGATCCAAACTCTGACAAAGATTTGGCTTTTTCCGCTTGGAAGAATTATGGATTCTACGCACTGTTGTATTTTGCGGTTATTATTTTGCTGAATAAAAAAGAACATTTGGTTAGATTTTTGAAATTCGCTTTGGCAGGCGCAATCGGTATTATATTTTTTATTATTTATGGAATTATTTCCGGTAATGGTTTGTGGTCGGAGTTTACTCCGCTTTCCACTGAAGGAGTTCGCTTGTTGGCTTTTCCGCACGCTTTCTATTTGACGATGTCAGTTTTGACGTTGGGAGTATTCTTGGTTTTTTCTCCGGTAAAAAAATATCGCAAATATTCTTGGTTGCTTCCGATTTGGATTTTTGGAATCATTGGATCGATGATGCGCCATCTTTGGATTGGCTTGGCTCTTTCTGCTTTTGTTGCGATTGTTTTTTTGCCAAAAGAAAAAAGGCTATTTTTGAAAAGTTATGTCGGGAAAATTATTTTTGGTGCGATGGCGGTTATTGTCCTCGTTTTTTATCTTTCCGCAATTATTCCCAATTCAAAAATTGAGCAGGGAATTGATTATTCTGTTGAGGTTTTGGGAGAAAGAACGGCTTCTTTTTCCAGTTTTTCGGAAGATGAAAGTTTTTTTTGGCGGGGAATGTTGTGGTTGGAGGCGGGGGAGAAAATAAAAGAAAATCCATTGGTTGGAATTGGTTTGGGGAAAAGACTTTCTTTGGAGTTGGGAGATTATCAAGACTTGGTTGAAGTGCGCAATGTCCACAATTCACTCTTGGCGATTCTTTTGCAAGGTGGATTGATTTTGTTTTTACCTTTGGTTGGATTTGTGTTTTTGGTTTTGAGGGATTTGATTGGAAGAAAAGAAAGGGGTTGGATTAGTATCGCGCTGATTGCGCTAGCGGTGAATTATCTGGTCGTGTTTTTGTTTCAGCCGTATTTGGAAACAAACTTGCTGGGAATATTCTTTTGGATAATTTTCGGACTGGCAAGAGTTTCCAAGAATGTTTTGTCGAAGTATAATTCATAAATTTAATCAATATATTGCAATTGCCATAATTTGATTATATTATATTAATTTGTTGAAAAAATACTGGGTTCCTGTTTTTGTGGGAATGATAAAAGAGAATGCGGGAGTGACGAAAAAAATGGTATTATTTTGTAGAAACATCAAATATGAAAATTTTAGAAATAAATAAATTCTATTTTCCCAAAGGGGGAGCGGACAAGCATTTTTTGGATGTTGTTGCTCTGCTTGAAAGTGCCGGCCATGAGGTGGCGGTTTTTTCGATGAAACATCTGAAAAACAAAAAAAGCAGATGGGAAAAATATTTTGTTTCGACGGTAGGATATACTTCCGAATATTCTTTGGCGGAAAAAATAAAAGGAATTTTCCGGATGTTTTTTTCTTTGGAGGCGAAGCGAAAAATCAATAAGTTGCTGGATGATTTTAATCCTGACGTGGTACATATTCATAATATTTATCATCAGCTTTCCCCGATGATTTTGTTTGAAATAAAAAAGCGGGGCATTCCGATTGTGATGACAGTGCATGATTACAAATTGGTAAATCCTAATTATAATCTGTATCATAATGGAAAATTCTACAATCGCTGTCAAAACGAGAGATATTATCAATGTTTGTTGGATCGGTGCGTAAAAAATTCACGTGCCAAAAGTTTCTTGGCGATGCTGGAAATGTACTGGCATGATATTTTGGGAACATATAGAAAAAATATTGATTTGTATATTTGTCCGAGCGAGTTTATGAAAAATATTTTGGTTAAGAGAGGATTGAACGAAAAGAAAGTAAAAGTTGTGCCGCATTTTATTTTGAGCGATAAAAATGAAAATCAAGAAGATGAAAATAGTCCGCGGGAAAAATACGCACTGTATTTTGGGAGAATATCGAAATCAAAAGGAGTGGAAAATTTGATCGAAATTTTCAAGGATATTCCGGAGATGAAATTGTATTTGGCTGGCGGAGTTGAAAAAGAGTTCGAGTTGCCAAAAGAAAAGAATGTCGTTTATTTGGGGGAGTTAAATCAAATAATGCTCAAAAAATATATCAGCAATTCTGCTTTTATTGTTTCCGGCTCGCGTCTTCCCGAAACTTTCGGTCTTGTTGCGCTGGAGGCGATTGCACAAGGGAAACCTTTTGTCGGTTTTGAAGCGGCGGGGGCGTATGGAGAAATTATTCAAAACGGAGTCAATGGATTTTTAGCAAAAGATGAAGGCGAGATAGTTAAATTTATTGAAAAAATAATTAGAAGCGAGATTTTTTTTGATAAAGAAAAGATTTGTTTGGACGCCAGCAATAAGTATAATAAAAATGTCTATATTTCCCAATTTGAAAATATTTTGTATAATCTAGTAAAGAAAGGGAAATAATTTAATCTGCTAAAAATATGGGAATGCAAGGACTGTTTGTGAATTTGGGATTGCCGGAAAAGATTTCAGGAGATATTTCATTGTTTTTGATTTTGGCGGCGGTGAGTGTGGGGCTGGGGATGTATATCGGTCGCTTTCGTTTGGTGAATGTGCTTATTAATATTTACATTGCAGTGGCGTTGTTGGGGGTTATTCCCGGCAAATGGCTTAGTGGTTCCGATGTTTTGCCGGCGATTTTGTTTTTGGTGATTGTTATTTTTTTGACGATAATCGGGGATTATCTTTTTGATATCCATATTTCCAATACGGTGCCAAGCGGATTTTTTTGGCGGCTTTTGGTGATGAGCTTTCTAGAGATGGGGCTGGTTTTTAGTATTATCATTTCCCTTTTGCCGAAAAAAATGGTTTTGCAATATATTTCTGAAAGTTCTCTGATGTATTTTTCTTCGCCGTACGCGCAGATATTTTGGATGGTTTTTCCGCTGTTGTTTTTGTTGTTTTTGAGTAAACGAGCGAGGTAGAGTTGACTTATGGATATAAATCGGTATAATAGAATTTGTTGCTTGAATAATAGATAAAAATGATAAATAAGGTAGTTTGAAAAATAGTAATATATACGTCGTTAGCTTCCTCCATAGGCGGACAAGCACTCGGTAGCGCAGCCCGCAAAAAGACGGAATTTGTTAGAGTTAATTTAAAATAGTATATGCGTCGTTAGCTCAGTCGGTAGAGCAGTGGCCTTTTAAGCCAACGGTCGAGGGTTCGATTCCCCCACGACGCACAATAAGGGTTCTCGCCCTAGCGGGCGACCAGCGGACTGGGATTCCCCCACGACGCACAATAAGGGTTCTCGCCCTAGCGGGCGACCAGCGGACTGGGATTCCCCCACGACGCACAGAAACAATCAACCGAGATTGTTTTTTTGTTTTTCTTTAATATTTATGTTAAAATAAAAACATGAAAAATTTCATAAAAATTACGTTTATACTAACTGCTGTTTTTATGTTTTCCGGATGTTCTTTTGATTTGAATAAACTAAAAGAAAGCTCGGTAGGAGGATTTTTAGTGAGTGATGGAAATGAGAATAAATGGGTGGCAAAGAATTATTATGACGAAAAAGCAAATATTTCCGGCGTTGATATTTTGACAATGGCTGTTGATCCGATAAATCCTGATGTTGTTTATTTGGGCAGTAAAGATAATGGAATTTTTGTTTCAGATGATGGCGGGAATGATTGGGATAAGATAATGGAATTTTTACCCACAAAGACCTATGGAATCGCAATTAATCCTTTTGAATCACAGACGATTTATGCAACAGGAGTTTTGGGAAAAAGAGGGAAAATTTTCCGCACTGATGATGGCGGGAAAAGTTGGTTGGAAATTTATAGTGAACCGGCGGACGGGACAATAGTGATTTCTTTGGCAATTAATAAAACGAATCCACAAGTTGTTTTTGCCGGAACAAGCGGCGGAATGATTATTAAAACTTCTGACGGGGGCAGTACTTGGGAAAATTCGTATACTGGAAAATCTCCGATAACAAAAATAGTTTTTGATGAAATAAATGAAAATGTGATATATTTTCTGGCTTTTAAAGAGGGTGTTTTAACGACAAAAAATGAAGGGAATGATTTTGAATTTATCAAAATAGATGATAATAATAAAGAAGAAAGAAAAAAAAGAGAAAATTTTTCTCCTTCAACAATTCAGTCTATCGTGGCTGATCCGGGTAATGAAGGAGTTGCGTATTTTGGAACAGAAAAAGGAATGTTTCGGTTTTCCAATTTTGGAAATAATATCGAGGAAGTTGAAATTATCGGGAGTTCAAAAGAATTTCCTATTTATGCGATTGCGGTAAATCCGAAAAATTCTTCCGAGATTGTGTATGCCGCGGCACAAGCGATATATAAAACGACAGATGGAGGTAAACAATGGTCCGTTTTTCAGTTGGATACGAAAAAAAATGTGAGCATTTTGAAATATAATGGCGGTCAACCGAGTAAAATATATGCAGGACTAAGAGAATATTAAATTTTTATAAAAAAGTAATCCTATAAGTTTTAAGAAGATAATAAAGATATGTATAAGGAAACAATAGAGAAAAGAAAAAATGATTTGGAAAAAGCCGTCGAGCATTATAAGATTGAAATTGAAAAAATAAGAACAGGGCGCGCCAATCCCGGGATTGTTGAAGGATTGATGGTTGATTATTATGGAAGTAAATCGCCGCTCAAACAGATGGCAAATATTAGTGCTCCCGAGCCCAGATTGATTGTTATTTCCCCTTGGGATATTGATAATCTGGCCAATATTGAAGCGGCTATCAGATCTTCGGATTTGGGATTTTCTCCTAGTAACGATGGTCGGGTTATTAGAATAAATATTCCGCAGCTTACAGAGGAGCGTCGTAAAGATTTTGTGAAAATTCTCAATCAAAGAACTGAAGATGCGCGAATTTCCGTGCGGGGTATTCGAGAGGAAGTCTGGCAAGAAATACAAAGTGCTGAGGAAAATGGGGAAATTTCTGAAGATGATAAATTTCGCGGAAAGGAAAAATTACAGGAAATTATTGATGAATATAATAAGAAGTTGGAAGAATTAAGAGAGAAAAAAGAGAAAGATATAATGACAGTATAATTAGGAATTATTTTTTTAACGGGGATAAATTATTCTAAAAAACCGTAAGCTGCTAAAAGAAAAAGAATGACTATTTTAATTTTTATCATAATCTTAGGGGTTTTGGTTTTTGTTCACGAACTCGGGCATTTTTTGGTTGCAATTCGCAATGGAATAAAGGCGGACGAATTTGGCTTTGGTTTTCCACCGAGGATGTTTGGATATTTTCGTGATGAGAAAACCGGAAAATGGAAGTTTGTTTTTGGTAATAAGAAAGTGGAATCAAAGAATACGATTTATTCGATGAACTGGATTCCGCTCGGGGGTTTTGTGAAAATAAAAGGAGAAGATGGAGAAGGGAAGCAAGAAGAAGACAGTTTTGCCGGAAAATCAGCTTGGACGAGAATAAAAGTTTTGGGGGCGGGAGTGGCGATGAATTTTTTGCTGGCATGGATTCTTTTTGCAATTGTTTTTTTTATTGGAGCGCCTGAGGCTATTGATGATAATATTGATGTTAAAAAATCAAAAGTGCAAATTTCTCAAGTTTTGGATAATACTCCGGCAATGGAAATGGGGATTAAAGTGGGTGATGAAATTACCGGGATTTGCGTCGAAGAAAAAAAAGATTGTTTTGAAATCGCGAAAATTTCCGAGGTTCAGAATTTTATTGTTGAAAATAAAGGATCAGAAATCGTGATGCAAATAACAAGAGGAGGAGAAATTTTGGAATTGAAAGGAATTCCAAGGGTGGATTATCCGTCAGATCAAGGTTCGCTCGGAATTTCTTTAGCAAGAACGGCGATTGTAGAATATTCTTTTTTTCAATCAATCGAAAAAGGATTTATAGCGGTAGTGGATTTTGTTTGGATGATTTTGGTCGCGTTATTTGCTTTGATAAAAATGTTATTTGTTAAATCATCTGTTCCGTTGGATATTGCCGGACCGGTGGGAATCGCTATTTTGACAAAACAAGTAGCTGCTTTAGGATTGGTATATATTTTGCAGTTTGCGGCGATTTTAAGTATAAATCTGGGAATAATAAATGCGCTTCCTTTTCCGGCACTGGACGGGGGGAGAATATTTTTCATTTTAATTGAAAAAATTAAGGGTTCTCCAGTGAGTAAAAATTTCGAGCAAACAGCGCACACAGTTGGATTTTTACTTCTAATTGTTTTGATGTTGTTTGTTACATTTCGAGATATTTCCAATCTGGGATTTTTTGAAAAACTAAAGAACTTCTTCTAGATTGTTTGCATAAAAATGCACTTGTTTGGTATAATCTATAGGTAAACAATTTTTAATTTAGCAATTGCTTTTATGATTGTACGAGATTTGATGACGATGGATGTCGTTTCCGTTTCTCCGGAAGAAAAGATTGGACAAGTGGCGTCTATTTTAACTAAAAAGAGAATTCATGGAGTTCCGGTTGTTGATGGTGAAAATAAATTAATTGGAATAATTACGGAGACAGATTTTTTTATAAAAGATTGTTTTAATTTCCATCTTCCTTCCTATATCGATTTTATTAAAAATACTAAATTTTCTGGAAGTCTGGGATATATTGAAAAACAAAAAATAAAAAAGCTAGTCAAGGCGGTTGCAAAAGATATAATGTCAACAAGGTGTATTACCGTTTCGCCGGAAGATAATGTCGATAAATTATTAGCCTTGATAAAAGAAAATGATTTACATACTATTCCGGTGGTAGATTCTTCAGGTAAAGTCGAAGGAGTTATTGCTCGTTCCGATTTAATAAGAATAATTACAGCGTGATATAATTTTTATATAAAATTTAAAATAAAATATGAAAACAAAAAATGAAGAAAACAAAAATTCTCTCCCTCACTCTTATGAGGAAAAAAGAAAAATTGATGAAATAGCCGGTCAAACTTATTCTTGGTTAGGTAGGACGTATGTATTTGTTCGCAAGACACAAATAAAGACATGGAAAGGTGTATTCTTGCTGGCTTTTGTGGCCGGTTTTTTTATTAGTATTATTGCAACCGTATCACTTAATCTTCAAAGTATGTCAGATGCTGCTGAAGAAGTTTCTTTGTCCTTGCTGGACGCTCAAAGCGGAGAAGGATATCTTAGTGCCACGGAAGGGGATAATTTTGATTTGGATGTCATTATCGACACTAATGGTAGTGATGTGGTTGTTGCGCGAGCTATAATTGAATATGATCCACTTTTTTTTCAAATGACAGGTTGGGATTTAACTAATTCTGTTTTTGCTAATGGTTTGGATTGCAGCGATGTTGATGATCCTGATCGGACTTGTGAGATAATTGATAATGATACGGTAAATGGTATTTTGGATATTACAGTAGCGAAACCTACCCCTGGAGTTAATGTGGCGAGTGGTGTTTTGGCGACGATAAGTTTTCAGGCATTGCAAAGTTCTGCTGAAAGTAAAAATATTTCTTTGCGTTTTATTTCAGCTGGAAGTTATGAAGATAGTGATGTTATAGCTGATGATGGTAATGGGACTGATATCTTGGCGAGCGTTTTTAATGCAAGTATTATTGTTAATCCTATAGACTTAACTCCTCCTGTTTTAGGAGAAATTACTCCAATTGTTACGCCGACTAGTGATAATACTCCTAACTATGTTTTCAGTTCGACTGAGGCAGGAACTATCATTTATGGAGGATCTTGCAGTAGTAGTGATGTGACGGCGGTCTTAGGAAATAATACAATTACATTTAATTCTCTTGGTGATGGAACATATTCGGATTGTACTATCGTAGTTACGGATGCTTCCGGAAATGTTTCCGATAGTTTAGCGATATCATCTTTTACTATCGAAAGTATCGCTATTACTCTCGAGAGAGGAGATGTTGATCAGAATGGAACAATCAATACAACGGACGCTCAGTTGGTTTTGAGAAAATCCGTAGGAATGGATATGAGTTTGACCAGTTGGTATGATTCAATTAATACGGGAGATGCGAACTGCGATGGCGTGACTAACACAACAGATGCTATGTTAATTTTGAGGAATTCAATCGGATTGGATATGTCTGAAACTGATTGGTGTTTGTAAATAATATATCATTAGAAATAAAAATTTATTTATTAAAATAAAAATATGTTGGGAATTACGAACAATTTAAGGCAGATTGCTATGGTGGTAATATTTGCAATAGTAGGTTTAGCATTATCTTCCATAGGGGTTAAAGCGAGCGAGGGAGATGTCTGGTTGACTCCGGTTAGTCAAGATGTGGGAAGCGACACGAATTTTGAAATGGAGGTTCATATGGATACTGGAGGGAAAGATTTAGGCGCGTTTAATATGTACTTTGATTTTGATCCCGATTTTGTGGAAATTGATACCGCGCAGGGAACCGATGGCGTTGATAAAGGAGTGGATACTTCCAGTTATTTGATGGTTATTAATATTACAGATATTGCAAATGGTCATTTGCGATTTGCCGGAATCACAGCTTCTGGATATGCCAATGGAAGCGATGTTCATTTAGTTACAATCCATGCTAAAACCACTGCCGGTTTTACTGCTGATTCTACTTCTTTATCTTTGCGGTTAAATGAAATTTCAGACGAGTCGGGTGGTGCATTGACTTCCGGTTTGATAACTGGCGCCACAGTTTCCTTTCCGGTTATTCCTGATGTAGCTGCTCCGGTTCTCTCTGATGGTCAGCCGTCAGGAGTGCTACCTATTGGAACTACTCAAACCGCAGTGTCTCTTTCCACCGATGAATCGGCAACTTGTAAGTATTCCACATCTGCCGGCACTGCTTATGCTTCGATGACTAATACTTTTTCTACTACTGGAGGAACTTCCCACTCTCAGACTATTACCGGATTAACGGATGGAAATTCGTATAATTATTATGTTCGTTGCCAAGATGCTTCGGAAAATGCTAGTGCGACGGACTTTACTATTGGTTTTTCTGTTGCCAGTGCGCCTGTTGTGGATGATGATACTGATGACGCTGTTGATGTTGATGTTGATGAGGCGGAGGTTGTACAAAGTGATATTGATGTCGAAAAGCCAAAATTTAAATCAAAGTCCGATGATAAAAGAACAAAAATTTCATCTTCAAAGAAAATGTACGCCAGGGATAGAAAGTTTTCCTTTAAGGGAGAAGTAGATGGACTTAATGGTGGAAAAGTGGTTGCCTATGTAAATGGGGATGAATATAAAGATGTGGATATTAAAAAAGGTGAATGGAAAATTTCTGTAAAAGCTAAAAAAGATGCTACTTATTCGGTTAAGTTCAAATTTTACGATGTTAATGATAATGAAGTAGAAGAATCTTCGAAATATTATGTTAAGGTTGATACCGAAGATCCGGACATATACGATTTGCCTGCTTTTCTGACAAAATCAAGAGGGGAAAAACTTTGGTGGAAAGCTAAGGATAATAACAAAATTGACCATTATAAATATTCTTTCATAGGTGGTGCTATCAAGAGTAAAGAAACGAAATCGGCTTCTATGATTATCCCTATGAATGCTCCTTCCGGAGTACATACAATGCGCATCACTGCCTATGATAAGGTAGGTAATAAGGATACAAAATATGTAGTTGTGAGAGTGAGATAATTTATTTATATGCAAGAAATAAGATTAAAGATTATCTTTTTATTAGTATTGATTTTTTTTGGAATCAACGTATCAAATAATTCAAAAGCCGCAAGTTTACCGATTCTCAATTTCTCCGACCTTATCAATGGTCCCAAATCAGGACTGGGAGATGGTTTGGGAGAAGGAGCAATCGTAACCATCTGGGGAAATAATCTCGGATCTTCTCAAGGAACATCAAAAGTATATTTCAAAGATTCAAACAATTCCATCCACGAAGCCGCCCATGTCTACTATTGGAAAAATGCCGACGGACAACTTCCCGGAGGACCTTCCGATCTCTATACCTCGCATAAAATGCAAGAAATCGCTTTCTCCATTCCTTCCGCTGTTGCTGACGGAGCAGGGAAGATTTATGTGGAAGTGGAAGGAGTAAATTCGACGGAATTGGATTTTTATGCAAGATCAGATGGAATAATTAGGTTTGTAAAAGCAGGCGGTGTTGATTCTGGAGTCGGATCATGGGTATCTCCGTGGGCGACAATGACATATGCTGTTCGTGGAAATACGGCGGGAGTGGGAGATATAATTTACGTGACTGATATGACGCTTAACGATAGATTGCAATATGGGTCAAGCTTGCAACTTGATGGAATTGCGAATAATAATGTTGCGATGGTTGCATATCCAAATTCAAGTGTGGTCATAAGTACCGCGCTTTATGGGGCTGTGCAAAATTTTTATACAAGAAATGATTTTTGGGTTTTTTCAAAACTCCGTGTTTTTGCCAGTGGAGGAGCATGTATTTCTGGATCTTCAAATGGCAGGGTTGTGGCTAATAATCTTCAGCAAGTTCCAGGAACTGATGCGTTTGGGCAGGCTGGAGCTATTATTGGAGCGGCAAATAATTACACAACTTTGGGATATGAGAATATTTCAAATTTAAAGGTTTTTGGAAATTATATTCATGATTATGGTGGACCGACAACAAGCAATAAGGAACACGCTACATATTTCAGTCTTAGAAGTGATGTGACTTTGCCAGCCCCTGAAATTGGCTGGAATAGACTTGAGGATAACATCGCCAGATTTGGAATTCATTTTTATGATGAAAATGGATGCGGAAGTTTTTCCGGAACATTCAGTATCCATAATAATTGGATCGAAAATCAGGTTGGTCCGGGAATAAACATTGGTACGCTTTATTGTGATGAAGGTACGGGGTTTGATGCCAGCGTGGATGTTTATGATAATATTCTTATTAATACAGGATTGTATTCCCCCGTTCAGATGTATAATCAGGCAATAAGTCTTTATGGTACGGATAACACTGCAACGGTTAGATATTACAATAATACTATATATGGCTACGGCGAGGCGGAAAATACTGAAAATTCCGGATTAAAAGTACATCATCAGGTTGGGTCAGAATATAGTTTTGGCGGTACGTACGAATGGAAAAATAATATTGTAGTAGATACGAAAGGATATCCTTTTATACTTGAGTCTTCATGTCAAACTCCTTTATCGATAAATAATAATTTATGGTTTAGCGTTTCCAATACCTCCTTAACTTTGCCATCTTGGGATTCGATTGCAGTTAATCAAAACCCTCTTTTCACCTCTCCTTTCACTAATGATTTCACTCTCCAATCAACTTCCCCCGCTATCAATGCAGGCACAACCCTCGCTTCGATTCCCAATGACTTTCTCGGAGTCTCCCGTCCCCAAGGAATATCCTATGACATCGGAGCTTTTGAATATGTTAGCGCAGCCGAAGAAACCTGCTCCGACAACATCCAAAACCAAGACGAAACCGGAATCGATTGCGGAGGAGTGTGTGAGGCTTGTATAATTCCAACAACTTATACACTCACCAATTTCATCTCCGCCATCACCAACTGGCTCCAAATCGGAAATACTGAATCTGATGTCAATTCTGACGGAATTGTGAATACGAGGGATTTGGGGGTGGTGATGAGTAATTGGTCAAATTAAATTGAAAAAACAAATGCAAAACAAAACAAAAGAAATCTTGTTTCTGGTAGCAGTATTTTTTGGAATTGGAATTTTTGTTACGGCAAATGCCGCCCAGCCTCCGGTTGTTCTTTTCTCCGATCTCACTGACGCTCCTGTTTCCGGCTGGGAAGGTTCGCCAACCAAAGGAGCAGCCGTATCCATTTGGGGAAGAAATCTTGGAACAGAAAGAGGTTCTTCCTATGTAACCATAGGAGGAGTAAATCTTACCAATGACAGTGATTATGCCGAATGGGGAGCGACAACTAACCCAACAACTGCCAGCGGACAACAAAGAATAACTTTCTGGCTCAATTCTTCAATGACTCTCGGCAACACTGAAATCTCCATCACCACAGCCGATGGAACATCAGAAACCATTCCTTTTTACACAAGAAATACTGGAAATATTTATTTTGTCAGTACGACAGGAAATGATTCAAATGACGGGCTTAGCGTGGCATCTCCTTTTAAAACATTATACAAAATGCTTCCCGTGATGCAGCCCGGAGATATTTTTTATTTGCGCAGTGGGACATATTTGGAAACTGATCCATCTGCTCCTTCGGGTCATGAATGTTTAATGAATATGTCAAATGGAAATCATGTCGCCGGAACGTTAAACAATAGTATTACAATAACGTCGTATCCTTCCGAGGAAGTTGTTTTGGGGGATGGGACGTTGACACACAATTCTATTCTTAGGCAAGCTTCTTATACTCCAACAGATCATATGGATTATTTCACTTGGAGTAAGATTAAATGGATAGCGTCAAATGCTGTGTGGGCGATAGATAATGGTGGAGCTGCAGGAGGAACAATTAATAATGTACGATTGGTAGGAAATGATGCAACTACTACGCAGGCTTCAATAGGATTAGGAATTGCATTTCAAATACCTGCCAATGCTGGCAGTGAGAATTTTAAAATGCTAGGAAACTATATTCATCACACAGGAAAGCCTCTCGATTGGCAAGAATCTGACGGAAGTGGTTATCGAGTGGGACCATTGTATTTTTCCGGATTTGGGATACATGGAGGTGTAACTGAGGTTGCTTGGAATGAGTTTGCTTATAATAACGGGCAATCGCAGTTTTATGGTCATCATGCGGCAGATAGAATAGTGATGCTTAAATATCATGATAATATTATCCATCATACTTCAACCCAGCCAACAGAAGTAATAGCGGTGAGCGCTGTGTTTGGAGGTGGTGATTCTAACGATGTTCCACAAACTAACTATGCTTTTATAACCGATGCCTATGTTTACAATAATGTTTTTTATGCCAATGGAGGCGGAATAAGGGTGGGAGATACGACTTCATGGGGCGGACATGGTGGAAATGTTTTTATGTACAATAATTCTTTTTCCGGAAATACGAATTATACTCAAAGAGAAATAAGTGTCGGAAATTTAGATTATTTTGTTTTTAAAAATAACATTATATCTGCTACTTCCGGATCCGGAGATTATTTTTATGGACCGACTGATTTTAATGAAATTGCTGCCGGTTCGAATAATATTTATTATGGACTTTCGAATTCTATTCCTGCCTGGGATGACGCCTTAACCAGTCTTTCAAATACAAATCCTCTATATATTACTCCCGTTAGCAGCAATCTTTCTCTCCAATCAACTTCCCCTGCTATCAATACAGGCACAACCCTCGCTTCGGTTCCCAACGACTTTCTCGGAGTCTCCCGTCCCCAAGGAATATCCTATGACATCGGAGCTTTTGAATATGTTAGCGCAGCCGAAGAAACCTGCACTGACAACATCCAAAACCAAGACGAAACCGGAATCGATTGCGGAGGGGTGTGTGAGGCTTGCGTTGTTCCGATAACTTATGGATTAAGCAACTTTATCTCCGCCATCACCAACTGGCTCCAAATCGGAAATACTGAATCTGATGTCAATTCTGACGGGATTGTGAATACGAGGGATTTGGGAGTGATGATGAGTGGGTGGTCAAATTAAATTGAAAAAAATGCAAAACAAAACAAAAATACTTTTCTTTTTCTTGATTCTTTGTGGAATTATTTTTTCAAGTATCAATGTCCAAGCGTCCCAATCTCCGGTTGTTCTTTTTTCCGATCTCACTGACGCTCCAGTTTCCGGCTGGGAGGGATCTGCAACCAAAGGAGCGGCAGTTTCTATTTGGGGAAGAAACTTGGGCTCTGGCGGAGTGGCACATATAGATGTTTGCGGACAAGAAATTGCCTCTGATTCTGCTGATGTTGTGGAATGGGGGGTCGTAAATATTGCTGGTGAAAATGACCCAGCAGATGTTTACCTCTCATCTCAGGGATTAGAGAGAATAACATTTCATTTAAACTCAAATATGACAATTGGGGCTGGAAAAATTTCTGTAACAACAGCAGATGGAGTGTCAAGCGGAGTTGATTTTTATTGTAGAGATAATGGTAATATTTATTTTGTTGATGATGTTGGATCTGCCGATTCATATAATGGAAAGATGAGTAGTTATCAAGGGAATATAAGTGGACCGTGGGCTACCCTGGGAATGGCAAAGAAAACACTTACCGCTGGAGATGTTTGCTATATTAGAGCGGGAATTCATACAGCAGTTGATCAATGGGGATATGATGAAAATTATATAATGGATTTTTGGACCGGGGCTGGTGCCAATATTTTTCATAATGGAACAGTCAATAATTCTATTGCTATCGTTGCTTATCCTGGAGAAATACCCCAGATAGGGGATATTGATAATGAATATGTAATGATTTTTAGAGGATCAACCCCGGGTACTTTTTCACACTGGACATTTGGCAAAATGATGTTTCGATCCGAGGGGAATAATATTAATAGTAGTGTGACAATTACTGCGCCTTTGAGAAACGACTATTTGCGTTTTGTTGGGATAGATTTTAGTACGGTTGGCATAATAGAGAGAGTCGCCAAAACAGCAGTTCAGATATCTGGCAATGCAAATGGCTCAGAATACATATGGTTTTTGGGAAATAATTTTCATGATTTGGGGGTTAATGATAGGGATGGGATTTACTATGCTTCAGGGGGTGGATACCCGATTTATTTAGGTGGGTTTGGATGGCATCGTTATACTTATATTGGATATAATGAAATGCACCATAACCCGCAGGGCAGACTTCAAGTATACGGGCATTATGTAACTGATTGGGCGGATGAAATATATATTTACAATAACTATATTCATGATCAAGGACGAGGCGGTGCTGTTATTGGTGGCGGAGATGGAAATGGGGGGTCATATGACTATTCATTTGTTCAGGATTTGTATTTCTTTAATAATGTGGTATCTAACAATTCAGGAGATGGCATAACAGTGGGAGGGGTTAATTATGGAGGATCGGGAAGGTATAAGATTTATAATAATACCTTATATGAAAATGCTAATGTTATTCATATGATTGATGATACTGAATCGGCGGATATAAGCAATAATATATTTTATTCTTCAACAAGTTTTTTTGATGATGGGCAGTCCGAAATTGATGCTTTTGGGAGAAATAATGTTTGGTATGGCGGAGCTTCGGATTATCCTACTTGGGATTCAGGGGATATCGCAACCGATCCAAAATTTACTGGTTCGGAAGATTATAGTCTCCAGTATAATTCAGCAGCAATAGATGCAGGAGTGGATTTAAGCGCCATATTAACTAATGATATTGTTGGCACAGTCAGACCCCAAGGAGTATCCTACGACATCGGAGCCTTCGAATACACAAGTGCCGAAAAGTCAATTGAAACCTGCTCCGACAATATCCAAAACCAAGACGAAACCGGAATCGATTGCGGAGGAGTGTGCGACGCTTGCGTCGTTCCGGCGACTTACAATCTCACCAATTTCATCAGTGCCATCACCAACTGGCTCCAAATCGGAAATACTGAATCTGATGTCAATTCTGATGGGATTGTGAATACGAGGGATTTGGATATGGTGATGAGCGGGTGGGGAGAGTGATTTTTTTACAAATATCGAATGCTGATTTGTTGAAAATTATAAGAGTATGTATGGAAATTTTCAGTAAGTGTTTTGTAATTCCAAATTTTTTTTAAAGTCGTATCAATAATTTATTAATATTTTATGATAGCAAAAAACATAATTAGCGTATTTATATCGGCAGTTGTTATTTTTTCTTTATCAACTCCATGTCAGGCGTTGGAGATATTCGGCCGAAGCTCTGCGGCCGTCGAATATGGTTTTGATTTGATGGAAACTTTTGACGATATACAGGATTGGAGCGGAAAAGATGGGCTTCTGGGGCAAGCGCATGATGGAATTTCCCATAGTACATATCCGAAACGTCTTGATGGATCCAATACGCCTTTTAATTTTTATGATTATTGGGTGATAGGAGTTGATCCGGTGAATGATTGGATTCAGGATCATCGAAATCACGGAGGGAAAATTTGGGATCCGACCGAAAAGGGTGTTGGAAAATCTTATGCTATAGATTTTACCGGGGAGTATGGCACTTCTCGCTTCGGTACATATTTCGGAAGTGCTGACGGGGCTATTGGCGACAAAACTCACGGTTATCGCGATATGTATGTATTTTATATGATCTATACTCCTAAAGAAATGTGGCCTCGTTGTATCGGGGTTGATGATAACTCTAATTGTGGTGGGGTAGCTGCTGATTGTAATGGTGGCAGTCATTGTGGCTATTGGAATGACGCAGATGGAGATGGATATGAATATGTATTAATGAAACATCAGACAGTCGCTCATGGATTCATAGAGCCGTGGATTCATTGGGAGGGATCGGGGTCAGGACATGATCCTGAATATGTAGGGGCGAATTCCTCATATGGATGGATGCCGAATGTTTCCCATTTTATTCCTCGTAGCGGATATCCTCAGCTAATATGGGGAGATATAAGCAGCTATTTGGATAATTGCAATCCCCAATGCCATCCTGCGAGCAGTGAAGATGTGGGTGATCAGGTGGCTGGATGGCCAGGCGTCGAAGTTCCTGTTGATCAGTGGGTTGGCCTTGAAGTTCGATATAAATTAAATGATCGGGGAATGAATAATGGAATAAAAGATATGTGGTATTATGATACTGATGGTACCGAACATCACATAGGAGCGAAAAATGATTTATTTTTGCAATCAACATATCACTATGACGCCGATGATAAATATAATGCTTTCTATTTGGGTGGTAATGTAAGTGATACGTATAAGTGGGGGCCAGGAATGAAATCGGAATTTTATGTTGATGATCTTGTAATCAATGGGTCAAGAATCGGTCCGACATATTTTTCTTTATTAAACAGTCAATCAATCTCCGAAACCTGCTCTGACAATATCCAAAACCAAGACGAAACTGGAATCGATTGTGGAGGAGTGTGCGAGGCTTGCGTTATTCCGACGATCTACACCCTCACCAACTTCATCTCCGCCATCACCAATTGGCTTCAAATCGGAAATACTGAATCTGATGTCAATTCTGACAGAATTGTGAATACGAGGGATTTGGGGGTGATTATGTCGAATTGGGGGAATTAAGGGTAAAAATATAAAAAATATAAAAAATATAAAAAATGAAAATAAATTTTAAAATACTACCAATCGTTATCCTTGTAATTTTTATCGGACTTAGCTTTTCAAATAATGCTCAAGCGCAAGTTTGGCAGGAAACGCTGGAGAATAATTTTGATATTGCTGAGACTTTCGATGAACTAGCGGATTGGTATGGTAATCATACGGATGTGGTTACTAGTCTTAGTTATCCCGATGATATGCCTAAAAAACTTGATGGTTCTGAATCTATTTGGGATATGTATTCACAATATTATAATGGTCCAAATCAACATTTGGATAATTGGATTGGTGATCACGGAGAAGAATATAATTGGAGAAGCGGAAAATCTGCTTGTATAAATTATCCTCCATTGTATTGCGGAATAAATATAGATGATGTTAAGGGATATGGGTCAGAGAGATTAGGAATATATATAGGCGACGGTACGCCTCAATCCGGATATCATGATGTTTATGTATTTTTTATGATGAAATATCACGATGGATTTTGGGCGCTGCAAGATGGCACAGTCGATTCTTTCCTATATCCACCAGTTTTGAAAATGTTTGATGCGGTGACAGGATTTAAGGATATCTATAACTATAATGAGCCAACTTGTCAAACAAATATAGACCATGAATATGGAACTAATTTTTCAATATATAATGCCGGTGGAGGCGGGATATCAAGACCGCAGAAATTATACTTTTTAGATCAGTCCAATATCACCTCTTGGGACAGTGCTAATAGTTGCTGGAGATATGCTTATGAGAGGAATGTGGCTATGTATGACCAAACAAGGTTTGATGCCGAATATTTAGCGCATAAATGGATAGGCGTGGAATATCACCTTAATCTCGGAACGCTTGAAAATTATGATGGGAGATCGGAGTTCTGGGTGTATAACGAGGATGGGGAACAGATCGGATATTATGATTCTGGTCCTGTAAGAATGCAAACTAATTTTTCCTATAATTATAATAAGTTCGTATTTGGAGGAAACTATCAGTGTGCGGGCGGAGCAGTTTGTCCGGGTGAGACTAGATGGTACTTTGATGATTTAGTTATTGACAATCAACGTGTCGGTCCGACATATTTTTCTTTATTAAACAGTCAATCAATCCCCGAATCTTGCACCGACAACATCCAAAACCAAGACGAAACCGGAATTGATTGCGGAGGAGTATGTGAGGCTTGCGTCGTTCCGATAACTTATGGATTAAGCAACTTCATCTCCATTATCACTAACTGGCTCGGAATCGGAAACGAAACTTCCGATGTCAATTCTGACGGGATTGTGAATACGAGGGATTTGGGAGTGATGATGAGTAATTGGGAATGAATAGGAAGATTCAATTTATATGAAAAAAACAATAAAAATATTTTTTCTAACGTTGTTGGTCTTTTGCGGTGTTATTTTAAAAAGGGATAATGTTTTGGCCGAGGATTTTTATGTAGGATTTGGTCAGGGCGGGGATGGTTCGGGGATTTCCTGTGAAACTGCGAAACCGTATGAATTTTTTAATGACAATTCCAATTGCGGGACAGGGGATGGAAAAATTTCTTCTGGAGACACCGTTTTTCTTTGTGATGATACTGGGGAATTCACTGAAACATTGGTAACACCATATTCTTGCAATGGTTTTACGATAAAGTCCGCATTAGGAGAAACTCCGCTGTTTGACGTCGCTTTAGGGAATGCATTGAATTTTCCGAATATCGGAAAATCGAACATTGTAATTGATGGATTGACGTTTTCCGGATGGGAAGATGGCAAATCCGCGATATATTTCGTTGATGCTGTCGGTCCGATAGAAATAAAAAATTCAAAATTCACCAAATCGGATGCGGAAATAGCAAGTTATGCCGTGAATTTCTATATTGAAGATGGTGCAGGAGGTGCGGTAGGAAATGTGGATATTCACGATAATGAGTTTTTTCTTAATTCGAAAGTCGAAGGAATAAGGATGGGAATCTTCACATCTTCAACGATGGCGCGCGTGCATGATGTAAATGTGCATCATAATAAATTTTCAAACGTAGACAAGGCTTTCAGATTTTTCATGTCGACCGAAGCACAAAGTTGGGTTCCGGCGCAAGGATTGCGTCCGTATAATATAAAATTCGACGATAACGAAGTGCATACTTCCAATGCGGCCGCTGTCGGAACGGCAGCAGGCATAACTGAAATAAGCGGAACAAGTAGTGTATCGAGAAATATAATAACAGATTGCGGTAGCCCGGATCAGATACGGGTAAATTGTTTGCAATTGCATTGGGTTGATGGAGTTGACATTGTTGACAATGTTATCAATGGCGTGGATACGGCCACTTGCGATGGAGATGGAATTATTTTGGATTGGACAATTTCCAATGACGCGTACATATCGACGAATAATAATGTTTTGCGAAACAGGATATCCAATGCTAATGCGTTGTGCGGTGGTAGGTGCATCTCAATTTTTAAGGGCAGTGGAAACTTGGTGGCGAATAATTTTTGCAACGGAACTTCCGCGGACGGTTTGAAAATAGGGAGTAATGAAGGTGCGGGGAATATATTCTATAACAATACAGTGACGGATGTGGTTAATTGCTTTTCTCTTTCCGATGGAGATAATATCGGGGTTCCTGAGTCAATATGGAAAAATAATATTTGTTCCCAGGCGACGGGGTACGGATTTAAAGTGATAAATAATTCGATAGTGCCGACAGAATCACACAATTTATTTTATGATATTGGCTTGAATGACATTGTGCTGGATGGAAGCGATTTGATTCATGACCCGAAGCTTTTTCCTGATGGAACTCTCGAATCTGATTCTCCGGCAATTGATGCGGGAACGGATGTCGGTTTCTTATATTCGGGAAATGCCCCTGATATCGGAGCGTTTGAATATACTTCAGAAAATGAATCTTGCTCCGACAATATCCAAAACCAAGATGAAACCGGAATCGATTGTGGAGGAGTATGTGAGGCTTGCGTCGTTCCGATAACTTATGGATTAAGCAATTTCATCTCCGCCATCACCAACTGGCTCGGAATCGGAAACGAAACTTCCGATGTTAATTCCGATGGAGTTGTGAATACGAGGGATTTGGGGGTGGTGATGTCGAATTGGGGGAATTAAGAAACTAAATATCTAAGTATGAAAAAAAAATTTCAAATTTCATTGTTTATTATTCTTTCAATTATTATCGGATTTAACTTCCCTTTAAAAATAAAGGCTGCTTCTGCTCCCATTTTATTATTTTCTGATTTAGATAGTGGTCCTAAGGTAGGCTGGAATGGATCGCTTATTAAAGGAGCGGCAGTTTCAATTTGGGGAAGAAACTTTGGCGCAGAAAGAGGTTCATCTTATGTAACTGTCGGAGGAGTTGATCTTGTCAATGATAGTGATTATGCAGAGTGGGGTGTAAGTGAACGCGAAAATGGCATTTCAAATGGTATGGAACGCATTACTTTTTGGCTCAACAGTAATATGTCAGATGGAAATGTGAATATAGTAGTAAATGTGGGTGGAAATGTTTCTGATCCAATAGGTTTTACGATTAGATCAGGTAAAATTTATTTCGTTTCTTTAAATGGAGACGATAGTAATAATGGTTTGTATGATGCGAATATTGGCAGTGGTAATGGACCATGGAGACATATTTATAAAGCCATGGCCAGTAGTAGTGTTTTTGATCCTGGTGATATTGTTTATGTTAAAGGAGGAACATATACCGATCTTCATATATATAATAGCTACTTGAGGTTTTATAATAATGATTGCGGTATGGCTGGATTGCCAGTTGCATATGTTGCATATCCAGCTGAAAAGGTAATTATTGGGGATGGAACTTATGATGGAATACGGGAACATTCTTATGCTTGTGAATATGTTACTATTTCTAAATTTTTTATAAATGCAAAAATAACTGCGATAGGTATGGCTTCAGGAGAAGCTAATAAGAGCAATTGGCGGGTTATTGGTAATGATATTACAACAGTTGGAATGGGATGGACGGGCACTGTTATTTTCGGAGCCAGCCCAGTTGAAAACGAGAATTTTAAGATTTTGGGAAATAGTATTCATGATTTGTATGGAGATAAATATTATCACGGTATGTATATTGGTACCGTTTATAATTTTCCTGATCTGCATAATAAAGGAGTGGAAATTGGTTGGAATGAATTATATAATTTTGTTGATATTGGCACGGGGGATAATGTTGGTGGTCCAAGCGGAATATATATTCATCCAACAGATTCAAATGCTGGAGAGGTAGACGAGGTGTATATACATGATAATATTGTTCATAATCTTCCTCATGCCGGACTGGCCTTTGCCAGTAGCATTAAAAATGCTTATGTATGGAATAATGTTTTGTATAATTGCGGTAATGGTAATCTAAGTGCAAGACCGTCGGTTCATTTTGGTATACATAACGATGTTGTTAGTAATGTTCGTTTTTATAATAATACGATTTATGACAATAATGTAGAAGGAACTGACAGCCTGATTCTATTTATCGATGCAAGCGGAATTAACAATAATGTTGAAATGAAAAATAATATCTTTTATTCATTAACGAGCGGATTTGATTCGACAGCAATAGGCGCTGTAAGTTCTGATAATGATATATGGTATGGAGCGACTATTCCTGGATATGCCTCTAACTATATTAATCAAAACCCTCTTTTCACCTCTCCTTTCACTAATGATTTCACTCTCCAATCAACTTCCCCCGCTATCAATGCAGGCACAACTCTCGCTTCGGTTCCCAATGACTTTCTCGGAGTATCCCGTCCCCAAGGAATATCCTATGACATCGGAGCTTTTGAATATGTCCAAACTTCTGAATCTTGCTCTGACAACATCCAAAACCAAGACGAAACCGGAATTGATTGCGGAGGAGTTTGCGACGCTTGCGTTGTTCCAACAACCTACACCCTCACTAACTTCATCTCCATTATCACTAACTGGCTGGGAATCGGAAATGAAACTTCTGATGTCAATTCTGACGGAATTGTGAATACGAGGGATTTGGGAGTGGTGATGAGTGGGTGGGGAGAATGAATTTTTTTAAATTTATATTTATGAGAATAATATATTTTTTATTGGCGATAATTTTTAGCGGAACTATCTTGTTAGATCACAAAGTATTAGCTATGGAGGTGCCGAATATTTTTTATTCTGATTTAATTAATGGCCCCAAAAATACTGGGCAAAATGATAAAGGAGCTTTTGTGACAATTTGGGGGCATAGTTTCGGGGAAACTCAGGGCACATCTTATGTAACTATTGGTGGTGGCCAGGCAAGCGATTACCTAGTATGGTCGGATAAAAAAATAACATTCCAGTTGGGACCGAATGCTATCACTGGCAATATAGTAGTGCATACACCTGAAGGTAATTCTATTGAGAACATCCCATTTACAGTCAATAGTGGACATGTTTATTTTGCGACCAATGACGATGTTATAGGTGGGGATGGCACATTCGATGATCCATGGACTCATGCTATGAGTTTTTATGCGCAAGCCAAGCCTGGTGACATATTATATTTACGACAAGGAACCTATACTGGACAATACGGTAAAACTTTTATGGGAGCAGCCTATCAGGTAATGTCAGGCATAGCTGGAGAAGAAAACGCTTCGATAGCCTGGATTGCCTATCCTGGTGAGAATGTGGTGTTTCAATGGGGAAAAGGAAGACATTTCCTATTTCTTGATAAGGCAAATGGAAATGAGGCACATTATCAAGTTGTTTCTCAGATTATTATGGATGGTGCCGGAGAAACTGCTCCTGGGGGAGTTGACACCGGAGGCTTTTACACAAACGAAGAGGTAGGTGCACATCACTTAAGAATCATTGGCTGTCGAGTTACTAATGCCGCAAAAGGAACCAGCACTACAATGACAGGGCACCTTAGAATTACAAACGATGGAAGTAAAATTCTTGGCAATGAAATTGATAATTGCGGGGTTAAAGGATATCCGTTCAATAATAACCACTTAATCTATATTCAATGTGGAGCTGACAACATAGAAGTAGCATATAATTATTTTCATGATGACGCCGCAGGCCACTGCATACAGGTCCATGCTGATGATCCTGGTAAAAACCAGTACGATAATGTTCGTATACATTCAAATTTAATTACGTCAGATGGTTCAGGTGACATGAGAGGCCCGACAATGTCAAATGTCCTTCCTGACTCAACGCTTTATTACTACAGCAATGTGGTAGCCAACATTGGGGCTTTCTCAGCGTTTAATTTAGTAAACGGTACAGCCTACATTTACAATAACACCTTTTACTCCATTGGTGGTGGAGGAGTCCTATCCCTAATGAGTGACAATGGGCAGCACATGGTTATAAAAAATAACATCATGTGGTCCAACGGGACAGCTCCCTATGTCTTTTTTGGATCATACAGTACAGAGTACTCGGACTGGTCTAATGTGACGATTGCAAATAACATATATTTCAACAATGGTGATGGCCCGACTCAAGATTCTAATGCTATCAATAGCAACCCCTTACTGGTTGATCCAGCTAATGGGGACTACAAACTTCAAGCATTAAGCCCGGCTAGGGATTCGGGATATCTATTAGAATTATTTCCATATGATTATGATAATATAATAAGACCCCAAGGAATATCCTATGACATCGGAGCTTTTGAATATGTTAGCGCAGCCGAAGAAACCTGCTCTGACAACATCCAAAACCAAGACGAAACCGGAATCGATTGCGGAGGAGTATGTGAGGCTTGCGTCGTTCTAACAACCTACACCCTCACCAACTTCATCTCCATTATCACTAACTGGCTGGGAATCGGAAATGAAACTTCCGATGTCAATTCTGATGGGATTGTAAATACGAGGGATTTGGGAGTGATGATGAGTGGGTGGTCAAATTAAAAAAACAAATGCAAAAAGAAATTTTTAAAATTAACGCAGCTTTACTTATTTTTATTTTCGGTATGTTCGTGGCCAATAACGCTCAAGCGCAAGTTTGGCAGGAAACGCTGGAGAGTAATTTTGATATTGCGGAAAGCTTTGATCAGTTAGAGGATTGGAAGGGTTTATGGGCAAATGGAGGTATTGGAAATATAGTTGGAGAAATACCAAAATATTTGGATGGGACTAACAGTCTTTGGAATTATTATAGCGATTGGTGTCCCGAAGACCCTGCAACTAATTGGATAGATGATTTTGGTGAAGGTAATAGAATAGGTGATTCTGGTAAGTCCCTAATTATTGATATGGGTTGCGGGGGAGAAAATGGTGAAGTGAAAGGTCCTAGTCGTTTTGGGATGTATTTTGGAAATGGAACTAAAGAATCTGGTTATGAAGATATATCTTTATTTTTTATGACAAAATTACCTAAGAATATGTGGCCGACGCATTGTATCGATTCAGTTACAAGAGAGGAAGTAAGTTGTGCTACATATCGTCCATTAGGAGCATATGAAGAAAATCGAGAATATATTTATTACGAATCCTTTAAATTTGGGACATTGAATATGGGTTGTTTTGATGCATTGCATTGCCTTGAAACACCCGAAGAAGAATATTCTTATAGTCCTTATCATATAATTCCTCATATAAAAAAATATAATTACGAGCCAATTAATGGAGGTCTTGTTTTAAAAAATGAACCAAATGATCCTGATGGATTAGGAAGAACAGGATTTTATGGAATAGCAGAGGACAGAACAGTGATTACTGATGATTGGATGGGAGTTGAATTTCGTTTTAAAAATGTGATGGAAAATGGTGTTCAAAAAACCTATATGGATATTTGGATATATGATAAAGTTGGTAATTCTTGGCATGTTTTGGTAAATACACCCGTAGATTTTGTCACTCAGGATATTACAGAACTATGGAACTGGTATTTTTTTGGCGGTAATAATAGTGGCGGATGGCTTTGGGGCGATAGTATGCAATCTTGGTATTACGTGGACGATTTTATAATTGATGATGGATCTAAAGGGCAAATTGGACCAAGATATTTTTCTCTTTTGAACTCTGTTGTCGGTGACAATATTCCGCCTTCTCGTTCAGCCGGCTTACCAACAGGAACTTTAATAGCGGGAACAACATCAACAGTATTTTCATTAATCACAAACGAATCAGCTGTATGTAAGTATTCTGGTGTCAGCGGAACAACTTATGAAACAATGACGGGAACATTTGCAACAACAGGAACAACATCACATTCAACAATACTCAGTGGATTAACTAATGGAAATTCGTATAACTACTATGTCAGATGTTCAGATATGTCTAATAATGTAAATATTGATGATTATGAAATATCATTTTCAATTAAACCTGCGCCAATAACATACACTCTAACTAATTTCATCTCCGCCATCACCAATTGGCTCGGAATCGGAAATGAAACTTCCGATGTCAATTCCGACGGAGTTGTGAATACGAGGGATTTGGGAGTGATGATGTCGAATTGGGGGAATTAAGGGTGAATATAATTTTGTTGTATATTTGCGTCGCGATTATAAATCGGGTATAATTTGTTGTATGAGGAATTTTAAGGGTTTTTCAATATGAAAAAAATACCAACAAAAAAAAATGATTCCGTGATTGGAAAAAAAGATCGATTCGAGGTTATTCTTGAGGAAATAAATGAAAAATTCGATTTTTTGGCGGATGGTTTTTCAGCATTGAAAGAAGGGCAAGATAAATTAAGGGAAAGCGTTTCTTCTTTGGAAACCGGCCAGCGAACTTTGGAAACCGGCCAGCGAAATTTGGAAGAAGAGCTTGCTTCATTTAAAAAAGAAACAAGAGATAATTTCAAAGCTGTTTTTGATTGGCAGTCAAATTTTAGCGATGAAGTTTATGGAAAATTCGATAATATCGAAGAAGAACTTGCAGACATCAAGGGTGAATTGAATAATATTAAAAAAGAATTTAGTTTGTATAAAAAAACTTTAAGCAAAAAATCCAACAAAAAAGACGCAGATATGCTTGAGCGTAGAATTGCAAGTTTGGAAATTAGAATGATAAAATTGGAAAAAACGAAAGTGTAAATTCAAACATTATTTTTTTGAAAAATATTTATGCGGCAATCGAAATTGTTTACCAAAACTAGAAAAGAAGCGCCGAAAGATGAGGTGAGTTTGAATGCCCGGCTTTTGATTCGCGCCGGATTTATTAACAAAGAAATGGCAGGGGTTTATTCCATTTTGCCTTTGGGGCTTCGTGTGATAAATAAAATCGCTAATATCGTCAGAGAAGAAATGAATGCGACCGGAGGAGTGGAACTGCAATCGACGGCTCTGCAAAAACAAGAGGTTTGGGAGAAAACCAATAGGTGGAGCGATGCAGTGGTGGACAATTGGTTTAAGACTAAACTGAAAAATGGATCAGAATTGGCGCTGGCGTTTACGCACGAAGAACCAATGGCGAATATGATGAAAAATTTCATTTCATCGCACAAAGATTTGCCTGTTTACGTATATGACATTCGGACAGTATTTCGCAATGAGGCGCGAGCCAAATCCGGCATTATGCGGGGTAGGGAATTTTTTTGGAAAGCGTTGTATTCTTTTTCCAAAGATGAAATGGAGCATAATGAATATTATGAAAAATCTAAAATCGCTTACAAAAATGTTTTTGATCGAGTTGGATTGGGAGAAAAAACATTTATGACTTTTGCTTCCGGAGGATCTTTTTCGAAATATTCTCACGAATTTCAGACGGTGAGCGAGGCAGGGGAAGATTTGATTTATATTGACGAAGAAAAAAATATTGCCGTCAACAAAGAGGTCTATAACGACGAGGTATTAAAAGACCTTGGTTTGGATAAAAATAAGCTGATTGAAAAAAAAGCGATTGAGGTTGGGAATATCTTTTCTCTTGGACATAGATTTTCCGAACCGTTCGATTTGAAATATAAAGATGAGAAAGGAGAAGAGCAATTTGTTTTTATGGGTTCATATGGCATTGGAATTTCCAGATTGATGGGAGTTGTTGTTGAGTCGTATAATGATGAAAAAGGAATTATCTGGCCGGAGGCGGTAGCGCCTTTTGTTGTTCATTTGATTTCATTAAATCAAGACGAGGAAGCGGAAAAAATTTACAATATTTTGCGAGAAAAAGGAATCGAAGTGTTGTTTGATGATCGCGATGTGCGAGCCGGAGAGAAGTTTGCCGACAGTGATTTGATTGGAATTCCTTGGAGAATCGTGGTGAGTGGAAAATCATTGGAAAAAGGCGGGGTGGAAATAAAGAGGAGAAATAGTCAGGAAAGTGAGATTGTCGAAATTGAGAAGTTAGTAGAAATTTTAGAAAATAAATAGGTCGAATAGAAATTATGCAAAATATACTTTTGATTTTACTTATTATTGGAATTGCTGTTGTTATTTATCTTCTTCTAAATAGGAAAGATGATACCAGAAATGATGAAAAAATTTCGGCGACACTTGAAAGGATTTCAATGCTTTCTCAACAGAATGAACAGCTCCGTCAGGCAGTGGACAACAAACTTTCGCAAACACACAAAACTACGCAAGACAGCTTGGAGAGCAGTAGCCGTTTTGTGCAAGGAATGCATCGGCAGTCGGTGGAGCAAATAAGAGAGATTACAGAGAAATTGTCCAAGTTGGAAGAAACCAATAAACAAGTGATGGGGTTTTCCGAGCAACTTAGAGGATTGGAGGATATTCTCAAAAATCCAAAACAAAGAGGAATTCTCGGAGAATATTTTTTGGAAGATACTTTGAAAAATGTTTTACCGGTCGGATCATATCAAATGCAATATGAATTCAAGAACGGCGATATTGTGGATGCGGTTGTTTTTGTGAAGGAAAAAATAGTTCCGATTGATTCCAAATTTTCTTTGGAAAATTACCAGCGAATTCTTGAATGTAAAAACGATGAAACTGAAAAAGAAAGATTGGAAAAAATGTTCAAGCAGGATTTGAAAAATAGAATTGATGAAACTTCCAAATATATCAAACCGGAAGAGGGAACGATGGAATTTGCTTTTATGTTTATTCCTTCCGAAGCGATTTATTATGATTTGCTTATAAATAAGGTTGGGGCGGTCAAGGTTGACACGCGCAGTATGATTGAGTATGCTTTCCGAGACAAACACGTAGTAATTGTTTCCCCAACTTCCTTTTTGGCATATTTGCAAACTGTGCTTCAAGGATTGCGTGCGATGCAAATTGAAGAAAGTGCCAAGGAAATTCGAGGAAATGTGGAAAGGTTAGGAAAGCATATTGTTGCCTTTGAGGATTTCTATAAAAAATTAGGAAACAGTATGTCAACAACAGTGAGTCATTATAATAATGGCTATAAAGAATTGAACAAGATTGACAAGGATGTGGTAAAGATTGCCGATACGGAAAAAATAATCGAGCCGATGATTTTAGATAAACCGAGTATGGAGTAGATAAATATATGGAAGTAACACTTAGTAAATATGCCGGATTTTGCGATGGCGTTGATCGTGCGTATAACATCGTGAAAAAAATAGCCGATGATCCGATGATAAAGAAGCCTATATATGTGCTGGGTTCTTTGGTGCACAACGAAGATGTGGTGAAAAAAATTGAGCAACTGGGGATTGGAAATATCAAGCCCGGAGAAAGATTGGAAGAAATATTTGAATACGCGGACAAAAAAATCGGCACGCTTGTTATTACCGCGCATGGTATGGGTCCGAAAATTTATGAATTGGCAAAAAAGAAAGGAGTAGATATCGTAGACACAACTTGCCCAAAAGTGACAAAGGTGCAGAGATTGGCGCGGGTTTTTTTTGATCGATTATATCAGATTGTGATTGTAGGGGAAAAGGATCACAAGGAAGTAAAGGGGATTTATGAATGGGCGAAAAAGAAAGCTGTTTTTGTAGAAAATATTTTGGATTTGAAAAAGTTGAGATTGGATGTTTCCAAAAAGGTTGCAATAATTTCTCAGACTACGCAGAGTCAAGATTTTGTGAAAAAAGTTTCTGATTTCATTAGGGGTAAATATAGTGATGTGGAGTTGGTAGATACGATTTGTTTGGCAACGCAAAACAGACAAAATGAAGTGAAGGAATTGGCAAAAAGAAATGATGCGGTAATAATAATCGGTTCCCCGGAAAGCGCCAATTCAAACCGGTTATGGGAAATATCCAAAAAAATAAATTCCAGATCATATTTTATCCAAAGGAAATATGATATTAAGAAAGAATGGTTTGACAATTGCCAAAAAATCGGAGTAACCGCTGGCGCATCTTCTCCGAAGTGGATTATTGAGGATGTGATGGTTTATTTGAAGAGTCTGTGATTTTTGTATGTATACACGGCGCTTGAAAAAATGACTGTCTTGATGTACGCTAGAGACAGTGTATATAAATATGTAAAGTTCTCCTTTTTACGTTATGAAGATTTTATTGGCAGAAGATGATTCGATGATTGCGGATATCTATCAAAAAAAGTTCGAAATTTCAAAATATGAAGTTGCGATTGCAACCGGAGGAAAAGAAGTCTTGAAAAAAGTTAGAGAAGGGAAATTTGATTTGATTTTGCTTGATTTGGTTTTTCCTGAAATCGGAGGAATGGAATTGCTCAAGCAAATAAAAAAAGAGAATTATTCTCCTGAGGCAAAAGTTGTGATTTTTAGTAATCTTAATGAGGAAGAAAATCAAAAGGAAGCATTTCGATTAGGAGCGGACGGCTTTATTCGCAAATCTCAATTTACGCCGGAAGAAGTATTGGCAGAAATTAAAAAAATTATGAAACAATAAAAATATGGAAAGAACGATAATTAAAGATGCTTCGGAAAAAATAGGGCAAAATATTCGAATCAAGGGTTGGGTTAAAAATAGAAGGGATCATGGAAAATTGATTTTTATGGATGTCCGTGATCGAAGTGGAGTGGTCCAGGTGGTGATTATTCCGGATAAAGAAGAAGCTTATGAGATGGCAAAGCAAGCGCGAAGTGAGTTTGTTGTTGATATTGAAGGTTTGGCAAAGTCTCGTCCTGGAGGCGCAGCGAATGAAAAAATTTCTACAGGAAGTGTGGAGATTGAAGCAGGAAAATTTTCAATAATTTCGGCCACTAAGGATGATTTGCCTGTGGATGTTTCTGTTGATGAGATGAATTTGAACTTAGAAACGCTTCTTAATTATCGTTCACTCACTGTCCGCAACGACAAAATTAACGCTATTTTCAAGATATATGCCCGATTGATCCAATCGTACGGAGATTTTTTGCGAAGCAAGGATTTTCTGGAAATAAAAAGTCCCAAGATTCTTAGTTCAGCAACTGAAGGAGGTGCAAATTTTTTCAAAATAAAATATTTTGACCGGGATGCTTTTTTAGCGCAAAGTCCGCAATTTTACAAACAAGCAGGAGTCGGTCTTTTTGAGCGAGTTTTTGAAATTGGAACGGTATTTCGAGCCGAACCGCATTATACCACTCGGCATGTGAATGAATATGTGAGTCTGGATGCGGAAATGGGGTTTATTGAAAGTTTTGAGGATATTATGGCGCAGATGGAAAAAGCCATGGCGTATATTTTCAAGTTCATCGGGGATACTTGCCAGGATGAGCTGGAGAAATACGGAGCGAGCGTGCCGGAAATAAAAACTATTCCTCGAATAAAATTGACCGAGGCGCTGGCGATTTTGGAAAAAGAATTTGGCAAGAAAGTGGAAAAAGTGGATATTGATCCGGAAGGAGAGCGTTTGATTTGTCAGTGGGCGAAAGAAAAATATGGAAGTGATTTGATTTTTTTGACGCATTATCCAGCCAGTGTGCGGCCTTTTTATACTATGCCGAGCAAGGATCCGCAATATACCGAAAGCTTTGACTTGCTTTTTCGTGGAGTGGAAATCGCTACCGGAGGACAAAGAATTCATGATTTTAATCAGTTGGAAAACAGTATCAAGAAACACGGGCTTAATCCGAAAGATTTCAAACATTATTTGGATATTTTTCGCCATGGAATGCCGCCGCATGGAGGCTGGGGACTTGGAAGCGAAAGAATCGTGCAAAAAATTCTGGGACTTGCCAGTATCAAAGAAGCGGTTCTCTTCCCAAGAGACGTAAAACGCCTTACGCCGTAAAAATAAAAGCGTAGAAACAAAAATGAAAAAAAAATCAAAGCATCAGGAAAAATTGGATCGGATAAGAGTGCGGGTTGTTAATGTTGTCGGTTTTTTGATGGGTTTTTCTCAGTCAGTTTTGGCATATACCGTTTCGACTTATTTCAAAGAATCTTCTGGAACGGAAAATGTGGGAATTTTTTATTTTGTGAGTTTTGCAGCGGTTCTGTTCATTTTGCTTAATTTGTACAAGCTCACGCAAAAAACCGGAAGTGTTTTCGTTTTTTTCTTCTCAATGGTCGCAAATATTTCTTTTGTCGCCGCTTTGATTGTTTTGCCGAAATCTTTTTTTGGAATCGCGGCTATGATCTTATATCTCATTTCAGTGTCGATTACTTGGGCAAGTCTTGATGTGATTTTAGAAAGTTTTTCGGTCGACAAGATGTCTGGAAGAATTCGCGGACTTTATTTGACGGTATTTAACGCCGGATATGTTTTGGGACCATTGCTTGCTTCAAAAATTTTCATTCAGTTTGATTTCGACGGAATATTTTTCATTTCGCTTGTTTTTTCAATGATTATATTATTATTTGCTATATTTGGTATGCGTCGAGCGGGAAATGCGGTTTTCCCTAAAAAAAGACAAAGCATCCGTAGTTTGGTTTTGGAAGTGTTTAGGCGAAAAAATATTTTTCGTATATACTATATTTCTTTTGTTCTGGATTTTTTCTATGCGTTGATGGTGGTTTATGCTCCGATTTATCTCCTTGATTTGGGATTTTCCTGGAATCAATTAGGAATTGCATTTACGATAATGCTTGTTCCTTTCGTATTGGTGCAGTATCCGGCAGGAATTTTAGCGGACAAAAAAATCGGAGAAAAAGAGATGATTATTTTGGCAATTTTGACTATAGGTATTTCTTCATTTTTGTTTTTTATCAATACATCGAAAGATATTTTTGTTTGGGCGGTTATTTTGTTTGCCACTCGGGTGGGAGCGGCGCTTGTTGAAATTTTGCGCGACTCATATTTTTATAAGCAAGTGGATTATCGCCGGGCGGATGTCATTGATTTTTTTCGCACCGCGCAACCGGTGGCGTATATCGCGGCGGCAATCGTGTCAACTGTAATTTTATGGGCGTTTTCTTTGAAATATGTTTTTTTGTTTCTGACACTGGTAATTTTTTCAGCTCTCTTGCCAGCGTTAAGATTGACGGATAGCCAAGTCGAGGAAAGTTGACAGAAATTTGATCATTTGCTTTAATAAAGGAGCAATTTGGTTAAAGAAATCGAAAAGTTAACCCAAAGGGAGGTGATGAGATCTCTGTCCAGAGCCAGGAACTTCAGCTGAAGTTCCTGGCTTGTTTTATTTTTGCCAGAAATGCTTGGATGTAGTAAACTAGAAATACGAAATTATGAGTTATCAAATAAAGTTGAAGCAATTTGAAGGTCCTTTGGATCTTTTATTGTCATTGATTGAAAAAAAAGAGCTTGATATTACCAGGCTGAGTTTGGCGTCTGTTGCTGATCAATATTTGGATTTTATCCAATCTCGGGAAAACATCACCTTGGAAAGTTTGGCGGATTTTTTGTCGGTAGCTTCGAAATTGATTTTGATCAAGTCCAAAGAGATGTTGCCGTTTTTGACTTTGAGTGAAGAAGAAGAGGAAGAAATTTTGGATTTGGAATGGCAATTGGCGGAGTATCGGAAATTCAAAGATATTTCCAAAAAAATTCAGGAGATGCTTGCGAGCAAAAAGGAGAGTTTTTCCCGGGAAAGTTTTTCCGGAATGCAATCGTTCTTTTTTCCGCCGGAAAATATTTCCGCCGAAGATTTGCGGGATACATATTTGGAAGTTGTGAGCAATATTCCGATAGTGGAAGAATTGGAAGAAGAAATGATCGGGGAGGTAATAACATTGGAGGAGAAAATCAACCATTTGCAAAAATTTTTGCGCCAAAAAGTGGAAACTTCTTTTGCTGAGCTGGTGGCCAATGCTCCGGATAAAGTGGAAGTCATTGTTTCTTTTTTGGCGATGTTGGAAATGGTCAAGCAAAGAATTATCCACGTGGAACAAGGAGAATTGTTCAGCGATATTCGGATGAAACATAAAGAGATTTAAGTATTCTTCGCATTCTTATTTTGTCATTTTCGCGGAAGCGGGAATTCAGAATACTTTATGTTGGATTTTAAAAAATTATAAATAAAGCTACAATATCTAACATTTAAAAAATTAAGTTTTAATAAATTAAAATGAATCTAAAATCAATTATTGAAAGTATTTTGTTTGTGAGCGGAGAACCGCTAGCGGTTTCCAAAATTTGTAAAATAACCAAACAGGAAAAAGAGAAAATAGAGAATGTTTTAGTTGAGCTGGTGAAAGAATATTCCGAAGAAAAAAGAGGAATTGGAATTATCCGAAAAGAAGAAAGTGTTCAAATGGTTTCCAATCCGGAAAATTCCGAATTTGTGGAGGGATTGGTCAAAAGCGAATTGCAAGAATCTTTAGGAAAAGCGGCGCTTGAAGTTTTGTCCGTGATTGCTTATCGTGGTCCGATCGCGCGGTTTGGAATCGAGGAAATTCGCGGAGTTAATTCCAGTTTCATTTTGCGCAATCTTTTGATGCGCGGTTTGGTTGAAAGAATAAGCAATCCGAAAGACAGTCGTGGATATTTGTACAAAATCTCTTTTGATTTTATTAAAAAATTGGGAATTGCGGATATTTCTGAACTTCCGGATTTTGAAAAATTATCAAAAGACGAGCGTGCGGATTTGATTGTCGAGAATTTGGAAAAAGAATAAGTACGTAAATTGTATTTTTTAATAATAAATGGATTTAAAAAATAAAGACAACTTGAATAATCCTGAAATTTTTCAGCGTAGCCGATTCAAGGAGAAAAGTTCAGGGCATATTTGGTTTTTAATTATAACCATTCTTTTTTCTTTGACTGTTTTTGTTTTTTTTCGAAGCGATGAAAGAAATATTCCATTTTTTTCCGCCAAACAGGAAAAAACTGTGGCATTTGAAAGAAATAATAATTTGGAGGGAGCTGAAAATTCGAACAAAAACGATAATTATGCAAAAGGAGGAACCGGAAAGGATATTTTTTTTGAAGGCAAAATGCCAAACAGTCAATTTCAGCCGGTGCGGAAAGAAAATTCAGGCGATCTTGTGTTGCCGAATGCCCATGCTTCTTTGATTTTGGATGCCGATAGCGGAACGATATTGCACTACAATAATGGTAAGGAGCGAAGACAAATTGCTTCATTGACAAAATTGATGACAGCGGTTTTGGTAATGGAAAAAATCGCTAATTTGGATGAAGAAGTTGTGATCGGAGAAGAGGTATATATTGAGGGAACTAAAGTTGGATGTCCCAGATCGGGATATTGTATCGGGCAGAGATTACAAGTTGGAGAAAAAATTTCGGTGCGTTCTTTGTTAATGGCAATGTTAATGAATAGCGCCAATGATGCGGCGACCGCACTCGGAAAACATATTTCTGGATCAATCGAGAATTTTTCAAAATTGATGAATGAGCGCGCCAAAGAACTTGGCTTCAATGATTCTCATTTTTGCACGCCTTCGGGGTTGGAAATTGACGGACGCGAGAGTGAATGTTATTCGACTGCTTATGATATTGCGCGTATTGCTGCTCATTCGATGAAATATGATGTTATTTGGGATATTATGCGCCTTTCGCCGCAGACTATTTATTCGATTGATGGAAAACTTGCTCATGATATAATGAATACAGATCAAGTTTTAGACCAAATTCCTAATTGTCTTGGGGGAAAAACCGGGTTTACTCCGTTGGCGGGAAGTTCGCTTTTGATGGGCGCCAGCGACAGCACCGGCAAGCATAAAATTGTGGCAGTGCTTTTGGATGATCCGTACCGTTGGCAAGATATTAAAACTATGATAGATTGGACATTTGATTCGTGCGAGTGGAAATAAATCACGCAATTATTGGTTAACGATTATCATTATGCAATTAGCTCAAATACAAAATATTCCAGAAGTTTTTAATGTTCTCAAAGTTTTGGTGACCGGAGTGCTTTCTTTCGGTTTAGCGCTGGCGATTACTCCGTTTTGGACGAATATTTTGTATAAGCATAAAATCGGAATTAAAATTAAGAAAAATTCTGTTGATGGAAAAGAGCTTACTTTTGTTAATAAGTTGCATGCGCACAAAAACGGAACTCCAACAATGGGCGGGTTGATAATTTGGTTTTCGGTTTTGATTTTGGTTTTGTTTTCTTATTATTTTTTCCCTATTTTGGCAAGATGGACAGATACAAATTTTTTGGCGCGTTTGGATTTTCTTTCCCGCAGTCAAGTTTGGCTCCCGCTTTTTGTTTTGGTGGCGGCGGGAATTTTGGGATTGTTTGACGATATAATGAGTGTGCGTGGATGGGGAAGCAATAAGGGCGGAGGGATGCGATTCGCGATGCGGTTTTGGTGGCTTTTTGCGATTGCCGGAGCGGGAGCATGGTGGTTTTATTCAAAGCTTGGATGGGATGTTTTGCATATTCCGGCGGTGGGAGATTTTTCCATCGGATTTTGGTATATTCCTCTTTTTATTTTCGTGATTTTGTTTTCCGCGATTTCTTCCAATGAAACTGATGGATTGGACGGACTTAATGGAGGAATTGTTTTTATGGCGTTTTCATCTTTCGCGGTGATTTCTTTCGTGCAAAACAAGGTTGATTTGGCATCTTTTTGCGCGGCGGTTTCCGGAGCAACGCTGGCATTTTTGTGGTTCAATATTTCTCCGGCGCGGTTTTTTATGGGGGATACGGGGGCGATTGCATTGGGAACGACTCTGGGAGTAGTGGCGATGCTCACCAACTCGGTAATTGTTTTGTTTGTGATTTGTTTTATTTATATTCTGGAATCGGGCAGTGTGGCAGTACAATTGTTTTCCAAAAAATATTTGCATAGAAAAGTTTTTCTAGCGGCGCCGATTCATCATCATTTTGAAGCCAAAGGCTGGCCGGAGCAAAAAGTGGTGATGCGCGCTTGGATTTTGACAATCATCACCTCCATCATCGGAGTAATTATCGGAATACTTGGAATGGGGTAGGATTTCATTTTGAGTTATTCACAGTTGCGGAGAAATTGAATGGTGATATAATAAAGATGTTATATCACTTTTAAAATAAAAATATATGACAGTAAAAATTAAAAAGAAACAATTAGGGCAATTTTTCACTACAAATTCGGATTATATTTTGAGTGGATTTGAAGAATTTATTAAAGGGAAAAAAGTTTCTGATCCTTTTGCTGGTGCTGGAGATTTATTGAGATGGGCGGAAAATAATAAAGCAAGAAGAGCTATTGGTTTTGATGTGGATAAAAAATATGTTGATGAAAAAAATGTTCTCTTTCAAGATACTTTAATTTCTGCAGGAAAATATGACTTTGTAATAACTAATCCTCCATATCTTAATGTAAATAAAGCTGATAAAAAAACAAAAGAAAAATATTTCAAAAATTCAGGATTGGAAGATCTTTATCATCTCTCATTGAGAGCGATAATGAACAGTAATGAGGGAATAGTCATCGTTCCAATTAATTTTCTTTCAGCTAGAAATTCAAAAAAAATCAGGGAAATATTTTTTTCTAAATTCAGGATAGTCGAAATGAATTATTTCAAACAACAAGTTTTTCCTGATACTACTTATAATGTGATTGCTTTTTATTACAAAAAAAAGGAAAATCAATTCGATGACGAATTTTCCATAAAAACTCATATTTATCCGGAGGGAAAATGTGTAGCCATAGAATTAAATAAAAATCATGATTGGGCAATCGGAGGAAAAATTTTCAAAACTATCAAAAAACAGGAAAATTTTCTCGGAGTTAAAAGATTAACAGAAAAAGATGTCGCTAACAAAAAAGGAAAGATAAAGATTCGAGCTGCTTATAATCACGTAAAACATATGAGAGAGTTTACAATTTCAGAAGATGTTTATAGGAAAATAAAGTCTAATATAATTCTATTAAAAGCTATTGATAGTGGTTCGAAGTCCGGGAGGATAGCCCTGGAAAATATCAGAAATTACGGCGTTGATTGTCTGGTAAGTAAGGAATCTTCCAGGCATATGATTTATTTGATTCTGGATAAAAAAGTAACCATTATTGAACAAGAAAAACTTATTGATTTATTTAATTTAGAAATAAATAAGCTGCGTGAAAATTATCTTTCACTTTTTCTGACAAATTACAGAGATAATGATAGAAAAAGAATAGGTTTTGATTTTGTTTATAAATTTATTAATTATTTATATTTCCATAACTTACATTATGCCAAAGGACAATCTGCATTATTTTGAAATTTCGAAGGATAACCCAGAGCCTCATTTGGATGAGAGTTATTTTGTAATCGATAATCATCCAAAATTGAAAGAACACATTAAGGCGATAAAAGAGATAAAAGAAATCTTGATAACTATCAAAAAATTACAGGAAAATAAAGAAGATATTGTAGTTATTGAAAAATATTTTAAGAAGTTATTTGAAGTTTTTAATTCCACGTACGCCAATTGTTCTGAATTGGGATGTTTTGTTAATGCTTGCGACACAACGCGAGATCTGATTCAAAAGGATTTTAATTCATTTAAAGAAATAACAAAATTATATATTAAAAGCAGAAAGATAAATGATAAAGTTCCGGAAAGCTGGGTTCAGGCAATTTTGGATTCAAATTCTTCCCGAAAAAAAGGAGAGTTGGGAGAGAGAAAATTAGTTAAAATTTTGACAGAAAAGGGATTTATTGAAGTAAAAAGTTGGGAAGAATTACATAGAAAGAAAAAGTGTGTTGCACGATTTTCTCGAGAAGTTTTTTCAAATTCAAGCCTGAAAGATAATTTTGGAATTAAAATTAAAGCAAAGAAACAGGGGAAAATGCTGGATTTGATAATAAAGGATGGAAAGAAAATATTTTTACTCGAGGCGAAGCATTTGAATGTTGGTGGCGGAGAACAAGACAAGCAAGTTTCCGAGTTAATTGAAATTTTGAATCTTAAAGAAGGACGTAATGATTTTTGCTATATATCATTTTTAGATGGAACATATTCTAATAGATTGCTTGGGGAAATACAGAAAAGATCAAAAAAGATGCTAAAACAGAGAAAAGAAATTGAGAAATTTTTAAAAAATAATAAGCGGAATTTTTGGGTAAATACGGCGGGGTTTGTTGAATTTGTAAATGATATCAAAAAATAACGAAATCACTTTCGTCAAGTAAAATCTTTTAATGTAGATTGTTTGTAAAAATATGCCTATACAAATTTCAATTAAGGATCATTTGAAGAAATATTTTGAAGCAGCGGAGAGGGTTCTCAATGATCAATTTGATTTATCCACCGGAGCCTCAGGTGGACATATTGGTGCGATGGGAGAAAATCGAGAGAGGATATTGATAGATTTTTTTAGTAAACATATTCCATCAAGATTTACTATTGAGCAGAGGGGAATAATTTTTGATTCTAAATATAATAAGTCCGATCAAGTTGATATTATTATTTATGAACACAACTATCCAAAACTCGGTGGTCAAAGCCCTACATTGTATTTCGTAGAAGGGGTTGGTGGTTTTCTTGAGATTAAATCTACTCTAGATAAGACTACTCTTGGAGAAAGTTTGAAAAATATTGCATCAGTAAAAAGACTAAATACTTCTCCAACGAATATGATTATAGGAAATATTTCCCAACCCGATTTATTGTTTGGAGGTGTTTTTGCTTTTAAAAATAAGTTGACTGAAAATGCTATACTTAAAATTCTCAATGAATCAAAAATTGAAAAAAAATTATTACCAGATTTCATTTATTCTAACGACGGACTTTTTTTGATTAAATCTGACAAGCCTTCTATAACCGATAAGCTCCTTGAACAAGATTTGATCTTTACTCACTCAGAGCATACTAAATTATTTCATTTTTTAATTCACATATCTCGATACGTGATTGGTATGAATTTGGTGCCAATTGATTTAAAAGAGTATTTTAATCAAAGTTTAGATTAAAAAAATATGCCAAAGTATAAAATTATTGGAAATAAAATCCAACTTATGGACATAAGATCTGACCATTATTCAGATGAGGCACTTTCATTTTTTAGTAAATTAGAGGAGATTGTTGGAAGTCCTCATCCAATAGCATTGACAGCCACGCAAGAATCAATTGAATGGCAAAATAAACGATGGAAAGAATTTTCTGAGGCTGTTGAAAATTGCAGACATAAAATTCAAGCAATTAATTACAGTATTTCACTTATTGAGTCAGAAATAAAAAATCCACCAATACCACAATTTAAATTGCCGATGAATCTTGAGGAAAAAGAATTTTTTGATGATGTTGTTTTGTTTGAATTTGAATCTTTTCTTTTTCAAATACTTTCTTCTATGGATTTTTTTGTTCATTTATTAAAAATGTTTTATCCAATTCTTGATTTGAAAGACGAATATAGAATTGGTTTTAAAGGCAAGAAAGGAGTTTCTGGCAAGGGAACATCTGATGCATTACGAGGCGTGGGAGAGGTCGAATTGCCTGATTATATGGATAAGGAGGTAGGAAGATGGGTTCAAATGGTTTATAATTTGAGAAATAAAGTAACGCATTATTCAAAAGTTCAAAACTTACAAATGTTCCTGCTTGATAAAAATGGGATTAATGTTCCAAAATTTTCTGATAGCGGGGTGGGCTTGGTGGATTATTGCAAATCAACATACGAAAATCTTAAAAATTTTTTAAATACTATTGAAAATAATTTTCTTCTATCCAAAACAGAAAATTTTTATATAATGAAATAATATATTGGAATTTTGGGGATGGGGTAGAATTTCATTTGAATCAAAAACGATTATGCCGAAATTAAAGGATTTGCATAAAATTGAATGGCCGAGAGAAAAACTTCTCCATTATGGCGCTGAAAAATTGACCAAGTCGGAACTTTTGGCGATTTTGCTTCGAACCGGATCAAAGGGAATGAATGTGATTGATTTTGCAAAAAATATTTTGCGGAAATTTCCCAATTTTTCTTTGGCGGATGCTGATGTCAAGCAGTTGCAGGATACATTCGGAGTCGGAACCGCCAAGGCGTGTGAAATTGTAGCGTGTTTTGAATTGGGAAGAAGAATGCTCAAAGGTAAAAAAACGAATTTGATTTTGACTCCCAAAGACGTTTGGGACAATTTGAAAGATATTCGCAATAACAAAAAAGAACATTTTGTTGTTTTTTATTTGGATACGCGCCAGCAAGAAATAAAAAGGGAGATTATTTCCGTGGGAATTCTCAATGCCAGTTTGATTCATCCGCGGGAAGTTTTCGAACCGGCAATTCGGCACAATGCCGCCCAGATTTTGGTAGCGCACAACCATCCTTCCGGCGACCCCACGCCTTCTGACGATGATGTCGTAGTAACTAAAAGGCTTTGTGAGGCGGGAAAAATTCTCGGAATAGAAGTAGTTGACCATGTTGTGGTTTCTGAGAATTCTTTTGTGAGTTTGAAATGCGAGAGTTTGCTTTAATTTTATATGTACATTATAATGTACATATAAAAATAATCATTAAAGCAAACTAAAATGAAAAATCAAAAAGTTTTGACGCTCACCGAGGCGCGGAAAAATATTTTTTCTTTGGCAGATTCGGCGCAAAAAAACAATGTTCATTATACCCTGACCGACCGCGGAAAACCGAAGGCGGTTTTGCTTTCGATTGAAAAATTCGATTCATTTTTTCAAAAAAACAACGCTGGATTTTCCATGGTTCGCGACGGAGGAGCGGCTTATCCCCAGCAAGTTCAAGTGCGAACATTGATTGTGAGGGATGAGTCAAAAGTGATATATATGCCGGAGAGTAATTGGGACGCGGCGAAGAAAGGAGAAGAACTTATTCGCGCGCAATTGTATGTGAATTTGATTGAAAAATATCAATATCCTTTGCATTTGGTGGAATTCGGACGTTATGTGAAAGTGGGGCACGCGAAAAGCAAGCGGTATATCGAAGCGGATATAATTATCAACGATGAAGCGGGAAACGCACGGATGATTCTTGAGGTGGGAAATTTTGAAGAGTTTGAAGAGAATCGGGATCGGATCGTGGCGGATCTTTTTGATTTGGCGCGCGCTGTTACTTGCGTCAAAAAACCCAATTTTTTGGTCTATTTTTCCCGTAGTTGCAAAGGCGGGCAAGTGAAAGACAAAATTGCCGTTATCGATTACACAAAATTCAATACTTTCCAATCATGGAAAAAAGCCAAACGCCCCAGTACAGAAGAAATACCGAAATACAATTTGTGAGTTGTGGATAAGTTTCTATTGTAAGTGATGTCAAAGATGATATTATAAAGATATAATATCATCTTCCAAGTTTGGCGAAGGTTTAAAAGTGGAAAAATATTTGAAAGAGTTAAGATATTAAAATAAAATTCAGTTATTAAGGAATTCTTAATAACTGTTTTGGGTGGAAAGTGCTTAAGGAATTAAAGTATTAAAATAAAAAAATGGAGGAAAAATCAAATAATAAAATAATTTTATACAAAACGGAAGACGGAAAAACGGAAATAGAGGTGAATCTTGAAGGTGAAACTGTTTGGCTTAATCAGAAACAAATGGCCGAGCTTTTTGATAAGGATGTTAGAACCTGAATGAACATATTCAGAATGTATACACAGAGGGAGAGCTGGAATCCAATCCAACTATCCGGAAATTCCGGATAGTTCAAAAAGAAGGCAACAGAGCTGTTTCTAGGGATATAGACTTTTACAATCTCGATGTTATTATCTCAGTTGGTTATCGGGTAAAATCCTTACGTGGCACGCAATTCCGCATCTGGGCGACGCAAAAACTTAGGGAATATATGGTGAAGGGTTTTGTGATGGACGATGAAAGATTGGGTGGCGTATTTGCATGAAATGCTCAAAGTCAACAAATTGGAAGTGCTTTCTGGCAAGGGAAAAATTTCGCATGACAAGATGGAAAAAATTGTGAAAGAAGAATTGAAAAGATTTATTGATCAGAAGAGTTTGAAATAATCCATCGTCGGATATCAATATAAGATTTCTACTTTTGTAGATTTTTGCGGATGCAATGAAATGTGATAATGGTGTATAATATTTGCATAAAGTAAATAAGCGGAAGGTAAAAATATTTTGTTTGGAAAATATGGCAGGGGCAGGGGGGTATATTTTTCAAACGGAATTCGGAAATAAAAATGAAAAAAATCAGCGTTAGTATTCTTGTTTTCTTGATGGTATTTTCTCCGGTAGGGTTTAATTTATCGCATTATCATTATTCGGCGAGTATTACCGCAAGTTCGGAGGAAGGCGAGTGGCTGGATTATGAAAACTATTATGTAATCGACGAAGATGTTGTTTGGAGCGGAGAGGTGGATCTTTCCATCGAGCTTCCGGTAGTTGTAGTCGGAGGTGCCACACTCACAATTGAGAAAGGAACGAGAATAATTCTTGGAGAAAGCCTTGCTGTTTATTATGGAAGAATTGTCGCGGAGGGAACAGAACAGGAAAGAATCACTTTCACTTCTCCGCCGGTTGATCCTTCTTTTTTTGATGATGAATGTTTTGCGCCGAGCCGAGGAATGATAGAATTTAACGACAGATCTTTTTTGGCAGGCGCGGATTCTTCGATACTTCATTATGTCGATTTTGTGGAATTGGGAACATATTACAACTGGAATGATTTTCCTGATGAGTGTTTTTCCTCTTCGCCAATAATAATGACCGAAAATTGGGGAAATATTTTTTCTTCCAATATTGCCAAGGCGCAAAGTTTTCCGGTTTCTGATGACGGAGAAGTGAAAAATTCTGCGCTCAAATTTGTTTCCGGGAGGCTGGATATTAAAAACTCCACATTTAAAAACAATCTTTATGCGGACATCGAAACGTATATTGAATCATATCCCAATGAAGAAAAAAGTTTCCTGCAAGTTTCCGACAGTAATTTTTTTGGAAATGGTCAAAATACTGCGCTTATTTCCACCGCATTGAATTATTCGGAATATTCCGAGATTTTGGGCAGGGACAAAAATCTGGTTCGCTTGGAAAACAACTGGTACGGCAGTCCAGACGGTCCAGCTTTGGCGCCGGATTTTTCTTCCGGCGGGGAAAAATTGATCGGGGATTTTACTTTGATTGATTGGAGCGCGGAAAAATTTATTTGTAAGACTTGCACTTCCAATGTACTTTTCCTTCCCGGAATAAAATCCAGCCGGCTGTACAAAGAAGGGATGCTGGGAAGCGAAGATAAGCTTTGGATTCCCAATTATTTTGGCGATGATATGGAGGAATTGCGAATGGATGAAGATGGAAAAAGCATTGAAGATGTGTACACAAGGGATATTTTGGATGAAGTGGCGATTCCGGTGATTGGCGGAAACATTTACAAAACATTTTTGGAAAAATTAGACGGCTTGAAATCTGAAAATATCATCAATGATTTTCGGTCTTTTGCCTATGATTGGAGGCAGAGTGTCGAAGATATTGCCCAAAGCGGAACGTTGTATCCGGAAGAGGAAATGAAATCGGCGCTTGAGCAAATTGAGGAATTGGCGGAATCGTCAAAAAACGAAAAAGTGACAATCGTCGCCCATTCCAATGGCGGACTTTTGGCGAAATCTTTGATGATGGAATTGGAAAAAAGTGGCGCGACGGACAAAATTGACAAAATAATTTTTGTCGCAACTCCGCAAATAGGAACCCCGGTGGCGCTTTTGGCGATGTTGTATGGTTATGACGAGCCGGCGCTTGCGGGTACTTTGATTTCCCAGGAAGATGCTCGAACGTTGGCGGAAAATATGCCGGGAGCCTATGGGCTTTTGCCATCGGAAGAATATTTTGATCGAATTGAAAATCCCTTTGTTTCTTTTTCTTCGGAAAATACCCGCTACAAAAGCTTCAAAGATGCCTATGGCGATGACATTGATGATTTTGACGAATGGAAAGATTTTTTGACCGGCGATGGCGACGGTCGCCAAGAGCCGGAAAACAGTGAAGTGGATTGGGAAAATACTTTGCGGGAAAATCTTTTGGATGAAGCGACGGAAATGCACAAGCGTTTGGATTCGTGGATTCCTCCGGAAAATGTCGAAGCGATTCAAATCGCCGGCTGGGGATTGGACACCATAAGCGGGGTTAAATATTCAGAGCGGGAAAAATATGATTGTTTTCCGACAGGAGGAAAAGTTCCTTCTTGTGTGAAAAGCGGGGAATACGCACCGACGTACCAGCCGCAATTTACGGTTGACGGAGACAAGACAGTTGTCGCACCTAGCGCCTTGATGATTCCTGAAAATGATAATGTAAAAAGGTATTGGGTGGATTTGTTTGAATATAATAAGGGAATTACGATTGATAGAGGACATAAGAATATTTTAGAAGTTGATAATTTACAGGAATTTATCTCAAATATTATTGCAAATAAATCCGGTGATTTGCCGAAATATATCAAAGATTCTCGCCCGGATGATTACGAAAATGCCTCTTCGCGATTGCGAATGTCATTGCATTCCCCGTTGGACATTCATTTGTATGATGAAAAGGGAAATCACACCGGACCGAAAAAAATTCAAGTTGGCGGACAAGAATACGAAGTTTTCGAGGAAGGAATTTCCAATAGCTATTATTACCAATTCGGGGAACGCAAATATGTTGGATTTGGATCCGGAGAAAATGTTCGAGTTGAGCTGGAAGGATATGGAGCGGGGACATATACTTTGAAAGTGGAAGAAGCACAACCGATTTCCGGCGGGGAGGAAACGGTTTCCGCGATTGTTTTTGCCAATTTGCCGACTACGGAAGAAACAACGGCGGTTTTGGAAATTTCCGAGCAAGGATTGATGGAAATGCCGGTTTTGCAGGTGGATATTGATGGCGATGGACAGCAGGATTATCAGGCGGAGCCGATTGTTGAAGTGGGAGTGATGCCGGATAGCAATCCTCCGCAAACTTTTGCCAGCGCGCAAGGAGAGCAGGGTCTTGCCGGTTGGTTTGTTGGAAATGTTGCTGTTTCGTTTTCGGCTGAAGACGGAGAAAACGAAATTGAAAAAACCCAATATTCTCTGGATGGCGGAGCAAGTTGGGAAGTGTATGAAAATCCGATTGAAATTTCCGGCGAAGGGATTTTCAATGTCCGATATTTTTCAACTGACACGGCGGGAAATGAAGAGGACGTAAAAGAAATAGAAGTGAAAATGGACAAAACTGCTCCGGAGGGAAAAATATTTTTTAATCCTGATTCCAAGAAACTGGAAGTTTTCGGAATAGACAATCTGTCCGGAGATGTTTCAGTCAGGATGAAAGAGCGGATTCAGAAGCCTCCATTGAGGGACAGGGCAAAAGATATCTTGAACCGCTTTTTGCAAGCAAATCGCGAAAAAGAAAAAAACAGCACTTTGATCGCGGTCTTGATTGATAAAGCCGGACACAGTACGATTATTGACATCAAAGAAAAAAATCGCGGAAATAGCAATATCGTTTACAGTGAGATTGATTCGATTTCGTATGACGGAGTCAAAACCGATGTCTCAAATTCTTTGTTCCAATGCCATTGGAATTTTGATTGGAAGAAAAACAAATTTCAAATTCTCAATGCGCATTTGACAAACGGAAGTGATTTTGTCCGGTCGTTCTATTTTTCCAACAGAAATGAAACACGGATATGGGAAAACGGAAAGAAAACGCAAAAAATTCCAGGACTGACTGTTCCATATCTGCAGACGGAAAAAGGATCAATCAAGATATTTTATTAAAAAATAATTTGTTAATAATTAAAACAAAAAAATGAAAAAAACTTATTGGTGGAGGTTCGTGGTTGTGTTTATCGGTGCGGTAGTGTTTTTATGGGGATATTTTTCTGTAAATGAAGATAAATTTGATTTATGCAATTATAATGAGTATTGTATATTTTCATACAATGCATATGTCGATCCATTGATGTTTTTATCACTATTTACATTAGCTATCTCATTTTTTCTTTTCTTCATCTCTGATAAAATTTTTATAAAATGGTTGAAATTTGCGGCATCTTGGATGGGAATTACCGCGCTTTTCGTTTTACTGGCGCCGGTTTATACGGGAGGCTGGATGAGCTTCGGACCCACCAAAGAATCAGTTTCAATTTGGATGGGTTCACTCTTTGTTATCCTGAGCCTGATTAAAATTACCTGGGATTGGAAGAAAGATAAAAATGGGAGAAATTAACAATAATAAAATGATAGAAAGGATCTAGTGATATATTTAATATAGCTTATTAAAATCTAACATAATCCGACGACCGTAAGTTAATGTAAGTTTTTTTGATTTTAATAATCCCACATTTTATGACGGTCGTAAGTTGATGTGGTTTTATGAAGAATATGTATAAATTCGGACCGGTACAGAAGAAAATAATGATAACGCTCTTGGGGGGTGTTGCACTGGGCTTGTCTTCATCGTCAAGGCAATATTTCAGGACGTTTCGCCTTTTACGGAAAGATTGGAAAAAAGTTGATCAATCTAGTTTTGAGCGTTCCATTAAACGACTCTCGGGGGAAAAATTAGTAGAAGAAAAAAGACTTCCAAATGGATCTTTTAAATTGATTTTGACTGCGAAAGGGAAAGAGCAGGCAAGAAAATTGGATTTGTTGGGCGGTTCGATAAATTTTAAAAAACCTAAAAAATGGGATAAAAAATGGCGGATTGTGATTTTTGATATTCCGGAAAAAGATCGGATATTTCGAGATATTTTGAGAGAACACTTAAAAGAATTAAAATTTTTCAAATTGCAGCACAGCGTTTTTGTTTCGCCTTATCCTTTTGAAAAGGCGATTTTGGAGTTGGTGCGACTGTATTTCGCAGAGCAATATGTTAGGGTGATTATTGCGGTGGATATTGATAATCAGGAAAAAATTAAGAAACATTTTTTTGGAAAAAATTAAGAAATAAAATCAAATACATTTCATAAAAAATTGAGATTACGCATAATTTTGTGGTCATAAATGAATGTGTGAAAATCGACATAATTCCACGGTCGTGGAATTATGTCGAAATTTACTTTTGTATAGGGTGCTTGTGAATGAGGGTCTTTAACTAATGGGTGATTGCCTTGCGGGGGAATTTGGAAGTGATATAATAAAGATGTTGTATCATTAAAATAGATGAGATTGTAAATGAATAGGTGAAAAATAGATTATCAGTTGAAATATTTATGCTTGATAACGAAAACAAGAAACCTTTGGCGGATCGGATGCGTCCTGAGAAGCTTTCCGATTTTGTCGGGCAAGAAGGTATTATCGGTGAGGGAAAAATATTACGTAAAATAATCGAAAGCGATCAAATTCCTTCGATGATCTTTTGGGGTCCGCCCGGAAGCGGAAAAACTACATTGGCGCGCATCATCGCCAAGATGACCAACGCTAAGTTTTTCCATCTCAGTGCGGTTTCCAGCGGAGTCAAAGAAATCAGAAAAATTATCGAAGAAGCGAAAAATAATCCGGCAAAAAAGACTATTTTATTTTTAGATGAAATCCACCGTTTCAACAAAGCGCAACAAGACAGGCTTTTGCCGTATGTTGAAGATGGAACATTGATTTTAATCGGAGCAACAACAGAAAATCCAAGTTTTGAAGTCAATTACGCTCTTCTTTCCAGAAGCCGAGTTTTTGTTTTAGAATCATTGGACGAGAAGGATATTAAAGTGTTGATTGAAAGAGCTTTGAAAGACAGCGAAAAAGGACTGGGAAAATTTGAAATTAAAATAGCAAAAAAAGACATCAAACTTCTCGCCGGGCTTTCCAATGGCGACGCGCGGGTGGCACTGGGAGTTTTGGAATTTGCGGTTAGCGCGGTAAAAAACAATAAAAAAGAAATTGTTATCGGCGAAAAAGATATCAAAGAGGCGTTGCAAAAAAGCAATCTGCTCTATGACCGGGCGGGAGAGCAACACTATAATATTATTTCGGCGCTACACAAAAGCATGCGTGGAGGAGATGCGAATGCGGCGCTGTATTGGCTGGCGCGGATGCTTTCCGGAGGAGAAGATCCATTGTATATTGCTCGCAGACTGATTCGTTTTGCTTCCGAGGATATCGGCATTGCTAACTCATTTGCCTTGGAACAGGCAGTGAGTGCGTACCAAGCTTGCCATTATATCGGGATGCCGGAATGCGGAGTGAATTTGGCGCAAGCGGTGGTGTATATGGCAAAATCAAAAAAAAGCAATCAATTGTATATTGCTTATGAAAACGCCAAAAAAGACGCCGAAAATTTTCCTGCCGAACCAGTTCCGATTCATTTGCGCAATGCTCCAACAAAATTTATGAAAAATTTGGGATACGGAAAGGATTACAAATATACTCCGGATTTTGAAAATCCCGAGGATGCCGAGCAGCAATATTTTCCGGACAAATTGAAAAAAAGAAAATATTTGTGACGGCACATTGATTATTATTTGATATGATTTTGAAAAAAGATTTTTATAATAAGTCGGCTTTAATGGTGGCGCGTGAGTTGCTTGGTTGTTTTTTGGTGCGGAATATTGATGATAAAATTTTAAAAAGCAAAATTGTGGAAACAGAAGCATATGAGGGACCGGATGATTTGGCAAGCCATGCCAGTCGCGGTCGGACGCCAAGAAACGAAGTGATGTTTGGCGAACCGGGAATTTGTTATGTATATTTTACTTACGGAATGCATCATATGCTTAATATTGTGACCGGAAAAAAAGATTATCCGGCGGCGGTGCTGATTCGCGCGGTCGAGCCGTTTTTTGCAATTGAAAACAAAACTTCGGCGAGGCAAAGAAAAACCAATGGTCCGGCGAAGTTGACCAAATTTTTGCAAATTGACAGGAGTTTTAATAAAGCACCTGTTTATGTGAAAAAATATGGGCTTTGGATTGAAAACGGAGAAAAAATAAAAAAGAGTGAGATAATTTGCGCCAAGCGAATCGGGATTGATTATGCCGGAAAGTACAAAGACAAATCTTGGCGGTTTTATATTAAAGATAATAATTTCGTTTCAAGAAAAGGATAATTTTTTCGCTGGATGTTTTTTGGCGGTAAAATATGATATAATTTGTTTAGTTTGGTGAAAATAATAAAAAGAAAATATAAACAATATGAATTTGAGAAAAGTACAGGACGCTGATTTAAATGAAAAAAAAGTTTTGGTGCGGGTGGATTTTAATGTGTCTTTGGATGAAAGTGGGAATGTGAAAGAAGAATTCAAAATTGCGGCTGCCAAAGAAACCGTGGAATATATTTTGTCCCAAGGAGGAAAAGTTGCTTTGGTTTCTCATTTCGGCAGACCTGGCGGGCAGGCGAAAGAAGAATTCTCTCTAGAACAACTCGTCAATGATGCTGAAAGGATACTCGGAGTGAAAATAAAATTTGTCAGTGATTGTCTGGATGAAAATATCGCTAGAGAATTGGAAGATTTGCAAGATGATGAAATTTTACTTTTGGAGAATGTGCGGTTTTATGCGGAAGAAGAATCCAATAATTCGGAATTTTCCAAAAAGATGGCAACCCCGTTTGATGTTTTTGTTAGTGAAGCTTTTTCCGTATGTCATCGCGATCAATCTTCTGTTTCGGGAGTAGCGAAAGTTTTACCAAGTTTTGCCGGGTTGTGGTTACAAAAGGAAGTGAAAAATTTGGAAAAATTGAGAAATAATCCGGAGTATCCTGCCGTAGCAATTATTGGAGGAGCAAAAATCGAAACCAAGTTGCCGCTCATTCGGAAATTTGAAGAAAATTATGATCATATTTTGGTGGGCGGGAAAATTGCCAACGAGGCAATTGACCAAAAAATTGAATTTGGCGAAAAAGTGATTTTGCCGGTTGATTTTGCTCAAGACCGCTTTGATATCGGAAGCGAAACGATTGAAAATTTTGAAAAAATAATATCCGGGGCCAGGACGATTGTGTGGAACGGGCCGATGGGAAAATTTGAAGAAAAACCATATAACACCGGAACCAAGAAAATTTTGCAAGCTATAATTGAAAGTGAAGCTTTTTCAGTGATGGGCGGAGGAGAATCGGTGCAGATTTTGGAAGAAAACGGAGCGATGGACAAAATCTCTTTTGTTTCCACTGGAGGCGGAGCGATGTTGGATTTTTTGAGCAGCCAGTCAATGCCAGGGTTAGATGTATTAAATGATTAAAAATTTATAAATAAAAAAAACATAGTATAAAAAATATGATAAAAATAAAAAAAGTAGTTGCGCGGGAAATTTTGGATTCGAGGGGAAATCCGACAGTGGAAGTTGAATTGGAATTGGAAAATGGAATAAAGTCGGTGGCGGCAGTGCCAAGTGGAGCGTCGACCGGATCACACGAGGCATTGGAACTTCGCGATGGCGACAAGAAAAGATATGGAGGAAAAGGAGTTCTCAAAGCGGTGGAAAATGTGAACAATGAAATTGCCAAAGCGGCGGTTGGAATGGAAGTTGGCGAGCAGGAAAAAATCGATCGTAAAATAATTGAATTGGATGGGACGGAAAATAAATCTCGTCTTGGAGCTAATGCAATCTTGGGAGTTTCTTTGGCAGTTTGTCGGGCAGCGGCGATGGACAAAAAAAAAGAGTTGTATGAATATATTTCCGATACCTTTAACTTTTCCAAAGAAAAAAAGATGCCTTTTCCAATGTTTAATATCCTCAATGGAGGTCAGCATAGTGATTCCGGTCTTTGTGTTCAGGAATTCAAACTGGTTCCTGATGGAATTGAAAAATACTGCGAACAGCTTCGAGCAGGGAGTGAGATTTTTTACGCTCTTAAAAAAAGTTTGACGGAAAAAAAATACAGCACCGGAGTGGGGGATGAAGGAGGGTTTGCTCCTCGTTTGAAAAGCAATTCACAGGCGTTGGAAATAATAAACACAGCGATTAAAACGGCAGGATACGAACCGGGAAAGCAAGCGAACATCGGTTTGGATGTGGCGGCTAATTCTTTTTTTGATGAAAAAAGCGGAAAATATTTATTACAGCCGGAAGGAAAAACTCTCGGTAAAGAGGAACTTTTGGATTTGTATAAAGATTGGATTGAAAAATATAATATTATTTCCATCGAGGATGGACTGGGTGAGGAAGATTGGAAAGGTTGGGCGATGATGAATGAGAAGTTGGGAAAGAAAATAATGCTGATCGGAGATGATTTACTGGTGACTAATGTGAAAAGATTGCAGACGGCGATTACCGAAAAAGCTTGCAATAGTGTTCTTATTAAAGTAAACCAAATCGGAACGCTCACGGAAACTATTGAGTGCATCAAGCTTGCTAAAGCTAATGGAATGAAAACGGTTATTTCTCATCGGAGCGGAGAAACGACAGATGATTTTATTGCCGATTTGGCAGTGGGAGCGGATGCAGACTACATAAAAACCGGTTCACTTTCAAGAGGTGAAAGAATTTGCAAATATAACCGGTTGCTGAAAATTAGCGAAGACCTAAAAATTTAAAACAAAAAAATGAGTCAAAACGCTATTAATTACATTCAGGCTAATAAGGATAAGTTTTCAAAAGAAGTTTTGAAAAAAGAGTTGCAAAAGGCGGGATATACAGAAGATGATATCGCGCAAAGTTTGGTAGCGGTTTACGGAGGCGATATTACCGGGGATAAAACACGGGGAGCGAGAAATGACTTTTGGAATTTCAAAAATAAAAGAGAATATACCGCTTCCGGAGAAAAAAACAAAGACTTTTTTTTCGGACTCATTTCTCCTTTTGTTTTAGGATTCATTCCCTTGGTGAATTTCATCGCTTTTCCTTTGGAGATATTTGCAATAATTTATCTTTTTAATAGACGCAGGTATATTTCCTATGGAATTATGTCTAGTTTTGCACTTGGTCTGGTTTTTGTCGTGATAATTGTTGTATTAATTATTTTCGGACGCTATTTTCAATAAATAATAATTTTTATCTTTTAAAACAAAAAAATGGAGAATTCAAACGGGGAAAAGGAGATTTATGAAAAAATATTAACTAAATTGGATGAAATTGGCAGTGTGGTTGAGAAACAAGATCAAAGGATCTCTCTTCTGGAATCGCGACTTAATGCCGGAAGTAATTTTGTCGATGTTGCCCAGGAAAAAGAGAGTGCTTCTTTTGCGCCGACCCCGCCTTCTCCGACTGAAGAAGTGTCGCAACCTATTAAGCAAGTATCAGCGGAATCAAGTGATGAGCGAATAACTCTCCAGGAAGAGTCCGCTTCCAAAGAGGAAAGTGATTTAGAGGGAAATATTGGAGGAAAATGGTTTGCTAGAATCGGCATCACTGCTTTGGTTTTGGGGGTTTCTTTTCTCCTTAAATATGCTTTTGATAATAATTGGATTGGAGAAACAGGGAGAGTTTTAATGGGAATTATGATCGGAATGTCTTTGCTGGTCGCGGGAGAAAAATATATTCGAAAATATTTTTCTTACGGTCAAATAATAACCGGGGGCGGAATTGCGATTTTATACCTTTCTGTTTTTGCAGCCTTTGATTTTTATAGCTTGCTTGGTCCGATTGCATCCTTTTTCGGAATGATTTTGGTTACTGCCGTGGGCATTGTTCTTAGTCTCAGATACAATGCTATTTCCCTGATGACTGTTGCTATTTTGGGCGGTTTTTCTACTCCGCTCTTGATTTCAACGGGTCAGAATAATCAATTCTCATTGTTTTTTTATATTTTTATTTTGGATGTGGCGATTTTGGTGATTTCATTTTTTCGAAAATGGAGAGCGCTTAATTTTATCGGTTTTGCCGGAACCGGAATTCTTTTCTTTGTTTGGGGTGCGAGTTTTTACACGCAAGCTCAATTGGGAAGTACGATGTTTTTCCTGACTTTGTTTTTTTTCATCTACACAATATCCTCATTGATTTACAATATCGTACGGCAGGAAAAATCGGAGGCAGTTGAACAGATTTTATTACTTCTATCGGGAACAACTTATTTTATCGCCAGTTATAGTCTGATGAATGGACAGCATCATTCATTTATGGGATTTTTTGCTTTGATTTTGGGAATATATTACTTCTCGTGGGCTTATTTGGTGAAATATTTAACTCCGGAAGATGATAAACTATATGGATTTCTGGCTTTTCTCACGATAGGTTTTGCTACATTGGTAATTCCTATCCAGTTTCAGGGAGTGGCAATAACCAGCGGATGGTTGATTGAGGCTATTTTATTATTCCTGATTGCAGTCAAAAATAAGGAGCAGGTGATTATTAAATCTTTCGGCTTGTTGATTTTCGGACTGGCAATTTTCAGAATTTTTATGATAGATGTGTTTTATTCTTCACATTCTGTTTTGGCAAATAAATTTTTCTTTACCGCTCTTTTTGCAATCGTGATTTCTTACGCGGCAGCATTTTTGTTTTCTGTAATCTCAAGTGATGAGGAAAAGGAAAAACCTGAAAGTTTCTTGGCAGCGAAGCAGATTGCAATCCTGATGTTTATTGTGGCTAATTTTTTGACTATTTTCACCGGCAGTCGCGAGATAAATAATTATTATCAGAATAAAATAGATCAAGTGCGGGAAGAATCTCGGGTTGCCATTGAAAATGATCGTGTTCAGGGCAATGCGTTAAATTCTGCCAGCACTGTCGCTATCGCAAAATATGATCACACTAAGATCAAGGGTCTGCAAAGCAGGAATAGTGTAATTTTGTCGATTTTCTGGCTTTTGTATGGAATAATTTTAGTAGCAGTCGGTATGACGCGAGGACGCAAGGGAGTAAGAGTAGGCGGATTAATTTTGTTATTCCTGGCTATTTTAAAACTTTTCTTTGTAGATTTGTGGAGTTTGGGGACTTTGTATCGAATAATCTCTTCAATGACGCTCGGTGTAATTCTCTTGGGAATTTCATTTGCTTACAACCGATACAAGGATAAGATAAAAGAAATAATTTAACGTAGCGCAGGATTCACTCGTCTGGTGGTTTGAAAGGCGCACGGGTTTTGCAACAACAAATAATAATTATGAAAAAAATATTAATCACAGGAATGTTTCTCTCTATTTTTCCATTAGTAGCACACGGAGCGTTTAATATTTCCGAATGGACATATTACAAGGACGTGGAATTTAGCGATACAGAAAATGGCTTGATTAAAGTGGGATTTGATGACGAAATATTTTCTCAGTCTAATGAAAATTTTAGCGATATTCGGATTATGGAAAATGCAAACAGGGAAGTTCCATTCAAGCTTTTTTCGGGAAATTCCGGAATAACTGATGAAACTTATTCTGTTAAAATGATTGATAATTCATATGTTGCCGATCAATATTCTTCAGTTATTTTGGATCTGGGTGTTGATGGAAAACTAACTAACGGTCTGATTTTAACTACAGATTCTCAAAATTATCAAAGAAGCGTGATTGTCTATGGAAGCAGTGATATGAAAAATTGGAATGTTATCAAAGACAATGCCTATATTTATGATTATACGGATGTGAAAGGCAACTTTAAGGCTTCCAATAACACAATTCAATTTTCGGAAGAAGTAAGTTTTCGTTATTTGAAGGTGGAAATTGCCGGTCAAGGAGAGAGTCCGGTTAGGGCGACTTCCGCTCGGGCAAAGCATTCCGTCAAACAAAAAATGCAAGAATTAAAAAGGAAAGTAAGCTTTAGCGTTCAAGACAATAGTCAGCGAAAATCAACAGAAATTATTGCCGATTTGGGAGTGTCCGGTATTCCGGTTAACCGTTTGGACTTGAGAGCGGAAGGTTCTAATTTTAACCGCGGAGTTATAATTTATTCCGGAAATAATTTGGATAATTTAAAAAAGGTTGCGCAAGACTATATATTTAATTATGAGACTGCAAAATTTTCCGGAGAAAATTCAGAATTGAATTTCCCGGAAATTACTGATCGATATATAAAGTTGGAGGTTTTGAATAAAGATAATGAATCTTTGAATTTTATAAGTATTACCGCTTATTCGGTTTATCGGGAGGTAATTTTTCAAGCCAGTGGAAGTGAGAAATATCGGATATATTATGGAAACAAGGAAGCTGAATATCCGCAATATGATATTGAAAAATATTTTCAATATCTGGATGTTGAAAATGCGAAATTAATTGGATTGTCGGCGCAAAAAGAAAATCAAAGTTTTATTCCAAAGGAAGTTCCAAAAAAACCAATTTCGGAAAGGATTCCATATTTACTGTCATCAATTCTGATTTTATCTTCATTAGCACTCCTGTTTATTGTTTATAGATTTTTGAGAAAGTAATGAAAATAAGCTAAATCGTTTGACAAAATGGGGAGGGATTGATAATGTGTGGCAAGGTTAGCATAGTGATAGCTCATGATCGTTCATTCAAAATCGAAAGGAGGTGATAAAAAATGTTGCTTATCCCGAAAGACGAGCACTATCGCAAAGTGCTTGGCAACCTTGAGTCAAAGGTTGCTATGAACCTCAAGTGCGGTGCTTGTGCATCCTGCACTGGCGGAGGCGGAGGTCAGGCATGCAAATGCACTGGCGTTGGTAGAGTAATCAAGAAACCGTAAGAAACCGAGGGGGATGCGATCGATTCGTATTCCCCTCAACTTATATAAAGGGAGGATTGAAATGAAGGATGCGCTGAGGTTTTCTAATTTCGTGCACTTTTTCGAAAGAGGTGGCATTACGGCAATTTTTCATGCCTTATCGCGGGAAGTTATCTTCGTGAATAACGCTGATCTTACAAACATCCGTAATCGTTTATCTCACGTATCTTTTTCGGATATCAACGATGAAACGATGGACTACTTGATTCAGAAGAAGCTTGTGGTGTCCAGCGATGCTGATGAAAAAGAAGATCTGGAAGTACTTCAGAAATCAATCCTTCAGCATCCGTGTATCGACACACTGTATTTACTTTTGACGAATAGCTGTAATTTCGCTTGTACCTATTGTTTTTTCGAAGGATCTTACAGTGGTCCGAAAGAAAAGATAATGAACATGACGAAAAAGATGGCTATCTCCGCAGTGAGGCAGTTCGCAGGTTTTTTCAAAAAGGCCTGTGGGTATAGCGACTTTTATCCGTATGAATCGAGCGTCGTTTTTTACGGAGGAGAGCCTCTTATTAACGTCGACATATTTTTTGCCACTGTTGAGGAAGTGGAAACTCTCAAGGAGTCAGGCGTGTTGCCAAAAAACCTGGCGATGAATATCAATACCAATGGATCCTTGATAACTCGAGAAATTGCCACTTTCTGCGCAAAGCATAATATCGAGGTGGATGTTTCTCTGGATGGATATCGGTCTGTGCATGACGCTTGTCGCGTGTGGCGAGGCGGGAATAATAGAGGAACTTTTGATGATGTTATGCGAGGAGTAGCAATTCTCAAGGAGGTCGGGGCAAAAACGTGCATTTCTTGCACGGTTAGTGAAAAAAATGTCGAAGAACTTCCGGCCATTTTCAATTGGTTTCTGGATGGTGCGGGAGTGTGTAATGTTGGGTTTAATCCCTTGCTCAATAGTCACCAGTACAAAATCAACGATCCAAGTTATTCCAGTAAGGTAGCACAGGCGATGATTGAGTGCTTTAAGATCGCGCGAGAAAGAGGAATCTATGAAGCGCGAATGATGCGCAAAGTGAGGGCGTTCGTTGATGGAACAATCTACGACCGTGACTGTTGCGGATGCGGAAAGCAGGTCGTGATTCTCCCGAATGGGAGGATTGGTGTGTGTCATGCATATAGTGGCACAGGGGAGTTCTTCGTCAATCCGGACTCCGATTTTGATCCATTCGAGCATCCGTTCTGGAAAGAGTGGAGTAGACGATCTCCTCTCAACATGCCTAAGTGTTACGACTGCAAAGCGTTGACGATTTGCGGAGGCGGTTGTCCTCACAATGCTGATCTGAATAATGGTAGTATCTGGGAGATCGATGAGGGATTCTGCGTTCACGCAAAGGATACATTAACCTGGTTGATCTGGGATCTGTACGACCAGGCAAAGTGAGTTTCAAGGGGGGGGTGATCAAATTCATTTGATTACTCCTCATTTTTTTTGTATACTTACATCATGATTAAATTAAATTTCGATTACAATATTAAAAAAGATGCATGGAGCTGGGTGCTTATTGCGAAAGACAAGAATATGTGGGGCTTGAGCTGGCGTGATCAGATTGCCCAAATCCCCGATGAGCTTTTGGAAAAAATTGAAAAAGTTAGTTTTTTTCGTGCTCAAAAAATAGTCGAGGATTACATTGAAAAAGATTCAAAAAAAGAATATAAAAATAAAGTTATGAAGGCTGAGATGCAAGCCTTGGAAAAATCATGGCGGGTAGTCGAAAAAAAATATTTTAAAATACTTTCGGTTATCACGGAGCAACCTGTTTTTACCGAAAAATTTAGTTGCTATTTTACTACTGGACTGGTGTGTCCGTATAATGAAAAAGAAAATTGGTTCATGGTTTCAATGTGGCATAGCACCCCTTTTTCAATTACGACGATTTGTCATGAATTAATGCATTTACAATTTCTAACGTATTACAAGAATTACTTAAAAAAGAATGGGCTGAAGAATAATCAAATTGAGAATCTAAAAGAGGCACTAACTTTTTTATTGAACGAGCCGGAATTCGAGGATATTATTTTGTCTCAAGATGATGGTTATCCCGAACATCAAGAATTGCGAAAAAAGCTGAGAAATATTTGGTCAAAAAATAGAAACTTTCAAAATTTAATTGATGAAGCAATCGGCATTATTAAGCAGTGATATTTATAGGGTCGCTTTGATTTATGGTAAAGAGTTTTAAATTTCGGCATTTCTTCTAAGGGCGGGCAGGCAAAAAACTAATTATAGCCACCCTTAAACATCCCAATTATTTGATAACTGGGATGTTTTTTGTTTAACAATGAGCATATAGATATTTTGTGGTATAATTACTTTATGATGAATTTTTTGAAAAAAATAATTGGCGGGAAAAAGGCTCCGACAGTTTTGATTATTTTGGATGGGTGGGGGATTGCTCCGCCTTCCGAGGGTAATGCTATTTATTTGGCGAAAACTCCTTTTTTGGATGAAATTTTTAAAAAATATCCTTTTACGACATTGGAAGCGACAGGAAAAAATGTCGGACTGGATGATAATCAAATGAGTGGATCTGAGGCCGGACATATGAACATCGGCGCCGGCAGAGTTGTGGCGCAAGATTCTCATTTTATTAGTGAAAGTATTAAAAATAAATCTTTTTTTGAAAATCCTATTCTAATAGGCGCGGTGCGACATACAAAAATAAACAAAGGAAATTTTCACATTATGGGACTAATGAGTGATGTTGACAGTCCGCACAGCAATCCAGAGCATTTTCGTGCGTTGTTGCAATTGGCAAAAAGAAATGGAATAGAAGAAGTATATTGCCATTTGTTTACTGATGGTAGGGATTCATATCCCAAAAGCGCATTGGATCAATTGAAAAATTTTCAAGAGATCATCCGTCAGGAAGGAATTGGAAAAATAGCGACAATCTCTGGAAGATTTTATGCAATGGATCGGGCAAAGAATTGGAAGCGTCTGGCGCTTGCCTATGACGCAATTGTTTTTTCACTTGGTCAAAAAGCGAACAGTCCGGAAGAAGCGATTAGAAATGCGTATAAAAATAATTTGACGGATGAATATATTTTACCGACAGTTATTTTTGAAAATGAAAAACCAATAATTAAATTAAAGAAAAATGACAGTATTATTTTCTATAATTTACGTTCTGATCGGGCACGTCAATTTTCCAAGCTCTTTGTCGCAGTGAACAGAGATCGGGCGTTGGCTGATGATATGCCGATTATTGATCATTTGGAAAATTTGTATTTTGTCGCAATGACAGATTTTGGACCGGATTTGGATATTCATACGGCTTTTCCAGGAAGAACGCTTGAGGCGACTCTTCCGATGGTACTAAATGGAAAAAAACAAATGTATATTGCTGAGAGTGAAAAATATGCCCACATTACATATTTTTTCAATGGCGGCTATCCGGATCCCGTGGATGGCGAGGATTGGTTTATGGTTCCATCGCCGATTATTGATTCATATGTTGATTGTCCGCAAATGTCAGCAAAAAAAATTGCCGATAAGGTAGTGGTGGCTATAAAAAATAAGGCGTATGATTTTATCGCAATTAATTTTGCCAATGCGGATATGGTGGCGCATACGGGAGACATCAAAGCGACAATCAAAGCGGCAGAGTTTGTTGACAGGCAATTGGAAAATATCGTAGTTGAAATTTTGAAAGTGGACGGGAATATTGTGATAACAGCAGATCATGGAAACGCCGAAGTTATGGTTGACAAAATTGACAAAGAAAAAAGAAAACATACTTTTCATACAAAAAACGTCGTTCCTTTTGTGATTGTTGGTGAAAAATTTAAAAATAAAAAATTGAAAAAAGGCGGAGTGCTTGGAAATATCGCGCCGACAATTCTGGATATTATGCAAGTAAAAAAGCCCAAGGAAATGAATTTGAATTCGTTGATTGAGAATTAGATATCAAGTTGATAAATTCCATCCGGTATCGAGATGTATGCTTTTGTATCAGCATTGTTGACAGTAAAATTCTCCGTTAATTTTATTTTTTCCGAGTAATATTGTTTGGCGATCTCTCCTTTTTTTGTAAATTTTATCAAGCGCCCGTTTTCTTTATCAACAGAATAAATAAAATTATTCATTTGAGAGGTAAATATCAGATTGTTTTTTATCGGGGTTTTTGATTGTTCCAGATTAAACCCTGTCTTTTTCCCTTGAAAGAAGCTTAGGATTTTTTCTTCGGAAGATATGTATATATTTCCATCAATAGTCATATTATCAGATAATTGAATATCGAATGTCTCTTTGAGGCGGGATTCTTTTTCGCTAAACCCTCCTTCGGCTCGTGGATAAATATATACTTGGTCATTGGCGCTGTCGAGTAAATACAGATAAGTAAGATATGTTTCCATATCTGCGATTTGCGCACCTTCCGGAGCGGTAAAATTTGTTTGCTGGAATTTTCTTGAAATCGTATTAAAGCTGATTACTTTTTTTTGTTCGGTTAAAATTAAAATTAGATGCAAGTCCGGCATAAAAGTTGCTATTTCTGCTTTTGAGCCAAATTCCGGAAGATTAAAAGAAGCGGATTCTTGATTGTTTTCTGGTGTAAATTCAATTATTTTATCATCAAAAACGAAAAATAATCGGCCGTCCGATTCGACCGTTAATAGGTGGGATTTTTCTGAAAAAAATATTTTTTTTGTCAAATCAATTGGTTGGATGTTTTTTTCTTCACTTAATGCGAAAGATAATACGTTTGTTTCAATTTCTCGCGGAGTATCAGGAAGAGTCTGCGGGTTATTTCGGAAAAAGAGCGGTAGAATTATTATTATAAGGAGTATGAGTAGCGAATAAATCCTTTGCGAATAGGTCATTTTTCGGATAATTAATTTTATTTTTCCAAAATTTGGAATAGTAATTCTGACGTTTGATTTTATTTTTCGGAAAAGAGAGAAAAAAGTTTTTATTTTTACTGCGGATGTGTTTTTTTCCGGAAAATAATTTTGATGGGAGATGGGATTGGATTCCTTTTTTTCTTTCCATTGTGAGATTGTTCGCAAGATTATTTTTTTTAAAATTTGTGAATATTTTTCGTAGTTGAAAACCATTTTTTTTGTTGTTTGCAACGCCAATCTTCTGAAATCGTTTTTTAACCAATAGGAAAAATCAAGAAATTTTTCTCGTAAAAATTCTTTGAGTGGTTCAATTATTTCTTTTTTTACGGGAATTTCTATCGGATCTTCTTTTAGGTATATATGTTTGGTTTTCTCATCGGTATATTCAATTTTATTCTCATGGTTGTTTTCTTTTTCGACAGACTTACTTGTATCGTTTATTTTTCCGGAGGCGTTTTTTTTATTGTTTTTTTCTTCAAATATCTTACTGCTAAAAACATTTAGTTCTTTTTCATTTTCCTCGGCGACCATTTTTTGAGCAAAAGAAACGGATTCTTTTGCTTCTATGATTTTTCTGCGGATGTCTATTATTATAGTGCCGGCGATGTCAAGTTCGTTAATAAGCGCAGTTTTAATGAACTGAATGAATTTTTCTTGTGAAAATTGCAAAGCTCCTCTTTTGAGTTCATTTAAGGAAAAAATTTGGAAAATGTCGTCTGTTGTTATAATGATTTTATCTTTATCTTCAAGTCGTCCGCTAGAAACGTTTACAAAAGTTTTCATTGGATTGAGATAATCTGGTCCGGTACTATCTTTTTCTGCAAGTCCTTGACTTATCTCGGTTAAATTCCCGTTTCTCATTAGAAGTACTTTTCCGTTTCCTGAAACGCTAAAATGTAAATTGTTTTCTTCTATTGCGCATAGGGCACTATCAAGTTTTCCTAACCAGTTAACGTTTCCATGTTTGGCGATTTCAGCTAATGCTAAATTTATCTTGTTTAGCGCTGCTTCAAAACTTTCTATCGGACCTCTCTTGGTGTTGATGAAATATTCTTTCTTTGCTACTGAAGCGAGAAAGTTAACAATGTAAGCAGAATCTTCATTCTCATCCTTAATTTCAAAAAACCCCAAAAGTCTCCCTAGTGATTTATGGGTAATGTTTTCCGGGGCGTAGTCGAGCATTTCAATATAGGGTTTTAGTTCGTGATCGCTCACGACTAAGATATTGGAGACAATTTTTTCCATTTTTCGAATTTTCTTTTTTTTAGATTTTATTTTTTCCATAATGGTTTTTTATATTATAACAAAAAAACGCATTGTAAGAAAGGGGTTTACTTTTTGTATCATTGATATTATACTTGTTTTAGCTTAATATCAAGTTTAGTTTAATTTATTTTATATTGAGCTAATTTAGCGCAAGTAGGCTATGTGATGAGTATAATTTATAAAAAAATATGTCAGAAATATTGGAGAATTTGTTTGGTTCTAAGGCTAAAACGAGAATAATTAGATTTTTTTTACTTAATCCCGGGGAAGTTTTTTCGGTGGATGATATTACAAAAAGGAATCTTTTGAAAAGTAGTGAGGTTAGGCGTGAAATTAATAATCTCGTGAAAATAAAATTTTTAACCGAAAGGAATAAAAAAGGTAAAAAAAATTATTTTGCAAATATAAGTTTTCCATTTTATCCCGAATTGAAAAGCTTGATTTCTAAGGCTAATGTGTTTCCTCAATGTAAAAGCTTGAAAAAAATAGGCAGTGTTGGAAATGTAAAGATGGTTCTTATTAGCGGAGTTTTTTTGAATTATCCAAAAAGTAAGGCGGATATGATTTTGGCGGCGGATGATGTAAGCAAGAGTAAGTTGAAAAAGCTAATGGGAAGCTTAGAGGCGGAAATCGGAAAGGAGATTCGTTACGTTTTGGTTAGCAGTGAGGAATTAAAATATCGATTGGATATGCTGGATCGATTCTTACTCGATTTTCTTGAAGGTCCGCATGATGAGGTAATAAATAAGTTGCCAAAGTTGAAGCGTTTTGTTGAAAGGATTAAAAAATGAAAACAATTTGAGGGAATATTTTTTTTCCAAATTAAAGACATTTTTTTATGGGGATTTTTTCAAGAATCCGATCGTTTTTTTTCTTTTGGCTATAATTTTATTTTTGAATGCGGTAAGTTTCATTATCCTTTCAATTTTTATAAAAAAAACATCTTCTCTCGTAATTTTGCATTATAATGTGTATTTTGGCGTTGATTTGATTGGGGATTGGTGGCAAATATATATAATGCCAGTGATGGGAGTGTTTTTCGCGTTAATTAATATTTTTTTGGCGAAGTATTTTTATCAACAAGAAGAAAGAATTGGCGCTTATTGTCTGATGCTAGCATCTCTTTTTGTTGAAGTAGGAATTATTATTGCCAGTATTTCAATGATATTGATTAACTATTAAAATAATATATATAAATATGTTTGTTTTTCCAAATCCAAAAACTGAAATTCCAAACGAAAGAAGGGTGCAAAGAATATTGGAAGTAATTCCCGGAATTTTGACGTGGGCGACATTATTGGGTATGTTTTTGTTTTCTTTTTTGCTACCGGTCTGGGTGGCGGTTTTTGTAATTATTTTTGATATTTATTGGATTTATCGTACAATATACATATCGACATATTCCGTTGTCGCTTACCGAAAACTAAAAGAAGGGCAGGCAATAGATTGGTGGGAGCGATGTCAAAATATATCAAATCCGGATGCATATATAAAAATAATAAACGATAAAATAACCGTTCTAAAATACAGCTTGAAGGAAATCGGATGGATAGGAAAGGAAAAATTCGGACAAAGATTGAAAGTTAAGAAAGAGATAAGTCGATACGTCGGACACCTGAAAGAAGTTAGCGTCTTGCGAGAAAACAGGATTGAAATATGGGATTGGAGAAAAATAATACATGTGGTTTTGCTTCCAACAGCAGGAGAGCCAAGAGAAATTATTGAACCGGCTATCAAGGCGATTGCCGATACTAATTTTCCTAATCAGCAGATAATCATTCTTCTTGCTACTGAGGAAAGAGAGGATGAAAAACATCGATTGGAAAAAGTAGAGTATTTAAAAAATAAATTTGCAGGAGTTTTTCGTGATTTTTTAGTAACGACGCATGAAGTCAGGGATGACGAGATGAAATGCAAAGCTTCTAATGCAACTTATGCCGCAAAAAAATTAGTAAAATATCTGGATGAAAAAAATATAGATCATAAACAAGTTATTTTTTCCAATTTTGATTGTGATAGTGTTTGTCATAAGCAATATTTTGCCGCGCTTACTTATGCGTACATTACCGATCCGAAAAGATTACAACGATCATATCAGCCCTTGCCAATGTATCATAATAATTTGTGGGATACGAACGCTTTTGTGCGAGTGATTGTTACTAGTTCTTCTTTTTGGCATATGTATCAGAGTACGCGTAATGAAATGGTGACTTTTTCTTCTCATAGTGAACCTTTTGATACTTTGGTAAAAGTGGGTTTTTGGCCGGTAAATATGATTAGCGAAGACTCGATAATTTATTGGAAATGTTTTGCATATTTTAATGGGGATTACCAGGTATCCCCGATTTATCTTCCGATTTCGCTAGATGCTGTTTTGGCGGAAACATATTGGAAAACGATAAAAAATCAATATAAACAAAAAAGACGTTGGGCATATGGAATTGAAAATTTCCCAGTAATTATGCGTTCTATTTGGCCGAATAAAAAAATTCGATTGGGTAAGAAAATTAAAACTGCATTTGAAATATTAGAAGGGCATCATTCATGGGCGACTGCGCCTTTTATTCTGGCTATATTAGGATGGATGCCTCTCATTTTTGGAGGAACAAGTTTTAATGAAAAAGTTTTGGCACATAATTTGCCTTTTATTACGCGCTATTTGATGAATTTGGCAATGATGGGTCTTATAATATCAATGTCATTGAGTTTTGTTTTGATGCCGCCTCGCCCGAAAAAATACTCAAAGAGAAGATACATCAATATGATACTTCAATGGATATTAGTTCCAATCATAGCTCCTACTTTGGGAGCAATGCCTGCAATTGAATCGCAAACAAGGCTACTGATTAAAAAATATTTCGGTGAATTTTGGGTGACGGAAAAAATAAAAAAATAGATTTGATGTCTTATGGAATATGAATTATTTTTATTTTCGTTTTTGCGTACATTCTTGATTTCATCCGGATTGATATTGCTTTTTGTTTTTTTAACAGAGAAATTTTCTCTATTCCTTGGAAAGAAGCAAGCGCATCATACTCATACGGGGAGGATTTCGCGATTAGGAGGGGTGGCTATTATTATTTCTTTTGTTCTCGGAATTATTTTTGATTCAAATTTGGTTATTACTCTTCCAATGAAGGGAGTGATAATATCATCTATTGTTATTTTGATTTTTGGAGTTTTGGATGATTTCTTGGGTCTTAGTTGGAAGAAGCAACTTTTTTTTCAGATATGCGCTTCAATATTGATTTTTATTTTTGATGTGCATATTGAATATATCACCAACCCTTTTGGCGGTATCATTGAAATCGGTAGTGGAGATTTTTCGATTGCGAGTTTATTGCTCGGAATAATTTGGATGGTTGTAATTATGAATTCAATGAACTGGTTTGATGGAGTTGATGGTGTAAGTGGAGGAATAACACTTTTAGGGTCGATTGCGATAATTTTTGTGAGTCTTAAACCGGAAGTTAATCAGCCGCCGATGGCGATAATGGCATCTGTCTTGGCGGGATCAATCATGGGATTTTTGATTTTTAATTTCAGTCCGTCAAAAATAATAGCAGGGACAAGCGGGTCTATTTTTATGGGATTTATTCTTGCAGTAATGGCTATTTTTTCCGGAGCAAAAATTGCCACCACTCTGTTGGTAATGTCGCTTCCTTTGGCGGATTTCGGATGGGTGATTTGGAAAAGAATCAGGTTGGGAAAATCAATATTTTCTTCCGACAGACGCCATTTGCATCATCGCTTTCTTGAATTAGGTTGGTCGCAAAAGAAAATAGCGCTTTTCTTTTATGTAGTTACTGGGATTGTTGTGATTATTTCTTTTAATATTCGCTCATTTGGCAAAATCGTAGTTATTTTTTCGGTTTTTTTGCTTACTTTGATTATGATGCTTTTTTTTGATGCAGGAATATTGAAGAATAGAAATGAAATTATCAAAAAATAAAATAAAATTTATCAAATTTATTTTTTTCGGAATTATTTTTGTTGCGGGGTGTGTTCTTTTGGAAAATAAATTTTCTGAAAATTCGCGTCGACGAGAAGTAATTATGGGTGGCGAGGTGTTTATGGTGGAAGTAGTGCGTTCGAAAAATGAAAAAGAAAAAGGGCTTTCCGGAAGAGAGGAATTATGTTTAAATTGCGGAATGCTTTTTGAATTTTCCAAACCCGGAAAATACGGATTTTGGATGAAGGATATGAATTTTCCACTTGATTTTGTTTGGATTTTGGATAATAGGATTGTATATGTGAATAAAAATATCGCTAAAAATTTTTCTGAAGTTATTTTTCCTCCAAATAACATTGATAGTGTTTTAGAAATTCCGGCAGGATTATTGGATAAATACAAAATAAAAGTGGGTGATGAGATCTCAATGATCTATGAATAAAAACACAAAAACCCCGCTGTTGCGGGGTTTTTGTGTTTTTATTAAAGGAACATTTTGAATTTATTTCATTTCAGTTTGGATCAAGATAATGAAGTCAGTTTGGATCAAGATAATGAAGGTACCAAAGCTGAGTATTTTTGCAGATTTTTCAATTGATTATCGTTGAGTTTTTTGGATTGCTCGATTGCTTGCTTGATGAGATCTTTGGAGAATTCGGCCGATGATCCAACGAATACCCTTCCTTTATAATCGACATTTTTTCTTAAATAATCCTCGATATAAATTTTGTGTTCCGTTGTGAGCTGAGAATCAGGATTTTTTTCCAGATAATTAGCCAAAGCTCTTCTTGCTAAATGAGTGAGTCCTTCTCCTTTTTGCGCGGTTTGGATGAATGATCCATCAGTTTCCTTGCTTGTTTCGCTCGGGGATGTTTTTTCTTGTTTCGCTGCTTCGTTTTCTTCGCCACTATCTTTTACTGGTTCAGTTTTTGTTTCATCAATTACGACAGTATCTTCTTCAATGACGTCATTGTCGTTTTCGTTGTCGATATTCTCCAATTCTTCGTCAAAAGATAATTGATCTTCTTCCGGGGCGATCGATTCGTTGTCGATTTGCGATCTTTTTGCATAAGAATAAATTCCTCCGGCGATTATTATTACAATCGCAATACTAATGATGATGCGCAAATTTTCTTGTAGCCATGATTTTAATTCGGATTGTTTTTCTGAAAATTCATCTTCTTGGTTTTGATTTTCTTCCATATTGTTCACCTTCCTCTCTAGAGTATCTCTTTTAAGTAGAGATGTTTAATTGTTAAGGTTCAGCTTTCGTTGAAGCTGGCCCGAATTTTGCGGGTGTAACTTTTCGACCAACTTTGTCTTTTAATTTTAACTTTACATAGCCAGATAGTCAACACTGGACAAATACATATTTTTGTGCCATTTTAAAATATGCGTGGATTTTATTTTTTTTAAAATTGGTCATCATAATTTTTAATAAAAAATTATTTTTTATTAAAGTAAGATAAAAAATGTTATTGAAAAATATTTTACAAAAAATTTACAAAAAACACTTGCATAAAAATATATATGTTCTATAATTATGATAGATAAAAATATAAATTATTTTATAAAAAAATATTTTTAATACGGCGCAAAAATAAAAATTAAAATTTGAGAGATTAAGATAAAAATAAAAATTAAAATTAAAAGTTTCAATGGCAAAAATGCCGGAAGAAATTTTTTAAAGAAAAGGAGGTGGAACAACATGGCAGCAAAAAAGAAAGCAGCAAAAAAGAAAGTAGCAAAAAAGGCAACAAAAAAGAAGGCAGTTAAAAAAGTAGCGAAAAAGAAGGCTACAAAAAAAGTAGCGAAAAAGAAGGCTACAAAAAAAAGAAAGAAATAACTTTTAAAAAAGTCATTTAGTTCTTCAAGCAAAAACCCGCTAAAATAGCGGGTTTTTGCGTGAAGATAGAATATTGATTTTACATATTCGCCACAATCCGCAGAGGTCCTTGTGGAATTTTATTTCCGCTTTCGGGAAATATTTCGGAATTATTTTTTTCAGTAAGGGTTTTTGTTCCGGACTGAATTCTAGGATAATCGATAGCTTACAATTTGCAGCCGGAAATTTTTTTAATTGCTTGAATAATTTTTCATAATGCGCAAGTCCAGCGTGTGCGCTAACAAGCGCCGATTTCGGTTCAAAGTTTTTCACGTCAGGAGAAGTGGAATTATATATTTCTTTTGAGAGGTAGGGGAGGTTCGCCAGAATTATCATTCTGGAATTTCCAATTTCCAATTTCCAATTTCCAATAAGCGGAGCAAGGAGATTGCCGCGGAGGAATTTTATTTTTTTTTCGACTCCGTGTGCTGTTGCGTTTTGTTTTGCAATTTTTAATGCTTCACTGGAAATATCGGTTGCATAGAATTTTACATCGTTCATTGCTCTTTGCTTATTGTTTTTTGCAATTGAGATTATGATGCATCCGCTTCCAGTGCCCACATCGATAATTATTGATTTTTGACTTTTATTTTTTATTTCTTGAATCGCGAGTTCAACAAGTTGTTCTGTTTCCGGACGGGGAATGAGCGTGTTTTTGTTTATTTTAAAATCTAGTCCGAAAAATTCTTTGTGTCCAATAATATATGCCAATGGCTCATTATTCAATCTTTGTTTTGCATAGTTTTCAATTCTCAATTCTTGATCTCGTGTTAGTGCATACTTTGGGTGCGCTAAAACAAATTCCCGCGGTTTTTCCAGAGTATGCGCAATCAAAAGCTCAAGATCCAAAGAATCAATTTTTTGAAAATATTTTTTTTGTGAATCAGAGATTGTTTTTATTTCCATAGTTATTTTTGAAAATTCATAATTCAATAGTAATGTAATTTTTTTCTGCAGACCTTTTTGTCTAGTTGGTATCTTATTGTTTTAATGTTAGGATATATTTATAGCCCGACTATGATTATGTTAAAATCATATCATAATTTGGAATTCAAACCAATAAAATGTATTTTTTTATTCATTATTATGCGAAATGAAAATATAACTTTAGATGAGGGTGATGGCGGATATAAATCAGGGGAGTTGATTTCCGAAATTCGGAAGATCCTTGATTTTTCCAGTAAGAATAAAAAATGGAATAATTGTGAAGATGACGCAGCGGTTTTTAAATTGAAAGGTAATAAAAAATTAGTTTTTACAACAGATGCGTATATTGTTGATCCGATATTTTTTCCGGGTGGAGATATTGGTAAAATTGCAATGAGCGGAACGATCAATGATTTATCGGTAATGGGTGCCAATCCAATTGGAATTTCACTCAGTATCGTGGTTGAAGAAGGTTTTCCAAAAAGTGATTTGCAAAAAATAGTCCAATCAATCGCAGAGGTTTCCAAAAAATCGGGCGTACCGGTAGTAACGGGCGACACAAAAGTGAGCGAAAAAGGAAAAATTGACAAAATTGAGATTACCACTGCCGGAGTTGGATTGGCGGATAATATAATTTCCAACAATGGAATTAAAAATGGAGACTATATTATTTCTTCCGGTGATTTGGGAGAGCATACAGTAGCACTTTTAGCAAAAAGATTCAACTATAAAACTAAAATAAAAAGTGATAGCAAGCCTTTTAATAAGGAGATTGAAAAAGTCGGAAAATATTTGAATGCTTGTAAAGATCCAACGCGCGGAGGGTTGGCGGCGAATTTGGTTGAGATGGCGGAAAAATCAGGAGTGAAAGTTGTTTTGGAAGAAAAAAGCTTGCCGTATAAGAAGGAGGTTATGGCGATAACAAATCTCTTAGGATTGGACGTTTTTTCTTTGGCGAGTGAAGGAAGATTTATTGCCAGCGTTTCTCCAAAAAATATTAAAAAAGTTTTGAAGATTTTGCAAAGATTTAATTTGGAGGCAAAGGTTATCGGGAGGGTGGAAAAGGGAAAAACGGGAACTAAAAAGGGGAATGAAAGGGGTGTATATTTAAAAACTAATTTAGGAAGTTTGCGTCCGATTGAAATGCCAAAAGGAAAATTAATCCCGCGAATTTGTTGATTTATCTTTTTGTATGACTTTCTGTTTTTGAAAAATTGTTCAGTTGTATTTTTTATTTGCCAAAACGCTTATTAAGGGTTAAAATTACAATAGAAAAAACAAAAAATAAAAATGTACGATATTATTATTAAAAACGGAGTTATCATCGATGGAACGGGAGATCCGATGAAAAAGGCGGATATCGGAATAAAAGAAGGTTTTATACAAAAGATAGGAAACCTTCAGAATGAAAAAGCTGACAAAACTATTGATGCGAGGGGACAGTACGTTGTTCCCGGTTTTGTCGATGTCAATAATCATTCTGATACTTATTGGAGAATTTTTATCAATCCTCAATTAGAAAGCTTGATTTATCAAGGAATTACGACTATTATTGGCGGAAATTGCGGATCTTCGTTGGCGCCTTTGGTTGATCGAGAGATTATTCGTTCTATTCAAAAATGGGTAAATGTCGATAAGATAAATTTCAATTGGCTCGGTATGGAAGATTTTTTTAAAGAAGTTGAGACGCTGAAATTATCGGTAAACTTTTCTACTTTAGTGGGGCATGGAACTTTGCGTCGTGGAGTTATTCAGGATCAGGTTCGGGAGATGACAGAGGAAGAATTTGATAAAATGAAAAAAATGCTCAAATCAGCGATGAAAGAAGGTGCTTTGGGATTTTCTACTGGTTTGGTATATACGCATGCTAAGCAAGCAAAGATGGAAGAAATAGTGGAATTGGCAAAAATTGTAAAAAAATATGACGGAGTATATGCCACGCATATCCGAGGGGAAGGAAAAGATCTTATTGAATCAATCGAAGAAGCTATTGAAGTTTCTCAGAAAACCGGAGTGAAAATGCAAATATCCCACTTAAAGGTAATGGGGGAGGAAAATTGGCATTTAATGGCGGAAGCGATCAATTTAGTGGAAACTGCCAGAGGAAATGGAATTGATGTTAATTTTGATGTATATCCATATACCGCTACCGGTTCGGTATTATATATTTTTCTTCCTGATTGGGTTTCTGAGGGAGGAAGAAAGATGATGCTTTATCGTTTGAAAGATCCCACGACAAGAAGACAGGTGATTGCGGAAATGCGAAGTAATAAATTTGATTTTTCCAAAATAACAATCTCCATTTCTCCTCTTAATAAGACACTTACGAGAAAAAAAATCACCGATATTGCTATTTCACAGGGAAAATCCGTTGAAGAAACCATCGTTGATATTTTGATTGCCAGCGAGGGTCAGGTAGTAACTATAACAGAGGCACTTAGTGAAAAAAATATTGTCAAAGCTATCCAACATCCTTTTTCTATCATTTCTTCTAATGGTAGTGGATATTCCGTTGATTATAAAAAAACTGGCGAATTGGTTCATCCGAGAAACTTCGGATCATTTCCTCGCGTGTTTTTCAAGTATGTGCGCGGGGAAAGAATATTAAGTTGGGAAGAAGCAGTACATAAAATGAGCGGTAAGCCGGCAGCAAAATTCGGATTGAAAAAAAGAGGAACGCTGGAAGTGGAAAACTTTGCTGATGTAGTTGTTTTTGATCCGGAAAAAATCGAGGATTTAGCGACTACTGAGAACCCGTATCGTTATTGTGTTGGAATTACAAATGTAATTGTTAATGGAAAAATTGTTATGGATCAGGGGCGTCTTACAGGTGTGCGAGCAGGAGAAGTAATCCGATCAAAAAATATCAAAAAATACTTTGACTTTTTCTAACGTCTTTGGCACAATGAACTGAGGGAAAATTAGTAGGAATAAACGATTATTATGGATGTTTCATATTTTAAAGGAAAAAAAATAACCGTCCTGGGATTAGGGCTTTTGGGCGGAGGTTTGGGTGTGGTTAAATTTCTTGCAAAACACGGTGCTCACGTTATCGTTACGGACATGAAATCAAAAGAGCAGCTAGCTCCTTCTCTGGCTAAATTGGAAGGAATAAAAAATATCAAATATATACTTGGTCATCATCGGCAAGAGGATTTTTTGAAGGTTGATATGGTGATTATAAATCCGGCTGTGAGTTGGACGAATAAATATATAAAATTGGCAATGGAAAAAAAGATTCCGGTAGAAATGGATTCTAGTTTATTTTTTCAATTGTGCAAGAATCCGATTATTGGGATTACTGGAACGAAAGGAAAAACCACCATCTCTACGATGGTTTTTGATTTGTTAAAATTGGTGGGAAAAAATCCAATTAAGGTTGGAATCGGAAATGCTTCAGTTTTGGATAAATTGGAAGAATTAAAAAAGAATAGCGTGGTAGTTTTTGAACTTTCCAGTTGGCGGCTCAGTGCTTTGGGAAGAATTGGAAAAAGTCCACAAATTGCAGTATTAAAAAACATCCTTCCTGATCACTTAAATTATTATAAGTCGATGCAGGAATACGTTGATGATAAAAAGAATATTTTTGCCAATCAGAAATCGAAAGATTGGCTGATTGTTAATGATGATGATGAAAAAGTGCAAGAAATAATTCAAGATGCGAAAGCGAGAATTTTTTCTTTTTCGGAAAAACCGATTAGAAAAAATTATTCCGTTTTTTTGGATGGTGATAATATGTATTTGAACGATGGAATCGATATTAAAAAGTTGGCAGTATTGGATGATATAAAAATTATCGGAAGACATAGTATTGTTAATGTGATGGCGGCTATCGGAGCTGTTTATGCTTTTGGAATTAAGGTGCCTCAAATAAAGGAGGCAATTTTGAAATTAAAAGGAATTCCTCATCGTTTGGAGTTTGTTAGAGAGCTTCGTGGTGTCAGGTACTATAATGATACGGCGGCAACCATCCCTCAAGCGGCAATTTCCGCTATCAATTCTTTTGAAGGAAGAGAAGTGATATTGATTGCGGGTGGGGCGGATAAAAATTTGGATTTTTCCGAACTTGCGAAAGAAATAGTAGAGTACTCAAAAGGAATAATATTCTTAGCAGGAGATGCGACAGATAAATTGATTTTAGAAATAAGAAAAAATCTTCCCGAAGAAGATAGAAATAATAAATTTATTATAGTTGATTCTATGGATAAGGCAGTTGAATTTGCTTCTCGTAGCGCCCAGAAAGATGATATCGTTTTACTTTCTCCGGGGGCGGCAAGTTTTGGTTTGTTCGCAAATGAATTTGAGCGGGGAGACAGATTTCGAAAGGCGGTTAATGATTTAAAAGACAGATAAATTATTATGCGATATGATTTGGCGATTATCGGGGCCGGTCCGGCAGGTCTTTCCGCGTCGGTGTATGCGTCTCGTTATGGAATAAAGAACATTATTATTGGAGGTATTTCCGGTGGTCTGGTTACGGAAACTCATGAAATTGGTAATTGGCTGGGGACACAAAAAATCAGCGGTTTTGAGTTTGCACAAAAAGCTATTGAGCACGTAAAATCTTTACAGGCGGAAATAAAAACCGCCGAAGTGGATGAGATAGAGAAAAATGGGGATAATTTTGTTTTGTTTTTGAAAAGTGGAGAAAAATTGGAAGCCAGAGCCGTTCTTTTAGCAATGGGGACAAAGCATCGACATTTGAGAGTTGCGGGAGAAAAAGAATTTTCCGGTAAAGGAGTTTCTTATTGCGCCACGTGCGACGGTTTTTTTTATCGTGGAAAGAAAGTAGCGGTTGTTGGAGGATCTGATAGTGCCGCAAGTGCGGCTTTACATCTGGCGTCAATCGCGGAAAAAGTTTTCTTGATTTATCGAAAAGACAAATTGCGCGCGGAAGATTTTTGGGTTCAATCCGTGTTGAAAAATGAAAAAATAGAAGTTTTATATAATACGAATATTAAAGAAATAAAAGGAAATGAAAAAGTGAAAGAAATTATTTTAGACAATTTTTTTAAAGACAGTGATGTTTTGAAAATAGACGGAGTTTTTGTGGAAATCGGGTTGGAACCGAATGTAAATTTGGTGGAAAATTTGAATATCGATTTGGATGAAGATGGGCATATTAAAATAGAATCGGATGGCAGGACAACTGAAAAAGGAATTTGGGCAGCTGGGGATATTACAACCGGATCGGATAAATTCAAGCAAATTGTCACCGCCGCCGCCGAAGGAGCCATCGCTGCGTCAAGCATTTCAAAATATTTGAAAAAATAATCATAATAGGATTTAATATATTTTTTCTTTCATAAAAGACAGGACTTGAAATTCTGTCTTTTTTTTATTTCAAAATATTGAAAAAATGATGTAGAATGGGGATATGAAAAAGATTGGAATTGACGCGCGTTTTTTTGGGTCTATCGGCAAGGGACTTGGAAGATACACGCAAAAATTGATTGAGAACTTGGAAAAAACGGATGCTCAAAATGAGTATTATATTTTTTTACGCAAAGAAAATTTCAACGAATACCAACCGAGAAATGAAAAATTTCACAAGATTTTGGCGGACTATCGCTGGTACACTTTTTCTGAGCAGATTAATATGTCTCGTTTACTGAAAAAATATAATTTGGATTTGGTCCATTTTCCGCATTTCAATGTTCCGCTTTTGTATCGAAAAAAGTTTGTAATAACCATTCATGATTTGATTTTAGTGCATTTCCCGACGATTCTTGGAACAACACTCAGTCCTTTTTTTTACTGGTTGAAATTCTTGGCTTACAAAATTGTAATCAAATCGGCGATTGAGCGGGCGAAAAGAATAATCACTGTTTCCGAGTTCACGAAAAATGACATTGAAAATCATTATCCGCAAGCGCGAGGGAAAATCCGTGTTACTTATGAAGCTTGTGAAGACTTCTGTTTTTTGGCAAGTGAGAACAAGGAAAGAATTTTGGAAAAATATGGTATAATAAAACCATATTTGATGTATGTTGGTAATGCTTATCCGCATAAAAATTTGGATGGATTAGTTTCGGCATTTGCTTATTTGAGACAAGAAAATCCAGAAATTAATTTGGTTTTAGTGGGAAAAGATGATTATTTTTATCGAAAGATAAAGGAACAGGTGAAGCAGAAAAAAATTTCTGGCGTAGTATTTCCGGGATTTATTCCGGATTGTGAGTTGGATGCAGTGTATTATTCATCTAACGCGTATGTTTTCCCTTCTTTGTATGAGGGATTTGGGCTTCCTCCGCTTGAAGCGATGGCAAAGGGTGTCCCGGTAGTATCATCGGATCATAAATGTATGAAAGAAATTCTTGGAGATAGTGCGTTGTTTTTTGACGGTAGAAATCGATTTGATATGGAAGAGAAAATGCGGACTATCTATATGGATTCAAAGTTGAGAATTGATTTGGTTAAAAAAGGATACGAGCAGATAAAAAAATACAGCTGGAAAAAAATGGCAGAAAAAACTTTGAAAATATATGAAAAAGTATAAATAGTTTGTTGCAGTTTTTAGGCTTATAGAGATTTTGTATTTTTGCAGGAGTTAATGAAAAATAAAAAAAATAACATAATTCCTCAAATGTTTGATATTCGTCCGTCCTTACGTGGCGGCGGTTTGAATTGGAAAAAAATTTATAAAGTGCGAAAAAATTGGAGATATACTTCAAAAAATAATGAAAGTTTTTATTTCGGAAAGAAAATCCATATCTCAGGTGTTGATGAGAAAACGTGGCAATTTGAAACAGGCAGAAAAGATGCGGGAACAAAAATAAAAAAAAGTTTGCGTAGCGTGCTGGGAGAAAAAAAATTAGCCATTAAAAAGGTTCCGGTCGCGGTTTGTTTAAGCAAAGAAAATTGCATCCAAACTGTGAAAGAAGATGTCATCAGAACAAAAGTGGAAATTTGCAAGAATGAAAAAATAAATGAGAGCATAAGGACAAGGGAAGAATTGAATGCAAAAAAAAACAAACACAAAAATATAGAAATAAAAACGAAAAGCAGGAGTTTTTTTCATCGTGCGGATGCTGCCGAGTGTAAATTTTCTTTGCGAGATTTATTTTTGCCGGCGCGTCTTTCTTTTGGGTTTAATTTCAAAAGATCACTACTGGCTTTTGTCGGTAGCGGGTTTATGGCGATTACGATTGTTGGAGGGACTTCATTTTTGGATAAGGGAATAAAAGTGAAGAGTAACGCTATGGAAGCGGGCGATCAGGCATATGAAAATATTATGCAAGCGGTTGAGAATATAAAAAACAACGATTTTGAGGCTTCTATAAATAATTTTGAAGATGCTAGGAATAATTTTGCGCAAGCTTCCGAGGAAATGGAAGAGTTGGGGGGTGCGATAATATCCGCTTCCAAGTATTTGCCGTTCGCATCTAAATTATCCAGTGGAAAGAATATAGTTGAAGCGGGAGAGTATTTTTCATCTGCCGGAAAAAATTTGAATTTGGCGACGGAAAAAATATATCATTTCAAAAGTAAACCGGAAGATTTGAAAAATACCTCCTTATTGGATATTTTTCTATCTGTTCGGGAAAATTTGGATTTGGCTATGTCAGACTTGAAAAAAGCTCAAAAAAAAATCGATTTGGTTAAAGTCGATGACTTACCGGAAGACAAGAGGGAGAAATTTGTTGAAACTAAATCCAAGGCGGTTATTTTTACAAATGCGATCGCGCTTTTATCGGAAAATAGTCATATTTTTATTGATTTATTAGGAGGTAATGGTTTGCGAAAATATCTTTTTCTTTTTCAAAATAATAATGAAATGAGAGCGACCGGCGGATTTATCGGAAGTTATGGATTATTGGAAATTAGTAATGGAAATGTTGATAACTTTTTTATTGATGGAATTTTTAATCCCGATGGTCAACTTAGGGATAAAATTGTTCCACCTAAGCCTGTTCAAAAAATCAGCGCGGCGTGGAGTCTGCATGACAGCAATTGGTTTCCGGATTTTCCGGTGAGTGCGGAAAAAGCCATTTTGTTCTATGAGAAAACCGGAGGGCCGACGGTTGATGGAGTTATTACTCTTACTCCGTATACTATGGAAAAATTGTTGGCACTTGTGGGTCCGATTGAAATGCCGGAATATGAAACTGTTTTGACAAGTGATAATTTTGTTGAGAAAACGCAATTTGAAGTGGAGATTGATTATGATAAAAAGGAAAATAAGCCAAAAAAGATTCTTTCCGATTTGGCGCCGATAATTTTAAAACGTTTGACAGATTCAACTGATCCGAGGGTTATCCTGGGCGCTCTGGAAGTTTTAATACAATCTTTGGAGGAAAAGCATATTCTTTTTTATTCTCGAAATGAAGATTTGCAGAATATGATTTCTCAAAGAGGATGGTCAGGAGAAATTTTACAAACTCAAGGAGATTATTTGAGCGTGATTAATACCAACATTAATGGGTATAAAACTGATGGGGTGGTTGATGAAAAAATCGAACATAAAGCGGAAATTCAAGTCGACGGTTCGATTATTGATACGGTGGAAATAACCAGAAAGCATAATGGAGGAAATAGTCAATATGATTGGTGGAATAAGGTGAATAGTAATTATATGCGCGTTTACGTTCCGGTTGGCTCTCGATTATTGGAAATTGACGGACAAACAGTGGAATTTAGTCAAGCGTCATTGGATTATAGTGTATTGAAATTCAAGGAAGATGTTGATGTAAAGAAAGAAGAGGATAATATGATTATTAATCAGGAAGACGGAGTTAGGACATATCAGGATGCGGAAAAAACAGTTTTTGCTTTTTGGACATATGTAAGTCCGCAAGAAAATATAGTCGTTAGATTAAAATACGTGTTGCCTTTTCGATTGGATTTTCAGGATGGTTTTGTAAATTCATATTCTTTGCTTGCGCAAAAACAATCCGGAAGTCGCGGAAGCGATTTTTCCTCACAGATTAAATATCCGGACGGATATGATATTGAATGGAAATATCCGGAAAATATCGTAAATGAAAATGGAATTTTGAAACAAGGTGGAAAGTTGAATGTTGATAATTTTTCTGGATTGGTGATAATTAACGATAAAATGAAAGTAAAATAAAAGGAATATTAAAACTGGCTTGTTCGATTGATTTATATAGGTAAGTATAGTATATTGAATTGGATGGTTTTTGGATTCAGTGCGGATTATTTTTGATAAATTTAGGGGGATATGATTAAAAAAATAATCAATAATAAAATTTTGAACGGCTGTCCCGTCGAAACAGTGGCGGGTGCCGCTTTGGTTATTTCTATTGCAGGAATAGTGAGTAGAGTTTTAGGTTTAGTACGGGATAGAATTTTAGCATCTCAATTTGGTGCCGGAGATGTTTTAGATGTGTATTATGCAGCTTTTCGTATTCCGGACCTGATATATAATCTTTTGGTTGTTGGGGCGCTCAGTGCGGCTTTTATTCCAGTATTTACACATTTAGTTGCAGGTAAGAAAAAAGAGGAAGCGATAATATTATCTTCCGGAGTAATAACATTGTTAGCAGCTTCGATTGCGGCGATATCTTTGGTTTTGGTTATTTTTGCCCCTTTTGTGATAAAACTTATCACACCGGGATTTTCTCCGGAAAAAATGAGAGAAGTGGTCGATTTTACACGGATTATGTTTTTGAGTCCGCTTTTTTTGGGAATCAGCGCTGTTTTTGGAGGTATTTTGGTTTCATATAAGAGATTTTTAGTGTATTCATTGGCTCCGATAATGTATAATGCCGGAATCATTTTCGGAGCTTTGGTTTTTGTGCATTTTTGGGGACCAATCGGTTTGGCGTGGGGAGTGGTTTTAGGCGCTTTTTTCCATATGCTGATTCAATATCCGGCAGCCAAGAAGGTTGGATTCAAATACAGCTTTTCATTGGCAAAATCAATATGTGATAAAAATGTAAGAAAGGTGCTTGCATTGATGATTCCAAGAAGCTTGGGAATGGCTGTTAATCAAATTAATTTGCTGATAATTACAATTTTTGCATCAACTTTGGCGGCAGGAAGTTTGGCGGTTTTTAATTTTGCCAATAATATCCAGAGTGTTCCCTTGGGACTTTTCGGAATATCTTTTGCTGTTGCCGCTTTTCCGCATTTGAGTAGTGCGACTGGAAAAGAAAATCAGCAGGAATTTGTGAGAATTTTTTCTCGAACTTTTCGTCGGATAATATTTTTCGTAATTCCAATGAGTGTTTTTATTTTTGTTTTGCGAGCGGAAATTGTGCGGGCAATTTTGGGTGGTGGTCAATTTGATTGGGAAGATACGGTAAAAACTTTAAATGTATTGGGAATTTTATCAATCAGTCTTTTCGCGCAAAGCTTGATTCCGCTTTTAGCAAGATCTTTTTATGCGATTTGCGATACAAAAATTCCTTTTTATGTTGCATTAGTAAGTGAGGCGGTGAATATTTTATTAGTGATTTTATTAATAAGAGATTTTCAGATAATGAGTTTGGCGATCGCTTTTTCTATTTCCGGAATTTTGAATATGCTCTTATTGATTTTTGTCCTGCGAAAAAAAGTTGGATATTTGGATGATAGAAAAATTATTTCTTCATTTTTTAAAATCGGATTTTCTTCGCTGGTGGCCGGAGTAGTTATCCAATTGACAAGGTATTATTTGGGAAATTTTATTTCCTTGGATACGTTGGCAGAAGTTTTGTTTCAAATTATTATTTCCGGATCTGTCGGAGTTGCTGTTTTCCTTCTTAGTTGTTATTATTTTGGAATTGAAGAGTTTTATGATTTTAAGAAATCAATTTGGATGAAAATTTTTGGAATTCCAAGTGAACAGAGAATTGATTAGTGTGTTGAATTTGAGAAGTGTTTAAAAAATTTTACAGAGTAAAAAATTGGCGATAAATAAGAATTTACTTGGAAGTTTTAGGATTTGAATTTTTCAAGTAATAAATTATTTGTCCAAAACTAATTCCTGCATCGTCACGAGGAATTGCATTTTGCAGTTTATTGTCCGAAAATTTCTCGGATTTTTTGTTTTTAAAATAGTTTAAAATTATTTTATTTTTGCTCAAACCTCCCGATAAAACAACATCCTTTGTTTTATGTTTTATGTTGTGTTCTATGTGTTTTTCGATTATCTTTTTTAGTCCTTGGGCGATGTATAATTGCGCGGTAGCAGCGAGCCGTTTTTTGTTTTTATGTAAGTTTTTAATTAAATATTTAAAAAGATGGGTTGTATTTAGAATATATTTCGTATATTCATTGACTATTATATATTGATTATTGAATATTTTTTGTTTTTTGCTTCTTACGGCTTGTTTTTTGACAATTATTTTCGGCTTCAGATCTTTGTAAGGAGTAGTGGAATTTTTTTTCAATAAGTGTGAAGCTTTGTGTTTGAAACTTCTTTCATTTCCGCAAAATCCCAAAAGAACAGAAACTGCATCAAAAACTCTTCCGCAACTGGAAGTTTCTATGCAGTTGAAATTTTGCCGGAGTTGATTGTGCAAAAGTTCAAATTCATTGCGGGAATAATGTTTTTTGATAAAATTATAAATTTCTTTTTTGTTTGAAAATTTATCCAGAACGGATATTAGCATTCTCGCTGGTTCGCGAATTGCCAACTCCCTGCCAATCATAATTTGATTCTCAATATGTCCGATTCTAATGGGTTGTAGGTTGTAAGGTTGCAGGTAAAACACCTCTCCGCCCCAAATTTTTCCATCAGTGCCATATCCGGTGCCATCCAGCGCGATTCCATAAAATAAATTTGGAATTTGAACATTGGAATTTGAAAATTGTTTGGAAATTGGAAATTGGAAATTGGAAATTTGTGAGTATATATGGGCGAGATGGTGTTGAATTTGGATGTGTTTAGCTTTGTATTTTTTAGAAAGTTCGATTCCTAATTGCGTGGTTTTGAAATCCGGATGTAGGTCAGTGAGAATTATATTTGGCTTTATATTGTTATTTTGCAGAAAATCACGCAATTCTTTTTTGTAATTTTTGAAATTTTCTTCATCGAGAAGATCGTTGAAATTTTGGGAAAAATAGATAATTTCGTTTTGGAAAACTGAAAAATTGCCGGCGGATTCGGCTCCGAGAGCGAGGATTGTTTTTTTGTGTTTTATATTTGGAAAATTGAATGTTCGCATATATTGTTTTGTACTTCCGGATTCTTAACTTTCTTCCAAAGGCGGACAAGTGCAGGAATGACAAAAGAGAAGAAATGGAAGCAATAAGAGAATGTGCGGAAATAACAAAGATTAGTTTCTTAAAGTATACCAATATTTATTCTAATTTAAAAAGCCCTCAGATTATTATATAGACAATTAATATGAGGAGAGGTGGTGATTTACTTGAATGTTGTTTTGGGATACAATAGAAAAGTAATTCTTCAAAAATAAATGATAATGAATAAAGACAAATTAATATTTTTAGATACGGAGACAACAGGTAATGATTCCGAGGCTCGTCTTTGTCAGGTTGCATATAAATTTGAGGGGAAAGAAGCAGAGGGATTTTTCAAGCCGCCAATTCCTATTTCTATTGAGGCGATGGCAGTTTCTCATATCACCAATAAGATGGTAGCGGATAAGGAGTCATTTTCCAATTCTGCGATGAAAAAAGATTTGGAGAAAATTTTTTCCGATGAGAGAAATATTTTTGTGGCGCATAATGCTGATTTTGACGCACGCATTCTTCAAAACGAAGGATTGATTATCGGTAGAAAAATTGATACGGTTAAAATTGCTCAGTATTTGGATGAAAAAGGAGAAATTCCAAGGTATAATTTGCAATACTTGCGCTATTATTTCGATCTTGATTTGGAACTGAAAGACGCTCCGGCGCACAATGCGTTGGGGGATATTCGAGTTTTGGAAAAATTGTTTGATTATTTGTTTGAAAAAATGGAAGAAAATCTGATAAGTGAAGAAGATATTTTGGAAAAGATGATTGAAATTTCCGCTTTGCCGGTTTTGTTGAAAAAATTCAATTTTGGCAAGTATAAAGGAGAGAAGGTGGAAGATGTCTATCGGAAAGATGCGCGTTATTTACGCTGGCTCTGGGAACAAAAGGAGAAAGCCAAGCAACGAGGAGAGGAAAATGATGAAAATTGGATCTATACATTAGAGTATTATCTAAAATAAATCCAAAAAGTAGGCTTGACAGAAATAAAATTTTATGCAATGCTTACGCTAAATGGAAAGGGCGTGCCCGGCGGGCGCGCAAATGTTGTTTTAAAAAAAGAAAAGAAAGAGGAGGGTTTACGCCCTCCCGGAGGAGAGAAAAATGAAAAAGTCGATTATTATTGTTGTTTTTTCTGTCGTTGCTGTATTTTCTTTTTTCGGCCAGAGTATGGCGGCGACTACCATTGGTTTTGATGGCAGCGAAGAGCTGCCATTGACAACGGATGGTTACTGGGTTTTCTCACCTCTGGATGCACCAGAGGATGTGATTATGGAGGAGGGGTACCTCCATGTAGGGTGTTGGGTAGGAATAGAGCGCCTCGATGGAGGCGCTTTTACCCTCAAATCTTTTACCTCAATGTCCCCGGATGGGGAGATTGAGGTTTGGGCGGATACAAAAAGAGGAGTTTTTTCGGTTGGAACGAATTCGTTCCAACCGGCAGTCCCACCTCCTGGGTGGGATATGGAGGAGTCGATGTTTTTCCTGTCGTTTTGGGCGACAGGAGACATTGACAACGTGGAATTAGCGTCAAAGACGCTAATTCCAAAGCCATTACCAACGCCTGTGCCAAGCGCATTTTGGTTGCTTAGTGCAGGGTTAGGCGGAATTGCGGCATGTCGCCGCCGCCGAAAAAAATAGATTTTGGAAGGAGTGTGGTTTTTAATGTTTTGCAGATTTTTGCAAACAAGAAACCCCGCTCCTTTTTTGTTTGCAAAAATTGATGCATTTTCGATTTTATAAAAATATGATAGTATAGAAAATATAAAAACTATTTAAATTATTCCCATCTTTTTTAATATGGAAAATAAAATAAAAACAAAAAACAAAAAAGCATTCACATTAATCGAACTTTTGATTGTTATTGCAATTATTGGAATTTTAGCGAGCGTTATTTTAGTTAGTTTGAATAGCGCTAGGGACAAAGCAAGGCAAAAAGTGGCATATGCTACATTGCGATCCGCACAAGCGGCTCTTGTAGAATGCGTGACACAGAATCTTGGTGTTCGTTGCCAGGGAAATCTTGATGTTCATCTTAGTAGTAATGATTGCGGAGGAGGGAACTTAGCTATTCCGGTTGCAGGAACTTCTCTTTGTGGAAATGCTACTAATAATAATACGGAAGATTTAGCATACGATTGGCCTGATATATCAACTCATGGCTATAGATATACTGGATATGTCGGATCGCAATATTCCCTTGGTAGATTTGTTGTATCTATTATTGAGGATAAAAACAATGATGGATTTTCTGACGATAGCAATCTTTTTTGCTGTACTCATGCCGGATGTCGTATAGTGAATATCGCTGTCGGAACTTTATATAATGCTGTTTCAATTAGAGCTAATTGTCGAGCTGCATTTTCAGGGATTATTACGGAAGATTAAATAATTTTATAATTATGCAAAAACAAAAAATTGCTATTGTAAGTTTGACTTCTTGCGAGGGGTGTCAATTCGCGCTTTTGGATTTGGGGCAGAAGTTTTTGGATTTGATGAATGAGGTTGAGATGGTGGATTTTCGCTTACTTGAAGATGAAGAAGATGCGGGAGAGAAATTGGATATTGGTATTGTGGAAGGTAATCCGACAACCGAAGAAAATATTGAAACATTAAAAAAATTGAGAGAGAGAAGTAAATTTTTAGTGGTTTTGGGAAATTGTGCGGCAATGGGAGGCGTGCCGGAAATAAAAAATTACCAAGAGCAGAAAAATACTATTAAGCACGTATATAAATATGTTCAAGGAATTGATAATCCGGAAGTTAAAGAGGTGGATAATTTTGTTAAAGTTGACTTTACTTTTCCCGGCTGTCCGATTACCGGGGAAGAATTTTTGAAATATTTTCCGGAACTTCTTGAAGGAAAAATTCCGACGATTCCCGATCAGCCGGTATGTGTGGAATGCAAAAAAAGAGGAAATAGATGCTTACTTTTGGACAAAAAACCTTGTTTTGGTCCGATGATTCAGGGAGGGTGTGATGCGGTTTGTCCGACTTCAAAGATGATGTGCCAAGGTTGTCGCGGATTGCGTCCGACCGCCAATGTGAAAGCAATGCGCGCGACACTTAAAAATTTTATGACTGATGAAGAATTCGAAAATACGACGGAAATATTTGGACTGCGAGATGATATTGAAGAAAAAAACAACAAATAAAGAAGCATAAAACATACATATAGGATAAATAAGATAAATTAAAAGATATTATTTATGCAAATAAAACTGAATCATATTAACAAAATTGAGGGTCACGCTGGGTTTATGGCGAGTGTTCTTTCCGGAGATGTGAAGTCGGCGAAAATTGAAGTTAAAGAAGGCATTCGTTTGATCGAAGGAATTTTGGTCGGAAGGCATTATACTGATATGCCAATAGTAGCACAAAGAATTTGTGGAATATGTCCTGTGGTGCACAATCTTACTTCAATTAAATCTATTGAAAACGCAATGGGCGTGCGTGTTTCTAATGAAGCCGTTAATCTTCGAAAATTATTGGAATTGGGACAGATTATTCATTCTCACTGCCTACATCTTTTTTTCTTGTCTTTAGCGGATTTTTTAGATATTGATAATGATTTGAAATTGGTGGAGAAATATCCGGAGGAAACACAAAAAGCAATTAAACTTCGAGAATATGGAATGGAAATTGTGAAAATAATCGGTGGTCGCGTAGTGCACCCGCTAACCAATGAAGTAGGCGGTTTCAAGAAAGTTCCAAAAATAGAGGAAGTTCAAAAATTAATCAAACAGGGCGAAGAAGCGCTTTCTACAGCCTTTGAGGTAGCGGAATTTTTCAAGGGGATAAAATTGCCAAGATTTGAAAGAGAGACAGAATATGTTTGCATGGACGCACGCGGAGAATATGCAATTTATGACGGAGATTTAATATCCAATAAGGGATTACATATTCCGGTTTTAAAATTTGAGAAAAATTTTCATGAATTTCAACGCCCCAAAGAGGTAATAAAGAGAGTGGAATCGGACGGAAAAACCAGCTATATGGTGGGAGCGATTGCGAGAGTGAATAATCATCATAAAAAACTAAACCCCAAGGCTAAACAATATTTGGATTCGCTTGGTTTTTCTTTGCCAGATTATAATCCTTTTCATAATGTTTTGTATCAAATGGTAGAAGTTGTTCATTCGATAGAGGAATCACTCAGAATGTTGCGACTTCTGATTAATAGTAATTTGGAAAACGCTCTGACGAAAAAATATGAAGTTCGTGAAGGATCCGGAGCGGCAGCAGTGGAGGCTCCACGCGGAACACTTTATTATCATGTTGATATTGATAGCAAGGGATATGTTAAAAATGTGAATATTATATCCCCAACCGCCCAATTTTTAAGTCATTTGGAAGATGATATTCGAAAGTATTTGCCGGAAATTTTGAATCTTTCGGATAAAGATAAAGAGAAAAAAATGCGCGCTTTTATTCGGGCATACGACCCGTGTATCAGTTGCGCGGTACACTAAATACATAAAATTCGGCACATAACATTAACATATAAAAATAATGTTATATGTTTATATAAAAAAATTATGCATGATTTTTTGTTAGCTAAAGAAATAATTGATGAAGTTTTGAAGATTGCTAAAGAACGAAATTTGAAAAAAATTTCCCGGGTTGATGTTAAAATCGGACAAGTGGCAATGGCGCATGACGGTCATGATGAACATATTGAAGATATTTCAATTGAAAATTTGCAATTTGGACTAGAAGGAATTTCACACAATACTATTTTGAAAAATACAAAATTTAATATCGAAAAAATTCAGGGAGATTATTGGAAAATTGTTTCATTGGACGGAGAATAAAAAAATAATAATATATATTAAAAAATATGTTTGGAAAAAAGAAAATTAGAATGGCTATTAACGGGTTTGGAAGAATTGGGCGACCTTCGCTCAAGATTGCTTTGGAAAAAGGAATTGAGGTAGTGGCAATTAATGATTTGACGGATATTGAAACCGGTGCGCATCTGCTCAAATATGATTCTTCTTACGGAGTGTATGCAAAAAAAGTGAGCGTAGATAAAGAGAATAGCGAACTTATTATTGATGGAAAGAAAATAAAATATTTTTCTGAAATGAACCCAAAGAATCTTCCATGGAAAGATTTAGGTGTGGATGTGGTTTTGGAATGTACAGGAGTGTTTCTTACAAAAGAAGCGGTACAATCGCATATTGATAGTGGAGCTAAAAAAGTGTTGATGTCCGCTCCTCCCAAGGATGATACCCCTGTGTATTTATTGGGCGTAAATGAAATGGAATATCAAGACGAAGCAATTATTTCCAATGGCTCATGTACGACTAATTGCTTGGCGCCTATGATAAAAGTTTTGGATGAACTTTGTAAAATCGAAAAAGGTTTTATGACAACAACTCATTCTTATACGAATGATCAGCGGATTTTAGATCTTCCACACAAGGATTTACGCCGAGCACGGGCAGCGGCAATCAATATTATTCCAACTTCCACCGGAGCGGCAAAAACAGTAGGAAAAGTTATTAAACATTTGAGTGGAAAAATTGACGGAATCGCTTTGCGTGTTCCGACACCGGTGGTTTCTATTACGGATTTCGTTTGCACAGTAAAGAATCCAAAATCTGCGGAAGAAATTAAAGAGGCTTTTCAAACGGCAGCGAAAAATAAATTGAAAGGAATTTTGGATGCGACAGATGAAAAATTGGTTTCAATGGATTTTAAAATGAATCCGCACAGTTCGATTGTGGATCTTGGTTTAACGATGGCGCAAGATAATATGGTAAAAATTGTCAGCTGGTATGATAATGAATGGGGATATTCCAATCGTTTAGTGGAAATGGCACAGTATATTACAAAATAAATCAGATATTATATTGAGAAACAGTGCCGTGCTTTTTGTTTTAAAATAAGTCGCGAAATTCAGTCGCGGCTTGTTTGATTTTGCAAATATTGATTATTTGGCGCGGTACGTGTATGATTGGGGTTGAAATATATGGAAAATGATTATCAAAAAAATATTCGAAATTTTTGCATAATTGCACATATCGATCATGGCAAGTCAACCTTGTCCGATCGTTTTTTGGAGTTTACAGGAGCAGTGGAAAAGCGAAAAATGAAAGAGCAACTTTTGGATCAAATGGATTTGGAGCGAGAGCGGGGAATAACCATCAAATTGCAACCAGTGAGAATGGAATATTTTTCAAACGATCAAAAATATATTTTAAATTTGATTGATACTCCAGGGCATGTTGATTTCGGTTATGAAGTTTCGCGTTCGCTGGCGGCAGTGGAGGGGGCGATTTTATTGGTGGATGCAACCAAAGGAGTGCAAGCACAGACGCTTTCCAATTTGTATTTGGCGATTGAGCAAGGTTTGGAAATTATTCCCGTAATAAACAAAATAGATCTGCCCAATGCCGAAGTGGAAAAAACCAAAAAGGAGGTTGTGCATATTCTGGGATGTTCGGATAATGATATTCTTTTGGCTTCAGGAAAAACCGGAATAGGTGTGTCGGAAATAATTCAGAGGGTGATTGAAAAAGTCCCCTCTCCTATGGGAGATATTCAAAAGCCTTTGCGCGCTTTGATTTTTGATTCAAAATACGATATTTACAAAGGTGTTTTGGCATATGCGAGAATTGTAGATGGGCAAGTGAAAAGAGAGGATAAGGTTTTAATGATGGCAACAGAAAAAGAAACCTCTGTGGTGGAAGTGGGAAGTTTTCGTCCGGCTTTCAAAAACGAAGATAATTTAAAAGCGGGAGATATCGGATATATCGCTACCGGTTTTAAAAGTGTGGAATATTGCCGAGTAGGGGATACGATAACAAAATCTCAAATCTCAAATCTCAAATCTCAAAAATTAGAAAAAATAGAACCTCTTTCCGGATATAAAGAAGTGCGACCGATGGTGTATGCCAGTTTTTATCCGGTTGAAGGGGATGAATATACCTTGATGCGAGATGCTTTGGAAAAATTGCGTCTTAACGACGCCGCTTTTGTTTTTGAACCGGAAAGCAATTTGGCGTTGGGAAAAGGATTTCGTTGTGGATTTTTGGGAATGTTGCATTTGGAAATTATTCAAGCGCGTTTGGAACGGGAATTTGAAATTTCTCCAACCATTACAACTCCCAGCGTAGTTTATCGAATAAAACTCAAAAATCAAGAAGAAGAAAAAATAATTTATTCGGCATCCGATATGCCGGATGTTTCAATGATTGAAGGAATTTCTGAACCGTACGCGAAATTGGATATTATTACCCCGTCAAATTATTTAGGATCAATAATGGATTTAATGTCTTCGATTAGAGCGGAATATAAAAATACGGAATATATCGACCAAGAAAGGGTTTTACTTAGTTACGAATCCCCTCTTACGGATATTATTGTAAATTTTCATGATGAGCTTAAAAGCGTTTCTTCCGGTTTTGCATCGATGAATTATGAAGTAATCGGATATCGTCAATCGGATTTGGTAAAAATGGATATTTTGGTGGCGGAGGAAAAAGTGGAAGCGCTTTCAAGAATTGTTCCGCGCGAAAGAGTACTCTTACAGGGAAAGGCGGCGGTTGCTAAACTTAGAGATTCTATTCCGCGACAAAATTTTGTAATTGCCATTCAGGCGGCTATCGGTGGAAAGATAATCGCTCGGGAAACTATTCGACCTTTTCGCAAGGATGTTATTTCGAAATTATACGGAGGGGATGTAACGAGAAAAAGAAAACTTTTGGAAAAACAGAAAAAAGGAAAGAAAAAGATGAAAAATGTCGGAAGAGTGGTTATTCCATCGGAGGCATTTCTGTCGGTTTTGAAAAAATGATTGACTTTTTTAGTAATAAAGTGTAGGATATCTTTTGTATAACTCGCAGTTAATTTTTCAAAAAATATGTTGGCAATTATTAAAAGTGGAGGAAAACAGTATAAAGTTGTTCAGGGCGACAAGGTAAAAGTTGAAAAAATCGAAGGAGTTGAAGGTGATAAAGTGGTTTTTGAAACTTTGTTTTTGGGCGATGAAAAAAGTGCCGACTTGAATCCTAAGACGGAGGTTGAGGGAAAAATTGTGTCTCAAACAAAAGACGACAAAGTTTGGGGAATGAAGCATAAAGCTAAAAAACGATATAAAATGAAATTTGGACACAAACAGCTCCGCACCGAAGTGGAAATTACAAAAATAGCCCGATAGAACTTTAAAAATACTTCAAAAAAAACCTCGATTTGATTCGAGGTTTTTTTATATTATAATTCTTTTCTGTTTGTTAGGGCGCTGCCGAGGGTGATTTCATCGGCGTATTCGATGTCTCCGCCTGTTGACATTCCTCTGCCGAGGCGGGTTATTTTTATGCCAAGAGACTCCAATTTGCGTTTGAGATAGAGTGCGGTAAGATCCCCTTCAGTTGTCGGATTGGTTGCTAAAATAATTTCTTCAATTTCTTCATCTTTTGCTCGATTAAGAAGTTGAGGAATTTTCAAGTCGTTATTCTCCAATTTTCCTGATGATTGCATTGTGCCACCAAGAATATGGTATAGTCCGCGATAAATCCCCGTGCGTTCAATTGAAATCACATCCAATGGATCTTCGACAACGCAAATAACCTTAGGGCTTCTCTGTTTGTCCTGACAAATATGACAAAGCAAATCTTCGGAAATATTGAAACATTTTTGACAAAATTTCAAATCTTTTAATGAGAGTAAATTTTTAGCAAAATCATCCAAATTGTCTTGATTTTGTTTAAACAAAAACAAAACTAGTCGTTCCGCCATTTTTGGACCAACAGAAGGAAGTGAAGAAAAATGTGTAATTAAATTTTTAAATACTTTTGGGTACACTTTATTAATTTTCAAATTTTCAATTTTTGATGATTAAATCTTAAAATTGAAAAATAAATAATGATAGTAGTTATTTTTTACTGAGGATTATTATGGATTTTTTCCAAATTTTTGAAAGTAGTGGATTCTTCTTTGAAATATAATTGAGCTTTTCCAAGCGGACCGTTTCTATGTTTGGAAACAATTACTTCGACGATATTTTTATTGGGCGTATCGGGTTTTTCTCGGTCTTCACGATACAAAAACAGAACAACATCGGCGTCTTGTTCGATTGATCCAGATTCGCGAAGGTCGGAAAGTTTCGGAATTTGTGGACTGCGTGATTCAACGGCGCGTGACAATTGAGAAAGCGCCAAAACAGGAACATTGATTTCTCTCGCTAGCTGTTTGAGGGCGCGGGAGATTTCGGAAATTTCCTGCACACGGCTATCGCCTTGTGTTTTTCTTCCTTCCATCAATTGTAAATAGTCGATAATAATCAATCCGACCTTATGTTCAGATTGTAATCGACGCGCCATAGTGCGAATTTCCATAATGTTGGCGCTACCGGCATCATCGATATAAATCGGCGCTTCACTGAGCGAGCCCATAGCGCTACCAATTCTTTGAAAGTCATCATTGCCTGCATCGCTACGCAGTCTTCCTGTTCGTAGTCGCCACAAATCAACATCCGCTTCAGCGGCAATCATTCTGTCGATAAGTTGATCCGAGGACATTTCCAGAGAAAATATTCCGACCGGAATTTTGCTTTTTGTTCCGATTTGGCGGGCAATATCTAATGCGAGCGTCGTTTTTCCGATTGATGGACGGGCGGCGAGAATAATAAGATCGGATTTTTGCAGTCCGGAAAGAATATTGTCCAAATCGGAAAAACCGGTAGGTATTCCGCGAAAATCATGTTCGCCTTTATGCAACTCGTCGATGCGATTGAAAGCACTTTCCAAGATTGATTTAATGGGAACAAAATCTTTTTTTGTGTACTTTTGTGAAACACTGAAAAGTTTTTGTTCGGCTTGATCGAGAGTTTTTTCCACATCTTCCGATTCTTGGTATCCGATCTCGGTTATTTCGTTGGAAACATTAATCAGGCGGCGTAGAATTGCTTTTTTCTGGACAACTTTTGCATAGTGAACAACATTAGCGGAGGATGGCACGGAATTTACCAACGATGCCAAATAGCTTGATCCCCCGGTAATTTCCAGCTCTTTATTTTCTTCCAGCTTATTGGAAAGACTTAAGACATCAATCGGTTCTTTGCTTTCATATAAGCTAAGCATCGATTGGTAGATGATATTGTGTGTGTCTTTGTAGAAATCTCCAATATTCAAAAAATCCGCAACCTTGATTATAGCATCTTTGTCTAGCATTAATGAGCCAAGGACCGATTGTTCGGCTTCGAGATTGTTCGGCGGTACGCGCAGATTGTTCTGAGATTGTTTGTTTGCCATATAATATAGTAGTGATTTATTTATTATACCAATTGAAAAGTTTAAAATCAATCTCTTGACAATTATCCCAAATATGTGTTATTCTAATTTGACAATTTAAATAATTTTATTTTTCTCAATAAATATGAATAAGAGTAAAAAAGTTAAAGTTTCCGAAAAGAGGGATTTTGCGGCGGTTAAATATATGAACGCTGTTTTGGATTTTCTGCCAGAGAGAGCGGATAAAATAATTAAGATGAGATTTGGAGTACTTGACGGATATTCAACCACATTGGAGGGTATTGGAAAAAAATATAATATAACCAGAGAAAGAGTTCGTCAAATTATACGAGAGGCGATTGCGAAAATAAAAAAGAAGGGAGATAAAAACATTCTGTTAATTGAAAAGGAGATCAAGTTTGCAATCGAAAAAAGTAATGGTATAATCAAGGAAGAAAAGCTTTTGAATAATTTGAGTCAAAATGTCAAAACGCAAGGCGCAATAAAGTTTTTTTTGAAAGTGATCAATGGCGTTGAGTTTCGAGTGGGAGGTTTGGAAATAGAAAAGTCCTTTTATTTGAAGGATTTTAATTTCGAGCAATGGAATAAATGCAAAGATATCGCAAAAAATGTTTTGATGGAAAGAAAGTCTGCAATTTCTTCGGAAGAAGTTATAAAAGAAATTTCCAGCATTGATTCCACTATTAAAAAGGATGTGATTTTGGATTATTTGGATGTTTGCAAGGAAATAAAAATCAATAATTTTGGAAAATGGGGAATGATTGATTGGAGTGATATCAATCCAAAGGGAGCAAGGGAAAAAGCGTATTTGATTATGAAAGAATATGGAAAGCCCCTTCATTTTACCAAAGTCGCCGAATTTATCGACAAACACGGACTTAGTAAGAAAAAATCTCATCCACAGACAGTGCATAATGAATTAATTAAGGATAAAAGATTTGTTTTGGTTGGACGAGGCGTATATGCTCTTTCAGAGTGGGGATATAAGCGTGGAACAGTTAAGGATGTTTTGGATGATATTTTCAAGCAAAGCGGAAAGCCTCTTAGCAAGGATGAAATTTTGAATAAAGTTTTAGCAAGTCGAAAAGTTAAAAAATCTACAATTATGATAAATTTGAACAATTTTTTTGTTCGAGTGGATAGAAATCGATATACTGTGAAAAAATAATAACCGGAAGGTTTTTGTGGGCAGGTATAATTTCTGAAAAAATAAAAAATAAAATGTTTGAGATAATCGGAGAATCTTTTCAAAATTTGGGTCAAAGTATTACAGGCGGGTGGTTTTTGTTGTCTAAAATTTGGTTTATAGTGCTTCCTCCCGTTTTTTATTATTTATTCAAACTGCTTTGGATGGATTTTGTCCAAAATAATTTTGTTGGTTCTTTGGATTGGACGTTGTTAGAAATTATTCCCCCTCGTGAGCTAGAAAGAAGCCCGCAACCGATGGAATCCATATACAATGGTCTTGCTGGTGTGTATAAGGGTCTTAGCGCGAAAGATTTGTATGTTGATGGCGCTCTTACATTGAGTTTTAGTCTTGAATTAGTGAGTGATGCTGGACAGGTTCATTTTTATATTCGCACTACGAAACAAAACAGAAAATTGGTTGAATCGCATGTTTACGCACAATATCCGAATGCGGAAATTTTGGAAGTTTCGGATTATATAAATAACGTTCCGAGATTGGTGCCGAATAAGAGTTGGGATTTATGGGGAACAGATTTTATGCTCATAAAGCCGGATGCTTATCCCTTGCGCAGTTATCGCTGGTTTGAAGAAAGTGTAACTGGAAAAATGATTGACCCGATGTCTTCGTTGGTTGAAGCTATGGGAACGATTGGACCGGGACAGCAGGTTTGGTTTCAAATTATTATAATTCCGGAAGAACTTGATTACTATAATTCCGGAAAAGCATTGATAGATAAATTAGCAGGAAGAGTCAAGAAAGAAAAGCCCGGAGTATTCAACAGTATCGGAAAAGATATTGCAGATGTAATAAAGGGAATTTTTCAAGGTATTTTTGCTCCAGTGGAATTTGCTCCGTCCAAGGAAGATAAGGCGGATCAAACTCCTTTGGAATTCAGACTCACTCCCGGAGAAAAAGAGGTGATGAAAGCGATCGAAGAATCAATGGGTAAGACGGTTTTTCTAACTAAAATCAGATTGCTTGTTTTGGGAAAAAGAGAAAATCTTGATCGTTCGGTTATAGGAGCTTTTATGGGAGGTATTCGCCAATTTTCCGATTCCAATTTGAACGGATTTAAACATGATAATGCAACGAAGACATATGGAGTTTATTTAGGAGGAAAAATGCGCGCACTTTTTCGCCAGCGTAAAATATTTCAAAGGTACAAAGATCGTGATCCGACCGGAACAAAATTTTTTCTCAATACCGAGGAATTGGCGACCATTTTTCATTTTCCGGATATGACAGTTGTGGCACCTTCAGTGAAAAAAGTCGAATCTAAGCGAGGAGGGGCACCGGCAAATTTGCCAATATAAAAATTGTTTCAATGATTTAATAAAACTATGTCCGATATAACTTTTTTTGCTAAAACAAATTTTCGTAATCGCGAAACGGAATTTGGAATTAAGACCGACGATCGACGGAGACATATTTATGTGATTGGAAAAACCGGTATGGGAAAAACCAATTTATTGGAGCATTTGGTGATTCAAGATATTCGCAATGGACACGGAGTTGCATATATTGATCCGCACGGAGATACGGCGGAAAAAATTTTAAAGGCTGTTCCGGCGGAAAGAATCAACGATGTGATTTATCTCAATCCGTCAGATGCGGAATATCCAATTGCTTTTAATATTTTAGAGGCGGTGGATGAAGATAAAAAAAACCTAGTAGCTTCCGGTATGATGGGAGTATTCAAAAAAATCTGGCCAGATGTATGGAGTCCTCGAATGGAATATATTCTGAATAATACTATTTTGGCGCTTTTGGATTATCCCGGATCGACAATGCTTGGAGTAAGCCGTATGATGTCTGACAAAGATTATCGGAAGAGGGTTTATGTGAAAATTAAAGATCCGGTAGTAAAATCTTTTTGGATTAATGAGTTTGACAAATGGGAGGATCGATTCAGAAAGGAAGCGGTAGCGGCAATTCAAAATAAAGTTGGTCAATTTCTTTCTTCGTCAGTGATTCGGCACATTGTCGGTCAACCAAAATCTACCATTGATATGCGGGAGATTATGGATAACAAGAAAATCTTGATTGTTAATCTTTCCAAGGGAAGAATCGGAGAAGATGCGATGCGTCTTTTGGGTGGAATGATTGTGACAAAAATTCAATTGGGAGTAATGGGACGCGTCGATATTCCGGAAGACGAAAGAAAAGATTTTTATTTGCACGTGGATGAATTTCAAAATTTTGCAACTGAATCTTTCGCTAGTATTTTGTCTGAGGCTCGGAAATATCGGTTGAGTCTTACTTTGGCACATCAATACATTAGTCAGCTGGTTATTGATGGCAATGCAACGGTGCGTGATGCGGTTTTTGGAAACGTTGGAACAATTATTGCTTTTCGAGTGGGAGCCGAAGATGCCGAGCAATTAGAAAAAGAATTTGAGCCAGTTTTCATGGCTAATGATATCATTAATCTTCCAAAGTATCATGTTTATTTAAAGCTGATGATTGATGGAGTAGCGGGAGATGCTTTTTCAGCGACGACATTGCCACCGGTGGAAATTAAGGAAACGGAAAAAAATTTCGAAAAGATTATTCGCAATTCAAGAGAAAGGTATGGTAGTAATAAAAAAGAGGTGGAAGAAAAGATTGCGCGTTGGAGCGGAATGGTTATTGATAGTGGCGTGAGTTTTGATGGAGGAGATGATGATTATCAAAATGACAGTCAAAATACTCGAAAAAGTTATCAGAAAGACAATGCGTCCGGGGAAAAACCATCTGTTCGACCGCAAGTTTCTTCGCGACGGCAACAACCACAACCGCAATTGCGACCTCAGGCGACGCAAGTTCAATCTCAGTCTCGCTCGCAGGATAAAGTTTTGATTTCGGAAAAAAGAGTTGAGTCTCAAAATGTTGAGGATGGTAATGTTGAGCGTGTTTTGTATGATGCCAAATGCGCCACTTGTGAAACGAATGTGAAGGTTCCATTCAAGCCGGATGGAAAAAGACCGACTTTTTGCAAAGATTGTCTTAAAGATTATCAGCGAACGATAGCAAAAGCTAAACAGAAGGAAGCGGAAAAGGTTGTTCCAAAAAAAGAACCGGAAGAAACTCAACCGTTTCAGAATAAAATTGAACCGGCGATATATGTTCCTTCCGGAATTCCTGTAAAACTTTCACAACTGCAAAATGTTGCGCCAAAAAAATTCAAAAATCTCAGAAAAAAACCAAACGTAGATTTGAAAGAGATACGAAATTTAATCAGTAAGAATAAAATGGAGAAATAAAAGGGCGGTAAAATAAAAATTAATATAATTTTTTTAAAAAAATGGATAAAAAATCAAAGATACTGATAGCGGTTTTCATTGCGTTAATTTTTATTTCTATCGGAGCGACATTTTGGAGGATAGTAATTAAAAAGGATTATATTATCGAATCGCAAGTTGATTGCGACCCATATAGTGAAAACTGCTTTGTGTGGGAATGTGATCCGGAATCATTCGAAGAAGGGGAAGCCTGTACGGGAAATATGGAAGAAGATGTTTGGTATTTCAAAGTTGTCAGAAGAAATGCCAGTGATATTCCTTTTTGCGATCCGGATGCGGATGAAGAATGTGAGCCGTTTTTGTGCTCTGAGGGCGAGAAGGATTGCGGGGAGGAATTTTGCACCGAGGAAAATATGGAAAATTATTCCGCAACAAGTTGCAATGATCCTGCTATTTTTTCCGCTCAAAATCCAATTGAAGAAACCGACAAATGTCTTGAGGAAGATGACTGTGCGGAAGATGCGGAAGCTTTGGAAGAAGCTGGCGAGGAAGAGGAAATTGACATATTGGAAAATCAAGAGGAGGATTTAAATAGTGAAGAAGGCGATATTACAAAAGAAGATGATGATGCAGAGGAGAATATGCCAATGGAAAATGCTGATCAAGCCGTGCCAATAGAAATAATTCCATTATAATTTTTTTTATGTATAATAAAACGCAGTGGGTGGAAATTGGGATTTGGTTGATTTGAAATTAAGGAATTAAAAAAAGTTATTATTATGTTGTTAAAAAAATTGAAAAAAGAAATCATTGGAGATGATTCTATATTCAAAAAGGGAAATAAAAAATACAAGATGCCTGAGTATTGCCCCAATAAGCACTATAAGCATTTGTGCGACAGCGATTATTATCGTGCTTTGATAGTTTTGAGGCATTACATTAAAATTATTTCTGATTTTTATTTTAGCGAAAAACAAAAAGCTAAAAATATTGATTTATTCATGTTCACTCCTAGTATTTCTTCTCCTATGGGTCCAGGATCTGATTCGAAACCTGTTCCTATAAAGTTTGGAAATTTGAAAACTTTTTTAGTTGATTCGTCTCAATTCGGATTTGAGCCCTTACTTTTGAATGGATTAGAAAAAGTTTATTGCTATTTGCCGTCTATGCGGGGAGAGGATTCTGATAAGCGTCATCTTAATCAATTCTATCATTGTGAAATGGAAATGAAGGGTAGGTTGGATGATTTGTTGCCAATAGTTGAGGGGTATATAAGGACATTAGCTGAAGTGATTTTTACAATGAATAATATTGTTAAAAAAATAAGTGAAAATTCAGAAAAAACACGCCGATACATGGAGGTAATAATGAGAACTAAAGAATTTCCAAAAATTACATTTGACGAGGCGATTGATATATTGGTAAAAAATGATAAAAGAGAGTTGGTTAATTTTACCAGTCATGGTAATGACATCAGTTGTGAGGGCGAAATTGAGCTTATGAAAATCTTGAAAGTAACAACCCCTATTTGGCTTACTGATTTTGATAGGGATAGAGTTCCTTTTTATCAAAAACCGAATCCAAAAAATCCTAATAAGACAATTAATGCTGATTTGCTTTTCCCACCTATAGTGGAAAATTCTTTTGGAGGAGAAGTGGTTGGTTCCGGACAGCGCCAAGATAATGTGAATGAAATATATGAATCTCTCAAAAGACAAGAAAATATTTCGCCAAAACCATATGAATGGTATATTGACTTAAGGAAACAACCTAATTATAAGACCACTTCAGGTTTTGGTTTGGGTATTGAAAGATTTATTGCTTGGAGTTTAGGAAAGGATAATATACGGGATGTTATTTTATATCCCAGAATTAAAAATATTGAAACCCGCCCATAATATTAACTTTAAATAATATGAATAAAAAAGAATTTGATAATTTTTTCAAGCCATATTCAAAAAATGTCGATAATGCTAATAAACATGGTTTTTGGAAGCTATCTGATGCCTTAATTATGCAAATTATAAGGGACAATATTCCTGTTGATATTGGAGAGGAATCAATCATCTTGGATGCTGGAGGAGGAACAGGAAGATGGGTTTGTGATTTAAGCAAAATCTATAAATCAAAATTTATTGTATATGATTTGTCTAGCGATATGCTTGAAGAGGCGGAAAAAAATATCAAAAATTCAGATATTGAAAGTAGAGTACAACTGATTGAAGGGGATTTGAAAAATATGGAAAAATTAAAATCTGACTCAATTGATTATGTTATCAGTATTTATAGTCCGATAAGTTTTATATACGAAAAAGAAAAGGCGTTCAGTGAAATATATAGAATTTTAAAAAAAGGCGGAAAAGCTATTATAATGGGTCATGGCTTTTATAATGCTATTTTTTCAAAAATAAATAATTTTTGTGCTGAAGCTGTAGAACTGAATAATTTAGATGAGGAGAAAATGGTTAAGTGGGGTGATTATGTGCCAAAATTAAATGTTTTTTCTAAAGAAATATTGGAAAATGATTTGCAAAAAGCAGGTTTTTCTATCGAAAAAACTTATGGAGTTCCAGTATTTGTTCAACCTGGATATGAAGATTTTGACCCGGAAAATGTTAAAAGAAGTAGAATTTCAGATGCATTGGAGAGAGAGGATTTTTTCAGTAAGGTATTTGAATTGGAAATGAAATACAACAGTCATTCAACAGTTATAAATAGGGGTATGAATATGTTTGTGGTGGCTATTAAGAGTTAAATTAAAACAAAATGAACTTAATTATTCCAAAAAAATTAAAGAAAGGCGATATAATCGGGATTGTTTCTCCGTCAGCAGGCTTGGGTCCTATTTTTCCACATCGAATAGAACAGGCAAAAAAAAATTTATTGAAATTAGGATTCAATATTAAATATGCAAAAAATTCGCTGAAAAACAATGGTTACGTATCTGCCTCGGGAAAAGAAAGGGCTGATGATATTCACGAGATGTTTTTAGATAAAGAAGTTAAGGCGATAATCACAACAATTGGAGGTGACCATTCCAATCAAGTTTTAAAATATCTTAATTTTGATGTTATTAGGGACAATCCTAAAATTTTTATAGGATATTCAGATATCACAGTGCTTCATATGGCTTTTGCGGTAAAGGCTAACTTAAGGACTTATTACGGTCCCTGCATCATTTCTGAATTTGGAGAGTACCCTGAAGTTTTGCCATACACGTTGGAATATTTTGAAAAAGGAGTAATGGATAATAAGGTGATTGGTAACGTAAATCAGTCTAATTCCTGGACTTGGGAATTTTTGGATTGGTTTGAGAAAAAAGACCAAACCAGAGCCAGGAAGCTAACTCCTTCGAAAGGTTACGAATGGTGGAAGAAAGGAAAAGCGCAAGGGCAAATTTTTGGAGGTTGTATTCCATCCATGAATCATCTCACAGGAACTGAATACTGGGTAGATTTTAAAAATAAGATTATGTTTATTGATATCCCCGAATCAAGTCCGGGAGAAAAATTTCCTCTAGCTGATCTAGATTCATTTTTAGCTGATATAGATAATATAGGAGTGTTTAAGGATATAAAAGGGTTAATAATCGGAAGACCATACTTTTATAATGAAGATGATAATAAAGAACTTAGAAAAATTATTGATTATTATACAAAGAAGTATAATTATCCAATTTTATTTAATGCGAACATTGGTCATGTCTCTCCAATAATGACCTTGCCGTTAGGAGCTAAAGTGATGCTTGATTCTCGGAATAATATTTTTGAAATTAAAGAATCAGGTGTGGCTGGGTAAAAAATGATGAAAGTTATAAATAGAAAAAAATATAGTTATCCTCGTCAAAAAACAGATAAATGGAAAAAAGAAACCTTCCAGCCTCTTTCTGATTTAAAACTGAGATTGAAATTAGACGATGGAAATATGATTGAAAGTGCGGCATTCCATATGATTATGGATGGCAGGATGGAGGAGCATGCTTGTATTTCGACTCAAGTGGGTTGCAAATATGGTTGCAAATTTTGCACCTCGGGAAAAAACGGATATTTGAGAAATTTATCAAAGAAAGAAATGAAAGATGAGTTAAGAGTTTTAGCTAAGGAAGAAAAAACTGAAAAATTTGATTGTATTGTTTTTATGGGAATAGGTGAGCCATTGGATAATTATGACGAAGTTGTGAATTGTATGAGAGAGCTTATAGAAAAAAAGGATTTGTATAGCGGAATAAGAAGAATTGCCTTGGCGACAGTAGGAATACCTGACTCATTGAATAAGTTAGCGGAAGAAAAGCTTCCTATTGACCTTTGGGTTTCTTTGCACGCTTCGGATGATGAAAAAAGAAAAAAAATTATGCCTGCTGCCAATAAGTATTCAATTTCTGAAATTATTAAATCGGCTGAGGATTATTATAAAAAAACAGGCAGATTTATTTGGTTGAATTACATGTTGTTTTTAGGATTTAATAATCTTAATGAAGATGTTAAAAAACTGGCAAATTTGCTAAAAGACAAAAAGGAAATTTTTAAACTAATATTAACGGAACCCAATAACGATATTGACAATTATCAAAAGGCGGGTTATGGTGATTTATTAGAGTTTGAAGATAAATTAAGAAATAATGGGGTTGAAAATGAAATTGTCAGATTTATGACTGCAGGTAAGGATGTCGGAGCAGGTTGTGGAGAGTTCGTGTTTATACCTAAAAAATAGAATTTTTAATAAAAGTTCATTTACATTTCAAAAAATGGAGAGAAGCTATGAGAGATAAGAATTTTCTTGAAAAGGTTGAAAACGGCACGCAGTTTTCTGGTTATGCCAGAGTTCTCAAAAAGAGAGATTTTGGAAAAATATCATTCTGGAAAGTTCGCTTTCAAGAAGAAGATGTTCAGCTATTGATTCAAAAAGGATTAACTACTGATTATGAACAATTCAAAAAAGTGGGTTTAGGTAGTTTGATTTTCTTTGAAGGAGAGAAAATCGTAACTCAAAAAGGAGAGCCATCTATTTCTATTAAATCAGTTTATCTGGAGAAAGAAGGATGTGAAGTCCTTCAGAATAAGCTCGGAGGAATTAATCATCTGAGCAGAAGCGGAAATAAAGTTATGGATATTATTGCTAATAAATCTCTTTTTGATTATATTTTGATAATGTCTCAATTGAATGATGCTGTCAGGCAATTTCTGAGAAAAGAAGGATTTAGGGAATTTGTCACAGGCATTCTTCAGGAACATTTTGAAGGAGGTCAAGCCGAACCATTTCAAACGGTTTGCAAGGCTAATGGAAAAAAACTTTATTTGAGCTTAACCAGTGAATTAAAGCTCAAAAGGTTGATGGTAGCAGGATTTGAAAAGGTCTATGAACTTTCTCAATCCTTCAGGAATGAAGGAATTGATAGGATGCATTTACCGGAATTTACTCTACTGGAATTGTATGCAGTTAACCAGAATTATCACGATATGATGCAGTTATTGGAGCGAATGATTTTCCATGTTTTAACCAAGGTCACTGGGCAATCATCTATATTTGATGGTAATAGTGAAGTTTGCTTTAAACCTCCTTTTGCCAGGAAAACTTTTGATGAAGCTTGTCTTGAGTTTCTGGGAATTAGAGGGGATAAATGCACGGCTACTTGGTTGGCGAGAAAATTTTCTGGGGTCTTTTTCGAGGATATGGATGAATTTACTTGGACAATGAAATTAGTAGATAAGATTTTCACCCCCAATTTTATTGAGCCAACTTTTTTAGTGGATGTTCCGTCGGGAATATCTCCATTTGCCAAAAGAAATTCTCAAAACGAGAAAATGTCTGAAAGTGCCTTTTTTATTGCAATGGGGGTGAATATGGCAACTATTTCAACTGATGAAAATGACATGAAAAAAGTTTCTTCTCTCTTAATAGAACAATCCGAGAGAACAGGAAGAGTAATAAATGAGGATTATCTTAGTGCATTAGGATTCGGTCTTCCACCGACGGCCGGAATAGGCTTCGGTCTCAATCGTTTCTATATGCTTTTTCAAGAAGGCGAAAAGAATGCGAGAGAGACTTGTATCTTGCCAGTTTTTTAATGCAGTTATTTGTACGAGCATAAGGGGCTTTATGGATTTCCATTCGGCCTCTTTTTTATTTGTCAGATTTGTTTTTCTAAATTTTTTTATGTATAATAAAACGCAGTGGGTGGAAATTGGGATTTGGTTGATTTGAAATTAAGAATAATTTAATGGAAGAGAATATTGCGAAAATTTTAGGGGTGGTGGCTGTTATAATACTCGGAAGCGGACTGATATTAGGTGAAGAAACCTTACGGGAAAAATTTTTACGGACAAAATCAATTGTAATCCGCTGGGCTGTTTATTCAATTCTTGATTATGGATTAACAGGACTTAGCATTCTTTTGATAATCATATTTAAGCAGGCAGGATCGGGTTTTGCGGAAGCATTTTTTGCGATGTGGGCTTTTGATTTTATTTCAGCCACCTTACTTCTTATTATCTGCATTAAATCAGGAAAAGATTTGACTTTAGGACAAGAATATAGAAGATCTATTGGGAAAATTTTTTCTAAATCAAAAATGGTCGGTATGACTTCTTTTTTCATTTTTGCACTGAAAGCGTCTATTTGGGATGGCCCGGAAAGAATGGTCGAATACTTTAAAAATGAACTCAACACTATCTTTAAAAAAGGACTGGTTATTTTTTTTATGACATCGCTTCAAGCAGTGTTTTGGACAGGTACCTATTCTTTGGGGTATGATGGGATTATGAGATTTTTAAATAATATATAATCAAGTTTATTTTTTGCGGTTTTATCCGGAATTGCGCAGAATTATTTTTTTATGAACATACTTTTTGTTTCGAGAGATTTGTCAGGCGGAGATTTGGCGTATAGATTGAAAAATGAAGGCAATGACGTGCGACTTTTCATCGATGATCATGATTTGAAAAAATGTTTCGATGGAATGGTTGAAAAAACAGACAATTGGGAAAAGGATCTTGAATGGGTCGGAAAAGAGGGGATGATTGTCTTTGATAGCACTGGATATGGAAAAATTCAAGATGAGTTGAGAAAAAACGGATATTCCGTTATCGGAGGATGCGAAATGGGAGACAAGCTCGAGCATGATCGGCAATACGGACAAAAAATATTTTCTGCTTGCGGAATTGATATTGCTCCAACGGAAAGATTCGATTTATTGGAAAAAGCAGTTGCATTTGTGAAAAATAATGAAGGACCTTGGGTTATTAAGCAAAATGGACATCAAGATAAGACTTGTAACTATGTGGGAGAATTTAAGGACGGAAGGGATGTTATTGATGTTCTTGAATCTTATTTTCAAAATAAGGAAAAATGTATTCCGGTAGATTTGCAAAAAAGGGTATATGGAATTGAAATTGGAGTGGCGAGATATTTTAATGGAAATGATTGGGTTGGTCCTATCGAAATTAATATGGAGCATAAAGATTTATTTGCGGGATGTATAGGTCCGAAAACCGATGAAATGGGAACTTTGATGTGGTATGAAAAGGATGAAAACAATAAATTATTCCAAGCTACACTGGAAAAATTAAAACCATTTTTTCAGAAAATAGATTTTCGTGGCGATGTTGATATAAATTGTATTGTTAATAAAGGTAAAATTTTTCCATTGGAATTGACAACAAGATTTGGCTGGCCTGCTATTCATGCACAAGAATCTTTGCATATATCCGATTGGAGTAAATTTTTAAAAGCGGTGGCGGACGGAGAAAAATACGAATTAAAATATAAAGATGGATTTTCTATGACTGTTTTGATTGCGGTTCCTCCTTTTCCATATAAAGTTGATAATGAAAAATATTCATTTAGGAATAAAGAAATTTATTTTTCATCTAAATTAACAGAAGATGAAATTAAAAATATTCATTTCGATGAAGTTTATAGGGATGATGACGGGAAATTTAGGATAGCAGGAGATTCCGGATTTGTTTTGAATGTTGCATGTTCAGGCGGGACAGTCGGGGAGGTTAGAGAGAATATTCATAGAATAATTAAAAAAATTATAATTCCGAAAAAGTTTTACAGAAATGATATCGGGATGAAGTTTGAACAGGAAGATGGGGAAAAATTGAGAAAGTGGGGTTGGATATAATATTTAGTAGATGTATTGATTTAATTTGTGGTATAATTATAGGGCAATAAAAAATAAAATAATATAATATAAAAATAAAAAAATGTTTTGCCAAGATGCTTCAGCACCATTTCTATTTCTTTTTTCCGACATAGCTCCTCAGTTGTTATATTATTCACACTTTACCGGAATAATAGCAACCTTAGTTATAGGATCTTATGTTTTTTTCAAGAATACTTCTTCCATAAGCGCATTTTTGATTTTTATTGTGGCGATTTTGTTTTCTTTGTGGTCGATTTTTGATGTAATTACATGGGTCAATATCGACAGCAGAATCATAATGCTTTCATGGGGACTGATGAATTTGGTTGAACCTTTGATATACTTAACTCTTTTGTATTTCGTTTCTCATTATCTGAAAGAAAAAACCGATTATCGATTCAAATTTGTCGTAGTTATTCTTTTTCTGCCGATTTTATTTTTGCTTTCGACGACATATAACTTGAAGTATTTTGACCTTTCGGTGTGCGAATCAATACAGGGAGAATTGATGAAATATAATTATTCCTTCGAAATATTATTATCCGCTTTAATTATTTATTTTCTTGTGAAGAATTTAATATTTATCCGTGAAGGAATGTCAAGGAAACATATCGTAATATTTTCTTTAGGGGTTATATTTTTTATCATTTCTTTTTCGTGGGCGAATATAGTTGGAAATATTACCACTGATTGGGAAATAACCCAATACGGACTATTCGGAGCCCCTGTTTTTATGGGTGTTTTGGCATATTTAATCGTTCGTTACAAAGCTTTTAATGTAAAAGTATTCGGAGTGCAAGCTTTGATGCTCTCATTGATAATTATTATTGCCTCTGAATATTTTTTTATTGATTCTTTGGTGAATTTTATTTTAGTTGGGATTACTTTAATTTTAGCGTTGGGGTTTGGGTATATTTTGACCAAATCAGTAAAACGGGATATTCAGCAAAAAGAAGAATTGGAGGTTTTAAGTCAGCAATTGGTGAAAGCGAATATTCAATTGAAAAAGTTGGACAAAGCCAAGTCTGAGTTTATCTCCATCGCTTCACATCAATTGCGTACTCCGCTCACGGCAATCAAGGGGTACTTGTCTTTGGTTGTCGAAGGTTCATATGGACAAGTGGATGATTCTGTTAAAAACGCTTTGCAAAAAGCTTATAGTGCCAATGAGCGATTGATTCTTTTAGTGGAAGACTTACTCAATGCTTCGCGAATTGAATCTGGAAGAATGAAATATGATTTGGCAGATGCGCGATTAGAGGATTTGGTTAGTCAATCGTGTGATAGTTTGGCGCTCAAAGCTGAAGACGAAGGATTATTTTTGAAAGTCAACGCTCCAAAAAGTCCATTGCCTGTTTTTCACGTTGATGGAATCAAGGTACGCGAAGTTATTTCCAATTTTATCGACAATGCAATTAAATATACTGAAAAAGGAGGGGTGGAGATCGGATTTGAAAGCGATTCAAACTCAGTGAAAATTATTGTTTCCGATACTGGAATTGGAATACCGAGAGATGAAATTCCATATCTTTTCAAAAAATTCTCTCGCGGTAAAAATACCTCAAGACTTAATGCCACTGGAACTGGTTTAGGTTTGTTTGTGGCGAAAAATATTATTGAAGCGCATGGCGGAAGGGTTTGGGTTGAGTCGGACGGCATCGGAAAAGGTTCGCGCTTCTACATTCAACTTCCCCTAAAATGGATTGACCCTAATATCAGCACCGAAGTGGGGATGAAGGAGGGGGAATAGGTGATTTTTGCGTGTTTTTGTAATATAAAAAACAAGGAAATATTTCCTTGTTTTTTTGTATTTTTCTATATTTTTTCTTTTTCCAGTTTCCTGATTTCTTCCAAAAGAGTGGGGAGGATGTCTTTTTCTTTGACGCTTTTGATGACTTTTCCTTTGGCAAAAATAGCTCCCATTCCTTTTCCTCCGGCTACTCCGATATCCGCTTCTCGGGCTTCTCCGGGACCGTTAACCACGCATCCCATTACAGCTACCTTAATAGGTATTTTTATTTTCAAAAGCGCTTTTTCAACTTTGTTCGCCAATCCGATTAAATCAATTTCTGTTCTGCCGCAGGTAGGGCAAGAAATCATTTCCGGTCCGCGCCGCCGCAATTCAAGCGATTGCAAGATTGCCCAGCAAGTGTCCATTTCTTCCAGCGGATCAGCCGTGAGAGAAACGCGAAAAGTTGATCCAATGCCTTGATTTAACAAAACCCCGATTCCAATGGCATTTTTGATAGAACCCTTAAAGACAGTTCCTGCCTCAGTAACTCCAAGATGAAGAGGATAATCCACTCTTTTAGCTAGTATTTGATATGCCTGGATCATATGCGGGACATTGCTGAATTTAATGGAGATTAAGATATTTTTAAAATTGAATTTTTCCAAAATCCTGACATGACGCATCGCTGATTCAACAGCAGCTTTCGGAGTAGCTCCATATTTATTCAGAAGGTCTTGTTCGATTGATCCTGAATTAACTCCGATGCGGATAGGAATTTTTTTCTTTTTACAAGCATCAATGACAGCTTTTATTTTTTCTTCCGATCCGATATTTCCCGGGTTTATTCTCACCTTATCGATCCCCTGATTGATTGCTTCAAGTGCCAATTTGTAATCGAAATGAATGTCGGCAACCAGTGGAATATGAATTCTTTTTTTAATTTTTCCAATCGCCTTGGCGGCAGCCATATCCGGAACAGCTACGCGAATAATCTCACAGCCGGCTTTTTCCAGTGCGAGAATTTGCTTGACAGTGTCTTTGATATTGCGAGTGTCAGTGTTGCACATTGATTGGATGCGGACAGGATTATCTCCTCCCAACTTCAAATTTCCAACTTTGACTACGCGAGATTGATACTTTTTCATAGACATTGATTTTAGATTGTTTTAAGTGTATAAATAATAACAGCTTTATTATTGATTATCAAGGAGAATCTTGCTTATGGCAACAAGAAAATTTCAACGGAATATTGAGGACTTTGTGTGTGGTAATTGCGGAGCGGAAATTGAGGGGGATGGGTATACTAATCATTGCCCATTTTGTCTTTGGAGTTGTCATGTGGATGAAAATCCTGGAGATCGAGCGAAAAGTTGTCAAGGAATGATGAAACCGATCTCCATTCAGGTAAAAAACGGAAAACAAATCATTATTCATAAATGTCAAAAATGCGCTATGGAAAAATCTAACAAAGTTTCTAAAGACGATAATTTCAATGCATTATTGGAAATAATGAAAAAGCAAAGTAAAAATATCGGATGAGTAATAAATATACCTATTGAACAAAAAATGAAAGAGTGATAGAATAATTTTCGTATAGCAATATTGTTTTGGTTTCATATTAAAAAATAAAAAACAAATGAATAACATTAAGGGGGGTAAAAAGTTTTTCAAAAAACGGCTTATTATTGGCGGTGTTTTTTTATCGCTAATTTTTGTAGCAGGATATTATCTTATGACCGTAGACAAAAAAGACGTTATTTTGTCTTCAATTTCGGCATTTGAAAAAATATTCAGACTTTTGCCGGTGGAAAAAGACACAAAAGATGAAGTTGCCGCTATCAATAATTTAGCAGCAGAATTTATAAAAAAAGATGATATCGAAAAAAGATTTTTAATTTTACTTCAAAATAACATGGAATTGCGTCCAGGAGGAGGATTTTTGGGTCAATATGCGATATTGAAAATAAAAAACGGAGAAGTTATTTCGACGGTTGTAGAGGATGCAAACTTACTTGATCAAAGAATTACCACAAAAGTAGTTCCGCCGTATCCGTTTACTAGAATGATGAGTATTAAAAAATGGAAATTTCGCGATTCAAATTTTTCCCCAGATTTTCCTACTAATACCGAAAAAGCAAAATACTTCTATCGTCTTAGCGGGGGAAATAGTAATTTTGACGGAGTTATTGCGGTGAATTCGGATGTTTTTGCGAATGTCTTAAAATTAACCGGACCAATCACTGTTCCTGGTTACGCTACGGAGTTTACTAGCGAGAATGCTGTTTTGAAGCTGGAAGAAGTTGTGGAAAAAGCTTACATTGAAAATCCAAATATCGATACAACCAATAGAAAAGCGATAATGAAAATTATGGCAAATGTGATTATTGAAAAATTAGCGCATATCAATAATATTCCAAAAATTTCAGAGTTTGTCTTAGAAGAGCTTCGCAATAAAAATGTTATGTTTAATTTCAATGATGCCCAATTACAAGCATCCATAGAAAAAGTTCATTGGGATGGTAAAGTTGCTCAGGATTGGAACGATGATTATTTGATGATGGTGGATGCGAATATGGGAGCGTTAAAATCCGATTATTTTATTGATCGCAGTGTTTCGTATAATATTGATTTGACAACTGAAAAGCCAACTGTCGAGTTGAAAATTTTATATAAACATAATGCCACTTATGGTGATTGGAGAACTAGTGATTATCATTCATATTTGCGTGTATATGTTCCCAAAGGGTCAACACTCATTGATCGTAAAATGGTTAGCTATCCATTGATTGATGAGGATTTTGGAAAAACTTATTTTGGATTTATCTGCCATGTTCTTATCAATGGACAAACGGAAGCATATATAAAATACGAACTTCCATCTGAATTTAAGGAAAAGGAGTATCGCCTACTTATTCAAAAGCAGTCAGGAGTGGGAGATGTTCCGATAAAAGTTCATATGAAAAATAGCAAAGGAGAGTTTGATTATGAGGGAATTCTTAAAAAAGACTTAAATTTGGAATTTTCAGAAAATTAATACCGGATATTTCGAGGTATTTTATTTTTTTAAAAAATTTGTTAAGATTATTGTATGCATGATAAAAGGTTTCGAAAAAAAATCAAAATAATCTGGGTAGGTATTTCGCTTCTTGCAGTTGTTGCTATGATTGTTTTTTTGATTGCTCCATTGTTTTTATATTAAATCAATTGAGATGAGTAGAACAAATTTAATTTTTTCCACTGGAATATTTGTAGGTGTTTTAGCGTTGATTGTTTTATTATTTATTCCTTCATTCAATGAATATAATAGAAATCAAAAAATAAACAAGGAAATAGAAAAATTAAGCAAGCAAGCAGAGCAGTTAAAAGAAAATAATGCTCATTTGAGTGAAAAAATTGAATATTTTAAAACTGAAGCGTACAAGGAAAGGATTGCTAAGGAGAGATTAAATATGCAAAAACAGGATGAACAAATTGTTTCCGTAAAACAAAGCGTTTCCGCAATAATTGATGATGTCGAGAATAATAATGATAACAAAGAAGATCTGAAAATGAAAACGGAAAATAAAGAAGCAAATTATAAAAAATGGTTTAGTTATTTTTTTGGTAATTTATAAAAAATTAATGAGCAGGAATGGGAAGGAAAAAAAGGAAAAAAAAGTGAGCTGGTGGACGGCAGCCATGTCTTTCGGCGTTTTTATTCTGTTTATTTTTGTTTTGTTAAGTTTTTTTATTTATCGAAATTATGAAAATAGTTTTGCGAAAAAAATAGTTGCTTATATTCATTTTCCCGCTGTAGCAGTGGATTATTATCATTTTATAAGTTTGTCAAATCTTAATGAAGATTTGCAATCGGTTAAAAATTTTTATGAAAATCAGGATTTTTCCAAGGAAGGTTTGCGTGTTGATTTCTCTACGGAAGACGGAAAAAAGCGTTTAAAAATAAAAGAAAAAGATATTTTGAATAAATTGATAGCAGATAAAGTTATTGAATTAGTGGCAGAAGAAAATAAAATAATAATTTCAAAAGAGGATGTTGATCAGAACGTTTCCAGAAAAATTGAAGAGTTTGGAAATGAAGAAAAAATAAAAAACAATTTGGAAAAATTATACGGATGGAGTATGGAAGATTTTAAAAAGAAGATTGTCCGTCCAAGTTTGTATCGCGATGAGATGGAAAAAATTATTCAAAAGGAATATAATCAAAAAGAAAATGATAAACAAAAAGATAGGATGCAACAAGCTTGGGAAAAATTGTCTAATGGAGGGGATTTTGTTTCCATAGTAAAGGAATTTTCACAAGGAGAAACAGCTGAGCAGGGCGGAGAATTGGGGTGGTTTTCGCGAGAGCAAATTTTGGATGAATTGGCGGAGACATCTTTTTCATTGAAAGAAGGGGGTAGAAGCGGCGTAATAGAAAGTGAATTAGGCTATCATATCATAGAAGTGGAGGAAAAGAAGATTGAAAATGACAAAGAGCTAATTAGAGTGAGGCAAATCTTTCGCCCTAAAACTAATTTGAATGATTGGTTAAATGAAGAAATGAAAAAAAGAAAAGTTTGGATTTTTATTGATGGATATTTTTGGGATTTATCTTCCGGATCAGTTGAATTTTCAGATAGTGATTTGCGTGAATTTGAACAAAATGAAGATAGTTTTATTTTGTAATAATGTGATGGTATTTAAAAAAATAATAATTAAATTAAATAAAAAATATGTCAAAGCCAATAGTTAGTGAGGATCTTTGTATCGGGTGTGGAACGTGTGAAGCTCTTTGCCCGAATGTGTTTAAGATTGAGGATGGAAAATCTCATGTTATTTCGGAAAATTGTGAAGATTGTAATTGTCAAGAAGCAACGGAAAGTTGTCCGGTAAATGCTATTTCAGTCGAAGAATAAGAAAAAATTTTGTATTAATTGAGGAGGCGCTTTTTGCGCCTCTCTCCTGGTTCCTTTTATGGACATAATTATTTTTTAATTTTATGTTTTGTTTTATATGAAAAAAGAAAAAATAAAAAAAGAAAATATTGAAAATATGTTTAATAGTATTGTTGATATAGATAAACCGGAAGACAAAAAGATGCAAAATATTCAAGACGAACTGGAATGTTGCACGGGAACAAAGAAAAAGATATTTTTTGCGGTTATTTTGTTAATATTTTTTTCTTCGTTTTTTGGTGCGCTGTTCGGATTTTTATCTGGAGGGTTGACAGCAAAATATTTTAATAAGAAAGAAGAAATAAAAGGGATTAAGTCCGAAACTATTTCTATTTCAGATAAGGAATCTTCTGTGGTAAATGCCGTAGAGAAGGCTAATGTTAGCGTTGTGAGTATTATAGTTTCTAAAGATGTTCCAAAATTTCGAAGTTTCTTTGATGACCCATTTGGGTTCAGGCCGTTTTTTTCTCCATTTGATGATAATAGTAGTAATAGTGGGTCTACGGAAAAAATGGAAATTGGTGGCGGATCCGGTTTTATTGTTTCGATGGATGGAATTGTCGTGACAAATAAGCATGTAGTTAGTGACGAAAATGCGGAATATACTGTTATCACAAGTGACAGCCAAGAACATAAAGCAACTATTATTGCGAGGCATCCGACTATGGATATCGCTTTATTAAAAATAGAAGGAAATAATTTTTCCGCTATTGATTTGGGAGATTCGGATAATTTGAAAGTAGGACAATCCGTGATTGCTATCGGAAATCCGCTTGGAGAATTTTCCAATAGTGTGAGTTTGGGAATAATTTCTGGATTAAAGAGAGATATTGTTGCCGGTTCGGGAATGGGAGATTCTGAAAAACTTATGGGAATAATACAAACTGACGCGGCGATAAATCCCGGCAATTCTGGCGGACCACTTTTGGATATAAACGGAGATGTTATCGGAGTTAATGTGGCAGTGGCGCAAGGAGCGGAAAATATCGGATTTGCTCTCCCTGTAAATGTCGTGAAAAAAACCTTGGATCAAATCAATGAAAATGGAAAAATTTCTGTGCCTTTTATTGGGGTAAGATACGCGATTATTAATGGAGAAATACAAAAAGAAAATAATTTGCCTTTTGACTACGGCGCTTTAGTGGTTCGTGGAGAAAAAATCACAGATTTAGCAGTAACACCGGCTTCTCCGGCAGACAAAGCGGGGATTGTAGAGAATGATATAATTTTGGAAATAGCAGAAGAAAAAATAACCGAGAAAAAGACTCTTTCTGATTTGGTTTCTCAACATGAAGTAGGAGAAAATATTGCAGTAAAATTTTGGCACAAAGGCGAAATAAAAGAAGTCCAAATTAAATTAGAAGAAAGGAAATAATATTATGGATATAAATAAGCTCACAAATAAAAGTCAAGAAGCGTTGCGCGCGGCGCAGGAAAAAGCCTTATCCTATAATCAAATGCAAGTTGATGTTTTTCACTTACTTTCTACACTGATTGTTCAAAGTGATTCTATCGTTTCGGTTGTTTTGCGCAAAATGGAAATTAATATTGATGATATTGTCGGAGAGCTTGCGAGTGAAATAGAAAAAATGCCAAAGAGTTCGGCAGGTGCAGTCGGACAAATTTATGTGAGTCAAGATCTGACTAGAATCATAGAACAGGCTGGAAAGGAAATGGAAATGATGAAAGATGATTTTATTTCCACCGAGCATCTTTTTTTAGCAGTGTTGTCTGTGCAAAATATAGCAAGAAAAATCCTAGAAAAAAGAGGAATAAATTATGATAAAGTATTAAAAATTCTTTCGGAAATTCGCGGAAATCAGAGGGTGGATAGTCCGGAACCGGAAGGTAAATTCCAGTCATTGGAAAAATATACAATTAATTTGACACAATTGGCAAGAAATGAAAAGCTGGATCCGGTAATTGGAAGAGACGCAGAAATTCGTCGCGTCGTGCAAGTTTTAAGCCGAAGAACAAAAAATAATCCTGTTTTAATCGGAGAAGCGGGAACAGGAAAAACAGCAATTATTGAAGGTCTCGCGCAGAGAATTGTTTCTGGAGATGTTCCGGAAAATCTCCGCGATAAGGAAATTGTGAGTTTGGATTTAGGTGCTCTTTTGGCAGGTGCCAAGTTTAGAGGAGAATTTGAAGACAGGCTCAAAGCAATTTTAAAAGAAATTGAAAGATCAGCGGGAAAACATATTGTTTTTATAGATGAACTTCATACTTTGGTTGGAGCGGGAGCAAGTGAGGGAGCGTTGGATGCTTCTAATATGTTAAAGCCCGCTTTGGCGCGAGGGAAAATGAAAACAATCGGCGCGACTACAATCAGAGAATATCAAAAATATATTGAAAAAGATGCGGCGCTCGAAAGAAGATTTCAGCCGGTTTTGGTTTCTGAGCCTTCAATTCAGGATGCGGTAGCAATTTTGCGTGGCATCAAAGAGAAATATGAAATTCATCATGGCGTAAAAATTACCGACGAAGCTATTTTGGCAGCAGTTAACCTTTCCTCGCGCTATATTAGTGACAGATTTTTGCCAGACAAAGCAGTTGATTTGATTGATGAAGCGGCATCTTCACTGAAGATAGAAATTGATTCAATGCCGGCGGAAATTGATCAGATGGAAAGAAATATTCGTCGTATGGAAATTGAGAAAAAAGCGCTGGAAAGAGAAAAAAATAGTAAGACTAAGAAAAAAATAAATGAAATATCTAAAGAAATAGCCAATCTTAAAGAGAAATTTCAAAAAATAAGTCTCCAATGGAAATCGGAAAAGGATTTGATTATGACAATAAGAAAAGGGAAAAAGGAAATTGATCAGCTAAAATCGGAGGCAGATGTTTTGGAGCGTCAAGGAAAACTTGAGAAGGTGGCTGAAATTCGATATGGAAAAATTCCGGAATTGGAGAAAAAAATAAAACGGGAAAGTGTAAAATTGAATAAAATTCAAAAAAACGAAGGAATACTAAAAGAAGAAGTTGTGGAAGAAGATATCGCGAAAGTAGTTTCGCGCTGGACCAATATTCCTGTTTCAAAAATGTTACAAGGAGAGATAAAAAAATTGGCGAATGCGGAAGGTGAAATCGGAAAAAGAGTTATTGGACAAGAAGAGGCGATAAAATCGGTAGCAAATGCAATTCGAAGATCGCGAGCGGGGATTTCCGAAGAAAACAGACCGATCGGTTCATTTATTTTTCTTGGTCCTACTGGAGTTGGAAAAACGGAGTTAGCAAAAGCACTTACGGAATTGCTTTTTAATGATGAAAGAGCAATGGTACGTTTGGATATGAGTGAATATATGGAACCGCATTCAACCGCAAAAATTATCGGTTCGCCGCCGGGATATGTCGGATATGAAGAAGGCGGGCAACTTACGGAAATAGTTAGGCGCAGACCGTTCAGTGTGATTTTGTTTGATGAAATAGAAAAAGCGCATCCACAAGTGTTCAATATTCTTTTACAGCTTCTTGATGATGGGAGGCTCACGGATGCAAAAGGAAGAGTTGTTAATTTCAAGAACGCGGTGATAATAATGACATCAAATATTGGATCTGATTTGATTTATAAAATGCATGAGGTTGGTTTTCGTCACAAGCGAGACGGGAGTTCTATAAACGAAAAAGAAATACGGGAAAAAATAATGGAGAGTTTGCGAAGAAATTTCAAACCTGAATTTTTGAATCGTTTGGATGATATAATAATATTTCATCCGCTCGGAAAAAAAACATTGGAAAAAATAGTGCAATTGCAACTTGAAATAGTGCGCCAGCGACTAAGCAAAAAAGGAATTCATTTGAAAATAGAAAATAAAGTAGAAAAATATCTTACTGAAAAAGGATATGATCCGTCATATGGAGCCAGGCCATTAAAAAGAGTTATTCAGTTGGAAATTTTGGATGAGTTGGCGCTTCGGATAATTGAGGGTAGAATAAGAGAAGGAGATATGGTGAATGCGGTACTTTCAAAGGGAAAGATAGTTTTGCGGTAATACGGAAAGTTTTTCGGTTAATAGAAAACAGATAAGTTTTAATTTCTAAATTTTGTGTTTTTTCATTTTGCGTCATTTTTTTTCTCGTTGATATTTTTTGCGGGAATGGAGCTAGTTGCCTTTTATCCGAGGATGTTTTTTTATGCTTTGTTTCTATTGCCATTTGTCGCCTTTTGGGCGAACAGAAGAATTTCTTGCAAGAATTATTTTTCAATTATTCCGGTGGTTTTTTCAGTTTCATCAGTTTTACTTTTATATTTGATTGATACGGGGATTGAAAAGCAAATATTTATTGTAGCGAGTTCTTTTATGCAATATATAACATTCCTGAGTGAATGCCGTCTTAAACGTTATAAAATGGACCAGACCGCCAAAGGATTGATGGCAGCCTCTTTGATGACTACACTCTTTTTTTTCTATACATCAACCTATGGAGTGTATTTGAATTTTGCCATTTCTCTTTGGATATTAATGATGGTTTTTTTGGTAGTTACTTTTTTGGTAAGTTATCAGTATTTGAAAATAATAAATTCGGAAAAGTTAGCTGTGTGGAGATACAGTATAATTATGGGATTGATTATGGCGGAAATCTCGTGGGTGGTGAATTTTTGGCCGTTTGGTTATCTTACTACTGGCGCAATTCTGCTGATGTTTTATTATATTATATGGGATATGGTGCAAAGTTATTTTTTGAATTTGCTTTCAAAAAAAAGAGTTGTCGCCAATATGGTTTTGTTTGGTTTTCTGATAGGATTTATTCTTTTCAGCTCACGCTGGCTTCCCAATGTGTAAAGTAAGATATTCAAATTAATTAATTTTAAAAAATATGAATGATAATGTCGAAAAATTCGGGGGAAAAAAGCTAATAAAGATTATTCTGTTTGTGATTGCGATTTTCGTGATCGGCGGAATTGGCGGAGTTTTTTCTGACCGATATTTGCTTCCGAAAATATCCCAATATCCGTTTTTTTCCAAGTGCGCTTTTTTGAAAAAGGCTAATGAAAACGTTACTGTTATTGAAAAAACCGAGCAAGTTATAGTAAAAGAAGAAGATTCGATTGGGAGAATAATTTCTCGTCCATCAAGCGCAATGGTTAATATTTTGTCCATTGGCAAAAGCGGGTTATTAAAAAATGGATCGGGTTTCGTGGTTACTGGTGACGGATTGATTGTGACATATCTTGATGCGATTATTGCGGAAGACGCGGCATATAAAATTTTTATTTCCGATGGTTCGGAATATGATGCCGAACTGGCGGGAATTGATGATTATTCTAATCTAGTGTATTTGCGAATTTCCAAATCAAATCTACCAACTATTTCTTTTGTTAATTCAGATGAGATTGAAGCAGGAAAAAAAATAATAGTTTTGGGAAATTCCGCTATGCAATATCAAAACCAGTTAGCGATGGGAATCATAAGTTCGCCGGAAAATACATTTAATCTAGCGGGAAAAACCGTTTCATTTTCAGATAAATTCGAGGGAGTGCTGGGAATCGGAGCAGACTTATCAGATCGATTTATTGGCGGACCGGCGGTTGATTATAATGGAGATGCGATTGGATTGATCGGGAAAATAAAAATCGATAATCAGGATAAATATTTTATCATTCCCGCTAATGAGATCAATCGTTCAATTGGATTAGTGATAAATGGAAAATTAAAGGAGCGAGCAAAATTGGGAATCTACTATATTTCGCTGACGAAATCATATGCCGCATCGGGAAAAAGTTCCAAGGAAAAAGGTGCTTTGATTTTTTCTCCTTCTGGAATTCAAAGTTTAGCATTTTTGTCTGAATCAAACGGGGAAAAAGCAGGGCTTTTATTGGGAGATATAATAATTTCAGTCGATGGAAAAGAGGTGAACCCCGATAATTCTTTGGCGGAAATCATAAGTCGTTATCAAACCGGAGACAAAGCAATTTTCCACATTCTCCGTTTCGAAAAAGAAACAGATATCGAAGTGAATTTTTAAGTTAAGTATATATAAAAACCGCTCGCGTTATGTGAGCGGTTTTTAGTATTTTAAAAAATTGTTTCTTTATTTCTTTATCGCTTTGATTTTTTCTGGTTTTTTTTCTGTCTTCTTTTCTTTCACTGTTTTTATTGCAGCCGCTTTTTTAGCAGCGGATTTTTCTGTGAGCTTTTTAAAGCGATCAACTCGTCCGGTGGTGTCTATTGTTTTTTTCTTTCCGGAAAAAAACGGATGGCAATTGGAGCAAATTTCAACCTCCATATTTTCAATAGTTGAACCGGTTTCCAAAACAGCACCGCAGGCACAAGAAATCTTAGCCTCATTGTAGTATTTTGGGTGAATTCCTTTTTTCATAGTTTTTTAGCGAATATTAAATTATTTTTTAATTACCCAATCAGACTAGCATAAAGATTTGCGATTGACAAGTGTGGAGCATCTGCTATACTTTTATACATGCCCGATAAGGGTAAATATACATATATTCTCCTAATCTTGTCCTGTTTGAAGCCAATTTATCGGTTCAAATTCGAGATTTTTATCAAGGAGAGTATAGACGTTTTTCCCGATGTTTTTTGGGAAGATTAATTAATTTAATTTAAGGAAAAAAAATGACAACAGAAGAAAAAAAAGTGAAAACTAACAGTAAAGATTTTACTGTTAGTGAAGTAAAAAAATCGAAAGGAGATGATTTTTTCGCTGATTTTAATTTGGATGATTTAAAAATGACGATGGAAGAAATGCTTGAAGCGGGAGTGCATTTCGGACACAAAAAATCCAGAAGGGATCCGCGAATGGAGCAATTCATATACGGAACTAAAAAAGGAGTAAATATTATTAATTTGCAAGCAACAGCGGTAAATTTGGAAAAAGCGCTTGCATATATCTCTGAAATAAAAAAGAGTGGAAAAAAAATTCTCTTTGTTGGAACAAAAAAACAAGCCAAAGATTTGGTAAAATCCGCCGCCAAGAGATGTCAGATGCCTTATGTAATCGAAAGATGGTTAGGTGGAACATTCACTAATTTTTCCAATATCAAAAAAAGAACGAAATATTTAAAAGATCTTCAAGCACAAATAGAAAGTGGAGAGTTGAAAAAATATACCAAATTTGAGCAATCGAAGAAAAAAGAAGAAGCAGAAAAACTGGAAAGAAGAATGGGAGGAATTAAAAATATGGACGATCTTCCGGCGGCGATTTTTGCGATTGATACAAAAGAAGATGCAGCGGCTATTACTGAAGCGATTAAAAAAAATATTCCAGTGATTGCATTGGTAGATACTAATGTTAATCCGACAAGAGTCAATTATCCTATTCCATCAAACGATGACGCAGTTTCTTCTATAAAATTGATGCTTGGATATGTATGTCGGACAATTATCAAATAGTTTGAATTTACCAGTAAAATAAAAATAATATTAAGAAGTAAAAATATATGAGCTTAGAGTTGATTAAAAAAATTAGAGAAAAAACTGGTGCCGGAATGGTGGATATAAAAAATGCAATCGAAGAAGCAAAAGGTGATGAAGAAAAGACGATTGAACTTTTACGTAAAAAAGGTCAGAGCAAAGCGGCAAAGAAAGCAGGACGAGAGGTTAAAGAAGGCATTGTGGTTTCATATATCCATTCAAACGGAAAAATCGGATCGATGGTTAAACTTTATTGTGAAACCGATTTTGTCGCTCGTAACGAAGAATTTATCAGTTTAGCAAAGGATATCGCAATGCATATCAGCGCAATGGATCCGAAATTTTTGTCGCCAGAAGATGTTTCATCCGAGCTTGTGGAGAAAGAAAAAGAAATTTGGATGGAGCAAATGAAGAATGAGAAAAAGCCGAAAGATATTTTGAAGAAAATTATTGAAGGAAAAGAAAAAAAATTTCGAGAAGAATTAGCGCTATTATCTCAGTCATTTGTCAAAGAACCGGAAAAGAATGTCGAGGAATTGATAAATGAAAAAATTGGCAAGATAGGTGAAAATATTCAAATAGGAGAGTTTATCAGGTATGAATTATAAGCGCGCATTTTTTGGTAATACAATATATTGATTATGTTTAAATATTCGGTTAAATTGTATGACTGGGAAAATCCCCGGTTATGTTCGAGTAATGCTGAGTTTGTCAATGGCGACAAGGTTATTGTAAGCTCCGATTTCGGAAATGATCTGGGTATAATTTTCGAATCTGCAATTAAAACAGAAGAAGATGCTGTAAATGTCATCGTTCGAAAGGCTACGAAACGTGATGTGGAAGTTTTTACAGAAAATTCCAAAAAGAAAGAGGAAATAACTAAGGCATGTCAGCGTGAAATTCGAGCGGAAAATCTGGAAATGAAGCTTATTGATACGCACATTACGCTAGGAAAAGGAAATATTTTGATTATTTTTACAGCTGATGGCAGAGTTGATTTCCGAAATTTGGTTAAAAATCTTTCCGGGATGTTTCATAGAAGTGTGCGCATGCAACAAATTGGATCTCGCGATGAAGCCAGGAAGCTTGGCGGATGCGGAATTTGTGGAAAAGAATTATGTTGCGTGAGATTCTCCGGAAATCTTCCCAGTATCTCTACTGAGATGGCAAAGATACAGCAAATTTCTCATCGTGGATCAGATAGAATATCCGGTCTTTGCGGGAGGTTGATGTGCTGTCTTTCCTACGAGGTTTATCAATATCGAAAAATGATGCAAGGAATGCCAGAGTTGTACAGCGCTATTCAAACCGGAAAAGGAAAGGGTACAGTAATTGAAATCAATGCATTGAATCAAAGTTTGAAAATAAAGATGGACGATGGTCAAATAATAACAATCAAAAAAGAGGAACTAAAATAATGTCATATTTATATCTAATTATCCCGCCCATTGTCATCGTTTTGAGTTTATCTATTTTACTTGTTTTGATTTCTCGAAAATCGCAAAATATTCTTGCAGAAAAAGAAAAAACAGAAAATGGCGATTACAAAGAAAATCAAAGGGAGGGAATTTTGAAAATGAGTGCCGGTAAATTCGGTCAATTTCTTTTGCGCATATCGGAAAAATCCGCCATCAGTTTTAAGGTTTTTTCTTTACGAGTGCACAATTTATTAGAAAAATGGCTCAAATATATCAAAGAGAAAAGAGCTGGCAATAGAAAGAATATTTCAAAAGAGAAAAACAACAAAATTGATTTTGATACTAAAAATAAGATTATTTCAAAAGAGGCGACAATTAAAAAGACAGAGAAAGAGAAGGTGGTTTTGGAGATGGCAATTCCGGTCAATAGAAGAAAAATAATGAGGCGTCCGATGATAAGAAAATCCGCTGTGTATCCGGAAACTCCGAAAATAGAAAGAAAAGATGAGCTGGAAAATATTCTGATTGAACGAATTGCGTCTGATCCGAGAGATGTGGAAGCCTATGAACGCTTAGGTGATTATTATTATGGGAGAAGAAATACTAAAGATGCTATTGATTGTTATAAGCAAGTGTTAAAACTTAGTCCAGTTAATAGAGCGGTTAAAATAAAATTGGGAAGAATCGGAAAATTGTTTTAGGCGATTTGGAAAAGATGGCGGAATATAATATAAAATTTACACAACACGCATGTTGATTTTTTGAGTGATTAGTGTATAATAAAAAAGTTTTAATTGGTTGAACTAAGCTGGTTTGTAAAAAAGTAAATAAGCCACCTTAGCTCAGTTGGTAGAGCGGCTGTTTTGTAAACAGCGGGTCGTCGGTTCAAGCCCGGCAGGTGGCTCAGAGCTTAAATTGAATAGATGTGATGGGTCGGTGGCAGAGCGGTCAAATGCATCAGACTGTAAATCTGACGTCTTCGGACTTCGGGGGTTCGATTCCCTCCCGGCCCACAATTTCTTTTAAAACAAGCCGTTGTAGCTCAGTCGGTAGAGCACATCCATGGTAAGGATGAGGTCCGCGGTCCGATTCCGCGCAACGGCTCAGGTGAATTGTATTGTTAATATGTTTAATACGTAATAAAGATTATGGCAAAGACAAAGGAAAATTTGGTTAAATTCAAATGCAATGAGTGCAAAAAAATAACTCATTATTCCAATCGCAATAAGAAGAAGTTGAAGGAGAAATTGGAAATGAAAAAATATTGCAAATTCTGCAAAAAGCATACTCTGCATAAGGAAGCGAAATAATCAAACAAAAAAGTCCGCTATGGCGGACAAAGGCGGGTGTCGTACAGTGGTAGTACGTTGGTCTCCAAAACCAATAACGGGAGTTCGATTCTCTCCACCCGTGCTGAATAGAATCGAACTAAATTTGAGGCTTGCAAAAGCCTCTTTTTAGTTTTAATATTTAATAAATCATTAAATATTGGTAATTTGAGGCATATGGAAGGAAAAATTGTTAAAATTCAAACCCCCAAAAAATTTCTTTTAGATGGAATATTTTTTGGTTCACCTAAGGCTAAAAATGTAATCATATTTATTCATGGTCTTGGGAGTAATTTATTTTCACAAGCAGAACTTGCAGAAAGGTTGGTTGATAAGAACAACTCCGTTTTACTTTTTAATAATAGGGGTAGTGGTGTTCTTTCCAGAATTAGCCAGGTGGATAAAAAAGAAAAAAGTGGAAGAAAAAAACATTTGATTGGAATGGCTAAAGAGGTTTTTACTGATTGTGTTGATGATATTGATGGTGCTGTTAGATTTGTTGAATCATTGGGTAGTAAAAATATTCTTCTCATTGGTCATTCTACGGGAACCCAGAAAAGCGTCTATTATCTTTCCAAAAGGAAAAATAAAAACATAAAAAGCGCAATTCTTTTGGCCCCCATGAGTGATTTTGCTGATACGTATGCCTTTACTGATAGGAAGATTTATAACAAGGCTGTAAGATTTGCTAAAAAAATGGTTAAGGATGGCAAGGGAGATGTATTTTTGCCAAAAAAAATATGGCATTATCTTATTGATGCGCAAAGATTTCTTAGTCTTTTTACGCCAGAAAGTGTTGAGGAGATTTTCAGTTATGCTTCAGAGAAGAGTCCGAAAATATTGAAAAGTGTGAAATTACCCTTGCTTATCGTTCTTGCAGAGGAAGACGATTATAAAGACAGGGAAATTTCTAAAATAGCTGAATGGTTCACCAGAGAGCTTGAAGGAAAAAATGCTGAAATATTTACCCTGAAAGGTACTCCTCATAATTTCCAAGGCTTTGCAAAGGAATTAGAAAAGAAGATTAAAGCTTGGATTAATAAGGTTAATTAACCAAATCTGATGCTGTAATGGAAAGGCCTGCCTCTCCGGCAGATAAACTTAGAATATAGATTATTTCATTTTTCTTTATAAAAAAGGTTCTAACGTTCTTTACTGTGGCGTGCTTATGAAATTCGAGGCTTTTTTGAGCCTTGTTTTTTATATGACTTATGAATCCGGAATTTTAGTTAGAGGGGATTGTAGTTCAGATTAGTATTTAATATCTGGTTAATTGACAATTTTTTAATTTGATGATAGTTTAAATTTAGCTACGAGCTGATATTAGTTTCAGTTCGTGTATTACTGGCTCGCTTTAGAGCTAGAAACACTCAAAAAAGAGGTGTGTCATGAAGAAAAAAGTTGTTCTTTCCAAAGCGGATCGTGTTCGACAGAAGATGGCACAAGTTTCTGCGCAAAAAAGAGACAATGTCTCCAAGACTATCGCTTATTCCACGGATATGCGGCCATAGGCGACAAATTCCTTTTCCTTTAACCCAGATAGGGGGATGCCTTATGTCTTAAAGGTATCCCCCTGATTTTATATGGAGGTAAAAAATGAAAGACTTAGGGCAATGTGTATCAGAAAAAAACATCAGAAAAAAAATCTATACTGTTAGCGTGGGTGTTACAGGGAGGTGTAATTGTAACTGCACTTATTGTCATTATTTTAAGTCTCGTTCTAGACAGAAATTTGCTTATGATATATCAGATAGCCAGTTTGATATATATATGAGATTTATAAAACTGTGCAATGAATATGTTGATGGAAAACTTTCCTATAGATTTTCAGGCGGAGAGCCAATGGTTCTCGGAGAGAGACTGTTTAAGTTGGCAAATAAAGGGTTTAGCATTACAAATGTCAGGCCATTTATCCTAACTGCTGGAAAAGCAATGAACAAAAGCTGGGTTTTAGCAGCGCAAAATAGTGCTATCAGTCATGCTTTTGTATCTGTGGAGAATCCAATTTTTCCTGATTCGGGAGCTCCTAACCCAAAACGAATCGTACATCTAATAAAGGAATATAACACTGATAAGTTTCCAATCAGAGCAGGCGTTTGCGTGATTCCCACGAAAGCTTTCAGGAATCTTTACGATATCTGTGCTTGGTTCTTGGATGAGCTAGGTTACATTCCATTAATTTGTGAAATCAATTACGATTCATATCAAAGACCGACAGAGAATGAATGGATGGATTTACAAAAAGTTCTCTATGACGTGGTTCATGATTTTGGATCAGTGACTCCGCTTAATCTATTTTCAAGCATAATCCCAGAATATGCATATGGAGGGGATGACCCATATCTGTTTGAGCTGAATTTGGAGAATTCTTATAATTTATCGCAAGACAATCTTGGAAATAAAATAGAGGAGGTTATCAAGGGCGTGCATACCGTAAGTTATCAGCCTTTGACTTGTCCACAAACCGAATGTCCATGGCAAGATGTGTGTAGCCACACAAAGTGGTATTGGCAGTGTGATAGAGTTTTAAGTCGTGAAGAGAAGCTTAAAGATTACTGCCGATTTAAGAGGATATCCAGTGATGCATACTACAAGGTGTTTGTTGACAGGGACCATGTAGAGACTGAGTGCTCGATATGAGCTTAACTATTCCAACTAATACTCTGTATAATTATTTACAGAGTATTGTTTTTTTGATAAACTACTAAGGACTACTTATTTTAAAATATCTCAAAATATGGATGTTATTATCAATAAAAATAAAATAGATGAGTTATTAACACGCTCAGTTGCAGAAATTCTTCCAAGTAAAGAAAAATTAAAGCAGAAAATGCTTTCTGGAGATAGATTAAGGATATATATCGGCACAGATGCAACAGGAACATCTTTGCATCTTGGTCACGCAACAAACTACATGATTCTTGAAAAATTCCGTCAACTTGGTCACGAAGTAATTTTTTTAATAGGTGACTTTACTTCGCGTATTGGTGATCCTACTGATAAAACGGCTACCCGAAAAAAATTAACAAGAAAGGATGTTGTAGAAAATACAAAGACATGGTTAGATCAAATAAGGCCGATTATAAATCTGGATAATAGAGAAAATCCAGTTAAGATAATGTATAATCACGATTGGTTTTCGAAAATGGATAATAAAAAAGCTCTTGAATTAGCAGGTAATTTCACTGTTCAGCAAATGTTGGAGAGGGATATGTTTGAAAAGCGCATACATGAAGAAAAGCCCATATATCTTCACGAACTTTTTTATCCCATAATGCAAGGCTGGGATTCCGTTGAGATAGATGTTGATGTTGAGATGTGCGGAAACGATCAAAAATTTAATGCTCTTGTAGGCAGGGATTTGCAAGGTAAATATAGAAATAAGGAAAAATTTGTCTTTATAACAACCTTACTTGAAAATCCAATAACTAAAGAAAAAATGATGTCCAAGTCAATGGGAACAGGAGTATTTCTTGATTTTTCTGCAGAAGAAATGTTTAAAGGTATTATGAACCAAGCAGATGAGAACATCTATCAACTTTTTGTAGATTGCACTTATTTACCAATGAAAGAAATTATTGACATAAGAACAAAATTAGAAAATAAGATTGCGGATCCGTATGAAATCAAAAAGAAATTAGCATTAGAAATAGTATCGATTTATCATGGTAGAGAAAAGGCAGTTAAGTTATTCGAGAAAAAATAAATAAGTTAGCATGAAATATTATCGCAAGTTTCTCTCAAATCAGGAATATAGATGTAATCCTTATTATTCATAAAAATAGTTCTAACGTCCTTTACTGTGGCGTGCCAAGTAAAAAACAGCCTCTCTCAGAAAGAAGGCTGTTTTCGTTTCTTGCTTGAATATTAATTTTTTCTCGAAGAACGTTTATGTCTTCTTGAAGGAGGAAAGAATAATCGGAAAAGTATATTTTCTTCGAGTCTTTCTTTGAGTTCAAAAACGAATTCTTCCGAGCTTTTGAAATGTTGTTGCATTTTTTCTGAAATCAAATAAAGATTTCTTCCGGCTTTGATGAGATAAAACAAGATAATACAAAATAATATCGTTAAAATTACCAACGAAACGGAAGAAATGAAGAAAAAAATGTCCGCTTTCATTATTGTTTCCATATGCATTTATTATAGCACATAATTATGGAGTAGTGAATTATAGAGACCAAAAAGCACTTTAATACGTAATAAATTGCGAATCGCACTTTTGTTTTTTCTTGCCTTGTTTTGTGTTTTGGAATAAACTGAACAGGGTAGGTAAAAATGGAAAAAAGCGCTTATTTATTATTTTTTTATATCAAATGTTAATTATATGGACATTAAGGAGGAGCTGAAAAAATTTAAGGATTTACTGGATCCGGAAATTGAAAAATATCTGGATAAAGCTATCAAAGAAGCAGGGAAGGAAGACCTATTTATCGCCGATGCTTTGCGATTTGTGAAAAAATATGTGCTTTCCGGAGGTAAAAGATTGCGCCCAGCACTCATGTATTATGGCTATTTGGCTGCTGGAGGAAAAGAAAGAGAAAAAGCTCTCAAGACCGCAGTAAGCATTGAACTTATTCACGCTTTTCTTCTCATCCATGATGATATCATTGATAAGGACGATATGCGCCACGGAGTGGACACAGCGCACTATCATTTTTCCAAATTGGGGAAAAAATATTTTCCCAAAAAAGACAGCGCGCATTTTGGTAATTCCATCGCGATTATTGTGGGGGATATGGTAGGGGCAATGGGAAATCAAATCATTTTCAATTCGGATTTTGACACAAAAAATATCATGAAGGCATTGGACCGATTACAAGGGATTGTTTCTATGACGGTTATCGGACAATCACAAGATGTATATATTGAATATGCGGGAAAGGCGAGCGAGAAAGAAATTTTGCAAATGTACAAAAATAAAACTGCCAAATATACCATCGAAGGTCCGCTTCATTTGGGAGCGATTTTGGGCGGAGCCGGCGATGAACTTTTGGAAAAAATTACTCGCTTTTCCATTCCGATCGGAATTGCCTTTCAAATTCAAGATGATATTTTGGGAATTTTTGGATCAGAGAGAAAAATCGGAAAACCGGTTGGTTCAGATATTCAAGAAGGAAAACAAACAATTTTAGTGGCGCGCGCTTTGGAAATTGGAAAAGCTGATCAAAAAAAGGTCATTAAGAGTTTGCTGGGGAAAGAGAAATTAACATCTAAAGATATTGATGAATTCCGTCGGGCGATTATTGCTTCCGGTGCATTGGAATATGCGCAAAAAACAGCCACTGATTTTATCAAGCAAGGAAAAAAAGAAATTGAGAGTGCTCAGATAAAAAGTGAAGCCAAAGAATTTCTTTTAGGAATGGCTGATTATATGATGAGCAGGGATGTTTGATGAAAAAATAATTCTAATAAAAAAACTCCCGGCATGCCGGGAGTTTTTTTATTACTTGGAAATAGTTTTTATGCATTTGGCGCAAACTTTCATTTTTTTTCCTTCAATTTTCTTTGATTGAACATTAACCTTGAATTTTCTTTTGGAAGCGATATTGGAATGGCTTCGAGAATTTCCAGATTGGGTTCCGCGTCCGCAAATTTCACATGTTCTACTCATAAAATCACAAAACATAGAGCATGGAACATAGAACATTTGCATTTACTGCTATGTGTTTTATGTTGTATGCTTTATGAAATTAGGTTGCCTTATTACAGAAATCATCGTATCATAGTAAGTAGTTTTTGGCAAGAGAAAGGGATATAACAATTTAAATTATAAAAAATTATGTCAGGAGAAATAGTACTGATAGTATTCCAAGTTTCGATTGTTATTATGTCCGTAGTGATTCACGAGGTGTCTCACGGAATGGCAGCTTTGTATTTGGGTGATTCGACGGCAAAATACGCCGGCAGACTCACTTTGAATCCTCTGCGACATTTGGATTTTTGGGGTTCTTTTTTGGTACCACTTTTTATGATTTTTACTTTTGGATTCGGATTTGGATGGGCAAAGCCGGTTCCATATAATCCATACAATTTAAAGGATCAAAAAAAAGGTCCGGCCTTGGTTGGCTTGGCGGGACCACTATCGAACATTGTAGTGGCATTGATTTTCGGATTGGGCGCACGGTTCATTGCGATCAATCATCTTGGTAAAATCGATATCATCAACGGACTTTTGCGTGGAGATTATTCAAACTTGGTTTTTGCTGTTTCAGGCTCATTATCTTCAATATTTTTTCTTTTATTTACGATGATCGTAGTAATAAATGTTTTTTTGGCATTTTTCAATTTAATCCCGATTCCTCCTTTGGATGGGTCTAAAATTTTATTTTATCTTGTTCCGATAAAAACAGAAACGAAAATAATGCTGGAATCTTTCGGTTTCATCCTTTTATTGATGTTTATTTTTTTGGCATCGCCGCTATTAGGAAGATTCCTCTATGGTATGCTTGAAATTTTCTTTCGTTACGTGGTAGGAATATAATTTTAATGTTTTGCAATTAATAAAATGAGGCGTAATAATTTTTCATTCCTTATAGTTCTTACTGCGGTTTTTTTTATTGGAATTTTTTTTCGATCATATAATTTTACTCCGTGGCTTCATTTCGAATTAGATCAAGCTCGTGATGCTCTTATAATTAAAGCTGCAATTGAAAATGGAGCAGGGGATTTACCACTTCTCGGACCAAGAGCAGCTGGAACAATATTAAGACTCGGTCCAATATTTTATTACATCCAATATGTCGGAGCTAAAATTTTTGGAAATACTCCGCAAGGAATTGCTTATCCGACTCTATTGTTTTCAATTTTTTCTTTGGGAATATTTTATCTTTTTACCAGAAGATATTTTGAAAAAAGTATGGCAATTGGACTTACAGCTCTTTTTTCTTGCTCATTATTTTTGATTACATATTCACGTTTTGCATGGAATCCTAATATGCTTCCGTTTTTTGGAATATTATTTTTTTATTCGCTTTTACGCATTGTTGATGAAGATGATAAAAAAAGAGGATGGTGGCTTATTATATCATCTGTATCACTGTCTTTTTTGGTACAATTTCACTTCTTGGCACTTGTTGCCGCGCCCCTTATCGGAATTATTTTTATTTCAATAAAAAGACCACGGATAAATTTTTTATTTTGGATTGCATCAATTTTTCTATTTCTATTCCTGAATATACCGATGATAATAAATGAAATAAAAACCGGAGGAGATAACTCGGTACAATTCTTTTCGGCTATTACTGAAAAATCTGATGAAACTCCAAAAACATTGCCGGAAAAAATAAGTGAAAACTATTTACAACACTCATCCGGATATTGGACGATACTCACAGGATCTCAAGATGTTGTTTTTTTTGATATTGATTTTAGTTCAAAAGAGAAAATTGGATTTGACATAAAGTGTAATCAAGATTGCCGTGATCATCTTGTAAAAGGAATGGCCTCGTTTATTTTGTTAACACTATCTATTTTTTCCTTAATTATAGCCCTAAAAACAGAAAAAAATATAACAAAAAAAGATTTTTTAACCTTAAACGCTCTTTGGTTTAGCGTTGTATTTGTGATATTTTTACCTATTTCCTTTGATTTATCCCCGAGATTTTTTCTGATCAGCGCAGCTGTTCCTTTTGTTTTTCTTGGATTATTAATAGGAGAGATGACTAGACTTTTAAAGATAAATAAAAATATTGTGGGAATAATATTTGTTTTAATTTTTGTAATATCGAATATAGTTTTTGATATGCGGTTTTTCAGGCAATTATCTTTGGCTCAAAGTGAAAATATTGAAATTGGTACAGATAAAATATTAAAACAAAAAACAAGGATAACATTAAAACAGCAAAATGAAATCGCTAATCTAATGGAAAACACGTATAAAAATAATGGATACCCGATACTTTTTAATGCACAAAGTGAGTTTAATCGATCATTGACGTTCTTATTAGATATGCGAAAAATTCCTCGTGATAATATTGAAAAATCAAAAGTATATAAAAATGCAAATTATTTTACTGTTGTGAGAACACAATCTGATTATGATAAATATATCAGAAAATATGAAAAAAGATTCATGATAGGAGAAAAAAAAGAATTTGGAACACTTACAGTTTATCAATTGAAACAAAAAGAAGAATTTATAACCAATCAGAATATTTCCAAAAAAAGTTTGGTGCGCGATGTGTCTAATTATGATTCAAATAAAAACGCCAAACGATATATGTGGAGAGAAATTTTTCAAAAATAAAAAAATCAAATCAATCACTGAATAATCCTGACAGCCATTTCCAAATACCAAAGATCTTATCTTCTTCGGCAATAAATTCTTTTTGTTGTCTAAGTTTTTCTTGATTTTCTTTTATTGTATTTAGAATGGATACTTCTTCCTCGGCTTCAACTTGAATCATTCCTAGTATTTGCTCGGCTTCTCTAAGACGATTTTCATTTTTTTCTATATTTTCCAATAACATTTCAAGTTTTACTTTTTTTGTTCCGATAAAAAATTTAATAATTTTTGATTGGTGATTAATTTTTTCAATAAAGGAGTCTGTTTTATAATTTTCTTGAATTTGATTTTCTATTATATTCTCGATCTCGTTTAATTTCTGCTCTTTTTCTTCTCTTTTTTTATCTTCTTCTATTCTAATCTTCTCTTTTTCTTCCATATCCATAATTAACTTATTTCCTACACTCTTATTTTCTGTAATTAAATTGTCCGCATCCTCATTTTCTTCTACGGCATCAATAAAATTACAAAGATCGTTTATAGATTTTATTTCATTCAACGAAATATCATTCCCATTTATCTCAATAGAATTTCTCCAATAAGAAATTTCCGGGGCACCATTATGCGGATTAGCGCAATCAACTCCATATTTCCCATTTTCACTCAATGAATTGTTTTCAATATAAATACTTCCTCTTTTGCTAAATTCTTTGTAGAATTGTGTTGCGATCCCGCTTGCATTATTGCCGTTTATTTTATTGTCGGATATTTTCAAATTTGCGCTTCCAACTATAAGTTCAATCCCGCTTTCATTATTATTAGTAATTAAATTATTTTTTATAATTCCTGAAACATTCGACCGAATATCGATTCCTTCTTCTTCGTTTCCGATAATCTCACTTCCAATAATTTTAATATTTTTTCCTCGCTGCACATATATTCCTTTATTATCACCTCCTTTTATTTTTGAATTCAAAATTTCAAGCGTACCGCTTCCTGGCATTGATTCAATCCCGATTCCGGAAAAATTTTGTACGGTACAATTTTGAATCGTTGCATTGGCATCTTTTTCAATAATAATTTTTGACCGCGCATCTTTTAAACTGACATTTTGCAGTAACGAATTATTTCCCATCAAAATTTTTCCGGAAAAAACAACTCCGTTTTCACTTTCTCCGATTATTTTTATTGATTTTCCGATATAAATATCTTCTTCATCGTAAAAACCATTCGCAATAAATATTTTATCAGAATTGTCCGCTTCTTCCAATGCGTCCGAAAAAAATCTAAATGGATCGTCTTTACTCCCGTCTCCGTCTTTTGAAGCTGAAGATTTTACATAATAATCATAACTGGCAGTTAATGCCGAAGACGGGTTTAAGAAAATACAAAAAAGAACAATTAAAAAAAGTAGGGTTAATTTTTTTAAATTTTTTATATCCATTATTTTTTACGATAGAGTAGATTTATTAATGATAGTAAATATAATTATTACAACTAGCAAAATTGAAGAGATAATCGCAATAACTAAAACAGACAAGATGATCATATTTTTTAGAAACCACGGCTTATATTGAGATATTCTTTCGCTTAATTTCCAAATATTTTCTCGCCACGAATTTTCTTGATAAGCTGGACGCATAGATAAAGACTTTCCTTTTATAATTTCTTGATTTATTGAGAAAAATACATTTTCAGGTAAAATATTGTCGCGAACAAATACTTGAGCGCTTCTATTTTTGTCGCTATTCCAATCATAAAAAGAAAGTTTAATACAAAGAATTTCATTTGCTGTTTTTTGAATTTTTGGAAAAGTAAAAGTAAAAAAGTTTTCAGATTTTATTCTTGTGGTTCTGATTTTATCTTTACGGAGAAGTTTTTCGCATGATTTATTAAATAGCTCCAATTGCAAAGTTCCACCTCTTTCAATCTTTGAATTTCCCAAAAAAATATCTATACGAGAAAGATTATCCTTACTAGCAATGAATTTTTGAATAACTTCTTCATTTTTTTCGGAGCTTATTCCTATTTTTTTTCCTTTTTCCAAATTCCAATTCTGATCAGGAAAAGAAAAATTTTTAATCAGACTGCCAAAAATTAAAACAAGACCGATAGTAAATATCCCTAGTAATGTCTTGCGCGATATTGCGTATTTAAAAAACATCATATGGTTATAAGTAATAACGAGGAACAATCACATTGAAAATAATGTGAAATGAAAGCAAGAATATTAAAATTAAAAAAAACACAATCAAATAATCAAAATAACTTTTCTTTTTTATAATTATTCCTAATCCGGAAAAAAGTAGGGCAATATGAACCGGGAGATTTGGCAAGAAATATCTACCCGGTGTTCCAAGATTTAGTTTTCCGCTAGTAGAAAAAATTCTCCAATCAAAAAAACGAATTCCAATTTGCAATGCTATAATTAATGTCAGGAAAAACCAAATATATTTTCTTTCTGGAATAAAATCAGGTCTTTTGTCTTTAAAAAATAAGAAACGAACGATTCCATAAAGTGCGAATGCTTCTATTATCCAAATTATCCAGATAAAGCTCAGAGCATAATCGATTCTGACCCATCCTATTTTTCCCCAATAATTTTTTGATAAAGAGTATATCTTTGGCAAACTGGCGGACGCATAATCAGAAAAAGATTCTATAGTCTTGCCAATTCCACCGCCAGTCTTTGGCAAAAAAGACAAAACATCATAACTTCTACAAAGAAGTGATACTAAAAATATACAAAGAATAATAACCAGGATAATGTTTTTTTTGTTTATTTTATCTTCTTTAATTTTTTTCCAAGTCGTAAATCCTAAAAGACCAACAAAAACCGGAATTAAAACAATAGCCGAACCTTTGGTAAATATTCCAATAACAACAGACGCCAACATTAATGAAATATTCTTCCAGTGTAATCCGTTTTTAAGATAAAGAACCCCTCCTAATGTAAAACCGGCAAAAGAGACAAACATCAATGGAGCATAATTGATATTTGTCATATAAGTGGAAAATTTCATTTGAAATGAAATTATAGCAGTCATTATCAGGCTGTGCTGTTTGGAAAATCCGGAATTTTTAAAAACAAAATAAGAAAGAAAAATAAATATAGTCGCTAGAATAACAGAAAAGATGCGGATCAAATAAAAACGTATTAAAATACTTTGATTGCTGATTTTTTTTTCAATAAATGCCCCTAGTCTATGATACAAATCTTGATAGCCTCTGCCTGTAATGTCCGGGGGATATTTCTTATTTATAGCTTCCCATTGGCGAGAATTAATCAAATTTTCATTACGACCCATGCTTCCTGCGGGAAAATTTATTTTATTTAAAGAGTCTTTAAATCCGAATATCTCAGCTGCGTTTCCGGTATTGATTATTTCTTCGGAAAAATTATATGTATCAAGATTTTTTTTCTCATTTATTTGCTCAGCTTCTCGAATTTCCCATACTTTTTCTTTTGGCTCGTTTAAATATTGGATAGTATTATAATGACGCGCCTCATCTTGTCCGGAAAAAATAGGGAAGACGGCAACCAAAAAAACTTCGCGCAAAAAAAAAGAAAAAAGGATTAAAAATAATATAAACCCGGGAGCTTTCCAAAAATCCTTATTTATTAGAAAATTTTTCATAAACAAAGCATAGCAATTTTTTATCTGAAAAACAAGGCTTATAGTTTAATATGTGTTTACTTGTTATTTTTTCGAAATAACATTTTTCGAAAGAAAATTATTTCCTCTTTTTCTATTTCACCCATAAAATATAAAATTGCGAAATAAATGAAAAGTAAAATTATTGCCCATAAGATAAAAATAAACCGTCCTTGAGAAAAGAAAAGAGAGAGGGAATACATAATAATTCCCGCAAAAATTATTTTTAGATAATTTTTAATTTTTAAAGTAATTTTAAAATCTTTACGAATATAATAAAGCGCGACCAACATAACAATCAATGAGCTGATAGATGTAGCAATAGCACTTCCGATTAAGGCATATTTTTTTATTAAAATATAATTGAGAATAGTGTTTATAACTAACCCAAATATAGAAATAAGCATCGGTCGCTTAGTTTTTCCAGCACCATTACTTACAAAACTCATTACATAAAATATCGTCAAAAATCCAACACCGCCAACGAGAATTGCCATTGGAGCGGCAGCATCAATATATTTTGACGTGTAGAATATTCTAATGATCGGTTCAGCGAATACTGACATTAGAACTACTGCCGGCACTAAAAGAATAATCATCACTTTAAGAGATTGATTGATGATTTTGTTTGTTTCCGCGTGATTATTTTCCGAAGTTGATTTTGAAATTGTTGGAAGTAAAATTACCGTAAGAGCATAAAAAATATAATAAGGAATGCGTCCAACCGTAAGGGCGGCATTATATATTCCGGTTTGGTAGTCGCTATGCAAAATCCCTTTAACAAGATAAAGATCGATACTAATAAGAAGCTCGTATGCCAAGAAAAAAATGATTATTTGCCAAGCGTAATTCGTAAGTTTTTGCCAGGGGAACGAAGCAGTTTCAAGTTTTTGAGCGGTAATTTGAGCACGAATTTTTTTTGTAACGCTGAATCTGTCGATCAGCCACGCAATCAGGAAAACTGATGCCGGAGCAAGAATGTACCCGACTATTGATCCTTTGAGATGAAAAAAATATGCCAGCAAAATAATGGCGATAACTTTTACTGCGGAACGGGAAACCTTGAGAATCGACTGCAAATTAAAAAGATGAAGTCCCGTGTAATATGAAAAATAAAAAGAAGCCGCGGCAAATGCCGGAATAATCAAGGTTGAGATGCGAAAAAGATGAGTGAGTGTCGGATCTCCCAATATTCTTGCAATTAATGGCGAAAGGAGATAAAACAATAAGGTTATACTTCCAATGATAGCGCTTTGCAAAAAAATTGCCCGCCGCTTAATCGCCAGAACCATTGCCGGATTAGAGTCAAAGATTTCACTGATATATTTTGCCATTGCAGTAGGGATTCCATTTCCAATCAAAATAATCACCATTGTGGTAAGCGTAACGACCAATCCGTAGCGTCCGTAATCCGCCGGACCCAATATCCTCCCGACAACGCTATGGATAATATAACCGGACAAGTTAAAAACAATCTCCGAGATCACAACCCAAAGTGCCGATTTTGCAATATGTTGTTTTGACATTTTTTTGATATTATCTTAATATGAAATACTGTGGTTATTTAAATTGGCAGTTCTTTTTATCAAAATCATTAGGAGGGGGAGGAGAGATGATAGAAGTGTTAGGAATAGAGGGCATAGAAATGTTATTATTGTTGATGTCCTTATTGATAGTTTGCTTTTTTATGGAGAAAATTCTGCAACAGATGTTTCTTCCAATAATTGCCCTTTCCAGTATTCCGCTTATCTGCGATACGATTATCCCAGTGTATCATTTCCTAGACAAGTTCAATGGACTTAATAAGGAAATGGTAATAATGTTGGGTTGGGCGGTTGCGTTCGTGGCAATATTTTGGGTTTCTCTTTTAATGTCGTTTCTGGTTTTTAAAAGAAATATCCAATAAGAGCAATCCGTAATCGACAGCAGACCGTTTCCTTGCAATGCATGGGGCGGTCTGTTTTTTTTATGTTTCCATTTTTGTTATATTTTTAATTTCTTCAAAAATAACATTTTTATCCTTGTTTCCATCGATTATTTTTAGATCCCAAATTTTTGCCGCCGCGTCATACAAAGATCTTTTTTCCTTGAGATATTCCACTCCTTGGTCAGGCTTGCGTTGGCGATTCATAATAATTTTCGGATCAGCTGCAAGATAAATTCCCAGAAACGGTTGCTCGATTTTATAATTTTTCAAATTTTCCGCATCAAAATTTTTCAAAAGATATTGAATGTTAATCACACTATCATAAAAAAATCGGTCACTGAGAATATAATCAAAATTTCGGCTTTCCAATTTACGCTTTAATTTTTCAAATCTGAAAATATCAATTTTTAAAAATATTTTGCGAAGCTGAATTTGAATCCAATTGGCTTTCGTGATACTTTTTTTGATATATGGTTTAATCTGACATAGCCCTTTTATTTTACAAATCAAGCAATATTTTTTCTTTAATTCCGCCAATTTGGTGGCAATTCCAAATTCGATGGCATGAAAATAAAAAACCTGCTTGCCTTGCGATTCAAGATAAGTTTTGAGCATTTGAATCTGAGTGGATTTTCCGGATCCATCCAATCCTGAAATAGTAATGATTTGCATAATTATTTTTTCTTTATATTAAAGCCTGTACCGGTATCTTCCACTAAGTATCCCTTTTCTTCAATATTTTTGCGAAAATTGTCTGCTTCTTGAAATTTTTTTTCTTGACGTGAATGCTGGCGTTTTTTCGCTAATTCTAAAATTTCCTCAGGAATTTCTGCTTGACCGTTAAGTTTAAATCCAAAAACAGAATTCATTTTTTCCCAAAGCGAAAGAATTTCCTGAGATTTTTTTGAAGGCAATCTTTGTGCAGAAGTTAATTTATTTACTTCATTAATAAGTTCATATAACACGCTTAACGCCAACGGGGCATTAAGATCATCATTCATTGCGCTTTCAAAACGTTTTTGAAATTCATCAAGCGGAATTTTAGCGGAGATTTCTATATCCAAATCTTGCGCTGCCATAATTTCAAGATTCAAAACAAAATCTGAAATTTTTTGCAAATTTACCTTAGCCTGATTCATTCCTTTCCATGTAAAATTAAGATTCGATCGATAGTGAGAAGATAATAAAAGTAAGCGAAGTGTCATTGCGTTGAATCCTTTTTCTTTTATATCACCAAGAATGTAAAAATTTTTCTTGGATTTTGACATTTTTTCTCCATTAACAAGCAAATGTCTGACATGAATCCAATAATTTACAAATTTTTTTCCAGTATAGCATTCTGTTTGAGCGATCTCTGCTTCGTGATGAGGAAAAATATTATCTTCTCCTCCGGTATGAATATCGATAGTTTCACCTAAATACTCCGTACTCATCGCACTACACTCAATGTGCCATCCTGGATATCCAACTGACCAAGGAGATTCCCATCGCATTAGATGTTTTTCAGGAGCTTTAAGCCAAAGGGCGAAATCCCACGGATTTTTTTTGTCCGGATGCTCTTCGAGGCGAGCTCCGATTTTGAGATTTTCCAATGTATTTCCAGAAAGCTTTCCATATTGGGAAAATTTCTCAATATCAAAAAACACATTTCCATTTTTTTCATAAGCAAATCCCTTTTTGATCAATCCATTGATTATTTTAATCATCTGCTCGATATGCGCAGTAGCTTTTGGAAAATAGCTAGCTGGCAAAATATTCATTTCTTTTTCTGTTTCTTTGAAATATTTTTCGTAAAATTCGGCTATTTCTTTCGGGGATTTTTTTTCTTTCAGTGATTTCTTGGCAAGCTTGTCTTCGCCACTATCTCCTTGATTAATATCATCTCCAGTAAGATGACCGACGTCGGTGATATTCTTAATTAGCCGCACCTCATATCCGATATATTCCAAATATCGACGTAAGGTATCCGCGTTTAAATAGGCGCGGATATTTCCGATGTGAATATAATCGTAGACAGTTGGACCACAAACATACATTCCGATTTTTCCTGGATTTATCGATTTAAATTCTTCTTTTTGCTTAGTGAGTGTGTTATATAAAAGCATTTTAAAAATAAAATTAAGAATTAGGAATTAGGAATTATATTTTTCATATATGTATATAAGTAAAAAATCTTAACTTTTAACTCCTAATTCCTATTTCTTATTTTAAATCCACTTTTTAGTTTTAAACAAAATAATAGTAAACAAGGAAATCATCCCCATTATTCCGATATGGATCCAGAATCCATAAGGATTGTTTCCGAAGGGAATATCAGCGCTCATTGCCAAAATATTTGAATATACAGTCATTGGAAGCATTACAGCAGAAAAAATTGTAAGGACTTTCATCGTGAAATCCAATTTGTTGGATAAAAGAGAATTATTTGTGTCCTCTAATGATTCAATCGTTTCCTTAATGCTTTCCAGTGTGCTCCAGAGGCGGATATTTGTTCCAATCAAGTCTGAATAATAAGGTCTTATCGACGAGTCGATCCATGGAGAATTCATTTGCACTAGCGATTCAAGAATTGATCTTTGCGGTTTGAGAGCGCGGCGGAAATTCAAGGTATCGCGCTTGATAACAGAAATTTCATATACCATATCCTTTTCCATTCCATTAAAAACATTTTTTTCAATTTTGGCAAGCGTATCAGAAATATGTTGCAATCTGGGAAAACAAGAATCAATCAATATTTCCAAAATCTGATAAAGTAGATGAGATGGGGTTTGGCTCATATATAAGCGACGTTTTCCTTCGCTTTTCTTCAGTGAATCAAAAAAGGATGTCAATTGGAATATGTCGTATTTATGACCGGTAATCAGATGATCTTTCGTTAGGATAATATCCAGCTCACCGGTATAGATTGTGCGGTTTTTGGTTTCAAAAAGAGGAATGTGCACGGTCAAAAAAAGACAGTTATTGTATTGAGTCGCTTTGGGGCGAATAGTTGGAGTAATAAATTCTTCAATTGGAATAGGGTGAATATTAAAATTTTCCCGTAAATAGTCAACGTCATCTGCGGTAGGGTTGTCAAAATCAATCCATGTTAAATTTTTGAATTTTACGTTGCGCATTTTTATTTCTATATTATTTTGATTTTCAGATATATTATACACTCAAAGTATATTATTGACAAAAGAAGAAATGGGAAATAGGATTGGTATATGAAAAAATTTTTTTTGTTTTTAATCAGATTATATCAACGGGTTTTTTCTCCCGATCAGGGTATTTTTAGTTGGTTAATTTCGGAACGTTTTTGTCGTTTTCATCCGACTTGTTCAGAATACACCTATCAAGCAATAGATCGATTTGGGATTATAAAAGGCGGTTGGATTGGTTTAAAAAGAATAATCCGCTGCCACCCATGGAATGACGGGGGATACGATCCGGTGCCAAAAAAGTGAACTAAGAATTAATTATGAGGTGCGCGCAAGTTTGCACTTTTTTATTTTCTTTAAAAATGTTAAAATGAAGTTATGCGAAATATATAGTATAAATAAAATTTGTACATACTTTATTAACAAAATGACTTTTGATATTATTACAATTTTTCCGCAAATTTTTTCCGCCCAAGGAGGATCCACCTCTGATGAAAATTCTTGTGCTTATTTTGGCACGTCTATAATAAAAAGAGCATTAAATAACAATCTGATCAAAATAAACACTCATAACCTTCGTAATTATACCACCGACAAGCATCGAACAGTTGATGATACTCCGTATGGAGGAGGTGCGGGAATGGTGATGAAAGTGAAGCCAATTTTTGATTGTGTCAATGCAATTAAACAGAAAAAAGGATCAGAAGTTAAGAATCAAAAAGATACAATAACCGTGTTATTTTCCGCTAAGGGCAAGAGATATACTCAACAAGATGCGGTCAGATTATCCCAATATAAAATTATCATAATGATTTGCGGACGGTATGAAGGTGTGGATGAAAGAGTGGCGGAGCATATTGCAGATGAAGAAATTTCCATCGGAGATTATGTTCTTACTGGAGGAGAACTTCCGGCGATGGTTGTTATTGATTCAATTACGCGATTAATTCCCGGAGTTCTTGGTAATCCGAAATCACTAATAGAAGAAAGTTTCAGTATGACAGCTTTGACGCAAAATCAGAATACTAAATCTTCTTGTGAAATTGAAAGTTTTAAGAAGATTTACGAATATCCACAATATACCAAACCGGAAGAATTTTTTCCCGAAGGGAAATCTGTTTCTGATGGAAGGAGCTGGAAAGTTCCCAATGTTCTGTTGAGTGGAAATCACGCTGAAATTGAAAAATGGAGAAAAGAAAAATCAAATGAAAAATAAAAAAATAGACAAGAAATTACTTTCTGCGATTCTGACTCTAACAGTTTTCGGCTTGGTTATGATTGCCAGTGCTGGTGTTATTTATTCCAAAACACGGTTTGGGGAATCGGGATATTTTTTCAAACATCAACTTCTGTATGGATTTATTCCCGGACTTTTGATTTTATATTTTTTTCAAAGAACAGATTATCATTTTTGGAAAAAAATGGCTTTTCCGGCAATAATTGGTTCATTATTTTTTTTAATATTGGTTTTTGTTCCAGGAATAGGTTCGGAAGTGTATGGCGCAAATCGATGGATTAATCTAGGTCCAATATCTTTTCAGCCTTCCGAAATGGCAAAAATATCCTTGATAATTTATTTGGCTGTATGGTTTGAAAGCAAAGGAAAACAAAAGATTAAGGATATCTACGAAGGGCTTTTCCCGTTTTTAGGAATTTTAGGGATAATTAGTTTTTTAGTTATCAAACAACCAGACACAGGAACTATGGGTGCAATAATTATGATTGCAATGTCAATTTTCTTTGTTTCCGGAGCAAGACTCTCTCATATTTTCGGACTAATAATTGCCGCTTTAACAGGGCTTATGATTTTAATAAAAATCGAACCCTATCGAATGAATCGTTTGTTGACGTTTATGAATCCGGAAGTGGACCCTCAAGGAATTGGCTATCAAATAAATCAAGCTCTTTTGGCAATCGGATCCGGGGGAATTTTCGGTCTTGGATTAGGACATAGCCGACAGAAATTCAATTATTTACCGGAGCCGATTGGCGATTCGATTTTTGCCGTTATTGGAGAAGAGCTTGGATTAGTCGGAGCAATCTTTTTGATTCTGCTATTTGTTGTGGTGGCTTTTCGAGGATATCGAATTGCCAAGAATGCTCCGGATGAATTCGGAAAATTAATGGCAGTGGGAATTACCTCCTGGATTGTTTTCCAAGCGTTTATTAACATTGCGGCTATTTCTGGTATAATTCCACTTACAGGTATTCCTTTGCCGTTTGTAAGTTATGGAGGAACTTCGCTTATTTTTTTGATGGCAGGGGCGGGAATTTTACTTAATATATCTAAACAAACCAAAATATGAAAATTGTATTAACAGGAGGCGGAACCGGAGGACATATTTTTCCCTTAGTGGCGGTTGCTGAAAAATTAAAAGAAAAATATAAACAGGAAATTGATTTGCTTTTTATCGGACCAAGCGGAAAGTTGGAGGAAAATGTGATGAATAAAGAAGGGATACGCATGAGAAAAGTTTCCGGAGGAAAGGTTCGCAGATATTTTTCGTTCTTAAATTTTATTGATTTTTTCAAAACACCATTTGGATTTTTCAAAGCGCTTTGGATTTTACTTTGGGAAATGCCGGATGCGATTTTTGCCAAAGGCGGATATGCTTCAGTACCAGTTGTTTTGGCGGCATGGGTCTATCGTATTCCTGTTTTGATTCACGAATCAGATGCTATTCCGGGCATTGCTAATCAGTTCTTAGAAAAATTTTCCAAACGAGTAGCTATTTCATATCCGTCGGCGGAGAAATTTTTTCAATCCTCAAAAGTTCTGCTTACTGGAAATCCAATCCGCAATGAAATTAATGCCGGTAATAAAGATGCAGCTAGAGAGAAATTTAATATCAGAGGAGAAAAGCCGGTGCTTTTGGCTTTGGGCGGGAGTCAGGGTTCGCAAATAATCAACAAAGCGATTATTGAAGCACTTCCGGATATCTTAGAAACGGTCCAAATAATTCATCAAACAGGAGAAAATAATTTTGAAGACGTTTTACATTTGGCAGCAAAAGAAGGAATAAAAAATTCCCGAGAAGGATATACAGCTGTTCCCTTTTTAAATTTCGATGATATGCGCAATTGTCTTTCTTTGGCTGGCTTAGCAGTGAGTCGAGCCGGCGCCAATTCAATTGCAGAAATTGCGGCAAACGGCATCCCTTCAATTCTAATTCCGCTTTCCACCGCCGCCAATGATCACCAAAGAATGAATGCTTATCGTTTAGTGGAGATTGATGCAGCAATAATGTTAGAAGAATCCAATTTAGGAGAGCATATTTTAATAAAAAAAATACAATCAATTTTAGCTGATAAAGAAATGTATCAAAAAATGTCAGAAAATATTCGAACATTCTACCATCCCGACGCTGCAGAAAAAATTGTAGAAGGAATCGAAGCAATGATAAATCAATAGGGCTAATAACTAATAGAATTTATGAAAATTTATATTATCGGTATTGAAGGAGCGGGAACTTCAGCATTAGCGGAAATGTATTTTGATTTGGGATATGCGGTTTCCGGATCTGATAACGGTGATCATTTTTATCGCACAAGTCTTTCAAAAAAAGGAATCGAAGTTTTTGACGAATATTCAGCAAAAAATATCGCAAACGAAATTGATTTAGTGGTTTTTTCCACTTCTATCAAGGATGATAATCCGGAAATAATTGAAGCGCGAAAAAAAGATTTACGAATGCTTTCGTATCCAGAAGCATTAGCAGAACTTTTCAATCAAAAATTGGGAATCGCCGTTTGCGGAACTCACGGAAAAACAACTACTACCGCAATAATTGCACATATTCTCAATGAAATCGGACAAGATCCGAGTGCTGTTGTTGGCAGTCGAGTTTTGAATTGGGGTGGAAATTCGATTTCCGGAAAAGGGGATTATTTTATTATTGAAGCGGATGAGTATCAAAATAAATTAAAATACTACGATCCATATGCTGTAGTTCTAACTAGTGTTGATTGGGATCATCCGGATTTTTATCCGACTGAATTGCAATATCGGCAAGTTTTTTCCAATTTTGTATCCAGGATTCCCCGCCATGGATTCCTGGTTGTCTATGGAGACAGTGCAGTGGCAGGAAATATCGCTCTTTCAGCGGTGTGCAAAATTTCAACATACGGATTTCTAGAAGGAAATGATTTTAGGATTATGAATAAAAAACCATGGAATGAAGAGAAAAAAATGCGCAATTTTTCAATCATTCATAAAAAGAAAACAATAAGAGAATTTGAAATCGGACTACCAGGAGATTATAATTTGCTTAATGCCGCGGCGGCTATTTCGGTTTGCTATCGATTGAATTTAAATATGAAAGAAGTGGCGAATGCTTTGCGCTCTTTCAAAGGCACTGCTCGCAGATTTGAATATATCGGAAAAAAAAATGGTGCGATTTTAATCGATGATTACGCGCATCACCCGGAAGAAATCAAGGCAATGCTCAAATCCGCACGCGGATTATATGACAAAAAAAATATCATCGCACTTTTTCATCCGCATTCTTTCACACGCACCGAGGCTTTGCTTCCCGATTTCGCACAAAGTTTTGATGACGCTGATAATGTTTTTGTTTTGGATATTTATGGCAGTGCCCGAGAAGAAAAAGGTAATATAAGTTCGCAAAATCTAGTCGATCAAATTAATAGGTATTTTCCGGAAAAAGCCAAGCTAATTCCCACAATCCCCGAAGCGGTTGAATTTTTCAAAGATAAACTTTCCAGTAAAGATGTTCTGATCTCCATTGGTGCCGGAGATGTTTGGAAAGTAACGCATGAATTAGCAGGAAAAATAATAGATAATAAATGAGCGATCGGTTTCTTTTTTTGATAGTATTTTTTTTGGCAGTTAATTTGCTGGCTTTTTTGGTGATGTTTTTGGACAAGGTCAAGTCAAAAAAGTCGGGGGCGGAAAGAATTTCAGAAGGGATGTTGTTTTTTCTGGCTGCAGCCTTTGGCAGTGTCGGGGTGTATGCCGGAATGTTTGCCTTCCGCCACAAAAGCCGAAAATGGTATTTTTTAATCGGTATCCCGATACTAATCCTCCAAAACTGCGCATTTTTGTACCTATTATTTTTGTTTGTAAGTGAGAAAATACTGATATTTAATTAGCTTAGCGGTTTGCATTAATTATTTATCTTGGAAAATATGAAAATTGATTCGGAAGGCTGATTTTTTGTGTGGTATAATTGAAAAAGATGAAAATGCAAATTAAAATTCAAAAAGATGTGCTTTTGGCACCGTATACTACTTTTAAAATCGGCGGACCGGCGAGGTTTTTTGTTGAGGTAAAAAACGAGGAAGAATTGATTGAGGCTTTGGAATATGCCAAAGAAAATAATCTTGAATATTTCATTTTAGGCGGAGGATCGAATATCCTAGTGAGCGACAAAGGATTTGACGGGATGGTGATTAAATTACAAGATACAAGATACAAGATACAAGATACAAATATAACATGCGGGGCGAGTATTGCCATTTCAAAGCTAGTCATTGAATCGGTTAAAAATAGCCTTACTGGATTGGAATGGGCGATGGGAATTCCCGGAACAGTTGGCGGGGCGGTACGAGGAAATGCAGGGGCTTTTGGCGGAGAAATAGCACAAAATATTGTTTCGGTGCGAGCGGTGAAAATTTTTAATACAGAGTCGAAAATTATCAAGCTAAAAAAGGAAGATTGTAAATTTTCATATAGAAACAGTATTTTTAAAGAAGATACCGGTTGGATAATACTTTCTGTCATAATGAATTTGAAACAAGGAAACACTGAAGTGAGTAATACTAAAATAAAGGAAATTGTTCGGAAAAGAATTAAAAAACAGCCGAAATATCCGAGTGCTGGAAGCTTTTTTAAAAATCCATTTGTTAAAAATGAAAAAATCATCCAAGAATTCGAAAAAGAAACAGGGGTGAAAAATTCAGATAGAAAAATTCCCGCTGGATGGTTAATTGAACAGGTCGGTTTAAAGGGAAAAAAAATCGGTGGCGCGCAGGTGAGCGAAAAGCATGCAAATTTTATTATTAACACTGGAGATGCCACCGCGGAAGATGTGATAATTTTGAGTAGTTTAATTAAACAGAAAGTTCGAACAAGGTTTGGCGTTCAGCTTCAAGAGGAAGTGCAGTTGGTAGGATTTTAATAATTAAATAAAAATAATTATTAAAATCCTACCAACTGCACTTCCTCTTGAAGCTGAACATGATAGAACAAAAGAATATGTTGAAAAAAGAATTTCTTCAATTAAAAAATTATTAAAAGAATATGATGGAGATGATCCAGATACTTTGAAAGTTGAAGTAGAAATCAATTTAGATAAAAAAGGGAAGTTCCGAGTAGAAGTGATGGTGATGACTCCGCGCAATTTGTATCGAGCCGAGGAAACCACTGAATCAGTTGAAGGATCGGTTGATCTAGTTGAGAATCAGCTAAAAACACAAATCCGTCGAAAAAAAGACGAGATTCGAACAAAGATCGTACGCGGTGCGCGTTCAATAAAAAAGAAAATGGCAATTGATGAAACGGCGAGGTTCTGAAAACACAATACCTTACCTACTAAAATTCCCTTTTGACCAAGGGTTTTTTAGTTGCTATACTATAAATCGTAATATGTGTTCGTATTTTTTTTCGCTCATCTTTGGGAGGGTAAAATTTTTTAATTAGTAGATATATTATTATGATGAAATTGTTTAGAAACTTATTCGGATCTAACGAAAGAGAGATAAAGAAACTTCAGCCAATTGTGGATAAGATAAATTCTTTAGATGAAAAAATTTCCCATCTTTCTGATGAAGAGTTAAAAGAAAAAACTGAAAAATTTAGAAAGAAGATAGAAAATTCGACAGATGAGAAAAATGTCATCGAAGAAATTCTTCCGGAAGCGTTTGCAGTGGTACGCGAAGCAGCGCACCGTGTTATTGGCGAGAGGCATTATGACGTTCAGCTGATCGGAGGAATAATTCTGCATCAAGGAAAAATTGCCGAAATGAAAACCGGGGAAGGAAAAACCCTGACTTCAACTTTGCCTATTTACCTCAATGCGCTTTCTGGTAGGGGCGTTCATGTTGTGACGGTTAATGATTATTTAGCAAAACGTGATTGTAATTGGATGGGTTCTATTTTTAATTTTCTCGGACTTTCAACTGCTTGCATTATGCACGAAACTTCCTATAAATATGAACCGAAACTAATTGATTCAAATGAAGTAAGTGTGGAAATGGAAAATCTTTCTCCAATCACAAGGAAAGAAGCTTATGCGTGCGATATTACTTATGGAACCAATAATGAATTCGGTTTTGATTTTTTGCGGGACAATATGGCACATAGCCTGGATCAATATTCCCAGCGAGATTTTAATTATGTAATCGTTGACGAAGTTGATTCGATTTTAATAGACGAGGCGCGAACCCCATTAATTATTTCCGCTCCCGATACAGAATCAACCAAGCTCTATCAGCAATTTGCGCAAATTATTCCACGCCTGAAAAAAAAGGATGATTTCATAGTAGATGAAAAAATGCGTACGGTTACACTTACAGACAATGGGATATCCAAAGTGGAGAATCTTTTGGGGGTAGGTAATATATATGAACCTGGAAAAATCGGTTATGTGCATCATTTGGAACAATCTTTAAAAGCGGAAATTCTTTTTAAAAAAGAAAAAGATTATATAGTCAAAGATGGGAAAGTAATTATTGTTGATGATTTTACTGGACGTTTGATGGAGGGCAGAAGGTATAGTGAAGGATTACATCAAGCAATTGAAGCAAAAGAAGGCGTTGCTATTCAGCGCGAATCGAAAACTTTGGCAACAATTACTTTTCAAAATTATTTTCGAATGTATAAAAAGCTTGCCGGTATGACTGGAACAGCCACTACAAGCGCCGAGGAATTTTCCAAGGTATACAAATTGGATGTAGTGGAAGTTCCAACAAATGTCAATGCGCAAAGAAAAGACTTGCCGGATATTATATATAAAACCGAAAAAAGTAAATTCGGAGCGATTGTGGAGGAAATAAAAAAAATCAGTCAAACCGGACAACCGATCTTGGTTGGAACAGTAGCAATTGAGAAGTCAGAACATCTCAGTGAGCTCTTAGAAAGAGAAAACATAAAACATCAAGTCCTTAATGCCAAGCAACATGAAAAAGAAGCGCAAATAATTTCCGATGCCGGACAAAAAGGCGCCGTTACAATTGCAACAAATATGGCAGGACGCGGAACTGACATCAAACTAGGGGAGGGCGTACGCGAATTGGGCGGACTTTTTATTATCGGAACAGAGCGGCATGAGGCGCGCCGAATTGATAATCAGCTTCGCGGTCGCGCCGGACGACAAGGCGACCCCGGAAGTTCCCAATTTTATGTTTCCCTTGAAGATGAATTGATGCGTCGCTTTGGCGGTGATCGAATGAAAAATATGATGAATACCCTTGGATTGCCGGATGATCAACCGATTCAAAATAAAATAATTTCCCGTACTATCGAAAATGCACAATCAAAAATAGAAGGATTTAATTTTGATATTCGCAAACACGTTTTGGAATACGATGATGTGATGAATAAACAGCGAGAAGTTATTTATCGCAAACGGAGAAAAATTCTAGAAATCGCAAGCGCACGCAATGATATTTTTCAATATATTTCCGAAGAGCTGGAAATGATTATTTCCTCCCGTTGCAAAGAAGGTGATTGTCCTTGGGATATTAAAACTATAATGAGTGATATTTCAGGAATTTTTCCCTTGGCGGACGCGGACGAAAGACAGCTTCAAATTATAGGCTCTGATAAAAGCATAGACAATGCGACTCAAGTAAGCAAGATGTTAGATTATTTAATGGGAAAAGCCAAACAAGTTTATGCGAAAAAGGAAGAGGAAATCGGAGTGGAAAATATGCGTAAAGTGGAAAAAATGATTATTTTGCAAACAATTGACACTCTCTGGACAGGTCATTTGGATCAAATTGATTATTTACGGCAAGGAATCGGATTGCGCGGATATGGACAACGCGATCCATTAATTGAATATAAAAAAGAAGCCTATAATCTTTTCACAGAGTTAATAAAAAATATTCATCTAACGATCGTAAATACGATTTTCAAAATAACTTTGGCGCGTCCAATCGAACAATCGCAAATTGATGACAAAAAAGAAAATTGGAAATTTCAAGGAGCGGATGAGCAAGTGAAACAATTTCAAACTTTAAAAAATCAGCAATTATCAGCATCCGTCAACGCATCAGGAGAAACTCCTAAACAAAAACCTATTCGCGTAGAAAAAATTCCCGGTCGAAATGATTTGTGTCCGTGCGGAAGCGGAAGAAAATACAAGAAGTGCTGCGGAAGAAAATAACAAACACTTGAAAACCTTTTTTTATTGGTTTATACTCAGATAAGATATGAACGTAATCAAAAAAACAAGAATAAAATTCGCGTCAATTATTATCCTGGCTGTTTTGGCCGGAATTGTTTCTTATCCTCGCGTGGTTAAGTTTATTTCTCCTATATATGAGAGTATTAATAAATTAAAAATAAATCTTGGATTAGACTTGCAAGGAGGAATTCATCTTGAATACGATGCAGATTTGAGTAAAATCGATAGCTCAAAAATTGAGGAATCAATGCAAGCGGTACAAGACGTGATTGAAAGAAGGGTTAATGCTTTTGGAGTAGCCGAACCGACAATCTATACGACAAAATCCGGAGAACAACGCAGATTAATTGTAGAATTGGCGGGAATAAAAGATATAAATCAAGCAAAGAATTTAATCAAAGAAACTCCACTTTTGGAGTTCAAAAGGGAAATTGATCCGAATGATCAAAAAATAAAAAACGTGCTTGATCCGATCAATGAACAATCAAAAAAACAAGCAGAATATGTTCTAGCACAAGCACTCGCGGAAAACAGCAATTTTGAAGAATTAGCGAAAGAATACAGTCAAGATCCCGGCTCAAAAGACGCGGGAGGAGATTTAGGTTTTGTGAAAAAAGGAGAATTTGTTGAAGAATTTGATGCCATACTTTTCAATGATGACGTCAAAAACGGACAAATCTACCCCGATTTAATCGAAACTCTTTACGGGTGGCATATTATCAAAAAAATGGAATCGCGCGAAGAAGGGGGTGAAAAAGAAGTGCGAGCCGAGCATATTCTTTTTGCCAAAGCAACTATTGATATGTTTGCGGATTTGAAATATGAAGCAACCGGACTTACGGGAAAAAATTTGAAAAATGCCACCGTCGAATTTGCAAGCCAAGGACTTTCCGAGCCTCAAGTGGCGTTGAAATTTGATAATGAGGGAACAAAATTATTCTCCGAACTCACAAAAAACAATATCGGCAAAAGTATTGCCATTTATTTGGATGGAGAAATCATTAGTGCACCTACGGTTCAAGTGGAAATAACAAACGGCGAAGCGGTAATTACGGGAAATTTTTCTCTTGATGAGGCAAAAGATTTGGTAAAAAGATTAAATGAAGGCGCTTTGCCTGTTCCGATTAATTTGGTGAGCCAAGAAAGCGTAGATGCTTCTCTTGGAGAAAAATCCCTAATAACAAGCTTAAAAGCTGGATATATCGGACTCGGATTGGTTATGTTATTCATGATTGCATATTATAGATTTTTAGGATTAATTGCTTCAATAGCACTATTAATCTATGCCGCCTTAATGGTATCTATTTTCAAACTATCCGGTCTTACTCCTTGGCAAATCACCCTAACGCTTCCCGGAATTGCCGGATTTATTTTATCAGTTGGAATGGCAGTGGATGCGAATATTTTGATTTTTGAACGAACAAAAGAGGAAATTCGCAAAGGAAGAACTATTACAGGAGCATTGGATGAAGGATTCAAACGCGCATGGACTTCGATTCGCGATGGAAACTTTTCTTCCATCATCACATCTTTCATTTTAATTGAATTGGGAACCGGATTCGTGAAAGGCTTTGCAATAACGCTTATTGTTGGAGTATTACTTTCAATGTTTACAGCAATTATAATTTCCCGAACATTATTAAATTTTATTTTGGGTGAGTGGATTTCAAATAAACTATGGCTGGTTGGATTAAAAAAAGAAGATACTCAAAAAAATAATTGATTTTAAAAAATAAACGATGATTAATATAATTTCAAAAACCAAATATGCATATATTTTTTCATTAATATTAACAACATTAAGCATTGTGAGTCTTTTTGTATGGGGTCTCAGATTTGGAATTGATTTTACAGGAGGAACAGTGATGGAGGTGAAATTTTCTCAAAATATTCCCACAAATGAAGAAACTTTAGAAATATTAAACGAATTAAAACTCAACAGCCTTACAATTCAAGGTAAGGGAGAGGACTCTCTATTGCTAAGCTACGCTTCATTGGCTGATGACACCAATCAAGCTGTATGGGAAAAAATAAGCGAGAAATATCCCGAGGCAACGCAGATAAAAGTTAATTATCGAGATGCATCAGTCTCCAATGAACTGCGAAAAAATTCACTTTGGGCTCTTTTCTGGGCAACTGCCGGCATTATGACTTTTATTGCTTTTGCTTTTCGAAAGGTTTCTCGTCCAGTTCAGTCATGGAAATATGGAGTGGGAGCGGTTATCGCATTGATTCATGATGTATTAATTACAATTGGAGCATTTTCTATTTTCGGACATTTTTACGGGACTGAAATTGGTATTCCGTTTATTGCAGCTCTTCTGACAATTCTCGGATTTTCCGTTCATGACACAATTGTTGTATATGACAGAATTCGTGAAAATTTACTAAGAAATTCTTCGGGTGAAAGTTTTCCTCTCGTAGTAAACCGCAGCTTAAATGAAACTTTAGTGCGTTCAATCAATACCTCAATCACTGTTATTATAACCTTACTTGCAATTTATATTTTCGGAGGAGAATCAATCAAAGATTTTGCGCTAGTATTACTAATCGGGGTATCATTTGGAACATATTCGTCAATTTTTATCGCATCCGCCTTACTTATAACAGGATATAACATTCAAAATAAAAAAATAAATTATGAAAAAAACTGAAATAAAGACAATTATCATTTCATTGGGAGGTTCATTGGTTGTTCCGGAAGAAGTAGACGTTGCTTTTGTTCGTGATTTCAAAAAGATAATTGAAAGTAAAATAAAGGATGATTTTCGTTTTATTTTGGTTGTCGGAGGAGGAAAGTTGGCGCGTAATTATATTTCAGCAGCAGATGAAGTTGGAGAAATTACCGATGAAGACAAAGATTGGATTGGAATACACGCAACCAGAATGAACGCGCATTTTGTTCGAACTATTTTCTATAAGAATGCTTATATGAAAATAATCACCAGTATGGAAAAAATCGAAGAATGTATCAATTCTAATGCAATGGTTGTGATAGCTTCCGGATGGAAGCCGGGAAATTCTACTGATTATATTGCTGTTAGTCTGGCGAAAAAGATGGCAATAAAACAAATCATTAATCTTTCAAATATAAGCTACGTATATGACAAGGATCCTAGAAAGTATTTCACTGCTCGAGAAATAAGAAATATTTCATGGAAAGATTTTCGCAATATGTTTGAAAAAAAATGGAGCCCCGGACTCAATACCCCATTTGATCCAATTGCAGCGGAGATGGCAGAGAAAGAAGGCTTTCAAGTCGCAATTATGAATGGGAAAGATTTGGATAATTTAAATAAATATTTAGATGGGAAAAAATTTGACGGAACATTGATTGGATAAAAAATATTTACTCTTCCTCTGTCTCATTTTGCTTTTTAATACTAAAACTGCTTGATTGTTTGCTTATTTCCCGCGCCAAGTCTATTTCATTACGAATAGAAACAGGTAAGGCGGGAATAATCTTTTTCAAAGCGATGGCGTCAATTTTAACTACATTTTCCCATTGTCCCAATGGCGCTAGAATTTCTCTTATTTTCTTTTCATCATATTTGTAGGTTGATCGCAGTGTTCTGACGATTATTCCATTTTCTGAAAAAACCCTTTCAACTCCTTCCTGATCCATATATTGTGAAACTTTTTCTTGAAGCGCGGCTATTTTATATCTCAAACTCTTAGATTCTTCTTTAGCGACGATATATTCTCCGATCATTTGATTCACATCTTCCGTATCAATTTTTCTTTCATTTTTAAATTTGTGTCGCCACATCGGGCAAAGTTTCTGATATCCACACCAATCACAAAGTGGAGTGATATTCGGATCAAATTTTCTCTCCTCGATATTTTTAATAACTTCCAAAAATTCCTCATCGATTTTTTGAAGTTGTTGCAAATTTCGGCTAGCGGTGAGTTTTACTCCGTGTTTAAGAAAATATAAACTCACCTTTATTTTTTCTAAATTTTTCGCTTCCTCCGGATAACGAACTAAAAATGCTTTCAAATAAACCGACAGCTGAAGATTATTATCAACATATTCTTGCGAAGGCATTTTTTTGGCAGTTTTATAGTCAATAATTTCATAGCCATCATCTGTTTTGTCAATGCGGTCAATTATTCCGGAAATAACATTACCTTCTAAATCAATCGCAAATCGACTCTCTAAATCAACGATATTAGTTGCCGCAATGTTGTTTTTTTCATAGTATTTTCGAATCATTTCCACGCCTTGGGAAAAAGCCGCGCGTTCTTCAGCTTCCACTTCAAAAACATCACTGTTCCAATTACGGGAAAAATAATCCAGTGTTTGTTCAAGGGTAGGGGAAAGAATGCCCGGAGTATGAGCAAATTTTAGAGCGCTGTGAATAATTGTCCCAAAAACCGCCTCTTTACTCTTAGGTTCTTTGATTTTATCAATATTTTGATATTTGTATTTAAGCGGACAATTACGATATGTTTCCAACGCGCTATATGATATTCGCATAATTTTGTTGTTTATCACTGATTATTTAAAATTATATCACGCCCACTAAGCAATGTCGACAATAAAGAAAAATCCAATAAATATTTTTTTGGAAAATAAAAAATAACATAATTATACGACCGTATAATTATGTTAAAAATTTACTTTTTTCCACGACCGTGGGAAAAAGTAAATTTATTGATAGTCTGGGTGTTAATTATTAAAGTTATTTAATTATTGATCTTGACTTTAATTCTTAATCACATTATGGCAATTGCAATATATTGATTAAATTTTAGATAATGAATTGTTGGCAAATAATGTTACTATATAATAGTTTGTGTGATTTTTTATTTATTCCAAGCTGGGCTATTGCGAAGCCATTGACATCTTTTTTTGAAAGTATTATTATTAAAGCATACTAGATTAGTAGGGGATGGATTTAGATAAATTTATATATTATGCGTTTTTCGACTAAAGCTGAATATGGCCTGCGGGCGATTATTAATTTGGCGGATGCCTATCCGGAAATTAAGAGTCTTAGTGATGTTTCCGGAGAAGAGAAAATCTCTTTCAAATATTTGGAACGTTTGATGGGATATATGCGCAAAAAAAATCTGGTTGTGAGTCAAAAGGGGAAAATGGGAGGATATGTTTTGGCGCGCGAACCGAAAAAAATTAATGTCGGAGAAATTATCGAAACACTGGAAGGTCCTTTGGAGTTTATGAAATGCGAAAGTTCACATTGTACTTCCAAAAATTGCCGGTCAAAAAAAGTCTGGGTTGCCCTCGGAATTCAGATTAGAAAAACATTGAAAAATATCACGCTAGAAGATTTAATAAAATAGTATTTAGAAAATAAAAAGTAAAAAATAAATTTATTTATAAAAAATATGAACAACAATAAGGGAATATATTTGGATTATGCGGCGACTACGCCAGTCGACAAAAATGTAATGAAGGAAATGATACCCTATTTTTCCGAGAAGTTTGGAAATGCAATGTCCGTGCATAATTTTGGACAAGAGGCCCAGCAAGCAATTGACACAGCCAGGGAAAGAGTGGCAAAATTTTTCAACTGTTCTCCTTCGGAAATAATTTTCACTTCCGGAGCCACAGAAAGCAATAATCTCACTGTTAAAGGTGTGGTAAAATCATTCTATTCCGTTTCGCGCAAAAAAGGAGAAATCCCGCACATCGTTACAACCGTCTTTGAGCATCATTGCGTTTTGGATGCTTGCCATGCGATGAAAAAAGAAGGTTTGGCGGAAATTACTTTTTTGCCAGTAGGGAGGGATGGAATTGTGAAAATTGCGGATGTCAAAAAAGCGATCAAGCCAAATACAATTTTGATTTCAATTATGTATGTGAACAATGAGATCGGAACAGTCCAGCCAATTGCGGAAATTGGAAAATTAATCCAAAAATTGAGAAGTAACAATCAAGGAATTCATTATCCATTGTTGCATACCGATGCAACCCAGAGTGTAAATTATTTTGATTGCAATGTGAAAAAAATTGGAGTGGATTTGCTTTCATTTTCCGGACACAAAATATATGGTCCCAAGGGAGTGGGGGTTTTGTTTGCAAAAAGAGGTACGCCGATTCGCAGAATTCAAGATGGCGGCGATCAAGAATACAAACTCCGCGCCGGAACTCACAATGTTACGGGAATTGTCGGACTAGGGAAGGCAGTTGATATGCTAACAGCTAGTGGTAAACAGCAAGCAATAATAAAAAAGATTATTTCACTAAGGGATTATTTGATTAAACGAGTATTAACAGAAATTCCCGCCGCATATCTGAATGGTTCAAAAGAAAAGCGTTCACCGAATAATGCTAATTTTCGTTTTGATAATGTGGAAGGGGAGGGACTTATTCTTTCTTTGGATTTGGAAGGAATCGCCACTTCAACCGGCAGTGCTTGTTCATCCGGGGCGCTTGAGCCATCTCACGTACTCTTGGCGTTGGGACTTAAGCATGAACAAGCGCATGGAAGTTTGCGCATAACCATCGGGAAATATACCACAAAAGCGGAACTGGACAGGACTGTTAAAGTACTCAAAGAAACTGTCCAAAGGCTCCGAAAAATTTCCGGAAATGTTTTGAGTGAATTTAAATAAATATTTTATAAAGATTTCTTGTTTTTAATTTTTTATATTTGAAAATTGTTTAAAAATTAGAAATTAGAAATTAAAAATTTTAAAATGAATTATTCAAAAAAAGTTTTGAAATATTTTGCCAAGCCGCGCAATCAGGGACCACTCAAGGATGCTGATGCGGTGGCGACTGTTGGCAATCCGAAATGTGGAGACATTATGCGGATTTATATTAAGGTTGGAAAAAACAAAGGGGGAGAGGAAATAATTGAAAATATTGGATTTGAAACTTTGGGTTGTGGAGCAGCGATTGCCACATCGTCTATGGCCACAGAAATGGCCAAGGGTAAGACCTTGAAAGAGGCCCTCGCGATTACCAATCAAATGGTAGCCGACGAACTGGGGGGACTTCCAGCGCCAAAATTTCATTGCAGCAATCTTGCCGCCACAGCCCTGCAAAAAGCCATCAAAAAATACCAATCCTGTAAAGCTTGACTTTTTTGGTTAAATAGGGTATGGTGGAGGTGGTTCTTTTTGGTGCGTTGTTTTCTTATTAAAAAAAGAAAAGGAGAAGAAAGTGAGCAGAGAACAATTATATTGTGTCGCTCAAATTATTCAGGAAGATAACCCCTCCTGTTTAAAAAAGGGAGTTATCTATGGCAAAATTCAAGGCACTACCTTCAGTGCCGAATGCTCACATGCCTTCATGGCAACACGCGGACGACACTTGTGTTTATGCTGTAAATCAAAAAAAGAGGGTTTATGCTCTCTTAACGGTAAACAGTACGTATTAAATACAAGTTCAGCCTGTTGCAGTGGAGTGGTTAGTATAATCCCCACATAAAAAACAGCAAAAAAGATAGTTTTACTTGGGTTCTCTGAAATAGGAATAGAAATATTCCGAAAAGGGGAGCCTTTTTTTATTTTTATTTTATATAGATAATTTTTTCTATTAGTAAAATAATTAAGATGAGATAGCGGTTGATTTATTTTACAGAAAACTTTTTATAAAAAAAGAATAAATAATATATCTCAAAAACAAATTGTAAAAATAATTTCTTTTAATTTTTTATTTAAAAAGAGTAGAGAGTACGCTTTTGCGCTAAATTAACAACGTCGCACAATGTAGATTTCACGAAGTTTGATACTATATAGCGCGATAAGCCTCATACCTATTCATTTCCTTTTTTAATTCTTTAAGACTTATAATCTTCCAATTTTTTGGTATTTTAGATTTCTTTTTTTGATACCAAATAGCCAATTTACTTTCATTTATTTTGTCTCCAATATAAATAAAATACAAAGATTCCTTTTCGTTATTTGATTTTAAATATTTTTTCTCTTTTATATTGAAATTATTCACAAGATTCCTAGTATCATCACTTCCAAAAACATCAATTGCAAAATTTTTAGGTTTAGCATATACATAAAAGTCAAAGCGATTTTTATAATCCCCTTCTACTGGTTTTTCTATATGTACAAATTTCTCATCGAATTTATTTTTTAATAACTCCAATACTATGCGTTCGCATTTTTTACCCAGTATATTTGAATTATGTGCTAGCCGAGATCTGGATTTCCCGTTTCCATAATTTTCAATTTTTAATTCTAGTATTTTTCTTAGCTTAACTAAACCGCCAAAGCTTCTTTGGATTTGTCTTGACGATGGCAGGAAATTAAAATCATCAATATCATATGCAGTAGGATATCTATTATAGGTACTATAAAACTTTTCAAAACCTTCTTTTACTTTTTCAAGTGTCCAAATTTTATTATTTTTCATTTTTATTATTCTCTATTGTTTGTTTCTCCACTCTTCTCGATAGGGTAGATATACCCTACACACAATGTCGCACAACTCATTTGCGATATTTTTTATTAAAAAGAAATTTTGAATACACGAAGAATAAAAAGGGATGTAATGAAAACTAGTCAAGGTATCTCATTGGATTTACTGATGCGCCGGTTGGGATATAAAGTCCGTCGACATATTTCGATTCAACAACTCCAAAGCTATCCTTATCAAAGACGGAGAAATGAAGATGTGGTCCGGTGGAATATCCCGTATTTCCACTAATACCTATTTTCTCCCCTTTCTTCACCTTATCCCCCTTGGAAGCGGATTTCTTGCTCAAATGACCATATAAGGTGACCAATCCATCACCATGATCAATTGCAATCCAATTTCCATAAGCATATTTTCCATTATTGCCGGAGCTGATAACTTTTCCGTTTCCGGCTGCGTATATGGGCGCGTAACTAATCCCGAAATCAACTCCATTATGCGGTTTTCCTCCATAGGCTCCAGCTTTTGCGAATGATGTCATTCCGTAGCCTTGCGTAATGCGCACACTGCCGACCGGATAATCGAAGTACCCGCCTTTTGCCGGAGGAAGTTTGTCTAAATCAGCAATCTTTCCGGCTTCCAATTCATATATTTCATTTTCAATTATATCAAGAAGTTCTCTGTATTTTTGCTCATCTCCTTGCACTTGCGCGAGCAAATTTCTTTTCTGCGCTTTCGCGCTTTCAAGATATGAATTTTTTTCTTCAAGTTCATTTTTAATAGAAACTATATCTTCCCTACTCCCTTCTAATTTTTTTTTATCTTCTTCGGTAGAATTTTTCAGCGATTTGATATTTGATAAAATCTCTTTTACTTTTCCGCTGGCTTGGGTCAAATAATCTTGATTCTTACTTGCGGCAGAAAATCCTTTTCCGTTTAAAACCAAAGAAATAACATTGCGTTGATCATAGTCATAATAAGCTCGAAGCAATCCGCCAAGCATTTTCTTTTGAAGTTTTATTGATTCTTCTTGCTGGCTGATTTTCCGAATCAATTCTTCGATATTGTTGTTTATTTCTTCAAGACTTTTTTCTTTTTCTACGATATTGTTTTCAACGTTTTGGATTTCTGAAACAATTCCATTAATTTGTCCTCCAAGAGTAGCTTGCTGTGCCTGTTTAAGCTCAATAATTTTTTCATAAGCTTTTTTCTTTTTGTCGCATTCTTCTACTGAAGAACAAATTTCTTCAGCTGATCCGAATTTAATATTGAAAAAAAACGAACACGAAAACAAAAAAACCAACACTCCAAAAAAAGCGCTTGCCGTAACTCGCAATCTTTTTATTTTTATATTCATACCCTCCTAATTATAGCACATTCGCTAGATAGCACTATTTACTGACTCTATTCTTTTGATGGATTCTTTTTTTCCCAGCGCCCATGCCACTTCAAACGGCGAGGGGGATTTTTTCTCCCCGGTGAGCGCCGCTCGCAAAGGAAAAAGCAAATCTCCCCGCTTGTCCCCTGCCGCTTGCAATAATTTTTCTTCGATATTTTTCAACTCCCAATCGCTTTCTGAAATGCTTTCCAAAACTTTTTTCGCTTTTTGCAAATTGTTTTTCATATCCTCATCAGAAGAGTCTTTCCAACGCAAATCATCTGATGAAATATTTTTCGGATCAGAAAAGAAAAATTGATTGCTCTCCCCTATTTGGTCAAATTTTTCCAAGCGGTCTTTTTCCACTGAAATTATTTTTTTGATATATTCTTCTTTCTCTTTGTCGCTCCATGTTTCGCGGTCTGTGTTCCATGATTTATAAAATTCTTTTTCTTTCAAAAAAGGCAACGCTTGATTATAAATCTCATCAATACTCATTTTCCTGATGTGCTGAGCACTGATCCAATTAAGTCTTTTAATGTCAAAAACCGCACCGGATTTGTTTACTTTTCTAATGTCATATTGAGAAATAAGCTCGTCCATTGTGAAAATCTCTTGTTCTGTTTTTGGATTCCAACCAAGCAGAGCAATAAAATTGACAATGGCCTGTGGCGGATATCCTTGATTTTTGAAATCCTGCACGCTCACACTTCCCTCTCTTTTGGACAATTTTTTCTTTCCATCTTTTCCCAAGATGTTCGGCATATGGGCGAATTCCGGCATAGCTTTTTCCCATCCAAAGGCTTTGTAGAGAAGAATGTGTTTGGGAGTGCTGGAAATCCATTCCGCTCCGCGAAAAACATGGCTTATTTTCATTAAATAATCGTCCACTACTACCGCCAAATGATAAGTGGGAAATCCATCCGACTTCAAAACTATTTGATCATCCACTGTGGAGTTTTCAACTTCTATTTTTCCATAAACCAAATCCTCAAAAACTGTTTTTCCTTCCGGAATTTTGAATCGGACAACGCATTTTTCTCCGTTTTTTAATTTTTCTTCAACTTCCTCTTTGGATAAATTCAAACATTTTCTGTCATATTTCGGAGCTTCTTTTCTGACTTGTTGATTTTTCCTCATCTCATCAAGTCTTTCTGCGGTGCAAAAACAATAATACGCTTTTCCCTCGTCGATTAATTTTTGGACGTATTTTTTGTAAATATCCAATCTCTCGGATTGAATATATGGCCCGCATTCTCCATCCTGCGACACTTTTCCGTCCTCATCCAGGACAACTCCTTCATCCGGAACAACGCCCGCCCATTGAAGCATTTTCAGAAATCTCTCAACCGCACCTTCAACAAGCCTGTTTTGATCAGTATCTTCTATTCGTAAAATGAATTTGCCGTTATTTTTTTTTGCATACAAAAAATCCGAAAGAGCTGTTCGCAATGCTCCGATATGCAATTCTCCCGTCGGCGACGGAGCAAATCTGGTTCGAATTTCTTTTTTTTCTGTCATAGAATTATTCCTCTTTCTTTTTTTCTTTCTTAATCACATTCCAATGATATCCGAAAATCGGCAATGCCACAATCAACATCGTAAGCGCGTCAACCACATTTTTTTGACGTTCCTGCGAATAGCATTCATCTCCGGAATTTCCTTTTTTCCATTGTTCATAATCTCGCAAAAGATTTTCCAATTGAATTTTTTGGTCATCAGTCGCCACTCTTTCCAAATTGCTTTTGTCCAATGCATATATCGGAGGTTGAACATCACATTGACTATATCCGCCTTTTTCCGCTTTCGGAAAAACATAATATTTCAAAGCAGTATTCAAAATTCTTCCGGCGCCAATAGCAACAAAAAGCAGGCTGATAAGCGATGCCAAGTACAAATAAATCGTACGAATTAATTTTGCTTTGTCCGTCATATTTTTTATTATTCTGTTATCCCCGTAAATCCACCTACTAGTGAAGGGAACCCAGAAATCATTTATTAATTATTATTTTTTTATGATCCAATAATATTTTAATTGGAAAAACTAGTACTGCGCTTAAAACGCGCTTAAAACGATATTTTGGTTCTAATATCAATCTCCAAAGCCATTCTAGACCCAAAATTTGCGCGAATTTGGGCGCTCTGGGCGTTTTCTTAGTCAGATAATCAAAACTACCGCCCACTCCCATTGCCAGCCTTATTTTAGCATTATTTTGATGTTTTAGCGAGTCTAGGAATATTTCTTGATTTGGCGCTCCAAAATTGCAAAAAATAATATCAGACGTAAGACGTAAGACGTAAAACGTATTTTTACAATCAATATTATCCCCGTCGATTTTTAATTTCGGATATTTTTTCAGGATAGCATCGCGAGTTTCCTTCCATGAACTCAGACTTCCTGTCCAAGATGCCAAGAAAATATTCAAATTTTTTCTTTCAGCAATTTGCAAAATATCCTCCATTAACTCAACTCCCGTCAAGCGACATTTGAGCCATTTGCCAAATCGGAGGAATGCAAAAAATATTCCCACTCCATCCGCCACGCGCAAATCACAATTGGTTAAAATATTTCGAAATTTTTTATTTTTCTGTGCCTCTAAAACAAATTCCGGATTGATTGTTGCGATTTGGTGGAATTTTTCTTCATTTAGAAAATCTTCGACTTTTTTCAAAATCTCCTCTCGACTAAAATTATCAATTTTAATGCCCAAAATTTCCATAAGAAAAAATTATTTCAACGGACAAGATTCAATCTCGATGAATTCCCCTGCGGTTTCTTCTGATCGGCTGTCAAAAATACTCACACTGTCAACAGGCAAAGATATTCTGAAATTTTCTTCAACTTCAGGAAAAGAATCCAGAATTTGCCATTTGTTTTTGCGGATTCTTCCAAGTGTTACGTGCGGATGAAATTCTTTCTTATCAATATTGAATGATCCGAAAGATTTTTCAATTTCCTCCTGAAGTTTTTTCAGCTCCTCGCTTGCTTTGCCGGAAAACCAAACAAGCCGGGCATCTTTTCCTTTAGTCGGACCGAGCTCAATTTTATTAAGTTCAATATCAAAAGATTCGATATTTTCAGTCGCTTCTCGCACACTCGTGCAAATTCGACTCAAATCTTCATCTTCCAGATAACCCAAAAAAGAAAGTGTGATATGAAAATTATCTTCCTTAATCCATTTAATTGGCAAATCATTCCATTTCTTGATTTTTTCCGCCAAGCGTTTTTTTACTTGAGAAGGCAAATTAATGCCCACAAAAATTCTTCGTTGCATATAAATTCATTTTAACATATTAATATCCAAGCATACTAGCATTTAATCCAAATTTTTTCAAGAAATAAAAAAGCCGAAAACAGATGCTTTTGTTTCGACTTTGGGAATAGCGATGGAACAGGAAGCGGGATTTGAACCCGCGACTTCAACCTTGCTAAGGTTGCACTCTAACCCGGCTGAGTTATTCCTGTTCACTGGCGCCCAAGGCAAGATTCGAACTTACAGGGGCATTACCTGCCCACTAGCCCAAAGAGCTAGTTATGTTTACCAATTCCATCACCTGGGCGCTCAACTTAAGAAGAACTGATTAATGTACATAAAGACTAGCAGTTATTAAAATCCTTGTCAATAATAAGGGCAAACTGATACAATTGAGTTATGGCTGAAATTAAAGAAAAGTATTTGGTAAGCGTTGTGCCTCTCACAAAAATTCCCCTTTCCCGGGAGCAATTTTTTTATTATCTTTCCAATACAACAATTCCGAGCGGATCGCTGGTGGAAGTATCTTTAGGGAAAAGAAAAATCAATGGAATCGTTTTGGACAGCAAGAATGATTTTACTCGAAGCGGAAATTATCGAATGAAAAAAATTGAAAAAATTTTGGAAGAAAGTTTTTTAACCGAGAAACAAATTGCACTGGCAAAATTTATTTCTGAATATTATTTCACTTCACTGGGAATCGTTTTGAAAATGTTTGTTCCTGATCGCGTCAAAGCGCGCGCAACGCGAAAAAAATTTTCAATACCGAAGCCGGAAATAAAAAACATAGTTTTTACCAAAGCACAAAATTCTTTCATTAATAAAATCTACCACAAAAATTGTAAATTGAAAGTTGTGAAATGTCAGGCATTGCTTTTCGGTCCGTCATCTTCCGGGAAAACCGAGGCGTGCATTCAGGTGATTGCAAAACTGAGCCAGCTAGACCCCGACACTCAATTTCTTATTATTGTCCCGGAGCTCACTCAGATATCCCCCATCGCGGAAAGAATTTTTGCGCATTTTGATGAAAATGAAATTGCCATTCTGCACAGTAAAATTCCAAAAGGTCAATTTTATTCCAATTGGCAGGCAATCAAATCAGGAAAAATTCGTGTAATCATTGGCACGCGCCAAGCACTTTTTGCTCCTTTTAAAAAATTAAAACTCATAGTTATCGATGAGGATCATGATGTATCTTTCAAGCAATGGGATGCGTCTCCAAGATATGAATCGCAAAAGATTGCCGAAAAACTGACAGATTTTTTCCGTGCGCATTTATTGCTCAGCTCCGCCACTCCCCGTGTCGAAAATTATTATCTCACCGAAAGCGAGAAGTATAAATTGATCAAATTTTCCCATTTGAATATTGGAAACAACGCAACGCATATTGAAGTTGTCGATATGAAAAAAGAGCGCTGGGTAAGAAACAAGTCTCCCCTCTCTCGGAAATTGAGAGGAGAAATCGAGTACGCGCTGAAAAATAAATTGCAAACAATTTTATTTGTCAATCGCCAAGGAATGAGTGCGTTTTCCGTGTGCAAAAAATGCAAGGAAGTTCTCAAATGCCCCAAGTGCCGGCGAGCACTGATATATCAAAAAAAAGGAAATTACAAATGCTTGCATTGTTCATACAAAACTTCTGATTTTCCGACTTGTCCGAACTGCAAAGAAATGATTTTTGAAAATGTGGGAATCGGGACGGAAAAAATATTGCGCGAATTACGAAAAAATTTCTATTCGGCCAGGATAGAAATTGCGGATAATCAAACAATGAAGAGCCAAGAAGTGCGTGAAAAAATTTGGCGTGATTTTTCTGATGGAAAAATCGATATTTTGATTGGAACGCAAATGATCACCAAGGGTTGGGATTTGAAAAATGTCGGATTTGTTGGTATTATTGACGCGGATGGGCTCCTCAGTTTTCCGGATTTATTCACAAATGAAAATGCGTTTGCGCACATCGTACAAGCTGCGGGAAGAACCGGGCGTCCCGGAAGCCGGTTTCCCGGAGAAGTGGTCGTACAAACTTTCCAGCCGGAAAATTTTGTTATAAAATCGGCAATAGAAAATGATTTCAGAAAATTCTATGAAAAAGAACTTGGTGAAAGAAAAGAATTGGATTATCCTCCGTTTGGAAAATTGATAAAATTAATTTTTCAAGATCAAAATGAAAAAAAAGCGAAAAAAGAAACTGACCGGGTTTTTCAAATACTGGAATGGGTCAGTGAAGATTTGGATGGAACAAGAATATATCCTCCGCAAAATTGTATGCTTTCTAATATTCGCGGAAAACATCGCAAGCAGATTATCATAAAATACAAAACAAAAGATGTGGATTTGAAAATAAAAAAAGCAATTCAATCGCTTGGTCCGGGATGGATTATTGACCGGGATCCAATTTCTATTATTTAATATACTTACTATTTGTTATGACTAAAAAAATACTTCTTATTACCCGCCCCATCGCTCCGCCGTGGGATGAAGCGTCGAAAAATTTCGCCTTTACCTTGGCGAAAGATTTGAGTGATAACAAAAATTTGGAGCTCCACTTGATGACTAACGGACAAGTTGATGAATTGCCAAGTTCCGTTATTCAGGAAAAGATATATACTCATTCGCAAAATGATTTCGGATTTTTTCAGAAATTGCGGTTATTTTGGTTTTTAATTTTAAATGCGTATAAATTTGATATCTTACACTTGCTTTTTACTCCGACTAAATTCAATACGGGGATGATGAGAGTTGTACTTAATATTTCTGGATCCCGGATATTTTTCGGAAAAAATTCCGGGATGACAGATATCCAATCAATTCAGACCGTTGCCACGTTGCGACAAGATTTATTTTCAGATGAAGAATTGAAAAATTTGATGTTTGGAGATTTGATTATTACTTATTCCGATTTCGCCAAGGAAAAATTACTCTCATTGGGAATTAAAAACGTCGAGAGGATTTATCCGGGAATAGATTTGGAAAATTATTCCCCAAAAGAAACAAGAGTGAAAAACGAAAATTACGCTTTGAATGATTTTGTGATCAATTTTGCCGGAGAATACACGCGCCTGGGAGCGATGGATGACGTTGTGGAAGCTTTTATCAAAGTATCCGGAAAAATTCCGACGGCAAAATTGTCGATGGCGGTGCGGGTGAAAAACAAAAAAGATGCTGATAATAAAAATAAGGTTGTTGAAAAATTAATGAAAAACAACCTTTTGGAAAAAGTTGTTTTTCATGACGACGGGAAATTCAATATGGCGGATATTTATAATATGGCGGATATTTCGATTTTTCCGGTACAAAATATGCGCGGTAAATTCGATGTGCCGTTGGTGGTGGTGGAAGCGATGGCGTGCGCCAAGCCGGTGATAATTTCCAACATTCCGATTCTTGAGGAATTTTCCAACAAAGAAAATTCGGTGCGAATCGAAGCCGGAAATGTCGAGCAACTCACCGCTGCGATTTTAGATTTGCACGATAATCCGGAAAAAAGAAAAAAACTCGGCATCAGCGCCAGAAAGTATGTCGAGCAAAACTTTGACATTAAAAATGTTTCAAAACAATACGCGGAGATTTACGAGAAAATATAAAAAAGACCTTTGATCAAATGATCCTAGGTCTTTTTGCAATTTTTTGAAAAGGTGTTGCGAACCTTTTTATTCCTCTGCTGTTGGAAAGGATGCGTCAAAGACTCCTTCCATATTTACCTTGACGAAGCCACGAAATGTGGCTTCGTAAGTTTTTCCGCTGTCGCCAGCAAGAAAAACTTTTTTTCCGGGATATAACGAACCGATGAATCTCGGCTCGTAATGAGTCAGGAACCCCCGGTTGCCATTTTCGTCAAAAATTTCGAAAACGGCGGCGACTCCAGAGATCGCTCCCTCTCCAATCCCCTCACCTTCCGCCGGCTCGTACAACGCCGACGTCGAGACACATCCGGAGAGTATAACCACAAAAAGAAAAAAAGAAAATATCTTTTTCATAAAGTTTCCTCTCCTTCTGCTACCGGCGTCAGAATATCATATCCAAACCCCATTGATGATATTCTAAAAAACCCCACAAACTTCGCCGAAATATCCTCGTTTTTTGCCGGAATCAAGGCGATATCATCCGGAGATAAACTCCGGAAACTCCCAATATTGCGCTTTAAAATAATTTCGCCATCGGGAAATGCCACAAAAATCGCGACGACTTCCTCACTCAATCGGAGTAGTTGTTTTTTCTCAGAAAAAAACACGCCTGCATTCCCAAGAATGCAAACCAGAAGCAACAACCCTAAAACCAAAAAACAAATCTTCTTCTTCATATCCCCCCCTTTTTTTTCTTTTGTCATTCCCGCGAAGGCGGGAATCCAGAAATTGATCGAAACATTACCTTGTCACAAATTGCAACCGGATATCCATATTTTGGATGCTTAGCAAAATTAGGTTTTCCATAAACTTTAAGTACGAGAAGCACCTCTCCATTGTCCTCTAAGACAAAAAAGCGCCTCCTTGTCCTTATGATTTTATTAGCCAGAAAAACTTCCGTTCCCGGCTCGATTGTGGTATCATATTTCATAGTGCAACCCCCTGAAACGTCTTTGCGAGGAATCTGCGACGAAGCAAACTATTCCTCAATTTATATATCAAATTTTCAAAATAACTACTATTAACTCAATATAATACTACATAAATAATTTTATGTCAATACCTAAAACAAAAAAAATAAACCTGCATCTTCAGCAATTTCAAACCAAGGAAATGAGTGTTCCGGTGATTTTTCACACTTCGGATGCTCTTTTGCCCAACCAGCACACCTTCGACCAACTGGAAAACCTCGGAAAAGACAAGCGTCTTTTTTCCCATATCGCCGCGATGAGCGACGTGCATCCCAAGGCGGGACGCAAAAATCCAACCGGAACAATCGTGGCAAGCAAAACGCATCTTTTTCCCCAAATCAACGATACCGCCCCTAATTGCGGAATGCGTTTTTTGCGTACCGATTTGAATGACCAAAATCTGACAGAAGAAAAAATCGACGAACTTTTCAAAGAATTGATCGAAGTTATTCCGACAAAAAAATATGTCGGCAATAAAATTCCATACCAATTGGCAGTCGACATTGCCCATAAAGGAATCGACCCGTTGCTTTCTCACCTGAAAAGTCGCACAAAAAATGAATTGGAAAATTCCTCAATGAATGGAAATATGGTTCCGGAAGAAATCAGCCAGCGGGATATTTTTGATGCGATTCCGAAATTCTTTTTTCACGTGGGAAAATATCGTCTCGGAATTTTGGGAGCGGCCGGAAATCACTTTTTGGATCTGATGAAAATAACGGAAATCAAGGACAATGAAATTGCGGAAAAGTTTAATCTCAAAGTCGGACAATATATTTTTCTGATGCACACCGGCTCGGGACTTTTCGGACAATACGCGTCATATATGTATACACCAAAAACCAAAGAACATTTCAGTCAAAAAATGATGCTCAAAATCGGAACAACATTTTTCGACAGCCAGAAAAAACAAGTATACAAAAATATCGCCGAAAAAATAAAAAAATATCAAAACTCTGATGAATTTTTGGGCTATGAAGCGGACAGCCTGGAAGGAAAAATGTATCTCACTGCCCACCAAGCCAGTGCTAATTTCGGATTTGCCAACCGGGCAGTTCTAACTGACAATTTGGATCGCGCTTTGGAAAGAGTTTTCGGAAGACAAGTTGAATTAGATTTACTCTATGATACTCCGCATATTTTCAACCGGAAGGAGAATCATTTTGGCGAAGATGTTTGGGTGCATCGCAATGGAACTGTGAGCGCCGATGGTCCGCAAAGAATGAAAAATCATCCTCTGTTTTCCCAAACCGGAGAGCCGGTTTTCATTCCATCTTCAATGAGTACTCCTGCCTATTTGGGAGTCGGAACGGATGAAAATGATTCATCCTTTTTTTCAGCAAGCCACGGAACAGGAAAACGCGCCGAAAGCCAAGAAGATGCCGCGCATAATAAGAAAGAATTGTTTGAAAAAATGGAAAAACGTCATGTCAAATTATACAACGCCGCTTCCAAAGGAGTAGTCTTACAAGACAGCTCCTATTACAAAGATATTGAGGAAGTGATTTCCGGAATGGAAGAAAATAAAATCATAAAATCAGTAGTCAAAATGCAACCGGTAGCAGTATTGATGTATTAAGATTAACTTAATTCTATTATATATTGATCACATATAGATCTTCCCTGCCTTCACAGGAATGACAAAATAAAATAGGTGCTTTTTTTTAAGATTGTTGCAAGATTTCAATTGCTTTATCTAGTTGCGGATCGCGATTATTATTCCAATCGTCATCTGTGAAATCAACTTCCACATCCGGAGTAATTCCTTCATTATTGATTTGATTTCCTTTCGGCGTGAGCCATTTGGCGACAGTGATTTTCACAGCACTGTTTTCTGACAAAGAAACCAATTCTTGAACAGACCCTTTTCCAAAAGATTTTTTTCCAACCAATGTCACATTATCGCGATTTTCTCTGAGTGCTCCCGCCATAATTTCCGACGCACTGGCGCTTCCCTCATTAATCAAAATTACAGTCTTAATCTTGCTCAAAGCATCTCCTCCGGTACTGAGCAATTCTTTTCGTTTTCCTTGAGAATTTTCCTCAATAACGACTATTTTTCCTTTCAACAAAGCTCGACTGGACATTTCCACCGCAGCATCCAAAAACCCTCCCGGATTGTTCCGCAAATCAATAATTAAACCTTGTGTTTGAGATGGAATATTTCTGATCGCACTGTGAAATTCTCGAATTGTCGAATCTCCGAAAAGACTCACACTAATGTAGAAAATGTTATTTTCTTTCTCTTCAAATTTCACGCTATCTACATTTATAGTGTCGCGAACAATCAAAATTTCTTTTGTCTCTCCTGTTTCCCCGCTGCGAAATATTGTAAGTTTTACTTCACTTCCCTTTGAACCACGAATTTTCTTCACTGCTTCATTAATTGTCATTTCCACAGCGTCTTCTCCGTCAATCTTAATAATTTTATCCCCGGCTCGAAGCCCCGCTTTTTCCGACGGAGAATTCTCCAATGGAGCAATCACAGTTAAAACTCCTTCCCGAACTCCCAATTCGGCGCCAATACCTTCGAACATTCCTTCTATATCTTCATTGAATTGCTTATTTTCTTCAGGATTGAGAAAAATCGTATACGGATCTCCGGTCGCCGAAAGCATTCCGTTTATCGCACCATATATCAAGTCTTGCGTCTTCAAATCTTTCACGTCAACATATTTATCTTTAAGTAATTCCCACACATCCCAGAACAAGGAAAAATCCACTGCATTATCTTTCCCACCCTCCTTATTAATTAGAATAGACTCTTCCAGTGGAATTTTTTCCGCTGAAAATGAATATGATTCCTGTTTCCCTTTTTCCAATCCAAACCAAAAACTTAAAATCAACAAAATGAAAACGAAAAAACTTCGGGCATATAAGCCGAAGATTTTTCTTTTTTCCTGCAAGTTTTGCGTGTTATTTTGTTCCATCTAATATCTATTCAAGTATTTTTGCAAATGCTTCTTTTATTCGGTCATAATTATCTCCTCTTGGAAAAAGAATGTATCCCGCTTTCTTCCATTCATCTCCGGTTGGAGTATATAAAAGTCCTTCTTCAGAATTTTCCAAAACTTTCTGATTTATTTTAACATCTCCTACTTGTTGATACAGCTCAAAAAATCTATTCATCTCCCAAAATTGCATATTGGTTCGCGTATTATTTCCAAGACTATCAAGCATTTTATTAACTGCACCAAAATCTGACAACACACCTACGCTTAAAGCTTTTTTCTTAATTCCTTGAATGACCTCCTGTTGCCTACGCGCACGATCAAAATCACTGGAAGTAACTCTCGAACGAACATAACAAAGAGCCTGCTCTCCATTTAATGTAATATCACCAGCTGGCAATTCAAAATCTCCTCCGCATTCCAGCTCGTTTTTACTGGCATTATTAGCATAGCAAAGTGGATATTTTTTCGGATTATCATAATATGTTCCATTTTTTCTGCGAATCCACTTTTCTTCATAATTTCCCGACGGAATAGTAAAAACTGTATTCTTATCACAACGTTGCTCCAATCCCTTAAATTGAAGAGCCTCACTGAAAGGTTGGTCCAGATGAATATCAACGCCGCCCAAGCTATCCACTAATTGCTGAAAACCGGCAAAATTAATACTTGCCGCGTAATGAATCGGAACACCAACAATTTCACTAACAATTATACTCATATCTTCCAATCCTCCACCCGTTGTCCTTTCTTCACCACTGGCATATACTGCGTTAATTTTTGCTTGATACTCTTTTCCGGGAACTTTCACATAAAAATCTCGCGGAATAGAAAATAACGAAGCTTTGCTTTCCTGTCCTTCGACTTTCGGTTTAAAACTGGCAATCATAATCGTATCTGCCAAAAGTCCTCCACCTTCCACGCCCTCACCGCGCATTCCCAGAAGAAGAATATTGACTCGACCACTATCTTCACCTTCTAATTTCTTGTCTCCGATTGGCAATGTATTATATAAATTCTCCAAAATACCCCCACTTCCGACTTTTTTCCAAACACTTCCGGTTTTCCACGCCATCGCACTAAAAACCAAAAATAAAAAACCGCCTATTATCAATAAAACTTTTTTCCACGTCTTCATTTTTTTCTTTCCTGACGGATTATAAATATAATCATTTCCCGTTTTCTTTTTATTTCTTAAAAAAAGCCACATTTTTTATTGTATTATTATATTCAAATTATATTATCCTCTGATAAATTTCCAGTAATTTCTCTGCTGATTTTTCCCAAGAAAATTCTTCCGCTCGTTTTTTTCCGCTCAAAATAAACTCTCTCCGCAGGTTTTCATCAATAAAAAGATTATACATCTTTTTTGATATTTCATCAAGATCACCCGATGCGGCAAAATCACATCTGTCTCCTCCGACTTCCCGCAAAACTGGAATATCAGAAGCTAACACAGGAACATTTTGACTCATCGCTTCCAAAATAGGAATACCAAAGCCTTCATAAAACGACAAGAAAGCGAAAATTTTTGCCAAGCAGAACAATGCCGGCTTGTCTTTTTCATCCACATATCCGGGAAAAATAACATCCTCTCGCAATCCTTCTTTTTCAATTACCTCGTCTATCTTTTTGTCAAAATTATGAGCTTTGCGATTTCCCGCCAACACAAGCTTCGCTCCAAAAATATCCTTTTTTATTTTTGCAAACGCTTCAACCAATGACGGAATATTTTTTCGCGGCTGCATCGTTCCGAGATACAAAATAAAATTTTGTGGCAATTTATATTTTTCTTGAACCTTCTTTAATTCGTCCTGTGAAATTTCCCGGCGGAAATTATCCCCGATGGAATTATTCACCACTTCAATTTTTTTCTCCTCCATGCCATAATGCCTGACGATTTCATTTTTTGTAAACTGCGATACCGCGATTATTTTGTCTGCTCTTTTGAAACTGAGCGGAATAAGGATGCTCAAAAAAAACAAATCTGATTTTTTAATAAATTGCTTGTGCGTTTTGAATGACACGTCATGAATAGTGGCGATTATTTTTATTTTTCGAGGAACAAAAAGGGGCGTAATGTATTGCGTGTGATAAGCATCCACCGGATTTTTTCGCAAATATCGAGGCAATGTCCACAAATTCCAAATAAATCTATTTTTTGACTCAATTGACACAATTTCAAAGCCATTGCCTTTCGTTATACCCAAATCCTTCTCGATTTCTTTCAACTTATTTTTGTCAGTTATGTCTGTAAAAAGCAAAAAATTGCATTCTTCTTGTTTCTTTTCGCGCACAATTTTTTGCAAATTTTTTACCAAATTAAAAAACACCACCTCATCGCCGGTTCGATTTTTCCCAATATTTCGAATGTCAATTCCAATAATCATATTACTTTCATTTTATTACTTTATTTGCGCAATCGCCAAATATATCCACAAAAATCCTAACATAATTCCCGAATTAAACAAATTCGGAACAATAATCGCGCATAGGCTCAAAATAATAAAAAATCCAAAAATCATAATTCTTGATTCCTGATTCTTGATTCCTTCATGCAATAAACGAATACCTTGCATTAATATTAATCCTAAAATAACAATAAAACTAACAATACCTAATAGTCCCGATCCCAGCCAGATTTCCAAAAATATATTACTCGCATTGAGCCCCGCTCCTCTTTCATCTGTTCCCAAAATTTGGGAAATGTTTCCCCAGCCAATTCCCAAAATCGGATGCTCTTTGATTTGCTGCCAAGATTTTTGATAGATCTCTGAGCGAATACTCACATTCGGATCATCTCTTTTGATTCGCGCGATGGAATTTCCTTTCGCTTTTTCACTTTCAATTTCCTCTAAGTTAATATGCCGACATCCATATTGTTCCAACTCCCCAACATCCGAAATCACCAAATCAGATTTGAGCTCCGATTTTGGCAAACAGGAAATCGTAATCTCTTGCAATCCCGACCCAGTACTTTGAATCCGATTTCCAAGTTCAAAATTCGTCAGACCGAAAATTTGAATTGCCAAAACAGCAACTACGAATGTCATTCCCGCGTAGGCGGGAATCCGGAGAATTTTTGAATTTTTATTTTTAAAATAATACCAAACACAAAATACAAAAAATAGAACACTGACAACCCCCGCCCCCAGCCAAGCACTCCGCGCAACCGTCAATATCAGAATCAAAAATAATAAGGTAAGGATTAAGTATAAGAAAAAATTTTGAATTTGAAATTTTAAATTATTTAATTTAAGAATTGGAAATTGTTTAGAAATTAGAAATTGGAAATTAGAAATTTTTTCTTCATCATCGCCAGCTTTGTTTTGAAAATAATATAATATTGAATATACAAAAGAAATAAGAAGCACTAAAAATATTCCCAGCCAGTCCGCTTCGGAAAATGTCGCGTTGGGACGCCCAGGCATCACTTCGAAGTTGGAAAGTCCACGAACAAATCGCCAATTTTGCCAAATTCCAAAAATAATGACTACTACTGACGAACTCAAAAAATACGGGATTATTTTTCTCACGTCTTTCATATCCTGAATGAAAATTCTCGTCAAAAAATACAACGCCGCAAAACTTACAATCACGATCGATTGCTTGAACGCAATTCCTTTGGAAATCGAGCTTGCTAGAGCGCTGAAAAATCCGCCGGCAACAAAAACCAAAACCAATGCGTCAATCCAATTCCATTTTGGCAATGTAAATGAAAGACGCTTGGTCAAATAACGAACACTTACCGCCAAAAGTGATGCCGCACCCAAAAGTTGATATGGACGCACTGCCAATCCCAATTCTTTTGGCGCCAAATTTACATTTTCCAAAGCAATTGTTCCCACAAAAAACAAAAACGCCCACCCTGGTCGGTACAGAGAAAATAACAGAATAATCACCGCAAAGAAAACAAAATCTCCAACATTTTTCACCGGCAAAACCCCAAGATTGAAAAGCAAAATCAAAAAGAAAACCAAAAAAACATTAACCGAAATTAGCCATACCCTTAATCCCCCTCTCCCTCTGGGAGAGGGCTGGGGTGAGGGTTCATTGACAAATTGTTGAAAATATGAGACCATCAAAAGTCAATCAATAGTTAATTTAACAATTCGTATTATACCACAAACTTATATTCTCGGGGAGGAGAAAAAAATGGAGAAAAAAATATTCATTTTAATGTTAATGGTATCTATATTTACATTATTAGCCATTTTTACGGCAAGCGCCGTTTCTGTTATAAAGAAGAATAACCGCATCACCGAGCTGGAACGGACAAATGCTCGGCAAAAAACTCGCATTGTCGAGCTCGAGAATCATATTACTGAACTAGGGTATGCATCAGAAGGTGCAATGATATTTTTTCCAAAAGATACAGTAGCAGAAGTAATGGTAATCAAGTCTTCTTCTGCTATCAATAAGGATAACTTCTTGGCAATGCCAGTAGTACAAGGTGATTACGTCCTGCATCATCTAAAGAGCGGAGGACAGTTAATTTTTCATTCTGAAAAATTACCGAGAATCACACATGTTTTTCCTTAAAATTATTTAATTGCGAACTAGTATCGGCAGACGCACAAATTGCGTCTGCCGTTTTTTTTATTTCCCAATCCTCTCTTGCCCCCTCTCCCTCCGGGAGAGGGTTGGGGTGAGGGTTCTTGGCAACACCTTCAAGCTAAATATTTTCTTCAATCTTCAAGATAACTCCATTCAAATTATCATTCACTTCATTGTTCCCATCTCTTTTTTATCATTCCCGCCTTCTCTTTCTTGTCATTCCCGCGAAGGCGGGAATCCAGAAAACTTACAGCTTGCAGAAACTCACAATTCATCATATAAATCTTTCCATTGGGGATTTTTTTCTTCAATCAATCTCAATTTCCAATCCCTATTCCATTTTTTCAATTGTTTTTCTCTGCGCAAGGCGCTTTGCACATCTTCTGTTTGTTCAAAATAAACCAATTTGTCAATATTATATTTTTTTGTGAAACCTTCGACTATTTTTTCTTTATGTTGAAAAATTCTATTCTTTAAATTACTCGTTATTCCAATGTATAACGTTCCATTCCTTTGGTTGGTTAAAATGTAAACGCAATATATTTTCATACTCATGCTGGATTCCCGCCTCCGCGGGAATGACAAAATTAAGAGCGGGAGTAACAAAATATTAGAGCGGAAATGACAAGGTTATTTAGAATGCAGAAACAACATTTTATCCCAAAATATCCTTCAATTCATTTATTCTTTTCTTTTTTGCTTCTTTGTCGATTTCCGAAACAAGAAGTTCTCTGAGCGATTCGATGGCGGCCGCGCCTTCATTTTCAGCCAAGAAAAGAGAACGCGGAGTTTCTCCTATGGAATTTAAAATCAAATCCAATTTTTCAACTTTTTTGGAATCAGACAAAACTTCCGTGGAAAGAAACCTTTTTAACAAATCACATCCCGACTCCCCTTCCATTGCGCTTTTGATTTCCGTTGCAAAAGGAGGAAGATCCTTTGGTTCTTCGAAATTACTCACTCTATTTTCCGGCAAACCTTCAAAGCCGGAAGATTGCTCAAATTTCATATTTTTTATTTCAATTATTAATTATTGGAAAAATATTCCAGCATTTTGTCGGTGAATTTGTTCCAAGAAAAATATTCGGATCTTTCTCTTCCGCGACGGACAAGTTCTTTTTTGTGTTCTTTGTTTAAGAGAACATTTTTTACCGCTCCGGCAATATCGGAAATACTGTCCGGATGGCAATATTGCACCGCATCACCTCCGACTTCTTCCAAAGAAGAATTGCGCGCGGTAACAACCGGCGTACTTTGATTCATCGCTTCAAGTATTGGCAATCCGAATCCTTCATAAAACGAAGGGTATACAAAAACACTGGCACCCGAGTACAAAGCAGGCAAATCCTCTTGTGGAACAAAATCCAACAGTTTCACATAAGCTGTCAGATTCAATTCCCGCACCAATTTCTCCGCATCGGTTATCAAAGGCGCCAGCTGCGGAAGCAGTTTTCCGCTGACAATCAAATTTGGAAAATGATTCAAAAAATACTCTTTTTGATTTTTTTCCAAAAGATATTTGTACGCGCGAATCACACCCTCGACATTTTTGCGTACCTCCATTCCTCCGCCGGCATACACATATCCCCGCTTAATATCATATTTCGCCATCATTCTTTCTATTTTTTGTTCAGAAACCTTTTTTTTATATATTTCATCAATATCAATATGATTCACGAAAATATCCGCCGAAGAAATTCCCAAATGCCGAATCAAATCTTTTTCGGTATGAATTGAAACCGCAACAACCTTGCCAGCGTTAGCAATTGCTTTTTCCGTCATACTCCAATATATTTTTTTTCTCCAATTATTCAAATACTCGGGAAAAAGTCTTGGAATAATATCGTGAACCACCATTATATGTTTTATTTTTTTCAATATCGTCGGACATTGGTACATACTCAAAAAAATATCACACCCGTCTTTTTTCACTTGGCGCGGCAACAAGTATTTTTCCCACCAAATTTTGCGGATCAAATCATCCCGCTTCCAAATTGGCAAAAAAACACGCTTCTTGAAATTCCCCGGCAACGCCCAATTGATATCTTCTTCCAAATACAAAATATATTGAATATTCCGCTCTAAACTTTTCCAGTTTTTTTCAATCAACTTTTTGAGAAAATTAACACTCACTTGCCCAATTCCCGTTCCGGACTTGCGCAAAAAAGAAACATTAATCCCTACCTTGATTATTTTTCGTTTTTGTTTCATTATTTTATAAACTGATATAAACTGGCTATGATGTAGTTTAATTATAATCCAAAAACTTTTAATTTACAATTTTGAACGATTTAATAATGAAACGATTTAATAATTTAAAATTGCACCTAGCTCCAATGGCCGGATTTACCGATAAGGCGATGAGGCAAATTTGCTCTGAAAACGGAGCTGATATTACTTGGAGTGAAATGGTAAGTGCCGAAGGGCTTGTCCATAATCCCCCCTTGCCCACCGGGAGAGGATCCGTCAGCTGGCGGAGGGATGAGGGTTCTTTTACTCGCAACAAGTCATTAAAATTGGCAGAATCTTTCTCTGGAGAAAAAAATTACATCGTACAAATTTTCGGAAGCAATATTGAATCAATGGTAAGCGCAACTAAAATCGTTGAAAATAAAATTCATCCAAAAGGAATAAACATAAATTTGGGCTGTCCTGTGCCCAAAGCCAAAAAAGCCGGCTATGGCGCTTGCCAAATGGGAGAAATTCCTTCAGTAGTTAAAATAATCAAAAAAATCAAACAAAATACCTCCCTTCCAATTTCCGTCAAAACCCGTCTCGGGATTTCCAATCCGAAAGAAATTCTGGATTTTGCGCCAAAATTGGAAAAAGCCGGCGCAAATGAATTGATTGTTCACGCTCGTACTCTTCCCGGAATGTTTCATCAAAAGCCGGACTGGAAAATTGTCAAAAAACTCACAACAACATTAAAAATTCCTATCATTTACAATGGCGGAATCAAGTCCCCGGAAGATGCTGTTTTTTACGCGCAAAAAACCGGCTGTCTTGAATTGATGATCGGACAAGCCGCCATCGGAAATCCCTGGATATTTTCTCAAATCAAAGAGTATTTTCAAACGGGAAAATATTCCTTCCCTAATGAACTTGAAAAAAAGAAAACAATTTTGCGCCATGCCGAATTGGTGGAAAAATATTTCGGCGAAAAAGGCTTTGTTATTTTCCGCGCCCATCTCGCTTCATACTTGAAAAACATCCCCGATGCCGGCGCATGGCGCGCCCGTGCGGTACAAATAAAAAATCTCAACGATGTCAAAGAAATAATCAAAGAAATCCACTTCAATTGACGAAATTGCCAAAAATACTATAATTGAACTTGTAATTCAGTTTTAAAAAATTAAGAATTGAAAATTGATTGAAAATTGCCAGCTCTAGGCTGGTCCGCCTTAGGCGGAAAAATTGGAAATTGAAAATTTATAAACAAAATTAAACTTCCATTATTACAATTTCACATCAAATGAAATATAAATGAAAAAAAATAATGTTTCTACTAAAAAGGTTTGTATCATCGGTCTGGGTTATGTCGGACTCCCTCTTGCTGTCCAATCGGCGCTCAAAGGTTTCGAGGTTTTCGGTCTAGATATGGACGAATCAAAAATAAAAAAAATTCAAGCAGGAAAAAGTCCGATTGACGAAGAATTTCTTCATGAAAATTTACCCAAGGTTAATATCAACGCAACAACAAATGAAAAAGTTATTCAAAAAGCGGATATCATTTTGGTTTGCGTTCCCACTCCGATCGACAAAATGTTTTTCCCGGATTTGGGTCCGGTTCGCGGAGCGGTCGCGGCAATAATCCGCAATTTCAAAAAAGGACAGCTTGTCATAATCGAATCAACTATCAACCCCGGAGTTTGCGAAGAAGTGGTTGAACCAATGTTTGCGGAAGCGGGATACAAAGTAGGGAAAGATTATGAAATGGCGCACTGTCCGGAAAGGATCAACCCGGGAGACCCGAAATGGAACGTTACTAATATTCCGCGCGTAGTCGGATCATTCACGCAAAAAGGATTGGAAGAAGCGAAAAAATTCTACGAAACTATTATTGAAAACAGCATATATCCGATGAAATCCATCCGTGAAGCGGAAGCGGTAAAAGTGGTGGAAAATTCTTTTCGCGACATCAATATCGCTTTCGTAAATGAGTTGGCAAAATCTTTCGACAAAATGGGAATCGATGTCAAAGATGTGATTGCCGGCGCTTCAACCAAGCCTTTTGCTTTTATGCCACACTGGCCAAGCTGTGGAGTTGGCGGTCATTGCATCCCAGTTGATCCGTATTATCTGATTGAGCGCGCCAAGCTTTCGGGATTTGATCACGAGTTTCTCAAAATTGCCCGAAAAATAAACAACTCAATGCCACTTTATACCGTCGAACTTTTGCACGAAGAATTAAATAACATCAAAAAACCTCTAAACGGAACCAGAGTCGGAATTCTTGGACTTTCCTATAAAGCCAACGTTGATGATTTGCGCGAAACTCCGGCGCTCAAAGTAATTGAAGAAATCAAAAAACACAAAGCAAAAGTGGAAATCTTTGACCCGTATTTTCCGAAAATGTCCACTGTCAAAAGCATCGAGGAGTTGCTGAAAAAATCCGAAGCGGTTGTTTTGGTAACCGACCACAAAGTTTTCAAAGAAATCGATCCGAAAATTTTCAAAAAGCACAAAATAAAAGTCCTAATCGACGGCAAAAACTGCCTGAGCAAAAAGGATTTTGAAAAGCAAGGGGTTGTTTACAAAGGGATAGGAAGATAAAAAAAACACCAAAAGGAGGTGCCTTATGTCTTCTGAGAAAAAAGCGATTCCGGTTACACTTAAAGATTTTGAAAGTATCGCCCCTGACTCCATCGAGGCGTGCGGAGAGCCAATGCGCATTGGCGGCAAAAAAGGACCACTGGTAATTTTCGTGGTCTTTAAATAAAAGCTACTTCTCCCGCTCCATAAAAAAAGCTCTGTCAATCAATCATGATTGTCAGAGCTTCACTATTTTTACACTCATTATAAATTTATACTACAAAATCTCACGATCGTGATAATCTGCAAGAATAAGAAATTTACAGGAGTTTGTCAACAAAAAAGCTTGACTTTAAAACACAAGAAATGGATAATTAAACCAAACACGCAAAACAGCTCAAAAACTTGAGTCCGGTTGCGTTTTAGCAACTTGACAATTGAATGAAAAAACAAAACTCAGATAAAGGAGATAAGGAATGGAGAAAATAATTACTACTAAAGCTTTTCGCTTTCCGTTATTGGATAAAATTTTTAGACGATTAAAGGTTGCTTCCCCGCCCGATTTTGTTGTTATCTATTACGCAGAATTGGCGGGATTTGTCGCGTTGTCTATATGGCTGTTCGGAATGGACGTCATACAAAAACTGTTTTTTCAAAGCGAACAAACGGTATTTATCTGGATCATTGTCATTGCGTCAAATATTGGTCTCCTAATGTCCATGGAGATCTTCAGAAACACCAGGAAAGAATCTCTTTCGATAGAGAAGATGGTGTCGCGTATTGATGAAATTGATTTTTCGGAGGGAGTAATTCCCTTGAAAAATAAATTCTCGAAATCAATGTTCGTTGAGTGTTTCAAGAGAATTTACTCAACGACAAAAGACTCAGGATCATCATCGAAACATCTCGAAAAATATTTTTCGGATATGATTTTTAAAGCGCCTTCTTATTTGAACGCGCTGGCGAATTCACTTCCCGCACTCGGCATTATCGGAACAACCGCGGGAATCGCGGAAGTTTTTCTGAACAAAAAAACCGGAGACGAGGCGCTGATTGGCTTTGGATACGCAATATCCACCACACTACTTGCCACGTATATGAAGTTTTTTCTGAAGCATTTCAATCATGTGCTGATTTCAGAAAGAAGTTCTCAATTGCATACGGTACTTTATCTGTTCGAACAAAAAATGAGGAGGTCTAGCGATGATGCAAAATCCAATGATTGATGATGAAGACGACAACGTGTCATTTGCTGACACCTGTCTGCTTCTGATGTTGGGGATAGTAATGACACTATCCGCAAAACACATAATCGAAACGTATCCCACAAATACAGTTGCCGATCCTCGCCTCGACGTTTTAATGATGGCTACCAAGGACAACGCTTACGAAGTAAAATGCAATGGAAAAGTTAGTCCTGAGACATTGGCAAAAAAAACACGTATGGGCTTAGAGAAAACTAATGTCCATGTTGCAATACATTCTGACAAAAAAATTACGGCGGAGATCATAGCGCCGTATATAAATGCAGTCGATGGTTTAGAAAACGGAAAAAATAAAGTCATCTGGACGTTCGACCTACTACAATAAGGAGGAGAAAAATGGATTATCTGGAGAAAAAGAAGTGGCGCAGTATTAAGCTTAAAGGTGGGAACAAAAAAGTTTCCCGAAAAAATTCAAACCTTCACTGGATCAAGACATTTGGCATATTCGCTGGGTTCTGGACGATTTTTGGGATAGTTGCACTTTGGCTGCAACCTCCCTCCATTTCCAATGAACATCGAACAGTTGCGGGATTCAAGTATTCTGAGCTGGAAAAAGATTTGGAAATCACCCATATTCAGATTTCCTATGAGAAGCATTTTTCCAATGGAATATTTGCCTCTCTGGGCGACGTAATCTCTTTTATGGAAGAAGGAGAGGGTGAAAAAATCGACACTGATTTTGATTTCATCCGCTATGCCGCATACAATGCCGAAAGGATGTATTTTGCATACACAGCGACAGATTGGATACTTCCCTCTATTTTATTTAACAATAAGGGGAAAGCCAAAACGGAACTGGTTGCTATGGAAAACTTCTCCAAAAGTTTTTCTGTGGTTCCATACGGAAACTTTGCCGATAGTAAGCAAAAATCGGCATTTAATATAGATGAACCATTTTTCAAAAACGAAGGTATGCAGGGTCTTGAGAATGGTTTTTACCTAAACTTTCCGGATAGGAAAAGGCTATTCAAGCCTAATGATACGTTGCTTGTGTTGCGACCAAATCTTTATCGCACACTCCACGCAGCAGACAAGGAAGTTGAATTGTCAGCTCCATCACTGGAGCCAGAAGAAACTCTTGTTGCTGCAGCATACCTCACAGATCTTTGTGATCATAAGACCGGCAAATGGGATGTGGCGAAAACCCAGTGGTGGGTTTCGCAGAACTATGCAATCGCCTATCGCTATCCGCTCAACCCGAAAAAAATTTCCGTCGTTGGAGAGGGTATAAACGCTCGCTTCGTTTATTCAGAAAAACTCCCCTCTGCAATCGCCAAACTACAAAACAAACGCGGGGAGCTGAGCGAGATTGAACTTCAACTGCAAAACTCGCGCGGAGAACTGTGTTTCTGGGCATCAAATGACCCTACTCAATCAATTTTCATCCCATTTTCTTACTTGCATCGTATGGAAAATGATGAAACCATACTGCTTGGATCTGCAAGCGACATCGAGATTACCTTCAATGATATCTTGGATGCCGCTCAACAAGTTCGAGATAATAAGCAGTTCTCCCGGAAAGAATTTCTTTATCCGGGAGAAGGTGGCGATTTCGGAGAGATTTATCTCGCTTCACATGTTATCGATACGCCGAGATTGCGGAAAATTGCAGATCAAATATCTCGGGGCGCTAAAACCCCCGAAGAAATTGCGGAAAAATTCACAGAATATTCCGCCAAAAATATCGGATACATTTCCGACTTTGTCCGCGGAAAAACTCTGGGTGTTGGCAATGTGGATACGCCAGAAGAAATAGCCCGAAATCCGTTTGATACTCTCATCAATGGAGCGCTGGGCGACTGCGAAGATCATGCGATTTTCGCCGCTTCCCTGTTTTTATCAGCACGGAATCCCATTCTGAATAACCGCCAAGTAGGACTTGGCGTGGTTGCTTATATCAGAAATAAAGTGGCTGTGGGACACGCAGTCACAATGCTTCCGGAAATCGGGGAAGTTATTACCGACCCATTTCCAAACCACGTTTTGGTAGGAGAAACTCCTTTCACCTATTTTGAGGCAACGGGTGCAGGCTACAACTCCCTGCATCAACTGAAACCTCAATCTCTAGGAGAATTACCTCAGAGGGTTATCATCATTAGTAGTGGCAACGGTCGCAATCGAACTCTGAGTGTGGCAGGATTCACTCAGTTCGAATATTTACAAGAAGAGGAGGACGAGGGATAATTCCAAAATCCTCATCCTCATCTCTATCAAACTCATCAGGGCTTTGCATAATATTATTTTATGTAAAGCCCTTTTTTATTTTCCGAAACCTTGCAATATTCAAGAAAATACACTATTGTAATATGAAAACAAGAACAGTTCTTACACAATAAAATATACTATTTTTGAGGTGCTCTCAATGAAATCAATTTTGATTGCTTTATGCTTATTTTTTCTTTTTTCAAGTCCCGCTCAATCAATAGAATTTGAGTGGCCAACCAAAAATTCCCCTATTCTTAACGACAAGCAATTCACCATTCATATCGGTGAATATTCCAGAAATTACTCGGAACATTTAGTTGTTGGAGGGGATCTGTGCCGAATAAGCATAAAAAATCTCCCTCTAAAGCCCGATTCGGCAAACTTCATTTCGGTATCTTTTTCAGAGAAAGAAGTTGAAATTTTCTCCAATGAGATTATCGTACTTTGGCGCTTGGAAGAAAAACCGGATTCTGATGAAGACGGACTATCGGATGAATTCGAGAAAAGTCTCGGAACAAATCCGAATATGAAAGATTCAGATAATGACGGAATTCCCGATGGCGAAGAATATGTAACATGGGGAGCAAAGAGATCATTGCTGAATTTTGATGAGAATAAGGACAGTATTACTGCTGCCAATATTATTGATCCGGATTCGGATAATGATGGAATCCTAGATGGCAAAGATTCGGATATTCGCAGGATATCCCGCCCATTCTATATCCGCGACAAATTGGAAAAAATGGAAACTGATCTTTTTATTTCTCTGCCCAAAAAAGAAAACTTGGACACGAAATATTCCGGCAAGGAAGTTTCGGTAACATTTTTTTGGACGAAAAACACCGATTCAGATTTTGCCGGATACAAGATTCATTACGGGATTGAAAGCAAAAAATACAACATCATCATCGATGTCGGAAAAACCAAGACTCCCGAACAGCCGAAGATAGAAATAATCTTCAAATTAGTTCCCGGAGTCGATGTGTATTATTTTGCCGCAACCGCTTATAACGCCGATGGATTTGAAAGTGGCTTCTCAGAGGAAATCGCGTATTCGATCAAAGAAAAAGATAGCCCAAAAAAGGAGAAATAAGATGAAAAAAATAATTATTATTGTAGCAACGATTGCTTTCTGCGCACTATTATCATCATGCGCATCATTACAAAAACAAACCTCCGCAATTGGAAGCAACTTCGACGCCAAGTATTCCGGCGAGGAAATCTCGCTTTCATTTGGATGGAGTAAGAACCCAGAAAAAGAAATGGCTGGATATATAATCAGCTACGGAACAAAGAGCAAGGAGTATGATCGCTTTATCGTGGTTAATTCCGGAGAATTGGAGGATCCAGAAAATCCACACAAAAAGATAACCATCAACGTCGCCCCGGGTGTAGTAATTTATTATTTCAGCATTGCAGCTTTTGTTTATTCTTGTTCTGAATTTTGCGAAGATTGTCCGAGCTGCTTTGATGTCTGTTTCAACGCCTGCAAGGATTGCACTAAACGTATCTTTATAAGTGATTTCCCTGAAGATGAAATTATTTACAATCTACTCAGCAAAGAATGTAAAGATTGAATCTTCCGCACTACCCCCTGCCACGCGCCAAGCGCTTGGTAGGGTTTTTTATTTTCAAAAAATAGCATATAATAACAAATATGAAAAACAACAAAAAAATATATATTGTTATTCCGGCATATAATGAAGAAAAGGTTATCGCTGATGTTGCCAAAGAAATCCGTGATGCCGGTTATGAAAAAATTATTATTGTCGACGACGGAAGTTCGGACGGCACCTTTTCCGCAGCCAAAAAAATTCCCGGCGCCATCGCGCTCCGACACAAAATCAATCGTGGCAAAGGCGCGGCTGCCAAAACCGGAATTGAAGCCGCCAAAATTTTGGGGGCGGATATTATTGTCACAATGGACGCCGATGGACAGCACGATCCCAAAGATATCGCGCGCCTCATCTCCCCTATTATCAAAGGAAACTGCGACGTGGTTTTGGGTTCGCGCCTGATGAATCCCGAAGGAATGCCTTGGTACAAAATCATCCACAACAAAATCGGCAACGCCATCACTTGGTATCTCTATGGTCTTTGGGTTACCGACAGCCAATCAGGACTGCGCGCCTATTCCCGTCGCGCCGCCGAAGTCATCAACACGCTCGGCGACCGATATGAATATGACAGCGAAGTTATCCGGGAAATATACAAATACAAACTTCGGTACAAAGAAATTCCGATTCAAGTCCGCTACACAGAATACTCAATGGGAAAAGCTCAAAAACAATCTCTCGCGGGTGGCATCAAAACCGTCTGGAAAATGCTCTGGAAGTTGGTGCATTAGATAATAGCATTTTTATTTCAACTTATAATAAGTAGCCTTGCCTTTTCCTTCTCTTGCTATTATTCCAAGTTCGATGAGCTTTTTAAAATCAAGATTTCTTGTCGGCTTGGCACGATTGGTAAGGTAAGAATATTCTTTGTCAGTAATGAATCCATTTTTCTTGATAAAATCGATTATTTTTTTGTGATAATCCCTGAGTGTTGTATCAGGATTAACAGTTTCTTTTTCCAATTCTTTTCCTACTCGCAGAAGCTCATCAATAATTCCATCTGTAAAATATTCCAGCCACGAAGTAAAATCAACTTGATCTCTTAAGTCATAATAATTTCCGACCAAGCCAACTTCTTGAAAATAACGGGAAACGTTTTGATCGTAATAATTTTCAAAACTGAACAAATTAAAAGTATCAAGTCCCATTTTTGCCAGCAGCATTTTAGTTGCCAATCTAGCGGTACGCCCATTTCCATCAATAAACGGATGAATTATTACGAATTGTTTATGAAAAATTCCCGCCAAAATAAGCGGATCAATTTTTTGAGAATTTTCTTTCAAAAAATCCAGCAATTCTTTCAGTAATGAATTCACGTCTTGATGATCCGGTGGCAAATAAATCGTCTGACTCGTTTTTGGATTATTAACAAAGACCGGTTCGTTTCGAACATGCCCCCAGCGATATTCTTCTATTAGACCGTCGGTTATCATTTTTTGAATTTCCTTAAGTCTTTCGACATCAAGAGATCTTTCCTTTCCTTTAATTAATTTATTGAGCTCAATTAAGGCTTTATTATAATTCAAAACCTCTCTTTCGCTGTCGCGAACATACTCCGGCTTGTTCTTGAGAATTTTTTTAACTTCAGTAAGTGGCAAAGGGTTGCCCTCGATACTTGTAGAAGAATGGGCTGATATTTCCCTTGCTCGCCGCTCCATCTTATAAAGCACAATTTTTGGAAAACTACGATTATTGAGATCTGCAACGATTTCCGTTATGCGCTTTATATTGCTTAAAAGTTTATTGGATATAATATACCTTGGATTAAACATTGGTTATCTATTATAATCTTATAGACGTATTATAGACGTATTTTAGACGATTGTCAAGTTATTGTTTTTTGCTTAAAATTAAAAAGTTTGTTTTTTCTCAATGGGAAAAGATCAAAAACAATCTCTCGCGGGTGGCATCAAAACCGTCTGGAAAATGCTCTGGAAGCTGGTGCATTAGAAAGACAAAAAAACAGGGTCAGCGCATTTGCGCCGATCCTGTTTTAAATCAAGCGGATTTTTCCGATTTTTTTGCGGCTTTTTTGAGTTTCCTTGCGTACTCAACGAGCCCCAACTTTTTCACAAAATAGCTAGCCGAAGATTCGGGCAAGCCCAAATCCCTTCCCGCCGCCGTTACAACCCCACTATTTTTTTTAAGAGCTTTTTTCAAAGCTTCTTTTTTCTCTGTATCCCCAAGTTCAATATACGATGGAGATTTTTTTTGTGATAATACATCAAGAAACAATGGGCGTTGCCATAATTCGGCAGGCAGAACTTCTTTATTTCCATTAAAGGAAAGGGCGGTTAGGAAGGAATTATCCAATTTACAACATTCCTTTCCGTCAATTCCGCTCAAAAAATTAGCAATTAGCTTAGTATTGCCAAATCCGCTATCTTCCGGCAAAACAACGCGAATCTCCTTTGTGTCTACAACAGACAACGAATTGACATCTTTCGCCGAGCATCCTAAAAATAAAAACTCTTTCTCTGGAATTATAATGCATTTTTTCATTACATCATCAGGAACACTTCTGGCGATTTTTACTTCTTTTTTATTATTCTCGAGGTCTTCAAGAATAACAAATTTCTCGACCCAGTCCATCAGTTCCCTGACATTCCCCGGCCAGGACATTCCCATTGCCAATTCCGTGAGACGAGGGATAATAAAATCGCGACACCATTTTTTTTGATATTTCTCAGTGAAATAATCAAAAAAATGTTCCACGAAAAGTGGGATTTCATCCTTTCTCTCCCGCAAGGGTGGAATATAAATTTCAAACCCGGAAATCCGACTATACAGATCCCGGCGAAACTCCTTATTGGTGATCATTTTTTTCAGCAGTTGATTGGTCGCGCAAATTATGCGCGTGTCCACATACACGGGACGATCCGCCCCAATTTGTTGAATCTCGCCTCTGCCGTTCAAAAACCGCAAGATTTTTGCTTGAACGGAAGTCGGCATATCACCAATTTCATCCAGAAAAATTGTCCCGCCGGCGGATGCCAGCAAGCGCCCCGGACGATCAGAACGGGCATCCGTAAAAGAGCCCTTTCTGTGTCCGAAAAGTTCGCTGTCCACGAGGCCATTAGCGGCCCCACAGTTAAGCGGATTAAAAACTCTTTCCGCACGCAAACTATTCCTGTGAATAAATTCCGCCACAACTTCCTTCCCCACTCCCGGCTCGCCGGTAATGAGAATTGGAACATCCGTAACGGCATATTTTTTCGCCTTTTTCAAAATATTCTCCATTCCAATTATCTTCATATCTTTCATCTTCCTTTCTCCATTTTATCATTTCTGTATTTTCGTTTGTCATTCCCGTGTTTTCTTTTGTCATTCCCGCGCAGGCGGGAATCCAGATTGTCAAAAAACAACCACATTTCTATGATTTCCCATTATCCCCCATCTCAACCCCATTTGTCAATCCCACCGACCAAAAAAACTTGCTTTATTTTCAAAATACGGCAAAATAGTAATATAAGAATAAGAAATAGTTGTTTTAACAATAAAATAAAAAGTCTCCTGAAATAAGGGAGGCGAGGGAGGAGAAATGAAGAGACGATTTTTGATTTTTCAATTTTTGTGGTTTTTCTTGTTGTTTTTCTGGGCGGCGACTGTTGCCGCAGAAGAAGCCACTATCTCCATCACTTGGAGCTGCGATGGATGTGAGGGAGTAGTGGAAGGATATAATCTGTATCTCAATGACAGTCTTGAAAACGGAGGATGCCAATTCTCCGGAGACACAACAACATCCGGAAGCTATAAGACGGATGCCCTGATTGAAGGTGTAAATATTTTCACACTTAAGGGGCGCTATGTCGGCGGAAGCGAAACGGATACTTCTGCGACACACTACGTCAATTTCGGTCTCAAAAATCCATCCTCCCCGACCATCACCGAGGGGACAACTCTCTTGAGTTGGACAGCGGGGGCTGGTGACGTCGCAGGGTATTCAGTATTCTACGACACCACCCGCGGAGGCACAACCAATGAAGTTGACGTTGGAGAGACGACATCGCTCGACCTCTCCACGCTGGAACTCGCCGATGGGAGATACTTTTTCACAGTATCCCCATATGATGCAACCGGATACTATGGAAAATCCGTAATGCTTACAGTTGTAATGATTAATGGAACATCGCGGATCGTAAAAGGCTCCGCGAAAAAATTACTTATCCTAATGAAAAAAAAGGAGTTATAACATGAAATCTGCACAATTATTCGTTGTTATGATGTTTTCAATTTTGTTATTATCCACAAGTGCAATGGCGGGTGGGTGGACAGGATATTTACCAATTACTCGATTCTACTATACAGACAATGTGACACTATTGGTGCTTCCAGGGGAAACCATTCCAAACCCAGATGCCTGCGCATCAAGTGCATACATCGCCATAGAGCTCGACATAAACGAGCTTCTTACGGAGGATGCGATAGCCATGTCGGAAGATATGGAAGAGCAGACAAAGTTAGTTTTTTATGACAGCATGTACATCAATTATTATGTATCAGGGTGCTTGCTGAACTACCCCAAAGCTATAAAATTCGGCATACAAAGAACAAATTAAAAACTGGACTGACACGAACCTCAAAATGCTTACAAGTCCGCGACTTGTAAGCATTTTATATTTTAAAAAAATATGCTAAACTAAAAAAAATTAGTTTGCTATCTAAAAATATACACTTATGCAATTACATTTATATCAATTTATCGTAATTCTGGTTTCCTCATCGATGATTTATTCCGGAATTGTAAATTTTGTCAAAGGTAAGACGGGTCAGAATTTTTATAAGCTATCCATTCGTTTTTTTGTCTGGGGTGGAATGATTCTGATTGCGCTCTTTCCTTCTTTTACCAATATAATGGCTCGCGTAATTGGACTTGAAGGAAATATAAACGCCGTAATACTTGCCGGATTTCTTTTAATATTCCTAATGATATTCAAACTGCTCTCCGCCATCGAAAGACTGGAACAGCAAATGACTGAAATCGTAAGAAAAAAGACCATTGACGAATCTAAGATCAAACAATAAACAATCGTAAAAAATCTAATACACTGCGCGATAATGAAAAAAAAGAAAAAAGCATTAATAACGGGAATAACGGGACAAGACGGATCATACCTAGCTGAATTACTTCTTGAAAAAGGCTACGAGGTTCACGGAATAATTCGCCGATCAAGCTCATTCAACACAGGAAGAATAAATCATTTATACAAAGATCCGCACCTGAACAATGTGCGTTTGTTTTTGCACTATGGAGATTTGTCGGACGGAAGCAATATTAGCCGCATAATTGAAAAAATAAAGCCGGATGAAATATACAACCTTGCCGCTCAAAGCCACGTAAAAGTTAGTTTTGATGTTCCAAAATATACCGCCGATGTCACCGGCATTGGAACGTTGAGAATTTTAGATGCAATCAAAGAGTCAGGAATAAAAACCAAATTTTACCAAGCCTCCACCAGTGAACTTTTCGGACTTGTTCAAGAAACCCCGCAAAAAGAAACTACTCCGTTTTATCCCCGCTCACCATATGGAGTCGCTAAACTATATTCTTATTGGATAACCGTAAATTATCGAGAAAGTTATGACCTATACGCTTGCAATGGAATTCTTTTCAATCATGAATCACCGCGTCGCGGAGAAACTTTTGTGACCAGAAAAATCACTTGCGGACTTGCCAGAATTTTAGCCGGAAAAGATGACTGCCTCTATTTGGGAAATATCGATTCCAAACGGGACTGGGGCTATGCAAAAGATTATGTGGAAGGGATGTGGCTGATGCTCCAACAAAAAACTCCGGATGATTTCGTTTTGGCAACAGGCGAAACTCACAGCGTGCGAGAATTTGTTGAAGAGGCTTGCAAAGTCGCCAAAATAAAATTGAAATGGAAAGGAAAAAAAGAAAAAGAAGTTGGAATTGATGAAAATACAAAGAAAATAATAATTAGAATCGATCCAAGATATTACCGCCCTACTGAAGTTGATCTACTTCTGGGAGATCCGACAAAGGCGGCAAAGGAATTGAAGTGGAAGCCGAAAACCAAATTCAAAGAATTGGTAAAAATAATGATGAAAGCGGATATGAAAAAAGAATCATAAGACAAAGCATATGGAAAAGAATTCTAAAATATATATCGCGGGGCATAATGGACTTGTCGGTTCAGCTATTATTCGCAATCTCAAATCAAACGGATTTAACAATCTCGTTTTGAAAACACACAAAGAATTAGATCTGCTCGACTGGCAGGAAGTAAAAAAATTCTTTGAAACAGAAAAACCGGAATATGTTTTTCTGGCAGCTGCGAGAGTTGGCGGAATATTGGAAAACGATACCTATCCCGCCGATTTCATTTTTCAAAATCTGCAAATACAAAACAATATTATTCACAATGCCTATCTAAGTGGAGTCAAAAAACTTCTTTTTCTCGGAAGCTCTTGCATTTATCCGCGCGAATGTCCCCAACCAATCAAAGAAGAATATCTTTTGACCGGACCGCTGGAAAGAACAAATGAAGCCTACGCTGTTGCCAAAATCTCCGGAATTAAAATGTGCCAGTCATATAACAAACAATATGGCACAAAATATATTTCTGTTATGCCGACAAACTTATACGGACCGAATGATAATTTTGATTTGAATTCATCTCATGTTCTCCCTGCCCTACTCCGAAAATTTCACGAAGCGAAAATCAATAATCAAAAAGAAGTATTGATTTGGGGAACAGGTTCCCCAAAAAGAGAATTTTTGCACGTTGATGATTTGGCTGACGCTTGTATTTTTTTGATGGAAAATTACAACGAAAATGAAATCGTAAACATTGGAACCGGACAGGATATTTCCATTCGAGAATTAGCCGAAGCAGTCAAACGGATAGTCGGATTTGAAGGAGAAATAAAAAATGACACATCAAAACCGGACGGCACACCAAGAAAACTTCTGGATGTTTCCAAATTGCACAGTCTCAATTGGAAGCACAAAATTGAACTCAATCAAGGAATCAAAGATACCTACCAATGGTTTCTGAAAAATTATGAACAATCCTAAAATTTCAATTATTACCCCATCATACAATCAAGCCGAATTTATTGAACGGACGATTTTGAGCGTGCTCAAGCAAGATTATCCGAATCTTGAATATATCATTATGGACGGAGGATCAACTGACGGAACAATTGAAATTTTGAAAAAATATTCCGACCGCGTCATCTGGAAATCCGAAAAAGACAACGGGCAATCAGATGCAATTAACAAGGGTCTCGAAATGGCGACCGGCGAAATCGTCGCCTATCTCAACTCCGACGACACCTATGAACCGGAAGCATTCAAAAAAGTCACGGAATTTTTTCAAAAAAATCCGGATAAACTCTGGGCTTATGGAAAATGCAAAATAGTAAACGAAAATGATCAAGAAATACGCAAACCGATAACTACTTACAAGAACTTACTGCTCAAAAAATTCAGCTACCCGAAATTGCTGTCGGAAAATTTCATCTCCCAACCAGCAACCTTCTGGAAGCGCGAAATTCACGCCGAGAGGGGTTTTTTTGATGAAAATGAGCATCTGTGTATGGATTATGAATTTTGGCTTAGAATCGGTCAAAAATACCCAGCCGGAGTTATTAATAATTATCTGGCGAATTTCAGATATTATCCAAACAGCAAAAGTGGCAGTGTCAACAAAAAACAATTTCAAGATGAACTAAGGCTAGCTAAAAAATACGGAAAAAAATATCCAGCATCATTATTCTTGCATAAATTCAATTATTACAAGATAACTATGATTTATCGATTATTGAGCCTTATGAAATAAATGAAAATTTTAATAATCATAAACTACATAGGTCCGATACGAGTTTTTTTGTTTAACAAAATCTACGACTATCTAAAAAAACATAATCGCAATCTTAAGGTTGTTTTTTTAAGTGAATCAGATAAAAATAGAAACTGGAAACGAGAACAAGGAATGAAATTTGACTATACTATATTAAATAATTTTGCAATTAGAGAACATGGAAAGGATTTAAATACCTTTTTTATAAACCTTGGAATGATAAAATTATTGAAATCAGAAAATCCAGATAAAATAATATGTTTCGGTTGGGATCATTTTGCTGCTTACGCAGCAAACTGGTGGGCACGCAAAAACAAAAAAGAATTCATTCTTTGGTCAGGAAGCACTAAATATGAACCGAGTTGGAGAAGGACCCTCTTTGGTCCGTTGGTAAAATATATCGTGAAAAGAAGCCACAAATTTTTATCCTATGGAACAAGATCCAAAGAATATCTGATTTCATTAGGAGCACCTGAAAAAAACGTGGAGATATTTTACAACACCATTGATGTCGATTTTTTTCAAGAAAAAATACGCTCATTTACTGACAATCAAAAAAACGAACTCCGAAAAAAGATAGGGATTAAAACAACGAAAACTATTCTTTTTAGCGGAAGATTGATAGAAATGAAAGGTATTTTTGAAATGATTGTAGCGTTTAAAGAGTACTTAAAAAAAGATTCTAACACTTCTCTCATCCTAATGGGCACCGGTCCTGATGAAGAAAAATTAAAAGAAATTATCAAGAAAGATAACATAAAAAATGTATTCTTCGCGGGATTTGTACAATATAAGGAATTATATAAATATTATGGAATTTCAGACTTATTATTATTTCCATCGCGACAAGATATTTGGGGACAAGTGGTTAATGAAGCAATCGCCTGTGGATTACCGGTAATTACCACTGAAAAAGTAGGAGCGAGCGCTGATCTTATCGAAAATGGAAAAAACGGATACATTATCAGGGAAAATTGTGCCGAATGCATATCGGAATCCATTGACAATGTATTCAAAAAAAATATCAACAAAACCAATAATTCGACGCAGATACTAGAAAAAATACGTGTTGACAATATATTAAAAGAAATAACAATACTATGAAAATAGTCCATTTTAATACGTTTGACCAAAACGGAGGAGCTGCAATGGCAGCCTATCAACTTCACAAATTATTCAATCAAACCGATAATATGGAATCACTAATGTTAGTGCGCTACAAAAGCTCACAAGACCCATCCGTTATCGGAATAAATGGCGGATTTTTTAATGGAAAATTTTTTCAACACCTTTTGAGAAATCCCCTCACCTATTTTGTTTTCGGCAAAATAAAACGTTTACTCAAAAAAATCAACCGCTACGAAATACTCAACGTTTTCAACAGCAATGAGAGTCCGGTAGATTTCGAATCGATAAAACCACATATCGAATCCACTGATTTCATATTCATTCACTGGACGGACGGATTTCTGACTCCCAAACTAATAAACCACATCCAAAAATATAGCGGGGCTCGAATAATATGGATAATGCAGGATTTGGAACCGATAACCGGTGGCTGCCATTATCCAGGAGCTTGTCCAGGATTCAAGAATTCATGCGGAAAGTGCCCGCAACTGAAGTCAGATAAAGCAAATGACCGTTCCAGAAAAATATGGGAAAATAAAAGAAAATATCTATCAGATCTCGAACTGTATTTCATAGGAACATCATCATGGGTAGAATCAAAGATCAAAGAAAGCTCGTTATTTAAAAACAGACCTGTTGAAAAAATATTTTTGAATATTGACGAAAACATATTTAAAAAAATAAACAAATCACTAGCGAGAAAAAATCTCAATCTTCCGATCGAAAACAAAATAATATTTTTCGGCTCTCAAGATTTCCAAGATGAAAGGAAGGGAATGGACTATCTGATTAAATCCCTGGAAAATCTCAAAAAAACCCTTTCCTTCGAACAAGAAAAATCAATCCTGCTGGTTTCCGCCGGCAGAGAAATACCTAGTTTAAATCATATTTTCAAACACACCCACCTTGGATGGATCCAAGATATCAAAAAATTAGCACTCGCCTATCAATCCGCAAACGTATTCGCAAGTCCATCAATTGAAGATGCTGGACCAATTATGGTCAACCAATCAATTGCTTGTGGCACTCCAGTTGTCGCCTATAACATCGGAATAGCCCCTGACTTGATAATTCCAGGAGTAAATGGATACTGTACTGAGAATTTTAAATACGAAAATTTTTCGGATAATCTACAAACCGTCCTATTCAAAGAAAATAAGGATGGTACAAAAAATTCGACACAGGTATGCACAAATGATATAATAATTAGGCATTATTTGGATTTTTTAAACAAATTACTTCAAGATAAAATCAATGAAAAAAATACCGAAAAAAATTGAATTTGTGAAAAATTCTGAGAAATATTACGAATTTATGCGACTTTTGCGAAATGACACTATCGTGCAAAAAGGATTCATCGAGCAGGTTAATATTACTCCCGCTCAACAAGTTGAATACATGAAAAAATATAAAGAAAATTATTACATCTGTCTTGTGGATGGAAATCCAGCTGGATTCATTGGAACCATAGATGGAGATATACGAATTGCTACCCATCCAAAATATCAAGGAAACGGTATAGGTCTATTTATGGTCAAGGAATTGATGAAAAAAAATAAAAATATCCAGGCAAAAATAAAAATTGATAACAATCCTAGTATGAAATTATTTGAAAAAGCTGGATTTAAACTAAAATACTATATCTTTGAACCATAAAACACCCCCTATGAAAATATTATTCAACATTCCTGCATATGCTGGAAATGAGCTGAGATACATCTCAGAAGTTTTTAAAAATAGAAAACTTTCCGGAGACGGAGAATTTACAAAAAAATGCTCCCTACTGATGGAAGAAAAATTTAATGCAAAAAAAGTTTTATTGACCACTTCAGGGACACATGCTTTAGATATGGCCGCCCTGCTCTTAAATCTTAAGCCCGGAGATGAAGTCATTGTTCCATCATATACATTCACCTCCACGGCGAATGCTTTTGTTTTACAAGGAGCCATCCCTATTTTTGTCGATATAAGAGAAGACACCCTAAACATTGATGAAAATTTAATTGAAGAAAAAATAACCAATAAAACCAAGGCAATCTTTGTTGTGCACTATGCTGGCGTTGCTTGTGAAATGGATACAATAATTAAAATAGCCGAGAAATACAAACTTTACGTAGTGGAAGATGCCGCTCAGGGGGTTAATGCTAAATACAAAAATAAATATCTTGGAACTATCGGGGATCTTGGAATATACAGTTTTCATGAAACCAAAAATTATTCTTGTGGTGAAGGAGGAGCTCTCGTCATAAATAACAAAAAATTCATCGAAAGAGCAGAAATTATTCGCGAAAAAGGAACTAATCGCAGTAAATTTTTTCGTGGAGAAGTAAATAAATACGGATGGGTTGATTTAGGTTCATCATATCTTCCTTCCGAGATCATAGCCGCCACTCTTTATGCTCAACTTGAAAAAATGGATCGAATACAGAAAAAAAGAAAAAGCATTTTTGAATATTATTATAAAAAACTAAGATCACTGGAAGAAAAAAAACTTCTTCGATTGCCAAGTGTTCCAGAAAGTTGCAATCAAAATTATCATATGTTTTATATTGTATTACCGACAGAAAAAAGGAGAAATGACTTAATGAGATTTCTAAAAACCAACAATATATTAGCGGTATTCCATTACCTTCCACTTCATTCTTCAAAAATGGGCAGAAAATTTGGCTACAAAAAAAATGACCTTAAAAATACAGAATCACTGAGTTCGAGAATATTACGACTGCCTTTTTATTACGACTTATCTAAAAATGAAATTGATTATGTTATAAAAAATATTAAAACATTCATCGAAAAATAAAAAAAATGAGTAATAATTTCGTCAATAAATTTTACGACAACAGATCTAAGAATATTGCGCAACTGGGATTTCTCGGTTATCTGCATGATAAGCTCACAAAATACGAAATAACACGAAAAGACGTTGCGCTAAAATTATCCCCTAAAAATGTTTCGGCTGTTTTGGATATTGGATGCGATGAGGGAGAGCTTTTGCGAAGATTCAAGGAGGATAATCCAAAAGCAAATATATTTGGAATTGATGTCTGCAAAAAATCAGTAGAAACTTGCAAAGAAAAATTCAAAGATTTTGAAAAAAATTTTTCTTTTCAAAACATCGACGACGGATTAACTTTTGAAAAAGAAAAATTCGATCTAGTATTTATGATTGCAACCCTTGAACATGTATTCGATCCAATTTTTGCAATCAAGGAAGTTGCGAGAATAACAAAACCAAGAGGAGTTTTTATTTTGGAAGTTCCCAATATTGTCTTCCTTCCCTATCGTTTAAAATTCCTTTTCGGAATAAGACCAAGAACGTCTTGGGGTTACGGATGGGATGGCGGTCATATTGGATATTTTACCAGAAAAGATTTGCAAAAAGCCCTCAAAGAAGAGAATTTTATTATAGAAAAAACTACCGGCTCAGGAATATTTTTAAACTTCAGAAACTGGTGGGGATCTCTACTTCTCCCAAATATTATAATTAAAGCAAGAAAAGAAATAACCTCACTTAGAACAAAGAAAAATTCCATTTTTTTCATATAGAATCTTTGAATCAACGTCGCATTTTTTAGATATTGAATATGATGTATCTTTTGTTTTTCTTTTTGTCAAAGAAAAATGATCATCATATGGAAATATCTCATTAAACCCAGTCATTAAAACAGAATCTTTGGGTAATATTTTTTTTGCGTAAAAATACACATCAAATACATCCCCATTCATAACCATATTTTTCAATTTTTCTTCCTTTTTATATTTAACATAAGAAAAAGTTTTTAAAATAGGAACTTTTCCCATATCAATTATAAAAAATGGAGTAATAATAACCAGCCAAATCATTGAGAAAATAATAAAATTAAAATTTTTACTATCTATTAATCTATAAAGAATTAAAGCAAGAATAAATACCACTAAAATCAATAACAGAAATTTAAAATATATATCGAATTTTTGCTCATAAAAAGACGTATCCTTATAGATTTTTATAACCGAGAATAGCATACTTAATCCAATTTCCCTTATTTGTTTATAAAAAAAATATGCGGACATTAAAAATATTGATACAGATACTATTAAATATCTTCTTCTTCTTACGATAAAATCAACAATATTTTTCATAAATAAATGAATGAATGTTCCTGAAAATATAATACTCAAAAGAAGTACTAGCATAGCGTATTTAACACTTCCCCATAGAATATCTGCATATCTATTGGAATTTAAATTAAATGGATCTAACACTAATACAAAATAAATTAAAATAAAAACACTAACTATTTTTCCAAAATGTGTTTTAAGAATATCTTTCCACTTAAAAAAAATAATAATCAAAAATATCCAGAAATGATATCCAAAATATCCAATATTAGTCAGAATCTGCAATCTTCCCTTAAGATATGTATCTGTTATATTATTTGTTTGATATATATTTGTAAGATTCTCTTTATTTCTTGTGGCAACTGTTGCTATATCATTAGATAACTTGCTAATTGACATGGTATTATCGCCCACTGATGACACCATTACTCTATTGAAAAATATCAATTTAACCAAAGAAAAAATTTCCATACCTCCGAAAATAAACATCATTAAAACCAATGAAAACACTTGGGAAATTCTTTTTACGATTTTTATTTTTGAAAATAAAAATACTAATATAATTATTATTCCTGCGACAAAAGTACCATGCAAATTTATAAAAGAATTAAGTCCTAAAACTACTCCCAAAATAAACTCAGTATATAAATCTCTTTTTTTTAACAAATTCGTTTCAATAAGTAAATAGAGACTAGCTAATGCAAAAAAATATATTGCCGTTTCTTTACTTCCGAAAATAACCATCCGACTCAATCCAGAAGAAAAAACGAATAAAATCAATGATGAAAATAATGATTTTCCTGGATCAATATCAATCTTCAATGAAAATCGATAAACAACAAGAATGAATAATAATAAAAGTAATACATAATAATACACAGACTGAAATCTAATAAAAAAATCCCTGCTATCATAATCCTCATTGTATGCGTAGGTCACAATCATCGAAAACGGTATTCCCGGTCTAATCGCAGGGTTATATTTATATTCATCATTTCCTCTTATTATTACATTTTTATTTTCTGTTCTCCAATCAAAATTTTTACTCCCATAAATAGCCTCGGATTGATTTAAATATAAGGATCTATCATTATCTGCCGCGGGGTAAAATAATGCCTGAGTTATAAATATACTAATAGCAAAGACAATGATTAAATATCCCACTAAAAATTTTCTATCATAAATTATATTTTTTTTATTAACTATTTTTTCTATAAACAAATATAAAAATTCACAAAAAGATCTTATTGAAATAATCAAATAAACAACAGGAATTACCCAAAAAAGCAATAGGGACAATATATAAAATAAATCACTTTTTTCGGGAAAAAACCACATCAAATAAAAGAATAATAATCCATTTATTAATGGGCCCACCCCTAATGAAATAAGAGTGATAAAAAAAATACTGATCTTTCCTCGATTTTTAATTATGAGAAAATTAAGAACAAGTACTGATGGAACTATGAAAAAAATAAATATCATTAATAAATTATCAAGCATTTTTTTATCTAATCAAATTATTTATAATCCATTTTAATTTAACATAAATCAAGGATGGCATACATATTATTATCTGAAAAATTCCCCCTATAACATATTTTTTTTCTAATTTATAATTATTATCAATAAGCTGTTTTTTAGCAATTAACTCAAAAAGGGCTATTTCTCTATCGGATAAATCATTTTTATATCGATTTTGCTTTGTATTGAATATTGGCTTTTGCGTATCATATTTATGCTTTTCTCTTTTTGCAAATCCAATATTTTTTCTTTTATAAAACTCCAGCATCGATTCATTGAAATCTTCTTTTAAAAAAAGACAGATATTTTTCAGCTCTTTTTTAGGATTAGCAATTAAGTCTTCATACCTAATAGCCATAAATCTCTCTCTCGATACTGATTTTAAATATTTATCAATAAGTTGTTGATCTCTTCTCCAAACAAGAGCAGTGTGTAGCACATTCAACTTAAAAATTTCCTTCTGACTAGATGCAACATCACGACCATCACGTATTATTGCAATAATTTTTCCATCAGGAAATATTTTCAAAATATCCTTAGAATATTCAAGATGCAAAGGTGATTTTTCTCCAATTCTCCTGCAACCACTTTGCTTTTGAATATGATATAACAATACATCGAATACTGATCTTCTCGTTCTATTTATTAACGTTAGCTCTTTTTTTAATTTTACTAAATTAACAGGAAATTCATCTCTTTTACATAGATTAATTATCTCATAAATCAATAGCCTGAAAGATTTATTATTAGTAATTGATCCATGAAAAGTTTCAATATTTTCTATCAAACCAAGTAATTTAGTTTCTGGCGGTATGTATATTCCTTGAATTGTCATGATCATAGATTGTAATAATGTCGTTCCGGAACGTCCTGATCCGACAATAAAAAATGGGAGTTTAATTTTATTCATATATTTTTATTTTTAAATATATAGTAATTTGTAAATAAAAATAGAACAAAGAAATTTATTACTACATAAAGCATATACATACCGATAACATAAGCCATTTTATTTAACGCTAGTATGTTGATAAAAAAAAGACCTGCACTTAGAAATAAAATATTTACATAGTTAAATTTATGTAATTTAAAGTAATATTCATTGTATGTTTGCACTATTACTCTGTAAAAGTTATTTATAAGCAACAATGATGAAATAACAGATAGCATGCCTACATAAATTATATTAAATTTATAATTATCTCCATAAAATTTCAACATGAAAAATGCCACTAAAAAAATAATCACTGTGATTGGAATAAAACTAATAAAAGAAATTTTATTTATTTTATTAATAATTGGTCGCTTATCATTGATCGAACTTACCATCGGAAAAAAAACATTATTAATTATAAGGATAAATTGTCCTACAAAAATAGCCGTCACTGCCATATATGCACTAAATATTCCAAGATCCTGGATACTAAGATATTTACCAATAAACAATTTTATTAGCGATACAGGAGTTGCAATTGCCAAGGCTGTTAAAAAGGCGACTATAGCATAGCGTTTTAAAAATAAAATCTTATCTATATCATACCTTAAAACTCTTTTTCTTATTTTCAATATTGTCGTTAGGCAAAACAACAAAATTCCAAAAGACAGTGAAATAATATAATATAAATAATGGTTATAGCCTAAGATAACAAACAAGTATAAAAATAATAATATCACCGCTAAACTTTCTATTATCATAATTACTGATTGAAACTTAAAAAAATTCAAACTAGACAAAAAACTGCTTAAAATTTTTCTTATTCCCAATAAAGCAGCATAAAATACAGACACTATTATAATTTCTTCTTTTATATCAAAAAATATTTTTAAAATATTTTGAGCTAAAAATACTACAACCAAAACAACTATTGCTAAGAATATTACAACCCACAATGATCCCGATAAGTATTCATTTTTGTCCTTATCTGTTTTTGATTCGGATATATATTTAATAGACGATGAATCAAATCCCATAATAATAAGCAGTGAAACAATTGATGCAACGGATAAAATAAAATTATATTCCCCATATCCGCTTGGTCCTAGAAACCTTCCTGCTAACACATTAACTGTAAATAATATCAAAGAACTCACAAGAAAACCAAAAGATGTCCAAGAAATATTTTTTAAAAAATTTTTCATCATTGGACTCATTTTATGTCCAAAAAATAAGATGTGAATTTTTTCAATAACTACTCTTTTTGAATTATTTTTTATATAAAAATTCATTTGTTTTTGATATCTCTTAACACCTTATCATGTAAATCGTTAAAATTAACTACTTGCATCATATCTTACTTATGATAGAACCTAAATTACGTACAACCCACTTTATCACACAAACAAATCATCCTTATTATCCTTCAAATACTCAATCACTTCCTTTCGCATAAATTCTTCTGGGATTTCTTCGTTATTATTGAGTTTTTCTCGCAATTTTGTGCCGGAAAGATGAATTTTTTGGTCTTGGCTGTGGTCGCAACTTCCATCTTCGGACATATCGCCACAACCCTGACAATACGTCACATTTTCATACCTTAATATTCTAATCCCCAATTCATCTTCTGTAAAATTATCGAAAATCTTTTGCGCGTCATATGTCCCATAATAATCCCCCACGCCGGCGTGATCCCGCCCGATAATCATATGAGTACAGCCTAAATTGCGTCGCACCAAAGCGTGGAAAACCGCCTCTCTGGGACCGGCATAACGCATAAAGGTGTGCAGTGTCCCCAAAACTGCTTTTCCCGGCTCGTAATGGTGCTTGATAAGTTTCTGATAGGCGCCGATGATATGCTTGTCGCGAAAATCTCCGGATTTCTTGGATCCGATTACCGGATTTATCAAAATTCCGTCAACTTCCGCAAGAGCGGTTTTTTGCAAATGCTCGTGACTGCGATGTGGCGGGTTTCTAGTCTGAAAAGCTACTACATTCGCCCAGCCATTCTTTTTGAAAATATCTTTGGCTTGCTCGGAGGTCAAATGAAAAACTCCCGGTTTTTCACTGTTTCTGATTTTTTCAACTTTTCCACTCAAAAGAAATTTTTTCATTTTCATTGCCCGCTCGACTCCCGGATGCGCGCCATCTAATGTTCCATATAAATTTTTGACAAAAAATTCCCTGTCCCACTTGAAAATTGAAATATCTTTCACAAAAAATTCATCTTTTTTATTTGTAATAATAATTGAATTTTCATTTTTCAATTCTTGCGCTTCATTCTCGGAAATATCAAAAACAACCGGCATAGACCAAACTTGTCCGCTTTTAAGACGCATATTTTCCAAGATTGATCGTAAGTCATCTTCATTCAAAAATCCTTGTAGGGGAAAATACAATCCATCAACAATATTACGCGCCTCCTGAATAATTTCATCCGATGCTTTTATTTTTTTCATCCGTTATTTTTTTCAAGATAGTTGATGATTTTCTCGACACTTTCTTTTATATTTTCTTTTTCCGTACTCACGACAATTTCCGGATTCTTTGGGTTTTCGTAAGGGTCATCAACTCCTGTGAAATCTTTTATTTGTCCCTTGGCGGCTTTGGCATACATTCCTTTTACATCTCTTTTCTTGCATTCTTCAATATCGCATTTAACATAAACTTCTACGAAATTTTCACAAAGACTTCTGGTAAAATCACGCATTTTTTGATATGGAGAAACAAAAGCAGACACCACATTCACTCCATTATCCGAAAGCATCTGCGCCACATATGAAAGGCGTTCTATGTTAATGTCGCGATCTTTTTTTGAAAATCCCAAATCCTTGCTGATGGTTTCACGCACCACATCGCCATCCAATCTCTGAATAGGCAAATTCTTTTGCTGAAAATATTTTTCGATTTCCTTGGATAATGTTGTTTTCCCACTGCACGGCAAGCCCGTAAGCCAAATCACTATTCCTTTTTTCATTATTCTTATTGAATTTAACTTTTTATTACCCTTTTCAATTCCTCAACTATTCTAGCATAATTTTCACCATTTGACACCACAAATCCATTAAGATTCTTCGGGTTTTTTTTGTTATACATTAGTTCTTTTCCCCGCATATCCACGATTTTACCTCCCGCTTCCGTCAAGACTACTTGTGGCGCGCAAGTATCCCACTCCCCCGTTTTATCACTGGTATTTACATAGATTTCCGCATCTCCACGCGCAATCACGCACATCTTGGAAGTCGACCCTCTTTTTGTTTGTTTTCCTATTTTCAAATTTTCACAAAGTTTTTTATCGCTTTCCAAAAGATGATTTCGCGAGAGCAAAATAGTCATATCTTGAAAATTATCCTCATTGGAAACATTTATTTTTTTGATTTTTCCATTTTTTTCCATAAAAGCGCCTTTCCCTTTTTCTGCCCAATAAAAAGTATTTTTTGCCGGCTCGAAAACCACACCCAAAACCGGCTCACCATTTTTTACTAACCCGATAAGAATCGAAAATTCACCGGTCTTTTCCATAAAATCACTCGTACCATCCAACGGATCAACAATCCAAACATATTCACTTTGAAGCCTTGATAAATCATCTTCCGTTTCTTCACTCAAAATCGGAAAATTATATTTTTCAAGTTCTTCCATGATTATTTTATTCGACGCTAAATCCGCCTCAGTCAAAGGTGATTTTTTGCCACCACTATCTTTGTATGAAATATTATAATCTTTGTAATAATATTCCAAAACTTTTTCCCCGGATTTTTTGGCGATTTCTTTTATTTTTTCAATATCAATATTCATTTTACTTCCTTACTTTATAATATTCCTGATACCAATCAACAAATTTTTCAATTCCCTTTTCGATTTTTGTTGTTGGCTGCCAACCAAGTTTTCTCAATTTTGAAACATCAGCCACTGTTTGCGGAACATCTCCCGGCTGCATTGGAAGCATTTTCTTTTTGAATTTTCTTCCGAATTTATCTTCAATCACTTCGATATAATCCATCAATTTTTCCGGTTTTTCCGCTCCAATATTCATCACTTCGCAATCAAAATCTGCATCCAAAACTTTCAGCATGCCCTCAACAATATCATCGATATATGTGAAATCTCGAAGCATTTTTCCTTTGTTATAAATTTCAATTGGCTTGCCCGCAAAAAGATTATTAGCAAACTTGAAATATGCCATATCTGGACGCCCCCAAGGTCCATATACAGTGAAAAATCGAAGACCTGTTGTTTTCATTTTATGCGTATAACTATACACATGTGCCAAAAGCTCGGTTGATTTTTTTGTTGCTGCATATGGAGAGATTGGATTATCAACATTATCTGTTTCTGAAAATGGAATTTTTTTATTTACTCCGTATACGGAAGAAGATGAAGCGTAGATGAAGTTTTTGATACCATAAATTCGAGAAAGTTCCAGAAGATTGAGTGTCCCCATAAAATTAACTTCTCCATATAAGAGAGGATTTTCCAAAGAATAACGAACTCCGGCCATTGCAGCTAAATGAATAACTTTTTCAGGACTTTCTTTTTTGAAGATTCTTTCTAATTTTTTGTAATAACGAATATCAGATTTATATAATTTAAAATCATAGCCAACAAGAAATTTTTTTATTCTATCTCTCTTTAGTTTTGGATCGTAATAGTCATTAAAATTATCCATCAAAACAACTTTATCTCCCCGGTCCATCAATGCTTTCGCAATCGCACTACCAATAAACCCCGCTCCGCCCGTAATGAGAATTTTCATATTGTTTTTTATAATTATTTTAAATTAATTATTCATTCGATTTTCCCAATACCAACGATATACTTCCTCGACAACCGGCACTGCGTTATAACTTTCTTCGCCTTGACCTTCAACCAACACCACTAAAACAATCTCCGGCTTTTCATATGGAGCATAGGAAGCAAACCAGCCGTGCGTTTTTCCCTCTCCTCCATATTGCGCCGTTCCGGTTTTTCCGGCAACCTCCATAGGAAGATTTTTGAGACTTTGTGCCGTTCCTTCGGTTATCGTCATTTTCATCCCTTCTTGCGCAACTTTCAAAATTTGAGAATCAATAATTTGCGACCGAATAATCCGCGGAGAATAATTTTCCGTTTCACCTTTCAGATTACGCGCCTGCGAAACAATTCTCGGCTGATACAATGTTCCGCCATTGGCGATAACAGAAATATAAGCAGCGATTTGAAGTGGTGTTGCCGTAATATATCCCTGTCCAATGGACGCATGATAACTGTTTCCGATATACCATTTTTCTCCAAATTTCTCCAACTTCCAATTTTCATCCGGAATAAACCCTTTCGCCTCTCCGGGAATATCAATTCCGGTTGCACTTCCAAAACCGAACAAATTGTAATATTGTTTCATCTTTTCCATTCCCAATCCTTTCACATTTCCATATCCTCCTCCGACACTATAGAAAAAAACATCGCTTGAAACAGCAATCGCCCGCCTAACATCCGTAAATCCGTGAGTTTTCCAATCACCAAAAAAATAACTACCTACACTAATTCCACCTCGACTTTCAATCTGAGTTTGCTCTGTTATTATTCCCTCCCTGAGCGCAGCACAAGCAAGCAAGGGCTTTATTGTCGAACCGGGAGCATATTCCCCCGAAAGCGCCCGATTAAACATCGGACGAAACGGATCATTCATTAGTTGCTGATATTTATCCAAAGAAATACCGGAAGCAAAAAGATTATTATCGAAACTGGGGATACTTACCATTGCCAAAATTCCTCCGTCATTAGGACTCATCGCTACGGCAGCGGCGGTTTTCAATTGATTTTTCTCTAAAACACTACTAATACTGTCAAATAATTTTTTTTGCAACTGAGCATCTATATTCAAAATCAAATCACTTCCCGGCTCAGAACTCACAATACCAAATTCCCGTTTAGTGCGTCCCATTGAATCCACCTCCACCCTTCTTGCTCCGTTTTTTCCCCGCAACTTTTCTTCATATGCCTTTTCTATTCCTTGCTTTCCAATATAATCCGTAAGAACATAATCCGGATTATCTTTCAATTCTTCGACACGAATTTTTCCTTCATAACCCAAAATGTGAGAAAAAATAAACCCATCTTCATATCTCCTTACTGCGTTTTTTTCAATATTAAACCCAGGAAATTCTCCTTTTTTCTCTTCTATTATCAGAGATTCTTCTTGATTTATATTTTCCTTTACTAAAATTGGAGACAAAGAAGACATCTTTACATTTTCCAAAATTTCCCATATCTTATTTTTATCTATCGCAAGAATTTTTGCTATTTCTTCAACCTTATTTCTTCTTTCCGACGATTCTGCCGGAAGATCGGCTGGAATGGCGACAACATCCATACTAGGGGTATTGTTAACTAAAACTTTACCATATCGATCATATATTTTTCCTCTCGGGGCTTTGATACTTATCGAGCGGATGCTATTCTCCTTGGCAATCTCGCGATAATATTCCCCCTTAACAATATTTAAATAAAAAACTCTTCCTGCCATCACAAATAAAACCGCCAGCAAAAAAAACCAAAAAATATCCAATAATTTCTTATTAAAAGGATTTTCTAGTCGACAAGCTTCCTGTCTAGAAAGTGTCATCAATGAGTCTTCCACCTCAAATTGATCCAATATTTCCCTTTTTATTTGGTATTTTTTATTTGTCATAAATATTACCTAATCTTTACTGATTTTTCATAAAAAGATATATTCTTCTCCATTCGATTTATCAACCAATAAAGAAAATAAAAAGATGGAATATTCCAAAACGATTCCCAAAAGACGCCCTTTGCAAAAAACAAAATTCCGCCATCAAAAAAATTCGACACTTCGCCCTGAAAAAAAGAAAAAACAAACGAGAGAAAATTGCTGAAAAAAGTTATTGCTATAATAATAAAAATTATCAACAAAAAACTCCCTCCGACACTTTGAAGTAAAATTCTTTTAGAAATAAAACTCACAAAATATATCGCAATAATAAATATTATCACATTTTCTCCTACTCGTTCAAAGGACAGCAAATCAATAAGAATTCCTAATCCAAGAATATACACCCATATTTTCTCAAAACCGGAAACGACCGTCCACGCCACCGCCGCCATCAATCCAAAACCAACAGCTTGTCCGCCAAAAGGAAAGGAAGCAAAAAAATATACTTGAAAAAAAGCAATCGCAAAAACCGACACTGTTCTGAAAAAAAAATTTTTCATCTAGTTATCATTGACCGCTTTTAATTACAGAAACAAATCGCAAATCAGTAGGCACTATTAATTGAAACACAATTGCACGCCAAAAAAGATGATCCGGCGATGCATAAACTTCTTTCGCTTTCCCTATTAATAGCCCTCTCGGCATACCGCCGCCAATTCCGGAAGTTATAATTTCATCTCCAATATCAATTTTGTCTGTTTGCAGAACATTATCTAATATTAATCCCAGTCCATATTCCCCCCGCACGATTCCCTTTGCTTGAGTCATTCCCATTTCCGCGTTAATAGAGCTTTCCGGATTGGATAATAACATTACTTGCGATGAAGTCGCATATGCTTTTTTTACGCGGCCAACCAAATTTTTTCCAAAAGCAATCACCGGCATTCCATCAGAAATACCATCACGAATTCCTTTGTCAATCATTATCCAGTTTCCCACACCACCGACATCACGACCGATTACTTGCGCCATCTGACCTTCAAACCTGTCTCGTGGAAAAAGATTATTTTGTTCTCTAAGAATATCATTTTCTTTTTTCATATCGCGAAGCATCGCATTTTCCGCCGCCAAACGCACATTCTCATCATTCAACTTTTCATTTTCACTTTTCATTTCTCCGATCGAAGAAACAAAAAAAATTGTTTGCTTGGTTTTTTCAGAAGATACAAAAAGTATTTTTCCAAAAGGATAGGCAACACGGAAAATCACTCCTCTAAAAAAATCGAAAAAATTAAATGGATTCCAAAAAATCAAAAAACCAAAAACCGCAACCACAACAATAACTCTGAATATTTTTCGATTATAAAAACTTTTAAACATTTTATATTTATATTTATAATTCTACCTCAAAGGACGATCGTCATATTGGTTATCAATTAGAACTTCTTTCAAATTATCCAAATCTTCAAGAACAATTCCTGTTCCACGCACCACCGCCGTCAAAGGATCTTCCATCATTCGTACCGGCATTTCCGTATGATTGGCAATTGATTTATCCAATCCGCGAATCAAACTGCCCCCTCCCGCTAAAATTATTCCCCGTTGCATAATATCGGAAATAAGTTCCGGCGGAGTTTCCTCGATAATAGTCTTGATATTATTTATAATAATCCTAATGGAACGAGAAAGTGCTTCGCGAATTTGTTCATCATTCGCCTTTACTTCTTTCGGAAGTCCGCTTACCAAATCTCGCCCACGAATCATCATTGAAAGCGGCTTCGGTTGAGGATAGGCGCTACCGATAGCAATTTTAACATCTTCCGCTGTTCTTTCTCCAATCAGTAAATTAAATTCATCCCGGCAAAATCTCACAATATCTTCATTCATTTCGTCGCCGGCAACCCGCAAACTGCGTGAAACCACCACACCGCCCAAAGAAATAACAGCGATCTCCGCTGTTCCTCCACCAATATCAACAATCATATTTCCTGCCGGAGTAGTTACAGGAAGACGCGCTCCGATTGCCGCCGCCATCGGCTCATCAATCACATACGCTTCTCGCGCTCCGGCATTGAGCGATGCATCAATTACAGCGCGCTTCTCCACTTCCGTTACTCCGGATGGAATTCCTACTAACACGCGCGGACGAGGAAGTAAAGAAAAAGAATCCTTGTGAATTTTATCAATAAAATATCGAAGCATTTGTTGGGTCACCTCAAAATCACTCACTACTCCATCAACCAATGGACGAATCGCAACAATATGTCCCGGGGTTTTTCCGACCATTTTTTTAGCTTCTTTTCCAATTGCCAAAATTTGTCCGGTTCTCTTATTAATCGCCACCACGGAAGGCTCATTAATAACAATTCCTTTCCCGCTTACATAAACCAGAGTGTTAGCGGTTCCCAAATCAATCCCAATATCTTTGGAAAATTTTCCAAAAAAACTTCCGGTTATTTTTCGATATATATTTCTGAATTTATTTGACATAAAAAAATTTAACAAGCCTCTCGGCTCATCTTCAAATATTTAGATTTCTTTTTGTTATTTTCTTCAATAATACACCAAAAAAGCATCCAGGTCAAAGTTAAAAAAAATGAGGGACTGCACATCGTGCAATCCCTCTCCTGAGCGACTTTTAGCCGCGAGATTATAAATAACTCGCAGCAACATCCGCCAAGTTACTACGACAACCACCCAAAAGAGTAATGTGTCCGTGAATCGACAGTGGAGAAAGTTTTCTCACTGCGTGTGTCAAACCATTACTCTCCGCGTCAACATATGGATTATCAATCTGTCCGGGGTCGCCAAGAAGAACAAATTTAGTTCCCTCTCCGGCGCGACTGATGATGGTTTTCACCTCGAATGGCGTCAGATTTTGCGCTTCATCGACAATATAATATCGTCCGCAAATCGATCTTCCTCGAATAAAAGTAAGCGCCTCCAACTGTACCGCATCTTCGCTTTTATTCTTTTTCTTTCTTTTAATGCCCATACTTTCCGCCCTGCTCAAAATAAAATAGAGGTTATCCGAGCAGGACTTCATCCAGGAAGAAAGCTTATCTTCTTTATCCCCGGAAAGATAACCCAAATCATTTCCAATCGAAATAATCGGCCGGGAAAAAAGAATTTTTTCATACATTTTTTTCCCATTTGAAGTCTGGGATAATCCCGCCAAAAGGGCCAACATCGTCTTTCCGGTTCCGGCTTTTCCGGTCAATGTTACAACCTGCACACTTGGATCTGTGAGCAGATGATATGCCATTATCTGCTCAATATTTTTCGGCCAAATACCGCAAGAATTGGGCATCTCCCATTTGTGCCGGCAAAGATCGCCATTGCCGTCATAACGACCAAGATATTTTCGATTGCCATTTGCCATTATGACGAACTCATTCGCCATCAATCCCGCTAGGTCAATACCATCAACATCACTAAAAATTTTTTCCAAAGGATACCGACTCCCATTGCAACAACAATCCTTTATTAAACCTTCGGGAGCATCGATGTTTCGATAACCCTTAAATCTGTTATCAAATAAAACATCATTTTTCTCGGTCTCAACAAAATCCATCGTTTTAATCCCGAGAATATTAGCTTTGACGCGCATATGCAAATCCTTGGAAAGAAGAATGGTCTTTTTTGCATTCTGCCGGTGTAAATAATTCGCCACCGCCAAAACTTGATGCTCAAGAATCTCCGGATCAAAGCGACACGAAATATTTCGAATAATTTCCGGTACTGTCGACAATATTTTCACTATCTGGTTGTCGGAAATTTTTATTCCCTCCCTAAAACTACCGAACCGTCGCAAATCATCCAGATATTGCAACGAACGCCGGGAATTCATCCCTTTTGTTCCGTCCAATTTCTTCATCTGGTCCAATTGCTCAATCACCGCAAACGGAATCACCACATCGCAATTCCGCAGATGATCCAGCGCTCTTGGATCATGCAGAAAAACACTTGCGTCAAGCACAAATGTTTCTCTTTCTACTGATTGTTGAGTTGTCATATTTCCTCCTTGACATGGGTTATTTGCCAAAAAATAAAAAAGCTAACGACTGCGCGCTGCTTTGTTTTTAAGGAACAATTCCTCCTTTTATTTAATTTTTCCTAATTTCAATATATCAAACTAACAATTAAAAGCAACTACCTGCAACTCTATGATAATGAATAACTAAAAAGCGAACACGATACTAGCTTGCTTTTATCAATAATTTGTGCAATTTTACATTGTCTTTCTCTAGTTTTTTTATTCTAATTTCCAGTAATCTTATTTCTTCATTCTGATATTTTTCACTCTTTTTGAATATTTCAAGTTCCATTTTTATTTCTTTCAGTTCTTCATCAATTGACATTAAATATGACAAAATGGTATCAAATTTACTCTCTGACTCTTTTTTAAATCCGGTCATATCAGATTTAAATTCAACCATATCTTTTCTAAATCCTGTCATATCAGATTTAAATTCAACCATATCTTTTCTAAATCCTGTCATATCAGATTTAAATTCAGTCATATTATTTTTAAATCCGGTCATATCTTCTTTAAATTCAAGAAATTCTTCATGATTTTTATCAATCTTGCGATTCATTCCGTCAAAACTTTCCATTATCAAATCGAATTTGGAATTAATATCTTCCAAAATAACCCCGAATTGATCGTTTTTTCCAATAATATTTTTCTTTTTTTGAGAAATTTTCTTTTTCATATCTTCAGTATAACATATTTTTAACTATTCCAAAACTGCTTTAATTCGGCGAACTCCGGCGCTGGAGGACTCTTCTTTTTTAATTTTGAAATGTCCAAGCTCGCCGGTATTTCCCGCGTGCGGTCCTCCGCAAAGTTCAGCACTAAAATCTCCGATTGAATATACTTTCACAACGTCGCCATATTTGGATGAATCAAAAGAAACCTTCACTTTTTCCAAAGCTTTATTTTTCGGCATTTCAACCATCTCGACTTCAATTTTCTCTTCAATTTTCCGGTTTACCAAATCCTCAACTTGTTTCAATTGTTCTGCGGTCAATTTTTCCGGATAATTGAAATCAAAGCGCAATCTTTCGGCAGTAATATTCGATCCTTTTTGATAAATTTCCTCTCCCAACACTTCACGAAGCGCCGCCAAAAGAAGATGCGCCACAGTATGCAATTTCACTGTTTCTTCACCGGAATCAGCCAACCCACCCTTGAATTTCCCCGCCGAAGCAGTTCGAGAAAGTTCTTGGTGTTTTTTAAATTCATCTTCAAAATCTTTTTTATTAACCGCAAAATTCTTTTCCTTGGCTAACTCTTCTGTCATCTCCAACGGAAATCCGTATGATTGATATAAATTAAAAGCATCTTTTCCTGTAATCAAAGTCAGTTTATTAAATTCTTTCAAGCCTTTTTCCAAAGTCTGTCTGAATTTATTTTCCTCTTTTTCCAATTCAATAAAGACAATTTCTTTCACACTAATAATTTCCGGATAAACTTCTCCATAAATTTCAAAAACGACTTTTGCAATTTCTTTGGTAAAATTATTCTCAATTCCAATCATTTTTCCATAGCGAATTGCCCGGCGAATGAGCCGACGCACCACATATCCTTGATCGGTATTTGACGGAGTGATTCCTTCGGAAATCACAAATGTTGCCGCTTTGATATGATCGGAAATAATACGAAATTCTTTTTTGAAATCTTCATATTTTTTTCCGGAAAGTTCTTCAATTTTCTCAATAATCGGCCAAAATAATTCTGTTTTGTAATTGTCATCAAATCCATTCAATGCCGAAAGTATTCTTTCCATTCCCATTCCCGTATCGACATTCTTTTTTGCCAATGGAACAAATTTTCCTTCTTTATTTTTTTCAAACTGCATAAAAACATTATTCCAAATTTCCACCCATTGATCATTATCATCAGCAAAACTTTCCGGGATTTTGTCCAGTTCGCCAACCCAATAAAAAATCTCTGTGTCCGGTCCACATGGTCCTGTCTCTCCAGCTGGACCCCACCAATTATTTTTCTTGGGAAGCTTCGCAATTTTATTTTCTGAAATTCCAAGCGCTTTCCACTTCTCAAAAGACTCGTCATCGAAAGAAACGTTTTCATCTCCTTCAAAAACTGAAACTGCCAGCCGATTTTTGTCTAATCCCATCCATTCGGAAGAAGTTAAAAACTCGAAGCTCATTTCGATTGAATCTTTCTTGAAATAATCACCGAAACTCCAATTTCCCAACATTTCAAAAAAAGTGTGATGTGTCGCGTCCCCTACTTCATCAATGTCTGTTGTTCTCACGCACTTTTGAACATTTGCCACCCTCTTTCCCCCTGGATGCTTTTCTCCCATAATATATGGCACCAAAGGGTGCATTCCGGCAGTTGTAAAAAGCGTTGTCGGATCATTTTCCGGCACCAAAGAAGCCGAAGGGATGATTGTGTGTCCCTTCGACTTGAAAAATTCCAAATATTTTTGCCTAAGTTCTTGTGCTGTCATAGTATGTTCTTCTTTTTGTCCAACGCCCATTAAACCAATTTATAATATTCCTCGCCTTTATTGTCAACCGCAAACAAATGTTTTTGCAATTCATCTTCATTCAAAATATTTTGACTTTCCTGAACATCTTCCAATCTTCTTTCAAAATCACTTTTCTTTATTCCACCCCTACTAAGATCATGAAAAAAATTAGCCAACGCGATTCTATTTGGCGATTTAGGACTTATCTCTTTTTTATCCTTAAAAAACTTCTTGAATCCATTTAAATAACCTTTTTCGAATGTTATTTCATCTCGCAAAAAATCATCATCTTCCAGTAAACCCTTCGTATATTCATTTAATAGACTCATTTCATAACGTATTATTTTTCTAACATCGTCCCGAACCTTCTTTCCTTCGGAATATCTTCGAGCAAAAGCACCCGCATTAACCAATATTGAATTTCCAAATATATGCTTTGCTTGCCCCTCTCCTTCAATAAAGAAGTCGTGATTATTTTCATACAAATCTAATATTTTATCCTTCAATTTTCTGATGATCATTTCCATTTCCCGCCCCTCATCTTCTGAAAATCCAAATTCATTATTACTGGACTCCCGCACAAACTTACTATCATAAAAACCTTCATATTCCCTAATATGCTTAATAAGTCCTTCTAAACATGAATCACTCATCCGCTCTTTTTTTTCTTCGGACTTTACCGGAGCTTTTTCAAGATAAGATTTTTCGTACATAAAAATATTATTTTATCGCTTTTTCCAATTCTCTGTAATCATCGTCTGTCCAATGATAACGAAACTCTCCTTTTACCTTGGAAACTGCATCACTTGCAGAAATTTTCCCACCTTCAAAATCTCTCGCCCAATCCTGAAGTCTTCCTTCAAAACCGGAAGTTAATTTTTCTCCTTTTCTGGTGGCAATTTGCAAAACCGCCGCATGCAATTTTCTCATATTTTTTATTTCAAATTAAATTTAAAAAAAAATTAATTCCAATGTTCATTCAAATTATCAGGCAAATCCACTCTATCTTTTATTTTCTCGGCCTTCTCATGACTAATCAGTCCATTTTTCTGCGCTTGATCAACTATGCTATTAAATTTTCTCCCCTCAATATTTCCTGCATCATCCATCTTTCGAGAAAAATAATCTTTGGCTTTGTGACTCAAATCCAAATCTTTAAAATTCTCATCAATTACACTGCGCGCACCATCGCGAGAAATATTTCCCACGGAAGAACCAAGCTTTCCTCGAAAACTCAAATTATTCAATGCCATATTTTTATTTTTTAATAATTAACTAAATAATTCAAAATACTAAATTAAACTATTATTCCCCCGCCCAAAACCTCTCCATTTTCTGTATAAAATACCGCCGATTGTCCGGGTGTAATCGCTTTTTGCGCCTCCAAAAACTCCCCAACATAAACTCCGTCGCTCCCTGTTTGCTTCTTGTTTCTTGCATCTTGTATCTTAATATCTTTTTGTATCTTGTTTTTTACTTGCCCCGAGACGAAGTTTTTCGAGGTATCTTGTATCTTTTTCTTTATTATAACATCAACCAACGGATTTCGGTAGCGAATTTTTACTTTTGCTTTAAGCGGAAATTTCGGCTCGCTTCCCGCAATCCAATTAATATCACGCACCTGCATTTCTTTTTTGAAAAGTTTTGGGTCATCTTCTTTGTTCGTAACAATCAAAACATTTTTCTTCAAATCTTTCTCGACAACATAATACGGCCCCGTTCCGCCGATATTAATTCCCTTGCGCTGACCGATAGTATAAATTGAAAGCCCTTCGTGTTCACCGACTATTTTACCGTCAGTATTTATAATTTTTCCTTTTTTCATCGGAGTATTTCTTCGGATAAAATTTGTCGGATATTTTTCTTGCGTAAAACAAATTCCCTGCGAATCATCTTTGTCAAAAACCGGAAGTCCAAACTCTTTCGCCATTTTACGAATTTCCGGTTTTTGATATTTCCCAACTGGAAAAATTATTTTTCCGAGTTGCTTTTGCGTCAAATTATACAAAAAATATGTTTGATCTTTTCCCTCATCCTCGGATTGAAACAAATAATAACTCTTAATTTTTGATTTTGAATTTTGTCCGCCAGCTGGCGAATTGGATTTTTTTGAAAATTGGTTATTGGTAATTGGTAATCCCCGCTTTATGCAGGCATAGTGTCCCGTCGCCACAAAATCCGCATCCATTTCCAACATTTTTTGAAATAAAAATTTGAATTTAATGCGCGGATTGCAAGCCACGCATGGATTTGGCGTGCGTCCCGCTTTGATTTCATCCAAAAAATAATCCACCACTTCTTTTTTGAACTCTTTCGCAACGTTTATCGTATATAAAGGAATATTTAAAATCTGTGCCACTTTACGCGCATCTTCATATGCCTCCAGCGAGCAACATTTGTTTTCCACCAATTCATTTTCTTCGGGGTCTTTCCAGAAATGCATAAAAACGCCAACGACATCATATCCTTGTTTTTTAAGAAGCGCCGCCGAAACAGAAGAATCCACCCCGCTGGAAAGCGCCAAAACCACCCGCTTTTTCTTCTTGTCTTTGACGGTTTTATTTTTCCTGATTGTCTTCTTTTTATCCATAACCCAATCCTACCAAAAATCACCCCTCCGCACAATAACTACTGAATTTTTATTGCTTTTTTGGTTTGTTTGGGGTAGTATTTAGATATGTTTGGACTAATCAAATCAATAATTTGGATTGTCGGTTTTGCGGTTGTCGCTTCTTTCGCGCTCGACTATTTTGGATATGAAATCAATAAAGGTTATTTTTCTGAAAGAAAAGGAGAATGCCAGCAAAAACTCAAAGAATGCCAAAAAGAAGTTTTACACCAAGGATTAGACAACGCCCAATGCAAATTCGACTGTGTCGATCCAAAATTAATCATTAAGAAAAAATAAACCGATGCGAAACTGCGAATACATTCAAATCTACGAATAATTTTAAAAATAAATTTCACTTATTATATTCGCAGATTCACATTTAATTCGTTATTCGAATCGGTATAATCATATGCGCTTAGTAGTAAATCTTCCTGCTTACAATGAAGCAGAAAAAATCGCCCAAACCATCAAAAGAATTCCCCGCCATTTTGACGGAGTTGATGAAGTTTTTGTGCAAGTCATCGACGATGGATCAAAGGATAACACCGCACAAGTTGCAAAAGATGCCGGCGCAGATATGGTTCACATTCACGAAGTCAATCGCGGAATTGGAGTTACTTTTCGCACTGCCGTATACAAAGCCTTGGGAAACGGGGCGGACATTATGGTAAACATCGATGCCGACGGACAATTCGATCCCAATGACATTGAAAAAATAATCAAACCAATTTTAAATGGAGAAGTTGATATGGTGAGCGCCGACCGTTTCGGAAAGCATCAAGCCAAGAACATCCCGTGGATCAAAGATTTTCTCAATCGCGTAGCTGCCAAAATCATCGGAAGTTTTCTCAATCAAAAAATCAACGACCTCACTTGCGGTTTCCGCGCCTACAATCGCGAATGTCTCCTCCGCCTCAATCTTCCGGGAAACTTCACCTACACACAAGAAGTGATCATTGATGCTATTGGAAAAAACTTGAAAGTCAGATGGATTCCTGTGGAAGTGACCTATTTCGACGACAGAAAATCCCGCGTTGTCAAAAGCGTCTACAATTACGTCAACAACAGCGGAAAAATAATCATCAAAGCCATTCGTGACGTTCGTCCGATGAAGTTTTTCGGCGTGCCGGGATTATGCTTGATATTTCTTTCTTTATTTATCTTTGCAGTTTTTGCGATTTTCTATTTTCAAGAATTCAAAATCTCACCCTATCGAAATTATCTTTTACTTTCCATTACTTCTCTTTTAGTCGGATTGCAATTTATAATTTTTGCTCTCATTGCCGATATGATTAAATCCAACCGTAAACTCACCGAAGACCAAATGTATTTAATGCGAAAAGAAAAATACAGAAAAAAAATTTCTCCGCTAAATACGGATCGGTCCTTGGCTGATAATTCATCTAATTTCTAAAAATATGGAAAAACCAAATTATCCGAAAATTTTGTTCATCAGCCGGGCGTATCCTCCGATTCTTGGCGGAATTGAAAACCAAAATTATGAAATATCCAAAAGCCTCTCTGAAATTGCCGACGTAAAAATAATCGCCAATAAATTTGGCAGAAAAATGCTCCCGCTTTTCGCGCCATACGCATTAATACAAATCATTTTCCTTCTTCCAAAATATGATGTCATTCTTTTGGGTGATGGAGTTTTGAGCATTATCGGATGGTTCGTTAAGCTTTTTTCCCAAAAACCCGTCATTTCTATTGCGCACGGATTGGATCTGAATTGGAACAGCTCCTCGTTGGGAGTTTGGTATGAAAAAATTCTCATTAAATTATACAAAAAACTCTGGGTAGAGATTTTTTTTGAAAAAATTGACAAATTTATCGCCGTTGGAAACACCACTATCAAAGAAGGTGTGAAACTCGGAATCCCTAAGGAAAAATTCGTTTTTGTTCCCAATGGAGTGGACACGGAAAAATTTCTCGGAACAAGAAATTATTCACGCCATGATTTGGAAAAAACCATCAATATGAATCTTTCTGAAAAGAAAGTCCTTCTCACTCTCGGAAGATTAGCAAGAAGAAAAGGTGTTGCTTGGTTTATTGAAAATGTAATGCCAAAACTTCCGAATAATATAATTTATGTTGTTTCCGGAAACGGTCCGGACAAAGAAAATATCAAAGCTGCCATCAAAAGAACCAAGCAATTTGATCGTGTAAAACTTTTCGGTCCAGCAACTGATCCAGAAAAATTTCTTCTTTACAATACCGTTGATCTTTTTGTTCAGCCGAATATCAAAGTCGCAGGTGATATGGAAGGTTTTGGGCTCGTTGTTTTGGAAGCAGCAGTTTGCCGAAGAGTTGTCATTACCTCAGAACTGGAAGGACTCAAAGATGCCATTACTAATGGAAAAAACGGCTTCCTTGTTGATCCTGAAAATACCGAAAAATATGCCGCCAAAATTAAGGCGCTTTTAGAAAATGACGACGTGCGAAAAATTTTCGGCGAGCGCGCCCGCGAGTTTGTCAAAGAAAATTACACATGGGAAATAATCGCTAAAAAATATTTGGAAGAAATAAAGAAAACAATAATTTAGAAATGATGCAGCTGATTTTATTTTATATTTCCATATTTTTTCTCCTATTCCTGCCGGGATGGTTTTTAATATTAGCAATTTTTGGAAAATCCAATAAACTTTCCCGCTTGGAAAAATTTATCATCGCTCCAGGACTCAGTCTTGTGTCAATAAACTTTCTCATTATTCTTATTGGAAAATCCGGAATTCCTATAACCGGAAAATCAATAATAATCGCAAATTTATTATTCCTTCTTTTGAATGCGATAATATATAAAACACAAAAAAATAAACAAATTTCCATAGAAGAAAAAGATGCGTCCGACAAATTATTTTCTTTTTCCAAAAAACATACGGTTTTAATAATTTTGATTTTAGCGCTGACTTTTTTTATCAAAACCGTCTACCTATCCGATACAATATTCCCCACTTCCACCGATATGGGGCATCACATGTACTGGTCAAAGCTAATCTCCCAAACTAATGAATTGCCGGATTATCAAGAAAGCGACGTCATTCAAGTCGGAGAAAATTATCAAATCAGCAATCCTAAACCGATTGCCGACTTTATCATTGGAGAGCATTTGATTTTTTCCGCTATCAATCTTTTTTCCGGAATTGATTTTATTTCTTATTTTCCGACACTTGTTCTTTTTTTATTCAATATTTTTACTGTCTTGATTATTTTTATTCTGACACTGCGCCTTTTTGAAAATTTTGGAACAATTCAAGCACGAACAATAAACATATTTGCTTTATTTCTCGCCGGACCTATCTATACTCTTGCCTCTCCTCAGGCAAAATTTGCCAGTGGAGGAGTAATCGGAAACACTTTTGGAAATTTCCTCATTCCTTTAATACTTTACTTTTTCCTACGCGCTTTGGAGAAAAAAAACAAACCAATGCTATCCTTAGGAATTTTTACAACCATCGGACTATTCTACATTCATCATCTAAGCTCTTTTGTATTTATTTATATTTTTATTTTTACTCTACTATTTTTTATCTTGTTCAACCTTAAAAATATCCGATTATATATAAAAGATTGGTTGAAAATGATTTTATCATTTCCTGTTCTATTATTGATTGCAAGTTGTTTATTGTTTGCTGTTTTAATCTATACTCCGAATTATCTCGAGGTTAATGCAATAGAAACTGCCGTCGGCGGACCATCCAAATCAACTCGTGCCGGACTTTCTCTTGAACAACTCACATTCAGCTCCGGTCAAGCAAGAATGGCAATCGGACTTGTCGGATTAATAATTCTTTTAGCTAGTAAATACAAAAAAACATATTCTTTTGTATTTATAATCGGTTGGACAATTTCAATTTTCCTTATGTCAATTAAACCTGGATGGCTGTACCTCGACATCCCTTCAAATAGAATTGCTAACTATTTTATCTTTCCTTTAATCATAACATCAGCCTTTGCTGTTTTTTGGATTTTTTCATTTGCTAAAAAATATCTTCCCTTAAAAATAATTTTCCCTGCTATAATTCTTTTTTTTACATTTATTACATATAGTGGATTTTTTGACAATACTCAATCTCTTTCCTCGGAAAGCAATCCGACGAAAGCCATAGCAATATTCACAGCCTCTAAATATGTATCTGAAAAATCCTCGTCAAATGACAAAGTATTAAAAGATCACAATTACCTCACCGCCGATTCTTGGATAAAATTGTTTTTTATGCAAGACTATAATTATCCGCTTTCCCGCAGTTTTTTCAAAAGATATGAAGACCCTACCAAACCGAGAGAAATGTGTACGCTTTGGATGATTTCCACTCCTAACACTGAAAATGGACAGAAATGCTTTTCTGATTTAGGAATAAATTTTATCATATTAAATCCAAAATATGATAGTATTCAATTTGAAAAAACCGAACAATTTTGGAAAGTATTTTCCGGAAAAGATATCGGAGTTTATTATCGAAAATAATTATGCAAAATAAAATAATACTTTCAATCGTAATATTTTTCGCCGTCAGCTTTTTCTTTTTGGCGCAAACGGAAAGAAAACAATATTTGCAAAGCAATCAATGGTTTTTATCTTTTGAAAATCCAACAGAAGAAAATATTTCTTTTATAATTGACAACCAAGACAAAAAACAAAACTTCCATTGGGAATATTGGCGCGACTTAGAAAAAATAACCGAAGGAAATTTAGAAATTGAAAAAAATTCCAACCAAATAATTCATATTAATCCAATTAGAATTCAAGAAAAAAGAAAAAATATAATTAAAGTTTTGACGGGCGAAAAAGAGAAAGAGATTTATAAAATATATTAACAGCTATGGAAATACTACACGAACCAAATCCAATATTACGCAAAAAGGCCAAAAAAATAAAAAATCCCTTAGATAAAGAAATTCAGGAACTGATTCCTCAAATGATTGAGACAATGCGGGCCGCTAAAGGCTTGGGATTGGCCGCTCCACAAATCGGAAAATCCATTCGTCTCTGTGTTATCGAAGAAAGTGGGATTCTTTATGTTCTCATAAACCCCCAAATAAAATCAACTTCCATGGAAAAAATAATCACCGAAGAGGGATGCCTCAGTGTTCCAGGGAAGTGGATCCCTATTGAAAGAAGTGATGAAATAAAGGTTCGCTATTTGAATGAAAAAGGAGAAAAGTGTAAAATAAAAGCGCGCGGACTTCTTGCTCGTGCCTTCCAACATGAAATAGACCATTTGAATGGAATTCTAATTATTGATAAAAAACAAAAATGAAAGAAAAAAAGCCAATTAAATTAAGGGTTGTTTTTATGGGAACGCCGTCCTTTGCTGAAAAAATACTCTCATCCTTACTGGAAGAAAAATATAACATTCTTGCTGTTTTTACTCAACCGGACAAAAAATCTGGACGTAAAAATGAATTCACGCCCAGCCCCGTAAAAATATTGGCGGAAAAAAACAACATACCCGTAATCCAGCCGGAAAAATTCGACGAACAAGCGGTTTTATCCTTAAAAGAACTGAAACCAGATTTAGTTATAGTTGCCGCTTATGGAAAAATTCTTCCGGAAAAAGCCTTAGAAATTCCCGGGTTCGGATCCATAAACGTACATGCCTCTCTTTTACCTAAATTCCGCGGAGCATCCCCTATTCAAAACGCAATTTTGTCCGGAGAAAGCAAAACCGGAATAACTATTATGCTTATGGACAGAGGAATGGATACCGGAGATATTTTATCGCAAGAAAAAATTTCCATCGATCAGAATGATACAACGCCTATTTTAATGGAAAAACTGAAAAATAAAGGCGCCGAAACACTTCTGAAAACCATTCCGCTCTGGATTGAAAAAAAAATATCCCCCGTTAAACAAGACCCATCCAAAGTTACTCTCTGCCAACTCATTGAGCGTTCTGATGGAAAAATAATCTGGGACAATGATGCACAAGATATCTATAATCGCTATCGCGCATTCCATCCATGGCCGGGAATTTTTTCCTTTTGGGATGAAAATGGATTAACAAAAAGAATAAAACTCAATAAAATTTCTCTACAAAAAACAAATCCACAGAGTCGACACCGACTAGGAGAAATTTTTCAAATCGGAGAAGAAATCGGCGTGCAAACCGGAAATGGAGTAATTATATTAAGCCAGATCCAATTAGAAGGGAAAGATTCAATATCGGCAAAAGATTTTTCCAACGGACATCCTGATTTTATCGGCAGTATTTTGAAATAATGCTAAATTAAACTAATCCGATGCAAAAAAACAACAAAGAAAATTATATTGTTCTCATTGGAATTATTCTAATTGGAATAGTTTTTCTTATTACATTTATCCGCCCGGGAAAAAAAGAAAAAAACATAATCAATTCTCCGACGGAAACTCCCACTGATTACTCAATTATCTATCCCAAAGAATTGAGCGAAAAAATCAAACAAAAAGAAAACATTCAAATTCTTGATTTACGCAGTAATGCAGATTTTGAAATAGAACACATTGCAAATTCAATAAACATTCCCAATGATGATCTTCAAAAAAAAGGCGATATTTTAGACTCAAAAAAGGAAATAATCATAATTGCCTACCCTGAAAGTAAAAAAAATATTTCTGATTCAGTGAAACTGCTTGAAAGAAACGGGTTTTCAAATATTTCAGTTTTGTATAATGGAATTGAGGGATGGACGGAAAACCTTTTCTCTACAATTTCCACAGGAGATCCAAGCTCTATCTCCGACCAATCGAAAGTTATCTACATATCTCCGACAGAATTTCAAGTCGCATTAAACAATAATGCCCCGCTTTTTATTTTAGATGTTCGCGATTCATCACTTTTTAACACTGAAAGCATTCATAATTCTATAAATATTCCGCTTTCCGAATTGGAAGCACGCGAAGAAGAAATACCAAAATTTAAAGAAATTATCGTCTATGGGCAAGATGCGATTGAAAGTTTTCAAGCTGGATCAAAACTTTTTGATCTAGGAATACTCACAGCAAAAACACTTGACGGAGGATTTGATGTATGGAAAGAATTTGTTTCAAATAAAACAACGGAAGAAAAAACAAACCCTTCCGAATAAAATTAAAATCAAACCGCCAAACAGCTCTTAAGGGAAACTACGCACCAAAAAAATTAGTCTGATTTAAAAAACGCTCACAAAATATTTCGAAGCGTTTTTTAATTCAACAACTCACGCATTTAAACAAAAAAAACTCCATTAAACTTTTACACTATCGCATAGAAGTTCAATTATTTTTTAAAATAATTGATATTATTATCTTCCATCATAATATAAAAACGTTCCTTAATTAGGAATATATTGTTTTTTTCTTAAAATTTGACAAATAAAAATATCTGCTTTATTATACCTATACCCTAGGTATAGGAGTTTAATTCATTAAACAAAATAATATCACTATGAAAAAATCAACCGCAAATAAAGAGAGAATCCTTATTGCTCTCAAAAAAGCTCGGACTTCACTGGAAAAAATAATCCCGATGGTCGAGCAAGAAAAAAATTGCTTTTCTATTATTCAACAAAATTTGGCGATTATCGGTCTGCTAAAAAACACTAATCTCTTGATGCTGGAAAGTTATATGCAACAGCATCTTGACAGCGCCAATAAAAATAAACTGTCGCGACGCAACTTTGAAACAATGCAAACAGAAATCCTGAAAATAATCCGTACTGCACAAAACAAATAATCTAATTTTATATTTTAAAAAAATATGCTTAAAAATAAGTCTCTCTTTATGTTTGTCGCAATCGCCGGTATAAGTGGCACTTTTTTATTCTTTCACAATACCTCACCCAAAACCGTAGTAGCGAATAGCAATCCTGCTAAAAAAGTGATTGCGACCCCTATCGCGCTTTCTGAATTTTTGCCCGAAAACTCGTACTGTGCTTTCGCAGTCGGCAAAAACCGTACAGAAATAACCCCGGAAATAAACGGCATGGTCCGGCAACTTTTCAAAAATGAAGGCGACTTAGTCCGTGCCGGCGAAATACTAGCTATCATCGACGACTCAACAATCAGCGCAAACGCACGCGGTTTGGCGCAAGTTTCAAACAACGCAAAAAAGTCCGCTGTCGACACCGAAAAACTATATGATCAGAAAGTCGACGAAGCCAAAGCTGCACTTAAAAAAATCGAAAAAGATTTTGATAATGGCAACGCCACTAAAAAGGATGTGTTTTTAGCCGAAGAATCGGTTAAAAGTGCCAGACGCACCCGCGATCTGCAAATTTCCTCCACTCGCATCCAAGTTTCTGAAATCGAAAATCAACAATCGATTGCCGACAACTATGCACAAAAACAAACTATCCGCGCACCTTTCTCCGGAACGATCACTCGCCGCCACATAACAATTGGAACTTTCGTCATCGCCGGAACCCCGCTCTATTCCCTATCCGCTCTCGACACAGCTGAGATCGAAATTTCCGCACCAAAAAATATCATCGAAAAATTATCAATCAATCAAGAAATATTTCTTACTAAAGAAAATTCCATCTCCACAATTGGTCTTATATATGCTAAAAGTGCTTTCACTAATTTTGCAAATCAAAATGGAATCATTCGCTTGCGTACCAAAGAAAACACATCACATTCTATTTCAATTGGAGACTACATCTGCGCGCAACTTCCACTGGAAAATTCCAAAAAGGCGCTTATTGTTCCGGAAAATGCCCTTTTATATGAATTCGGAGATTCTTTTATTTTTATCATTCAAGATAAAATTGTTCACAAGAAAAAAGTCACAGTCGGAAAAACCAACGCTGGACAAATAGAAATTGTTTCCGGATTAGAACCGGGAAACATCGTCATCACAGAAGGAATTCATGAAATCCACGCTGGCGATACAGTAATTTATTAATTTTTCCAGTATATGAATAATAATAAAAAAAACACCTTGGGCATCTCAGGCAAAATCACACGCCTTTTTCTCAATAATCGAGAATTGAGCATCCTTTCTATACTCATCATTGCCGCGTGGGGTATCGTGAGTTTTATCCTAATGCCTAAACAATACAATCCGGAAATCGTTGCACCGGCCTTCATTATCTCAACTGATTTTCCCAATGCCACCAGTCAAGAAGTTTTCGAATTAATCACTCGCAAAATGGAAGACGTCCTCAAGGAAATCCCGGAAGTGGATGAAATATCCTCCCAATCATTTTCCGGCGGGAAAAGCGTCGTAGTTGTCAAATTTTATGTCGGCGCCGATTTAGAAAAAGCCAAAACCACCCTTAATCAAAAACTACGAGATAATATTCAATTGAAACCTTCCGGAGCTTCCGAACCAATCGTCCAAACAATGGATTCTGAGGACGTGCCAATTATCTCCATCGGTCTTTTTTCAGATGAATTTTCCGAGCAGGCTTTACGCAAAGCAGCAATTGAAATATCCGACAATCTCAAACAAGTTTCAGGAACTTCCAAAATCGAAATCAAAGGCGGTCGTATCAACAACCTCAATGTATCTTTGGATGTCGGAAAACTTACCGCTCTTGAAATTTCCCCTTTTGAAATCGTCCAAGCCATTCAATCAGCCAACGGAAATTACGGCGTACATACTTTCAAAAACGACAATTATAATTCCATTTTGACCGTTGACGGAAATATTCGCGACGCAACAGAATTGGAAAACATCATCATTCGTTCACAAAACTCTTCCATTATTCGCATATCCGATGTCGCTACTGTCGATTACGGACCGGGAGAAATCACTAACTACGTCCGCTTGCGAGAAAAAGAAGATAACGGCTCCGCCCAACCGGTAGTTTATATCGCCATTTCCAAATTAAAAGGCACTAACGCCACCACGATCGCAGAAAATGTTATTACCAAGCTGGATGAAATTAAAAATTCTTCCCTTCCAAAAGAAATAAAAACCAAAATCCTTCGCAACGAAGGCGCAACTGCCAGCGAAGAAATCACCAAATTATCAATCGAACTTGCTAAATCAATCGCTATCGTCGGTGCGGTCATTCTTCTAATATTGGGATTTCGAAGTGCGCTTATTATTTCCTTAGTCATCCCATTAATCCTTTTCGCCGTTTTCGCCATCGGAAATGTTTTTGGCGAAACAATTAACCGCATCACACTTTTCGCGCTCATCCTCTCTCTCGGACTTTTAGTAGATGACGCGATTGTGGTCGTAGAAAATATCAACCGCTATTTCCGGATGAAATTAGGATTAAATAAAACAGAAACCGTAGTTCTCGCCGTAGACGAAGTTGGTTCAGCACTTTTTATGTCCACTCTCACGATGATTTTGGCTTTTGTTCCAATGGCGTTTGTAACTGGAATGATGGGACCTTACATTGGACCAATTCCCTTTTTCGTACCAGTAGCACTAGCAGCTTCTTTACTTTTCGCCGTCACCCTTAATCCGTTTTTCGCCCACCTATTACATAAAGAAAGTATTCATGAAAAAAAAACCAATTTCATCGACCGCGTAATCAAAAAAATTGAAACGTCCTATGCTAAAACCATTAGAATATTACTTGACCAATCAAAAGCTCGGAATATATTTATCGCCAGCACCGCTTTCGCCATTATTTTTTCACTTTCCCTGCCGCTTGTCAAAATAGTAAAATTTAGAATGCTTCCCAAAGCCGACAAAGAACAATTTTATCTATATTTAGATCTACCGGACGGAACTAATATTGAAAAAACTGCACTGCTTTCTACTAAATTGGAAAAAAATATCCTTACTCAAGAAAATATCAAAAGTGTGGAAAGTTTTGTCGGACAATCGCAAATCGTCGATTTTAACGGACTCTTCAAAGGCAGTTCGTTCCGCGTCCAGCAAAATCAAGCAACATTAAAAATAAATCTAACCCATCCAGAAGAAAGGGACACAACCAGTGAAGATATCGCCTCTGACATCAGGGATATTTCCTTGAAATTTTCCGAAGAGCATCCAGACGCCAATATTAAAATCATCGAGGATCCACCAGGACCACCGGTCTTAGCGACGCTTTTTCTCAAAGTACAAGGAGAAGATACTAAAAAAATAACTGCTATCGCTCGAGACATCAAGAAAACTGTTTCCGAAATCGACGGTGTCGTTGATTTAGACACATCCATTTTGGAACAAAATTATGACCAATCTTACCGAGTAAATATTGAGAAATCTCAACAATTAGGCATCGCACCAAGCGCTATCAATCAAATGCTTTTTCTCGAATTGCACGGCTTACCAATAGGCGTTTATCACCGCCGTGACGACAATCTTGGCCAAACAAATGATCAAGAGCAAATCATTGTCCGTTTAGACAAGAAAGACCGTGAATTCGCGGAAAATTTCAATCGTCTAACCATCCTAAGCGCCGACGGAACACCGATTCCTCTACCCGAACTTCTTCTTAAAACCGAAGCAGAAAAAGACAGTATAATTTACACCGACGAACGCCAAAAAACCGCTTCCATTTCGGCGGAAATGGAAGACCGAAGCGTAGTTTATGCCGTATTAGATATTTTCCCAAAATTGCTAGCCTACAAATTACCGAACGCCCAAGAAACAAAAACTACATGGACTCCATTCGGAGTAACATATACCGATACGGAAACAGGAGAGCAATATTCTGTTATGATCGACGGGGAATGGAAACTTACATTGGAAGTTTTTCGCGATCTCGGCATTGTGATGGCTCTTGTTATATTCCTCATTTATTTCGTTGTTGCCGCCCAAACCGAATCATTAATCATCCCGCTTCTTATTATGGGTAGTATCCCACTTTCGCTCATCGGAGTTTTACCAGGGTTTGCCTTTCTAGGAATTATAAAAGGTACCTATTTCAATGCAACTTCAATGATCGGCGTCATTGCTCTGTCCGGCTTAGCGGTTAAAAACGCCATTATCTATTTGGAGTATTTGGAACCGCTCCGAAAGAAAGGTTTGCCGCTCAAAGATGCCTTAGTTGAAACTGGACGCATCCGCCTTTTGCCGATCATTCTCACTTCACTCACCGCCATCCTCGGTTCACTCACAATCGTCGCCGACCCGGTTTGGGAAGGTTTAGCTTGGGCGATCGTCTTTGGTCTCACCGCTTCAACACTTCTCACTCTATTAGTCTTCCCTATTCTCTATTATCTTTTCGAAAGAAAAAATTCCTAATATCATAAAAACAGACGCACCGAAAAAGTCGTCTGTTTTTTATTTTACTATATGCAAAATTGACTTAGTGGTATAATTCTAATATACTTAATAATCAGAATAAATATATAAAAAATGCTATTTCTATGCAACATAAAATACAAGTTATTAAAAACGAATATGCTGAAATCCAAGAAAAACTCAATTCTCCTGAAATAGTTTCCGATATGAAAAAAATGGCCGAGCTAGGTAAAAGACAAGCGGAAATGACCGAAATAATCGGTGTAATTTTCGAATTGGAAAAAATCAAGAAGGAAATGCGGGAAAATGCCCAAATCGTAAACACAGAAACTGACCCAGAAATGAAACAAATGGCGATGGACGAAAATATCAAACTTTCTCCAAAAAAAGATGAACTGGATAAAAAATTGGAGCAAATGCTACTTCCCAAAGATCCTAACGACAACAAAGACGTTATCGTAGAAATTCGCGCCGGCGCCGGCGGAGATGAATCTGCGCTTTTTGCCGGAGATCTATTTCGTATGTACTCTCGATTTGCGGAAAATCAGGGATGGAAAATTTCTCTTATGAGTTCCAATCAAACTGGAATTGGCGGTTTTAAGGAAGTTATTTTTGAAATAATCGGAACAAACGTTTTTGGAAAAATGAAATATGAATCCGGAGTACACCGCGTTCAGAGAACCCCAGAAACAGAAAAAATGGGGAGAATTCATACTTCTACTGCCACTGTTGCCGTACTTCCTCAAATCGAAGAAGTAGAATTCAAAATCGATGAAAAAGATTTGCGCATCGATACCTTCTGCTCATCTGGACCGGGAGGTCAATCGGTCAACACAACCAAATCCGCCATTCGCATCACTCACCTTCCTACCGGACTGATTGTTTCTTGTCAAGATGAAAAATCACAGCATAAAAATAAAGATAAAGCAATGAAAGTTCTGCGGTCTCGCTTGGTTCAAATTGAGCAGGATAAAAGAGCTAAAGAATTGGGAGATGCCAGAAAAAGCCAAATTGGAACTGGCGACCGCAGTGAAAAAATAAGAACCTACAATTTCCCGCAAGACCGCGTCACCGACCATCGCATCAAACAAAATTGGAGCAATTTACCGTCAATTTTAGATGGAGAAATAGAAAAAATTATTGATGCGCTAATGGAAGAAGATATCAAATTAAAAATGCAACAATAACAAATAAAAAAATACCTATCTAATTTTTCGATGAAAAAAAATTATGACATGCACCCTCCAATGAAACCATGCACGGTCCAATAGGATTTTCTGGTGTGCATTTTTTCCCGAACATTGGACATTTTTTTGGTAAAATCAAACCTCTCACCACCTCGCCACACCGGCATCCCAATGGCTCTTTGGAAAGTGAAAAATCAACTTTGTCTAAAATATTTTTATATTTCACTTTCGCGTCAAAATGCGAAAATTCTTTTTTTATTTCCAATCCGGAACCAGGAATTTTTCCAAAACCTCGCCAATTACCATCACTAATTTCAAAAACTTCAAAAATCAAATTTCGCGCCTTCCTATTTCCTTCTTTTTTCACCACTCTTTGATATTGATTTTCTACTTCCTTTCGTCCATCTTTTATTTGCGCGAGTAACATTAAAATTCCTTCCAAAATATCCTGCGCTTCAAATCCGGTTATTACTTGCGCAACTCCAAGAATTTCATACGGTTTACTGCCGATTATAGCGCTAACATGTCCCGGATCAATAAATCCATCAATATTCACTTCGCCTAAATCCAAAAGTGCTTGCATCGCCGGAATAAAAATTTTATGAGAAGAATAAACCATTAAACCTTTCTTAATTGCCCAAGCAGTCATTGGCGTTGTCGTATCGAATCCCAATCCGAAAAAAACCAAGTTTGGATATTTTTTTTGCAAAGCCAGTGCCTCGACAACATCATACACGCCGAAAACTCGCGCACCTTTTTCGCGCGCATCATCCAAACTGCCAAATCTTCCCGCAACGCGAAGGACATCGCCATATGTCGCCACCGGAATTCCCGCCAGTGCCAAACTTACAATTGCATCAATGTCTTTTTGCGAACTAACACAAACCGGACATCCCGGTCCGGTAATCAAATTGATATTTTCGGGCAAAATTTGACGAATTCCGTTTCGACTGATTGCTTGCGTATGCGTCCCGCAAACTTCCATTAAGTTCACCCCTCGCCCAATCTCCCTGGCCAGTTTATTAATTTCACTGATTAATTTTTGTTGCATTCTCATTTATTTAAATATTTCCTGACTATCTTCTCCTGTTTTTTTATCCATAACTTCAATCGCAAATCCGGCATGGACAATTACATAGTCTCCTTTTTTAGCATCCACCAAAGAAACATTCACTTCTTTTTCAATACCATCAAAATCAACGGTTGCCAAACCGTTTTTTATTGATTTAATTTTTCCGGGATAAGCAAGACACATAATCAATTCGCTAAATTCAAAATGCAAATATCAAATTTAAAAAAATTATACAATATTAAAAAACTTATTATAATTTAAAGTTTTTAATTGTCATTTTTATTTTTAAATTATATCTTTCCATCACTTCCAAAATATTTCATCTTGGTTTTTACTACTTCCTTAATTGCTTCACGTGCATTGCCCAAAAGTCGGCGCATATCAAACGAACCGCCACCCTCATCTTTGAGCGCCACCATAATATTGTTAATAAAAGCCATTCTAGTAGCAGTATCCACATTGAAACAACAAATTCCTCTCTTAATCACTTCCTTTACTCTTCCGTTTTCCCAATCCGACGCTCCGTGCAAAATCAAAGGAATATCTACTAATTTATTAATCATTTCTAACCGAGCATAATCCGGCTCCTTGCGCTCCTTGGCAAATCCATGTGCGTTCCCAATTGCTACTGCTAAGGCAGAAATTCCGGTTTCTTTTACGAACTCTTCCGCTTGCCCCGGATCCGTCATATATTTCTCCCATTCATTATCATTCATATTAACTTCTCCGAGATAAGGAACGCTTCCTAATTCAGCTTGCACACTAACTTTTCCGGCAAAATTTTCTTGACAAAATTCAACCACTTTTTTTGTCATCGCCAAATTGTCTTCATATTCTCTTCTGGAACCGTCATACATTACTGAATCAAAACCGATTTCCACTGCTCGTTGAACAACTTCAAAACTTTTTCCGTGATCCAAGTGAATTCCCACCGGAACTTCAGGATAATAAAATTCGGCCGTATTTTTGATGATATGAAAAATATTTCTTCCTCCGGAATAATCCATCGTTTTTTCCGTTACTTGAAGTATTACCGGAGAGCGAACTTCCGATGCAGCCTGCAAAATTGCCTGAACGGTTTCCATATTAACAACATTAAAAGCTCCAACGGCATACCCGCCATCTTTCGCTTTTTTCAAGATTTCACCTACTCCAACAATCATATTTTTATTTTTTATTTAACATTTTTCAAAACCTTTAACTATCTCAATTAAATTAAACGGCACCAAACTTTCTCTTCCGACGAGCACTCCATCCATCTGCGGATCCAAGCACATTTTCTTTATTAAACTCGCTTTCACATTTGCGCCATATAAAACTTTTATTTTTCCAGTTGTATCGGATCCATATTTCCCCGTTAAAATTTTGCGAATCAAAATTCTCGCTTCCATTATTTCATCACTTGTAGGCTCCGCATCAGATCCGATTACCCAAACCGGTTCATAAGCAATAATTATTTTTTCCGCTTGCATCCGGGAAATACCTTCCAATCCTTCATTCAATTGGCGAGAAATAATATCATTGATTAATCCTTTCTGTCTTTCTTGTAAAGTTTCCCCTATACACAAAATAGGGATAATTCCATTCTTGATTGCTGACTTTATTTTCAAGTTTATTTCTTGATTATTTTCCTTAAAATATCCTCTTCTTTCGCTATGCCCGATAATAGAATAATCAGCTCCGTATTCTTTTGCCATTACAGGAGATATTTCTCCGGTAAACGACCCCCTTTCTTGCCAGAAAATATTCTGCACACCCAATTTAATCTTTGTTCTTTTTAAATTTTTCGCAAAAAATTCCAAATGTACAAAAGGAACACATAAAACCATTTCCACATCATCCCCAAGTTTAACTTTTTTAATATCACTCTTAAGCGCCTTCAAATAACTATCTCTTTCCGAAAGAGTAATAAGATTCATCTTAATATTCCCTATTATTGTCTTCTTGTTCATAAAATTAAATCATTAAGGTTTCAATCAGAGGCTTACTTCCCAAAAGGGTGGCACTTTGGATTTCCGACTACTATTTTTATTTATATTAATCAATTTGTGCAGAATTAGACATTTTTGAATGAGAATTCTTGATATTTATATGCCTTCGCACAAACCAAATTAAGCCGAGTAAAATCAATACCCCAATCACCGCGTCGAATTTGTGGAAATATACCCCGAGCGTGTCCCAATTATCTCCCAATTGCTTTCCAATGTATGCCAAAATGTAGCAAAATGGCAATGATCCGGCAAATGTATAGACAATAAATTTAGGAAAATTCATTCTGGCAATTCCCGCCGGAAGTGAAATAAATGTCCGTATCACCGGAAGCATTCGAGAAATAAAAACAGCGGCATTTCCGTATTTTGCAAAAAAATTATCAGCAATGTTTAAATCGTGCTCGGTAACCAAAATATACTTTCCGTATTTTTCCGCTGCCGGTCGACCACCATAATACCCTACCCAATATGCCACCGTGCTACCTAGAACACATCCAATTGCTCCAGCAAGAGAAACTCCCCATAAAGAAAACTGTCCGGTTGAAACCAAATATCCCGAAAACGGCATAATTATCTCGGAAGGAAGTGGCACGCACGCAGATTCAATTGCCATCATCAAAGCCACGCCGGAATATCCCATCAAATCAATTCCCCAAATTATAAACTGCGCCAAAAACGAAATTATATCTGAAATCATATTTTAATTTAATATATATTACACAAAATTATAACCACTTTCGCAAATACTCTGCTGCTTTTTCCGGTTCTATTGTTGAAATTTCAATTCCGGTTTCCAATTCAAACCCCGCCCAATTGGATGTGTGCGGCAAAATTTCAATATGCCATCTGTAATACGGATAATCTTTTCCGTCACAAGGGGCGGTATGAATATAAAAATTATACGCCGGATCATTCAAGGCCTTACATATACTGAACATTGCTTTTTTAAAAACTTCCGCCAATTTTAGTTTATCCTCATTGTTAGTTCGTTCAAAATACGGCTGTTGATATTTCGGCATCACCCAAACTTCAAAAGCCGCCCGAGAAGAAAAAGGACAGAACGCAATAAACCGATCATTTTCAAAAACAATTCTTTTTTTCTCTTGACTTTCATATTCTACCATTACTTCATACACAAAATCATTATTCGCTTTAAAATATTTTTTTGATCCTTCCAATTCTAATTTCACATATGGAGAAATAACCGGAATCGCCATCAACTGCGAATGCGGATGAGCAATTGACGCACCGGCTTCCTTTCCATGATTATGAAAAATACTGATATAATTCACATTTTTATCTTTCATTAACGACAAGTATCGATCTTGATAAGCATCAAAAATCTCCGCAATCTCCACTTCATCAAGAAGCGCCATATGCCTTTCGTGATCTCGCGTCACCAATACTTCATGGTATCCAAATCCACTCACAGCAAAATATGGACCTTCCGACAACAATTCCATTTCGCCACCGGAAGAAAAAGCCGGAAATTTGTTCGGAAAAACTCGTAACGTCCAGTCTCCATCATCTTGGCGATAAATCAAAACATCTTTTTCTTGATTAGTCTTTTCCGGCTCGCAAAAAAGACACTCATTCGAATCATCATTGGAAAGTTGTCGCACATTTTTGGAAAAATCTTCCGGCCGCTTAGCACGTCCAGTCGCAATCACCACCCAATCTCCGGTAACCAAATCCTGACGCAACTCAGAAACATTATCGACATTTTTAATTTTCTGCTGTTTTTCTTTTATTTCTTTTTCGCTCAAAGTAAATTCATCCTGAGCGGATATTTTTATTTCCATTTTTCTTTTCAAAAAAAAAGTTAAATAACCGGAAAAAATTATTTTTTAATTTCATATTTTCCCATAATCAACCTCAATTTTGTTTTAAACAAATCAATCAAAACTTGAATAAAACCATTGGGACCTGTCAAACCGACTGTCGAACCTTCTTCATTAAGCCAACGTACCGGCATTTGCTTAATTTTGAATCCCATTTTTTTTGCCAATATAATTAATTCAAAATCAAACCCGAAACGATCTACGACCATTCGACTCGCCACTTCCTGGGACGCTTTTTCACTAAGCATTTTAAATCCACATTGCGTATCCGGATATGACCACAATCCCAAAACAATCCTAATTAACCAATTGCCGGCATCACCCATAATTTCCCGGTGTTTAGGCTGATGAATCTGAACAAACGCTCCCTCGATATCTCTTGAACCAATTACTACGTCAAATCCTTTTTCAAACTCCGGCAAAAACTTGTCAAGATGAGTAATTGAAGTTGACCCATCCGCATCCATAAAGAGACGATATTTTCCCTTCGCTTCCAAAAGCCCTTGACGCACAACATAACCCTTTCCATGATTTTCCGGATTATTAATCACTCTCAAATTGGTAATTTGCTGAGAATAATTACTTGCGACTTCCGCAGTATTATCAGGCGATCCATCCACAACAACCAAAATTTCATATTCAAAATTTTTTCCTTTGAGATATTTTTCAATCTCTAATAAATTTCTTCCTATTCTATCTTCCTCCTTATAGGCAGGAACAATAACGGACAAATACGGTTTATTTTCCATCTTGTTTTTTTTAAAAATTATTAAATTAAATTATTTTAAATTAAAAAATGCTCTTACTTATATTAATTACTAGCTAGGCTTAGGTATTATAATTTTCGAAAAACACGAATTTCCATCTACAACATATTTCGAAGCGCTACAACCTTTCTGATGACAACAAATCGAAGTTTCCTCTCCTGGCTTGTGAATTTCAAAATAAAAAAAATGCGTATCGGTCTGCGCAAAAGCAGAATTGACATATTCATATCCAGTTGAGGAAAAATCAGGCCAAACCCATGGCGTCTCCAAATTATCACAAATAGGTAGTCCTGCATCAGGAACGCCATCATTTAATATGCGATTAAAATCACAAAGAGCTCTTCCATTGTCAGGATCGCAACCGGCAATAAAACTTCCCGCTCCATCATCATCGACAACTGCATAATTAATCATACACATCTCTAATACCGCTTGAATATTCCTTGCCATTGAAATAGCATTTGTCCTCTTTGCTTTATCCCTAGCGCTATTCAGACTTACCAAAATCACACTCGATAAAATACCGATAATTGCAATAGTAATTAAAAGTTCAATCAATGTAAATCCTTTGTAATATTTTTCATTTTTCATTTTTCATTCAAGAACTTATATCTTCTTCGTCTCTATTAAATTATACTACAAAATAATAAACTTTTCAATAAAAATAAAAGTTTTTTATTTTTCCCGATATTGAGCCTTATTTCTATTTCAAATTATCCAACCACTGTTGTAATATTATTCTAGCCGCCTCTTTGTCATCAAAATTTTTGATTTTTCTTTTTCCCTGCTCAATCAAATTAACATTTGCCATCTTAGTGGTAAACATTTCATTTTGATAATATACTTCATACCCGGACTTTTTTTTAATTTCTTCTCCTAATTTTTTTCCTTCAAAAATTTCCCCTTGCCGCATAAAATGCTGAGGAACTCCAATCACAACATCCGTAATATTTTCTTTGTGAATTATTTCCAACAAATTATCCAGCAAATTTCTATCGTTTATTATTTTTCCATACCCGAAAGCAATTCGCGTTTCACCCTCGGCAATCGCCAATCCAATTTTTCTTTTTCCCCAATCAATTCCCAGATATTTTTTTTCTTGATTCATAGTTAAATCTGTGTCAAAATTTCCGCGCCTCTTTCTGTAATAACAATTGTATTTTCCCAATGCGCACTAAGTTTCCCGTCTTTTGTTTGAAAAACCCATCCATCATTTCCTAGAACAGTTTCGTATCCTCCTTCATTTATCATCGGCTCAAGTGCTAATGTCATTCCCACTTCTAATTTTAAATTCCCCATTCTTTTTTCATAATAATTTGGAATCTGAGGATCTTCGTGCAACTTTTTACCAATACCATGCCCGACCAAATTTCGAATTACCGAGTATCCGCTTGCCTCGACATATCTTTGCACTGCCTTAGAATATTCTCCTATTTTTTTTCCCGCCCTCATATTCTCAAATCCCTTATAAAAAGAGTTCTTTACCATCTCAATTATTTCTTTAGCTCTAGCGCTTACATTTCCCACTGCGAAACTCCTTGCCATATCAGAAAAATATCCCTCATATTCCATTCCAATATCAATTTTCAATATATCGCCTTCTTTTAAAATAACATTTCTTGATGGTATACCATGCACAACCTCACTGTTAATTGATGCACAAATAGTCGCCGGAAACGGGTTGCCGGTTTCTTTCCCATATCCCTTGAAAGCAGGAATGCCTCCTTTTTGCAAAACAAGCTCCTCAGCGAGCTTGTCTAATTCCAGCGTTGATATTCCCGGACATACCTTTTTTTCCAATTCAACCATAATCTGAGCCAGCCGCCGTCCGCTTTCCCGCATCAGCGCAATTTCTTTTTCATTTTTAATCGAAATAGCCATTTTAAAGTTTAGTCATTATAAATTGATTAAAAATTGAAAATTATTTTAGAATCCTTCGTAATCCCTCATTACCATTTGGCTTTCAATTTGTTTTATCATTTCAATAACCACTGAAACCGCAATCAAAATACTGGTTCCTCCGATTGTCATTGTCGCAATATTGGTTATTCCCTGAACCACCAAAGGCAAGACGGCGATTAATCCCAAAAACAAAGAACCTGAAAGAGTAATGCGGTTTATTATTTTATTCAAATACAATGCTGTAGATTCTCCTGGCCTGATTCCGGGAATATATCCGCCTTGTTTTTGCAAATTATCGGAAATTTTGTACGGATCAAAAACAACCGCAGTATAAAAATATGTAAACAACACCACCATTACAAAATATGCCACACCATAGAAAATCTGATTTTGGAAAAGCTGGCTCACAAATTGAGCAGAATTTGCCAAAACTTGATATTGGGAATTAACAAAAAAGCTGGCAATCACTCCCGGAAAAAGCATAATCGAAATAGCAAAGATAATCGGAATTACTCCCGCTTGATTCACCCGAAGAGGCAAATGAGTGGATGTTCCTCCTAATGTTTTATTTCCCCTTATTCTCTTAGCATAAGAAATTGGAATATTTCTCTGCCCTTCATTGACCAAGACCACTCCGGCAATAGTCGCCAACCCGATTACTGTAAATAGTAAATAACTAAAAAAATCCGCGCTATTGAAAGTAGCAGCCAAGCGAGAAAAGGCACTAGGAAGGCTGGCAACAATTCCGGCAAATATAATAAGCGACACTCCGTTTCCAATTCCCTTTTCTGTTATCAATTCTCCGAGCCACATTAAAAATACCGTTCCCGCCGTCGCCACCACAACAATTGCAAACATATCAAAAGACGACAATTCGCCTAAAACCTGCTGACTGCGAAGAAGACTAATCATTGCAAAAGTTTGCATTGCCGCCAAAGGAACCGTAATCCAACGCGTCCACATATTAAATTTCTGCCTTCCAGCTTCTCCTTCTTCCTTATAAAGTTGTTCCAGGCGAGGAACAATCATCGTAAGAAGTTGCATAATAATCGACGCAGTGATATATGGACCTACTCCCAAAAGAACAATGGAAATATTTGAAAGCCCTCCTCCGGAAAACATATTAAGCAACCCGAACAGTTGATTAGCATCAAAAAAACTTCTTAATTGAGCCGTATCCACTCCGGGAAGAGGAATATTGGCCGCCAAACGAAAAACCACCAAAAGACCAAGAATAAACAAAATCTTATTCCGAAGCTCTTTTACCCGAAAAACCTGCATTATTTTATCAATCATTTTTTTATTGTTATTTCAAAATTACCCACCCCGTTTCTTATATAAATATAAACCAAAAAGAAGATTATTTCAAGCCGATGGAATATAATTAAAGGGCGCCTGGATGGACACCCTTTTTACACCTCCTTCTTATTACATGGAATTTTGCATCTCTTCGATGCAAGCAACAATTTGTTGCTCGGCATCATCATCGCCAAGATTTATTTCCACTATACTGCCACCATTGAAGCGACAATGCAGAGCTCCCAATGAAGATATAAGAATAAGACGTCTTTTTCTCCCTCGCACTAAGGGCGGATAGTTATCCCGCATATCCTTGGGAGAAAAATAAAAAATGACATCCGCATCTTCAACAGAGTATGCTTCAGGGAAATCACCTGCGCACTTTTTGACAACAGACACAACTTCATCAGCTGTATTATTATCAGAATTGCAGATAAAGCATATCTTCATTCTCCCCCCTCCTTTATTTTAAAGAAAAGAATAAAAAAAGAACTATTACTACTATATAAAAATATCAAACCCTATTTTTTCCTCTTCGCTCTTATTCTGTCATTCTCGGTCAAATACTGTTTTCTCAAACGAACACTTTGCGGAGTCACTTCCAAATATTCATCTTCGGCCATCAATTCCATTCCTTTCTCAATATCCAATTTCGTCGGAGGAACAAGCTGGATTGCATCATCCGTACCGCTGGCTCTCATATTCGTAAGTTGTTTTCCCTTGATTGGATTAACCGACATATCTTCCCCCTTGGAAACATTACCAATAACCATCCCTTCATACACTTCAGTTCCCGCTCCAATATACAAAACTCCACGCTCTTGAAGATTTGCCAAAGAAAATCCCAATGCTTTTCCGCCAATCATTGAAATCATTGAACCAACATTGCGCTTCTTGATTTCTCCAACATACGGACGAAATTCCAAAAACCGGCTGGAAAAAATTCCCTCGCCTTTCGTATCAACAATAAACTGACTTCGATATCCCAAAATTCCGCGCGTTGGTGCTTCAAAAACCAAACGTGTTTGTCCATTTTTCTGCTTCATTTCAGTCATTATCCCCTGTCTTTTTCCTATTTTCTCAATCACTGATCCTGATAATGCTTCGGGAACATCCGCAGTAACTTCTTCGAATGGTTCAAGTTTTTTTCCATCTTCTTCTTTAATAATAACTTGCGGTTGAGAAACCTGAATTTCAAAACCCTCTCTTCTCATATTTTCAAGCAACACGGCAATATGTAATTCCCCGCGTCCATAAACCTTATATGAATCAGAAGAAAAATCAATCCGCAAGCCCACATTAACTTCCAATTCCTTTTCCAACCTTTCGCGAATTTGTTTATTAGTAACAAATTTCCCTTCCCGTCCGGCAAACGGCGAATCATTGACCATAAAATTCAAAGAAATTGTCGGCTCATCAACTTTGATCGCCGGAAGCGGTTGCTGGTCTTCGTTTTCACAAATTGTCTCTCCGATAAAAATATCCGGAAGTCCCGCCACCATCACAATATCACCGGCAATCGCCTCGGAAACATCCTCTTTTACCAATCCTTTGAAAGTTTGAATCTTGATAATTTTCCCTTTACGAACCTCTCCATTCGGTTTTTTGATTATTACATCTCCGCTTTTCACTTTTCCTTCATATACCCTTCCAATTGCCAAGCGCCCAAGAAAATTGTCATATCCTAAAGAAAAAGGTTGCATTCGAAATGGCACGGTTGTATCAGATTTTGCAGGCGCCACTTCTTTCAAGATTGTATCCAAAAGCGGCATCAAATCCTTTGAATCATCATCTAAATTCATTTTGGCAATTCCTTCTCTCCCAATCGCATATACAGTTGTAAATTCCAATTGTTCATCACTGGCGCCCAAATCTAAAAACAATTCAAAAACTTGCTCCTTGGCAATTTCCGGCTGAGCAGCTGGCTTGTCTATTTTATTAAGCACTACAATAGGCTTAAGTCCTAGTTCTAAAGATTTCTTAAGTACAAAACGCGTTTGCGGCATCGGTCCTTCCTGCGCGTCTACTACCAAAATTACACTATCAATCGAACGTAAAACACGTTCCACTTCACTTCCAAAATCAGCATGTCCCGGCGTGTCCACAATATTGATTTTTGTGTCCTTATAAAAAATGGATGTATTTTTTGAATAAATCGTAATCCCTCTTTCTTTCTCCAAGGCATTGCTATCCATCGAAATCCCTTCGTCACTCACCATTCCGGTTTGACGCAAAATCGCATCGGTAATGGTGGTTTTTCCATGATCCACATGAGCAATAATTGCAATATTTCTAATTTCCATAATTTTTAAATAAATAATAGGATTTACACGTTTTAATAAAAAGCATTAAATCTTTCAAAAAAATATTTTTTCAAAAAACCGAACGAATATTTTTCAAGCGCGTAATTTCTAAATAAGATAAATACGAATAAAAAACTGCCCGATAAAAAGCAGAATAATCATAACTTGATAATCATATAACTAAAAAAGTAATTTGTCAAACAAAAATCCTGACTTTTGATCAGGATTTTTGTATATGAAGTGATTTTAACTATACTATTTCTTTTTTGCTATTGTCTTTTTTTTAGGCTTTTTCTCTATTTTTTCCTCAATTTTCTTTTCCGCTTTTTTTTCTATATTTCTCATCTTATCCGCTATTCTTTCTCTTCCTCGTTTTGATTCTCCCGCAACTTTTCCTCCCGCCTTTATAATAGCCGTCTTTGCCGAATCAGAAGTTAAAATTTCACCATCTACTAAAATTTTCTTGGTAATTTCTCCATTTCCCAAAATTTTTACTCCATTTTTTATTTCACTCTCACGAAAAACTTTTTTCGCCACCAAAGTTTTTAAATTTACAGTTTCCCCATCGACAAATTTGTTTTCCAAAACATCCAATCCCAATACCAATTTTTTCGAAACAATCGATTTAAAACCGCGCACTTTTTTTAAACGATCAACCAAAGAAGATCTTCCTCCTTCAAACAAAGGATCGACATTACCTCCTGATCGCGCCTTCTGCCCCTTATTTCCTTTTCCGGAATAAGTTCCTCTTTTACCTCCGCGTCCAATACGCTTTCTGCTTTTCTTTGCTTTAACTTTTAATTCGTGTATTTGCATAACTTTGAATTTTACAAAATCCTACTACTTGATAAAAAATTATTTTTCCGCAGACATTTTCCTTAATGGTGTTATTTTCAACTGTTTCAAAGCTGCTACTGTTGCTCGCGCTACATTCAACTTATTTGAAGTTCCGAGAGACTTTGAAACGACATCATGCACACCTGCCAAATCCATAACCGCCCGCACCGCTCCTCCGGCAACAATACCACGCCCTTTGGTCGCCGGTTTTATTAAAACTTTTGCGCTTCCCAATTTACAAGAAACATCATGCGGCAAAGTTCCTTTTACAATATTAACAGTAATAAGTTTTTTCTTAGCATCATTAAGCGCTTTACCAATTGCGTCAGAAACATCGGCACCCTTGGCAACACCAACACCAACTCGTCCTTTTCGGTCTCCGATAACTAATGTGGCTCGGAATCGAAAACGGCGCCCACCTTTAACCACACGAGTAACTCTAGCTAAATCCAATAGTTTCTGATCAAATTCGGGCTTTTCCTTTCGTTTTCTGCCAAATTTATTCCCCTTTTTTTCCTTATTTTTATCCATAAATTATAAAAATTGTAAAATTCGTAATTAGTATATTAACACTTAATTAGTAATTCATAAAGAATTTTAAAACTTTAATCCTCCCTCGCGGGCACCTTCAGCCACAGCCTTAATCTTTCCATGATATTTATATCCATTTCTATCAAAAACCGCTTTGGAAACATTCAATTTCAAGCATTTCTCTGCTATCAACTTTCCAACCTCTTTAGCTCTTTCGATATTATTCCTTTTAGCTTTCCCCACTGCCTCTTTCCATTGAGCAGACGCTATCGTTTTTCCATTTTGATCGTCAATAGCCTGAACATAAACTCCTCGCAAACTTCTAAAAACAGAAAGACGCGGACTCTTAGCAGTCCCGGATATTTTAGCGCGAACCTTTTTTCTCCTTTGATATCTTAATATGCTTTTTTTATTCATAATTGTAATTATATGATAGTGATACTAAACTAAACGGCTTAATCAGATGATGCTTTCTTCCCTTCTTTTCGTCTGACAATTTCTCCAACATATTTAAAACCTTTTCCTTTATACGGCTCTACCGGCTTGAGCGCGCGAATATTAGTTGCAAATTGTCCAACTTTCTGCTTATCAATCCCGCAAATAATCATAACATTTTTCTCAATTGAAGCGCTAATCCCCTCCGGAATTTCAACTTCTACCGGATGAGAGAATCCCAAGGCCAATTTTATTTTTTTCCCAGCAACTTCCATACGATATCCCACCCCATTAAGCTCCAATTTTTTTTCAAATCCTTCGGAAACTCCTTTAATCATGCTCGCTATAATCCTACTGGTTGTTCCCCATAAAGAAGATCCTAATTTTGATTTGGCCTTTCTCTCAACCTTGACCAAATTATCCTCAACTTTAACAGAAACTTCCGGACGAAAAACAAACTCCAAATTTCCTTTGGCTCCTTTTACTGAAACAGTATTGGATTCAACTTTAACCTCGACTCCAGAAACTATTTCAATCGGTTTTTTTCCTATTCTGCTCATAAATTTAGATACATCTTATATTAGGCTTATTCGTCTGATATATTACCAAACTTCACAAATTAATTCTCCTCCCAGTCCATCTTTTCGCGCTTTTTCTCCTGAAACAACACCCTTTGACGTTGAAATTATTGAAACTCCCATACCATTTTTCACTCTGCGAATTTCTCCTTTTTTCACATAAATTCTCTGTCCTTCCTTACTTATTCTTTGAATTCCACTAATAACGGGAACTTTCAGATTGGTATCCTTATCAAAATCATATTTCAGAGATATTTCCATAAAATCAAATTTTTTATCTGTTTTCATAAGTTCAACCGCACTGACAAAACCTTCTTCCTTTAAAATTTTCGCAACCGCAAACTTTACCTTTGAAGAAGGCACTCTAACAACGCTTCGACCTGCCGTTTGGGCGTTTCTGATTCTTGTTAACATGTCACTGATTGGATCTAACATAAGTTTGTTCTAATTTGTTCTAATTTGTTCTATACGTTCTAATCGTTTATAACGGCTTTAACGTTTTAAACATTTTAACATTTTATTACCAACTGCTCTTTTTTATTCCTGGAATTTCTCCTTTACTTGCCAATTCCCGAAAACAAATTCGGCAAATATCAAATTTTCTCAAATATCCATTTTTTCTTCCACATTTCCAACAACGTCTCACTTCTCGAGTGGAAAATTTAGGTGTCTTTTTTGCTCTTGCTTGGGTTGATTTTTTTGCCATTTTTTTAGCTTAAACTTCCTTAATTATTTGAAAAAAATTATATTATTTATAAAATGGAAACTTCAATAATTGAAACAGTCTCTCTCCTTCTTTCTTGTTTTTCGCGGTTGTCTGAATATTCATCTGAAGTCCAAACAGATTCTTGGTTTTTTCAGCGGAAATTTCAGGAAAAACGAGATGCTCCTTGATTCCAACGCTAAAATTTCCATACTCGTCAACTCCGCTTATTTTTATTCCCTGAAAATCTCTCGTTCTTGGAAAAGCAACATTAATCAATCGATCGAGAAAACTCCACATCTTCTCACCACGCAAAGTAACTTTTACTCCAATCTCCATTCCCTTTCTCGTTTTAAATCCAGCAATTGAATTCTTGGCGCGAGTTTTCACTGGTTTTTGCCCCGTAATAGCCTCCAAAGCGACAAGTAATTCTTCAATTTTATCATTCTCTTTATTTATCTTTCCGATTCCAACATTAACAACAACTTTCTGAATTATTGGGACAGCCATAACATTCGAATATCCAAATTCTTTTTTCATTTCAGAAACTATTTCTTTATATTTAGTTTTAAGCGGTGTTATTTTCATTGAATTTCTTCTTTACATTTCTTACATATTCTAAACTTTTTTTCATCTACGATTTTATATCCGACTCTGGTTGATTTTTCACATTTAGGACAAACCAGCATCGCATTGGAAATAGAAATGGAAACAGGAATTTCAACTCGCGTTCCTTTTTCTCCTTCTTTTCTCGCTCGAGAATGCTTTTTAATAATGTTTATGCCTTCAACAACAATTCTTTCCCGAATCGGAATTGAACGCAAAACAACTCCGTTCTTTCCTTTGTCTTTTCCGGAAATTATTTGAACTTTATCTCCCTTTTTTATCTTCATATAATTACTCTAATCGTTATATATTTCTATAATACTTCAACTGCCAATGACGCTATCTTACTAAATCCCTTCTCCTTTACTTCTCTGGCAATAGGACCAAATACACGCGTTCCTTTCGGCTCTATCCCTTCCACAATCACAGCCGCATTTTCATCAAATCTAATATGTGATCCGTCTTTTCTTCGCAATGATTGCTTTTGTCTCACAATAAGAGCTTTTACCTTATCACCTTTTTTAACCGATCCTCTCGGCTCGGATGATTTTACAGATGCCACTATAACATCTCCAACATAGGCATACCTTCGACGGCTTCCTCCTAAAACTTTAAAACATTCAATCACTTTCGCGCCTGAATTATCCGCAACTCTTAATTTTGTCTCTGCTTGTATCATAAATATTAGCTTACAATTTACAAATCACTATTTGACTACTGTGAACTTTTTTCCTCCGCTTACCGGCCGACACGCAATGAAATCAATTTTATCACCGACTTTTTTCACATTATTTTCATCGTGAACTTTATATTTTTTCGTAGACAGATATTTTTTCAAATATTTTTTATGCGTTTTAAGGGTATTAACCATCACTACTACGGTTTTATCCATTTTATCACTCATAACAACCCCGCTAATCTTTTTCTTTGATGCGTCCTTAATGCTGCTGCTTTGTTTTTCGGTAATTTTTGTCATATTATTTATTCACACAAAAATATTATTTTACTTCCTTATTTTTTAAAACCGTCATTATTCTAGCAATATTACGCTTGCAATCACGATATTTTCTATGAGTCTTGGCTTGTTTGGATTGAATATCAAAACGTAATTTCAGCGATTCACTCCTTTTTTCTGCGAGCATCTTTCCAAGCTCAATAAAATTTTTTTCTTTAATTTCCTTAATATTCATAAAATTAGTCTTTTTCTACGAATTTAGTTTTTATTCCCAGTTTATATGCCGCCAATTGCATCGCTTTTTTTGCTACACTTCTATCAACACCATCCATCTCAAACATAACTCTTCCCGCTCTTACCTTGGAAACAAAATGATCCACACTTCCCTTTCCTTTTCCCATAGGAGTTTCATCTCCTTTTTTTGTCATCGGTTTGCTTGGAAAAATTCTTATCCAAATCTTTCCACCTCTTTGCACATAGCGAGTCATCGCACGTCTGGCTGATTCAATTTGGCGCGCAGAAATAAGACCACTACTCAAAGCTTTCAAAGCAAATTTTCCATAACTAACACTACCTCCACGAGTGGAAACTCCTCTGATAGCTCCTCCGCGGTGTATTTTTCGGTGTTTAACTTTTCTCGGCATCATTAACATCTCTTTTGGTTTACTAATTACCAATCAGGTACGAATATACCAATTGCCAATCAGATATTATTAGTAATTAGTATATTCGTAAATAAATTAGTAATTTGTAAAATTTATTCAAATATTTCCCCTTTATAAATCCAAACCTTCACTCCGATAGCTCCATAGGTGGTCATAGCAGTCGCTCTGGAAAAATCAATGTCGGCGCGAAGAGTGTGTAACGGGATAGTACCCTTAGAAAGCCACTCGCGTCTGGACATTTCTGCTCCTCCCAATCTTCCGGATACCTCAATTTTCACTCCCTTTATCTTATTATTCTTTCTCACCTGATCCAACGTAGATTTCAAAACTCTTCGAAACGGCATTCTTTTCTCTAATTGCTCCGCAACTTGTTGCGCCACCAACTGGGCATTTTCTTCAAACTGACGAATTTCCCTTACCTCAACTTTCAATTCAATCTTCTTGCCTGCAAAAAACTTTTGTTTAATCAAACGATTAATATCTTCGATTCCGGTTCCTCCACGTCCAATTAACATTCCAGGTCGAGACGTAAGAATGATAACCTTAATCATTCCCGAATTTCTTTCAATATTAACATCAGCAATCGCTGCTGCTTTCCATTGTTTCATTATTGCTTGGCGAATTTGCACATCTTCTTTCAAATTCTTGGCAAAATTTCTTCCGCCAAACCATTTAGACCTCCACGAAGTGGTAATTCCCAGTCTTATTCCTATTGGATTAACCTTTTTTCCCATATCCTTATTATTTCGTTCTTCGCTTAATTATATATTTACTACTATGTTTCTTGCTTCTTCTAGTCTTTTTTCCCAATGCTGGTTTTCCCCAAGGAGTTTTAGGATACTTCAATCCGATTCCTTGACGACCTTCTCCTCCTCCGTGTGGATGATCAACCGGATTCATTGCGCTTCCTCGAACTACCGGACGTCTTCCCAACCAACGACTCTTTCCTGCTTTTCCAATTCGAATCGCATTGTGCTCAAAATTACTAACCTTTCCTATTGTTGCATAACATTGACAGTTAATCAACCTTATTTCTCCGGATGACAATTTTATCTGTGCCATCTTATTGTCAACACCCATCAATGTCGCTTCCGATCCAGCACTTCTAACCATTTGCCCTCCCTTTCCTTGAACAATCTCAATATTGGAAATAACAGTTCCTGGTAAAATATTTTTCAATTTCAATCTATTTCCCTCTTTTAATGGAGCTTTTTCATCTGTAATTATTTCTTGCCCTTTCTTCATATTTTCAGTAGCAATAACATACCGCTTCTCTCCATCCTTATAATAAACCAAAGCTATCAAAGCGCTCCTATTTGGATCTTTTTCAATTGCTTCAATTTTTCCGGAAATACCAAGTTTATTCTGTTTAAAATCAATAACTCGATATTTTTGCTTATGTCCGCCACCCATATGACGCACAGAAATTTTTCCATGAGATCTTCCTGATTTTTTGCTTTTTTTCGCAAGCAAAGATTTCTCTGGTTTTTTATCAGTAAGATTGTCGGGTTTCACAATCGACATATTTCTTCGCCCGGCAGTATTTCTTTTGTAAACTTTAATCGCCATGCTATTTCTTTACTAAATTATCAACTTAATTGATTTACGCTTAATTCCTAGCTTGATTTTCTTCTAAAAATTTTATTTGTCCATCCGGATTGCCTGCTTTCTTTTCTTTTCGCTTCAACTTCATGATGTTCTTTTTTTACATCCGTCAAAATAGATTCCTTTTTCTCTTCAACTCTTTCGCTTAATTCTTTTTTGCCTTCAGTAATTTCCTTTTCAGCAATCTTTACAGACTTTTCTCTCGCTTTTTTCTCTTTATCAATTTGCTGTTTTGATTTTCTGTTTTTCCCCTCAACTATTTCATTTAACGTAAGCTTAACACAAGAACTTCTTTTCAAAATTTGTGTAGCTCGTCCATATGCCCGAGGCATCCATCTCTTTAACGTAATCCCGGCATCGACACGAATATCAGAAATATACAAATTGCTCGCATCCAAACCAAAATCATTCTCCGCACTGGCAACAGCGCTCTTGATTAGCTTAATAATAGGCTCGTTGGCACGCTTTATATTAGCGCTTATTTGATCTATCGCATCACCAACCTCCATACCTTTTATTAACTCAGTAGTCAGTCTAACTTTGCGAGGAGAAACTCTTAAATTTTTTAATTTTGCATTAACCTTCATTGGATTTATATAATTCCTAATTATTCTTAATTTCTAATTTCTTATTTCTTTTTTACGCTATCCGCCTTAATTGCCTTCGCGGTATCAATTTCTTTCTGTTTAGCTGCTAATTCTTGTTCCTTTTGCATCTTCCCTCCATGACGGAAGAAAGTTCTAGTTGGAGCAAATTCTCCGAATTTGTGACCTACCATATCCTCAGTAATAAACACAGGAACAAAAATTTTTCCATTATGAATTTCGAATGTAATTCCAACCATTTCCGGCGTAACTGTACAAGAACGTGACCATGTCTTTATTCTTGAATTATCTCCGGCGGCTCTATTAGAAATTTTTTTCAAAATCCTTTCATCCACATAAGGACCTTTTTTTAAACTTCGTGACATATTTTAACTCTTAGTTGATAAAAAATTATTATGCTCCTTCAAAAATATCAATCTTATCTCCTTCTTTCAATGATACCATTGCTTTTTTGATTGCAGATTTCTTGCCAATCGTTTTTCCATATCTTCTTTTTTTAGAAGATATACTAACCGTATTAACTCCAATAACATCAACTCCATATAATGATTCCACTGCTGCTGCAATATTTTTCTTATTAGAATTTTTGAAAACCTTGAAAATATATTTATTCGAAGCCATTTGTGAGTGAGATTTCTCGGTAATCCATGGCGCAATCAAATAACGATACGCCAAACTATTTTTAACTTCTTTTGTTTCCATTTTCAAATCAGCTTTATTCTTAAACTCAGCTTTATTCTCATTTTCATTTTTTACATCATTACTTGGAGACATATTTTTTCTTAGTTATTTTCTTCTTTAGAATATTTCTTTTCCAGATATTTTACAGCGTCCTTACTTAAAACCAAATTCTTACGCATAAGCATGTCATATACATTCAAACCTTCAACAGGGATATTTGATACGCCTTCAATATTTTGAAAAAATAATTGAAAATCCTTTTCTTTTTCTGAAAATCCAATTAAAATACTTCCACTAAGTCCAAGTTTTTTCAATCCACTAGCAGCCTGTTTCGTTTTCTTTTTAGCAAGTGCCAATTCATCTAAAACTATCAAAGAATTATCCGCAACTTTCCCACTTAAAACAATTTTCAAAGCCTTTTGACTCATCTTCTTGTTGATTTTTGACTTAAAATTTCTATCCTTTGTAGGACCAAAGGTAACACCTCCGCCTTTCCAAAGAGGACTACGCACGCTTCCGGATCGGGCACGTCCTGTGCCTTTTTGTTTCCATGGTTTTTTTCCCGAACCAGCTCTTTCTCCTCTGTCTTTTGCATGCGCGATTACTTGCCTTCGATTTCCCGACATTGAAACAAAAACCTGATGCACCAAACTATCATTAGCCGGCAATCCAAATACAGCATCCAGAAGTTTAAGCTCTCCGACTTTCTCACCCTTTAAATTTTGAATAGTTATTTTTGCCATAAAATTCTTTTAATTTCGTTGCATCTTATTTTCCCAAAACTTCAACAAATCTTCCTGAAACTCCCGGAATCGCTCCCTTAACTGCGAGCAAATTATTTTCCTTATCAATAAATACAACTTCCAAATTTTTCACTGTTAATTTATTTGTCCCCATTCTTCCTGCCATCTTTTTTCCCTTAATAACGTGTTCCGGAAAAGCACTTCCGATCGAACCAGGGGCGCGATGATCGTGCCTATGTCCATGGGAAGCAGGGGAACCATGAAATCCATGACGTTTCATTACTCCCTGAAATCCTTTTCCTTTTGTAATTCCACGAATATTCACAATATCTCCAATTTCAAAAACATCCAAAGAAATTTTATCATCTTTTTTAATCTGAACATCGGACACTCGCATTTCACGACAAAGCGATTTATTGCAAGTTTTTTTCGTTTTAATTTGAACAGCTGTATATCCGTCTTTTTCCATATTTCGAACGCAATTCACAATATTCGGTTCACATTCAATCAAGGTCACATTTAAAGCGCCTTTCTGTTCATCATATATAGTTGTCATCCCGATCTTTTTTCCTAAAATAAATTTCATATCTTTTTCAATAAAAAAACTGCTTTTTCACCCAAAGCCAGTTTTATTCTTTCGAATCTATTGGCCAGTTGAGTATCCCGCGACCGGGACTTTAACCAGACTATCTCTTGTTACATTTTAATTTCAATATCCACTCCCGCCGGCAAATCAAGATTAGTCAAATCATCAATCGTTTTCGGTTTCGGGTTAATAATGTCAATCAATCTCTTGTGAACTCGCATTTCATATTGATCACGTGCGTCTTTGTGCACAAAAGTGGACTTATTCACAGTAACCTTGTGAATCTCGGTCGGAAGCGGAATCGGTCCAGAAATTTCACTACCGCTACGCAAAGCCGTTTCAACAATCTGCTTGGCAGATTGATCAATGACTTTGTTATCATAGGCCTTGATCTTAATCCTTACTCTTGATTGTTCTTCTGATTTATTCGTCATTTCAAATTTTATAATTATACTTTCGGGAGCAGTTGCTCCGCTCCCGAAAAACATCAACAAATTTATTTAATAATCTTGGTAGCAATACCAGCACCGACTGTTCTTCCTCCTTCACGAATCGCAAATCTCATTCCCTCTTCCATCGCTACCGGTGATCCCAATTTAATAATCAAGCTCACGGTATCTCCAGGCATAACCATCTCAGTTCCTTCTGGAAGAATAACTTCTCCAGTAACATCAGTTGTTCGAATATAGAATTGAGGTTTATATCCCTTAAAGAAAGGGGTATGTCGTCCGCCTTCTTCTTTTGTTAAAACATAAATTTCTCCTTCAAATTCAGTATGCGGGGTAATCGAACCCGGTTTGGCAATAACCTGCCCGCGCTCAATATCTTCTTTTTTAATTCCTCGCAAGAGAACTCCGGCATTATCCCCAGCCATTCCTTTATCCAATTGTTTATTGAACATTTCAATTCCGGTTACAACAGTCTTTTGAGTATCTTTGATTCCGATAATTTCAACTTCGTCATTCAAATTCAAAACACCTCTTTCAATTCTTCCGGTAGCTACTGTTCCGCGCCCTTCAATTGAAAAAATATCTTCAATAGGCATAAGTAAAGGCTTTTCTGTATCTCGAATAGGATCAGGAATTTTTTCATCCAATGCAGCAATCAAATCAATTACCGGTTTTGCAGATTCATCTTCAACGGAAGCAGATTCTAAAGCTTTAATAGCACTTCCACGGACAACGGTTGCATTGTCTCCGTCAAATTCATATTTAGACAAAAGTTCACGAACTTCAGCTTCAACCAAATCAATCAATTCTGGATCATCAACCATATCAACTTTATTAATGAAAACAACAATAGCAGGCACTCCTACTTGGCGAGCCAAGAGAATGTGCTCGCGAGTCTGAGGCATAGGTCCGTCAGTCGCGCTCACAACCAAAACTGCTCCGTCCATCTGAGCTGCCCCGGTGATCATATTTTTGATATAATCGGCATGTCCCGGACAGTCAACATGAGCATAGTGTCTTTTGTCGGATTCATATTCACAGTGAGCGGTAGCAATAGTGATTCCGCGTTCTCTTTCTTCCGGCGCATTATCAATTTCATCTACTTTTCTTGCCTTTGCCATTCCTTTTAGAGAAAGCACATGAAGAATAGCGGCGGTCAAAGTTGTTTTTCCATGATCAACGTGTCCGATTGTTCCAACGTTAACATGGGTCTTGTCTCTCTTAAATTGCTCTGCCATAGTTTTATTTTTTGCAAATGTTGCGGAAGTTTCAGCCAAAGCGCTAAAACAATTCTCGCATTCTTGCGAACTTGTTAATTACTTAAATAAATAATATTTTATTTCGTTTTTTAACGTATTTCTATACTAACAGAATCCAATCATCTGTCAACCCCTTCCGTATGTACACAAATAAAAAATTCAACCTATTAATAATATCAACCAAAATAAATCCTGTCAAGAGTTCGCGCAATCAATTCCAACTATACATCCTATATTCCACAACATATCTGCAAATTATATTTATTTTTCGATTGAATTTTTTTCATATCTAAATTGTTCTATGAAAATAATCAATTTATATTTTTTACTGCTAAAAATTATTACTTACAATAATTACAATTTCAATAAAAAATAATCTTGTAGAAATGCAAGATTATTTTTTATTGAAAATATTCCCAGGTCGTTCATTTCCCTTTTCCAATTACTTCTTCGGCGACGTTTTTTGGAACTTCAGCATAGTGTCCAAATTCCATTGCATAGCTAGCTCTACCCTGTGTCATTGAACGAAGTTGAGTTGCATAACCGAACATATTCGCAAGCGGAACCTCCGCTTCAATTTCTTTTATCACCGCATTTCCTTCTCCACGGTCATTGATTTCCTTAATAATTCCTCGACGGGAATTGATATCACCCACAACATCTCCCATAAAATTCTCCGGGGTAATTGCTACAACTTTCATAATCGGCTCCAATAAAATAGGATTGGCTCTTTTTGCCGCTGCCTGAAACGCCATCGATCCGGCAATTTTGAAAGCTGCTTCTGACGAATCCACTTCGTGATATGATCCATCATACAAAGTGGCTTTAATGTCTACCATCGGATATCCAGCAAGAACTCCGTTTTGCATCGCTTCTTTGATTCCTTTTCCGATTGGAGTTATATATTCCTGAGGAATAACTCCTCCTTTGATTTCATCAATAAATTCAAAATCTTTACCCGGATCTTGTGGTTCCAAACGAACCCAACAATGTCCGTATTGTCCACGCCCTCCGGATTGTTTGATATATTTTCCTTCCGCTTCCGCCATTATCTTAATAGTTTCACGATACGCAACTTGCGGCTGTCCGATATTCGCTTCGACTTTAAATTCTCTTTTCATTCTGTCAACCAAAACATCCAAATGAAGTTCTCCCATTCCGGAAATAATCGTTTGTCCGGTTTCTTCGTCGCTACGCACACGAAAAGTTGGGTCTTCTTCTGATAATTTCTTAAGGGCCATTCCCATTTTTTCTTGGTCAGCTTTTGTTTTTGGTTCAACGGCAATATCAATAACCGGCTCGGGAAAAATAATTTTTTCAAGCACTACTGGATTTCCGATTTCCGTCAAAGTATCACCAGTGGTTGTATTTTTCATTCCTACTAATGCTCCAATTTCTCCAGTCCCCAATTCTTCCACTTCTTCACGATGATTAGAATGCATTCGCAAAATTCGTCCTATTCTTTCCTTTTCATCTTTGATGGAATTATATACATATGATCCGGCTTTCACGCTTCCCGAATAAATTCGGAAAAATGTAAGTTGCCCGACAAAAGGATCGGTGGCTACTTTAAATGCTAAAGCCACAAATTTTTCGTCTCTTGGGCTAATTGTAATATCTTCTTCGTTTTTAGTGTTAATTCCTCTAACCGGAGGCAAATCAATCGGAGATGGCAAATAGTTTACTACTGCGTCCAACACCAACTGCACGCCTTTATTTCGTAATGCGGTCCCTAAAAGCACTGGGATTAATTTCACATCAATAACGGCTTTGCGCAAAGACTTCATCAATTCTTCATTGGAAATTTCTTCTCCATTAAGAAATTTTTCCGTAAGCGCATCATCAGTTTCTGCAATTTTTTCCACCATATTATCACGTGCTTGCTTGGCTTTTTCAGTAAGTTCCGCTGGAATTTCATTTTCAATAACCTCTTCCCCCATTTGTCCGGCGAAAGTATAAGCTTTCATTTTTACCAAATCAACGATTCCGGAAAAACCACCTCGTTCTCCGATAGGCATTTGAATAGCAACAGCATTGGGAGTGAGCCTATTCCAAATAGATTTCATCGCTTGATCGAAATCCGCTCCTTCTTTGTCAATTTTGTTTATAAAACAAATTCTCGGAACGTTATATTTATCAGCTTGCCGCCAAACAGTCTCCGATTGCGGTTCCACTCCTTCTTTTCCATCAAAAACCACCACTGCTCCATCTAAAACGCGAAGTGATCGTTCTACTTCAACCGTAAAATCAACATGCCCCGGAGTATCGATAATATTAATCTGATGATCTTTCCAAAAACAAGTAGTCGCAGCACTAGTAATTGTAATCCCGCGCTCTCTTTCTTGCTCCATCCAATCCATTACCGCTTCTCCTTCGTGAACTTCTCCAATCTTATGAGTAATTCCCGTATAAAACAAAATACGCTCGGTAGTAGTTGTCTTTCCACCATCAATATGCGCAATAATTCCAATATTTCGAAGTTGCTCAATAGGCACGATTTTCTTTTCCATTTATTTTACAAAAAATTTATGTATTAGTTTCCAAAATGAGCAAAAGCTTTATTAGCCTCGGCCATTCGATGAGTATCTTCTCTTTTCTTCATCGCCGCTCCGGTTTTTTGCGAAGCCTCAATAAATTCATCGGCAAGTTTCTGAGCCATTCCTTTTCCTTTTCGATTTCGGCAAGCATCCTTAATCCAGCGCATCGCCAAAGTTTGACGGCGTTCACCGGAAACTTGAACAGGAACTTGATAATTTGCTCCTCCAATTCGACGCGATTTGATTGCTAAAAGAGGGGAAACATTCTTGATTGCTTGTTCAAAAACATTCAAACCGCCTTTTCCGGTTTTTTCATGAATTATCTCAAAGGAATCATAAACAACTTTTTCCGCCACGCTTCTTTTTCCCTGCTTCAAAATATTTCCAACGAAACGACCAACTAAAACGTTTCCGTATTTAGGATCCGGCTTCCAAGTTTCTGCATATTTTCTTTTTCGTCTTGCCATATTTACCTCAATTTCTAATTTCTAATTTCTAATTTCTAATTAAATCCCAATTTTATTAAACTTATAAATTGAAAATTTTTTGAAAATTGAAAATTGAAAATTGAAAATTCTTATAATATTTTAATTGATTATATAAAGATATTTTATAGTTTATTCCTTAGCCTTTGGTCTCTTGGCTCCGTATTTCGATCGCCCTTTTTTTCTTCCATCAACTCCGGCTGTATCCATAACTCCTCGTACAACATGATAACGAACACCCGGAAGATCTTTCACTCTTCCTCCGCGAATCACCACAATTGAATGCTCTTGGAGATTATGTCCCACTCCGGGAATATAAGCGGTAACTTCCGATCCGTTAGTAAGCCGCACTCTGGCAATTTTTCGCAAAGCCGAGTTTGGTTTTTTTGGAGTGGTTGTAGAAACCTTAAGACATACTCCGCGCTTAAAAGGAGACTGCGAATCCACCGGACGATTCTTAATAGTATTAAAAACAAAGGTCATCGCCGGAGACTTTGTTTTCTTCTTAATTGATTTTCTTGCTTTTCTTTTCAGTTGGTTGATTGTTGGCATAATTTGAGTAATAATCAAAAATTGTTTAAAAATTCAAAAACAAAAACCGCTAGAAACCTAGCAGGATTTATATTATAAAATATTTGCGAACTTGTCAAATGCCCATTGATAAATTCAAGTGAATTTTTTCATCTCCTTTGTCACATTTTTATAATCCGGAATTATCCGAGAAACTAGCTTCCAAAATTTCCCGGAATGGTTCATTTCTTTCAGATGACAAAGTTCATGCACCACAACATAATCAATATACCTCTCCGGCATCATTGCCAATTTGTAATGGAAATTCAAATTTCCTTTGCTTGAACAACTCCCCCAGCGAGTCTTTTGATTGCGAATAGAGATTTTTTTATATTTAAAATCATATTTATCGCAATAAAATTTCACCTTCTCCCGAATAATTTCTTCCGCCTCACTCTTCTTTTGCACATATTCTTCCCGACTGGAAACAAAATAAGAATCCTTCCTTCTTTTTTGAAAAAAATCGAGTTTGTCCAAAATCCAACCTCCTTTTTGCAAAATAAATTTTTCTATTTGAAGCAATGTGATTCCGCGAGGAATAGTAATCGAGAGCATTCCTTCATTGCAAATCGTCAATCGCAAACAGCGTGTCCGCGAACTCTTGCGGATAGTATAGTTGATTTTTTTGTCGTTGATTTTTATTTCCCTCCTTCTTTGCATATTATTTTTTCTTTTTATTTTTTTTGGATTTTTTATCTTTAATTTCCGGTTTCTGCGGTTCGCCGAAAACCAATTTCTTCGATAAGTCTTTTCTATCATAATCAGCAAATTTTTCCACAGAAAACTTATTTATGAATTTTACCATAAAATTGTGCCAAATTGGAGCCGCCACAAAAGTCCCCGCCGCTCCATATTTCATCGGACTGTTATCATTATTTCCCACCCAAACTCCCGCCGCCAAACCGGAAGTATATCCGATTGTCCAACCATCGCGATATTCTTGGTTGGTTCCAGTTTTGGCGGCAACCTGAGTTCCAGCAATATATAATGCGCTGCTGGGACCAAAAATTGGTGTGCGCGCCTGATTGTCAGAAAGAATTGAATTGATTTTTCTGGCAATTTGCGCATCAATCACCCTGGTCATATTCGGCTCAAATTCATATCCGACTATTCCTTTGGAGTCAGTTATTTTTCGAATTGAAACTGGTTTATTGCGCACCCCGTCATTGGCAAAAATAGAAAAAGCGGAAGTTCCTTCAAGAAGATTTATAGCTCCGCCACCCAAAGCCAATGAAAATCCATAATTTTTCGTATCTGTGAGCGTGGTAATTCCCATTCTTTTTGCTAATTCCAAAACATCATCGACTCCTGCAAAGCGCAAAGCTTTAACTGCTGGAATATTGAGTGACATTGCCAATGCCTGCCGAACGGAAACTGCTCCATGAAATTTGCCGTCATAATTCCGAGGGATATAGCTTCTACCTCCACCGTCCGGACCAAAATTTGTTTGCTCATCATAGAGCATTGTTTCCGGTTGATAGCCCTCTTCCAATGCCCGCGCATATACAATCGGTTTAAATGCGCTACCAGGCTGACGGAGTTGAAGCGCAACATTGACTTGTCCATCAATTTTATCGTCAAAATAATTCCGACTTCCGACCATCGCTAGAATCTCTCCGGTTTTTGGATTAATCGCCACCACCGAACCATTAGTCGCCCGATATTTTTTTTCATCAGCTTCTATGCCTTCGCGCACAATTTTTTCCGCCTCTTTTTGCATTTCCCAATCTAAACTGGTAAATATTTTCCATCCATTTTTTTCCAAATCGCTTCTCTTGTGATTTTTTTCCAACTTTTCTAAAACATAAAAAACAAAATGTGGCGCGACAATTTTTCTTTTCAGTAGAATTACTTTTGCAAGCGTATCCTGCGCCAGAGCTTCTTTTACATCTTCTCTTCCTGCCAAACCGAGCACTCCAATTCTTTTGATTATATTTCTCTGTCTACGCACAAGTTCTTTTTTATTTTTTCCATAAGGAGAATAGTGTGTTGTCGCTTTAGGAAGTGCCGCCAATAACGCCGCTTCATCTAATGTCAAATCTTTGGCACTCTTACCAAAAAAAGTTTGTGCCGCTTTTTCGATTCCGTACGCGTTGGATCCGTAAGGCACTTCATTCAAATACATATCTAAAATTTCGTCTTTGAAATATTTTCTTTCAATCTTGAGCGCCAAAATCATTTCTTTGATTTTTCTTTGCAAAGTTTTTTCATTATTCAAATATATGCTTCGCGCCAATTGCTGGGTGATAGTTGACGCACCTTGTTCGATTGAATCACTTTCGGCGTTGACTTTGGCAGCACGTAAAATTGATTTGAAGTCGATCCCAATGTGCGAATAAAACGCGTCATCTTCGGCGGCAATAGTCGCAATTCTTACGATATCGGGAATTTCATTATGTTTCAAAATCTGCCGATTTTCTTCTCCAAAAAGTTCATATAAAATATGCTCACCGGTTCGGTCATAAATCACTGATGTTTGCGCAATTTCCCGTTTTGATAAATCTCCGATTTTCGGCGTATCCAAATAGAAAAGCGCAGCCACAATGACAAATACCCCTGCTAAAATCATTCCAGCATCAAAAATACCCAAAACTGTTTGTTTGAAGTAATAAAAAATATTTCTCCTATTCTTCTTTTTTCTTTTCTTGTCCCCCATATTATTTTATTCCATATTATAAATTTGCATTTTTTCAAGAAAAAACGCATCCCAATCAAAGATGCGCTCATATTTCAAGCCTGTCATCAAATTGTCGCTTTCGTGTTGACATATATTTTTTCATAAAATATCCGTTTGTAAATTCATCATACCACAAAAAATTTCGGATACAAAAAAAGACGTTGCTCAGATATGAATAATCCAAACAACGTCCGAATTAGCTTTCGCTAATTCACCCACAAAATCAACGGGCTACGGTAGCAACACTGCCGTATTTTTCCGCCCAGACGTTTGCCTGAGTGGAGCCCCATGCCGCCGACCCATTGGACGCAACGACATTGGCCGATACGCCGGACCAGGTCGAAATGCCGGCACCTCCATTATCGAAAAATCCGGCACCGCCCGATGTGGAAACATCGACGGAACCGCGATATCCGGCATTGGCGCCAATGGAATTCTGCACCGACATCCCAGCATAAACAGTCCCGGTCGGGGTGTACGCATAGATACTCCCACCATAGTAACTGTCAACCTGCAACGCGCCGCCACTTACGCCGCCGTAAAGGGAAGATGAAACGTCCCCTCCGACATACGAATACCCTCCACAGGCACTTGCGACAGAGGCGGAAAAGGCAAAAATGGCGACTACGGCAACTGTTGAAAGAAACTTTTTCATTTCGATCTCCTTACTGGGAGCATTTTGTGCTCCCTTTTTTATTGTCATTTAGCGCAGAGAACACCTCCGTGCCGTTTTCATTTTACTTCAGAAAAAAAGTATCAATCACCTCCTTTTATTGATTTATATTTTCACTTAATTAATAAATATAAAATGATTATTTTCCAGCCTCCCATTTCTGAGGGACAGGAACCACTGATGAAGATGTGGCGACCGGGGTTTCCGCTTTGGTTACCGAAGATTGATTAACATCTTCGTTGCGCCAAAAACGCACCTGCATAAACGGGAGACTCTTAATCTCCAAATCCGATTTTCCGTAGCCAGTTCCACCAGCTCCGGACAAGGCAGCTTTTTCGTCTCCGCCAACAACTCCGCCGGCACCACCGCCAAAACCGATATGCCAACCCGATGAGGTTGGCAACTGGTTAGAGGATGATGACAGTACTTCCACCAACGTTGCCCCAATGTGTAACGCTTCGGTTACTACAATAGCCTCAGCATCTGGCGTACCTTGATCAGAATTAAGGATAACCGCCATCTGACCAATAAGCTCGCCCTTGCCGGCACCAAATCCGACCATTGACACCGCCTCGCTCCGGGGATAAGTGGTATAAATCTTCTTGAAGATTTCCCGATACGGAGTATCGGTAACCTTCTCGCCTGATTTCACCCACTTCATCCCGATACTTGGCGGGAAGACATTCCATGCCGGAACATCTTTCCACGCCCCGAAATACTGCATAGCATCGGGACCACCAGGGACTCCGATCATTGGAATCTGTCTGTTAACGACTGTTGTTCTTGAATTATTGACACCATTGTCAATAATCTCAACCCCTGCCCCTGCTTGAACCGTTGGCGCAATCGTCGTGGTTGTAACGGGAGCGTTGGTGGCAGTTGCCTGCCCAACACCGGTCGCGGTTGCCGTCGTGGTCGGACCCCCATTCTGCTGTGCAAAAGAGGGTACTGAGAAAGACAGACCAACCATCAACAAAGATGTTACTAAAAGACTTTTCTTCATTTTACTACTCCTTTCTTTTTTTTCATTTTTCAACGCAGAGAATACCTCTACGCCTAAAGTTGTTAAACAACATTCATTTGATTTTCTTTTGTATCAGAAAACCAAAATATTGTCAAGTATTTCACAGGTGAGTTATGCACAGTTTAGAAAAAATGATGATTATAAAAAAAGCAAGGCTTTGTGCCTCGCTCTTTTTTTTAGTTTGTTATTCTTTTTTACCCTCATCCTTCTTTTCATCTGTCGGTTCGGTTTCTGCTTCCTTTGGAGCTTCGCCCTCTTTTGGAGCTTCACCTGTTGCTCCTTGCGCCGGCTGTTCAGGTTGAGTCGCTTTGTACAACTCTTCACCAATCTTTTGCGCTTCCTCCGAAAGTTCTTGAGTGGCTTTTTTGATGGCTTCGATGTCGTCGCTATCTTTGATCTTTTTCAAAGCTTCGATTTTTTCTTCAACCGGTTTTTTCTTGTCTGCGGAAATTTTTTCCCCGGCATCCCTCAGAGCTTTTTCCGTGGTGAAAACTAAAGTATCCGCCATATTTTTTGTTTCCACATTTTCTTTCTTTTTCTTATCTTCATCCGCATGCGCCTCAGCGTCCTTTTTCATTTTCTCAATCTCTTCCTTAGAAAGTCCGGTGGAGGCTTCAATACGAATAGATTGTTCCTTTCCAGTCGCTTTATCTTTGGCTTTCACCGACAAAACACCATTAGCATTAATATCAAAAGAAACTTCAATTTGCGGAATGCCCCTTGGGGACGGCGGAATTCCATCCAAAATAAATCTACCAAGTGTTTTATTATCAGATGCCATTTCGCGCTCACCTTGCAAAACATGAATTTCCACCGATGGTTGATTATCAGCAGCTGTGGAAAATATTTGTGATTTGGTCGCCGGAATAGTTGTATTTCTTTCAATTAGGGGGGTTCTAATTCCACCCATAGTTTCAATTCCCAAAGTCAAAGGAGTCACATCCAAAAGCAAAACATCTTTCACGTCGCCTTGTAAAACCCCACCTTGAATTGCCGCTCCCATCGCCACTACTTCATCAGGATTAACAGAAATATTTGGTTTCTTGCCGAAAAATTTTTCCACGGTTTGCAAAACCAAAGGCATTCTGGTCATTCCTCCGACCAACACAACCTCATTAATATCGGACACGGAAAGCTTAGCATCAGCCAAGGCTTTTTTGGTCGGTTCTAATGTTTTTTGCACTAAATCACCAACCAACTCTTCCAATTTCGCGCGAGTAATTTTCATTACCAAATGTTTTGGTCCGGACGCATCAGCAGTGATAAAAGGCTGATTAATTTCAGTTTCCATTGCAGTGGAAAGTTCGATTTTAGCTTTTTCCGCCGATTCCTTGATTCGTTGAAGCGCTAAAGGATCTTTACTCAAATCCACGCCTTCTTGTTTTTTGAATTCATCAATAATCCAATGAATCAAAACTTGATCAAAATCATCTCCTCCAAGATGAGTGTCGCCGTTGGTGGATTTTACTTCCACAGTATCCTCGGAAACTTCTAGGATTGAAATATCAAATGTTCCACCTCCGAGATCATAGACCGCAATTTTTTCATCTTTCTTTTTATTAAATCCATAGGCCAATGCTGCAGCGGTTGGCTCATTGATAATTCTCAAAACTTTTAAACCTGCGATTTCTCCTGCTTCAATAGTCGCTTTTCTCTGCGAGTCATCAAAATATGCCGGCACAGTGATTACCGCCTCAGTAATAGATTGTCCTAATTTCTCTTCCGCATCCGCTTTGAGTTTTCCCAGCACCATTGCAGAAATTTCTTGCGGGGTATATTCCTTACCTCCCATCAAAATCTTCACACCTTCTCCGGCTTTGACAATTTTGTATGGCATCGTTTTCATATCGCGCGCCACTTCCGGATCATCAAAATGTCGTCCAATCAAGCGTTTGATCGAAAACAAAGTATTCTCCGGATTGGTCACTGCCTGACGCTTGGCTAAAAGTCCCACCAATCTTTCATCAGTTTTTGAAAGAGCCACCATTGAAGGAGTAGTACGCACACCCTCTTTATTTTCAACAATAACCGGACTTCCTCCTTCTACAACTGACATCGCACTATTAGTTGTTCCCAAATCAATTCCTAATACTTTTCCCATAATATTTTTGCATCAAAGCATTGAAACAATATATTTAAAAAATTGTTTTAATACTTCAACGATTTAATGATTTAATAATTTTACAAATTGCCCTTGACAAATTATTTTATTTCCTGTTAAATTCTATCAACACCCTCTAACCTCCGAGACTTAATTCCTCCTTTATCTCGGAGCACCGGTCAATACAAATGATATTGTATTGACCGGATTTTTTTATTTAACCACTACTCTCACCGGACGAATCACTCTTTCTCCGATTTTATACCCTTTCAAAACAATCTCGCTGATTTTATTTTCGAATTTCTTCCCTTTTGCGCAAGCGGCGCATTCTTTTGTGTGTACCGCCTCATGAAATTTTGTATCAAAATTATCTCCAATCTTAACCTCGATTTCCTCCAACCCATTTTCTCGCAAAACATTTTCCAATTGTTTTTGAATATACATTATTCCAACTACCCAAGCACCTTCCTTTTGATCTTTGGGAATATGTGTCGTTGCTGACTGAAAATTATCCAGCACCGGAATTATTTGCAACACAATACTCTCCGTCGAATATCTCAATAAATCCTTGCGACTTTCTTCTTGGCGTTTTTTGTAATTTTCAAAATCCGCCAAACACCTTTTCCAGCCCTCCAAGCTATTTTTCATTTCCAAATATCTTTTCGCCGCAATTAATGTATCTCTTTTTTCTTTCTCAAAGCCGTTTTTGGTTTCGATTTTTTCAATCGCTTTATCAATATCCAACCACTCAAAACCACTATGCTCTTCCGAATTCAATTTCACATTTTCACCGCTCTTGCAATAAACAAGAAATCTCAAAGCTTTCAACTCGTCAAATTTTTCATGCCCCTCCGGATATTCACTTATTTTTATCACCGAACCTATTTCCACATCTTTTATTCCTGTTTCCTCTTCAATTTCTCTTTTCAGAGCCGCCAAAACACTCTCTCCTTTTTCCATTGTCCCTCCCGGCAAATCACAATATTCAGCGTGAGTTTTTTCATTTTTGGCACGTCGAAGCAGTAAAACTTTTTTATCTTCGTTTATAATAACCGCTTTAACCGTAAGTAGTATCGGCCATGGTTCAGGTTTTTTATTTTTTTTATTTTTCATATTATTCATTTTTCTATCAAATTATATTTATTATAATAATTATTACCATTGTCCCTCCAAGAATCTTTTTCATATACTCAATTAGTGATTTATTTTTAGCATATCTCATTCTTTTTGGACCAATTAACGCTAAAATTCCTCGCTCTCCGGTCTTAGATTTGTAAGGCGAAACGATCATTGAACAATTGGAAATTTCACTGATGGGATTTTCTTTTCCAATAAAAATCTTTGTTTTCCCATCTTTCATTTCTGCTGATAATTTATCAAAAAGTTCATCAATGTAATCCAAAGTTTCCGCTAAACGACAAATTTCATCCATTTTTCGAAACTCCGGCTGATCCAAAAGTTCGCTCATTCCAAAATCGGAAAATTCATTTTTATCCATAATTCCACTCACCGCCATATTACCTGATAGTACTGACAATAACTTGGCGGTTGTGCGCGAAAGACGATTATTTTTGGCTTGCATTTTAAGCATCTCAGTTTGCAATTTCTGCTGTTCCTTTTTGGAAAGTTCTTTATCGTCCATTATGCTTTCAACGAAATAACGATAACCTTTATCCGTTGGAATTCTTCCGGAGCTGATGTGCATCTGTTGCAAATATCCCTCCTTTTCCAAATGCGCCATATCATTACGAACAGTTGCTGTACTCACTTCGGAAAGATATTTTTCCACTAAAATTTTTGACCCGACCGGTATCGCCGTTTTTGTGTATTCTTCAATTACTGCCGCTAAAATCTTTTCCTGTCTCTTGTTCATATTCTTAAAATTTTCCACAATTTATTTTTTGTAATTTTATTATATACAGAAGATTAGCACTCGTCAAGTCCGAGTGCTAAATGAAAAAAATCATCAAAAAACCACCTGTTTTCAAGCGGTTTTTTGCTATAAACTAATTCGAAAGAAAATTACAAATTGTTGATATCGTAAACTACGTCGTCAATACTTTTCTTTTCTTCCTTTTTTCTGTCACCTGAATTCCTTTGAGCTCTTTCACTTCCTTCCGGCTCATTGATTTTCAAGTTTACACGAGCGTTATTTCTGGCTCCGATAACTCGAAGAAGAGTTCTCAGGGCTTTTGCTGTCGCTCCCTCTCGACCGATAACCATCCCCATATCCTTTGAATTAACATCCAAAGTAATAAGAACGCCCATCTCGTCGATTTTTCTTTCAACCTTCACATCCTCAGGATTATCCACGAGCATTTTCACAACCTGCTCAATAAAATCCTTGTCGGTTGTCTTTTGTTCCGTCATAGCGATTCTTCTTAAATTACTGATTAAAATGAAGGCACGCCTCCATATTTATATTATAATACTTTCTTTTTACTTGTCAATAATATGAAAATATGTCAGAATTTTCTTCCCAAATTATATAAAAGCAAAGCTTGAGTCGCCAGCATCTGAATCATTTCAATATTTTCCGGCAACTTTTCTCCTTTTCCGTCAAAAACCAAAAAGGCAGTAACATTCTGGATATTTTTTGCTGATCGTACAATCAAAAAACCTTCTTGCTTGGTAATACTTTTGGAATTATTCATTACAATGAACAAATTTTTCGTTCTCGCAGAAAAATCCTTATCTCCCCCTTCTATCTGACTAAAAAGCTGATTAGTTTCATGATCCTTAAACCGTATTACAAATTTATCCGTTTTAGCAAGAAGACGAATTGCGTCCACAATCATTTCTTCAATTTCATTTCTTTCCTTGCGATTTATTTTTGAAGTATCAATCAAGCGCAAGGATATATTTTCCAAAATTTCCAACTTCCTATTGATCTCACCGATATATGAATAAGACTCAGTTAAATCTTTAGAAATGGTATTATATTTTTCTTGAATGTCAATCCTTTTTTTAATGTTTTGACTTAATTGATTATCTCGCACAATAAATAAATAAAAAGCAACCATTCCAAGTAAAAAAATAGCTCCTTCTTCAGTTTTTTCTTCCGGCAAACCCCAAATACCTTCCGTAATAATATCCGGAATAAAAACGACCAAGGTAAAAATAATCAAATAAATCCAGTACATTATTTATTGTTATTCAAAGTACTTCAATCTAACACATCGATATAAATATTTCAAGTGCCTTTAATTCCCAAAAAAATTATTTTTAATTTTTAACATTGAGTATTTCCTGGCAATATTCAGATATTTCTTTTCCTATATCCTCCCTTTCAATAGCATACAAAAAAGTCGCTTTCAAATAATTAAGTGGGTCTCCTGTTGTTAGCCATTGACCGTCTTTTAGTTCCTTGGCCAAAAAAATTCCGCCATCTTGAATATACTTTTTTATAGCGTCAGTAATCCAAAGTTCTTTTCCTTTTCCAAGAGAAGTTTTTCGTAAAACGTCAATAAAATTTTGATCTAAAATCATTCTTCCGAAATCAGCCAAACGAGAAGGAGTTTCTTCAATAGAAGGTTTTTCAACAATATCTTCAATTTCATTAGTGTCCTTTTTCAGCTTCACAATTCCATAACGATTCACTACTTCCAAAGGAACTTCTTGAACGCCAATCATCAACTTTCCATTTTTTTCATAATCTTCGATCATCTGTTTAGTAAATGAAATATTAGACTTCACCAAATCATCACCCCATACAAACACAAACGGCTCATCATCAACCAAGCTTGCCGCTGATAAAACCGGGGTTCCGTTTCCATATGGACCCTTTTGCCTAACATAAATAAAATTTGCCATTTCCGCAAGATTTGCGATTTGTTCAGCCAATTCATTTTTGTTATTTTTTCTCAAATCATCTTCTAAAGCGACACTATGATCAAAATGGTCTTCCAGCGGCTTTTTATCCCAACGAGTGACAAAAATTATATCCTCGATTCCCGCCGCTACCAATTCCTCCACTACCAATTGAATAATCGGTTTATCCACAATCGGAAGCATTTCTTTCGGCATAGATTTTGTTGCTGGCAATAATCTTGTTCCAGATCCGGCAACCGCAATAATGGCTTTTTTTATTTTCTTTCTTGTCATATTTTTCAAAAATAATTTATAATCTCACTTTCTAATTATAGCTTTCCTAATATTTTTTACAACTGCTTGGCAAAAAAAATTGTAATTTTTCTCAAAATAACATTCCATCGAATCATAATAATGTTTTTTTTGCAATCGTTTATCGCTATAACTTTCCCCTCCACGATGAAAAACCTTAAACTGCGGGAAAAACAAAATTCTTTTTCCAATATTTCGCATTCTCTTGCACAAATCCATATCTTCAAAATACATAAAAAATCTCTCATCAAACCCGCCCAACTCATCAAACAAATCTTTTTTAATAAACATTGCCGTACCTGAAACCCAATCACATTGAGATTTTTCCTGGCTATTCCAAATAATTTTACTTCGACTAACACCCAAATTGTTTCTAATTAAATCATAAATTGACAATTCTTTTCCGGCGCTCCACGGCTGTCTCCTATTTTCTTCATCAACAACTCCACCGCCGATTATTCCCAAATTATTATCTTTTTCAAATTCATCCAAAACAGCCGCGACATTATCAGTCAATAATTCCGTATCCGGATTCAATATAAACAAAAATTCTCCGCTTGCCTCTTTAGCGCCCAAGTTTATCCCGCTCCCAAATCCAACATTTTTTTTGTGATCAACTATTTTTACTTTGGAAAAATCCAACAAAAAATCTGAAATAACTTGTTTTTCATCATTATTAACAATAATAATTTCCCAATCAAAAAAATTTGAAAATTTTTCATAAATCGAATCAATGCTTTTTTTCAGATGCTCTTGATTATTATATGAAGTGATAATAATTGATATTTTTTTAGAATTTTCCATCATTCTTTAATTTTGCTTTTTATATATTGATAATATTCATCATTTCGACTGTTTTTATTTGTATATTGCCTGATAATTTTTTCTCTGGCATTTTTTCCCATTTCTTTTCTTAATTTTTCGTCTTCGATCAATCTTTCAATTTTATTCATCCACTCTTCCGGATTATCCGCCAAAAATCCATCCACTCCGTCTGAAATTGCTTCGGAAAAAGTCCGATTGCGCACCGCTACCGACGGAACACCGACAATAGAAGATTCTGTAAATTTTATCGCAGACTTTGACTCACAAAAAGGATTTCCAATCTCCAAAGGAACCAAATTTATGTCAGCCCGATAAAGTTGCGCGTATAATTCGTTGCGTGAAACACGCGGAATAATTTTCACTTGTTCTTTTGGAAAAGAAATATCATCGGGAACGTCCAAAGGCCCCATAAGCAATAATTTTACATTCCTATGCTTTTTTAAAACATCAACTATCACATTTCTAATAGTAGCAAAGTCTTTGTTGTGCGAAAGCGTCCCACTGCTATAAATTATTTTCACAAATCCATCATTATTTTTTTTCTTTTTGAAAATTTTATTCGCCAAATTCAACTCATGCTCGGAAAATTTGTTTGGCACGATAATTACCCTTTTTCCTTTTTCTTTCAATTTATCTGCCAGATATGAAACAGTAGTCGTACAAACTTTCACATATGGATCATTGACAATCTCCGCCCCGATTCCATTTCTATACTCATCCTGTTCTATTTTGCTCATTTTTTTGAAATAATCCATATGCGTCAAATATTGCGGATCGTGTACCAAATCATCCGTATCAAAAATAATTTCCTTTTTTTGTTGTTTTGCTTTTTCGATTAATTTTTTTATGTTTTTATTATAAACAGTTCTATGAAGAATAAATATTTTGAATTTATTTGCTAATTTAGATAGATTTGGGTTATCAGAAACAGTCTTCGCAACTTTAAAACCATGAATTTCAAGCTCTTCCGCAATATTATGTGTCCGATAATAAGCACTATCTCCCACTCCAGTAGAAATAAAAAGAATGTCCCCGCTACCAACAAAAAATGCGGATAAAAAAGTGTGGGCGTATTCAAGCCCAATGCCTATTCCCCTAAAAAATCCGCTCTTCTTCCACATCCGCCAAGCTTTTTGAATTTTTACAATAAAAGATTTCATTTGTTTTTTTTATTTTGATAATATTTTTTTCTCGGATTTTCCAGCCAAAAATTTTTAAATTGATATTTCAACGCATCCAAAACATGGGCTCGCAGAACCCAGCTTCTGAAAAATTTCAAAAAACCCCCGTCACTCACTCTCCTCCCATCCGCATAAACTTTGACTTCCGGATAATAGACAACTCTGTATCCCATGTTCCAAGCATCAAAACACATTTGAGCATCTGTCATAAAAAGAAAATATTCTTCATTAAGACCGCCAACTTTTTCCCAAAAATCACGCCTAACAACAAAACAGGAAGATTGCAGCCAATCAACATCCTGTATCTTAGAATAATCCAAATGCCTCATTTCATCATAGGCGACCTTTTCTTTTAAAATTGGAAGATTGCGTAAAAACGTCCGCCTAGCTACTTGCAAATAAAATTTCGGAAAAGCCCTTACGCTCATTGTGATGCCTCCATCATCATTTATTTGCTGCGGACCAAGAATAGCAATATCCGGATTGGCATCCATATAATCAACAATTTTTTGTAATGAATCACTATCTTTAAAAATAATATCCGGATTGACCACGAAAACATAATCTCCTTCCTCGCGACCTTTGACAATGTTATTCCCTCGAGAATATCCGATGTTTGTTTTATTAATTATAATTTCCAAGTTTTCAAGACCAGATAACTCTTTTTTTAACAACTCTCCCTCATCTTTCTTGTGAGCAGTATTTTCAATAACAAAAACCTTGAAGTGAAAATTTATTTTCTGAGAAAAAATCGATTTTACATTCTTCACTGTTCGTCGAGCTTTCTGATAATTCAAAACTACAATTGTAATTTTTATTTTTTTATCTTCCATAATAAATATTTCCTATCTCAATCTTTTCTTGGCTATTTCTTTGATTTCATTATTGAATTCTTTAATAGCTTCATCGATAATATGATCGAAATTTTTATATATTTCTTTTTCTTTGACGATCCTTCCCGCTTCAAGAAGAGAATCGAAAGTGCCGGCATCCATCCATTCTCCGTCAAATACAGAAACAGATAATTCATCCTTATCAAGATAGTAATTATGAATTTCAGTAATTTCTATTTCTCCACGCTCGGAATGTTTGGCTTGTTTGGCGGCTTCAACACACCGTGAATCATAGACATAAATACCCGGAATGGCATAATCGCTAATCCAATTTTTTGGCTTTTCAACTATCTGGACAACTTTATTGTTTTCATCGAATTTAACCACACCATAACGTTCCGGATCAGGAACTTTTTTAGCGAAAATCATTCCTCCGGATTTGAAATTTTTTATTTCTGCGGAGAAATCTTTTTCAAAAATATTATCACCCAAGATCATCGCCACATTTCCTTCATCAATAAAATCCTCTCCTGTGATAAAAGCATCTGCTAATCCTTTTGGAATTTTTTGCACTTTAAATTCAATTCGAATACCATGCTTTTCAAAAATTGATCCGAGTAAATTTAAAAATTGGCCACTGTGTTCTGGTGCTACGATGATAAGAATATCCTTTATTCCCGCTTTAATCAAAACATTAAGCGGATAAAAAATCATCTGTCTGTCATATACAGGAAGCAGTTGCTTGGACGTTGTTGCTGTAAGCGGGAAAAGTCTGGTAGCCGTTCCGCCCGCCAAGATTATTCCTTTTATTTTCTTCTTTTTCATATATTAAATGCTAAATCCTTGTGTATTGGTATTTCCAAGACATAACGCACACTCAACTATTTCAAATTTTTATACAACGGAAATTTTTTGCAAAGAGCAATCACTTCTTTGTGAATTTCTTTTAATCTCTTTTCATCTTTGTGATTTTCGACTGCGTCATTGATCCATTTGGCGATTTTTTCAATTTCTTTTTCCTTCATCCCGCGGCTTGTTACGGCCGGAACACCGATTCTCACTCCGCTTGGATCCATCGGGCTTCTAGGATCATCAGGAATCATATTTTTATTGAGCGTGATTCCGATTTTGTCCAATGCTACTTCCGCTTCTTTTCCGCTCACACCCTTCGATCCAAAAACATCCACCAATACCATATGATTATCCGTTCCCCCAAACATCAATTTGAACCCATATTTTTTCAATTCTTTTTCTAAAACCTTGGCATTTTTAATTACTTGAGTGGCATATTTTTTGAAAGACGGCTTGAGCGCTTCGCCAAATGCCACCGCCTTGGCGGCAATATTATTCATATGTGGACCACCCTGAAATCCAGGAAAAGTTGCTTTATCAATTGCTTTGGCAAATTTTTCTTTACACATAATCATTCCTCCACGCGGACCGCGAAGCGTTTTGTGCGTCGTAGTTGTAACAATGTCAAAATATGGAACCGGATTGGGAATCGCTCCTCCGGCAATCAGTCCTGCAATATGAGCAACATCAATCATTGTAATCGCCCCGACTTTTTTGGCAATCTGTTGAAATTTTCGGTAATTAAGTTGTCGAGTATAAGCGGAAAATCCCGCCAAAATCATTTTTGGCTTTTCCGCCATCGCCATTTTTTCCAACGCGTCATAATCAATCTTTCCATCCGCTCCGGTTTTATATCCAACAAAATTATATACCTTCGCGGAAAGAGTAACAGGATGACCGTGCGTCAAATGTCCTCCGTGAGAAAGATCCATTCCCAAAATTTTGTCGCCCGGCTGAAGCACCGCACTGTAGGCAATCATATTAGCCGGCGCTCCTGAAAGCGGTTGGACATTGATATGCTCGGCACCGAAAAGTTTTTTCGCCCGGTCAATTGCCAATTGCTCGACAACATCAGTATATTCCTGTCCGCCGTAATATCGCTTTTTCGGATAGCCTTCACTATACTTGTTGGTAAAAACCGTTCCCAACGCTTCCAGCACCGCCTCAGAAACATAATTCTCACTGGCAATCAATTCCATTCCTTCCTGTTGCCGCTTGATTTCTCCTTGAATCGCTTTGTACACTTTCGGATCTTGTTTTTTGAGATTTTTCATAATTTCATTGTTAAATTGTTTTATTATTAACTATTCTAATAATACTATCAATGGCAAAAATCAGCAATTGTTGACTTTATTTAAATATTATATTATACTAAAAAGTCAAATAAACCGCAGTACTTTTTCAAAAAACAAAAATAGGGGTAAGCTTATGACAATTTCAGGACCGATCGTTTTATTGTTGATAATCACCGAAAATAGTTGCACTATTTTCGGGAACGGAGAGGATTTTTTACTCTGCGACTCGACTGGTCGCAGATTCGTAAGCAAAGACTGCGTGGACGAGATTCTCCAAATCTCTCCCGCAACTAAGGTATCCCACCCAACAGGAATACCCATTGGAATCCTCTGTGCTTTTTTCCCAGCAGAATCTATTCTGTCGATAATGGAAAAATGATATGCACAGTTGCAAACAGGCATCCCGCCACGACGGGAAGCCTGTTTTTTAATTTGCAAATTTTTTATAATCTTCTTTATTGTATATTAGAGTATTATTTACAATTTTTAAATTTACTCGCAATTATCATTACGAGAAATATAATATTTAATTTCTGCTATCGACATTCAACAAACGCAAAAATTCTGCCAGCTCTTTCCCGACAATTTCCCTTTTTTCGCCGGATCGCAAATTTCCCAAATATATGCTCATCACTCTTACTCTTTTTAAATCGAGTACTTCGTATCCCAAAGCGGCGCACATTCTTCTGATTTGATGGCGCTTTCCTTCGGAAAGAATAATATTAAAAGTATAATCATCAATTTTCCGAGCTTTGCACGGCTTGGTAATTTCTCCACCTTCCAAATCCATTCCCCCGCAAACAATACGGAAAAACCGATCTTTAAGCTTTTTGTCTACGCGTACACGATATTCTTTCTCGTGATCATATTTCGGATCAAGAAGTTTTCCTGTAATCCTTCCGTCATTAGTTGCGACAATAAGCCCGTGCGAATCCTTGTCGAGCCGCCCAACCGTGAAAACTCCCTCGGGAAAATCGGCAATATCCGCCACGCTTTTTTCTCCCTCAACTGGGCTCACTGTCACGATTCCTACTGGCTTATTAAAGGCAAAATATTGCAATTTCTTGAAATTTTTAACTTTCTTGCTCACATCCACTTGATCGCCCTCGGAAACTTTGTCGCCAACTTTGGCGTTTCTGCCGTTGATTTTGACCAACGAACGCGCCACCAAGACGTCTGCCTCCCGCCGGGAACAAATTCCTTTTTGCGCCAAATATTTGTTAATTCTCATCGGATACTCGTTTTTTTCTGCATTTTTAATTTCATTCATATAACAAATACTACACTAAACAGAGATTTATGCAAAGAAAAAATATCCAACGAAATAAATTGGTTTTTTATTTAATGTTGGGGATGAGGGATTCGAACCCCCGATGCAAGGACCAGAACCTTGTGCCTTACCGCTTGGCTAATCCCCAATATTGCAATTTCACACTTAATAAATACTATACCAAACTTTTTTAAAAATCAAGAAAAAAACAAATAAAAAATGCTACGGGATTTTCCAATAGCATTTGCTCGCTTGCGCGATAAGAAGACATCCATCGCCTTCTTTATAAAAAAGAACAAGGTTTTTTGTCTATTTTTTCAGGATTTGTTTTTCGAGAGAAAAACAGGAATGAAGTTCATTTGCTGAACCTATTTCTTTCCTTTTTCCTTTTTGAAAAAATAGACAGAGAAACAGAGTCCCTTGCTTTTCTAATCGATCAGCAAGGGACCCGCACCGACAACAAGAGGGGGCAGTTTTTCGGGAGCACCAATATCTAAGCCCAATATCGATATTGGTTTTTACCCATAAAACTTCTATCTATGGGGCTCCTAGCGTCCGACCTTAGTCATTTAACCTCCCCGCGGAAAATTTTCCGCTTTCTTCATCAGCAGACATTGTCAGCAGTTGTTGAACAGGCGGTGGTGTCTTGGAAGCGCTCAAGCATGGTCCCGATAGTAACCATTTTTTCGGGTCGTCCACGACAGGACGACCGGGGGGGAACGGGATGATGCATCATCATATCTTCTCCTTTGCCGGTAAAGGCGGTTGAGGGTCCAGCTCCGGGCATTCCACTTCCGGAGCGTAAACAAAAAGAAGAACTTCAACTTGCAACTTAATAATAATCACTTTAAAAAAATCTGTCAATATCAAGACAAGGTTATTGCGTTTTGTATTTTTTATCGCTTTTGTCCATTATAATGGCGTAATCCCGCTCTATTCTTTGGACGCGTTTTTCCAAAATTTCCAATCTTTGAACATCTGCTTTACTTTTCAATTCCTTGCGCAGAATTTCGATTTCTTTTTTTACATCCTTGATTTCATCTTCAATTCTTTCCGTATAATTAAAAACCATTCTGAACCCTTGATTCATTTCCTTTCTCAATTCTTCCGATTTATCATTTATTTCCCTTCTCAATCCTTCCGATTTATCATTCACTTCTTTTCTCAATCCTTTCAATTCGCTTTCAAAATTATCCATTCTTTTTTCCATGCCGCCCATTTTGCTTTCCATCCCATCCATTCTGTTTTCCATGCCGCCCATTTTGCTTTCCATCCCATCCATTCTGTTTTCCATGCCGCCCATTTTGTTTTCCATTCCATCCATTCTTTTTTCCATACCGCCCATTTTGTTTTCCATTCCATCCATTCTTTTTTCCATGCCGCCCATTTTATCCTTCAATTCATCCATTCCTCTTGCTAAAACAGAATGACCCTCAGCGACTATTTTTATCTCATCCCTCATCTCCTCCAAAACAAGCAAAAACTTGCCCTCGGTAGAAATATTTAAAGGTTTCGATTTTTTTGCAACTTTTTTTCGTGCTTTTTTACTTTCCGACATTTTTTTATATTTTCAAATACCTTCGAATTGCAATGAAACTACTAATCACTCCCAACAAAATTCCAAATGCCAAGACCGCTCCCGAAATCATCCAGAGATATTGAAAATAAAAAGCATGCAAACTCTCCTGGGAAATAATTCTTCCCGCCAAAGAAGAAACAAACTTTGTCGTGAGTGGCAAAAGCGCAAGCGCAATCAAAGAACCAAAAAATCCATACAAAATTCCTTCAAAAATCATCGGCATTTGAATATACATATTTGAAGCGCCAACCAAACGCATAATTTCAAATTCCTGCTTACGAGAATACATAGACAAGCGAATCGTGTTAAATGTAATAAGCACTGAAATTAAAATAAAAATTCCTCCTAAGATTATCCCTGCTTTTCCCGCATCCTCCACTGCCACATTAATTTTATCAATATCTTCTTTGTTTCTAGTGTAATTGACAGAATTTATTTTATCCGTAAAAGAAGATTTTTCAATAGAAGAAGCGATTCCGTCATACTTAGCGCTGTCTTTTGCTGTCACAACCAAAGAAGAAAAAAGCGGATTATCGCCAATTTCTTTGATCGCATCCAAAATAACCGGATCATCTCCCGTATTATTAATGAAATTGTCCAGAGCTTGATCATTTGAAACAAAATCCACTGAAGCAACATCCGAAATATTTGTAATTTCTTGGCGAATCAAATCCACATCCTCCGTGGAAACATCCGGATTCAAGTAAATACTGATATTGATATTATTTTTAATATTATTAACAATTGAGTTTCCTGTTATTCCCAAAAGAGCTGTCGCGCTCACAACATACAGCGACAATGCCAAAATACTCACAGTAGCAAAACTAAGCCAAAAATTATAAAAAAAATTATTCAATCCTTCCTTGAAAGTCCTTCCTAATTTTAGAAATTTTTCTTTTAACATTTTTATTATTTAATTTTATTATTCGACTACATTGCAAATCATATGTTACATATCTTCTCAACACACATATTTTCCCTTTTTGCAATCACTCACAATTTTTCCTTTTTCCAAAACTACTACTCTTTTGTTTAATTTATCCACCACCTCCCGATCATGAGTCGCCAGAATAACCGTTGTTCCCAGATCATTTATTTTCACTAGCAATTTTATAATATCCCAACTAGAATTCGGATCTAGATTTCCTGTCGGCTCATCCGCCACAATTACCGCTGGACGATGAATAAGAGCGCGCGCCAAAGAAACTTTTTGTCGTTCCCCTCCGCTGAGCTGATTGGGATATTTTTCCATTTTATCCGCTAAACCGACAATGTCCAAAATCTCAGGAACTTCCTCATTGATTTCTTGACTCGTTTTTCCAATCACTTCCAAAGCATAAGAAACATTACGAAAAACCGTCTTTTCGCTAAGAAGCTTGAAATCCTGAAAAACCGTTCCGATATTTCGGCGATAATATGGCAAATGCCTTTTTTTAATTGTCGCCAAATCCCGTCCGTCAAAAAGCACTTGCCCGGAAGTTGGTTGCTCTTCGGCATACAAAAGTTTAAGCAAGGTACTCTTGCCTGCGCCACTATGCCCTATCACAGAGACAAATTCCCCTTTTTCAATTTGAAGATTCACATCCTCAAGTGCCACAAAATCTCCGGAGAAAATCTTTCCAACATTTTCGTATCTGATCATTTTTATTTTTTATATTATTTTAGAACTTATGCCTTTTCTGCTTTTTATTATACCATTTTTTTATTTCTCTGCAACTGCCAAAAATCGCAAATAACTTTCAATAAATTCTCCCAGTTCACCGTCCAAAACTTCTTCCGGCTCGGTAGTTTCAAATTTCGTCCGATGATCCTTGACCATTTTATATGGGTGAATAACATAAGAACGAATCTGGCTTCCCCATTCGGCACTGCGATATTCTCCTCGCAATTTTTTCTTTTCCTCCTCTTTTTCTTTCAAATATTTTTGATGCAGTTTCGCCTTCAAAATTTTCATCGCCTTTTCTTTATTTTGCAGTTGCGATCTCTCATTCTGACAAGTCACCACAATTCCTGTTGGAATATGCGTAATACGCACCGCGCTATCGGTTGTGTTCACGCTCTGTCCTCCCGCCCCAGACGAACGATACACATCCACTCGAATATCGCCATCATTAATTTCCACCTCTTTTATTTCTTCAATCACCGGCAAAATTTCCACCAAAGCAAAAGATGTCTGCCGCAAATTATCGGAATTGAAAGGAGAAAGCCGCACCAAACGATGTGTTCCTGCCTCACCCTTAAGTTTTCCATACGCCCATACTCCATCAATTTCCATTGTCACGCTTTTTATTCCCGCCTCAGCTCCGCGCGCCTCATCAATTATTCTCGCTTTAAAATTGTTTTTTTCCGCAAAACGCAAATACATTCGAAGTAGCATCTCGGTCCAATCCTGTGCATCAACTCCTCCGGCGCCGGCATGAAGCGCCAAAATAACGTTATTGCGATCATATTCACCGGAAAGTAAAAGTTGAAATTCCAACTTTGCAAGTTCTTTTTCCAATTTTCCCAATTCTTTTTCAATTTCATCTTCCTCTTCTTTGCTGTGCGCAACCAATGAAAATTCCTCCAAATAATCTACCCACTGCTCAATTTTCTCAAAATCATCCACTTCCTTTTTTAGATTTTCCAATTCTTTCATAACCTCCCCGGCAAAACGTGCATCATCCCAAAAACCGACCTGCGCCGATTTTTCTTCCAATTCAAGAATTTTCTGTTTTTTTTGTGGCAAGTCAAAGATATTCCCGAAGTTTCGGGATTTTATTTTTCAACTCTTCTAATTTTTGATTAATATCCTCCATAAATTTATACTTCCAGATATAATAAACTAAACATCAGCATAACACCGGCAACAAGAAATATCAAACAACCAATTGATCTCTTTATGTCATTTTCTTTATGCAACTCGGGAATCAAATCAGAAGCAGCAATATATATAAATCCTCCGGCAGTGAGTGGAATTAAAAAATAAATTATTTCTGTCGAACTTTTACCAATAATTAAAACAATGATGGCACCCAGAATCGCCGTAAGAGCAGTCAAAAAATTAAAAATCAGAGCCTTCATTCGGGAAAATCCGCCATAAACCAATGAACCAAAATCACCAATTTCCTGTGGAATTTCGTGAAAAATAACGGCAACAGCCGTGGCAACTCCAATCGGAACACTCACTAAAAAACTGGCAGCAATAACCATTCCGTCGATAAAATTATGCAGAGAATCACCGACCAAAATATTATACGCGAACGGATGAGGATGTTTTTCGCAGGCTCTTTTATGGCAATGTCTCCAATGAACAATTTTTTCTAAAATAAAAAACAGTAAAATTCCAGACAAAATACATATCGAAACTGCAATACGACTAGAAGAATTTTCATACGCCTCGGGAATCAAATGAATAAAAGCATCCCCTAGAAGTGTTCCCGCGGAAAAACTCACTAAAAACAAAAGCCGGCGATATAATTTTTTCTGATTCCAAGATAAAGTAAAAATCCCGACCAAAGAAATGAGACTCACGATTGCTACGGAAATTAAAGTATAAATCCAAATCATTTTTTTCAGTTTGTAGAAGTTAGTTTTTTAGCTTTTTGGAAAAGTTGCAGAGCTAAGAAGCTAAAAGTTAAATCCTAAAAAAACTAAATATAGTTTCTAATCAGCTCAATATGCTCCGCCTCGACTTTTGCAAGCGCGGTAAAGAAAATTTTTATTTTTTGCTCATCCGCCTCTTTGGCAAATTTGGAATATAATCCTGTTGCATGTTCCTCGAGTTTGATTGTTTTTTTGAAATTTTCAAGATCTTCATCCGAACATTGTTCAGTCAAGATTTCCGGCATCGCGATTTTCAAAAATTTAGTCGCTATTGTCGCATGCTCAAGTTCCACTTTCGCCAAGCGCTTATACATTTTTTCAACTTCATAAGAGGATGCTTTTCCCGCCATACAAAGATAAATCGCACTAGCTTTCATTTCCAAATCCAAAGTCTCTAATAAATTTTTCTTAGAAATTTCACTAATTTCTCCTTCTCGAAGAAAAACCGGATTAGCTTCGTTTCCTTGTTTAATATAATAATGATCTGCTCCGCAAAACGGACACTTCGACGGCGCTTCCATGCCTAAATAAGCATCCCCGCAAATTTCACAAATAAATGTTTTCATAATTCCAAAGAAATCGTAGATTAAATACTAATTTTCAAATCCTCGCTTATTTCTTATCTCCTCCCATTTTTTCAAACGCGCGAAGAACTTCAATAGGAAGCGCGAAAATCACCGTATTGGACTGATCGCTACTCAAATCATTCAAGGTATTCAATGTTCGCAAATGCAAAGCGCCGTTGGAAGCTGACAAAGTATTTGCCGCTTTCGCCAAATTTTCCGCCGCAATCACTTCTCCTTCCGCTTTGATAATCACTGATCGCTTTTCTCTTTCTGCCTCTGCCTGCTTTCCAATCACTCTCTTCATTTCTTCCGGCAACGTCACATCCTTGAGCTCCACAGAATTAACCTTGATTCCCCAAGCATCCGTTGCTTTGTCGACACTCAAGCGAATCCTTTCGGCAATTTCATCTCGATTAGAAAGAAGTTCGTCTAAATTCACTTCGCCCACCACATTTCGCATTGTAGTTTGCGCCAATTGAGAAACCGCAAAAAAGAAATCTTCCACTTCAATAATCGCTTTTTCCGCATTGGAAACTTTATAATAAATCACCGCGTTTACTTTCACGGAAATATTATCTTTAGTAATAGCCTCCTGATCCGGAACATCCACCGCTTTGATACGCATATCCACTTTTTGATGACTCTGAATAATTGGAAAAATCAAACGCCATCCCGGCTCCATAATCCCGGTATACCGTCCCAGAGTAAATTTCACTCCTCTTTGATATTGATTAATTTGTCTGATTGAAATTATCACGATTGCAACTGCAATAATCAGCAGTGTTGTCAAAAATCCCATAGATTTTATATATTTAATAATTATTAAAAAAATACCGCTATCGGCAAGAATATTAAAAATGACAAAAAGCAAAGCAATCACTGCGATCCAAGGACTTCCCTTTTTTCCATCCTTACTCGAATTCAATGATTTAAAAAATTCTTCAACTTTCGTTTTATCTCTTTCATTCATATTTCTATCTTATCACATTTTCTTTTTTCCAGCCACAAAAAAACGTCCAAGACAAACCCATGCGATCAATATTTAAAAATGTTGAAATTTTATTGAAATAATATTAGAATAGTCTTTGTATGAGTAGTAAGCAAAAAAGCCACCTTAGCTCAGTTGGCAGAGCAATGCACTCGTAACGCATAGGTCGCCGGTTCGATTCCGGCAGGTGGCTCGTTAAAATATTTTATTTATTAGATGTTTTCTTCAAAAGCTCCTTCCATTTTCGGTCAATGTTCTTCTGAATTGTTTTTATGACTTCGACATTTTCCGGCGCAAAAAGATGCTTAAATCTTTTCTGTGTTTGCAAAAAATCTTCAATCGGTTTTGGTTTTTTTATGTCTAAATTCAAAACATATTTTCCATTTTCTATTTCAAAAAGCGGCCAAAAATTTGTTTCCGTTGCCAACTTTCCAATGCGTACATATTGTGAAGTCGGATATTTCCAAACATTGGTGCAAGGTTGTAGTACAAGTAAAAAAGAAGGACCTTCTGTTTCGAAAGCTTTTTTGGCTTTTTTAGCAAGATCTTCAATATACGCTACATTGGATTGCGCCAAATATTTGACATGGTGCGCCGCTACAATCTGCATAATATCTTTTCTATCAGTTTGATTTCCAAAAGATTCCTTTCCGCTTGGAGTAGTTTCCATATTCGCCCCCATAGGAGTCGCCCCCGATCTTTGTCCACCGGTGTTCATATACCCCTGGTTGTCATACGCCACATACAAGACTTGATGCCCGCGTTCAAGCATTCCGGAAAGCGCTTGCAGTCCGATATCATATGTTCCGCCATCTCCGCCAAACGCCACAAATTTCACATTCTTTTTAATCAATCCCTTACGCTTCAAAACCTTGTACGCCGCTTCCACTCCGGAAGCAGTCGCGCCGGCATTTTCAAAAGCATTGTGAATATATGGCACCTTCCACGCGCTGTATGGATGAAGAGTTGTCGTCACTTCCAAGCATCCGGTTGCGTTTATTACAACCACCGGATCTTCAGTTGCCCCTAAAACCGTCCGCACAATCGAAGGAATTCCGCATCCCGCGCAAGTAGAGTGCCCCGGCGCCAATTTTTCAGTTAGTTTTTTATTCATAAATTTTTCGCATTCAAATATTTTGTTCCTTCAAATTTTTCCCCTTTTATCATATCTTCAAAAACACTTTCAATATTTTCCGCAAAGATATCACGTCCTCCCAAAGCATACACATAGCTGAAAACTGAAAGCTGAAAGCTAAAAACACTATTGATTATTTCAGAATATAAAGGGGGAACAGAACCAAAAGAAATGGCGCGATCCATCACCGCCACGTTCTTGGCGTTTTTTAAAATTTCTGCAACCTCCTTATATGGAAAGGGGCGGAACAATTTTATTTTAAGAAGTCCGACTTTCTTTCCTTGCTCTCGCAACTCATCCACCACATTCTTAGCAGTTCCAACAGTCGATCCCATAAGAACAATAATATGTTCGGCATCTTCGGTTTTATATTTTTCAAAAATATCATAGGATCGCCCGGAAACACTCGCGAAATCTTTCACTATTTTCAAATATTCATCCTTGGCATCAAAAATTGCTTTGCTTTGCTCGATTTTAAATTCAAAATATGAATCAGGCAAGCTCACTGGCCCAAAAGTTACCGGATTATCCAAATCCAAAAGACTGCGACTTGGATTAAATTTCCCGACAAATTTTTCCACCACTTCATCTGGTAAGGTTTCCAAAATCTCCACACTATGTGAAGTAGTAAATCCATCCATAATCACCATTACCGGAAACTCAACCTTTTCTGCCAATTTCATCCCAATAATCGTATTGTCATATACTTCTTTCGCATTTTCGGAAAAAATCTGAATCCATCCGCTGTCTCGCGCGCCCATTACATCACTGTGATCACCGTGAATATTAATTGGAGCACTGAGCGCTCTGGCGGAAACCAACATCAAAATCGGGAGTCTTGTTCCGCTGGCAATATACAAAACCTCATTCATCAGTGCCAATCCCTGCGAACTGGTTGCCGTGATAGTTCGCGCTCCCGCCGCGCTAGCGCCAATTGCCGCGCTCATAGCGCTATGCTCAGATTCAACCGTAATAATCTCTGTGTCCACTTTTCCATCCGCCTCAAATTTGGCAAATCCTTCAATAATCGGGGTTTGCGGAGTAATCGGATATACCGGCGCCACATCAGGATTGATTTGACGCAAAGCCTCAGCAGCCGCCGCCCCACCAGTCAGCGCTATTCTTTTTGATTTTGTATTTTTATCCTTCATATAAATCCCTACCTTAATTCCTAATTCTTAATTCCTAACTCTACTCTTTCTCCATCTTAATCGCCTTAAACGGGCATTCCACCGCACAGACTCCACAGCCTTTGCAAAAATCCATATCAATCTTGGCAAGCTTTTTGAATTTTGAATCATCTCGCCTTTCCCGTAAATTAATCACCGCTTCCGGACAATACTTAACACAAGTACCGCAACCGGTACACTTGTCCTTGTCCACTTCCGGACGCACATTCCGCCAATTCCCAGTTTTGGGCGCTTTTGATAAATCATGTTCTATTGTCGCCCCAACAAGTTTTTTATTCATTTTAGAATTCAAAAATTTAAAATTGTTTAGAAATTAGAAATTGAAAATTAGAAATTACCTATTCCTATAGGCTATCATATCCTCTTTCAATCGCTAAAATATTCTTTTCTGTCATTTTTTTTCCAATTTTTCCCTCGAATATTTTTCTGAATTCTTCCTTCAAACTATCCAACTTTACTACTCCTATCACCTGGATAATCTTTCCTAAAATAACTGAATTCGAAGCAGGCAATCCTACGGTTTTCATAGCAATATCCGTTGCATCAATAATTTTCAAATTTCCATCAAAACCGCCTAGCACCTCCGTAATATCTTCTTTGCTTTTCTTAGTATTAATAATCAAATTTTCATTTCGAGTAATATTTTTCGCCACATCTGTGCTTTCAAGTAATGTATCATCCAGTACCACTGACAAATCCGGATCAACGATTGGTTCATGCGTACGAATTTCCTTGTTTGATATGCGGACATAGGTTTTTGTTGGCGCGCCGCTTCTTTCCGGTCCGTAATAAGGAAAAGCCTGTATATATTTTCCTTCATTCATCGCCGCTTGCGCCAAAATCTCCGCCGCGCTCTTGGCTCCTTGCCCGGCGCGCGCGTGAAAAATTATTTCAAATATATTTTTATCCTGATTCATAAAATTATCGCACTTTATTTATTTTCCGATAGAATTGCGCATTTCAATACGAGGAAAATCCGCTACTGCTCTTTTTCCGGCGGACAATGAAAATAATGCTACTGCAAAACTCAAAACCATCAACAATAATATCGCCAAAACAGAAGAAACTCTTTGATTTAAAAAATCATTCATTGTCGTTTTTATTTTTTCCAACATCAATTTTTCATTTGCAATATTATTATATCACAAAAATTTTAAAATAAAAAAAACCGGCATCCCAAAGATTTGGAACACCGGAGTCTACCGAGTAATATCAGCTAAAAATCCGCATCATAACCGGAAATTTCAATGCCAGTAATTCGACTAATTTCCGTCGAAAATTCTACCGTCTCGGTACGAAGATGATTTCCGACGACCAACAATTCTCCGACAACAAACGTCCTGCGAATAAATCCGGAAACAACAACTTTCACTGAAGCGTTTCCGGGATAAATCCCGTCCCTAATCCCGTTTAGCTTCTTTGAAATGGACATAGTAACATTCTCCTTTTTTCATTGTTTTTCTGATCGTATAATTACCTAAAATTCACGCACTTCGACAAAAGACACTAGGTTTCCCGAAAAAATATTTTTTTCGTAGCTGCCCGTGTCCCTCGAAAGGGCCGGAGAAAAAGATATTTTTTCGAGAAACCGTACGAATACTTTTCAAGCGCGCAAATTCTATAATTCATAAAAAGAACAAAAAAACCGGTCCGAAGACCGGTTTGTTTTTATTGAGAAGTATTGAACTTATCCGCAAAAACAAATCGACCTTCTTTGCCCGGTAAAGAAGAAAAAGAAAAACCAATTTGTTGTTTGCATTTTTTTCATAGCTACTTAAGAATAACTTATTTACTCTAAAAGTCAATACCCGCCTCTTTTGCTACATTATTTAGCTAACTCAGCATCAATTATTTCCTTCATCGCCTCAAAAGAAACTACTCCTGGTTGAAATTGATCATTGATAAACAAAGCTGGGGTTCCGGAAATACCAAAAGCTTGCGCCTCTGCTACATCTGCGTCAATCTTTTCTTGATATTTCTTTTCATCCAAACATTTTCCGAATTCACCGGAATTAAGCCCTAGCTGAGAAGCATAAGCTTTGAACCTCGAAACTCCTGCTTCCTTGCTCCAAACTGCTTGCTCGGAAAAAAGCTTTCCGGAATATTCCAAAAACTTTCCTTGCTCATTGGCGCATTCCGAAGCCAGCGCCGCACTCATTGCGCTGGGATGAATCGACACAAGAGGAAGTTGTTTATATACAAAAGTAATTTTATCCCCGTATTCTTTCAATACCTGATCAACTGACTCTTGAAATTTCTGACAATAAGGGCATTGAAAATCAGAAAACTCAATCAAGGTAACTTTTGTGTCTTTTGAACCAATAACAATATCCCCTTCCTTAATCTGCGGAAGTTCTAGATATTTTCCAGCTGGAACTCCTATTTGAGCGGTATCTATTGAATACATTTCCCCTTCTTTTTTGAAAATAGCCGATGCTTGTCCGAAAAGTCCTGTATTTTCAATATTTTTTTCAAAAACAAAAGCAGGAAGTGTCTTAATTTTGAAATCTCCAATCAATTTTTTTCCCTCTTCAGAATCAAATGCCACAGATGAAGTGGAAATCGTTGGCAAAGCACTTCGAAGTTGGAGTAAAAAATCATCCGCCTTACAATTTTCACAAGAATCATCATTAATAACCCTAACATTAACAATAGGCTCTTCATACGCAACCCACGTCTTATCATTAAGAGTAAAAACATCCTTTTCATTAAGAACTCGTTGAGAAATTCCACCTCCCTTGATTAGTTGTCCAAAGTCAATAAAAAGACTTCCAATCAACAAACCTGCCAACAAAATAGAAAGCGCGATTAAATTTTTAATTTTATTTTTATCTCCTTTGCACTCGCAAGATTCTTCCGCTTGGTTAAATTCAGTCGAATTTTCTATTGAAGCTTCATTTACAATCTTTTCTTCTTCCATAATATTTTTTATTATTTTTTATTATTACGAATAAACTTTTACTATTATACTCTATTGTTCACATGAATCACCTTCGCATTCTTGTTCATCAACATTCTTTTTTTGATTCTGTTGATTTACATTCTCTTGTTGATCCTGCAAAGCCTTTTCTCGCTCTTCTTGCTCGGCCTTCTGTTTCTCTATTGCATTTTTCTGAATTTGATTTATATTTATCTCATTTTCGACTGCTTCCACCAAATAATCATCGAATCCGATAGTCAATTTTTTTGAAGCTTCCGTCTTCAGCATTATTCCGAGTAAAAATCCCAGAATCAAAAAAAGTGCCAATTCGAATCTTCGATCATTTATTAAATTTTTAGCTCTCTCTCGAACATCAAAACTTTTTTTCTCCGTTTCAGTTTCCATATATTTTTTAAAAAATTAAATTTCTTTTATCTAGTATAGCAATCAAGAAAATATCGTGCAATATTGACATATTGCGTTTTTGTGCCATTAATATTTCATCTTTATTTCATTCTTTTCTTAGTGCTTCCATCGGACTCAAATCAGCTCCTTTTCTTGCCGGATATAATCCAAAAACAATTCCGGTTATCAAGGAGAAAATTCCCGCTATCAACAAAGAATTCGCTTCAATTTGAAATTCAACCACAATCCCAAGGCGAGAAACCGCATAAGTCGCAAACCAAGAAAGAGCTAAACCAAAACCTATTCCGATAATCCCTCCCAGTAAAGTCAAAAATATCGACTCGAAAAGAAACTGTTTTAAAACATCGGATTTTTTCGCTCCTACCGCTTTTCTCAATCCAATTTCGGCCGTTCTTTCCGTAATAGAAACATACATAACATTCATAATCCCAACACCTCCAACAACCAAAGAAATAGAAGTAAGCGCTAAGAGTAAAATATTAATTATCAAAAAAACCTTATCTAAAATAACCCGAAATTCTTCAATCGAACTTACCGCAAAATCATCGTCATCCGGATCATCAATATCATGCCGATCCCGCATAATCGCGGTCGCCTCGGAAACAGTCATATTTGTAAACTCGGTATTTTTGAGTTTGAAAATCGCAAATTGGATATGATCGATTCCCATTATCTTTTTTTGCAATGTTTCAAGCGGCATATATATAATATCGTCAAAATTGAAAAATCCTACCAACCCTCTTTCTTTCAAAACCCCAACGACCCGATAACTCTGATTTTTTATTTTTATCATCTTTCCCACCGCTTCATCTTCCCTGAAAAAAGTCTTTTTTACTTCACTTCCCAAAACAACAACTTGTTTAAGATTATCATCATCCTCTTTGGAAAATATTGTTCCGGATTCAATTTCTACTTTTTCATCCGCTTCAAAAACTCCCGCAGTAGCGCCGAAAATAATCAACTGCTTATTTTCTCTCTGATAGCTTGCTAATTGCTGACTGATTATTCCCGCATACCAAGATTGAATATTGCTCAATTCGGAAATCTCCTCCGCGTCTTTAGCTTTAAGCGTGGTTATTACCGTTCCGCCGGCAATTCCTCCGGCATTTTGCGTAGATGTTTTAGAAACATTCGGAACCTTCACTTCAACCTCAATAATATCACTGCCGAAAGATTCAATCTGTCCAAATACAAAATTTTTAAGTCCCGCTCCCAACGACAAAACAACTATCACCGCCGCCACGCCAATCACAATTCCAGTCAAAGATAAAATCGTTCTGCCGATATTTGAACGCAAATTTCGCGCCGCCAACTTAATTGAAATCAAAATTTCTTGCATATTCTTCCTCTTTTATGCTTCCTTAATCATTTTTAAAAATAATTTCGCTGTTTGTTCCCAGCTGAATTTCATTGCATAATTAAGACCTTGGCGTTTGAGATTCTCTTGCAAAGCGCGACTTGAAAGGATTTCGCGAAGCGCTAAAAATATTTCTTCGGACTTATGCGGATCAATCATAATTCCACCTTTTCCGATTACTCCGGGAAAAGAAGAATTATTAGAAACGATCACCGGCGTTCCACATTTAGCCGCTTCTAAGGGAGGGAAGCCAAACCCTTCAAAAAGAGAAGGATAAACAAAAACCGAAGCCAGATTGTATAATGCCGGCTTATCGTCATCATCAATAAATCCAGTCAAGATAATATCTTTGCGGAATTTGGATTTTCTAATTGTCCTGAAAATTTCTCCGAATTTCCATCCTTTTGATCCGGCAATTACTAATTTATAATCTCCGAATTTTTCCCGTGATTCTTCTCGTAAAAGATCATATGCTCTTACTAACGCAGAAATATTTTTTCTCGGTTCGATTGTTCCCAAAAAAAGAATGAACTTAAACGGCAGTTTATATTTTTCTTTAATTTCAATCAATTTCCAATCATTGCGATTAATCTGGGAAAAACTGTCTGAAATCGCGCTAGGAATATTTCTCATCCGCCTTTCTTTAATTCCATAAATTACTTTCAAATCTTCTTTCGTCGATTGTGAAATTGCAATAACACGATTTGCTTTTCTTGCCATTGAGCGCAAATCGATAAACCAGTGCCACAATCTACGCTTAACAGAAAAAGTTTCCTTATAATATTCAAATGAAAGATCATGCACTGTCAAAAAAGTTTTCGCTTTTTTGGAGATTGCGGAAAAATTCATATTGGGCATAAAAAAAACATCCACTCCTCCAAGCATTTTGTCTATTTTCGGCCAACGCAAATACCAAAAAAGAAAATTTATCAACTTATTCGGAAAGCGAAAAATTTTCAATTTCACATTTGGATACTTTATCGCCCACGAAAAATCAATCGTGGATTCTTTCCATGAATTAAAAAAGAGAATATATTTATTTTTTTTATCTCGAAGAAAAATCTCTTGCAATAATCTTTTGGCATATTCTTCCACGCCTGTGAACTTTCCCTCCGAAAAACACCGCACATCAACGCCAATTTTCATACATTTTTGTCAAAATAATGCCTGCCTAAAACCACCCAAAATCCAAAAAAACATCCCAACAGAAAAGCGCCTATCAATAATTTTTCCAAGTTTATTTTCACTTTTTGCACATCCGGCAAATTTCCCTGAACTTCAAACCAATCAACTTTTTTCTGTTTCAAATTTAAATTTGACGTTTCACTACCGATAACCTCCACTAATGATCGGGCGATTTTTTCCGCATTCTCTGAATTTTTAACAGAAAAATTTACCTGCAAATATTGAGAAGACAGTTTTTTTGCATCGTAAACTGCTGAACATTGAGAAATTTCCGCCAAACGACATATTTCTTTTACAATTCGCGGCGATTTGAGCCACCAAACAATGGTTTCCGCGAATTTTTCATCGGCTTGCAAGCGATAAAATCCGTCATAATCGTATTCTTTGTTTTCTGCTTGTCCGACACGAGTAATATTCAGATCCATTGCTGCTACATATTTTTCCGGAGTATAGACGTAATAAATCACACCAGCAATCAAAAAAACGAAAACCGTCATCAAAAAAAACCAGATATTTTTCCTAAAAATCTCAATATACCTTTTCAATTCCATATTATTTTTAATTTCAAAATACGTACATTTAATTATACAGAAATCATACCACAATCCAACAACCAAGCCAAATTTGCAGGTACGCATAAACCAGTTATCGGAATATTACTCTTTAAAACAACGCATCTGCTTCTCGATAAACCCGGATGTCTCATTTTCAATAAATTCTTTGATTTTATCTTTAAAAATCTCGCGGTCGAATTTTAGAACTTTGTTACGAATATACTCCCCGTCAAAATGTATGTTTTTGAATTTTTCTACTGCCTCCACAATCGCTTCAGAAGATTGTTTGTCAAAAAATGTCCCGCTCTTTCCTTCTTCCATATGTTCAGGAATATCCCCGCCGCGAAAAGCGATCAATGGTCTTCCTGACGCCATCGCCTCAATTGCCGTAATACCAAAATCTTCTTCTTGCGGAAAAATAAACGCTTGACATCGCGAATAATAATCAAATAATTGTTTATCAGAAAGCCTGCCAAGAAATTCAATATTTCCATATCCATGAGCCATTTTTTTCAATCTTTCCGCATCTGGTCCCCGACCGATAATTTTCAATTTCAATCCCAATTGCTTAAAAGCTTCAATGACAATATCAAATCTTTTATACACCATCAATCTTCCAACCAATAAAAAATAATCCTCCTGTTTTTTGCTTACATAAAAATTATTCACATTTACCGGAGGATTAATAACTATCGAATCTCTTTTGTAATATTTTTTAATTCTTCTGGAAATAAACTTTGAATTAGCGATAATTTTGTCCGGACGCTCAGCGCTGGATCTATCCCAAAGACGAACATAATTCATAAAAAAAGGAATCAGTTTTTTTATAAACTTGGGGAAATAAAAATCTTCCGTATATTTTTGGCAATCATCCCATGCAAAACGCATAGGAGTATGCATATAGCAAATATGGAGCGTCTCCTGTCCGGTAATAATTCCCTTGGCAAAACTGGAAGAATCAGAAAGTACCACGTCATAATTAGAAAAATCAAATTTCTCGATTGCCATCGGCATCAAAACTGGAAACATTCTATGACGACTGCGTGCGAAAGGAATCTTTTGTAAAAAAGAAGTTTGAATCTTCTTTCCTTCGAAATGTCCATGCATAGACTTTTTGTCATATGCAATAGTATAAATCGACGCTTCAGGAAAAAGTTCGCAAAAACTATCCAGCACTCTTTCCGCGCCTCCATATTGAACTAAATAATCATGGACCAAAGCAATTTTAATTCCCCTTTTTGAAAAAGGGGGATTAGAGGAAATTTGAAAAACATCATTATTTATCAAATTATTTTTTTCTATTTTTTTTGTCCCTGCATTCTTATTCATACCCAAATTATACCAAAAAATCGCCAGGTTGGCGATTTTATATAAATAAGTAAAGAGATTTCACTTTTTAATTGCTATTATTTTTTCTTCTATGAAGCAAGACTCCGATTGTCTTGAAAATTATTTGAATATCCAATGTCAATGACCAATTTTCAATATAAAATAAATCTAATTTATATTCATCCTCGAAATCCAAATCGGATCGACCTGAAACCTGTGCCATTCCAGTTACGCCAGGTTTAATTGTGAGTAATCTTCTATGATATTCCATATATTTCTCCACTTCCCGTTTTTGATGTGGACGCGGGCCAATCAAGCTCATTGAACCGAAAAGCACATTGAAAAACTGAGGAAATTCATCAATGGAATATTTTTCAATAAATCTTCCGACTTTTGTTTTTCGCGGATCATCTTTGATTTTATATAGTGGTCCTTGACGCACACTCCTTTCAGTAATCAGTTTTTTTTCGAATTCAAATGCTTTTTCAAAATTAGGATTATCTTTGGAAATACTATATTCCCACTTCATATAACGAAATTTGTACGCAAAAAATTTTATTCCCTCAGCTCCGATTCTTTCGTTTTTGTATATTATCGGTCCATTCCTATCTTCCAATTTTATCAAAAGCGCTACAAGCAGCATGATTGGGAAAGTAAGAATAATTAAAACAACTGAAAAAATGATATCGAAAATTCTCTTGGTAATTCTCCCCCATCCGTCTAGCGGAGTATGCAAAACTTCTATAATCGGCTCCCCGCCCAACACGCCTATTTTATACTTTGAGGTTTGCAAAGTTGTTGGAACAAATTTATATGAAATATTATTGATGGCGCAAAAATCAATCAGTTTTTCCAATTCATCATCCGGAATAGACGATGAACACAAAATTACCTCATCAACTCCTTTTTCTTTCTTTATTTGCTTGATCACTTTTAATTGAGCCGTATTAATAATATCCACAATACGATAACCTAAATTGCGATTCCTCCTTATCATTCGAGAAATCTCCTTCACCTTTCCATTATGTCCAATCAAAAGCACGCGATGAATGCCAATTCCTCGACTTTTCAAAAGCCACAGCTGAATTCTATGCAAAATATATCTAGCCGCAACAACATAAAAAACGGCAATAAACCACGCCGCCAAAATTATAAAACGAGAAGAAAACCATTCTCTCTTGAGAAATATCGCAATAATTATAATCACCAAGCCAATTGAAGTGGCAGTAAAAACCTTAAAAGTTTCTTTCCAAAATTTTCGCGTCGCCCGAATATCATACAATCCTTCCAAAGCATAGATAAGCAGAAAAAAAGGAACGGAAATAAAAACGATATTAATGTATTCTTCAAAATGCACATTATGAAATTTAAGCGGCTGAAGGTTGAAAAATTTCGTCACTTCCAAATTTTCACGAATAAAAAAAGCGCTGATAGCGCCCAAAACTATCATCGCAAAATCAGCCGGAACTTGAATAGCACTAAAAAATAATTCGGATCGTTTCATATTATTTCTATTATACACCACAAATACTTTCAACAAAAATTCAACTTCATACCAAGGCAAATCTATAAGCCGGATTCTGTCCTCCGACGCAAGGTCGGAGTGGCAATCATTTATCTAGCTCCGACGTTACCGTCGGAGTCAAGCGGCACCCCCTGACATAACGTCAGAGTACGACCTTGCATTCAGGTAAGGATTTAGCCGTTTCACCTCTTATATTACTATAAGAGCTTATCCCTCGTGAGGGGGATATTTTATTTCTTTCGAAATAAAACGTCTCTGCTCGCACCTCTTGGGTTTCCCCATGACGGGCATTACCTCCGACGATTTTTCAATGTCGGAACTCCGCACCCTTTCGAGCGTCGGAGCCGCTACCCTGCTCCCTAGTATAAAACCAGGGGAATGTCCGGACTTTCCTCTCCGCCAATGCAAAACATCAGCAGAGCAATTGCCCGATTTACCTTGATATAAAGCAAAATTTTCAATGTATCAAACAATACTTAACTTAATACGTCCAAACAATAATAATACTTTTTACACGTTTTGTCAAACAAAAAAGCAATCCTCCAATTGGACTGCTTTTCATCATTTTCTTACCTCAATAAAGCTTCCAGTTCCTTTTCAGTTTTTGCGCGGATCTTCGCCTGTATTTCATTGATTTCTTCGTTGGTCAAAGTTCTTTCAGATGAACGATAAACGATACGGAAGGTGTAGCTTTTTTTGTTTTTACCGAACTTTTCATCATTTTCATATTCATCCAAAAGTTTCACCTCCTCGATCAGATTGTCCGCATAATCTCGAACAATTTCATAATAATTATTAATATTTATATCTTTATCAATGATAAACGAGATGTCTCTGATGGTTGCGGGAAATTTGCTAACCTCGGTAAACTTGCTATTGATATCCTTGAATTGGCTTGTAATCCTTTCGTCATTCGACCAAAAAATTCGAATATCCGGTATCTCGAATTTGACCATAGCCAATCTCTCTATTCCAAAGCCGAATGCCCAACCATTATAAACCTCCGGATCAATATTTAAATTTCTTAATACCTGAGGATGCACCAAGCCAGAACCGACAACCTCGATCCAGTCATCATTAAACTTCATTTCAATTTGAACAGATGGATCAGTAAAAGGAAAAGCATCGACTAAAAACCTATATTCTATATTTTCTCCGAAAATGCTTTTTGTCATCTCTATCTCCACTTCTTTCAAATCATCCAGCGTTATTATTTTTTTGTCTTTCTTGCAGAGCAAAAGACCATCAATCTGATGGAATGCTGGAAAATGTTTCCTGTCTATCTCATCCTTTCTATAAACAAGACCTGGCGCAAGCGCCATAACCTCTCCATCTCGCTCGAGTTTTTCCAGAATTTCTTTGTTAGTCAGATAATATGACCACATCACTGTCATCTGGGTGCGCAAATGATTTGTATTATCTAAGAAGAAAGTGTCGGTTTCTTTGCGTGAAGGATGATCTTTGGGAGAATTCAAAATATCAAACTCTCTTTCCACTGTTGTTATTTTGGGAATTTCAACGATATCAAAATTGGCAAATCTCGGAAGACTCAAAATCTGGTCAACTAAAATTTTTATAGGCGAGTTATCTTTTTTTGTCAGATCAGGCAAGGCTACAAATCTTTTTATACGCTCAGCCTTAATATCGCTTCTTTTATTTACTTCTTCGATCAAAGCTTTTTCATTTGGATCCTCAATAACAATCTTTCGCATATTTTTATTTACTTCACTGAGTTATTTATTTAAATTGATATATTTTGCAAATTTCATTCCAACTTCGGCGTTTTTATCCAGAATAAAAATTCCGGAATGATCATCCCCCAAACCTAACTCGTCCTTGGCGCACAACATCCCGAAAGATTTTTCTCCGCGAATCTGGGTTTCTCTTATCTCTAATCCATTCGGAAGTTTTGCGCCAACCAACGCAACCGGAACCTTTTGTCCAACTTCGATATTTTTTGCGCCACACACAATTTGTAAAATTTCTCCGCCGACATCTGTTTTTGTAATTTGCAGCCTATCAGCATTTGGATGTTTTTGGATTTCCAAAATTCTTCCCACCACAACATTTTCAAAACCAATCGCCGGCTTTCCGGTTTCTTTTGCGACCAGTTTTTCACTGGACAATATATTTTTAAGCCAATCAAATAAAAACTTCATATTTGCATTATTCTATCATCCTGAAATTAAAAACCAAGATACTTAATCTAAAAAACTATTTTCACAAAATCTTTTTTGCCAACTTTGATTATTTTTCCGGAAAAAGAAATATCTAAAACTTTATTCGGGTCTGTTATTTTTTCACCCTCAATTGAAACTCCGCCTTGTTCGATTTTCCGGCGCGCATCCCCTCTGCTTGTTGCCACATTTGCCAAAACCAAAAAATCAATAAAATTTATATCTCCTCCTGCTTTCACCTCTCGCACTTCCTCCGGAATTTCTTTTTTAGAAAAAGTATTCACAAAATATTCTTCCGCTTCTTGGGATTTTTCTTCCCCATGATAAATTTTCACAATCTCATGCGCCAACCGCACCTTCGCATCCCGCGGATTTTCCAATTTCATCAACTCTTTGATTTCATCCAAAGAAATTCTTGTACAGCCCAAAAGCAAGGGATGAATCATTCCATCCGGTTGAGACATAATCGCTCCAAACAAATCATTGGAATCCAAATCAAGAAAAATTCCGGTTCCATTGGATTTTGACATCAACATTCCGGTTTTCTCATCAGCAATCAATTTGGCAGAAATCACAAACTTGTCTTTGCCTTTGATTTTTTGCATCAAAGTTCTTCCGGCCAACGCGTTGAAAATCTGATCAGTTCCACAAAGCTCCACATCCACATCCATTGCCACACTGTCATATCCCTGCATCAAAGGATACAAGAATTCATGCAAATGAATCGGCTTTCCTTCCTTCATTCTATTTTCAAACATATCCCGCTCAAGCATTTGCTGGACCGTAAAATTACTAGCAATATCAATCACTTGCTCGAAATTCAATTTAGAAAGCCACTCGGAATTATATTTTACTTTTACCGGATTATCTTTATCATCAAAAGAAAGAATGTTTTTCGTTTGCTCAAGCCAATTCTTGAAATTCTCCTCAACACCTTCTCGCGTCTGCCGCACCCTAGCCGCGCCTTTATCAGTCGGATCTCCAATCATTCCCGTAAAATCTCCGATAAGAAAAATCACTTCGTGTCCCAACTTTCGAAAATCTTCCAATATCATCAAATTTTGCGCGTGCCCCAAATGAAGCGCTTTAGCGGTTGGATCGGCGCCGATATAAAATCGAAGCTTTTCACCAAAAAGCAATTTCTCTCGAAATTCTTTTTTAGTCGGCAAAAATTCCACCAAAACCCCGCGTTCCAAAATTTCATCCACCTTTTTTTCAAGTTCTTTTTTATCCATAATAATTAAAGTTTATCCGATTACCGCCTCGCGGTCAAATGCTTAATTATCCAAATAAAAAAGGGATGGGTTCTTCAACACATCCCCTTACCAGCAAGAACTAAATTTCCGAGCACTGCGGTCTAGTCGAGAGAAGATCAAACATCTCCTCGTCGCTTGGAACACCACCATCCAACTCTAAGGTTGAGGTGCACATATTATGTCCGATCCTTACCCCGCTCAAGCCTCCTACGAGATGGCGCCCGGGAGAATCCAATATTGCATGAAAACCCTACACCCTACTGTCATCGTTCTTTACATCAGGATTACCGCTAAAATCAATCCCGAGTTTTTCCGCTGGACTACCTTTTCTTGTTTTCATCTTCTCACCTCTAATGAAGAACTATTTTGCCTAAATCTTATCCAATTACCGCCTTGCGGTCAAATGCCGACCTTTGAAGCTATTTGAAACAACTTGACTTCACATAACCCTTGTTTTCCGCTTCTTGCTCGCTAGAAAAACAAACCTTGTTTTCCTTTTTTATTTGGTCTGCCCAACGACAATTTGTCGCCGGATGATATTTGTCTGAATTCTTGCTTGCCACAAAAAGGCACTTTTCCAAATTTTCATTTCCCGCGTCTTGCTGATTGTTATTCTCGACCTCTTTCGCGCCATCATTAATTTCCGAATCAGATTGTCCACCCGCCACTGCTACCGCCGGAACCTCAACAATCATCGGTTCTTGTTGCCACTTTTGACCCTGCAAAATACCCATTTCAAATGAAATGACGGCCACTAAAACCATTCCCAAAAACACTACAATTTTCAATTCATATTTAAAAAAAACTTCTTTTGCCTGTTTTTTCCAATTTTTTACTTTTTTCACGCCGATTATTGACAATTTTTATATTTTTGATATACTTGACTTTGCAACTAATTATATCATAAATTTTTTAATTTTGCTTTGTCACTTTGCATTTTGCATTTTGATTTTGCACTTATAAATATGGCACATCGCAAAGCTGGTGGATCTACCCAACTGGGACGCGATTCAATTTCCAAGCGTCTGGGAGTAAAACTCTTCGGAAGTCAAAAAGTAAAAGCTGGAAACATTATCGTTCGTCAAAGAGGAACCAAGTTCCATCCTGGAAAAAATGTCAAACGAGCGGAAGATGACACACTTTTTGCTCTCAAGGACGGAATTATAGAGTTTACTAAAAAGAAGATGCGAAACTTCACGGGAAAACTGGAAAAAAGACGTTTCGTAAATATCATAGAAAAAAAAGAAACTGCTAAAAAATAATAATTCAGCTATTATTTAAATAAAAAACCTCGGAATATATATATTTTTTTCCGAGGTTTTTTCTTTTTTCACTATCGCTAATCGCCAATTAAAATTAAACCAATTAAAATAAAATAAAAAAACAGTGTAAAAGTATGAAGAAAATTATTTGACTTCTAAAATTTCATACTTAACCTTTCCTCCCGGAGTTTCCACGGAAACATTTTCTCCCTTACACTTGCCCATAAAAGATTTCCCCATCGGAGATTCATTAGAAATTTTCATATTCGCCGGATCAGTTTCATTAGAACCGACAAGTTGAAATTCCATCTCGCTTCCATTGAATTTTACTTTCACAAATGAACCAATCTCAACACAATCACTATTGCCATTACGCTCAACGACTTCTGAATTTTTAATCATAACTTCAAGTTGTGCGATCCGTGTTTCATTTTCAGCTTGTTGTCTCTTAGCTTCAGAATATTCAGCGTTCTCACTCAAATCTCCCTGCTCTTTCGCCTCTTTGATTGCCTGTGCTATCTCCTGCCGCACCTTTGTTTTACGTTCTTCAAATTCACCCTGAAGTTTTTTAAGTCCATCCTTCGTGATTAATCGTGTCATTTTTTTTATTTTAGTAATTAGATTATCAATAAAAAAGTACTGCCAGCAAGCAGTATTTTAAGTTAAATTTTATAAAAACTTAATGCAATAATATCAGAGTATTCATACTTGTCAAGCACCTCATTATCTCCTTATTCCTATTTTTCCAAACTTTCCCCCTATTTTATTTTTTATTTTTTCCAAATCTACTTTTTTTCCTTGCGTCTTTTCTTCTATCTGCAAATCAAGAACTTTGAAATCTCGAAATTCTTGCAGAAAATAAGCACGCGCACCATCAATCCATTCGGAAATTTTCTCAAAATCTTTTTCATTATGAAACCCCGGCACTACTGTGGTACGAAATTCATAGTCAATTCTGCTGTTTATTATTAATTTTACACTCAACTTTATTCTTTCTATATCCACCTTTACTCCTGCCGTTTCACTATATTTTTCCGGAATATTTTTAATGTCCATCGCAATATAATCTACAATTTTTCTGTCAATTATCTTTTTCAAAACATCCGGACGCGTACCATTGGAATCCAATTTAACTAAAAATCCCATTTTTTTTATTTTCTCAATAAAAGAAATTAAATCCGGTTGAATCGTCGGTTCTCCTCCGGTAATACAAACCGCTTCCAGCTTCCCCTTCCTATTTTCTAAAAACTCAAAAAAACTCTTCTCTATTATTCCATGTTCCATATTCCATGTTCCATGTTCCACAAATTCTGGATTATGACAAAAAGGACAGCGAAAACTGCATCCAACCGTAAAAACAGTTGTCGCTAATTTCCCTGGATAATCCACCATTGTAAATTTCTCGAAACCACCTAACACCATAAATTTTTAATTTAAAACTTAATCAATTAAAATTCATTGAAAATTATAAATTTCAAATTGTTTAAAATTAGGGCGATCCCAGTTTTAAATGGAATCACCCCTCTATCCTTTTTTTACAACGTAACTAAACTAGCAACAGCCCTTGCTGCAATCCCCATCACATTCATCTTCTTTTTTATTCTCCACTTCGAACGTCTTGCGATCCTCCCATTCCGCTACCTTGCCTTTATTCCAACGGTTGATCGGAGTGTGAAACCCGACTACGCGAGAATACACATCGCAAGGTTGATAATTTTCCATTACCGGATTTTTTTCATAGCACTCACGACATTTCACCAAATAATTTTTTTCGTCTTGAGTATAATTAACATACTCTTCCCCTTTTTGAAGTTTTTTCCCGCAATCATGACAAATCAATTTTTTGTCTTCCATATATTTTTGTTTTTACTTTTTAATTATATAAATTTATTTATTTGCGTTTATGCTTTTTCAAACTTCACCTGTGCCAATTTAATCGCGCATTTCGGACAAGTGTGATGCTCTCCGGATAAATACCCGTGTTCGGGACAGATACTGAAAGTTGGAGTAAAAGTAAAATACGGCAAATGATACTTGGTAGCAATAGTTTTTACTAAATTCTTTACTACTTCAATATCATTTATTTTTTCCCCTAAAAATCCATGCAACACCGTTCCGCCGGTATATTTTGTCTGCAAATTATCTTGCAATTCCAATGCTTCGAAAATATCACTGGTATATCCCACTGGAAGTTGGGAAGAGTTGGTATAATACGGCTCCGCCCCATTTTCCTTCACCGCGCTATCATTGGCAAATTTTATCTTCGAATATTTCGCTTGATCCAATTTTGCCAAACGATAGGTTGTGCCTTCCGCTGGAGTAGCCTCTAAATTATACATATTATCGGTTTCCTTTTGATATTTCACCATACGTTTTCGCATATGTTCCAAAATTTTCTGCGCCAATTTATTTCCTTTTTTGGTAACTATTTTTTCTCCAATCAAATTCTCCAATGCCTCGTTCATTCCCACTAAACCGATAGTTGAAAAATGATTTCCCCAATAACTGCCTCGCCGCTGTTTGATGGATTTCAAATAATACCTAGAATATGGATAAAGTCCTGTTTCGGTTAATTTTTCAATAAATCTTCTTTTTGTTTCCAAACTTTCTTTCGCCAAATCCATCAAATAATCCAATCTTTGAAAAAAATCTTTTTCATCTTTTGCCAAATACCCGATTCTTGGCATATTAATAGTTACCACTCCGATAGAACCCGTCATCGGATTAGCTCCAAAAAGTCCTCCACCGCGCTTATTTAGCTCACGATTATCCAATCTGAGTCGGCAACACATACTTCTAGCATCATCTGGACTCATATCCGAGTTGACAAAATTTGCAAAATATGGCATTCCGTATTTGGCAGTCATTTCCCAAATCGGATTAAGTGCCCGGTCGTTCCAATCAAAGTCTTTGGTAATATTATAAGTTGGAATTGGAAAAGTAAATACTCGATTTTGCGCATCTCCTTCGCTCATCACTTCCGCAAACGCCTTGTTAATCATATTCATTTCATTCTGAAAATCACCGTATTTTTCTTTTTGCGGTTTTCCACCAATTATTACCGATTCGTTTTTATATGTAGAGGGAACTTGCAAATCCAAGGTAATATTGGAAAATGGCGTTTGAAACCCGACGCGCGTCGGAACATTCATATTAAAAACAAATTCTTGCAACGCTTGTTTAATCTCTTTTTGGTTCAACTTATCAAAACGAATAAACGGCGCCAACAAAGTATCGAAATTAGCAAATGCTTGCGCTCCATTAGCTTCTCCCTGCAAAGTATAGATGAAATTAACCATCTGCCCCAAGGCGCTGCGAAAATGTTTTGGTGGCGCACTAGAAACTTTTCCCGGCACTCCTCCGAAACCTCGCATTAAAAGATCATGTAAATCCCATCCGCAACAATATGCCGCTACCATCTGCAAATCATGCACGTGCAAATCGCCTCTTTCGTGAGCTTGTTGAATATCTTTTGTATACACCCTGTCCATCCAATAACGTGAACTCACTACGGAAGAAATAAAATTATTCATCCCTTGAAGTGAAAAACCCATATTGGAATTTTCCTTCACTCTCCAATCCGCTTCTTGAATATAATTATCAATCAAATCCACCGCCTCTTTGAGTGCCTCTTCTGTTTCCCTGATTTTTCGATGCTGTTCGCGATAGAGAATATATGCCTTAGCTGTTTCCTCAAAATCCAAAATCATCAAAACTTTCTCCACTATATCCTGAATCTCTTCAATTTCCGGAATATATCCTTTCTGACGATTTTTTCCTAAAAGTTGCGCAACTTTACTGGAAATTTTTTTTGCTTCTTTTTCTCCGCCTTCTCCCGTTTCCGAAAAAGCCTTTGATACCGCTATTACTATTTTTTCCGCCTTAAACGGAACAATTTTTCCACTTCTTTTAATAACTTTGGTTATTTTTCCCGTTTTCTTATTCTTTACGGAAAACTTTTTACCCGTTTTTTTCAACGATTTTTTTTCAACTTTTTTTATTTTCGAGCTTTTCCCCTTTTTCGCTCCCTTCTTGTTTTGAGCCATAATTTTTGTTTTTCACCCCCCGGATTAATTGCAAATTATATTTTATACTATATTTTAAGTTTTAAGTTTTAAGTCTTTCCATCTCTTTTTTGAAACTGTCCACACTGCGAAATGACTTATATACACTAGCAAAACGCAAATATGCAACCTCATCCACTTCTTTGAGTTTTTTCAAAATTATTCTTCCGATTTCCTTACTGGTTATTTCATCTTTTTCTCGCGAATGAATTTCATATTCAATATCATTCAAGATTTTTTCCAATTTTTCATCATTAATCGGCCTTTTTTCGATTGCTTTGGCGATTCCTGATCGAACTTTATCTTGACTATATTCTCTCTTTTGTCCGTCTTTTTTAATAACCGTAAGTCGCATAATTTCCACTTCTTCATAAGTACTAAATCGTCCGTTGCATTTCTCGCATTCGCGCCTGCGGCGAATAGCTTTCCTATCATTGGTATCGCGAGAATCCACGACTTTCGTTTCATTGTTATTACAGAACGGACAAATCATAATTTTACAACTATTACACTATATATTGTATACCACAGGTAAATTATACCACAAGACAAAATTACTGCAAGCCTCTGATTTTAAGCCAAAAAATAAGGTTATCCACAACGCAAAATAACAACGTATCGAATCATAACACACGGCAAAAAATAATTTACAATAAAAACAAAAAACAACCCGCGAAATGAATGCCGTGGATTGTTTATAGTTTTTAGCTATGAATTACAGTTTCCTCTATGGAGCGACTTCTCTCCAATTATAATTACTCTCCGGACATGCTGAACAATTTGAAGTTGAATTAGCGCAATCAATTCCCAGATCCACACAATCAGAATTCGGTACTATATCAATTTCGCTAGTACAAGAATTAGTAGCCATACAAATCGCAGTTACTATCGATATCTTTCCACAATTTTCAGACAAAGCACAATCAATATCTTCACTTGCAGAACAAAAATGATCAGAATAAGTGGGAACACATGGAATAACTGTAATAGTTGCTGTTTTTTTACCAGTAGACATTTCAAGAGCATCATCCTGGCATTCAAGATCGTAAGTCGTATTTACTACCGGAGACACGACTTCAACATGAGATCCATCGGCAAAAGCCTTCCAGCCTTGCCATGATAATGGACTTTGCGCCCAGCAAGAAGTAACATTTTGCGTATTCCAATTCAAAGTTGCTGATTCCCCTTCATTTATTGTCGCGGGAAAGGATGAAAAGGTCAAAGTTGGTATAGCGGCGGGAAGAGAAAGCGTGATAGTGTGAGATGCAAACGCAGAACAGCTATTTTTATTATCGCAAGCCCTGACTTTGAACGTTTTTGCTCCGACATCAGGCCACTGCCGAACAGCATTTTGCGCAACTCCCGAATTCACATATAGCGTTGCGGGATACCATTGATCAACGGTGTTATTATTATCCCAATCCACTCCATATCTCAGAGGATTGCCGTTTGGATCAGTAGAATATAATTTAAAAGAATAATTAGTGTTTATAATTCCTAACGTTGGACCTGTAATTTTTGGAACGGTCGGGGGATCATTAGGAACAATGTCCTGCCATACTGCCACCCTTGATTCAACGCCTGCTTGAATAGCGATAATATCTCCAGCCCTTACATATTTAGAGATAAGAATATTTTTTGTTTGAAGAGGAGAGGTAAATGTTGAATGATAAACGAGACCGGAATCAACTTTCGCAATCTCACCCACCGGGGGAGAATAACTCGTCCAACCTAATCCGAAGTCTTCATACATACCCTCAGTATACACACCATATGTTTTATCCCAATACCTTAAAGTTAAATATCCCCACGTAGTTCCCCAACCATAACCATTAGCGGCGTTTATATTGATAAAATTAGAAGTATATTTTTTAGAAAAAGTTACCGTACCAGTAGAAAGAACTTTTAAAACTCGACCCATTGTTCCTACGGAACGAACAGAATGCTGATCGCCCTTAAGAATAGTTTTAGAATTAACTCCGGATGTCATCAATCCATCTGTAAATGTTTTGCCCGCGCTTAATGAATCATATTTACTGAAAACAGAGGATGTGTCTTGATAGCTGCCAAGTTCTATATCATAAGAACCCACCGTTCCACCGTTTAAAATTGACAGTCCAAGGTCCCACTTATTGAAAATTTGCGCTTCCGAATAACTATTTCCTTCGCTTTTAGGATAATAGGAAACAATGGCAGTACCGCCAATCACTGTACCATCAAAATCAATTTGAGCCGATGCCTTGCTCAAATCAGCTTGAGCGACCGGCAAAAAAGCACCGAATAAAAAAAACAAAACAAGAGAAAAAAGACAAGTGTAAAGATATTTATTTTTTATCTTTATATAATCATCAGAATCATCTTCTTGTTTTTTCTTTTTACTGTTGCTCATTTTTTTATATTTTTATTGCTTAATACTAGAATCATCGATCGGTAGCTTAGGCTGCTCGGGCATTTCTTCAGGATAGCCAACTGAATGTATAACTTTGATCAATCCCGGATCATTAACATTTGTTTTTTCTTGCTCAACCACTTTCGTATTATTTGTTATTTGACTAAAACAAAAGAAGGTTATTGCTGATATTAGCAAAAAAGATCCCACTGTTATTAAGATAATAAGTAGAACTTTATTATTTTTTAATTTTTCGATTTCCATTTCTTTATATTTTATTTTTATTATTGAAAATATTTTTTAAAATTGTATTCAATAATAAAAAAGTTTATTTTCACCTAAATTCCACAACACTCAATTTAAAAACTCGCTTGATAATATTATATAGCATTTCTATAAAAAAAGAACGCAAAAGTTATCCACAGGGGTATAAAAATGGAAAAATAAAAAAGCCTTATGTCGCATACACAAACGAAGTGTGCGCAAACATAAGGCTCTGCATCTCAAACTTGAAAGGGGAATTATTTCCCCTCATACTCCGCCAGCAAGCTGGCGGGTTGTTTTTCCGGCGATAAAATAAAGAAATTTTCACTTCTTACATCTATCGCCAGATACGGGATGAGATAATCGCAATCATCTGCAATTACCAACTCATCCCGGTCATTATCAAGAACAAAAACTTCCTTCTCAACTCTGACAATGACGACAATATGATTGTCGTCGGAAATACTTTTAAACCCCTGCACCAAGAAAATCTTGGCGTCAGGGAGAAAAATCTCCACGAGGACCGCTTTTGCAACGGCAAACTCATCGCAATCGCCGCCGCCGCTATCGATGGTCTGCCCAATGGTACTCCAATGGTCAACCGCCTCCGGCAAATATTTAAGAGAATTCACGATCTTTTGAATTTCTCTTAAAATTTTTTCGGGGTCACTCTCATCCCTGAGCCACTCAAGGCTCTTGAGAAGTCCTGAAAGTTTCTCACTAGGATTCCTAATATCCTCTTTCGACTTCCCGAAAGAAGTCTCGAAAGAGTGTCTGTATTCTTCCAAATCTCCAGAGGAAACACTCTCCTCTGAATAGTTTAAAAAAATCTCCCCGCCAAAACAAACGACGGGCAACATCCAAATGACCAACAGAAACGAAACCAAGAAAAAAGAACTTTTTTTCATACAGCCTCCTTGACCGTTTGGTCATTTTTTATTTAATTGTAAAAATACTTTTTTATTTTAACTATATATTATACGCCTAAAAAGCGTCTTTGTCAATGCCTGCTCCAAAATATAATGTCTCCCTGTCAATAGCTACTACGCAAAAAACCCTTTCTTGATGCAATGCTTTCAAAAAAAACACCGTTTGAAACGGTGTCTTTGTATAAATTTATTTCCCCATCTTTCTGCGAATGAATGCCGGAATTTCCAGTTCATCATCTTCATCTTCTTCTCTTTTTGTTTCTCCCCGCAAAGACATTCTCTGCGGCTGGACTTTTTCTTCAATAATCATTTTGCTTTCAATCTTTCTGGTTGGAAAAGTTATCTGTTCTTTCAAATCTCCCGCATCTTCCTCCGATTCAACTCTAACCTTTTCAATTCTTTCCATCGGTCGGACATCTTCTTTTTTGACAGACATTCGAGAAATTTCTTCGGCTGTAAATTTTCCGGTTTTTTCTGCGTCAAATCCAGTCGCCACCACGGTAATATGAATATCTCCCTTGCGAATTTGATCATCAGTAACCGCCCCGAAAATAACTTTCGCATTCGGATCGATATTTTCCGTAATAATATTTGCCGCTTCGTTTATTTCAAGCATCGTCAAATCGCTGGATCCGGAAACATTAAACAAAACTCCGCGCGCGCCATCAATAGAAAGCTCCAAAAGAGGACTGTTGATTGCCGCTTGCGCCGCCTCCGCCGCCCGGTTTTCTCCACTGGCAATTCCGATTCCCATCAGTGCCGACCCGCTGTCTGCCATAATCGTTCGCACATCCGCAAAGTCGACATTAACAATTCCCGGTTTGGTAATCAAATCAGAAATTCCCTGCACGCCTTGTCTGAGAACATCATCCACAATTCGAAAGGCATTTATCAAAGTAGTTTTTCTATCAATAATAGAAAGCAACTTGTCATTTGGAATGGTAATCAAAGTATCCACTCTTTCTTTTAGGTTATTGATTGATTCTTCGGCGATGGTTTTTCTTTGTGCGCCTTCAAAAGCAAAAGGCTTGGTAATCACTGCTACTGTCAACGCTCCAATTTCTTTGGCAGTCTCAGCAACAATCGGACCAGCTCCCGATCCGGTTCCTCCTCCAGCTCCATATACCACAAAAATCATATCCGCTCCCTTGAGTACTTCTTGAATTTCATCCCGATTTTCTTCCGCCGCTTGTCGCCCCACTTCCGGATTCATTCCCGCACCCAATCCCTTGGTTAAATTTTTTCCGATATGTACTTTCTCTGCGGCTTTTGAATGATGCAAAGCCTGTGCATCAGTGTTAATAGAAACAAATTCAACGCCTTTAATTTTTGATTCAATCATTCTTGAAATAGCGTTGCTTCCCGAGCCGCCCACTCCAACAACTTTTATTTTCGCAAAAGTTTCAATTTCCGGTTTTATTTCCGCCATAATATTTTAAGTGAAAAAAATAAATAAACTGTAAATCCTTGGTTTATAAATCTACCACATCAAAACCCTTGATGTCAAGGAGGAATAAGGTATACCTCTTTTTTATCCCACTGTCAAGAGACTACCTGCATAAGCTCTTAGGGAAGAAACTTTTTTATCCATTTTTTCATTTTATCCGAAATAGTTTTTAATACCGAAGAAAAATCTCCCAACCATTTCATTCCGCCAACCTCTCCTGAGGAATTTTTGTGAGCACCATCTTCTTGCGCCCATAAAATCAAACCTATCGCCACAGAAAAAGACGGATCATCGACTTTATCCAAAATTCCTCCAAGCCTTACCGGATAACCAATTTGTGCCGGAAGTCCCAAACTATCCTTAGCAAATTCGACAATCTGAGGAAGTTTGGAACCGCCACCTACCAAAACAATTCCCGCCGGAAGCAACCCGGCTTTTCCAATTTTTTTCAATTCCTTTCCAATCAAATCAAAAATCTCCTCTAAGCGCGCTTCGATTATTTCCGCTACATGAAAACGAGAAACTGCTCCTTCTTCCTGTGAATCAATTTCTGACAAATTAATATCTTCGTTTTTTCCAACCGTATTGGCAAAAGCACAACCATATTCCAATTTTATTTTTTCAGCCGTTTCAATTGAAGTGCGAAGTCCGATAGCTACATCATTGGTGATATGATTAGCTCCAACAGGCAAAATCGCCAAATGAATCAAATCACCTTCTTCAAAGACAGAAACAGAAGTGGTTGCTCCTCCAATATCCACCAACGCAACCCCCAGCTCTTTTTGCTTTTTATCCAAAACAGCATTGGCTGCTGCTAACGGACTCAGAATCAAGCTATGCACCTCGATTTCATTTTGTTCAATACTTCTATTTAGATTTTTGATATGTCCAGAAAATCCCTCAATAACAAGAGCATCTACTTCCAGCCTCACACCATTCATCCCTAATGGATCTTTGATATTATCCTGATCATCCAAGCGGTACGATTTTGGAATAATATGCAAAATTTCCCGATTAGGCGGAATAGAAATAGTCTGAGCAGCATCCACTACGCGTGCAATATCACTCTCAATAACTTCACCATCCGCTTTTCCCACAGCCACTACGCCTTTTGAATTTTGAAAATCGATTCCCGTTCCGCCAATACTCGAAATCACAACTGAAACTTTCTTACCCGCCATTAACTCAGCCGCCATAACTGATTCCTTGATTGAATTCGCCATATCCTCAACGTCAATCACGACACCCTTTCTGGCTCCGGAAGATGGCGACACTCCAACCCCAATAATTCTTGGAATATTTTCATCAGGAATACTTTGAGCGATAATAGTTCTCACATTAGCGCTGCCAACATCCAGTCCGACTATAATGTTGTCATTTTTAGACATAAAAATATGAATAATTTGAAAAATAAATAAAATCCATTTAGAATCTATTTGAAAAGTCTCTTAAATACGGTAAAAAAATTATTATTCCAACTACCAAGGCCACTACGGAAGAAATCAAAACAACCGCTGCCATAATATCCTTAATTAATCGCGCATAAGGATGAATCCGCGGCTTTAGCATATCTACAACTCTTTCCATTACTGTATTTATAAGTTCAGCCACTAAAACCCACATAATCATCAACACTAAAATTATCGCCTCCCAATTTTTAATCTTAAAATACCAAATCAAAAACAAAACCGCCACAGCCGCTAATAATTCTATTTGAAAATTTCTCTCATTTTTGAACGCATAAAAAAATCCGCGCGCAGCATGACTCAAGCTTTTTCTAAAATTACGAATTCGATTTTCTTGTTTCATTTTTTTATTTTAGGATTTACATATTCATCATTATCCAAACATTTTTTTGCAAAAAACAAACCGACAACAGAATCTTGAATCGAAAACATTTCTTTTCCATGCCTAATCCCCAGTAAATGGAGAACTCCGTGGGAAAATATATAACATAATTCTGCAGAAAAACTCATATTGTTTATTTTAGCAGATTTTTTTATATATTCACAGCAAAGTATTATTTCTCCGAGAAAAATATTTTTTTTTATTTTTTCCTTTTCGCTCAAATTCTCAAAATTGGAAAAAGAAAGAATATCAGTCGGTGTATCTTTTTTTCTATATTTTTTATTTATTTGCCGAATTTCATCCAAACTCACCAATGCCACACTCACGGAAACCTTTTTACCGGATAAAATTTCAAATTTCTTTGTTTTTCTGATAGTGCTTTGAAAAATTTTTTCCAACAAATATTTTTCCACTTTGCAACCCGTCTTATTGTTTATTTCCAAAATCAAATTCATAATTCCTCTTCGACAATTTTCTTCACCATCCCTCCCTCGGCTTTCCCTTTTACTTTCGCCATCACCACTCCCATAATTTTTCCCATTCCTTCTTTGCTTTTTGCTCCGGATTTTTCAATTTCGCTTCGGATAATTTGACGCAACTCGTCTTCATCCAGTTGCTCTGGAAGATACTGCGTTAAAATCCCTATTTCTCCGTATTCTTTTTCCGCCAAATCTTCACGTCCTCCGTTTCTATATTGCTCCGCACTGTCTTTTCTTTGTTTAATTGAACGAGCAACCAACTCCACCACTTCATCATTATCAAGCCCCTGTTCTCTTTTTCCCTTTTCTATCTCAGTATTTTTAATCATACTATCAAGCATTCGCAAAACATCGCGTGAAACGACATCTCCGGCCTTCATCGCTTCTTTTATATCATCTTGAATTTTTTTTCTCAGTTCCATTTTTTTATTAAAATAAATATTTTATCGATATTTCTCCTATCTATTGTCTATTCACAATCCACAATACAAAGCGCAATTTTTACATCTTAAATTTGTAATTTTGCGCTTTGAGATTTGAATTTTGGAATTCTGTCTATTTTTCCATTTTTCTTTTAATATTCCTCAGAGCTTCTTCGTCAAATTTATCCATTTTCTTCAATTTTTCAATTTCTTTTCGTATTTTTACTTTATACAGAGCTTCCTTTCGCTTTTCTGTTTTGCTTTTCTCGTCTTTCTGAAAACGACTTCTTCTGGCTTTCACCAAAACTCCGCTTTGTTGAACCATTCGAGAAAACCTTCGAATCAAACTGTCCGAAGCTTCCCTATCCTTCTTTTTTACTTCAATCATACAAAAACCCCCTTTCTTAATTAATTCTATATTTATAAATTATCCTTTATTTTTTTAGCCGTTCGAATCATTTCATCTTCACTCAGTTCTTTAATATTATTTAGATCAATTGAGGCGCCATGTCCATCATTGGGAAATCTCGGAACCAACCAAATATGCGCATGCTCCACTTCTTCCCCGAAAACCAACGATATGACATACTCCGTCTTAAATGTTTTCTTCAACGCATTAGCAATTTTTCCCGCTACTTGATAATATTCTCCGATATTCGGAACGTCCCATGCCCAGCGATAATGTTTTTTCGGAATAATTAATGTGTGCCCGATATTAAGCGGACGAATATCCAAAAATGCCAAAAAATTATCATCTTCATATACTTTATGACTTTGAATTTCCCCCGCTACTATTTTACAAAATACACACATTGATTTTTAATAGCTTTTATGTTCACCGTTTCCATTACGGATTATTAATTTACTCTTAAGCGCTTTTTTGATCGCACCAACTAATTTGGATTGAGTCATCGTTTCTTGCGTTCCACTTGTCATATTTTTCACAATAACAGTCTCATCCAATGCTTCCTTTTGCCCTATGATCAAAGTTATATCAACTCCTAAACGATTTGCCGCACGCATTTGCGACTTAAGACTTCCTCTTCCGAAACTCTCGGCAGTAAGTATTCCATTCCTTTCCAACTCGGCAAATAAACGAAGACTTTTCTTTTTTGCCAAACTTCCAAGTTGAGCCAAGAAAACTTTCGGTCGAGGCGGCTTGTATGATTTAGCATTAATTCTTTTCATTTCCATCACTAAACGCTCGATTCCCAAACCAAAACCAATCGCCGGCGTACTCTCTCCACCAATTTTTTCAATCAATCCATTATAACGTCCACCGCCTCCCAATGAATGTTTTTTTCCTCCTTCATCCAGCGTCCAAATTTCAAAAACAGTTCTAGTATAATAATCCAAACCTCTCACCAAATGCGGATTAATGGTATATGACAATTCCAATTCATCTAAATATTCCAAAAGGCTCTTGAAATGTGTTCGACAATCAGTACAAAGATGATCTACTGTTTGAGGTGCTCCGGAAGCCACCTGAGAACATTTGTCTTCTTTACAATCAAGTATTCGCAAAGGATTAATTTCCAATCTTGTTTTGCAATCCTTGCACAATTTCTGTTTTTTCGATTCAAAATAGCTCACCAAAAGTTGCAAATATTCCTTCCGACACTGAGGACATCCGATACTGTTGACTTGGAATTGCACACCCTTTATTCCTAAACTGCTAAGCACTCCATCGGCTAATTGAAAAACTTGCGCGTCCAAAATCGGATCATCTTCTCCGAAAACATCAAAATTTGCCTGCCAATGCTCACGATATCTTCCTTCTTGCGGTCGATCGTAACGATAGACGGTTCCGAAAGAAAAAAGTTTTACCGGTTTTGCATAAACATTCATTCCGTGCTGAATATACGCACGCGCAACTCCGGCAGTAAATTCAGGGCGAAGCGCCACTTTGTCCTTTCCGCGAGTCACAAAAGAATATAACTCTTTATCCACGACATCCGTTCCTTCTCCAATTGAACGCACAAAAAGATTGGCATATTCCAAAACAGGAACATCTATTCTCTGATATCCAAATTTTTGGCAAGATTTTTCCAAAACATTACGCACTTGATTCCAATATGGTTGTTCTCCGGGCAAAATATCATGCATCCCTCGCACGGTTTGAAGAAGAATCGGCTCTTCAGGAATAGAATTGGAATTTTTTCGATCCGCTTTTTTAACTTTGTTCCCCTTAACAATACTGGTCTTTTTTGCAGTAATTTTTTTTCTTGGCATATTATTTTTGAAAATTAACACTCAATCATCTTAAAAATTATAAAGGATAATCCGTAGCCTGCAAATATAAATGCATTCTATTTAACGGCCACGCTCTAATCAATACTTTTCCAATAACATCAGTATTATGAATCGCTCCCCAAAATCTCGAATCAGAACTGTTTGGACGATTGTCTCCCATAACAAAATATTCATCCTTACCTATTGTTTTGATAAAATCAGATCCTCCTTCGTGGGTTTGCGTTGTGACATTCTTGTCTAAATAATCACTCTCGTCCAACACCTTTCCTCCCGACCATTGATCATTATATATCAATACTTTTCCATCCTTTATTTCTATTGTTTCTTTAGGCAAACCGATAACTCTTTTAATGTAAAATTGTCTTGGATCTTTTGGGTAACGAAAAACTATCACATCACCTCTTTCAAGTTTGCGAAATGGATTAAGTGTGGCGATTTTCATATCTTCAATTCCAATTTCGGTTTTTTTGTATCCTATTTCATTAACAATTAAATATTCTCCGTCATCGAAACTCGGTTCCATGCTAGCACCTTGAACAAAAAAGGGCTGAAAAACAAACACACGGATAGGAATAATAATAATCAAAGCTAAAAAGAATATTTTGATTATTTCCACGAAAAAACCGCCAACGCCGTATGAAACGTCTTCTTGAATATCTATTTCTCTGTCAAAATTATCCGAAGCCATCAAAATGGTACAATAAAAAATATCACCCGCCTCATTTCGAGGCTCAATACTCCTACTCTACCACAACTTTCCAACCACCGCAAGGGTCGGTTTCGAACTATGATTTATAAGACTTTTACATAAAAAATCATAATTTATCGTATCCATCTTTTAGAGATTGAATTCTTGGTCCATAGTTTTCCAAAGCATAACAAGACCAACCGAGATATTTCATTGAAGCGTAAATCTCTGGATCTACATATATTTTTTTATTTGAACACGGACTTATTATCCGAATATCATCTTTAGCAGTAGCTTCATCATTTTTCAATTTCAAAGCCATTGCCATAACACCATCAACCAAATTCCAAGGATCAGGAGGATTATGTCCGGTAGTTGCTGCAATTTGACTTTTATATCCCATCCATGTATCAGACATAAACTGTGCCGCTCCCATTGCCCCTCCGGTTCCGGAATAACTTGCTGGCGGACAAGAAACTTTCATTTTTTTGTAGCTATAATTCAATTCTTCGCAAATATCTTTAAATAAAGTTTTGCGATAATCGCTCATACGACTCTCTTTATAATCACAACCACCGACAGAAGCACCTAATCGCGATTCAATTGACAGCATTCCAAATAAAAATCCTTTACTTACTCCCGTTTGCTTATTGGCAAATTTTATTGCATCCTTAACATCCCCGGTATCATAACTTTTTCCAAGAATTTTATTCAAATCATTTTTCAATTCACTAAGTTTCTGCTGAATTTCACTAATGGTTGCCGCCTTTGCTGCAACTTTTTGTTCAAAAACCTCTTTTTCATTTACTAAAATATTTTTTTCATCCTGCTTTTCTTCCAAAATCTCTTCATGTTCCTGCTTTTTTTCTTGCAACTCTCCTTTTTCATTTTCAAGTACTTGCTGGGACTGCTTTATTTCATCCATCATAACTACAACTTTTTTTTTCAATCCTGACAAATGATCCCGCATAGCAAACGTTTCCGTAATATTATCATTATTTATGGCGACATAAAAAAGCGGGCGGCTGTAATTATAATACGCCTCTTGAATAAGTCTTACTAGAATTTCTTTTTGTTTTTCAATAGTATCTTCAATTTTTTTAATTTCTCCTTCCTTGCGAATAATAATTTCCTCAGCGGTTTCAATCACATTTGCCGCTTGATTTATTACCGATTGAGTACTATTGACCGCACCTTGAAGCCTTTGAACATCACCTGTATATCTATCATAAGCATCTTGAGCTTTTTCCAAATCCTTGGTTAAATCATCTTCCTTATTCTTGTATTCTTCCAACAAATCATCTGCTCCTTTTGCAAGCTGAACAACAGGAAAAGAAAAAGAAGAAAAAAACAAAAAACTCACCATAAAAATGGCAATTGTCAAAACGACTGCTCTTTTTATTTTTATTATCATAACCTTGACTACATTTTATCATTTTTAAAAGCGCATTGCAAACACAAAAACCCCGACATTACGCCGGGGTTTCTATAATATTTAAAGTATTATTTTTTCTCTTCTTTCTTTTCTCCCTCCACTTCTTTCTTTTCTACTCCTGCCACATTACTCACATCTTCCTCCACTTTTTCATTCAAGTCCGCCAATTCTTCTTCGCTTCGAGGAGCAGCAATAGAGGCGATTATTGTTTCCGCATCAACCAAAAACTCGACTTTATCAGAAGCCGGCAAATCTTTTACAGCAATTTTATCTTCAAAAGTTTCCAAAACAGACAAATTAATTTTAAATTCAGAAGGCATATTTCCCGGAAGACATCTAATTGGGACTTCATCAATTCCTGTAACTAAAATTCCACCTAAATTTTTTACCGCCGGAGCTTCTCCGACAAATTCCAAAGGAATCTCGGTTTCAATTTCCTCATCCATACGCACCTGAAAAAAATCAACATGAGAAAAATTTCCAACAAGTGGATCAACCTGAGTATCATAAATCAAAACACTCATTTTTTTCCCCTCTCCAATTTCTAAATCAATCAAGGTATTTTCCCCTGCTTTTTCATACACACGACGAAAATCAAGAGCATTCACCCAAAGATTTTGAGCTTTGATTTTCTTTCCATACACAACCGCTGGAACCTTTCCTTCTTTGCGCAAAGTCTTCACCTTCTTCCCTGATTCTTCTCTAATCTGAGCTTTTACAGAAATATTATTTGTCATATATTTTTTAGATTTATTAAATTAAATAAAATTACTCAATTTCACGCCTTCTTTTTTTAATTTTTCATATACATCTATTACATGATTGGAGGATATCGGTTCTTTACCAAAAAAAATTCTAACATCATCCGCACTTAAATCGGTCGCCATCCCCAAACTCACTACTCCTATTTTACTGCGAGAAACAAAAACCAAACTCGCTGTTTGACAATTTTGGCAAGTCAAATGAAAAACCGTCCGATCTCCACTATCCTCTATTATTATTGTCCGCCTATGCTGATATTTCTTCTGACAAGCGGGACATTTAATTAAATGTTTCAGGTTTTTTTCCATATTTTTCATATTCGCCATTATAGCGGAAAAAACAAAAAACGCAATCGCGCACCATATAAATAACCTTTGTTCAGAATATCACTTTATTACCGAACAGTCAAGCGACAAATCTTAATGATTCAGGAAAAATCCGGAAAGGATTAACGTTCCAATAGCAACAATAACTACCGGCGCCAAAAACTCCAAAAAGCGTATTTTTTGCGTTATTCTAGAAAATTTAGAAGCTAAAAAAAGAGAAACTGCACTACCGAAAATAAATCCCAATCCGTAAGAAACAATTTTTATCATCTCACTATTGGCGATAAAAATTGAAGATGTGACAACAAAATCATCTACACTATTAAAAGCATACAGAAAAAAAGAGAACATAAACAGATTTGTCCCTCTCTTTGTGTGAATATTGCTTTTTTCTTTTTTCTTTCCGCTTTTCTTTTGTGCTAACCGCCTGATTTCAGAAAATCCGATCATCATCGGAATCAATCCAGGAAGACGCAAAGCCATCGGATATTCCTCCAAATATTGACTGAAATGAGAAAGATAGGCGGCTAAAGAAACCAAAACTCCTACTGCAAAAAGATTGCCGAAAAACATTGCCACTTTTTCTTTGTGGCTTTTCTTTTTGAATACTATCGACATAAAAAGCAAATCATCAATTCCAGTTCCATACCAAGTAACAAAACCAACCAAAAAAAACGAAATTGCTACCTCTAACAAAAGTATGATTACATTATTCTCCATTTTATTTTATTTTATTTTTATAAAAATCAATATGACTGCATTACCGGCAAGTCAGATCCTTTTTCGCCCCTTGATTGAATATTTATCAAAATTCCCATAGCAGCAAAAACACTCACCAAAGAACTTCCTCCGTAACTAAGAAACGGCAAAGGAATTCCTGTAACCGGCATTATTCCGATATTCATTCCGATATTTATTAAAATCTGCAAAAAAAACATTATCATAATTCCGACAGCAATTAAATATCCGAAATTATCTTTAGCGCTTATGGCTATTTTTTTTATCCGATAAAAGATAACCCCGAATAAAAACAAAACCAGAAAAGCTCCCCAAACGCCAAGTTCTTCGACAATTACTGCAAAAATAAAATCAGTATGTTTTTCCGGTAAAAAATTAAGTTGAGATTGAGACCCGTGTCCTATACCTTTACCTGCCATTCCTCCAGAACCAACCGCCACAATCGACTGAATAACATTATACCCGCTTCCTTGAGGATCCGACTGTGGATTAAAAAGATTTGCCAGCCTTTCTTTTTGATAGGGAGCCAAAAAGAACCACCCAAATGCAACAACAAAAATTCCAAGAAAAAACAAAACAACTATATTTTTTTTACTAATTCCGGAAAGTAATGTCATTCCAATCCAAATTCCCGAAAGAATCATTGCGCTACCGAAATCAGGCTGTTTAATAACCAAAAAAATCATCGATAAAGATAAAACCAATGAAGCAACGATTTTGGACATCTCCCCTAATTCCATTCTTTTAGCTGAAAAGAAACTTGCCAAAAAAATTATAAGCGAAATTTTGGAAATTTCCACCGGCTGAATATGAAAAGGTCCCACGCCTATCCAACCGGAAGTTCCTCGAATACTTACACCAAAAAAAATAACTGCCAATAAAATCCCAAGAGTAATAAAATAAACAGCATTTCCATATGATTGAAAATAATGATAATCAACAATCGAAAAAAAAATCGCCACTGCCACGGCAATAAAAGAAAACAATACCTGCTTAGAAAAAATATTCATTTCCATTCCCTGTTTAGCAGTGGAAATGCTATACAAAGCCAGTAAACCAAGACCCAGAAGCAATGCTGCGGATACAGTCAAAACCCAGTCTATTTTTAAAAATCTGTTTATCATAACTTATTCAAGATTTATTTTTCTATGCGTCTTCCAGTAAGATATCCTTGAATGAAATTATCAGCATCATATACATCAGCCTCCGCTTCCGCTTCAAAATTTCTCACTGAAAAATCAAAACGATATGGCCAAGTAACACGAAACTCACGTTCTTCTCCGGATTTTATAGTATTTAAAACTGAAGTATTCACTGCGACAACATCCTCCTGCTCGTTCCTTAATATAATATTGACCTTTATTGAACCAAAATCAAAATAACTATCGTTGCGCATAAGCCCTGCTGCCTCAGCAGTGAAAACACCTCCCTCAGAATCACTAAAACGCTTATTATAAATTCCTAGCGCCGGCTCTTCATATCCGGAAAATTCTTCCCATTGCTCATTAGAAATTATTACTTCCAATTCGACGGGACTTTGATTCGATTCTATATTGGTTTCAATGATATACTTTGTTTCATAGGGCAAAATAAAACCCGATTCTTTCTTTTCTCCAACAATATTACCACCCGAATCTTTCAAAATAAAATGATATTCAAAAAAAGAACTTCCGTATTGATGATTGGGATTTTTTATTTTAGCAAAAGCATCAAATTTATTATTTCCTCCATAAACAAAACCACTTTCAACTATTTCAATTTCATTAACTGAAATTTCTCGAATGCACGCTTCGCACACTCCTCCACAGTCCACCTGTTCTTCATTTTGATTAAGAATTCCATCACTACATGTGGGTTTCGGCTGTAAAAATTTATAAACAGAAAAAACAATACCGAAAAAAACCAGAAAATAAATTGAAATTATGATAATTCTCTTGACCGTATTCGACATAGTTTTTATTAAAAAAATTCGTTCTTTCTTTATTTTACAAAAAAAACAAAAAAAAAGCCAGCGATATTTTTCAAAACAAAAATCCCGACGCGACGTCGGGATTTTCAATAAATTGCATTGTCTTGGCGGCGACCTACTTTCCTCCGAATAAACGGGGTATCATTGGAGCTAAAGGGCTTAACTTCTGAGTTCGAGATGGGATCAGGTGTACCTCCTTCGCAAAAACCACCAAGACGATGCAATCTATCCTTCACATAGCACAGAATATAAAAACACATAACACAAAGTCATAATGAAAAAAATCATTTCATTGCTTCATATTTTATGCTTCATATTCTATGGATAAAATGTAAAGTAACTATTAACTGTTAACTCGCGGCGTAATGCACACTATAGTGAATGCACTAAACCAAAAAAATAAATTAAGAAAAGTTGTTAGATTTATTAGTACTTCTCGGCTAAATGTTTCACAACACTTACACCTGAAGCCTATCAACCTGGTCTTCTTCCAGGAAACCTCCCGCTGCGCGACATTGGAATTTCTAATTTCTAATTTCTAATTTCTAAACAATTTCTAATTTCTTAATTTATTAAATTTAAAAATTAAGTCATTAAATCATTGATTGAAAATTGAAAATTGAAAATTGAAAATTCCGATGTCACGCATCGGAGTTGCCTTATCTTGAAGTTGGCTTCCCGCTTAGATGCTTTCAGCGGTTATCCGTTCCCAACTTAGCTACTCGACAGTGCTCCTGGTGGAACAGCCGATACACCAGAGGTTAGTTCTTTCCGGTCCTCTCGTACTAGGAAAGACTCTTCTCAAGCAACAAACGCCTACGGCAGATAGAGACCAACCTGTCTCACGACGGTTTGAACCCAGCTCGCGTACCGCTTTAATTGGCGAACAGCCAAACCCTTGGGACCTTCTCCAGCCCCAGGATGCGATGAGCCGACATCGAGGTGCCAAACCCCTCCGTCGATGTGAACTCTTGGGAGGGATCAGCCTGTTATCCCCGGGGTAACTTTTATCTGATGATCTTCTACACTCCTACAAGTGATAGTCGGTTCACTAACTTCTACTTTCGTAACTGATCGACTTATGGGTCTCTCAGTAAAGCTGGCTTATGCGTTTGCACTATCAGCCCGATTTCCATCCGGACCTAGCCAACCTTTGTAAACGCCTCCGTTGCCATTTAGGAGGCGACCGCCCCAGTCAAACTACCCGCCAGGCACTGTTCCCGGTCTGGTATCTAGACTTTTTAGGCTAATTTATATCATCAGAAAAGATTCATTTAAACGTGTAATTTACATAATACTTGAAAACACTAATTCCTCTTTTCTGCGCTAAATTTCTAAAAAGAAATCCAGATAACAGACCAGGGTTAGAATTATAATTCCAGCAGGGTGGTATTCCACTGTTGACTCCATTTCAACCTGAGTCGAAACTTCAAAGTCTCCCACCTATGCTCGGCAACTAAAATCACAATTCAATGCCAAGTTGTAGTAAAGCTCCACGGGGTCTTTTCGTCTTGCCGTAGGTAGGGGGCATCTTTACCCCCACTGCAATTTCACCGGGTCCTTCGTTGAGACAGTTCCCAAATCGTTACGCCTTTGATGCGGGTCAGAATTTACCTGACAAGGAATTTCGCTACCTTAGGACGATTATAGTTATCGCCGACGTTCACTGGCGCTTCGGGGATTGGCTTGCACCGCTCCCGTTAACGTTCCAGCACTGGTCAGGCGTCAGCCCCTATACTTCCCCTTGCGGGTTTGCAGAGACCTGTGTTTTTGATAAACAGTCGCTTGGGATCTTTAGCTGCGGCCTATACCTTGCGATATAGGCGAGACATCTTGCGAACTTACGTCTAGCTGTTTTGCCGAGTTCCTTAACGAAGGTTCTCCCGTTCCCCTTGGGCTACTCGCCCTGTCCACCTGTGTCGGTTTGCGGTACGGATGAAATAATACTAATCTTAGAAGTTTTTCCTGGCACTTTGCTTTATTCTGTTCCCCCGACACGAGGTCGGGGTTCCAGAGAATTCTTGGAATATTGCTTTCCGGATTTTCCTAGAAAGCTTCCTTAAAAACCCTACGCCAATCCATTAAGGCGCAGAATATACTAAAATGCGTCCCTCCATCGAATATTATTTCAGTACAGGAATATTAACCTGTTGTCCATCGACTACGCTTTTCAGCCTCGCCTTAGGACCGACTAACCCTGGGATGATCACCATTGCCCAGGAAACCTTGGACTTTCGGGGTGCACGGCTCTCACGTGCATTGCGGTTACTTATGCCAACATTCTCACTTCCCTGCGCTCCACCACGGCTCACGCCTTAGGCTTCAACGCACAAGGAACGCTCTCCTACCAAACCAATGCACAACATTGGAATTTCTAATTTCTAATTTCTAATTTCTAAACAATTTCTAATTTCTTAATTTATTAAATTTAAAAATTAAGTCATTAAATCATTGATTGAAAATTGAAAATTGAAAATTGAAAATTCCAGTGTCATGCACTGGAGTCCATATCTTCGGTATCATGTTTAGCCCCGTTACATTTTCGGCGCAAAATCTCTAAACTAGTGAGCTATTACGCACTCTTTAAAGGATGGCTGCTTCTAAGCCAACCTCCTAGGTGTTTGAGAAACTTTACTTCCTTTTCCACTTAACATGAATTTGGGGACCTTAGATTATGATCTGGGCTTTTTCCCTTTTGAGATCCGACCTTAGAGCCGGATTTCTGACTGCTCGGATAAGAAACATGGGAATTCGGAGTTTGGTTGAGATCGCTACGGCAAGCCGCGCGGCCTCATTCAGTAGCTCTACCTCCCATGCTCATTTACCGAACGCTAGCCCTCAAGCTATTTCGGAGAGAACCAGCTATTGCCAAGCTCGATTGGAATTTCTCCTCTACACACAAGTCATCCCCTAGAGTCGAACGACTAGTGGGTTCGGGCCTCCCCCCGATGTTACTCGGAGTTCACCCTGCTCATATGTAGCTCGCCTGGCTTCGGGTCTAGTCCATACGACAATATGCGGCGGTTAAGCCTCGCTTTCACTATGCGTCCGCCACAAAGTGGCTTACGCTGCCATATAAAACTAACTCGTTGGCTCGTTCTGCAAAAAGCACACCATCACCTCGACGCAAGCGCCGGGGCTCTGATTCTTTGTTAGCGTATGGTTTCAGATACTATTTCATCTCCCTTATCGGGATGCTTTTCACCTTTCCCTCACGGTACTAGTTCACTATCGATCTGAAGTAATATTTAGCCTTGGAAGTTAGTGCTCCCATCTTCAAACGGGATTTCTCCGGTCCCGCCCTACTTTTTGACACACCTATTTCCACATCAATCGTTCATATACGGGACTATTACCCTCTATGGTCGCTCTTTCCAGAGACATTCTATTGGATCAATGCTAAAGAGTGTCGGCTGTTCCGCTTTCGCTCGCCACTACTTGCGGAATCACTATTGTTTTCTTTTCCTCCTGGTACTAAGATGTTTCAGTTCCCAGGGTGTGCTTCATTAACCTATGAATTCAGTTAATGATTTCGCCTCATCGGCGAAGAGTTGTCTCATTCGGAAATCCTCGGATCAAAGCTTGCTTGGCAGCTCCCCGAGGCTTATCGCAACCTGCTACGTCCTTCATCGCTTACTTCAGTCTAGGCATCCTCCATACGCTTTAAGTAACCTTTCTTATTTTACTTTTTATTTAAGTTAACAGTTAATAATCACCTTTCGGAAAAAATTAACTGTCTTAGTTAAATTGCATTTATTTTACCTACATTTTATCTATTTTTTCCATCGCCTCGTTTTCCCGCTCACTTTAACAAAGACAATAAAAAAACATAGATGCTCGTTGATATTCTGTTTTCAAGTTTCAAACTTATGCGGAAAATTTTTCATACTATATATGTATTTTTTACATATAATAATATAGAATATTTCGGCATAATTTTTTTCACCCAACTCTCAAATGACAAACAAAAAACTCGCCCATCGCGAGAAATATATTTAACAAAACTCTGTTAAATATTTCACCCGCCTCTTTTATTAACTTTTGCGATTAATTTCTTAATCAGATTTTTATTTTGATAAAGTTATATTTCCAAACCGCCATAACATAATAGCAAACAATAAAATCCTGTCAAGCCTCTACAAATTTTGCAACAAAAAACATCCTAAAAAAACTTTTCCACAAGCTACAATTTAGCATTATAGCAAGTAATAATCCGACTTACAAAAAGGTGTGAGAAAAGGTTAACATATGATCAAACCTCCGCCCCTTCTTTGGAAAATATCCCCCGGATAACCTCATCCGCCTGCATTTCATCAATCAAAATATCATCCACGGGCAAGCTGGAAATGAGAATTCTTGAAGCAATTTCTTTGGTTTTTTCACGCGGAACTTTCAGTGAGGCGAAGTGGGAATTAATTTCATCCACTTCCCCAAATTCACTCAATTGGTCACGGGAAATTTTCTCACCATCAAAAATTATTTTTATTTTTTTGTATGGCGCATATTTTTTAATAAGTTCGTCTAATTTTCCGTCATAGATTATTTTTCCCTTATCGATAATAATCACCCGTTCGCAAAGTTCTTTGATGTCTTCCATATAATGCGAAGTCAGGATGATTGTAGTCTTATTTAACTTATTATATTTCCTTACAAAATCCCGCACATTTTTTTGCGCCACAACGTCCAATCCTAAAGTCGGCTCATCCAAAAACAAAACTTTCGGCTTATGAAGGAGCGCCGCTACCAATTCGCATTTCATTCTCTGTCCAAGCGAAAGCTTGCGCACCTGAACATCCAAAACATCTTTCAAATCCAAAAGTTCAACTAACTCATCCAGATTCTTTTTGAAATCTTCATCGGAAACTTCATATATTTCTTTGTTAAGCACAAAACTTTCCATCGCAGGAAGATCCCACCAAAGCTGGTTTTTATTTCCCATCACCAAAGCAAATTGTTTTTGATATTCCGCCTGACGCTCATATGGATCAAATCCCAACACACGCGCCTGCCCTCCATCCGGATGCAAAATTCCCGAAAGCATTTTGAGTGTCGTGGTTTTACCGGCGCCATTAGGTCCTAAAAATCCGACTAATTCACCTTCTTCTATCTTGAAACTTATATCCCTCACCGCGTCCTTAAAAAGTTTTTCGCGCGAAAAAAGACTCTTAACCGAAGCCCAAAGCCCCGGCTGTTTTTTGTAATATTCGTATTTCTTGCTTAAATCTTTAACTTCAATAATCGCCATAATTTTCCCACTGTCATTCCCGCAAAAGCGAAAATCCAGTCAATAAACTTTTTAAATTCCAATCCCTTCAAATTTCCTCAATCCTTTTTTATATAATAGCCTGATAATTCCATAAAGTAAAATCAGCCAAAAAATTTCAACTCCCAAATAAAACCAGCTTTGCGAAAGGGAAATTTTTCCAAGATAAAGCTGAAGTGGGATAAAATAAATATACGCAAGCGGAAAAAATAAAAATATTTTAAAATAAAAGATTGGAAGCATATTAAGTGGAAAAACTCTACCGGATAAAAAACCGACAAGAACCCTAATTGAATACCTGCTTCCACTCACCGCTGTCGTCCAAAAAGCGATCATCCCGATCAGAATTGTAATAAAAAGATTAATAAAAAATCCACCAAGCAGCATAATGAAAATCACAATCAATTTGACAGGATCAGCTGTGATAATGATTTTGTCAAACATTATATATATCAAAATAGTTGCAAAAAATATTCCGGAACCAAGAGCAATTATGTTTCTGCCAAAAGTATAAATAATAATATATTTTATATAATCAATTGGCTTAATTAGAAAATTAGACAGTCTACCTTCCTGTATATCTCTTGAAATATTATATTCCAAGCCATAATTAGCTGTAAGATAAATCATCATCCATCCAATAATAATATATGTCATCATCTCACTATATGTGTAGCCGGAAACAACTTCATTAGTCTGAAAAATAATTGTCCAAATTATAATCTGTACACCGATGTCTATGATATTAGAAAAACGATAAAATAAAATATCAACCCGAAAAGACAATTGTCTTTGGATTTCAATTTTTATAATCGATTTTATTTTACTGAAAGTATTAAGCTCCAAAACCTTCATATTTTTTTAATCCAAATCCGTAAATTATCTTTGCAACAAAATATAATAATATTATCCAAATTATCTGTATCCCAACACCTCTGACTGCTTCTGCATAGCTAATTTTATTCAAATAAAACTGAACTGGGACAAAGAAAGTATATGCAAAAGGCAAAGCAATACTAGTTTTTACAAAAACTGCTGGTAACATCACTAAAGGAAAATAAGCTCCTGAAAAAAATCTCGCCAAAGTATTCAAAAAATCTTTCAGTCCAACAACCTCCATTGTCCAGAAAGAAATCATCCCAATTATAATCGCAAAAAACAGTTTGATAAAAAAAGCCAGAAATACCATCGCCAGCAAAATCAAAATTTTTGGCGCATCCAAATCAACAATCATATTTTTTCCAAACAAAGCCACATATAAAGCTGACTGCAAAATAACAAATCCGAAAGCGATTATCACTCTTCCGATTGCAACCATCGTCACATATTTCAAATAGCTCATTGGCTTTACCAGATAATTTGTCAACCTGCCCAGTCTAATATCCTTGGAAACAGTTTCTTCGAAATCGTAGTTGGCCGTAATAAACATAAAAATCCAACCAACAATAATATATGTTACCATTTCATTGTAGTTGTATCCGCGTACAACATCAGCGGTTTGAAAAATTACTGTCCAAAGAAGATAAGAAAAAAACAGCTCCAAAAAATTGCCGGGAGTATACATGGCAATATCATATCGATAAGCAAACATTTCCTGCAACTTATTTTTTACAATGGCTAAATATTTTTTCATATTTTAACTGCTTGCGCTGGAATATTTTTTTAGGCTTATTTTCCAGATTATCAGACTTACCGCAAAAAACAAAATGGCATACACTGCCCCAAAGACCATCCACTGCCAACTCAAAAGACCAAGTAATGTCTTAGTTGGAAATGCCACAATCACAATTATCGGAATCACGAAAGTGAAAACGGCCTGCACAGTCACAGAAAAAATCTCCGGCGGAAAGCGCCCAACTGTCATTGCATCACGATAGACCCAAATCGTATTTTCATTTTCCACACTCCAAATTGTCACACAAGCAGCCAAAATATGGATTGCGATTACGATAACCATTCCAATTCCAATAAACACCGCATATCCCAAAATATTTTCCCAGCCAACATCAATTGGTAATTTATAAACCGTAAAAATTATCAGTCCGCTTATCGGAAATAGAAAAATCATATCCATGATATCCGTAATCCGACTCATTGAATAAAAAAGGGGATTTACCGGCTTCGATAAAACATAATCAAAATTTCCCTGTTTCACATCATTTTGAAACATATAAATCCCCCGAAAAAATGCTTGCGCCAAAACATCCAAAAGATTGAAAGTAAGAAAAAACAAAATCACCTCATATTTCGAATATCCCGCCATTGTGTTTGTATAATTGAAAATCGAAACAATCAGCAACAAGAAAAATCCAAATCGCACCAGCTTGCCCAAAAAATACCCTCCGCTTTCAAGGCGATTGGAAAGATAACTTCCTGCCGCACAAGAAACCAATTGCTTCCAAATTTTGAAATATTTCTCAATATTCATAATTAGAAATTAGGTGGATTAGAGATTAGAAATTTTTGCTATATTCCTTATATTCCTTCCCCTGAATATCTCCTTAATCCTTTTTTCCAAACTATTCTGGTAATCAATCCTGCAACCAAAATCCAAAAAATCTGAAAACAAATTCCAATATTTGCCTGCCAAAAACTCACGCGTCCGAGATAAATTTCTACCGGAAAATAAACCAAATACGCAAACGGCAAAAACATTAATGGGATAAAAAATATTCTCGACAAAATACTCAAAGGAAAATAGGCTCCGCTTCCAAATTCCAAAATCCAATCAAAAAGAAACTTTGGACCAATCGCTTCACGCGAAAAAAATGCCAAAAGATTTGTCAGGTAGCTCAAAACAAAATACAAGCAAATCGCTAAAAATACCGAAACTCCAAACCACAGCAAAATCACCCAATTTGTTTGCGCAAATATGTCTACTTTCAAAATAATTGCGAAAATAACAACTTCAATAATCGCCGAAATCAAACTAATCAATCTTTGCGCCAATTGCCGAAAAAAATTATACCAAAAATAATTTACCGGCATTGCCAAGTACTTTGAAAAAATCCCTTGATTTATTTCTCTGGTAATTTCCGTTATTCCTTGGTTTCCAAAAATAACTGCGCGAAGAATATTAACCATAAACACATAAGTAATAATTTCTATTTCCGAATATCCAGCAAAGCTTCCATTTCGCAGAGTCAAACTTTTCCAAACATAAAAAAGCAAAAGGAGTACAATGATATTGCGCATTCTCCCGAAAAAAAAATTAAACCGATATTCAAACTGCCTCGCCCAACTCAAGCGAAATACCATCCAATATTTTTTCATAACCCATTTTTCACCTTGTTTGTATTATGTTCATCAAGCGTGCGAGAAAAAACGGTTTCTCCGGTCTGGGGATTGGAAAGAAAATAATTATAAGTTGTTTCAACCGGATAAATCGCCGCTTCGATAGCAGAAATTCCCGGATTGGAAATCGGTCCGGGCGGAAGTCCCGGGTTTTGATACGTATTAAATGGAGAATCCACTTGCGTGTCTGCGTATGAATATTGTTTCTTGTTTTCCCCTAAAACATAAGCAAGAGTAGCGCAACTTTGCAAAGGCTGTCCCGATTTAATGCGGTTCCAAAAAATTCCACTCACCAGCTTACGATCATCTTGCGAACGCACCTCACCTTCAATAACACTCGCCATTGAAATAATTTCATACAAACTTTTCCCTTGACTTTTTATTTCCAAAATCATATCCGCCAAAACTTTACGCTCAAAATTGTCCAGCATTTTCTTAATAATCATCTCAGCGCTTGCATCCTTGGTAAAAAAATAAGTATCCGGAAAAAGATATCCTTCGAGGTCATAGCCGTTTGGAATATCGTTCAAAAAATCATATCCGTATTTTCCCTGAAAATACTTAGGATCCTTAGAAAGCGTTTCGAATTCATCTACTGGCAATTTATTACTTTTCAATCTCTCAGCTATTTTCAAGTTTCTCCAACCTTCAGGAATTGTTATTTTTATTTGATTATCTTCTTTTTTGGTAGTTATTAAAACTGCAATATCCGCAATTGTAAGATTGGAAGAAATCACATAATCACCAGCAATTATTTTCCCGCGCAAGTTATGTTTCCAAAGATAAAAAACAAACAGCTTGCTGTTAGATATTAACCCTTCGCTTTCTAAATTTTCTCCTATCTCCATAGCATCCGCTCCTTTTTCTATCGTGAAATCTTTTTCTCCGGAAAAATCTCCATGAGAAAAATTCATCTGATTTTGCAAATAAAAAAATCCTCCCACTATTAAAATAAAAATGAAAATAAAAACAGCAAAAATATTCTTGATCATTACCATAAATTATTGCGATTTAACAATAAAAGGAACAAAAACAAAACCGGGAAATTCTTCCACATAAAAATCATCTTCCGATTTTTTTTCCACATAACAAATACTATTATGAATAGGAATAACCATTTTTCCTCCAATTTTCAATTGCCTCTTAAATGACTCGGGGATTTCTTCAACTTCAGCGGAAACCAAAATTCGATCATACGGAGCATTTTTTTCGAAACCTTCGGTCGCATCAATACACTGAAACTCTATTTGATATTTATTTAAAAAATCAAATTTATCAATATTATCCTTTCCAATTTCACACAATTCCAAAATTCTTTCTAATGCTGTAACTTTTCCTCTTTCTCCGGAAATACAAGCCAAAATTGCCGTTGTCCATCCACTCCCACTACCCACATCTAGAATATTTTGACCTTCTTCCGGGTTTAAAAGTTCTAACATAATCGCCACAGTTGTCGGCTGAGAAATTGTTTGTCCGTATCCGATTGGAAGTGGTATATCCGCCTCCGCCTCACTCACCATATCTGAAGGAACAAACTCCGCTCTGTTAACCTCAGAAAATGCCCTGATAATATTATCCGACTTTAAAACTCCTTTTTGAATCAAATTATTCGCCAATCTGTTCATAAAATATAATTTTACAAAAAATACAAACAAAAAACGCCTCCGTCAAATATTTTAACCTTTATCCAAAGATGTATTTATATTCCTATTATTTGAATCACTACATCTCTTTTTCTAGCCCCATCCAATTCTACCGCAAAAACACTCTGCCTCTCATTAAGTATCATTTTCCCTTTTTCTACAGGAAGAGTTTCGCTCACACCAAGCAACATTGATTTGCAATGAGAATGTCCATTACTTCTACCGTCCGCTTTCACATTTTTTCGAAGCTCAAAAAGATCATGCGAATACTGATCATCTACCGGAACCAGTTTATATAAAATTCGCATAAAATCCTGCACCAACATCGGCTCATTATGATTAATTACCACTCCCATTGTCGTGTGCGGAGAATAAATCAAAACTTGTCCCTCACGAATTCCACTATGATCAATCACCTCCTGAACCTGATCAGTAATATCCATAAACTCAATCTGATGCGTACTTTCCAAATTTATTTTTTGTTTTTGTATTTTCATAGTCTCTCTATATGAATTACAAATTCGTACAAAAAATATACGAACTGAAACTCAATTATTTTAAATTAGAAACATTTTATATATTATCTATCCCGCATTAACTCCAATTTACTTTTAGCAAAGAATTTATTTAAATACTCCCGCTACTGCCTTAACTGCTTTTTTGTCTAATGCTGATAGCATTATTTTACCACGATTTGGCTTCTTTACCAAATTAGCCAATGCCTTGGCAGCTTTGATTTTGTGCATATCTAAAATATTTTTTACCCTTGCATCCAGTGCGCCTCGAAAAATTCCCGGAAAAGCCAAGACGTTATTGATTTGGTTTGGATAATCGCTGCGCCCGGTTGCCACGATATACGCGCCTCCTTTTTTTGCTTCTTCCGGCATAATCTCCGGAGTTGGATTGCTCATCGCGAAAACGATAGATTTTTCATTCATTTTGGAAATATCCGTATGTTTCAAAATATTCGGCGCGCTCACGCCGATAAAAACATCTGCACCAACTAGCGCATCCTGAACTGTCCCTTGGATATTCTCTGAATTAGTAAGATGCGCAATTTCCATTTTAGCGTCATTCAATCCTCCTGCTCTCTCTTTGAAAATTATTCCCTGACTGTCGACCATCAAAATATTTTTAGCGCCATATTTTATCAACAATTTCATTATTGCCGTTCCTGCCGCTCCCGCTCCGGAAATTACAATTCTCACTTTTTTGATATTTTTTCCAACAACTTTAAGCGCGTTGATGAGCCCTGCCAAAACCACAATAGCCGTCCCGTGCTGGTCATCATGAAAAACCGGAATATCTAATTCTTTTTTGAGTCTTTCTTCGATTTCAAAACATCGCGGAGCTGAAATATCTTCCAAGTTTATTCCTCCAAAAGTCGGTGCGATCGCCTTGACGATTTTGATGATTTCTTCTGTATCTTGCGTATCAAGAACAATCGGAAACGCATCCACTCCTCCTAATTCTTTAAAAAGTAACGCTTTGCCTTCCATTACAGGAAGTGCACCGATCGCCCCCAAATTTCCCAACCCCAAGACCGCACTACCATCTGAAACCACCGCCACGGTATTTTTGCGAATCGTATATTCAAAAGACAATTTTTTGTTTTTTGCCACCGCCTTGGAAACCTCCGCCACTCCGGGCGTATACAAAACCGCCAAATTATCCTTGGTCAATTTCTGCTTGGAACAAACCTCGATCTTCCCGCCCAACTTTTTTGATAACTCAATTGATTTATGCATAAGTTTTATTCTGTTATTAAATTCATTATTATTTTCACCATCACCTCTTTTTCTTTTGGATTACTTTCCGCAACCAAAAGCGCCAATGCCGCCAAGGCATTATCATTGATTTTCTTTTCGCCTGATTTTCGATACAAATAATTAGTTTTGTCCAAAAAATACACAAACAAAAAAGCGCCGGTTCTTTTGTTACCATCGGAAAAAGGATGATCTTTAATTATCAAATACAACAAATGCGCAGCCTTGCTTTCAAAGCTTGCATACAATTCTTTGCCGCCAAAAGTCTGATATAATCCTTTTATTATTCCTTCAAAACTTCCGCCACGTTCACTGCCGAAAAGACTACTAGCTTCTTTCTTGGTGATCAAGTTCTCTTTCAATTCAGAAATTATTTTCAGACAATTATCATATTTCAAAACAAATTTACTCTTACTGCCTTTTGGCGCTTCCAATTTCTCTTTGTCATATTTTTCAAGAATAGATAAAGTTTTGGCGTAATTCGAAAGCAAATCCAAAATCTCACTTTCTTGTCCAGCCAATGAATTGCTTTTGGATTTTTCTTGCAAAAAATTAATTGTGTTTTTTAATTCTAATAATTTTTCTTTTGCATCGAGAAGTTTTTTATCGTTCAGCACATAGCCTCTAATTAAATAATCCCTCAAAATTTCAGTAGCCCAAATTCTGAATTCAGTAGCACGCTTAGAATTAACACGATAGCCAACTGAAATAATAGCATTCAAGCCATAAAAATTTACCGGCTTATCAGAATTTGCAATGTGCATTTTTTGCACATTGCTTTTTTCTTTTAATTCACCTGATACAAAAATATTCCTCAAATGCTTCGTAATAACGCTTCTTTCGGTGTTAAAAAGTATGGCAATTTGCTTTTGCGTCAACCACACCGTTTCATTTTCCAACCGCACATCCAAAGCGACTTCATTTTTTGAAGTTTTATAGATGATAACTTCACCTTTGTTTGGCAAGTTTTTTTCCGTATTTTTCTTTTTCATTTTGTTTAAAATCATTATTTACAATGATATATTATCACTTAATAATAATTTTTACAAGCATCGGAACAAAACTACGTTTTATTTTTTATTAATCTTTAGCTTTTTATAAATCGATCCCGCCGCTACAGCCCCCTCGGCGACTGCGGTGATTATTTGGCGGAATTTGTTTGATCCGGTTGTTACGTCTCCGGCGGCGTAGACATTTTCCACATTAGTCGCTTGCGTTTGGTCGACAACGATATAACTTTGCTCATCCAATGCCACGCCAAGTCCTTGCGCAATCGCCACTCCGGGAGTAGTTCCCACTTCAATAAAAACTCCTTGTACGTCTATTTTTTTCTCCTGACCATCAACGTCCAAAACAATTCCGGAAACTTTTGCATCGCCGGAAATTTCTTTCACGCTATTCATTTTTATTTTCTCGATTTTTCCGCTTTTTTCAATCTGTTCATCCCAAGATGGCTCCCAGTTATACGCATCGCGATAAACAAGCTTTACGCTTTTGGCAAATTCAGTCAAATGAATCGCCGCGGTTGCCGCCGCATCCCCTCCTCCGATCACCACCACATCTTTTTCTCGAAAAAACATCGCGTCGCAAGTCGCGCAATATGACACACCCTTGCCGACAAATTTGTCTTCTCCTTGAACATTCATTTTTCTCGGTTTCATTCCCAGCGCCAAAATCAAACTTTTTGCCAAATATTTTTCTCCACCCGCCATAATCTCAAATCCTTCTTCTGCTTTTGCCACCGAAGATACATCCGATTGGATAATTTTTACTCCGAAATGACGCGCGTGGTGCTCGAATTTTTCCATCAAAGTTTTTCCCGGAATAGAAACTTCTCCCGCCCAATTTTCTATTTCAGAGGCTTCCACTACCTGCCCGCCGATTTCATTTCCAATCACAATATGATCCAGCTTATACCTTGAAGCATAAATCGAGGCTCCCAACCCGGCCGGTCCCGCCCCGATAATAATCAAATCATACATCTTCTTTTCATTCTCCATAATTCTGTTTTTTGTTAATTTTTTATACTTAATACATTATACCAAATATCTCACACTTATTCATAATACTACCATTCGCAAGACAAAATTTCAAATAAAAAAGAGGGATGGCGATTTCTCGCTGATCCCTCATTTAGCCAAAACATCCTCCTTGATACTTTTCGTCGCAACCAGCCAAACTCCCGAACCTTTTTTCTTTCCTACGATAAAGCACTTTCCCCAGAACTTAAGCGTGGCCTCAAGGCGCTTGGTCTGCTCAACATCCTTTTTCAAAAAAAACCACAAGAAATAAAAAAAATTTTTATTCAGAGCATTTCGGACACTGACACCGTATTTATAACTAAAAGTGTCATCGATATTGTCAAAAAAAACTTTAGCAATATCACGTCCAATACCATCCCAAAACCGCTCACTCAAAAGCGTCAGAGTTCCATCATTCTTGGATTCCTCTTTCCATATATAAGAGAAATTTCCCTTCAGATAGGCATCAAAAGACACTACCCCTCCTCTGATAATAAAAAATTTATTCATAGGAATAAGAAGAATTCCTTCCACCCTATCCTTAGTAACAACTTGGATAGCCTTCCTGAGAAGCTCCTCGTCGATCCTTTCCTTTGGGGCCAACTTGAATCTCCCCCTCATCATAATCTGATAATACAATTCAAGCGCCTCCATCGCACCATCTGCATTATCAAACCCAGATTTTTTCAAGAAATCTTCTAGCATTTTTCTCTCCATTTGACTCATCCTCTTCACCTCCTTTTATTGGAGAATGGTTTTTATAAAAGTACTTTTTTAAATTCATCTCTTCAAAAAATTATCGCAAAAAAACATCGTTATGTCAATAAAAAAACCAACTCCGACATTGAGTCGGAGTTGGTTGGAATATATATTCATAAAACATTTGTTTTCTACAAAGATTCGAGTTCATTTTTCAAGCTGTCCTTATCTTGCACTCCGACAAATTCTTTTACCACTTCGCCACCTTTGAAAATCTTGATGGCCGGAATGGACATTATCCCGTATTTTTGGGATGTTTCAGGATTTTCATCCACATTCAATTTTCCGACCTTGAACTTATCGCCGACTTCTTTCGCCAATTCCTCAATAATCGGTCCCATCATCTGGCACGGTCCGCACCATGGCGCCCAAAAATCCACCAAAGTAATCTTTTCGCTTTTGATAACTTCTTGATCAAAATTTGCATCTGTAAAAGTTACTTCCATATAACTTCGTAATTTCTAATTTCTAAATTTTAACTTAATTAGGAATTTCCAAAATTAAATCATTAAAAATTAAAAATTTTAAATTAAAAATTATTATAGCCAACTGACTATAAGATAGACTCCTATCCCTGTCATTATAACTCCGGCGGCGCCATGAAGCAAGTGTATGTTTTTTGTTCGCCACTGCTCCATTTTTCCTCCGCGAAGTCCGAAATACATCGCCAAGGTAATCATCACCATCGGAAGAACAAAAATTAAATTATATACAGTAAGCAATAAAAGTGTCCGAGAAATTTGAACTTTTTCCGCCAAAAGACCAAGTACGACAATATACGGACCGCTCGTACAAGGAAGTAAAAAAAGACTCACTAAAAATCCGGCTCCAAGCGCTCCCAATGGACTAGTAACATTTTTTAATATTGATTTCATTTTTGGTCGCCAACTCATCGGTACCTCCATCAAAAAAACTTTTCCGTGCCAAAAAGCATCCTTAAGATTCGCTAGTCCAATCACAATCGCCAAAACCCCAACAATAATTGAGATTATCTTTGGAAGATTAAAAATTGTAATCACTTTATACAACCCCAGCCCCATCAAAAAATATGAAATGAAAACTGCCAGTGAAAAAAGCAATCCGGACCAAAGCGCTTTTTTTCTTCCTTGCGCTCCAACTACTGTCGCCACTAAAATAATCAACACGGCAAACGCACAAGGATTGATTGCATCCACCAATGCCGCTCCAATCAAGACCGGAAACGACAAACCATCACTACTTACTTTGCTTTCTTCTTCGGCAAAACCATTCACAAAATCAACCGCGGTTCCATTAGAAGACTCTATTCTTTTGACAAAATTTTTAATTATCGGCTCATCGCCGGAGATCAACTGATTATCAATAATAATCGCGGGAATTCCCAGATTTTTATATCCTTTTGCAGAAAATATTTTTGCCAAAAGAATTTTATTCTCTTCTTTATCATAATCAAGCTTCACAATGTCATATTTATCATAAAATCCCTCTTTCTCAAAATAAGCCTCCACATTCTGGCAGTGAGCGCACCAAGATGCATAAAAATACACTGCCTGTTTCTTGGAATCTTGCGCAAAAACCGGAAATGCAAAAACAAACATCATCAGCAGAATAAAAACTAACTTAAAAATCTTCATAATTATCAATGATCAATAACCAATTTTAAAAATTGATTGTAAATTTATTAGAAATTAGAAATTAGGTAAATTAGAAATTATTCCCCCCTTCTCCTCTCTCTCCTTTGATATTCCGCGATCGCCTCCTCAAATTCTTTTACTCCGAAATCAGGAAAATATTTCTCGGAAAAATATAACTGCGCATCCGCTGTATCCCACATCAAAAATCCCGCCGACAAATGAGGCTCGCCTCCCGTGCGAATCATATAATCCACTGCCGGCAAATCCTTCGTCATTAAATTTTCCTTAATAATCTCTCCATTTATATCCCCCGCCCGATATTCTTTTTTTGCGATATTCTTTACCGCCTCAAGCATATCGTCATCTCCGTCATAAGCCAGAAAAAAATTCAGATTGTAATTTTTGTAATTTTTGGTTTTCTCGATTCCGCCTTCCAGTGTCTTGATTAATGAAGCAGGGAAATACTGCCTCCATCTGCCAATAATATTGATTCGCGCCTCATTTTCTCGCACCTCCTCACTATTGATCAACTTTGCAAAATACCGGTCATAAATATCCAAAAGCGCTTTCTTTTCCAAAAGCGGACGCTTTTCCAGATTTCCCAAAGACGATCCCCAAAAAGAAATATTTTTTATTTTCAAATCCAACGCCTTGCGCACCAGCGCCTCGATATTTTTCGCTCCTTCCTCGTGCCCCTCCCATGGCTTAAGATTTCTTTCTCTTGCCCATCGGCGATTTCCATCAGGGATTATTACAATATGATTTGGTAAATTATCCATAAAATTATATAAGTCTTATATGTCTTATGCGTCCTATTTGTCTTATTCTACTCTACTTCATTTCTTTTCCAGCATAATATAATTTTTCAAAAAAAGAAAGGGAGCAATCGACCTAATTGCGCAGATTCACGCAAACACTGATCGAAAGCTCCAAAAAAAAGAACCAAAGAAAATTACCCGCTGTATGTCCGGCTGCACGGGCAAATGCCACCCGCAGAAGGAAACTCACCGCTACAACCCGAAGTATCTTCCCGAATCAACAACTCTCCGCTCTCGGGATGATAGACGGTCCCGCGATACAAACTGCTTACGCCATCATTCAATCCGGCAGCAGGAATCCGCAATTTCCCTGCTGAACTCTTCTCGCTCAACGCTAACCACTTCTTTCCCATGTCAGGCATAATTTATTCCCTCCTTGAAAAATTTTTTTGAGCGGAAAATTTTTTCCGCCCGCCCTATTGTTTTCCTCCGCAATATACCACGCCCTTTTATTTTTTTCAATATCCCAAAATTATTGATTTTTTCACCCTTTATTATACACTTACAATGTATCATACTAATCCAAAGTCCAAACTAATTAAAAACGTAAAAAATTATGGAAAATAAAATCAAACTCATTACTGAGTTGAACAAAAAACATTCGGAAATGTTTCAAAGCCAACGACTCGAAAGAGAACTATATTTGGCAAAACATCCGACCAATGTGATTGTTTTCAAATGTATGGACGGGCGCATTCATATGCCGACTGTCACCCAAACTCCGCTAGGAATTATGCACCCCTTCCGCAACATCGGAGGAAAATTCGATCTCGGTTGGCCGCTCCTGAACGAATCTTTCGACCGCTATGTGAAAAAAGCCGTAGCCAAAGGAAACCGCACGCTCGTCCTGGTGACATATCATTATTCTGAAGGAGACCAGCATCGCGGATGTGCCGGATTTCATTATGACTGTGAAGAATCGAAAAGATTCACAGAAGAATTCCGCAAACAAATTCTGCGCACATATGGAGAAAACAACGGGGTAGTTTTTCCAATTCTGGTCGGACTGGAAACGGACAAAGACGCTTTGATTTTCCATGGAGAAAATGGACAAATTATGGATGTAGCGACAATCAAAGATAGTGATGAAAAAAATTTGAAAACACTTTTTGGAAAATTATATCCATCAATGCCGGAACGAATTCTTTCTGATTTAATTCCACTGGTACAAGGAAATATGCGTTGCATCAAACAAACAACAAACACTGGCAAGCCTCTCAAACAAATGGTTCACGGCGAATGGATTTTGGCAGTAGGAAAAGGATTTGATTGGCTGCACACGCCGAATATTGCAATGATTGTCGGTCCATATGACCCGAATATCGGCGAACCGATTCAAACCGCCGCCAATATCATCAAATCGAATATGAACGCGAAAAGCGGACAAAAAGAATTCGTGCTTTTGTCATCCGCGGTATACTCGGACGCCGCAGAAATTTCGCGCGCCAAAGAACGCACGCTCTATCTCAACCGCCTCACGCAAGACATTATCAAGAAAAATTTGCCAGATATGGTCGGAAAAATGCACTCTATGGCAGTCATTCTCAACGCAGACACAATGGAAATGCATATTGTAAAATAGAAAGATTCACAAAAAAAGAAAAGGGAACGGTCAAATTTTCGACCGAACCCTTTATATAATATGGAAAAAAATATTATTTTCCAGCAAGCTTAATACACGCCTTTTTCTTGCCAAAGGCAGAAAAAACATCCACTCCCTGCATTCGCGGACATTTTCCAACAGCGCACATAGCAATACAGCTCTGACAACCGTTTTCATACAAACATTTGCTATCTGTCATAAAAATTCCTCCTCATTAAAAATATGGCCTATCGCCTCTAACAACATTCTTTTTCCCCTCGAGCTGGCGACTTAATTCAGCAACCCGAGCAGTATCGTCAGCCCTCTTAGCTGCGTCAATCTGGCGCTGTATCGAATCTAATTCATTACCAGCCGCAACAATCTTTTGATTACTCTCAACTATTCCATTAGAACAAACGGGTCCCATACTTTCCTCCTTCTCTTTTTTATTTTTTTCGCCAAACCCATTTACTACAAAACACTCACGATCGCAAGATTTTGTAGTATACAGATTGTTAAAGAGCTACATTTAAATTCAACAAAAAATCCGGCTTTTTTGCCGGGTTGAATTTCTTTTCTATGCTACTACTCTTAAAATTATGAATTCAATTTAACCGGCAAAAAATGTCCCTCAAGAATGAGGACTAGCAAATAGGCTAGCAACATTTTAGCTGATAAATTATTCATACTCATATTCTAGTAAAACAAAAAAATATTGTCAAACCAACTTATCCACAATCAAATCTTTGTTCCAATTCCCTCCTTCCCTATCCATCAATTTACCATTTAGAAACGACCGTTTCTAAATGGTAAATTTTATTTTTTTAAAAGTAAATACCTTATACAAAAAAACCGGCATATTCCAGCCGGTTCTCACATTCCCAAAAAAATAATCCGACTCCTAATTCCTACTCAAGTATTCCGTCCAGATTCACATCATACAAAATCGCTTCTTGGATGTGCTTATATTTGAGAATTTCATTTTCCGCAAACCAAATCGGAATTTCTTTTTCCGCCTCCTCAGGATTTCCGGATGCATGCAAAAGATTGCGTACGCTTCTTTGATCTGTATCCGCCAAAGCAAATGTGTCCAAAGTAAAATCACTACGAATCGATCCCAAATCCGCCGTCAATGGTTCCGTTCCGCCGGTAATTTTACGCACCAATGCGCAAGCTTGATTTCCCTGCCAAATCATCGCCACCACCGGACCCGCACTCAAATATTTGGCATTGCTCATCATTACCGCTTTTCCATTTTCCATATTAGTGGCATATGGACTAGTCATTCCTTTTTTCTCATACGCCGCTCTCGCCTTTCTCCCAACTTCCTCAAGCCACGCATCTCCGCCCACGTCATAATAATGCTTCACTGCCATATCCTCGGTCGGAATCATCATTTTCATTGCAACCAATTTCAAACCAACTCTCTCATAACGCTTGATTATTTCCCCCACCAAGCTTCTTTGAATTCCGTCCGGCTTGATAATAACCAATGTTCTCTCATTTTTTGGATGTTTTTCCATATGTTTTTAATATTTTTTAAATTTTTTAATATAATCACCATATCAAACTAAGGAAATAAAATCAACTACCCAAGCAAAAATGCAATTACCGGCGTCGCAAAAACCTCAATAAGTGCCGCCAAGAAAAGTAGTGGGGTCACTATTTTTATAAAAATATCCAAACAATAATTCAACTTCGGTTTAAATACTTCTTTGTGCCTAATCTTGCGCCAAAACTTTTCCCCAAGCCAAACTCCGCACGCTCCAGCAAGCAAAAACGCTGGAACCTCGAAAACTCCATGCGGAAAAAGCGACCAAAAAATTTCCGCTCCGCTCAGACTGGCAACTCCGCCCAACCCCGCCATTGAAACAAAAACCAATATTCCCAAAATCGATCCATTAAACCAAATCATCAAAAAAGGAACGACCCCGAAAAAAGATCCCATCAAAAGGACAGCCAAAGATTTCACATAATTATTCAAAAAAATAATCAGAAAAAGCGCGAATGAATTTGTGTTTTTCAAAAATTCCAATTGGGAAGAAAGTTCTTTGCCAATCAAATTCGCTTCTTCCGTATTTTGCTTGGCGGAATAATACCCCTGCCAAATTGAAAAACCAAAAACCGCCGCCAACACAAAAAAATAGCGCAACAATTTTCGATCCCATTTTATTTTCAATTTTTGAAATATTTTCATAAAAAAATTACCTCTCTGAACTAAAAACACAACTTTTCTCATTGCATCGATACGCGATATCCCCTACTTGATCCGTTCGCATTATTTTTATTCCATGCCTCTCCATTCTTTCTACCACCTCGGGCGTCGGATGTCCATAGTTGTTTTTTCCCACCGAAATAATCGCTTCCGACGGATTGACCATTTTCAGAAATTCATCGCCAGTTGAATATTTAGATCCATGATGCGCCACCTTCAAAACTTTCGCGCTAATATTTTTGGTGGCGGAAATCAACTCGCTCTCTTTTTCCATCGGAAGATCCCCCGTCAAAAGAAAACTACTCTCTCCAAAATCAACCCCAACCACGACACTTTCATCATTGGTATTTTTGGAAAAAATATCCTTGGAAAAAATTGGGTATTTTACCTCCAACTGCGCTCCGCGAGAAAATTTCATTTTCACTCCACTTCGCGCTTCCACGTTTTGAGCATTTTCCTTGGAAATTTTTTCAGAGAGCGCCTCAAAAGTCTTTGAATTACTTTTTGCTCCCGTTCTGACGATCGTTTTTACTTCATAATTTTTCAAAACATCCACAAAGCCGGCGATATGATCATAATCCGGATGCGTAATCACAATCCCTTCAATTTGCCGATCCCAAAAAGGAATATATTTTCCCAGCTTTTCCAAAACAATTTTTCCGCTTTTTCCGCTATCAACCAAAACTTGGCTACTTCCCTGAGAAATCAAAATCGCATCCCCTTGACCGACATTGAGGAAAACCACTTTTAATTCATTTGATTTTTGCAAATAAAATATTATCGACGCCAGAAGCAAGGATAAAGTCAGTCCCAATCCGACAAAAAAATATATAACTTTTTTATTTTTCATATAATTTCCCCGATTTATTTTTATATCTTTTCCAAATCCAAAAAATCCCGCCCAGAAAAAAATAGTACCCCGCGACCATCTTCCATCCGAACTTTTCCGTCTGCCAACTTGCTTGATTTATTTTAGAGAAAAAATCAATCACCTCGGTTTCATACCTAAGCAAAACATATCCCGCCCAACCCAACGCCACTGAAAGCGGAAAGAACACGAAACCCAAAACAGAAGACAGAAAAACCAAAAGCATTGTGAGTGGCACAATCGGAAGAATCAAAGCATTGACAACCACGGAAAGCCACGACATCATATGAAAATTATACAATATTATCGGCAAAACAAAAATTTGCGCGCTCAGCGTGAGCAATATCGTTTCTAAAATTCCCAGCGCATCAAATTTTTTGTCAAAATATTTTTCCCAAAAAGGAGCCGCCGCAATAATTCCCAACGCCGCCAAAAAAGAAAGCTGGAATCCAATATCATAACGAAGCAAAAACGGATTGAGAAAAAGCATAACCACTGCAGAAAAAATAATCGCATTATACGAATTCGCCAACCTTCCATTTTTAACCGCCCAAAGAAGTAGTGAACCCATCACTCCGGCACGCACCGCCGAAGACGGAAAGCCAATCATTGCCACAAATAAAAATATTCCGACCAAGGCAAACCAAAAAGCTCTTGGTCGCCATAATCCAAGCAGTATTCCAAGCCAAATCAAATATTCCGCAATAATCGTCACATTGTATCCCGACACTGCCACAATATGACTAGTGCCGGTACGGGAAAATTTTTCCTGCCACTCTTTCGACAGACGATTATTCCCCCCAAATAAAAGTCCATCTGCCAAAGCCGCCTCTGGAGCAGGAATAACCCGATTTACATTTTTCTCCATCAAATTCTTAAGCTTCAATATTCCGACAAAAATAATATTACCGGAATTTTCTTCCATACTTTTCATCACTTGAGGTTTTTTGCAAATATAAAATATTTTATCTTTGGCAAGATACATCCGATAATCAAAATCCGGAGAAAAATTTTCCGGTTTTTTCAAGATGCATTTCAGATTCATCTCTTCGCCATATTCCCAACTCGCATATTTTTCCCCTTGCACCAAAATTTTATATTTTCCGTCTTCCGGTCTGACAATGATTTCCTGATAAAATTCTTTCTCTTCCGGCTCACGAACTACCGTCGCTATTCCGGAAAATTCTATTCCATCTTGCGATTGAAAACGCGCCACATTTTCCAGCGCGCTTTGCACTTTCCAAATTCCGAAAGAAAAAAACAGGATCGCAAAAAAAATCACCACCCCGATTCTATTCCGATATCCCAAAACAAAAACCATCACCGCTGCCAAAGCAAGAAAATAATTCAAAAATCCGACATCCCAAAAAGAAGCCGAAAAAATCCCTATCAAAAAACTCAAAAATAAAATCAAAAATATTTTCGATTTAGTCATAAATTATACATCAACAACCAAGGCTCTAATTAATTATAAATTACATATTAACCATCCCTAACCAGACTCTTAGATTATTAGAGACTTAATCCATATACATTAATTATAACTTTTGTCTTTAAAAAATCCACAATAATCAATAACTTGTCAACCAATCGCATATGCGACCATTTGACAAGTTTTAAAAAAAATAAAAAAACCGACTGAAGCATTTGCCCCGAATCGGCTTTCGAGAAACCTGCTGTGAATTTTCACACCGGAATCTCGTTATCCACTAATTCTTTGGGAGGGATAAATCCCCTCCTTTGATCAAACTCCCTGATCTCCTCGGCAGTCGCCGGAACCAAATTTGGTCCCGGATTAACTGCACAAATCTCTCCATCTACTATAATAAGATTTCTTCCATTCGGCATCTCGCACATACCCCACCTCCGTCATTCTTTGGTTTAACAACAAAAAAACCGACCCTGCAGCCGGTTTTCCATTTTATTTCTTTGAAAAAATAATCAGAAAACAAGCTGCCGGAAAGGCCAGTTATTTTGCTGTTGATTGTTGTTTAATGGAAAACTGTTTTTCATATTTAAATTATAGCACCGACACTATTCTTGTAAAGAGTAAGGAATCACCCAATATCCACCATTTTCGTCCTGGCGGATTTGCCTCCGACGATATTCAAAGAACTTTTGGGAACATCAAAATATTCCGCTAATATCTTTATTAACATATCATTAGCCTTGCCGTCAACCGGCGGAGCGGTAAGTTTCACTTTGTACTCCCCTTCGGAAATCTTTTCAACCTTATTCATCGACGACCTCGGAATGACTTTTATGTAAATGCGCATTTTTAATTTTCACAATAATATTTATCACAATTAAAACCGCCAAAACACCGTTCACTGCTAAGAAAATATTTCTCACAATTTCATTTTGCATATCCGTCCCAAGAAAAAGTGCATGCGCCACCACGATCGCATACAAAATAATATTAAAATAATGAACAAACCTCCAAACCCCGAAAGAAATATACCTTCGAAAATATGAAGTGAGCGTTAAAATTATCATCAAATAAAATCCGAAAATTCCCAACGTCACCAACTCTGGTTTGAAATCGGAAACAAAAGGAATAAAAACTGCAGCAATAGAAAAATTCATAAACTTATCAAACAAAAGTCCCGTTCCATGAATCAACGTAAAAAGAATCGCCTGCATCGAAATCCAACGATGCATACTCATTGAATATTCCGGCTCGATTATTTTTTTCAAAATCGGAATGCGAATCGCCAATCCCGTAAACATCACCCACCAAAGAAGAATAAAAGACACAAATCCGCTGGCGCGCACCACATACCAAGCCCAAGGAACTTCCCGATCAACCACCTTGGCGTTATTGGTAATAATTTCCGTTGCCATTGGAGAAATTGCATCAAGTGGGTCGCTATGATTAACAACCTCCACTCCGTCAAAAATTCCATCTCCGTCAGTATCCGGATTCAGCTTATCCGTTCCGAAAATCTGCTCTTCTCCCAAATCCGTAAGTCCGTCCAAATCACTGTCGATTATCAAATTATTTCCATAATCAAGCTCTTTCGTTTTTTCATTCTCATTTTTATCATTCTCTTGCGCATAGGAAAAAGCACTGAATATCAATATCAGCAACGCACTAAAAATTAAGACCGCCTTCCTGTTTTTAATATTCATTTTCATGTTATTTGTTTTCTTTAAAATCACAAAATATACAAGGACAAAAATATAATAATTATTTTTATCCAAACTGATCCCTATTTTTTCTTTCCGGAATAAAATTTTCTCGCACCGCTAGTTATGTGAAAATTTCCATTATAATCCAAAAAAATCGCCTCGATTCCCTTTTCCTCCGCCAAAAGCAAACCCTTTTTAATGCCGCCCAAAAATAAAACTTTCGCCCAAAAATCCGCCATTTCCGCGTTCTCGCAAATTGCCGTGACCGTTTTTAAATCAAAATAAAAATCATTCGGTTTCTTTGGATTGATCAAATGATGAACTCTTTTTTCTCCTGTTTTCCATTTGCGCCGCGTTATTCCCGAAGTAGCAATTCCCTGATCGGAAATTCGAATCAACAAATTATTCTCATCGATTCCCTCGACATTCAATGCCCATTTCCTTCCATTAATATTAGTTCCACTCGCATACATATCCCCGCCCGAATCAACTAAAAAATTTTTCCAACCTTTCTCTTTTAAAAATTTCGCCACTTCATCCGTAATATATCCCTTGGCAATTCCGGCAAAATCCATCTTTTTTTCAAATTTAATATTGCGGCCATCAACAATCAAATCATCAGCCAAGTCTCCATTCAAATCGGAAATATTTCCGTCGCTCCCTCCGGATTGTATGTTTTTAAAATCCCGATCATATCCGATTTTTTCCAAAGCATCCAAAATTCTCGGATCAAATATTCCATCGCTGATATTATAATACTCCAATGCTTTTTTTGACAAATACAAAATATCATCCGAGACCTTAAAAAATTTCCCCAAATTTGCATTTAATTTTGAGAGTTCGCTTTTACTATCAAATCTACTCAGTACTTTTTCTTTACTTTGATAAATATCTTTTGCTTCCAACAGATTATTCCACGCCCCGCCCCTTTCATTTTCATCAATAACAACTTGAATCTCAATCTCAGTCCCCAGCACCCCAAATTTTTTTTTCAAAATATCTTTTTCTCCCATAAAATCACCGCGAGGGACAACCACACAACAAAAATATTTTAGTGCGATTGTCCGAAAATTAAAAACTACTCAAAAGAATCCACAATCCCATTTCGATTGTCATCTTTGACAATATATATTTCCGCCATATCCGGATGCGGATCATCTTTATTCAACAATCCATCGCCGTCACTATCCTTAAAGACAGTTATTTGTGTATCCACATTTGTTTTTACGGATGTATTTCCAGAACTACTACTGGATGAAGTTGAAGTTGAGCGATATTCATCATCTTCATCATCTTCATCATCTTCATCATCATCTTTTTCATCATCATCTTCATCATCATCCGCCCAAGCCGTCATTACAAATCCATTAATACTTAATAATCCGTGATGTCTACCCGACCACAAAGAAAAACCGACAATTAATATTATTATTAAAAATAAATAAAGTATTCTTTTTTTCATATTTTTCATATAGTTAGTACTATATTATGAACTTTTAGTTGTTTTATCACTGGAAGATTTGCTTGGCTTTGGCACAGTGGTTGTAGTCGTAGTAGTTGTAGTGACTTCTTTTTGTTGAATTTCTTTCGGAGTAGAGTTGAGATCGCGAAGCTTATTTTCCCTGTCCACCGAAATTTTCTCTTGATCTGCCAAAATATCCGAACTTACCGGAGATAAATCCTTTTCCGTATCCACCTCAATAGAAATATGCTTGTCCCTGTTTTTAATAATAAAAGATCCGACAATTACCAAGAGAATATTAATAACAAAAACCAAAATTTTATTTGTATGTTTTGCAATTTTGTTTAACATAATATTTTATAACTTACGCAATTAAATAAAAAGTGTCAGGTTTTCCGAAAAATGTTTTTTTCGCAGCTGTCCGTGTCCCTCGAAAGAACCGGAGAAAAAGATATTTTTCGGAAAACCGGTCAAGCATCTTATGATCGCGCAGATCCTATATTTTGAAATTACCAAAAAAAATTACTCTGCAATTCTATTTTTCACCTCTTCTTTTATCCTATCATCAATTTGATCCGGAAGAAAATCTCCTTCCGGATTGTGTTTAGTTGCTTCGCGATAAATCAAATTTTCAACTTTTTTCGCCATATTCTTCAAAAATTCACCCTCTGTCTTGCCAAATTTAATACTCCAGGAACCACTTTCGTCTTTCACAATCTCAAAAACCTTCTCATCCTTATGCATCCCAGAAAGCACAATCCAAGTCCCACCCAAAAGCAAGAAAATAATAAACAAAATTATCCCAAAAGTTTTCATACCTAAATTTCAAAAATCACAAAAATAACCCCCGTTTATTTAACATCTTAACACATCTTGCATAAAAAAACAGGCCAGGAGCAATTTCTCCTCAGTCTGTTCTGCTTTTTTGAAAAAAATAAAATCCTCCGTGGCAGTGCCCTGGAGGATTTCGATAAATGGGAGAAAGAAACGGATTACGTCCTTTTTCTTGATATAAAGAAAAATGACATTGCCCGTTCAAGCAGGCTCCAAAAATTTTTTCGTCTCCGTCTTTTTCTCCCTCTGCCCCTGATCGCTCCCATATAGCTCCTTATAGTTGGGAATTTTAATATGAAAAACAATGACCCATTTACGAGATCCAAGTATACATCAAAACTAACAGCTTGTCAACAGCGCAATTTTGCCAGTTAAAAAACCGAGGATCTTTAGATCTTCCCGGTCATCCTGCATTTTGCAGTCACTCCCCACTTTCCTCCGGCGATTACGATCGAGAATCTTCTTCAAGAAATCCATTTTTTCCTAGTGAAACTTGCTAATATCATACTAATCACAAAGAAATTATCTTTGCATTTTACTCTTTCTTTCATTTTACACTTTATTTCAATAAAATTCAAAATAAAAAAATCCCCGACAAATTCTGCCTGCAAGGATTTTTGTGAACGAAAAATTAAACTGTGAAATTCTATTCATATCGGAGCGCCTCCATTGGAGAAACTTGCGAAGCTTTACGGGCAGGATACATTCCGAAAATAATTCCGATTACTATTGAAACCAATGCCGCCACAATTACCGACCAAAAGGAAATCAAAAACGGCCAAGTATACCCCAATACCTGAATGACAATTGAAATTACAAAAGAAAGTAAAATCCCAATGATAATTCCAATCGCTCCGCCCAAAAAAGATATGGTCGCCGACTCTACCAGAAATTGCAAAGCAATATCGATATTCCTAGCGCCAATCGCCTTACGAAGTCCCACCTCGCGAATCCTTTGATTTACCGCAATAAGCATCACATTCATAATCCCCACTCCTCCGACAACTAGCGAAATAGTTCCGATGGCTAAAAGAAAATATCTCAGAGCGTCCGTTATATTAGAAATCGTTTCAACCGCCGCCGCTTGATCACGCACCGAAAAATCATCGTCAGCCGGATCATCAATATCATGCTGATCACGCAAGGTTATTTTTGTATTCTCAATAGCAATCGGAATTAAATCACTATCTCTTACCTTTAATCTCGCAAAACCAAGATGGTTAATTCCCAAAAGCAAGTTCTGCGCAGTGCGCAGAGGGATATATACTGTATCATTCTGGCTGGATGTTCCAAAAGCAGCACTACTCCGACTTTTCAAAACCCCAATAACCGCAAAATTATTATCGTCTATTTTTATTTTCTTATTCAAGGGATTTTCTGTTCCAAATATTTCTTTCGCTACCTCGCTTCCCAATACCGCCACACGAGAAAGATTTATCTCCTCCTCTTCATTCAAAAATCTTCCCACCTCCATTTCCGCGTTCTCAACATTAACATAGCTCGCTGTCGTACCAGTAAAAGAAAAAGTAAAATCCGCTTCCTCGTATTTTATTTTACTCGTGCCCATAACATATCCGGCAGCATCTTCGACTTCAGGAATATTTCTTTGATCCTTCATTGCCTGCAAATCATCGTAGGTAAGCGTCGTTATGGAAATCCCCAAAGCTGTTGTAGGGGGTCCGTTTTCTTCCGAAGCACCCGGAAGCACCCCGATTAAATTCGATCCAATACCGCGAATCTGATCCAAAATCAGTTCCTGCGCTGAAAGCCCGACCGCCATAATCACAATTACTGAAGCTACTCCGATAATTATTCCCAAGATAGTCAAAAAGGAGCGGAATTTCGCCGCCACCAAATTCTTATATGAAATTTTAATGGGATTCAAAATCTGCATAACAGATTAATTTATAATTTTTAATTCGAAATTTAAATTGAATTTAAAATTAAATAATTACAAAATTAAAAATTTCAAACTATAAATTTATTTAAGCATCTCTCCATCTTTGGCAATTCTTCGCTCTCTAACAATTTCATCGGAAATAATATTTCCATCTTTTACATACAAAATTCTTTTGGCGTGCCGAGCAGTGAAAGTTTCGTGAGTTACCAAAATAATTGTCTTTCCCTCATCATTTAATTTTTGCAAGATTTTCATTATTTGTGTTCCCGATTTAGAATCCAAATTTCCAGTCGGCTCGTCAGCAAAAATTAAACTTGGATTATTCACCAACGCCCTGGCAATCGCCACTCTTTGTTTTTCCCCTCCTGAAAGCTGATTGGAAAAATAATTCATCCGATGCTCCATCATAACCGAATTCAAGGCTTCTTTAATTTTCTCCTCATTACTCCGATCGCGCCCGATTATTTTTCGGTCGTAAAGCAACGGTAATTCTACATTTTCAAAGACAGTTGTTCGCGGCAACAAATTAAAAGTTTGAAAAATAAATCCGATTTTTCTATTTCGCAAATCCGCCAAATAATCATCGGAAAATTCATTAGTATTTTTTCCATCAAAAAAATATTTTCCACTAGTCGGTCTATCAAGAAATCCCAAAATTTGCATCAGAGTCGATTTTCCGCTTCCGGACGGTCCCATTATCGCCACAAAATCACCCTCTTCCACAACAAAATTAACTCCGCAAACCGCCTGAGTTTTTACACCTTCGTTATCATATATTTTGCAAAGATTTTCAACTTGAATAAGCGACATATTTTGAAAATTATTTCACAAACGTCACTACTCTATCCTTCTCTTTCAATCCAGAAAAAACTTCGATCATTCCTCCATCCCCACTGAGACCAACTTCTATTTCAACTTTTTCCGTCTCATTTTTTTCAGCTAACAAAATTTCCACAGTCTTAACTCCGTTTTCAGTCTTGATCGCTCGCTCGGGAATCATCAAAACATTTTCCTTTTTTGCCGTCAAAATATCCGCATCCAGACTCATTCCGATTTTTATTCTCTCATCACCTCTAATTAATTTCATTTTTGTCCGATAATATACCACTCCTTGGATAACAGTCGAAGCAGGATCAATTTCCACCACCTCAGCTTCAAAGACATCCTCATTGGAAAGCGCATCAAAAACTACTTCGGCTTTTTGCCCCAGCTTCACTTCAGCAATATCCGATTCAGGAATATTAGATTCAATTTCCAAATTACCCTCACTTGCCACAGAAATAACTGCCACACCGACAGTCGCCACCTCTCCCTCTTTAATATTTACCGCTGTTACAATTCCATCAACTGGAGAATAAAGCTTAGCTCGCGCCAATTGATTTGTTGCGGTTCGTACCGCCGCGCGCGATTTTTCTGAGGTATCTTTTTGCGTCTGTCTTTCTTCGGGCTTAAGAGAATTCCAATTTCTTCTGGCTAATTTTTCCGCTTCAATCTGAATATTCAAAGCCAGTTGAACTTCTTGCAGTTGAGAATTTAAAATACCATCATCCAACCCGGCAATAAACTGTCCTTGTGAAATAATATCTCCTACGGAAACATCCACCGCTTCGACGCGTCCGGAAAGCTCAAAAGCCAAATCGACTTGATTTTCCGAAACCATCACGCCAGTAACTGAAACCGTTCTTTCGATGTTTCCTTTTTTCACTTCTTCGGTTATATATTCAACTGCCGGTCCCTTCGATTTAAAATACCAAAATCCACCGACAATAATCGCAATAACAACAATCCAAATAATTCTTTTTTTTGTTTTACTCATTGATATTAAATATACGGCTTACGCGCTTCGACAAAAAGCATTAGGTTTTCCGAAAAAATGTTTTTTTCGTAGCTGCCCGTGTCCCTCGAAAGGGTCGGAGAAAAAGATATTTTTTCGGAAAACCGGACGAATATTTCTTGAACGTATAAGTCCTAAAATAATTTTAGAAATTTAAAGAAACTTGTTTCTCTTTTTCATCCAGTGCCAAATTAACCATTTCATCGGCAATTTTATTTTTTTCTCTCGGCACGTGAAAAAATGAAACTTTTCCAAAATCCAGCATCAAATTCCAAATCTCAATAAAATATTTCTGAATCCGCTCTTCTTTTAATTTGTACTTGTGCGTGAGCTGTTTAACTACTAATTCGCTATCCAAAAAACATTCAATTTCCGATTGCTTGGCTTTGGTTTTTCCCAACAGTACTTTTGTTTTTTGCAAACCCAAAATAAGCGCCTCGTATTCCGCTTCGTTGTTGGTTTTTTTTCCGATACATTCTCCAAATTTTTTCCCAAGAGTTTCAATCCAAACTCCGACTGCCGCCGGTCCGGGATTCCCCCGCGACCCGCCATCAGTAAACATCACAATTTTTTCCATATGTAATAATTTTACCATCCAAACGATTTACGGGCAAATAAAATTAAAAAAGATTGTGTAAGCAATGCTACACAATCTTTCAAAAAAAACGCACGCGGAATTTTCAAACCACTTGCCAGTTTAAAGTTTGTCCTCCCATAAAAATTGGAATTCCTCCATATTCAAATGGAACTGTCCATTCCTCACGTTTCAGGGTGATGGTTTCAATATTAAGAGGTAATCTCATAAATTCCGCCCAAAAACGCGACGTAGCATCTTCCAGTCGCTGTCTGGCAAGTTCCGAGTCAGAAATTTCCGAAAAGAAAATATCCGTAACCAACGGCATAAAAACCGGATCTGAAAAAACTCCTGCAGCAGGCTTCTTGCCTTTAAGAAGATGCAACTGCTTTTTGTGCATTTCATGAGGTGCTGAATCCGGTATCACGAAAAATTTCGGATTCCCGCTCACCATTGTTTCGCGCACAGCAATCATATCGTCAATTCTTTTAGCAACAGGCTTAAAGAATTTCAAAGGATTAATAACTTCTCCCGCCTCATTGCAAACTTCTTCATAAGCGACAATAGCGCTCATCGGTGTCAAAGTACCTGCTACATTCGGCGGGGTACTTTTGACAAATTCAATCATCTCTCTGGTCGAAAGATGTTCAAAGATAATTTTAAGCCCAGGAAAATCTTCCACCAGTTGTCTGCAAAAAGGCAAAGATGCCTCCTCCCGATAGATATATGGGATTCTTTCCCCCTTGCTATTTTCATTAAGCTCGGGGTGAACTGAAAAAATCATATCTTCCTTTTTAGTGTCGAGACAAATTTTTTCCACCTCCCGGAGAACGGGATATTTCTTCTTCAGGCCAAAGAAAGATATCCCCTCATCGGAATTGGTTGAAACCCCCTTTCCGATAAACTTCACATACCGCGCTCCGGCATCATACGCTTCGCGTAAAATTTCCGAAGTCGTCCTCTCTGTGAGCATGATCGACATAACCGGACAAAATCCCGGCATAGCGCATGCCATAATATTCCTCCTATACACATCCACGTCTTCGCCGGTTTCAATCAGCCTGGGAAAAGTATTTCCCATCACCACATACCGACTGAAAATTCGATCCGCAAAAGGCAACACCCTTTGCATCATAAACCCCAACCGCAGATGTCCGTGCGGGTTATCCGGCTTTCTAATCGTAAAAGTATTCATTATTAACCTCCGAAAATTTCATTGGCATATTTAATTATGCCTTTTATTTTCCATGCATGGAACGGCGACATCGTTATGCGAGCAAACGCCACAGCATTTGCTCCGGCTATATTTGCCAATTCAACATCATCCTTGCACGACACTCCTCCGCAAATGATAGGAATCTTTATTCCTCTTTGCCTCAACTCCCAGATCCATTCGATGGCCAATCGAAAATTTTCCGGTCCGGAATACCCACCTCCTCCATATTTTCTTAATGGAGATTTTGCCCCATATTTCTTCATCCAACAAATACTAGAAGATTTTCCGTATGGGAGAGTATTGGGAATTTCGATAAAATCGCAAAGCCCCGAATCAGCTACTTCCTTTATTGACTTGATTGGAGTCAAGACGTTTATTTTAATTCCAATCGGAATATCCAGTCCGTTTATGACCTCCAACTCCCCTACAATATCTTCAGTGAGTTTCGCAGGATTATGACTAGTATTCGGGCAAGATTTGTTAATCTGCAAAAAAACAGGTGCAGAAAATCCAGGGAGATATTCCTTGAAAATTCTGTAAAAATCCAACGTTTCTTCGAGGCGATCTTCTCGCGTTATTCCCAGCGCCATAAAGGAAATTCCGAAAGTTTTTCCTATATGTTGCCACTGACCAAGACGAAACATATCCTCCGCCTTAAGTCCCGTCAACCCGACAGCATTAAGAACTTCTCCTTCAAGCAATGACACGTGAATACAATCAGGAATCCATTCTATGGGCTTTAGCGTCTTATGATTAAGAGGCAGATTCCCCATATTTCCACCCCTTTCATCCATATTCGGCATCCGCTCATGCATTGTGACCGTCTTTGCAATAAAAGTGGAACCGTAAAAATCGAAGCCGGGAAGTAGCCACTGAAAAATGTGATGATGCCAATAACCTTCGCCGAAAAACCCTCTTGCTCCAGAAGCCGTGAAAACATTACCCAATTCAATACCCCTCACTTTTATCATCTTACCCTCCTCATTCTTGAGTTAGTTGAAAACTTCATAGAACATCCTAAAATTCACATATTCATCTGTAAACGAACAATCTCCTCTTTTGAAACATACTAAACAAAAACCGTCCAAAAGTAAAGAAGATGTACAAAAAGAGATGAAAAAACAAGAATAAAAAAATATTACCATATTTCGTAATATGGTAATATTTGAAAAATACCAAAATATAAAACTAATCTGATTTTCTCTATCTACCCAACAATCAGTTTGTAAAAAAATTCCAAAAATTACAGAACTTTCAAATCAATGATTCTCAATTGGAGTTTTTTGCTTCCGTTCCATTGGTCTTGTTGGAGATTGAACGCGACATCCGCTTTGTCTCCTTGTTTGACAGTGCGGAATTCGTCCGGCATACCAAAGCCGATTGCTTCAAAAATTCTTGGCGAGTCGTCATCGGGACGAAGGAATAGCTTCAAATGTTTTTCTCCGTTGCCTACCCATTTCAAATCCTGCACAATCATATTTCGAATCGCAAAAACCGGCTCAGAATTTCCTTGCCCAAAAGGTTCCATCCTTCTGATTTCATCAGACAATTTAAATCCAATATCCTCAGCGGAAAGCTCGGCATCAATTTTTATCTCCAGAGAAATATCCACACCTTCCAATTTTTTTTCGATCACCCTGTCCATCTTAGCGCAAAATTTATCGAAATTTTCATTTTTCACCGTTACTCCCGCCGCCTGGCTATGTCCGCCGAATTTTTCCAAAAATTCACCGCATTCTCCGATAACTTCAATAATATCAACCAAGGGAATACTCCGAAAAGATCCAATACTAACATCCTTTTCTTTCCTAAAAATCCCCATCGGACGGTTGTATTTGTTCGCCACTCTACCTGCCGCCAGTCCCACGATTCCCACTGGAAAATGCTCACTTCTGGAAAAAATAATTTTTTTATTTTTAAATTTTTCTTCCGCTTCCGCCATTGCTTCATCTACCACCTGTTTGGTTATTTTCTGCCGATTTTGATTGTGCGCTTCCACTTCCAATGCCATCTCACGCGCGCGTACCGGATCATTTTCCAAAAGAAGATCAAAAGCAATCTTAGCATGATCCATCCTCCCAGCCGCATTAATTCGCGGAGCAATTTGAAAAGAAATTTTTTGCGTATCCGGAAAATTATCTTCATCAATTTGGATTCTTCCAACTTTGAAAAGTTCCAAAATTCCCACTCTTCTAGTTTTAGAAAGAACCACCAGTCCATATTTTACCAATGTTCGGTTTTCTCCTACCAAAGAAACGCAATCCGCCACTGTTCCGATCGCCACCAAATCCAAAAGCCATTTAAGTTGATCCTCTTTTTCCGGTAAAAATTTCCCGCAAAGCGCTTGCGCCAATTTGAAAGCTACCCCGACTCCCGCCAAATCTCCGCAATCACAGGCATTATCCTTCAACTTCGGATTTATCACTGCATACGCCAAAGGAATATTCTCCGGAACGTGATGATGATCGGTGATAATCACATCCATTCCCAACTCCTTGGCACGCGCCACTTCGGCGATACTTGTTATTCCGCAATCAACCGTAATAATCAAATTGATTCCTTCCTCGGAAAATTTCTCCACCGCCGCCATATTCATTCCATATCCTTCCAGCTCTTTATTGGGAATATATGACTGCGCCTCGACTCCCAGCCAACTCAACACCTGCGTCAAAACAAGAGAAGCCGTAATACCATCCGCGTCATAATCTCCAAAAATCAAAACTTTCTCCTTTTTTTCACGCGCCTGACCAATTCTCTCCACGACCTTTTTCATTCCGAAAAACTCCAATGGATCGCTCAAATCATTCTCATAATCCGGATGCAAAAAACTTTCAATTTCTTTTTGTGTCTTAATTCCGCGACGAAAAAGAATCTCCAGCGCGACCGGATGGAGATTGTATAATTCTTTTTTTTCTATTTCGATTTTCGGAAAAACTTTCCAATTCATTTTTCAGGCAAATTAAAAATTTTCTATATTATAATTTTCACGTCTACTGCCACTGATTTTTTGTCATTATAGACAAGCAGTGGATTAATATCAAATTCCAAAATTGATTCAGATTCTTGCGCCAGTTCCATAACCGAATGCAAAATATCTACCATCTCACCGGCATCAAAAGGTTTTTGCCCGCGAGTCGAGCGGAATAGAAATCCAATATTACTTGCAAGCAAATGCCGGCGAATTTCTTCTTTATTCATAGGAACAATCAAAAAATTCACCTGTTTGAAAATTTCCGTATAAATCCCGCCCAACCCATAAACCACTACCGGTCCAAAAGTTTCATCGCGTTTAATTCCGACAATCAGCTCCATCTTGATATTTTGCATCGGTTGAATAATTAAATTTTCTCCAGGAAAATTGACACGCAACTTCTCAATCCCTTTTTCTAATTCCTCCTGATTATTAATTCCCAGAATCAACCCTTCTTTGTCGGTCTTATGTAAAGTCTTATCACTGTCTACTTTAGCAACCATCGGAAATCCAAAATTTAAACCGCCAAGTATTCCGTCTTTCGCATTTGCAAAATCAACCATATTAATCCCGTATAATTTCATAATTTCCACAGTCTCCGAAAACAACAACGCCGTACGTCCGCTATTTTTCGCTTTTAAAATAATTTCTTTGACTTTTTTAGCGCGCGATTCTTTCTTTTTCATCCCAATAATATTATCCGGGGATTTTTTGTTTTTTCCCCATTTGTAATATTTATCCAAAGCCGCAACCGCCCGATCAGGAAACGGAACATTAGGAATCTCATTTTCTTGCAAAATCTTCAAAGCCTGTTCGATTTTTTCTCCTCCGATAAAAGCTACCAGTACATTTTTATCAGTTTGTTTTTTAAAATCAATAATTTTTTCCGCAATTTTTTCAACCGGAGTTTGATCTTGCGGAGTAAGAAGACAAAGTATTGAACCTGCCTTCGCATCATTGCAAGCTTCCAAAGTTTTGGAATAACGAATTTCATCCGCATCGCCCAAAAGATCAATCGGATTTTCTACCGAAGATTCGCTTGGCAAAAATTCCATAAGTTTCTCTTTCGTCTTATTCTCAATCTCAGCCAATTTTATTTTTTTATTTTCAAAAGCATCGGTCGTCAAAACTCCCGGTCCGCCGGCATTCGTCACTACAATCACATTTTCATTTTTCACTGCCGATGATTTGGATATTACTTCTATTAAATCAAAAAAGTTTTCCAAATTTTCGGCGCGAATAACTCCAGCCTTGACAAAAGCTTCGTTTATTATAGCGTCGCTCCCCGCTAAAGCTCCGGTATGCGACGAAATTGCTTTTTGCGCCCTATCTGTTTTTCCGGCTTTAAGAATAATGATTGGTTTTTTTGCCGAAACCCTGCGCGCAACTTCCACAAATTTTTCTCCATCATTAATCCCCTCCAAATATAATCCAATCACATCGACATTCTTATCTTCTCCGAAGTATTCAATCAACTCCGCCTCACTCATTTGCATTTTATTTCCAACAGAAACCAAATTTGAAAACTTGATATTTTCTTTTTCCGCGATGTCCATAAGCGCCACTGCCAAAGCTCCTGATTGAGAAATAAACGCCACATTTCCCGCCTGGGGCATCCCGCCGGCAAACGACGCATTAAGTTTTATTTCTGGATTAATAAACCCAAGACAATTGGGTCCCAGAATATTCAAACCATTCTCCTTGGCGATTATTTTCAATCTTTCCTCACGTTCTTTTCCCACCTGTCCTATTTCGGAAAATCCGGCGGAAACTATCGCAAAATTCTTAATTTTACCGGAAGAATTCGCAACCGTATCAACAACAAAATCAGCCGGAATCGCCACAATCGCCAAATCAACCACATCTTCTATTTCCTCCAGGCTTTTATAACACTTGCGACCAAACAATTCATCATGTCTTGGATTTACCAAAAAAACCTTGCCAGAATATCCCAACTCTAAAAGATTCTTGGCAATCACATTTCCCACTTTGCCCGATTTGGGTGTCGCTCCGACAACCGCCACCGAAGAAGGATTAAAAAATTTCTCCAACTTTTTTTCTTTTTTATTTTTATTTCCAAATATTCCAAACATTTTTTATGTGTTTTATATTTTATACTCCATACTATGTAATATTATATCTCAAACCCTAAATCATAGCAAAATCCAATCAACAATACTGAAAAATATGCTATAATAAAGAAAATCTATTTTCAATCAAAAATAATCAACAAAAACAAATGCCTTTCAAGACCATAATCAAAATTATCTTATTTGCGGTTTTTTTGTTTCCCCAAATTCCAACAGCGACAGCAGTAACGGATCCGGATTATGACGCCTACCAAAAATACGAACTTTACCTCAAATATCAAAAAAAAGATAAATATTCAAAATATAAAAAATATAAAAAATATAAGGAAAAATACGGATTTGAAAATTCAGCAAAAAAAACCGCAGCAAAAGAAAATTACAAAAAATACAAACTTTATAAAAAAAATCCGCAATCTTATCCAAGCTATGCAACCTTTTATGATGACTATAAAAAATATTCAAAATATAAAAAATATGTCATTCCATATAAAAAATACAGCCGTTATTCCAAATACGAAAAATACAACAAAAAAAAGTATGAAAAAGGGAAGAAATATGGAAAAAACAAATGGAAAGATGGTCATAGTCGCTATTTAAGAAGTCAAAAAAACGGAGGTCTTGGTGAAGCAACGCTAAAAAGCGGTCCGCTTGGACCGAATATTTCCATTGGCCTTTACAGCTATACCAAATCGGATTTGAGGGATGAAACCTATATTCGCATAACCGCTAATAAAAATTATAGAATAAAAGATGAATCAGGAAAATCATTGGGAATAATAAAGGCAAATACCCATACTAAAATTCAATACCTTTCCAATGGCAATCTAAAAGTATATGATTCAATAGCGGAAACCAATGCCGGATCGAATATATATTTTGAAGCAGCTGATGGAAATAATTCTTCTATTATTTTCGATTTAAATCGACCAAATTCAAACTTTGACCGCTATCGAGGAAAAATCAAAGCACATTTTTACGATTCACCCGTAGCCGACGGGGACAGGATATGGATAATCAACACGCTTCCCTTAGAACATTATATTTGGGGAATCGGTGAAATCACAGGCACAGGCGATGCAAATTATAATGAAGCTATGACAATTATGTTTAGAACTTACGGTTATTGGAAAATTAGATGGAGCACTCAATATGCCTCTCAAGGGTTTATTGTTATAAATACTTCTTCCAATCAAATTTATCATGGATACGATTGGGAAGTTGGCATTCCGGAAAAAGAAATAGATAATCACTTGCAAATCAAAAAAGCTACCCAAAATACTTCCGGAAAAATAATGATGTATGGAGACGAAATAGCTCTTTCTCCCTATTCTTCTTGGACAAACGGAAAAACCAAAAGCTTTCAAGAACGCTGGGGTTCTACTCTTTATCCATGGTGTCAATCAGTGCGCGATCCATATGGGAAACATCCGAGTTTGAGCACTAATGAGCTGGAAGCTGCCGGAAATCATATGGTTGGATTATCCGCCAATGGAGCGCTTCGTCTTGCCAGTGATTATGATTACAATGAATTAGACATCCTGCGTTATTATTTTTATAAAGTAAGATTTCAAAAAGTTTATTAAGAAAATATGAAAAAATATGAAAAAATATTTTGGCTTTTATTTATAATTGTAATTTCCATTGTCTTTATTTTATTGGGAAAATCTATAAAAGACAGATATTTTTCATCCGAAAAAAAATTCCAAGAAAATCAAACAATAAATCAATTTGAAAATCAACCGACTCTTAATAATGAAAATGTTATATCCACAGAAAAAGACACTCCCGGTGAATTCTTAAATGAAGATGATAAAAAGGAAGATCTATTTGAGGAAAAGGATATGCAAGAAGATTTAAGCGAAGAAAATCAAAAACCAAAAGAATCTTTTTTGAAAATAATAAAAGATGATTGTGAAAATAACTGTAAAAATTTTTCCAGCAACAAGGAAGATTTAATTTATTGCCAAAAAGTTTGCGGAATAGGAGAGTTTACCAATATCAACTCCGAAGAAGAATGCGAAGATAAGGAAGGATTAGAAGAAGATTATTGTCTCTGCGATCTGGCGATTTCAAAAAAAAATTATGCCATTTGTGAAAAAATCGAAGATTTTAATATCTCCAAAATGTGTCAGAACAGAATTACAGAAGAGATAATTGACAACAATAATAACTAATTAAAAAAATTATAAGAATCCCTACTTCGTATTTTTCAATTGCTCAATCAATTTTTTCTGCTCGCGCGAAAGTTTTTTCGGAATTTCAACAACTATCTTCACTAAATGATCGCCTCGCCCTCTGCCATTCAACTTCGGCACCCCTTTATCTCGAATTCGGAAAAGCTCGCCCGATTGAGTTCCATCGGGAATTTTCATTTTCACCCTTCCATTAACAGTTTCTACTTCGATTTTGTCTCCCAATGCGGCTTGTGAAAAACTAATCTTTTCCGTTGATAAAATATCAAATTCTTCTCTTTTAAATTTCTCATGGGGATGCACATGCACGTTCACGTATAAATCTCCTGCCGGAGCCCCTTGCTCTCCTGCCTCGCCCTTTCCACGCACCGAAATAGTTTGACCAGAAAATATTCCTGCCGGAATTTCCACTTGTATAATTTCTTCTTGTCGTACTCGTCCATCCCCTCCGCATTTGCTGCATTTTTTAGAATATATTTTTCCTTTTCCATGGCAAGTCGGGCAAGTTGATGTCTGAGAAAAAGTTCCTAAAATACTGCGCACCGTTCTTTGAACTTTCCCTCTTCCTTTGCATGTCGGGCAAGATTCCTCCTTCTCTCCCAGTTCCCCGCCCGTTCCATGACACCTATCACAAACCACTCTTTTGTACAGCTTGAATTCTTTTTTTACCCCTTTTATCATTTCTTCGAAAGAAATTTCCGCATCCACTTGAATATCTTGTCCTGCTTTTTGATGCGAACTTCCCCTTCCGCCGCCAAAAATATCAGAAAAAATATCAGAAAAATCTCCGCCGCCAAACTCAAAACCGCTTTGTTGTCCGCTAAAGCCTTGAAAACCGGAAAAATCGAAACCGGAAAAACCTTGTCCGCCACCTCCAGCCTGATTGAAGTTTGATCCGAATTGATCGTATTGCGCACGCTTGGCTTTATCAGAAAGCACTTGATAAGCTTCGTTTATCTCCTTAAATTTCGCTTCATCCCCCCCTGATTTGTCCGGATGATATTTGTGCGCCAACTTACGATAAGCTTTCTTTATTTCATCATCAGAAGCACCTTTATCTACACCTAATACTTTGTAATAATCGTTTGTCATATACATATAAAAAAAATATAATTCACAATTTATTGTATACCTAAAAACAAAAATTAGCAATCCCCAGCGCAGAGTGCTAATAAGTAATCACGTTTTCATATCTATAATCTGTCCATTTTCTTTTTTTCTTTATCAATTTTTTGAAAAATATGTCATTCAATCACTTCCTGCTCAACCATTATTTTATTTATTTTAACCCATCTCAATTTTACCATCAGCCAAAAAATAACTTGCGCCAACATTACCCATAACGGTCCAAAAAAAGATCCGAAAGATAAAATAGAAAGAAAAAGAAGGAATGTCAAAATAACCGGCAAATATGAAGCGCTGCCATAACTACTTTTTCCGGCATCAAAATTAATAAAATCTTCAATCTTCGTGCTAATCATTTGTGAAAAAACACTAGCAACTTCTTCATCCCCTCGCACCGGACGTTTAATTAAATCAGAGATTTGCTTTCGACCCTTGCGTAAAATCAATTCATTATTCTTCTCAGCAAACTCCTCACTTTGATTTTGATAATTTTCAATGATTTCTTTTTTCTGCTGTTCGGTTATGTTTTCTCCAAATTGCTCAGCTATAATTCCTTCAATTTCTTTTTTATCATCTGAATCTGTATTCATTTTTTTTTGTTGCGCTTGCAAAATAAATTCATCTACTGTAAGTTTATTTTCCTCTGAAAAATCAATTTCCGGATAAATAAATGAAACGACTTTTGTAATAATTTTCTCATTAGCATTTCCCAGATTAAAATCAGGAATATTGTGATGCGCATTATTATTTTTTATTTCAAAATAATAATGACTACTGATAGCCAAAGACAGCGCGAAAACCATCATTATTCTTCCAAGGCGAACTGTCCTCCATAGATTTATTTTTACAGAGGTTGTCAATTCTCTTTCAATTCTTGTAGCTGCCATCAATAAAAACAAAAAAGCTATGGATAATACCAAAAAGTGCCCGATATCAAATACAAAAAATAAGCTTGGAATCAAAGAAAGAAAAAATACTGTCGCAATATGTGAAGTTTTTTTAATCAAAATTACCGCCACTATCCAAAAAACAAAAACAGCAGAAAAAAATATCCCCGGAACAATCCAGTCATTGATACTAGAATTTATTACGGACTGATGCAGTAAAAACCATGCCCCGCCAGACAATGCAATAATCACAAGCGCCAAACCGATTTCTCTTAGTTTATTTTTCATCATTTCATAAATCATCCAATTATTCAAAATACAACAAACAAATTATACCATAAAAATCATGCTATAATAACTGTGGACAAAAAAAGATTTTTGACGTATTATTTGAAGAATTAAACAATACTATGACAAGTATCACAAAAAGGCGAATATTTTTTTGGATTTTAGTGGTTTTCTTTTTAATAACCGCTCCTTTGGTGATTCTTTATACCATTGGCTATCGTTATAATACCGCACGGGGAATTTTCATTTATTCTGGATCAATCACAGCAAAGGCAATCCCGCAAAGAGTCAATATTAAAATCGACTCAGATGAGTCATCTGAAAGAAAATTCAACTTCCTAAATTATTCTTATCATATTGACGGAATTCGTCCGGGACAACATTCCGTGGAAATCTCTCTTGCTGGATATCACCCGTGGAAGAAAAAAACATCCGTCCATAGCGGACTTTCGGTAGAATTTTGGAATGTTTTTCTTGTCAAAGAAGAATATACCAAACAAACTTTTTCAACTCCATACGTGGATAATTTTTTTATTTCTCCAAAAAACAAGAATATTGCATTGGTTCAAGATAAAAAAGAAAATAACGATTTTATCGTAAGAATATTAAACATTGATAAAAATATTTCCCAATCTGTTTTCTCATCTTCGGAATATTCATTTTCAAAAAATGAAAGGGAGAATATTGAATGGTCACCACAAGGAGATAAGATAATTATTCCAACAAAAAAAATAAATACGCCTTCAAAAAATATATCCACGGACGAATTTGAAACATCTCACCAAATCAATCAAGCCGATTATTTCATAGTCGATATTAAATCCAAGGAAAGCATTAATATCAATAATTTATCCCAAAAAGATGATTTGCAGAAAGTGCGCTGGGATCCTAATAGTAGAAATTTTGTATTTTATCTTTCTCGAAACAATCTATATCGAATAAATCTTTCTGATCCAAATGATAATAAAATAATTGCCGAAAATATTTCCGGCTACGATCTTTCCAGCTCTTATGTCTACTATTTCAAAAAAGACAACGGAATCATATATCGCGCCAAACTTCAAAACGGAGAATCTTCCGAGCAAATAACCACGCAACCGATTGAAAATATTGCCGAAAGTAATGACTTTCGCATAATCGTATATGACAAAGATCGAATGATTATTCTTGCTGATGGAAAACTGTATATTCATAACAACGGACAATACAGAAATTATTTTTACCAACTGGCGGAAAATATTAACAGCGTTCAATTTTCCAATGACGGAAAAAAACTTTTATTTTGGGATGACTACGAGATATTCACTTATTACACGCGCGATTGGGATACTCAGCCAATAAGATTAGAAAATGAAACAAAAAGTATTACACGTTTCTCACAAAAAATAAGCAATGTTCATTGGTTTTCTGATTATGAACACGTCATTTTTTCTGTCGGAAAAGCGATAAAAATAGTTGAAACAGACCTGCGCGATCGCTTGAATATGGAAGATATTCTATTGCTTCAATATGACAATCCAAAGATTGTCTATGACTTTTTTCAAAATTTTCTTTATTTTAACAATTATGAAGAATCAGGCGATATTATTCAACTTTCTCATATAAACCTACTTGAGCAATAATTCGCTTTACACTGCCAAAAATAAGTGCTACGCTTGTAAAGTGTTATAGGAATAAATAAAAAAAATATGACATTTTTGGAAAATTTTGTCGCTTCCAATTTAACTGCACTGGTTATTTTAATAACTTTTTTTATTTTATTATCCTTAATATTAATTTTTATACTGTTTTTTAAGATAAAAAAAATAAATCATACTAGTCGGTCTTTCTTTTCCGGCAAAAATGGAAACGATCTCGAACAGATAATTCTCTCTCAACAAAAAGAAATCAAGAGTCTGGATAAGGATATACAAGAACTCTTCGAAGCCTCGAACAAAATATATACTCTCGCCCATCACGGATTGCATAAAGTTGCAGTCGTACGCTTCAATCCATTCAAAGAATTAGGAGGAAATCAAAGTTTTGCCATAGCACTACTGGACGGAAACAAATCCGGAATTGTTATATCTTCTCTGCATACGCGAGAAGGAACAAGAGTATATAGCAAGCCAATCCTAGAAGGAAAATCAGAAAAATACGCCCTCACCGAAGAAGAAAAAAATGCTATCAATATTGCCAGCGCTTCAAAAAAGAAAAGTTAAGAAAATTACATTTTAAATATTATAATAATTTCATAATAATGACCCAAATTAACAGTCAACAACAACCTCAAAAAATAGCCAGCATACCTCCAATCGTGAGTGTAAAAAAATTCGCCGATATTTTAAAAATGCCTGTTTCAGAAGTAATCAAAGAATTGATGGAAAACGGAATTATGGCAACAATTAATGAAGAAATTGATTTTGAAACGGCTAGTATTATTGCGCAAGATTTGGGATTTACGACCGAACAAGATTTGGATATTTCCGATGGAGAAATTATCACTCTAGAGAAATTAATCGATATTTGTAAGAAGGAAAAAGAAGCAGGAAAAAACCTTCAAGAACGAGCCCCGATAGTAACAATATTAGGGCATGTTGATCATGGAAAAACCACCCTTTTGGATACTATCCGCAAAACAAGTGTAGCTGCCAAAGAACTTGGAGGAATCACTCAACATATCAGCGCCTATCAAGCGCGAAAACGAGGAAAAATAATCACATTCGTTGACACTCCCGGACACGAAGCCTTTTCCGCTATGCGCGAACGTGGTGTTAGTATTGCAGATATTGCTATTCTTGTTGTGGCAGCTGATGACGGCGTTCGCCCTCAAACCAAAGAAGTAATTAAATATTTAAAAGAAAGGAAAATACCCACATTAATCGCCATCAACAAAATCGACAAACCGGAAGCTAATGCACAAAGAGTAAAACAAGAACTGGCGGAAAATGAAATAATGGTGGAAGACTGGGGAGGAAAATATATGTCAGTTGAAATCAGTGCGAAAAATAATATCGGAATTGATGATTTATTAGAAAGAGTTTTACTTTTGGCTGAAGTGGAAGATTTGAAAGCTGATGCCAAAAGAGACGGTTTGGCAGTTGTTTTGGAATCCAACCTTGATCCTAAAAAAGGTCCGGTTTCCACTGTTCTGGTTAAAACCGGAACTCTAAAAGTCGGGCAAGATATTACTGCCGGACACACTTATGGAAGAATAAAAAGAATTGAAGATTTCTCCGGGAAAAGCATCGAGAGCGCTTCACCATCAACACCCGCAATCATTATAGGACTAAATACCACTCCTAATGTAAATGATATCGTGCAAGTAGCCAGCAAAAAATCAATATCTAAAATAAAATCAGAGAAGACTGCGGAAAAAATATCCGGAACAAAAAAAGATGCTAGTAAACAAAATCTTTTTAAAAGTATTGACAATGAGAAAATAAAAAAACTTAATATTATAATCAAATCTGATGTTCAGGGTTCATTAGAGGCTATCGAACAAATATTATCCACACTCAAATCGGACGAGGTCGCGATTGAATATGTGGCTATGGGGGTTGGAAATATAACCGAATCGGACGTAAAAGTCGCTGGCAGCAGCAATGCAATAATTATGGGATTCAATGTTAATGCTACCTCTGTCGCCAAAAGAATGGCGGAAAATTCCGGGGTAGAAGTAAAAACATTCGGAATAATTTATGAGCTCGTGGAAGATGTACGATCAAAACTTTCCGACTTACTTCCACCGGAAATTATCCGGACTGATTTTGGAAAATTGAAAGTTTTAGCAATATTCAAAACAGGAAAACACGACATGATTATCGGTGGAAGAATTATCGAAGGAAAGGCGATAAAATCAGTGAACATTGAGGTGCAGCGAGACGGAGAAATTATCGGAACAGGAAAACTCACGAATCTTCAACAAAATATGAAAGATACTGATGAAGTTAAACAAGGAAATGAATGCGGAATAACCTTTGACGGAAATATTAAAATCAAAGAAGGTGATATTCTTAAATTCTTCAAAGAAGAAGATGTTAAAAGAAAAATATAAAAAATTATGTCTTTGCGCGTTGAAAAAATCAATAGCCTGATAAGTAAACATATTTCTGAAATTATTTCCCGCCAACTTAGCCTTAAGCCAGGAGTTTTAGTGACTGTCTCCAAAGTTGACACGAGCAGTGATTTGCGCTACTCTCAAGTGTCTGTCAGCATCTTTCCGGAAAAAGAAACTGCCTATGTCATAAATACTCTCAAAAAGGAGATATATGCCATACAAGGCTCATTAAACCGAAAAATGCCGACAAGAATTATCCCTAAAATAAGATTCAAACCGGACGCCACCAAAGCGGAAGCTGATGCAATTGAAAAAATATTAAAGAAAATTTAACAGCCACTTGAATTGTGAGTTGTCCGAAAAGTCTCTTACATAGCAACCGATGAAAAATGAATTCAGCACTGAATTTAAAACTCTTCAATATATAATCGAGAATTCTTCACGAATACTTCTTTTTGCTCATAGTCGTCCGGACGGAGATACCGTTGGATCTGTTTTGGCATTACAAGAATATCTGAAAAAACTGGGAAAGCATATCGATATCGCCTGCTTTGACCCGTTTCCAGAATATCTAGCAGAAATAGTTCCGGGAAAATTCAATTATCCGGATAATCTGAATATAAATTCATACGATTCCATAATCGCCTGTGATAGCGTTGAACGCGGATTTGAAAAAATATATCCGCTACTTAATCCTAAACAAGTTTCCATTATTATCGACCATCATCCGGATATCACACTGACAGCCGACTTGCGGATTGTTGATTCGCAATATTCTTCTGTTTGCGAAATTATTTATAAATTTTTAGTTTCAATAAATGCCGAAACAAATTTAAAAATTGCCAATTGTTTACTATTAGGCATAATCAGCGATACAGGAAATCTTCAGCACTCCAATACTACCGCTGACGTAATGGAAATCGCCTCCAAACTTATTAAAAAAGGAGCCTCCGTTTCCAAAATAGTCGGCTCAGTATTCTCCAACAAAAAAATAACCACTCTTAAGCTTTGGGGAAGAGCTTTTGAAAAAGCTCGCATCAATCCGAAAAACAAAATGATTGTCACCGTCCTCACACAAGAAGATATAAAACAATGTGAAGCTTCAACTGATGATATTGCGCAAATCGCTTCAATTCTTAATGCCGTTCCAGGCACCAGCTTTTCACTTGTCCTGTCTCAGCGAGATAATAAAACCATTAAAGGAAGTCTTCGCAGTGAACAATATAAGGGCATTGACGTTTCTGAAATCGCCCATCTTTTTGGTGGTGGCGGACACAAGCTCGCCAGCGGATTTGAAATAAAAGGAAAAATAGTAGAAGATGCAAGCGGATGGAAAATAATCTAAAAATTTTCAATTCACAATTTTCAATTTTCAAGCAATTTTCAATAATTAAATTTAAAAATTAATTCATTACTAAATTAGAACTTGTTTAGAAATTAGAAATTATAAATTAGAAATTAGAGCAGCTTTATAAAAAGATTTTTTATTATTTTATGCTAAGATATATTTATAAATATTAATCTTTCTACTATGAAAATAGGTTGCCATATTTCTATTGCCGGAGGAATTAATAAAGCTCCCCAAAGAGCAGCGGATTTGAAGTGTGAAATAATGCAAATTTTTACTCGCTCACCGCAAGGCGGCAAAGCCCTTGAACTTACAAAAAATATCATCCTGTCATTTAAAACTGAAAATTTAAAATTTAAAATTTCCACAATATATATCCATACTCCCTACTACATCAATTTCACTTCCACCAATAATCGTATCCGCTATGGCAGCGCAAGCGTTGTACGCGATGAACTGGAACGTGCCAGTCTTCTGGGAGCAAAATATGTAATGACTCATCTTGGCAGTGCCGGCGAACTTTCCGAACAAGAAGCCACAAAAAAAGTTTCCGAAATGTTGACCAAAACATTAAACAATTATGACGGATCCGCCGAACTTCTTATTGAAAATAGCGCGGGAGCAGGAAAAATTATTGGTGCGACTTTTTCGCAAATATCCGAAATAATCAAAAACGTAAACCACCCGAAACTCAACGGAATTTGCCTGGACACCCAGCACAGTTTCGCCAGCGGATACGACTGGCGGGATTTTGAGAATACCCTCAAAAAAATCGACCAAGAAATTGGCTTGGAAAAAGTTAAACTGATCCATGCCAATGACAGCAAATCTGATTGCGCCTCTCACATCGACCGCCATGAACACATCGGAAAAGGAGAAATCGGAATGAAAGCTTTTGAAAAAATAATAAAATTCGCCGAAGAAAATAACATCAACCTAATCCTCGAAACCGAACACGAAAAAGTCAAAGAAGACATCCAACTCTTAAAATCATTGCGCAATAATATCAATCAAAAATGAAATAAAAAAAATACTTTCCATAAATCACCTTTAATAATCAATCTGTGGCAATTGCAATATTTTGATTAAGAATGTATAATTGCATTAAGTTTAATATATTTTCTCAGAACTATTTTTAAAAAAATCAACCATGGAAGAGTTAATCAATTATTCGCAATTGCCATAGATTGATTAAACAATTATTTGCATTATCGGAAACCAAAAAATATAATCATGCAAAAAAAACAAACAAAAAAGAGAAAAGAAGTAATTAACATCAAAAAGACAATTGAAGATAAATTTTTGTATAATGACGGCATTACTGCCACTGCCGGAAAATTTTTACTGGCTGCCGTTCTCGCCGCTCCCCTTTTCGTTGTCGCGGCAGCCGCTCCGAATATACTTTCCGGAATGGGAAAATTCAAAAAACACAAGAAATATTCCAAGAAACAAATACAAACCGCTTTCAATAACTTGAAACAAAGAAAATTAATTGAGATTATTAAAATAGGAAAAGAAAAATACGAAGTACGCTTAACCAATAAGGGACAAAAAAGAATCAAAGAATTTTCCTTTGATCTTTTAGATATCGCAAAACCGAAAAAATGGGACAAAAAATGGCGAATCTTGATTTTTGATATTCCAGCCAAACCGAAAAGATACCACCAAGCGCGCGAAGCATTGAGAAGAAAAATCAAAGAATTGGGATTCTACCAAATACAAAAAAGCGTATGGGTTTATCCTTATGAATGCGAAGATGAAATCCTATTTATTTCCGAACTTTTCAATGTCCAAAAAAACATCGAGATTATAACCGCGGAAAAACTTTTACACCAAGAAAAAATTGAAGAATTTTTCAATTTGTGATTAAAATGTTATCATTTAACCTGAATAAAAAATCCAAAAAATAATAATTTTCCCCACAATCTATCTAATCAAGATATTGCAATTGCCATATCTTGATTAAAAAACAAAACAAGACTAAACTATTACTATTACAATTATTCCAGGTAAAATATTAGATATCAGCACAATAAGCACCACACCTAGCACCTAAATAACTCTGAATGTACCAATTCGATCCACTTTTATAAAGTCGACATTGACCAGCATCACTACTATAAGTTAAATCAGTAAAAAAACAAAAATCATGAACTCCTAAATTTTTCGGACCAGATGAACCAAAACTACCATTAGCAGGTATTCTCCCTTCATTTACTACACTAACAGTTCCATTACTCATCTCCGTTATCGCCTTGCAATTATTTCCTGCCGCATCGCAATATTTTGTTGCGCCAATATTTCCACTAATAATACCCCAAAAAAAGCTTTCTGACAAATTAAAATGCTGTGGATAAAGTTAAGAAATATGTAAAAATACTGGAAAAACAAAAAAATTCTTGCTAAAATTTAAACATATGAAAAAAAATATATTTACTTCGAGCACAAAAATCGCTATCATTTCCGACATCCATAACAATGAAACCAATTTAAAAAAGGTTTTGGATTATTGCGCTCGAAATTCAATTAAAAAAATAATCTGTTGCGGGGATTTGGCTTCCGAGGAAACTTTGGATTTTTTGTGCGACAATTTTTCCGGCGAGATTTTTTTTACTTTCGGAAATATGGACGACGGACAGCTTGAAAATTTTGAGTTTATTCCAAAATACAAAAACGCCAAATTATTCAAAAATCATGGAGAAACCTCCATTGATAGGAAGAAAACAGCCTTTGTTCATTTCCCGGACATTGCCAAAAAGCTTTGCGAGAGCGGAAAATATGATTTCGTTTTTTACGGACATACGCACAAACCCTGGACAGAGAAAGTGGGCAATTGCACAATGCTCAATCCCGGCAACGTCGCCGGAGAAATTTTCCCGCCAACTTTTGCCATTTGGAATATAGAAAATAACAAATTTGATTTGATTCGCGTTCATGATTTGAAATGAAAATAATATGCCATCCAAACAAGAACAATTAGGCAAACTGAATGAAAAAATGTCGAAATGTTCAAAATGCTCTTTGCGAAAAAACTGCTCGCGTGTGGTTTTTGGTGAAGGCAACCCTAACGCGAAAATTATGTTTGTCGGAGAAGCTCCCGGAAAAAAAGAAGATGAAACTGGGCGCCCGTTTGTCGGCGCCGCCGGAAAATTTTTAAATGAAATGCTTGCAGTCATCAAACTTAAGCGTGAAGACGTTTACATTGCCAATGTTTGCAAGTGTCGACCGCCAAAAAATCGTGATCCTCTTCCAGAAGAAATCAAACTTTGCTGGCCGTGGCTAGAACAACAAGTAAAAATAATTAATCCGAAAATAATCATCACACTTGGGCGCCATTCAATGGAACGCTTCATTTCCGAAGAAAAAATATCCGAGGCGCACGGAAAATTATTTGTTCGAAAAATCAAAGGACTGGGAGAAAGAAATTTTTTCACCCTTTACCACCCTGCCGCCGCCCTGTATAACGGAAACATACGCCAAACTCTCATCCAAGACTTCAAAAAAATCCCCGAAGTTTTGGAGAAAATAAAGAAAGAAAAATAATTGCAATATGTGCCGCGGGCGGGACTCGAACCCACACGGTATCACTACCGGGAGATTTTAAGTCTCCTATGTATACCAATTTCATCACCGCGGCATATTTTAAAACGAGGTCCGAGCCGGAATTGAACCGGCGTACACGGTTTTGCAGACCGTTGCGTAACCACTCCGCCATCGGACCATCTGTAAAGTATCCTACCAAAAAATTACCACGCAGTCAACGAAAAACCCCGACGTTACGTCGGGGTTTTCTATTTAAACCATCCTTTATTTATTTTTATTGCACGACCTGAGCAATCAAATTTCTTCTTCCGAAAGCAAACGCCTCGGTTTTGGTCTCCATATAAATATCTATATGGTTACCCTTAATCGCTCCTCCGCGGTCCTCGCAACTATATACACCCATTCCATCAATCTGAATTTTAGCCCCAAAAGGGAAATTAGGCGGACAAGCCAAAGTTCTTTTTTCGGAAACCTTGAGTCCACTAGCAGTAATTCCATCAGACTTACCACATTCATCAGCGGCTGCCGTATATGCGGAAGCGTTAATTGTAAATTCCCCTTTCGGCAAATTTAACCACAAATGAGACTGTTTTCTTCTCCATCTGGCTAATGCCAAATCATTCTTGATTTCTTCCCGGGTTTTCACTTTTACCGGTTGGTAACCAAAATAATTGTAGGGAATTTTTACTTCTTCTGAAATATTTTTATTTTCTGTTTTTGTATTAGTATTATCTTCTGGCGCAGCCAAGGCTGTTTGAGGAAAAATCATCATCCAAAGCACAGGCACGCTCAGGAAAATACTAATTATACGCATCAAAAAATGCTTTAATAGTTATCATTCGAGAACGCATCCCGAATGGCTCAAACTACTTGGAAAAACCTTTGGTCTGAGACTGTCCAGTTTGTCTAAGAACTCGTCTAAATACTGGGTTGGATAAAGATATTACTATCTATATTCAACTGTCTATACTAGCACATCTAAGCAAAAAAGTCAACAGCAAGTGTCGACTTTTGGCTTAAATAAGGGATTTTTTTATAATTTTTACTTCTCTTTAACTCCGTTTTTTGATAGTAAAATTGCCATCGGGCAATATCCAAAAAAAGCGAAATTTATCAACATTATCCCAATCAAAAAAGTAAAATACACCCATCCGGAAAAACCTACTAGCGTTAAAACTGATGAAATAACAATAAAAACTCCCGACACCAAAAAAACAATTCTTTCCAAATACCAACTATCGGTACTTTGTTTATATATTTTTTTCATATTTTTACAAACTTACATATTTTACCGGCAATACTCTTTTAAAAACTCCGGCAATCATAACTGAATCGCTTTGATGAATAAAAATAGGCTGATGGCTTTTATTGGCGGAATTCGGAAAAAGTCCGATTATTCCGCCACCAACCTTCTTAAACCTCTTAATTGTTGCCATTCCGTTGATAACTGCCACCACGATTTTCCCTTCCAAATCTCCCTGATTTTCATATTTTTCAAAAACCACATAATCCCCATCATTGATTTTCTCTTTATCCATCGAATCTCCCAATGCTTTGACGGCAAAAAGTTTTGCCGGCTCAGTTTTGCGAAAAAGACTTTTGGAAATTTGCAAATATCCGTCAACATTATCTTCCGCATAAGCTAATGCTTCTCCGCAAGATGCCAAACCATATATCGGAATGGAAAAAATATTTTTCCAATTGGCATATCTTTTATTTTCCACTATATATAATTTTCTCTTTTCATCTCTTTTTACCAATCCCTTCTTTTCCAATGCCTCAATTACTTGCATCACCGATTTAAGGCTATCGCCCACCCCCATATCTGACAAATATTTTTGTAATCGATAACTAGTTGGATTTTCTCTTCGCTGTTCAACATACTCGCGAACAGATTCCAAGATTGATTGCTGTTTTCCCGTTAGTTTCATATTTTTTATTTTAATGATTATTACACTGATATTATAACAGTGCATAATAATCACTGCAACCATCTTCTCTGTGGATAACTCAAAAAACACCTCGATTTTTAGTCGAAGTGTTTTTTATCTAAAAGTATCTTCTTAACTATTCGGTCTTTCGAAATCCTGTTCCAGCAGGAATCAATCTTCCGATAATAACATTTTCTTTGAGCCCTCGAAGTTTGTCTTCTTTTCCTTCAACCGACGCTCCAATCAAAACACGTGCGGTTTCAATGAAAGAAGCGGCACTAAGAAATGATTCAGTTGAAAGAGCTACGCGAGTAATTCCCAAAACTTCGGTCTCTCCTTTGGCTATTTTCTTTCCCGCAGCCCTAGCCTCTTCATTAGCAATATTAAAAGATGTTTTGTCAATAATATCTCCCGCCAATATTGCAGTATCTCCCGAATCTTCAACCTTAATTCTGCTGATCATTTGACGAACAATAACTTCAATATGCTTGTCATTGATTCCTTCTCCTTGAGCAGCATAAATTTCTTGAATTTCTCGAATAATATAACGATGCATCTCTTCTTGTCCAAGAATTTTGTACAGCTTTTTAAGGTCGACATTTCCTTCTACTAATTGAGTGCCCTTTCCAACCATCTCTCCTTTTTCAACTTTTAATGTAAGACTTACCGGGACTTGATATTCTTTCATCTTCTTATTGGAAGATTCGATCTGAATAATCACTGATTTTCCTCCGTCATTGATAATATCCTTTACCCTTCCATCAACTTCAGAAATCAAAGCTTCTCCTTTTGGAGGACGCGCTTCGAAAATTTCTTCTACGCGAGGAAGACCTTGAGTAATATCTGATCCCGCAACACCTCCAATATGAAAGGTACGCATAGTAAGCTGAGTTCCCGGTTCTCCAATTGCCTGTGCTGCCACTACTCCTACTGCTTCTCCGATTTCTACCAATTTGCCTCTTCCCAAATCCACTCCATAACACTTTCGACAGATTCCTTTTTTTGATTTACAAGAAACCACACTTCGGATTTTTACCTTCTCTATTTTAAGTTTCTCAATCTCTAATGCCTGCATTTTACTCACCAATTCTCCTTTGGCAACGATAGTTCCACCCGTATTCGGATCAACCACTGCATCCAAAACCACTCTTCCGCCCACTCGACTGGCAAAGCTTTGTCCGATTTTATCCGAATCTTCTCGATATAAATAAATCCCTTCTTTATCTTTACAATCTTCTTCTTGAATAATAACATCTTGAGAAACATCTACCAGTCTTCTGGTCAGATATCCGGCTGTCGCGGTTCGAAGAGCGGTATCTGCCATACCTTTTCTAGCTCCATGGGTGGACATAAAATATTCCAAAACATTGAAACCTTCTTTGAATGAACTCTTAACCGGCAACTCAATAGTTTCTCCGGTTGCTCCTGCCATCAAACCTTTCATACCGGTCATCTGAACGACAACCGACTCGCTTCCACGTGCCTTTGAATAAACCATAGCATAAACCGGACCCTCTTTATCCAATGAACCTCGCACCACATCAGTAATTCTGTTTTTAGCTTCATTCCAAATTTCAATCGTCTTATTTCTTCTCTCTTCATTGGTTAAAAGCCCCATATTAAACTGGTTTTTTACCACAGATACTTTATTTTCGTGTTCTTTTATAATTGCCGCTTTTTCCGGTGGAATTTTCAAATCATCCATTCCCCAGCTGATTCCCGATTTGGAAGCAGCTTTAAATCCCAAATTTTTAATAAGATCAATATAACGAGCGGTTTCATCTTGACCGATAGTTTCCAACATTTGAGAAACCAATTCTTTGATTTCTTTTTTGGTCAACTCACGATTAACAAATCGCAATTGTTCAGGAAGAGTATCATTAAGCAATATTCTTCCGACAGAAGTTTCAATTATTTCTCCTTCGAACAACAATTTAACTGGTTCGTTTATTTTTACCGCCGCATTTTCATATGCTAAAATCGCTTCTTCAATAGAAGAAAAAATCTTAACAGCTTTTTTGGCATCTGATCGAATATGTGTAAGGTAATATATTCCCAAAACAATATCTAGCGACGGAGTAGCAATTGGATCTCCACTAGCAGGCTTGAGCAAATTCTTTGAAGAAAGCATCATATTGGCACTTTCCTCGCGAGCTTTTCGCGTAAGTGGAACATGAACCGCCATCTGGTCGCCGTCGAAATCCGCATTAAAAGCTGCACAAACCATCGGATGAACTCGAATTGCTTTTCCTTCAATTAAAACCGGTTGAAAAGCCTGGATTGACAAACGATGAAGTGTCGGCGCGCGATTTAGCAAGACATAGTGATGTTCAATAATCTCATCCAAAATTTCATACGCCTCCTCAGTTTCCGCTTCTACCATTCTACCGGCAGTACGAATATTAAAAGCATATTCCTTTTCAATAAGTTTATTAATAATAAACGGTTTAAAAAGTTCCAATGCCATTTTTTTCGGCAAACCAACCTGATGCAATTTTAGTTGAGGACCAACAACAATAACACTTCGTCCGGAGTAATCCACACGTTTTCCCAAAAGATTTTGACGAAATCTTCCTTGTTTTCCTTTTAGAGAATCCGCCAAAGAACGCAACGGTCTGCGTTGTCCGGTAGAAGCGGCAACGGAAGCCTGTCCTCTTCTAATACTATTGTCAAAAAGAGAATCTACTGCTTCTTGTAACATTCTTTTTTCATTTCTGGTAATAACTTCCGGAGCACCAAGAGTAATCAATTTTTTCAAACGATTATTTCTATTGATAATTCGACGATACAAATCATTAAGGTCGGATGTTGCAAATCTTCCTCCGTCAAGAGCCACCATCGGACGTAGATCTGGCGGAATAACTGGAATAATTGTCGGAAACATCCATTCTAATTTCAATTCTGCCTTTTCAAATCCCTGCAAAAGCTTGAGTCTTTTGAGAATTTTTTTCTTATCAACTGTTTTTTCAGAATCAATTTCTTTTTTCAACTCTTCAACAGTCTTAGGAATATTCATATTTTCCAAAGCACTACGGACTGCTTCGGCTCCGATTCCGGCGCTAAAAACTTGAGCGAAACTAGAAGATAGATTGAAATATTCCATTTCGGAAAGAATCTGGAGATAATGCAAATTTTTCAAATCTTCCTTTGTTGATCGATATAAACTGTGCAGTTCCTCCAACATTTCTTCTTTAGTTTCGTCATTTTGGTTGGATTTTTTAATCTCTTTCTGTTTTTTCTTATTCTCAATCTCCAATTGATCCAAAGCAGAATTTTTTGCTTGTTCGTTTACATCCGTCACCAAATAAGCGGAAAAATATACAACTTTTTCCAACTCTTGATAGGACATCCCTAAAGCTAATCCGATTTTTGACGGAACTCCGCGCAAAAACCAAATATGCGAAACAGGAACTGCCAATTTGATATGTCCCATTCTTTCTCGACGCACAACTGAACGTGTCACCTCCACACCGCATTTGTCGCAAACTATTCCTTTATAACGAATTCTTTTATACTTTCCACAATAACATTCCCAGTCCTTATGCGGACCAAAAATTTTCTCACAGAAAAGCCCATCTTTTTCATAACGTTGAGTGCGATAATTGATGGTTTCCGGCTTAGTAACTTCTCCGTGCGACCAATCCAAAATATCCTCCGGACTAGCCAATTTTAGGCGCACACTATTGAAATCACTTACTTTAGTATTTTTTTCCATAAAATTTATCCCTTGAAAAAATTTAAGTACTTAAAAAGTTATTTTGAAAATTTATTCATCTTCTTTTTCTCCACTTTCTCTGTGACCTCCTAAAAGCTGAACATTCAAGCAAAGTCCTTTAAGTTCATTTACCAAAACGTGGAAAGAAGCCGGGATATTAGGACTAGTAATCGGTTCACCCTTAATAATAGATTCGTACGCTTTAGATCTTCCCATCACATCATCGGACTTGATTGTAAGCATCTCCTGTAAAGTATGTGCCGCGCCATAACCTTCCAATGCCCACACTTCCATTTCTCCGAATCTCTGTCCTCCGAATTGAGCTTTTCCTCCTAATGGTTGCTGAGTGATTAACGAGTACGGTCCGATTGAACGCATATGCAATTTATCATCAACCAAATGGTTCAATTTCATAATATACATAATCCCCACAGTTGACGGGTTATCATAATATTCTCCTGTTTTTCCATTTACCAAGCGCACTTTTCCATCCTCGGGCAATCCAGCTTTCTTCAATTCTTCTTTAATATAATCTTCACTTACTCCGTCCAAAGCCGGCGTTGCGATATTATATCCAAGTTGCTTTGCCGCCCACCCAAGGTGAGTTTCCAAAATCTGACCGATATTCATACGACTGGCCACTCCTAACGGATTCAAAATAATATCCACAGGATTTCCATCCGGAAGATACGGCATATCTTCCACAGGAGCAATACGGGAAATAACACCCTTATTTCCATGTCGTCCGGCCAATTTATCTCCAACGGAAATTTTTCGAAGTTGTGCCACGGAAACCTGTATTTTTTGAATTACTCCGGTTGAAAGCTTATCTCCTTGCTCACGAGAAAATATTTTAATATCCACAACCTTACCATGCTCACCATGAGGAAGATAAAGTGAAGAATCTTTAACATCTCTGGATTTTTCTCCGAAAATCGCTCTGAGTAATCTTTCTTCAGCAGTAAGATCTCCTTCACCTTTCGGGGTAATTTTTCCAACCATAATATCTCCGGAAGAAACTTCCGCTCCAATACGAATTATTCCTGTTTCATCCAAATTTTTCAGACGTTCCTCTCCAATGTTCGGAATATCGCGAGTCACTACTTCCGGTCCAAGCTTTGTGTCGCGAACTTCAACAGAAAAATCCTCAATATGGATTGAGCTATATCTGTCAGCCTGAAGCACTCTTTCGGAAACAATAATCGCGTCTTCAAAGTTATAACCTTCCCAAGGAATAAACGCCACCATTACATTTTGTCCCAAAGCCAATTCCCCATGATCAGTAGAAGCTCCATCCGCCAAAAGTTGTCCTTTATGAACATCATCTCCTTTTTTTACGCGCGGAATTTGATTCATACTCGTAAACGCATTGGATTTAATGAAACTTTGCAAAATATATTCTCGATTAAAACTTGATTTTTTTGATCCAACTGGCGTTTTTTCCTTCACAATAATGTGGCGCGCATCAACCTCAATAACCGTCCCATCCCCGTAGGAAATAACTACCTGTCCGGAATCAGCCGCCGCTTTATCTTCAATGCCCGTTCCCACAACCGGTGCCTCCGGAACAACACAAGAAACAGCTTGACGTTGCATATTCGATCCCATAAGAGCGCGGTTAGCATCATCGTGTTCCAAAAACGGAATCATTGAAGTTGCCACAGAAATACATTGCTTGGCAGAAACATCAATATAATCCAATTTATCCACTTCAATCATTTCCGGATGCCCTTTCACTCTGGCTTCCACCATACTTTCCATAATATTTCCGTCTTTATCTATCTCAATCCCGGCATGCGCAATAATTTTACGATCTTCAACAGTTGCATCTATATATTCTATTGTCTCAGTAATAAAAGGAAATACTTTAACTTTGTCTTTTTTTGATTTAACGATTTTTTCGGCCAATACATTATCAATTTTCTCTCCTTTTTTGGCAACACCGGAAATATTTTCTCCCAAAATTTTATTTATCAGCATCTTAACTTTATTTTCTACTTCCTGTTCTATTTTTCGATAAGGAGTTTCCAAAAATCCGAATTTATTTATTCGAGCATAAGTCGCCATATGTCCAACTAAGCCAATATTCGGACCTTCAGGAGTTTGTACTGGACAAATTCTTCCATAATGAGAATGATGCACATCACGCACCTCAAATCCAGCTCTTTCACGAGTAAGTCCTCCGGGACCCATCGCACTAAGTCTTCTTTTGTGCTCCAACTCAGCCAAAGGATTCACTTGATCCATAAACTGCGACAACTGGGAACTAGAAAAAAACTCTTTAATTGCGGCAGCAATCGGTCTGGAATTTACTAATTGTCCGGGAACAACCGTAATAACATCACAAGTACTCATTCGGTCTTTGATATTTCGAATCATTCTTGCCATTCCTACGCGAAGCTTGTTTTGTACCAACTCTCCAACACCACGCACTCTACGATTTCCCAAATGGTCGATATCATCAGCTTGTGCCAAAGGATCGTTATTGAGCTTTATAACTTCTTTAATGATCAAAATCAAATCCTCAACATTAAGCACGCGACTTTCTTCATTATTTTTTCTATCCACACGCAAACGTTGATTCAAGCGATAACGTCCGACACTCCCAAAATCATATCTTTCAAAATTAAAAAACATCGAATCAATCATCTGTTTGGCATTTTCTTCGGTAGCAAAATCACCCGGACGAATTCTTTTATATACTTCCTTATAACCTTCTCCTTGATTTTTTGAAATATCTTTACTAATAGTTTCTTCAATATACTTCGTATCTCCGTTATCGGTATCAGTAAAAATCTTGCGCAATTTTTCATCGCTTCCATACCCAAAAGCCCGAAGCAACGCCGTTATTGGAACTTTCCTTTTTCGGTCTATTTTAACCGAAATAACTCCGTCAAAATCCGTATCAATCTCAAGCCATGCTCCGCGATTAGGAATAATTTTAGCTCCGAAAAGTTTTTTTCCTTTTTGATAATTCATCGTGAAAAAAACTCCCGGACTGCGAATAAGCTGACTTACAACTACTCTTTCTACTCCATTTACCACGAATGTTCCACGATCTGTCATTATCGGAAAATCTCCAAGATATATTTCTTGTTCTCTGATTTCCCCGGTTCTTTTGATTAACAAAGATGCCTTGGCTCGAAGCGGCGCTTCGAAAGAAATATTTTTGTTTTTTGCCGTAATTTCATCATACTTCGGCTCATCAAGATAATAATCAGAAATAGATATTTCCAAATCCTTTCCTGCAAAATCAGTAATCGGATTTATTTCATCCAACAATTCCTGAAATCCTTTTTCCAAAAACCACCGATAAGAATCGGTTTGCGCTTCAATCAAATTAGGCAACGAAACCATTGGGACTTTCTTGGGAGATTTTCTCTTTGAAAGAGAAGACGCACTGCTAAACTCCCCTTTAACTCTCAGGGTTTTTTCACTTTTAAGCATAAAAACAACTCTCACAATACCCCTTGCTTCGCGGATTTTTCTTAGAGACAAGGGTTAGTTAATGAGATCTATTAAGGTTGTATTTAATTATATTTGATTGATGCGCAACATTTAGCTTCAAAGATTGGCAACGTATTTTCTTTTCTGGCAAATTATAATAATCCGCCACTTTTTTTCAAGTAATTAGCAGTCTACCACGCTCATTTTTTTTGTCAAGTCCGCAAATAAAATTTATTCGAAAGTCGGCTTGATTATCTCCAGATTCACCCATTTACCTTGCGAAGGAATTCTTCCTCGTAAAAAATCCGGATAAAAAATCATCTCTATCTTTTTTATCTTAGTATCTTCATCAATAATTTCTTTCAAATGATTGGTACTTTTTCCTAAAATTTCCACTTTTAATTTTTCTTCATCTATTTTTGCCTGAAAAAGCGATTCGGCATGAACACGAGCAATAAGACTGTCTTTTTCAAAATCCACATCAATATTTCCGTATTCAATTTTATTTTGGGCAATAATCATTTCTGAATCAATTTTATTTGAAAAATATTCCGCAACCAATTCATCGATTTTTTTCTGCGAAACTACAACTGCTTTAGCTTTTAAATCAATTTGATAATTAAAGCTATCTGCCACCATCCCTTCTCCCGGCGAAGCCGCAGAGCTGACAATATCTTCCTTTATTGAAGCATCCAATATAATTTCTCCTTCGCCCAATTTTCCTTTTATTTTTTCCATCAATTGACCACGGGCACTTTCCTCTGTTTTTTGTTTTGCTAATTTAACATCTTCTTCGGAAATCGAACTTAACTTTTCTCCATTACCACCTCCGCCAATCATTTTAGCTATTGAACGAGCATGTATCTTTTCGTATTTTGGCCCGCCCTTAAATCCGATGATAGAAAATTTACTTTCTTCTATATTATATTCTTCGCCCGATTGATCAGCTACCACTTCTACTTCTATTTTCCCGGGTTCAATCTTTCCTTCAATTTCAGAAATTCCCGGAACAACAACACCCGCAACTAAGCGAAAAAGTTTTCCATCTTCCGTAAGCAATCTTGTTGTCGCCACTAATTGTTGGGAAGCAGCACTATATTCATTATACACAACAACCGTTCCATGCGCTTTTTGATCTGAAACATCTTTCTGTCCGGTTGCGTCAAAAGAAAAAACAACAGAAGAATCCGCCTCTACAACCCGACTAGAAACAATTAATTTTTTTCCGTCCAAACCAAAATTACCGTTAGAAACTCCTACTATTTCAAGATCATCCTCCTTGATATTTGTTTGAGGATAAACTTCAATATCAACCTTCGGCAAAAATAGATAAGCGGCAACCGCCAAAATGGAAAAAAAACAAACAATTCCCAATAAAGAAAAAATTTTCTTTACCCTTCCGGAAACTTTTTTACTATAATTATCCGAATTTTGATTACCATAATCAAAATTATTTATCTTTGACACATTTTCCGAAATTTCTTCCTTCTTTTTTATACTGGATTTTCCAAATAACTTTTCCAATTCCCTTTCTCTTTTTAAATCCAACTTTTCAATATTATCTCTCGTTGAATTATCTTTTTTAGCCTTAAATTCGGTAGCAAGATTATATTCTGCCATCTCTGGAAAAATATCAGTTTTTTTTATATCTACCTGTTCGGTTACTTCTGCTCTTAGATTGTTTGTTTTTTTCTTTGAAGATATGTCAAAAAATTCACCGCTCCCCAGTCTTTTTAATTTTTCCTTCTTTTCCATATTTTCTAATAGCCTATCTTTAATGTTCGCATCGTTTATTTTCGGCTCAAAATCTTCTCTAACAACATTGTCTTCTTCAATACCCTCCATCGACGATTGCACTAAAATTCCCGCTTTTTCAACCAAAGCTTGTCCGTGAGAATCTTGTGTTATAATCATTATCTGTTTTTTATTCTTTGTTGCCTCTTTTTCAAGCAATTTCAAATTAACTATGCTTTGTAAAATCAAGGAGCGTTGTGGAATAACCAAAATATTTTCCTTAACGGAAGATTTTCTCAAACGATCAATGATAGATGTCACTTCTTCATCAATATCAATATAAAATGTTTTATGCATATACTATTTTAATTTATAAAAATTATTTATCAATATTATTCATTGCTCTTTTGAGAATTCCTGCCATCACCCTCTCTTCGTTCACAAAATCCAAAACTAGAGTCGCCAATCCCATTGGAGTAACATCCTGCGGACTAAAAAGTTCTTGCGTACTGTCTATTATATCTACCACATCTCTTGGTTGCAAGAAATTTATTTCCGGAGTTTTACTGAAAGATAATTTTTTTGTCCATCCTGATGATGCTAAGGCCTTCTTAATTCCGGGAAGTGCGCTGCCTCCACCGCAAAGAAGGATTCTCGACGGCAAAAGATCTGTCTCAGCAAATTCTTCTAATGAAAGCTCTACTCCACTAAGCCAAACGTCGCAATCATTCTGCAATATTTCCTCAATTTTTGCAGTCGTACCTTTGTCTAATTTTCTTTCGGAATATTTTATTTTCAAATCCTCGGCTTCCTCAAAACTAATACCCGCCTCCCTTGCTAATCGTTTAGTGAAAGAACGCCCTCCCAAGGCAAACATCTTTGTTCCTTCCAATCCTCCATTGCGCACCACAGCAATATCTGTCGTTCCACCTCCAATATCAATAAAGATTGCCCCAAAATCAAATTCTCCTTCATAACCAACACTGCGCGCCACAGCATACGGCTCAGCAACAATACTAATCAAGGCAATACCCAACTCATCAGCAATAGTTTCCACTGCACCCAAATGAATCATCGGAGCATAAGCATTAAACACGCTAATGGAAACATCCCGACCTTGAAATCCAAGCGGATTAGTTATTTGATAACCATCAATACTTACATTGGAAATCGCTGCATTAATTAACTTCACATCAATTCCCTCTTGATTAGTTTCCCATGCTAATTGTTTTCGAATCCTCTCATAAGCTTTTTGCTGAACTTTTTCAATAATATTTTTCAATTCCGGCAAATCTATTTTTACTTCCGGTCGTACTCTTTCATAATGAACAGTTGTTGTTATTCCTTTCACTAATTCTCCGGCGATACCCACCACCGCGTTCTTGATTTTCTTTACTCCGGATTTTTCTTTGGCAATTTCAATCGCTTCACGAGCAGAAACAATAACACCCGAGATATCAGAAATTGCTCCGCTTTGCATATTTCCCATTTTCTGACGCGCTCTGCCTACGCCAATCACAACACCTTTTTTACCATCTTTATCAATTCTAAAAACAAGCGCTTTAACCACTTCTGTTCCAATATCCAAAGCTAGAACATAATCTAGTTTCTTTCCTCCACTAAATATTTTTGAAAAAATTCCCATATCTCTTTTAAAAAATTTTAATTTCTATATTCTCAATTCTCGCTTCAATCTCATTTATTCTCAAAAGTCCATTTTTCGCTCCATAAAATTTCGCAACATTACTTCCATTTGCCGCCCCCCAACGAAGACACTCTTGAATATCCTTTTCTTTCAAATACGCCGCCAAAAATCCACTTGTAAATGCATCTCCCGCTCCAAGAGTATCCACGGTATCCACCTTAATTCCCGGACAAAAATAATTACTCTTACCATCAGATCCCCACGCTCCGCGATTTCCGTCCGTGATAACAACGGCACTACACCCCAAATTTAAAAATTCTTTCAATAAAAATTTCTCATTGTTTAAATTAATATTACCTCCTTTCCAATGTCCGGACTCGGAAATTATTTCAATTGCTTCGTCTTTATTCAAAATCAAAATTTGAGAATTTTTTATTGCTTCTAAAACTTTTTTCGCGTCATCATGAATATTTTTTTGTCCGGGATTCAAAGCTATTTTCATATCTTTTTTCTTCGCCATTTCAATTATTATATCCAAATGAACTCGCCAATTTCCATTAAGTGCACTTACAAAAATCCATTCCGCTGAAGGAATTTTTTCCGAAGAAATTTCCAGCTTTTCATTTGAATCACGATTCCAAAAAATAATATGATCTTTGGTTTTTGTATCAACAATAATTGATGACAAGTCAGTTCGGCATTTTTTGTCAATTTGCACAAATTCAACATCCACGTTTTCCTTTTTTAATTCATCCACTATCCATTTTCCGACTAAATCTCCGCCAATTTTAGTTAGCGCTCCTGCGTCAATTTCCAACCGTGCCAATCCCTGAGCCACATTAGCTGCGCAACCTCCCGGCGCTTCACATATTTGATCGACTTTATATTTAGCCCCCAATTCAAAATAAATTTTTTTTTGCGCCAACAAATCGCTCGGGGTATCAACAACAACACCATCACCTGTAGGAAAAAAAGTGTCTTTACAAGAAGAACCGACGCAAATTATCTGATTTTTTTTATTCATTATTAAAAATATTTATTGACTAATCCTCAATCCTTCTCCAAGACTACTTAAATTAACGTTCACCAAATCAGGATTGATCACATATAAAATCAACCATGCTATCATAGAAACTATTACCCCCAAAAGCGCATCACCGATTATTTCTTTTGCCTTAGCAGTCTTGGACGTATTTCCTGCTGCCGTAAAATACCAAAAACCACCAATTGAAATCATAAAAAATGCCGCGATTCCAACTGTCCAAATAGCAAAATTATAAATCGCCAACACATAATCCTTGAGATTTGCCGCTCCTGGAGAACCGGGTAATTTTTCCATCGGTACATAACTTTGCGCCAAAACAGACTGGAAAAAACCAAATGCGATTACAAAAGAAAAAATAATAATCATATAAACATTACTTTTCCTGTTAAAAATATTTTTTTTCATATTTTAAAAATTAGTAATTGAAATTTAGGTTAATTAAAAAATTTATCTTGCTTTTCCTCTTTCTATAATTTCTTTATTAATGATAGAAATATCTCTTCCATATTTCAAGCGCGACAATTCTTTGAAATTGTTTGCCAATTCTTGATCACCGGAAGTTGGAGGATAAGTTTTAATATTGAACGGCTTAGTTGACTCATTATTGACCAAAATTTTAGCAAAAGCATTATAATTATCCACATTTACCAAATCGTTTGAAGAAAAAACCGGAGCAAATTGTTTTTCCAAAAATTCCGCATCCTCCGGTCCTACTCGAAAAGCACATATTGATCCGACATTTCCAAAAACTGCTTTGGAAATTTCTTCACTAAGCTGTCCGATAAATTGATGAGCTATAATAAGATTGAGTTTATATTTTCGCGCTTCGGATAAAATTTGAGAGATAGAGTCAGTGGTAACATTTTGAAACTCATCAATGTATAAATAAAAATCTTTTCTTTCAACTTCCGGCATATCCACGCGAGAAAGAGCTGCCATTAAAATTTTTCCCACGATCACCATTCCAAGTAAGTGGCTGTTTATTTCACCCAATTTTCCTTTAGAAAGATTAACAAGCAATATTTTTTTGTCATCCATAATTTGTCGAAAATTCAAAGTACTTTTCTGCTGAGAAATTATCGGGCGCATCATATCATTAGCAACAAAAGTAGTGAGCTTAGAAGTAATATACGGAACCATATTCGCCAGTGCCGCTTCTCCTCCGGCTTTTTCCGCTTCCTTGATCCAGAAATCCCGCACAACCGGATTAACACAGTGTTCCAATTTCATTTTTCGAAAATCTTCATCTGCCAAAACCTTGGAAATTTCCAATAATGTGGATCCTGACTCCGGATGCTCCATAATAAGCATCATTGCATTACGGGCATATTGTTCAAACATCGGACCTCCGGTCGCTTTCAAATCATAAAGTTTATCAAAAATTCCAATCATCTCATTGATCACAAAAGTCTTCTCTTCCGGTCGAGAATACTCAAGCATATTAAGACCGAAAGGACGCTCTGTGTCAGCCGGATTAAAAATAATCACATCTTCAGCGCGCTCTTTGGGAATACAGGAAAGTATGTCTTCAACTGCATCACCGTGAGGATCAATATAACAAACTCCTTTTCCATTTTTAATATCCTGTTTGACCATTTCTTGCAGAAAATTTGATTTTCCGACACCGGTTTGTCCAATTGTATAAAGATGCCTTCTTCTATCTCCGTCTCCCAAATAAATATCGGTTTTCTGCCCGCGATAATCATTATATCCAAGCAGAACACCTTCTTGCGGAATATTTACCGGTGGAGCCGCTGCTCCGGACTTGAGCCATTTTATTTTAGGCGTTTCAGTCGTGGAAATTGGAAAATGGAAAATACTTGCCACTTCTTCCACATTCAAAATCAAAGAATTTTCCTCATTAAAATTTCGAAAAATATAATGATAGGCAATATCCTTTTTCTTGGTTCTTTTTTTAATCTTAAAATTATTCACTTCCGGATTTTCAAATTGAGAAAAAGCATTTTCCAAATGCGCCAAAATTTCGTCCGCTCTTTCCTGCGTTCGAGCACTAGCAAGCAATCGAATATTAACCAAAAATCCGGTCTTGTTGGATTTTCTTTCAATAGATTTCACCAATTCTTGCTCCTCGGGAGTAAGTTGAAAAGCTTTTTCATTATCCAAAATATTTTTCGAATCCGCTACCACTCCCGTTGGCTTCATAACAATATTTTGCATTTCTTTTCCCACCCCCCTGCTCACATCTTTCAAAAAAGAATTTGAACCGACATCTTTGAGTCGCTGTCCTTGTTGCATCTTATGCGCAATATCTTTACCGGATTCTCTCCATGCTGACCCGGCAGGACTGAGCACTATTTGAAGTGCCGCCCCTTCTTCCTTGGTATTTAATTTGCTAAGCGCATTGGAAATTTCATTAAGCGGATCGGTTTCCATATTTTCATAAGTTTTAATGGGAAGTTCATGCTTATTTTTCAATACTAAAGTTGCCGCTGAAGTAAAACTTCCGGGAGAAAATATGGTATAGTCCGGATTCTTTTCTATAGACGCATCCGGAAAAAAACTATGAATCTGCTTTTCTACGCGTTCTTTGAATTTTTTAGGAACTGCCAAATAGAAAAATATCTCTTCACTATCGGAAGGATTGGCAATTTCAAAAGAAATATAAGGAGCATCATAAAAAATTCCGGAAAAAAATGATTTATTTCTATTAATATTCGCCAGAGTTGAAAGTAATTGCTCCATTGCTCCGATTTCTTCTTTCCATCTTTCTCCATTATCCATGGATTCTCCTTTGGCATAATTTTTTTTCGTCACTCGAATAACCTCCAAATCCATATTCATAGAATAGTTTATTTGAACGCGAAAAGAAATAAAACTGCGCACAACCAAAAACACACCCGTTACAAAAGTCATCAAAGACAAGGCGGCAAGTAGTGGATAAAAAATTAAATTCAAATCAAAACTATTCATTTGTTTTTTGTTTTATTTTAAATAAGTTCAAAATGAAAAATTACAGCATAAATACGAAATCATTTTGTACATTTTCCGCTTTCATTTATTTTTTATTTTTGATTGTTATTTTGAGATTTGATTTTTTACATTTTATTATTTTATCAAACCCTTTTCTGTCAGTGCGCTATGCAATTCATCGGTCAAAAGTTGATCATGAAACATATCCAACACATAGTTATCCTCTAGATGGCGAGCAACTTTAACCGCATGAACTACTCCCTTATTCATTGCCAAATCCACCATTTTTTTCACATGACTTTCAGCATCCGACTGAGCATCATAAACCTTCTCCGCATCGGATCTTATTTCCTCTTCGTTTTTATTATCATTGCTTTGTGTTTTGATTTTAGAAAGCATCTGTAAATAAGTATTGTCTTTTTCCGCGCTGGAAACTTCTTTGACGACAGAATTTTCAAGGTTTATTCTTTCTTTGGATTCTTCCAATTCTGATCCAGCCACACCAAACTTCTTTTCCAAATTCAAATCTCCATCTTCGATCGGTTCCAAATTTTTCTTTGTTTCTTCCGACATAATCTTATATCAATTAAAAATTATTGTTTTTCATATCACTCTCCATCTCACTGACTATATTTTGCAACAAATCTTGATAATTATCAACTTTTGATTGCAAGAAATTTTTTATTATTTCCGGTTTCTCTCCATTTTCAACCATCTGCTGAAGTATTTTCCATGATTCAAATTCCATCTTTTTTTTGAGTAAATTCAAAAACCGTCCAACAACGATTGTTTCAAACTCATTTTGCAATTCTTCTTTTCTTTCGGATAACGACTTCATATTTTTTGGATACATTTTTTAAAATGCTCAATCTTTATAATCAGAAACGCAAATCTCCTTAAACATTATTCACCTTCAATAATCTCAAATATATCTTTTACTTTTTTCCTCCTTTCCGCCTCTCCGAATATTCGCAAAAGCCAATTTCCAACTTTTATTTCATTATTCATAAAATCCCCGCCTAAATCTTCTCTGGAAAAATCTATAATTTTCCCCAAATTGCTGAAAAATTTCTTTTTATCTTCCCTTCTTGGATCGCTTCCCTTGATAATACTTTTTATATTTTTACCTTTATATTCATTCCAAACAGAACGATCATTATTCATAATCCTTTGAATAAAAATTTTCTCTGTCAAATCTTCTTTCTTTATTTCCGTTTTCTTGCTTTCTTCCGCTATTGGCTCGCTTTCTTTCTCTATTTCAACATCCGCGAAATTATCAGCGCCGCTTTCTTCTCTTGGAATTTCAACATCTACTATCGACTCATCCTTCTTTGTTTCTTCATTTCTTTTTCTTCCAATTTGCCGTCTGTTCAATATTTCCTTGCGAATATTTCTTTTTGTCGAAGATGCTGCCGTTTCAATTGCATCCACTGCCATTTCCGCTCCTATATTTATCGCTCCTATATTTTGTTTAATATCATCCGCTTCTGATTTGACAACATATTCCGCTACCCTGGCGCTTCTTTTCGCACCGCCCCAAAATCCCTCCCAAGCGGATTTCAATCTGCTTTTGAATGTGTTTCTAAAACTTTCAATTATTTTTCCACTACTTCCACTTTCAATTTCCAACTCTGCTTGATCTTTTAATTTCTCGCTTTTTATTGCATCCCTAAGCCCCAAATATCTCGCCTCTTCCATCATAGCTTCCTCGAGTACTCTACCCTTTAATTTATCATTTTCTTCATAAAATTTTCGCATAGTCGCCAAATATTCTTTTACATATTCTTTTGATTTTTTATCATACAAATCTTTCAAATTCTTCACCTCTTCTTGCGCCTGTCCGAAAAAATTTGGATTTTCAATTTTTCCAAAATATTTTTCCAAATTATTCCTTTTCTTTTCGAATTCATGATTATACTTCACATAAAATTCCCGACTGGCATCCAATTCTCTTTGCATCCTTTCAAAATCCGCCAAAGGCATATTTCCCGCTTCAAAAGCCGGTCTTTCCACTGCCGTTTCTGCGCTTGTTTCCATATTCATATTCTCTTTCGCGTTCTCCCTTTCAATCCCATCTGCCAATTCCAATTCCCCTTTCTCATCAAAAACAACTTCAGCCTTGTCTTTCTCGCTCTCCTTCGCCACCTTTTTTTCTTCATCCCTTCCATCTCCTTTTTCCACTTCTTCACCCCATTTTTCCCCGTTTTCAATATACTCTTTCAATTTCCCTGTCGGCGCAAATTTCCCGTCCGTAAGTTCACCCAAAATATCTTCTAGTTTTATATTCAAAGGCTCATCCTTTTCCGCAAGAGATTTTATCCACATTGTTTTTCGCACTTCCACCCCTTGATTATATTTATTTGCCAAAAGATTCCCAACAAGATCAATCAATTCTTTCCCGCCGAGAGTATTGACACTAAAACGATTATATTCCGGATTCCAAAGGACAAAAGCTTCGCACCCAAAAGCCCTCGCCGCCTCCGAACCGGTTTCGACTCGACCGTCAATATCCACCGCAATTTTCCCGAAACGATCCGATTCAATAATAAGCCCGTCTTTTTCCATTTCCATCAAAACCGCCTGGGATTCCTTGACTCTTTCTTCTTGCATTTGTCTGACATCTACATATTCCCTAATCACTTTTCTGGTTTTATCATAGTGAAATCCCGCCTTGCCAAGACCAGCCATTTGCTCTTTCGTTAGTTCCTCACCTTTTTTGATTTTTTCCGGATCAATTTGTTGATTTTTCAATATTTCATCTACTTTTTCTGCGTCCTTTACATCCCTTAATTGCAAAATTCCATACCGCCTCATATCCTTTTTCAACAAACGCATTTCAGAAATACTTCTAGAAACATCGTCAATGCTGCGCCCATCGGCAAAAAAATCCAAAAAATTTTGCGGTCCGAGCATTCTTGAAACTCCCATAATCGTATCCCAAGAATTCTGAAAATAATTTTCGAAATATTCTTTTCCGTTCGGATAATCAAAATTGTCGATTCGGTTGATAAACTGCACCAATTTTTCCAAGTTTTCTTTGTTTTTTTCGTCTTTCTGGAAATATTCCTCAAAAAGCCCCAGTTTAGAAAAAGTTTGATACGCAACATCCGCAGCGGACGTGTCCCGCGGCGATGTATCGCCATGATGATCCGCGATAACGGAAATTACCCATTCGCCTTTTTCATTTTGTTCCTTACGAATTTCCACTCCATCCACCATTCCACTGTCAAATGTTATTTTACCGATTGCATGAGTTCCAGGGATGACATATTTAATATTTCCTTTTTTTGAATCAGATTTAACTTCAATTCCCGCTTTTTTCAAAAGAAAAAGAGTTGCTTTTCCGTCCAAATCAGGTTTTTCGTTTAATTGAAGTTCTTTTTGCCCTTCATTATCTTTAACATTTTTAATTAACCCATGCACCGCAACTCCCATTTCAACAAAAAATTTCCGGATTTTGTCATTGATGATTATCTCCCGTTCTTGGGGAGTACCGGCATCCAATTCTTTCCAATTTCCAACTTGAGAATACAAAACCGCTTTGGCAAAATCCAAATTTGTCATCTGCTTTCCATCCTCGCCAAAAGTTTTTTCCGTCAAATGCAAATACTCCGCCGCGTCATATTCCTTTTTTTCAACATTTTCACTATCGCCAACCGCATCCATATCCTTATTTTTTTTACCAGGATTTACCTTCAGATTTGCATCACTTGCCACCAAGCTTTCAATTTGATATTTTCCATCTTTAATTCTTTGACGTAATTCTTTAATGTTTACTTTTTTTATTCTTTCGTCTTGTTTTTTTCTATTTACATCAAATACCAGAGTAAAATCACCATTATTATAATCAGCAATTCGAAAACCTGCTTTACTTCGATCGACAGGAATCCACTTTTCGTATAAATGAAATTCATTTTCAATTTCTTGCGGAATTTCTTTTCGATTTTTTTCGATTTTTTTCGATTTGCCTACAATATTGCGAAAAGTTTCAACGGTTTTTCTGTCTGGTTTTCCATTGCGCAAAAACAACACTTCCGTATTATTCCAATCAATTCCACCTTTCTTATTAAAAATAATTTTATAAGATTTAATCTTAATTTTTTGTTTTTCTCCGGCTTCCGGCTGATACACATATCCCGTCCCTATTTTCCCGAATTCACCTTCCAGTTTGAAAAACGCCTCACGTTCTTTGTCTTTTTTTGTCCATTCTTTTTCCTTAGCTTCATTTTTCACATCCTCATTTTTTATTCCCTTTTCAGCCACCTCTTTAATCCCTTTTTCCGTTTCTTTTTCGTTTTTTTGTCCCTTAACAGCCTCCAAAACAGCAGCCTTAAAAAGTTTTGATTTCTTTATTCCTGAAATACTGTTGAGATTTGTTCTTATACATTCCTTAACTTTATTTTTCATATCTTCCTCTGACAAATCCGTTTCATACCATTTTTCCGATTTCGCCTTTGTGCATACAAACTTTTCCGTATTATCTATTATTTCTTTTACTTTATTCTCCGCATCTTTTCTGAAAATATTTTTTGTTTTTTCTCTGAATTCACCTTCAAAAGTATTTCCAATAATTTCGGAAATTTCATCATACATCCGCTCGATTTTTTTTTCTTCCATTTCCAAAATCTCCGAACCATTTTTTTCTGCCGGAAGGATTTTTTTTAATTCTTCTAAATTTCTATCGGCATCCCCGCTTCCAAGTTTAAAAGTTTTTTTATCACTCATATAAAAAATTATACCACAACATTACGTTTCCAACAAAATTTGTGCTATAATATTCATAGTTATGATTTTTTAAAAATAAAAACAAAAAAATGAATATGCATCAGAAAACAAATTGGTTTCACTGGCTAATACTACTGACAATACTTGCCGCCGCATTCTTCGTTCGTTTCTGGAATATTGAAGGCGCTCCCGCCGGAATATATCCCGATGAGGCCGTCAACGGAATCGATGCCATTAAAGTCAATCTTGGCGAACAACCATTTCAATGGTTTTACCAGGACAATAACGGACGCGAGGGATTGTTTATGAACCTTATCGCGCTTTCATTCCAAATACTTGGTGTGAGCGTTTTGGGACTCAAGCTGCCCTCTATTATCTTCGGAACTCTCACAGTTTTAGGAGTTTTCCTTCTTGCCAAGGAAGTTTTCCGCACTCCGCGCGCCGGACTTTTCGCTGCATACCTAACCGCCTTTTCTTTTTGGTCAATCAATTTTTCCCGCATCTCTTTTCGCGCCATAATACTTCCTTTTGTTTTAACGTTTTCTTTTTATTTTCTTTTGCGCGCCATCCGCACGAAAAGTTTCTGGCAATTCGCCGTTTCCGGTTTTATTTTCGGAATAGGCTTGCACACCTACATCGCTTTTCGCATCGCTCCGGTAATTCTTATCGTTCTATTCCTAGGACTTCTTTTAGTAAAAAAACATCTTTTTCACAGCTACTGGAAGCAAGCAATAGTCTTTATTATTTTTATGTTAATCTCCTCCGGACCAATACTTTGGACATTTTATACCCATCCGGAATTTCTCGAGTCGCGCTCGGCTTCAATTTCGGTTTTTTCTCCCGAAGTTAACAAAGGAAACCTCCTTTCAACAATCGGAAGAAGTTTCGGATTAAGCTTGGCAAAATACAATTTTTGGGGCGATCAAAATTGGCGCCACAACTATCCTCCCTATCCGATTCTCAATCCATTAGTAGGAATCTCATTTCTCATCGGACTTATCTATTTAATTGTAAAATTTTTCCATCTTTTTTGGCTTCGCATTCGCCACGACATCCGCGACCAAAAACTTTTTATGTATGCGTTTTTACTGGTTTGGTTTTTTTCAATGCTAGCCCCGGAATTTCTCACCGCCGAAGGTCTGCCTCACGCCCTGCGCGCCATCGGAACACTTCCTGTTGTTTTCATTATTGCTACTGTTCCCATTCTTTGGATTTTAGGAAAAGCGGACGATTTCAATCCTTCAACTAAAACATTTTTCTTTTCTTTTATTATCGCCTTACTGGTTTTTGTGGGAATTTTCGATGTAGTCAAATATCATTACTTTTGGACAAACAATCCATCCCAACATCAATCATTTGAATCAAGCCTGCTATTGATGGCAAAATTCATTCAAGAACTTCCCGCCGAGAGGGAAAAAGTGGTTGTTGCGGAAAATATGCAAAGAATTCCCATAAAACTTTTTAACTATCAAGCGCAAAATATCCACTATGTTCATCCCCAAGAAATTAAATCATTTCTTGATGAAAGAAAATTAACTAATCCGGTTTTCATCCTAACAAACAAAAACGACTCAATGATTGAAATTCTAAAAAAATATTATCCACTTTCCCAACTAAAAGGAATTAGCACTGACAAAGCTATTAAATTTGATACCAAATTCTGCGTTTTCAGGTAAAAATTATATATTCATATTTATTTCAAAAAATACACCATAATATTAACCAAAATGGAAAGCAAAACAATCACAAAAACTGAATCATTTCTCAAGAAAAAATATCGATGGATTATCGCCCTCATTATGGCAATATTCATTTCAATTTCTTTACTTAATGCCAATAATGACAGCGCTACCTTCGATGAAGTCGCTCACATACCGGCAGGATATTCCTATCTCACTCAAAACGATATGCGTCTCAATCCGGAACATCCACCTCTCATCAAAGATATTTCAGCCTTTCCATTACTTTTCCTAAACTTGAATTTTGATACCGTGCAAAAATTTTGGACCGAGGATATCAATGGTCAATGGGATGCTGGACGCTCGCTTCTCTATCAATCCGGAAACGACCCGGATAAAATAATTTTTTGGTCGCGAGTTCCGATTGTCATTATTTCCGTTTTACTGGGACTCTTTATTTTTCGCTGGACAAAAAGAACTGCTGGAATTATCACCGGACTTGCCGCCCTCACTTTCTACTGCTTTAACCCGAATATTCTCGGACACAATCACTATGTAACGACCGACATTGGCATTGCCGCTTTTTTAACTTTTTCTTTTTATTATTTTCTCAAATTCATCCGTAAACCGTCTTGGAAGAACGTATTCGTCGGAGGAATATTTCTGGGACTTTTTCATTTAGCAAAATTTTCATCCATAATAGCGCTTCCGATTTACGGATTAATTCTTTTGACATATCCGCTTTTTTGCAAAATCGAAAACCGAAATTCACGCTTTGAAATTTTCTTCCGATATTTAGGAAAAGGATTAGTTGCTTTTTCCATTTCAATCATTATAATCTGGGTTGTTTATGCTTTTAATATGTACAAAATGCCGCAAGAAGAAATTTCCCGATCAATAAATTATTATTTTAGCACGCAAGATTCCAACACGAAGAGCGTTCTTACTAACCAAACACTAATGTGGCTAAATGAAAATACTATCACTCGCCCGCTCAGTATGTATGGATTGGGAGTTTCTATGGTTTTTAAAAGAGTCGCTGGTGGAAATGGAGCTTATTTCCTAGGGGAAGTTTCTTCTACTGCTTTCGGCGCTTATTTTCCGACAGTATTTCTCATCAAAGAAACAATTCCTTTCTTGTTTCTTATCTTATTCACTTTATTTTTCACTCTATATCAAGTCATGGAGCGCATTCCTTGGAATAAAAATTTTTGGAAAATTAGCTGGAACAGAATATCACATTTCATGCGAACCTCTCTTTTTCAATATTCCATCTTCGGATTCATCATTTTATATTCATATTTGAGCATAACCGGAAACCTCAATATCGGATTACGCCATTTATTTCCGATATTTCCTTTTATGTTTATCTTGATAGCCAAAAAACTTTCTGACTTTATAAAATCAAGAAGTTCAAAATCCGCCGCAACTTTCAAGATTATTTTCCTGATTGTCACACTCTGGATTGTTGCCGAATCATTGATTAACTACCCATACTATATGTCCTACTTTAATCAATCCGTCGGCGGTTCGAAAAACGGATACAACTACGTCACTGATTCTAATGCCGATTGGGGACAAGATATGAAAAGATTACGAACATGGATAAATAACTATAATAAATGTTTTAGTGATATAAGCGACAAAGAATGTACAAAAAATAGCGATTGCACCAAGTCTGCATCACTCTTTAATCACAATAACTGTTCACAATTCAGAAATACTATAAACACGACTAACAACCCTCGCATAAACAAAATCCGCGTTGACTATTTCGGAGGAAGTGACATCTTCCGCTACATCGGAAAAGATCGCGCGATACTTTGGTGGGACTCAAAGCGCCCAATTGAACCGGGATGGTATGCAATTTCAGTCAATTTCCGCCAAGGAAGCATTTATAGTAAAGAAAAAACCGAAGACGATTCCTATCGCTGGCTCCTAGATTACGAACCAGTTGCCCAAGTCGGAACATCAATCTTGATTTATTACGTTCCGGAAAAATAATATACTACAAAAAATCCGCCTTTTTACTTAGGCGGATTTTTTTTATTTTAATTTTTGTATTTATCCATATCGTCATTTTCATTACCATCTTCTTCACTAGTATCATTTTCACTTTCTTTCTTTTTCATTTTATAATAAATCTTTTTTTCAATTCGCAAATCAACATACTCCAAGTCTATCCTTTGTTCTCGGTTTATCTGTTTCTCTAAAAATGTTTTTAAAATTCGAATTGAATAATTCAATCCCAGTTTACTGTTAAAATAAATACTCCATCCTTCTTGAGTTCTTATAATAACTTCTTCAGCAATTCTTGAACTTGTCCGATATTGATCCTCTATTTTTAGATCAGTTTCTTTTTCAATCCTATTCTTAATATTTAAAGAAAAATTTATATATTCACTGTTTAAAATTTCATCTCCGATAGAAACTGGGCGATTGCTTTGATCTTGAATGCTCACTAAATTATTTTCCAAAATCAGTTTAGAACTAAAATCCGCTTTTTCATATGCTTTTCCGTTCTCATCAATAATAAATTTATCATTACCGGAAATCCAAACAAGCAAAGAATCTCTTTCATCAACGATAATATTTAGGCGATTAGGAAATTCTTTTTCTATTTTAACACCCCTTATTTTCTTGAATTGTTCGAGTATTTTTTTTTCCAACACTCCACTAAAAACAAGAATAAAATTATTTTTGGGAACAATTCCTATGTAATTTCCGGCTAAATAATCATTCGCAACGAAAATAACATCCTCTTGCTTCAAATCTTTCATGCCCCTCAAAGAAATATCGGTTATTTTCAAAAAACCGGAAAAAAACAGTGTGTATAAAGAAATAATCACGAAAGATATTAGTAAAAAATAAAAAAGAGAGCGCAAAAAAACCGAGCGTTTATGTCGAATTTTTTTATCCTTTTTTTTATTTACCCACTGTTGCTTTTGTCTCATCTATAGATCCATCATTAAATTTTCCAAAATCAAACGACTATTCGCATTTGAAAATTCCAAAATATTCAAATTATTTTCTATTTTCTCCACCAAACCGTAAAATGCTTTTGTTTTTTTCTTATCGCGGATATTTCGATATGCCTCAAAGCGAAGAATCCAGATCCACAATCTCAATTTTTCCGAAGCTGTCATTAAATCTTTTGAATATCTTTCCGCCAAATCAAATTTAACATTTTCATTTCCGGATAAGATCATTTTTAATTCCGAAAATGTTTCCCGACTGTCATTAAAAAATTTTTTATCCTCAATCAGTCTTTTTGCGATTGCCGGTCGTCCCATTGAAAAAAATGAAATCTCTTGCGCGTTTGATATTTCAAAATTTTGCGCCCATTTTTTTATCTCATCCAATGAAACAGAATTAAATTTGATTTTCTGGCAACGTGAACCGATTGTTTTTAATATTTTTCCCTCTTGATGAGTAATCAAGATTATCACCGATGTTCCATTCGGTTCTTCAATATTTTTAAGTAATGCATTTTGCGCCACTATATTGAGCCGATGCGCATTATCAATAATCAATACGCGATATTTTCCACCAGAAGGAAAAAGCGCCAACTTTTCCTGTGCTTGCTTGATTTGATCAATACAAATTACTTTCTCCCTCAAAACACCTTTTTTTTCTTCAATAACTGGTCTGACGATAATCAAATCCTGATTTTTTTTCTCTCCGTTTTCACTTTTTATTATTCTTTCGGCAAAATTTTTCGCAACAGAAAACTTTCCCACCCCTTCTGGACCGGAAAAAATATATGCTTGAGAAATTTTTCCACTCTCGGATATTTTATTCAAATAATCAACTATTTTTTTATTTCCGATAAACATAAATTTTATTCAAATATCTATTAAATTCTTTTTTAAACATTTCTTTGGAAAACCTTTCTGCCGATTTTACAATCACTTCTTTATTATATTCATCTTCTTTTTCAATAAATTTTTTCACACAAGAAATCAAGCTCTCCGCACTTTGTATATCAAAAAATTCTCCATTTTCTCCTTCTCTGACAATATCCAAAGCTCCGCCTTTTCGATATGCAATAACCGGAACACCAAAGCTGTTTGCTTCAACCATTGTCATTCCAAAATCATCCACTGCCGGAAAAATAAAAGCACGCGCATTTTGATAATATTTTGCAACATCCGCATCATCTTTCCATCCCAAAATTTTTACATTCTCTTTGGCGATTTTTTGCAAATATTTTTTTTGCTCTCCATCGCCAATTACCACCAAAGGCAGATTTAATTTATTGAAAACCCTTACCGCCAAATCCACTCGTTTATACGGCGAAAGCCGGGAAACAATCAAAAAAAATTTTGAATTTCCCGAATCATAATTTATTTTAACATTTGAAAATTGAAAATTTTGAGTTGGCGGATAAACCACCTCGCTGTCCTTCCGATAATATTTCGCAATTCTTTTTTGTGTGTATTGTGAATTAGCGATGATATAATCCGGACGATCTGCCGCCTGCTTGTCCCAAATCCGGAGATAATTCAAAAATGGCTGCACGCAAAAACCGAACTTACTCTTCTTGTTTTCCTTGAGATATTTGGCGCTGTTATAATCCCACACGAACCTCATCGGACTGTGGATATAGGCAACATGAATTGTATTGAGTCGCGTAATAATTCCTTTACTCCAAGCTCCGGAAGATGAAATCACCAAATCAAAATCACGCAAGTCAAAAGTTTCCGGCGCTACCGGAAGAAACGGCAATAACCATTTTTTATGATTACGCAAAAAACGAGGAAATTTTTGAAGAAATGAAGTATGAATTTCCCGCTTATTCCAGTCAAAGGCTGGTTCACTCTTGGCGGACATTTTATCTTTGTCATATAGCAAGGTGTAAATCGGAGCCTCAGGAAACATTTCACACAAAACCTCAAAAACCCTTTCCGCTCCCCCGAAATCAACCAAAAAATCATGCACCAACGCTACTTTTATATCTCTTTTCATAACGGACTTTGGATATTTTGTAAATTATTATTGGCAACTTTAGTGTAAATTTGTGTTGTTTCCAGTCTAGCATGCCCTAAAAGTTCTTGAATATACCGAATACTCGTACCAGATTCCAGAAGATGAGTGGCAAAAGAATGTCGCAAACTGTGACAAGAAACTTTTTTAACGATATTGGCTGACTCAACTGCCTTTCTAATTATTTTTTCGGCACTTTCAACAGTTAGATGTCCGTTTCCACCTGCCCCAGTAAATAAATAATCATTTGATTTTTTAAGTGTTAGTTGCTTTTTTAATGTCGGTATAAGTTTTTCCGACAGAAGCGTGCAGCGATCTTTTGCACCCTTTCCTTGCCGCACTGTGATTATTTTTCTATCTAAATCAAAATCACACATCCTTATTTTGACTGCCTCGCTAACACGCAAACCGGACGAATACATCAAGGCTATGAAAAAATTATGTTTTGGATTTGTGGTCATCTCTAACATTCTCTTAACTTCTTCCTTACTAAGAACCGTCGGCAAATAGTTAGTTTTTTTAGCGCTTTTTATATCAAAAAAGAATTTTCTTTTAAGTATTCCTCGATAATAAAACTTCAAAGCATTAAGCGCCACGTTTAAAGTGGAATTAGCGCAATTTTTATTTTTCAGAGATAATAAATATTGACGAATGTCATCATTTGTAATCGCTTTAGGACTTTTCTTTATAAATTCCAAAAATAGCCTATTATACATCAAATAAGACTTGACGGTTTTTAAACTAAATCCACGAATTTTCAATTCTCGTTCCAATCTGTTTAATGAGTCCATTTCTGTCATTGTCGCATTTTTTCTTTTATGATAATATTCATTCATAAGACAGTATGATTACATCAAAATCATACCACAAACCTTAATCCAAGCCAAATTATTGGCAGGTACGGATAAAACCAGTTGTGCGAAATAAAATTTTTTATTAACTAACGTAAAAATCATTATGGATATTGAAATCGTAGGTTTTGCTGGTTCGGCAATCATCGCATCAGCCCTTGTGCCTCAGGTGATTAAATCATGGACAACTAAATCAACAGAAGATATTTCTTTGTTGTGGAATTCCTTGCTTTTAATCGGGCTGATTCTATTTATAATATATGGCATTGGATTGCATAGTCGTCCCATAATGATTTTTACTACAATTGAAGCGTCTCTCACACTGTCTTTGTTAATATTAAAGTTAACCCATAGCAAACGATAAAAAATTTTACATCGCACAACACGGCATATCTGGTTCAAAAAATTTGCCTCAGTTAAAACTAAAAGGAGGGCAAATTTTTCTCTCCCAAATTGCGCTGACGTTTGTTAGAATTTAGTGATATAATCAAAAACAGGTAGATATTTGAAGTTTTAGCTAATAACTACGGGCGCAACTTCAGATGATGCCGATACGTTAGGCGAAATAAATTTTAGCTTAATAAAAATATTTATTGTTTTTACTTTTACATCTACCAATAAAAAAGGCGATGTAATATAGCGTTTAGCTAAAATTTACATCGCCTAACAGCGTGTATCTGGCTACGCCAGAGAATGAATTTATAATTTTTTCTTATTTTTGAAAGGCTCTTTTTGATTTTTTACAAGCCTCTCACTGCCTCCTTGCGATCACTGAGATCGCCGACACAAATTACGCCATCACCGCCGTTTTGCATGTTCTTCATGCACATCTCAATCGGCGTCGGAACACGGTAAACCTTGCCTGGCGGATACCAAAATCCAGCTCTATCCGCGCCTGTCTCGGCACAGTTCCAACGGAAGCATCCCACGTAGGAATTGTGTTCTTTGTTGTGAGGTACAGCATAATCAGGCATCTTACGGTCTTTGTCTTTCGGAGAATAGAGAGTAATCGGGTCGCCGATGAAAATGACTTCACCGCACCAGGCGCACCTAATTGCCATTTTCTCGAGACAACGATGACAATAGTCGGTTTTGCCGTCAGCGATCGGGATTTTGGTTTCGCAACTTGCACCGAAAGCCGTCACCTTGTCCTTTTTCAGCGTTTCGTGTCCGCAACCAGCCACGATTTTTTTCTTGAAGATATTAAAGAGCTTCATTTTATTTCCTCCTTTTCTGGGTTTATGGATTTTGTACTGAGGTTACCTTAAACGAAAAAAACCGTTCTGTCAACGAAAAAATCAAAAAGAGCCTTTTTTATAAGGAAAAAAATTATAAATTCATTCTCTGGCTTCGCCCAAATTGCGCCTTCTAATAATTGGGGTTCGGTGATATAATTCAGACAAGTGAATATTGAAGTTTAGCCAAAAAAATAACGGGCGCAACTTCAGATACACGCAAACGTTAGCTGAAATATTTTTTTGTCTTTGGTGATAATTTTGAGATTTGTGCGTTGAACCACGAAGAAAATTTGATTTTTAATTTATTTATAGAGGGGTAAAAGGTGTTTTTTCTGCCTACAAAGAGGCATAAAAAAACTATTTATAGCAAATAACCTATGAAAGCAATTATTTTTGATTTTGATGGTGTAATTCATGATACATATGAAATGGCCTATCAAATAAACCTTAAGATTTCTGGCGGGAATCTAACTCGAGAACAACATAGGGATTTTTTCAATGGAAATATCTTTGAAAAAGTAGTGGTTGATGAGGAAAAGGAAAAGGCGGATAGCGAGCAATTTTATAAGTTGCAAAATAAAGCGTTCGAGCATCTTAAAATAGACGCGAGTGTTAAAAGTAATTTAGAAAAACTATCACTGAGATATCTTTTGTTTATTATTTCATCCAATCAAGAGGAGGCGTTGAATATTTATTTTCAAAACAATAAATTCGTTCACATTTTTAAGGAAATATTGGGAGCTGAAACACATCAATCTAAAGTTGAAAAATTCAAATACTTATTTGAAAAATACAAATTCAAAGCTGAAGATTGTGTTTTTGTGACTGATACTCTGGGAGATATTATAGAAGGGAATAAAGTCGGAGTCAAAACAATTGCAGTCGATTTTGGCTTTCACAAAAAAGACAGACTCGAAAAAGGAAAACCGTTCAAAATAGTTTCTAGTTTTGATGAAATAATAAAAGTAATAAATATTAATTAATTTAAGTAAAAAAATATGGGAAACAAAGAAAATTTTGGGAGTTTTACTCCAGAGCCAGGCAGTAAAGATGCTGAAACTGCCCACATAGAAGGGTTAGAAGCTATGGAAAGAGATTTTAATCCAGGCACAAGAGATTATGAGCAAACTGAGGAGCAGGATATTGTAGAGATGGAGAAGTTAGAGAAAGAAAGAACGGATATTTACATCAACAGAGCAAGGTTGGCTGGTGATAATCGTAGTGATGAAGAATTAGCCCAAGAGTGGAAAAAGCTAGAAAAGGGAAAGGATGAATATCGTGTACAAAAAATGATGGCAGACCCAACTTACAACGGAATTGATGATGCATACATTGAATATATGAAAAAAGAGTCTCCTTTGTACGCAGCTTATATGAAAAGAATGGAAGATGTTAAAATTGAAGAAAGCCATTATAAAACTCGTGATGAAATATTGTATGAAGCATGGATATCTGGTAAAGATCTAGAGGAAAAATAAAAAGGAGTTTTGGATTTTGGGCATTCACCCCTGACCCCTCTGCCCAAAATCCAAAACAAAAATCAAATTTTCTTTTAGAATAAACAAAATTTGTACCAATAAAATAGAAGACAAAAAAAATACATCAGCTAACACGGCATATCTGGTTCGGAAATTTTTCACCTTTATATCTTTTAACGCCAAGGTTTGAAAAATTTTCTCTCCCAAATTGCGCTGTGATAGGACAAAATTTAGTGATATAATTAAAGTAGATAGAAAGTTGAAGTTTTAGCCAATAAATATGGGCGCAACTTCAGATGATGCCGATACGTTGTGCGACATATTTTTCAATATTTTTTCTCAAATGAAAATTTTGTTGAAGAATTTAAAAAGGAATGGAATTTTTATTTTTTTATTTTTATGAGGGGGATAAGCGGATATTTTTTGCTCCGTTCCTCCGCAAAAAATGATTATTTAATAAAACCATAATTGAAAATTTAATTTTTTTTATTAATATGTTGCTACATGCTATAATAAATTTATATTTATAATAATCTAAACTTATGACTCATTCATCTAAACCAAAAAATAGTGAGGTTGATGCTTATACTTATATCAAGGAAGAGCTTGATAAATTAGGTTGGATTGTAAAAAATCCTGCTAGGGTTTCTGATGGTGAAGTTTATAAGCAAAATGAAGTTTTGTACCATAAAGAACTAAAAAATCTTCTGGATAGAGATATGCCAGAAGCTGTGGTAAAACTTAATAGTGAAGAATTTTGGGCAATTGAAAGCAAGAGAGATAGAGATATGATAGAACAAGCTCTTGATGAGGCAAAAAATCAATATGCGAAAAAGATTAACAAAAGTAAAAAAATTAAATGTGTTTTAATTTCTGGAGTAGCTGGAAATGATACAGATGGTTATATAGTCAAAAATCAATATTTAAAAAATGGGAAATGGGAAAATGTGCTTTTGGAAAAAGGAAAGATAAAAAATATCTTACTTTCAAAAAAACAAGCTCAATATATTTTAGAACACGATAAGCCAGAATGGTCGGAGTTTCCAGATTTGCCAGAAGAAAAATATATAGATTCAGCATTAGAAATAAATGAAATTTTACATAATGCAGGGATAAATAAAAATAAAAGAGCTAGATTCATTGCAGGACTTGTACTTTCTTTGGCAGATAATTCTTTTATCAATCTAAAAGAAAATGATACAACAACATTAGTTGAAAGTGTTAATTCATTAATCAATAAAAAACTAAGAGAAGTAGAAAAAGAAAGTTTTTTTAATTTTCTAAAATTAGAATTACCACCAAGCAGAGAGAATCACATAAAATATAGGGACGCAATCAAGGAAACAATTAAAGAATTAGAGGCTTTAGATATTAAGAATGCAATGGCTTCTGGTAAAGATATTTTAGGAGAATTTTATGAAAAATTTTTGAAATATGGAAATGGTGCAAAAGAGATAGGTATCGTTTTAACTCCTAGACATATAACAGAATTTGCAGTTGAAGTTTTAGATGTAAATCACAATGATTATGTTCTTGATCCGACTTGTGGTACAGGTGGTTTTTTAGTTTCTTCTTTTGATCATATCAAAAAAAATTCAAGCGATAAACAAATAGAAAAATTTAAAAATTATAATCTTTTTGGAATTGAACAGGACGATGAAGTCGTAGCACTTGCACTTGTAAATATGATTTTTAGGGGAGATGGAAGAAATAATATGAGTGAGGGAAATTGTTTTCAAAAAAATATAGAATTAACTAATAAAAAAGGAAATCAAACAGGTGAATTTGTAAAAAGAATAGGTAATGAATTAACTAAAAATCCAGTTATCACTAAAGTATTAATGAACCCTCCTTTTGCTCTTAAAAAAGGAGATGAAAAAGAAAGACATTTTATAGATCATGCATTATCTCAAATGCAAGACGGTGGTATTCTTTTTGCCATTGTTCCAATCTCTGTAATGGTTGAAGGTGGAGGTGGAAAATCTTGGAGAAAAGATTTACTAGAAAATAATACTTTATTATCGGTTGTTACTTTGCCAGAAGATCTATTTTATCCTGTTAGTGTTGGAACAATAGGAGTATTTATAAAAAAGGGTGTTCCTCATAATTTTAATAGTCAAAATGTATATTTTGCAAGAGGTGTTACGGACGGATATAGAAAAAAGAAAGGAAAAAGAATTTTTGATGAAGAAAGAGAAAGAAATCAAATAAAAGAAATAAAAGAAGAATTGAAAGCATTTTTAGTTAATCAAAATCTAAAATTTGAAGACGCTCCAGAATTTAAGAAAATTTGTAAGCTTGATAATAATGATGTAAACATAGAACTTACCCCCGAGGTTTATATAGATAATAAAATACCTGATATTAAAGAAGTCGAAGAACAATTAGACAATGCTATAAAAGAATCATTAACATATTTAATAAAAACTAAAAAATGGAGAAGTAAACATATAGGGAAACAGCCTAAAATAAAATTTATACCAGTAATTTATATAAAAGAAGAGCAAGAAAATGGTTTATGTATTATAAACAAAAAAACAGCCTTGCCTCAAAATTCTTTAGAAATAGGTAATATTCCATATGTTACTACTTCATCGCTAAATAATGGAGTATCCGGTTATTACGATGAAGATCCAAATTTTAAAGGCAAATGTCTAACTGTGGCATTAAACGGAAGTGTTGGAGAAACATTTTTTCAATTTGATGATTTTATAACTAGCGGAGATAATGCAGTTCTAACATTAAAAAATGAATATAATCCATATTTATTATTTTATATTTCAGTAATGATAAAAAATCATCAATGGAGATATAATTATTACAGAAAATTAAATTTAACAAAACTTAAAAAAATGAATATTCCAATGCCTTTTAAAAACGACAAGGAGTTAGATTTGGAGTATATAAAAAATATTGTAGAAAATAGTTATGGTTTTGATGAGTTAAAGAAATATTTAAAATAAGGTGTTTTTCTTTTTCCAATTCACCCCTAACCCCTCTTGGAAAAAGAAAAACGAAAAAATAAAAATTCCAAATAATGATAAAATTCTTCAACAAAATAATAAGGAATGAAAAAATATTGAAAAATACGCTTCGGGGTCGTTGCACTTGATTTTCTTCCGTTATCACTCCAGAAAATAACCCTCGCACAACACAGTATATCTGGCTCGCTCGTGCCCTCGCTCGACCCATATTTGCCAAAAACTTATTGATTTTTAAAGGAATTTTGGCAAACATCAGATATACTGAAACGTTATCGGAAATAGCTCCAAGTATTCGCCACATCCGATAACAAGTAATATCTGGTTACGTGAAAGAAAAATATTATTTAATATCTCCGTTAATATCAAAAAATTTATGGGCAACCCATTTGAATTGCAAGCCTGTCTCAGAATGGACAAAAAGGATATTCCTAATCCGCTCGAGATTGGCAAAAAGTATAATTTTAGTAAAAACGGGCACAGGCTTTATCAAATCAAAGTTCCAATGGATCTGCGAGATGAAAACTGGAATGCTTATGGCAGATGTGTCATAACCAAATATACTTTAGGCGAAGGAAAAACCATTGGAACATATGTGGTGGTGAAAATTTTTGATGAAATTCAATGTGAGCAAGTTACCAGAGCGTTTGTTTCTGATGAAGAAGTTGATGCTGTTCTAATCGATATTAAATAATATTTTTCTTTCACTCCACCCAAATTTTTATTTTCCCTTTTTTAAAAATAATAAGGAAAGAAAATAAAAACTTCAGATATCACTTACGTTATCGGAAATAGCAAAAAACAAACCTTTTATTAATATTTTTTTTCAAGCCCTTTTAAAATTTTAGAAAAAGAAAAAGGCCACCAGTATCCAACTGATGACCTTACAATAATGTCGCTTGCGAGTTTAGCGAGCGCGAAAGTACAAAATATACATCATGACGCTTTCAATTAGAAAAAAGGTTGTGGGCTGTGCTGCATCAGCAAAGGTCATGCGCGGAATGGCTATCATTGCGCAAACGCAGGAAATCCAGAAAATAGTCCACGCAAGCCTGTTTTCTTTACTGGGGTCTTTCCACGCAGATATAAACGTGGGAAAAGAACCGATAAATGCGACAATGCAGCTTGTCATGATGCCGAAGGTTGGATTTTTAAAAATCATCCATAATGAAATGCCAAGCATTGCACCGATGAGACAAAATTTATCCGTTCTTGTCCAACCCGAAGCTCCGTATTTCATGGCCAGACCGATGACGATTGTTGCTCCGATTACAGCCCCAAGGATTTGTCCGTTGACTGTTTTTTCAGCAATCATGCCAGCCAAGACAATATAGTCAAGGCTTGCCCAGATTATCCACGAGGCCTTTGCAGGCTTCGTTTCACCACGCAGTATTGCGATAATGTAGGGAACGAATCCCGCAACGAACAACACGCCAGAAATTACCGACAATATACTCTTGAGTTCCATTGTAAACCTCCTTTTTCTCGAGTTTTGTAATGTACAGACACCAAAATTAGTATCAAGTTAGTATAGCAGAAAAAAGCCAGCCTGTCAAGACCACAAAAAATTTTAAAAGGGCTTGAAAAAAAATAAATACAATAAGGAATGTTTGTTTTTTGCTACATCCGATAACAAAGAATATCTGGTTCAAAAAATTTGCCACAGTTAAAACTAAAAGGAGGGCAAATTTTTCTCTCCCAAATCCTGCACTTTTCCGTTTTGCTGTAAATTAGAGTATAATGAGATTAACAAATAAAGTAGGAATATCAAGGTTTTGTGTATAAAAACCAAAGTGCAGGACTTCAGATATTCTTAAACGTTAGGCGAAATAAGGTCTGGCAATTTATTTTTAATAAGTAAAAAAAAATATGTTTATTAAAATTTTTAAACCAACTAAAATTAAATTTATCATCGCTTTAATTATCGCCGTCCTGGTTTTTGTTATTTTCGATAAATTTTTATATGGAAGTAATTGCACATTGAAACTCGCATGTGTAGTCGGCGATTTAGATTGTGAAAAAAAAATTTATTATTCAAAAAATATTTGTCCGTTAATTCCGTATATTGATAGCTTGGTAGCTTTCTGCTTGATACTATTTTTTCCAGTTAAAAATTTTAATAAACAAAAATAAATTGCCAAACCTTACATCGCCCAACAGCCCATATCCGGTTTCGCTACGCTTCACTCAAATGCTTCGCACTTCAGATGATGCGTAAACGTTAGGCGACATTTTCTTTCAAATTATTTTTTGCTCATGAAAAAAAGGCGTTAGCTGTACAGCTAACGCCTTGAATTGGAACTGTGGATCATCACTTCTTCGATGGTATCGAAAAAATGATGATTGTGATTAAAATGAAAAACACCGCAGCTGCCACAGTAAGTGGCTTTATATTAACTGCGGCATTTACTACAGTTAATACAGCATTTATTGCGGCCAAAATCTTTATTGTTTTCTTCATTTTTTCTCCTCCCTCCTCCAAATAGAGTAAGTCCTCGCAATAGCAAGAAACCACTCTTTTGAGTTAAAAAACGATTTCTCAACTATTGACCGTTTAGTATAGCAGATAAGGAATAATCTGTCAAGCCCGCGACCGCAAAAAATAATTTAAAAGAAAACGCTACTGGGACGCTGCGCTTTCGCTCCACTCCGTTCCGCTCACCCTCGCCTAACACCGAGTATGCGGAAAAAGGCTCGGCTCGAATTTTTCCCAAATTCGCTTTTCTCTGTTTGGTGGTAATTTAAGCAAAAATCATCTAAAATAGTAACCAGATAATTCAAATAATAATCAATAAACCCAAAAAGCGAACTTCGCATACTCCGATACGTTAGGCGAAATATTAAAAAATTCTTTTCGACCCTATCGGGCATTTAATCGAGGCAAATTTTATTTTTTTATTTTAAATACATGAATAAAGACAAAATCATCGGATTTTTAAAAATTATAAACTTAGTAGCAGTCGCATTGCTTGGTTTTATTTTTTTACTTGGTGCAGCCTCTACCATTCCAGCACTGTTTTATAATCATTATTTTCAATTCGCTATTTTCGGCTATTTGTTAGCTATAGTTTTTGGGTTACTTGCTTTCAAAAAAAATATATTTTTGCTTGGATGTTTAGTGGGGTGGATAATTTTTGGTTGGGCAAATTCTATAGATTCCAAACAAATTAAAGAGGAAAATCAAAAACTTTGCCTCGAATTAAGAGCAGAGCCGAGTTGTAAAGAAGATGAATGTGGTTTTAATTGTTCTAATTTTCATGGTGCGGGATTTGTGACCGGAGGCTCTATTTGCAATGATAAGGATATGAGTTTATGCCAAACAAAAGTCAAGAAAGATATAAAAACCGAAAGTGACACCCAAGATGTTTTGAAAGTTTATTCAGGTATCGTAGATAAAATTATAGCTAGCCCCTCGCCAGCCAATGAAAATTTTGAAAATCAACTGGTTGCTATTTATAATTGTTTGGATGAAAAATTTGGTCCAGGAGCAACGGGTGAATTAAAAGCTATTCAAATATTGAAACAAAAAAACCTAACAGCACAGCAATTAGAAAAATATTATTTATATCACTCTTCCAAGGGAAGAAATTTTACGCCAGGACACATTACCGCTGGACTTACCGGAGGAGATAAGGATTTTTCTTGCAAATATATTAATGTAAAATAAAAATAAAATTTGCCCCGATTAAATCTTTTATTTATTGCTTACGCCAAAACACTAAAAAAAGCTTTCAAACAATCTATTTATTCAATAATTTAGTAATAGAAGATGCGCATTTTTCCCAAGAAAATCTTTTGACGTTTTCCAATCCCATTTTAATTATTTTTTCTCTCAAATCATTATCGTTAATAAGCTCATAAGTTGCTTCGGCGATTTCTTCCGCGCTATTAACATCCACAAGCAAAGCTGACTTTTGATCTGACAATTCAATACTTCCCTGTTTTACTGACACCACTTCCGGAATTGAGGAATTGTTTCCAGCCACCACAGGAGTGCCGACGCTTTGCGCTTCTAAAATCGGAATTCCAAAACCCTCATAAAAAGTCGGAAACAAAAAAACATCTGCATTTTTCAATAATTCCCATTTTTCTTCTTCGGCAATAAAACCCGGTAAAATAATATCCTCTTTATATTTTGATTTTTCAATTTTATCTTTAATTTCCTCTTCTCCATACCCGCCTTTTCCCGCCAAAATCAGTTTGTGCGGAATTTGATATTTTTCTTTTAAAATTTCAAATGCCTTAATGATTCCCAGAGTATTCTTCCGTTTTTCCAGCCTGCCAATAAACAGTAGATACTTATTTTTTGAATTTAAAATTTTATCATTGGAAATTGATTGAAAATTGGAAATTGGAAATTGGAAATTAAAATTGTATCCCTCATAAATAACTTCAATCTTATTTTCCGGCGCATTATACAATCTCATCAAATCTTTCCTGGTATTTTCCGAAACAGAAATAATCCTACTCGCCCACTTGCAAGAAAATTTTATCGAACAGCGCATATAAATTTTTTCCCAAAATGAATAAGCTTTGGGACAAAATTCGTATTCCAATCCATGAATTGTCACGATTGTTTTTCTGGGATGAATGATCGGCACTGTGTGCGCCGGCACAAAAAGCACATCTATCGGACGCAAAAGCATTTCCAAGGACAATCCGATCTGAGTCCAAAACCTTGGAAAACTTATCACTTTCACTTTCCAATTTTCCGGCAATTCAAAGCCCTGATTCTTGATTCTCAATTCTTGATTCTTCCTCAAATACAAAATCACCTGATGACTTTCTAATTTGTCCCTCAGGTGTTTGATAACTTGATAAGAATATTCTTCGATTCCCGTGCGATTTTTCAAAAACGCCCGCGAACCATCAATACCTATTTTCATTTGCTCATCAATAAGGTCTTTTTATACAAATCTAAATTTTCCAAGGCTTTTCCGGTTCCTTTTACCACACAAAGGAGCGCATCATCCGCTACATAACAAGGAACGTTAATAGTTTTCGTAATAAGTTGATCAAGATTGCGCAATAGCGCTCCTCCTCCTGAAAGAACCATCCCTTTATCCATAATATCCGCCGCCAATTCCGGGGGAGTTTCTTGCAGGACTTTTTTAATCGCATTAATCACCTCGCGAAGTTCATCTTGCAATGCTTCGGTAATTTCATTGGAAGAAACTTTAATTATCTTGGGGAGTCCACCAGTCAAATCCCTCCCTTTTACTTCTGCATATTCTTCCTTAACTTGCGCAATAGCACTGCCAATTTGAATTTTAATATCCTCCGCCGTGCGGTCTCCGATTGCCAATCCGTGCTTGCGTTTGATATAGTCAGCAATCGCTTGATCAAATCTATTTCCTCCAACACGCGCGCTATGAGCCGCCACCACTCCACCCAAAGAAATTACCGCCACTTCTGATGTTCCGCCACCAATATCGATTATCATATTCCCTTGTGCGTTATTGATTGGAATTCCCGCCCCAATTGCCGCCAAAATCGGCTCTTTGAGAACATAGGCCGCCTTGGCACCCGCTTTAACCGCCGCATCAATCACCGCTCTTTTTTCCGTTGAAGTAATCCCTGCCGGAACAGAAATCATCACCTCCGGACGAAACAAGCGAAATTTTCCACTTACTTTATTGATAAAATATTTAAGCATAGCTTCAGTAATACGATAATCCGCGATCGCCCCATCTTTGAGTGGACGACTGGCAATAATCGTATCCGGAGTACGTCCGAGCATTTCTTTAGCTTCATTACCCACCGCCAAAACCCTGTTCTCAGCCAAAGAAACCGCCACTACCGACGGTTCATTGATTACCACCCCCTTACCAGGAATAAAAATCAAAATATTCGCTGTTCCTAAATCAATTCCAATTTTTCGTAAAAACATATCTGAAAAAAATTTCAATTCACAATTTTCAATTTACAATCAATTTATAATTTTCAATTTTTTAATATTTTTGAAAATTATTTCATTGAACATTAATTAATAATTGATCATTAATAATTTTGATAATTAAACTTCTACTTAAATTCACTTACTCGATAATTCCCTCCCTCTATTCTCTTTTTCTTCCGGTTCATTATCTTATCATGCTTTTTCCAAAATGCCGAATCTATCTCATCCAAAGAAGCTCCTATACTCACAAAATTTCCGATAATCAAATTGAGCAAGTCAATATTCTCCTCCATAATTTCCTCCCGCGATTTCCCTTTGGTAACCGCTTGCGCCAACTCCCCCAACTCTTCAATTAAAAGATTAAGCCGAAAATTCATATCCTCATTGTTCGTTCCTTTCATCTCAAATTTTTCATGAAACTTTTTTATTGCTTCGTAATATTTTTCCATACTACTTTAATTTAATAAATTTTTTCTCCAAAAAATACTTTGCCGGTTCTTTGGTTGTTTGAGTTGTCTTTGACGGAATCTTGTTTATTTTAAACCAGCCAATTTCCTCACATTTATGCGGTTCCATTATTCTTGGCTCTCCTGATTTAATGTCAGCCAAATAATTTATAGCCACCCAATGCTGATTTTCTTTTTTGATAATATGATCCGTGTGCGGAAGAAGACCCCAGATATCAATTTCTACTCCGAGCTCTTCTTTGATCTCTCTTTTCATAGCATTCATAGTCTTCTCGCCATAACTCACCTTTCCTCCCGGTTTTGACCACCAGCCAGATTCATTTCTCACCTTCCCTGCTCTTTTCATCAAAAGGACCTCTTTCTTTTTATTAAAAATAAAAACTCCCCCGCCTACTCCAATATAATCATATCCTGGTTTTATTTTTTTCATATCCTCATAATTATACTTACACAAATTATTTGGTTATCCTTTTTATATCCGCACCAATTTTTTGAAGTCTTTCTTCTATCTTTTCATAACCCCTATCTACCTGATAAATATCTTCAATTATTGTTTTTCCCTTTGCTAAAAGAGCTGCCAAAATCAACGAAGCTCCGGCTCGAAGATCATAACTTTTAATAGTATCACCATAAAGATGGGTTGGACCGGAAATTATCACTTGATGGGGATTAAGAACTTTCGCCTTAGCTCCCATTTTCTCAATTTCCGCCACATAGCTAAATCTTCCCTCAAAAAGAGTATCGAAAATCAAAGTTTCACCTTCCGCTTGCGTCGCCAAGACTCCAAAAAGTGCTTGGTTATCTGTCGGAATTCCGGGATAAATTCTGGATTCTATTTTTTCCAGCGCCTTTATTTTTTTTGTGGGCACAACTTCAATCATATTCTCGCTTACAACAAAATCCGCTCCCATTTCTCTAAGTTTTTCCAAAACCAAATCAAGATTTTCTTCCCTGGCATTTTTAATTTTAATCGGACTGGACAGTGCCACGCCCATAATCAAAAATGTTGCCGCCTCATTGGCATCCGAAATAATTTCATGTTGCACTCCTGATAATTTTTCCACTCCTTCAATTTCAATCGTATGCGTACCTAAACCTCCGATCTTGGCACCCATCTTTTTCAAAAACCTCCCCAAATCTTCAACATGCGGTTCAGCGGCGGCAATTTTGATAATAGTTTTTCCGGGAATTCCCGCTGCCAACATCATGGCAATTTCAGTAGCCGTTACGGAAAATTCCCGCAAAATAATTTTTGCGGCTTTTCTATCGATAGCATCTACCGAATAATTTTTTTCATCTTGTTCAATTTTGATACCCATTTTCTCCAAAGCATTAAAATGAGTTCCTAGCGGTCTTTTTCCAATCTTGCATCCTCCTGGATTTGCAAGTTTGAATTTCTCAAATCTGGCGCTCAACGATCCCAAAAGAAGGATGGACATTCTGATTTCTTTCACAAGATCATAATCCATTTTTTCCGCATCCAAGTCCCGCGCGGTGATTTTTATTTCCCTTTCTCCTATCCATTCAACTTTGGCGCCCATACTTTCAATTATTTTCAAAAGCTTGAATATATCTTCAATCAAAGGAATATTGGAAATAACGCAAGGCTCTTTGGTAAGCAAAGCTGCCGCAATAATAGGTGCGGCCGCGTTTTTACTGCCCCGCACTTCAATTTCCCCGGAAAGCTTTTTTCCTCCGTTTATTTCAAATAATTGCATCATAAAAAAATATTTATTTTTTAAGCATTCTAAGTATACTGTAAAATATCTTTTATTTCAAGCATTATCTCGTAATAATTTCTTTTTAAAAAATTCCAAAATAACCAACTCTGCAAAACTCACTCCTAAAATAATCACCCATCCGAAAATACTTAAAGGTACAACGTTAAGTATTTTTTGCATCGGAGGAAAATACAACCCAATCAATAATAAAACTAAAGAAATAAAAATCGCACCATTTAATATTTTATTGGAAAAAATATGGCGAGAAAAAAAACTCTGCCTAAATGATCGTACAATAAAAGCAAATACTAAAGAATCAAAAGCAACCAAAGCAAAAGTGATTGTTCGCGCTCGATCCAAATCTCCCGATATTTTCCAAGAGAAATAAAAAACAGAGAAGGCGGCTATTCCGGAAATAAGGAAAACCGCTAACATAAATTTTTTATATTTATTGTTCAGTAGCGGATCACCAGCCGCTGCCGGTTTTTGATTCATCAACCCGGCAGTATCTTTTTCCGTAGTAAGCGCAATATCAGGGAAACTGTCCTCAACCAAATTTATCCAAAGAATTTGTACCGGATAAAGAGGAAACGGCATCCCCAACGCGACTGCTCCAAAAAACAAAAACAATTCTGAAAAATCATCCGCCAAAAGATATACCACAATTCTACGAATATTTTCCTTTATCAGTCTTCCTTGTTCAATCGCCTTGATAATCACAGAAAAACTGCTATCCGTCAGTACAATATCTGAAACTTCCTTAGCAATATCCGTCCCGCTTCCGACTGAAATTCCAATATCTGCCGCCTTGAGCGCCGGAGCATCATTCACTCCATCCCCCACCATCGCCACAACTTCTCCTTTTCTTTGAAGTGCCTTTACAATACGAATTTTATGCTCAGGAATTACACGCGCGAAAATCGAAACTTTTTCCACAATCTTTTCCAATTCCCAATCACTGAAATTATCCAAATCTTTCCCTTCCATAATTTCATCATCACCTATTTCCATTCCCAATTCACTTACAATCGCCTTTGCCGTATTTTTATGATCTCCGGTAATTATTATCGGGCGTATTCCGGCTCTTTTAGCATCCGCTATTGAAACCGCCACTTCTTTTCGCAAAGGATCTTTAAATGCCAAAAATCCTACCAATTTCAATTTCTCTAAATTACCTTTGCGATTTTCATATTCTTCGCGTGAAAAATCCCCAAAAGCGCACGCCAAAATTCGCAATCCCTTAGAGGCTAAATTATCCACTCTGAGAAAAAGTTTTTTTGAATCATCCGATGATATATGAAAGCTTTTCCCATCAACATCAACTTCTGAAGAAAAATCAATTATCTTTTCCGGAGCCCCCATAACGCAAAATAAAATTCTACCATCTTCCTTTTCATATACATTAGCTGAATATTTTTTTTCTGAACTAAAATCAATACTTTCTAAAAAACGCAACTTCATTTTTTCTTGCAAAGATTCTTTCGTTATTCCCGCACTTATTCCCGCCAAAAAAATTGCCCGTGCAGTCAAATTACCGCGAACTACCAAATCAGAAAAATCATCATCAGGATTTTCCGCATATGCGTCTTGAATTAAAAGAGCTGTTTCTAGAGTTTTTATATGTGCCTGAATATTATTTTCATTTTCAAATGCCTTTTTCTTGTATAAAAGCTCTCTAGTTCCGGATAAAATATGACTCACTTGCATTTCCCCTTTCGTGAGTGTCCCGGTTTTATCCATACAAATAACAGAAACTGCCCCCATTCCTTCCGTCGCATTCAATTTACGCACCAAGGCTTTGTGCCGCGCCAATCGGCGCATTCCTAAAACAAGAATTACGGTAATCGCCGGAAGCAATCCCTCGGGAACCGCACTCACAACCAAAGCAATTGCCGTAGTAAAAACAACGTACCAATCTTCACCTCTAAAAATATTTATTAAAGAAAAAATAGTAATTATTACTAAAATTCCTCCGCCCAAAATTCTGGAAAGTTGCTTAAATTTTTTCTGAATAGGCGTTTGTGTTTCATGAGCTTGATTTACAAGTCTGGCTATTTTTCCAATCTGTGTATCACCAGAGATTGCGGTCACTAAAAAAACACCCTTGCCTTCTTCAACAATTGTTCCCATAAAAACCATATTTCTCTGATCAGAAATTCCGCTGTCCTCCGCTAAAATTTCATCGTTTTTGGCAACAGCCGCCCATTCTCCAGTGAGCGTCGCTTCGTTTACTTTCAATCCGCGACACTCCAACAATCTCCCGTCAGCCGGAACCTTATCCCCCTCTCTCAATTCAATAATATCACCCGCAACAATATCTTCGCTAGAAATTTGACGCATCTTTCCACCACGAATAACACGACAAAAAAATTTTACCGATTTACTTAATTTCTCCAAAGCTTTTTCAGCTTTCATTTCCTGTAAAAAACCAACAATCGTATTTACAAAAATAACAACAATAATAAAAATGGCATCCAATATATGTCCGATCAAAAAAGAAAGAAAAGTTGCCACTAAAATAAGATAAATCAAAGGGCTATTGAATTGTCGGATAAAAAGATGAAAATGTGAAAGCTTCTTTCCGGAAGGAAGTTCGTTTCTCCCCCAAAGCTTTAATCTTTTTTCCGCCTCTGCAACCGAAAGACCACTCTTTTCAGAATTCATCTCTTTCAATGTCTCGCTTGCTGAAATCGAATGATATAAAATATTTTTTTTCATCAAATAAATTAGTTAGGAACCGTTAATTTTCCCAAAATAATAATCCACATCGTTGATCCACTTTTTCACACTATAATCACTATGTCCATTGCAAGAATATCCGCACTTCCAAACAACCATCTTGGAAGGAGTATTGACATCCTGCTCAATAAGTTTTTTGATTCTTGCCGAAACAGTCCGCACTGCATCTTGCGGACTGTCAAAACAAGTATGTCCGCCTGTTCCCATTTTTTCTCGAATTCCTCTATAGCCCCAATAATTATAGCAATCTTCTCCATTCAATCTTGGAACTCTCTTTCCCCAGTTACTTTCTTTTTTGGCAATACTAATCAAAAAAGCGGCAATTTCTTCATCTTGACGCGAAATCAACGGAATCATTTTTTCAATCGGATAACCTTTCGTCATTTCCACCAACTCGCCTCTTAATTTTGAATTATTAGGAAAATTAAACGTTTTAACAACAATTTCTCGGTCAGTTTCAGTCTTGAAAAAATATACAAAAATCACCATAACATCCAAAAGGACAACAACCAGTAAAACCAAAAAAAATCTGAGTTTTTCCTGATCAAATTTTTGAAATTTTTTAAAAAATTTGTTCGCCTTTGTTTTTTTTGATTCTGTTTTTTTCCAAATTAAAAGATAATTTTTCATAATTTTTAACTCAATTCAAATCAACAAATTAAAACAAATCTACGAATGAAAAAAATAAAATAAAAATTTACATCAACTATTATTTACCCCCGAGATGTAAAATATGATTCACTAAGGATAAAATCAATCCGAAAATAAGAGCTGCCCAGAATCCGGAAACGGAAAATCCTTCCACAATGCGACTTGTAAGCATGACCATAGCCGCATTGATAACCAAAGTAAAAAGTCCCAGTGTTAGAATATTAATCGGTAAAGTGAAAATCAAAAAAATTGGACGAATAAAAATATTCAAAAGTCCCAGCACCACCGCCACCACCAAAGCTGTGAAAATTCCACTCACATACACGCCAGGAATCAAATATGCGACGAATATTATTGCCAAAATAGAAACCGCCCAATGGATAAGATGTTTTTTCATAGCTTTTTGTTTGTGTCATTCCCGCGCCTGTCCGCCTTTGGAGGAGAAGCGGGAATCCAGAATTTTAATTGATTAAAAAATTATTGCTTAAATGATTGATTTAAATTAAATGAATTCAACCTTAACTGATTTAAATTAAACTCTTTTATATCCTTCTAACAAGCCTTTATTCCGATAAAACTCTTTCCCTTAATTAAATTATACCACAACTGAAAGAAAATAACGAAAATTTTTTGTTTTTTAATTCCTGTGCTACAATAAATTTTGTCGTGTTAAAAAAATAACAATTTAATTTTCAATAAAAAAAAATATGCAGAACATACAACAAATTTTTGATCAGATCAGGGAAATAAAAAAGGAGCAAAAAGACATTCGCGGAGAATACAAAGATATGCTCGCTCAAGCTGATGATTATGAAGTGATTATCGACAAAGCCACTGAGCTTCGTGAAAAGAAAAAACAAATCGAGGCTATCGTACAAACCAAAATGGGTCTTCGCTGGCAAAGAATGGAAGACCTCAAACTTGAAATCGAAAAGCTCAATGAAATGATTAGCGATATTGCCATCTCCAGCGTCGCCGAAGGAAAACCGATCTCCATCACCGACGAATACCAAAACGAATACGAACCAGTCTACAAAGTAGTTTTCAAAAAGATAAAATAATTTCTTATTTCAACCTAATCGTTTTCTAACAGCTACGAAATAATCAGACTCAAAATCATCTAAATAAAACAATTGCTTGCATTATATTTTATTAAATTACCACAACCAATACATTTACATATACAATTATTAATCTTCAAATTTCTTACATATTGATTTAACCCAAGGGGAATTCCCCGTATTGTATAATTCCAGCTATTCATATTCATATCAAAACACCCACCTTTATAATTGCGAAGCACATCTTTAGAAATTGTAATACCGGTAGGAGTCTTTTGTCCGCAAATCTTACATCTTGTTAATAAATAAAAAAAATCATTATTTGATTTCCCTTCCAACTCTTTTTTACACCACAAAAATCTCAACTTTCCAATAAATTCTCTGTTATCAATCATAAAACCAAATCCGCCGAATAATTCCTTTATATTATGCCCCTTAAATTCATTCCTTTTATTTAATTCCTCAAAAATCTCGCGATCAACATATTCAATAATTTCTTTATTAATTAAATACGGATATGAACCTATAATCCAAATTCCGGATGTGTGGATAAAACAAACAATTTCATATTGACCATATTCAATGTCAACAACAATTTTATTTTTTTTATTGGAAAACATCACTCTTGGCTCCATTGAAAATCTATCATTATAATTCCTATAACTGACAGCATAACTCCAGCTCTCTATATTTTTTCCATTTTTAACAAAATCTAGCAACTCTTTATAATTATTTCTCATATAAGATGGTCCATATACAGAACACAACACATTCGCCGCACATTTATGTAATGATCTGACAAATTTCGGAGAATTAACCACAAAAGATGCGCCACAAAAATTAATGTCTTTCCCTTTATCATCTCTATACACTCTCACATTTTCTGCTTCACCAATTCCCTTGATATCATATCTTTCTTTTTTCTTCCTTTCTTTTCTTTCTTTATTTCCCTTTTTGCCAATTATTTTATTTTCTATAAAACAGCTATCTTGATATGCATCCATCATAATAGGATGCTCTTTTTTTAACGCTTCATCAACATCCCGACTAAATTTATTATTACATTCATCACACACGCATTCCTTAATTAATTTTATATTACCGCCAATACACTCAGGAAAAATATGCTCTTTAGACTTATTATCAAAAGTATTTTTTCCACACCACATACAAATATGTTCGCTCTCCATCTTCTTTTATCAATTAAATTAGTATATTAATTTATCATCTTCTTTTCACTTTTTTCGATCCTTTTGTTGGCTTTGCTAATTCCATCTGCTTTTGGAAGCTCTTCGGGCATTGTTCCTCCTAATTCTTTGATTGCTTTGCGGACTTTTTTTCCCACGGAATAATGCGTTAAATTTGCATTTTCTTCACCTTGAATATTTTCTCTTCGAAGTTTCGCATCCGCTTGAGTGGCACGAAACAAATTCGCCGCCAACTCTTCGCTTCCCATGTAATCAAGAATTTTTTGAGATTTTTTCAACTTTTTCTTTTTATGAATATCGCTTGCATCCAATCCGCCATACAAATCTTTATGCCCAAAATTTTGAAATTTCCCGTAATTTTTCACCCCCGCGTTTCCAGCCGCTTCAGCTAAAGATGTGTTATGTTTCTTAACTTCACCGCGCAAATACAATCTTTTTTCGTCTTCAATCAATTGATCACATTCTTCTTGTCTTCGAGTTTGCACGGCAAAATAAGTTTGCCCCAGAGCGACAATTTCTTTGGATGGATCAGAATTCTGAACAATCAGATAGCAGGCATAGCGTGAAAGATGTATGGTATCAACTGATCTTTCGGCTCCAGACCCTATTTTGACCATTTCGTCCATATGGGAAAAATGGTTGTGAATAACTTGTCCGCTATTCTTACAAGCCTCTTTGGCCCTGGTAATTACATTTAAAAACTTACTATAATTTGAATATCCTAAAACCTTCGCCAAATCGCGCGATGACCAATATTCAATTCCGTTCTCATTAACCTTTTTAATTTCTTCAAAAATTTTGTTTTTCATTTTATTTATTTTGGTGATATTATATCTTAATTATATCACTATTTATTTTTCCCGCAACACCCCGCTACTTATACAAAAAATGTACAATTAATTGTACATTTTTTATTCTTTTATTTTTTTGTCTTTTGCCACTTGCGAAAGGATTTTTTTGACTTTTTCAAGACTGTTTTCATCAATAATGGAAATAGCGACTGGCTTCGGACCGGCTTTTTGCAAAGCTTTTATTTTTTTTGCCAATTCTTTTTCCGAAAGCAAATCACTTTTACTCAAAAAAACATGCTCTTCTTTTTGAGAAAGTTCCGGATTGTGCGCTTCCAATTCTTTTCTGATTGTTTCATAATCCCTTGCCACATCATCAGACTCGCAGGAAACAAAATGAAAAATAATTCTTGTGCGTTCAATATGGCGGAGGAATTTGTGTCCCAAACCTTTTCCTTCTGATGCCCCCTCAATAAGCCCTGGAATATCCGCCAAAATCAAATCATAATACGCCCCCAAATTCGGCTCCAAAGTTGTGAAATTATAATTCCCAACCCGGCTTCCGGCATTGGTAAGTTCGTTAAGCAAGCTGGATTTTCCAGCATTCGGAAGTCCCACAAATCCCACATCAGCGATCAATTTAAGTTCCAAACGCAATTTATTTTTTTTACCTTCCGTTCCCGGAGTCGATTCTTTTGGGCTGGTGTTTCTTGATGAACGAAAAGAAAAATTTCCCCTTCCGCCTTCTCCTCCTTTTGCCACTAAAACTTTTTCTCCGACATAAAAAACATCCCGGGTTGTTCCATTGGCAAAATGAATCACTGTGCCTACCGGAACTTTCAAATACAAATTCTCTCCGTTTCTTCCAATTTTTCTCTGCTGCCCTCCTCTTTTCCCGTCCTCGGCATGAAATACCTTTTGATTTCGATAAACTTTCAACGCTCCGATATTCGCCACGCCCTCCAAAAAAACATCTCCTCCTTTTCCGCCATCTCCTCCGGTCGGACCAAGACTAAGCATATTTTTGTTAAAAGCAACAATTCCATCACCTCCGTTTCCCGCCTCCGTTTCAATTATCACATCATCAATCAACATAAAATATAAAACCTACAAATTAAAAACAAACTTTGATATTAAAAAATAATCGTCCTACGTATTAGACAAATCTATAACAGTTTCAAAATCAATCCACTTTGAAAGTTCGCTTTCATTTTGCACATATCCCTGCACATCAATCTTTGTTCCCTTCCAAATTCCCAAATGCAAATGCTTTCTTTCTCCTCCGGAAAGCTCGCTCGCATTGTCTGCCAGAATAGCAAATTCTTTGCCGCTTGGCAAATATTCGCCTTCCTTGATGAAAATCTTATCAATATTAATATGCCCGTAAAGCACTCTGATATCCTCATCATTCAATGTGCATTTTTGCACCATCACCCCGCCGTATCCGCTGATTATTTTCACGCTTTCCACATCCCCGGAACAAACCGCAAAAACTGAAACGTCCTTATCAGAATCTTCCATAGCGATTTCAAAATCAGTCCCGGTGTGATACCCGGAAAATTTTTCAGGAGAAACCGGAGAATTTTCCGAGCTTACCAAAATTCCGAAAGGTTTTTTGGAAATATCGATATGCAAAAGAGGCGGATTATAATCCGAATTCTGACTATCGGCAGGCGCCCAATCAACAAGCGGATCGTCTTCCTGTGGCGTATCAGTAGCACCATCAACATTATTATTACCATTGCTTGCATTTGATTGAATATCTGAAATAGAAACAATGTTACTATTTGCGGATTTGATTTCATTTTTTTTCAAATTCGACCAAACCCAAGAATTCAATCCAACTAAAAAAATAACAAAAATAATTATTGCCAATATTTTTTTCATATTATTCGCCTGCTTTATTATACAACAGAGGTAGTGGCTTTCTTTATCGCGTCCATTAATATTTCCGGCGTGAGTTCCGATTTTAGCAAAAATTCATCCGCTCCCATACTAAGCACATATTCTTTGTCTTCCTTGCTTTCAGATTCGCTCAAAACAATAACTGGAATCGTGTTACATCCTTCGTGTTTTTTTATTCTTTTTAAAACATCAATAGCATCCATTTTCGGCATTATTAAATCCATTATGATAACTTCCGGAAAAACAGTGGATTTTTGCGCCGCTTTCAAACAACAACATCCCTCTTTTCCATTGCACGATTCCCGAACGACAAATCCGTTCTTTTCTAAAAATTCCGAATACTTTTTTCTAATCTCCCCATCATCCTCCATAAAAAAAACCAATCCTTTTTTTGTTTCCATTTTTATTTTAAATTTTTCTTTTTATACTCCCAGTATACCACGCTAGCGGAAAAATAAAAAACAGCGCTCTTAATAAGCACTGCTTTTATTTCATCTTATATAACCTCGGAGAATTTCTCTTTGGGCGCGTTGCAAACCGGGCAATTGTCGGGCGCTTCGTTTTCTGACAAATATCCGCAAACTCCGCAAACAAAATATTTCTTCTCGTCGATATCCTCACCCGCTTCAATTTTTTCCAAAGCCTGTGAATATATTTCTTGATGTCTTTTTTCTACTTCATTCGCTTTATCAAAACTCATTTCCGCCAAAGCGTTTTCTTCTTCCACGGCTTCAGAAATAAACGTTGGGTACATCTTTTCAATTTCATACGTCTCCCCTTCTATCGCCGCCTTCAGATTTTCCGCACTATCTCCAATTTCGCCCAAGACATCAAAATGCTTGAGAGCGTGAACTGTTTCCCCTTCCGCCACCGCTCGAAACAATTTTGCCAAATTCATCTTTCCTTCTTTTTCCGCCACCTTGGCAAAAGCCAAATATCTTCGATTCGCCTGAGACTCTCCGGCAAAAGCCGCTTTCAAATTTTCTTGTGTTTTTGACATATTTTTTAGCTTAATTTTTATTGCAAACTTTATCTAAAAAAATTGATTGTATAAACAGTTTAACACAAGCGAAAACTTTTTCAAAAAAACTATTAGCTCCACATGCGCTTTAAACAAATTAAATAATCAGACAACTGCGTCCTTGTTATTTTGTAATACGAATAATTGTGACAAATATTTCTTTAAAGCGGCTTTCCTCAAATCGCCAACGATGCTATGCTAGAATTATGAAAAACACGCCTGAAAAAAATCCACTCAAAGATCTTTTTCCAATTATCATTATTGGTGGAATTTTTGTGCTGTCCGTTTTTTTGACTCAACAATATACCGAGGCTATCCGTGAATTGATTATGGGATATGACTTATTAGGAATCATTTTTTACATTTTTGCCATCGTCTTGGCAATCGTTGTCGCTCCGTTTACCAGTATTCCGCTCATACCTTTATCCGTGAGTTTATGGGGAATATTTTGGACTATTATTATTAGCACTTTCGGATGGACGCTCGGATCAATGATGGCATTTTGGATTGCTAGAAAATATGGAAGCGGGATTGTGAAAAAATTTATTTCCCTGGAGAAAATCAAAGAGCACTACAAATATATTCCGGAAAAAAATCTTTTTTGGTATTTGATTTTTTTACGCATCATAACTCCGGTTGACATTCTCAGCTACGCCTTGGGACTTTTCACGGATATCAGCTGGAAAATATATTTTTTTACCACTCTTATTGGAGTTATCCCCACCACTGTCACATTGACCTATATCGGATCCATTCCGGTTTATTACCAAATTATCGCGTTTATCATTGGAATAATTTTGATAATTCCAATAATAATATTCCACCACCCCTCTCGCTCTTGATTTATTTTTCTTTTTCTATATAATGGGATTGTGTCGTTTAAAAATAGAATATATTCCGACGTGGCGCAGTGGTAGCGCAGGTGACTGTTAATCACTTGGTCGTAGGTTCGAATCCTACCGTCGGAGCTGCGAAAAACTCAAAAAAGACTACCCTGACGGGATAGTCTTTTTTTCGTCTCGCAGCACGCCATATGGAATATCGCCTATATAATAACCTTTTTTGCAAGTTTTCCGCAGTCACGCGATGAGCGAAGCGAATTTTGCGTGACAAGTTTTTCATCTCGTGGCGCCGCCATATTTTACAAAACTATATAACTCCACCTTTTTTGTAAGTTTTTCGTGGCCACGAGATGGCGAAGCCATTTTTCGTGGCGCGACAGGTCTTTTTTTACTGTATAATTAAAACATAATTCACTAATTTAAAATCATGTATTACGCCTATTTATTAGAGTGTCAAAATGATAATTCTTGGTATATTGGATATACTAATGATTTGAAAACCAGAGTTAATGATCATCAAAGAGGATATGGATGCAGAACAACTTCTTTGAAGAAAAATTGGAAATTAATTTATTACGAAGCATATCTCAATAAAGCTGATGCGGTCGGACGAGAAAAATTTCTCAAGAGTGGTTCCGGTCGAACATATCTCAAAAAACAACTGCGACATTATTTTAAAGAAAATACTTCAAAACCACCAAGGGAAAAAGCAGCTTGAAGCAAATGATCAGAAATTCTTTGAATTAAAAGAGTGCTTATTTTTTTGCTTTTCCTGTTTTAGGGATGTATAATTTTAATACTTACTTTGGTAAGTATTAAAATTAATTCTTAAAATAAAAAGAAGGATGAAACTCAAAGACAAAAACACCAGAAAAATTACGCGCGTAGGAAAAACAAGTCTTGCTGTCACCCTCCCTATTGAAATGATTCGGGATTTGGGATGGAAAGAAAAACAAAAAGTCGTAGTAAAAAAAGTCCGGGGCGGGATTTTAATCAAGGATTGGAAGAAATAGGAAAAGGTACCTGACCCCTTTTATTCTTTTATTTAGATTGGACTTCTGGACCACTGATTATTTTATTTATAAAATTGCAAACAACATTGATTCAAGCATAATTACTTATATGGGTAATAAAAGAATACATAAAATTGATTCTCATATAGATATAGCTGATATGTATCGGCTGTTTAAATATAGACAGAGTGATTTTTATTCCCAGAAAGATTTACCAGTAACTCTGAGTAAACTTCAAAAAGCCGGGATTAAAGTTTTAGGAGTTTCGCTGTATTTTGATGAAAGTTTTCTCAAGACTAGTTTTTATGATGGAGTTAATAATTTTCACCAATGGTATGAAGAGCTCTTCTCTATCAGTTCGGAAATTAAAACAAGCACTAGTTTTAGAGAGATAAATGAAAAATCAAATGATATAGTTTGCATTTATACTATTGAGGGTATTCAGTGTTTTCGCAACCCAGAAGACTTTGACCATTTTTATGATTTGGGCGTAAGAATTTTTGGATTAACCTGGGAAGAAAGCAATGACTATGCCAGCGGAAGAAATTCAAAAAATGATACAGGTGTTAGTCAAAAAGGTATTGATGTTTTGGAAAAAATGAATAGCAAGCCCTTAATTGTAGATATTGCTCATTTAAGTGAAAAGTCCGTGAAAGATGTAAGCGACATATTTAAAGGTATGATCGTTTCAACGCACAGTAATGTTCGTTCAGTTTGCAATACGATACATAATTTAACTGATGAAGAGATTCAATTGGTAGTTGACAGGAGAGGTGTAATTTCATTATTTCCATTTTCTGCAGAGACTGGGCAAAATGGAACTTTTGATGAGTTTTATAAACACATAGAATATATTATAAATAAATGGGGTGATGATTATGTGGCAATCAGTTCAGATATTTATCCCTTAGAAAAGTATCCTTTCTTGGAGGGACATAAGGACGTATTGATTCTTAATGGAATAGAAGATTTTCTACTTCAAAAATTAGATAAAAAAGTTGTAAAGAAGATATTCTATGACAACTGGATGAGAGTTTTGAGACAAGTGATTTGATTTATCCAGCAATATAGAGCAGGCACTACATTGTATATTGAGATAAACTTATTTAAGTGTTTCCAAAGATTCTTCCATTTTCCTTAAGTTAAGCATTCTGAATACATCAACTAACGGGAGCACCTAAAATAACCCTTATCTAAAGGGTTATTTTTTATACCTCGGGCAGGATTAGAACTTATGCTTGACTTTTGCCTTATTTTGTTATAAACTTATGCGTCAGTTCTTTTTTCAACAAAATCCTTTGGATTATAAGAAAAATTTCTACCTATAGGAGGGATAAAATGAAAAGAATAACGGCTGTCGTTGTCTCATTTCTGATGGCGGTGGTCGCTATCAGATATTGCTATTTAATAAAATTGGGAGAAATCCATCCTGTTCTTGCTACCTGGCTTTTGTTTTCACTGGCTACAGGCGTAGGAATATGGACGTATATGCGTGCTGATTCCAAAAAGGATGTCATTACCAATATTGCAAACACAACAGATGTGTTTGCGACGTGGTCAATACTGCTATTCCTTTTGTTTTTCGGAAAAGACACTCGCTATGCTTTCAGCCCTTTTGAAATCCTGTGCATTGCGTCGGTTGTCGCAGTTTTAATTTATTGGAGAATCAGCAAGAGAGCGAATGCGGCGAATATCGCAATAAACTTTATTCTGGTTATTGGTTATCTTCCTACTATAGTTTGGTTGTGGAAGGCAACCGAAAATACCGAGTCTTTCTCGGTATGGGTAATCGTTTTGATTTCCAACCTGACTGCCCTCTATAATCCAATTAAAGAGAAAGACTGGTTCGCACTGCTTTACGCCTCAAGGGCTGTAATTCTGGTAAGTGCCATTATTGGGCTTATGGTGCGAATTGAGTTTTTCAGGTAGTCCAAGCTTCCTGATTTAAGAAATTGAAAGACGGTGAGACTAACAAGTCAATAACCGTCTTTTTTATTAAAAATATTTTAATAAAAAAAATCATAGAGCCTGCTCTACATAGAAAATTGTGGCACGCTTATTTTTAATATCTCCAAAGATTCCTCCATTTTCCTTAATTCAAGTCTTCTGAACACATCAACTAACGGGAGCAAATCTCAAAAGAGCCAGCAAATGGCTTTTTTTGTTTAGCCTAATTAAGGACTGTTATCGATTACCTTAAGCCGGATTTCCAGAAGGCATGAAATAAAAAAAAGCAACAGTGCAATTTTTAAGCAGTTCCCTTATTCTAATCGGAAGATGATTTATTTAACAAAAAATATATCTGACCCCTTTTATTCAAATGAAGGCTCTTTTTTGCTATAAAACAGGCTCCAACATTAGACAAGGGCACAATAAAGTATTAGACTTTGTTTATGAAAGATGTAAAGAAACAGTACTTGGATTATTTGAATTCCTCGGAAGGAGCCCGTAAATACAACGAATTCAAAAACATACTTTATGGCAAAAAAGATTCATTGATTCTTAGTGTTTTTGATATTGTCTATCCTAAAATTAGAAATAAAAAAGAACTAAAGATATTGGATGTCGGTGGCGGTGATGGCAAACGACTTAGGCATTTTCTTGATTTATTTAAACAAAAAGAAATAATTGCCGAAGCTGATCTGGTGGAGCCTTCAGAAGAATTTATAAAAAACTGCATTAGGGAATCGGCCAAGAAAAAGTATCCCATTGCCACAAAAAAGAGTACTTTCGAAAAATTTTCCACCCAGAGCAAATACGATATCATTTTTCTTATCCATAGTATCTATACCTTTAGAAATAACTCATATCTGGATAAAATAAGAAAAATGCTTAAAAAAGATGGAGTCGCAGTTTTCGTGGTGAATGACGCAAATTCTTTTTTGGGCGGGCTTAAAAAAATAACCGACGATCAATATGCGTCGTCAAGGAATGAAGTTGATTCGTTACTGAACGGGCTTAGCGCGCATAGGATCAAAGTCAAAAAATTTGATACGATATTTTCCGGTGTTTTGACAAAAGGCAATATCCTTAATAAAAACGGCAATATGGTCTTGGAGTGGATAGGCATGCGGCATCTGCATGATATGTCGGCTGAAATCAAAGAAAGTGCTAGGAAGTTTTTTATCAAAAGACACAGTAAAGATGGACATATCCATGAGAAAGAAGTCGTTATTCTGACAAATTTTAGCAGCAAATGATTTGCGGAGTTCGTTTGTAAGATTAGTCTAGGCTCGTCCTTGCTGTGCACTAAAACAAAAAAGGTACCTGACCCCAATTGCCTTAAAACGCTCATTTGCAGCCAAGGTCATTTATGTATTATAATGTTATCAAATGTTATGAAAAAATCAATGACCAAAGATCAAAAAAACGATAAAGACATCCCGGAGTTGCTCACACTAAAGGAGGCTTGCGGTTTATTAAAATGTCATCCAAACACCTTGAGACAATGGGACACAAAAGGAATATTGGTTGCTATAAGAATTGGGGAGAAAAAATTAATGAGGTATTCCAAAAAAGAAATAGCAAAATTCTTAAAACATAATGAAAATAATCAATAATATGGCGATAAGCAAAACTGTGAATACAAAAAAGGAACAAAAGAAGAAATATAAAATAGCTTCATTGTTTGCGGGGTGTGGAGGGCTCGATCTTGGTTTTAGAGGCGGATTTGATTATTTAGGAAAGAAGTACGCAAAAAGGAATTTTGAAATGGAATGGTCGAATGATATAGATTCTCCTAGCTGTGAAACTTACAGAAAATATTTTGGACACGATATTGTTTGTGGTGACATTCGAGATATTCTTAGTGAAAAGGGAACAAAAAAACTTTTTGATAAACAACTGCCGCAAAAGGTAGATATAGTTTTAGGAGGATTTCCTTGTCAGGATTTCAGTCACGCTGGAAAAAGAAAGGGCTTTGAAAGCAAAAGAGGTATTCTTTATCAAAGTATGATGGAAGTAATCAAGCGCACAAAGCCTGTTTTATTTGTCGCTGAAAACGTCAAAGGACTTCTCACAATGAACAAGGGAGAAGCTATTGATACAATCGTAAAAGACTTTGCGACATTGGGATATAACGTTAACTTCAAATTATTGCACGCTGCAAATTATGGTGTTCCGCAAACTAGGGAGCGTGTCATAATTGTTGGAACAATAAAAGGAAAACTTCCTAAATTTGAAAATGAAGACTATCCGAAAGAATTATTTAGTAAAGAAAATTGGATTCCTTTGAAAAAAGCTATTGGTGATTTAGAGAAATTAGAAGAAGGGGGATTTGATAACCACTTTTGGTCAAAGGCGAAAAAAAATAATGGGCAAGGTAACAATATTGTATCCGCATTGAAACCAGGACCAACAATGCGGACTGAGCATCACGGAAATATTGAATATCATTACAATGGGAAAAGAAGGTTGTCGGCTAGAGAAGCAGCCAGAATCCAATCATTTCCGGACGACTTCATTTTCTTCCCTTCAACATCTTCCGCATATAAGCAAGTCGGCAATGCGGTTCCCCCAGTTATGGCTTGGCATATAGCGACTGCGATTCAAAAATTTCTTGATAAAAATTTAAAGTAATAAAGCAATGATTTATATCAATAAAAACGGGATACAGGAGGAAAACTTTGTTGCCCTTTTGGAAAAAACAAGAGAAAACTCATTAAATATTCTTTCAGGCAGAAATAGCGGTATGAGCGGTGATGAGTTTGAAACTTTTGTTTTTGAAAAAATGAAAGAATCGTCAGTTGGGACTGAATTTGAAAATACAGTAAAACAAACGGGCGCGCACGCTTTTCCCGATATTATCGCAAAAAAATATTTTGGAGTGGAAGTCAAAGTCACAACTGGAAATAAATGGGTTTCGACTGGAAATAGCGTCCTTGAAACAACAAGAATAGATGACGTAAAAAGAATCTTTCTTTTCTTTGGAAAGCTCGGCGGCGATACGGACATAAGGTTTCGCCTTTATGAAGAGTGCCTTTACGATATTGGCGTGACTCATTCGCCTAGGTACAAAATAAATATGGAGTTAGAGATTGGTAAATCTATTTTCGATAAAATGAAAATTGATTATGAGTTGTTTCGCTCACAATCGAACCTAATAGCTAAAGTTAAGGATTACTACAGGAGTCAATTGAAAGACGGTGAAGAATTATGGTGGATTGACCAAATGTCCGAGGAAGGAACCGTCGCACCTATCATTAAGTCCTACGATACTTTAGAAAGAAAGGAGCGAGAGAAATTTTTTATCGAATCAATGATATTATTTCCCGAAATTTTTGGACGAACTCAAACAAAATTCGAGCGAGTGGCTGCGTACTTGATAACCGCTTATAACACTGTTTCATCTAGCTTACGAGATAAATTCACGGCTGGAGGACAACAAAATATTCAATTGAAAGGAAAAGAAAAACTGGTTCCTAAAATTTATTTTAACCTTTATTCAAACGCATCGAATATCGCATCCGTCATAAACGAAATAGATGAAGAAAGGATTTCTTACTATTGGAGAATATCCAAAATTCCAAGCGATAAGCTAGCTCATTGGAAAGGTATGTTACGAAAAACAGCTGGAAAAGATGCGGTTGAAATATTTGAAGCAGGCTTAAAATATGGTAAAAAAGCGTAAAATAAGAAATTATCTTGGAAGAAATTTCCAGCGAAAAAATTTGAAGGATAAACTTTCTGAAGAGAAGCGATCGGCGTTAATGTCGAAAATACGCTCCAAAGAAACTAAGCTTGAAATTGAGTTTATAAAATTATTAAAAAAAGAAACAAAATACCGATTCTTGACGCATCAAAGAAGCATCAAGGGTAATCCTGACATCGTTTTTAAATCTAAAAAAATTTGCGTGTTTATTGATAGTGATTTCTGGCACGGTTGGCAATTTCCAAGGTGGAAAAATACTTTGAAAAATGATTTTTGGCGGGATAAAATAAATAATAATCGAACAAGAGACCGTAAAACAACGGCATACTTAAGGAGAAATGGCTGGAAAGTAATCAGAATTTGGGAACACGGAATAAAGAAAAATAAAGCCATAGGGCTCAAAAAAATAACTGACTCAATGAAAAATGGCTAACTAAAGCCATTTTTATTATAAAGAACAAGAGTGTTGACAAATTTTTCAACTGTTGATATTATATTCAACAGGGATAACAATTTTTAATCTAATCTCTATGGAGGTAAATTTTAGCGACAAATTAAAGAGTCTGAGGGAAAAGTACTTCCCTGGCGAAAGCTTGCGAACTGTAGGCGATAAAATCAAACCAAATAGTAATTTTTTTACTTATTTAAGTAAGATAGAAGCAGGACTCGCAACGCCTTCAAAAAAATTTCTTTATGAGATAAAAGCCAAGTATGGTTTAACTGAAGAAGAGTTTGAAGACTTGATAACTAGCTATCTTGCGGTCGAAATAAAAAAAGAATGGCCAGAAATGAAAGATAAAGAAAAAATGATGGGGGAGCTTTTTCGAAAAATAAAAAATAATAAAATTAGCGGAAATGAAGATTAAACTGCATAAAAATTGGATACCCTTTGTGGATACATATCGACTCACGAAAGATGAGATTGAATTTCAGGTTATGCAGGATATTAGGAAATATAAAGAAATTTATCAAAAAAAATTTAATAAAGCTCCTTCTGAAAAACTTGATATTGATAATTATATTGAAATAATGTGGGGCTTTCAAATTGTCTTTCACGAAATTGTGCCCGATACATCAGATGATGAAATTTGGGGATATCTGGATCCTGAAAACAAAATCATATATGTTAATCCAAATTGTTCGCCTGAAAGAATAAATTTTACCGTGGCACACGAAGCGGGGCACCTCTCTTTGCACCTTTCAATGATGCGTCTTGAAAATGGTGAAGTTGTTGGTTGGCAGGGAAAACCTTTGCCATCTCAAAGTAATAAAGTTGTTTCCGATGGACGAGAAAAAAGACTTGAATGGCAAGCAAACAAATACGCTTCCACTTTGCTTGTACCTAAATTTGATTTAGTAAATTATTTTTCCCAACTTGGATTGGTTGAAAATGGAGGATTGAAATCAGTATTAAACCTTGATTTTGTGTATCCGAAAATAAAAGAACGATTCGGTATCTCAAAAAAAGCTTTTCAAATTAGATTGGAAGATCTAGGTTTTATTGGAAATAGAAAAAAGCTACTTTGAGGTAGCTTTTTCGTGTTTCCAAATGCTAGTAAAACATAAGAGTGCTTTTACTTTGAAATATTGTGAGGATATTTTGAAGTAAAAGATTGGTCGACTCGTATTTTATTTTACATCTCACAAATGTTTTCCTTAATTCATTTTAGCAAAAGAAACACAAAAAGACAATTTAATAGTAAGTATTATGATTGTACTAGTAAGTTATGATCTCAAGGCACCCGGAAAAAATTATGCAAAGTTGTATGAATCTTTGAAAAACCGAATTTCTACAGATTATATCAAACCACTCGAATCTGTTTGGTTGTTTAAAACAACTAAGTCTACGTCTGAAATATCCGCTATATTAAGGAGCGAAATCGACCAAAATGATAGCCTATTGGTTATTCAGGTTACGACAAACAAGGATGGATGGCTTAACAAAGAGTATTGGGACTGGATAAAATAAGTACCCATACAATCAGAAAGACTAAATTTTTTAGTCTCTTTTGATTTTTATACAATTCTATTAAGTATTAAACGGCTTGAAAAGCAAACAGGCTTAATTCCATCTCCATTTGAGCGATATTGAGGTGGCGGAACATACCCTGCAGGGGGAGCATTTTAAAAAATACAGGGTTAACTCTGTTCTTTTTCATTTCTTCTTATTGCTCCCTCAATTAATTTGTCCAAAAAAACCGAAAATTCCATTCCGGCGGCGGCGGCCGCTTGCGGGGCGAGGCTTGTGGCGGTCATGCCGGGGATAGTATTGATTTCGAGAAAATATAATTTGCCATCTTCGGCGCTCCAAATAAAATCTGCCCGAGCAAGATCAAGGCATCCCACCGCTTTGAAAACTTTGACCGCATAGCGCTGAATTTTTTTTAGAATTTCTTCTGAAATTTCAGCCGGGCAAACTTCCTCCGATCCGCCGGTTTCATATTTGGCCCGATAATCAAACCAGCCGGAAATTTTCGGAATAATTTCAATGACCGGCAGAGCTTTTGGAGATTTATCTCCCATCACCGTCACTGTCAGTTCGCGTCCCTTCACAAATTGCTCAAGTAAAACTTCTTCACCATATTTAAAAGCTTCTTTAATTCCATTTTCTAATTCTTCTTTGGCGTTAGCCAAACTAGTTCCGACCGATGAACCTAACTCACTCGGCTTAATGACAATTGGAAAATTTAATTTGGCAATAATTTTCTCCGTATTAAATTTTTTACCCCTAATAACTATGACGTCTTTCGCGATTTTAAGACCAGAAGCTTTTGCAATAATTTTAGTTTTCCTTTTATTCATCGCCAGGGAGCTCGCCAAAACTCCGGAAAAAACATATGGCAGTCCCAACATTTCAAGCATTCCTTGTAATTTTCCATCTTCTCCGAATGTGCCATGCATAATTGGCAATACTAAATCAACCGATGGGAATTTTTCCGGAAATTTATTTCTATCTTCAAAATTATTTTCACTTTTCACACCACCTTGCTTCCCCGTCTGCCCCAAATTATCCTCCAAATATTTCCGTCCCTTTTCCCCGACCAGCCAATAACCGACTTTGGTTATCGCCACCGGAATAATTTCGTATTTATTCTTATCAAGAGCACTTATTACCTGGTAGGCTGATTTCAAAGACACCTCGTGTTCACCCGATCGTCCGCCAAAAATCACGGCAATACGTTTTTTAGCAGTATTATTCTTGCCCATAAGTATTAGATTTTTATATTTAATATTTATATAAATACTATTCTCGTTTGACAATTATTGCAATATTGATAAATTATCCAACAAATGATAAAAGCAATTGAGTATAATTTTAATTATCTTGCTTGATCTAAATAAAACTTATCATAATAAAAATCAATATCTATCTTCGACTAGGTCTAATTTTTTCACTACTATTTCAAATAAATATGCATTGCGATTGATTTTGGTAAATAGTATAATAATAGCGAAAATAGATACTAGAAAGGTGGTGAATAAATTATGGAAAAATATGTAGACGGATTCGTGCTTGTAGTTCCAAAAGACAAAGTTGAGGAATACAAGAAAATGGCCCAAGACGGTCGCGATATGTGGATAAAGTATGGCGCGCTTGAATACTATGAATGCAAAGGTGATGACCTTGCTGCACAAGAAATGGGTGGTGAAAAAGCACGTGCATTTCCTGAAATGACTGAGGCAACGAGTGAGGATACGATTTGGTTTTCTTTCATAGTCTTTAAATCCAAAGAACATCGAAATGAGGTCAATGCTAAAGTGATGGAAGAAATGAACAAGAAGATGGAAGAAAACAAAGATATGTCCGCGCCTTTTGACATGAAACGAATGGCTTACGGCGGTTTTCAAGTTGAAGTAGAAGGATAGGACTGACTTAAAATAACAAAGCCGCCTCATTAATGAGGGCGGCTTTTGTAAATTACGCAGAAAAAATGAGATTTTAATGGTCTTGGGAATTGTTTTGTATGTTGATACATTGGGCTGGCTAATATTTTTTGTAATATTTTTCTTTGGTGCTTATTATAAAGCTCAGAAAGAAGAAAGGATATTGATAAACTACTTTCCAGACTATCTTGAATATAAAAATAAGGTTAAGACGCTGATTCCATTTATATTTTAACTTGCGATCTATTTAACAAAAAAGGTGCCTTACCCCTTTTATTTCTAGTCTTGTTTTTATAGTTAAATCGTAGTATGGTAAGCGAGTAATAAAATAAATTTACAAAAAAATGAGTGACAAATATGTAAAAACAACAACCATTAAATGGGAAGAAATACAGAAAGATGTTTTTGAAAAACAATGCGTTACGAATAAAAATGGATTGAATTTTTCCATTTTAAAAATTAAGCCGAACAAGAAAATTCCATTGCATAATCACACAGATACAAGATATAACTATATTTTAAAAGGAAGTATGTCTGATGAAAATCAAACGTATCAAAAAGGAGATCTGCTTATAAATGAAAAAGGTTCCAAGCATTTTCTCAAGGCAGGTTCCGAAGGATGCGAATTTATTTTGATATGGAATTAAAAAAACACAAAATTTGAATTTATTCCAAAAAGCAAAAGATTCTCTTAAATTCCGATATTAGTGATTTAGAAAAATCGAGACTAGAAAAAATTGACACGAGCCTGGGAATTTCATATACTACCTAATCAGTTTTTTAACAAATAAATTTCAAAAAATTAAGCAAAAACCCCCACAACCACCACTCAGGAGGAAATGGCATGAAAATAAACCTAGAAAAATGCACAGAACTTGAGCTACGTAGACTCAAGAAACCGAGTGTATATAAAAAACGCTTACTCTGAAATAAGTAAATAGTGGACCTTTCAGATTTATTGTCATCTTTTTCAAAAAATACTAACAATCATGTGACCAATCAAGTGAACGAAGGAGCTAGCTATGTATACATCCTGGCAAAAAACTGCACAACAAATAATCACTGAAGCAATTGGCAATGGTCCAATCAAAGAAAATGATCATCTTACCATAATCGCTGCAAAGGCTCTCTTTACGGATTTACAGTCTAGGCCACATCCATCCTACTCTAACACAGGATTTGCTATAGCTGCATTCATTCCCGAGTCTGTCTCTGGGAATATGATGCAGTGCTTAGCCTTTGAGTTATTGGTCAATGGATTGAGCGGTTATTTCCAGTGGAAAAGTCATAATGGCGGAGAGTTTAGTATTTTAAATGCTCTTATTCACACCGGTATAATGACTGCCAAGGAAGCGGAACAGCCAAAGCAATTCGAAGTATATTGTACGCATCATAATGGCTGCAACTATCTCGTCATGAAAGACGACTTTCTGTCGAGACTCACAAAGAAATGGAGCCTTCCTTTGACCAATCCCGCACTTGGGGGAAAGAAGAATGGAAGAACTGAAGAAGAAGACCAGCTACTGGAGCGTTTCAAACGATGGTATCCAGGAATGGTCTCGTCTGATGGACAGGCAAGGGTAAAGGACGCCCTGACTCGCCTATAAAGATGAGTACCTGTAAGACACTGATAGAACCGTGCGGTGAACCACCCACGGCTCTACTAACTATTTTGACAAAAATCATTTTCGTGCTAGATTTTTTATATTAATAGCAGTAGCTATTGTGGCTAATGTGGAAAACTAGTTCTTTTCACAAAAATCAAATGAAGAAGAACAGGTTCTCTTCTTCGAAGGAGCGTGTACCATGAAACAAGAATTTGAGAATGGCCAAGTTAAAATTGCAAAATTACTGAAATCTCTTCCACATCCAGGCAGAATACTTCTTGATTCTATTGATAATGGAATCACTGGGTTTTACTTGAGACCCAAAGAAATTCCTCAAGTAATTACTGGGAAAATAAGTGAATTGCCATGGGGATCAGTAGAATTGAAAATAACAAATGGAGAGAAAAACTTCGTTGATGGTTATCCAATACAACTAAGTCTTCATTCACAAGAGTGGGAAAAGTGGTGTAGAGGAAACCAACCCTTCATTATCCAAGAGAAGGATGTTGGAAAGAAAATTGACGTAATCAGAGAGCGTGAAAAAAATTTCAACAGAAATCTATTACACGAATTTCTTGATCGGCTTTCCATTACTATAACAATCAAAGAGGATGACAAAGAGAGAATACTCGACCCCGAAAATTATCCTCATTTCTTTTGGGATGACTCCATATCTGTAAGTGGTACTTCCCACATGATGGATAGGCTTTCAATCGGTGCTGTTGTGAATGGAATTAGCCAAGATTCAGGGCTGACTATTAAGGGCAGTGAACTGTACCTAAAATATGGAAAGTTTCTGACAAAAGAAAGGTGGCCACTGATGAATGCTGTGATTAAATGGCACAAGACACTTATCGCCCTTTTGCACATGATGAAGCGTGCTGCTGTCAACATCCCGATTGATTTTGAAAAAATGACTCAGATTTGTTGGGATGAAATCAGCGCCGTATCTAAGCGGCACTGAAATAACCCGCTATCGAATTAAGGTAGAAACCTACTACTTCGGTGGTGGGTTTTCTATTTTTTCAGACTTCAAAGCAACAAAAAATACGCAAATTTTGCGTATTTTTTTATTTTTTTCCCGCACAATCATTTCTTACATTTTCCTACTGAAAAGTTCCGCCGGTTTCAATTTGATGATGGCAAAAAGATAGATGATTTCCAAAATTCCAAGAGTATTTATCAACAAAAGGATTAAAAACCACCATTCCTGCCCTCTTCTTCCTGAATGCCAAAGCGCCAGACCTTTCCAGAAAATACTCCACAACAAAAATAACGGAAAAACCGGAGCAAACAAATGAATAAACGGATTAAAATTATACATAGTTTTTTATCTGGATATCTTTGAAATTATTTTTCTTTGCCTGCTTTCTTGATTGTCTTGGCTACTCGCGAAGCATCTTTGGATATTTTCTGCTTGGCGGAAGATGCCAATTTGCTCATTGATTTCCAATGTTTTTTGAGATCAACTGCCAGCGCATCAATTTCCGGCTGGCTCGCTTTTTTTCCTTTTTTGTATTCACTTGCCACGGTATCGATAATCTCCTGATAAACCGGCTCGGTAATCTCCCGCGCCTTTTCAAACTTCTCGATAACCTCCCCTTTCATTTTGATAACCCATGCTTTCGCTTGCTGTCTGTGCTTTTTTCCTTTCGGTCCAAAAAGGAAATAAGCTGTCGCCGCAATAGCAGCCAAACTTGCGCCAATTACTGCCAACCCTACTACTTTTGAATTGTTTTTTTTCTTTTGCATTGTTTTTTATTTTAAAAAAATTATTACCTTATTTCTTCTCTTTCTTTTTGTTGAAATTTCTTTTTCTTGCCGAAGGAAAAACAAACGAAAAATCACCGTTTCTATATTTTTAGTATAGCACATTTTTTCGCTTTGTCGCAAAAAATTTTCAATAGAAGTATGTCGAAAAATGAAAAGTAGTATATAATTGAAAATATGTCCCATTTTAAAAAATACATTGTCATACTTCTTGCGGCGTTTTTCATTACAGGAACGGTTTTTCTGTTTGCAGCAAAAAACAATCCGCCTCTCCCTCCTGAAATCATACATACCCCGATTTCAGACACAACCACGAGCGCGGAAAAAGAAAACCCCCAAACAAATGAACCGACAAAAGTTCCCAAGGCGCAACCAACAGAAAAAAATCCCGCCGAATTGCCGCAAGAAATAAATTTGAAAATCCCTTTCACTTCCCAGGCGCCACACCAAAATTGGGATATGCCCTACCAAGAATTTTGTGAGGAAGCATCGATGCTGATGGCGGCCAGCTATGCCAAAGGTCAAAAGATTTCCAGTCCGGAAGACGCCGACAAAAAATTAAAAGCGCTGCAAAAATTCGAAATGGACAGATTTGGATTTTATCAAGATACCACTGCCGAAGAAACAGCTATAATTCTCCGGGAATACTTTAACTTAAGAAATACGACTGTTGTCTATAATCCATCTGCCATGGATATCAAAAGCGCCTTGACAAAAAACAAAGCTATTATTCTTCCTTTTGCCGGACAACAACTTGGAAATCCTAATTTTCGCCAACCAGGACCGCTATATCATATGCTAGTGATCAAAGGATACACAAAAAATGGAGACTTCATAACTAACGATCCAGGAACCAAAAAAGGTGCTGATTATATTTACAAACAAGATATTATTATGAATGCCATCCATGATTGGAATAATGGCGATGTTGATACAGGTAAAAAAGTTATGATCGTTATTGATTGATTTTTATGTGCTTATAAAATTTATACCGCATATTAATAAGCACTAAATTTCCGGTGCGTAAGTTTTTATATTTACAAAATTTAAAAAACACGCTATTATTGAAACTCAGCGTATAAATCAAAAAATATGGCGAAAGATAATGTAGCGATACGTTTTAACAAGGTTTCATTTGAATACGGGCACGACAAACCAATCCTCGATGAGGCTTCTTTTGCGCTTCGCGCCGGAACAAAAATGACAATCATGGGACAAAACGGCGCCGGAAAAAGCACCATCCTCAATTTAATCACCGGCTCGCTCAAAGCGGATGACGGATCAATTTATGTCGATCCAGACCTCAAAATCGCCTACGCCAAACAAGTCATTCCGCGCGAGCAGATGGAGATAACTGTCAAAGAATTTTTCGAAAAATGTTTCGATGAAAAAATATACAGCATTGCTCCAAAAATCGACAAAGTACTTGATTTGGTAAATTTGAAAGCGCCGCACGAAAAAATAATCAAGAGTTTTTCCGGCGGACAGCAAGCTAGACTTCTTTTGGCTTCCGCATTAATTCAAAATCCCGATCTGCTCATCCTGGACGAACCGACAAACAACTTGGACAAAGCAGGAATCGCCCACCTCACCCAATTTTTAATAAACTATGACAAAACTTGCATCGTAATTTCCCATGACGCGGACTTTTTGAATTCTTTCACAGATGGAGTGCTTTATTTGGATATTTTTACGCACAAAATCGAACAATATCTCGGAGATTATTATGTTGTGGTAGCGGAAATCGCAGATCGAATTGAAAAAGAAAAAATGAAAAACGCTCAATACGAAAAAGAAATTATCGCCAACAAAGAAAAGGCGAACTTCTTTGCCAACAAGGGAGGAAAAATGCGTTTGGTCGCACGAAAAATGCGTACAAAAGCGCAAGAGATGGAAGAAGCCAAAGTTGATATCCGCCGAGAAGATAAAGCGATTAGAAATTTCACCATCCCCTCCCAAGAAGAACTGATAGGAGAAATATTGAGTATTGATTCACTCACAATCGTTAAAAATCACCAAATTGAAGAAAAGAAAGTAGAAATTTCGCTCAAAAAAAATACTCACTTACTACTTGCCGGACCCAATGGAATCGGAAAAAGCACCCTACTTGAATCACTGGCATCAGGAAGATCCGAAAATGCCAAAATATCCAAAGGAATCAAGGTTGGATATTATCGCCAAGATTTTTCAACGCTCAATTTTGAAGATACGGTTCGCGACTCGCTTTTGGAAGTAATGGAGAAAAAAGACGAAGAAGTGATGCGCTCTGTCGCCTCCGGATTTCTTATTGATAAAAAAATTATCGGCACCAAAATCGGATCACTTTCCGAAGGACAAAAAGGGTTAGTGGCTTTTGCCCGCCTAACACTCCAACAACCGGGACTGCTCATTTTGGATGAACCGACCAATCACATAAACTTCCGCCATCTGCCAATCATCGCCAAAGCCCTGAATGATTACAAGGGCGCGATGATTCTAGTGAGCCATGTCAATGAATTCGTCCAGCAAATCCGCATTGATGAAATATTGAACTTAGAAAAATAACTGGGCGAATATTTTTAAAAGCATAAATAAAAAAGACATATCCCGAAAGATATGCTTTTTTATTTCTTACTCTAATCAACAAAAGTCAATGCTATTCCTTTTTGATCCGCCCGACCGGTACGTCCAATTCGATGCACATAATCTTCATACGTAGCCGGAACATCAAAATTAATGACGTGACTCACGTTGGGAATATCCAATCCCCTAGCTGCAACATCAGTCGCTACGAGAATATTGATCATGCTATCTTTAAACATTTTAAGTGCTCGCTGACGTCTATTTTGTGGTTTATTACCATGAATAGCTTCCGATTTCAATCCTTTTTCATACAGTCTTTTGCAAAGTTTATCCGCTCCATGCTTTGTGCGAGTAAATACCAGCACCTTTTCAAAATGAGTTTGAACAAGCATTCCGCATAAAACTTCAATTTTATCTTCGCCTCCCGCCACACGAACAATATCCTGATCGATTTGTTTGGAGGTTTCTCTGGTTACAATAGAGATTCGTTCTGGGTTAACCAAAAACTGTCTTACTAATTTTTCGATTTCCGCTGAAAATGTTGCGGAGAAAAGCATTATTTGTCTTTCTTTCGCCACAAGCGATAAAAGTAATTTAACATCATTAATAAATCCCATATCCAACATTCTGTCGGCCTCATCAAGAACTACATTCCCGACTCGAGATAAATTAAGCACCTTTCGGTCAATCAAATCCTTCAATCTTCCTGGCGTTCCAATTACCACGTTATGCCGCGATCGCAGTTCCATAATCTGTCTTTGAATACTGGCACCCCCAACAACAACGACAGAATAAATACCCATTCCTCTTGTGAATAAAGAAAATTCTTCCTTTATTTGAATCGCCAATTCTCTTGTTGGAACAACAATAAGAACCTTTTCTTCTGGATTATTCAATATTTTGTTAATTATCGGAATCAAAAAAGCTGCTGTTTTTCCGGTTCCCGTATTGGCCAAACCAATAACATCTCGTCCAGACAAGACAACCGGGATCGCTTTATCTTGAATAGGAGTAGGAGTTTTATATCCGCGACCAATAATGGATCGCTTCAATACATCGGAAATCTCCAATTCTGCAAAGGAATACCTTGGTTTGAAAATTTCTTCTGTTTTCACTTTTTCCGCCTTATTAACAAAGCGTCTGATATCTATTGTGTTTCCCGTAAATCTTCTGCTTCTCGATTGAGAATTATTTCGAAACGGTCTTTTTTTCCAGCCGTTATTAGCACGCGGCTGTCGTGTGTTTGTTCTGTTGTACATGATATTTCAACATAAAAAATTAAATCGTTTTATGTTGATATACCGCAAGAAGTATTCACATAAAAGTCAAGTATATCACTCCCTGTTTACTTTGTCAACCCCGCGTTCTCTTTCATGTCAGATGCAACCTTATTTTCCGCACGATTGGATATTTTTGGTTGTCAATTTCCAAAAAAAATGCCAGTATGAATAATGAATGAAATTGAGACGTAGTATTTTATAGCAATGAAAATATATAACAACAAAAAAGTATTTTTGCAATCGGAAAAACCTGCAAAAAACAAACACAAATTCAAACTATTGCTTGGTATTTTTTTTATTTGTGCCATCTATCTCTTGTTTGACAAATTTTCCAGTTCAAAAGAAATCACCCTGGAATCCTCCATTTCTCCGAACGATGCGGTTATAGAAAATGCTTCGCCCGCGGAGAAACAAGAAAAAGCTCCAATAATCCACACTATTTCCGAGGGAGATATTCCAGCGGAAGTTTTTAGCGAACACGGAAAGTTGGATGCCAATGATATCATTGCCCTTTTGACAGCTTCGAAAGATACTTACGATTTCACAAACATCAAAATCGGAAAGAATATTCGTTTTTATTTTGACAATAAGAATAATTGTGCTACCCGTATTGAATATGACCGCAACACGGAGACAATGATTGTCGCCCAAAAAAATGGAGATTCTTTTGAAGTTCACGAAGAAGAAATCAAATATGAAATCTCTCAAAAAACCTCCCGAGTAAATATTGATAATTTTTTATACATTGATGCGCTCAATGCCGGAATAAGCGAATCCACCATTTTGGAAATTGCCGATATCTTTTCTTTTGACATAGATTTTACCACAGAAATTCGCCAAGGAGACAGTTTTATCATTGTTTATGAAAAAAGAATCCGAGATGGAAGAGAAGCTTCGGACGGAAAAGTTTTGGCGGCAAAATTCACAAACGCCGGAAATGATTACTATGGATATTATTTTAACGGCGGCGAAGATGATGGACATTATGATAGCGAAGGACATTTTCTAGTTCGCCAATTTCTGCGCGCTCCGCTCAGTTATCGCCAAATAACCTCCGGCTACACCGGAGCCAGGGTTCATCCTATCACCAAAACCGTGAGCGCTCACTATCAAATTGACTACGCCGCCCCTACCGGAACTCCGGTTGTCGCCACTGCTCGTGGAGATGTTGTCAGTGCCGGTTGGGAAAGTGGCTGGGGAAATATAGTCCGACTCCGTCACGCCAATGGATATACTACCCATTACGGACATCTCAGCGCCTTCGGTAAAGGAATAAAATCCGGCGCGCAAGTTTCTCAAGGTCAAATAATCGGCTATGTCGGTTCCACTGGCTGGTCGACCGGACCGCATCTTGACTATGGAATGCGTCTTAATGGAAATCCGATCAATCCGATGGCGCTAAATCTTCCCAAAGGAAACATACTCAACGCGGACAAAATGCCAGAATTTGAAAAAATAAAAGAAAAATACAACTCACTACTAAAATAGATAAATACAAAAAAGACACATTGTGTCTTTTTTGTATTTATCTATTTTAAAAAAATTCTAATAATCTCTCAACTTACCTACTCCGGAATGATCACGAATTTTCTCCAAAGCCTTGGCTTCGATTTGACGAATACGTTCTCGCGTTACTCCGAATTCCTGCCCGACTTCTTCCAATGTATGAGTCACTCCATCTTCCAATCCAAAACGAATTTTGAGAATTTTTTGCTCACGCGGAGTAAGCTCACTAAGAACTTCAACAACATGACCGGTAAGTAATTTTCTTGAAGCCGCCTGATTAGGCATAATTGTTTCTGTATCCTCGATAAAATCACCTAATACACTTTCATCATCACTATCTCCAACTGAGGTTTCCAAGGAAACGGTTTCTTGCGAAATTTTTTGTATATGCCTGATTTTATCCACTTCCATATCCATTTCTGCTGCAATTTCTTCCGCCAAAGGTTCGCGTCCCAATTCCTGAACAAGGCGGCGCGTTATTTGAATATATTTATTGATAGTCTCCACCATATGCACCGGAATACGAATTGTTCTGGATTGATCGGCCAGCGCACGCGTAATCGCCTGACGAATCCACCAAGTCGCATAAGTGGAAAATTTATACCCCTTACGATAATCGAATTTTTCGACCGCCCGAAACAATCCAATATTTCCTTCCTGAATCAAATCCAAGAGGCCCAAATTATGCGAACGCCCTACATATTTTTTAGCAATACTTACCACCAACCGCAAATTAGCTTCTGTAAGCTGTTTTTTAGCGGCCAAATCACCTTTTTCGTTCAATTTCGCCAAACGAATTTCATCCTCAGTCTTAAGCAATGGAACTCTTCCAATTTCTTTCAAATACATTTGTACTGAATCGGAAGAATTAGCTTCTCCCTCGTTAATTATCGTCTGTCTTTCTTTTTCTTTTCTATTTTTTTCTTTCTCGAAGTTTTCTGCTGTCGCGTCCACTTCCATCTTTATCATTTCGCCCGATCCCACCACTCTAATTCCGTTGGTTTCCAATTTTTCGTATAAATTCTCCAGATCATCCAAATCTTTTTCTATTTCCGGAATTATATGAATAATTTCATCCTCGGTTATAAACCCTCTAATTTTCCCTCGAGATACAAGTTCTTCCAATAAATTTTCTTTTTTTGATTGCGACTGTTTTAATTTTGCCGATTTACCGGTTGTTTTTTTCGCACGCAACAAACCGCCGGTTTTCCTTACCATCTTTTTTGCAGTAGACTTCTTTTTATTTGCAATTTTCTTTATTTTCTTAACATTGCGCTTTTTTTGCCCAACCCTTGCCTTTTGCTTCTTTGCAACTTTGCTTGTCAACTTTTTAGGCATTGTTTTTTTAGTCTTCTTTATTTTACTTTTTTTCTTAGTTGTCTTGCTCATAACTTATATATTTTTACATTAAGAACTGAAAGGTTTTTCTGCTACTAATTTTATACTACTTTTACTTCAAAAACAATATTTTATTTATCTTCCCGAGACAACTCTGACAATTTCTGCGCTATTTTTTTTACTCTCTCTTTATCCCCATCTTTTTCAGCCAACGCAATCTCTTTGACCAAAAAATCGACATATTCCTTCTTTTTTTCTTTTTTCAATTCCTCCATCAATTGTTCGAAATATTTCCATTCCTCGTCAAATAGCACGTCATTGCCTTTATTAATATTCTCTTCAGCGCTTGAAAATTTCATTTTCCTTAAAAATTTCCGCTCTTTTTCATCATCAATCAATAATTCAAATTTATCAAATTTAAAATCATTTTCTCTGCCCAGCGATAAAATATTTGCAAAAAAAACATTATCCGCAAAATATTCCGCTATTTCCTTTCCACGTTTCTCTTCCGCCATTCTCCAAACATCCTCATTTCCAAAAAATAAGGAAAATATTTTTTCTCCGATAACAGTACTTCTTTTTTCTGTTTTGGAAAAAACACCCGCTTCTTGTCGTAATTTTGTTTTTGGATATACATTCGCTCTGTTACTCGCTAAAGATATTTCTTCATAAATAACTTTTTCATTAATACCCAGCCGCTCGGCCAATTTTTTTCCCCAATGTTGACGATCGATTTCTTTGGGAAAATTAATTATCAGCGCAACAAAATCCTGAACAATTTTCTTCTTTTCAATAATGTTTTCCGGATTATATTTTTTGAAAAATTTTTGCAAAAAATATTCCATCGCCTCAACAGCTTCTTCTGTCAATTTCAACAAATCAGCGGGGTTTTTCTGCGCAATGTCAGCTGCGTCCTTTCCTTCGGAAGGTTCGATAATAAAAACATTCAAATCATTTGCAAAAGCCATCTCACAACTTCGCACCGCCGCCTGCCGACCAGCCGTATCAGCATCAAAAAACAAGTATAAGTTTTTCGTGTAACGCTTAATGATATCTATTTGTTGCTGCGTGAGCGCCGTACCGGAAACTGCAATCGTATTTTTTATTCCGGCTTGATACGAAGCAATAACATCCATATTCCCCTCTACTAAAATCGCTCGATCTTTGCTTTTTATTTCTCCCTTAGCTTTATCAATTCCATATAAAATCCGACTTTTGTGATAAAACTCCGATTCTGGAGTATTTACATATTTTGCCTGCGATTCATCGTCTCCTGGAGCCACTCTCGCCGTAAAACCAACAATTTTTCCCATTGCGTCGGCAATGGGAAAAATAATCCTGTTTCTAAAGCGGTCATAAAAACGCTGCGAATTATCTTGTTTAATAACTACTACTCCGGTTTTGGAAATTTCTTCCATTCTATAGCCCCGACTAAGCAAAAAATCCAGCAAATTCCGCCATCCGTCAGGAGCATATCCCAAACGAAATTCTTTAATTATTTCATCTTTCAATCCTCTTTGCCTCAAATATTCAAATGTTTTTACTTTTCCCATTCCTTCCCAAAGTTGTTTTTCATAAAATTTTGCGGAAAGTTCCAAAATATCCGCACCTCGATTTTTTTCTTTTTCTTTTTGCGGATTATATTCCGGAAGCTCCACTCCCGCCCTATCGGCCAAAACCTTAAGTGCTTCACGAAAATCGATTCCTTCCATTTCCATCAAAAAAGTGAAGATGTCTCCGCTTTTTCCACAACCGAAACAATGCCAAAATTGTTTTTCCTCATTAACGACAAACGAAGGTGTTTTTTCATTATGAAAAGGGCAACAAGCTTTCCAACTTGAGCCGGCTTTTTGCAAGCGAACATATCCACCGATAAAATCGACAATATTTACCCTCGCCTTAATTTCTTCAGTATTGGAATTCATGCGGAGAAGACAGGATTTGAACCTGCGTGAAGTTTCCCTCAACACGCTTTCCAAGCGTGCGCCTTAAACCGCTCGGCCACCTCTCCTTTTTTTATGCGCGCAAAAACAATAACTAAATTATACCCTCGCTAATCAGAGTTAATAATACTTATTTATAACCAAAAGTCAAGCTCTACGAATTCCAACTAGACGCATTTTATTTCCGCTACAATCTCTACCGACAATTACCACCACATTGTCACCGGCATTCACGCACTTTTCTTTTTTTGCTTTGACAAGCATCTTATCAATTAAAGTTTCCAATTTTTCATCGCCTTCAAAAAGATAACCACTTATCCCCCAAACTAAAGAAAATTGATTGAAAGTTTTAGTATTATTCGTCACAACCAAAATATTTTGATCAGGGCGAAAATGGGAAACCAGCCTAGCTGTAAATCCACTAAGACTTATCATCACAATCGCTTTCACATCATAACTTTTAGCAATTTCATAGGCGCTGCGAACCACTGTCGCATATTCAGTGGTAATATGCAAATCCATATATTTATATACGTCATCAAAAGGCGATTCTTCCGTATTTTTAATGATTTCTGTCATCATTTTCACGCTTTCAATCGGATATTTTCCACTGGCAGATTCACCGCTGAGCATCACCGCATCCGTATGATCGATTACCGCATTTGAAACATCACTTACTTCCGCTCTGGTTGGACGAGGATTTTCAATCATACTATTAAGCATTTGTGTTGCCACAATTACTGGCTTGGCTTTCTTGAGACTCTTTTTGATTATTTCTTTCTGCCAAATCACTACCTTGCTCGGATCTAATTCAATCCCCAAATCTCCGCGTGCTACCATTACTATATCGGTTTGTTCAATTATTTCATCCAGATTTTTAATCGCTTCTTTTCTTTCTATTTTTGCAATAATCTGAGGACTATCTTTTTTTCCTAAAATACGTTTCATCTTTTTTCTCAAATCTAAAATATCTTTCGCGCTGCTGACAAATGAAAGAGCAACGAAATCCACTCCGTTTTCAAGAGAAAATTTCAAATCCAAATCATCTTTTTTAGTTATTACTCCAATATTCAATTGGGCATCCGGAATATTTACTCCTTTACGATTTTTGATCATTCCTCCATCAATAACTTTTGTTCGCAAAAAATTCTTCTCTTTTTTTATCACTTTGACTTTTATCAATCCATCTTCCACTAAAATTTCATTCCCTTCTTTAATCCCATCGATAATTCCGGGATGATCCAAGAAAAATATGCTCGCAGACATATCGGAAACCACCTTACGATAACGAACATCGCTCACTAAAATTTCTTTTCCTCTTTTTGCATCAATATCGCCATTTGTTTGTACGCGAATACGCGGACCTTGTAAATCAGCCAGAATTCCAATGTTGGCATTTAGTTTTGCGCAAATTTTTCTAATTCTCTTAATTATTTTTCCATGCCATTCGTGCGTCCCATGAGAAAAATTAAGCCGAGCGACATTCATCCCCGCTTTTATCATTTTTTCCAATTTTTCTTCAGACTCAGATGCTGGCCCAATTGTTGCTACTATTTTTGTTTTTTTGTTGTATGAACGGGATATTTCTTCAATTTGCATATTTTTTCTATTTTGATTTTATCGCACTTCTCTCTAAATCAAAACAGGCAACTTTCTAAAAACCGCCTGCTTTGAAAGATTTATTGCAAAAAATAACCAGATCTACAAGTTAAACTTATCCGCAAAATCGCCAATCAAAGGAAGCTTCTTTGTTTCATTATTAAGCACATTAATAATTCCCATAATCATCAGAATCAGCGCAAAAAGATTAACCAAAACTCCCAATCCGAAAAATGGAGTTAGAAACCATCCGACAACTTCAACAATAAACAAAACCATACCTTGCTTCGCATGAAATTGACAAAAAGCACTGCTTTTTTTTAATAAAAGAGGAATCAGAAAAAGAATTGAGATATAACTCAATAAAGCGATCGCTTTATTTTCCTGAGAATCATTGCCCGTTTCTGCTCCTTTATTCTCGTTTGAAGATTTTTTAATGTCTTCATTTGATTGAAAATCCTCTTTTTTATCTTCTACTCCTGTTTGCTTTTCATCATTATTGGCATTTTTTAATTCTTCCATATTTTTATTGTCATTAATGCTTATATTAAATAAACTATTATCTATTTATTTTATTTTATCACGACAATAAAAATTACACAATATCCTCCAATTCCCGCAAAATATCTTCCGGAACAGGGTTGTTTTTCGGACTTACCCCGGGATATTTCCAAGCGCTTATTATGCGAATTTTCTGACTCGCAGAATTGAGAATTGAGAATTGAGAATTGAGAATATTTTTCTTTGAATTATTATCCTTAATTCCTAATTCTTTATTCTTAATTCTTTTTAGTTGATACATCACCCAAATCTCACTTCCCCAAGTACGCTTACCTTCCTTATCAGTCTTAAATGAAACCGGTTGCATCACGGCAACGGTTTTTTTCACAATTCCTTCTTCCTTTCTGTGCGGAGCGCGCACCACGCGCAAAATCCGCTGGGCGCTCAGCCCATACTGCCGCATCTTCATCACCGAATGCGCCGTCCACTGATATTTGTCATTATCCCGAGGTATCTTAAATTGCATAGCCTTTACAAATAGCAAATATTAAACTACCCTAATAATAACACAAATCGTATAGTAATTTAACATAATAACAAGGAGAAAGTTCATGGAAAAATCAGATAAAAACTTTTGCAATATCCAAGATGGATATTTAAAATATCTGAAACACAAAAATCTACTCAACAATGATTTTTTGGAATTTCGAGAAAACCACTCGGATTTCCAACCAAGAAAAAACTTTCATCGTTTTTGTATTTATACATTAATTCTTTCTCTTCTATTAACTCTTATTGCAATGTTTTTGCAAATTAAGGGTTTTTTAACATTCAGATATGAATATTATCTCTTGATGTTAATTGCTGTTTTGATTTTTATTGTTATTAAAGGAAATCTAGCTTTAAACAGAGCATTACGTGTCAAAAAAGATTTCCTTCAAAAATTTTCCAAGAATCAAAGAAAAGAAATCAGTAATATGATCGACTATTGGTAATCTAGATGAAAGTATCTTTCTTACTAAAATAACGAGCCCCTACATCGGACTCGTTTTTTTATTTTTTTCGAAAATATCTTACTTTAATTCTTTTCGAATTTCTTCCGGATCAAACCCCGTTTCTGTCAATTCCTCGTTTTCCTCTTTTATCCTCGCTTCTTTTTCCATTTCATCCGTAGCTATTTCCTCCCCTCTCCCAATATGCAAAGATAATTTTCTGCCTCCCTTGCTTATTTTTTTTATCTTATCCCCCTTGTCTGCATCTTTAATCACTTTTTTTATTTCCCTTTTTATCATTGCAAATTCTTTTTCAGATAATTCATTGGCATTTCCATTTCCAATAACATATCTTGCAAAATCACACTCGGACATCTCCGTTCCGTTTTCTTTCAATTCTTTTGTTGCCTGTTTTATTCTTTGTTTGAAATTATCCGTACTTCCAAAAATGGTTCTTATCAATTCATCCGAGAGGTTTTCCGCCTTCTCCGGTTGAATTATTTTTTCTCTTTCCATAAATTATATTGCAAGCAAATAATATTTACATATTTCGCAACGCCTTAACTCTTTCTTCGATCGGCGGATGAGTCATAAACAGTTTTGAAACTTTCTTTCTTTTAAAGGGATTGGCGATATACAGATGCGCCGTAGCCCGGTTAGCGGCTTCCAGCGGTTCTTGATCGGCGGAAATCTTTTCCAGAGCGCGTGCCAATCCGTCCGGATAGCGCGTCAGAATGGCTGCGGAGGCATCCGCCAAAAATTCCCTTTTTCGAGAAATCGCCAATTGCATCAACACCGCCGCGATCGGAGCCAAAATCGAAAGCGCAATCGCCGCAACCATCAGGATAATCTGCAATTGCCCACCACCTTCGCGATCACTTCCACGCCTGCCGAAAAACGCCCAGTGCCGGAACCAATCCGCCAAAAGCGTAACGAAGCCTACCAAAATCACGACCACCGTGGAAAGCAGAATATCCCGGTTCCCGATATGCGAAAGTTCGTGCGCGATTACACCCTCCAATTCGGTCTTTTCTAATTTTTCAACGATCCCAGTCGTCAGGCAAATAACCCCGTGCTTGGGATCGCGCCCGGTCGCGAAAGCGTTCGGCGCGCTGTCTTGGATGATATAAATCTTGGGAACAGGAAGGCCGGCGGTAATGCAGAGATTTTCCACCAGATGGTATATTTCCCGATTGTTGTCATGGGTCAATTCCTTTGCCTCGCTCATCGCCAAAACGATTTTGTCGCTCCACCAATATGATCCGAAGCTCATCACTACCGAGAAAATCACCGCACCATACAAAATCGTACTATTCCCCATCGCCCCGGCAAAAACATAACCAACACCAATTACGAATATCAAAAAACCGGTTATATACAACCAGGTAAGTCTTATATTTCGATCGGCTTGCGTATACAATGTTGCCATTTTTTTACTCCTTATTTTCTTTATTTATTTCAACTTTTGCTACAATTTCCCTGAATGTATCGCGACATTTTTCCGTGTTTCCGACTCGATAATAATCAACTTTGAGACACAAAACCGCACTATCTCCGTCAAAACAATGCAATTCAAATGGAATGGAATTATTAATAGCCATCCCTTCTATATTTATTTCATCTTTACCTGGAACAACCACCTCGTATTGATCGCCATCTTTTTTATTTTTCGCCACAAATTCATCCAAACTTTCATTTTCATCTTTTTTTAAATAATCAACAGAAAGACGCAGAAGCATTGATTCCATTTTATAATCTCCGATTTCTTCTGCTTGAATTCTCTTTAAAACAATTGAATTTTCACTGTTTTTTTCCATAATCCAATCAGCCGGATAGTAAATCTTGAAATCCTTATTTTTGTCTTGAAAAAAATTCCATTTAACATTAGCACTGTTATCATTATTAACACTAACTGTTTCATATTTTCTCTCATCTTCAATCAAATGAATTCCTAACATCTCCTTAATTTCATACAATGCAAAGGCAACCACTAATAAAAAAACCACAGTGAGAGTCATCGTAAAAATTAAAAAACAATTTCCTTCACAACCCAAAGAAGATTTTATTCCCTCTTTTTCTTTATTACTAAATTTCACGCTATTTATATTTTATAAATAAAAAACTTGATTAGAATTCCACTTTCACATTTTCTTTCTCCCTCTCCTCAGCTTCAAAAAATTCGCGCTTGGTAAAATTCAACATTCCGACAATCAAATTATTTGGAAAAACCTCAATTTTAGTATTGAAATCACGAACATTGCCATTGTAAAATCTTCTGGATGCCTGAATTTTATTCTCTGTATCAGAAAGTTCGCGTTGCAATTCCAAAAAATTTTGATTGGCTTTTAAATCCGGATAATTTTCCGCCACCGCAAAAAGCGATTTTAAGGTGTCGGAAAGCATATTTTCCGTTTGTTCTTTTTCTGCCGGATTTTTCGCTCCCATTGCCGCCGTTCGAGCCTGCGTTATTTTTTCAAACAATTCCTTCTCGTGCGTTGCGTAACCCTTAACAGTGTTGATCAAATTCGGAATTAAATCATAACGCCTTTTGAGTTGCACATCAATATCGCTCCATGCTTCATCCACTCTATTTTTCAATTTGATTAAACTGTTATAAATCCCAAGAACCCACACCGCCACAATAATAAGAACAATTAATAAAATCAATCCAATTCCCATATTTTTACTTTTATTTTAATTATTATACTGTATCTTTAATTATACACTATTTGGCAAAAAATAAAATATTCCTGTTTTTTCCGTTTTTTTGTGCTATAATTAAAATGTTAAATTGTTAATTTCAAATAAAATGGATATTTTTTCAAATTATGCAATGTTTATCATTCCTTTGATCGTTTTGGCTTTCGCTAGAATCTTGAAATTTATCATATTCTACGTCAAACACGGAAATAATTTCAAATATACGCTTGACCACGCAATGACATATGGACATATGCCCAGCGTGCATAGCGCTTTAATGATTTCCTTGGTAACTTCCGTTGGATATTTCTCCGGAATCGACTCAGGAGAATTCGCCATTGCTTTTGTTTTGGCGATTTTGATTATTGACGACGCCACAAGACTTCGCGTCTATATGGGAGAACACAGCCGCTATATTAATATGCTCACTGATAAAATCGGTGTTGATGAAAAAGAATATACCCGCCTCAAAGAAAGAATGGGGCATCGTCCGGAAGAAGCGATCGCCGGAGCGATTTTCGGTTTTGTTCTTACATTGATTCTTGCAATATTTCTCGGATAATTTTCTTATCGCTCCAAGAAATTCTTTCGGTGGCGCCGACTGCCATTGTTTCTTCCGCCCCCTTGCCGGTCACAATCACAAAATCCCCCGGCCTTGCAATTTGCAATGCTTTTTTGATTGCCCTGCGGCGATCCGTTATTTTCCAAAAGTTTTCATTCTCTTTTTTGTTTTTCACCCCGCTTGCCACCTCATCAATAATTCTTTGCGGATCTTCTCCATACGGATCTTCATTAGTCACAATGACATAGTCGGCAGTACGCGAAACAATTTCTCCCATTATCGGACGCTTGCCGCGATCACGCTCTCCGCAAGAACCAAATACCGCAATGATTTTTCCGTCTTCAGTATTTCGAAACTCTCTGATTAGTCTATACAATTTTTCCAATGAATCCGGAGTCACGGCGTAGTCAATTATAATATTTAAACCTCTATCATTTGAAACACTTTCCATTCTTCCTGGAATTCCATTGATTTTTTCCAAAGCTCGCGCGATAACATCATTTTTAATATCATAAATCATTCCGACGCAAGTTGCCGCCAGTGCATTTTCAATATTGAACTTACCCGGCAAATTTAATAAGAATTGAGAATTATGAATTATGAATTCAGATTTATTGATATCTAGTTTTATATTCTCTGCTTTTATCATTTTATAAAAATCCTGATTCTTGATTCTTGATTCTTGATTCTCAATACTATATCCATATTTTTTCTCGACATCCGCACTCAAATAATATTCCGGTTTCTCCATATCCAAATTAACCACAATATTTTCCGCTTTTTTAAATAATGTTTTTTTGGCTTTTCGATACTGTTCCATTGTCTTGTGATAATCCAAATGCTCACGCGTCACATTGGTAATCACTGCTGTGTCATATTCCACTCCCCACACTCTGTATTGATCTAGCGAATGCGATGAAGTTTCCAAGACCACAAAATCATGTTCACCCAAAACCGCATCCATAATAAATTTTTGTACCGCAAATGCCGAGAGGGTTGTGAATTTTGTTTTATTAACTTTTTCTTTACCGTTTAATTTGAAATTGATCGTTGAAGCCATTGCCACATCAAATCCAGCTTCTTCCAAAATCTTGGTTATCATTTGCACGGTTGTTGTTTTTCCATTAGTTCCCGTTACGCCAATTACCTTTATTTTTTTTGACGGAAATCCGTACCAAAAATTAGCCACCACGGCGTAAAGTAGATGATAATAATTTTTCAATTTTTGTGGAATTATTTTTTTCATATTTTCATTATATCCTTAAAAATGAAATAAAAAAAGACTCGAATATAATAAGAAAATCAGCCTGTGACATTTTTTTTAATAATCATCTAAGAACTTGTCTTTGGATCAAATAAAAATACGAACGCAAATTTTGATGATATGAGTCATAACATTCTTTCATTTTCAACATTAAATTTGATTTTTTTACAAAATCGGTTATTTTTATCTACTACCAACTTTTTCTTTTTTTCATGAGGTTGGCTATGAGAAATTCAGTTTTTTCCCTATTTTAACCTTCTATGATAATTTTTTATTCAAAAAGAACATTCGATTTTTTAAATTCAAACCTACAATAATTCTACAAAAAAAGCCTACATCTCCCCGCGGATTTTTTTCATCAAATTCGTATAGAATTTCAAATTGTGAATCGAAGCAATACGTGCCGCCAAAGGATCTTTCATTTTGAAAATATGATGCAAATATGCCCGTGAATAATTTAGACAAAGTTCACAATCACAATTTTCATCTATCGCGCTAAAATCATCCTTAAATTTCGAATTAGTAATATTCACAGTTTTATAAAACTCCCCTTCCAAATTATCGTCTTTCCATAAAAATATTTTTCCATGTCTTGCCTCTCGCGTCGGAATTACGCAATCAAACATATCCCATCCCATTTGCACCGAACGGACAATATCCTCCGGTGTTCCGATTCCCAAAGCAAAACGCAAAGAATCTTCCGGAATCAACTTGGCAGTATATTCCAAAACTTTCTCCAAAAAATTGCCCTCGCTGTCAACATGCCGCGCACCAAATCCATATCCATCCCATCGCATAGCCGGTCCGCCTTCTTTGGAAAACCCGATTTCAATCAATCCCTCAACGCATTTTTTCCTCAAATCCAAATATTCACCGCCTTGAATAACGCAAAAAATCAAAGGTTTATTTTCTTTTTCAATTTTCCTTTCTTTAATTTGTTTTTTATACTCTATCATACACCTTTTCGCCCAAGCCAAAGTCCGATCAACGGCCGCTTCAATTTTTTCTTTCGTATGACTGTTTGGAGGCGGATCATCCAGGCACACCATCATATCCACTCCCAAATCAAACTGAATTTGAATCGCTTTTTCCGGAGTAATATAGTGTTTTGAACCATCCAAAGGCGAACGAAATTCCACGCCATCATCGGTAATTTTTCCCATTTGCGGATTCTTGTGTATCAAAGAAAAAACTTGATATCCTCCACTATCGGAAAGCAAGGGCTTGTCCCAATTCATAAATTTATGAATATTTCCTTGTCCGTCAAAATTTTGACAAGGACTGACGGATTTCTTAATCAATTCCATACCGGGTTGCAAATACAAATGATATGTATTGACTACCATCGGACCAACCCCTGCATCTTTCAAATCTTTTCCGCTCATAGATTTGATAAATCCTCGTGTAGCGTCAGGCATAAAAAACGGAGTTTGCAATTCTCCGCTTTTCGTTTTTATTTTTTTCACTCTTACTCTTTTTTCGGAAAAAATTTCCATATTTTGAAATAAAACGATACTACTCTCCTTTTTTCACTTGATAACCAGCAGATGTAATACTACTATCTTCCCGAAGTTCTGTATTTTTTTCTGCAATTTCTTTTAACACTTCATTTCCAGTAAACAAGTCTTTCGCCCTAAGTGTCGTTTTTCCCAAAAGAACAACCGCTTTCCCTTCTTGATTTATTTGTGGAACTATCGAAACTTTGAAACTCACATCTCTTACTTTGCCCAAAATTCCGGTTCCGTTTTCAATTTTTCCCGGATTCCAAATAATCTCATTGGTTCTTTCATTATATTTCACATCCTCGGTTTTTGAATAAATTTCGTTTTTCCATTTCACTCCCGTCGGAAGAAAAGCGGAAACCGAGACATTATCAATATCATTGGAAATATTAGTAACTAACCAATGAATAATATATTCCGTTTCCTTGCCTACTTCCGGAGGAATCGGTCCGGACGTTGCAATATTCGCATCCTTATAATATCCGACGGTTTCTAAAATAACTTTCGAATTGACCTTTACAAGCGCTCTGCTCGCACTCTCATTTACTCCTATCGCTGGATATGCCACATCCGGACTATCAATCTTAGCAATTGATTCAATTGAAAAATTTTTGTCTTCCTTACTGTTCACTTCAATCTTGTCTTTTACTGGAATGGAAAAACTTACTGATCCTCCTTGACCCGGATCAAGCTTGGCAAGTTGAGAAACATCAGAAGCTTTCCATGCAATTTCTTTTTTTTCCGAATCATACGAACCTCCGCCACTCAAATTCAACTTGGAAAAATCCAAAACCGGAGAATCTATCTTCATCGTTATAATCAAATCCCGCAATCCGACATCTCCATCATTTCGATAATGCAAACGATAATTCAAATTCTCCCCAGAATTGATATTAAGCGATTTTTGCTCATTTATTGTTTGTGAAATGGACAAAGGAAGTACCACTATTTTAGAAATTGCTTCTCTTTTATCAAACACCAGCAACTCCTTATCTTGCCTAAACTGTCCAATAGCGACATTTATGGATTTGACATCACCTCTTACGCCTTGAATAATCCCCTCGATTTTGATTTCTCCTTTTTGCCCCGCCTCCAACCTTCCAACATTCCAAATGCTGTTTTCTTTAAAAATAGAAACTTCCGAATTTTGAATTTCAAACCCTTTCGGAAAATCAACTTCAAGTTTCAAATCATCAAAAGAAATAGAACTTGTGTTTTGGTATCCGATTACATAACTAATTTTACTTTCACTGAGAATCTCCATCGGAGCATTGATGGAAATTACCAACGGAGAAGTTTTTACGCTAAGACCTTTTTGCGTGCTAGATTGAAATTGACTGCTAAAATTTGAAGGCATGTATTTCAATGAAGCTTTCATTATTAATGTATAATTTATCGGCGCATAAAAACGCCCACTAATCTCCACGTAACCTTCACCACGAGACTTTATTTTTCCCACCTTAACCACACTATTATTTTCCCCTTGAATTTGAAAATTAGAATTTCCTTCCGGATTGAAATTCTCAGGATAGCTAATCACAAATTCCGCATTTTCAAGTTCAGCTCGGTTGTTGTTTTTATATTTTATTTTATACTTTACAACTTCACTACTGTTAATATCCGCCGGTCCCTCAATTTCAACAAGCACTCGTTCCTCGCTAAAAGAAGTTTGACTGTACCGAAAAACACCATAAACGATCGCCGCCAGTACAAAAAATCCGGCAAGAACCATCATCGCAATTTTAATAATTTTCAATGTTCCTTCATCCAGCCAACCGTTAGTTCGCTTCCATTTTTTTCCATCACCAATAATAAATTTGTTCTCTACTGGTAATTTTTTTTCCCCGTAAATTTCACTATTATCAATCAACTCATTGGGATTATTTATTTTTTTGTTTAAGTTATCAAGAGACATAAAAAATTTTATTCGAATAACTATATAACAATTAGATTGTATCATTATTTTATCAAATTTTTTTCTTCCCAACAAGACAACTTATACAATCCATCGATAAAACAAATCGGATACTCTTTCCAACTCTGTTATTTCCTCTTTTTTTATTTTTAACTTTAATAAGGACTTCAAATTATTCGAAGAAAAAATACGCATCGCCTTGATTGTATTGTCCGTAACGCGCATTTTCTCAACCACATCATTGCCACACTTATGGCAAACAACTCCGCCGCAACTCATTGAAAAAAAATTACCGCCGGCTTTTATTTTTTCCCGACAAACCGCACAACCGGAAATTTCTAATTGATATCCCAATAAAGAAAAAAGTTGGTGCAAAAATCCCTGCGTTATTATCCTAAAACGCAAAAAATCATCTCCGTTTTTTTCATTCATCATTTTCAAATATTGCGCAAGCAAAAAAAACGCTTCTTCGTCTTTTTGTTCATCTTCCATTAAACGACCGAAAATTCCAATAACTTGAAAAACCTTTTCCAACAGTTCAAAATTGTTTTTAATAACGGAAAAGTTTCTCTCCACAATCGCTGATTTTATCTTTCCCATCCCCCTGTTGCGCGCAATCAAAATATCAACCAAATTGAAACTCTCCAGTGATCCTGACAGTTTAGCATGCATCTTGCGCACCCCTTTGGCAAGCGCGCGAATTTTTCCTTGCTCCAAGGTGTAAATAACATAAATCCGGTCGGTCTCCCCGACATCATATTTTCCCAAAATTATTCCCGTATATTTGTATTCCATAAAATCATTTTAACATACTAACATCTCAATATTCTATTATCATAGCATTATTTCCCCCTCTCCCTCTGGGAGAGGGTTGGGGTGAGGGTTCTTAGAAAAATATTAAAATTTCCAAGAAAATAAAAAAAGCTCAACTCCACATTACGTAGAGTCAAGCCTCGGGGCAAGCTCACTTGTCAAAGTTAATGACAATGCTCGCACCCTGAAACGATCGAAGCGGCAATCTTTTCTGCCTTACAACTCCGGCAGAGAAGACTCCCATCCGCTTCACGAAACATCTCGTGAGGATCATCCAAGTTATCACATCTTAAACATTTTTTTTGGGGGAGAAAAAACGCTCCCCAGAACATACAGCAAAAAGCTGTTGCCAAAAAAGAACCTACCCACGCAAGGATTTTAAAATCCATGGGCAGGGTAAAAAACCATTCCACTATCATTTCTTTCCCTCCTTATTTTTTTCCCCGCCCGCCGTTGCGAGCAAGAAAAACGAAATGATTAAAAAGCCTCCGCCAAAAAACACATATAGAACAATCGGCGGAACTTCACATACATCCAAAAAAAATTTGATTGCAATGTCCATAAACGCACCTCTCGTATTTACGGTTTTTATATTTTATCTGCAAATCCCAATCCGGATTTTTTCGCCATCCAGATTGAATTCTTTTTGCAGGTCTGTTTTTTCCAATTTTTCGGCAGACAGTTTGTCTGCCAACACTTCTTTAGTTATCAAAGAACCGAATTTTTCAAAAACATCCGACTGTCCATCATAGCACACTTGGATGCGATTGTCAACTTCATATCCCGCTTCTTTGCGCATTTCCTGAATAAAGCGAACAACCTCCCGCGCCTGCCCCTCCATCCTCAACTCATCCGTTATTTCCGTATTCAAAGACACTTTGACTCCTCCGGCATCGCCAACCGCCCATTTCCCTTCCGTTTCTTCTTCTCCGCTAATCGCAACATTTTTCACATTAACTTCCTCTTTTATTATATTTAAAAATTCTTTTTCATTGTTTGAAAATTGAAAATTGAAAATTGAAAATTGACCCAAAGGTTGCCTCACCTTGATTCCCGCTTTGGCGCGAAGTTGCAACGCTTCCGTAATAATTTCGCGAGTTTTTTGCATTTGCTCATTCAACTTTTCATCAATCAACTTCTCATCCGCCATCGGAAAATCAGCCAAATGCACCGACACTAAATCCCCCTCTCCCTCTGGGAGAGGGTTGGGGTAAGGGCTCTTCAAATTTCTATAAATCTCTTCCGAAATAAACGGTGTAAACGATGCCATTACTTTGGAAAGTTCCACCAAAACATAGTGCAAAGTCGCGTATGCCTCATTTTTATCATTGTCATTTTCCGATTTCCAGAATCTTTTTCTTGATCGGCGCACATACCAATTGGAAAGATTGTCCACGAATTTAGGCACCAAACGGCACGCCCGGTTAAGCTCATAATTTTCCATATGCAAATTGAATTCCCGAATCAGCGTATGCAATTCCGAAATAATCCACTTATCCAAAAGACTGCTTGTATCTTGTATTTTGTATCTTGTATCTTGCGGCGCAAAGCCGTCAATGTTTGCATACAACACAAAAAATGAATATGAATTCCAAAGCATCCGCATCATCCCACGAACCACGTCCGCCACATCCGCCTCTTTGAAATTCAAATTTTCCGCCGCCACGACGGGGCTGCTCATCAAATAGAATCGCACCGCGTCCGCGCCGTATTTTTCAAACATCTCCATAGGATCGGGATAATTACTTAACCTTTTTGACATTTTCTTTCCATCTTCCGCTAAAACAGTTCCATTGACAATCACATTCTTGAAAGCCGGCTTGTTTTTGAGCGCCGTGCCTAGAATATGAAGATAATAAAACCACGCCCGGGTCTGATCCTGCCCTTCGGCAATGAAATCCGCCGGAAAACTTTTTTCGAATTTTTCCACATTTTCAAATGGATAATGCATCTGAGCATACGGCATCGAGCCACTGTCAAACCAAGTATCCAAAACATCCGGCACCCGTTTCATTGTCCCTACTTGCGCTGAGCCTGTCGAAGCGCACTTTTCACATTTGAAAATGATTTTATCCACGATATGCTTGTGGATGTCAGTGATTTTCTCTCCGGAAATTTCTTCCAACTCCCCAACGCCCCCAAACACCCTAACTTCTCCGCATTGATCGCAAACCCAAATCGGCATCACACTCGCCCAAAACCTCTGCCGGGAAATCGACCAATCGCGCGCGCCTTCCAGCCATTTTCCAAACCGTCCTTCTTTCATATGGGATGGCGACCAATTTATTTCTTTTGCCAATTCCAACGCTTCGTCTTTCACTTTTTCCACCGCCACAAACCAAGAGCTTGTCGCGTAATTAATTAGCGGCGTGTCACACCTCCAGCAATGCGGATAACTGTGTTCATATTTTTCCTTAAAAAACAATAAACCCTTGTGCGCCAAATATTTGATGATTTCGATATCGGTTTTTTGATGGCTGTCTTTTTCCCCGGTCATCGGCTTGACTGAAAGTCCCGCAAAACTTGCCCTATAGCCAGATTGCTGTGCTTCAGGATCTCCAACTTCTTTTTTAATCACGCCATCCAACCCAACGTGTTGCACAAACGGCAATTTTTCTTTTTGTCCCAATTTCAAATCATCCTCTCCAAATGCCGGCGCGATATGCACCACGCCAGTTCCCTCATCAGTCGTCACAAAATCTCCGGCATAAATTTTCCAGCCATTCTCTTCGTTTTGCAAACCTTTGTTTTGATAATAATCAAATAGCGGTTTGTATTCTTTACCGACTAATTCGCTACCCTTGAATTCTTTTATAATTTCATACTCTTTATCTCTCGCCACATCCGCAATTCTGTCTTTGGCTAAAATATAGTTTTCTCTAATTCCTGATTCTTGATTCTTAATTCCAATTTCCACATAATCAATATCCTTTCCTACTGCCAGCGCCACATTCCCAATCAATGTCCAAGGTGTCGTCGTCCAAGCTAAAACGAAAACCTTATCCCCCTCTCCCTCCGGGAGAGGGGTTAGGGGTGAGGGTTTCACTAATTCGAATTTCGCGATCGCCGACAAATCCTTAATATCCTTATACCCTTCGGAAACCTCCTGTTGCGATAAAGTCGTTTCACAGCGCGTGCAAATATGCATTGAGCGGTAGCCTTCATAAATCAAACCCTTGTCATAGAGCTGTTTGAAAACGTTCCAAACCGATTCCATATACGGCAAATCCATCGTTTTGTAGGCATTTTCCATATCCGCCCAGCGTCCGAGCCGGGAAATCACTTTTTTCCAAATATCGACATATTCCAAAACTTTGCTTCGACACAGCTCGTTGAATTTCTCCACGCCCATTTCCTCGATGTCTTTTTTCTTTTTTGAACCAAGTTCTTTCTCCACGATATTTTCAATTGGAAGACCATGGCAATCCCAGCCCCATTTTCGCTCGACATATTTTCCGCGCATCGTCCAATATCGCGGCACCACATCTTTCATCACGCTTCCCACGATATGGCCATAGTGCGGAGTTCCGGTAGCAAAAGGCGGCCCGTCATAAAAAGTATATGCAGGCTTATCTTTGTTTTTTTTCAAAGATTTTTCAAATATTTTATTCTTCTTCCAAAAATCAAGAACTTCCTTTTCTAATTCAGGAAGCTTTTTTCGAACATCAACTTTCTTGAACATAAACAAATCTACATCAATGATTTATATACTTCCAACGTCGCGCGCGCGCATTTCTCCCAATTGAATTTCTTAGCTTGTTCCAATCCTCTTTGGCGATATTTTTCCCGCAACTGCTCATTTTGTGAAAATTCCCAAATAGCCTCGGAAATTTCATTAACATCCAAAGGATTCACTAAAAGTGCCGCATCACCGGCAATTTCCGGAAGCGAAGAAACATTAGAAACAATTGCCGGAGTTTTAGTGGCAAAAGCTTCCAAAACTGTCATCCCGAATCCTTCATAGAGTGAAGGCATAACGAAAAATTCCGCACCGGAAAACAGAGGCACCAATTCGTCGCCAATAACATAACCCGTATATACAATATCTTTGGCAATCCCCAAATCCTTAGCGATTTGCAAATATTCCTTGGAAAGCCAACCCCTCTTTCCTGCCAGCACCAATTGATATTTGAATTTTTTTTCGTCAGTCTGTTTATTTTTTAGCAAACTCTTTTCTTTGAATTTGGCAAATGCTTGCAAGAGACGAGTAATATTTTTACTCGGCTCCAAAGTTCCCAGAAATAATATATATTTTTTTCTAATTCCATAACGATCTAAAATCTTTTTTGCGCCCATATCGGAAATTTCAAAAAATCGCTTGTCCAATCCACTATAAATAACTTCTATTTTTTCTTCTTTGGTTTTGAATACGGACTGCAAATCTTTTTTCATCGACTCTGAAACTGCGATAATCTTGTCTGCTTTACTTTCCATTAGTCGATCCAATGCCTTATTTCGACTGCGGGTAACTGCCGAAAAAGAGCCGGGAATTTTATATGCGCCGAGATCATTGAAGGTTACAACAGTTTTTCCTTTGTACCCCAATGGAATTCGACTAGAAGGAGAAGTGGAATGCAATATATCCAATTTTTCTCGCTGCAAAGTGGCAGTTCCTAAAATCTCACTATATGCGCCCGGTAAATATTTTTTATAATCGGAAAAAGGATAAAATTTTATTTTCACATTTGGTCGAGTGAATTTCTTCACATCTTTTTCCCGCACGCGAAAATCAAAAAACAAAACATATTCGTTTTCATGATCAATTTCCAAAAGATGGCGAATCAATTGAAAAGTATAGTGTCCGACACCAATAGCGTCACCCTTTTCCGGATTCAATATTGTTCTGGCGTCAATTCCTATTCTCATAAAAATCATCAGACATATATGTCATATGCGACCTATAGGTCTTATTTTACATCTTATTTGGCGCACTCACCCCAATCAATCTTAAGGTTTCTTCTAATACTATTCTAACAGCTTTTACCAACTCTTGTCTAGCTAGTGAAAGCTTGGGATTCTCCGAATCGTTAACCTTACAAGCCGCATAAAAAGAGTGAAATTTATCAGCCAAGCCGACGGCATAATGCGGCAATTTATGCACCTCGTATGTTCGGGATATTTCTTCAATCAATCCCGGAAACTTCTCCAGCTCCCGCATTAAGCTCATCTCTTTTTCATGTACAAGCAAGGACAACTCTGCATTTTCTTTATTTTTATTACGCTCACCCGCTTCATCATCTTCTGCTTTCTTCAAAATGGAACAAATTCGCGCGTGCGCGTATTGAACATAAAATACCGGATTTTTTTCACTGCGTTCCAATGCCAAATTCAAATCAAAATTAATATGGCTCGTTGGAGCATAGGAAGAAAAAATAAATCTCACCGCGTCTTTTCCAACCTCCTCCAAAAGATCATCAAGCGCAAAATATATTCCCTTTCTCTTTGACATTTTTATTTCCTTTCCATCTTTAATTACGCGCACAATCTGCGTCATAATCAAATCCAATTTTTTTCCTTCGTGCAAAAAATTTTCCACAAAGGATTTCACTACCTCCGCTTGTTTGTGATGGTCCGCTCCTTGGATATTTATCAGTTTATCAAAACCTCTTTCGATTTTATTTTTATGGTACGCAAAATCAGTTGCCGAATAAGTTTTGAAACCGTTCGATTTAATCAAAACTCTGTCCTTGTCATCGCCAAATTCGGTCGATTTGAACCAAACCGCCCCGTCTTTTTCATATATCAAATTTTTTTCACGAAGCATTTGAACAATTTCATCGACTTTTCCGCTTGTATGCAAACTTTTTTCCGAAAACCAACCGTCAAAATCCACTCCCAAACTTTCACAAGTCGGTTTGATGAATTTTTCCAAAATCACATTCGCTCCCCAATTTCCGACTTCCATCGGATCGTTCATTTCTTTGTTTTTTTGCAAAGCCAAATCATCTACATAATCCCCCCGGTATTGAGCTTGCTCGTCTTTCAAAATGGAATGTCCCAACATCAAAACCTGATTGCCAAAATCATTCACATAATATTCTTTTTCAACTTGATGATTGCTTTTTTTCAAAACATTCGCCAACGCATCGCCCAACGGTCCTCCTCTGGCATTTCCCAGATGAATCGGTCCGGTCGGATTGGCACTCACGAATTCAATCAAGAATTTTTTATTTTCTCCGACATTGCTATTTCCATAGCTTTCTTTCTTTTCATTTATTTCTTTTACTTTATTTTGAAAATATTTTTTGGATAAATAAAAATTAATATATCCCGGACTTATAATTTCAACCTTCTCAATATCCTTGATTCTTGATTCTTGATTCTTGATTCTTTCCGCTATTTCCATCGGGCTCTTTTTTAATATTGGCGCCAAAACCATTGCGACATTCGTCGAAAAATCCCCGAATTTCTCATCTTTCGGATAATCCGCAACAAAATCGACTTGTTCTATTGCAAACAAATCTTTTACTGTTTTATGGATAATTTTTACTATTTCCTTCTTCATATTTTTATCCTACCGCATAAACAAAAAAAAATAAAGCAGACCTCCATAAAAGCTCTGCTTTAAAAAAAAATAAAATTTGTATTTTATCTATATATCAAGACAATTGGCATAACAAGTTCCGGATGATCCATATAAGGTGCATGTACAGCTATTCGTTCCACTCGGAATCGAATAATCAAGACTATTGTTATGAGCATTTCCTGTCGGTCGCATAGTACATCCCGTACGCAAGTCTCCCGCATTACAAGAAACAGTACAATTTCCGTTACAGGTTCTAAAATAAGCGCCAGTTACTCCTTTCATCTCCGTTATCGCCTTACAATTATTTCCTGCCGCATCGCAATATTTTGTTGCGCCAATATTTCCATTAACATCCAATCTTAACTGTCCTCCGGTACCAACATCCGGAGAATTATCCCCGATCCCCACATTACCGACAGGAACAAGCAAAGCAGTGGTGGGACTCAAAAGAACCGAACCATCCATATTCAACCTTCCGCTTTTTAATTGAGTTATCCCGCTCACATTAACCGGAGCAGCAATATTTCCTCCCGGAGGAGCAACAGTCGGATTTGTCCATGCATTTACAGCAATCAACCCTCCTCCAAGAAAAAGACCCAGAGTCAAAGAAAAGATAAACCATTTAATATTTTGAATTATTTTTCTTCCACTCCTGATTGACATTTTTGTGTTTTCCATTTTTTTATTCATTTTATTTTAAAAAATATTTTAAATCAATTTATTTGCATAGCTTCTTCCAATAATGCTTTCTCTTGCTCGGTTAATTTTCTATTCGAATCCGATTGCTCAATAGAATCCATCGCTTCTTCTATCATCACGTTCTCTTGTTCAGTTAAATCTCTTTCCGATTGCTCCATAAAGTTAATCGCTTCTTCAATTTTCTTTTCTTCATTCAATTCTCCTTGCTCATTTTGGACAGGAAACTGAATACTATTATCTTTTTGTTGACTTCTGTTTTTTATAAATAACGAAAAAAACAAAATCAGAAACATTAACAATGCAAAAGTAATCACCGCAATAACTGCTACTTTATTTGTTTTTGAAATTTCTTTTTTCACCGGTTATTCTAAATTAAATTATTACACCTATTATTTTTAAGGGGCTACTTCTATCCAGTTATAGTTAGAGTTATCCGAACAAACATTACTTGTACAACTTGCGCTACAACTAGCCGGGCATACACCATTATTCGCCGCTCCGTCATCACATTCCTCTCCGACACCAAGAATCCCATCTCCGCAACTTGGAGCAGTGATGGAAATAGCCGCTGATCCGGTTTGAGTTATGCCATCTTGCGTTACTCTGACTTGTGCCGTTACGGAAGATACCACAGTACAACCGTGCGACTGACTACTATTGATAGTATTATATGTTCCTTCATAAGTTCCATCTCCATCGCAATCAAACTCATAAATAATATTACCAAGAGTTGTGGATGTATCTTCCCTAACAGCTTCAAGATCAAAATCCAAAGAAGAGCACGAGATACAAGCACTCGGACTAGCTGAAACAATAATATTAAGAATCTTACTTGCCTCTATTTTTGCATTTGCAAAATCAATCCAACCTAATTCATCAGACCATGCATATCCCGACATCTGTCCGGTTGCGCTATCAATGGACACGTTGTGCATTTTTACCCATCCAAGCCATCCCCCGGAATTTCCCGCTGCTCTCGCCGTTGCAATACTCACAATTCTCGCCCAACCAACCAAATTATTTCCAACTCGTCTAACACTATTATTCGGAGCTTCCGGATATGGTCCTGCCGGATTAAAATCCACCCAACCGATGTTTTCACTCCAGCCATAACCGGAAACGTTTCCATCGGAAGAAGGAACATCTACTTTATCGCTCAAATCAATCCACCCCACTCCGGTCTCATTCCCATTTATTGCTCCATCTGAGACTTGTTCAGTTCCACCCCAAAGATAACCGGTTACCAACGCTGCATTTGCTTTCAAAAAAGCGCCTAACATAAAAGTTGCGCAAAATACAACAAGGAATAATAATATTTTTTTATTTTTTTTGATAAACATTTTTATATTTATTTTAACACTCGCAAGAATTGACTACATAACATTTTAATTATATAATAATTAAAATATATTGCAATAATCTACTATAATTAAAACTGTGGATAACCTCCACAATATGCATTTATGAAAGCACTGGCATACAATAAAAGAGCTGGCTTTGATTACACCCTTATTGAAAAATATGAAGCGGGCTTGATTTTGAGCGGTCAAGAGGTAAAATCCATCAAAACCGGACATCTTAGTCTAAAAGGAAGCTTTGTTACTATTAAAGGAGAAGAGCTTTTTTTGACTAATGCCTTCATTCCTCCCTATCCCTTTGCTGGACAATTGAAAAACTACATTCCCGACCAAGCACGAAAACTGCTGGTCAAAAAATCAGAAATAAGAAAATTAATCGGAAAAGTCCGCACCGAAGGCTTGACATTAGTGCCAATTCAAGTCTATACTAGGAAAAGACTGATTAAACTCCAGTTCGCTCTGGCTCGTGGGAAAAAGAAGTTCGATAAACGGGAAAACATCAAAAAAAGAGATTCAAAAAGAAGAGCGCAAAAAGCGTTAAAAAGTTTTTAGTTTTTAGTTTTAAAACAAATATCATATTTTAATGTTTAACAAATTTATTCATTAGAAATTGTTTAAAAATTAAAAATTGGAAATTAAAAATTCCAAAAAAATGGGGCTGCTTAGCTTCGACAGATTGCACCTTAAAAAATACGCAAGTCGACCATTCATAATACAAGTCGAAAAAATGTTTATGAAAGATATCTAAGTGCAAACTTTATATCAAAAGTAAAGGCAACTTTCGCAAGAAACTTCGCTTTTGCTTCAGCTATTGCCTAATACAGGCCGGTAGCCATCAAGCTGTTGATTCTCAATAAACAGATCTTGGTGCCAACCATTGAGATAGTCGGACACAATTATTCTTGATTGTTTCCGATAAAATATTCCAAGAACGTATTATTGATGTTTTGTCTGTTTTTCAGTCAATAATCCGTACTAAATAAACAAACTAAACTTGTAGAATATTTTTTAATTTCAATTTGGACATGGGTTCAATTCCCATCAGCTCCACGTAAATTAGCAATTAGATTATAGGCTGTGGCTTTTTAGGCTTTCAGATCTATAAGCTAAAAAGCTAAAAAGCTAATTTCTAAAAAGCTAAAAAATGCGAAGAAGATTTAAACCTAGAAAACCTCAACAATTTCAACAACCGCGCTACCGAGTAAACGAACGCATTCGCATTCCTCGCGTTTCTGTTATTGATGAAAGTGGAGTTAAGCTTGGAGAAATGCCGAGTTTTGAAGCTATAGAATTAGCTCGCTCACGAGAATTAGATTTAGTAGAAGTGGCTCCTAATACTCGACCCCCTGTATGCAAGATAATGGATTATGGAAAGTTTCAATACGCACAAGCCAAAAAGAACAAATCCCAATCAACGCAGAAAAAAACTGAAACAAAAGGAATTCGCATTGGAATCAGAACCGACACTCACGATTTGGAATTCAAGAAAAAACAAGCAGAAAAATTTCTCTCTAAAGGAAATAAGATAAAAATTGAAATAAGGCTTCGCGGAAGAGAAAAAGCGCATCAAGATTTAGCCAGAAGAAATTTGAAAGATTTTTCCAATAGCATCGAAACTCCGCACAAAATTGAAGAAGATGTAAAAAGATTCCCAGGAGGGTTTAATATAATAATCGCGCCAGAATAAATCACACAACACATAGCATATAACATGTAACAAAAGAAAAGATAATATTCTTTATCAATGTTCCATATTATATGTTCCATGTTTTATTAAAAAATATGCCCAAACAAAAAACCAACAAATCACTTATTAAAAAAGTTCGCATAACCAAAAACAAGAAAGTCATCAAACGACATACTAAACAGAACCACGGAAACAGCAAAGAAACAGGAAAATTTCGTCGCCACAAAAGAAACGACCAAAGACTGTTTAAAACCGACGAAAAAAATATTTTAAAAGCAATTAATTAGATTATAGCTTGTAGCTTGCAGTTTGTAGATATTCTTAATCCCACAAACTAAAAAGCTAAAAAGCTAACCCCCTAAAAGCTAATATATGACTAGAGTAAAAAGAGGAGTAGCCGCTTCCAAAAGAAGAAAAAATGTTTTAAAAATGACAAAAGGTTTTCGCTGGAGAAGAAAGTCTAATTTTCGCGCCGCCAAAGAAGCTATAATGAAAGCTGGAAAATACGCCTATCGAGACAGGCGTACCAAGAAAAGGACTATGCGCCGACTTTGGATTATTCGCCTTAATAATGCCGTCAGACTACTGGGTATGAAATACAGCGAATTAATCAAAGCTCAAGTAAGCAAAAAAAATATTCTAGATAGAAAAGTATTATCCCAAATGGCAATGGAAGATCCGAAAGTATTTGAAAATTTCATTGTTGAATTGAAAAAATAAACTTTGACGTAATAGAAAAATCCCGTCCCAATTGGGACGGGATTTTTTATTTTAAAAATTTTCCTATTTTTTCCACCAGTTCCTTCATTAAACGATACAATGCAACAAAAGGAAGCCACACCCAAAGTGTCTTTTTTAAAAAATCATCAATAATTTGATTTGTATTTGTTGCCATAATTTTTTATCTATAAGACTTGCGCATTCAAACAAAAAACGTTAGGTTTTACGAAAAAATGTTTTTTCTAAAAACCGGATGCATATTTTTCAAGAGCGTAAGTCCTAATTTTTTAAAAAATAGTTTAATTAACGTATTTCATAAATTACATCTTTTTTCTCTACCACGATTCGCCACCCTTTTTCCTCGGCAATATTTTTCAAATTATAATTTGGATTAAAGGCAATCGGATTGTCAACCAAATCCAAAAATCCAGCATCCGATTCAGTATCTCCAACTCCAAACGAACCTTCCAGCGTAAGATTATTTTCAAAAACATACTGTCGCAAAACTTGCCCTTTGTCTTTCGTCGGCTCAAATTCCGCCGCGCCTGTATAAATTTCTTTTTTATCAATTTTGTAAGTGCTCCCGAAAACTTTTTCGAATCGGAGATGTTGCAAATTAAACTCTTCCACTATCTCAAGCGGTGATCCGGAAATAGCAATTATGCAAAAATTATCTTTTCGTAATTTTTCAATCAGTTTTTCCACAAAAACATACGTTCGATTCTTATGAAACGGAACAACGATTCTGCTCGCCTCAATCACATCCTTTTTTTTCTTTCCCGCGATATGTTTTTCATAAAGCCGCACCAACGCTACGCGATAATCTTCATATGTTCCTTTATGTTCCAACCAGCTCGTATATAAACGAGTTAAATCACCTCGAACTTCACGCGGAAAAACTTTCATCCAAACCAATTCATTTATCAATTCAAAATGAAGATTTTTTCGAAAAATCGTTCCATCAATATCAAAAATTGCAATTCTCTTTTTTTCCATAAACTTATTATATCATAATTTGCAGAATATTTTTTAAAAACAAAAACCTTTACAAATAAAAACTGCAAAGGTTTTTATTTTTTCAGATTTTAACGAAATAAGCCGAGCTTATTCATTATTATCCATTCCACAAGAAGCATGCTCAAAATAAACAGCATATACAGCCAACAAAATCGCTACCATCGCCCATTGTGTTCCGGCTAGTCCCAAAATTTGATCCATTCCGGAAATAGAAACGACTCCTCCTAAAACAGCCGCCACAACAGAAAGCCAAAAAGCTGTTTCTTTTAATGATTTCATATTTTTCATTTAATTTTCACCATCCTTTCTATTTTTATTTTTTCATTTATCAAACTAGTTTAATTTTAACACATCCTCATTTATGTACAATAACCGGCGTACCAATTTCCGCCCAATTATAAACTTTTTCCGCTGAACCAACACCTAATCTCACACAACCATGGGAAACAGGAATTCCAAGATGGTTTGCGCCTTCTTTATATCCTCCTGGCCATTCCGGAAGCTCATGAATTCCAAATTTTCCACTCGGAACAATTGCCATCCAATATGGCATATATAATCCATATGTTTTCGACCACGGACGAGGATGTTTATTGCGAATTTGATATGATCCTTCTGGTGTATCCATCCCTTTTTTTCCGGATGAAATCAAAAAAGCATCTACGAAAATCCCGTTTTCAAAAATAGTCATCACTTGATTTTTTAAATTTATATCAATCAGCTTTCCTTCCTTTATTTGAGCAACTGCATATTTTTTTGCCTGTATTAAGCGCAAAGACAAATCATCACTCCACTGCGCTGGAACAGGAGGCAATGTCTCAAAGGATGTTTCATAAATTTTTTTTGAAAATTTCGTTTCATTTTTATGCTTAATATATACATCTACTTTGTATAATTGTCCTTTTTTATAATTATCCTTAAATACTAATTTAACTCGCTTTTCAGAAGAGTCTATGTCATAAGAAATCGCTTCAGGAGGATTTATTTCAAATTTAATCTGATAATCAACTAATGTTCTGTCAAAAACCGCCAGAATAGGATCCTCAATATCAACAATAACCTCTTTTTGCTTATCTGCCGGATAAAAACTCTCCAACACCGGATACCCAATTACGTCAAAATTAAAATTAAAATCATTTTTTACCATCATTATATTTTCACCGCCATTGATGGTTATTTGATAGTTTTTTCCGGCATCCCAAACAGACCGAGGTTTTATAGTAAGTTTTTTTCCAGCACCGCTCCAAATAAAATCTGCTTCGACACTAGGAATTATTCTAATTTTTTCATTCATTTTTCCGGCGATCATCGAATCGGAAAAATGAACAATAACTTCCTCGTCTTGACGCAAATCTCCCGATCTTTCCAAAGAAGCCGTCGTTGTAAAAATTTCCGGATACGCCTGCACGCTCAAAAAACTTCCGGCTACTCCAAAAAAGAAAACTACCAGTGCCATAGTTAGGCTTATATGATGTTTTTTGATTTTTCTTGTTGGCATAATTTTGCAAAACACATAAACACAATACTCTATACTTTAGCTACATATTAATCAAACTTCGCGCTTCCTCCCAGACTTCCGGATGATCTTGCTTTTCCTTGAGCCAATACCACCACTCCGCTCCCCAAAGATATACTTCGGAAAATCCTCCATCTCCAGCATATTCAACGATCTGACGCAGTTTTCTTTCATTCATTGATGCAAATTGCTCCTCCAAACTACGGTGTACCGTCCATCCTGAAACCCACGGCTCACCTTGAAGTTCTATAACTATTGCATTTTTTTGTCCGACAAACCTATCAATTATCCAGCGTTTAAATTGAAAAAACCTTGGTCCTAAAGGATAAACATAATATCCCCAACCTTGCCTATATATATTTCGATACATTGTAGTCCCAAAAATATCCGCCCTCGCGGCCGCCGACATCCAAGTACTCAACTCACCGCTGTCAGTAATGATTATTTTTTTATCAGGATCAAGACGTCTGATTATTTCAATTTCCCGATCAAGAATATTCGCGTTAATTGTCGGAGTCGGACAATCACCAAAAGCTAAAAACGGTTCATTCTCCACTTGCCAATACTTGATCGCGGGATGCTCCTTGTACCGTACTACCGCATCTTTTATAAACTGCAATATTTCTTCATTCTTTAATAACTCATTTTTTCTCAATTCTTCATTATTAACACCTATCCACTTTGGAATAAAACATTCCGGCCAACGAGGAACTTTTTGTCCGACAACCAGAATTATCTCCGCATTTCTTTTTTCCGCTTCATCAAGCTGCCAATCGATATCAGAAAAATCATACACATCCTTTTCTTTTTCCACCAAATCCCAATATATTGGAATGCGAATTTTTTTAACTCTTAAATCATCCAATAATGCCACGTAATTTTCTTTCCAATTCAATCCGATATCCTGCGAATACCGACTAGAAAAGGTAATTCCCAGTTCAATCGGGTTATTTGTTTTTTTTACGGGAAAATTAAAATACGCCAACAATAAAACAGCCAACCAAAGAAAACCAAGCACAAAAACTGCAAAAAATTTTATCATTTTTTCAAACATATTTCAATAAATATCCTTAATTACAACTCTTTTTTTTAAATAAAAAACTTGAATAAATCAAAATGAAACAAGAAACATACCTATGGCAATTATTCCGATTGCCGCAATTTTCTGCGCCCAATCCCAAAAATACAATTTTTCTTCAAAAATATGGCTATATTTTAAAGATGCCAAAGCCGCTAAACCTAAAACAAAAACAAATTGCACACTTCCAAGCGCATTAACCACTGAAGCGCTACTAATGGAAATCGCAAAGTTTATCAAAACAGAAGAACCTCCTCCAAAAATTTTATTAAGAACAAAAACAAAAACGGTTGAGATATTTTTTCTTTTTTTCTTCTTGGCTCCCTTAAAAGAATTTATGATATTTTTTCTAAAAACAGGAACAAATAACAAACTTAACGCACCGACAAAAAGTCCTAACCTTGTCCATATAAATCCATTCAAAAATCCTTCGATTCTATATACATATTCAAATGCAAGATATGCGAGCGCGAAAAAAATTCCGCTAGTAATTGAACTTAAAAATCCTCGGAAAATTTTGAGCGATCTAATTGGCAAATCAAAAGAAATAAAAAAGCCTCCTGCCACCAGCAACCCTATTCCTGTAAAAGTAAAAGTGGAAAATCTTTGATCAAATAATAATCCCACCAGCAAAGTTGCTACCGGAGTAATAGATCCGATCAAAGGAGCTACTCGAGAAATTTCATTTTCCTTCACCGCTTGGTAAAAAAAGAGTAATGCATAAACAAAAAAAATTCCGCCTAAAAAAGAAATCGCGAGCAACCCGCCCCCCAACCAATGCATTCCCCATGGAGCCAGCAACAACGCCAGCAAGCTCAAAAGTGCCACATAAAATGCATAAACCGCCGGATGGGGAATTCTTTGTTTTAATAAAACCTTATCAATAACAAAAGAAACAGCCAAAAGAAAATATGCCGCTACGGAAAAAAATATCCAATTCATAATTTATTTTTTGTTTTTTATAATCTGCATTTATCTTATATATAATAACACATTTTTTCCTTTTTTTGGAAAAATCAAATCCGCCTTCTGGAAAGAAGGCGGATTTAAAAGGAATATCTCTACTGATTCAATTTTATTAAAGCAAATTGAGTTGACTGAAAAGTGTCAATGTCATAAGAGGAACCAACGCCAATAAAACGGCAAAATTAATTTCCTCCTGCCCGCTGTCTTCTTTTGCTCTATTTTCGCAATGAACGCATTTTTTAATATTTTTTGTTTCCATTTTTTTACCCTCTGATTATTGAATTAAATTATTGGAATATTAGCTTAATTTTTCAAAATATTACCACTTAACATTACTATTATACACCCTTTTTAAACAAAAGTCAATATTTTCTAAAAAATCCCAAAAAATTCACGCATAATGATGATGTGGCTTGCATTTTCATACAAATGTTCAACTAATGATTTATAATAAAAAACCATTAATAAATTTTATTTTTTGACATCAAATCAATAATTGAGCTACCATTAGGATAAACGTACAATTTATGGACATAATCAGAAAAAAAAACATCCGCAAAAAAACATCCGGAAGCATTGATGCTATTGAAAAAATACGCGATGATGTTTTTTACTATTCTAATATTCCTTCCCCTCGGAAGATTCAATTGCATAACTACAACAATGATTTTGACACAAAAAAAAATTCGGGTTTCAGGAGAAAGTTTTTACTTTTTACTTTCTTTCTTATCCTCTTAATCATCTCATTGTTTTCTTATTTTTTATGGAAAATAAATTATGTGGGAGAAAAAATAATATTAAATTCGGATAAGAATAAAGAAAATTATTCCTCAGATCTTTCCGGCTCAATCACGACTGAAACAGAACTAAGGGGAGAAAAGGATGGGAGAATAAACATATTAATGTTGGGAATTGCAGGAGAAAACAAGCCGGGGAAAAATCTGACTGATACCATAATAATAATGAGTATTAATACCGTTACTAAAAAAATTGGAATGCTCTCTCTGCCGCGTGATCTATATACCAACATTCCGGAAACAAAAAATTATACTAAGATAAATTCTATCTACCAATACGGACTGGACGAAAATCAAGGAATAACTCCCATAAAAGAAGCTGTTAATAATATTACCGGACTGGATATTCATTATTTTATGGTTATTGATTTCGAAGGTTTTGAAAAAATAATTGATAATCTCGGAGGAATTAATGTTAATGTTGAAAGAGATATTTATGATTCACGTTATCCCGGTCCAAACTACAGCTATGAAACATTTGAAATAAAAAAAGGTCTTCATAAAATGGATGGTTCTACCGCACTCAAATATGCCCGACAACGGCACAATGATCCCGAAGGAGATTTTGGACGCGCCAAACGCCAACAACAGGTTATTCAAGCCGCCAAAAATAAAGTTTTTTCCCTAAAAACACTTTTCAATTTCATTGCACTAAACAATCTTCTCAACACATTAGGAGAACACATAAAAACTGATATTCGCATAGATGAAATAAGAAGCTTTATCTCTCTTAGTCGACGATTAGATACTCAAAATATTTCCACTGCAGTTATAGATGCATGGAAAAAAGAAAGTCTATTGAAAGTTTCCCACATATTTATTGGAAATATCCGAGCATTTATCTTAGTCCCGCGAGTTGGAAATTATAGCGAAATACAAGAATTGGCACACAATATTTTCGATTTGAATTTCATTGCGAGAAAAAAAGAAGAAATCGAAAAAGAAAAAACGACCCTAGCCATAATTAATACTACTGATGACTCAGAGTTAACCAATAAAATAGTCGGCCTATTGCAAGACAAATTATCTTTTGATAAAATTTCCATTATCAAAAACTCCACAAATCAAAAACTTTCCTCCACTCTAATTTTTGATAATACTGAAAGATTAAAACCATTTAGTCTTGATGAAATTGCAGGAAAACTTCCGGCTATCATAACTGACAATAAAAATGCTATAATAAAAGATGAGAAAATTGAAAATTACGATTTTCTCTTAATGTTAGGAACTGACTTAATCCCTCTTTATTCTTTCGAAGAAGATTCCTTTGAAGATATGCAAAATACAGATATGGAGCAAATGGATTTTAATCAAATAAAATATGAATAAAGAAAATATATTAGTAATAGGCCTTGGAAATCCAGGAAAAAAATATGAAAAAACCCGTCATAATACGGGGTTTATTTTGCTAGATCAACTGCAAAAAAAATGGTTTTTTTCACAATTCAAGTTGGAAAAAAAATTTAATGCTGAAATTTCCGAAGGATTTCAAGATGACAAAAAGATTATTTTTGCTAAACCGCAAACTTTTATGAACTTGTCCGGAAAATCTGTAAAAAAGATTTTAGATTTTTACAAAATGACTCCGGAAAAAATAATTGTCATTCATGATGATTTAGACATTGCACTGGGAAATCTAAAAATCTCCATCAATTCATCTTCTGCCGGACACAACGGGGTGCAAAGCATCATCGATGAAATCGGAACACAAGAATTCCGCAGAATACGAGTCGGAATCGGAGAAAAAACTTCCGATTCTCAAACATGTCGCTTGGGCGCACATGAATTCGTTCTTGGAAAATTTTCCCGACAAGAAATAAAAAAAATTCTCGACATCATTCTCCAAATCGAAAAAAATATTTTATTCTAAAATTTTTTCACTTTTTCCACAATCCGTGGACATTGCAATACTCCCTCACTCCTTCAATCTGACTTTCATCAATCTTAAAAATTGCCTCGGGAGCATCTCCATGATTGAGATATTTTCGACATGACTCTCCATTTTTCAACAATATTTCAATCCATTGAATATAATGTTGTTGCTGCATCGGATGAGCCATTTCACCAATTTTTACCAAAATTCCATTTTCAATTTTTTCCACAACTGGAATATGCTTTTCCATGCCTTGATCCTCCGTTTTAGCAACTAAAAATTCCATCGGCTGCCCACAACAAACCAATTCTGCTCCACCAACATTAACCGTTTCTACAATATTTCCGCAAATATTGCACCTAAAAATTTGATTTTTCTCACTTACGTTTGTCATTTTTTTATGATTAATGATTACGCTTTTTACTACCTTTTTAAAATTATTTTCTTTCTCTCAGATAGACTATCAAATCATAAATATAATTTATATTTATTAATATTATTATTTTACCATATCCATTAAAATTTCTAATCCTGATATAAAAATTGACATTTTATCATTTTTTACCTAATCTGAAATAATATGAACCAATGTATTATCATCCATTACAATGAAATCGCTCTCAAAAGTGGAAATCGAAAATTTTTCGAAAATTTTTTGACGCGAAATATTGGAAAATTTCTACAAAGAGACTTTCCACAAATAGAATTCAAAACTGAAAGACTTTTTGGAAGAATTATGATTTCATCTTCAAAAATAATAGATGCCGCAACACAAAAGAAAATAACAAACTCCCTAATGAATGTATTCGGAATTGCCAATTTTTCCTTTGCGTGGAAACTTTCCCGCGATTTGAAAGAAATTGAAAAAAACATTTGGAAAATAATACAAACCAATAAATTGGCTGGAAAAATAAAAACTTTTCGCATAAGCGCCCGCCGCAGCGATAAAAATATTCCACTCACATCAGAGCAAATAAACCAACGAATAGGCGGCTATCTTTTTTCAAAATTGGAAAAAAAAATACCGAAAATAAAAGTGTGCCTGAAAAATCCAAATCTTAATTGTTTCGTGGAAATAACCGAAAAATATTCATTCATATATTTTGAAAAAATCAAAGGCGCGAGTGGAATGCCTCAGGGGGTAAGCGGTAAAGCCCTCGCGCTTCTTTCCGGAGGAATCGATTCTCCGGTTGCTGCCTACTACGCAATTAAGCGTGGAGTCAAAATTGACTTTATTCATTTTCATTCTATGCCGTTTGTTTCTCCGGCATCCGTCGAAAAAGTCAAACAATTGGCAAAGATAATAGGAAAATTCCAACTCAATTCAAAAATATTTATGATACCATTCGGAGAAATACAAAAAGAAATTTTGTTGAATGTTCCGGAAAAACTGCGTGTAATTTTTTATCGTCGCCTAATGTTTCAGATAGCCGAATCTTTAGCAAAAAAAGAAAAGTATTTGGCGCTCTATACGGGAGAATCAGTCGCTCAAGTAGCTTCTCAAACATTGGAAAATATCAACGCCACCAATGAATCAGTGCAAATTACAATTTTACGACCATTGATTGGATTCGACAAAGAAGAAATTATCACCAAAGCACAAGAAATTGACACATTCGAAACATCTATTCTTCCTCACCAAGATTGTTGTACGCGTTTTATTCCTAAGCATCCGGAAACCCGTGCTAATTTATTTCAAATAAAAGATATTGAAAAAAATCTCTCCGTATCAAAATATATAATATCTGCTTTAAAAGAAATGGAAATTATAAAAATAAAATAATTAAGACTTATAAGCTTAGAATATTTATCTATTTAAAAAAACAAACCTTAGAAAGCTTGTTTTTAATATTGAAAAAATTGAATTTTTCTAATAGCTATTTGGATTAATCCACGGTTTTGGAGTTTGAGGAGTGCTATTTTCTTCTTTATTTATATTACTTCGCGCTGAACCGACGCCTTTTTGAAACGTCTGCAAAACAACCCTTGACATAACCGAAGTAATCACTTCAGGAATACTGTTTGCAGAAGAAATAATATTGAAACTCATTGCCTGACTCTGATCTTTGAGAGATTTTACTGTTGATCCGGGAGTAATTGTCTGCCCTCCACTTTCAATACCCTTATATCCTCCTCCAATAATCGCTTTTATTTCCGCTTTTTTTTCTTCTTGTCTTTGCTTTTCCATCATCGCAGACTGAATTTTCAAAGTGTTGCCTATAGGATTACTCTCTTGAAGAGCGCTAAACCGCCGCCAACCGGCAGTACCGGTCATAGGAACAGTCGGATCTCCGATAATCTCTTCAATAAAAGAATTTTTCTTTATCGATCCGCCGCCACCCAACTGCTTTTTAGTATATTCTGCCAAATAATGGGAATAATTAAAATCTCCTCCTGCCGGAATATAATTGAGATTTGAATTTTTCCCCCCCATACTCGCAGAAATCAGGTCGTTTACATATAAATTAGTATTATCCGTAGAGGCTTCAAAAAGATACTCATCCCAATCTTGAATTATCAACGATCCACTGCCGGAAGATCCTGACAATATTGAATCAACTTGATCAATAACCATTTCAGCAGCTGCTTGTTTTCCCGCTCCCAGACCCATATCCTTGATTTGTTTTTTCAACTCCTCTATCATAATCTGCACGCCATTAGCGGCAAAATTCTCACCCCACCAAGCAGCTCTGGCTGACTTTCCTCCGAAAATACCGAAAAAAAATATAAGAAGAAAAAAGGTAGTTGTTTTTATTTTTCTATATTTATTCATTTATTTTTATTTTACAATTCTATAGGAATTTCAGATATCCCCGCGGTTATAAATAAAAGATGCATTTCTTGAACATATTCTTCCGTTAGAGTAATCAACCCTTGAATTTTTGACAACTGGACAAGTGAAGATATCGGATCAGTTTGATCAATCGTCATCTCTCCTTTCATAGAAATAACATAATTTGCCAATTGCATTCCCTGAATATGATTTTCTAGTAAATTTTCGGGAACTTCTATTTCTTTCAAAGCATCCAAAAAATCTTCGCCTTTTTCCGCCAGACCACTAAAATATTCCTCGCTATCGGAAGAAGCGGAAAGAAAAAGAGAAAATTGAGAAACAAAATCAAGGGAAAATTTCTCTAAATCTTTTTCTTCTGAAATTTTATAAGGAAAACTATCCAACGCCAAATAAGAAACAGCTGTCAAGTATTCCAGCGTATCCTCATTCTCTTTTTCTTTTCGCTCATCCTCATCCAGCTTGCTGTAATTCTGTTTTTTTATTTTAATTTCATCCTCATTCACATTAGGAAGATCTTCAAATGATACTTTGGAAGTTAAAGTAGTATTAACCAGTTCATCAATATCCGCCAAGCTCAAATCTTCACCGCTCAACTTTGCATCAGAAATCAAATTGGCAACATTTTTTGACAATTCATTGGTTAGATTTTCATCTTCTGAAAGATCCTGCTCTCCGCCCACGCCTTCCGCCATAACAACACTATCACTGTTATTTATGATTTTATCTCCGGGAGCGGGTTTAAGCGGATCATATCCGCCTCTCAATTCCACTCCGTCAGAATAACCATCTCCGTCAGTATCAGCATTATTAGGATCAGTTCCATAAGATTTCTCTTCTTGATCGCTAAGACCATCCTGATCCGAATCTAAAAGAACGCTTTTTTCATTTTTGTTATCATCCGCAAAAACAAAAAATGAAAAACTTGAAAAAACAATAACTAAAAATACAAATAATGGCAAGAGAATACTTCTGGATTTCATTTTTATTTTATTTTATAAATGGCACTATCGCACAATTTATTATTATTTTAACACTATTCAAAATATACGCAAACCGCATATTCCATACCTAAAATTATACCATAAAAAAAATTATATTTCTAGACATATACAAGAATAAATGCTAGTTTTAAAAAAAATATGCTAAAACAAGTCGAAAAGATAATAACCAGCATTGAGAACACGCAAATAAGCATGTCAAGCTTTTCTGTTTTTTTCTTCTCTTTAATTATTCTTCGTCTTTTCACGGAAGCTTTTTTACACGGATTCTCCAGTGCTTCTGGAAATTTTTTGTTTTTCGAATTCACGCACACTTTTTTGTTTTTTTTGACTTCCTTTTTAATATTTATTTGGATAATAAAAATATTTATTCCAATTGAAATTAAAAAAATAGCTAATGTTTTATCATGGGGATTCTTAATACTATTAACTCCTCCAACAATAGATTATGTAATTTCCAATGGGCAAGGTTTTTGGAGTTTCTATATTTTTGACAGCCTATATGGGATGACGCAAAGATTTTTCACTTTTTTCGGCGACAATCCTCAAATGGGAATTACCTATGGAGTCAGAATCGAAGTGGCCCTTTCGCTATTTTTTATTTTTATTTACAGCTTTACTAAAACTAAAAAAATACTGAAATCCTTTTTGCTAACCCTATCTTCCTATATGGCTTTTTTTATTCTCGGAACTTTTCCTTCATGGATTACAATCGCAACACGAGGCTGGATACGAGGATTTACCGATATAAATTCTACCGATATTGCTCAAATGTTTTTGACTCCGGCAAATATTTTCTCGACCAACAACACCGAACTGATCGACGCCTTGAATATAAAAATGAGTATTATATATTCACTCCTGTTGTTTATCATCATTTTCATATTCTATTTTCACACAAACAAACATAAACTTGTGTCTTTTTTGCATAACGTTCGCCTACCACAAATATTTTACCATTCGGGATTGTTTATTTTCGGAATAGGTTTGGGAATTATTTTTACAAAACCGATTCTGTTTTTTTCTTTTTTCAATATTTTTTCTCTGATTCTACTTTTACTTTCGATATCGTTTGCATGGACGGCTTCAGTTGTTTTTAATGATGTTTTCGATCAAAAAATTGATACCATCTCAAATTCAAATCGTCCACTTGCAAAAGGCATCTTTTCTTTGCAACAATATCTATCTATTGGAATTACTCTTTTTATTGTTTCTATATTTTTTTCCGCGATTATCGACTTTAAGATTGCCCTTCTTCTGATTGCTTACCAAGCTATTGCATGGATGTATTCCGCTTTTCCTTTGCGCCTCAAGCGTTTTGCTTTCATTTCCACCGCTGTAAGCGCGCTAGCTTCGCTTATAATTTTATTTTCCGGATTTATTCTGGTTGCCCCCGAACAAAACATTTCTCGCCTTCCATCGGAAATAATCTGGCTGCTTTTAATTTCTTTCACGCTTTCTCTGCCAATTAAAGATTTCAAAGATATCGAGGGAGACAGAAATGACGGGGTTTTTACAATTCCGGTTGTTTTTGGAGAATATTGGGGAAAAATTGTTGTTGGAAGCGGAATTTTGATTTCCTATATCTCAAGTGTTTTCCTTCTCAATGAATCGCGTTTGTTTTGGTGGGCAATTTTGTTTGGCGGAATTTCTTTTTGGATTGTGAACTATTCTTCACCAGATAGCACAAAAAAAATAACCCACCGCAACCTCCCCTGGTGGATAATGGCTCCTTTGATTTTTTACGGAGCAATATTGATAAAAATTATTTTTATCCAATATTAAATATATTGGAAAGCTTTTTCCAATCTTCCACTGAAAGTTCCTGCGCCCGGACTGTTGAAAGAAATCCCAATTGCGAAAGTATGCTTTCGATTTCTTTTTTATCTTTATGCAAACTATTGGAAAGATTGTTGGCCAACGTTTTTCTCTTGGCGGAAAACCCCGCTTTCACAATCCGAAAAAACTTTTTTACCTCTTCATTATTCCTGCTTCCTGCTTCCTGATTCCTGATTCCTGAAATTTTTATAACCGCGCTATCCACTTCCGGCGCCGGATCAAACGACTCCCTTCCGACCGTAAAAAGATACTCGGCTTTGGCATAATATTGCACACTCACCGCCAAAATGCTCATTTGTCCCGGATTTGCCACAATCCGCTCTGCTACTTCTTTTTGCACCATCAAAATCATCTCACTCGGCGGATTTTCACTTTCCAAAAACAAACGGATAATTTTTGAAGTGATGTAATATGGAATATTGGCAACCACCTTGTAGTTTACAACATTATTAGCTTCTAGCAATTTATCCAGATTTATTTCCAGGATATCACCTGAAATGATGACAACATTATTTTTAAAATTTAAACTTAAATCATTGGAAATTGATTGAAAATTGCCAGCCCCGGGCTGGTCCGCCTTTGGAGGAAAAATTGAAAATTGAAAATTGCCAGCTGTCATTTTCACCAATTCTTCATCCTTCTCCACTGCAATCACTCGATTGGAAAATTTGGCTAATTCATTAGTCAACACTCCTTTCCCTGGTCCCACTTCCAAAACCACGTCATCACTTTTCAAGTCTGCCGCTTTAATAATTTTTTCCACAACATTCTCATCCTTTAAAAAATTTTGACCGAGCTTAACTGGCATAATTTTTAAATTAATATACAAGACTCACCTGATTGAATAACAAAACTTTCGGTTTTCCGGAAAAATGTTTTTTTCGTAGCTGTCCGTGTCCCTCGAAAGGACCGGAGAAAAAAATATTTTTCTGGAAAACCATACGAAAATTATCCAAATGCACAGGTCTTAAATTAATTCAGTATTTCTTCCATCTTAACATCCACTACTCCGGCTCCGAGCGAAGCAATTGCGGAAAATGCCGTCTTATCCAGATCAATTATTCTTCCCGGACCAAACGGTCCTCTGTCATTAATTCTAGCAATTATCGAATCTCCGCTATTTTTATTTGTTACTTTAACATAACTTCCTTTGGGAAGCCAAGGATTAGCTGCGTAGTATCCGGTAAGAGACGGGAAAGCTGATTTCAAGTGACTTGGCTGAGCATACCAACTCGCCAAACCTTTGTGCGCTTTCCCGATTTTCACATAAGTTCCTTTTTTAATAATTTTTTCAGTCGGTTCTTTAATAATTTCACTATTTTTAATTTTACGAGAAATTTCTTTGTCATTGTAATAAACCACTTCATATTCGATTTTTTTTGTCCCATTTTCTCCCTTCTGTATAACCTTTTCTTCTCTCCACCCCATATCGCTATCATCCTCGCTAACTGTTTTAAATTTTATCTGTTCATTTTTTACTTCTTCTCGAATTTCCACTCTGATTATTTCAATTTCCATCTTGTTGTAAATCGGAGTTGAAATTTCAGGATCAACAATATCAAATTCAGCCAATTTGATGTTATTACTCCAAAAAAAATTTTGCATATCCGAAAAAAAAGTTTCATATTCTTTTTTAATATCACCATCGAAAACAGTTATTTTTTTGGAACGTAAAATGGAAATTATAGAGTTGGAGTACAAAACAGCATCTTCCGGCATTGATATATAATCTTTTTTTCCGATTTCGATTTTCTGTTCATCTAAAAAATCCTTGACAAATTTGGCTTTCGTCCGCACTTCAAAAACCATTCCATCATCATCGCAAATGACTTTTTTTTCACTTTCAATGCTTCCCTGTATCAGTTCTCCCTCAGAAAAAAAAGCTTTAGCGCCAAAAACCACACCCAGAAGCATTCCTACTACTATAATAATTTTAAATTTACTTTTTGATTTCATATTTTTACAAATCCGTTTTAAAACGATATTGTACTGCTTCAGCTATATGCCCTTTTTTTATATCATCAATACCGTCCAAATCGGCAATAGTTCGCGCAATTTTAATCAAGCGAAAATACGACCGAGCAGAAAGTCCCATCGAAGAAACTGCCGATCGCAAAAGACTCTTGCACTCATCATCCAAAACACAAAATTTCCTGACTTGCTTGGCTCCCATTTCACTATTAGTAATAATTGGAAGATTTGAAAATCTATCGGCTTGAATTTTTCGCGCGCTTTCAACTTTTTTTCGGATAGAAACGCTCGATTCTCCCTTGATTTCACTATCCAATTTATCAAAATCAAGACGCGGAACTTCAATTTGCAAATCAATACGATCCAAAATTGGACCGGATATTTTTCTTTGATATTTCGATATCTGTGCTGGCGTACAAGAACAAAGCTTGCCCGGATCGGTCGCGTTTCCGCAAGGACACGGGTTCATTGCCGCTACTAAAATAAACTGTGCCGGAAATTGCAGTGTTCCTCTGGCGCGCGATACCGTAATCACCCCATCTTCCAACGGCTGACGCAAACTTTCCATAACGTTTTTCGGAAATTCGGCAAACTCATCCAAAAACAAAACTCCGCGATGAGAAAGACTGATTTCCCCGGGTCTGGGATATGTCCCGCCACCCACCAAAGAAACGGCGCTGGCGCTGTGATGGGGAGATCGAAACGGTCGCTCCAAAACCAACGGATTATTCTTGCTCAATTTTCCGGAAATAGAAAATATTTTTGTCGCCTCAAGCGCCTCTTTCATTGTGAGTCGCGGTAAAATTGAAACCATAGTTTTTGCCAACATACTTTTTCCCGATCCCGGAGGACCATTAAGAATAATATTATGCCCTCCAGCAGCGGCAATTTCCAATGCCCGTTTGGCTTGCTGTTGCCCTTTGACATCCGCCATATCATATTCACTTTTGTAATCTAAAAACAAATCTTCAATTTCAGCCGGAGGAAATTCGCTCACAATTTCATCTCCTATCAAATGATTGGAAATTTGAAAAAGACTACCGATAGGGATAATTTTTATTCCTTTTACCACGCTCGCCTCCCTGGCATTTTCATTAGGAATATAAATTTCCTCAAATCCTTTTTCCTTTGCCATAAGAGCGATCGGCAAAATTCCCTGCACCGCGCGCACTTTTCCATCAAGAGCCAACTCTCCGGCAAATATTTTCTTGGAAAAATCAAAATCCAACTGATTTGTCGCCGTCAAAAAACCGATAGCAATAGGAAGATCATAAATCGGACTGATTTTTGGAAGATCAGCGGGAGCAAGATTAACTGTGATTCTTCCACACTGATGAGGCGGCTTGAATCCGCTATTTTTGATGGCGCTGGAAACGCGATCGCGCGATTCTTTAATAGAAGTATCCGCCAATCCGACAATCGTAAATTGATGCAGTCCACCAGAAAGAACGTCGACTTCCACCTCGACCACTTCACTATCCAGTCCAATTGTAGCTGCTGAAAATACTCGAGATGGCACAAACATTATGCATGAAACACATAACAAAAAACATCAAATTTCTATTATGCGCCATGTATTTAACTTTTTACTTCACTTATTATACCACCTTTTCTTTTTTATTTCCCGCAAAACCAAAAACCAACATCACGACGCCGAAAAGTATGAAAATATCCGCCAGATTACACGAAAATGAATATATGCTATACTTTTTACATAAACAAAAAACACGCAAAACAAACTAAAGTTTCGCATAATAACGAGATATAAAAAATTCCGCTTCGCTCCATTTTTCATATCGTGCGCGGATTTGCGAAGGGGGACTCATTTACGCGGAACTTCTCATATCAGCGGATTCACGGCTGTTGCCCAATTGTTTTAAAAAATTTTCAAATTTCTTTTTCATTAATTAAAGAGGGGTATAAGGTGTTTTCTCCACTCCGTTACGAAAACGATTTATTTTTAAGAGGAAAAATGTAATAATAAAAATATGACAACTACTGCATCAAGACAAATGACAACTGGAAAATCTTTTGAGTATGCTTTGCTTGTTCAATTTGAAGAAAAATTGAAAGACAAAACAAATCTTGAAGTTATCAAAAATTCTTCTTTTGAAATTGCAAAAGGCTGTTTTGAGAATGTGAGCGAAACAGAAAAGAGCGATTATCTACTCACTGCTAGTTTTGCAGTTAATTTTTTAATGGATATAGAGCCACGTCTCACAAACGATATTGGCAAAGACGATATTCTGCAACTTGAAATTTTATCAGATCAACATGGAAAATCAGGCGATGTTAGAGATGTTTTAGCAATTCGTTTATTGCAAAAATGGGAAATTGGAGTATCAGCCAAAAACAATCATCATGCAGTAAAGCACTCCCGACTATCTTCGAATATTGATTTTGGTGAAAAGTGGCTTGGAATAAAAACATCAAAAGAATATTTTGACACAGTAAAACCTATTTTTTCTAATTTAGAAAAAATTAGAAAAGAAAGCGGTGCAAAGAAAAAATGGAGTGAGCTTGGTGATTATCATTCATCAATCTATATTCCAATTTTAAAAGCCTTTATTAAAGAACTAAAAAATCTATACAAAAAAGATTTTAAAAAAGTAGCGTCTAATCTAGTCGCATACCTTGTTGGAAATAAAGATTTTTACAAAGTTATTAAGGGCAAAAATAGTGTAGAAATACACGCTTACAATTTGAATGGAACATTAAATTTACCTTTTGACGACATTCTTCCAAAATACAAAACACCAAAAGTTCCATTGCCAACAGAAATTGTTGATATTTGTTTCAAAACCGATAGTCAAACAACAGCAATAGTAACCATGAATAATGATTGGACTCTTTCTTTTCGTATTCATAATGCAAGTTCTAGAGTTGAATCGTCTTTGAAATTTGATATAAATCTTTTGAAATCACCGAAAAAATTATTTAAAAACACACTAAATATTAGTCACGAATAATTATGAAAATAGCTTCATTGTTTACAGGTGCAGGAGGACTTGATCTAGGCTTTGAAAAAGCTGGTTTTCATGTCATCTGGGCAAATGAATATGACCCAACTATTTGGGAAACTTTTGAACACAATTTTCCAAAAACAAAACTTGATAAAAGAAGTATTGTTGATGTTCCCGCTTCTGAAATTCCTGATGTTGACGGAATTATTGGCGGACCACCTTGTCAAAGTTGGAGTGAGGCTGGAGCTGGGCGTGGAATAAATGACAAGCGAGGAAAATTATTTTATGATTATATCCGTTTATTAAAAGAAAAACAGCCAAAATTTTTTCTTGCAGAAAATGTATCGGGTATTCTTCATCCTAAACACAAAGAGGCTTTTTCAAATATAATAAAAGAATTTGAGAATGCTGGATATGAAATTTCTTGCAAATTATTGAATGCAAATGATTATGATGTTCCTGAAGATAGATTACGTGTCATTATTGTGGGATATAATAAAAAACTAAAGAAAAAATTTGAATTTCCAGAACCGCAAAAATATAAACCTGTATTGAAAGACGCTATTTATGATTTACGTTTAGCAAAACCTGCTTTAGATAAAAATAAAACAAATGGCGATGTATTGAAAATCCCAAATCACGAATATATGAATGGCGGTTTTTCTTCAATTTATATGTCGCGAAATCGCGTTCGCTCATGGGATGAACCCTCTTTCACAATTCAAGCAGGAGGTCGTCATGCTCCACTTCATCCACAAGCCCCAAAAATGAAATTCATTGAACAAAACAAAAGAATTTTTGTTCCCGGAAAAGAACATTTATATCGTCGTTTGTCTGTTCGTGAATGTGCAAGAATTCAAACATTCCCTGATGATTTTATTTTCAAATATCGTGATATCGCTGACGGATATAAAATGATTGGGAATGCTGTTGCTGTAAATTTTGCTCACCATTTAGCAAAAAAAATAATGGCTGATTTAAAATAAATTATGGAACAAAAAAATAAAATACTGCAAATTTTCAATTTAGAATTTGAGCCATACATAGAAGAACTGAAAATAGGAGACTATATTTTTAAAAGAATAAAAAATTATAAAGATGCTTTTGATGGCATGATGTGTTTGGTAAATTCATTTGGTAGCGAATTCAATACAACAATTAAAGTTGGCTCACACCAAATAACAGCAGAAGTAGGCATACCAGAAAATGAGAAAAAATGTGTATTGCCATTCGGTGATGACAAGCTAACACAACTTGATGATATTTTATTTTTACTTACCATATTTACCGATAGAAATGTGTTTAAAAAGGACTGGGAGGATAGCGAAAATATCGCGATAATAAGCGATCACAGAATACATCAATATGGTGGTCAGCTAGGATGTTCAATACAATACGAATCAAGGTGGAAAAATATAAATACTGGAAAATTAAAAACTGAAATAGAAATGAAGGACATACCAGTTTTTGATTATCACCAAATCAATGTAGGTTTTGAGAATACTATAAACAAGGTTCTCAATCTTATTTCAAGTGAGAAATGGCAAAATGAATACGAGGGTGGATATTTTTTATTTTTATTCAAATCCGCTATGCAAAGACAGATAATTGAAACAGCATTTATTTCTTGTTGGACAATTTGGGAACATATTTTTGCGATTAAAAATCGCAAATGGCTTGATAATACAGCAATTGAACAAATGAGTGGCGATAAAAAAATCGCTTTTATCTTAAACGAATATTTTTTAAAAAATATTGATGATACTTCCAGAAAAAATATTCAGAGGATCAATAAAACAAGAAATCGCCTAATTCATTTTGGCAAAAAGACGGAGCAGATTGACTATAAAGAAATGGAAATGTTTATCAGATTAACAGAGCAACTGATTGCTATTATTTTAGAATTATCACCTTCAAATATATTTAATTCGTTTGAAGCATTAGATAATTTTTTGACATGCAAAAAGAAATAGGAGTTTTGGGCTTCGGGCATTCACCCCTTTAATTTCCCTCTGCCCAAAATCCAAAACGGAAAAAGAAATTTTAAAATTTTTAAAAACAATTCCGACAGCATTCGGAAAAAATAAAAGGAATACATCAACTCACACTGTGTATCTGGTTACGCAAAAGAAAAATATAGAATAATTTTTTATTTAAATTGTGCCCTTTTGAAATTTTTTAGAAAAGAAAAAAACCACCTCGAGAAAGAGTCCCGGGGTGGCTTGTGTGCGAACAGAGCTCTGTTATAGCCTACTCTTTTTTGACATAGTCCATCATTGCGGCTATGCCAAAAATAAGAGCGAGTGGCGCGAGAAGAACGATATTAAAAACGATGATTTCTAGATGACGGCTGTTTTTAAGCCAATAATTTCCTTTGTAATTTTCGCTCTTACTTTCGTCAGCCTTGTGCATTATGAATGCAACAAACAAGCCAGAAAGCACCCAAACCATCGCTAGAAGTAAGTTTTCTGAACTCATTTCAGTCTCCTTTGTTTATTGTGTAGGTACAATTTGACACCAAAATTAGTGTTCAAAATAGTATAGCAGAAAATAGTCAGCCTGTCAAGACCACGCCAAAAAAATTTCAAAAGGGCACTAATAATAAGGAGAATTATTCTATATTTTTCTTTTGCTCCACCCAAATTGCGCTATGATAAAGTAAGATTTGGTGATATAATCAAAATAGGTGAATGTTTGAAGTTTTAGCCAACAAATATGGGCGCAACTTCAGATATTCGGAAACGTTGTCTGAAATATTTTTTCATCTTTGGTGGTAATTTCAGATTCTGTGCAATGAATAAAGACGAAAATTTGATTTTTTAAATTAAAAGTTTTTCCGCCTACGGCGGGATTATTTGGGGGCTATTTTTTATTTTTTTTATGAAATATTTAGAGTTAAGGAATAAAATTGAAAATTTTTCTAAATTTCAGGGAACTCAAAAAATTCCTCATTCTTTAATCGTGAACAAGGGATTTCCTGGAAATTTCAACATAAGTTTTGGCGAAGGACCATTTCTTGAAAAATTCGGTAATTATCTAGACAATTCTGAGGCCTACAACTTTTCAACAATTCAGCAAGTCATAAGAGTTAATGACTTCAATGATGCCATGGATGATACTCATCTTTTGCTTTTTGATATGGCTGATGTGTCGGGCTTTATTGGTGGAAAAGATATTGCAGATGAGCAACGCAAAGACATCGCCGATTTTACTATCAGAAAAATTTTCGAGTTTTTGATAAATGAGTTGGGGCTAGAGCCAAAACGCTTCGTTATTTCATATTTATCGGGCGGAAAAGCTGAAGAAATAACCGCTGGAAAATATAAGTTTGATAAAAATATCGAGGCTGACCCATTCATTGGGATTGCAAAAGAATTTGGAATCAATGAAGAGCAATTTATACCGGACAAAACGAGGACAACTCTACTAGCTCTAAACTTTACCCCGCCAGTTGCGTGGGGATATAGGAATGAAATTTTGTATAAAACTGACAACCTGAGTGAGCCGTTGGATATCGCTTCAATCGAAAATTTGTTATGGAGACCTATTTACGAGAATGACACAGTTGTTGATTTGGTTCGCTGGGAAAATTTTTGGTCATTTTCAGTTGTAGGTTTAGAAAGGCTGTTAATGTTGGTAAACAACTCAGACAAGGCCTATGAAGCCGATCACATCATGCCACTGATTACAAAATTTTCAGAAATTACTGGTAGCTCGGACGTCCAGCTTTGTCGAGTTACAATGGAATTATTGCGAGTTTTTCATAGAATTGTAGCGGATATGAAAACTTTTTCGGTTGTATCTGATTCACGAAAAGAAAAACTGATACCTTTCAGAAGAAAATTTTTACAGAATTGCGAAAAGATAGGATTTGACTACGCACACGGATTAAAGGATTTGCTGATTTTTAATGCTGAATTACAACCCTGTTATCCAGAGCTTCTTTCAAACATTGATTCTCAAGCCAATGAATTGATTGAGTGGATAGGCAGAGGACAAATTTTTGTAAAAAATAAAAAATAGCCCCAAATAATCTGTTTTGCCTAAAGGCAAAACAAAAACTTTTAATTTAAAAAATCAAATTTTCTTTGCGCAAAGTAAAGTTTGTGCAATTAAGGTAGAAGATGAAAAAATACATCAGACAACACGGCACATGCGGTTCAGAAATTTTGCGTAAATATATTCCAGGGAGTGCAAAATTTCCTCTCCCAAATTGCGCTGACGAAATGGCAAGTTTAGTTATATAATAGAGGCAAGTGAATATTAAAAGTTAATCAATAATCCACGGCGCAACTTCGCATGTGCCGAAACGTTGTCTGAAATATTAAAAAATTCTTTTCGACCCTTCGGGCATTTAATCGGGGCAAATTTATTTTTATTTTAAAAACATGAATAAAAAAAAACTGAAATTATCAACAACACAATCTTTATTGTTTATTTGGATTATTTTTAGTGGTACCAAGGAACTTTTTGAGTCATGGCTACTAAACCCTAATGATATCTGGTTGAACTCTCCGTTTTACATATTTGATACCTTATTCTCCCCATTTTCTTTTCTGCTTTATATGGTATATGGCAAGTTTTTCAGTTTTTTACCGATTGGATATGCTACAACTGACTATTTTGGTTTTCCCACATTTAACATGTTTGGAACCTTAATAGTAAGCTTGGCAATGGCGATAACATTTTTGATTCCTGCTTTTTTTATTGGGCGTTATATCAATACGAAAAATTGGAAAAAATACTTTATATTATTTTTATCGGTTATAATTATTTTTGATATTTCCAGCTTTGCTTTTGCTACTGTTCGCGGGTGGCAAAACGCACCATTGCTAAGAGCAAACAACGATGCTATTGAAAAGTGTAATAAAGAACCAATTGAAGCGACTAATTGTCTTGAAGATTGTGAAAAGAGTCTTTCAACACTACCATTTCCATCTGAACGTACTGAAAAAATGATTAATGATTATAATGAAGCCTGGGTGAAATGTTCGTCAAAATGTTCGAAATTAAGTATAAATTTGCAAAATGAATGCCTGAAAAAAACAGGATTACCAGAGTACCAGAGCAATTAACAATATTTATACAATTATTTTAGTAAGAAATAAAAATAAATTTGCCCCGATTAAATCTTTTGCCTAAAGGCAAAAGCCGAAAAGAATTTTTTAATACATCAGCTAACACGCAATATCTGCAAGGGCTAAAGCCACATTTCGTCACTCTATGTTATAATTTAAAAGTGGTGACGAAACGTCAGATATTGCGATACGTTAGCTGAAATATTCCTTTTCTTTTTTGGGCTATCGCCCAATTGTTTTAAAAAATTTTAAAATTTCTTTTTCATTAATTATAGAAAGGAATAAAGTGTTTTTTTGCTCATGTAATTGCAGAAAAGACGGTTTTTATTTTATTCCAAAATACGTTATAATACAGGCAGATATGAATATGACTATCAAAAAAGAAAATGGAATTGTTTTTACCCCTGAATGGGTGGCTGATTTTATGATTGAAGAAGTATTTAGTAATCATAAATTCAGCGGAAATGAAAGAATATTAGACGCTGGTTGTGGCGAAGGGGTATTTACGACCATTGCAGCTCAAAAATTTTCAAAGTTATCAGGGAAAAAAATAGAAAAAGTAATTGAAGATAATATTTATTTTGCCGATATATCGAAAGAGTACACAGAAAAAACAAAACAAAATTTGCAGAAATTGTCAAAAACAAAAATTAAAAAATATAACGCAATCCCTGATGATTTTTGCTTCCATAAGTTTAATAAAAATTTTGACTTTATAATCGGAAATCCTCCTTATGTTCGCATACAGAATTTAAACGGTAGAAAAGAACAATTGCAAAAAAATTATATTACAGCATCAAGTGGATCTATTGATTTGTATAATAAATAATATTATTTTATTAAATATGGAAACAATAAAAATATCAGGGAAAAAATTTCAGGAAATGTCAAAACTTTATGATAATTTTTGCGAAATTTATGGAGACGAAGAAACTATTTGGAATATTGATGATTTGGAAGAAATGCGTGAAATAGGTCAAGAATTTATGAATATCTTTGCAATTAATTTTAAAAAATAAAAATATGCCCAAACTTTTTTCAATAAACGACAAAAAAATATTAAATCAGGTTCAAAAAACTGAAACGGAACTCAATAATTTTTTAACAAATCATTGGAAATATTTTTTTCCTAATTTCGAATTTATTAAAAATGAATTTCGTTTGTCTGGAAATGTCAGAAACAATGGAACTTCTGGTAGGATTGATATTTTTGCTTTTAATCCAAAAACGAAAAGATTTGTTATTTTTGAATTAAAAAAGAATTTTGATAGAAATATTTCACAACAAGCAAGTGATTACAAAGATTTTATAGAAGATAATTTTGCTGAAATTTATCTAGAAACAACTCAAAAATATGGGGTAATTTTGCCGGGTTATAATAAAATTTCAAAAGATCAAATAGAAATTATTTTTATTGCTCAAAAATTTACTCAAATACACATTACCAACGCAAAAAAACGAAATAATATTACGCTTATAAAATATTTTTGGTTTGAAAATGATTTATTTTTAGTTGATTATATAAACAATGATCCTGATGATGAAGATAATCGCAATACTGAAAAAATTAAAAAGATTAAGAAAATAATTAATGGCAAGGATGAATTATCGGAAATAACAATGTTTTTTTATAAAAAAGAAAAATCTAAACTATTTTTCGATAATTTTTTTAATTTCTTAAATGGTTTTGGAGTTGTAGATTTAAAAATTAATCAAACCAATATATCACTTAAAATTAAAAATACATCTTTTTCTATAATACCAAATAACGGTAGTGGAAAATGGAAGGCATTTTTGCAAATTAATACCGACTTTGATATTACAAATATACCGTCATTGGTTTTTGACGATCGTTTTAATGAAAAATATTTAAAAGAAAAAAACGGCAAGCCAAAAGGAAGCTTGGGGAAAGAAAGATTTGAAATATTTATACAAAATGAAGAGCAACTTGAAAAATTAATTTCTTTTTTAAGGAAAAAAATTATATAATCAAATCGCTTGGACTTGGAGAGGGTAAGGAGGGAAAACTCAATGGAAGATATATGAAAAAAAACGGTTGACATATTAATTTCAAAAGACGAGGATGATTTAGCCGGTATCGGTGTAAAGTTTGTAATGAATAACTATTCCCAAAATTCAAATAACTATTTTGAGAATATGTTAGGCGAAACGGCAAATATCAGAACAAATAACAAGGATTATTTTCAAATTTTAATATTGCCAGATGAAATGCCTTATTACAACAATAGAGGCATAATAATAAAATGGGAAAAACTTACCGCGCACAATATTGATAAATACATCGCACTATCCAAAGACAACACCAATAGATTTTTTCATACACCTGTTAAAACCCTACTGCTCATTATAAAATTTCCTAATTGCGATCATAATAAGATAACAACGAAAACTAAATATAAACAATACTATTTAAATCAAATACCCGATTCTCCGATACAAACATCTGCCAATATAAATAGTGTATTCGGTAATACAATAATATTAAATGACTACGAAGTATTTATTGAAAAAATAACTCATTATATCAAAAGCATATAAATATTTTAATATTCGGGCATTTGTTTCCTTATAATATAGAAAAAATCCTCGCACAATTTTCTATACCTCCACACCCCCCCATTAATTTTGAAAGGATTTTGTTTTTTGAATAGAATAGATAAATCCCGCAAAACCGATTACTATAAAAATATCCGCCAAATTGAAGACCGGCCATATCTTCAGATCGATAAAATCAATTATACAGCCATGTGCAAATCGGTCGAACATATTCGACACAGCTCCGGATAAGATAAAAACGCAAGATATAAGACGCAGAATATATTTTTTTTTCAAAAAAACGGAATGCGCCAAAAAAATAACCGCAACTGTCCACAAAGAAAAAAATATTAATTCCGGAATTTTAATTCCGAATCCGATACCTTCATTGCAAATATAAAATCCGCCTTTATCATAAAGACGGACAACATTTTTTGACAGTTGATCAACGAAAATTAAACCGACTCCGAGAAAAAACAATTTTATATTTTCACTTCGATTATTTTCTTTTATTTGTATCTTCGCATCAGTCATTAGCATTTAATGCAAGTTCTTGCCGCCGGATATGCCCGCAGCCTTTCAATATCAATTTCTTGCTGGCAATTTTCACAAAATCCATAAGTACCCTTCTCTATTCTTTCCAATGCATCATTAACATCCTTAAGTTGCTTTTCTAAATCATTTTCAACTGCCAACTTATCAGCATAATCTTCAACCTCGGTAGCATTCTCATCACTGTCAGTTCCCAAATCTTCAAACCTTGTTTCATAATCACCGGGGGTCTCCGTAGGATTTGCAATCCGCTCCAAATCATCTTCCAATCTTTTTTTCTCTTCAACAAGCGCCCCATTGAGTTCATCTAAAATTTCTTGTTCCAACATATTTTTTATAATTATTTTTTATTACGACACATTTCATTTAAACCTCCTGCCATTATTTTAGCATATTTCCTGCTATTTTCCAACTATCCCAACTATAAAAAAATGCTTTCTAGATGCTTTACTTTAGCTTCTTTCATATCGTCACTAAGCCAAACCGAAACAGCATCAAAACGCCAATTTTTATCCAACAACTTGTTTTTACGCAAATAAAATTGAGCAATTTTATTCAATTTGTGTAATTTCTGCCTGTTAATACTTTCTTCGGGCAAACTTCCATCGAATTTCTCCAATTTTCGCGTCTTAACTTCCACAAAAACAAAACATTCTCCATCCTTAGAAATAATATCAATCTCGCCTAATCGCCTGCCTTTAAAATTACAATAATTAAAATCTAAAATCTTGTATCCTTTTTTCTTCAAATATTTGGCAGCGACTTTTTCTCCCGCCTCGCCAAAAGCTAAATCATTATTTTTTCTCCAAAACATATGTTTATAAAAACCAAAACCCCGACGCAATGTCGGGGCATTTGAAAAGATATCGAGCAATAAACAAATTATCTTCCGGCATCCGTTCAAATATGATATGGAAACCGGGCTCTCGAAGCCCAAATATATAAATAATGTGGCTGAGAGCCGCGGTGTTTTTTATATGTACCAACATGTAAGCCGGAAATATCCTAGCCGAATTTTATTTGGCATTAAATATTATGAGCTGCATGTATTTTGTATACATATTTTCAGCGTTTGTTCTGACTTTTTATTTAACAAACACTTCCTTCTACCGATCTCTGGCATATAGCCTTTAAACTTAAAAGAACTAATATTTTGTTTTTTATTTTTGTTTTAAATCTTGGAAACCTACTCGCAAAACTAATTTTTTCAAATAAGGACTGCGAGTAGGCTCCAAGTAATTTTTGTTTTTGTTTTAGTTCTCCGGTCAGAAATCGGAGAGCTCCGATATAATAACCGGAGACTCGAACAGTAGAAGAAGTTTCAATCACAATTAGGGGGAAGTTGTGATTGAAAGTTCTCCCACCGTTTCCACATATTTTGTTAAAATACTCCTATAAATAACTCCAACACTGTTATTATAGCAAAAAAAATGCATCCGGTCAAAATCTCTGAGAAAAAATACCGCAATAACAGTAATATATACACTATTTTTCATTCTTTGTTCTTTTTACAAAAAATATACAGAAATCTTTCTTTTTGAAAAAGTAAATTACTTTCTTAAAAAAACCAAAAAGGCTATATTTCAAGCTATTTTACGATACCGGTCTCTAAATCACTCACATCCCCCTGATTCTCATCGAAAATATCAGCATCATTCACTTCCACTATTTGTTCACTATTTTTTTCTGCTTCAATTTTATCAATGACACTCCGTAGAGAATCTTTATTGGTGCTAATTAAAAATTTATCTGCCCATATTGCATAATCAATTGAATCTCCGTCTGCAGGATTAACATTTGCATATCGAACTCTGATATTGCCATACGAGCCATCCTTAAACTCAACATTGGATACATCCCCAATCTCTTTCTTTAAGAATAATAATCTAAGAGCGGAAACCAACGTTGATTCATTTTCTTTCAACACAAACGGAACAACGTTCGAATCCTTAACATCCACTGCCAACCCTATCCTTCTGTTATTACCGTTTTTCATTAAAAACAAAGAAAAATTTTCATCCATTTCTCCCAATACTGCCTCTGGCAAAGAAAGGGGAAATATATAAGCAAAACGGGAAAAAGCAATTGGATTATTATTTATATCCCGAAGAATAAACTCAATTGCGATATTTTCTTGTTCAACTAAAATATTCTCAAAAGTATCAGTCAATAATTGAGAAATTGATTCATTATTAGCCGTTTCCATATCTAAATTAAGATAATTCGGATTTTCCGAAGAGTACATAAATTCATCGGATTCATGAATATCTGAGACTACATCATTATCAATAATCGGATTTTCAACCGACAACTGAGGCTCTGCTGTCTTTCTCGTTATATATAAATAATAAGCTCCTCCAAATACAGCTAAAAAAATAACTGCGATTACTGAAATTACAACAACCTTTTTCCAATTCAAATGTTTTTCGATCGGATGCGAAAACTCATCGGAAGAATTAACCGCAACAAAAGATTGCTTGCTATTATTCATTTTTGAATCTCTTTTTTGCGAGAAATTATTTTCCATTCTTTCCGATAAGGCGGAAGCTTCAACCTTTTCTTTCCTCTCAAAATCAATGTTTTTTTTATCTGAAAATTCTTTTTTTACCAAAGACTCATTTAAATCACTTTCTTTTGCATTTTGAGACAAATCTATCCTAAAAGAAGTGTTTTTTTCCAAAAATGGACTATCTTTGACTGTCATTTTTTCATTATTTATTTTTGGAGCGGATATATCCGCTTTATTTGGAAACGGCATTTTTAGTTTTTTAAGATCTTCCTCTTTTGCATCAGTTATCCCTCCGTTTAATGAAGAAACCAGATCATCTTTCATTGTATGCACAGAAAAATTGTAATCTGAATCAATATTATTTTCTTGACCGCTAAAAAACATTTCTGTCTTTTTTTCTTGATCAGTAAGTTTTTGATTATTTTTTTTAGAATCTTTATATCCAAACATATTTTTGTTTTACAAATAAAAAATAAAAGCAAGATTGACTTGCTTTTATTTTACACCAAAAGAGTTTTATTGCAAAATCATTCAATCATTTTTTTCCGATTTCACGGCATCTTTCATAGAAAGATTAATTCTTCCTTTATCATCAATCTCTTTCACTTTAACCGAAACAATGTCTCCGATTTTCACAACATCTTCGACTTTTTCCACTCGCTTATCTGAAAGTTGTGAAATATGAATCAATCCCTCTTGTCCGGGAAGCACCTCGGCAAAGGCTCCGAAATTCATTATTCTGGTTATTCTTCCCTTAAATATTTCTCCGATTTTCACTTCGTGAGTAAGATTTTCAATCCATTCTTGCGCTTTCTTGGAAGATTCTTGATCTGGAGATGTGATAAAAATTGATCCATCATCTTCAATATCAATCTCCACTCCGGTTTCATCAATAATTTCGTTAATAATTTTTCCTCCGGTTCCAATAACATTACGAATTTTATCCGGATTTATTTTCATTATGATTATTCTTGGAGCATATTGACTCATTTCAGCTCTTGGAGCTGGAATAGTATCTACAATTTTTTCCATAATTTCTAAACGATTTATTTTAGATTGTGCAAGAACCGCTTCAAGCATTTCCAAAGTGACACCTTGTACCTTCACATCCATTTGCAAAGCAGTAATACCTTCAGTTGTTCCAGCGGCTTTAAAGTCCATATCTCCATAATGGTCTTCCATTCCTTGGATATCAGTTAAAACTTTAAATTTTCCATCTTTTCCAACAATAATCCCCATCGCAATTCCAGAAACTGGTCTGATAATTGGCACTCCCGCGTCCATCAACGACAAAGTTGATCCGCAAGTAGAAGCCATCGAAGAAGAACCATTGGATTCAAGTACCTCAGAAACCAACAAAATAGTATATGGAAAAATTTCTTTAGCTGGCAAAACTGGAATCAAAGCTTTTTCCGCCAAAGCACCGTGTCCGATTTCTCTTCGTCCCGGTCCGCGCATCATTCGAACTTCTCCCACTGAATATGGAGGGAAATTGTAGTGATGGATATATCTTTTCTTCATATCCACTTCCATAGTGTCGATGATTTGTTCATCCCCGGGTGATCCTAATGTGGTTACAGTCAAAGCCTGAGTTTCTCCACGAGTAAAAAGTCCGGTGCCATGAGTTCTCGGCAAAATACCAGTTTGGCAATCAATTTGACGAAGTTGATTTAGCTTGCGTCCATCTGGTCTTTGTTCTTTTTCCAATATATTAGTATGCACAATCTCGTCTGACACTTCTTCAAAGACTTGCTGAGCAATTTCTTTTAGCTTATCCAAACCTTCTGTAAAGTTAGCGACTATGTATTCCTCTATTTTTTCATTAATAGCCTTGATTTTTTTCTCAATAACTTCCTTTTTTGGGTCATACAAAGCCTCGGCTAAACCTTCCGCAATCAAAATTTCCTTAACTTTCGCTTCGAATTCAGGAGTGCCTTGCAAAAGGATTGGCTCAGATTTTTCTTTTCCAATTTCCCTGGCAATTTCTTCCACGAAACTAGCAATTTTAGTGATGGCTTCTTGTCCGAAAGCAAAAGCCTTGACAATAGTCTCTTCAGGAACTTCCTTAGCGCCAGCTTCCAACATATTAATTTTGTCTTTTGTACCAGAAATTACCAAGTCCAATTTACTATCTGTTAATTCACCATTGACTGGATTTAGGATAAACTCACCGTTAGTTGCTTGCCCGACACGCACAGCTGCTACCGGTCCATTCCATGGAATATTAGAAATCGCCAAAGCAGCTGAGGCTGCAATCACAGAAATTGTATCTGGATCATTTTCACCATCGATTGATAAAACGGTTACAATCACTTGAACTTCATTACGCATTCTAGCATTAAAAAGCGGGCGTATAGTTCGATCCACCACGCGTCCGGTCAAGACCGCATCATCTGAAGGTCTTCCTTCACGTTTAATAAATCTTGAACCTTTAATTTTTCCAGCTGCATAATATCTTTCTTCAAAGTCCACCATCAATGGAAAATACCCGCCACCAAACTTTGAAAGACCCTTGCTCATTGTTGCTGTCGCAAGAACCATTGTGTCGCCGTAACGCACTGTGACTGAACCACCGGCTTGTTTAGCTAAAAGACCGGTTGCAATCTCAAGTTCTCTTCCTCCAATTTGGAGGGACCACTTTTTCTGCTCCATAATTTGATTCTATCGGTATCTGCCAATAAAATCCAAGAAAACACGCCAATAAAACCTACAACTTATTGTTAATTGTCAGTTTCATTAGTGTGCCCGCTGGCTACTGGTCAAAATCGATATTTTTTAATTAATAAATAAGATACTGTCTAACATTTTACTGTAAAAAAACCTTTTTGTCAAACAAAAAATCCCGACTTGATGTCGGGATTTTTGTTATCAAAAGTTGGTAAAAATTACCAATTGTTTCGAGAGTTGTTTCTGTCTCTATCAAAGCTTTTCTTTGGACGATCTTCCAAAGGTCTAGCTTCATTGACAGTCAAGGTTCTTCCTCCGAAGTCTTTTCCATCGAACATTTCGATAGCTTTTTGAGCTTCTTCAGGAGTAGCCATTTCAACAAAACCGAATCCTCTTGAGCGTCCGGACATTTTATCAATAATGATAGTTACTGATTCAACGTTTCCAGCTGCTGAAAAGGCTTCTTTTAATTCATCGTCAGTTGTCGAATATGGCAAACCTCCGATATATAGTTTCTTTTCCATTTTATTTCTTGCAAAGTTCTTACGAACTTTAAAATAAAAAAATTAACAAACGTAAGACGACCGCTTTCTCGGAAACTCGCACTTGCCCTCAGGTCGCTAACGATTGCTAACTTAACTTTGGGACGGAATTTACCTTGAAACCTTACTAATACCATTGTAGCATCGATAAGGACAAAAGTCAAGCATCGTAAAGAAAAAATATAAAAACCGCGATCTTTTTCAAGTTAGCGGTTTTTATATTTTTTTAGTTATTCCTAAGGGAATATCTTCACACATTTTTTTATTTTTAATAATTACTCTTGCTTAGCAAGGTTCGCCTTGGAAATTTCATCTCTGTGAAAATAATATGTACTTATAACTGTTCCTGCCGCACACCCAAAAGCATACAAAAGAACTAGTCTCCAATTGCTGATATCATCAACAATCGCTTGCAATACATAGTACCAAATCAGAATATTAACCATTGTTATTACCCCGCTGGCAACAACTCTGGTTTCTACAACCAATTTGGTCCACAGTGTGACAATAATCATCTCCAAAACACCAACAAAAAATAGCATCATATGTTTCGTAATAATTATGCGAATTATTCTATTTTTAATGTTCGACCTTTATTTAACTCGAAAGTAAATAACAAACACCTTTTTTGCTTGCTAAAAATACTTTATTTTCAAGCTAAAATCAATCATAGCATTAAAACACCTTTCGGTCAATACCGTTTTTCAAACAAAAAAGAGATTAAAAAAAATCTCTTTTTTATGCGGGGACGACCGGACTCGAACCGGCGACCTATTGCGTGACAGGCAATCGCTCTAACCAGCTGAGCTACGCCCCCATATATTTTTTGTAGCAGAGGTGAGATTCGAACTCACGACCCCAGGCTTATGAGTCCTGTGCTCTAACCAGCTGAGCTACCCTGCCAAAACAACATAGCATAGAATAAAAAATAAGGCTCAAATACATTATATGCCAGCTACTATATATATTATTATGTGCTCTATGGTTTTATACTTTTGTTGCGGGGGCAGGATTTTCATCCTAACGGATGATCACCCGTGAGGGTGAGAACCTGCAACCACTACTCTCATTGCTTTTTATTGTTGCGGGGGCAGGATTTGAACCTGCGACCTCATGGTTATGAGCCACGCGAGCTGCCAGACTGCTCCACCCCGCTATATCATACTTTTTTAAAAAAACTTTTACCTTAATCTTAATTCAACTACAAGCTGTTCCGCCATAGGCGGACTCCACCCCCATTATATACTATAAATACGCATTCGAAACACTATGTCCCAGTATAATGAAAATTTATAAAATGTCAATAAATTTCAAGAATTCTTCATAAGATTTTATTACTTCTTTCGCACTGTCCAAATCCAATGAAAAATCTTTTTCATATACAATCCTATTTCGCACCTGATGAGACTTCTTCAACTCCTCTAAGTTTTCAATCTGTCCAATATTGGCGCTTTCCAATCGTTCCGACATATCCTTCCCTAAATATCCGATTTTTTTAAGCATTTCATCTGCTATACTATCAGCTTCTAAAACCGCCGCTTTATATTGAGATTGATTTTTACTTTTCAGCCTGTCTCTTATTTTATTCCATTGCAATTCAAATTTGCTCTTAACCAATGGAGGTAAATCGGCTCCTCTGAGCATTTTTCGCAAATCCTTGCCAAGTCCGCGAAAAAACAAAAGTAAGACAATATCCACAAACAAAACCAAAATATAAATCGCTAAAATAAATTTCGCTACCATAAAAAAACCAGAATCCGAAAATGAAATCGCTAATTTAAAGATATAATCAATGATGGATAGAAAAATTTCAAGCATTTATTTGAATTATTTATTAATCTCAAAAGTATAAGCGGCATTCAATAAGCCTTCTTCATCGAACCATTTTCCCATAAGTTGTCCGCCAATCGGAAGTTTTTTGGAAGAATCTCCTTTTTCAGAAATCATACCAATTGGAAAAGAAATCGCCGGAATACCAACTAAATTAGCAGTAATGGTATATATATCCGACAAATACATTTTCATCGGATCATCGGTTTTTTCCCCGAATTTAAATGCCATTTCCGGCGCAGTCGGAGAAAATATAAAATCAATCTCCTCAAAAACTTTTTCAAAATCTTGTTTTATAAGCGCGCGCACTTTTTGCGCTTTTTTATAATATGCATCGTAATATCCGGCGCTAAGAGCGTACGTTCCAAGCATTATTCTTCTTTTTACTTCATCTCCAAAGCCGTATTTTCGACTGTCTAGATAAGTTTCCAGGAGAGTTTGTGGAAAATCACCACTCTCATTACTATCACTCTGCTTATCATTGATTCGTAATCCATATTTTATTCCATCAAATCTCGCCAAATTGGAACTAACCTCGCAAGGCATAATCATATAATATATCGCCAGAGAATATTGACTATGTGGCAAAGAAATCTCTTTTATTTCCGCTCCTAATTTTTTGTATTTTTCAATAGTATCATCTACTATTTTTTTAATATTTCCATTTAATCCTTCAAAATATTCCTTCACAATTCCAATTTTAATTCCCTTAATATCGCCAGTAAGATAATTTGTATAATCTTTTGTCGGACTCTGGGCACAAGTGGCATCCATTTTATCCTGCCCGGAAATCACTGAAAGAACAATAGCTGTGTCCTCCACGGTCATTCCAAATGGTCCGATTTGATCAAGACTGGAAGCCATTGCGATCGCGCCATAACGCGAAACACGTCCATAAGTGGGTTTAAGTCCAACTACTCCACAAAATGACGCCGGCTGTCGAATTGAACCTCCAGTATCCGTTCCCAGAGCGCAAACAGCTTCCTCACTTGCTATCGAAGCAGCAGATCCTCCGGAAGATCCCCCCGGTACTCTTTCCAAATCAAGCGGATTTCTGGTTTTTTGATAAATACTGGTTTCCGTTGAAGATCCCATCGCAAACTCATCCATATTAGTTTTACCCAAAATCACCGCTCCAGCTTCTTTGAGTTTTTTTATTACAGTTGCGTCATAGGGAGCGATATAATTATCCAAAATTTTCGATCCGGCAGTTGTCCGCACTCCCATTATACAAAGATTATCTTTAATTGCTATTGGTATTCCTTCCATAATCCCAATTTTTTCTCCTCGGAATATTTTCTCATCAACTTTCCTTGCTTGCTCCAACGCTAAATCTTCGGTCAAAGTCAAATAAGCACCAATTTCTCCATCTTTTTCTTTAATACGCGCAAAATAACTCTCCGCCAATTCAACTGCGGTTATTTTTTTATTGACAAGTTTATTATGTAATTCCTTAATCATTGCAAAAAAATAAAAATTACCTACAAAACACTTCTTACTTTTATCAGATCATTTTTTATCTCCGGAGCATTTTTCAAAATCGCATTTCTCTCTTTTTCATCAAGTTCTTTTTTTTGATCCTCACGAAAAACATTACTGGTTCCGGCAATATGTCCGATTGGCTGAATATTTTCCGTATCCAGTTCTTCCATTTGTTTGAAATAATCCAAAATGCCGGAAAGATCTTTTTGATATCTTTCGATATTTTCTTCTTGAAGTCCTAATCGAGCCAATGCGGCAACATTTTTTATTTCTTGCTTGGTTAGCATACTATTTAGCTATTATTTTACGCACTTAAACAAAAATCGAACAAGTATTTTTTGAATAGGTAAGTTTTAACTATTTTATCATCTCCCCGAATCCATCCTCATCTAATATTTTCACGCCAAACTTTTTCGCTTTTTCCAATTTTGATCCCGAATTTTTTCCCGCCAAAATAAAGTCTGTTTTCTTACTTACCGAAGAAGAAATATTTCCCCCCTCTTTCCTAATAATATCCTTTGCTTCGTCCCTTGTCCAGTTTTCCAGTTCCCCGGTCAAAACAAAAACTAATCCTTCCAATTTACCTTTCTTCCCTTCTCTCTGTTTTCTTCCCATTTCGATTTCAATTCCTAATTGCTCCATTCTTCGAAGCAACTCTGAATTTTTCTTATTGCCAAACCAAAAAACTAAACTTTCTGCCGCTTTTTCTCCAATTCCCTTAATACCCTCCCAATCTTCTTTCTTGATTTTCGGAAAAATTTCAATAATATCCCCAACTCCCCTAAACCCTCCGATATCCCCAACATTTTTCAAATTTCGAACAATTAATAAGGCTGTTTCCTCTCCGACATGCCGAATCCCCAGTGCATACAAAAATTTTTCAAAAGTTATTTTTTTACTTCTATCGACTGCCTGAATCAAATTATCAGCTGATTTTTCTGCGAATCTTTCCAATAATTGCAAATCTCCTTTTTTAAGCTCAAAAATATCCGCAAAATTAGAAATCAAGCCTTCATTTATTAATTGCTCTACTATTTTTTTTCCCATTCCCTCAATATTGAAGCCTTTTTTACCAACAAAATGAATGATATTTTGAATTTCAATCGCAAAACAATTTTTATTCAGACAATAATGTGCCGCGCTCATTTTTTCCAAATCTCCCGATTTCCCCAACTCTTTTCTTTGCACTTTTCCACCGCAAATCGGACAAATTTTCGGCATATGAAAAATCTTTTCATTTCCTATCCGTAAATTCTTCATCACTTCCACCACCTCCGGAATCACATCTCCTGCTTTTTGAATCACAACCGTATCTCCAATTCGAATATCCAATCGACGGATTTCGTCTTCATTATGCAGGGTGGCGCGAGAAACAATTGAACCGGCAACTTTCACCGGACGAAGATGCGCCACCGGCGTAAGCGCTCCAGTACGACCAACCTGTACTTGAATATCTTTCACAATCGTTGTTACTTTTTGAGCCGGAAATTTATATGCCACTCCCCAACGCGGAGCTTTTCCCGTATACCCCAGTGCGTCTTGAATTTTTTTGGAATTGATTTTTATTACCACTCCATCAATTTCATAATTTTCATTATTTTTCTTTTTCGTCCAATTCTGATAATATTTCTCAACTTCAAAAACATTTTCACATAAACAATAATTTTTATTCACCTTAAACCCCAACTTTTCCAAAAATTCCAATTCTTCAATCTGCGTTTCCGGCACTTTAATCTCCCCAAAATTCCTAACTCCCCCAATAAAATCAACATCATATACAAAACTATTCAACCTTCTTGCAGCGGCAATTTTCGGATCTAATTGCCGAATTGAACCGGCGGCGGCATTACGCGTATTGGCAAACAAAAGCTCGCCTTTTTTCTTTTTTTCGATATTCAATCTTTCCAAATCATCTTTTCCCAGCCAAATTTCTCCCACTACGATTAAATCGATAGGATAATTAAGCTCTAGCGGAATACTCTGAATCGTTTTTATATTTAATGTAACATCTTCGCCGATTGAGCCGTCTCCTCGAGTCGCCGCCCTGATCAATTTTCCTTTTTCATATGTCAAAATAACCTTAAGTCCGTCAATTTTAAGCTCGCAACAATACTCCAACTCCCCCAAACTTCCCAACTTCCCCAACATTCTGCCAATCTTCTCTTCCCATTTTTTTAGCTGTTCCAAATCAAAAACATCATCAAACGACCACTGTTTGACCACATGCCGCACTTTTTCAAATTTGTCCAAAGGTTTATCTCCGATTCTCTGCGTTGGACTGGTCGGAGAAAAAAATTCCGGATTCTCTTTTTCCAAAAATGACAACTCTTCAAATAATGAGTCGTAAGCTTGATCGGCAATTTCAGGATTATCCAAAACATGATACAAATATCGATGTCGGTCAATTTCCTTGCGCAACTTCTCTATTCTGTTTTTTATTTCGTTTTTTTCCATATATTCATTATATCACAATCAAAAAACCGGGGTTCTACCGGTTTTACTGAATTACTTTTTTATTTATTTACACCCGTGATATTTCCAAATTCCATCCGTCACATCATATGTTGCGGCAAAAATTTGTTTTCCATCTTCCGATATTGCCAAAGAATCATGCGACCAATCTCTTGCATCTTCAGCAGGATCATGCATTTTCCATGTACCTATATCTCCTCCTTCATTTGAAATATACACATAACCCTCTAATGCTCCTGCTGGAGGAACAGTACCCTTGGCAACTACAACTTTCGTTCCATCAGAAGACATTGCCACAGAAGATAAATTTCCTGAACCAGAATTAGAAACTGCCAACCAATTATCTCCACCATCAATTGAACGATATACCTGCCCTCCATATCTACCTACCGCTATTTTATTTCCATCATCTGAAACAGCTACTGCCGGTAAACTTCCAAGTCCCGAATTTTTACGAGACCAGCTATCTCCACCATCCGATGAAATATAAATTTCCCCTCCGCTAACATTATCATTGACTGCCACCACTTTTTCTCCATCAGCAGAAAAAGCAATTCCCAACCACCCCTGAGCAACACCGCCTTCGACCGTTTCTTCATTCCAATTATTTCCCGAATCATTAGAAATCCAAATATTACCAGGACGATAAACTGCGCCCAAATGTGTTCCGTCATCAGAAACAGCAACTGACGTCCATATATGATTTCCGCAATCAGATTGAGCATCCCAATTTATTCCGGAATCAATAGATAAATACAACATTCCCCCTTGATCCGCAGCCAAAAGAGTATTCCCGTTCCCTGAAGAAGCTATCACATCCCAATTTCGATCACTTTCTCTATCTGTCCATATTTCTCCTCCATCAATTGACGTATAAATTTGTCCCCCTCGAATAACCGCTGCCAACTTTTTTCCATCATTTGAAGTCGCAATTCCATCCCAATTACCATCATTTGCCCCTATTTTTTCCCAACCGGAAACACAAACACTTGAGCTTACGGCACGCTCAACAGACAGATAACTTCCTGATGATTTTGCTTTTCCGATATCTCCGACTCTATCATTACACTCAAGCGGGGAATCATCATACTTGAAAAATTCTATTTCATACTGTTTATTTGCATCAATTATTTCTAATATTTTTCCATCTACACAATCCGAAAAAACTTCCAGAATGGTATCATCAAGATAATTAGAACTTTTTATCTTCTCTAATATTGATTCCATGCCAGTATCAGCAATTTGAAAAGCCATTGTCGCTTTATCGGTTGAAGAAGACGAGCGCAATTCAGTAGTTGAAATAGTTACTGCTCCCAATGAAATAACCAAAATCGTAAGAACAATAATTAAAGTAAATACCAACACTGAACCTTTTTTTCTTTTAATTTTCATAAATTTTCAAAAGATTATTTCCACTAATTTACTGAATGCCTGCTTTTTCATAATCACGCAAAGAAACAGAGGATTGCAGTTTTATCAATTCTGAATCTCCTTTTTGGATGTTAAGCATAATCGTGACCTTTCCCACTTCCTCAGATCCAACGACAGAACTTGAGGAGACTGTACTGAAACTTCCACTTATTGATCCAGTTGTCATTTTTAAAAATTCATCCGCCGCAAAATTTCTAGCAGAACAATCACTCAACGGATCAATACTCGTTGCCATACTGTCATCATATGCACGCATTAATTGACCGCCGTTTATCTCATAACGCACGCAAATTTCTTGCGAATAATCAAAAGCTTGGACAAAAGAATTTCCATCATCAACAATCGAACTAGTTCTGAGAACTTTCGCTATCTCACTCATTGCAAACTGAACATTTTCTATACTTTCCTGAAAATCGCGAATTTTTCGATAATTATTAAACAAATTAGAAAAAGCATCCGTGGAAGCGGCTATTATAATAACGAAGATGGAAACTGAAACTATTACCTCCAAAAAAGTATATCCTTTTTTATTTTTTATTTTTAACATCTTCATATGACACCTGTTATTTTTAAATATTTTACTCTCCCCATTTTGTCAAAATAGATACCGCAGCAACACATCGAGTCGCAGTACTACAATCCGAAAGATCAATCTTTGGCCAATCAGTTCCCCAAATCACCACACTAGTCAATTTTGCAGTGGCAGCACTGGCTCTATCTGAAGGAGCTCCGCTTGAATTAAAATATTGAATCATCACTTTTCTTTTAAATTTTGTTATAGTCGCACCTACTTTCATATAATATCCATCAGCATTGATTTTTAAAACCTTTGAAACTGCTGCGCTATCGCAAGTACCACGAATCGCCAATGAATTTTTATCAAGCGCACATCCGAGAGGAGTATTATCTGCAGCACGACTCACGTCCGGAAAATTAGTATTACTAAAAGTAACCTTTCCTGTCGCCCAATTATTATCCCTAACGTTTCTAGCAATTTCAATTCCTTCTTGCACTAACATTGATGCAATAATGCGATCGCGACTATCAGCGGAATTAGAAAAACCGGCAATCAAAAGATTAACCGCCGCCAGCATCGCCACACTCAAAACAAAGGCTGCTAGAAGTACTTCGCCGATAGAAAACCCTCGCTTGATTGAAATTAAAAACTTTTTATTTTTAATTTTTGATTTCATAACTATTAAACTAATTATCACAATCAAATGTCGCTTCATCACCCTCAACCTTCTTTACTTCAACAGCTCCCACGGGACTCACGCAAATAGCATAATAAATAGAATCTTTTCCAACCATAATTGTTTTTATTGCTCCAAGAGTATCTCCATCAAAATTATATACAATCGCAAAAGGAATCAAAAAATAAACTATCTGAGAGTTCATAGCTCCGGTAGATGCATTATTATAGAAAGAAACTCCATTTGGAAGAATAATACCAGAAGAATTAAGACTAGCTGAAACCTGATTAGGAATAGTGGTACTATAATATTTAATAATCGCATTACAAGTGACTAAATCTTCCGTAGTATGATTATAAAAAACACTATAAGCATTTGCGCTACTTCTTCTGAAACCAAAGCCGCAAGCGGTATTAGTCGCATCCGGCTGTTTTCCGGACAGCGCGTAATTTTGCGCCTCGCGAATACTGGAAGCCACCTGTTCTGCCGCTACGCTTACTTCCTTGTCGATTTTTCCTCTCTGCGTTGAAACAAGTGCCACAGTTGCCATTATTCCAATAATGGCAACTGTGACCAGAACCTCAAGAAGAGTAAACCCTGGAACAAATTTATTTTTTATTTTTATCATATTTCAAAACAAGTACTTCAAATATTGAGGAAAGGCTTGATATAAGAAAAGAGTTGCGATTGTTCCAATTACCAAAAAAGGCGCGAAGGGCACTTGGCTTTTCATGCTTTTTTTCTTAGATAAAATCAAAAATATACTAAAAATCGCTCCCGATAAAAAAGAAAGTACTAATGTTAGGAAAATTTTCGGCCATCCAACTGTAAGTCCGACAAGTATCGCCAAATAAGCATCACCCATTCCCATCCATTTCTCCTTGGAAAAAAATGCCATTGAAAAAAAGAATACCCAAGCAACAAACGCACCAATTATTCCGGAAAATGTTTGTGAAGAAAACATTGAAGCAAATTCAGAAAAATTAACTGCGTCAAAATATATATAAAATACCAGTGTCCAGCCGATTCCCGCCCACAAAAAAATCATCGGGATTTCCATAAACTTCAAATCATAAGCAAAAATCACCATTAGCGCGGAAAAAAGCACTAATAAAAATCCGGTTTCAATCCAAGACTGATAATCTGTCAGAGAAAAAAAACACATACCGATTAACGCAAAAAACAATCCTGTCAAAAATTCCACCAATGGATATTGCCATGAAATTTTTCCCTTGCAATCGCGACACTCAGCCCGCAGAAGAACAAAGCTAAGAAGCGGAATGTTGTCATACCAACGGATTTTGGCTTTGCAATGCGGACACATCGATCGCCCAGCGAACATCGACTCTGCCAAATTCAATCGATATACAACAACATTTAAAAAACTCCCTGTTATTAAACCGCCGATAAAAAAAATTAAAATAATCATATCTTCAAAAAAGTAAATACCCTATAAATATGTCTCGATTCCTAATTCCTTGAAAATTAGCATCCGGCATAGCCGATAATTCCAGTTTGATTAAATGTCGCACTAGTACAAGTCCCAAGGTTTCCTGTTCCAGGTGTAACAGTAATTTGATAATGATCATTGGCGCAAGCGGTGTTCACAACCGCTGTTTCCAAATTTGCATCATCCGGATAGACTGTTCCTTGGGCAGGATTACAAATTGCCACCGCGCCACCATCACCCGCATTTTTTTCTTGAATTATTCCTTCAGAATTACAACACATCATTGCCGCCGCATTCACACTGGACGCGGTTGATTTGAATGACGCATCCCTAGCCTTAATTCTCGCGCTATTCAAGGATACCAAAACGATGGAAGCCAAAATACCGATAATTGCAATAACAATCAAAAGCTCGATTAATGTAAACCCTTGTCTTTCTGTAAATAAATATTTTTTTAACATTATATAAAATATAAAACAATTTTAACCTCATATACCTACCAACTTTATGTTAGTAGGTAAAAAGACTAAAATTAGCAGTCCGCAAAAACAACTCCAGTATTTGAAATTGTAGCCGAAGTACATGCAGTTCCAGTTGCGCCTGGCGCAAGAACTCCGGATGTGATAATTCCACTAGATCCGCAAACAGGAGTAGTTGTCCACGATGTTGGATCAGGCAGAGCTTCGGTAGTATTATATGTTCCATCATCACAATCTATAACAACCGCCGCATGAACACTGGAAGCTTGTGCCTTAAACTGAGCATCCCTAGCTTTTGTTCTCGCACTGTTCAAGGATACCAAAACGATGGAAGCCAAGATACCGATAATTGCAATAACAATCAAAAGTTCGATCAATGTAAAACCTTTTTTCATTGTATTTTTCATATTTTCACCTCCATTCTTTTTTTTAATTTTTATTTTCTATATTTAAACCTATCCCAATTTCCTTACAATAATTATATCACACCCTCAATATAAAACATAGAACTACTTAATATTTCCCGTAATGTTATATATTGGCAGCAAAATCGCAAAAACCAAAACTGCCACACCAATTCCCAAAAACACAATCAAAACCGGTTCAATCAATGATGTCAAATTACGAACAATATTATCCGTTTCTTTTTCATAAAAACTGGCGATACTGTCAAGCGAACCATTCATCTCTCCCGTCTCTTCTCCTATTTTTATCATTCTGGTGACAATTACGGGAATATATGTCGACCGGGAAAAAATACTGCTAATATTTCCCCCTGCCTTGACCTCATCCGCGCCACGAAGAATGATTCCCTTGTAAATAGTATTATTGACAACTTCGCTTACCACCACAAGCGCCTGCACAATCGGAATTCCTCCCGCTAAAAGCATTGAAAAATTACTAGAAAATCTGGTTATATATACATATCGCGCCAATTTTCCAATAATTGGAATTTTCAAAACAACAAAATCCCAATCTCTTTTTCCGGATTCCGTTCTAGTGTAATACATACTCCCTCCGACAACCCCCAAAATAACCACCAAAATCGCCCACCAATAATTTTCAAAAAAACTAGAAGTAGTAATTATCACTTGAGTATACCAAGGAATTTCCGCTCCCATATCAATAATAACTTGAGTAAGTTTAGGTATGACAAAAATCATCGTCAAAAAACCGATGATTGATGCGGCAATAATAACAAATACCGGATAAAAAAGCGCTCCTTTTATTTTCGCGGTAAGTTGATAATTTTTCTCGATATTATCGGCGATATAGGAAATCGATTTTTGCAAATTTCCAGAAACTTCTCCCGCTTTTACCGTACTTACTGTGAGAGCTGAAAAAATTTCCGGATGTTTTTCAAGACTTTCTGCCAGTGTCATTCCGTCTTCGATATCATTAGAAATTTCCTGAATAACCCTGCGCAATGCCTTGTTTTCCATCTGCTCGCGCACTGCCTGCAAAGAATTAATAATTGAAACTTTAGCTCCAATCAAGGTAGAAAATTGACGAAAAAAAATCATCAATTCTTTCTGACTCACTCGATCCCATGAATTTTGCAAATCTTTGAGAAACTTGTTCATTTCCTTTTCCTGCTCAATAGAAAAAGGAACTAACATATTTTGATGTAAAACCTCAACCGCCGTTTCTTTGTTGACGGCCTCCACTTTTCCTTTTTTCACTTTTCCATTTTGATCTTTGGCTTCAAAAACAAATTTCATAATATTTTATTCGTCCTATTTGTCTTATTTGACTAATCGGACTTATTGGAATTTCATTTCTTGATTAACATTTTAAAATAATCCTTATTTTTAGCGTACGTAAAAGCATCATCAATCGTAATCAATCCTTTTTTCACCAAATCACTAAGCGATTTATCCAAAGAAACCATTCCTTCTCTCATTCCGGTTTCAATTACTCCGTCAATTTGATATGAACGATTTTCACGAATCAAATTTTCAACCGCATTGTTTTTCACCATAATTTCAACGGCTGGAATTCTATCTCCTCCTATCTTCGGTACCAAACGCTGAGAAATAACGCCAAGAAGAACATTCGCCAATTGCGAACGTACTTGATTTTGCTGATGAGAAGGAAAAACATCCACAATACGATCGATAGTTTCCGCACTGTTATTCGTGTGAATAGTTGCAAAAATCAAATGTCCGGTTTCCGCCGCTGTGAGCGTAGTGGCGATAGTTTCCAAATCTCTCATTTCTCCAATAAGCAAAACGTTGGCATCTTCACGAAAAACCGCACGCAATGCTCTTTCAAAATTCTGCGCATCCTGTCCGATTTCTCGTTGGTTTATAATACAACGATCTTGATCGTAGATATATTCAATCGGATCTTCAATTGTAATAATATTTTTCTCATAATTATGATTAATATAATCAACCAAAGCCGCCATAGTAGTTGATTTTCCGTGTCCCACCGGTCCGGTAACCAAAACAAGTCCTTGCGAATGTTTCGTGAAATCATAGAGCGCAGACGGCATATTTAATTCATCTAGAGTTCGGATTTTTGTCTGCACCAGACGCATAACGATACTAATGAATCCTTTTTGAAAAAATACATTCACGCGAAATCTGGCTTTATTCTCAAAATTATAAGAAAATCCCGTTTCTCCGGTTTCCGCCAATTCCTTGCTTTTTTCTTCACTGAGAAAAACCTTACTGATAGCTTTTGTATCATCCGCAGTTAAAATATTTTCCTTAGCTATTGGTTGCAACTTTCCGTCAATCCGAAGCGTCGGATAACGTCCCACGACAAAATGAATATCCGAAGCGCCCTGCTGAGCAACAAGAAGTAGCAGGCTTTTTATTTTTTGTTCGACATGAAATGATTCCATAATATTTATTTTTTATTTTTGTTTTCTATATAATTTATACATTCAGACAAAAAGCATTAGATTTTCAAGCACGCGAATACTATTCTATGATTAGTTTTACCTATCCAATCATCAATTGAATTTTTGCAAAAACTTCCGATGGAGAAAAATGCGATTTTATTAGATATTTATCTATACCTAGAGATTCTACTTCTTCAATATCATCAGCTTCCGACAAATTAGTTAACATAATAATTGGAATTGTTTTCCATTCATCGTTAGATTTTATTTTTCGAAGCGTTTCTTTCCCATCCATAAACGGCATTACAATATCCAATAAAATAAGATCCGGTTTTCTGCTTTCCATAAATTTAAGTGCTTCCGCTCCGTTTCCTGCCACTGCTACCTCATATCCTTCGGATGTAAGTTTGTAATTATAAATATCTTTCACGAAAATATCATCTTCCACCAATAAAATCAGCTTTTTATTTTTCATAGTTTCCGAAAAATTAACCTAATTATTGTTTTATAATTAAAATACTTTTCAAATCAATTTCATTCTACCATATTTATCCGCGATCATCATCCACATCCCCTCCGATAGTCAAACTTCCTTCCGTTACTCTCTCAACCTCTGAAAGAGCTGTCATCCCTTTGAGCGCTTTCAATATTCCATCTTGCTTCATTGTAATCATTTTTTGGCTTTTCGCCAATTCATCCACTTTCATTTCCTTACCCTCATTGATTGCCTCCTGAATACTTTCATTAACCTCAATACATTCATAAATTGCTAATCGACCCTTCAAACCAGTCCCCCCACATTCTTCACATCCTCGTCCTTTATAAAATTTCAATCCTTTGGATATGTCCAGATCATATTTCTTCAATTCTTCTTCTGGCACATTTTTTATTTCCTCTAAGAGATTGTTTTTTACTTTATCGGATACAGAAAATTCCTCTTTGCAAGAAGTACAAATTTTACGCACCAATCTCTGAGCAGCAACAGCCTTAAGAGAGGAAGAAAGTAAAAAAGGCTCAATACCCATGTCCACAAGCCTCGGAACTGCGCCAATAGCGCTGTTAGTGTGCAGGGTAGAAAAAACCAAATGTCCAGTAAGCGCGGCATGAATTGCCAGCTCAGCTGTTTCTCCATCACGAATTTCTCCTACCATAATAACATTAGGGTCTTGACGCAAGATTGAACGTAGCCCGTTAGCAAAATCATATCCTATTTCCGGCTTAATTTGACTTTGATTCACACCTTCTATTGAATATTCAACAGGATCTTCCAACGTTACAATATTTCTTGTATCTTGATTGATTACATTAAGAAATGAATACAATGTTGTTGATTTTCCGCTTCCGGTAGGACCAGTAATTAATATAATTCCATTCGGTTCATTAATTTTACGTGATAAAATCTCTTTGCTATGCCCAATAAGCCCCAGCTTGCTAAAATCAAAAATTCCCTTATCTTTAGTAAGAACACGCATAACTACTTTTTCTCCTCCGACAACAGGAAAAGTAGAAACGCGAAAATCAATATTTTCTCCGCCTTCACTCACATTGAATCTACCATCTTGCGGTTTTCGTTTTTCATCTATTTTCAAATTTGAAAGTATTTTAATTCTCGAAACAAAAGCCTTTCCTACTTCCATTGGAAGAATCAAGGATGCATAAAGAACTCCATCGACACGAAACCTAATACGATAACCATCATCAGTCGGCTCCAAATGAATATCACTAGCTCTTTTTTCAACAGCATGTTTTATTACCACACTTACAAGTTTTGAAACCGGAGCATCTTGTATATTATTTTGTTGGTCATCAACATTCCTTTTTCCCAACAAAGATCTTTGATCCTTAAATCTCTCTAATTCAAACGATTCAACTACCGCCTCTACTGCTTCTTCGGCAGTATTATATTTATCAATGATTTCCCTTACCACTTCCGCAGAAGCTATATGAATATTTATTTCCTTTTTTTCTTTTTCTGCAATAAATCTAAGCACGTCCAGTGCTTGAATATCCTGCGGATCAACCATTGCCACACTTACTCCCTTGCTTTCAGAATCTTCAAATGCAACCATATTAAAATTGCGCGCCGTTTTTTCCGGAATTATTCTCAAAATCGAATCACTGACTGCCGAAGGAGCTTTTTTCAAAAAAGGAATTTTCATTTCCTTTGCTCTCTCCTCTAGCGAATCCACTCCATTGTCAACTATTGAAGAATTTGATTTTTTTTCATCTTTTTGATGTTTTTTATTTTTATCCTCCATTTTTTCAGCTTATTTTTCATTTTTAATAATCAACCTAAACTTAAGCATCTTTTTAAACAAAAATTATATTAGGGAATAAAAGGATTGTCTTTTCCCGTATCACCAATATTTATTTCTGGAATTTCCACAATTTTATTTAATTTATTAATGGCAGTTAAATTAAATAATTTCTTTTCAAAAATTGGATCGTCAAATCCTAGCGCGGTATTATTATCCGTTGGCAAATAAGCAAAATATGCACTCACATCCATCGACAAAAAATCGAGATTCGAAACAGCATTCTCTTCATTTCTTTTATTATTATCCTTATAAATATTTATCGAGGACACATTATTTATAGTCCTCATTCGATACAAATTATCCAAAAATACAATCAACTGTTTATATGAACCGGAAACTTTAACATCCGCTTTGATGGATACTATTGAATTTTCTTTAGTACCCTCAATTTCACCAACAATATCACTGGAACTATTGTTCAGACCGGCAAAAGGATCTAAATAACTAATGTCCATATCAGATACGTCTCCGTATTTTTCCGCTATCCTATCTAAACATGCTTTAGCCATAGGCGTACTGGATAATTTTTTATTTGCACTACCTTTTGCTGTTGTTAAAACTTTATCATCATCATCCTTCAATTCTTCACTTTTAACATTTATGCCAATAATGCTTACAGAAGAACTGTTTCCGATATAATTTATATCATTAATGATGTTTTCATTCTTTTCTTCAATTGGAAAATATTCATAAATCTTGTCCACTGAGACTTTTCCATCAGTAGAACTCATAAAATTTTTCAAACTTTCAGCGTTTTGAACTTTGAAATCCGCTTCTTCCAATTCGCATTTTTTTATATCTATGCGCTTTTGATATTCTCTGATTCCCTCCAAGCCAAACCATGTCGGCCAAATGTACCAAATAACCAACACTATGGAAATTAAGATTGATAAGGGAACAAACAAGAATTTTAGTTTCATATTTTTATAAAATAATTATTCTTACAAATTATTTTCCGGATTATTATAATTAGATAAAATCATCGTTAATGTAAATGTTATTTTTCCCTCCTCCGTTCTGTTTGTACTGGAAATATCTACATTAGAAAACTTATCTGATTTTTTAAAATTTAAAATTTGACTAGCTATTGCATTATAGCTATCAGCTATTACGTTCAACGCAACCTCTTGCTTTGAATCTTCATATTTATAACTATCAATATAAACATTCTTTACTAAAAAATCCTCTATATAAGCAAGCACATCATTAGGATAAACTCGCTGTGCCAAATTATTATCAATCTTAGAAATCCTTTGATCGAAATCCTTAATACTGACAAGAGCCGCGCTTCCTAAAGAACTTTTCTTTTCGGATATTTCCTTTATAATAGCATTTTCATTTGAAACCAACTTTTTTTTATATAAAAGTTGACCAGCATAAATAAAAGAAGTCACGATCAGTAAAGTTATTGAAAAAAAAGTTCCGCTACGCCAAAAATTCAATTCATAGATTCTATTTTCTTTTTTTTCTTCCCTGTGAAGATTTATATTAACCATCGCTTTAATATTATTTTCGAAAAACCGAATAAAAATATTCAAGAAATTCGAAAAAATTTAAGATTTATATTTTCAATTAAATATTTCGCTGATAATCTTCCACGCCTTTCAATGCCGCTCCGACCGCAACAGAAAAAGATGGTCCGATATCCTTGATTACCGCCTCCAAATTTGCTTCATACTTCACTTTTTTCCACGGATTACCAATTATAACACCCTTTCCCAGCTCCCTTTCAAAATATTCCAATATTCCAACCATTTTTGCAGTTCCTCCGGAAATAATAATTCCATCCATTCGAGACACATCTTCTTTTTCTTGAAACATTCGCATTATTCGCTTAGCTTCCCCGGAAATGACATCCAAAGCGGAAAAATTTACACTCGCCTGATTTGTATTTATTAAATCTTTCTTCTCTTTTTTATATCTTTCTGCCCTAAACCAAGAAATATCCATTCCTCTGGAAATATTTTTTGTAAATTCATTCCCGCCAATATATAAATTACGATTTATAATCACATTACCTTTTTTAATTGCGGCAATAGTTGTCGTGCGCGCTCCAATTTCAATCAATAAATAATTCCCCATATCATCTCCCACAAGAGAACGTACGGATGAAAACACGTCCAATTCCAATGTAGCAGTTCTTAATCCATTTTTCATTATCAATTCTTCGTATTTGTTAACTTCATCTTTTGGAGCAGCCACAAGAAGTACTTTTATTTTTTCTTTCTCATTTTTTTCGGAAAAATCTTTGCCATTTTCTTCATTTTGAATGATTTTTCTATCCGCTTCTCCTAAATCAAGGACATCCCATGACAAATACACTTCATCCAAAGAAACGGGAATATATTTATACGCTTCGTATTCGATAGCATTTCCCACTTCCTCTTTTTTAATATTGGAAATCTCAATAACATTAACCAATCCGCTAAATCCCGGAATAGAAGCGCAAACATTTTTAGTTTTCGGCTCCATTTTATCTATGAGCTTACCCAAGTAAATTTCCGTAATTTTATTAATAGATTGACTATCCAGCTCTTCCTTTATTTGTTCTCCGCTAAAATCAATCCATGCATAATTCATCAAAGTAACTTTTTGATTTTCTAAAGAAAGTTCTACTGCCTTGATAGCGCTCCCGCCAAAATCAACCCCGAAAAAGCGATTTTCTTTACTCTTAAAAAAATTAAACATTCTTTTTTGATTTAACTTTTATTTTTATTTTATCTTACAATAAATAGAAAACATTATCTTCTTATATTATAATATATTTTTTCCACACAAGCAACTTGCATATCATATTTTTCCAAAATTATTCATATTAAAAACTTATCCCGGAAAAAGTTGACATTCAACGAAGATAAAAATAGAATAGTATGTACATATTTGATAATAACAAAAACTATTATGTTAGAACCAAAATTATCCAAAAAAATGACATCGCACGCGAAAAAAAGCCTCTATGAATCTGGCAAAATCGCTTTATTTTATGAATCTCCCTATATACTTTCAGAACATTTACTTTTCGCTATTTTCTTAGAAAAAGGAAGTATGGGTAATAGAATCTTGGAAAATATGAATGTGAAAAGATCCGACTTTGATAATATTTTTTCTTTAAAAAACTATTCGAACGATTCACGTGTCAATCAAGCGAAAGAAAAACCTCAATTATCGCCGGATGTTTCTCTGGCAATTACTCGCGCATATCTTGTTGCTAAGAAAATGGGTTACCCATACGTCGGAACCGAACACCTCATTCATTCTATTATCAAAACGCCAAATAAAAATATCTCGCGCCTATTGAAAAAAAATAAAGCAAAAAAGCAAGGGAATGGCGCTATGCAACAATCATTCCTTGAAGGATCGGATATAAAAAGCCTTTCTAAATTATTTGATCTTCCGGGTTTATCGCTTACCGGACAAGAATTGTCCGAATCAGAAACTCCAACATTAGATGTTTTTTGTGTCAATATCAATGATGACGTTTTCTTGAAAAAAGAAAAAATAATCGGAAGAGAAAAAGAAATAGAAAGGATAATTCATATTCTCGGAAGAAAAAATAAAAGCAATCCTCTTCTTATCGGAGATCCGGGTGTAGGAAAAACAGCATTAGTTTCCGCCTTGGCGCAAAAAATAAATTCAGGCAAAGTTTCTCCTCGGCTGGCAGGAAAAAAAATCTTGTCTTTAGATTTAGCGCTGGTTGTTGCTGGAACGAATTTTCGCGGAGAATTTGAAAGTCGTATCAAAGATATTATCTACGAAGCGGAAGAAAACGAAGATATAATCTTATTTATTGATGAAATTCACTCGCTTATCGGAGCAGGAAACGCCAGTGGCGGGTTGGATGCTGCCAATATTCTCAAACCTGCCTTGGCGCGCGGAAAAATTCAATGCATCGGAGCCACCACATTAGATGAATATAAGAAATATATTGAAAAAGATCCCGCACTGGAAAGAAGATTTCAAAACGTAATCGTAAACGAACCAAATACTCATGATACAAGAAAAATTCTCCAAGGAATAAAACCATCTTATGAAAAATTTCATAACGCTGAAATTTCCAATCAAGCGCTGGATCAAATCGTCGCTCTAAGCAGTAGATATATAACTGAACGATTTTTTCCTGACAAAGCCATCGACATCCTAGATGAAACAGCTTCAAGACTGCGAAACAAATCAACCGGATTATCTTTTTTGCCTGAAATTAAAAAAACAGAAAAACAACTGAAAGAAATTTCCACTGAAAAAAATAACTTTGTTAATACGGAAAAATATGAAGAAGCCGCTACTCTTCGCAAAAAAGAAGATTTGCTTGCCATACAATTAGAAAATCTAAAAAAGAAACAGCAGGAATTGGAAAAAACTAATCCGGTTTTTATTGACAGTAATGATATTACCAATACTGTTTCACAAATAACCGGCATTCCTTCGGAAAAATTGTCACATTCTTTCGCTCCCGAACTAAAAAATTTACATCAAAAATTAAGCTCCACAATAATCGGGCAGACGGAAGCGATTGAAAAAATAATTGAAGTTGTTTATCGCGCATATAGCGGAATAGGAGATCCTAATCGCCCAATTGGATCATTCCTTTTTTTAGGACCAACCGGATCAGGAAAAACATTGACAGCTAAAGAGCTGGCAAAAAACTTATTTGGCAATGAAAATTCGCTAATTCGTATAGATATGAGTGAGTTTATGGAAAGACACCAAACATCCCAACTTCTAGGAGCGCCAGCTGGATATGTCGGGTTTGGCGAAGGAGGAAAACTCACGGAAAAAGTTCGCCGCAAGCCTCACAGCTTAGTTCTTTTTGACGAAATAGAAAAAGCTCATCCGGACATTTTCAATATCCTACTACAAATATTGGAAGATGGGATACTCACTGACTCGGAAGGACGCAGTGTGAATTTCAAAAATACCATAATCATTCTTACTTCCAACACGGGAACTGCGGAATTTTCTGATATTTCAAATATGGGATTTGGTCAAAAAGAACAGGAAATCTCACAAAAATGGGCTAGCTTAAAAGAAAATTCCCTAAAAGAACTCAAAAGGCAAATGAAACCGGAGCTTCTCAATCGGTTGGATAATATTATCGCCTTTAATGTTTTGGGGAAAAATGAAATCAAAAAAATTGCAAGTCTTGAGCTGAAAAAACTTAAAGAAAGATTGCAAACAAAAAATATCCTTCTTTTATATTCTTCTGAAGTGTTGAATTTTCTTACGAAAAAGAGTCTCGCTTTTGATCAAGGTGCCAGATTCGTGCGTAAAAACATTCAAAAATTCATAGAAACAGAAATCGCCAAAGCTATTCTTGAAGAAAAAATCAAAGATAAAAAAATTCAATTGAAAATCGAAAATGAAAAGATTATTGCGATATAAGCAAAAGATTGAAAAATTCATCTTAGATACTCTTTTTCCAATTACTTGCCTTGGATGTCAAAAACAATCTGATCAATGGATTTGCGAACATTGTTTGAAAAAAATATCATTAAAAAAAGATCAGATTTGCCCGATTTGTGAAAAAATAATCACACCAAAAGGAGAAATATGTTTTTCTTGCCACAAAAAAAACTCCATTGACGGACTCTTGGTTTGCACTTCATACAAAGAGAAAATAATCTCCCGCGCAGTTGGATATTTCAAATACCGTTTTGTAAAAAGATTGTCTATTCCACTTAGTAAAATAATGCTTGAAGCTTCTCGCAATTTCGATCTACGTTTACCGGACATCATTATTCCGATTCCTCTTCATCCGCACCGTCTGCGCTGGCGCGGATTCAATCAATCGCAATTACTGGCACAATATTTGGGGAAAAATTTAACTCCCGGTTTTGATATTCCGATTTTAGAAAATAATTTAATTCGAAAATATTATACTTCACCTCAAATGAAAATAAAAAATTATAAAGAAAGACAAAGAAATATTCAAAATGCTTTCACAGTTTTACAAAAAGAAAATATTAAAAATAAAAACATACTCTTAGTTGATGATATTGCCACTACTGGATCCACCCTTTTTGAATGCGCCAAAATTCTCAAACAATCCGGCGCCAAAAAAGTTTTTGGCATTGTAATTGCTAGGCAAAAAGTATGATGTCGATAATTTTATAACATACTTTATTTTATCAGATCATCAAACGAAAAACGACGCACACTTGAAATATAAATAAATCAATGTTAAGCTTATTTTGTTGAAAAATTTACAAAAGGAGAGGTGGCTGAGCTGGTCGAAAGCACCACACTGCTAACGTGGCAGGGTTTAATCGCCCTCGTGGGTTCAAATCCCACCCTCTCCGCCCAAGACAAAAAACCGCCTTCAAAATTATTTTGGGCGGTTTTTTGCCTATCTTTTTTCTTATTTTACTTTTGCGCTCTATCTAACTGATTTATTTTTCATAAACCTTATTATTTTTTTCTTGTTCTTTTTTGGCTTTTTCTAATTCTTTTTTTACCGCAGCCAATTCCTTCTTGATAGCTTCAGAAGCAACCTGTCGTTTGATATATAAATGCATTAATGAAAAAACAATCATACTCGCAAAAATAATCCCGGCGGCATTAATTAAAAACAATAAAAATGAATTACTAATAATATACCAATCAAATCTAGCAATTCCAATTCCGGTAACTGCAAGTGGCGGCATTAAAGCGACAGAAATTGCGATTCCGGGTAATGTTTCGCTCAAATGCGGTTTTATAAGCGCAAAAGAAGCGGCAAAACCAGCGATAATCGCAATTGCAGCATAAATCAATGATGGTTGAGTGCGCGCTAAAATCTCAGAATTTTCCTGAAAATTTGAAGCAAAAAAGACAGTTACAATGGCCGAAGCGGCAATTCCAAATGTCAATGATTTTAATATTGTATAAAATGAACGTGCAATCAATTTTGTATCCGCGATTACTACGCCCAAAGAAAGACTAAGAATTGGATAAAGAATCGGGGCGATAAGCATACTTCCAATGATTACCGACGCACTATCAATGAGAAGACCGAAAGTTGCCATTAAAATAGAAAGAACCACCAATAAAAAGAAGTCTTGACGCGGTGTACTTTCGCAAATCAAGTTTTCAATTGCTCGTGCTTTATCTTTTTCAGTTAAATTATTGAATAATACGAGTGTCATTTTATTCTCTATTTTATTTTTTTATACTAGTATATTTTAATTATAAAGTATTTAGTTTTTTTGGCAATTTATTTAATATTATTTTGTGCTTGGCAGGAATCCCAGTCTGCTGGTCCGCCTATGGCGGGGAACCTTAGTGCGCTTGGCAGGAATCCCAGTCTGCTGGTCCGCCTATGGCGGGGAACCTTAGTGCGCTTGGCAGGAATCGAACCTGCGACCTTCTGGACCGCAACCAGACGCTCTATCCACTGAGCTACAAGCGCTTTTATACTCAAACATACTAACATTTTGAAACAAAAAAGCAATAGATAACTACTATCGCTTTTATTAAAAAATATCTTGTAATTTTTTATGACTAAATATGCAGTAATCTTTCCAAAGTATCGATCGCACTAGGAAATTGCCTTTTTTCCGGAATAAATTCCAATAATATTTCTCTAATTTGATCCGGATCTTTTTGATGCATCGGAATATGAACATATGGGATAAGCATTCCTTCAGTATGTAAACTAAGAATCCGCTGATGTGGTTCTTTATACATTATCCAAAAAGATTTAATGTCCTCAAAATCATATAATTCTTTTTCTACTATCACACCTCTGGACGTTATCGCGTATGTACATATTTGCGGATCTCTTTGCAAATAAACAAATCCCACAATTCCAATCAAAATAAAGGTAATCGCCATCAATGGGCTATTGGTTATCAAGGCATATGCAATAATTACTACCAAAACAAAAGAGGTAATCATATACCATCTTTTGTCTTTCGGATAATTTTCATATTCCGGACCCTGCCATTGAATCAACACATCGTTGTGCATATTTCTCGAATAATTATCTTTGTAATATTCTCTTTGTTCAACGGCTTTCTTATGTTTTAATAAATCCATTTTTTTATTTTTATTTCCTTTCCGTTATTATAATCTATTTACAAATTTTTTTCCAACTGTTAGGATTATAATAATTTTGAAAAAGAATATAATTGAATAGTTGAAGGCAACAGTCTTGTTAATCCAAGACTGATCTCCTCCAAGGGCATCTGCTCGCCCCTCGAGAAGACAAATACCTTAAACAGAAAAAATTAAATTTGATATGGAGAGATGGCAGAGCGGTCGAATGCATCAGTCTTGAAAACTGAAGACCCTTCACGGGGTCCGGGGGTTCGAATCCTCCTCTCTCCGCCAAGTTACAAGGCTTTTTTTATTATTTTTATTTTCTTTCCAAGAATTTTTCGAGTCAATTTGTCGTAATGATTTGAAACATCGGAAAAATAAAAAATATCTTTTTCTTTGAAATCTTCCCTAATATTTTTTCTTCGCAATAATTCTTTCGCCACTTCCTTAGCGGAACTTATCATTGCGACATTTCCGATCGATTTCCGAATAACCTTTTCAAGTAAAGGATAATGCGTACAACCCAAAACAAGAAAATCAACTTTCGCTTTTTTAATTTTTTTCAAATATTCATCAACAATTATTTTTGCCGCCGGATGAGAAGTCATATTCTCCTCTACCATAGAAACAAACAGGGGGCAGGCTTGCGAAATAATCCCGACTGTAGGATTATTTTTTTTGATCTTTTTTTCATACACTCGGCTTTCAATCGTTCCCCGCGTTCCGATAACCCCCGCCCTGATGTTCCGCTTTTGATTCTTCTCGGCGCTTAATTCCAATTTTATCCTATCCACCACCGGATCAATCACATTAAAAAAATTAATTTTGGGAAATTTTTTCCGTAAATAATCTCCGGCGAAAGTAGAAGCGGTGTTGCAAGCAATTACAATGTCCTCGACTCCCTGCGCAATCAAAAAGATGCAAATTTCCTCGGAATATCTCTGTACCGTTTCGGCATTTTTGTTTCCCCAGGGATAGCGCGCCGTATCTCCAAAGTAAACAATCGAGCAATCCGGCATCGCTTTTTTAATCTCCTTTACGACAGTAAGTCCCCCAACCCCGCTATCAAAAACTCCAATCATATTTTTTGCCGTTATCAATTAAATTACATTCATACTACCCCGTCCACCCATACTTGGCAATATTAAACATATACTCATTTGAACAAAAAATTGTCAATTAATCGCATATGCGATTAATTGACAATTTTGTTAAATTTTTTGCAAATTTATTTATCCTTAAAAATATCAAATTAAAAAATAGTAAAGATAGTCAGTAAATAATCAGGAAATACTTTATCCAAAATACCAAATGCTATATACTGAATTTATGGTTGATTTGGAACAAAAAATTGAAGAAATATCCGGGATTCGAGTTTCTCACATCAAAGCGCTTCACAGACTGGGGATTTTTACTCTGCGTGATTTGATTTTTCATTTGCCTTTTCGCTATGAGGATTATTCCAAGGTTATTCCAATTTCCGAAGTCGTTGTCGGAGAACAAGCTACTGTTATTGGAAAAATTATTTCGGTCAATGCCCGAAAAAGCTGGACCAAAAGAAAAATGCAACTTACTGAAACGGTCATTTCCGATGACAGCGGAAGTATTCAAGCGGTATGGTTCAATCAGCGCTATTTGGCGAGTGCATTGAAAGAAGGCAAGGAGCTACGTCTAAGCGGAAAAATAATACTCGGAAAAAAAGGTTTGTCCATATCCAATCCGGCATGGGAATTTTCTTCGCGCGATGCTACCCATACCGGACGACTGGTTCCAATTTATCCGGAAACGGAAGGCATTTCTTCCAAATGGATCCGCTGGCAAATCGGAAATATTTTTCAAAGTGATTTTGAGATTGACGATCCGCTTCCCGAAAAAATCGTGGAGAAACTCAATCTGCACGACTTGAAAAAATCTTTGATTTTTGCCCATTTCCCAAAAACCGAAAACCATTTCAAAATCGCCCGCAAAAGATTCGCCTTTTCCGAAATGTTTCTCCTACAATTGAAATCATTGCAAATCCGCTCGCAGTGGGAAAATGAAAGCGCAGTTGCGATCAAAGATAAAGAAAATATAACTGATGAATTCATCAAGGGATTGCCGTTTGAACTTACCGGCGCGCAAAAAAAAGCAACAAAGCAAATCCTGTCCGATCTGGAAAAATCCCACCCAATGAATCGCTTGCTCAATGGAGATGTGGGAAGCGGAAAAACCATTGTCGCCGCCATTGCCGCTCTCAAGGTCGCTTCTTTCGGTCATCAAGTCGCCATTATGGCACCCACCGAAGTTCTCGCCCTCCAACATTTTGAAAGTTTTTGCAAAATATTTAAAGACTATAATATAAATATTTCTCTATTAACAAACTCTTATCAACTAATATCGCATAATAAAAATTCAGACATTAAAAATTTAAAATTGTTTGAAAATTATAAATTGAAAATTGAAAATTTTTCCAGAAATACTACAAAAGTAAAGCGCGATGATTTACTTCGATTTATAAAAGAAATGAAGATGAGTATAGTAATAGGTACTCACGCTTTGATTCAAAAAGATGTGCGGTTTGGAAAACTGGCGTTGGTTATTGTCGATGAACAGCATCGGTTCGGTGTCGGACAGCGCGCTTTTCTCCAACAGCAAACAACTGAAATATCTGATGGAGTAAAGAACAAAATACCTCATCTGTTAACTATGACCGCCACTCCGATACCCAGAACCTTGACGATGGCATTTTTTGGCAACTTGGATATTTCCCTTTTGGACGAAATGCCGAAAAACAGAAAAGAAATCATCACAAAAGTTGTCGCGCCGATTGAAAGAAAAAAGATATATGACTTTGTTCGCGATCAAATTCAACAAGGTCGACAAGTTTTTGTCATTTTACCGCTCGTGGAGCAGTCCAAAGCCATGAGCGAAGTCAAAGCGGCCGTGAGCGAACACCAAAGATTATCGGAAAAAATATTTCCCGATTTGAAATTGGGCCTGCTCCACGGAAGATTGAAATCAAAAGAAAAAGAAGAAACAATGCAAGCTTTCAAGAATAAAGAATATAATATTTTGGTTTCCACTTCCGTTGTCGAAGTTGGAGTCGACATTCCCAATGCCACGATTATGATTATCGAGGATGCCGACCGCTTCGGACTCTCTCAGCTTCACCAATTTCGCGGACGCGTGGGACGCGGAGATTTTCAATCATATTGTTTTCTTTTCGGCGCGTCATCTAATGCCAGATTGAAAACTATGGAAAAATATTCCAGCGGATTTGATATCGCGGAAAAGGATTTGAAACTTCGCGGTCCGGGAGAATTTCTGGGCTCGCGCCAATCGGGATTGCCCGATATTACAATGGAAAACCTGGGTAATATCAAACTAATCGAAATTTCCCGCCAAGAAGCGCTCAATCTACTCAAAAATGATCCCAAGTTGGAAAACCATCCACTCCTGCAAAAAGAACTGAAAAAATTCAAACAAAACGTGCATTTAGAATAAAATCCTTGACAAAAATCAAATTCTGAGTAAAAATCGGCATATGGGAACGGAGGGAGTTTTTTGAAAATACCATAAAAGATGGGGAGAAAAAAAATATGAAAAAATATGAAATTTCTGAAGAACATCCAAATGATAACCTTCATGGAGAGGTTGTTATCATACTCGATACCCTTGGCAACTGCCAAGGGGAAAAAAGGGTAAAAATAAAGTTTTCCGACGGTACCGTTGGAAATACTTTTAAAAAATTTTTGGAAAAAACAACTCATTAAACATAACTCCTCCCCCGCCCCTAGCCCCTGATCTTATTCGACAGCGCATCGAAATAAAGTGACGGGGCGCTTTTTTTTATTAGAAATTTTCTAGATTCCCGCCTTCGCGGAAATGACAGAGAGATTATAAAGAAAAAATATTTTATTATTTTTTTGTCTTTATCCTTTCATACAACTCAATCATTTTTTTTGCGCAAACTTTTGAAGTGTAATTTTCCATAGCTACTTTTTTGGAATTTTCACCAAACAATTTTCTTTTATTTTCATCGCCAGCCAAATCAAAAACCGCATCACTGAATTCTTTTTTATTTTCAGCTACCAAGTATCCGGTTTTTCCATCAATAACCAAATCGCAAATACCCGTCGCGTTTACCGCCACCACCGGAAGCCCGGAATACATCGCCTCGGAAATAATCATCCCCTGCGTTTCGCTTTTAGAAGCATAGACAAAAATATCCGCTCCGGCATAAAAATTCTTCACTTGATCGCGACCGACTTCTCCGGAAAAAAATATTCTGCTGTCCAATTTTTCATCTTTGCTTTTTTCTTCCAAAACTTTTTGCAAATACCCGCCTCCGGCAATCAAAAACTTCGCATTACTCTTTTTTTTCAAAACATCAAACATCGCTTCGAACAAAAATTGCATATTCTTTTCTTCCGTTAATCGAGAAACCAAAAGCAGTAAAATTTCATCCTCGCTAATATTGTATTTTTTTCGAATACTCTCTCCATCGGCACCTTCAAAATCCTTTTCATCCACCCCGGTTGAAATCGCAACGATATTTTCGTTGGACACTCCCCATTTTTGAATAATATTTTTCACTGAAAGAGTAGGAACAACCACCGCATCCGCCTGATTGGCATATTTTGCCGCTTTTTTGATTATCCAATCTGCCGCCATTTTCTTTGGCACAAAAGGAACGAAATTTGTGTATTGATCATACAAAGTATGCCAAGTGAAAATCAAAGGAATATTTTTTTTACGCGCCCATTTGCTCGCCGCCAATCCAAGAAGATTGGGATGCTGGCAGTGGATAATGTCCAAATCCAATTCCGCAATGATTTTGTCCATCTTGTGGGAATATGGAATCGGAAGTGGAAAACGAAATTTTATGGCAATATCCAAAGAAGGATAACGAAAAACGTTCGGATTTTCATCCTCATATCCTTTCCAGGCGGGAGCAAAAATATATACCGTGTGCCCCATCTTCTCAAATTCCTTGCGGAAACTTTCAATTGAACCCGAAACGCCATACGGATTGGGAAGATAATTGTTGGTAAAAATCGCTATGTGCATCGGTTTAAAAAATCCAAAATATCATCAAAAACATACTCATTTTTGATATCGGAAATAAAAGTATGATAAGCTCTTTTGATATATTTCATATCTTTTATCTTTGAACTGATTTGAATGTAAATTTTTTCCATACTTTTGCGGCAAACAATATGATCACTGGTCGATTGCATCAATAAGCATGGTTGCTTCACCAAATTCAAATTTCTTCTTGCCTCCCGCACAACCTCCGCTGCCTCCAGTACATTTTTAATCGGATAGGTTTGATAGGAAATTAAGCGCGTAATCGTTTCTCTTTTTCCAAAAGTTGGCGGATAAAACTTTTTTCGATATTTTCTAAATTTACTTTCGATTGTTATGAAAAATTCCACTATTTTTTCCAAACGCAATTTATACGGAGTCGCCATCAAAACAATACCAGACAATTCCGGATGTTTTTTTGCTAAAATCAAAGCCAGGCTCGCCCCAATCGAAGTTCCCACTACAAAAACTTTTTCATTTTCTTTGGCAAGTTTTTCATAAGCTATTTCAACATCATAAACCCAGTCCGTCCACCTCACATCTTCCAAATCATTTGAAGTTGTTCCATGCCCGGAAAGCATCGGCGCATAAACCGTATATCCGTTTTTATTCAAATATGTTCCCAGCCGACGCAACTCATACGGCGTGGTCGTCCATCCATGAATCAACAGTATCGATTTACCGTTGTTTCCTTGAAAAAAAAATGGCTGATTCAAAAGATGTTTTTCTTTTTTATATAAAACATAAGGGTCGGCAAACGCCGCGCCCTTAACTTTACCAAATATTTTTTTCGCATTCTCAATCATACTCAAATCTTATGCCATTTTTCAATTTTGGACAAGAAAAAAAGCAGGATCTTATACTTCTACTTTTTTATATATTATTTCCATTATTATTTTTAAAAAGTTCTTTGGATTCGTATTTTTTGTACAAAGTTATGCCGAAAAATGAAACTACTGCTACTCCTCCAATTGCCCAGCCGATCCAATCGATGTATTGGCTGATTTCCCTCCACAGATAGCCGTAAAAATATCCCATCGCCACCAAAAATCCGCTCCATACCACCCCGCCTAAAATAGAATATTTCAAAAACTTTCGAAAATCCATTTTCACGATCCCTGCCGCCGTAAAAGTCGCCCAGCAAAGTCCGGTGGTCGATTTGACCGCGAAAATAGTTTTTCCTCCATGACTGGCAAAATATTTTTCCATTTTGAGAACCAATTTTTCCGTAATGCCGATATATTTTCCAAAATTCCGCACAAATCCCATTCCCCACCTATATCCGGCACCATAAAGCAAAACATCTCCGACCGAATCTCCCAAAATCGAAAAGATAAGCACAATCCAAACATTAAAAGCACCGAGTGCCGCCAAAGTCGCCGCAAAAATAGTCGCTATCGGTCCTTCGACAATCATCAAAGGCAACATCACCCAATACCCATATTGGGAAAGAAATTGAAAAATTTGTTGTCCTGTTTGCTCCATAATTGTAATTTTACACCCAAAATAAAAAATCTGCCACTAACCCTTGATTTATTTTTTATCTGTGTTATGCTGGATAAAGTTAAATTTCAATTTTGGCGCTATCGTCTAGTGGTTAGGACACCAGGTTTTTCACCCTAACAGGTGACCACCCGCCAGGGTGGCATCCTCGATGCTCAAAGGAGAGATTATCAAATAAGAAAAATATTATTAAAAATTAGGTTTTTGATGATATAAACATAATATGCAAGGCGCTATCGTCTAGTGGTTAGGACACCAGGTTTTCATCCTGGTAACCGGAGTTCGATTCTCCGTAGCGCTACCATCAAGAGGAGTTCTCTCCCTGACGGGTGACCAGCGGACTGGGATTCTCCGTAGCGCTACCAAAATGAGCCGCCTGAGGGCGGTTTTATGTTAGAATAGATATATGAATATTTTATCCATCGAAACATCTTGTGATGAAACCGCGATTGCTGTCATTAGTTTTGATAATGACAATTTGAACGTGCTTTCCAATATCGTTTCTTCACAAGTAAAACTTCATGCTAAATGGGGCGGCGTAGTGCCGAATTTGGCGGCGCGCGAACATCTCAAAAATATTCTTCCCGTCCTCAAAGAAGCTCTCGACACTACTAAAATTACTCCCAAAGAAATTGACCTAATTGCCGTTACCGCCGGACCGGGACTTATTCCGGCACTTCTTGTCGGCACCAACACCGCGAAGACATTAGCATACAAATGGAAAAAACCGCTTCTTGGAATTCATCATATTGAAGGACACATATACGCCAATTTCATTGGCGAAATTTCCAATTCTCAATTTCCAATTTCCAAACAATTTTCAAGTTCAAATAATCAAATTTCAAAACAAAAACATATTAGTTCAAAATTAAATAATTTAAAATTCAATAAAAATTACAAATTAAAAATTAAAAATTCCAGTATAAAATTCCCTGTCTTATGCTTGGTCGTTTCCGGTGGCCACACGCAATTAGTTTTGATGAAGGATCATCTGCAATATGAAATCGTCGGACAAACATTGGATGATGCCGCCGGCGAAGCTTTTGACAAAGTGGCGAGAATTCTGGATTTGGGATATCCAGGAGGACCAGCTATTGCAGCAGCTGCTGCTGCAAATTTCAAATTTCCAATTTCCAATTTCCAAACAATTTCCAATGACAAAATTTCAAAATCAAAAACAAATTCTTCCCATAAAATAAAGCTGCCCCGTCCGATGCTACACTCGAAAGATTTCAATTTTTCTTTTTCCGGACTTAAAACCGCGGTCTTGTACCAAATGAAAAAATTTCAAGAAAATAAATCGAAAATTGATAATTGGTCATTGGTCATTGAAGAAATGGCTTGTGAATTCCAGCAAGCCGCCATCGATGTCCTTGTCCACAAAACCATCAAAGCCGCCCAGCAGTACAACCCCAAAACAATAATGCTTGCCGGTGGAGTGAGTGCCAATAAAGAGCTTCGCAAACAACTGGGAAAAAATATAGAAGAAAAATTACCCGCCACCTCCTATATAATTCCGGATATTTCACTAACCGGCGACAACGCCGCCATGATCGCTAGCGCCGCCGCTTTTCGCTGGCAAAAAATGTCCGCCCAAGAAAAAGAAAACGCCCAGCAAAACTGGAAAAATCTGGAAGCCGACGCGAATTTGAAACTAGGATAAACTTACATAATTCTTATCGTAATCAGCTAAACGTCTTACTAATAACTATTTTGTTTTAGCATAAAAAAAGCCTTACATGGAATATTCAATGTAAGGCTCAAAAAATTCGCCACGAGGACTAATTTTCAAGAGAGCTAGATCTAGAAAACAAAATCTTGAGAGCTAATTTGCAAAACGCAAGGCAGGGTTGTGGGAATAGAAGTCATCGTCAAGCCAGCGCCATAACAATTCCACCTCGTCGCCACCCTCGAAGAGATATGGGACATTGAGTCTGCCACGACAATCCAGAACGACAGACTTCCAGCCGAACACTGATTTACCAAAAAAGTACTTCCTAAAAAATCCGATACCTCTCTCCTGTATAACCTGAAGATCAGCGAAACCGAGACAGCCTTCAAGCAATTTCTTGGTAAGAAGATCTTCGTAGATCTCGGTGCCTATGGCACAACCATTCACCTGCTTGGAGTGAAGCCACAGCTCAATTTTTCTTACATCGAAATCCGTAGGACCGACAAGCTCGAGCTTCAAATGTTTTACCTCTTTTACGAAATCCGGATACGCAGGACGGCCAGTGCGGTCGACGTAAACAATAGGATTCCATTCGTTTCCGACCTTCTCTTCTAGTATTTTGTCCACTTTTCTGTCCTCCTAATCGTTTTTTGGTTTATATATTTAAAGCAACCTGAATCGCAAATTAACCCGTGTAAAGAACTTTCATAATCAGAATATATATTTTACACCCACCAAGGTTTTTGTCAAACAAAGCTCGTGCAAAGCTAATTACTTGAATTTTCCCTTGTTTACTGATAATATAACAATATTGAAAAAATATTATTTGTAGCTCGCAGAAAATATCATGGAAAAACAATATGATCCTCAAGAAAACGAGGATAGGATATACCAAAAATGGGAAGATTCCGGTTTTTTCAATCCGGACAACCTAGAAGGTGAGCCTTATTCAATCATGATGCCCCCTCCTAATGTGACCGGTGTTTTGCATTTGGGACACGCCATGGAAAATACCCTGATGGACATCATGGCTCGCTACCAGAGAATGCAAGGGAAAAAGGTTTTACTTCTTCCCGGAACTGACCATGCGGCCGTTGCCACACAGGCCAAAGTGGAAAAAATTCTTATTGAAAGAGGAATTAAAGACCCGCGAAAAGAATTGGGTCGGGAAAAACTTTTGGAAGAAATTCGTTCTTTTGCCGAGAATTCCAAATCCACCATTTTGCAACAAATCCGAAAAATGGGAACGAGTTGCGATTGGTCGCGTCTGGCATACACTTTCGACGAAACCCGAAGCAAAATAGTTAATGAAGTTTTTCAAAAAATGTACACAGACGGACTCATTTACCGAGGACATCGCGTGGTTAATTGGTCGGTCAAAGGACAATCCACCTGCTCGGACGATGAACTTGAATACAAAGAAAGAATTGGAAAAATATATACCTTCAAATACTGCCAAAACTTTCCGATTGCCATCGCCACCACCCGTCCGGAAACAAAACTGGGCGACACCGCCGTTGCAGTCAATCCGAAAGACGAAAGGTACGTAAAATATATCGGGCAAACATTTGAAGTTCATGACTTTGCCGGAAGCGGAATCGATTTGAAAATAAAAATTATTGCCGAAGATTCGGTTGATATGAATTTTGGAACCGGAGCGGTTGGCGTAACACCCGCTCACTCAATGGTTGATTTCGAAATGCGCGAAAAACAAATTTCGGCCGGCAATGAAATTAAACTTATTCAGGTTATCGACCAAAATGGAAAAATGAACGAAAAAGCGGGTCAATATCAAAACTTCGTTGTCAAAGAAGCTAGAGAAAAAATAGTTGCGTGGATAAAAAGCGCAGGACTACTCGAAAAAGAAGAAGAAATTACGCAAAATGTCAGCACTTCCGACCGTTTTGGGGATATCGTGGAGGTTCTGCCAATGACTCAATGGTTTGTCGCCGTCAACAAAAAAATTCCCGGCAAAAACAAAACCCTTAAAGAATTGATGAAAGAAGCTGTCGAAACAGGACTGAATAATGAAAGCACGCAAAAAATAACCATAACTCCGAGCAGATTTGAGAAAATATATTTCAATTGGATTGATAATTTGCGCGATTGGTGCATTTCCCGCCAAGTTTGGTGGGGGCATAGACTCCCTGTTTGGTATTGCCAAAATCCGGATTGTCAAAAACCTTTCGTAAGCGGATCCGACATGGAGAAATGTCCCCTCTGCGGAGGCACTGTAAAACAAGATCCGGACACCCTTGATACTTGGTTTTCCAGTGGACTTTGGACATTTTCCACCCTCACCGAAAAAGAAAGGGGAATTTTCCACCCAACCAGCTGGATGCAGATGGGTTCGGAGCTTTTATTCTTTTGGATGGCAAGGATGATTTTAATGAGCACCTATTGCCTGAATGAAATCCCTTTTAAAAATGTCTACATTCACGGAATGCTTCGCAATGAAAAAGGAGACAAATTTTCCAAATCAGCCGGAAATAACATCGATCCGATTGATATTTCAAAAAAATATGGAACGGACGCACTTCGTCTTAGTTTAATTTCAGGAATTTCTCCGGGAAGCGACAGTAAATTTTACCAAGAAAAAATCGAAAGCGCCCGAAATTTCATCAATAAACTTTGGAACATTAGCCGATATATCATCAATAAAAATCAGGAATCGAAAATCATAAATCAGGAATTGAACAAAAACAAGCTGACTTTGGCGGACTTTTGGATATTGCAGAAAATGTCGAATCTGATTGAAGAAATAATAAATGAAATAGAAACTTATAATTTTTCCCTGGCAATAGAAAAAATAAGAGAATTTGTTTGGAATGATTTCGCCGATTGGTATGTTGAAGTAAGCAAATTTGAAAACAATAAAACGGAAAAAAATATCATCTTAAACATGCTACTGGAAGATATTTTGAAAATTATTCACCCTTACGCCCCTTTTGTCACGGAAAATATTTGGAGTATTTTAGGGAAAGAAACCCTGCTTATATCGGAAAAATATCCTGAAAAAGAAAGCTATTGGAAACTTGCTAGTGCAACCCAAACGGACGAAATGAGATTTGATCTGATAAAAGAAATTATAATCGCCATTCGGAACTTACGCAGTGAAAACAAAATCGAACCCGGTAAAAAAATAAAAGTTGTTTTTGACACAAAAAATTCCGTAGAATTTGGCTTGATAAAAAATAAAGACTTGCTTAATTCTCAAGAAAATTTAATCAAAAATCTTCGCACCGGAGTTGAAAAAATTGAAATTATTGAAACTGGAGAAAAACCAAGCGACTGCGCTCATACAGTTGTTGCCGGAGTCAACATTTTTATTCCACTGGAAGGATTGATCGACATTCAAAAAGAAAAAACCGCTGCCGAAAAAGAAATTGAAAATCTAAAAAAATATATTTCAGATATGGAAAGCAGATTAAACAACAAATCTTTCGTTCAAAAAGCGCCCGCCCAAATTGTCGCGCAAGAACAGAAAAAATTAAAAGAAGCGCAAATAAAAATCTCCGAGCTGGAAAAATATCTTGAGAAATTGAAATAATAAAATGCAAAAAATAATTCAATCTTTTTTCTGGGGAATTTTTGCCGCTGGCTTTGCTTTAATTGCAGAAATTCTATTGCAAACTTTTCTCGGAATAATATTCTCCCCTGCCTATTTTTCAACTGTTTTTACTCATTTTTCCTTTTCTATTTTCCTATTTGTCTTGATTGAGGAAATATCAAAATACATCATAATTTCAAAAAAAATCCTGCTATATTCCAAAGAAAAATCGGCACTATTGAATACTTTTATTGCCGGAGCAGGATTTTCTTTTGTTGAATTGACTTTTATTTACAATTTTTCTCCTTTGGAATTTTTTACCACTCAAATATTAATACAAATAGCCATTCTGCATATTGCCACTTTTGGCATAATCGCATATTATTCAATTCCAAACAAAATCACCCTAAAACCCGTTTTATTCACATTCTTCATTCATTCCTTATACAATTTAATTGTCCTGTTGGGAGAAAAAACATTCCCATTAGCTATCCCTCTTCTACTTGCCATAATTATTTTGCTCAATATCTGGAACTTATTCACAGCCAAACACAAACTTGCATCATAACCGCTTTCAAATTATAATAAGAATGCTGGAAAGATGCGAAGGTTTATGCATCTAAAAGCGCATAAGAAAAAAATTAAGAAAAATTTAAAAATATGACTAAAGAAAAAAAATCATTTCTGGAAAGACTTACTGGATCCAAAAGAATTGAAAATGACGAAAGAGAAATGGGCGCAATGAATGTTTTTTCCGAAGACGAGGAATCAGAAATAACAATGCCTAGCAATAACCCTTTTCGAAATCAAGCGCGAGTACAAAACGAGGAACGTCAATGGAGTAATGATGACACCGGAGACAATGACGGAGAAGGTCAACTTACAATCGATGTTTATCAAACTGATAATGACATTATTATAAAATCAACAATAGCCGGAGTAAAACCCGAAGATCTGGAAGTTTCCATTAATAATGATATGGTAACCATCAAAGGAGAAAGAAAAACCGAAGAAGATATCGAAGAAGAGAATTACTACTATCAAGAATGCTATTGGGGATCGTTTTCTCGTTCGGTTGTTTTACCAGTCGATGTTCTTCCTGACAAATCAGAAGCCTCGCTTAAAAACGGAATTCTTACTATCAAACTTCCCAAGGCTGCAACTAACCAAGTAAAAAGAATTCAAGTTCGAGGGTTTTAATATTTAAAAAAATCAACGAACAAAGAAAACGCCATTTATCAAACTGGCGTTTTCTTGTTAAAAAGCAATTTTTAATTTATTCTGTATAATATGAGACTATACATCAAAATCAGTTTGTTTGTTTTTTTTATCGGCATACCACTATGTCCAGTTTTAGCAACCATGGAATCAGAAAATATTATCTTGAAAGTATCGAGCTTTGAAGAAGAAATTTCTAAAAAAGAAATCTCGGAATGGGTTGAAATATCAACAAAATTAGTTTATAAAAATTCTTATAATTCTGAAATTGAAAATATAAATTTTTGCCACTCGCAAGATTTTTTTTGTTTTTTTTCCCAAGACATTGAAAAAAAATACCATTTGAAAAACATAGACATTCAAAAAGTTAACCATAATAAAATAGAAACATTCCTTACTGACTTAGCAAGGCGTTGTGATAAAGACCCCGTAAATGCAAAGTTAGAAATAAAAAATGAAAAAGTTGTTGCGTTTGCGCCCGGTAAAAATGGCATCCATCTTGACATTGCAAAAAGTATCCAACTATTATCCGCAATGATTGGTGAAAAAAAAACTTTAACAAAAGAAATAACATTACCATTTACTGAAATTGAGCCAAAGATAAAAGAAGATAAAATTTCACAATTAGGAATAAATAATCTTATAGGGGAAGGAAAATCAAATTTTAGCGGCTCACCTAAAAACAGAATTCATAATATCAAAGTGGCTACCGGCAGATTCGACGGAATATTACTCGCTCCAGGGGAAGAATTTTCTTTTGTTGAAATTTTAGGTGAAGTTGATGGAGAACATGGATACCTTCCGGAATTAGTAATTAAAAATGACAAAACAGAGCCGGAATTTGGAGGCGGAATTTGCCAAGTTTCCACTACCGTTTTTCGCGCCGCTATTTATAGTGGATTAGAAATAACCGCGCGCAGAAATCACGCTTATCCGGTTTCTTACTATAATCCCCAAGGTATGGATGCCACAATTTATGTTCCTCTCCCGGATTTACGTTTTATTAACAACACTCCGGGAAATATTTTGATTCAAACAAAATTAAATGGGACAGAATTAATTTTTCAATTTTATGGAACTGATGACGGAAGAGTTGTAAAAATTGACGGTCCGCATATTACGGAAAGAAATCCTGATAGTTCAATGAAAACCTATTTTACCCAAAAAGTAACCTCGCTCAATGGAAAAGTTGTTTTAGATGAAACCTTTCGTAGTAACTATGATTCACCGAATAAATATCCACATCCTGGGCAAGAAAGTAAACTAACAGAAAAACCCGAAGATTGGTCGAAAAAACAATGGAATGAATACAAAAAAGCCAATGGGATTTAATTGACTAATTGTTTTTTTACTGATAAAATCATTACTGTCTTATGCATCCATAGCTCAGTCGGTAGAGCAGATCCCTCTTAAGGATATGGTCGGGGGTTCGAATCCCTCTGGATGCACAAAGGTTCTCGCCCTCTCGGGCGACCACTCGCAAGAGTGGGAATCCCTCTGGATACACAAAGCCCTCGTAGTTCAATGGATAGAACACCAGCCTTCTAAGCTGGTTATCTAGGTTCGATTCCTGGCGAGGGTACGAAATATCAGATGGCGGGTATAGTTTCCTCCAAAGGCGGACAAGCAATAATAAAACAAGGTTGAGGTAGAACAATTTGAAATTTAAAATATCAGATGGCGGGTATAGTTTCCTCCAAAGGCGGACAAGCAATAATAAAACAAGGTTGAGGTAGAACAATTTGAAATTTAAAATATCAGATGGCGGGTATAGTTCAATGGTAGAACACTGGTTTGTGGTACCAGGTACGAGGGTCCGATTCCCTCTACTCGCCCAAAAAAATATTCCAGCCCTTGTGGTGAAATGGATATCACGCTTGGCTTCGGACCAAGCATTTCAGGTTCGAGTCCTGACAAGGGCACAAAGTATGAATAAAAAACGGCATTTGCCGTTTTTTATTTTTCACATTATTCCACTTCCAATAAAGGTTGAATAAAAATATCTTTTCCCAAGAATACATTTTTTTCATATTCATTTCTTTTTCTATTCGTTTCATCTATAATTTCCATCAACTTACCTTCATTAAAATTAATATTTTTTTGTTGCGACAAAATATACTCTTTTTTTTGATTTTCATTCCATGTAGAATCATACAAGCTTTGATATATTAAAAATGCTCCGTATGTAGAAAGTACGCAAAAAAATACAATAAAAATCATATTGTTATACTTTTCCCATATAGAAAAAAGATTTTTCGCTTTATTTTTAAAATTAATTTTTTTTATACTTTCTATATTCATACATTTTCAATTCATATAAAATAAAATATTGAGCGTCGAATATATAATCCTTTCTCCTTGTTCATTTATTAATTTTTCAACTTCTTTTTCTTTAGGCACTGCCACACCCCCGACAAACGGATTAATATAAGAACCGCTATAATTCACAGATGTCGGCTTCTCAATTGTTGTTTGTAATGAAAAAATATCTGCATAATAATCAAATTTTTCTACTTTATTGACAAATTCGACTAAATTTCGAAAACTTCCTTCTATTTTTATCTTCATAGTAATATAATTTTCCACCGCTGGCTGCAAAATATTATTTTGTTTTTTATTATCAGTTGATTTTTTTTCATCTTTTTCAATTTCATTAATTTCGATAGAAATTTTATTTCCCGTTTCTTCGGCCATTTTTTCAATTTTTTCTATAACCTCAACAACCTTATCAGAAGAAAAAATAATACCGATATCTTTTTCGCTTTTTTCAATAAGTTCATATTGTTGTCTCATTCTATCAATTTCTGAAATTTTCTTAATTTTATCCTCATGTCGTACAATCATTTTTTGAATTTCATTAACCCTATACTCTATACTTCTTTTTTGTGGAATTATTAAAAAAAATACAATACCCAAACCGATAAGCGGAAGTCCTAGAATAAGTATATTTTGCTTTTGTTTTTTCCAAAAATTTATCATTTATTTTTTGTTTTTATACATTTTTCTTCTATTTTGAACTCTGCTTCAAAATCAATATTATTTTTAGCGACAATATCTGAAAGTGGAATTTCCGTTTCAAAAAAACATTCGGAATTTTCTATTTTATTTTTCAAATCTAATAGAGATTCACGAGTGCTGGCTTTTCCGGCAATACTTATTTTTATATCCTCGGAAACAAATTCGCTTAATTTTATATCATCCGAAAAAACCTTGGCCAATTCATTCAAGACATTCAGCCAATCGAGATGTTTTTTTTGTAACATAAAAAAATTATCTATTTTAATATTTTCTTCTTCGAATGCTTTTTCATACTTTTCTATTTCGCGATATTCTTTACGAGATATTTCCATTGCATAAATATTGTCTAAAGATTTTTTTTGCAAATTAAGAATAAAATTAGCGCTAAAAAGTATTGCCAAAAAGACTAATCCAGCGAAACAAAGCAATAATTCGTGCCTGATAATAAGCCAGAAAAGTTTTTTTCTTTTTAGCTTTTCTTTTCTTTCTTCCGGCAAAAGATTTAAATATATATTCATCTGTTGATATTTTATTTAGAAAGATTATTGATAACCTCCTTTTAAAATTATATAAAAAAACTACCGCTTTGAAATATAATTCATAAGAGCTAGTCCTATCGCAGTCGCATATTGTACAGATTCATCTTTGTTCATTATGGGAATTTTATTTTTTATATCCTCCGCAATCCATGGGCTGCCTATTTCAACTTCTTTGCTCAATCTTTTTGACAAATATGGAATCAATCCTTTAGTATTAGCTCCTCCCCCGCAAATAATCACTCGATCAACATTCTTTGAATATTGCAAGCCTGACAAATAAAAATCAGAAGATTTCTCAATTTCGGAAATAAGATTTTCAATTACCGGACTCACTGCCAAAAATATTCCGTCCCCTTTAACAAAAGAACCTATTCCTTTGGCAAATTTAATCTTTTCCGCTTCCTCAAATGAAATATTCAAATTCTTTGCAATAACCCCACTAATTGATTGCCCGGAAACCGGATTACTCGAAGTAAAGCAAGGAATTCCATTATAAGATATTGAAATGCTACTCCTTCGATCCCCCAGATCAACAGCTAAAACAGTTCCGTCTTGCTTCGATCCGCTCAAAAGACTGCGCGATTGAGCGACAGATTCAATTTCTAGCCCAATAACCTCCAATCCGGCTGCTTCCAATGTTTCAATAAATTGATCTATCGTTTTCCTTGAAACAGCCACGACCAAAATACTCATCTTATTTTCCATATTTGTGCCCAATTTTTCATCAAGCACTTGCCAGTCATAATAAACCTGATCGAGAGCTACCGGAATATTTGCCTCGATCTCCCATTTTATCGCTTCTCTTACCTCATCCGAATTTATTTTTGGAATATTGATTATACGCAAAAAAGCCTTCGTTTCAGGCAAGGAACAAATTACTTTTTTTGTTTTTATTTTTTTCGGTCCGGCATTTTTTATCGCCTTTTCAATAGCATCGATAACATTTTTTTTATTCAAAATTTCTCCGTCAGATATGCTTGCCGGCGCTATTTTTTCACTCCCAAAACTTCTAACTTTTAAAATTTTTCCCGACTCCTCCATCTGTACAACCTTCACCGATAAATCACTCAAATCCAAACCAAAAGCATTATCGGAAAAATCAATAATTTTTTTATTAAAAAAAGACATTTTTTATTTATTGTTTGTTTTTTGTTAGTGGTTTTCACTTATATTATAACTCATCCCACATATCTAGGGAATACTCTGGACTGGCTGGAAAATATGGTGGCGGATAATACAGTAAATTATTGTCATAGATCAAATTTCGATTTACGTATCCCGACGAACGTGGACATGAATCTAAAATTGCAAATCCATATCGATTGTTAGTTGCTATTGCTCCATAAACAGTTATCGTGTCTTTATGGTCCCAGCAAGAAAGATCGTCACACGGACAAAAATACCACCCGCTTCCATTTCCCCATTCAAAAGAATTTCCACTTTTAATCTTCCATCCCTTTTCTCCTCCATTTCCCGCTTTATAATATGTAGAATAAAAACTTCTACCTACTCTTCCCGCCTGAGCAATCATAGCTGCATCTATTTTGAGATTATCTTCACTATCTTTAATTATCTCAATATCATTTTGACCTATTATTCCCAATACATCACTTCCGTCATAATTCGTATAGCTAATATCATTACCTATATAAACACTCGCTCCATCACCTCCAACAATATCCGCCGCCGCTACAGTCACTCGAACATTATTTATCTTTCCATCCAACCAAACATTATTTTCCACAAAAATAACCCCCCCATCTGGTATATTATGCGTTGACCATGCATTCGCGTAATTAATTATCGATTTTGTAAATGAATCATATTGATTTACTGTTCTTGCCTCAAAAGTTCCATCATCATTTAAAATTATGTGTTGACCCTTTCCCCCATGCCCAAAATATATACTGCCATTAACTCCAACATTTGCATCCGATTTCATCAGAGCTAAATCAGCTGACACTCCGTTAAAATCTTCTTCCGAAACCGGAAATTCCTTCCCTGCGCCAAACACCTCACCATCCATATTATCATTATATTCATCATCCCATGATGTCCAAACTCCCGGACGAGTTATTCCGGTATCCGGATCTACATAAGTTTCTTGCGAACTAGAAACAATATTATGAGCTATTCCGTCAAATCTTACTCCTCCATTAGAATGCAACAATCCAAAAACTTCCGTACCATCACCAAAACGAATACTGGCATTGCTTAAAACCATATATTCACTCCACGAAGGACGCCTGAATCGCACACGCACTGTTCTTTGCAGTGTTGGTTTTTTTACCGTCCAACCAGTAGATTGAACAACCACGATTGTAGAATTAGGATCGGGAGGAATTACTTCGATACTATATTGACCTATAACACCACCTTGAAGATCTTTGTAATCTCTCACGTACGGATCACTAACGCCAAGAGGGCTTTGATTCTCCCAAAAATCTTTCACCTGAGAGGCTGTTTTTCCTTCAACCTCATGCGCCAAATACCAGCGATAAAAATAAATTCCAGCTTCAGCAATTTGCAAAGTTTCTTCTCTGGCTGCTTCATATTGACTGTATTTCAATTGAGATACAACAAATTGAATCATTGAAACCAAAATAATCATAACTGCCGACATTATAATTAAAATATATGCCAAAGCGCTTCCTTTATAATAATTGATTTGATTTTTCATAAATAAATATATTTTTTATTAATCAGCACGATCATATTCATTAAGATTTCTAAGTGTCGCAAATGATTGAATATTTATATAATCAGGAGCGTTATTCGGATCGATATTTATCATCAAATGTATTTTTACCATCCGTATATCACTCACGGATGCCGGAACCGACATTGGATTATTGACTTCATCACTGGGATAATTTTCATCATAATATGAAAAAATTGGATGACCGACATCATTGGCAATATAGTTAGCAATAACTTGAACTGATTGATCTCCTGCCGAATAAACAGGAGGAATTCCACCAGGCTTAGTAACTCCAACCAACAAACTATTCTCATTCCTATAATAATGAACTCTTTCAGTTACTCCATCTTTATCAATATCGCAATAAAAAATAAAATCATTATCGTTAGCGGAAACGATCGGATATGATCCATTATCAGCTTGCCGAGCTCTTCGAGCCACATCTACAATTTTTTGAACACCACGCGATGCCATCATTGATGCCTCCCCTTCCTCAATAACAAATGAATTTATTTTCCAACTCTTCACAAAAAGTAACGAAAAGCCTTCAATTCCGATAGAAAAAATCGCAATAGCCATAATCATTTCAACTAAAGACATTCCTATCTTGTTTTTTTTAGAAATCATTTTATTTATTTTATTCAATAACCTACTGAGGTGTGAGCTGAATATATGACATATTTAGTCCGTCTATGCTTATTGTTGAATTATTATCATTAAATCCATCGGCACTAACTGACAATTCATAACTATCTTTTACAAGTGGAGTTTCATCTTGAGGAAAATAAACTTTACCAAATTTATCGGCAATAAGAGAAATGTCATATCCCAATAAATTGTTAGTAAGATGCACTTTGGCACCTTCAATTGCCGTTCCGCTACTAATATCCGAAACCGAAACAAACAAAGAATCAAAACTCTCATCCAATAAAATCGCTTTCACGTCAATATCAGATCCCGGATCTACTACAAAAGTATCGCTGTCTATATCATCATTCGGGATCATTTCATAAAATTCATAACCCTCTATCTCATCAGGAAGAGTAAAAACGTAAAAACCGGGACTTACATTATCAATATTTATTTCCCCACTTGAATCAGTGGATAAATCTTCATTGTAATTATATTCCAAAGATCCCGGCATTCCTTCGGAAATATTATTACCAACCAACCTTCCTCCATTAAGATTAAAAGAAATATTTGGAATAGGATTTCCAAAAAAATCTTCTGCTGTAATATTAATATCAGCTAAAAGATCAATGATAATTGATTTTATATTTAGACTTCCTTCAATTATTGAAGCATTCTGATCGGCCACCGGATCATAATCAGAATCCGGACTCAATGGCAAAGTCGTTATGCTTTCATAATTTTCTTTCGAAACACTTATCACATAATCATCCCCGGCTGGCATTCCGGGACGTAAAACTGTTCCACTTGAATCAGTAGATGTGGATATATTTATACCATTGGAAGCGCTGGATATATTGACCGCTACATCCGAAAGTCCATTAGCAGGAGTGTCAATAACATTAACACGCAATGTTCCTCCGCCAATATTAGTTTCTATTCCCGGAGGAACAAAATCCGAAAGTAAAAAAACTTGCCTAGACGCCGCCTCATCTCCCCATAAAATACTTATCCTAACTGTTTTATAGTCCGTTGCGACAACATCTGCACCTTCAGTACCATCAAAAACATCATCAATAAAACTTATATCTGTTTTGACGTGATAGCTTACTGCGTTAACATTTTCATAATAATCATCGTCAAGAACTCCTTGTGGTACTCCGGTAAGCGTTCCGATATCGTCATATTGAAGATTTCGGACAATTTCCATTTTTTGATTCGCCAATGAAATTGCCCCTAAGCGATTTTTTGCATCAATTATATACCGCGTTCCGAGAGTAAAAGTGGAATAAAAAGTCACAAGAATAATGGAAAAAATAGAAAGAACTACCAAAGCTTCAATAATAGTAAACCCTTTATTAAAGGATATTTTAGTTTTATGTTTTATTTTTTGCATTTTATTTATAATTCGCATATTCCCAATTAATTCATAATTCGTAAAAATTATTTGATATTTTCCATCAAACTGTACATTGGCTGAAGCATTGAAATGGCAAAAGCTCCCACCGCTCCCCCGATAAAGATCATCAAAATCGGCTCAATAATCGAAGAAAGATTTTTTGTTATCTGGTTAACTTCTTCTTCATAGAATTCTGCTATTTTAAGAAGCATATCATCAGTTTTTCCTGTTTCTTCTCCCACCTCCATCATCTGAGAAACCATAACCGGGAATATAATTCCATTATTTGAAATAATAACACTAAGAGCCACACCTTTTTGAATTTCCTCAATCCCGTCTCGAATCGCTTTTTTATAATAAAAATTTCCAAGCGTATTTGCTACAATATTCAAAGCATCTATCGAAGAAACTCCGCTTTTGAGCAATGAACTGTATATTCTGGAAAATCTTGCGCAATTAACCTTTATTACAATATTTTTTATTACCGGAAATTTTATCAAAATAAATCCAAGTGTTTTTTTTCCAAATCCTGTTTGTAGAAAAATTTTCATACCGACAACAATAAAAAAAACAATTCCAAAAACAATAACGTAGTGATCTCTAAAAAAGTTGCTAAGTCCAATAACGAAACGGGTCATTGGGGGCAAAACAACGTCCATATCCGCAAATACTCCTAATATTTTCGGTAAAACAAATGTTAGCATTAAAATACCAATTCCCAACATTAACGTCAAAATAACTCCTGGATAAATCAACGCCCCGATAACTTTGCTTTTTAATTCATGTTCTTTCTCCAATTGCGTAGCAATAATATTTAAAACTTCCTCCAAATTTCCACCAACCTCTCCCACGCGAACCATATTTACAAAAAGATCATCAAATACGCGCGGATATTTCGCCAAAGAATCACTAAGATTTACTCCGCCTTGAATTTCATTATATATATCTTCCAAAATTAATTTGAACTTCTTGCTTTTAACTTGAGTTGCCAAATTATTCACAGCGCGGGAAACTGTGAGCCCGGATGCTATCATAACACTAAGATTTCTGGCAAAAATCATTTTTTCTTTTAATGGAATAGTTGTTAAACGATCCCAAAAACGCACTTTGACTCCTGTTTTTTCTTCATCCAAAATTTTAATCGAGGTAATTAAAAAACCTTCGCTTCGCAATTGCGCGGCAACTGTTCTTTCGTCCTTGGCAGTGATTTCGCCTCCTTTAGATTGACCATTGGCACTTCTGGCTGTGTACGCAAATTTCGACATAATCACATTACTTTTAGCTTATTAGCTTCGTCTTTTCTAAAAAATATAAAACGATTTCAAAAACTAACAAATTATTCTTTTGTTACTCTCATAATTTCTTCTATCGTAGTAAGTCCTTGAACCGCCTTGCTTAATCCGTCTTCAATCATTGTCGACATTCCATTTTCCATCGCTTTCTTTTCAATAGTTTCGGTTGATGCGGATTGAGTAATCAATTTTTCAATATCCGGATCAATATCTAAAACTTCATAAATTCCCACTCTTCCATGAAATCCTTCATTACCGCATTGATCACATCCTTTTGCCTTATAAAAACGAATATCTTCCCAATTATCATCTTTTTTTACAAACCCTTTTGTTTGCTCGCAAACTTTCAAATATTCCAAAACTGTTTTTATATCAAAATTATCTTCCAATGTTTTTACTTCTTTTTTATCCATTTTATATTCTTGCTTACATTCCGGACACAATTTACGAACCAAGCGTTGTGCAATAATCACATTAACTGTCGAAGCAACAAGAAAATGTTCCGCTCCCATATCCAAAAGACGAGGAAGGGCTCCGGCAGCACTATTAGTATGCAGTGTTGATAGTACCAAATGCCCCGTCATTGCCGCATGCAAAGCAATTTCCATAGTTTCATTATCACGAATTTCACCCACCATAATAATGTCCGGGTCTTGACGAAGAAGTGCTCGCAAACACGCGGCAAATGTAAGTCCGATTTTCGGATTAACCTGTGTTTGATTTACTCTCGGCATCCGATATTCAACCGGATCTTCAACTGTACTAATATTAACTCCCGGAGTATTGATAATATCCATTATTGTATAAAGTGTAGTGGTTTTTCCCGATCCGGTCGGTCCGGTAACCAATATCATTCCATTGGGTTTCTTAATTTCTCGATGAATAATTTCCAGAGGTCGTCCTTGAAGTCCCATCTTTTCCAAAGTTAACCCCTTGGAAGATTCATCCAAAAGACGCATAACAATTTTCTCGCCGTCAAAAACAGGTAAAATACTTACGCGAAAAGAAATTTTATATTCGTCTTTGATTATTTTGAATCTTCCGTCTTGTGGCAAACGATGCTCGTCCAATTTCAAATTGGATAAAACCTTTATTCTCGCCACAATTCCTGGTAAAACTTGTTTTGGTAAAACCATCGCGTCGTGTAAAATTCCGTCTATGCGATAGCGAACGATGACCTCTTTTTCATCCGGCTCAATATGAATATCACTAGCCGATTGCAATATTGCGTGTTTAAGTAAGGTATCCACAACACGAATTACCGGAAGACCTTGAGCCATTTTCTCCAAATCCTCTCCAATACCTTCTCCATCCTCCTGATTTTCAACCGTCATTCGTTCAGCGTTTTTATCTATAATATCTCCAAATTCCGCTTTCAAACTTTTTTCATACTGGCGAATTACAGATTTTATACTCTCTTGTGTTGCCAAACAAGGAATAATTTTGAGTCCGGTTTTTTTTCTGATAAAATCAATCGTCTGAATATCTTCAGGATTCAACATTGCCACTTTCAATTCATTCCCTTTTTTTTCAAACGCGACAATATTGTATTTTTTAGCAATAGGTTCCGGTATAATTTGCAAAACATCGGAAGAAATAATATCCTTGGATAAATCAACAAAAGGTATTCCAAGAATATAAGAATACAATTTTCTCAACTCATTTTCATCTATCAATTTGTTATCCAAAAGCAAATCACCCAACGCTTTGCCGTTTTTTTCCGCATCTTTGAAAAATTTTTCCAAGGAATCTTTTTTGACAATATCCGTATCCAACAAAAAATCCCTGAGTTGTTTGTTTTCAATTTTCATTTTTGTTTTTTCCTACATTTCCAATACTCCTTTTATTTTTTCTACGATTTCTTTCAGCTGATAATCCGCTTTCACTAAATAAGTAGTTGCACCTAATGCCAAAGCTTTTTCAATATCGCGGATACTGCCCAAATTTGTAAGTAAAATTATAGGCACGTCTTTCGTAGTTTGATTTTCTCGAAGTTCAGTAATAACCTCATAGCCGTTTTTTTTCGGCAAAATTATATCCAGTAAAACCAAATCCGGATTTTTTCGCATAACCATTTCTACTCCGGCCTCTCCATCAGCCGCGGAATCAACGTCAAAATCTTCTTTTTCAAGAAAATCCTGCAAAGTCTCACGCAAAATTACTTCGTCTTCAATAATTACAATCTTTTTTTTCTTTTCCATATTTTTTTACTAATTTGTTATTTTTTATTCACAATCGGAAGTGAAAAACAGAAACTTGATCCGACATTTTCAATTGATTTGAACCAAATTTTTCCGCCAGATTGTTCAACATAATTTTTCACGATATACAACCCCAGTCCAGTTCCTTCGATTTTATATTTAGCGGAATTATCGCTACGAAAAAATTTCTCAAAGACCTTGTCTTGCTGTTTTTCTGGAATTCCTATTCCGTTATCTTTTACGCAAAAATTGATTTTATCGCCGTCTTTTTCCAAGCGAACTTCTACATATCCTCCATCTGCCGTATATTTTATGGCGTTAGAAATAAGATTATCAATTGCCACTTTTATTCTTCTTTTGTCTGCAATAATTTCCGGCAAACTTCCGGGAATTATCACATCCACTTTCACTCCCATCGCTGTTGCTAAAGGAAGATCAGCTTCATGGACTTCTTTTACGATATTTACGATATTGATTTTGTCTTGCGCCAAAAGCAAAGCTCCGCGATCAAGTCTGGCAACGTCCAGCAAATCCCCAACCAAACGCGACATGTGTGCGTTCGCTTTGGAAATTTCTCCGATAAGATCAAGTTGTTTTTTTCCCAATCCTTTTTTATATTTCGATATCAACAATTCAGATGCCCAACTCAATTCGGCAATCGGAGTTTTGAGTTGATGCGATGCCATTGAAATAAATTCGGATTTGATTTTGTTGGCCGCTGCCATATATTCAACATTTCGAATAATAAAAGTGCCAATAGTAAAAATAATAATTACTACCGCAAATTCACTGAAAATCAAAATTTCCGGCGAACCGTAATTCATTGAAGCAAAATAGACAACCGTCATCGCCACTACTACGATAATTCCCATCAGCAAAAAAAGAAAACTTGGCGCCTGCCAAATACTCACGCCTAGTTCATCTGCCTGCTTTCTAATATTCAAATCATTAACAATTTTCATTCGATTTTTATTTTTGTTTATTTTTTTTCACTTCGCACGATTAAACAGAAGGATGCACTTTTTTCAAAAAATATTTTTTCTTATTGTTAAAATTATACCACAAATAAAAAGAAAAACAAAAAATCAACAAAGTTTCGCAAAGCATTTAGCGGAAAGAAAAAATATTTCAGGAGAGAGATCTGAAAAAATCCTCTCTTTCCCCGCTTTGCGAAACTTTATTGATTTTAAAAAAAACTCCTACAATGAAACTTCGATTTTCAAATCATTGGAAATCAAGGTTTCAATAATAGGGTGAACTCGCAGAAACTTTGCGAGTTCACCATTGATTTCTAATTGCTCTTACTTTCCCTGCAAGATTTTATCCATATCATCCAAGGCTTTTTCAATCGGCATTATAGTAACATCTCCGCGATATTCCTGCTTATCCGTAGAACAAAACAAAAAACACCTCGCTTCCGGATAATCTTTCTTGAAAGCTTTCAATCCCTTCAAGTCATTGTTATTGATATTTGCTTTTCGCTTGATTTCAAAAGCCAACAAGCCCTTCGCGCCATATAACACAAAGTCAACTTCCACTCCTGTTATCGAGCGCCAATAAAAAATTTCATAATTCAATTCCAAATAATCATTAAGTGACCGTATTTCCTGCAAAAAAAGAGTTTCAATAGCCGGTCCGTCAATTTCCGCCTCGCTATCAAGCGGACCGGTTGGACGGAGCGATCGAAACACTCCAGTGTCAAAAAAATAGAATTTACTGTGAGCAATCAACTTCCTTTTTGCGCGCTTGTTAAAAACCGGCAGGCGCAAACCTATCAACAAATCTTCTAAAATTCCAAAATAATTTTCCACTGTTTTTCTTTCCAACTGAGTTTCCTGGGCAATTTGAGAAATATTCAAAACCTGTCCTTGTGAAAAAGAAGCTATTTCCAAAAATCTGGTAAAATTGCCGATATTACGAGTCAAACCCTCTTGCAAAATTTCTTCTTGCAAATAAGTCTGCACATATGAATCCAGGAATTTTTCCGGATTTGAAGAATTATATGCCATCGGCAATTGTCCATATTTCAATGAATACAAAAGTGAAAATTTTTCTCCCAACTCTTTTCTGACTAGTGGATGAAAATAATATGTCAGCGCCCGCCCCGCCAGCAAATCCACTCCTTTTTTTCGCAAGCTTCGCGCGCTTGATCCGGTTAATATGAACTTATACTTCTTGCTTTCAATCAAACGATGGACTTCATTCAAAAGGGCGGGAATTTTTTGCACTTCGTCAATAATAATCCAACCAAAATAGCCACTTGGAATATAATTTTCCAATTTTTCAGGCGAAGCCATCAATATTCTGTTTAATTTAGATTCCAGCAAATCCAAATAAACCGCTTTGGGAAAATTAGCCTTCAACCACGTGGTTTTTCCCGTTCCACGCGGACCAAACAAGAAAAAACTTTGATTCAAGTCTTTATTCGGCTTGTAAATTCTAGTATACATATTTATTATGATTATGGAATTAGTAATTCCATTTTATCATATTTTTTGGAATCATGCAAGCCATTCCTGCTATATCGAGCCTTACGCACTAGGTTTTCCGAAAAAGTTTGTTTATACCTTAAATTCCACCACATCTCCGTCTTGCATAATGTAGTCCTTGCCGACGGTTTTGACCGCGCCGAGTTCCTTGGCCCGCCCCCAAGATCCGATTTCCAAAAGTTTTTGCCAATTAATGATATCCGCGCGGATAAACCTTTCTTGAAAATCTGTGTGAATTGCCGCGCCGGCTTCAGGAGCAGTCGCACCTTTTTTGATTGTCCAGGCGCGCGTTTCAATTTTTCCGGTTGTCAGGAATGTTTGCAATCCCAAAAGATCATAGGCGGCAGTTATCAAATCATCGATATGCGACACCAATTCCATCTCTTTTTTTTCCTTCTCGCTCATTTCGATCAATTCTTCCTCAATTTTCACATCTAACTTAATATGTTTTCGCTTTTCCAGATCATCAGACAATTTTTGCTGAACATCCGCCACATTATACACATACAAAAAAGGTTTCATTGTAAGCAAGGACATATCGCGAATAATATTTTTTCCATTTTCTTCCTTCATTGCCTCTTCAAGTCCTTCCGCTTCATTGGCAAGACCGCCTTTTTCCAGCGTCGCTTTTATTCTGCGGATAACTTCCATCTGCTTGTCAGCGCCTTTTTTGTTTCCCCGCACTTCTTTTTCGATTCGCGCTTCTGTTTTGGAAACTGTTTCAAGATCGGCCAAAATAAGTTCGGCATTAATCACTTCAATATCACCAACCGGATCAATTTTATTATGCACGTGAGTTATATTTCCATTTTCAAACACCCGCACTACTTGCACAATCGCATCCACTTCGCGGATATTCGCCAAAAATTTATTCCCCAATCCCTCACCTTCCGAAGCGCCCTTAACAATCCCGGCAATATCCACAAATTCCACAATTGCCGGCACAATTTTTTCCGTTTGCGACATTTCGGACAACTTCAAAAGCCGCTCATCCGGAACCTTCACAATTCCGATATTCGGTTCAATCGTACAAAACGGATAATTATTAATATCCACCGGATTTTTGGTTAATGCTTTGAAAAGGGTTGATTTTCCAACATTCGGCAACCCCACAATTCCAATTTTCATATTTCTACAAAATTACAAATCAGCTACAAATATACAAATAATTTCAGCCGAATTCGTTAAAATAAATAAATATACAGTACCTATAGATTTTCCCTTGCAAATCAAAACTTGTCAATGTATTATTAAAAATATAATTATTATACATATTTCAATCTTAATTTTAATTTATCATTCAAAAATTTATTCATTGAAAATTGTTTGCCAGCCCAAGGCTGGTCCGCCATGGGCGGAAAAATTAAAAATTAAACATTGAAAATTAACCCCGTATGTTCGACAAGATGAAACAAATGTATCAAATGAAAAAGCTTTTGGAAGGGATGACTTCCTCTGAAGATTACAAAGGAATCAAAATCACCGTCAACGGCGCAATGCAAGTCGTAAGTGTTCAAATTAGCCCGCAAGCTAGAGAGTCCAAAGATTTGGAAAAAAATATGCTCAAATCCATCAACACCGCTATGCTCAACATTCAAAAGAAAATGCAAAAAGAAATGAAATCCGGCAACCTCAACCTGCCATCAATGTAATCTGCCCACCACATTTCTCTTGGTTAGATTGGACACTAAAATCTTACAAAACCGCACAAAGTTGTGCGGTTTCATGTTTCAAAATACATTAATCTATTTTTTTTGCATTATTCCAGACGAACTCAAAAAGTGCTTTTTGCATTTTATATATACTTTCATTCTTAATGATAACTCCAATCTTATTCTCTTTTTCCGCAGTCACATATGAAATTGTTCCATCATATATTTCTGTAAGCGCACTGAATGGGTATAATTCATGATCAATAAATCGAACATCAGTCGTCTCTTTATAATACTTTTTCATATACTCTCTGGTAAATTCATTATCAATCATCACAACTTTCTTTTTTAATCCCAGCTTATTTCTCTTTTTAACATAATCTTTATTTATCTTATCCATATATTTAACCACTGATTCCATATCAGCATAAGTATAAATTTCACTACGACTACTAAGGGAATCTGCCAACACTTCTCTGATACCTTCTTCCCCTTCAAAAAACAAAATCCCCGGTTTTTGCGACACCAAATTGAATTCGGAAACAATTGCTGGTAAAACTCCTTCCAACGCCAACTTGGCATCCCGCGCCTCTTGTTGCTTTTTTTCAGCAAAATCACGCAATTGCAAAGGGTGTTTTACCTCAAAAATCGCCACCTTATTTTCTTCTTCTTTTTTCTCAATTAGTCCGCTTTCCCCCAATTCTTCCAATATTTTATATATCAATCCTCTTTTAAATTCAGTTTTCTTGGCAATCTTTCCAGCCGGCAATGGGCCACTTTTAAGCAAGGCTTCATAAACTGCCGCCTGCGTATAGCTCAAACCTAATTGAATCAATGACTGTTCAAACATAATTTTTTTTCTATTTTATATCTTTATTATATTAAATAAAAAGTATTTTGTCAATTTGTTATGACAATTTTATGCCTATTTTTCACATAATCTTTTGGCTTTTTATAGGAATTTAGTGAAATATGCTCTATTTTTAGCCACATATTATTGACAATTTGGAAAATATCTGCTATACTGCGGAGTCAAGATGAGAGAGCGAAAAGATAGGTCTTGGCAAAAAGCACATTAAAAAAATAGGGAGGAAATATCATGATAAATGTTCTTATTATAGGTGAAGAAATAAATTTGATTTGGAGTTTTTTTGGCTCAAAAAAAAATCTTAACAAACAACACCAAAAAGGAGAATTATACATCTTAGATGATGATGGGTGGATAAATTGGAAAAAAGCACACAATATCCACTTTTGTGGATATAATTATGAATCAAACACAGCTGTAATCAATAACAAATATAGACAGCAAATAAAAGTTGATGCATATTTATTTCTATCAGACGAAGAAAATCCAAGTAAACTAATGTTCTCCAAAAAAACAAACGGATGAAAAATTCCTCCAAAAAAACTGGTAAAGGAGGTGAAAAAAACGGGCAAAAGGCTAAATAGCTACTTGCCCCTTCAATAAAGTTTATATTGTCGGAATATAAATTTTCAGAAGTACCTTCAAAAAAACCAGAAAGAGGAGATACGCCATGAAGAAAACAACATCCCCTATTGTCATCGATAAGCAATACTACGCCATGAATAGGAAGGTGGGAATCAAAATCGGAAAAACCACCTACTCCATACCGATTTGTGTTGAGGAGCAGATTTTTGATAACCCCACGCTTATCTGCAAAATATGCAACTCTAGTTGCAAAATAAGCACTAACCCGGAGGAGTGTACGCTGATGAGTGGATTGACTGTATCTCGCGTATATCACGAGATAGAAGTCGAGGTCAACGCCGGCGTCTTTATTGGCGCAGAAAGCGGTGTTGGCAAAAAACTGCTAAAAAAAATACAATCTGTCTTTAAAAAGATGGGTTGTGTATGCGACGATTGTCGCTATGTCTGGGAGGATGAGTTTGAGCATGTTGACGTCATAGGTGAAATCCTCTAGCTACGGGCAAGAGCGAAATAATTCGCTCTTGCCTCTTCAATAAAAAGTTACGTTCCATCAAAATTCATCATTATAAAACCCAATTACTAAAAAGGAGTGACCTATGCTAAGAATACTGTATGTAGACGATGACGATAGTAACGGAGAATACGAATACCTCTATGACGGAACACTCCGTCAACTCCGTAAGGACTGGCACACTGGACAGATACCACCCGTAAACACTTCGGGAATAGGATACGAGTCATTCCTTAAAAAAGAAACGATGAAAATCCTGGGGGAAGATGCCCCTCGCACTAACTTCGAAGCTGAAATCCATCTGGGCTATGATGGACCCTCAAGCTTAAAAATAGGAGAAAAGGAGCTATGGGGTGGATATGGTTGGTATAAAAAAATCACAGCTGAGTCTCGAAACCTCGCGTAAAACTCAAGGGAAAAGTTAGCTTAAAACTTTCCCCTTTAATCAAGAATACAAATAATTTGTATTTTTGTAGAAGAAAAAACAAAAAGGAGAAAAAGTCCATGAAAAACTATAAAGAAGCCCTTGCCAAAGCAGTCGACGCCTTCAACTCATCCCCTAATAGAAAGGCTTTTTCCACGGTGAGGGCAGAAGAGAAACCAGAGCAGAATTTTTCTTGGGAACTTTATTTCCAAAGAAAAAACGACTGGCATGGAAGAAAGGGAACGTACTTGGGTTTTGGGATATTTGATCCGTTAAGGATTAATATCCAGCTCGTGGCGGAAACAACGCTCGAGGAAGATGATCTTTGGCTCTTTGAGTCGCTTTTTGAAAAAGCGCTGAAAGGTGTCGGAGAAATCGACCCGACAGTTCCTTTTATTGAAATCCCAGAAAGTAAGCTCTGGACTAAACTAAAGGAGGTGATTCCAGTAGAACAGCAGCAGGAAGTGTTTGAACTAATCTGGCTGGGGTTATATGCCATCAAAAAAACTGACGGCGCAACAATTTTTGTCCTCGATGAATATCTTGAGGACGAAAAGTTGGCCCCCTCGAAGTTCACGCTAGAACTGTAAGAACTCAGTTTTTGAAAATTTCTGAGTCAAAATAAAAAATATCTTAAAGGTGAACTTGTTGTAATTTAACAAGTTCACCCTATTATTGAAACTTTGATACACATATCGAAATTTCATAGTAGCCATTCAGTTTCTTAAAAACAACATACTTCCAGGAGAATACCATCATGAATAAAAGAAGGATTAAACGTTTAGCCTCCTCTTTAAATAACCTTTCCGAGCAAGAAATCCTCTTGCATCAAATTGGTTATGATTGCGTCAAGGGATACGTCACGTCACGAGAGTCCCTGTCCACAAGGAAATTCGCTCCGCGAATTCTAAAGGGGGTTGAAAAGGCCTTAGCTGTTTTAAGGTCAGAAATGACACTCGATCTCAGTGGCAACGAGCTGTGGTGTCATGCTGACACTGACTGCGTAACTGGGAAGATTGTAATTGAGATGATTGGGGATCTTGATTACAAGAGGGATCTTCTTGTGTCGATAGCATTTCATACATTGGATTGCTATGCGTCTATTTTTATTGGCGCGCACGAAACTGGAGTTCCGATGCCCTCTATGTATGAGGACATCCTGGAAAAACTTCCGTACCACAGACTGACGCCCCTAAATAAAAAGCGTCGGGAAACACTCCTCTATATAAAGGAGGAGTTCCGGTACCTCCATCCGTGGTATGTGACATTCTCATCTGAAGAGTACGATGAGAAAAAAATCACCAACCCGGAAATGTCGGATTGGCACGCTGATGCCAATGCCGACAAAGACTTTTTGGCCTACTGGAATTTTGCCAGAGCCATGCATTTGGCATAGAACAAAAAGACTTGGGCAAGCGCGTCATCTGACCGCTTGCCACTTCAATAGAGCTTGCATTTTCATGCAACTTCTTAGAAGGTTCAAATCGGTGCAATTTCGCAGAGCAAGGAGGGATTTCGGACGATTTTCCAAATCTCTCTCTTGGGAACATTATTCCAATTCCCGCTGATTGCCCTGCGAAATTATGCCGGTTTTTGTTTGCGTGATAAAATAAGATCAGTAAATAAGGCCTAGCCAAAAAACTATGAAACCCTTTGAATTCCCCAGTGTGAAAATTCCCGCTCAAGAACGCGGGGCAGAAAAACAAGAATCAGCGCGCGAAAAAATTTTGGAAATTTTGCAAGAGAATGGATCATTGGAATTTCATGAGGGATTCCCGGTTTTGGATTTGGAAAAATTCACCACATTGCCCGTTTCAAAAAATATTTGCGAAGAAAAGGAAATCCCGCTGGATGGACGCAATTGCTCCAACGTCTATCAACTATTTTTTGAACAGTTGGGAAATTTGCCCGTCATATCCAAAAAAGACTACGACGACGCACGGCAGAACAACCAGCCGTTGCCGGAAGCGATGCCACTATTCAATGTTCCCGCCAGCAAAGCAGCCGCTTTTGATTTGGATAACATAAAGAACGGAAAATATCATTTGAACTATTGGGATCAATACGCCGCGCCTGGCAGAAAAAATTTAGGCGGCAAATGGTCATACCGGATCAAAGCCGAAAATGGGGATGAAATCGGCACAAAAGAAATGGCTTTGGCAACTGAAATATTTCGAAATCATCAAGGACGAAGGGATGCGGACGGCAACCTGCTTGTTTTTGACAAAGAAAAAGGAGACTTCACGAAATTAACCGCCCAATGGACAAGAAAAAACATCGGCAATTTGGGCGAAGGGAAAGAAGCTTTCCACCAAAATCCACATACAACCCTTGCGACCCAATGTCAAAACCTGTTGACCAGCGGATTGCTGAAATTGGCAGACTTTCACTTTGCCACGACAAAAAAAGGCGGCGAAATCCAAAGAAGAGAAATTCCCTTGTCTGAAATAGGCTACGATATTTCTTTAGATGGGGTTCGCTATGCCATTGGCAAGAAAGCGTTGGGATTGCCCCTGCTCAAAGGAATATCTGCAAAAAACATAACCGTAGTCCTATTGGAAAAAAACAAAGCGGGAATCATAGCCAATAATCAAGACTACAAAGAAGTAAAATATATCATTCACCTTTTGGATGAAGAGGAAAAAAATAAAAAAAGACAAGAAATAATAGATAAAAAAAAGATACCAGACGGTTTCAAAGTAACGATGTACACAATCTTGGACAAACAAGAAACATTGGACCGGATTTACCCTTGGGATATCACCCAAGAAAATCCAAAAAGAAAAGAAGAAAGCTCCGAGAACTACGCGAAAAGATTACAAACCATCAAGAGTTATGATTTTATCCAAAAAATCACCGGCGATTTTTCCGCCAAAACAGGCATCGGCATACACAACCTTACTTGGAGAGAACAACAATGGCTGGCCGCCGCCGCATATGACCTGAGTTTTTCAGGAGAAATGGAAAGATTATATTCTTTTGCGAATAATTACAAACTCGACGGATTGAAAGCTTTTTTGAGTTGCGAATTTGATTTGCAGGATAGTAAAAAGATTCTGAATATCGGAGAAAAAATGTCCAAAAAGGATGCCGTTATGATTTTTGAAAAGGTCGCTGAAATAATCGATCTAGCAGAAAAGGAATCGGCGGAAATCGGAAAAACGCTCTTAAAAAATGCGAATTTCGACATAAGTTCATCTATAAAATTACAACTTCTCAAAGAAGCCCGTTCAATTATAACCGGATTTTCAGAAAACATCGGAAATGGAGCGGATAGAGCCACATTGGCGGAACTAATAGATAATCTGCGACTGAAACGTTCGGAAATAACCATCTTGTCTTCCCTGCTAAAATCCCTTCAAGAATCCGGACAGGGAATCAATTTTGAAATGATCCGCGATTTGGATTTGGATATTTCCGGATTTGGAGAAGAATTGGATGAAAATGACAAAAAAGAAATGCTAGAAATGGCTGACGAGAATTGGCAACGCAATGAAAAAATGCATTCGGCTATTATTTCCAGCTTAGAAAAAGAATTGGAAAATTCTGCCGGTCAAAAATACTACGTTTTGCGCTATAAGGGAAAAGTAATAGCTTTTTTGAAATTCAAAAAAATTGATGATAACATATTATATTTCGGATCATTTAATGTCGCTCCAGGACTGCAAAACCTCAAACTTGGAAATTTAATGCTAGACAATGCCGTTAAAACAGAAGGCAAAAAGAAAAATATCAAAGCCGCGGCCATTCCACAAGAATTAATTACATCACAATATATCGAAAAATTTGGATTTATTGCTGATGGAATAATTTTAAATTATCAAAATACAGGCGAACCTCTTTTAACAATCACGGCCGACACGACAGAAAACAAAAAATACACCTATCGCAATGAAGGAACAGATTCCAAAGAAAAAGAAGAAATGACCCGCAACGCCAAAAATTCAGCAAACTTAGAAAATCTATTAGGGAGGGAAACTGTCATTTTGCGTTTTGATATGAAAACAGACATCCTGCAATTCAAAAAAACGCTAAAAATAACACTGCCAGAAAAAGATAATTCCCTACAAGATACCACTCAAAATAATCAATCAAAATACAAACTTACTCGCTATTTTCAAAATAAAAAAGAAGCTGGTGATATTCGCTATATCGTTCTTGAAAAAATATCCTAAAAAAATAATCCAAACAAAAAAACAAGTTGCGTTTGTTTTTTTTGATTGGAAGAATAACAAAAACTTTATTCATTTCTTTAAAATATGTTAAAATACAGTCATCCTAATAATTTTAAAAATAAAAACAATGGAACAATCTAACAATGAAACACTGAAAATATTCAAGGCCTATGATGTCCGCGGAATTTATCCCAGTCAAATTAACGAAGAAATTGTCTACAAAATCGGTCGCGCCTTTGCTCGTTTCCTTGGCGCCAAAAAGGTTGCTGTCGGAAGAGATATCCGCCAATCCAGCCCGGCACTTTTTGAACAACTCAAAAAAGGAATCTCCGATGAAGGCGCTAGCGTCTATGATCTCGGACTTTGCACCACTCCGATGGTATATTTTGCCAGCGGAACACTGGACGTTGAAGGCGCCATCATACTCACCGCTTCGCACAATCCAGCCGAGTACAATGGAATGAAATTTTGTCGTTTTAATGCCGTTCCAATTGGAGAAAACAGTGGTCTTCACGAAATTCGCGACATTGTTGCAGAAAATAATTTTCCGGAAACTGAAATCAAAGGAGAGTTGATTGAAAAAGACATCCGCGATCAATACCTAAAAAAACTTTCTTCCTTTTTCAGTCTTGGCGACAAGAAATTCAAAATCGTTGTCGACACTGCCAATGCAATGGGCGCTTTGGAATTGGATCTGTACAAAAAATTTCCGGAAAACATTGAACTAGTAACTATTTTTGAAGAATTTAACGGAAGTTTCCCTAATCATGAAGCCAACCCATTGAAACTGGAAACATTACAAGCTTTGCAAAAAAAAGTTCTCGAAGAAAAAGCCGACCTGGGAATTTCTTATGACGGCGACGGCGACCGCCTCGGTTTTGTGGATGAAAAAGGAGAAATAATTCCTATGGATTTGATTACGGGACTCATTGCGGAAATAGTCCTGGAAAAAAATCCAGACGCAACAATACTATACGACCTGCGTTCATCAATGGCAGTCAAAGAAATCATTGAGGAAAACGGAGGAAAAGCCATTGAGTGTCGCGTGGGTCATGCCCTAATCAAAAAACAAATGCGCGAAGAAAAATCCATTTTTGCTGGGGAACTTTCCGGACATTATTATTTCCAAGAAAATTTCACTGCCGAGGCGGGCTCTCTTCCAGCGATTTATCTTCTCAATTTGATGACAGAAACCGGAGAAAAAATTTCCACTCTCGCCCAAAAATTGAAAAAATATTACCACAGTGGAGAAATCAACAGCGAAGTCGCCGACAAAGATGCAGTCCTTGAAAAAATCAAAGAAATTTATAAAGACGGAGAACTTACTAAGCTAGATGGAATTAAAATTAGTTTCTGGAATACAAACAAACCAGGAGAAAGATGGTGGTTCAACGTCCGCCCGTCCAACACCGAACCAGTATTGCGCCTCAACCTCGAAGCCGACAATCAACAGCTGATGGAAGAAAAACGCAACGAACTTATAAAAATAATTTCTAATTGATCTAATTTCTAATTGATCTAAAAATGCCCAATAATCCAAATGACAAAATATATAATCTTGAAGAACGCACTGCCATGTTTGGAGAAAAAATTGTAATATTTTGCAAAAAATTACCTAAAGACACGATAACATTGCCAATAATTTCTCAACTAATAAGATCTGGAACAAGTGTTGGAGCTAATTATTGTGAGGCTGATGATGCAGAATCAAAAAACGATTTCAAACATAAAATAGGCATTTGCAAGAAGGAGTCGAGAGAAACAAAATATTGGTTTCGAATTATAGCAACTGCTCTGCCGGAAATAAAAGATGAAGCACGCATTCTTTGGCAAGAAGCAAGAGAACTTAATCTAATTTTTAATTCAATAAACAATAAGCTCAAGAAAAAATGATTTAAATTTGGAGCTTAGATTTTTATTAGGTCAATTAGGTTAATTAGAAATTAGATAATTCAAAGAACGAATCCTATTCGTTCTTTCACCTCCTCAATTTTTTTCTCCGCCAATGGTCGAACTTTTTCCGCTCCATTTTGGAGAATATTCAAAACTTGTTCGTCGCTAATATTATTAAACCTTTCTTGAAAAGGAATAATAAAATCCAAAACCACTTTTGTCAATCCTTCTTTGAAGTCGGCATAACCTTTTCCCTTGTATTCTAAAACTATTTCGCTGGCAGATTTTCCGGAAAAAGCGGAAAATATGTTGATCAAATTTTTCAGTGCTGGCTCGTCATCAGAATATTTCACTTCACTTCCACTTCCCGTCACGGCTTTTTTGATTTTCTTTTTGATCAACTCAACATCATCCAAAAGTCCAATGAAGCTATATTCCGAAGAAGCCGACTTACTCATTTTTTTGGTCGGGTCATCCAATCCCATAATCCGCATCGTTTCTTTTTTCACGCTCGCCTCCGGCACCACAAAAGTTTGCCCGAATTTTTTGTTGAATCTCCTCGCCAAAGTCCGCGCCAATTCAATATGTTGCACCTGATCCTCTCCCACCGGCACAACCTCGGTATCATAAAGTAAAATATCCGCCGCCATCAAAACCGGATAATCAAAAAGCCCCACGCCAGAATTTTCTTGTCCTTCTTTTTGCGCCTTATCCTTGAATTGAGTCATCTTAAATAAATCTGACATTCTTGCAAGCGTGTTTAATATCCATGTCATCTCAGAATGCTCAGAAACATGCGATTGCACAAACATTGCCGATTTTTTTGGATCAATACCAGAAGCTATATATATTTTGGCAATTTCCAAAGTTCTTTTGCGCAACTCTTCCGGATTTTGCGCCACTGTAATCGCGTGCAAATCCACAATGCAAAAAATCGATTCAAAAGAATCCTGCAAATCAACCCAATTCTTGATCGCCCCCAAATAATTCCCAATATGCAAACTTCCACTCGGCTGTATTCCTGAAAATATCCTTTTTTTCATAAACTTCTATAAAATCACAACCCCGAATCATTTCCCAATTGAAAATTGAATCATTGGAAATTGATTGAAAATTGTAAATTGAAAATTGTAAATTTATTTCTTACTTCAATATTATCCCAATCTCCCATTTTAATCAACAAAGCCCTTATCTCGACAAAACCATTTTCTGGTGCTAGAATAGCTATGATAAACCATTTTAAATATAGCCTTATAACAATTTAGCTAAATAAACAGATGAACATTCAATACTACGGGCATTCTTGTTTTAAAATCAACACCAAACCGGGCGGACGCGCCACCGAAGACGTAGTTTTTTTCTTTGATCCTTTTGACAAATCCGTGGGACTCAAGCCGCCTTTCGGTCAAGCGGATGCCGTTTTTGTTTCCCATCAACACAATGATCACAATAATATTAGCGCTCTAAAAGGAAATCCTGTTATTATTGACACCCCAGGGGAATTTGCCGTCAAAGGAATGAATATCCTCGGGCTGGAAACTTTTCATGATACGCAAGAAGGAGCGGAAAAAGGAAAAAATATTGTTTTTACAATCGAAACCGAAGAAATGCGCCTTTGTTTTTTGGGAGATTTGGCGACAGATCCAACATCGGATCAACTCGGAAAAATCGGAACAGTGGATATTCTCTTTATTCCGATTGGAGGAAAATACACGCTGGATGGAAAAAAAGCGGCAGAATTTGCCAGAAAAATAGAACCTAATATCATCATTCCGATGCACTATAAAATCAAAGGGTCTACTATGGATGTTTCCGATGAAAAAGATTTTTGTGCGCAAATGGGAAATTGCCCAAAAAATAAAGTCAATAAAATTACTCTCAAAAAGAAAGATCTGGAAGAAAAAAGTTTAGAAATAATTTTAATGGATATTGAGTAATCTTTATAAATTACTCATTTAATTACTAATATATTCAACAAATTATTCTGAATTTAGGGTTATTGATAATTAGCAAAAAATACAAAATACTAATGAATATTCAACATAAAATTGAAGAAATCCGCCAAAAACCAGAATATATTCGAGTGCGTTATTTTTGGGTAATGATGATTATTTCAATGTTTTTCATTCTTTTCTTGTGGATTTTTTCCTTGAAAGAAAATTTATCCTCCATAAGCATCCAAAATGAATCAACTTCTAAAATAACCGAACAAATCAAAGAAGAATTTTCCGGTACTCAATCATTAATAACAGACTCTTTTCAAAAATCATCCGAGATTCTTGTAGAGAAATAAAAATACAACCCGACTATTTGAACAATAAAAAATCGGGTTTTTCAAAAAATAATCAATTTCAAATAAAACCAGAATGAAAAGATCTCAAAAAGAACCTGCAGAGCAGGAAGAAAAAAAAGAAAATATTCACTCACGTCAAATTACCGATGAAGTTCAACAATCCTACTTGGATTATGCCATGAGCGTTATTGTTTCGCGCGCCCTTCCGGATGTTCGCGACGGAATGAAACCGGTTCATCGTCGAATTCTCTACTCAATGTGGAAAACGGGACTCAGACCAAGCGCCAAATTCCGCAAATCCGCCACCGTCGTCGGAGAAGTGTTGGGAAAATATCATCCGCATGGAGACAGTGCGGTTTATGACTCGATGGTTCGTATGGCTCAGGATTTTTCCCTCCGCTATCCTCTTGTTTGGGGACAAGGAAATTTCGGCTCAATGGACGGAGATGGGGCGGCTGCTTATCGTTATACTGAAGCCAAATTGTCCCACATTGCCGAAGAAATGCTTTTTGATATTGAAAAAGAAACCGTAAACTTCATTCCCAATTTCGATGGAACACACCAAGAACCAACTGTTCTTCCTGCTAAACTACCGCAATTGCTCATTAATGGAACCATGGGAATCGCCGTTGGTATGGCAACCAACATTCCTCCGCATAATTTAACTGAATTATCCGGCGCTATTTGCCATTTGATTGACAATCCGGAAGCGAATGTTGACGATTTGATGCAATTTGTAAAAGGACCGGATTTTCCCACCGGAGGAATAATTTACAACGCCAAAGATGTTCGCGAAGCATATTCAACCGGAAAAGGAAAAATTATTACTCGCGCCAAAGTGGATATCATAGAATCAAAAGCTGGAACTTTTCAAATAATAGTCTCCGAAATAACCTATGCTACCAATAAATCCGCGCTGATTACCAAGATCGCCGACTTAGTAAAAGAAGGAAAAATTCAAGGAATCAAAGATTTACGAGATGAATCCGACAAAGATGGCGTCAGAATTGTTGTTGATCTCAAAAAAGACGCTTACCCGCAAAAAGTTCTCAACAAACTCTATTCAATGACAGATTTGCAGAAAAATTTCAATGTTAATATGTTGGCGTTGGTGGACGGAATCGAACCAAGAATCCTCACTCTTAAATCCATTTTAGAAGAATATATTAAACACCGGCAAGAAATTGTTACTCGTCGCACACAATTTGATTTACAAAAAGCCAAAGATCGAGCGCATATATTGGAAGGACTAAAAAAAGCGCTGGATAATATTGATGAGGTTATCAGCACTATTAAAAAATCTTCGACCAAAGAAATCGCTCATCAATCCTTGATGAGTAAATTCAAGCTCAGTGCTATTCAAGCTACTGCTATTTTGGAAATGAAATTGCAAACCTTGGCAGGTCTAGAAAGAAAAAAGATTGAAGATGAACTCAAAGAAATCAAAAAATTAATTTCTGAATTGGAAGCAATATTAAAAAGCAAAAGTAGAATTCTAGGTATTGTTAAAAAAGAATTAACCGATTTAACGGAAAAATTCGGCGACCCAAGAAAAACAAAGGTTATTAAAGGTGGAATCGGTGAATTCAAACAAGAAGATTTGATTGCCGATGAAGAAGCTATTATTACACTTTCTCAAGATGGATATATTAAACGTATGAGTCCGACAGTCTATCGAGTTCAAAAGCGTGGAGGAAAAGGAGTGATCGGTGCCACTAACCGAGAAGGAGATGTAATTGACAGCGTTAATGCAGTTATGACTCACGACAACCTGATGTTTTTTACTAATACCGGAAAAGTTTTTCAAACCAAGGCCTATGAAATTCCAGAATCAAGCCGTACAGCCAAAGGACAAGCCATTGTTAATTTCCTTCAACTCTCCCAAGAGGAAAAAATTACCGAAATGATTGCTTTCAACAAAGACGACGACTATAAATATCTTTTTATGGCGACAGAAAAAGGTATTGTCAAAAAAGCAAAAATTGAAGATTTTGGAAATGTTCGTCGCAGCGGACTGATTGCAATCAATCTTGACAAAGAAGACCGCCTCGGTTGGGTGAAACCAACAACCAGCACTGATGAAATAATAATTTCCACCGCCAACGGACAATCAATCCGTTTCAAAGAATCTGACGTTCGTGCTATGGGACGCACTGCCGCTGGAGTTCGCGGAATTAAATTGCGCAGCGGGGATTATGTTATTAGTATGGATGCTGTCTTAAAAGGACAAAAAGGAAATCAGCTGATGGTATTTTCTCAAAACGGATTTGGAAAACGCAGCGACATTAAATCATATAAAATTCAAAAACGCGGAGGAAGTGGAATTAAAACCGCCAAAATAACAACTAAAACCGGAAAATTGGCGGGTGCCAATATTGTCAACATTGATGATATTAAAGATTTTGATCTTATAATCACATCTTCACAAGGACAAATAATTCGCATACCTCTTGTAAGTATTTCTGTTCTCGGCAGAGCCACTCAAGGAGTCCGTATTATGCGCCTCAAATCAAATGATAAGGTTGTTGCCAGTGCAGTAATATAACCAAAACGTAAAAATAAGATAAACCCGCACAATCAAACCCTTCTTTTAGGTAGAAGGGTTTTTTGTTGCCAAAAATAAATTTTAATGTTATTATCAAATCAGTTTAATAATTCTAATTAGCCAACAATGGTTTGCGCTTCGCTCCAATAAACGAAAACGGAACGATTGTTGAGCCCAAAAAAGCTATGGCACTTACGCCCAAGCAAAAGCAGAAAGTAACCAAAGAAATAAAAAGGCATGACAAAGATACCGGATCTCCGGAATTTCAAATCGCTCTTTTTACCGAATCCATCAAAAAACTTACCAATCATCTCAAGAAAAACAAGAAAGATTTTCATTCCCGCCGAGGACTTTTGCAAATGGTTTCCAAGAGAAGAAGATTAATGGCATATCTATTAAAAACCGACGAAAAAGCTTACAAAAAAATCATAAAAAAACTTAAATTAAAAGGATAACCCATAAAAGCCAGATCAACTGGCTTTTATATAACACAAAAAATATGTCTAAATTCAAAGAACAGCGCGTGGGTATATTGATTGATATTCAAAATATGTATTATAGTGCCCGCGTACTTCACAACAAAAAAGTAAACTTCAAAAAAATACTTGAAGAAGCAACTGCCGGCAGAAAACTTATTCGTGCAGTTTCCTATGGTATTCGCACTTTAGAAGGCTCGGAAGAAAAATTTTTGGAAGCACTTGAAACTTCCGGATTTGAAGTGAAAACCAAGGATTTACAAATATTTCCCGGTGGCGCAAAAAAAGGCGACTGGGATGTTGGAATTGCGGTTGATGCAATCAAAATGAGTAAAAGCTTGGATGTTATTGTTTTGGTTTCCGGTGACGGGGATTACATTCCAATGATGGAATACATTCAAAGTACCACTGGCTGCCGCGTTGAAGTAATCGCCTTTGCCGAGTCAACCAGCAATAAGCTTATCGAAAAAGCCGATGATTTTGTCAATTTAAGCGAAAATAAGAAAAAATTTTTGATATAAAAAAATCCAGAAGGAGGTGTTCCATGTTTGAACCAAAAAATAAACTACATCTTATTTTCAAAAAAACCGCTCGAAACATAATCATCGTTTCGGCGGTTTTCTATTTTATATGTGGCTGCGCCACGTGATAAAAATTCCTATTTTTATTTTACGTGGTGCCGCGGGAGACCCCGTAAAATCCCTGCGGGATAACGGGGCAAGGACTCTTACGTGCCTGGGAGAGGACTCGAACCTCCACGGGATAAACCCATTAGTTCCTAAGACTAACGTGTATACCAATTTCACCACCCAGGCATATTTTTAAATTATACTTTTTATTCTTTTTACTTCTTCACTAAGCGCACCATCATCTTCATATTCCCCGTGATGCCTCGTATCTTTTCCGTAAGTCTCTTTTTTCTGATCAAGATGAATATTGATAATCAAATCACTGTTTTCAACTTTAGCATAAATATGAAACCTCGGAAAGCCCGCGCGTGCCAAAGGACGCACAAAACTCATTTCATCTCCTTCATGACGCTGAAAAATATATCCTATCCTTCGCAAGATATTGACTGGATTTTCTTTAATTGAATCGATTTTAATCTGCATATCTTTCTACCTTTTGAAAATTATGTGCCTTGGGCGAGACTCGAACTCGCACGACATCACTGCCACATGCACCTGAAGCATGCGTGTATACCAATTTCACCACCAAGGCTTGTTATTTTTATTTTAACGTCAAAGTCAAAGAATTAAACTCTGCCTGCACCCTATTTAAAGAATATATATTATCGACATATAACACTCAGCTATCAGATTATCTCATCCACCACCTTTTTCAAAACATCCGCTATTCTCTTATTTTCTCTAAGTCGATTTATTGATTCTACAATACTATCCGCCTTTTCAGCAAGCTTTGGCTGCTTGGAAAGAAAAATGTGCATTGACTTACTATCCGGCTTTCTTTTGACATAATTAGAAAGAAGTGCAAACCACAATTCAAATGTCTCCTTACTTACGCCAATTCTAGTTTCAATTTCCGGCGGATTATTAAAATAATGCTTTATTTTTTCCCAATTATTATACATATCATAAACAATTTCATCTTCCAATAACTTTGCCGACAAATTAGCAAAATCATCGCTGCCGGAAATTCTATAAAATCCCATTTCATTAAGAATTTCCTCTCTTCTCATATCGCAATATAAATGAAATTTCCAACCAGCTTCAAATGAAGAAAGTCCTTTAAAATTCAAATCAATAGGAAAAAAATGCAAATGTGAGTCCTTACGTGAAATGCTTTCATCAATTCGCCGAATATCCGGAAAAACACAGCCCAACAAAAACTCATCCCGATCTAAGGAAGCCGGCTCAAACTTCTCAAAATATTTCCGCGCATAAACAATATGCGCAACAATTGAAGCCATATCTATTTTTTATTTTATTTCAATATTTTTATCCTACACATAAATTATACCATACGTCCTAATCCCAATAATGATCATTCTTATCATTTTGCTCTTCCTTCCTATCATTTCCCTTTTCATTTTTCAAGTCGGGATATTCGATGGCCATTTGGGTGAATTTGTCCATTTGGTAGATTTCATTGATTTCGACTTTTTGGATGACATCGCGGAATTGGTTTTTGAGTTCGCGAATGATATCACGCAAAGCTTCGCGGTTTTCTACTTCAATGTCCAGAAGTAGTTCCCAGCTTCCTATTCCCTTGACATAGTTGATGATGTTGGGATGCAGGCAACAGAATTTATATAACTCATCAATGCGAGCTTGATCAAATTGTACGAGTTTAAAGCAACAGCGATAAAGTATGAGTCCGATTTTTTGATAATCTAAAGTAAAAGTTATTTTGGTAATAACGCCACTTTTTTCCAGCTTATTATAATGTTTGTGCACCAGACCGGTGCCAACGCCCAAAGTTTTGGCGATTTTAGTAAATTCCATTCGTCCGTCAATCAAAAGCAAGGAAATAATTTTGCGATCAATTTCAGCCAGTTTGATTTTTTCGGTGGTTCCGCCGGACAGAGCGAATTTTTGGAATTCATTAGGTTTATTGCCGAGATATGTGCGAGGGAATTTCACAAAACCAAGGCCAATGAAAATATCGGACATGGTGATGAATTGGCCGTATTTAGAAAAAATGTCTTGCAAGACTTCATTGTGATGGAAAATGTCACGACTAATAATTCCGATCAAAACATCGGCGTAGCCATCAGCGCGCTGGATAATCGGAATGTTCTGGTGAGCGTTGAAATAGGCATACATCTCAGTTTCCTTGTCTTTGGTTAGGCCAGCGAATTTCAGCCAATAGCCCCAAAAGAAAGAATAATCCAGCTTGTCGTAGTCGGTGAAAGCCCAAAAGTGCTTGATAAAGCCTTTTTCCATCATCTGCTCAAAATGGTATTTCACGACTTGAGGCGTAGAACCGATTATGCGGGCAATTTCGGAAAAACTAGCCCGGCCGTCCTTGTCCAGTTCAAAAAGGATTTTTTTGTCGAGTTCAGTGAGGTTCATTTTTTAAATCTTATACTTATATATCAAGTTTAGCACAGAATTACTAAAATATCAAGTAAACTATTGAAATAGTGTCCAAATGGTGCTATACTATAGAGTTATGATGAGAACAGGAAAAGAATCATGACAAGCAGTTCCTTTAAAATCACCTCAACTACAGGAGCAAAACAATGCTAAGACCAAGATTATTTTTTAGTGAAATTAAGTCCTTAATAGATGAATTCGAGATGGCTAGAAGTAAAGTTGAACGCGATAAAAAATATTTTGAATATAGATTAGAAAGATTGGAAGGGCGCCTGCAGCAACAAGCTGATGGTCTGTGTGGATTAGAATATGAGTTAAAATGTTCTCAAGAAAGAGCTAATAACGCACACTTATATTTAACGAAATCCACAAAAATACTGGAGTCGGCAAGAAATAAGCTTGTTCAATTAGGAATAAAATTTGAATAAGGTGATTAAAAATAGAGGTGATTGTGGTTTGGGCAAGAAAGTTGAATCTAACTTTCTTGCCTCTCTCATCGAGATTACTAGAAGGTGGAAAACTCATCGCAGTTCTCCACCTTTTTTATTTCCCGCGAAAGGATTTTAGGAGAGTGATGTTAACCATGACTTTTCCGTGTTCGGTTTCGAGGATGCAAAATTGTTAACAAAAATGATAGTAGTTGTACATCATCAAAGTTAACTTGTTGGTCAATTTTATGCATATGCACATATCTGACTAATTGGTGGATAGGAATGATATTTAATTTAGTGAACTTTAGTTTAAGTTGAATTTTTTCTTGAGGTAATTTTCATGCAGAAGTTTTTCAGCGGTGATAATCTCGATATATTTTTGAACACTAAAGGCTTCGGCGACAAAAAGAATCTCATCCTCGCATTCATAGGGGCAGACCCAAACGCTTTTTTGCATCTGGTAGAAACCCAGTTTTTTTATTTTTTCTCGCAATGCATTGCGTGCCTGGTTATATATCTTAGGGCTGGTGGGTATATCAAAGATCAGAATCCGCCATTTTTTGTCCCAGCGCTTCGGTTTGGTTATCCTCAATGTCTCAAAACAAAATTCGCGGACTCGCTCATTGCCCTTGTTAGTGAGACGGACTTTTGTTTTGGTGTTACCCTCTTGAATGATTTCAATTAGATTTCTCTTCTTGAGATTATAGATAGCATTTTGAAGCTGTTTGGGATTGTATTTATGAAAATGCTTTTTCTTTTTTGTGGCCAGCAGGATGCCGGGAGCAAGTGCTCCGGCAAAAACAATTCCACCTAACGCTAAGGTCATTAATAAAAATTTGCCGGCAGTGGCAGTGAAGGTGTCGGATTCGATGAAGTTTTCAAGCAGATTCTGTGATTTTTTTGAAAAGGAGGGTTTTCGCATAGTTTATTTTTTGATTGGCATATAGTAAGTTAAATGCAATATGATAATAGCTACGAATGATATATTAGTCAATATTGTGCATATGCATATAATTGACTAAATGATTATTTTTTAAAGATTGGGATTGGTTATGTTGGGTAAATTGAGATGGGAGAAGGTTTTTTTTATTTCCAATAAGTATCATCTTTTTCAGTCAACTCGGAATTTTGCGGGTTTTTGTTGTTGAAATCCATGTTGCCCCAGGATTTGCTGATGTTCCAAAGGAGATCGTAGAAAACTTTCATGGAGCGGGTATAGTCAGTGCTTTCAATGATGAAGCCAAATCCTTCTTTTCGGGTGCTAATAACAGCTACTTTGTTATCCCAAATAGCCATAGTGTTGGGAATATCGATGCCAGGCGGAGAAAATTTTACGCGGCGGTAGGTTTTGTCAAAAGTTGTTGGGTCCAAATATTTGTATGTGTCGACTTGTTGCTCAGTGATTTGGATAGATCGGATCCAATATTTTTCCTTGGCTCTTTTTTCGATATATTCTTCTAGAAACTTTTCACCCACCGTGTCCATGACTGCCCGAATAGGCGAAACCCAGTCAACTTTTTTAGTGGTGGTTTCGAGCGCTAGATTATAAATTTGTCGGAGTCCGTCTCGGCCTTCGTAATAAGTTATCTTAGGTTTTATATTTCCGGTGTTGTTTAAAGATTTTAGCTCGGGAAGGATATGATTTATGAGTTGTTCTTTTTCTTTGATATTTTTTTTGAGTTTTTCCGGTCCGGAAGCGATGTATGTTTTCCTTTTACCCTTGATGGATTCGGTAATCAGACCCATCGGCTCAAGTTTTTTCAAAATCTCATAGACCGTACTGCGCTTGATGTCCGCCTTTTCGGCCAGATCTTGGATATTGGTCGACCCAAGCTCAAGAGCGGCCAAGTATATTTTGGCTTCTTTTTCTTCCAGGCCGATAGATTGTAGGTCTTTTTCTAGGCTCATATTTACTGCCATCTTAACAAACAACGATAAAATTGTCAATATTTAGAGTGCAATAAGGTTTATTTTAAGGCAATATTATGAATATATCAATAAAACACACGGAATTATTGACATTTTGTTGATTTGGGAATATAATAGCTTGTTAAGATAAAAATCTTAATATAACTTAGGAAGTTTTTTAACAATTAAACAGTAAGCAGGCTTAAAACGCAAGGAGATTTGCTATGACAGAGAAGAGGCAATTTATAATGAGGTTGTTTTCTGCTAATGATACTGGGAGAGAAATTTATAATTGCAAATGTGTATTTGCAATTATGGATAAGGTTATTCAATCTATTTATCTTGGCATGGAGAATGAGTTGTTTTTCAAAATAAGCGAGCTTGATGAAGAAGTTCAGGCAAGGGCCATAGATGTTATTAATAAAAACTGAGAAGGAGGTTGCTATGAAAATTTTAATTATCGAAGACAATCCTATTCATCAAGAAGCTGCAAGAAAGCAGTTATCAGATCATGACCTAACTATTATGGAAAGTTTCATTGATTTCTTTGAGACATTTCGTGATTGTTGGCATGACAAACCAAGCATGAATCTTGCAGAATTTGATATTGTATTAACCGATATAAATCTTCCTTCGCCTCATGATGAAGAAGTTTGCGTTGAAGCAGCCACTGGTCTCGTAATTGTATTAAAAGCATTGCAGTATGGAGTAAAGAAAATTGGAATCATTACAGATGCAAATCATCATCAAGATGCTATTGGCAAAGCATTTGATCTTTGGATGGGATCTTCTAATGGCGCCCCTTTTACTGTGGGCGATGTAATGATTTATCCGGAATGCTACAATGCATTAATTGTGGAGGACGAAAAATTAATAAAAAACTGGAAGGGCTTAATGGAGGGATTGCTTAGTGGTAAGCATATTAATAATCAACGATAATCAAGGTTAATAAATAAATCAGCAGGGAGCTTAATATAGCCCCTGCTTTTTTATTTCCCGCGAAAGGATTTTAGGAGGGCGATGTCGGCCATGACTTTTTCGTGTTCGGTTTCGAGGATCATGTCGATGTTTTGTTCTTCGGCAAAGGTGACGATTTTTCGAAAATATTTTTTATTTCTTAATATACACAAATGAAATATTTCAGCAAAAAATAATCGGGAAATTTTAAAATATCTTTTTCGTAGTAATTAACAAAGAAATGATGAGGGGTTTTCAAATAGTTCCTTAAAAAGGAGAAGAAAATATTAAATAAAAAGAAAAAAATTTTAGTAGTTGATGATGAAATAACAATTTTGGAAATATTTAAAACTTTTTTCGGAAAAAAATGGGAAGTAATCACTGTGTCTGAAGGAAATTTAGCATTGTTAAAAATAAAACTTGAAAATTTTCACGCCATCATCCTAGATGTCGGAATGCCTGCTATGAACGGGCTGGAGGTCTGCAGATTAGCAATGAAAGACAATCCGGGAATTGAAAAAAAAATTATTCTTATCACTGGCTATATCTCAGAGGAATGTTTGAATTTTTCCAAACAACACAAAATACTCTGCGTACAAAAACCGATATTCCTAAATGAATTAGAGTGTACCTTATCTAAATTACACTAGATTCCGCAGAAAAAATCCTGCAAACTCATCGCGTCTGTCAAATATGACAGCAAAGTTTCCGGGATTTTTTTATTTTTCCAAAAACACCCTTACCAGCCGAATCATATCGTAATCATATTTTCCATTTAGTTGCCTGTATACCGGACTTAAGGCGCCCGTTCCGCATTTCTCAAAAGCTTTTTTGACTTCTTTAAAAATTTCTTTTTCCGGTTTTAAATAGTCAATATCCAATTTTTCTCCGGAATTGATTATTTTTTCAATATGTGAAATAATCGTTCCTTCGGTCAAGTGACGCTCTTTGGCAATTTCAGCTAGTGAAATTTTCTTTTTCAAGAATTCCCGCGTAATTCGAAAAGTTCCACCGGAAACACTTCCGATTTCTTTTTTCACTTTTATTTTTTTCTCGCTAATAGAAGAAAATTCTTTGGGCGCAATGTTTTTTTCTTTTGCATACCGGTTTATTTCCTGCAAAAACTTTTTTCCAAAATTTTTGAGCTTCAATTCCCCCACACCCGCAATCCGCAAAAAATCGGTTTCATTTGAGGGAAAATAATACGCCATTTCCCGCAACGATACATCAGAAAAAACCACAAATGGCGGAACGTTCAAGTTATTGGCAATCTCCCGCCGAAGCGAGCGCAATTTTTCAAACAATTGTCCGTCATATTTAAAATCATCCTCAACCTTGAAGCTGTCATCAAAAATCTCCTCCTCTTTCGGTTTCGGCAATTCCAACTTCTCCTTGTCGTTTAAAAATTTCTTGCCTCGGGGTGTCAATTGCAAAACAGGATATTCCCCGGACGCTTTTTCAACCAATCCCATTCCGACAAGCGAACGAGTTATTTCCCGAAGTTGATCGGCTGAAAAATCGGAAACAATGCCGAAAACCGAAAGTTTGTCGTGTTTTCTATCCCGTATCGCCTTGATATTTTTTCCTTTCAATATGTCAACAATATATCCCGCGCCGAATCTTTGTCCGGTTCGGACGATGGCGGAAAGAATCTTTTGCGCCACAATTGTCGCGTCAAACATTTCTTTTTCTTTTTTATCCGAAAGACACGCGTCGCATGCGCCACAATTTTCCTTTTCATATTTTTCACCAAAGTAGGAAAGAAGATGCCGCCTCCGGCAAAATTCCAAATCGGCATAATCCATCACTTCTTGCAGTTTTTTCTCCGTTTGAGCGCGTAATTTCTCATCGGAAATGTCGTTTAGGAAATATTGGTGCTTACGCGCATCGGCATAGGTGTAAAACATCACGCATTCCGCCGGAAGTCCATCCCGTCCCGCGCGCCCGACTTCTTGATAATATCCTTCCAGTGATTTGGGAAAAGTATAATGCACCACCAAGCGGACATTCGGTTTGTCAATTCCCATTCCGAAAGCGATTGTCGCTACGATAATATTCGCCTTATCGCGAATAAACGCCTCCTGCGCCTTTTTCCGCTTCGCTGAATCCAATCCGGCATGGTATGCCAACGCCGAAAAACCTTCCGCCCGCAAATCAGCGGCCACTTTTTCCGTATCTTTCCTGGAAAAACAATAAATTATCACGGAGTCCTTCTTGCGGTTTTCCAATAATTTCAATAATTTAGGAAAAGCGTTTCTTTTTTCCACCACGCGAAAGAACAAATTTTCCCGATTGAAACTGGAAATGAATGTTTTGTGGTTTCGGAAATTGAGCTGACTCAAAATATCTTCTCGTACCTTTTCCGTTGCCGTCGCGGTAAGCGCCACAATCGGCACGCCGGGAAAAATATCCTTGAGCCTTCGAAGATTGCGATAATCCGGACGGAAATCATGTCCCCACTCCGAAATACAATGCGCTTCGTCCACCGCGATCAAACTGGGTTTCAGTCCGATCAGAAAATCCTCGAAATCCCGCATCGCCATACGTTCCGGAGCAATGTAAAGAATTTTGACCTTTCCCTTCTGCGCTTCATCTTTTATTTTCCCGATTTCCCCGACAGAAAGCGAAGAATTCAAAAATTCCGCCGCCACACCGTTGGCCTTCAGCGAATCAACCTGGTCTTTCATCAGGGCGATCAAAGGAGAAATCACGATCGTGATTCCGGGAAATTTGAGCGCGGGAAGCTGATAGCAAAGAGATTTTCCTCCGCCGGTAGGCATCAAAACAAAAGTGTCCCTCCCCGCCAGAATATTGGAAATAATCTCCTCCTGCAAAGGCCGAAACTCCTCAAACCCGAAATATTTTTTCAAAAGTGTTTTCATTTTTTGTAAAATTATTTGTCTGGTAAGTTATCCTACATAAATCCGAAAATATCTTAATCCAATGATTTAACTTCTATCGCCAACTGTTTCAATATTTCGCTTTTCAGATTTTTTTTAACCCAATCTTTTTTTTCATCATCCACCAAATCTCCGAGTCTGTCCAAAATATTCGACTCGTTGGAATATTTTTCTATAAACTTAGAGGCATATCCCAAATAATCTTTAACTTTTTTATTTGTTTGATACTCAATAATTTCTTTGTTATAATGCCATCCGTTTTTGAAGAAAAAATAAATATCATACAAATCGCGATTTGCGATAAAAGCAGTGCCACTTTGACCGGAAGCGCTCCTGTCAGTGAGCGCCACCAATTTATGGGCAAAAATATCTTCTTTGCGCAAAACTTTCAAGGATATTCCCGAGACTATATCCTTGACTTGATATTTATTCCGCTTGTTGTTTTCATATCTGTTTGAAAGATCTATTTTCAAAGCCTGACAATCATCGGAATACCTGACCTTAATAGCAGTTTTTGTTTTGATTGACCCATATTTACTCAAAATTTCCAAAAGACGTTTTTTTATTTCCTCTTCCCTTTCTTTGTCTAGCAAATCAAAATCAAGATCGACTGAAAATCGATCCAAACCATGCAAAAAATAACAGGCAGTGCCGCCTTTAAAACCAAGATTATTGGCCAGGAGAGGATCGGCTGAAATATCTCCCAATATTTTTAGCATTATTCTTCTGTGTTCGCTTTTGTCCAATTTCATAACAATTTAGTTAATTTTAAAATATCTTTTTCCAACCTTTTATTGTGATAAATTTTAGATATTTCAATAAGCTTGTTTTGGTCGATTTCCTCCAAGTCATCAAGCTGTTGAAAGCCGACTTTGTAAAAATAATCGCAGATAGCTCTTTCGGTGCCAGCTGTAAAATAATGACCGCTATCGATTATCCCCAAACGATTATTCAAAATCTTTTCAGACAGTTTTCTGTAATTGAATTTTCCATACTCATTTTCAATATCCGCTTCCCTGTCCGATGCCAAAAAATATGAACCGTACCACTGGTTGATTAATCCGTTTTTTGCCAGGACAGTTTCAAAACTTATGTACGATTTTTTTTTCAGGTTTCCCGCCAACTCCAGTCTGTCAACTTCCAAACCATCCAGAGCATACAAACCTCGCTGGATTGTTCTCAAAAAACCTTGCTCTTTGGCGCGGGAAATTTGAGTATACAAAATCTTTTTATTTTCGATACTCCAATGTAGCATCAGCTCATTGGTAGAAAAAACCGTTTGCCCGCTTTGATGTAAAATATTCAGTTTTTTAGCCATTTTCGACATAATTTTAGTATAATTTAACATATTGTATAACGTATTTGTTATACTAAATGTATAATATCATACAATCGCATATTTTGCAAGATCACCCTCCCTGCCAACGTATTGGAAATAATCTCCCCCTGCAAAGGCCGAAACTCCTCAAACCCAAAATATTTTTTCAAAAGCATTTTCATTATTCTGTTTGTTTTTTTATTTTTCAACAAGACCTACACTTCACTAATCACATCGAACCCCTTATAACTTCCCACGACCGAATATCCACTAATTTTAATATTTTTATCGGCTATATTGCGGATTTTGCGCGCGGTTTCATTGAGAGTCGCGCCTGATCCAGTCGCGTCATTAATTATTAATATCTTTCTATCGATAATCTTTTTACATATAAGTAAATACTATAGGGTAAATATTCACCCTGTTTTCCTTTCTTTTTCCAAAATTTCCCGTTTTTTATCTTCACCGCGATTATACCCGCCGATTTTTCCGTCCGAACGGATGACGCGATGGCACGGGATTTCGGGATCGAAATTTTTGTTCAGGATGTTGCCCACCGCCCGATAAGCCTTCGGACTTCCAACTTTTTCCGCCACTTGCTTGTATGTCAAAGTTTTTCCCTTTGGAATTTCGCGCACAACATCAAAAACCTTGCTCCGAAAAGTCGCCAAAGTTCGATATGCCAGCTTTTCCTTTTTTTCATCGATTTTATGATATTTTTTCATAAATATTTTTTAATCTAAATCGCTGCATTGTTCCAAATCATATCAAACAGAGCCTTTTGCGCATCAGCATATTCCTTGGATTGAATCACAAAGCCGATTTTCTCCTCTTTGGTGGAAATTACAACCACCTTGTCATCATAAATCACCATATATGGCTTTATGATGACATTTTCCGGAATAAATCTTACTTCGCGAAGCTGCTTAGAATGTATTTCTCCTTTCTCCCTTTCAGGTTTATACGCAAACGTTCGCAAAGAGAAACTTTTAATTCCCTTTTTTACTCTCTTCATTACAAAATCATCGACAAATTCTTTTCCCAGAATACCTTCCAATAAAAATCCGGACAGATAATATCTATTGATTTTTTCTTTGCATGACAAAAGATCTTCAAATATCTTCTTAATTCCCGCCAAATTATGATAAATCTTTATTTCAGGAAAACTCCCAGACTGTCCATATATTTCTTTTACTTTCGGAATCAATGACAATATGATTTCCTTTTTTTCATTCAAAATATTACTAAAACTTTCCTTAGGATCTTCCGCGTTATAATAATTCCTGCCATCTTTGCTTATTCTGCTTATCAAGCCTTTTTTAATCAAATTTTCCAAACAATGGTAAACCGAAGTTCTTTTGATCCCTGCTGAATCGGCAATTCTAGTGATCGTGGTTTGCTTTTGCTTAAGTATTGAAATATAAACTTCGATTTCCTTTTCGCCTAAATCCAGTTGTTTAAGTCTTTCTTTTAAATTCATGTCAGAATATATTAATGACGATAATTTTCGTCGTTATTTATATACTAATTTATCCCTTAAATTAAGTCAAATCGATAAATACTTTGAAAACTAAAACAATCCATATTGACACTCACATTGTAAGGTGTTATATTTTCAGGTTCTTTAATAAGAAGGGGTTTTACTACTAAAAACATGCTACAGGAGGGGGTATGATAACTAAAACTATCACGTTTGATGAAATGCAATCATTACTACGATACGGATTCTGTGCTTGTATTAAAGAAAAACAATTTCTTTCTCCTAAAGTTGGTGATAAGATTATCCTAACCGATGGAGATATTATCATAAATGGAGAATTAATTGCAGATCAAAAATCTCCTAACGGAAACGTGATATTAATTTACAAAATAGGTTGAATTCTATTCGCAACACCAAAAACAAAGGAGAACAACCATGAATCCGGAGCAAATCGCAAAGGAAAAGTTTCTCAAATATCTTGAAGATAACTCCAGTCCTTGCAAAATTATTTTGGGGTTACTGCTCACCTTTGGAATACTTGGGTTAGGATTGGGAGGAGATATTATAGCATCTACACTCAAAGTAAATCTTGATATCTTCATTTTTTTCAGTTGTTCATTGCTTATTATTCTAGTGTACGCAGTAGGATTTTTCTTCCGCGCCAAGTTGAAGAATAAATTTCTCGACGAATTTCCCCAATACGAGAAATTTCGCGGAAAAATATAATCAACCTCCTATAAAAAACCGGCGAATCCATCGAGATTAGCCGGTTTTTTAAAAATTGTTTTATTTTAATGCATTTTTTTCTTTAAATTCCATATTTCGTGTTCCATGCTATATATCTTACAATCATTTCACCCAATGCCTCCCCTTCAACTCTTTATCATCCTCCTCTTTTTTCTCTTCTATTTTTTCTTTTGCCATCTCCCGCAATTTTGACAGATCTTCCTTGTCAAGTTCCGTCGCTTTTTTGAGCAAATACTGGTGATTATTCTTTTTTGCGTCTTCAATCACCTCTGCCAAAAGTACATCCAGAATCGCTCCGATTTTCGGACCGGGGGCAAGTTTCAATTCATTGATCAGATCATTGCCGCCGATTTTCAGCATTTTTACCGATACCGCATCTTTGGAAACCTTGTCGATTAAATATTCCAAATGGCGCAATTTGTATGGTTTAGCTTTCGGTGTTCCGCTTCCCAGTCGGTCGGCGATCCGCACATCCATTAAATCTTTCATATTTTCCAATCCTACTTTGCGAATCAAACGGCGCACTGAAGCCTCCCCGACTTCTTCAGGATTGTAATAAAACATGTGGTTATCCACTAACAGCACAACTTTGTTGATGATTTCATTGGAAAACTTGAGCCGCTGCAAAATCTTTTTTGCCACGCGCGCGCCCACATGGTCGTGATTATAGAAAGTTGAATAATACCCCTCGCCTCTTTTGGTTTGAGGTTTGGCGATGTCGTGAAGTAGCGCCGCCAGACGCACTTCCAATTTTTCCGACGGACAAAACTTGAGCGCCAGCAAATTATGTTTGTATATCGTATGGATATGATGGCGGTTTTGTCCCACATTCACCCCATTTTCCAATTCCGGAATCACAAAATTCAAAAGCCCGATTTCGTGAAGCATATCCACTCCTTCCGCCGGATTACTTGACAAAATTATTTTAGAAAATTCATCTTTTATTCTTTCCGCGGAAATATGTTTCATTAAAAAAGCGTTTTCTTTGATCGCTTTGAAAGTTTTTTTCTCAATATCAAACCCCAATTGCGCGTGGAAGCGCACCGCCCGCATCATCCGCAGAGCATCCTCATCAAATCTTTTACTTGCATCACCTACCGCTCGAATAATCCTATCTTTAATATCTTTCCGTCCTCCGAATAAATCAATAATTTCATATCCATCCGCTCCCGTTTGCAATTTTGTGAAGTCCGTAACTCGCAGGGCAATCGCATTTACCGTAAAATCCCGCCGACTCAAATCTTCTTCCAGCGTTTTGGCGAATTTCACCTCGTCCGGTCTTCTCCGATCGGAATATTTACTTTCAATTCGATAGGTCGTCACCTCCACAATTTCTTTCTTTTCTTCTTGATTCTTGATTCCTGATTCTTGATTCCTGATTTTTACTCCCACTGTTCCGAAATCATTCTCATAAAAAGCGTTTTCCTCTCCGAAAATAGCTAGAATTTCTTCCGGCTTAGCGTTAGTCGCCACATCCCAATCCTTAGGTAGCCTATCCATAATCAAATCACGCACACATCCACCGACAACATATGCCTCAAATCCAGCATTTTTAATTTTTTCCAACACCTCAACTACTTGTTTTGGAATTTTTTTAATCATAAAATTAAACAGTGCTCTCGGCAGGAGTTGAACCTGCGTCTAAGGCTTAGGAGTCCCTTGTTCTATCCACTGAACTACGAGAGCTTACCAAAAAAATTATGCACCGCCTCTTTATACAATACCACAATCATAGTTTTAAATAAACAAAAAACCACAAAGAGTGGCCGCTGCATAAAAAAAAATTAAACTTATTTTAAATGCAGTGGACCATGCCGGATTCGAACCGGCTACCTCTTCCATGCCATGGAAGCGCTCTACCAATTGAGCTAATGGCCCTTATTTTCAGCAAATCAATCATAAACAAATTAAAGCAAACCGTCAACAAAAAATTCAAAAAACACTTTTTTGATTTATCCGTTGTGGTATCTATTTCTTTATATTATAATATATATTATACATTTTGTCAAATATAATATTTTATTCCACAAGTTATCCACAGTTTTTATCAACAAAAACCCTTTATTTAAAATATTTCTAAAAGTTATCAACCTTTTTCATCTCATTTTTAAAAAAATATTTTTCTAAAAAATTGTTCCACGTGGAACAATCCAATAGAAGTAAAAAATATATTAAATTATAAATATGCCTCGTAATTATTATCAAAAAAATCTCTTTTGTAAATTTATAAACAAAAAATAATTTATTTTATAAATTTAAAAAACATTCATTAGGCCGAAAAAAGTGAATTATTGCATATTAAACTAATTAACATTATTTAATTTTTATCATACCAACACAGATATTTACAATAAGGTTTGTTTTTTGTAAATATTGTTATTATAAATTGTTCCACGTGGAACAATAACTTCTTATTTATTACCACTCCTATATTAAATGTTTTTTACATTAAAAAATAAGCTTTTTTATTAAATATAAATAAACAGCTTTATTTTTTACTTAACAAATTAATATTTTTCATTTTTCCGTGAAAAATTATAACGGAATTGAACTTGTTCCACGTGGAACAATTAAATTCTAAGAGGCTCAATTGTTTTTTAAAAAAATACTGCTACTATACGAATGCGTAATTTTCAATATTGTTCCACGTGGAACAATTAATTAAACAGAAATACCTATAATACTAAAAATAGCAGAAAATTTTAAAATATTTTCAGATTAATTAACCCTCTTATTTAATAAAAATAAGCATTTATCTGTATTTAAACTATTCAAGTATAAAAAATGACTCCGAGAAATTGTTTTTGTGTAATTATTGTTCCACGTGGAACAATAATGGTTTATTTTAATAATCACACTTGCATTAAAAATAGCTCGGGAGGGGGAGTAAAAAATACCAAGCATACTTGACATATTGTTATTTTTATTTTATAATATCATAAGCTATCTATATTTGTGCTATAATATAATCATTATTTACTAAGCTTACTAAAAAACCTTATGCAAATCAAAAAAATTGAAACCGATAAAGACATAAATAGTATCATTAATCTTTTTTTGGAGGTAATGACAAACGCTCCATATAATGAAAAATGGAATCAGGAAACTGCAAAAGGAGAATTAGTGGAAATTTTCAATAACGGAAAAGGATTTTGCTTTATCGCAACTGAAGATGAAAAAAATATTGGTTTTATTTTTTCTCGAATCCAACCATGGGAAGACGGGAATCATTTAATCATCGAATATATAGTAGTTGACCCGTCTTTAAGAAAAAATGGAGTAGGAACAGCACTTTTTCGTGAAACTGAAAAAATTGCACGAAATAAGGACATAAAAAATTTTCATCTCATCTCTCATCGTCAATCTATGGCGAAAGATTTTTGGGAAAAACAAGGATTCAAGATGCAAGGAATTATCGAGATGTCCAAAACTATTTGACCTATTTGATCTAAGTTTTCAATACACATTTCAAAAACCTCTACGTATAGCGATTTTTTAAGTTGTTCACATTTTCGATAAAGGTGTACTTAAAAGAGGGAGTCTTTTAATTCCTCGCTTCGGAAAAACAACCGTTGCAGTATCTCCACTAATAGAGATGATCACTCCTTCGCCAAATTCTTTGTGCTTTACTCTTTGTCCATCTTTATAGCCCACGGATTGTTGTTTTTTAATATCATCATTTTCCTGACTTTCAAGATTATTTTTTTTACTGTCAATTATTATATCTTGATTATTATTCACAAGATATGCTGGTATATCATTAAGAAATCGAGAGGGTGGATTGGCTTGATTTGATCCAAAAATCATACGAATATGTGTAAAAATCAGATAAACTCTCTGCATTGCCCTGGTAATTCCCACATACATCAAGCGTCGCTCTTCTTCCATTTCTTCTCCACCGAGCATACTGCGAGAATGTGGCAAGATTCCTTCTTCCAGTCCAACAATAAAAACTACTGGAAATTCCAATCCCTTAGCGCTGTGCAACGTCATTAAATGTACCGAATTTTCTCTCTGCTCAATTTTGTCAGTATCCGAAGCTAGAGCAACTTCTTCTAAGAATAATTCCAACATTTGTTCGGTTAATTCTTGTCCGTATTTTCCCGCTACACTTAATAATTCGCGAATATTTTCAATTCTTATTTCCCCATCGCTACCCAAATTTGACAAGCTTTTTTCATATCCGCTTTCAATAAATACTTTCTCGATAAAATCAGCTATTTTTATTTTTCCTTTATATTCGCGCATTCTTTCGATAAACTCACAAAATTTTGTAATCGATTCGATTTTACTGTCATTTAATCCGCAATCTTTATTAAGATTTAATCCAACAGAAATGAAATTCTTTCCATTCTTTTTAGCATATGCGATCCACTTACTCAGAGTCGCCTTTCCAATACCTCTTTTGGGCTCATTAATTACTCTTTCCAGAGAAATATAGTCAGCGCCATTTTGAATCAAGCGCAAATAGGCAATCATATCTTTGATTTCTTTTCTTTGATAAAATTTCAAGCCGCCAATAATTCGATAAGGGATGTTATTTCTTAAGAAAGATTCTTCGATAGCGCGTGATTGCGCGTTAGTGCGATAAAGAACCGCAAAAGAAGAATAATTATATACCTCTTGATGCTTGAAGTTTCGAATTTTATTATTTGAATTTTTTTGGAAATTGTCCGCCGACTGGCGGATTGAAAATTGTCCGCCGACTGGCGGATTACTAATAAAATTTTTAATTTCGTTAGCCACATATTCCGCCTCTTCGCGTTCATCCTCTGCCTCAAATGATGTTATTAAATGTCCGCCTTTATTCTCAGTCCATACTTTTTTATCCTTACGATTGACATTTTGAGAAATCACTCCGTAAGCGGCATCTAAAATTATCTGTGTACTACGATAATTTTGTTCCAATTTAATCACTTTTGCTTCCGGATAATCTTTTTCGAAATTCAAAATATTACGAATATCCGCTTGTCGCCAACCGTAAATTGACTGCCAATCATCCCCAACAACACACAAATTACAATGTTTTTGCGCAAGCAGTCTCACGAAAGTATATTGAGCATGATTGGTGTCCTGATACTCATCAACCAAAATATATTGAAAAAGTCTTTGGTATTTTTCCAATATATCAGGAAATTTTTGAAAAATTTCGATTGTCAGTCGAATCAAATCATCAAAATCCAGTGCATTATTTTCCCGAAGTTCTTTTTGATATTTCTTATACACTTTTGCCACAATTTCCTCATAATAACCTCCAATTTGAGACTCAAAAACATATTCATCTCTAAGTTCGTTTTTTGCCTTACTAATTATTCCCAAAAATGAATTGGGAATAAATTGTTCAGTGTTAATTTCCAATTCCTTGACAATTTTTTTCATCAAAACCTTTTGATCTTGATCATCAAAAATATTAAAGGACTTTTTGTATCCCAATTTGTCAATCTCCCGGCGCAAAATTTTTACGCAAATACTGTGAAAAGTACCGACATTTGGCAAATTATTGCTGGTTATTAACTGCGATATTCGCTCTTTCATTTCCTGTGCTGCTTTGTTGGTAAAAGTCACCGCCAAAATGTTTTGCGCCTTCACACCTTTTTCTGAAATCAAATAAGCCACCCGATGAGTCAATACTCGTGTTTTCCCGGATCCAGCCCCAGCAATAACCAAAACTGGGCCTTCTGTCGCCTGAACAGCCTCCCTTTGCGCCGAATTAAGTTCTTTTAATAATTCATTCATAATTACCATTTTAACACAATGACTTTTAAATAACTAAAAACAGGAATATCCTGTTTTTATAAATTAAAAAAATATTATGCAAAAATTATTTCTTTCGATGAAACTTCTTGTGGATATCTTTTAATTGTTTGTTAGTAACATGTGTATAAATCTGCGTAGTGGTGATTGAGGAGTGGCCGAGCATTGCTTGGACGGAGCGAATATCCGCGCCGTTGCTGAGTAAATCAGTCGCGAAACTGTGGCGCAGGGTATGTGGATGAACATCTTTCACAATCCCGGCTTTATGTGCATAATATTTTACTATTCGCTGAATACTGCGTGAAGTTAAACGCAGATCATCCTTATTTTGCCAATTTTTTACAATTCGAATAAACAAAGCTTGATCAATGTCTACTCTTTTATTTAAATATTTTTGCAAAAAAAATTTAGCGGTATCGGAAATAAATACAATTCTCACCTTCGAGCCTTTTCCGCGCACACTGAATTCTTGAGTTTTAAGATTCAATTGATCACGATTAACACTTACAAGCTCACTTACGCGAAGTCCTGCCGAAAACAAAAGTTCTAAAATGCTGCGATCTCTGAGTGTTTTTAAATCCTCACCAGAAGCACCTCCGAGAATTCGACTCATTTCTTCGCCCGAAAGAAAATCAACTTCCCTCTCTGGATTCCTACCCACCTCCAATTTTTCCGCCGAAAGCGAAGAAATATCTTTTTTTGCCAAATATTTAAGAAAATTTCGCAAAGCAATAATATGATAATTTTGAGTTATTCTTTTTAATGTATTACCCTTCTTATCCTCTAAACGATTAAGATAAAGCCTATATTTTCTTACTAATTCCATAGTAATTTGTTTCGGCTGGCATATATTGGACCACGCAAAAAAACGTTCCAAATAATGCCGGTAGTTTTCTACTGTTTTTTCGGAACGATTAAGCTCAATTTCCAAATATTCCAAATAGTCCAAAAGCACATCTTCCAATTTCATATTTTTTACATTCTTCTTACTTATTTTATCTTATTTGAATTATAAAGTAAAAAACCTTTAAAAAATAGCCCTAACAAGCTATTTTTTAACCTGTTAATAACTTCCGTTTTCTTTATTGACATTTACGCATTATCTGATTATACTTGAATGCAAGAATAATTATTAGGGTTTTATTGGATGATTCATTTGACTGTGAGTTATTTTCTGTTGTCAAACAATCTAACAATAAAACCATATAGAAGGAATTAAACCTATTAGTAAGCAACTATTGTTTATTTTTAGTCAACTGAAAGGATTGCATTCAAAGAAAATACAAGAAAAATTATATAAAAAACAACAAAATATTGCTAACTTCATCAAAAGACATCGAACTGTTTCAATTCTTCATATGCTACGAAACTATTCTGCTCTAGTGATTGTGATTTCCAGTGCCGTTTTAGTAATATCCACCAATCTGGCAGCAGAAGGAAAATCGGGAGGATTTCTGTTTGGATATTGGAGAAATAATAATTCCAACACCACTCCAAAAACCCTCTTTAGTGGTCAAGAAATGCGCAAAAACGACCTTGTTTTAGTTCCTCTGGCAATGGCAAGTACTTCAATAAATCCAAACCCTAAAGAAGAAGAATCCAAATTACTATCTTCTGCTCAAGATCAAGTTCTTATGGCTGAATCTAGTCCGACACTCAAAGATCCAGAAGAAAATGGCGGCGTTAAAATTTATACCGTAAAAGATGGCGACACATTAAGTTCAATAGCTCAAAAAAATAAAATTACCATCAACACAATCCTATGGGCAAATGATATTGAAGATATTGATTCAATTATGCCAGGAGATCAAATATTTATCCTTCCTATTGCTGGATTAACTCATATTGTAAAAAATGGAGATACTATTGACTCTATCGCTAAGGAATATGAAGCGGATAAAAATAAAATAATTTCTTTTAATGATTTACCCGCCAATGGAGAATTAAAAGAAAAACAAGAAATTGTTATTCCCGGGGGACAAAAAGAAATTCCCGCACAAAATCAAAACACAAATACTATTGTTGTAGAGCGTCGTCAATATGCAACCCCTTCCGGTGGAACACCAACCACTTCCGGATGGAAAAAATTAGAAGGAAAAGCTGGAACTGGACACATATTTCCCTATGGCTATTGCACATGGTATGTTGCACAAAGGCGTTTTATCCCATGGGGTGGAAATGCTGGAACATGGTTATATCAAGCAAAAATTATGGGATATAAAACCGGAAAAAAACCGGAAAAAGGAGCTATTATGGTTTCTTCTGAATCTTGGTGGGGACATGTTGCTATCGTGGAAAGTGTAGGAAAAAATACAATTACTGTTTCAGAAATGAATTATAAAGGCTGGGGGAAAAAAAGCTCACGAACTATTTCTACTTCCAATCGAGTTATCAAGGGTTATATTTATTAAAAAACTGCCCACAAAAAACCTAGTCTAAACTAGGTTTTTTGTTTTTCTGTGTATAAGTTGTTAAAATGCTTTGTTTAACTGTTAATATCCTTGTGGATATCCATTTTTATTTTTGTTAATATTTTATTTGTTTTTTAAAAAAAAAATAATAATATTCCTTTTATCCTTATTTATACACTTTTATCCTCACGGTTTATTATTCACTTTATTTACCTTTTATCCACAACTTATTCCAGCTTTTTTTCTTTTTACTCTTTATATTTATATACTTATTAACACAAAACCATCTCTTAATAATATATACTAATAAATTAAATATATTAATTCTTCTATTAAATACTCTTATTGAGCCGGGTTTGTTTTATTAAAAAAGTTATCATAAGAATACATAATTAAATTTATAAATTTTAATTTTGTTTAATTTTAAAAATCTGTTATAATTTTAAAAAGAGAAAATATATTCTTGTTTTGATATAATATAAAGATGAAACAAAAAATAATAAATAATAAAAGAAAGAAAAATATCGCAAAAATATTTTTAGTTTTTATTTTTAGTTTTTTTATATTTAGTTTATCTTGTAATATTAATGGGAATATTTTTAATAACACTAGTGCTGCTCCTCTTGATTTTCTTAATAATTTCAAGAGTCCTGCTGATCTTGTATTAGAAACTACCGGGGATATAGCAAAAAACGGATTATTATTAGTTTTTAATTATTTGTTATATGGAATTTGGCTTCTTGTTAGTTTTTTTATTTGGATTGCAGGAATGTTATTTGATTGGTCAATTAATCCGGTTAATATAAATGGTATTGTAGGAAGCGATTCTGTTTATGCTGGATGGACAATTGTACGTGATTTTTTAAATTTGAGTTTTATCTTAGTATTACTTTTTAGTGCTTTTGCTACAATTTTTCAAATAGATAAATACCACTTGATGAAAAAAAATATTCTTTTAATGGTGGTTTTGATGGCGCTTTTGGTAAATTTCAGTTTTCCAGTGGCACGGTTTATTATCGATACGACAAATGTAACGATGTATTTTTTTGTTGAACAAGCTTTTCCGGGATATGATTACACTAGTAGTAGTATTTCTTCACATTTTTTAAATAAATCTAATTTGGTTAATTTGGTTATTCCTGATGGAAAAGAGAGTGTTAGTGGTGATGCCAATCTTACAGTAAAATTACTTATGTTGATTGTTTTTTCATTTCTGATGGCAGTGACAATGATTGCATTGGCAGGAATTTTTCTTGTAAGAATTATTGCATTGGCGATGATTGTTATTTTTGCACCTCTGGGATTTGTAGGTCCGATTTTCCCCAGCTTCTCTAAATTAGGGAAATGGTGGGATTATCTATTTAATTACGCGCTTGTTGGTCCGGTAATGATGTTTATGTATTTACTGGCACTAAGGTTAATGGAATCGGGAATAGGCGGGGAAAATATAATAGGTGGAGATAGTTTGAAAAGATTTTCTGAGAATTATGAAGTTCCAGGGAGTTCTGATTTCATGGCAACAGCAGCCTCATTGATTATTCCAATGATAATTATGTGGATAAGTATCTTAATGGCGGGAAGTATGGGAATATATGGAGCAGGAAAAATCACCTCATTTGCAAAAGGTGTAGGAAATAAATTTAGGAAAGTGCCAGGAAGAGCGATTGGATGGGGATTGGGAGTTGCGGGTGTTTCCGGTGGAGTGAAAAAAGCTACGGATGAATTTAAGAAAACAGGAACTATTTTTGGTAAGAAACCAATTCCTCTATATAGCGGATCTGAAGCAAAGGCATTAAGGGAGGAAAAAATGGGAGCAAGGATGTCAAGAGGTAAATGGAGTGCGGGTGATGAAGCGCAAAGAGATTATGAAAGAAAGAAAGTTGCTACTTTACGAAAAGAGTGGAAAGAAGACAAAGTTTCCGATAGTGAAGTCAGGAAAAGTCTTCAAACTGGAAGTAGTATTGAGAAAAAAGCAGCTGCAATGGAATTGGCTGAAAATAAAGGATTTAGGGATTATATTGATGAAAAAGGAAATAAAATTACAGCTCAAATGCAATTTGATGCTGCAACTGTTGCAGTTAAGGGGGATAATGCTCTGAAAGAAATTCTTAATTCAAAGGTTAAGGAAAAGAGAATTGATTTGATTATTAATCAAAAAGCAGGAGAAAATATAAAGAATAAGGGAATTGCTCCATCTAATTTAGCCGCAATTTCTTCGGAAAGAAAAAATGTTGCACAAAAAGAATTTATGAATATAAAAACAGATGATTGGAAGAAATTGGATTTGGAAAATGTTTTAAGTGATGCTGATATTACAACAGGAGCTATGGCGGCATATCTTGAACATGGGGATGAAGGGCAAGCAAATATACGAAAAGGAATGAGTGGAACGAATTTGAAAGCTGGAAAAAATAATAGAATGTGGTAGGTGAGTAAAGAAAGATATAATAATTTGGAAAAAAAGAAAATGGAGGATAAGTTAATAAAAAATAGAAATACTATTCCTCAATTAGTTTCGGTTACTCTGAAAAATGAAGATGAAACAGACGAGCAAATAATTGAGAGGCAGGAAAAGTTTTTGAGGTTGCCGGAGGATGTGAAGGATAAATTGGCTTCGCATAAAACAGGGGAGAAGATTTTTAAAATCGGGCAGAATTTTGGGCTTGATTTGCAAAAAACTGCTTCAATTGCGCGAATGGTTCGCAATTATTATTTCGGCGAAGTGAAAAAAGAAGATTTTGTAAAAGTTTTAGCAAAAGAGACGGGGATAAATGAGAATGATGCGGGAAAAATAGTTGAAATTGTGTTGCGGACGATTATTGATGATAAGAGTTTGGGGGTTAATGTGTCAATTATTGAGCTGAAATTGGAAGATGCATTGAAAAAGTTTCCGGAGATTGGCGAGCAAATTATTTCAAGGGTTTCATTAAAAGGTGGGGGATTTTCTGATATGCTTCGTCCGACAATTAGAAATTGGATTAAAGATTACTATCAAGAAATGGGCACAGGAAAGCATGATTTGATGCAAAGAGGGGATTATTTATATCACAGCAAAAATACCAAAGGAGTGAGCGAAGTGGAGCGTCAAAAATTAATGACAATTATAAAATCATTAGAAGATGGAACGTTGCTGAAAATAGATGAACAACAAAAAGAAATTGTATTTGATGCATATAAAGAGTCTCAAAAAGTTGATATAAAATCTAGTTTTAAGGATAATTTTCATAAAAAACCCCTCTTTAATTTTTTACAAAAAAAAGAAATTACCCTTGTTGAAGAAGAAAAAAAAGAAGAAGATCGGAAAAATAGCAAAAGTGGAATGGAGAAAATAAATAAAAAGATTCAAGAAGAAGCAACTGTTTCTAGTGGATATTTTTTACAAAAAAAAGAAAACAAACCACAAGAGGTAATAAAAAGGCAAATGGAGGTAAAAAAAATAGAAATAGATAAGGTAGAAGCGCCTAAGAAGAATGTGGTGTTTAATCAAATGGAAACAATGAATAATAATGAAAATAAAATACAAAAAAAACAAAAAGACGAGGAAAAAGAAAGTCCATATATAATAAAACCGCTAAGCATGGAATCAAATAAGAAAAGAAGATCTGATTTTGATATTTCGTCCAATGTAATTGATTTGAGAAAATAAATGTTATTTGGAACCCCGCAATTTATTGATGTTGAAGATAAAATTGTCGGACCTTTTACAGGAAAGGCCCTGCTTTGGATGTTTATATTAGGAGCTATTCTTTTGATTTTATGGAATATTGTAAGTACGGGGGTTTTTTTCGTCGTCGCGATTCCTCTTGGATTATTTTTTCTGGCGCTGGCTTTTTACCGTCCATATAATCAGCCATTTGCGAATTTTATTCTTTCGGCTGGATTTTTTTTCTTTCGTCCGAAGGTATATATTTGGAAAAAAGAAGGTAGAATTATTAAGAGGAGTGTTCAAGAGGATATCTTAAAAACAAAAGCACCGAAAGAAAAAAAAGAAATAAATCAGGAAAAAATAAAAAAGTTGGCTGAGATATTAGATAAGAGAAACTAAAAAAAACAAAATGGAGCTACTGCATGAAAAAAAGAAAAACAAAAGCGATAATAGTTCGCAAAAATACGTTGATATCAAAGAGATAAAAAACGGCGTTATTGTTATGAAAAACGGATCTTTGCGAACAGTACTTTTGGTGTCATCGATAAATTTTGATCTCAAGTCTACTGATGAACAAGATGCTATCATTTCTCAATATCAGAATTTTCTCAATTCTCTTGATTTTCCCGTACAAATAGTAGTTAGTTCAAGAAAATTTAACATCAATCCTTATTTGGAAATAATAAAAGAAAAAGAAAAAGTGCAAAAAAATGAATTGCTTCGAATGCAAATAGCGGAATATAGTAATTTTATAAAAAGACTTACGGATTCAACTAAGATAATGTCTAAGTTTTTCTACATAGTAGTACCATTTTCTCCAATTGAAAGTAAGAAAGAAGGATTTTTTGCAAAAATGATGAATACGTTTAATCCCAATCAACAAATGGCGGTTAGAAAAGAGTTTCTTGAAGCGCAAATAAGTCAATTGTGGCAACGGGCGCGACAAGTTGAGGCAGCACTCAGCGGGGCGGGGTTGAAAATGACACCTTTGGGAACACAAGAGCTTATAGAGCTATTTTATAATTCATATAACCCCAGTTTAAATGTTAATACTATAATAAAAGAAGTTGAAAGTTTGGAATTGGAATAAAAAAATATGTTTGGAATTAATAAAAAAAACAATAAAACTGAGTTAGGTGACGAGTATATATATCAAGAGGGATTAGCAACAGTAAAAGATTTGATTGCCCCTTCTGCACTCAAGGTAAGTCCTAGTTATATTGAAATCGGAGATGTCTATGCAAAAACTCTTTTTGTATTTGCTTTCCCGAAATTTCTCAGTACAAACTGGTTTTCACCTATTATAAATGCTGATTTTTCAATGGATACAAGCATATTTATTCATCCAATGGATACAGCGGATGTGCTTAAAAATTTGAGGAAAAAAGCAACACAGGTAATGTCGGAAATTTCAATAGAAAGCGAAAAGGGTAAAATCAGAGATCCAATATTAGAGTCAGCTCTGGAAAATATTGAAGAATTGCGCAATAAATTACAAGAAGGCAGTGAGAAATTTTTTCGTTTTAGTGTATATATGACAGTCTATGGAGCGAGTGTTGATGAAGTGAATAAAATAAGTGACAGCATTGAAGCTATATTAGAAGCTCAATTGGTTTATGTAAAACCAGCTATTTTTAGGATGGAACAAGGAATCTCCTCAACCATTCCATTGGCAAATGACGAGCTAGATGTTGCGAATAATTTAAATACGTCACCTTTATCAACCAGTTTTCCATTTGTTTCTTCTGATCTAACTTCTAATAAGGGAATTCTTTATGGTATAAATAGGCATAATAATAGCTTAATTCTTTTTGATCGTTTTGAAATGGAAAATGCTAATATGACGGTTTTTGCTAAATCTGGAGCAGGAAAAAGCTATACGATAAAGTTGGAGATATTGAGATCATTGATGATGGATGCGGATGTGATTGTAATTGATCCGGAAAATGAATATAAACACTTATGTGAGACCGTAGGGGGATCTTTTGTTTCAATATCCCTTAACTCAAAGTCGCATATAAACCCTTTTGATATTCCAAAAATAGGGCAAGACGAAGATCCTGAGGAAGTAATGAGGAGTAATGCGGCTAATTTAATGGGATTACTGCACTTGATGTTGAAAGATATTACCCCGGAAGAAGACTCGATTCTAGAGAGAGGTATTCATGAAACATATGCTATAAGAGACATTACTCCGCAAAGCGATTTTTCAATACTTACTCCCGATGATTTTCCGGTTCTTTCTGATTTATATGAAGTTTTGAGAAATATGGAGGGAGCTGAGTCGCTAGTGATGAGGATGGAAAAGTATACCATTGGTCTTTTTTCCGGATTTTTAAATAAACCGACAAATATCAAAATAGATAGCCAATTAGTGGTATTTAATATTAGAGATTTAGAAGAAGAATTGCGCCCGATTGCAATGTATATCGTGCTGCATTTTATTTGGAATGAAATGAGAAGTAATCTCAAAAAGAGATTGGTAGTGGTGGATGAGGCGTGGATAATGATGAAAAACGAAGATGCGGCGTCGTTTTTGTTTGGAATTGCTAAACGTTGTCGAAAATATTACACTGGACTTACAACAATAACTCAGGATATTAATGATTTTATTTCTTCGCAGTATGGAAAACCTATCATTACTAACTCATCTATTCAGCTTTTGCTCAAGCAATCTCCAGCTTCAATTAACACTATTGCGGAAACTTTTTATTTAACAGATCAAGAAAAATTTTTACTTTTGGAAAGTAATGTCGGAGAAGGAATATTTTTTGCCGGAAATAAACATGTGGCAATTCGGGTGATTGCATCATATAGCGAAGATCAGATTATTACCTCTGATCCTCGACAGTTATTAGAAATTGAAAACGCCAAAAAAGAACTGGCAGAAAATAATCTCTGAAAGAAAAATTGAATTAAAAGGGGATAGTTTAAAATATAAAAATATGTGGAGAGTGGCAATGTTAATTGCTTTAATAGTGGCGATGTTAAAAGATTTGTTGGATTTTGCCGGGATAGGTTCATTGCCTGCTATCGGATATATTGTAACAATTTGTATTTCATTTGTTATAGGTTTGATGGTTTTTATCGCCGGATCAGGGAATAAAAAAAGAAACAGGGTTAAAAGTTTGACAAAAAAGTTAGTAACTCTTGGCGGCGGAACGGTAGTGGAAAGTTTATTGTTTGGTTTGAATTTTTTGCCCATTGAAACGGTTACTGTAATTGTTTTGTATCGTATTATAAGAAAAGAAAAAATAGCAGAGATGCGATTACTTGCAGCGGAAAAAAGATATTAAATGGAATATTATTATGCTGTGGAATATTATTAAAATGAAAAAATGATGAAAAAATTTTTTTTTGAAAAAGAATTTATAGTGAGTGTGATTATTGCAGTAGCTTGTTTGTTTTTGGCGGGAACCTTTCCCAGAGAGGATGGTTTTCAAGTTTTCATTTTAGGGGCATTTTTCTTTCTTATTGTTCCATGGTTATATATTAGAATAGTATTAGATGAATCTATAAAAGATTATGGAGTTCAATTAGGGAGAAAAGCAGAGGGATTTTTTTGGATGATTTTTTCTTTCTTTTTCTTTCTTTTGACTATTTATTTTTCCTATCGATATTTTGATTTTTTTAGTAATTATGTATTATTAAAAATAGTCAGGGAAAATTTTTGGATATTTGTTGGTTACGAATTCTTTTTGGTCGGCTTTTTTCTTTTTTTGTATGAATTCTTTTTTCATGGATGGATAATGGGTTTTCTTAGGAGATATTTCGGAATATTTTCTGTTATATTTCAATTTATTGTTTTCGTTGTATTTTTAGTCTTAACGAGTAATTTTAATTGGAATTTTTTCCCATATATGATAATAAATTTACTTGGAGGGTGGATTGTTTATAAGAGTCGATCGATTTGGTATTCATTTACTTTTGGCTGGATAGCTATTATTTTACTGGATATGATCTTTCTTAGAATAACAAAAATGTAGATAAATATTTGAAATAAACTTTTTAAAGAAATTTTAAAAATATGAAAAAACATAAAAAAAATAATATTGTTTTATTGTGGGTAGTCATTGAGCTTTTTCTTTTTAGTTCATATCCTGTTATGGCTCTGCATATTCCATCAGCCAATGAGGTTGCGGCTGATTTGGAGCAAAGATATCATATAAACAGTGCTTCCGTTCAAAGCATAGGAGAAGGTTTAAATGTCGCAGATGGGAAAACAACTCCGCCAGAAGTCATGTTATCATTTTCACCATCCAATCCTAAGCCCGGAGAAAAGATAATTGCCAAAGCATTGCCATCTTATTTTAGCAATCAAAAGGAATCATTGTATTTTACTTGGTATATAAAGCATGAAGGATGTGAAATTGCTTCACAAGGAAGTTCTGACTATCAATCATCTTGTGATGTTAATGATGACAATAGGGTAAATGAAGAGGATTGGAAAGTTGAGGCAAGTAGAATTATTGCTCAAAATGGATTTGATGATCGGATAAATACGCGAGGATCGTGGGATAAGGATGGATATCGCGCTCGTTTTGGTGGGGATAATAATTTATCTCCGGCATATTGTTATGTGCATAGTTTTTCAAATGGAGATAATTATGAATTGGTAGATAGCGGGGGAAATGATGAAGACACGAGCTTTCTTACTGGAGCAATAGCGCCAAATACACTTAGTAGTTGTCCTTCTCAAAATGTGGCGTGTGTTAAAGATTATGTTGAAACGTGTTCCAGCGACGGAGAATTTTCGGGAGGTATAATTAGTGGATTATTTACTGAATATGATGCTTGTACCGATTCGGGATTTGATGCTTATTGCAATCTTTCGCAATGCTATTCTGATCCGAGCAATCCCGGGGAAGATATTTGTACCGCGAGCTGTCCATTAGGAACGCAGCCTTATTGTATTTCTGATACTTTTTTAGATCCGAGTTGTACTGATCTTGAGGGTGGATCTTTATCTTGTTCAGCTTCGGGAACCCCGATAACTTATTGTAGGGCGGATCAATTAGCTAGTTCAACGATAACAAGCGCTTGTGAGCATTTATTTCCAAATTCAGATAGTAATATAACGGGCAATAATAGTTTTGGTACAACCGAGGAAGAATTTTGGGGAACAAATCCTAGAGATCCTGATACTGCAGATAGAGGACAGAATGACGAAGCAACAATTGCCGGACTGGGAGTTGATGGATTCACATGGAATTATATGCCCGGAGATAAGGTGGGTGTTGTGGTAGAGGGAAAATCTATTATTCCAACTAAACATGATAATGCTTCGATGATGATTATGTGGGCACTTCCAAAAAATAAATGCGACGTACAAAACATAGGAAGTTATCAAAAAACAATCAAGGGATATCCTGTAACTATTCCTACTGCAACTATGGATATAAACGATTGCCTCGAGGATAATTTAGTTGATCCTGTTGAGGGTGGACAGCCAACCAATCTTGAAGTTTCATTGGAATATGGACCAGACTCTCCTAATAATGATGCCAGTGGAAGAAAAATGGGAGATATGGTTTTTGTTCAGGCTGTTTCTATGAACGGGGATCATGATACCAGTCAAACTTATTATAGATGGGATGTGAAAAGACTAAATACTCCAAATAAAAGAATGAGCTTGGATCTGGATGATTGGGAAAGTATTTCCGTTTTATCGAGTTTTCGTCAAGAAACGGAAATGAGCTTGCTTGAGGGTAATAATATCTCTGAGCTTAAGTTTAACTTGAATGTTGCAAATAATAGTAATAATTATAATGCAATATTTAATAATAGAGGTGTTGGGTACTTGAGAATTTATGTTGAAGTTGAAGAAGTTTTTGATTCTGGTTTAACTAGGGCGGGACGTTCAGATGTAATCATTCGAGTTACCTCAAGCTCTGACCGCATTAGCCTATATAATGTCGACGTAAATCCGAATACATTGGAAATGTCTTTAAATGACGAGATATGCGCAGAAGATAAAACTTGTTATGTGGCTACCGGTCAAATTATCGGTGCGAGAATTGAGTCGGATGATTTGTCGAATTATTCATGGGAAGTAGATGGATCAGATTTGCAATGTAATCAGAATATGAGCGCAAGTTGTCAAGATACAAAGCAAACAAATATTACATTTTTTCCCGTTGTCGGAGAGGCGGGAAAGACATTTGATCTTAGTTTGGTTGCAAATGACATTGATGGAAGTTCGAGAGAGGGTAGCATGGGAATTAATCTTATGAGAAGATTTGAGATTGTTAACCCATATTTAAAACTTATTCCAGAAGCGGGATCCGAAAGAAAGGTTTTAGGAAGTTATGTTGATATAACTGGTAATACTCCTCCAGAAGATTTGGTTAATTATAGTGAAAATTTGTTTATAAGTACTCCTGGAAGTGGAATCTCAATTCTTGGGGAATTTCATCCGGAGTTTATTGAGAGCGATTCAACGATAAAATGGTTTATAGATGGTATTGAGCAGGCCGATGTTTCTACTGAGCGAATATTTTTTACAGCCAATAAGTCAATAGGAAGTGTGTACAATGTTTCAATCGAGGCTGCATATTCTCAACCAATAGCTGTAAGAAAGGCTTTGCAGGAGTTTTGGGGGGTACAACAAGAAAAAACCATCGAGGAAATAATAAGTGAGTCTGTTCAGATTGAAATTGAAGATGGTGATGTTATGGCAAAAAAAGAAGGCGTAAAAGGTGTATTCGCCACTCTTGCTGCTAATTTATCTGGAGAATTTGTATTTTTATTAAGAATAATATTAACCGGCTTTGTCTTGATTGCAACCGCGGGTATTGTGTTTGGATTTTATCCGAGTGAAATGAAAAAAAAGAACTAAAATTTTAAAAACATGAAAAAAGTATTTGCATTTTCTCTATCAGCGCTTGTTTTTGTTTTTATTTTTTTTGTCGCTTATAATATATCTTTTCGTTCTCCTATGGAAAAAGATGATGTTGCAGTTATTGAGGATGAAAATTCTAAGATAAAAAACAAGGAGGAGGAAGATAAAAAAATTTTTTCAATCGGGAATGAAAAAATGTTTTTTTCTCAAATTGATCAAAATAATGAAAAACTGATTTATTTTTCCGAAAAAGGGGAATTATTTTCCATTTCATTTCTTGGAACATTAAAAAAGAATTTCAATAGAAGTGCGATTACAATAATCAAAGATTTTGATTGGTCTCCAGAAAGAGATAAGGCAATTGTGTTATTGGAAGATGAAAACAAAAATAAAAGATATGTTTTGTATGAGTATAAAAAAGGGGAGATAAAAGAATATGAACAACTAATGGATTATGCGGTTTGGGCAGGATCAGATAGTCGTATTGTATATAAAAAATATAATCAAGCGGATGGAACGCGTTCACTTATGATTGCCCAAGCGGATGGAAAAAATGAAAGAAAAATTGCCGATATTCCATGGAAAATGATATCAATTGCTTCAGTTAAAAATAAAAACAGTATCTTTTTTTGGAATCTTCCAGTGGCAAATGAAAAAACACAGCTGAAAAAAGCGTCCGTTATCGGTATTTCCGGAAACAGCGCTAATGAAGCAGAAATTATTAGTAAAGAAACTGAGCGCTATGGAGCGGATTATCTTTGGTCAAATGATGGAAGTAGAATTTTAATTAGCTCTGTTTCTGATGCAAATGGCAGCGGAATGAAGCTGGGAATTTCAAATGAGCACGGTGAAAAATATGAGGACCTGAATATTCCAACTCTCGTTTCTAAATGCGTGTGGTCAAAAGATGATTCTTTTATTTTTTGTGCTGTACCGACTGCTATTGAGCCCAGCGTGGTGATGCCAAATGATTATCGGACAGGTAAATTTTTCACAAAAGATATCTTCTGGAAGGTAAATACTCAGACAGGTGAAAGAGTTCGGCTGGTTGAATTAAATGATATAAAGGAGGATTATGATGCGGATAAATTATTTCTTTCTCCATCGGAAGATGCGTTGTTTTTTACAAATAGAATTGATAATAGGCTATATCGAATTAATCTTTAATGTTGGTGAAAAATATTCCAAGTGAAAAAAAGATCCAAAAGTAAAGCGATAGATCATTTTTCCAATAAGTAGTGTCAATCATTCCATGTATTAAAAAATACAATATAACTATAATAAGAAACGCTCCTAGTCTTTTTTGTGAAGCGTTTTTTTGTTTGGATGTTTTTGAAAAAACAGACTGTAGCCAAAATATAATCAGCAAAACAAAAGACACTAATCCAATTAGTCCGGATTGTAGCCAAAAAGCTAGAAAAATATTATGCGGATGAGGGACTGCCCATTCTGGATAAGGAGGAAAATATTTCTGATATTCCAAATATTTTTCTTGAAAATTTCCTGGTCCGATTCCTAGCCAAAAATTATCTGTGATTATTTTAGTTGTTGAATGCCAAATGACAAAGCGAGATTCTAATGAGGAGTGATTTTTTGGATTAAATATATCTTGTATTTTTTGATTATTAATTTGAAAAGCAGTGAGCAGAAGGATTAAAAGCGAGAAAAAAATAATTTTTTTCTTATCAAATATATTTTTATTTATGATAAGAAAAAATAAAATTGTGCTAAATATAATTGCTATCCAAGCTGAATATGAATAGGTAAAATATAAATTTATTAAAATTATTATCTGAATAATCAAGAGTGTTTTTGAAGCGGGTTTGCTGTGCAAAAAATAAAATCCGATTAAAACAGCCGAAGCAAGAAACATTGCCAGATAATTCGGAGAAGTATAGAAAATTTCTAGTCTTCCGTCAAAAGTAAGACGATTAGTTGCGATGAAAAATAATCCAAGTAAGGATATTATTGATGCTGAGAAAAAATAAGCTTTTAGTATTTTGTCCGCATTTTGTATGTTTTTTACATTTTTGATTAGTAAAAAAGAAAAGATAAGGGGAAAAACAAACCAACTTTTGATAATTCCAAATTCTTGCATTAAGTTTTGATTATAGAAAGCAGAAGAAATTAAGCCTAAAAAAAGAAATGCGATTAGAATGAGATATTTTTTTTCAATTTGTATTTTCGTTTTGTTGTTTTGGCTGAAAATTAAATAAAAAAACAAGACAATTAAAATTGAAATTTCAAGAAAATTTGTGGGAATATTAAAAATAGAAAAACGAAGCAAATATAATGGAGCCAGAAAGATGATTATAGCAAGGAAGTTATTATAATCGGAGTATTTTTTATAAAATTGAAGTATTTGAGTCATATTTAATTATTGCAAAAGAAGAAAAAAATATCAAAACAGGCAGAATATGGACAGAAAAAATTGCCGTATCGAAAAATGAATGAACTGAAAAAGCGATAATTCCCGCACTAAATCCAAAAAAAAGAATATTTGATTTATTGCGGGCTAATTTTATTATTGACCATAAGATAAGAGTGATCCATATTATGGCACTGATAATCCCAGTTTCAACAGCAATGTCAAGGTATGTGTTGTGGGCATATATTGGCGTGCGATAGTCCGAGTTTGAGTTAGTTGCTGAGGAATAATTTCCAATTCCAACACCAAAAAACGGATTTTCTTTGATTATGTGTAGAGCTTGAGACCAAATTTGAATTCTTTCCGAATTAGAGCCTTCGTTGATATTAAAACTGGAAAGAAATCTTTGATTGATTGGATTTGGAATAAAAATTATCAATAATAATAAAGTGGAAAATATTCCAACATAATATTTCAGGTTTTGAAATTTTTCCATCTTTTTTGTAGAAATTAATATTAAAAAAAATAATAATCCGGATAAAAATCCAAGATAACCTCCACGAGAAAATGAAAGAAAGTTGGCGATTAGTATAAGTATAGAAATAAAAAAATATTGCTTTTTGTAGGTTAGGAAGTATAGAGCCAAAGAAACTGGAAAAATCATGCTTAAATAAAAGGAAAACATATGCGGATCGGGAAAAAAAGAGATTGCGCGCATAAGAGTTGTGTCTCCAATTTCAACTAGCCAGCTATTGTATTGAAAAACTGCCATAGAAAATGTTTTTCCTAAAAAAGGCATTGTTGCGTCAAACCAAAATATTGTTGTATTTCTAACTCCTATAAAAAATTGGAGAATAAATTGAAATATTCCAATTGAGGCTGAAATACCCGCTCCCAGAACTAAATAAGAGCAAAAAGTTTGTAATTTATTTTTATTCCAAGAAATGCCATTGATAACAAGAAAAAGAGGAATAAATGACAGTAAAAAGAGTAGTTTGCGTGCCGACCACCAGATATTTTCTGCTGTTAGGGTTGAAAAAAAACAAAAAAATAAAAAAGAAGTAATTAAAAAAGTTAGAAACTTATTTGGTATGTAGATTGATTTACTTTGTAGACTGCTTGCTAGCCAAATAAAAAAAATAATCAAAGAAAAAATTCTTATTGAAGCCAAGTCTATCCCCGGAACGGGGTTTATGGCAATTTGGAAGGGTAAATATAGTGCGAAAATATAGAGTAATTTGTGAAGCATATTTTTTGTTATTTTCGCATTTGCGCAACACTATTTTTAGAATTGGAAAATGCGCGCGCAATTTGCTTTGCTGATTCATTGTTTTTGTTTTTTTTTAAATCTTTACGATTTTTTATTTTTCTTAGCCAAAGATAAAAATAAAACCAAGGTTTTATAAAGCAAGGAGTGTTTTTTTTAAAGAATAAAACTCCGGACAGGATTAGCCAATATAGTTTTTCCGAACTGGCGGAACTTTGTTCATCATGCCAAACTGTTGCCGTGGGAGCTATTAGTAGATCAAATCCATTTCTTTTCGCTCGAACGGATAAATCCGCATCTTCGTAATATAGAAAAAAGTCTTCATCAAAAAGTCCTATTTTGCGATGTACGTCTTTTTTTATCATCATCGCGCATCCAGTAGCACAATCGGTTTTAAACGTACTGAGCGTCTCCTGTGGCGTGTGAAGATGGTATGTGCGCATTTTGAACCAGTTTATTTTTCCTCCAGAAAACCAAATACTGTCGTCGCTTTTATTTAAGATGAGTGGATTTAAGATGCCTGAAGATGGATTTTTTTGTGCTTCTTCTGTTAATATGGATAGGGTTGATTTTTCTAGGTAGGCGTCATTGTTAAGCAGGAACACGAAATCTGCCATTTTTTCTAGAGCAAAGCGGATTCCGATATTATTTCCCGCTCCAAAGCCGATGTTCTTGTTGTTTTTGATAAAGTGAATTTTTGGATATTTTGCTTTGGCGGTTTCAAACGATCCGTCAGTTGAATTATTATCCACCAAAACAACTTCAAAATTGGAATAATCGCAGTCAAAAACCGACCGCAAGCATTCCATTAGCGTTCGTTTTCCATTGTAATTAAGCACAACAACAAATATCTTGGGATATTTTTCCATATTCTAATTCTAGCAAAAAATAAGAAAAAAGTCAGCTATTGTGAAGTCGAGAAGAATTAAGTTGTCGATTGCTAAAAATAAAAATCCATACGAAACTTATTTATATACCCGAATCGCATAAAAATTGCCATTAAGAAACGGTCGTATGTAAATGGTAAAAGTGGTTTTTTGAAAAAACCCTGAACCGCGCTGGGTTCAGGGTAAAATTGTTGGTGTAATCACGTGGAGCATAAATTTTTCAGACAGTCAGGGTTATTGCACCTACAGAGATTCCTGCAGGCTGGATATTTTTGAAAGGAATTTCTGGAAGATTGATCATTCTTCTGATCTGATATCGCAAGCCAACCTCATTCGTCTTTCCGTGAGTCAGTTTTTCCAGGAGATTATAGAGCTCTTGGTTGGTGGTTATCCTCCTAATTTCTTCGTTTAAGATAATATCCATGTAGTCTTCGATTGTGATTTCTGGCAAGGCTAGAATTTCAAGCGCTATCTGCGGATTAAATTCTTCGGAAATGCTGAATTCGAAAATTAGCTCGATAGATACCTTAAACAGTGGCATTTCTTTTTCTATTAATTTGTCAATGGATGAAAGATGGTGCGTGGATAGATACCTATCTCTAGAAATATGGATCTTGAAGAGTTTATCGCCCTTCTCAAGTTTCACCTCGGCGCCGAATCGTTTGGCTTTTCTGTATCGATCTGTTGTAAGGTAATATCCATTCCAGTGACTACTGGTGAAAAAATCATCATCGACGCGATATATCCCCTTCATGTTTCGTATTTTCTTGTTGATATTGAAAATAAGAAATAACATAATTGCGATGCCAGTTAAACATAACATGCCTAGTGGTACAGATAGCCAGAGGGGTTCCCAGAATAATTGTGTTTCCATGATTTCTCTCCTTTATTAAGGAATAAGGATTATGCTCAGTACGCTTAGGGCAAATAACAAGAATCGCTTGGCGCGTTCCCTTACGGAATGGCTTTCATAGAATGAATATCTATTTAGCGCTCCGATTATTTCTCCTATAACAAGTATGGAAAAAAGTATCTTGTTGATGAAAAACGTAATTCCAATAGTTATACCCCATGTAATTATCAATCCTGCTATTAGTATAGGTTTCATAATTTTTCTCCTTTAGGGAAATAGGGAAAGAATTTAGGGGATGAAGTATGCGGATCCATACCATAGTGCTGACAAAATAAATACAACAATAGCGATATAGATATTCTTTCTTTCTGCACCCTGTGGCTTCTTGACTATTATTTCTAGCATTCCTCCAATGGCAAACAATATAAACATTAGCGATACTCCCAATGCGATATATTTCATAATTTCACCTCTTGTTTTCGTATTTTATTGTTAAATAACTGTAATAAATCAGTATGCGCTTTTTGGAAATATATTCAATATATTCCGTTAAAATTGGATATATAAAATTTTCGATAAACCAAGAAATCCTTTGTTTGTTGACAAATACAGTGTTTTTGGTAAGATATATTCAGTAGTCGGAAAATTACGAATAATATGGAAATAAAACAAGCATTGGAACAAATCGGGATAGCTGGTAAAAAAGCGGATGTGTATCTGTCTTGTCTTGAGATGGGCGGGGCGACGGCCTATTTGATTGCCAAAAAAGTCGGACTCAAACGCCCGACGGTCTATGATATTATCAATCAATTGATGAAAGAGGGATTGGTGCACAAGACGATCAAGGGTAATATCAAATATTATTCCCCGGCTGATCCTGAATTGTTGATCAGAAAATTGCATCAAAAAGAAGTAAATATCCGGCAAATAATGCCCAGTCTCCAAAATTTATACAATTCTCCTAAAACCAAACCTTTTATCCGTTATTTCGAAGGTAGTGAGGGTATCAAAGCGATGTATGATGACAGCTTGAAAAGCCTCAAAAAAGGGGATGAAATCTTGGCTTATGTCGGAGAAGATATACTGAACAATATTCCTGATTATATTTCAGATTATGTGAAGCGCCGAGTGGAAAAGGGAGTAAGAACAAGGGGGATTTATATAGAGAGTGAAAGTATTGGTGGATATATGCGCAAAAATAAAGAGCAGTTGAGAGAGGCGAGGGTTTTGAGTAAAAAAGAGTTTCCCGTAAAAAACGAAACTAATATTTATGCCAACAAAGTCGCTATCGCCAGTTATGGAGCGGAAATGTTTGGAATGATTATTGAATCGACAGAAATCGCTAATGCTCAAAAAGCGATTTTTGAACTGGCTTGGAAAGGGGCGGAAAAATTATAAAGGTATATGTTTTTTATTTAAAAATATCGGGGTTCATGGTAAGTCTCGCCTGTTTATTTTGGCGCGGTTACCTTGCATTTATTGTAGTAACTCGTATAATGACGATAGCAGTCGTCATTTTTTATTGCAACTATTTTACTTTAAAATAAGGATAAATTCCAAAAGTTGTTTGATTTACGACGGATGCTATTGATTTTAATAAAAATTAACGCTATAATTTTATGTTAAACAGAATTCAAAAAGAGGAAGCAATGAGCGGTCTTTTACAATTAGAATTAAGCGATAAAGAAGCCATCGTGTATTTGTCGGTCTTGGAAAATGGCGAATCAACCATTCCTTCAATTTCTGTGAATACTGGACTGAGCCGCGGAACAGTTTATGATGTCACTGAAAAGCTTAAGAAAAAAGGTTTTATTGCAGAAATTAAAAAAGGCAAGAAAAGAAAATTGCTTGCGGAAAATCCGACCAATAGGATTTATTCCTTTCTGGATGATGAACATGCGAAGTTTCAAAAGGTGAAAAATATAGCAGAAAAAATTATCCCCACTCTTAAGGCTCTCGATCAGAGGGATAATTTTAAGCCTCAAATCAAAGTTTATGAAGGCGAAAACGGTTTTAGAAAAGTCTGGGATGAAATTTTTTCTTCCAAGGACAAAAACTTTTTGAGTTTGGCTCGTATTGAAACATTCATTGAATTTGCGGGTGAAAATTTTTTGGAAGAGATTCAAAAAAAGAAAGTTCGTCTGGGTTTTTCCAGCCGCGCTATTAATGAAGATTCGCAGTCGGCGCAAAAGCTTCAAAGAATAGATTTGAAGTATAACCGAGAAACGCGTTTTGCTCCAAAAGAATTCCAATTTCCTTCAACGGAAATAATTTTCGGAAACAAGATCGCCATGTTCTCAACTAAGGAGGAAAATATTGTAGTCGTAATTGAAAGTAGGGACTTCGCCGAAACCCATCGGCAATATTTTGAGATGATGTGGGGGATGTTGGAAAAATAACACAAAAGGAGATTTGTCATGGCTAGGTCTAAGTTTAAGAGAGAGATGAAGGTGTTGGGTGAAATGTTTGAGAGTTGCCAGCAGAAGGAGAGGGTTGGTGTGGCTTTGGCTTATTCTGTTGGTTTTGCGCATTGTGCCAAAAATTTTACAGGAAGTTCAGATTTGGCTTTTAGTATTGCAATTGATGTGCACAAGGATAGCTTTATTTCAGAGATGTTAAAAATTTTTGGTAAATATTTGAATTCAGATGAATTTGAAAAATGCACGAGCAGATTTGTCGAAATAACTCGCAATTAAGCACTGCCGTGAGACATACAAAAGCCTAGGAAAATTTTCCTAGGCTTTTTAAATTGATTTTTTCGTATATTTCACGCAACATCTTTTTGCATGATGCTTTTTAGTTCGGTGGCGGTGATGGCTTTGGTTAGCCAGAGGAAGATGAAATAGATGGCGCTGGAGCCGAGGGCGAGGAAGAAAAAATTTTGACCTTGAAAAATGAAAAGGAAAAATGCCATTGCCATTCCTGAGAAAACAAAGCGCGCCCAGTTTTCTATTTTAGGAACATAATCTAAATATTTATAAGTTAAAAAAGAAGTAATGGCAATAACCAACATTTCGGTGATGGCGGAAGTGATGGCGGCTCCGGTATAGGAATAGAGCGGAATCATCACAAGATTAGCGCTAATATTGAAAATAGCACAAAATCCCAGTGCGAGCATCATTTTCTTTTGTAAGTTGCCGGCAAGGAGAATATTATTGAAAAAATTTCCAAAGAAAATAAAGGCCAACGCTATAATCAGAATGCGCAAAGTGTTGGCGGAAACTGCAAATTCACTGCCTCCAATTAAGAGCATTATGTCATTAGCTAGAAACATAACTGCAATAAATAGCGGAATAATTAACAGAAAAAAAACTTTGGCGGTTTTGTCGGATATTTCGCGGAATCTTTCTTTTTGGGAAAAAATAAATTGGGAGGTGAGTGGAAGAGTAAGACCAACAATCATTGCTGGAAAAAAGGTGATATTTTCAATAATTTTGTAGGCAGCGTTATAAATTCCAACATCCGCGCTTCCTTTGATAACTGAAAGTAAAATCGTATCCATTTTGAAATATAAGAATGTGATAATAACTGAAATTCCCATTGGAGCGGACATTTTTAGGAATTTTTTCCAATAAATAAAATTAAAATGTAAATGGAATTTGACATACTTTCGACTAAAAAGCAAAATCAGAGAAAAATTGAAAATCATATAAAACAAAATCGATGAAATGATTGCCAAAAATCCCCAATCATTAGTGGCTGCTAAAATTATAATAGCAGTTTGAATGACTTTTCCAATTAATTCGACTATTGCTACTTTGTCCATCGCTAGGTTTTTCTGAAAAACTCCATTGAGAACCATATAACTGGAAGAAAAAACAAAAGCAGCGGCAGTAAGAAGAATAGCCTTTTTTACTTCAGGCGGATAGGGAAAAAAATAAACAATTAAGGGTGCAATAATAAAAATCAAGAGAGAGGTGAAAACGCGAAGTGAAAAAACATTTCCAATGATTTCTTCTTCATTGGCTCCTTCTCGTGATATTTCTCGAGTGGCAACAGAATAAAGCCCTAAATCAGCTAGCGCTCCGAAAAAAGAAAAAAACGCTAAAGCTGTAGCATATTCTCCGAATCCTTCTTGTCCTAGATAGCGGGTAATAAAGCCAATTCCGACAAGTGCCAAGATCGTAGAGAGAACTTTGGCTGTAGCATTAAAAACTACATTATAAGCGATTTTTCTAGCAATCAATTGTTTGGAATTAAAAATTAAGAATTAAAAATTAAGAATTAAGGAATCCTAATATAACATGCTTATGTTAGTTTATAATTCTTAATTCCTGATTTTTTTTAAATTTCCAAAGAAGGCTTTACGATAATCTTCTTTTCTTCTCCTTCTCCAATACTCTCTGTTATTATTTGCTCATTTGAAGCTAGCTCTATATGTATCAATCTTCTTTCATAAGCCGACATCGGACGCATAATAATTGATTTTTTTTCTTTTATCGCTTGTTTGGCTATTTCTTTCGCTTGTTCTATAATGTTTTGATTTTTTTGTTGACGATAAGAGTTGACATCTAAAACGAACCTCAATTTGTCTTGAATTTTTTTTCTTACTACTAGGCGTGCGATATGTTGAAGTGATTGGAGATTTATTCCGTGCTGTCCAATAAGAAAATTGGAATCTTCTCCTGCCGATATATTGCAAATAATACTTTCTTGATCATCAATATGTTCTATTTTAACTTCTATTTGGCAATCAAAACCCATTAAAAGAAGAATTTTTTTTACTGAATCATGGATAATTTGATCGTTAGTTTTATTCATAGGTATTTAAAAAATGGTTAATTTCTATTTCGTATGATAACAGAAAAGCTCCGGAAAGGGAATACCCGAAGCTTTTTATGATGTGCAATTAGGCTATTTTGATTTATTTTTTCTTAAAGATATATAATTGTTGAAATATAGCAAAAAGAGTTGAAATAAGCCAATAAAGCGCTAATCCGGCAGCAAATTTTATTCCAATGAAAAGAGTCATCAATGGACCAAGAAAAAGCATTTGTTTGGTCATTATCTGGGCAAAATCAGGAGATCCATCTTTTTGAGACGCGACTTTGGGTTGGCTTTGCATAAGCATTTTTGTTTGCCAAAATTGAGCCGCTGCCGCTAAAATAGCTAGTGGAATGTTGGGCTTGGTTAAGTCTATTAAGCCGATAAAAAAATGATTTATATTTCCGGGATTAGTGATAAAAGAATAAAGCTTTTGGCTTTCCACAACAAATCCGGCATCGGAAATTTGAATGATTATGCGGTAAATAGCAATCAAGAATATTAACTGTATGATTAGCGGTAAACATCCACCAAATGGATTGACTTTATTATCCTTGTAAAATTGCATCAGCTCCTTTGCTTGTCTTTCTTTATTGTCTTTGTGTTTTTCTTGCAATTCCTTTATTTTTGGCTGTAAATCTTGCAATTTTTTTTGCGATTCGATTTGTTTTTTGGAAATAGGAAGTAAAACTGATTTGAGAATTATGGTTGTGAGAATAATTGCAATTCCAAAATCTTGTAAGGGAATTGCGTTGTACAAAAAAACCAAAGTATTAAATATGGGATCATTAACAAAAATGTTGAAAATGGATGTCATTTATTTTTATTATTGTATTAGGTTTGCTTTTTTCAGCAATTTTTCTACTCGCGCAGCGGTTTTTTTTGAATCAATTAATTTTTCAGATTGATTATCTTTTTTGAAATATACCACAATATCAACACCTTCGGCAATCTTCGGTAGGTGTTCTTGGAAAGATTCGCGAAGTACTCTTTTGATTTGATTGCGATTTATTGCTTTAACTGAAATTTTTTTCCCAATCGAGAATCCTATTCGGGGGAAAGAAGAATTGTTGGAAGTCGTTTTGAGGGAGATATTTTGAAAAGAAAAATAGTTTCCCTTAGAGGAAACTCTTTCAAAATCCCCTTTTTTTGTTAGACGATTCTTCTTTGGAAGCATTTTGAGGATTCTCAATTTTCAATTTACAATTTATTCTTTTAAATTAAAAATATAGATAATTTTGTAAATTCGATGAAAATTTATTACTTATTAAATCTACGCGGTAAGTTTTTTTCTTCCTTTTTGGCGTCTTCTTTTGATTACTTCCTGCCCGTTTTTAGTAGACATTCTTTTTGTGAAGCCATGTCTTCTTTTTCGGCGCAGTTTTTTTGGTTGGTAAGTTCTTTTTGTGGACATTTTTTTAATTTATTAAAACAGTCTATTAACAATATGACTGTGGATTATGTTTATGACTAATATGTAGTGTATCAATATAAATGAAAAAGGTCAATATACTGATGAATATTACTAAAATATTTTTCTAAGCATAGTAGTTTGAGTATTAAAATAGGGGATAGATAAAAGTTTCCCACAATTTATCCACATAATTATTCACATAAAATGTGGTGTGGATAACTCTATTGTGATATAATTTTTGCTACCGGAGATAAAAGAAGGCTTTTGAACAGAGTATGTCGGAATAATTTTTTTATATAATCTTATAAATCAAAATGAATAATGAAGAACTTTGGCAAGCTGTTTTAGGGGAAATAGAATTGTCAATATCCAAAGCTCAATTCATTACGTGGTTTAAGGACACGGTTATTCTTTCTAATGAAAATGGCAAGGTGGTTGTTGGTGTTCCGAATGGATTTGCCAAGGAGTGGTTGGAGAATAAATTTAATGCCAATATTGTTAAGGCAATTCGGAACTTTCAGGAAGATATCCGCGAGCTCACTTGTACTATTTATGGTCCTCAGGAAAAAAATACATCCGGAAAAAGTATTGATATGGTGAAAAAGCCTTCTCAAATGGCAAAGACTGTTGATTTAAATAATTCGGTAAGTATTCAAAATATTACACAACAAAAGCAATCTTTTTATCAAATAAATCAGCGCTATACGTTTGAAAATTTTATTGTAGGGGAAAATAATGAGTTGGCAAGAGCGGCTTGTTATGCTGTTTCTCAAGAACTGGGAAATACTTATAACCCCTTATTTATTTATGGAGGAGTTGGATTAGGGAAGACTCACTTGTTGCAAGCAATTGGAAACGAGGTGATTAAAAAAAATCCCGAGAAAAATATTATTTATATTTCATCAGAAAGATTTACAACGGAATTAGTGGATTCAATTAAAAATCAAAAAATTGACCAATTTAAGGAGAAATATCAAAAAATAAGCTTGTTGATAATAGACGATATTCAGTTTATTTCCGGAAAAGAAAAAACGCAGGACATTTTCTTCCATATTTTCAATTTTCTTTATCAATTGAATAAGCAAATAGTAATTAGTAGCGACAGGCCGCCGCGAGAAATACAGGTTTTGGAAGATCGATTGCGCAGTCGTTTTGAAGGGGGAATGATTGTGGATGTGTGTAGTCCTGATTTAGAAACAAGAATGGCTATTTTGCGGGCAAAATCTTCTGAAAAGAATTTTTTTCTTGAAGAGGATGTAGTAAGATTTATTGCAGAAAATATAAAAAATAATATTCGCGAATTAGAAGGAGCGCTTAATCGGGTGATGGCGAGTTGTGATTTGAACAAAAAAACGCCTTCTATGAGTTATGTGAAAGAGATTTTGTCGGATATTATTTCTAGTCGCAAAAAGAAGGGAATTAATCATACGGACGTTATTAAAACAGTGGCGGAATTTTATGGAATAGATGAAAAGGAGATTGCAAATAAGGGTAGAAAAAAGAGAATTGCGGTTCCTAGGCAAATAGCAATGTATTTAATTAGAACGGAATTGGATGTATCGTATCCTGGAATTGGTGAGCTTTTTGGCGGAAGAGATCATACTACAGCTCTGCATGCTTTCAAAAAAATCGATAAACAATTAAAAGAGGATGAAAAAATGGCAGAAGATATAAAAATATTAAAAAATAAGATTTTCAGTTTTAATTAAATTTCAAAAATATGAAAGTTATTTGTACCCAGGAAAATTTCAAAAAAGCGGTTTTCAATACGGAAAAAGTTACCGGTAAACAAGCGACATTGCCTATTTTAAATAATATTTTAATTGAAACAAGTAAAGGGCGATTGCGTTTTTTGGCGACTAATTTGGAAATCGGAGTTTTTTCAAGTATCGGCGCTAAAATCGAAAGAGAGGGAAAAATTACTGTTCCGGCAAAAATATTGAGCAATTTTGCCGCTAATCTTGCGTCTTCGGAAAGTGTGAGTCTTGAAGTGTCGGGACAGATTTTGATTATTTCTAGCGGGCGGTATCAAGCAAAAATTAATGGATTTGACAGTGAGGAATTTCCTATCATTCCGGAGCCGAAGGGTAATTTTTTGTTATTAATAAATTCCGCCAAAATAAAAGAAGCGATTTCTAAAGTATCATCATGTATTGCGTTTGGTGAAACACGCCTTGAATTTACAGGGATTAATATGTCTTTTGGGGAGAGGGAAATTTCTCTTGCAGCAACGGATAGTTTTCGATTGGCGGAGGTAGTGATTGCTTTAAATGAGAGCGGTTTGGGAAATGAGTACCGGGATTTTATTGAAAAAGAAAATTCGATAATTATTCCTTCCGGAACAATGTTTGAATTGCTGAGAATTATTGGAAATGAAGAAAGAGAAGTGAAAATTTTTATAGAGGAAAATCAAATATTTTTTGAATTGGACGGAATTCAGCTCGTTTCAAGATTAATTAATGGAAAGTATCCAGATTATAGACAAATTCTTCCAAAAAGTTTTGAAACAAGAGTTGTGATGAAAAAAAATGATATTTTAAGAGCAACTAAAATAGCCGGAATTTTTACGGATAATCGCAGTGGAGAGATGAAAATTAAAATAAATGAAAAAAAACTTACGATCAATTCTTACTCGCAAAGTTATGGGGAAAATGAAGCAATTTTTGAAGAAGATATTGTTGGTCCCGATCAAGAAATCGTCTTGAACCCACGTTATGTTATGGATGGACTTGGCACAATACACTCCACTCAGGTGGCGATTTTGATTAATAATAGTCATTCTCCCGTGGGGCTCAAATCTATTAGTGAAAAAGATGGAACGGTTGAAGATGGATATGTGTATATTGTAATGCCGGTGAAAAATTAGTATATATATAAATGAAAGATTTAAGCAGTCTTATTAAGAAAAGAAACAAGAAGGTTGTTACGGATATTGTTTTGGATGATAAGACTGTTTTTTATATTTTTGATAAAATTATAAAAAGTGAATATGGCTTGATTGGAAGTGTCAGGGTTAGACCGGATTATTTTAAAAATGGAAAATTGTTTGTCAAAACACAAAGCTCGGCATGGGCGAGCGAAGTTTTTTTGGATAGAAAAAGAATAACCGAAAAAATAAACCGGGAATTGGGAGGAAAAGAAATAATTGAGATTGTGATAAAAAAATAAAAGAATGAAAATTTAGGTAAAATAAAAAAATATGATATACTTTCAAGAGTAATTATTTTCCACTCAATAATGGAATTAAAACAAAATTCAGAGAAAATAAAAATAAAATTTAAAGATTATTTTAATTTGATTTTCCGCAGTGCCAAGGATAATCATTTTCGTATTCAGCAGTGCCATCAGAATCCAGATGGGGAAGTGAGATGTGATATTTATTTTGATTCATATATTGCGCTAAAAAAATACCAGAAAAAAGTGCGCCGAGTGACATTGAGTTTGTCCTCGGCGGTTTCAGTTATTGTGATTTCTACTTTAATTATTCAGTTGATTTTGCCGGTTTTCAAATCTCAAGCGGCAACTTTTAATTGGCAACAGAACAGTTGGACGGGTGGGGCTTTTCCAAATGAATATGTGACACACCAAACCACTCCGATTTCCAATTGGGATAAATATGACTCTAAAGAAGGAGGAATTATTGCCGATAATAGTGGAGTTAGATTATCTTCGGAAAATGTTTCATGGACGCAAACCACAGATGTAGATTTTTCTGGTGGAAGCAATAGTCAAACAATAGTAAGCGGAAGCGAAGCGGAGGGGTTTGTTCAATTGGATACGTTTGCGACAAATTATTCTGTTGTGCAAACTGACGACACGGCAACTGTCGCTACCCCGGGAACGCAAGGAGGATGGGATGCGAGCGGAAAAATATATTCCAGCACGGAAAAAAATGGGACAGGTAGTGCTGCGAGTGTGAAATTAAGTCCTTTGCCATATCAAACATCTGTGTATTTGGAAGGAAATCCCTATACTGGCTATACGGGTGCCGCAGTAGGAGGAAGAAGTGGTGTAGATGCAAAGTGCAGCGCTAGCGCCAATAAACCGAATTGCGCAACAGGCACCGAGCATGGTTTTTTAAGTATAAATTCAACAACGGATGAGTTGAGGGATATGCCGAGTAACTACGGATACAACAGTAGTACCCCTATATATTGGTATAAAAAAGGAACAAATACTTTTACAATAATTGATAATGATTGGGCATCGATGTTGAATGGGGGAATCTTGAATAAAGCGCAGGGGAATATTGATGATGGTGGTTTTGCTATATCTTGGTGGTCCGGGTCGACATGGGCCGGTATCGGCTCAATTTATAATTGTAGTGGCTTTTCTTCTACGACAGGGAATGGATATAGAGGATATAATCCAAGTGTTACTGGTGATTGGGTGGCTGTAGGCACATCTGTTTGCACTAACTCATTTCAAATTTTATGTGCTTGTTCTGCTATTTCTGGATATAACTCTTCCGGAACTTACGTTTCATATGTTTCCTCCGGAAGCACTATTGGTAGGACATGGAATTCTTTTGCTTGGAATGAAACATTAAATGGCGGGGATATTACCGTGAAGGTCAAATCGGGAAGCAGTGCCGTAACTCCGCCGAGTTTTGCGGCGGACACTTGCGATGGAAGCGCGTCTCCTATTGCCTTGAATTCCACTTGCGCCAATCCAAATGATTCGTATCTTTGGTATGAAGCGACACTCACCACTCCCGATAGCGCTAATACGCCGACACTGGATCAAGTAAATGTGAGTGTCGATATAAGTAATTATCAAATGACAGGAAGTTATATTTCTTCAATCTATGATACTCTGGGAAATATTTCTTTTGGAGATTTGACATATACCGCCAATATAACACCGTTCGGTTCATCTGTTTCTGTGAAAGCGCGAACCTCCGATAATTCGGATATGAGCGGAGCAACTGATTGGGCAAGTTGTGAAGCGGTTTCCAGTGGAGTGGATATTTCTGCAAATAGTTGTGTGACGGATGGAGAGCGATATGTTCAGTATCAAGCGACACTTACGTCATCAACCGATCAAACGCAAACTCCGACGCTCAGTGATGTGACAATTCAATTTGAAAGAATCTCCGGATTTTCCGGTAGTCCGATAATACAAACTCTTACCGGTTCTTGGTATAATGCGGATGATGAAACCAATGCACTTACTGGAATTATTTGGAATGAGCAGGAGACATTGCCGCAAGGAACAAATGTCAAATTTCAGGCACAGACTGCACCGACCAATAACGGAAATGACGCACCGGAAACTGCCTCGGCTACCGGATTTGTCGGACCGGATGGAACCGCTTCGAGCTATTTTCAAAGCAATGACGAGATAAATTGTTCTTCATCTGTAAGCGCTGGAATCAGAATGGTAAGCTGTGCTATTCCCGCGGAAATAAATATTGGAGACGGAACAGATGATCAATGGATGCAATATAAAATAATTCTTAGCACGGACAATGGAAACCAAACGCCAGCAGTAACCAGTGCCGAGTTGCAGTATGTGGTAAATGTCGCGCCTTTGGTTGGTAGCGTGATTGCTTCGCAAGACGCTCTCGGCATTGTTAATGTTTCCTATGATATTGCGGATTCGGACACGTCTACGCAAACTATTTCCGTTTTGGCGGATTTGGGAATAGCTCTTGAGGAAGATTTGATAGCGGGAGATTCGACGGCGATTACTGTTTCCAATACAGCAAATTTGCCAAATAGTGGAACGATTCAAATTGAAAAAGAACAAATTGAATATGCCGGAAAATCCGGAAATGATTTGACCGGCATTACTCGAGGTGTCAATAGTACTCGCTTAACAAGTCATCTTAGTGGAGAAACAATTTGGTTTAAGGGTGTTTCTACTGCCGGAGATGTTGGTACGGGAATTGATAATGGAAGTGGAAAAACTGTTTCTTGGACAATTAAAACCGATTTGCCGAATGTATATTATGGATCTGCCAGAATAATGATTTCGGCAAATGACGGAAATGCCGCCAATCAAGTCGGAACCGGAGAATCGAATGTGGCAGGATTTCCTATTGATACGAAAAATCCAACAATCAATTCTTTCTCGGTTGATTCATCAACAACAAATGCGAACAAAACTAATGATAATACCGAAAATTTGATTATTAGTACAACTGAAGATAATCAGAGCGGGTATCAAATGAGGTTTTCAAATAATGGTAGCGACTGGACAAGCTGGGAAGATTATACCGTTTCAAAAACCCAATGGGATATTCTTGACGCGACTTATGGAGGAACTATTGGTGATGGAAGTAAAACTGTCTATGCACAATTTCGCGATGCCAATGGAAATATTTCAACTACTGCTTCTGATGCGATCGTATATGATACTAATTCTCCAGGTACTCCAAATGGAGTAAAAGCGCAGGACGCCAGCAATGATAATATTACTCCGATTGAAAATAGAACTTTTGTTTCATGGGAAGTCAATGCCGATTTGAATAATGATTTTGTTCAGTATCATTTGTATCGCGGAAGCACTGTCAATACAGTGAATGATTCGGATGCGGTTTCCGATTGGGCAGAGGTGGTTTATGATGAAAGTATTGATAATCTGATTAACTATTATGTCGATATGACTGTTGATGAAAATCATCGATATTATTACCGCTTGACTTGTGAGGACGATATTGCCAATATTTCATCTTACAGTTCGATTGATTCTACTATTCCTGACGGATCAGGAGGATCGGGGATTACCTCTACTCCTAGTATCACAAACTTGTCGGTGGCGGACAAGGGAACAACTTGGGTTAAATTGACTTGGAATACTAGTAGTGTAGCTTCGGATTCAAAAGTATATTATTCTACCGGCATTATTAATGAAGGAACTAGTCCGTCGGTGACGGTGGCGACAATGGGAGAATATCATGAAGTGGTGATTACTGGATTGGATGTCGGAGCCGAGTATAATTTTCGTGCCAAATCTTCCAATCTTGATGGTAATAGCGATACGGATGATGTGATCGAATCGACCAATTCAGGCGCTCAAATCAGTAGTGTGATAATTCCGGAAATATATAACACTCAAGTAGTTGTCAGATGGGCGGTGAGCGAAAATCCGACTGCGGCAAAAATTTATTATACAAGTCAAATAAGTGGTGATGTTCCGGATTTTTCTTCGTCGGATAATCAGTCGGCGGAATGTGATGGTGATACTTTGATTTGCCGAGTGGATATTTCCGGACTTTCTGTTAATACTAAATATTATTTTTATGTTGAAGCGGACAATGATACGGATAAGAATCCTGAGCGCGGAGTGATTCGCTATTTTAATTTTCGAACGGATAATGATCAGGCGGCTCCAATAATTATTCCAAACGATGCTGTTTTTGGCGCTCCGATAATAAAAACCGACACTAAGGCGGTAATTAAATGGATAACCGATAAGAAGGCAGTGAGTCGGGTTTTACACAAAGAATCCGGTGATTCATATAATGATCCAAGCTGGAGTCAGACATATACAATGGAACGAGCAGTGGTTTTGGATAATCTTTCCCGAAACACTACGTATATTTACAAAATCCAAACCATAGATATTAATGGAAACCAAAGCGAATCGGACGAATTCACTTTTTCTACTTTGGCAAAGCAAGAAGATCATCCGGATTTGATTGCTCCTGATAATCCGACTAATGCTAACGTTTTGATGACCAGTGAGACCGAGGCGGTGATTTATTTTTCCGGAAACACGCAGACGACTGCCAAACTTTGTTATGAAACAAGTCAAATCAGCGACGTGGATACCTGTGATAATTATAAAGATGACGACACTGCTTCAATCACTCACGTGTTTTATTTGGAAAATCTGCAATCCAACCAAGTTTATTATTACCGAATCAAATTGATTGATTCTGTTAATAATGATATATATTTTTACACCGCTGACAGTTCGATGATAAAATTTACGACGGAATCATTGGCGGATTCGTTCGCTCCGGGATTGAGCACATATTCCGTTTCGGATACTTCTTCTGATAGTGCAGAAATTTCTGTGGTTTCGGACAGTGACTCAATAGTTTCGATTTATTATTCTGATAGTACGGATGATTTTATCTCCGATGACTATGAAGAAAAATCTTCCAGTAAATCTTTTACAACCACTCATTCGATAAATTTGAAAAATTTGAGTCAAGGAAGAACCTATTATTTTAAAATAAAATTGCAGGATGAAAATGGAAATTATAATTTGTATGACAATGGAGGTGTTTATTATACTTTTGAAACGGTATCCGGTCCGAATATTTCTGACGGTCCGGATTGTTCTTCCGGAAATAATCAATTGACGATTTCATGGGACACGGACGAAGATGCGGATGCTTATGTGATTTATTCCGAGGATGATGATTTGGCGGATTATTTTAAAAAAGGTGAGGATGAGAAAAAAGAAGATCATAGTATTACTATCGGAAGCTTGTTGCCACAGGTGAAATATTATTATCAGATTATTTCTGAAAATGTCGAGGGTGGAGTGAGCGCGTCGGATATTGAAGAATGTTCGACTCTTGGAGAGGGAGTTGATAGCCAAGCGCCGGATATTTCTAGTATTCAAGCAGTATTGATTGGAAAAAACCAAGCGTTGATCAATTGGACTACAAATGAAGTTTCAACCTCAAAGGTGAGATATGGAAAAACCGAAAACTATTCCAGCACTATGACTGAAAATACCGATATGGTCACTAATCATAATGTGTTATTGGAAGACTTGGATTCTGGAACGACATATCATTACCAAGTTGTTTCCAAAGATGCTTCCGCTAATTCCGATGAATCGGGGGATTATACTTTCAAAACATTAGGAGCGGCAACGGAAGATACGGATTTGGCAGGGTTTATTACGGGGGCATATACCGCACCGGATATTTCTTCTGCCAGTGCTTCGGTTTCTAAAACATTGTCTAATAGTGTTACGGTTTCTTGGAAAACAGACAAAGAGGCGACCTCTGTTGTTGTATATAAGCCGGAAGGAGGAAATTATAAGGATCAAGGAGACACAACCACTCTTACTACTAATCATGAGATTACAATTAATGATTTGTCTCCTAATACAAAATATACTTTTTATGTAAAAAGTGTCGATTCATTGGGAAATACCGGACAATCGGATACAGATACATTCACAACTTCGGCGGTTTCAGACATCTTTAATGTAGAAGTGATTGATGTGAGTTATGATAGTGCTACCATTTCATGGGAAACATCCGCTAACACTACATCACAATTGGAATATGGAAAAAGCAGGGAAATGGACAAAGAAATTACCAAAGATGGCGACCGATCTAAGGCACACGCGATAAACTTGACCAGTTTGGATGCTGGGACGAAATATTATTTCCGTATTAAAGGAGAAGATTCATCTTCGAATATTTATTCTTCGTCCGAGTATGCTTTTTCTACTCCTGCTCCTCCGGAGGTGCAAGATTTCAAGGTTGATTCAATAGACGAGCATAATATCAAGGTTTCATTTAGAACTAGTATTGAAACAGATGCGTTTATTACACTTACTAACTCCGAAAAAGAAGACGAACAGCATTTTCAGGGATCACCAGAGCAGAAAACCGAACACTCTCTGGAAGTTGGTAATTTGGATTCCGGTGCCACCTATAAACTGTCAGTTAAAGTTAGAGATAAGGAGGGTAATACTACGGAAAAAGAAATTGACAAATATACAACTGCTAAGGATGAAAATCCTCCTGTAATTAGTAATTTACGTACTACTTCGGCGCTTACTCAAAATGGAAAAGTGCAAACGATTCTTTCGTGGGATACTGATGAGCCGGCAAAAACAATGTTTATTTATCGTCAAGGTATCGGAGGTAATAAAAAAGAAGTAGTTGTGGATGAAAATTATACTGTCAAACATACTGCTATTATTACAACGCTTGAACAGGGAACTGCCTATTATTTCAATGCTAAGGCGGTGGATAAATCCGGAAATACAAAATTGGAACAAGACAGGGGAGTTCTTACACCCAAGGATCGAAAAAATATTATTCAGGTGATTACTAATAATTTTCAAAATATTTTTAGCTGGACAAGTAATATTGGAATGTAGTATTTTGCCTGAAAACTTCAATAAAAAAGAAATTATGCAGACAAAAAAACGCACGATTTTGATTGTCGAAGATGATCATGATCTTTTAGAGATATATACGCAAGCTTTCAAAAGAGAAAATTTTGATGTGGCAATAGCCAAAGATGGAAAAGAGGCGTGGCAACATATTAAAAATAATTTTAATGCTGTTGATTTGATAATTTCGGATATTATAATGCCGAAAATGGACGGATTTGATTTATTGGAAAAAATTCATTTCAATGATGAATATGCGAAAATTCCGATTATTATTTTGACCAATCTCAATCAAAACGGTGATAGAGATGCCGCACTGGCTTTGGGGGCGAAAAAATATTTTGTTAAAGCAAATATTACGCCAAAACAATTGGTTGGCGTCGTTAACGAGATATTGAGAATAACTTCTTCCCAAAGAAAAATAGTCTAATCTTTTTTGAGAGATGATTTTTTCTAAAAAGAAAAAAGTATTTTTAAAAACAGGAGCGCTAATTTTTATTTTTAGCGCTTTTTGTTTTTTATGTGTGCAAAAAATAAAAGCAGAAGATGAAGGACTTATTATTACAGAAATAATGTTTGATCCGATTAATGGAGGGCAGAAAGGAGATTGGTTTGAAATTTATAATAATTCTGACAAGAAAATTATAGTAGAAAAGAAAAATTTAAAAATAGTTGAAAACAGTGGTGTTTGTCATAAATCCAATGATGATTTGGAAATAGATCCTAATGAATATGTTGTTGTAGTTAGTGATAAAAAACAATTTGAAGAAAATTTTTGCAAAGGAAAGGAAAAATGTAAATATGAGGGAAAAATCGTAGATTCAAGTTTTTCTCTAAAAAAAGATGGAGAGATAAAGATAAGTTTTGAAGGTTGTAAAAATTGGGAGACTGAAATTTTATATGAAAGCACGGAAAATAGTGAGAAAGGATATAGTATTGAATGGGATGAAAAGGGTAATAGATGGAAAAAAAGTTGGATTCTTGGCGGAACGCCGGGGGAGAAAAAATCTGAGCCAAAAAAATATTTTTCGGAGATTGAAATTAACGAGATTTTTCCTAATCCGGAAAAAGGAAAAACAGAATATATTGAATTGTATAATTTTTCCAAGAAAAATGAGGATCTTTCTGGTTGGATATTAAAAGATGAATCAAAAACGGGAAAATATGTTTTCCCGAATGATTCAATCATAAAAGCTGGCGATTATTTTGTTGTTTATAAAAAAGAAAAAGAAGATGACGAAAAATTTTTCAAATTTTCATTGAATAATTCTGGAAATGAATCTGTTTATCTTTTCAATCCAAATGGAAAAGAAGTTTCAAAGATGAAATATTTAGGATCAAATAAAAACATTTCATGGAATTTTGATGGAAAAAAATGGCGGCAGAGTAAATTTTTGACCCCAGGAGAAGAAAATAAATTTAACAATCTTCCAGAAGTAAAATTAAAAATTGATGAAGATGTTTATAAGAATATTTATGCGGATTTTGAAGTGGAGGCAAAAGATAAAGATAAAGACAAGTTGAAAATAGCTTGGGATTTCGGAGATGGACACAAAAGCTATTTGGAAAAAACTAGGCACAAATACGAAAAAGAGGGAAATTATTTTGTTAGCGTGAAAGTTTTTGACGGAAGCGAGGATATAGTAAGAAGTTTTGCAATCAATGTTGAAAAATATCCGCGCCGCGAGGTGAAAATCGTGGAAATTATGCCAAATCCTTCCGGATTGGACAGTGAAAATGAATATATAACGGTGAAAAATGATTCAAAAAAGACAGTAAATTTGAAAGGATGGAGCGTGGCAAGCGGAGCATCAAAGGATAAGCTTGTTAATCATCCGATTTACAACTCAATTAAAATAAAATCGGGAGGTGAGAGAAGAATCACAAGAAAAGATTCGTATTTTTCTCTTGGAAATAAAGAGGCTTACATTGAACTTCGATATCCAGATGGAAAGGTTGCATATTCCTTGAAATACAAAGAAAAAGAATCCATCAAAAACAATAGTATTTTGCAAAAAGAAAAAGGAAAGAAATGGGAGTGGATTGTTGATGAAATTGAAGATGATAAAAATTCTGTAAATAGCAAAAATACGCAAACCACTGAAAGTAGTGGAAGCGTTTCAATAATTCCGATTGCTGAAAATGATGGGCAAAAAATGACAAATGATGAAGACAGTAGCAGTGTTTATGCCGGAAAAATCACTCAAAAACCGATCGAAATCGAAATTAGTCCGGAGATGCACCGAAAGCTTTCAAAAGCGGTTGAAGATTTCAATATAGACAAAATTCAAAATTTTTCCATTCGCCAAGAAAATGGAAAATATTTCTTTACCGCCAAAACAGCCTTTTCTGAGCATTACGCCAAAAAATTCCTCGAGCAGCTACTGCAAAAAATAAACACTTTCCTGAATTCATTATTCATTTAAAATACCTATTCTCTTATCTCATTTTCCCTTTCTGCTGTTTTTTTATTTCACTAAAACAATAAATTGTCTTTCAATCGCATATGCGTATATTTGACAAGTTTTTTTAACTAAAACTCAATTAATTTTTTCTCAAACACCTTTAAAGGTGTCTTTTTTGAAAAATAAAAAACGGACAGCGGATTTTTTTGGTTGTCCGTTTTTGCAAAGATCTTATTTTTTGCGATTGCGAGAATTAATTTTTATCAATCCCATCAGCGCCACAAGAAGCCAACTGCTCGTGCCGATAATCAGTAGATCATTTTCAAATATTAAGCTCATATTTTTAATAGCCTTATTTGTCACAAGCAACCCCATCATGCACGAGGCAAGAAACATTGCCTTAAACATCCAAAAGGAGTAGCTACTCCCTTCTTCCCCTCTTATCATCCGACACACAAGATAAACCTCCATAGTGACAATGGGAAGCATCCAAGGGATAAATATATCTTCATTCATGATTTTTCACCTCGTTATTCTTTTTAGGTATTGCGATTAAAAATTCATTGAATTGGGCATAGGCGGTTCTTCTGCTTTGAAACCGAAATAAAAGCACCTCATCTTTTGGCTCCAAATTTCTCCCGACAGGAATTAAAACATTAAACAATATTCCATCGCTTGTTCTTTCTGCAAAAGAAAAATCAAGCCCCAGCTCCGGAATCGGCATTGGTTTCGTGCGAATAATAAAAATCTCGTTATCTGGAAATTTTTCAAAAACGTAACTCCCACCTTGAAAGTAGGTAAGTTGTTTTTTGATTATTTCTTCTTTTGGAAGTGCCGGATTAAAATGAGACAATATCCAAGAGAAAAGAAATATGGCCAGTATCACCAAAATAGATGGCAAGATATATTCCATAAAAAATTCTTTTAGCCAGCGTGCGATAGCTTTCATTGATTTCCTCCTTTTTATTTATTGAATTTTTAAACAGCCTTCCATTGCTAGAATAGATGATGATATGATTTTTATGGCAAAATGTCAATCGTAAAATATAAATAAATCCAATAAATTGGCTGAAATTATGGGTTTTAAATGATTATTTATCAAAAATATTGACAAAAACAGAAATAATTGTTAAACTGTTGAGTAGATATGTTGACTATATTCCCGCCTTTTCGGGAATGACAAATAAAGAGTATGGATTTAGATTTGATAAAATTACTTGAAGAATCGGGATTTACCGGCAAGGAGGCGCGGGTGTATTTGGCTTTGCTTGAATTGGGACAGGGGAATGTAACGGAGATTGCCAAGATTTCCGATTTGAAGCGGCCGATAATTTATGTGCTTTTGGAGGGATTGATCAAGCGGGGATATGTGAGTGAGCTTTTGGGGCGAAAAATTAACACATATCAAGCCACCGATCCCTTGGTTATTTTGGGGCAGTTGCGGGGGATTACTCGGAATTTTTCCGAAATGTTGCCGATTTTGCGGACTTTGGGAAATAAAAGCGGCAAGAAACCGAAAATCAGGTATTATGATACTAAAGAAGGAATCCTCCGTATTTGGGATGGAGAAATGAACAACGCAAAAGAGGCTTTTTTTATTTCTTCTTATCAAAGGATTGACGACCGATTTTCGGGAAAAATTGATGAATGGATAAAAAAAGCCCGAAAAGGAATCATTAAATCAGGTTTCCGCCATTTGATTTCGGATAGCCCGTATGAAATTGAATTGGCGAAAAAATTTATGGCGGTTAATCAAACGGTGCGGATTTTACCTGAGCTCAAGGATTCGCATATGGACTTTACAATTTATGATAATAAATTAGCAATTACTTCGCTGGAAGATAATCCTTTTATCGTAGTGATCGAATCGGAAGAGTTGGTGCGATCGATGAAACCGCTTTTCGAATTGGCGTGGGAAAAAGGAAAAAGCCTTGAAAAATAAAGACAAAGATGGTAGGATGAAAATATAAAACATACAATGCAAACACATAGCAGAAGATATTTTGTTTATACTATGAGGTTTATGTTTCATAATGCTTATGTCTGGACACAACAAATGGTCGGGAATAAAACATCGAAAAGGTGCACAAGATGCCAAGCGGGCAAATGCTTTTACGAAAATCAGCCGCTTGATTTCCCTTTCCGCTAAAGAAGGCGGTGGCAATTCTGAATCCAATATGAAACTCAAATTTGCTGTTGAACAGGCAAGGCGGGTGAATATGCCCAAAGATAATATTGAACGGGCAATCAAAAAGGGAACCGGAGAGCTTAAGGACGGAGCGGAAATCGAAGAAATAATATATGAGGCTTTTGGTCCGGGCGGAGTGGCGATGTTGATTAAAACTGCTACTGACAACAAAAATCGAACATTAGGGGAAATAAAAAATATTATCACAAAAAGCGGCGGAAAAATGGCTAGCGCTGGCGGAGTAATGCATTCTTTCAGATTAGTGGGAAATATTAATATTTCCGCCAATTCGGAAAATTTGGATGAAATGGAAATGAAAGCGATTGAGGCCGGAGCAGAAGATACGATTTATTGGGACAACGTATTGACGATTTATACTAAAGCCGTTGAATTGAAAGCGGTCAAAGAAAATTTGGAAAAAGTCGGAATTTCCGTGGAAAACGCCGAATTGGTCTATGACGCGTTGCAAAAAGTTGAATTGGATGAAAACACAAAATTGGATTATGAAAAATTATTTGAACAATTGGATGAAAATGATGATGTGCAAGAAATATACGATAACATCACATAAAATTTTGAGTTTTGTAATTTTTAAATAAGTTTTGATTTTTTAATTTTGAAATTATTTAGAAATTAGAAATTAGAAATTAGAAATTTAATGTTACGCATTTTAGGCATAGATCCTGGGACGGCAACAACTGGATGGGCGATTTTAGAAGAGGATGATGGAAAAATAGTTCCGATTGCATACGGTCATATTTCCACTTCGCCAAAACGCAGTACGTCTGAAAGAATCAAGGAAGTGGCAGATGATATTGAAAACATTATTCGGAAATATAGTCCGACTGAAGGGGTGGTAGAAGATTTGTTTTTTTTTAAAAATATTAAAACGGTAATGAAAGTGAGTCAGTCTCGTGGAGGAATATTGTTAGCATTGGAAAAAATGGGATTGAAAATTTTTGAATATACTCCGCTTCAAGTAAAACAGGCGCTCACGGGATACGGGCGGGCGGAAAAAAAACAAATCCAGATTATGGTGAAAAGTATTTTGAAATTAAAAGAAATCCCTAAGCCGGACGACACTGCCGATGCTATCGCCATCGCTATCTGCCATCTTAATAGTCGAAAAATGAATAATTTTTAAATTTTATAATTTTATAAATAAAATCTAAGTTTTTAATTTCAAAATTTCATCATTTTATATTGTTCAGAAATTAGAAATTATAAATTAGAAATTTTAATCCATGCATCCGATAATAAACTATTTTGTTCATCAAGGCGTTCCGTTGGAGACTGTTATATTGATTTTGATGTTTCCGATAATCGCCACTATAATTGCTTTTTTTCGCCAGGTTTTCGGGATAAAAGCTTTTGGAATTTATACTCCAATGATTGTTACGTTGGCTTTTATGGCGATGAGAATCAATAATAATAATGGATTTTCCGGAGTAAAATATGGAACGATAATTTTTATAAGCGTTATTATAGCTGGGATGATTGCGCGTTATTTACTTAAAAAATTGCGCTTATTGTATCTTCCTCGTGTGGCAATAACACTTACAATCGTTTCATTTGCAATTTTGGCAATTTTAGTTTTCGGAGGATCTTTGCAACGAACAGGATTGGCCTCTGTTTCTATTTTTCCACTTCTAATTATGATTGCGATTGTGGAGAAATTTGTGGCAACGCAGATTGAGAAGGGAAATCGAACAGCTGTGCTTTTAGCCTTGGAAACATTGATGATTTCCCTGGTCTGTTTCTATTTGGTCGGACTGAATATAATCATCAATATGATTATATATCATCCATGGGTAGTTCTTTTGACAATTCCGATTAATTTTTTTCTTGGTAAATGGACTGGATTGCGATTTAGCGAGTACTATCGATTTCGAGAAGTGTTTAAGGGGATGTAATTTTCAATATAGTAATACATAACGAAACGTATTTTTTATGTTTTTATGTCGTGTGTTCTATGCTTAATGATTCATGTTTAGATTTATAAAAAATAGTCGCAAAATTTTAGGGATGAATTCCCGAAATCTCAAATACATCCGTCCTAACAATAGAAAAAAAGCTATTAGATTGGCGGACGACAAAATTTTGAGTAAAAGAGTTTTGAAAAAAGGCGGAATTCCTGTGCCTGATTTGTTGGCAAAAATTTCTTCACATAAAGAATTAGACAATTTCGATTGGAGTAAATTGCCATCTGGGTTTGCTCTCAAACCCAATAGAGGGTTAGGGGGGGAAGGAATTCTGGTCGTCTATGGAAGAAAAAAAGGATGGGATGATGCATGGGTAAAAGCTGATGGCTCGATTATTACCATTGAAGATATTAAAAACCATATTCGTAATATCTTGGATGGAAACTTTTCAATTTCCGGAGAAGGAGACATTGCATTTTTTGAAGAAAGATTGAGGCTATTAAAATTATTTAAAACTTATGCTTATAAGGGAATTCCCGATATTCGCGTGATTGTTTTTAACAAGGTTCCAGTAATGGCAATGCTTAGACTCCCGACAAAAGAATCCGGCGGAAAAGCCAATCTGCAACAAGGAGGAATTGGGTTGGGAATTGATTTGGCAACAGGAGTCACCACTACTGCCGTCCAGGGAAAATCAAAAATTGTTGAATATGTTCCCGGAACAAGACTCTTGCTTTCCGGAATCAAAATTCCTTACTGGAAAGATATCTTGGAATTGGCGGTAAAAGCGCAAGAAATTTCCGGATTGGGTTTTTTGGGCGCGGATGTGGCGATTGACAAGGAAAAAGGCCCGGTTTTTGTGGAGATTAATGCGCGCGCCGGACTTTCCATTCAAATTGCCAATCTGGCGGGATTGCGTGGAAGATTGGAAAGAGTGGAGGGGCTTAAAATAAAAACGATCAAGCGCGGAGTACGCGTGGGAATGGATTTGTTTGGAGGGGAGATTGAAGAGGAATTGGAAGAAATTTCCGGGCGAAGAGTGATCGGCACCGTGGAAAAAGTAAAACTCATTGGAAAAAATGGAAAAGAAGTCGAAGTCGAAGCGAAAATTGATACCGGGGCTATGTCGACATCGATTGATGTAGAGCTGGCTAGAGAACTGGGATTTGAAGAAGCTTTAAATTATTTTGAAAAAATAGAATTTCCACAGAATTTTTCCCGAGAAGATGCTGCGAAAATAGAGAAGGAACTTCGAAAAAAATATTTAACAGGTCATTCTGATTTAGACAATATCAATATTGTTTATTCTTCTCACGGTGTTTCTATAAGACCAGCAATAAAAATAAATTTTATTATGGATAGTTTAATAATCCCGGCAAGTGTTAATGTAATAAAAAGAGAGGAATTAAAATTTCAAGCTATTATTGGAAAAAGGAATCTAGGAAGATTTTTGGTGGATGTTAATAAATAATAATTTTTAAAAAATAATGAAACTATCTATTATATGTAAAACAACTGAATGGCAAGTTGAAAAACTCAAAGAAGCTGCAGCTGATTTTTCTTTTGATTTGGAAGTCAGAGATATTTCAAGTAAGAAAGAAATAGAGAATTTAGGTGATATAATATTGTGGAGATCTTCATCTCTCGGATCTGGTTCTAAAAGAAAGTCTGTGATGGAAGAAATTATGAAATCTCGAATTCTTATAAATAAATGCTTGGCAATTTTTCCTAACGCTACAAATAAGTTTTTTCAACAAGAATATGTGAGAAAAAGTACCAATACTGTTAATACTATAGATTCGTTTTTATTTGAAACCAAAGAGGATTTGCTAAGGGCTATTATTAATGAAAGAATTAAATTTCCCTTCATACAGAAACCAGTTAAGGGATCGAAAGGAGAAGGCGTGGAGCTTATCGGGAATAAAGATGAGCTTGAAAAAAAGATAGTCTCTACAAAAGGAAATGTATATCAAAATTTTATTAAAAATTCAGGAGATTATCGTGTTTTTATGATGGGAGGAAAAGTTCTTGGCGTAATGAAGAGAATTGCAAAAGATGGGGGATTTCTCAACAATATTTCTAAAGGAGGAAGCGCTTTGCACATTACCGATCCAGATATTTTAAAACCACTTCATCATATAGGATCTACTGTGGCATCTATTTTTAAGCTTACGTTATGCGGTGTTGATGTAATATATGATGAGAATCAGAAAAGATATTTTTTCTTGGAAGTGAATACTGTTCCTCAGTGGAAAGGATTTCAAGCTGCAACAGGGGTTGATGTTGCAAAAGAAATTTTATTGCATTGTCAAGAGTTAATGAAACGAGGAAAAAATGACACAAGAAAATGTGTTTTAGATTTTTATAACTCAAATGTAGAATTTTTATGGGATAAAAAATTCCATTATTTTTCCAGGATGTATCTTTGGAATAAAGAAGAATTTTATAGAGCCGGATTGGATAAACTAAAAAGTTTTTATCTTGGGAAAAGTGATTATGAACTAGAGTCTAATCTTAGAAATATTTTTTTGAAAACTCGTGAACATGGAGAAAAAATGGTGGCCAGAGAGGAGCGCATGGTTATTTTTAAAAAATATAATAAACTAGAAAATTTTCTCGGGATTTTGTTCAAATATCTTTTTGCACTTTCTTTATATGAGAAAGACGTAAAAAATGAAATTAGTAAACTTGTTTCTGATAATGATTTACTTCAACTTAAAACAGATCTGGAAAATGACGACGAAGCGTTAAGAATTCTTTCGACGCATGCCATAAATTATTTCTATTTAGTAAGAGAATATTTGGGATCTTCCTGTATTATTGATATTAAGAAACTTTATAAAATAGGTAAATTTTATCAAGATGAAGGAGGGGAGCAAGCATTAACCCTGCAGATATATTTCTATACGCACTGTATAATAGGAGCTTCTGGTTTTTATAGTCATGAAATACCTTTAGAAGAAATTCCTATCTATAAAAAAATGTTAGATTTTATGGACGAACTTATAATGGAAAAATACGATGATATTTCTTTGGATAATAAATTTGAGTTTCTTGTTTGTGCCAAGCTTTGTAATTATAGTGCTTCCTCTGAAAAAAATATTTTTGAAGAGGCGGGTAGATCTTTTTCTTTTGATGGAAATTTTCTTGTTGATACATTAAATAAAAAAACGTCACCTGATGCTAGAAATAGTTTTGCGGGCTCTGAACATAGAAATGTTCTGTATCTAATGGCAAGTTCTCCATATATAGGTAAATAATTAATATTAAAAAAATAATTTAGATGGAATTATCTATAATAAAAAATTTGAAGAAAATGGGAGTTGATGATTTTAAAAAAATGGGTCAAGGAACATCCAGGGAAATATTGCGATATGCGATAGAGAATAAATTAGATATATACAGAGTTTTTGATAAAAAGAATATATTTATATTTAAAAAAGAATCTAATTATTTTTGGATAAATAGAGCGTTAACATCAAAAACTAATCCTATTGGTGTGAGTATTGCAAAAAATAAACATTTAGCGAAGGAATTTCTGAAAAAACTTGAATATCCGGTGGCGGATGGGATGATAATTTATAGTGAAAAAGAGTTAGTCGATGCAATCAAAAAAATTTCTTTTCCTGTTGTAGTGAAGCCACTGGGCTCCGCAGAAGGGGAGGGAATAACTATAAATATTAATAATAAAAAATTATTAGTAGATTCATTTAAGGTGGCTAAAAAGTTTGATAAAAAAATTTTGATAGAAAAATATATTCCCGGAGATTATTATAGAATAACTTATATAGCAGATGGATCATATGCTGCAACGAAAAATTTACCAGCTTATATTACCGGAAACGGGAAAAAAACAATTAGAGAGCTTATTAAAACTGAAAATAAAATCAATAAAGAAAGACAAAAAGGAGGAAGACTTAAAAAAATCAGTATATCAGAAAAAACTGAGCGATTACTGGCTTCCGAAAATTACAACCTTGACTCTGTACTAGAAGAAGATAAAAAAATTCCACTGTGTTTTAGTGGATTTGATGGCGGAGAATATATAAATGTAACAAATGAAATTCATCCTTATTTTGTAAAAATGGGGAAAGATATTGTTTCTACTCTGGGTCTTCCTATAGTGGGAATAGATATAATATCTCCTGACATACGAAAACCTTTAACTGAAAATGATGGTATTATCATAGAAATAAACGGAACATTTCCCTCCGTTCAATTTCATGGTAATCCGACTCAAGGAGAATCAATTTATTTGATTCCAAATTTAATGAATTATCTTTTTTCTTAATTTATTGTGAATAAATTTAAAAAATTGTTAAATAATTTATTTATTTTTTTAACGTAAATAATCCCCGAGCTTTTAATAGAAAATGATTTTTGAAAAATTCGGCATGGATATAAAATAAAAGAAAATGATGAAAAACAGACTCAATAGCGAGTTTGTTTTTTGCTTTTACTAAGGGTTTTGAATATGGTAAAATGATATTATTGCTGGAAGAGCTTTTTTGTGCTATCATTGTGGGCACCTAATGATATTATAAAAAGCAAATAATACGTATATAATAGGCAATGAGAAATATCTTTACAAGTAACAATTTTAAAAAAGATTCTGACGCAAGAAGCGGTAAATGGCGTGATTGGTGGAAAATTTTTTGGAAAACCGGTCTAATCCTTAGTGTCGTCGGTATTTTATTTGTGGCGGGAGTTTTTATTTATTATTCCAAAGATTTGCCGGATCCGGGAAAAATAAACAAAAGAGTAGTGGCGGAATCAACAAAAATATATGATCGCACCGGCGAACATCTTTTGTATGACGTGCACGGAGAAGAAAAAAGAACCCTGATTCCTTTTTCTGAGATGCCCGATAGTATTAAATATGCCGCTATTTCTCTTGAGGATCAAGATTTTTATACTCATTATGGGATAAAATTGAGTTCAATCGCTCGCAGTGCTCTCAAAGATTTTTTGCATCGTGGAAAAGCGCAAGGAGGATCGACAATTACTCAGCAATTTGTTAAAAATTCAATTTTGACAACCGAAAAAACCTATACGCGAAAAATCAAAGAAGTTATTTTATCTCTTGAAATTGAACAAAAATTTTCCAAAGATGAAATATTAGGAATGTATCTTAATGAAATTCCTTACGGTTCGAATGCTTATGGGGTTGAATCAGCCGCGCAGACATTTTTCGGAAAATCAGCTCGCGAACTTTCTTTGGATGAAGCGGCGATGCTTGCAGCCCTTCCTAACGCCCCGACATATTATTCTCCATATGGATCACATGTTGAAGCTTTAAAATCTCGACAAGAATTGGCATTGGATAGAATGACTACGATTGGATATATAACTGCAGAACAAGCTGGTCAAGCAAAACAAACGGATGTTTTTGCTAAACTTACTCCGAATAGGGAAAATATTTCTGCGCCGCACTTTGTGATGTATATTAAAGAATATCTCGAATCAAAATATGGCGATCAATCATTGGAACAGGATGGATTGAAGGTATATACAACTTTAGACTGGAATAAACAACAAATAGCCGAGAAGGTGGTGGCGGAAGGCGCGCAAAGTAATCAAGAAAAGTACGGTGCGGCGAATGCGTCTTTGGTGGCGATAGATCCAAAAACCGGTCAAATTTTAGCAATGGTCGGATCAAAAGATTATTTCGGAAAATCTTTTCCGGAAGGATGTATTACCGGAAAGACCTGCAAATTTGATGGTAATGTAAATGTGGCTATTCGTGATCGTCAGCCTGGGTCATCATTCAAGCCTTATGTGTATCTGACTGCTTTCTCTAAGGGATATTTTCCGGAAACAACCCTTTTTGATGTAGAAACTAATTTTGATACGGGAACAGATAAAGAATATACTCCGCAAAATTATGATGGAAATTTTCGAGGTCCGCTCCAAATGCAGGACGCATTGGGAATGTCGCTTAATATTCCTGCGGTAAAAACTCTTTATTTGGTTGGAGTAAAAGAAGCAACTGAAATGGCGAAAAAATTAGGAATAACCGGATTAAATTATCCTGATAGGTACGGGCTTTCTTTGGTTTTGGGTGGAGGAGAGGTTAAATTATTGGATCATACAGCGGCTTTTTCTACGCTTGCAAACGGAGGGGTTCGCAAATCGAAAAATGCAATCTTACGAATTGAAGATAGTAAAGGAAATATTGTAGAAGAATATAAAGATACGGAAGGTGAAAAAGTGGTGGATGAAAAATATGTGGCAATGCTTGATTATGTCATTTCAAATAATAAATTCAGGGCACCAGTTTTTGGTGAAAATAATCCGCTCCGATTTGATAATCGTCCTGTAGCGGCAAAAACCGGAACCACTAATGAATGGCGAGATGGTTGGACAATGGGATATGCGCCATCTTTGGCGGTGGGGGTTTGGGCGGGAAATAATGATAATTCTCCTATGATAAAAGGAGCAGATGGAAGTTATGTGGCGGCTCCGATTTGGAGAAGTTTTATGGATCAAGTGCTGGGAAATTATAATGTTGAAAAATTTCCAGAATATAAACCTGAGGAATTTTTGAAAGATATTAAAAAGGGAATATTGAAGGGAGATATTGAAGTGGATAAAAATGTGAAAGTTTGTGAGATTCCAGGAAAAAAGGATGAATATTGTTTAGCAAATAAATATTGCAAAGATAGCGATATTAAAGAAAAAGACTTTGTCGATGCACATAGTATCTTGTGGTATGTGAAGCGTGATGATCCGCAGGGAGATTTTCCTAAGAATCCCGAAGATGATCCGCAATTTAATCGCTGGGAAAAAGGAGTGAAAAATTGGTATGAAAATAACAAAGAAACTAAGAAATATATTATAGGTGAAATTCCCAAAAATGAGTGCAAGGAGGATGATTTTGAAAAATATCTTCCAAATATCAGCCTTTCAATTTCCGAAGGGGATATGTCTAAATTGAAAATATCAGTATCTGCCAATGTGCCTTATGGAATAAAGAAACTTAAAATAGATATTGATGGAAGTGAAGTGAAATCCACTAGTAATAAATCTTTGAGTTTTGTATATAATATTCCAACAGAAAAAAACAATACAACAATTAAAATTGAGGCAAAAGTGGAAGATAAAAATGGCAATATTGATACGGAGTCTAAAAGTGTTTCTGTGAATTTTTAGATTTTTAGATCGTGTTCATATTTGTGTTTTGTTAAATAAAAACTCCGGCATAATGCCGGAGTTTTTTAAAATTATAATTAATTTTGTTTTGGTATTGTTCTTTTTTGTAAAGTCATTATGATAGATTTTATGTGGTAAGGATCGGGTATTTTGTGGAAAATAAATTTTCCGGCAGTTCCTGCTGTTTGAACATAAACCTCTCCAAAATTGAGTATCGTGGGAATAACTCCTTTTACATCCGTGGAGACGTCTTGGATTTTGGAAAATTCCAATTCACTCACGGAGCGCGAAAATAAGCCTTTTTGTTCAATGTTGACAATTCTTTCATTTGTAATAATCCAGACGTCAAAGTAATAATCGATCCAAACAAAAAACATAAAAAGCCAGACAAACATCGCAACAGTACTTTCAATAAATATAAATAAATCGGAAAATTCTGTATTCGTGAAATCTTGTGAAAAAAAAGGAATCAATGCGAATGATACGAACATGATCAAGATAATAGCGAAAAAAAGCAAAAATTGCTGAAGAATATTGAACCAATGGCGGCGAACAACTTTTATTATTTGTTCGTTTTTATGTTGACCATTGAAATGATAATTTGAAAATCTTTTCATTATTATAAAGGAAATCTATTATATCCAGAAAATCCATCAAAATTAATATTTATAAATTCACTAAAATCGATAGAAGAAAAAGAAGCCACATTGAAGGAAAGAAGTAAAAAGAAAATTGGAATAAAAACCAAAAGCATTATGGCGGATTTTTTCCAATTAATGGAGTAGCGAAGAATATGAAAAACAATAAAAGAAAAAGCCAAAAGATAGCTAATAAAAACAATAAAATAAAGAATATTTATTATTGCAAACATTTTCTCAAAAATTTAAAAATAAGTGATTGATATTATTATATCACAAATCTATTTTTTTTGGTGCATAGCCTAAGTGGTGCAGTCCTCTTTCAGTTATCATTCTTCCGCGTGGAGTACGCACAAGAAAACCAAGTTGAATTAAGTAGGGCTCATAGACATCTTCAATTGTTTGTATTTCTTCAGAGGTGGCAGCAGCAATAGTTCCAATTCCAACCGGTCCTCCGTCGAATTTTTCAATAATTGTTTTCATTATTATTCTATCGGTCGGTTCAAGTCCAACGTGATCAACTTCCAGCATTTGTAATGTTTCTTTGGCTACACTATCACAGATAATTTCTTTGTCTTGTATTTGCGCTAAGTCGCGGACTCTTTTGAGAATTCGATTTGCGATGCGAGGCGTCTGTCGACTGCAAGAAGCTATAATTTCAGATCCTTTTTCATTAATTGGAATTCCTAATATCGTACTCGAACGCTTGATTATTTTTTTAATTTCTTCGGGAGAATAAAATTCCAAGCGGTGAATTGCGCCGAACCTGTTGCGAAGAGGATTAGAGATTGACCCGAGGCGGGTAGTGGCTCCTATCAAAGTGAATTTAGGTAAGTCAAGTTGGAGTGTTCTGGCTGACGGACCTTTACCGACGATAATATCTAATTTGTAATCTTCCATAGCTGGATAAAGAACTTCTTCGATGAGTTTGTTGAGACGGTGGATTTCATCGATAAAAAGAATATCTCCGTCTTGTAAATTTGTGAGAATAGACCCGAGATCACCGACACGTTCAATCGCCGGTCCGGAAGTAATTTTTATTCCTACTCCCAATTCTTTGGCGATAATATGTGAAAGGGTGGTTTTTCCAAGTCCTGCCGGACCATAAAGAAGAACGTGTTCAATAGATTCTTTTCTTTTTTGTGCGGCTTCTATGAGAATTTTTAGGTTTCTTTTGGTCTTTTCTTGTCCAATATAATCATTGAAGCTTTGCGGACGTAAAGTAATATCTAATTTTTTATCTTCAAATTGTTCCTTAGAGTTTGTAATAGCCATTATGTAAGAGGTATAAAACATGAAACATTAAACAATTAAAATTGTTATGTTCTATGCTTTATATTGTGTGCTTTATGTTATCTGATTATAACATTACTTGACAAAAAAATAAAGCTATGCTAACATAGAATTTCATGAGAATTGATAAATAGACAGGCTGTTTTGTGAGGTTGTTTTTATTAATCTGTAGACGATTGGGGACTTCTATCTTTTGTCCTCAATTATGGAAGCTTTTTTGCCCAGATATGGGCGCACCGGTTTCGGCTGTGGCGTTCCTCGGCACTGCTTTCTTCCCAAATCAATTGTTATTGTTTCGGGCGTGTCTGCAGGTTAATAAAAACAACTTTTTTTATTTTCCATCATCTTCTCCTATCGTTCTCCAGACTTCTTCCAATGAAGTTTTTCCTTCTAATGCGGTTAATATTCCGTCTTGAAGCATAGTAATCATACCATTTTCAATAGCTTTTTCTTTTATTTCCGAGGAAAGAGCATTTTTATTGATAAGATCTTGAATATCGCGGTCAATAACAAGAACTTCACTGACAGTTGTTCTTCCTGAATAACCAATGTTGTTGCATTTAGCGCAACCCTTTGGTTTATAAATTTTCATAGCAGAATAGTCTGTCTTATTTATACCGGATTTTTCTGAAATAGAATTGATAATGTTTTCAATTTCTTTTTTTTCTTTTTCAGTCGGTGCAGATTCTTCTTTGCAATCACAAAGTTTGCGTACTAATCTTTGCGCCATAAAAGCATTGGAGGCGGTAGCTAAATCATCGGGACGTATGTTCATATTTAGTAATCGCGTGATTGTTCCAGCGCTGTCATTTGTGTGCAATGTTGAAAGGACTAGATGTCCCGTTAAAGAAGCTTGCAGTGCAATATTCGCTGTATCATTGTCGCGAATTTCACCTACCATAATAATATCCGGATTTTGGCGCATTAGAGATTTGAGCGCTGTAGGGAAATCATAATTTTCTTCTTTGTTAGTTTGAGTTTGTAGAATTCCTTCAAGTTGATATTCAATCGGATCTTCAACTGTGATTATTTTTACCGCAGATTTATTAAGCTTGCTTAAAATGCTGTAGAGCGTAGTGGTTTTTCCTGATCCTGTAGGGCCGGTGTTAATAAAAAAACCATTAGGCTTACTGACTTCGTGAATTATTTTTTGTAGATTTTCTTTTCTGATTCCTAAATTTTCTATATCCAAAGAAACGGCGGATTTATTCAGTAATCTCATTACAACTGTTTCTCCGAATCCTCCAGTGATTATAGAAACACGAACATCAGTGGATTCTTGGCTAATGTTTTCAAATGGTTTTTCCAATGAAATACTAAATCGGCTATCGGCTACTCCGACTCTTGTTCCAGTTTTTAGTCCGCTGAGTAATTTTATTCGACCTAACAATGTCGGATAAGTTGAAAGAGGTACATTTCCAATTTCTTGCAATATTCCATCTATACGAAAGCGAATACTCACAGCATCTTTTTTTGGTTCGATATGAATATCTCCTGCTTGCAGGATAAGAGCGCTGGAAAAAATAACTTCAACTAGTTTTTCCGGGGCGGTTTTTTGCAAAAGAGAACTGATTTTTTCAAAAGAATTTTTATTTTTTGATACTAAAATTAAATCTTCTTCAGAAATAGGAATTGATCTGGAAAGTGATTGATCCATTAAATTTTCATAAAGTTGTTCCAAGAAATCTGTTTGTCCGGTAACTCTCCAAACTTCTTCCATCGAAACGATTCCTTCCAGTGATTTCAGAATCCCATCTTGTGTCATTGTGATCATGCCGTCCTCCAGCGCCGCCTGAGTAATAGCGTTTTCACTGGCGCCTTCATAAATTAATTTTTCAACATTTTTACTGATAGTTAACACTTCAAATATTCCTATTCTTCCTTGATATCCGATCTGATGACATTTCGGACATCCTTTGGGTCTATAGAGAAAATCCGCATTCACAGAAGCTTCCACCTTGGATTTCGGAGATATTATAGATAACATTTTTTTTATTGAATCGAAGGTTTCTTTTGCCGGCTTGTATTTTTCTTTGCAGTAAGGGCACAGTTTTCGCAAAAGACGCTGCGCAATAAAAATATTTACAGATGAAGGGATAAGGGATGATTTTACTCCCATTTCAACAAGTCTTGGAATAGAAGCAGGAGCATTATTGGTGTGCAATGTTGATAAGACCAAATGTCCAGTAAGAGCGGCGTTTACGGCTATTCCCGCAGTTTCTTCATCGCGAATTTCACCTACCATAATAATATCCGGATCTTGACGGACGATAGCTCTTAATCCTTCGGCAAAGGTGTATTTTTTTTTGACAACCTGAGTTTGAGAAATTCCTTTAAGTTCGTATTCAACAGGATCTTCAATAGTGATTATTTTTGTGTCAGATTTGTTGAGTTTATTAATAATTGCATAGAGTGTAGTTGTTTTTCCCGATCCGGTCGGTCCAGTAGTGAGAATCATTCCGTTGGGTTTGGAAATTTCTTTTTTGAGTTGTTCGAAAGAAAGTCCACGCATCCCCAAGTCTTCGATACTCAAAAGAATACTTGCTTGGTTTAAAATTCTCATTACAATGCTTTCCCCGTAATTTCCCGGAATTATATTAACGCGAATGTCTATTTTCCCATTGTCGATATCAATAGGAAAATGTCCGTCTTGGGCAATATCACGGATGTTTAGTTTCATTCCTCCCATCATTTTTACGCGAGATATGATAGATTGATAGTTTTTATGGGGAAAATTTCCAATATCTTGAAGTACTCCATCAATACGATACCGCAAACGAACCTCAGCCTCTTGCGGTTCAAAGTGAACATCACTAGCTTTCATTTTTATAGCACCGGACATTATTATATCGATAATATCGGTCGTGGAAGTTTTTGTTAGTTTATTTTTTAATTGTAAGAGTTCGCTAAAATTTTCTTCAAATTTTTCCAAATCTTCTCCATTTAGAGATATGCGAAGCAGATCCAGATTTTCCAAAAAAGAAATTTTTTTATATTTTTCCCAGACTCGGTTAGCAGAAGAAAGAGATATGACGTATATTTCTATAAAATAATCCTGATCATTTTTAAAATTTTCTATATATTTTTTAGCGGCATCATTTTTAGGATCAACCATTCCGATACGAATTTTTTTCCCTGATTTATTAAAAATAGCAATCAGGTGTTTTTTAGCGTCTTCTTCTGGAATTATTCTTATGTCATTTTCATCAATAGGAAAAATATTAAGATCGGCATAAGGAAGACCAACTTGTTTTGCCTGATGTACGGCCTGGTCTTCTTCTGATTTCTTTTTCATTTCGTCAAGCACTTTTTGAGTGGCTAAATCTTTTTCTTTTTCTTCTTCTATTGATTTTTTTAGAACTTTAACCATAAAATTTATAAAAAATAATTTTAATATATGTGATAACATCTCTATTTTATCGCATTTTCTGGTTAATAGCAAAAAAACAGACCAAAAGTAAGATCTGTTAATTTTTTTGTATAATGTTATATCCGGTAATTAAAATATTGATTGTTTGTGCAAGTTGGAAATTATTTCTTTTTCGATATCCCCAATATTTTTATTTTCTGAAACAAATTCGTATATATCACCTCGAATTTCTCCGCCGGGAAAAATTAGTGCAGCATTCTTGATTTTTTCCGTCTCGGAAAATTTGATCAAACCTTTGATTTTTTCTTCCGATTCATTGTAAAGAACAAGAAATATTTTTCCGGATGAATAATTCTCTTGTATTTTCTTGATAATGAAAGGGATATCTTCGGGTTTACTGCGGCTTTGTACGAAATCTTCAATAGAAACCGATGACCATGCTAATTTGAGATCTTCGTTCCATTTGAGCTGAGCCATAATGCGACCCCATAATTTCAATAAATTAAAAGGCTGAGTTTTGTACAGATGTCGGATAATATTTTGTTGGTTAGCCCCTTTGTCCATTAAATTAGCTGAAATTTGCAGTGCTTTCGGTGTAGTATGTTTGTTTTGAAAGCTTTCGGTTGCACTAATTATTCCACTGAGCAGACAATTGGAAATATTTTCATCAATTTCCGAAGATATAAGTCCGGAAAGAATTTCGCAAGTCGAAGATGCGGTGATATCAATAATATTGATTTGACCGAATTTATCATTATTGATGTGGTGATCGATATTTACAATTGGAACTTCATAAAAAATATCCGGATTTTCTTCATATATTTTTCCTAGTGTTTCTTTGTCAGATGAGTTGAGTGCAATTATAAGATCATATTTGAATTTTGCCGGAATAAATGAAAAATCCCGCGGATCAATGGATCCTTGGCGAGGAGTTATATAGATGCGCAGCTCATTTTCATTTCTTTCAGTGCGTACGTCCGTTATTTCATTGTGCTTGGTGTTGAATGAAAGGATAAAGTCGCGCGCGCCGGATAAATTATCGGATAAATTCTTAGGATGAGGAAGAAAATCAAAACGAGAAATATTTTCAAATGGATCACTTACGGCGATAGCAGGATTTAAGTTTTGTTTAGTGAGAAAAAAATAAAAAGCCCAAGCGGCTCCAATTGAATCTCCATCCGGGTTTTGGGGGATAAGAATAAGAATATCCTTGGATTTTTTTAGAATTTCTTCTAACTGCTGAACAAGTTCTGTTCCCATAGTAGTGGATTTTAAGATTAAAGGGGTTAATGTATAATAAACAAATCAGTCCCCAAATATAGCAAAGTAAGATATTCCTGTCAAATGACTAAGGATTAAAGAAAAAAATATGCCATTGACTTTTAGAGGTTTTTCGTGTAGGATGTTTGAGTAATGAAAAAAAGACTAAATTCGAGGATTTATGAAATGGATTAGTATTTTGCAAATAATAACGTCAATTTTATTGATAATTTCTATTTTGTTGCAAAATAGAGGTTCTGGATTAGGCGCCGCTTTTGGAGGAGATATGGGTGGATATTACGCCAAAAGAGGATTTGAGAAATTTTTAGTTTATTTTTCCGTAGCTTTAGCTATTCTTTTTATGCTATTGGCAGCTCTGAATGTTTTTATTGGCGCCAAGTAAGTAGTTAATAAAAAAATATTAGTATCGAGAAAATAAAATTAATTCTGCCGGGAAACTGGCAGTATATTAATAAAACTTTGAATTTAAAAGAGAAGCTCATCTCGCTTCTTTTGGTGTTGATTGCATTCGGCGCTCTGATATTTTGGACGGGATATGTATATATTTCTTTTACTGATCCTGTTGCTGATTTTGGCGGAAGCTATAAAGAAGGGATGGTTGGACAACCTTTATATGTCAATCCATTGCTTTCGCAAACCAGTGAAGCAGATGCCGGTTTGACGCAAATAATCTATAATGGATTACTTAAATATGACAAGAATGGCAACATTACCAATGATTTGGCTTCTAACTATGAAATTTCCGAAGATCGCAAAGAATATATTTTTTATCTCAAAGAAGGAATCAAGTGGCATGACGGACACGAGTTGTTGGCGGATGATATCGTTTTTACTATAAATATTTTGCAAGACGCGGCGTATAAAAGTCCGATCAGGCAAAATTGGCAAGGAGTAAAAATAGAGCAAATCGATTCACATTCAATCAAATTTATTTTGGAAAATCCATACTTCGGTTTTTTGGAAAATTTGACTGTGGGAATTCTTCCAAAACATATTTGGGAAAATATTGCTCCGGAAAAATTTTCTTTGGCTGAATATAATTTGAATCCGATCGGATCGGGACCATACCGATTTTCTGATTATCAAAAAGATTCCGGAGGAAATATCTTATCCTATAATTTAGTTTCTTTTCCTGAATATTTTGAGGGACCTGCCTATATTTCAAAAGTATTTTTCAATTTTTATTTAGACGAGGCATCTTTGTTGAATGCATATAAAAAGAAGGAGATTAATGGAATTAGCAGTATTTCTCCGGCTGAAGTGAAAGATATCAGCTTGATAAAAAGTACCAATGTGCATGAGTTCAATATGCCGCGTTATTTTGCCGTTTTTTTTAATCAAAGCAAGAGCGTATCATTGGCAAATGATGAAGTTCGTCAGGCTTTGGATTTTGCGACTGATAGAAATGAAATAATCGAAAAGGTTCTTTTTACCAAGGCTAATATTCTCTATTCTCCTTTCTTGCCTCAAATGCAGGAAAGTCAAGGAGAAGGCATAGAGTATCATACTTTTGATTTAGAAAAAGGAAATAAAATTCTTAGTGATAGCGGTTGGGAAATAAAAGACGATGGTATTCGAGAAAAAGATGGAAACAAACTTGAATTCAATCTCTTTACTACTGATTGGCCGGAACTTTCGCAAACTGCTCAAATTCTTGCTGATCAATGGCGAAAAATCGGAGTTAAGGTAAATGTCCAGATTTTGACTATTTCAGATTTACAGCAAAATTATGTTCGTCCAAGGGAATATGACGCTTTGCTTTTTGGTCAAGCCACAAGTTTTGATCCTGATATATATTCTTTTTGGCATTCCAGTAAGAAATCCGATCCGGGACTTAATTTGTCAAAATTTGATAATGAGCAAGCTGACAAGATTTTAGGAGAAATACGGGAAGAATTTGATAGAAATAAAAGAATTGAAAAATATCGCGAGTTTAATAAGATTTTGCTTGCGGAAGTTCCAGCCGTGTTTTTATACAGCAGAAATTATCTTTATCCAATAGGAAATCAAGTTAAAGGGGTTGATATTGAAAATATTAGCAGTTCTCAATATCGATTTTCTAATATTAATAAGTGGTACGTAAAAACAAAAAGAATTTTTAAAAACAATGGAAATAAATAAAATTGACAAATCAAATTTAAGAAAAGTTATTCTCGATGAAGCTAATCAATTTGAAGAAGGGCTGAAAATTGCCAAAGATATAAAAATTGAAGGGGAATTCAAATCAATTACTTTGTCTGGAATGGGCGGTAGTGCGTTGCCGGGAAATATTTTACGAGTTTTTATCAATGATTTGTGCAAAAGAAATTCCGAGGAAAAGGAAAGATTGGCGGTATATCAAAATCGTTTTTATTCTCTTCCTCCGGAAGCGTATGAAAATTCTCTGAACATTATTTGTTCATTTTCCGGTAACACAGAAGAAACTGTTGCTTCTTTTGATGAAGCACTGCGCAATAACCTTAAATGCGTCGGCATTTCCAGCGGAGGAAAAATTGAGCAGATGTGCAAGGAATATGGCGTTCCTTTTGTGAAATTACCTATTCCGTATGAAAATTTTCAACCAAGAATGGCAATCGGATATTTTTTTGCTTCAATATTTCAAATTTTGATTAATGCCGGATTAATTGAAGACGCATCAGCGGAATTACTTAAAATGGCAAATAATCTGAGGGAGAAGACAAAAGAGATTGAAAATATTGGAAAAGTTTTGGCAAATAAGATAAAGGGAAGGACGCCGGTAGTATATTCAAGCACAAAATACAAGCCAGTAGCGATGATTTGGAAGATAAAGATAAATGAAAACGCCAAGACACCGGCATTTTGGAATTTTTTTCCGGAACTTAATCACAATGAGATGGTTGGGTTTACAAATCCGCAAGCAAATTTTATTGTTTTGATGCTTAGGGATAAAGATGATAATTCGCAAAATCAAAAAAGATTCGATGTGACTGCAGACATTCTGAAAAATAAAAATATTCCGGTGGAAATTATTGATATGGAAAAAGGAAGTGTTTTTTATAAAATGTTCTCCGCTCTTTATCTGGGGGATTGGATGTCATATTATCTAGCTCTGGAATACGGACAGGATCCGACGCCGGTTGATTTGGTAGAGGATTTGAAAAAAATACTCTAAATCTTTTTAGATATAAAATATAACTTAATAATATCCTATAAACATTCTTTGTGTTTGTTTACTTTATAGTTTGATTTTTTTATTTTGAAAAAAATCATAATTAACAAGAATGTGTAATTTGTAGGACAACAAAAAAATGACTGATAACAAGAAAGAGCGCGAGCGTTCTTCTGAAAAAGGAAGAGTCGTGTCGAGCTCGAAAAAAAGAAGACCTGATGGGTCTTCGGCAAAATCCCGCAAAGGCGGAAGAAGAAAAACCGATGGACGAACGATGCCGAGTCGTGTCGGACAAATGGTTTCGCATGAGGGAGCGGCGAGAAGAAAAACTCAAGCGGCGCCCGCGGTAATAGAAAACAAACTTAGAATAATTCCTCTCGGAGGGCAAGAAGAAGTCGGACGCAATATGACTGTTTTTGAGTATGGAGAAGATATTGTCTTAGTGGATATGGGTGTGCAATTTCCCGAAGAAGATATGCCTGGAATTGATTATATTATTCCAAATGTGAGCTATTTGAAAGGGAAAGAAAAGCGTATTCGTGCTGTGGTTTTTACTCACGGACATCTGGATCATATTGGTGCCGCTCCAATATTGCTTAATGAATTGGGTTATCCTCCAGTAATTGGAAGAGAACTTACATTAGCTTTGGTTAAGCGAAAAATGGAAGATCAGGAACCCGGATCATCCGTGCGCCTTAAAACTGTTTCCATAAAAACCGGACAAGAAAAAGTGCGGTTGGGAAATTTTCAATTGAAATTTTTTGATGTCGAGCATTCGATTATGGATTCGATCGGAGTAGTTCTTTTTTCTCCGAGTGGGAGTGTGGTGCATATGGGGGATTGGACGATGGATACAGGAGCAAATAAAAAAGAAGGAACATTGTCATATGAATTTTTGCGCAATTTGCCAAAACCGTCAATTTTGATGATGGAAAGCTTAGGAGCTCTTAATAATCGTCCGATAGTGAGCGACGAAGATATGTGGATTAATTTGAGAAAAATTATCGATGGAGCTCCTGGAAGATTGATTATCGGAACCTTTTCTTCACAAGTAAAAAGAATTAAGGATATTATCAATTATGCTGAAAGTGTAGGTAAAAAAGTGGCCTTGGATGGATTTAGTATGAAAGCGAATGTGGAAGTTGCTAAACAGTTGGGATATATTAAGGCCAGTAAAGATACAATGATTGAAATTAATCGTATTCATGATTATCCAGATAGTAAGGTTTTGATAGTTTGTACCGGAGCGCAAGGAGAAGTTAATGCGGTACTCTCAAGAATTGTTACGGAAAATCATCGTTTTGTTAAATTGAAAAAAACCGATACGATTATTTTTTCATCATCGGTGATTCCTGGAAATGAAAGAACTATTCAACGGCTTAAGGACAATCTGTATCGCAAATGCGATAATGTTATTCATAATGAACTTATGGATGTTCACGTGAGCGGACACAACAATATTCAAGCAATCAAGGAATTAGTACGACAAGTGCAGCCAACCTATGTTCTTCCGGTATATGCCAATCATTATTTTCTTAAAGAAGCAAAGAAGGTGGTGGCGGAAACAGGATTTCCAGAGAAAAATATTTTTATTCTAGATAATGGAAATGTCTTGAAATTTGATGTTGGAAAGATTCCCGAATTGGAAAAAAACAAGGTGGATACGAATTATGTTTTTATCGATGGATTGGGAGTGGGTGATGTCGGGCAAGTGGTTTTGCGTGATCGTCAAGTTTTGGCGGAAGACGGAATGTTTGTAATAACAGTAATTGTTGATGGCAAGACCAAGGAAATTGTCGGAAACATTCAAATTACTTCTAGAGGGTTTATTTATGTTAAAGAGAATTTTGATTTAGTAAATTCAACCAAAAATGTGGTCAAAAAAGTAATTAAAGAAAATACTTCTCGAGATACCAGTATTAACTGGGATTTGGTAAAGAAAAATATTCGTGAATCAGTAGGGTCTTTTCTTTTTCAAAAAACTGAAAGAAGGCCTATGGTCTTGCCGGTAGTGATTGAAGTGTAGAAGTTATATCTGAAAACAAAAAACCGTTCCACATCGGGACGGTTTTTTGTTTTTGGCGGTGTGTATTAAACAAAGTTCGAATGTATTTTGCTGATAATCCTGATTCCGACTAATCGCACGCCCCGCGTGCGTGGTGGCTTGAAACTGAATCGTACGCTCGTATCGTTCCACCACTGCCTCGCTTCTCTCGGCAACACCAAAGAAAAATGTTCCTTGCTTTCTTGATTTGGCGGGGGTGAAATTTCTTTTGAAAGTGGAAAGGACATTTTTCTTTGGTGTTCTGCCCTCCAAGTATTCGGGCAGGTGGCGGAACAATGCGGACGAAGTTTTGGCAAAACTATTTTTTGGGGAAAGGATTTGCCAAAACTTCGGCTCATTTGTTTTTGAATTCGGATGTCGCAAATGGAAAAGAAGGGGTTTGGGGAGGAATTTTCCATTTGCTCCACTGATTTCTTTTGGCGAAATTCGGGCGGGCAACACAAAAAAGTCAGCTACGGATTTGATTTGTTTGAAATTTTGGTGTAACATCATAGTATTAACAGATAAATGGATACTCCACTATAATGTTAATCTTTTATTGATTATATGTCAACAAGTCAAAACCTATCAAGCAACATTAAGAAATTGCGCGAAGCCAAAGGGCTTTCGCAAGAGAAATTAGCGAGATTGGCAGATGTTGCCAATAACACGCTTATCAAAATGGAATCTGGTGAAAATCAGAATCCAACATTAGTCACGCTTAAAAAGGTCGCGAAAGCCCTTAATGTTAGCGTTGATGATTTAATTGGGTAAAAATATGGAAAGAGAAACACAAATTAATTTTCAAGAATCGAAAGAAAGTGAAAAATTTGGCAGAGACATTCAAATACACGCTATTTTTATGCGCCATGGCGAAAAAGCCACAAGCGGAGAATTAACTGAAGAAGGAAAAAATCAAGCAGTTAGGTTTGGAGAGAAGCTAGAAAATAGAGATGCAATCAAGGGATATTCTAGCCCAGTACAAAGAGTTTTAGAAACAGTCAACACTGTTGTTGAGAATTCACCACACGATAAAAAATTAAATACTAGGATTAGAACCGAGCTTGCAATTCCCGTCTTTTCTAAGGAAGCAACAAAAAAATATAAAGATTTGGAAAAATTAGGACCAAATGAAGCAGCTGAATGGTATTTATCTTTTGGATCAGACAAGCCTGATTCAGACACTGTTTCACCCCAAGAGGTTGCAAAATCTTTTGCATATATTGTTCAAAGATATATTGATATGACAGATAAATTATACTCTGGGTCAAATATAGATTTAATTAACGGAACTCATCAAGCTTTACCAGAAGCATTACTCAAAGAAATTTTGGTTAGAAAACAAGATGAAAGAAAGATAGTGGGTTTTGAGAAATTAGAAGACATCGGCGGAGCTTTGAAACCAACGGAGGACATGGAATTTTTTATAAAAACTGATGACAAGGGAAACAAGGAAGTGAAACTGCATTTTCGTTCTCAAATTTATGATATTGATTTGTCTATCCTGCATGAATTAGCAGAATTATATAAACAACAAAGATATGAATAAACTTATTATTTCATTTAATGAATTATCGTCCAGTGATGTTGGTATTGCTGGTGGTAAAGGAGCGTCACTTGGAGAAATGACACAAGCAAACATTCCTGTACCGTCAGGCTTTGTTATCCTCTCTACCACCTTTGATCAATTCATTAAAGATGCCGATTTGACTCAAGAAATAGATGCTATTTTAGATAAAGTCGATCATAAGGAAATACATACTGTTGAAAGTGCTTCTGAAAAAATTCAAGGATTGATTAAAAATGCAATAATGCCAGAAAATATTGCCGAGGAAATTAAAAGATATTTCAAAAATCTTGATGCAGAATATGTCGCTGTCCGTTCGTCGGCGACAGCAGAAGATGGAACGGAACATGCCTGGGCAGGTCAACTTGATAGTTATTTAAATACAACAGAAGAAGATTTATTAGAAAAAGTACAACATTGTTGGGCATCTCTTTTTACGCCTCGTGCTATTTTTTATCGCTTTGAAAAAGGTTTACATACTACTGTAATATCTGTAGCAGTAGTGGTTCAAAAAATGATCAATTCTGAATTTTCTGGTGTTGCTTTTTCTGTGCATCCTGTAACCGAAGATAAAAATCAACTTATTATTGAAGCCGGATTTGGTCTTGGTGAGGCGATAGTTTCTGGACAGATTACGCCCGATAGTTATGTTGTTGAAAAAGAACCGAGACGGATAATTGATATTAATATCTCAAATCAAGAGCGAGGCTTGTATCGTGTCAAGAATGGCGGAAATGAATGGCTCGAGATTAAGGAGCCAAAAGCATCTTCACAAGTACTGAATGAGAAACAAATTTTTGAATTGTCAAAGATCATTCTTGGAATAGAAAGACATTATAACTTCCCGTGCGATATTGAGTGGGCATATGAGGGCGGAAAGTTTTATATAGTTCAAAGCAGACCAATTACAACATTAAATAATTAACCATGAAAGAAAAATTTGCAAAAAAATTCGAAAGCCTCAACGCCCCATTCGGGGTTCAGATGCTGGCTATCAAGAAGTTAAACGCCTTAATGGGGGAAGAATTAATAAAAGACGAATTCTATTTTTATAAAGAAGATTATAATATCGTCTATGTATATCAACATGAGATACAAAATGTCAGAGATTATTGTCTAAAGAAGCTAATTGATAATCCTAAATATTTAGAAGATTTATATATTCAGACGGTGGCATTGTTTGAAGATTTTAGAAAAAAAGAAAATCAATTTATTAATGAAATAGAATTGATGCCTAGTGCAGAAAGCATCAAATCATGGTTGAGGATTTTTTGTGAGTATGCTTCCAATATTACCCCTGTGGGTTATTTCGCCGAAATGTTTGGTGGTTATGATAGTTATTGGCTTGACTATATAGGAATATCAAAAGATGACTTTACTGTATTAACATCACCCGATGAATTAAGTTTCTCGAAAGAATATGAGTATGAATTAGCCAAGCTTAAATTGGGCGATGAAACTCACAGCGTTACTGAATTAGCAAAAAAATGGTATTGGGTTAGAAACAATTATTTCATAGTCGATTTAGTTAATGAGGATTATATAAAATCTCAACTTGAAAAGATTTCGATTGACGAAGCAAGCAAGACTGTAGATGAAATAGACCATATTGTACTAAACATAAAAAACAAGAAGAAAGAAATATTAGAGAGAATAACATTAGATAGTAATAAACTTGCCATACTTAATGGACTAGCAAGCTTTGTAATACTTCAAGACAAAAGAAAAGAAATAGCCTTAAAAACAACATCGTTGCTTGTGAGGGTATACAGAAAATTAATTGATGTGTACGGATATAATGAGAACGATAAACATCTAGTTCTTTCAGCCGCTTCATACATTTGGTTTTATGAACTAACAAAAGAACAATTGCTTGAAAAAAGCAAAATAGCTTTTGGAGGAGCATATTCACCCATTAGTGGAGAAATAATTATTGGTACTGATGCAGTGAAAATGAATGATCAATTAGTTGACGAAGGTAAGGCACAACATACAGACGAAATAAAAGGTCAAGTTGCTTATCGAGGAAAGTTGTCAGGTAGAGTGTGTGTAGTTCTCAGAAATACCGATTTTCCAAAATTCAAAGACGGCGATATTCTTGTGGCTAGCATGACTCGCCCAGAATTTGTTCCGTTAATGAAAATGGCATCAGCATTTATCACTGATGAGGGTGGTATTACTTGTCACGCATCGATTATCGCGCGTGAACTCAAGAAACCCTGTATCATTGGCACAAAAATTGCGACGAAGGTTTTAAAAGATGGTGATATTGTCGAAGTTGACGCAAATATCGGAGTTATTAAAATTTTAAAATAAACCCGCCCGAATTTCGCCAAAAGAAATCAGTGGAGCAAATGGAAAATTCCTCCCCAAACCCCTTCTTTTCCATTTGCGACATCCGAATTCAAAAACAAATGAGCCGAAGTTTTGGCAAAT